>ERZ506896.1-NODE-1-length-1401109-cov-20.958203_pt1 | contig 1401109 bp, 1159 predicted proteins | sample MGYA00513176_ERZ506896 | MGnify/ENA metagenome assembly ERZ506896
CGGGTACCCTCATTCAGATGACCGCCATCCTGTCGCTGACCGACTCCATCGAATATGGTCAGCTCAAGAACGGCAAGCGTAACGAGGCCGTCACCCTGTCCGTCCGCCCGATGCTCGACAAGATCGCAGGCGCATGCTCCAACGGTATCGTCGGCTTCATCGCCGTAGCCGCAGGCATGATCGGTGACGCAACTGCCGCGGATATGACCGCCGCGAACATCGGCATGTTCAAGGTCTGCGCATTCTACGTGCCGCTGGGCATCATCGTGCTGAGCCTGCTCGTGTTCCTCTTCAAGGTGAAGATCACCGAGAAGATGCACGACGAGATTGTCGAAGAGCTCGAAGCCAAGCTTGCTTCCGGTGAAATCTCCGAATGATCGAACATAGTATGTTCTAAAAATACATATTGAAAATACGATTACAATGCCGATACTGATGGGCTGTCAGTATCGGCATTTCTGTTGTATGTAATCCTACATAAGAGCTATTGTGAATCGTCATGAAACCTATTGTGAAATCGTCCATAATCATGCAAAACAAGCGAAAATAGTTCGCGCTGCATGCTATAGTGACAACCGAAATGCGAGCGATGATCCGTTATCAGCGGGGAGCTTCCGGAAGAACGGTCGCGTGAGCGACTTATTAGACCCGGCGGGAAGGCCCGAATAGCCGAACATACAAGCGGTCGCACGTATATTTGAAAGTGCGGCAAACGAGGTGGTACCGCGGTGGCGGCGTCCAGCAGACGTTACGGCCATCGTCCTCGTAGGAGATAGATAGCAAGAACCTACGAGGAGATACGGTGAGCGAAAACAACGTGTATCCGAAGGCAGCTGCGGGTGAGCAGAGCGCCAATGTAGCGCCGAACCCCAGTTTCCCGAAGCTGGAAGAATCCGTCCTTGATTATTGGGAGAAGGACGACACTTTCCAGAAGTCCATTGAACGCCGTCCTTCCGGCGATCACAGCCAGAACGAATTCGTGTTCTTCGACGGTCCGCCGTTCGCCAACGGTCTGCCGCATTACGGCCACCTGCTGACCGGTTACGCCAAGGATGTGATTCCGCGTTACCAGACCATGAAGGGCCACAGGGCCAATCGTGTGTTCGGCTGGGATACGCACGGTCTGCCGGCTGAGCTTGAAGCCCAGAAGGAACTGGGCATCGATTCGGTCGATCAGGTCAAGGAAATGGGCATCGACAAGTTCAACGACGCCTGCCGTGCCTCCGTGCTCAAGTACACCAACGAGTGGAAGGACTACGTGCACCGTCAGGCACGTTGGGTCGATTTCGAGCATGGCTACAAGACGCTGAACATTCCATACATGGAATCCGTGATGTGGGCGTTCAAGCAGCTGTACGACAAGGGCCTCGCATATCAGGGCTACCGCGTGCTGCCGTACTGTCCGAAGGATCAGACGCCGCTTTCCGCGCACGAGCTGCGCATGGACGCCGACGTGTATCAGGATCGTCAGGACACCACCGTGTCCGTGGCCGTGAAGCTGCGCGACGAGGAAGACGCCTATGCGGTGTTCTGGACCACCACGCCGTGGACCGTTCCCACCAACTTCGCCATCGTGGTCGGCGCAGACATCGACTATGCGGAAGTGCGTCCGACCGAAGGCAAGTTCGCGGGCAAGAAGTTCTACCTGGGCAAGCCACTGCTCGGCTCCTACGCCAAGGAACTCGGCGACAACTATGAGATCGTGCGCGAACTCAAGGGTGCCGAGATGGAAGGCTGGCGCTACTACCCGGTGTTCCCGTACTTCGCAGGCGACGAGAACGCCGTCGAGGGCAAGGTTCCGGGTCCGGAAGGCTATCAGATCTTCACCGCCGACTACGTCGATACCGTTGAAGGTACCGGCCTCGTGCATCAGGCTCCGTACGGTGAAGACGATATGAATACGCTCAATGCCAAGGGCATCAAGAGTGTTGATGTGCTCGACGCGGGCTGCAAGTTCACTTCGCTGTGCCCGGATTACGAGGGTATGTACGTGTTCGATGCGAACAAGCCGATTCTGCGTAACCTGCGTGCCGGCGACGGCCCGCTGGAGCGCATTCCGGAAGATCAGCGCGCGATCCTCTTCCAGGAGAAGAGCTACGTACACTCTTACCCACACTGCTGGCGTTGCGCCACGCCGCTCATCTACAAGCCGGTGAGCTCGTGGTTCGTGTCCGTCACCAAGATCAAGGATCGTCTGCTCGAACTGAACCAGGAAATCAACTGGATTCCGGGCAATGTGAAGGACGGCCAGTTCGGCAAGTGGCTGGCCAACGCCCGTGACTGGTCGATCTCCCGCAACCGTTTCTGGGGTTCGCCGATTCCGGTGTGGGTTTCCGATGATCCGAAGTATCCACGCGTTGACGTGTACGGTTCGTTGGACGAGCTGAAGGCTGATTTTGGCGATTATCCGCGCGACCATGAGGGCAATGTCAACATGCACCGCCCGTACATCGACGAGCTGACCCGCGTCAACCCGGACGATCCGACCGGCAAGAGCCACATGCACCGCATCACCGACGTGATGGACTGCTGGTTCGAATCCGGTTCCATGAGCTTCGCCCAGTACCATTACCCGTTTGAGAACAAGGAAACGTTCGAACAGCATTTCCCGTGCGATTACATCGTGGAATACATCGGCCAGACCCGTGGCTGGTTCTACGTGCTGCACATCATGGCGACCGCACTGTTCGACAAGCCGGCGTTCAAGAACGTGATCTGCCATGGCATCGTGCTCGGTTCCGATGGTCAGAAGATGTCGAAGCACTTGCGCAACTACCCGGATGTGAACGGTGTGTTCAACGATTTCGGCTCCGACGCCATGCGTTGGTTCCTCATGAGCTCGCCGATCCTGCGCGGCGGTAACCTAATCGTGACCGCCGATGGCATTCGCGACACCGTGCGTCAGGTCATGCTGCCAGTGTGGAGTTCGTACTACTTCTTCACCCTGTATGCGAACGCTGCTAATAATGGTGCCGGTTTCGATGCTCGTGCGTTGCGTGCCGATGAGGTCGCCGCACTGCCGGAAATGGACCGCTACCTGCTGGCACGTACCCGCCGTCTGATCGAGAAGACGCAAAGCTCGCTGGATGACTTCCTGATCTCCGACGCTTGCGAAGCAGTGTCTGATTTCATCGACATGCTCACCAACTGGTATATCCGCAACAATCGTGACCGTTTCTGGAATGAGGATGCGAACGCGTTCAACACGCTGTACACCGTGCTTGAAGCATTCATGCGCGTGATCGCACCGCTCGCTCCGATGGAAGCGGAAGCCGTGTGGCGTGGTCTGACCGGTGGCGAATCCGTGCATCTGGCCGACTGGCCGTTCCTTGCCGACGAACAGACCGGCGAAGCGACCGAACTGGGCCGTGTGCTCGTTGACGATCCGGCTCTGGTTGACGCGATGGAGAAGGTGCGCGAGGTCGTGTCCGGCACCCTGTCGATGCGTAAGACGAAGCAGATCCGCGTGCGCCAGCCACTGCATAAGCTGACCGTGGTGGTGGAAAACACTGATGCCGTGGCCTCATACGACGAGATTCTGAAATCCGAACTGAACGTGAAGAACGTTGAACTGTGCACGCTTGAGGATGCCGAAGCCCAAGGCTTGAAGATCATCAACGAGCTGCGCGTGAACGCTCGCGTGGCAGGCAAGCGCCTGCGCAAGGACGTACAGTTCGCCATCAAGGCCTCCAAGTCCGGCGCATGGCATGTGAACGCAGACGGCGCTCCGGTATGCGAGACGCCGAACGGCGAGATCGTGCTTGAGGAAGGCGAATACGAGCTGATCAACAGCGTGGAGGAGAAGAACGCCGAAGAGGCCGCCAACTCCGTTTCCGCCGCGCTGCCGACCGGTGGCTTCGTGATCCTCGACACCGAGCTGAACGATGATCTGATCGCCGAAGGCTACGCCCGCGACGTGATCCGCGCCGTGCAGGACGCCCGTAAGGCCGCCGGTCTGGAAATCTCCGACCGCATCGCGCTGACGTTGACTGTGCCGGCCGATGACGTGGCGAAGGTCGAGCAGTTCAAGGATCTCATCGCTTCCGAGACGCTCGCCACCTCCTTCAACGTGAAGGAAGGCGGCTCCGAGCTCAGCGTGGAGGTTGCCAAGGCCTGAACTGAACGAAGCTCGGTCGGCTTGCGATTATTCCAAGCTGCGGCTAGAGTAATCCCTTGGCTTTCGAGCCGCCGTGGCGTTGCCCACCGCGGCTCGAGTCCACTCAAGACTTGATTTGTGTCCGTGCCGCGCAGCCGCGTTCCTTACGCGGTTGGCGCGCACGGAAACAGATCGTTAAGCGAATGGTTCTCAGTACCATCCATGTGAGTCAAGCACACATTCTTGAGAAGCAGTCGCGCCGCCGGACGGCGGATTCAACGGGTTCGCCCAAGTGGGTGGATTCCAAGAATCCGCTGTCCGGTTTTTTCTATGTGCGAATAAATGTGGCTAACGCGGAATTTAGCTACACTTATTCGGTTAAGTGTAGCTAACGCAAAAAATATTCATATCTTTCCATTTGGAATTGAAAATGGAAAGATATGAATAGGTATACCAATGAGTATGCGTATATGCGGATTATTCCACTTGAAAGTCTTCTGTCTCTATATGCCGAACCTCGTTGCAATGCTCGTGAGAACTGTAACGCTATGGTAATGTAGGGGTGCTTGAACATATCTGTGAAGGAGCAGATTATGACTTTGCTGGCGCACAAGGACGCGGATGGCGGTGTGCAGACGTTGCGTGACCATCTTCACAATGCGGGTGACTTAGCGGAAAGCTATGAATCGGAGTTTTCTCAGATTCCGCGAATGGCGGCGCTCCTGCATGATGTTGGAAAGGTCGCGCAACAGTTTCAAACGTATCTGATATCAGGCAAGGGACGTCGTGGTGAGATTCCTCATGCGAGGCAGGGTGCGTTCGTCGTCAATGACCTGCCGATTTCGAATTCGGCAGCGGAAATCGTGAAAGAGATTCTTGAACTTGTTATTGCAAAACATCATGGAGAGCTTCCTGATTGCATCAATGAAATCGGTGATGAGGCTTTTCTCACAGGTTTTACGGAAGCAGATAAACAGAATCCTAAATATGCGTATGGGGAAATCAAACAGGGGCTACATGATTTGGATCTCGACTTGCAAGACACCTTCCAGCAGGCCGAAAAAGATGTTTTCGATTTTGCAGGACGAACTAAATTGCTGAAATTGTCGAAAGATAGTCGTTATTTCTACTCGGGATTACTAGTTAAATACGTTTATTCTCGTTTGATTGATGCCGATAGAACAGATACGGCTTATTTTGAGACGAAAGAGCAATATCATCCGATCAAGGCGGATTGGTCGGAACTGATTCGCCGTCTTGACGAAAGCGTGAAATCATTCGATTCGACATCCGAAATCAATAAAATCCGTCAACAGATTACGGAACAGTGCCGTCAGGCTGGGAGCAGAGAGACAGGGATTTACCGATTGTCGGTTCCGACCGGAGGCGGTAAAACGTTGGCTTCGTTGAATTTCGCCTTGCATCATGCTTTGGAAACAGGGAAAAGACGAATCATTTATGTGATTCCGTACTTGTCTATTACGTCACAGACCGTGGCAACATTCCGGAATATGCTTGGTCTGGATGCTGACAGCAATATTGTGCTGGAGCATTACTCCACCGCGGGCCTTCAGAATTCCGGTAACACGGGCTCTATCGGCACAAGTGAGGAAGAGGATGCGAAGGAACGTCAACGTAAACTGGCGTCTGAACGTTGGGATAATCCGATCATCGTGACTACGATGGTCGAATTCTTGGAAACGGTTATGTCGGCGCGTGGTACGAAACTTCGTAAATTCCACAACATGGCCAATAGCGTCATCATTTTTGATGAGATTCAGTCGCTTCCATTGAATATCATCAATCCGTTTAATGAAGTTGTGAGTTTTCTTTCGACGATATTGGACTCGACTATTCTGCTGTGCTCAGCTACGCAGCCTTTATTGGAACGAACGGCGCGAAAGAATCTGCGTCTGTCAGACGAGCCTGATCTTATCGACAATACTGATGGTTACGAAGAGAAGCTCAAGCGTACCCGGATTATTGCTTCACAGGAAAGCAAGAGTTGCGAGGAACTTGCGAACATCATATATGAGCAGGCACTTCGGAACGGCAATTGTCTGTCTATCGTCAACACGAAGAGTGAAGCGCGCGAAATGTATCAGTGTTTGCAAGAGCTCAATGCTGACGGGCAGTTTGAGTTGATTCATTTGAGTACTGCCATGTGTGGCAAACATAGGGCAGACCAGTTAGCGAGAATAAAGGTGTTAACTGATCCTCATGATTCCAAACCGGTGATTTGCGTAAGCACGCAGCTTATCGAAGCGGGAGTGGACCTTTCGTTCGCATGCGTAGTCAGGGCGATGGCTGGTCTGGATAGCATTATGCAAGCGGCTGGCAGGTGCAACAGGAATGGTGAATCGAAAGAAATCAAGGATGTGTATGTCTATCCGTTGCAAGGTGAGGAAAGGTTCAAGGACTATCTTCCAGAGATTCACAGAGGCAAAAAGCTCACTTTGCAGATTATGGGTGAGCATCCTGATGCTGATCTGCTTTCTACTGGCATGCTCAATGAGTTTTATGGCATGCTGCTTCAAAGTGAGGATCGAGATGGCGGCAATAGTTTGCTGGATGGTCCGCTTTGGAAAAAGGAAAACGCTGGAAAAACGATTTATGAGTTGCTGGCATACAACGAAAGCCAACGTAAGCAATTCGAGAACAATACGATGGGGGAGAGATACAATCCGTTTTTTGCCCAGGCGTTCAAAACGGTCGGCAATGAATATCGTGTGATTCCGAAAATCACGCACAATGTTGTGGTTCCCTATGGCAATGCGATGGAATTACTGGATATGTTGGGCCACGGTGAGTTGAGGGAGAAGATTGCGATTCTGCGGCGGCTACAGGAATACACGGTTTCCCTTTTCGATTACGAATACAAGATTTTGAACGAAAAACATGCGATTTCCATCGCTAGCGAGGATTTCGATATTTGCGTTCTGAATGGAGATTATTACAAAGGCGAATATGGCGTGGTGACAGAGACGGACATGTCTCTGTTGATGATATGAAAGGGCAGTGGTTCTCCTGCAGGTCGATGGGAATCTGCAGGAGAGTTTCGTTTGGTAAATACGCATGTTGTACATATTTTCAATCCACGCCATGAATGTGGCGACAGTAGGAAAACCTACTTATACAAGAATAACTGGTTGATTGTTGATTGAGAAACACTCAAAGAGTTCTATGTACAATAAGCGTAAAATGTGCTATATTGACAGTGGCTGGTTGAGGGAACGATTAACGAAGGAGTTATATGCAACGACATCGCAACTCAATTGAATATGAGGTATCAGGCAGATATGCGTTGTTCTCGGAAGCAGCAACACGTGTTGGGGGTGAGAAATTTTCGTATCAGGTGCCAACGTACCAAGCTTTGAAAGGCATTACGGAAAGCATCTATTGGAAGCCAACTTTTATGTGGGTTATTGACGCTGTTCGTGTGATGAACAGAGTTCAGACTGAAGGAAAGGGAATTCGACCCATCAAAATGAGCGGTGGCAATGATCTTTCGTACTACACGTATCTCAAAGACGTGCGTTATCAGGTTTTGGCTCATTTCGAATGGAATGATCAGCGTGAAGATCTTGTCGCTGACCGCGACGAAAACAAACATCATAATATCGCCTTGAGATCCGTTCAGAAAGGCGGTCGCCGAGACGTATTCTTGGGGACGCGCGAGTGCCAGGGGTATGTGGAACCATGTGAGTTCGGATCTGGCGAAGGGTTTTATGACGGTTATGGCGAGTGGAATATGGGATACATGTTCCATGGATTCACGTATCCGGATGAAAACGAGGACCACGATTTTATCGCCCGATTCTGGTCGCCTGTTATGTCCGACGGCATCATCGAATTTGAGCGTCCGGAATCCACGAAATTGGATGGACGAATTATCAGGAAAAACCAGAGCGTCAAGGAATTCGCTTTGGGGAGCAATCTGCAGCCGGTGGGAGAGGAGTGAGTGATGAGCCTGTCGAACAATCTGTTGCTTATCAACGAATCTGTGCACAACGCCGCCGGAAAAATTCCGAGAAGTGGCGACGGTTCTACGCTTGACATTAGGAAAGCCTTGATTCCTCCGGGGCATACGACACTTCCGACACTATTGACGCTAGGGGTAAACGAGAATGGTGAGATACTACGGCTTCTGAGGGAAAAACAAACGATTGTTATCCCGTGCACAGAAAGTTCCATGGGACGCACCATCAAGCCGGTACCGCATCCTCTGTTTGATCAGCTCCAATATCTCGACTTGCATTTCGACAAGGAGAAAACCTCCATGTATTTGGAGCAGCTTGCCGCTTGGAAAGGCGACAACGTCAAACTCAATGCCATCTATCGATGCGTCTCGGAACACAGCATCAGCGAAGAAGCCGCTCGATTCAATGTGGAAATAACCGAAAAAGACCGGAAAGCAGGTGTTTGCTTCGAAGTTGAAATTGGGCTGCAAAACTCAGATGTCTCGAACGATCCCGATATACAGGCGCAATGGATTTCTTATTTGTACCATGATCGACAGAAAAAAGGGAAGGATATGTTCGGAGAGGACCTATATGCTCCGATATTGAACTTCCCTAAGAAAATTGTCAGCGTAAATGGCAACGCCAAACTGTTATCGGCAAACGATTCAACGAATTTCACCTATCGAGGGCGCTTCGCATCCAAAGAGGAGGCTTTGCAAGTCGATGGTGAAACATCGCAGAAGATACATTCGACGCTGCAATGGTTGGTCAATAATCATGGAACGATTACCGATACCCAGGCCATAGTCATCTGCTCGGTGAAAAACCCCAACGAAAAGCCGAAGCTTGACCCTCAGGAAGGTTCTTATGATTTTGGCTCTTTGTTCTCATCGGATGTGGACGAGCCGGAAGCTCCCCGCAACGATATTGCAGATGCGCTGACCGCAACAAACTTTCAATACGCACAAGTTTTTTCGAAGGTACTACGCGGATATGGCAATGCTAACAAACTCAAAAAGCATGCCGACCCAATGATGATTGTCATTCTGGATGCGGCGACATCAGGGCGTTTGAGCGTTACATATTACCGTGAACTTTCAAAAGACGAATATGTCGAAAGTATCCTGCGGTGGCATGTTGATGCGGCATGGCCGTTGAAAATGTACGACAAAGAAAAAAAGAAGTTTGTCGCATATGAAGGTGCGCCACCATTTGCCGACATCATCAGCTGCGCATATGACGTGTCAGACAGAAGCAGCAAAGCCTATAAACGTTTTGCGAAAAACACGAAAAAGCAGCTTATAGAATGCATGTTCGGAGGAGAATCGCTTCCCCGCTTCATATTGGACGCCACATACCACAGAGTCACTAAACCTATGGGATATGACGCTCCAGGAGCATGGCTAAGAGATTTTGAAATCGCATGCAGCCTATGGAAAAAACATTACATTGACGACGCGAGGAAGCAAAACAAACAGGAGGACACGATATCCATGTACCTTGAACCAACACGAAATGACCGCGACTACTTATACGGGAGATTGCTGGCACTCGCGGACCGCTTTGAAAACGGTGTCCTGTATAAGCAAGGAATCAGTGACACCCGTCCGACCAATGCCGTTAAGCTCATGAGCAATTTCGTCGCAAAGCCGTTTACAACATGGGGAACGCTGTGGAAGCAACTGATGCCCTACCTGAAATCGGCGAATGGCGCGCCCTGGTTCCAGAACAGCGTGGATGAGGTCATGGCGCTTTTCAAAGAAGGAGACTTCGAAGATAACCGTGCACTTTCACCGCTCTTTCTGCTCGGTTATTCATGCCAGCGAAGGGAGTCTATGCGTAAAGCGCAAGAAGCATCCCAGAAGAGCAAAGAAAACTAGTGTTTAGTTTTTGAAGTTATCGACGTTGATTATCAAAGAAAAAGTTAAGGAGTCATATCATGGCAGCTTTGGAAAACAAGATTGATTTCGCAGTCGTTTTTGCGTCTAATAATGCCAATCCTAATGGTGATCCGTTGAATGGCAATCGTCCACGAACCACATCGGAAGGGCTGGGCGAGGTTTCTGACGTTGCACTGAAAAGGAAGATTCGCAATCGCCTGCAAGATGCTGGTGAAACGATTTTCGTGCAGTCCGATGACCGTTCCGATGACGGCGCAAAATCATTGTCGGACCGTTTCAACACATATTTGAAAACCTTGCCGAAAGAAGAGCAGAAACAGAAGAACCTGGTGTTCCAGAAAGTGTGCGAACAGTGGCTTGACGTACGTGCGTTCGGACAAGTATTCGCATTCAAAAAAGCTAAGGATGTTGACGAAGTTTCCTTGGGCGTGCGCGGTCCGGTTTCCATTCAGGCTGCGTTCTCGGTTGAACCCATCGCCATTGACGACGTGCAGATCACTAAGTCAGTGAACAGTGAAACCACGGACACCGGTAAGAAATCCTCCGATACCATGGGAATGAAATACCGTGTTTCCGGCCGTGCGGTGTATGCGACGTATGGCAGCATCAGCCCACAGCTTGCCGAAAAAACCGGGTTTACTGCAGAAGACGCCGAAAAAATCAAGGAAGCTCTCGTCACGTTGTTTGAGAATGATGAAAGTTCGGCTCGTCCTGCGGGGTCCATGGAAGTGTTGGACGTTGTGTGGTTCACGCACAACAGCAAGTCAGGGCAATACTCTTCCGCCAAAGTTCATCGTTCCGTTTCCGTTAATGTGGACGGAACGGTGGCAGTGAATGGATCTTCTATTCCCGACTTGCGGTACGAAGTGATTGAAGGACGCTGAAGCGTTTGGAATTGAGAGAGTAAGGGGTGTTGCATGAAAGGGCCAGAAGGATATCCGGAAGAAGATTGGCTGGCCCTTTCGGGCATCCAGCATTTCTCATTCTGCAAACGACAGTGGGCTCTTATCCATATCGAACAGCTGTGGTCAGAGAATTATTTGACCACAGCTGGGCATCTGGAACATGAACGCGCCCACGATTATGCGACTTCTGAATCTCGCGGCGATACGCTGATCATGCGGGATTTGAGAGTCTATTCGCGAGCGCTCGGCATAACTGGAGCCTGTGATGTTGTGGAATTCCATAAGTCTAATGATGGTGTTCCGCTTCACGGAAGAGATGGATTGTGGTTGCCATATCCGATTGAATACAAACACGGCAAATCCAAAACGATTGATGCTGATCGTTTACAGCTATGCGCGGAAGCGATGTGCTTGGAAGAAATGCTCGCGTGTGATATTCCTGAAGGTGCTTTGTTCTATCGGCAGACAAAACGTCGTGAGCGGGTAAAATTGGACGAAGATCTTCGCAACATGGTCGAAGCTGACTTCTTGCAAATGCATGATCTTTTCTCCCGCGGATGGACTCCTAAAGTGAAACAGACCAGATCGTGTTCGTCATGTTCTCTACGGGATTTGTGCCTGCCTGAATTACGGAAGGTGAAATCGGCAAAAGCATATATCGAAGAACGGCTCAAGGAAAGCGGGGAGTGATGAAGCAGCTGTTAAACACGCTGTTTGTGATGACGGAAGATGCCTATCTTGCTTTGGAGAACGACAATGTTGTGATTCATCAGAATGACAAAACCTTGGCGAAAGTGCCGTTACGGTCAATTGAGGGAATCATGTGTTTCTCGTATAAGGGTGCTTCGCCTGCTCTTATGGGGCGCTGCGGCAAACTGGGCGTTTCTATGGCATTCTATTCACCGAGAGGCCATTATTACTGTTCCGTGTTAGGGGAGGAGAATCGTAATGTGCTACTTCGCCGTGAACAATTTCGAGTCGCGGATGACGAACAAAAATCTTTGTGTTACGCGAAATCTTTCATTGTTGGAAAACTTTACAATGCGAAATGGGTGCTCGAACGTACGAAACGTGATCATGCTTTGCGGGTAAATATTGACCGACTTGCCGAGCAGAGCGGCAAATTGTCGGCGGCATTGTTAGAAGCTCGGAAAAGTTTGACGGTTGATGAGTTGAGGGGTGTCGAAGGGCTTGCTGCCAAAGATTATTTCTACGCTTTTGACGATTTGGTCCTGAAGAATAAAGATGATTTCTTTTTCACCAATAGGTCGAGGAGGCCTCCGCTGGACAGACTAAATGCATTGTTGTCTTTTTGCTACTCCATATTGACGAATGATTGCATTGCGGCTTTGCAAGGCGTGGGGCTGGATCCGTATGTTGGTTTTATGCATACGGATCGGCCCGGGAGAGCCTCTCTGGCATTGGATCTGGTTGAAGAGTTTCGCCCGGTGTTGGCTGACCGCTTTGTGCTGACATTGGTTAATACAGGCGCTGTTAAGCCGGGGGATTTTGAAATACGGGAGAATGGTGGTGTGCTGCTGTCTGATTCCGGGCGGAAGAAAGTGCTTACGGCGTGGCAGAAAAAGAAGAGCGATCAGATTCTTCATCCGTTCCTGCAAGAAAAAATTTCATGGGGGTTGGTTCCGTATGTGCAAGCGCTGCTGCTAGCTCGATCGTTGCGGGGTGATCTTGATGATTACCCGCCATTTATGTGGAAGTAAAAGGTGCGTAGCTGTGTGTGGCGGTATGCGATGATTCGTGGTGATACGTTATTGGAGGTGAAAAACCATGATGGTTGTGGTTGCGTACGATGTGAGTACGGAAACCCCTGAGGGGAAGCGTCGTCTTCGTTTGGTGGCGAAGATATGCATGAAATACGGACAGCGTGTGCAGAACAGTGTTTTCGAATGCTCGGTGAGTCCTTCCGATTATCTGGTGTTGGTGCACGATTTGCTGAAGATTGCCAATACCGATGAGGACAGCCTGCGCTTTTATAAACTTGGCGCTCGATATGCGGATAGGATTGAGCATTATGGACGTGAACGGAGTTTGCCGGTTAATGATGTGATGATGATATAGCACAGGCAAAATGGCATGGTGCCATAACGATATGGTGTGGGGTATGCTGGGTTGAGCGTTTGAGTGTGCCGTCCGGTATTCAGAGTGTGTTTTCTAGCCAGCAGTATTGTGTTTTCGGCAAGGTGGCCGGTCTTGGAATGGTGTTTGTGCGAAGTGTAAGCGCTCATGATAAGGGACGTCTTTCGCACCTGAAAAACTATCGAAATCCGAATTGTGATTTTCGTGGGGCGTTTTGAAAACTAAATAATGGACATTAAAATGAGACAGAAAGCCAGTTGCTCGTTTTAGACATGTTGTTCGTCGTATCGGCGGTGTTGTTTGATATGCTTAAAGCTAGGCAGCTGGCTTGCGTCTCAAAAAGCGGACAAAAATGTCCAGCTGCACTGTCGCTCTCCTCATGGAGAGCGTGGATTGAAATTATACACATACGGAATGCGAATCGTAGCGGGTAGGTCGCTCTCCTCATGGAGAGCGTGGATTGAAATTCCTTTCATATATGAAAAAGTCGTACCGGCGAACGTCGCTCTCCTCATGGAGAGCGTGGATTGAAATCGGCTGGCCGGCCGCGGCCCAACGCAACGGGTTGCGTCGCTCTCCTCATGGAGAGCGTGGATTGAAATGTCGGAACTGGCTGCCGTGAGCTGGCTCACGCCGAGTCGCTCTCCTCATGGAGAGCGTGGATTGAAATAGGCGAGAATGTAGGTCATCGTCCCGGAGAACGGTCGCTCTCCTCATGGAGAGCGTGGATTGAAATCCATCACGCATGACAAGCAGGCTGAAACCGCAGGGTCGCTCTCCTCATGGAGAGCGTGGATTGAAATCGCCCGCTCGCCGACCAGAGCATCATATCGTTGTCGCTCTCCTCATGGAGAGCGTGGATTGAAATTCGAGTTGTTCGGTGGTGAACGACCCTCCGCCTTGGTCGCTCTCCTCATGGAGAGCGTGGATTGAAATGTCTATTGTGATGCCGCTATTTTTCAACAGTTGTCGAGTCGCTCTCCTCATGGAGAGCGTGGATTGAAATCGTCGATTGGCTGGAGGAGCTTGATCATGAGCTGGGTCGCTCTCCTCATGGAGAGCGTGGATTGAAATATTTCCCGCATCTCCAACACCGCCGCCCTGTTGGTCGCTCTCCTCATGGAGAGCGTGGATTGAAATACGCAGACCGAGACCGGCCGTCAGATATGGGCGGTCGCTCTCCTCATGGAGAGCGTGGATTGAAATTTCGTCTGGAGCCGGAACACCACGAGGTCGCCCGGGTCGCTCTCCTCATGGAGAGCGTGGATTGAAATCAGCACGTCGCGCGAGTGGACGGCCGCGATTTCGGAGTCGCTCTCCTCATGGAGAGCGTGGATTGAAATACATCACTGGACAAGACCATCGCCACGGTCAGCGGGTCGCTCTCCTCATGGAGAGCGTGGATTGAAATAGTCTTCGGCGGCACCACCACTTCGTGGCCGGGTCGCTCTCCTCATGGAGAGCGTGGATTGAAATAGAGATGTTTTGGAGTCTCGCGGGATTGCGGGGCTGTCGCTCTCCTCATGGAGAGCGTGGATTGAAATACGGTGTGAACGTGTTTCTACACCGTGAGATACGTCGCTCTCCTCATGGAGAGCGTGGATTGAAATTTGGACATACGCCCACCATGCCCAAAACGCATCAGTCGCTCTCCTCATGGAGAGCGTGGATTGAAATGTGGCTCGTGCCGCTCGTGGGCGTGATCGCGGCAGGTCGCTCTCCTCATGGAGAGCGTGGATTGAAATGTCGTGCTCTTGCTCGGCCTGACCAACGCCGCAGTCGCTCTCCTCATGGAGAGCGTGGATTGAAATACGGACGACCCAGACAGCCCGGCAATCGTGCTGAGTCGCTCTCCTCATGGAGAGCGTGGATTGAAATCACATCTGCAAAACGCGACGACGTACCCCGATAGTCGCTCTCCTCATGGAGAGCGTGGATTGAAATATTAAGCGAACTCTTTGATACGATCATGGCACGCGTCGCTCTCCTCATGGAGAGCGTGGATTGAAATATCCCATTATCATTACAGCAGCAAAAAAAGAAAAGTCGCTCTCCTCATGGAGAGCGTGGATTGAAATACTGGAAAACGCCAACCGTTGATACCGTAACTATGTCGCTCTCCTCATGGAGAGCGTGGATTGAAATGACTAAAATAGTTAGGAGATAATATAATGTCTAAGTCGCTCTCCTCATGGAGAGCGTGGATTGAAATAACAAGGAATACCTCGGTGATGACGTCTACGGGTCGCTCTCCTCATGGAGAGCGTGGATTGAAATCGTTAGCTTTGACCATTGCCCAGAGGATTTCGCGTCGCTCTCCTCATGGAGAGCGTGGATTGAAATAATGGAAAGTCACGAGGCAAGTAAAACCTCCTCCGTCGCTCTCCTCATGGAGAGCGTGGATTGAAATCCGATCCTGGATGATATACAGGCCGCACCCCTCGGTCGCTCTCCTCATGGAGAGCGTGGATTGAAATAACGCGGGGTCCTTGGGCGTGCCCGTGGTGGGCTTGGTCGCTCTCCTCATGGAGAGCGTGGATTGAAATTTGACCCACGCGGTCTTTTCGGCGATGAAACCGGTCGCTCTCCTCATGGAGAGCGTGGATTGAAATCTTATCCAATTCGTTCGCCTCCTCCCTGCTCATCCGGGTCGCTCTCCTCATGGAGAGCGTGGATTGAAATTCGGATCTGAGTTTGCAGCTGCGTTAAAATCTGGGTCGCTCTCCTCATGGAGAGCGTGGATTGAAATAGAACGCCGAAAAGCTCGACGAACACCTCAACGAAGTCGCTCTCCTCATGGAGAGCGTGGATTGAAATATGGAAGCAGCTTTTCGTCAGCTATGGCGCAAGAAGTCGCTCTCCTCATGGAGAGCGTGGATTGAAATAAGAGCGCCAAGGTGCTGCGCAAGGGCGGTCTGGGTCGCTCTCCTCATGGAGAGCGTGGATTGAAATCTCGTCCTTAACCGTCAGGAGATCGAGCAGGCGAGGGTCGCTCTCCTCATGGAGAGCGTGGATTGAAATACTGCAAATCACTGCAATTACCGGAAGAGTGTGGGCAAGTCGCTCTCCTCATGGAGAGCGTGGATTGAAATTGATGCGCGAATGGTTGGAACCACCGGACGTGGGTCGCTCTCCTCATGGAGAGCGTGGATTGAAATACCGTTTTTTCGCCCTGAATCTCAATGGATTCGAGTCGCTCTCCTCATGGAGAGCGTGGATTGAAATTACAAGCACAGGGGCAGCATCACCCCTAACCCGTGTCGCTCTCCTCATGGAGAGCGTGGATTGAAATATGAGATTTTGAGCGGTCAATTTGTTGGTTTCGGGTCGCTCTCCTCATGGAGAGCGTGGATTGAAATGCCTACGAAGTCCTCAATGGTGTACATGCCATCGGGTCGCTCTCCTCATGGAGAGCGTGGATTGAAATGTCTGTGCTTGGTGGCTTGGGCGTGATGAGTGTGGGTCGCTCTCCTCATGGAGAGCGTGGATTGAAATATCGCCTGCGTTGGTCATTGCTGTACCTCCTATGTCGCTCTCCTCATGGAGAGCGTGGATTGAAATGTCAACATATTGATGTATTTCGCCACCGGCTCCGTCGCTCTCCTCATGGAGAGCGTGGATTGAAATATCAAGTACATATCATTCCTGTCCGAGAGGATAGGTCGCTCTCCTCATGGAGAGCGTGGATTGAAATCACGTCGAGCGGGAGGAGCATACCGGACTGCCGGGTCGCTCTCCTCATGGAGAGCGTGGATTGAAATGATAGCTCAACGGCAGAGCAGGCGGAACAGCGCAAAGTCGCTCTCCTCATGGAGAGCGTGGATTGAAATCCCTACTTGCGCGACGAGTTTACGGGGGTATTGGTCGCTCTCCTCATGGAGAGCGTGGATTGAAATCACTAAAATCAGATGATAGCCATATCTCCTATAAGTCGCTCTCCTCATGGAGAGCGTGGATTGAAATAGCCAATGTCTGCAATGCCATGCGCTCACCTCCTGGTCGCTCTCCTCATGGAGAGCGTGGATTGAAATGGACAAATTGACTGTCTGTCCATAGTGATATTGGTCGCTCTCCTCATGGAGAGCGTGGATTGAAATCCAGCACGATATTCAGCTCGGTAACGCCTATGGTCGCTCTCCTCATGGAGAGCGTGGATTGAAATATTCAGACATGCGACTATGTGAACGCGAACACCGTCGCTCTCCTCATGGAGAGCGTGGATTGAAATATGGCCGTGAATAACGGTTCGGCGTTGGCATTGGGTCGCTCTCCTCATGGAGAGCGTGGATTGAAATATCGATGTAAGGTGGTAGGTTAATCCATTTGAAGTCGCTCTCCTCATGGAGAGCGTGGATTGAAATAACGTGAGATCGGATGCCATTTGCGCCGACTGGGTCGCTCTCCTCATGGAGAGCGTGGATTGAAATGTGATACCAAAGGACGCGTTGAGCATTTCGCCCGTGTCGCTCTCCTCATGGAGAGCGTGGATTGAAATTCTGATACCCCCAATCGGCAGACTGTTGCGCGTAGGTCGCTCTCCTCATGGAGAGCGTGGATTGAAATTAGCGGCTATTGCTTAACCTTTGGCAGCAATGATAGTCGCTCTCCTCATGGAGAGCGTGGATTGAAATCATGACTCGCGGATAATCAAGTCCGCGCTCGGAAGTCGCTCTCCTCATGGAGAGCGTGGATTGAAATCGAATCGCGCCACGGCGTGACCCAAGACATGGCGGTCGCTCTCCTCATGGAGAGCGTGGATTGAAATGGACAGAGGCTGTCCCACGGATAGTCGCGGTCGGTCGCTCTCCTCATGGAGAGCGTGGATTGAAATGGTTCCGGGCAGTAGGAGTGCTCGGAACCCTCTTGTCATCGTCGCTCTCCTCATGGAGAGCGTGGATTGAAATTCCAAGATGAGGGCTGACGGCACTCTCTCCACAAGTCGCTCTCCTCATGGAGAGCGTGGATTGAAATCGGACGATGCCGCTTGTGCTGCGCTTCCTTGGTCTGTCGCTCTCCTCATGGAGAGCGTGGATTGAAATTGGTTGAAGGTGCCGGTGGACTCGGTGTAGGACGTCGCTCTCCTCATGGAGAGCGTGGATTGAAATACGCAGGTCAGCCCGATCCTCGACCGCATCCCCGTCGTTCTCCTCATGGAGAGCGTGGATTGAAATGATACGATTAAGATGATTTTCGAGCGTCGTATCAGTCGCTCTCCTCATGGAGAGCGTGGATTGAAATCGGTGTCTGCATCGTTCCGGCCGCCGCGTGGATGTTGCTCTCCCTGTTTATGTCCAGTGTTCCCCGCACATGCGGGATTCCACATGTGCGGGACTGCTAGCAACGGAAAACCAGGGTTTTTGTCCGCTCGGGGCGACTTCAACGGTAATACGAGCAGGAACTGCGACTGGGTGTTTCGCATGGGGTCGCTTCTGAAAGCTATGTAAAAGAAATAGTGTATGTGAAAACGGTCGGGTGGGTGCGGATGCACGAGAAATTGGCTAACCTGTCGAATTTCTGTTTTACTTTGGTCGTTCATCTCGTGAGTGGTCGTCAAGCTAGACATATTGTGTCTCATGGGATGCAACATGTCATATGGAAATACATATGACTGGCGAATATCGCCAATGGTTCAGCCGGATAAAGGAACGGAACGCGAAAGCCCGAATCAGCGCGAGACTCCGATTGCGCTTCTAGATGGGGCGGCCGGTGGGTGACCTGCATACGGTTGGTGACGGGGCCAGCGCGCTGAGGTTCAATTTCGGTCCCGGCTACCGTGTTTGCTCCGCGCAGAAGAGCGACTCGCTCATGTTGCTGCTTTATCGGTGGCCGAGCTTGACGATTCGGCGTTGCGGCAGGCCGTAATCGGCGATATGACCAAAGCGAAGGGTATGGGGCAGATCACGAAGGAGGCGGGTGTGGGACGTGAAAGTCTTTACAAGAGCCTCGACAGGAATGTCAACCCGAGCTTCCATACCATTATGAAGGGATCGTGCACGCTCTCGGCGGCAGGCTGACAATCCAACCCGCATAAGCTTGACTTTACGACCATCATGCAGTGGCCGCCCGAGCATTGGAAAAGGGCGATCGCTGACCATATTGTTGCGACATATGTGGAGAGATGTTCGTGGTGAGCTTGACGTACATAACATCGTAAAACTTCGGTCGTCTGGTTTGTTCTGCGGCTCATCAGTGAGGGAAAATGCTTAATTATGCCGCCTATCTCGCCTATATATGGCAGATTTTGAGGTTCGTACGGAGGCTTCTCGCTTATATATGGCAGGTGTTCGTGCGAAAAGTGTCAAAAACATGCCCCCTAAGTGGCTTTTCTCGAAGGGCATGTGCCATATATGAGCGAGAAACTTCAGGTCAAGATGCCAAATCTGCCATATATAAGCCAGATATCGCGGTTCAGTTCAGATGAACTGGGTGTATGTCCATAAATTTCGACGATTAGGGTGTATCAAGAGTTCCGAGTTGGTTTCAATGACAATCCGAGGGGGTGAAAACGAGTTTATGGGCACGCGTGCGGAGTCTCAGATGCGCAGAACTCCTCACGCAGCGCATATCACAATCCCAGCCAGGCGCGTAGGTCACGAATTTCCTGATCGCAGATGCCGTGGACCATTCCCGGATATTCGAAATACGTGAGATTGCCGGTTTGCGCAAGTTTGTTGTGCGCGCACTGTTGGTCGGCTAAAGGAATTGTGCGGTCTTCGCTGCCGTAGCAGAGTGCGAATCGCGTGCGTCCGGTCGCGGGCAAAGGCTCAGCGGTTTCGCCTTTGAATGATGGGCTCATCAGAATCGCCCTGTCGAACGCATCGGGATGTTCCGCAACCATGCGATACGACAGGTATCCGCCCTGCGAAAACCCGATCAGTACCTTGCGGAAATGCGCGTATGCGGGCGAATCCAGCAATCGTACGACGGCGTCGCCTACGGCACTGCACTCACGTCGACGCTCTTCTACTGAACATCCATCTGGATACCAGTAGTAGCTTCCGATGTAAGGACGTTCGTACGTGCCTCGGAACGACAGATAATTCGGATGCTGGGCAGGAGCAATGGAGTTGTCCGTTGAAGATGCGTCTCGCTTCGGAACATCATAAATCGCATCAATAATGCGGATCATCTCATTTTCATCATTGCTGAATCCATGAAATCCCAAGAACAGCAGATCATCGCCGGCTATTTCGCAGGCGGCCGTTTCAATGCTGGTGCTCACGTTCAAACGCATATCAACCTCCCATCGCATGTCGATAGTATGCAGATTTCCAACGGCACCATAACGGTGGACAGCGAAGTGGGGAAGGGCACGACGTTCACCGTTATGCTGCCGTTGGTTGAGGAAAACACTGAATATGTGGCGAAGTTTACAGCAATCCATCCGCATGCAACGCGCCATACATGCGGTCCAGGCATTCGACCAGCAGCGGATACGGCATTGCTATGTTCACGCGCACGCATCCGGCACCGGTCTCGCCGCATGAACGCCCGTCGGTCAACGCCACTTGCGCCTTCTCAAGGAAGTATGCGGCCGGATCGTCGATGCCAAGCGGCGAGAAATCAAGCCATGCGATATATGTGCCCTGCGGTTTGATATAGCCGACGTCGGCGAACCTTTCACGCATCTGCTCGTCGAACAACGCCAAATTCCTGCGCACATAGGCAAACGCATCCTGGAACCACAGGTCGCCTTCGTTATATGCGGTGGTGGTGGCGATTGCGCCGATGGTGGCGGTCTGATGTTCGCTCCACTCCGCCTTGACCGCCCACATGTCACGATCCGCAGGATTGGTAAGCAGCACCTGCGCGCACTTCGTGCCCGGAATATTGAACGATTTCGACGCGCTGGTAGCGGTCATCGACTGTAATGCGGCCTGCTCGCTGATGGTGGGGAACGGAATGTGCCTGCCCTCAAACACGAACGGCGCATGAATCTCATCATTGAAAATACGCACGTCATACTGTGCCGCAAGATCGCTCAGACGCAGCTCCTCCTCCAAGGTGAGCACTTTGCCGATCGGGTTGTGCGGGTTGCAGAGCACGAACGCATGGCATCCGGCCGCAAACGCGCGTTCGATGGCGTCGAAGTCGAACACCCATTGCGCCTCTCCGGTTTCGGCGTCGCCGCTTTGCAGCATTTCGATTTCGATCACGTCAACGTCGTACAGTTTCGGAACGCTCAAAAACGGCATGTAGGCAGGCGTCGGCACGATCACGCTGTTGCCCGCACCGACCAGTTCACGCAGGAAAAGCTCATAAGCTTCGAGTACGTCGGGAACCACGCGAATAATGCTCGGATCGACATCCCATCCGTAATGCGAGCGTTGCCATCCTGCGCATGCTGCTGCCACGCGCTGTTTCCAGGGTTCGGGAATGTAGCCGAGTTTGCAATGGTCGCAGGCGTTGTCGATGGCTTCTTGGATGCAGGGAGCCAGGCCGTAGTCCATTTCGGCGATGAACGCGCCGATGCAGCCGGGGTAGCGTGTCCACTTGTCGGAGCCGACTGCGGCAAGATCGGCTGCGGTGGTGTGGTCGATGGCGTCGGCGTCAAAGCCGGAACCGGTACGATGCTTCATTTCCATGATTTCTTCCATGGTTCCAGCATGACGTACCGATGCTTGCACGAACAGTGTGTTCTTGTACTGAAAGCAAAGACTGTTATGAAGTTTTCTTATATCAGATGCTTTTGCTATTCAATTATTAATCTGATTATGACGATATAGCAAAATACTGGAAACAATTGTTTGCTGCAGTATTCCGCGATTGCGAATAAGCACGGATATCAAACGATGAATCAGATGTTTTCCAAATACTGGTGTGACGCCCTTTCGATTTCGTCTTTGACGCGGGCCACTGCCGGTCGGTCGTCCACTTTTCTTGTGACGAAACAGACTGTGCGGAATGCGTTGTTGTCGGCGATTGGCAGTGCGGCCAAATCGGGTTGGATTCCAGCGGTTGTGGCTAAGCGAGATATGATCGAGACGCCCATGCCGACTTCCACCAGATTCTGCGTGGCCCAAAAATCGTCGGTCGAATGTGTGATTTCCGGTGTGAAGCCGGCGGCACGCGCCAACGACACCAGATTCGCCTGGCAGGTTTCGCAGCCGGCGATCCACTGTTCGCCGCGTGCCGAAACCAATTGGACCGGCAGGTGCGAGCTTTCGTACTGGCGCGCGATCGCATTGTTCGCGCCGATCAGCAGCATCAGCGGATCGACGCCGAAAGGAGCGACTTCCAAATCGTCCGGTCCGGCCAAAGCGGGGAGTGAATTGTATTGGAAGATGATCGCGCAATCGGCAAGCCCCTGTTCCAACGCCTCCATGGCCTCAGGCGGCTCCATCTGCATGAGGCTCACGCGAATGTCGGACGTTTTGCTGATATGCACGAGCACGCGTGCCACGAACGACGAACATACCGATGGAGGAGCGACCAAACGAATATGCGTCGATCCGTTGCGCTGGTACTCTTCCACATCTTTGACGGCTTGGGTGACTCGATTGTCGATAAGCTGCCCGTGACGTGCCAGAATACGGCCGATCGGAGTCAATTCCACGCCATGCGACGTGCGCTGCACAAGTTTTGCGTCAAGTTCACGTTCGATCTTGCGGATCTGCTGGCTGATGGCCGGTTGCGACCATCCGGTTTCACGCGCGACCGCGGAGAACGAGCCCAAACGCTCCACGTTCCACAAGGTCACCAGAATCTGCGGGTTCAGTGTTTTTGTGCTGAATCCCGTGGCATTCGCGGTGATGCTGATGTCGGTGTTCGTGTTGGTGTTTTCACGCGTGTTGCTATCGGCTGGAGTGTTCATATGAGGGTAGTGCTCAGCTTTTTAGGAATGCGGGGATGGCTTCGGCCGCCGCATAGCCCGCGCGGTACATGCGTTCCAAACCTTCGAACGACTTGCTCAACGTGTTCAGGCCGTACAGGCTTTCCGGTGCGAGGATGAGCACGCGGCCGTCCTGCTCGTATTCCTTGGCCAGCGCCACTTCGTCGTTGTACGTCTGGTAGCGGTTGAGCAGTTTTTCCGCGGCTTGTGGATGCGTGCGCCTCAAAATCCTGGCGGGGCCGATGTCCCTCTTCTGTTCGCGTACGGTGTCTTTCGGACGGGTGAGTATCACCACGATGCGGTCGTGGCCGTCATCGATGGCCTTCTGCACCGGAATCGGATCGGCGATGCCGCCATCGTAATAGGGAATGCCATCGATCGCATACGGTTCGCAAGCTACCGGCACCGCTGATGACGCCTTCAGGATGTCGAAATTGTCGTAGCCCACGTCGGATTTGCCGAAATACTTCGTGGAGCCGTCTTCGGCGTTGCACGCAACCACGGTGAAACCGGTCGGGTTGGCTTCGAAAGCCGCGTAGTCAACCGGATTTTCGCCATCATGATTGCTGAGCGTGCTATACACGTAATCGAGGTTGGCGAAATTATGGTTCTTGACATAGCTGTCGAAGCTCGCGTATTCCTTGCGGAACGCGTACTGCGTGTAGAACGTGTGGTTGCGCCCATGCTGCTTCGCGATGAACGAAACCATGTTGGCGCTGCCGGCGGAAACACCATAGCAGTGGTCGACGCTGATGCCGTCCTCAAGCATGCGGTCCATCACGCCCGCACCGTAGATCGCGCGGAAACCGCCGCCGACGTCGATCATTGCCGTCCTGTGAGCCATATGCGTCCCGTCCTTTCGCCGTTCGTCCCTTTTGCGGGTTTCAATCGACTTTACGCGGTCTAATTGACGTATTTTTGCGTGTTCGGTCATTTCTTATCGAAGGACGACGTAAGATATCTGCGAATAATCAATAAAAATGGAGTGGAGAAGATATCAATGAACGAAGCTGCACTGCCTCAGTCGACGGTCCACATCGCCCAAGCTGATCCGGACGGGATTCTGCTGGTGATTCACGCGGGTGCCGGCAATCGTGGCAAAAAGGATACGCCGGAACGTCGTGCCCAGGTGGAGCAGGATTTGAACAGGGCTCTTGAAGCTGGCTATGCGTTGCTGGAGCAGGGGGCTCCGGCGGAGGATGCCGTGTGCGCGGCTATCCGTGTTATGGAGGATGCTCCGGAGTTCAACGCTGGTCGTGGCGCTGCATTGACGAGTGAAGGCATCGTATCCATGGATTCCTGCCTGATGACTGGTGTCGATGGCGAGGTTGGTTCCGCGTGCGGTCTGACCACGTCTAAGAATCCGATCAACGTAGCGCGTGCCATCAAGGAAAAGACCAAGCATGTCATGTTTGCCAAGCCCGGTAATGATTTGCTCAAGGAGTGGGGAATCGAACTGTGCGACAGTGAATATTTCATCACTCCAGCACGTCAGGAATCCTTGCGCGAGGCGCAATCCAACGGCGATGAATGGGAGAAGCATGGCACCATCGGCGCTGTCGCCCGTGACTCGTCCGGCAACATCGCTGCCGGCACCTCCACCGGTGGCATCACCAACCAGATGCCGGGACGCGTCGGCGATTCGCCTCTGCCGGGCTGTGGTACCTATGCCAACAACGATTCCGTCGCGATCTCCTGCACCGGCATCGGTGAAGCGTTCGTCAAGGAAGTCGCTGCGCATCAGGTTTCCGATCGTGTTCTGTACGCCAAGGAGGAGCCGATCGAGGCTGCGAAGGCGGCGCTGGATGGTGTCGCCCGTCATCATGGAGATGGCGGTATGATCGTCGTTCCGGCTCATGGTGAAGGCGCAATGGTGTTCAATAGCGAGATGATGAACTGCGGTTGGAAGTCTCCGAAGGGCAGCTACGTGCAGAGTTGATGCTGTAGTGGCAAACCGGCAAAACAAGCCACAAAAGTACAGTGGGGTTCGAATCCATGAAGGATTCGAACCCCACTGTACTTGAGCTCCCTATATGGCCGGCGAATCGTTCGTCCGCCGGCCAGAAACATCACTTAGTGATGGTGTTGTAGGTAGGCAGATTGGTGTAATCGAACGATACGTCCTTCACGTTCGTCGCGGACGCGGCGGCGACGTTGTCGTTCCACAGCGGAATCACCGGAAGATCCTTGGCCAGCACTTCCTGCGCCTTGGTGAAGTCCTCGGTCCGCTTCTTTACGTCGGTCTGGGCAAGTGCGGCATTCAGGAGCTTGTCGAATTCCGCACTCTTGTAATCACCATCGTTCGAACCATGACCGTCAGCGGAGCTGGAGGCATATAGCGGATTGAGATAATCCTCAGCGGACGGGTAATCCAGCATCCAGCCGGCACGGAACGCGGTTTTGATGGTGCGGTTGGTCACCTGGTTACGCACGTCGCTGAACGTGGCGTACGGCTCGCCAGCGGCGTCGATGTCGAGTGTGTTCTTGATCTGGTTGCACACGGCATCGACCCATTCCTTATGGCCGCCATCGGCGTTATAGGCGATTCGGAAGTTGCCGGACCATGGCTTGATGGCATTGGCTTTCTTCCAGAGTTCCTTGGCCTTGGAAGCGTTGTATTTCAGGTTGCTGCCGTTCTGTTCCAGTTTCTTCACATATTCGGGGACGAGCGGTGAAGTGAAATCGGTGGCAGGGGTCTTCGTGTCGCTGTAAACCTTCTTGACGATCTGGTCGCGGTCGATGGCCATGGAAATGGCCTGACGACGCAACTGGCCTTCTTCGTCGTTGCCGAAATGCTCAAGACGTTCCGGAATGATGAAGGACTGGAACGAGGATCCTGCCTGGCTGTAGGCGATCACGCCGGAATCCTGACGGAAGGTCTTCACCGCAGACTGTGGAATCTGATCCATCACGTCGAGGTTGCCGGACAGCACGTCGGAGTAAGCGGAATCCTCATTCGTGTAGACGCGGTATTCGATGCCTTTGTTGGACACCTTGCGGCTGCCCTTATAATCCTTGTTTGGTACGACGATGATGTTCTTGTCGTGGGACCAGGACTTGAACTTGTACGGACCATTGCCAATCGGAGCCTGACCGAACTTCTTGATGTCCTTAAACGCCACGCTTGGCAGCGGGAACATGGATTGGTGCGCGAGCTTGGTCGGGAATACGGAATCAGGCTTGTTCAGCTCGACAACCAGCGTGTAGTCGTCCGGGGTGGAAAGACCGGAAAGCGTGGCCTTCGGATCGACGTTCGGATCCTGCAGCTCGTCATAGCCCTTGATGGTGGAGAATCGGCTTGCGGTTTTCTGCGCGTTCTTCACATTGGCGGCGAAACTCCAGGTGTCGGCGAAGGAATGGGCGGTTACTGCCTCGCCGTTGGTGAACTTCCAGCCTTTCTTCAACTTGATTGTGTACGTGGTGGCATCCTCGTTCGGGGTGATACTCTCGGCGACTTCGAGATGTTGCTTGCCCTTTGCGTCAAAGCTCACCAGACCTTCGAACAGGTATCGAATAACTTTGCCGCCGCCCATTTCGTTGGTGTCGCTTGGAATTAGGCCGTTCTGCGGTTCGCTGTTGTTCACTGAAATCAGCGAGGTGCTATCGGAGCCGTTGGAGGCTGTGTCATCGCTGGACGACGAGCCGCATGCGGCGATCGACGTCAGCATGGCGCCCACTGCGGCCATGGCCAGCAGTCGACGGAACGCGTTGTTCTTCATTTCATTCTCCTTTAATGTCGGCATTTCCGCCGATTATGTCGGCGAAAAACAATAGGACACAATATAGGAGTTTTATAAAATTTTCGTGTTACGTCTCAATTTGGAAACGAACAGCTCGCAGGCGTTGGATATGGACGTTATCTTCAGCTTTCTAGGAATGCGGGGATGGCCTCGGCCGCCGCATAGCCCGCGCGGTACATGCGTTCCAAACCTTCGAACGACTTGCTCAACGTGTTCAGGCCGTACAGGCTTTCCGGTGCGAGGATGAGCACGCGGCCGTCCTGCTCGTATTCCTTGGCCAGCGCCACTTCGTCGTTGTACGTCTGATAACGGTTGAGCAGTTTTTGCGGGTTTCAATCGACTTTACGCGGTCTATCGGAACATTCGCGCTCAGCGCTCAAGCAGCGATTGCGCTAATTGCGCGATTTGTGTGGAAGTGTCGGAATTGGCCAGCTCGATACCACCGTCCGCGTCTTCCGGAGAGAGTTTGCCCAACGATTCGAGCACTACGCCAAGATGGCGCACGGTACCTTCGTTGCCGTCGATGATTGCCGCTGTGTCGGGCAGCAGTTCGCGGAAATAGTCGCGGTAAAACACGAAATGCGTGCAGCCAAGCACTACCGAATCGATCGTCGACAAATCATACTGGTCGAAATACTGGTGCAGCGTGTGCATCACAACATCGTGATCGTCGAGTTGGCCGTGCTCAACGATCTCCACCAAACCGGGGCAGGGTTCCGGAAAGATCGTATGGTCTGTTTTGAAACGATCCATCAGCACGGCGAACTTGCGTTCCCGCAACGTCAGGGGAGTAGCTGCGACGATGACACGCTGACGATTGCCATGGCCTCGATCGCACGCCACCTTCAGCGCTGGTTCCATGCCAATGATCGGAATGTCGTATTTGTCGCGCAACTCGTTGGCTGCGGCGGAAGTGGCGGTATTGCAAGCGATGACAACCGCTTTCACTCCCTGCTCCACGAAACGTTTCACAATGGCGTCGGACAGCTTGCGTACCTGTTCAGGTGATTTGGTTCCGTACGGAGCGTTCGCGGAATCGCCAAAATACAGCACGCGTTCGTTCGGCATATCGCGGCGGATTTCGCGCGCCACGGAAATCCCGCCCAAACCGGAATCGAAAACGCCGATTGGTGCCGTTGAAGTCATACGTCCTCCCTTGTTCCGCACGCAAACATACTGCAACATAATGCACACGTGTTGCGTCCAACTTCTTCAATAGCCTACCGCGTGTAGAGTGAATCGGTATGAGCATTCCAAGCATTGTTTACAAAGCACACGCCACCGGCAACGATTTCGTGGTGTATCTGGACGCCGAAGGCACGTACGAGCCTACCGCCGATGAAGTGCGATTCCTGTGCGACCGTCATTTCGGTATCGGTGGCGATGGCTTGATCCGCCTTACTCATCCGCAGGCGGTGTCCGATTTGAACGACAAGCAGATTGCCGTTTGTGCTGCCGACAATGCGGATTGGTTCATGGACTACCGCAACGCGGATGGTTCGTTGGCTGAGATGTGCGGCAACGGCACGCGTGCGATCACTCTGTTCGCGCAACGGCAGGGTATTGCCGGTCAGCCGGGCGGTGAACCGTTCCGTCTCGGCACCCGTGCCGGTGTGAAGGTTCTGACTTCACTTGGCGATGTGCCGACTCTTGGCAAGGACGTGTTCCAGGTTGAGATGGGTTCATGGAAGCGTGGCGATCTTGATGGATACGAAGTGACGATTCCCGGCACGGCCGGTTCCGCACGCGGCACGTTCGTGGACATGGGCAATCCGCATGTGGTGGCCGTCATCGAAGACGCGCTCTCCAGCCTGCCGACGGTGGAACAGCTTGATTTGGTGACCAAGCCAGTGGTCGCGCCCCGAATCGAAAGCGACCAGAATGTTGAGTTCGTGCGCATCGACGAGCAAAGCGAAGGCGACAACGAGGGCAACGCCACCATGCGCGTCAACGAACGCGGCTGCGGCGAAACCCTGTCGTGCGGAACCGGCCTGTGCGCCACCGCCATCACGTTGCGTGCCAAAACCGGCATCGACCATTGGACGATCACCGTGCGTGGCGGCACCCTGCGCGTCGACGTGACCGATAACGACGTGAAACTCACCGGATCGGCCACCATCGTCGGCAAAATCGAACTGCTGTAAGGTTTTGCACATAACACTGAAATTTGCGGATACGCAAAAGAAAGAAGCCGGCTGTTTCCAGTCGGCTTCTCTTGTAGGCGAGTGAATCCCTACTGCTGATTGGACGTTACTTGACGTCAACTGAACAGCAGGGGGCCGTCTTCGACGAGAATGATCACAATCAATGTCACGATCCATAAGGCATCGACCATCAGATCGTAATTAAGACGGTAGTAGGTGCGTACGCCCTCGCGCTTGGCCGGAATCTCCTGAACCACCGCCGTGGCATGAGACAACGCCATGAACTGCACGGTGGTGGAGAACATCAGGCACAGACACCACGGGCATAGCGCGTTGATCACAAACAACGACTGCGAGGTCAGCCAATACGAATAAGCCAGCGCGGCCAATCCACCCAGCCATGTGCACGACGCAAACCAGCGGGGCACGGCGACCTTCGTCAAACCGATCACCGCGATCGTTACGAACACTGATTCCGCGGCGATGCCGAAGAACGCATTCGGGAAACTCAAACCGGCGAACTTCACAACCTCAGCCTGCCACGATTCCGCAACCGCGGAACACGACATCACGGCATTCACATCACAGCTGAGCTTCTGACCGGGATTGCGCGCCATTTTCAGTGTCTCGGCGGAAAGCACGAACGATACGACCAGCGCTACCGCCGAGGCGATCAGCATGACTAGATACGTCCATGTCGCGGTATGCCGCCAACCGCGCGGCTTCGTATAATCATCGTCGAGAGTGGCTTCGGCAACCTGTTCGCCGGAAAAATCGCTCATCGTGCATCCTTGAATCAAAATACAAACGTTGTCATCGCCTAGTTTACGCGGTATTGTGCCGAGTCGCGCCAAAAACAGCTTACGATGGATACATGATTCGCGTAGGCACTGCGGCACCGCCCGCTGAAGGTTGGGACATTCACTGCCATACCGTTTTTTCCGACGGTACGGAAACGCCGCGTGCGTTGTTGCAGGAAGCGAGAGCATTGCGATTGCATGGTGTTGCGATTGCCGATCATGACACGACCTCCGGTTGGCAGGATGCGTTGGCTGCTTCGCGGGAGGTCAGATTGCCGTTGTTACGCGGTACGGAAATCACTGCCGTCGATGAGAGCGTATCCGTGCACATGCTCGCATTCCAATATGATCCGCTGAACGCCGATATCAGCGAGATGTTCGCGTCCACCCGCGAGGCGCGACTGCGTAGAACCAAGCGCATGGTCGAACTGATGGCGCAGGATTTTCCGATTACGTGGGATGATGTGCTCGCGCAGGTGCGTGAAGGCAAACGCACCACGATAGGCCGGCCGCATATCGCCGACGCATTGGTGGCTGCCGGCGTATATGAAACACGATCCGACGCTTTCGCCGATGCGGTGAGCGCAACGTCGAAATATTACATTCCCACGCCATCACCGACCACGCACGACGTGGTGGCCGCGGTCAAGGGTGCGGGCGGGGTGGTGGTTATCGCCCACGCCGGAGACCCCCGGCGCAATCGGACATTACTGACCGACCGGCAAATCGAATCTCTCATCACCGAAGGCTTGGACGGTTTGGAAGTGTGGCATCGCGGCAATCCATCAGAACAGCGTGAACGTCTGCTCACCATTGCGCGCCGGCACGATCTGCTGGTGACTGGCGGATCCGACTGGCACGGCAAAGGCAAGCCGAACGCGCTGGGGGAGAACCTCACCAGCGACGAAACGGTTCAGGAAATCATCAATCGAGGCGTTCACTTGAGCAAAGAATCGTCGAAGGCGAAAATAAAAAACCGAAACGCAATCATCGATGCGTAATCGCGATATGAAACCAGGAACGAGTTGATCGCCCAAAATGGAAAAGCCAGACGTGAACGTCTGGCTTTTCTTGTGACGTCGAAAACGTGTGTTTCAGTTCGAAGCTGAAATCTGGTGATGCGAACGGGTCAGAGGTTGCCGAAACCGACGGCGTGCTTGGTTTCGGAACCGATGATGGCGTAGCCGAGCGAGCCTGCCGGCACCACGATGCGACGGCCCTTGTCGTCCGTCAGATTGATGGTCTTGCCGTTCTCCACGGCGTCGGCGATGGCCGTGTTGACCTCATCGGCGCTCTGTTCGGTGCTGAAGGTGACGGTGCGGGCCACATTCTGAATGCCGAGTTCAATATCCATGGATGCTCCTTCGTGATAATGCGCAATGCATGCGCACGTGTATGTACGGGTTATGTGCGCCTATTCTACGCGTGGCTTCTCATCGGTGGCGTCTTCCGCCTCCCACTGATTGATCTGCGCCTGCGCTTTCTGCATGGTCGCCTCATCTCGCTCCAACAGTGGAATGAGTACTGTCGCGGCCTCGCTGTGCGATGCGGGAATCGATTCCTCGTTCGTATCGTCGTTGTCGTCGGCCGTTTCCAGCCTGCTGATTACCATGGTGGAACTTGACGGCATGGATTCGTGCCGTTCTTTTGCGGAATGTTCCGGAATGAAAGTGCTGACCGAGGTCGCCTCATGTTCATTCGTATTGCCGGACGGTGCTTGTGATGGCTGGGTTCCGGCCGGTGCGAACGCTTCCGTCGCGTCGTTGACGATTTCCTTCGTCTTGCGGACCGGCTGGGAGCCGGTCACGTCGAAATCGCCGGTCGCGTCGAAATCGCCAGTGGAATCATCCATATCCACAGCGTCAACATGACGTTCGCCGGTCGTGTCGGAATCATTCTGCTGTGCGGCCGCGTTACGGCGACGCTCCGATTCGTTCAGCAACGTGCCTACGGTGATTGTGCTCGGCGGGCGCTGGGGGCGATCCTTGGACTCCTGCTTCGTTTCAGTTTGCACGCGATTCTTCGCTGTGGCGACACCCAACTGGTGGGCCAGGCGTTCCACCTGCGCCTTGAATTGCATAATCTTGGCGTTGTCTGCCTTGTTCAAAGCGGAAATAAAATCGCCGACCTGCTCCATCTGCAGCCACAGATTGGCCCGCAGCATAATCAGATCATCCAAACGATTGCCCAACATGCGACCGTATGCGGAAAGCAAGGCATTGCGGTGGTTCTCGTCAAGCTTGGCGAAAATCCAAGCCAAATCGCGGGCAGGATCGTTGACCTGCATATCCTGCCAATTCGTGACCGCGGTGATGGACGAACCGGAAAAAAGCACATCGCCGTCACGCAACCCGCCATGCACCGGGCAAGTGGAGAACGACCATAGGCCGTCGGTTTCAAGAATATTCGCCCAACTAGTGGTGATCTCCTGCGGAACATGACCAGCCTGACGCAGGCGCTTGATCCAAGCGGTCAGCTGAGCGCGAATCTGGCCGGTGACAAACGTCGGATAGCCCGCTTCCTGCAGGAAGTCGGGACGAAGGCGATGAATCGCGCCCAAAGCGGTGCCTACGCTGGAACAATCATCCAAAGTCAGCAGCTCCAACGGCCGCGCCTGACCCACATGGTGGGTGGCCACCAGCACGGACGTATCTCCAGTGGCGGAATGCTTCAAATCGCCGTTTGAAAAAGCTACTATGCTATCGACGGCAAAACCCAATCCGCCTAATTCGCGGGCTTGCGAGAGCGTCTGCGCAGCGCGCACGCGACCGGCAAGACGCTTACGGCCTTCAGGCGTGTTGGATGCGAACACGTCATACAGCTTGCCCGCTGCATCCTGAACCACGGCATGGTCGACGCCGTACCCCTCGTCGGTCGGGTTGGTCTGTTCGCTGGCACGCGCGCCCGCAATGGCGGCGTTCGGCATCGCCGCACTCGTCAGGGCAGCTATCATAAATTTGCTTCGTTCGGTCACAATTCCAACCTTAATACACAATAGGGGCGAAGCGTTGCCGACTTGCCAGTAAAACTGCAGGTGAACCGCGGGCAAATCGTCACATGGCGACGGCAATCTGCCACAATGGAACGTATGAGTGCAACAGCGGAAGAGATTCTTGACGGATTGGATGAGGCGCAAAGGGCGGCCGCAACGGCCGTGGACGGTCCAGTGCGCATCATCGCGGGCGCGGGCGCGGGCAAGACGCGAACCGTTACCCGCAGAATCGCCTATGCGTGCGCCACCAAAGCGTGGAATCCACGAAGCACGATCGCAGTCACATTCTCCGTCAAAGCGGCGGCGGAAATGCGTAGCCGCCTATCGAAACTCGATGTCGCAGCCGACGTCAAAGCAGCCACCTTCCACTCCGCGGCCCTCCATCAGCTACGCCAAGTGTGGCCGGACGTATGCGAGGGGCCGATGCCGTTCATTTCCAGAAATCCACGTGAACTGGTGGAGCGCTCGCTGCGCCGCGTCACCACCTTCCAAGTGGATGACGACACCATACGTAACTTGCAAGCGGAAATCAACTGGTGCAAAATCTCACTGATCGCACCGGAAGATTACGCGCGGGTTTGCGCGGCAACGCATCGACAGCCGCCATCAGGCCTCGAACCAAGCCAATTCGTAGACGTATACAAAGCGTATGAGGCAGAAAAAACCAACCGCAACGAAATCGATTTCGACGATATTCTGCTGATCGTTTGTCATCTGATGGAAAGCGACGAGGAAGTGGCCTCAGCTATCCGCTCCAACATCAGATGGCTTACCGTCGACGAGTACCAGGACGTTTCGCCATTGCAGCACCGTCTGCTCACCCGATGGCTCGGCTCAAACCGCAATATTTGCGTGGTGGGCGATCCGGCGCAGACCATCTACTCGTTCGCGGGCGCAAGTAGCTACAGTCTGCTCAACTTCGATTCGGAATTCGGTCCGCTCACCGCTGACATCAATCTGAACAACGACTACCGTTCCACGCCGCAGATCGTCAACTATGCCAATCGTGTGCTTGCGGCATCGCCGCAGCGGGCCGATTATCTGAAGCTCAGCTCTGAAAGGAGCAAAGGACGGAGGGTCGTGGAAACCATATATGGCAGCGATTGGGAGGAAGCGCAAGGTGTGGCGGCGCGCATCCGCAAACTGGTGGATGCGGGGGAGTCGCCGGCCGATTGCGCGATTCTCACCAGAGTCAACGCGCAGCAGAAAATCCTGTGCAAGGCATTGGCCGAACAGCATTTGAGATATCGCGTGCGCAGGGATAGCGGATGGCAGAATTCCGCACTTTCCGACGACACGCAGACCAGACTGGCCATGTTGGAGGCATTGGGCGTCGGCGCGGATCTGAGCGGCGTGACCATTTCCACTATCCACGCGTCCAAAGGTTTGGAATTCAAGCACGTGTTCCTTATCGGCTGCTCGGAAGGACTCATACCGTATGGGTTGCCGCAGGATGACGACGTGCTTGAGGAGGAACGCCGGCTCATGTATGTGGCCGTGACGCGCGCCGAAGACACGCTTGATGTCTCATATGCGCGTACCCGTGAAGGCAATGAGGGTGAAAGGGCACGACGGGTGTCGCGCTTCTTCCGCTGATACTGCTAACGGAATAGCGCGATTACTCGGCGTCGGTATCGTTGTTGCTGCCGGATTCTGCGGAATCGTCAGAATCGCTGCCATTGGTATCGGATTCGCCGCCCTTGTGCTCTTCCTCGTCAAGCAGCTTGCTGAGTTCGGCATCCCAATCGATGGTCATGCCATCGGCGTCGCCAAGGGGCTGCGACGCCATATCGGTGGCATTGGAAGCGGCGAACGTCGTATTTTCCGTGTTTTCCGGCGATCCGTTGTTCTGCGACTGTGAGGTGTTGTCATCGTCATCATTCGGCAGTTGCGGCAGTAGATCGGGATGTGACCATTTCGCGTCTCGTGCCTGCGCGCCTTCCGTAGCGCAGATGTTATCCCACAATGCGGCCGCTTCACGCATGCGCTTCGGGCGTAATTGCAAGCCGATCAGGCTTTCGAAGGTGCGTTCCGCGGGACCTCCGATGGCGCGCTCGCGGCGGAGCATCTCACGAAGCTGTTCGATATGCGGAATATGAGCCATGCCGGCGCGCCACACTACGGTGTCTACCCAACCCTCTACCAAGGCGAGCAGATTCTCCAGCGATTTCATGGCCTGCTGTTGTTCAGGCGTGTCAGGGAACGCCACCTTGGTGATGTTCACCGCGTCGGCCATGGAATCCGGGTCGACGGACTGCGCATCGCGGATCTGCTCCTCCATGGCGTCCAAATCGATGCTGGTGCCACGGGCATACTTGCCCAACAGCGCCTCGAAGCGTGGCATCAGCCACGGCACGGAAGCGTACAGGCGCGAATGGGCGAGCTCTTGCAGTGCAAGATAGCTCATTACTTCGTTCACGTCGATTTCCAAGGATTTCGCATATTCGACGACATTCTGCACGATCAGGCCTCCAGCCGGATTCTTCAGCAACGAAATGCTTTGGTCGAAACTGCCGCGCACCTCATGCGACAAATCGCCGGCGGCACGTCCCAGCTGCATGGCGAACGACGTATTGCCGACGAAACGCATGAGTTTTGCCGGATCTTTCATATCATCGGGAATCGGAATCTGCACCGGACCGGCGAAAATGCCGGAAATTTCCGTATGGAATTCGGAATCGCCGAAACGCTGTGACAAAATCGAAGCCAGAGCGTCGCTCATCGACTCGGCAATCGGGGATGCAAACTGCGCCCAGGAATCGATGCATCCTTCCACCCAGCCTGCGCGGGTAAGCACCTGCGTTTCGCCTTGCGCGGGGTTGAATTCGCAAGCGGTGTCAAGCCACAGATTCGCCTCGCTGATGGCTCGCCGGGCCATCTCGCCGTACTCCGCGCTCACACTGGTTTCCGATCCTTCGCCATTGGCCTGCTGCAATGCCAATGATTTCGCCAGTTTGACGTTGATTGGACCTTCCTCGGTGATGTGCTGGATGTCTCCGAAAGTGTTGAGCCCGCCCGCAGTGAACGCCTGCATCATCGACCTGACCTCGGCCGGCTTGGGAAGCTTGCTCACATCCTGACTCATCAACTGGTCGCGCAACTCTTCCGGCATGTTGGAAAACTGGTTCCATGCCATCTCGCCTTGAATTGGTCCGAAACAATCGATAAACCATTGGCGGATCGCGTTCTCGTCCATGCCGGCCCTGCCTTTTCCTAAGCGTTTTTCAAGTTTGGTTGGTTCCATACTATGTTATGGGAGGTATGCCCAAGATGAAGGAAACACGACGAATTCACGGCAAAAACACACGTAGCGGCGCTCCGGGACGTGTCAAACGATGGCTGATAGGCGCGGAAGGTTGGCTGTCCGCGCGTTCATGGCGTTATCTTGCAGGACCGTTGGTGGCGGTACTGTGCGTATTGGTGTTGATTATGCCCAGCGCGTATGTGGTGCAGGTGCCCGGCCCGACGCAGAATGTGCTCGGGGAGGTTTCCGGCAAGCAGGTCATCGCCGTTTCCGGTGCGAAAACGTATAAGGATTCAGGCCAACTGCTGTTGGTCACGGTCAATGCTTCAGGCGTGCCAGGGTACCCGGTGTCGAACGCGCAGGCATTGGTGGCGTGGGCCGATTCGAAATCCACGGTGATGCCTCAGGAAGCGGTGGTTCCTGTTGGGCAGACCGCAGAGGAATACAAGCAGTCCAGCGACAAGGAGATGACGTCATCGCAGGATTCCGCCACCGCAGCGGCGAAAAAGTTCCTGGAAGAGCATGGTTATGACGTGTCCGGCATGAAGGTGTCCATGCATATGGACGACATCGGCGGGCCGTCGGCGGGCATGATGTACACGCTTGGTCTGATCGACAAGGTGACCGGTGAAAAACTTTCTGGGGGTAAGATCATCGCGGGAACGGGCACTATGAACGACAAAGGTGAAGTCGGTGAAATCGGAGGCATCCGTTTGAAGATGCTCGGAGCGAAACGCGACGGAGCAACTTGGTTCCTTGCCCCGGAATCCAATTGTTCCAGCGTTGTGGATCATATTCCGGAAGGTTTGAACGTGGTGAAGGTGTCCACTTTGCAGGAGGCGTACGATGCGCTGGTTGCCGTCCGAGACGGCAAGGGTGCATCCCTGCCGCAATGCTCCGCGGGAGAGTGACGCATTCCGAGATATAAGAAAAAACAATCTCGCAAAGTGAGCAATTCCACGGTTCGTAACGTATATGTTCGAGCAGTGTTGGTATATTGACGAACGTGAATCAAACGGCATCTGATAACGCTGAAGAATTCGGTTTCCACGCCGGCGACCTGGTACAGGAATGGCTGTGGGACGATGATGTGGACGACTCGATCCGCGCCAAGATCGAGGAGCTGACCGGTGAAGAGCTGGTCGACGAGGACTATGATTCCGCCGTTGATGGCGTGATTATCTGGTGGCGCGACGGCGATGACGAAGACGAACTGTCTGACACCATCGTCGATGCGTATGCGGTCCTCGGCGACGATGGTCCATTGTGGGTGCTCACCCCGAAGCCGGGGCGCCCGGGCGCGGCAAGTTCAAGCACCGTGCAGTCCGCCGCGAAGACCGCCGGCATGAATGCAGCCACGCCGCTGACCGTCAGCGGTGACTGGAACGGCATCCGTCTGCGCGCATTCGGCAAAGGCCGCTGATCGTATTCGTTTTACCTGCCTTGGCACGCATGGCCAAGGTCGGGCGCTCATATAAAGGCTTGGAATCACATGATTCCAAGCCTTTTTGCTTGCGGAAGCAGTCGAAGAAGATGTTTCCATGAAATTGTCTATATTGACAAAAGTCATGACTTTGCTGACACGCGCACGAGATAGTTGGGAATATCAGAAGAGGCGGAACGGCTTATTTTTGCGGAAACAAAAGGTGGGCGATAAGGGACTCGAACCCCCGACATCCACCGTGTAAAGGTGGCGCTCTAACCAACTGAGCTAATCGCCCGCAAAGCTCTACTGTACAGTATTCGTTGCCTGCGACAGCTTCAACGTGTGTCGCGCTGCCCAATAGGGGTTCCTTCCATAGTAAATGCGTGAAAAATGGTGTGATTTGAGTGTCGATTCGCTGAATTTTCCACAAGAAAGCCAAAAGCGTCGAATCAATCACGTAGAGTGGGGACGTTGAGTAGTGCAGTAGGAGGTCGATAGCCAATGGCGCAGGAACCTGAATCCGAGAGGAACGCATCGGGGATCGCTCGTACTTCAAAGCGCAAGTGGGGGTATGATTCCGAACAGGTGGACGCTTTTCTTGAGCGTGCGCACATGCTGTACGAAGGTGAGGGAGCGCAACTCACCCAGCATGATATTCAGAATGTTTCTTTCGATTTGGTCAAAGGCGGCTATGTGATCGCCCAAGTGGACGCGGCCCTTGCTCGTTTGGAGCGCGCCGTGGTGGACAAGCAGACCACATGGGAGATTTCGCAGCACGGTCGTGTGGCGTGGAAAGCGCAGACCGAAAGTCTGTTCCGCCAGCTTGACGCCCATTCCAAACGTGAGCACGGCGAACGTTTCAAGCCAGGAGAAGGCAAGGAACCGAGCTATGACCGCAAGCAAGTGGATCGCATCGTCGATCAGTGCCTGACGAAGGCCGCTGGCGAGCTCGGCGTTGAGGAAGTGTCGGAAGACGATGCCAAGAAACTTGTCGATCTGAACTCCCAGACCGTGGCGAATGTGATCTTCACCCAGCGCAAGGGCAAGCGTGGCTATGACGAGCGTCAGGTGGATTATTACCTGAACGAATGCGTGCAGCTGCTGACCAGACTCGAATCCTATGCTCGTGTGGCCGACTTCGTGGGCGAGCCCTCCGAAAGCGCGATGACCGCAGCCAATCCGTCCGCAACCAGTCTGGCATCCCAAGAGACGCAGGTGGTCTCGCCGTTATTCGCCGTTCCAGCCGTTTCCGCAGAACCTATTGCGCAGCCCGCTCAGGTTCAAAACAGCACTGACTCCTTCGACGCTTTGAATAAGGCGGAACGTGAGATTTTCACCACGCCTGCAACGTCCCCGGTGAGCATTCCGGCCACTCAAACCGCTGCGCCGACGTATGCTCCCGTGGTTCCGCCTGTGTTCCAGCCAACCATCAGCACCCCGTCGGCTCCGGTAACTCCGGCAGCTCCTGTAACGCCGGAACCTCAGGCCGCTCCGGTTGCTCCAGCGGCTCCGGAACAGTCGTTGGCACACCTGTTCAAAGCGTCCAATGCGGTTGCCGAGGAGCCATCTTCCGCAGGAACGGAAACCGAAGCGTTCAATCCGCTTTCTGATGATGGCGCGCCGAGCTATGACGCTCCGGCCGCGCCTGCGGCTCCTGTGATTCCAGACACTTCGGTCGCACATCAGCCGGAAGAATCTCACGGCATCAACATCGCTCCCGATTCTTCGTTGGCTGCCTTGGCGCAGATGGCCCAGAACATCGACGCTCCCGATCCGGTCGAAGACACGTTCACCCCGCGCATGCCAAGCCTGTCGACGCCGAACCTTCCGCAGGTCAATACCGACTCGATTAATCTCGGAACCTTGCCGACCGTCCCACCCTCCTTCACGCTGGAACCGGCAACCTCCGCAGATCACTCGACAACGGCAACTCCCGTTGAACCGGCGAAACCGGCAGAGGAAGAGAAGAAGAACGAAACCAAGCCGGCAACCAATCCGATGTTCGAAGCATCCAACAGCAATCTGGATGTCGATATTCCCGACCTGTCGTTCCCCTCTTTTGAATAGGCAATCGCACTGAACAGGCTGACGTGACCGTCAGCCTGTTTTCGCGTTCACACGAATAATCCAAAACAAATACGGAGCACACGCATAACCCATGCAAACCTCAACCGTAGTCATTCTGGGATCCACCGGATCCATCGGCACCCAAGGACTTGACGTCATCTCCCGCCATCTCGACCGTTTCAACGTGGTCGGACTTGCGGCAGGCGGCTCCCACGTGGAACTTCTGGCCCAACAGGCGGTCCAATTTCACGTTTCGAAAGTCGCCATCTTCAACACAAACGCGGTCCATGCGCTCCAAGATGCGCTAAACCAAGCCGGCGCAAGCCATGTGGAAATCATGGCCGGGCCGGAAGCGGTAATCGCCATGGCCGGATCCGGTGCCGACGTGGTGTTGAACGGCATTACCGGATCCATCGGCCTTGAACCTTCGATTGCGGCACTGCAGGCAGGATCGCAGCTGGCGCTCGCCAACAAGGAATCCGTTGTGGCCGGCGGTCATCTGCTGTTCGACGCACAGGTTCGTGCGCAGCAGATTAATCCGGTTGATTCCGAACATTCCGCCATCTGGCAATCGTTGCGTTCGGGCACGCACGGTGAAGTGTCGAAACTCGTGGTCACCGCTTCCGGAGGTCCGTTCCGCGGTTGGAAACGCGAGCAGATGACCGACATCACGCCTGAACAGGCGTTGAACCACCCTACTTGGAATATGGGTCCGGTGGTGACCATCAACTCGTCCACGTTGATGAACAAGGGGCTTGAAGTCATCGAAGCGAGCCGTCTGTTCGACGTGCCTCCGAGCCGTATCGACGTGACCGTGCACCCGCAATCCATCGTGCATTCCATGGTGGAATTCCGCGATGGCGCCACCATCGCACAGGCTTCACCGCCTGATATGCGTCTGCCGATCGCGCTTGGCCTATCGGCTCCCGAACGACTTGGCAACATCGCAGCGGCCTGTGATTGGACGAAAGCCGCCATGTGGACGTTCGAACCGCTTGACGATGAGGCATTCCCCGCAGTGAGCTTGGCTCGACATTGCTTGGAAGCTTCCGAAAAGCATACGGCCGTGCTGAATGCTGCCAACGAACAGGCCGTTCACGCCTTCCTCGAACATCGCTTGCCATATCTCGGCATCGTCGATACCGTCAAGGAAGTGTTGGACGAAATGGATGCGGAACTGCGCGGCAATCCGCTATTCGCTTCCGTGGAGGAAATGAGCCAACTCGAGCTGGAAGCCCGTCGTCGAGCCGACGACCTGATAAACAAGTAACGGAAAACGAAACAAGACAAACAGACGAAACGTAAGTGACGCAAGGCTCCCTAAGTCGGGAGCCTTGTTATTGCAAGGATTTGACGTATGCCAGAAATCGAAAAGCCGTTCCGTAAAACCGGTGAGGCAGCCATTAGTGAAAGCCCGCTGCATCCGCGCCGCAAATCGCACCGTATTATGGTCGGTCCCGTTCCAGTCGGTGGGGGAGCGCCAATCTCGGTGCAATCCATGACCAATACGCTGACAGCCAATGTTCCCGCGACATTGCAGCAGATCGCGGAACTGACCGCAGCCGGCTGCGATATCGTGCGCGTGGCCGTACCAAGCCAGGATGATGCCGACGCATTGCCGGAAATCGTAAGGAAATCACCGATTCCGGTCATCGCCGATATTCATTTCCAAAGCAAATACGTGTTCCAGGCCATTGACGCGGGCTGCGCTGCGGTGCGTGTGAACCCCGGCAACATCCGCAAATTCGACGAGGTTGGCCCTTCCATTTGCAAAGCCGCCACGGACGCGGGCATTTCGTTGCGCATCGGCGTGAACGCGGGCTCGCTCGATAAGGAACTGTATGCGAAATATGGCGGTCCGACGCCGGAGGCACTGGTTGCGTCCGCCATGAAGGAAGCGCGCATGTTCGAAGACGTCGGTTTCCATGATTTCAAGATTTCCGTCAAGCATCATGATGTGATCACCATGGTGGAAACGTATCGTCTGCTCGCTTCCAAGGGTGATTGGCCGTTGCATCTTGGTGTCACCGAAGCTGGACCGGCATGGCAGGGCACCATCAAAAGCTGTTTGGCATTCGGTGCGCTGCTGGCTGAAGGCATTGGAGACACGATTCGCGTTTCGCTGTCGGCACCGCCCGTCGAAGAAGTGAAAGTCGGGTGCAAGCTGCTGGAATACATGGGATTGCGTCCGCGCAAGTTCGACATTATCTCCTGCCCGAGCTGCGGTCGTTCCCAGGTTGATGTGATTCAGTTGGCCAATGCGGTGACCGAAGGTTTAAAGGATGTGACCGCGCCGATTCGCGTGGCTGTTATGGGCTGCATCGTCAACGGTCCGGGCGAGGCCCGTGAAGCCGATTTGGGTGTGGCATCCGGCAACGGCAAGGGACAGATTTTCATCAAGGGCAAAGTCATTCAAACCGTGCCGGAAGACCAGATTGTGGAAACGCTGCTGGTCAAAGCGCAGGAGATCGCCGCGCAGATGGAAGCGGACGGACAGGTGCCCGTCAACGCCACAGGACCGGTGGTGGTGCCGGTGGCGCAAGGTAATTGTTGATTTCGCTGACCGCGGGCGGTCGATTGCAGATTGTGATCGGCCGCCCGCTGGTTTTGCTGGTTGTCGATTGCCATTTCAGCTGGAGTCGGTACAATGAACGGCGTGTCAGATCAGGAACGTCAGTCAGTCATGTCCAGCGCGGAGAGCCAATCCAGTCAGTGGACGAGGGGCAGACGGCTGATGGTCAGTCTGCCTATCTTCATCATCCTGCTGGGCATTCTGGTGTCGGTATCCAATTTGACGGCATCGTCATGGGAGTACGAGCCAACCGGTCAAACCATCGAAACGTTATCATCCGACACGGCAGTGACCTTCGATAATCCTTCCGGCAAAACCCTTGCCAAACGAGGCGATTACGAAGTGACGCAACGATATGTCACCATTGAGGCGAAACAGCCGTCAACCGGTGAAATACAACAGGTCAAAGTGTTGATTCGAGAGCCGAAAGACGCGGGAAACAATCGGCCCGGCGTGGTGTTCATGCATGGTGCCGGATATGGCACCTGTGACAACTCATTTGGAGACATGGCCACCGATCTCTCATCCGCAGGCTTCGTGACGGCCGTGCTCGACAAGCCGGTATGGTCCACCAACGATGCGACCCGTGATTACCCGGGCTCCGCGGCCATTTACGATCAGGTCATCACCATGTTGCGTGATCTCGACAACGTTGACGCTTCGAATGTCGGCATTTACGCGACTTCCGAAAGCACCTGGATTTCCTCATATCTGCTTGATCAAGACCCCGACGTGGCATTCCAGGTGTTGCTGAGCCCAATGGTGTATTCGCCACGACATTCGTTGGGATTCCTTGCCGCACAGGATTTCGCGCTGGTCGGAGCGCATGATGGATACCAGTCCATTGTGCGCCGCGCGTTCAACATCGATGCGGAATTGTTCGGCCTGACCAATCTCGACCTCGACACGTTGAATCCCCAAGCCTATTCCATTCCCACGCTTGTGGCATACGGCACCAAAGACGTGATGACCGCGCAGGTGGAAGGTACGGAGAAAATCATCGACATGGCGCATAAGGCGGGCAATTGGGACGTGACCGTGCGCACATACCCCATCGCCAACCATGTGCTCCGACTCGGCGACGAATCCAACAGCGGCACTCCGTTCGCCGACGCCTACGTGGATGATGTAATCAGTTGGGCTGTCGGCATCACGCGGGGACTGCAGCAGACCAGCGAGCGTGTGGCCGGTACCAACTTGTATCAGTCGATTGCGGTGCCGTTGGAATTGCAGGCGAACAGCGGGCTGACCATTTATCTCGTGGTGCTGCATGCCAGCATGGTGCTGTTGCTGCTGGTGATCGGCGTGCTGTGGCTGATTGTGCTCGTACGTAAGATTTGGGCGCATGCGCATCGACGCCGATATGTGTTGGGGCTGAGACCTGTGTTCAAAAATGCGTTGATTACGCTTGCCGTTGCCACCATGGCCACTTTTGTGCTGTTTGGTGCAGGATTGGGCGAAGTGGTTATGGGCGTGGTCAAGCTAGCGTGGGGTGGCGCTCCCGCCGAGGATCCGGGCATGATGTATTGGAGTTGGCCGGTTATTCAAATGGTGTGTGTTGTTGTGGTGTGGGCGTGGTCTCGCGTGTTCGTGCGTCTTATCGAGGAGGCGACGAATCGTGGCCTTGCACAATGGCCACCGCGTAAGGGGGCTATAGGCGCGATTGTGAGTGGCCGCCAGCCGGTGCTCGCGTCGACGAGGTTCGGCCGTGTGATGTTTTGGATCACGGCGGTCACCATGCTGTATGTGCTGTTGGTGTTCGCGTTCTGGGGATTGTTTATTTACTGATATCGCGGGAGAGTGCGGCTGGCGCGAGAACGTGCGGAAAGTATAGATAGTTCAGTTAAGAAAACGAGTCGAGGCGAAGGAGGTGTGTGAATGCCGTTGTATCAGGACGAGGGCGTGGTCTTGCGTACCGTCAAACTTGGCGAAGCTGATCGTATCGTCACTTTGCTGACACGTGACCATGGCAAAATCCGCGCCGTCGCCAAAGGTGTGCGTCGAACCAAATCGCGTTTCGGAGGTCGTTTGGAGCCTTTCATGCGCGTCTCGTTGCTTATTGCGGAAGGGCGTTCGCTTGATGTGATTTCCCAAGCCGAGTCGGTGTCGGCGTATGCGAGAGGCATCTGCACCGATTTCAAGGCGTATACCGCAGCGAATGTGATTTGCGAAACCGCTGACAAGCTGGTGGTGACGGAGCAGGAGCGTTCCGTGGCACAGTATCGGCTGGTGTTGGGAGCGTTGAATGCCCTTTCCAAGCATGCGCATGAGGCTGCTGCGATTGGCGATTCCTACGTGATGCGTGCTCTTGCGATCGCTGGCTGGACGCCGCGTTTGCGTGCCTGCGTGGTGTGCGGGGAGCCGATTTCTGCTGATCGTCCATGGTTCTTTTCGATTTCCGCGGGCGGACTAATGTGTTTGACCGATCATATTCGTGAATCGTTTGATGTTTCGTGGAATGCGATCTGCCAGTTGCAGGCGCTTGTAGACGGCGATTGGGGAGAGCTGGACGGCACGGCGTTGCTTCCGGAAACCCGACAAATGGTAGAAAAATGGGGTGAATACTATTTGGAACGTCCGATTCGTTCCATGCGCTTGCTAGATTAGCGGGTATGGCTTTTGAGAACGTGGATTACAAGTCCCTTGACATTCCGGCGGCACCATTTTCTGACCCGTCGATTATTCCTGATTTTCCGAAGAACAAGGTTCCGCGCCATATCGGCGTGATCATGGACGGTAATGGTCGTTGGGCGCAGCAGCGTGGGCTGATTCGCACCGACGGGCATCAGGCTGCCGAACCGGTGGTGTTCGACACCATCGCAGGTGCCATCGAAGCCGGTGTGCGCTACCTGTCGCTGTATACGTTCTCCACGGAGAACTGGAAGCGTTCCCCGCAGGAAGTGCGCTTCCTGATGGGCTTCTCGCGTGACATCATCCACCGTCGTGTGGAGCAGATGAACGCGTGGGGCGTGCGCGTGCGCTGGTCCGGCCGACGTCCGAAACTATGGAAATCCGTTATCGACGAATTGGAAAAAGCACAGGAACGTACCAAAAACAACACGACCATCGACGTGGTGTTCTGCCTGAATTACGGCGGACGTGCCGAAATCGCGGATGCTTGCGCGGCAATCGCAAAGGAAGTGCGTGACGGCAAGATCTCCGGCGATCGCGTAACGGAAAAAATGATTTCCGAACACCTGTACAATCCTGATATTCCTGATTGCGATTTGGTGATTCGTACTTCCGGCGAACAGCGCACGTCGAACTTCCTGCCGTGGGAAGCGGCATATGCCGAACTTGATTTCGTGCCGGAACTGTTCCCCGATTGCGGTCGAGACGTGCTATGGCGTTCGATCGACCACTACATTCACCGCGACCGTCGTTTCGGCGGCGTCAAAAAGTAGTTTTTGCTGAGTTGATTAGGTTAACTGCGGGGAGAACATAATGTTCTCCCCGTTTTGTTTGTTACAACGTGCTGATTCGGGTGGTGAAGGTGGGGACGAAACGGGAGGAGTCGACTTGGAAGGCTACGTGGATGCGGGGTGCGTTGGAGTCGATCAGTCCGGCGGGATCGCCGATGGTTCGGCCTCGGGTGCCGTGGAAATCGCCGGTTTCGAGTTCGACTTTCATTGGTAGGTCGATACAGGTCACCAGCGACGGGTCCACGGCAACGGCGGCGGCCAGCGGATCATGCAATGGCATGCCCTGTGAAAACAGTCGCGCGTCGGCCTTGAGGTTTGCGGCAATGGAAAAATCAGCCATGTCGGCGAGGAATACGCGCACATCGGAAGCAGATGGGCTTGCAGCCACACTCGAGGTTCGAACTGAAGCTGCATTTGAACTACCAGCTGAACCATCAAGTGAATCAGCGACTTGGGATGCGGTCGAGCTGGTAAGTGTGTCAGCATTCGCTGCTTCACGCCAAGCACGGGTCGCATCGGAACCCATCAGGCATTGATGCGTTACGTCCAAGCCGACCATGGTGATGTCGGCACCGGAATGGAACATGCGATCTGCGGCTTCCGGATCCTGAATGATGTTCGTTTCCGCAGTCAGATCCCAACAGTTGCCTTCCTGCGTCAACGTGCCGCCCATCATCACCAGTTTGAGTTTGCCGGCAATATCCGGTGCGGCCGCGATCGCAGCATCAATATCGGTCAGCGGACCGGTCGCAACCACAGTGACGTCGAAACCATAAGCGCGAACCTGATCAATAATGAACTGCACGCCTTCGGAAACCGAGTCGGCGGAAGAATCATCAACATGAATAAAAGAAGCCGAATCCGTAGTAAGCGACAATTCAAACGAATCAACCGCAGGATTCGCATGAACATCATCCAACGCATATCCGCCAACGGAAATCAGACTACGATAATCACGAGAAAAAACAGTATCAGAACCGGAATTATCCGAAAAAATATCTGAAAAAGCAGTATCCGAAGACGAACTATCGCAAGCCGGGCCGAATCCTCCCAATCCGTCCGTGCCGTGAAACTGCGCACAACCTGCATCCGGAATGAAACACCGAGCCCATGAAGGATGCGACGATCCACGTATCACCGGAATGTGCCGAAGCCCCAACCGTTCCAGCACATACGAAGTATTGCGAACCGCAGTGTCGACGGAAACATTGCCGTACGTGCCGATCACGCCAAGCACGTCAACAGTGTCGAACGTCGCAAGGTATGCCAACGCCAGTGCATCGTCGATACCGGTGTCCACATCAAGAATCAGTCGTGTCATATTTGTATTTAATCAAACTCGTGCAATGAAGCCAAATGCAACGCATAATGGTGCGGCATCCCACAAACCATGTTCAACCCGAACTGAGCAAGCAGTGTTGGGCATGAAATAAAAATGCAGGATGCCGTATTCCAATATTTTCGATTATTCGCACCTAAACGGGTTACAAACCTACTCGTTCAAACCCGATTATTTCAGGAATTCGTCGGTGGCGAGATCCTTGGCTTGCGGAGCGTCGTGCACCACCTTGTCATGCGAATCGGTGTAGGCGTCTTCCTGAGCGAGGAAGTCAAAATACTGCTGGGCGCCTTCAACGTCGTTCGTACCGAACGTGAACGAACCATCCTTGATCTTGGCGGGATCGCCCCAATACTGACCGTCCACAATGGTTTTCATGCTTTTCTTGACGAAATCAAGCTTGAGATTCGCGTCGGGAGCTTCCTTCACAAGGATCTTCGCTGCATCGTCAGGATTCGAATATGCGTACTCGTAGCCCTTCTTGGTGGCTTGTACGAACTTCTTCACCAGTTCGGGATTGTTGGAAATCATCTTGTCGCTGGTGATCACGCCAATGGTGTCGGCATTGCCGGGAACGCCGTAATCCGGTTCGGTAAAGCAGTTGAGCTTCGGACCGTACATGTCGGCCTGCACACCCTCCCAAGTGGCATAGAAACCACCGAAATCAGCCTTGTTGCTGGACAGCGTTTGGAACGTGGACGTGCCGACGGTCACCTTGTCGAATTCGCCCTTACCTCCGTCCGACTGAATCATGCGACGGATCACCGCATCGGATTCGTTGGATCCGAACGTGGCGAAAGTCTTGCCGTCGAAATCCTTCGGGGATTTGATTTCAGTGTTGGAAGCGAGCGAACACCAGATGGCGCTTGGCTTCTGCTGTACCTGCAGCACCTGCTTGATGGTTGCGCCCTTAACAGCGTACGTGCTTACGTTGGTGAGATTCGACAATGCGAAGTCGGCCACGCCGTTGTTCACGGCCTGTTCGGCACCGGCCTGTGCCACGGCCACGATATCAACGTCAAGACCTGCCTCTTTGAAATAACCCTTGTTTTTCGCCACATATACGCCGATATGATTGGTGTCGGGCGCCCAGGACAGCATGAAGGTCACTTTGGTCAGATCGCTGCTGCCAGATGCTGTGCTTGTTGCGGAATCGTTGCTTTGTCCGCATGCGGTAACGCTGAACAACATGGCGATTGCGCTGAAGAGTGCGATTATTGTGCTTGCGATGTGAGTACGTGCGGTGGCGTCATGCCTGCTGAAGATGCTCATAAAGCGATTTCCCTTGAATCTGTATTCTCTATCGTTTTCTAGGGATATGCTGCGAGCGGAGTTCGGGCAGAAAACGATACGAAGGGCCTCAGGCCCCCGCTCGTCCAATGCCCCCGACATTCCTTACGGTGCCTAGTGAAAGGCGTGGAATATTGCCGGTTTGCCACGCATTGGCTTAACAGCGGGTTTTATTATACGTAGGCAGCGTGACCGACATGCAATGCGGAGTGGCGAATGCTGCGAATGCTGCGTTTGCAGAAGGCCGATGATGTTTGGCGTGTTTGACTTACTGGTCTGCATCGGGATCGGCGTCGGCATCAGCTGGGCCGAGCAGGACGCGTTCGCTGAGGTTCACCAGGCACATCAGAACGCCGGTGATGGCGATGATGACCAGCGTCGCCGAGAAGATCAGCGGTGTGCGGAACGAGTTGTAGGCGGCCTGTAGCCAAATGCCAAGACCTTTGCGCGCGCCCAAATATTCTGCGGTGGCGGCGGTGGCGAAAATGTATGCGGCGGAAACGCGGATGCCGCCATAAATCTGACGAGCGGCCACACGCAGCTTCACATGCCACAGTGTCCACGCTTTCGTGGCGCCACAAGTCAGCGCAACATCCGAATAAAACTGGGGGACCGCTTCAAGCCCACGAATCGTCTGCACTGCAATCGGGAATAAGCCGAATACCGTTACGATCACGATTTTTCCGGAAATCTCAAAGCCAAACCAGATCAAAAATAGGGGAGCGATGGAAATCAACGGCATGGTCTGCGCAGCTGAAAGCAACGGGAGCAATGCGGCGTTCGCAATGCATGAGCAGTACAGCAGTATGCCGATGAGAATGCCGAACAGTACGGCGAACAGGAATCCGACGGTACCTTCAAGCAAAGTGACTTGCGTGGCAGGCCATAACGTCGACCATGTTTCGACGGTGGCCTGTGCGATTTCGCTTGGCGCGGCGATCATGGTGCTGGGCACATTGCCGATGCGGACCCACGCCTCCCATACCGCCAGCAACAGCACTACTGCAATAACCGTGGGAATACGGCGTTTGCAAACGTGAGCAAAGGCGGACAAAGCTTCGAGAAGTTTTGCGACAATGCCGGCTTTTGAATTCGTGTTCGCAGCCATGCCCGAACCCATGTGCGAACTCGTGTTTGAGGGTATGGATCCTGTTGCCGAATCCCTGCGTTGAACGTGCGAAACCGCCATCGTTCACCTTGCTTTCTGCGCCATAGTGGGCGCGCACGTGACCGGTGGCGAGAAATCAGTAAGGTGAGGAGCCTGCCCGCGTTCCGGTCAGAAAAGTTCATTACCGGGGTGCCAGTATAAAGCACTCCCTAAACCACGTTCCAAACCAAAACGAAAGGCGGGTTTCGTATCTCATTCGACACGAAACCCGCCTTACTCTTTACCCCTTGCTACTGCCTTGGATTAGCTTCACTCCAGTCCGATGGACTTCATGGTGTGGAGCTTCAAGGACTTGACCTCAAGCGTGCCGGATTCGGCAACAAGTTTGATGGCTCGTGGGCCTTCGGAAGCGTAGCTGAAGGAGCTCATGGCCTGACGGCCGTCGTTTACGTACACTTCCACGCAGCCGCGATCCACAAACACGCGCAGCTTGAGCTCGCCGGAAGCCAGTTCTTCGGCGGAAAGCGGCGCGGTACGGTAGCCACGATCGCCCTGGGCTGCGGCCTGACGGTCGATCACCACACGACCGATCTGATCGTCGAACGCCACGTACGTGTAAGCGCCATCTTCGGTCGCATGAATCTTCAGACCAGCACGTTCCGCAGTGGAGGCGTTGAGATCGATGGTCATTTCGATTTCCACGGCTTCGGCATCGTCAGCAATGGTCTGCTCGCCATTGACGTCCAGCGAGATCGCACCGAAATCGGTGGTGTTTTCGCGCAAGCCCTCCATTTCGGCAACCGGAGCGGTGTGCAGATCGCCGTCGGCGCCCAGGGTGATCTCACGCGGAAGGGTCAGGTTGCCGCACCAGCCGTCATCCTGCATCGGAATCGGCTCAACGAACGGGCTCATCCAGCCGTATACGATCTGGCGCTCGCCATCGTTGAAGGACTGCGGAGCGTAATAGTTGTGGCCGCAATCCCACAGGCGGAACTCGGTTTCCGGCTGGAACGCCTCGCCCGGGGTCCACGTGCCGATCATGTAGCCGGCGTTGGAAACGTTGCGGTTCATGAAACCGGAGGCCTTTGCGCCCATGGCGGAGAAGCCGATGACCCACTTCTCATTGCCATCGGCGTCCTTGATCGGGAAGAAGTCCGGGCATTCAAGCATGAAGACGTTCGGATCCGGGTGTTCGAACAGCACACGCTCGTAGGTCCAACGAACCATGTCATCGGAGGAGAACAGCCACATCTGGCCGCGCTTTTCTACGGAGGAGACACCGAAGGTCATGTACCACTTGTCTCCGGTCTTCCATACCTTCGGGTCACGGTAGTGGTGGTCGACCTTATCGAGCGGGCAATCGATGATCATGCCGCGCTTGGTGGCGCTGGTCAGCTCGTCGTTGTCTGGTTCGGCGATCATCTGCACCTGCCAGTCGCCGCCGGTGTTGTCGATGCCGTTGGCCCAGCGGTGGCCGGTGTAGTAGAACTTGAGCTCGCCGTCATCGCCGATCACTGCGGAACCGGAGAACACGCCGTCCTTTTCCTCTTCGAGAGTCGGGGCGAACATGATCGGCTCACGCTTCCAGTTGAGCATGTCGTTGGAGGAGACGTGACCCCAGTGCATCGGGCCCCACTGGGTGCCGTACGGGTGCAGCTGGTAGAACACGTGCCAACGGCCCTTGTAGAAGCACAGGCCGTTCGGATCGTTGATCCAGCCGCCGTTGGAGGCGATGTGGAACTTCGGATACCAACGGTTGTTGCGCGCGGCGGCCATGGCTGCAACGCCCGCCTCCGCCTGTGCCAGAGCCTCGCTGTGGTTCTTGATTTCGTGAAGGACGGGTGCGTCCGGGGTGAAGCCAGTCATCGTTGAATAGCCTTTCTTGTGATTGTTGAATTGCTGCTTATTGAGTTTTGAGTAAAAGTTGTAAGAATGCTGCCCGAAGCGGAAAAAGGGGAAACGCTTCGAGCAGCACGATTCAGTTATGTTCTTGGCCGGACTTGCGATTGCGTTCAGGCGTTCGCTTCTGCAGCGGCCTGGGCCTTGAGCTGCTTGTCGGTGTAGAACGGATCACCGCCGACTTCCTGGTCGTCCTTCTTGATCACGAAGAAGCCGTAGATCAGGGCTGCCAGCACGATGCCGGAGATGGTGAAGAAGGTCGGGCGATCGCCCATGGCGTCATGCAGGGCGCCCATCGGGGTGGAGAAGATCACCTGGCCGATCTGGGAAGCGATCTGGAAGCCCACCATGTACAGGGTTGCCGACAGCTTGGTGTCGAAGTGCAGAGTGAAGTAGCGGAATGCCGGCAGGCAGAACAGCGGAACCTCGATGGAGTGGAACAGCTTGACGATGGAGACGCTGACCGGATCGTGGAACACGCCGCACAGGCCGATGCGCAGGAACATCACGGTTGCACCGAGCAGCAGGGAGTTGCGCACGCCGATCTTCTTCATGATGATCGGAACAACACCCATCATGGCGGACTCGAGGAACACCTGGAAGGAGTTCAGGGTGCCGTAGGTGGCGTTGCCGATTTCAGTGGTGGAGAAGAGGGAAGCGTAGTAGTTCGGGAACATCTGCTGATCGAACACGGTATAGAAGGTGTTGGTGAACAGCATGAAAACGATGAGCACCCACAGGGTCGGCATCTTCAGAACGGAAATCATTTCCTTGAAGGACGGGTTGGTCGGAGCCGCGTTCGGATCAGCTTCCTTCTTGAGCTCTTCCTTCTGCTCGGCCGGAACCCAGAAAGCGTAGATGCACAGCATGCCGAGGCCGCAGATGGAGCCGACCCAGAAGTTCAGCAGCGGGTTGATATTGAACAGGAAGCCTGCACACAGCGCCACGATGGCGTAGCCGAATGAGCCCCAAGCTCGGGACTGGCCGTATTCGAAGCCGAACTTGCGGGAGTAGCGTTCGGTGAGTGCCTCGAACAGGGAGCAGCCGGCCATGAAACCTGCGGACAGCACGATGGAGCCGATGAGCACGCCGATGAAACGGGTGGTGCCGCCGGCTGTCAGCATCGGGGCATACACGAACTGCACGAACGGGCCGACGAGCGCTGCGATGGCGGAGACGAAGATCACGAGCTTACGCTTGATGCCCAGTTGGTCCTGGATGGCGCCGTAGGCGAACATGATGACCAGGGTTGCCAGGGAGTTGATGGAGTAGATCTGGCCCTGCTCGGCGGAGGTCATGCCCAGACCGTGGGCCGGGTCGGTAAGCCAGCGGGAGAAGAAGGACCACCAGATGCCCCACGAGCAGAAGAACATGAAGATGCCGAAGGAGCTCTGCAGGTAGGAAGGATTCTTCCATGCAGATCGAGTTGTACTTGCCATGTTGTTGTTTCTCTGTTTCTCTTTGTTTGTGCCGCTGCCGCGCGGCACCTCGGTTGTGTGCCGATGTTGTGTTATGCCGTCATTCACCCAGCTGCCGTGCCAAGTGGATGAACATGGTTAAATAATAGCGCGTCAAACGATTGACGTCAATCGATTGACGTAAGTAATTCCAACGCTTTTTGGAAGTGTTGGAATTAAGCCGAAATGGGGGATAAAAAAGAAGGCCTCTCGGCGTGTCGTAACGGACACGTCAACAGGCCTTTCATGTGGTCTTAGATCGCGAAACTGAGCTGCGAACCGATCCCTTTTCTATCAGCGCGCAATGGATCTTCGCAGGAATCGGCGAATCCAACGGCGGCATGGGAGCGGTGGTATTCGGCCAAGACGAACTGTCGACGGGCTTGCGTTCGATCATCGAAATAAGCTTGCATGCGGCCCAATAACCCATCTCATAGTGGGGCAGTTCCACCGTGGTCAGCTGCGGTTCCAGCGTTTCGGCGAACACGCGGTGGTTGTCGACGCCGACGATGGAAACGTCCTTGCCGACGGTCAGTCCGCGGCGTGCCGCACATTCGTACACATACCATGCGCGCGCATCATTGAAGCAAAAGAAACCGTCGGGATTGCGTTCGTCAAACAGTTTGTCGACGGCACGCAACGCAGGACCATTATTGAGCACATTGCATACCAGCGAAGGATCATAGGCGAAACCGGAATCCTGCAATGCCGCCTGATACCCGGCAAAACGGCCATCCTGCGCAATCATGTTTTCCGAGCATCCGATGTAGGCGATACGCTTGCAATCGGCCTGAATCAGCCGTTTCGTGGCATCATAGGCGATTTGGAATTCGTCCGGCTCGATGCTGGGAATCTGGTTGTCGGCATCGGTGGCATCCACCATCACCACCGGATAATCGCCGAGCGAGGCTGGCACGCTCGCAATGCGATTCGACATCTTCGAATAGAAGAAACCGTCCACGCCATACCGTTTCAGCGTGGCGATTTCGTTCTCTTCGCTCGCCCTGCCATCGGTGCTGACCGTGATGATCATGTACCCGTAGGTGCTTGCCGCGTCTTGCGCGCCCAGAATGATGCCGCCTGCGTACGGCGTGGTGGCAACTTCCTCGCTGATGAAGCCGAGAATTCGCGTGCGGCAAGTGCGCAGGCTGCGCGCCAGAGGATTGACCGTGTAGCCGAGTTCGTCTGCCTTCTCGCGTACGAGCGCGGCCAAAGGGGCTTTCACACGTCCTTCATCCCTGCCGTTAAGCACCAGGGAAACAGTGGAAATGGACACCCCTGCCGCTTCGGCAATTTCCTTCATCGTAGTCATATTCGCTACACTATACCCAAATCAATAAGAAAAGCGCGCCATTCCTTATAAATAGCGCGCTTTTCGATTTTTCTGACGATCTAACAGTTTATTGCCTGATTTATTCCGACAGGATTTCGTCCACAAGTGCCTGCTTGGCGTGGATCTGACCTTCGAAACCTGGGCGAATGTCGAGACGGATCACCACGTCGGTGCGATAGCCCTGGCCAGCCAGCTTCATGGTGGCGTCGCGAATCACCTTGAGCACGTCGTCGATGTCGCCTTCGATGTTGGTGAACATGGCGTTGGTTTCACTCGGCAATCCGGATTGACGGATCACGTCGACCGCCTGCGCCACGTACGTGGACTTTTCAGGGCTTGCGCCGGCGGGGGAGATGGCGACTGCGGCAAGCGTGTTGATATACGGTTTGCCGGTTTCCGGGTTGATCGGCACTTCCTGCTTTTCCGCATTGCGATCAAGGGTCATGTTCGTTCCTTTCGTTGCGTTCCTATCGGCCTGATACGACTTGGATTGGTTGGTGCGGATTTGGCTGTCAGCGCCATTTCCAAGCGTGATCCATCGGTCCGGATCCGTGACCGAGGTCAAGCTGCGCCTCCAAGGCGCCCGTCAGATACAGTTTTGCACTATCGACGGCTTCCGGCAATGTCTCGCCAAGCGCCAGATGCGATGCGATCGCCGAAGACAGCGTGCATCCGGTGCCATGCGTGTTCGGATTATTGATACGACGCGCGCGGAACCAAGTGACTTTGCCGCTCGGTTCAACGAGCACATCGCTGGCATCCTGCGTGCCATGACCGCCTTTGACGAGCACCGCGCAGCCGAAATGGCCGGCGAGCATATGGCCTGCCGTCACCATGTCGTTCTCACTGGAGATGCTTTCGCCATTCTCGTAGTCGATCGCGTCGGCACCCTGTTCGACGGCCAGCTCGCACAGCGCCTGGGTTTCCGGCATATTCGGCGTGATGACGGTGGCCAGCGGGAACAGCTTGGAAGTCAGTGCCGCAATCGCGTCGCCTTCGATAAGCTTCGCGCCGGACGTTGCCACCATCACCGGATCAAGCACAATATTCGTGGCATCATGCGCAATCAGACGGTCGGCGATCACGTTGATGAGCTCCACGCTCGACACCATGCCGATCTTCACCGCGACCGGCGGAATATCTTCAAATACTGCGTCGATTTGCGCGGCGAGCATTTCCGGAGGAGTGTTCGTGACCATGGTCACGCCTGTGGTGTTCTGCGCGGTCAGCGCCGCGATGGCGGTCATACCGAACACGCCATTGGCAAGCATGGTTTTCAAATCTGCCTGAATGCCGGCACCACCGGAGGAATCCGATCCCGCGATGCTCAATACCGGTGCCAAAGTGCTGGTCATGAATGACTCCTTACTTGCTTTTGCTTGCTTATGATGCGAAGTTCTGAAATATTCGTGATCCGTGATTGCTATTTGCGCAGTACGTGCCCATGCTTTGCATCACCGCGCACTGCCTTCCATCGCGAAACCATATTGCGGGTCGCCTCTTCCGGATCGCTTGCGCCGGCAATGGCCGACACCACAAACCAGCCGGCCGCCTTCGAATGTGCGAGCATCTCCATATCGTTGGCGGTCACTCCACCGCCGACCACAACCGGAAAATCACTCGCATCGCAGATCGCATTGATCTGCGCCTCGTCGAGCGTATGCCCGGAACCATCGTTGCCACCAACGGAAGCTTCCGGCTTGGTAGTGGACACGTGCAACGGGCCGGCCCCGATGTAGTCGATGCAGCCGGCAGGCAGCTCGTTGATCAGCTTCACCAGGCTTTCCGTTTCGGCAGACAAGCCCACAATGGCATCTTCCCCAAGCAACGCGCGGGCTTCCTGCGGTTCCAAGTCGGTTTGCCCAATATGCACGCCGTCAACTTTGATGCCCTTGTGACGTGCCTGCCAAACTACATCCACGCGATCGTCGATCACAAACGCCACGGAATCGGATTTGCCGTTGTTCTCGATAACCTGCGCGATATCGCGTGCCATGCTGGTGATGTCTTTTGCGTCGGTGTTCTTGGCTCGCAGCTGGATGAACGTTGCACCCCCGCGCAACGCATCCTCAATCACACTGGTAATAGTACGGCTCTTGCAATCCTGCGGGCCGACCACAAAGTAGGCGCTCATATCGAATGTATCGCGCATCGATGCATATGAATAATTGTTCATATAATCAACCCTTCTCGGTAAGTGATTCAGAAAGCCTACAATGTGAACCGGCAATCGTCCATATTTTCCACATACGCAATTGCCGAACCCTGCATGATATGCCGAATACCATGCAGGGTTCGGCAAAGCCTAGTCGATGATGATTTCGGAAGCGGCGACTTCCTCGGCGGTGACGTTCCAAAGCGCGTCAAGCAGCGCCACTTGGAAAGATCCGGGACCGGACGATTTCGCTTCGGCGATTTCGGAAGCCCTGTTATACAGCAATGATGCCGAAATCGCGGCGACAAGCGGTTCGGCCACGGCCAGATACGTTGCGGTAACGCCGCCGAGCGAACAGCCGGCGCCGGTGATCTTCGTCATCATCGCGCTGCCGCCGGGCAAACGGAACACGCGCTCGCCGTCAGTCACCAGATCGACTGCTCCGGAAACGGCCACCGCGCCGGCTCCAACAGGGGAGTATTTCGCAAGATGACGAGCCACTCGTTTGGCCGCGTCAACGGCGGAATCGACTTCGTCGACGGCTTCCACGCCTGCCGGGCGAGTGCCGGGAACGGTGGAATCATGCTGTGCCAAACCCCACATCGCATCGAGCGCGATGATTTCGCTCGCATTGCCGCGCACAATGGTCGGCGGGTATGTGCGGAACGATTCGAGAATGGCGGTACGGGTTTTGCCGATGCCCGCGGCGACCGGATCAAGTACCCACGTCTTGCCGTTCTTGTGCAGTTTGTAGGCGATTTCCGGTAGCGCGTCCTTGAAGAACGGCAGGAGTGTGCCCACATTGATGTAGTTCGATCCGGCGATTTCCGCGGTGTCGATCACGTCGTCAGGCAGGAAGCTCATGGCTGCGGTGCCGCCGGCGGCCAGCTGCGCGTTGGCCACAAGATTCATCGTTACGAAATTGGTGAACGACTGTGCCAAAGGTGTGGTTTCGCGTACGTCGTTTACTGCCTGCGCAATCTGTTCACGCAATGCAGCTGCATATGAGTCATCGCCCATTGTCTGCTCCCTACGTTGGTCCTAACCAACAGGTTCAAAGGGTCAGGCATTTGCCTATCTCAGCTTCCGCTTTCGCCGGAAGCCCCCCTGCATGTACATAACATATCTAACCTATACAAAGGTGCTGACAGTGGCACGTTTTGCATAAACGAACAATCGACACGTTCCAGTTGGATGCCGGTCCACTTGTTATCTGCGCGTTGCGCCGTCGGGCCAGTCGATTCCAGGATCGGGCGAATGCAATACGTTCTCGTAAATGTCGTTGCGCACGTAAATTTCGCAGGCGCCTTCCGACCATGTGCTTTTCCAAGGTGTCTTGGTTTCGGCGATTTTGATTTTCGTGTAATGGTTTCTGTCGTAACCAAGGTCGGAGAAGAAAAATGGCTGATACAGAGTGTCGTAGAATTCGGGTTCGCCCCACGATTTCCATGTTTCGATGTCTTTCTTTCCCGCATAGGGGTCAACGCACCATTCCCACGACGAATAGCTTCGTCCCTTGTATGCATTGGCAAGAAGCGTATGGTCGAAGTAAGGGGCTGAATCGATAAGGGTGCTGCCGTACCAAGAAGTGTAGTCGATGCAGTCGGTGCCGCCGCAATATCCGCCTTTGTCGATGATTTTGTTGATTTCTGGATTGGAAGCGGTGTCGTTCTTGCTGACGCGTGTCCAGCCTGCCATCCAACGGTATTGCTCCAAATGGTTGGTTTTGATAAAAGACGCTACCGCCCGGGAAGACGAATAGTCGTACCGAATATCGCAAATACTGGCGCTTGCCGTCCAATACACGCTGACAAGCATGAAGATAAGACCGAGGATTTTGAAGAAACGGAGATACCGTTCCGTTTTCTTCGGTCCAAGAAGAGTCATAACACGGTTGTTGAGATTACGGATCCACTGAGGCCAATCGTTGGAATTGATTTTTTCGATATCGCAATCGATGGCGAGAATGGCGATGAAGAATCCCAAGATGATTCCCGCATGATGCATGGAAAGATGCGCGGTGAACGCAACGCTTATACCCAAGTATGTGGTGAGCAGCAATGATGCGGTTTTCCGGCGTAGGCAAATCTGAATAAGAAAACACCACATCAGGCATGACATTACGCTCGGCATAAACAGCTTGCTTGGCGTGAGAGCGATGAACTGCATATTGCCATCCGACAGGGTTGAAGTGAACAACGTCTCGGAAGGCATTACCAGCCAGGTGTTGAATACGGAAACCCATGCGGGTGATGTTGTTGCAGTGCCATGTATGTCAAAGTCACCGTGGTATGTGCCGGGTGCGGGGAGTACGTTGAGGAGCAGTATGATGGCGAATACCAGTAGCAGAACAAGTCCCGCGAAACGCTGCTTGTTTTTTATAAGCGAGCGTTCGCCGCAGAGAAATTGAATCGTCCAATTCAAGGCAAGCATGCCGGCGATTGCCAATCCGTAAGAGCTCGTGGCGCATAGCAGCATCATGCTGAGTATGACTGGCCATGGCTTGGTGTTGCGGTTGTTCCAATTGATGGCTATGAGCAGCATTGCGGCGATCATAAGCGCATATGGTCTGGAAGTTACGCCATACTGGTAGCAAAGAAAATAGGAAAATGGCAGTATTACCTTTAGTAATTCTGGTAGTTTCGTTTTGAATTCCAAAAGCCAGATCATCAGCGCGGCGCACATAAGATTGAGGGATTTCAATCCTATTTCGTAAGGCATGCCAAGTTTGGCGGGAATGGCAAGCAGCATCCACCAAAGAGGTGGGTGTCCTTCGTAATGGGTGCGTACGGTAAGCAGTTCCTTCCATGAGCAATCACGTGCGATCAGCCAGGCTTGCGCCTCATCAAACCATGGTTCGTGAAAACACGACACGGTGACGGTCACTGTCACGTAGGCGATGAAGACAATGCAGTGCAGCCGTTGTTCGGCGAACCAGGTGAAGAGTCTTTTTCGAAGGTTCGTCGCGCGGTTCGCCGAAATGTCGGGCTGGATGATGGTTGGTGTTTCTGCTGTGTTGCTCATGATAGGTGTAAAGATGGTGTATGGGTACGGCGAGGTTAGAAGGAGGAGCGGGCGCCGCAGAGTTTTTCGAATTCCTCGAGGACCTGCACCTTGGCAAGAGCGTCTTCGAAGGTGATGACGCCCTTGTTGACGAGTCTCGCCAGATCTTGGTCAAGCGTATGCATGCCTTCCTTTTCGCCGGATTGCAGCACGGTACGAATCTGATGCGCCTTGCCTCCGCGAATCAACGCGGCCACGGCCGGAGTGTTGATCATCACTTCGGTGGCAGGAGCGCGGCCATGCCCGCTGGCACGTGAAATCAGGGTTTGCACGACCACCGCGCGCAGAGTGGAGGCCACCTGCACGCGAATCTGCTGCTGCTGATTTTCCGGGTACACGTCGATCAGACGGTCCACGGTCGAACCGGCGTCCTGCGTGTGCAGGGTGGCGAACACCAAGTGGCCGGTTTCCACGGCGGTCAACGCGGTGGAAATGGTTTCGAGGTCTCGAAGCTCGCCCACTTCGATAATGTCGGGATCTTCACGAAGCGCGCGTTTAAGCGCTTCCGCGAAACTTTTGGTGTCGGTGCCCACTTCACGCTGGCTCATCACGCAACGCTTGTGTTGATGCACGAATTCGATCGGGTCTTCAATGGTGATGATATGGTCGGCGCGTTCGGCATTCGCTCTGTCGACAATCGCGGCGAGCGTGGTGGATTTGCCGGAGCCGGTCGGACCGCATACGAGCACGAGTCCACGCGGCAGTAACGCCAGATCGGCGATATGCGGGTCGAGACCAAGCTCCTGCGCGGTTTTGATTTCCGTGGGAATGGTTCGTAATGCCGCGCACACGCCCAAACGGTCGCGGTATACGTTGACGCGGAATCGCAGCAGATCGCCGATGGAGAATGAAATATCAAGTTCCAAATCGTCTTTGAACCGTTCCATCTCCAGCTCGTTGGTCATCACTTTGATGGCTTCATACGTGCGGTCCTTGTTCCACACGCTCAGCCCTTTGGCGGGGCGCAGCTTGCCATCCACGCGCAGCATTGGCGGATCGTTGACCACCAGATGAAGATCGGACGCGTTCAATTCCACCAGCTGGCATATGGCAGCCACGAATTCCGGATCCGCATCGGGATGTTCGGCATGCAATGTTTCTTTGACCTGTTGCGCTTTGATTCTGCGTTGTCCGGGAACAGCGTCCTCGTCGGAATCATTGGTTTCGGGCACTATGAAATCCACGATTAGCCTGTTGTTCATATTGGGTTGCGGTCTGGCAGCGGGCGCAGGCTGCGCAATATGGTTGATGGCGGAAGGCTGCATGGTCTGCGTGTTCTCCTCGTACGCCGCATAGTCGTCCGGCTGTTGCGCGAACGGCGTGCCGCCTGGAATGAATGATGGCGGATCGCCGTCGATTTGCTGGATCGGTCCATGATACTCGAATGCAGGGGTGACTTCCGTCACGTCATCGTCGAATTGCAGATTCTGCTGATCCACGGCTTCGTTTTCCGGGGTTTCCGGAAAAGCGGTGTCGTAGGAGAGTTCCTGTTGTTCTGCAATGAGCGGTGTTTCCGCAGGCCGTGTCGGAGCGGGCTGCGGTTCCGCTACAGATTGTGATGCAACGGCTTGCGGGGCAGCTGACTGTTGCATAGGCTGCCGCTGTGCGCTCTGTTGAGGCTCGGCCGCCGGCTGTTGCTCGACCGCGGCCTTAGGCATGGGGTCGGGAACGGTACCGGAACCATGCCGCAACGCGGGCATGGCGTCAAGCGACGCGAAAATATTGCGCAAACTGTCATCGTCAGCCTGAATCGCATTGTCGGGCGACCAATGGCGTCCCCTACGCGGATCCTCGTTGAATGAAGGAGCGGTACTGGGAATGGTCACACCTTTCAAACCAGACAAATCGGTGTTCGCATCCCAAGTCGGCTGCGCATCGGGATCCGTCGCGGTGTTCATTTCGGTTTTCAGCTCGGGTTGCTGTTCAATATCGGTCATCATTGTCCTTTACATATGTTGAAAACGCGGTCACACGATTACACAACTACACGGTCACGCGAAGCACTTCATCCACGGAAGTAATGCCTTGCAGAACCTTCTGCCAGCCATCCTCACGAAGCGACGTCATGCCTTTCGACTTGGCCGCCTGCTCGATTTCCAGCGACGTGGCGCCACGCGCGATCAAATCCTCCATCTGCGTGTCCACGCCCATTACCTGCTGAATGGCCACACGCCCGTGATATCCGGTGTTGGAACATTCACGGCAACCCATCGCACGGTACACGGTCGGCAACGGAGAGCCGGGCGTATATGGCACACCCATCATCTTCAACTCCATGGGAGTGGCCGTATCGGCCTTCCGGCATTTCTTGCACAGGCGCCTCGCCAGACGCTGCGCCATCACCGCAGCCAGCGACGAGCTCACCAAAAACGGTTCCACGCCCATTTCCGTCAAACGCGTCACCGCACTCGGAGCATCATTGGTGTGCAACGTGGACAGCACCAAATGGCCCGTCAGCGAAGCCTCGATCGCAATGGTCGCCGTCTCCTCGTCTCGAATCTCACCGATCAGCACCACATCAGGGTCGGCACGAAGAATCGAACGCAACGCGGCGGCAAAGGTCATACCCGCCTTATTGTTCACCTGCACCTGATTGATGCCATCCATGCGGAATTCCACAGGGTCTTCAACCGTGATGATGTTGATTTCCGGGCGGGCCACATCGCCCAACGTCGCATATAACGTGGTCGACTTACCCGAACCGGTCGGACCAGTCACCAACACCATGCCGTACGGGCGGTTGTACGCTTTGGAAAACACATCGAAATTGCGTTCGCTGAAATTCAGATCCTCCACTTTGAGATTGCCCGAAGGCGTGCTCAAAATACGCATGACGATTTTCTCGCCCCACACCGTAGGCAATGCCGCCACGCGAAGATCAACCTTCTGACCGTTGTGACGTACGGTAATACGGCCATCCTGCGGCTTGCGGCGCTCGCCGATATCCATTTCGGCCATGACCTTAATGCGGCTGATCACACCTTGGGTCATGGCGCGTGGCGCTTTTTGGAAGATATGCAGCACGCCGTCGATGCGGTAGCGTACGAGCAGACCGTCTTCCTGCGGTTCGATATGGATATCGGAGCAGTGGTCGTCGATGGCCTGGTTGATGAGCAGACTTACGAAGCGTGCCACGGGGGAGGCGTCTTCGCTGTCGTCTTGTTCAAGGTCGACTTCTTTTTTCGCGGTCGCGGCGATCTCGTGCGATAGTTCGGTCAACTCCGCATTGGCGCGCAGGAACCGGTTGATGCAGTCGCGTACCTGCGATGGCATGGCGACCATGGCGATGACGGGCATGCCGGTTGTTGCGGAAACATCGTCTACCGCGGCGAAGTTTTTCGGATTCGCCATGGCTACGGCGATGCGCCCGTTGACGATGGAAAGCGGCAGAAGCTGGTTGCGTCGGCACAGATCGTCGGGAACCATGCTGATGACTTCTTTGTCGATCTGGTATTCGTTGAGGTCCACGAACGGCAGGCTCATGCCTTGCGCCAACGCCATGGCATATTGGCGTTCGGTCTGTTCGTCCATGCCTTCGGTGGACGTTGGCATGGCGGGAAAATCTCCGGTGATGTCGCTTGTCATTGCCGCATGGCGTGGTGTGCTCGGCGTGAACACCTGATGGATCTCGCCGGTCGTCGGCGCGATCGGATCCATACTTTGCGGGAAAGCGTTCGGCGTGTCGCTGTTTTTGTTTCGCCTGAGGAAGGGGAAACGGCCTCCCGAACCGGCGTCGCTCATAATGACCTCCTGCACCGCATGCGCGCTTATGCGCCTGTCATACGGCATAACATGAAACCCCAAGCAAACGGCAGCATTTGTGGGGTGGCTGATGTTCAGTTGTTCGAAGTCATGTGAGCTACAACGATTGCAGTATTGTGTACTGCTAAATCAGCATTGTAGCCGCAAAAACAGGTAAAAGCTAATCGGGGCAAAGTTTTTTGAGAAATATGTTGCTGTGAAAACGTTGGCAGAATATCGTGATACAGTAACTCATGTTTATGGCACCGCGTTTGGTTGCGTGCCGAATTCCTGCCGCTTCCAATGATGGGGTGGCATCTTGTGAAGGAGCTGCTCATGGAGTACAGCTTGCGCACAGCGGGAGACGCCCCCGATTCAGGGGTTGCGGCGAGTCGCGTCAATCGATTGCCAAAACGTGGCGAGTCCGGCTTCACGTTGGTGGAAGTGCTGGTGGCGATCGTGGTGTTGAGCATCACGGGACTTGCCGCCGCACAGTTCGCCATCACGGCCATTCGCACGTCATATGCGCAGCAGCAGCGGTCCACCGCCGTGTCGCTGGGCGACGACGGCATGGAAAGAATGCGTGCGCAGATCGCCAATGTAGACGCCAACCAATATCTCGATGAACTCATCAAAGGCATGGGGGAAACGTCCGTCACCGCCGCGCAAAAGAATCTTTCCGACGTTGGCGCCGTCACGTCGCAATTGGCGGATCTGAGCTATACCAGTTCGCCTGATCCAGACAAGAGCAAGTATATTCAGCCGGTTCGTGCCACTGCGGGCAAGGACGCCAAGCATACCGAATACACGGTGAACACGGTGGTGGAGCGCTGTTTCCGTGCCAGCGGCGAGATCTCGTGCAAGACCGCATCTCAGCTGGGCATTTCCCGTAGTTCCGCAACGAGCTATACGGCCAATACCTCAACAAGCGCCACGGCCGACATCCTGGATCCGGGCAAAACGGTATCGGGCGCGTTCACGTTCGGTGCGCACACGTATATGCCCATGATCCGCGTGGTGGTGGGCGTCACCTGGGACGACAACATGCATCAGGGCAAAACCTGCCTGTACACCACGTCGGAACTGCTGGATATTGGCGTCGACAACAAGCTCATCATCTAGTGAGGGGTTGCAATGAGCGGAACAACAAGCGGAAAACTGCGTATTCGCGCCGTCGCGCAACGTATGGCGCGCGGTGAAAGCGGCGTCACCTTGGTGGAGATGATGGTGTCGCTGTTCATCTTCGCCATCGTCTCCACCATGTTCACCACGGCGATCGTGCAATACCTGCATTCCACCAGCGCGGATGCGATACGAAGCAGGTCTTCCACGGAAATAGCCACGTCGGTGCAAAGCCTCGACCGGTATGTGCGATACGCGGAGGGTGTTGAGTATGACGCCACGAACCATACGATCACCATGGTCACTCCGGGGGATTCTGGTGCGAAGCAGTGCGTGGTGATCACGTACCAGGACGCCACGTGGAAGAACGGTACGGTAAGCGATTACGGTAGCGTGAAGGTAAAAACGAAGCCGTATGATGCGTCCGTCACGTCATGGAGCACGCGCGCGGTGTTGGGGTCGGTAATGAACAACGAGTCGGGAGGCACGTCTGATGATTCGATGTTCGCCTCGCGATTATTCACGGTGGATGGCACCAATCGGGTGGTGCGTTATTCGCCGGTGACGGGGTCGTATGTGAGCGGCAAGCCGGTCACGTCGAATACGTCCACGTCGTTCACCGCACGCAATGTGAAATCGGGTGGAACTGCAATCGATTTCACTCCGTGTGTCTGAGTGTTCCGCTAGATCTTGCGGCAGACGGCTGGTTCCTTATGGGGCCAGCCGTTTTTTTGTTGCCCCGTCAGCACCCTGCGACACGCCCGAAAAGGGTGGTTATTCCAGTTTTTTCAAAAAAACGTGACTGCAAAGATTTGCTGAGCGATTGTACTGAAAAACAAGCTATTTGTGGTGTTGTATTTTTTGTTGCACGATTTTGGTTTTGTGTTGTACCTTTTGTGGCCGCTTGAAAAAGTGTGATTTGCTGATGGTTGTGAAGGGGGTTGTGGGGTAAGCTGAAACGCTTTTGTACGGATGAAGGATGAGGGGAAAATGAATCGAAAATGAAACGCTCGTAAAACGATTGACGCCGGAATAATGGTTCTGCAAACGATGTCAATGCGGATAAAGTTAGGACTGTTGGTTATGTGAGCCAGCAGCCCCCACAAGGGGACGATCGATAGAAGAACGCCGCGAAGCTCCATCGTGGGATGCGAGCGGCGACCTTTCCCGAAGGAAAGAAGGATTCAATTATGAAGAGCGTGCGCAACGCACTCAACCGCCGTGCCAAGGGCGAAAAGGGCTTTACCCTTGTCGAGCTGCTCGTGGTGGTCATCATCATCGGCATCCTCGCCGCCATCTCCGTTCCGATCTACCTGAACCAGCGCAAGTCGGCCTGGAACTCCCAGACCGAGTCCGACGTCAAGAACGCCAGCCTCGTGGTTGAAACTGCGTCCACTGCCAACAATGGCAAGCTTCCGTCTGAGATTAATGGTGCAACGGCCACGTGCAGTAAGAGCCAGAATACGGGCTGCACGCTTGGAGGCAATACGATTACCGTAACTGAGGGTGTTACCCTGAAGATTACCGGTAAAGCAGATAACTCCTACACTATCGAGGGCGAGAACGAGAACTCTGGTACAGCGATTTTCCTGTATGACTCGGCCAACGGTGTCGTCTCTAAGACTGGTACTAAATAATAAAAGGCATAGCGAATAATTCGCGTGGGACTAAAGGTATCGGAGCGTATGAGGTATCGCTCCGATACCTTGTTCCGTATCCATATTCGTTCCATTGTTCGTCAATCATTCCATGGGGGAGTAATGGCCAGGGAACAGGCGCAAGTGGCATTTCAAACCGGCACCAAGAAGTGGCGTTACAAGGGTGTTTCCGCTGACGGCCGCACCAAGCAGAAGGGCGTTATCGAAGCGCAGACGCGAGATCAGGCCATCGATCGCGTGAATAAACTCGGTCTGATTCCAACGGAACTTGTTGACGTGAACGCAGGCACCGGTCTCAATACCAATATTGAAATCAAAGCGTTCGAAAAATATCCAAGCAAAAAAGACTTCGCGGTTATGTCACGTCAGCTTGCCACCATGGTGGCGGCAGGCGTCTCCCTGATTCGCGCACTGAATATCGTTACTGAACAAATCGGAAATGTGAAACTGCGCAATGCGGTACGTGACTGCATGCAGCAGGTTGAGGCGGGATCATCGTTTTCCGAAGCAATGGACAATAATCCCGACCATCTGTTCCCGCCCATTATGACCAACATGGTGCGGGCCGGCGAAACCGGCGGCTTCCTTGACAAATCCCTGATTACCGTGGCCGACAGCTTTGAAGCGGACGTGCGTTTGCAAGGTCAGATCAAAGGCGCACTGGCTTACCCGGTGGTGGTGCTCGGCATTGCTGTGCTGCTGGTGGGCGTGATGCTGCTGACCATCGTGCCCATGTTCGACAGCATGTATGCGTCGATGGGCGCGGAACTGCCATGGGTCACGCAGGTCATGGTTGATATGGGCAAGGCCGCACCGGTTGGCATTCCCGTGATCATTGTGTGCGCGGTGGCGTTCGTCATGTTTTGGAAGCGCAATCGCAACAAAGACATCATTCGTACCTGGTGGGATCCGTTCACGTTGAAGGCACCCGTGTTCGGCAAACTGACCACCAATGTGGCATTGGCGCGATTCTGCAACAATTTCACATCCATGCTCGCTTCGGGCGTGCCCATTCTGCAGGCGCTTGACATTGTCGGATCCACATCCGGCAATTATGTAATCGACGAAGCGTCCAAACGAGTGTCTCGACTCGTGGAACGCGGCTATAGGCTGGCGGACAGTATGGGTACCGAAGAAGTGTTCCCGAACATGATGGTGCAGATGGTGGCGATCGGTGAGGATTCCGGCGCCATCGACCAGATGCTCGCCAGCGCGGGCAAAGCGTATGACGAAGAAGCGCAATCCATGGCCAAACAGCTCACTTCGTTGCTGGAACCGTTGATGATTCTGGTGCTCGGTAGCGTGGTCGGCTTCATGGTGGTGGCATTGTACATGCCGATGTTCTCCATGTTCGACGCCATCAACGGGCAAGCGTAAGCGAAAGCGGGAAGGTTGAACATGAAGAACGGATTGTGGGCCGGATTCAACCGCAGGTATCGTGCCAGATTATGCCAACGCATGGGGGAGCGGGGCGCGGCCATGATGCTCGCGGTACTGTTCGTAATGGTGGTGCTCACCACGTCGGCACTGGTAATGACCATACTGCTTTCGCAAGCATTGCCGTACAGGAATAATAAGGAGAACGCGCAAGTCGGGTATGCCGCCGAATCTGGACTCGAAGTGGCATTGAGTTTCCTGCGCGAAGCGGAAGCAAGCAAGGACTATAAGAAACTGCTACCGTCGACCGCATCAAACACTGGCAATGCCAGCTTGGATGAGACCTTCACTACAGCATCGGACGGGTCGGTGCTGCTCAACAATGCGGAAGTCAGCAACGACGTGTCGGCAACGGGCGTGAGCTCGTTCACTCCAGACGATATCTCGTACCGAGTGCAAATCGGATATTATGACGACGATCCAAGCTCATCGCCGGCCAAACGACTCACATCCGAAAGCGAGCTGAAGAACGCGAAATATGCGTGGGTGCGTTCCTACGGGTATATCAACAGGTATCCGAATGGGCGAAGCGCTGGTACGGAAACCAGCGCGCGCCGAGCCATGAGCGCCATCTACCAATTCGAGACAACGAGCGGTGATGACAGCTACGTGATCTCCACCAAGGGTGGGCGTCTCGGTATGGGCTTCTACGCGGCAGCGCCAAACAACGAGCGCCGTACCAACCAGCCGACCTGGAAGGAAATCGCCTCATATGATGTCGATGAGAACGGTGATCCGACCGGCATGGTGGACTATGTCAACAAGCCTGGCTCCAAGAATGCGGCCGACGCCATGAGCAATACCATCACTATGAATCCGGCAAACCAAACTTGCATGCTTGCCACCACCAAGCCTGTAGACAAGGTCGAAACGCTTGACGCCATGCTTGACCCGAACGGCAAGCCGGTGGAAGGATCGGCGTTGGTGATTCTTATGCAGGCACATAAGAAAGACTCCAGCAGCGACGACCTGTATTACACGGAACAGTGCAAAGCCAACGGCGCCTACAAAGACCTGAACACATGGGTGTATTGGAAGGATGATTCCATTCGCCCCGCATCTAATCTGACATTGTGCGTTACCGGAGCTGACATTACGCATGTTGGCGGAGGCACTGCAGGAGCCGCCACATTGCAGAAATGCGGCGAGTCGTACGGTCCCAACTACCAAAGCGACTATTACACCGATCCTGACAAGAAAGCGCAGCAAGACGAAAAGAACAATCCGTCAAGCCTGCTCAACAAATACCAGAAGTGGGCGTTCTATAACGGTTTCATCAATGCGGGCTACTACAACGAGCTAGATAGCGTGCGCGATGAGGCGAACAAGTATGATGCGTCTCTACCGGAATCGCAAGGCTATGCCGTCGGCGGTGTGCAAATGCAGAAGAAGACCCGCTTCCAAGTGCTGGAAGTTTCCAACAAGGCGAATGTGGGCGTCACTATTCAATATCTGAGCGGCGGTCACTGGGCGTCCAACGTCGATGATGCTGCCGGTTTGACTCCGCATTTCCTGATGGTGTCGAAGTGGAATTATTCGCTCACCGACGTGAAATCCTGGTTCGACGTGAACGGTGATTTCGAAGACGCCACCGCATCGTTCGGACAGGCGGGAGAAGCCGGCTATGCCACGAAGCAGATCGTCAATGAAACGTCCGGATTCTGCATTTCGTCATCGCAAGACGGATTCGACGCATACACGTCAACCTGCCGAGTGGGTGGCGGTGATTTCAACCCATACTGCTACCACAACACTATCAATGGCAATCCGGCGCAATCATCTTCCGATCTGCATCAGATCGACTACTGCGGGGTGTCCGATTCCACCAAGCGTAAAACCGATCAGGCCGAATATGTTGAAGACACGTCGAGTGACGGCAGTGGCGTGAACACGCAGATTTGGACGATGGTGAACGGGTCGAAGCGTTGCTATGGGTTCGGCGGTTCGGGCAAATTCCAACTTATGGAATGCTCGGCTGCGCCAACATTCACCCGATACAACGAAAAAGCGTCTGACGAGCACAGTAAAGGTACGTTCCAACTCAACGGTCAATGCCTGACGGAAGTGTATCCGGGAGACAAAATCGACGGCAATCCCTCATACTCCGGACGTATCGACGGGCATGCCGACGTGATTATGGCCAAATGCGGATCGGCACGAGACTTTTTGAACCGAGAAATCAAATCGCAGGTGTGGAATGCCTCGGTTAACCTCGGAACAGGCGGCTCAGGCGGCGGCGTGATTTATGGCGGTGGTAGTTCTACCACATTGGAGCCATCCTCCACCAAAGGCTACGTGACATCCAAAGAACTGAACCCGTCCACTATCGCATGGTGAGCGCTGCGCGAGATGGATGTGAACATGAGCATTGTGAACGATACGCCAACTGTGGTGCTGCTACTCGTGGCATCGCTGGTAATCGGCTGCATTTTCGGATCGTTTCTGAACGTGGTGATTTGGCGCGTGCCCAAGCACATCAGCTTGGTAAATCCGAAACGCAGTTTCTGCCCGAACTGCGAAGCCCCGATCGCATGGTATGACAATATTCCCATCATTTCTTGGCTGGTGCTCGGCGCGAAATGCCGGCATTGCAAAGAACCGATCGCCGTACGCTACCCGATTGTGGAAGCGTTGGGCGGACTGTCGTTCCTCGCCGTCACCTTGGGGGCGCTATTCGGCGCGTATTCGCCATGGATATTGCCGGAACTCTACGTATTCGCAGCGGTTTCGATCGTGATCGCATACATTGATTTCGACCATCATCTGATCCTCAATGTTGTGCTATTGCCAACGCTGATTGCAACACTGGCACTGCTGGCTTTGGCATCACTCGGTACGAATGAGTGGAACAGGCTCGGTCGCGCTGTGATATGTGCGATAGTGCTCGGCGCGTTCTACCTATTGCTTTCCATCATATGGAAAGGTGGCATGGGCGATGGCGATATCAAACTTGCGTTCATACTTGGCTTGATTACGGGCTGGCTCGGATGGTCGCAATTCATCATCGGGGCGTTCGCAGCCTTCTTTATTGGAGGATTCTTAAGTCTTGTGCTGATTATCGGCAAAAAAGTCGATATGCATGGAGGCATACCGTTCGGACCGTCCATGCTGCTCGGCATATGGCTTGGCATATTCGTCGGGGCTCCGATCGCCACACTGTACTTGCAAGTGACGGGACTCGCCTGAACCAATCCCCAGCCAACCTGCAACACGTTATATATAAGGAGAGAGCATGAGATCAATAACGGCGCTGTCGATCACGAACGACGCCATCCGTGCGGCGGTCATAGCAGACCCGTATTCGGATCTGCCCACCATCAAGCATTTCCAGGCGATCCCGTTGCCGAACGGAGCCGTAGTGGATGGCGAAGTGGTCGACCATGATGTGGTGGCCGGACTGCTGAACACACTGGTGAAGCGATTCAAATTCCCCCGCGAGGACACGGCTCTCGTCTACTCCAGCCGACGCATGGTGTTTCGCGAGGCGGACTTTCCCTACATGTCGCTGAACGATCTGAAATCCACCTTGCCTTTCCAAGCCAAAGGCATGATTCCGCTGCCTACTGAGGAATCCGAGCTCGACTTCGTGCCATTGAACGTCATCGACAGCGAACAAGGCAAACAGTTGCACGGCATACTCGTGGCGACATTGCGTAACGGATTGGAAAAAACCGCGCGCACAGCCGAAGACGCGGGATTTGTGATCACATCGATCGATGCGGGCCCGTTCGCGCTTGCCAGACTGTTCGCCGACACCAACCAGCAGCAGACCGAAGCGGTGGTCAACATCAGCGGCAACGGCACCGACGTGATCGTGCTCGAAAACGGGCAGCCCGCCTACATGCGCGTCGTGCCATCCGGCGCGGATGACGTGACTGACGCCATCGCCAACGCGCTCAGTATCTCATTCGAAGACGCCGAACGCATCAAAAACCAGATCGGCCTGCAAAACGTGACCGGCGACGAACGACTCGAAAAAGCCGAGGAAGTCATCCGCGAAACCACGGCGCAGCTGATCGTCGGCATCCGCAATACGCTCAACCTGTACGACGTGGACCATGCGGGCGGCACCATCAGCGGCGTGGTGCTTACCGGAACCGGCGCACGGCTGATCGGACTGCCGCCGGTATTGGCCAGTTCCATCAACAAAGTGGTGCGGATCGGCGACCCCTTCATCCGTTTCCGGCTTTCCAAAGAAGTGGAACGGCAGAACATCATGGCGCACGCGATCGATTTGGGCGCAGTGCTTGGACTGGTAATCGGAAAGAAGCCGAGGTGAACGGACGATGAGCAGAAAAAACAACGGAAGCATGAAGCAGATCGGCAGCTCCCACCGCGGTCGACGCGGCAAAATCAAGGATAATCCGAATCCTGAAACCAGTGATGGCGAGAAAACCTCGATTTTGTCGATGAATATTTCCGACATCGGCAAAGCGCTGCGTGCGAGCAGTTCGAAAACCTCCAAAAAGGCTGATCTGCCCGCCGAATGGAATGTGCGCGCCAACCTGCTGCCACGTTCCATCGTGACGCTCAACCGTGATCGTGCCATCAAATACTTGCTGTCATACGTGCTTATCGTGGTGGTGGTTGCGGCCATTGCCATCAGCGCGGGCATGGCGGTGCGCGTGAGCTGGGCCGACCATCGCGTGGAGGAGGCACAGGCGAAAACCCTGTCGTTGCAGAAGGAAAAGGCGGAATTCAAAGACGTGGAAGACACGTTGAACTCGCTGTCCGATTCGCAAAGGTCACGTATCGCCGCGCTCTACGACGAAATGGATTGGATGAAGGTGGTGGATTCGCTCAATGGCGCGCTGCCAGCCGGAGGCCAGTACACGAACCTGTCGTTGAGCAGCTTCCAGATTGGCGGGTCTGACGCTTCTTCGCATAGCGCTACATCTTCAGTATGGTCTGGGAATGGTGTGATTTCCGTTGATTTTACCGTTCTTTCTCCAGATTTCATATCTGCAAAAGATTTTATCGGTAATTTTGCTGCAATTCCTACCTATAAAACAGGCTATGTGAGTTCCATTACCGAAAACAGCGATGAAAACGGCACCACCTATACATACACGGGAACGGTGTCGTTGAAGATGGATACCAATACCACGTCACGAAGCGACAACGCGGCCGGTGCTGACGAAGCCAACCGAGCATTGCAGCAGCAGCTACGCGACAGCCTGAACAAAGCCGCGGCAGGGGAGTCGACTGATACTACCGACAGCGCGACCGCAACTGACGAAACATCCAATGAATGATCGGGAGCAATCATGAACAAGCATAAAATCGCATGGATCGCATTGGCCGCAGGTATTGTCTTCGTCATCATGCTGACATGGCTGGTCGGCGTTTCCCCGCAAATCAGCCATATCAAATCATCCGACGCGCAAACTGCGCAAATCGATGAGAACAATAAGGAAACACGCGACGAAATCGAAACATTACGCATCGCCAGCGAAACGATCGGCCTGCAGAAAGACCGTTTGCGCCAGTTGCAGCGGCAGATTCCAGACGGCTATAACCAGCAGGAATTCATCAATTCGTTGGATGCGTCCGCTGCGGGAACCGGCGTCGCCATCAAATCGGTGAATTTCGATGATGCGGTCGACGCCGACATTCCAGCTGAAATGCAAGGTACCATTCAAGCCGGTCAGCTGGTGCAGGTGTCGGTAAGTATTACCGCCACGGGAAGCTATGATGCCATGCGTAATTTCGTGGCATCCGTGCAGAACATCAACCGTATCGCCGTGCCGGAAAATGTGACCTACACACTTGACAGAAACGGTGACGAAACGAAAAATGCCGTGGTGATCGATTGCAAGATCTGGTCGCTATTGCTCGACAACGACACGGTTGAAGACGAGAACGCCACGAAACAGTAACGCGGGTGGTGTTCTGTCACCGCGTAAAGGTAGGCTTTGCGCTTGTAAAGACCCCAAACCGTTCAAACCAGAAGGTGCATTGTGGCTGTATCCAAACTCGATGAAGTCGTATCCCTCGCCAAGCGTCGTGGCTTTGTTTTTCCCGCCGGTGAAATCTATGGTGGAACCCGTTCCGCGTGGGATTACGGTCCGCTCGGCGTTGCGCTGAAAGACAATATCAAGCGCGAATGGTGGCGTTCCATGGTCGTCACCCGTGGCGACGTGGTGGGCGTTGACACGTCCATTATTCTTCCGCCGGCCGTGTGGGTGGCTTCCGGTCACGTGTCCGTGTTCAACGATCCGCTGATCGAATGCCTCAACTGCCACAAGCGCCACCGCGCCGACAAGCTTGAGGAATCCTATGCCGAAAAGCATGGCGACAAGCTGCCGGAAAACGGCCTGAAAGACATTGTGTGCCCGGATTGCGGCACCCGTGGCAACTGGACCGAACCGCGCGACTTCAACATGATGCTGCGCACCCACCTCGGACCGGTCGAAGACGAGAACTCGCTGCACTACCTGCGTCCGGAAACCGCACAGGGCATTTTCGTGGACTTCAAGAACGTGATGACTTCTTCGCGTTCCAAGCCGCCGTTCGGCATCGCCAACATGGGCAAGTCCTTCCGTAACGAGATCACTCCGGGCAACTTCATCTTCCGCACCCGCGAGTTCGAGCAGATGGAAATGGAATTCTTCGTGGCTCCGGGCACCGATGAGGAATGGCACCAGTACTGGATCGACGCGCGTACCCAGTGGTACATCGACCTTGGTGTGAAGCCGGAGAACCTGCGCCATTATGAGCATCCGAAGGAGAAGCTGGCCCACTATTCGAAGCGTACCGTCGACATCGAATACAAGTTCGGCTTCCAGGGTTCCGATTGGGGCGAGCTTGAAGGCGTCGCCAACCGTACCGACTTCGATCTTTCCGCGCATGCCAAGCATTCCGGCGAGGATCTGAGCTACTTCAACCAGGCCACCGGCGAAAAATACGTGCCGTACGTCATCGAACCGGCCGCCGGCCTGACCCGTTCCCTCATGGCCTTCCTTGTTGACGCCTACGACGTTGACGAGGCCCCGAATACCAAGGGCGGCGTCGATAAGCGCACCGTGCTTCGCCTTGATCCGCGCCTGGCTCCGGTCAAGGCCGCTGTGCTGCCGTTGAGCAAGAAGCCGGAATTGCAGACCGTGGCACACGATCTGGCCGCCGATTTGCGTCAGCATGACTGGATGATCGACTATGACGAGGCCGGTGCGATCGGTCGTCGCTATCGCCGTGAAGACGAAATCGGCACCCCGCTGTGCATCACCGTCGACTTCGACACGCTTGACGATCAGGCCGTCACCATTCGCGAACGTGATACCATGCAGCAGGAGCGCGTCGCACTCGACAAGGTGGCTGATTATGTGGCCGCACGTATTGGCGAGAAGCATGTACGTTACCCGCAGGTGCCGGTTGAGATGGGCGGCGAGGCTTGGCCTGAGTCCGTCAAGATCGCCGAAGCCGGTGGCTTGTATTAAAGCTGGATACTGGTTACCATAGCGTTCTTATGCCAGATAGCATTGTGACTGCTTACGAGGAATCCGACGTGCTCGACCCGCGTACCGACGCGGTGAGGCCGTCGGTTCCTCCGGTTATGAAGCCTGTTGATTTAGGGCCGGTACACGTTGAAACCCCGGTGGTGCTTTCGCCTATGGCGGGCGTTACCAACTGTCCGTTCCGCGTGATTTGCGAAAGCTACGGACCGGACGGTCTATACGTGGCCGAAATGATCACCGCGCGCGCGTTGGTCGCACGCAATCCCAAAGCGTTGCGGTTGTGCCATTTCGCGCCGAGCGAGAAAATCCGTTCGCTGCAACTGTACGGTGTGAACCCGGCGATCGTGGAACAGGCCGCGAAAATCGTCATCGACGAAAACATGGCCGACCATGTCGATCTGAACTTCGGATGCCCCGTGCCGAAAGTGACCCGACGCGGCGGCGGATCGGCTTTGCCGTGGAAGACGGATCTGTTTCGCGAGATCATCCAGCGTGTGGTCAAGGTCTGCGATGCTGCCAACGTGCCGGTGACGGCTAAAATCCGCGTCGGCATCGACCATGAGCATGAAACGTTCTTGGAAGCGGGCCATATCGCGCAGGAGGAAGGCTGCAAGGCGGTGACCTTGCACGCGCGTACCACCGCCGAATATTACGGCGGGCATTCCGACTGGAGCCGGATTGGCGAGCTGGTCGAAGCGCTTGACATTCCAGTGTTCGGCAACGGCGATATTTGGGGTGCGAACGATGCGCTTGCCATGGTTGCCGAAACCGGTTGCGCCGGCGTTGCGATTGGCCGCGGCTGCCAAGGCAGGCCATGGCTGTTCGCCGATATCAAGAATGCGTTCGCTGGCAACGACAAGCGTGTTGACCCCACGTTAGGAGATGTGTGCCGTGTGGTTGAACGCCATGCGGAACTGTTGACCGAATTCTATGATGGCGATGAGCAGATGGCCGTGCATGATCTGCGTAAGCATATCGCGTGGTATCTCAAGGGATTCCCCGTTGGAGGCTCCACCCGTCGCGCGTTCATGGAATGTGAAAATCTTGAGGATGTCAGAGCCGAAATAGGCAAGCTGGATCCCAACATCTGTTTTCCCGAGCGAGTGGTCGACAAGCCAAGGGGGCGCGTGCGCTTCGCAAAGAAAGTGCATCTGCCTTACGGATGGTTGGAATCACGGGAAACAACGCATGATGAACGTCAGGCGTTGTTTGGGGATGATCCTATGGACGCCAGCTATTGAATATGACATGCTGATGTGGTTAAATCGTCGTGGGGGCACCGAAAGAGGGTAAATCGCAGGCGAAATGAACACGTTAGCAATAAAAAAGTGAAAAAACGCCGTTACACACGGCGAAAAGTGCGCGTACTGCAGCGTGTCTGCGATAAAGTTGTGCGTAAACGCGAGTGACAGGAGACTATGGTGAGCGAGATTGCCCAGACTGACAATTTCAACGACAAAACGAATATCAAGGTTGTCGGTGTTGGTGGAGCTGGCGGTAATGCCGTCAATCGCATGATTGCCGAGGGTCTTCAAAGTGTTGAATTCATTGCGATCAATACTGACGCGAAGGACCTGATGCGTTCCGACGCCGATGTCAAGATCTCCTTGAACGATGCCACCAGCCGCGGGCTTGGCGCAGGTGCCGACCCGGAGAAGGGTGCCAAGGCCGCTCAGGATCATCAGTCCGATATCGAGGAATCGCTCAAGGGCGCCGATATGGTGTTCGTGACCTGCGGTGAGGGTGGTGGCACCGGTACCGGTGCAAGCCCGATCGTGGCTCGCGCCGCGCATCAGCAGGGTGCCCTGACCATTGCGGTGGTTACCCGCCCGTTCAGCTTTGAAGGTCCCCAGCGTGCGGCTTCCGCAGCACTTGGCATTGAGAATCTGCGCAAGGAAGTCGATGCGCTGATCGTGATTCCGAACGATCGACTGCTTGAGCTTTCCGATCGCACCATCGGCATCGTCGATGCGTTCAAGACCGCCGACACCGCCTTGCTGGCCGGCGTGCAGGGCATCACCGACCTGATTTCTTCGAACTCGTACATTCACGTCGACTTCAACGATGTCAACGCTATTCTGCGTGGCGCGGGCACCGCACTGTTCGGCATCGGTTCCGCACGAGGCGAGGATCGCGCCACCCAGGCAGCTGAAATCGCCATCAGCTCGCCGCTGCTGGAAGAAAGCATCGAGGGTGCCCACGGCGCGCTGATCAATATCGCCGGCCCGTCCGATCTGAAGTTGCAGGAAGCGGCCGCCGCCACCCAGCTGGTGGGCAAGGCCATCCATCCGGAAGCACAGATCATCTGGGGTCTTTCCCTCGACGACGCTTACGGCGACGAAGTGCGTGTCACCGTTATCGCCGCAGGCTTTGATGCCAACTCCAAGAAGGCGGCTCAGGCTGAAGCCCAGAAGCAGGCAGAGCCTGCGGAAAGCACGGTGCCGCTGTCGGCGTTGTCCGCAGCCCCGAGGGCAGCGGCGGTTCCGCAGCAGCCCCAGCCTCAGCTTATTCAGACTCCGGAAGCCCCGAAGGTGCAGCCGCTGTCCACTTATATTCCGTCCACTCCGGAACCCGTCGTTCCGTCATTCGACCAGACCACCGAGCATGAAGTGGTGTCTTCGAACGATGCCGGCGATTTGGATATTCCGGATTTCCTGCGCTAAAAGCAACGCGAAGACGCGAAAGGATCGTTCATGGCAGGTTTTATGAAAAGCGCGATGTCCTATTTGGGCATGACCGACGTTGCCGAAGGTGACGAGGATTTCAACGAGGAGGCTGAGAGCAGCGAAACCTCGTTCGATTCCGACCATTCCGTGACCCCGATGGCTTCGACTCCTGCCGCGACGTCCGCACCGCGCGAGCAGACCAAAGCCAACCCGTTCCAAGGCGGAAGGGTGAGCCGTATCACCACGATTCACCCGAAATCCTATGAGGACGCTCAGCTGGTCGGACGTGCCATTCGCGACGGCGTTCCGGTGGTGCTGAACCTGACCGGTGTGGCCGAGGCCGTGGCATATCGCATTGTGGACTTTTCCGCGGGTGTGGTTTTTGGCGTGCGTGGCTCCATCGAACGTGTCACTCCGCGCGTGTTCCTGCTGAGCCCAGCTCAGGTGAACATCAAGGTTGAGGAACCGCAGGCGAATAACTCGTCGCACGATTTGTTCGCCGACTGATATAGACGAAAGCCGTTGCGAAAGCAGACTGCATGAAGCCTCCGTCACCCGTGATGGGGGCTTTGTTATGTTCTGTTGCTAAGGTGGTGCCCCATGATTTTGTCTTTGATCGGTAGCATCGTCCACTTTTTGGTGAATGCCTACATTCTGGTGCTGTTCATTCGCATGATTCTCGATTGGGTTGCTGTGTTGGCATCGGCATGGCGTCCACGGGGGTTGGTGTCGTCGTTGATCGACGCGGTTTACCAGTTGACGGAGCCCCCACTGCGCTGGCTACGCCAATATATCCGCCCTATTCCATTGGGTCCCATCTACTTCGATGTGGCATTCATCGTTCTTTATTTCATTCTCATTGCTATTGATTTCCTCATTTAATGTATGTCAAATGCCGATTTTTCGCAAAAAATCGGTGGTCCCGTGCTAGAGTCGAACAATGAAAGCAACAACAGCAAGGCATCAAGCCCAAAGCGAGGTGTAAGATTTATGGCTCTGTTGACGCCGAAAGATATCAGAGAGCATACCTTCCAGACCGTGAGGTTCAAGGAGGGGTATGACGTCGATGAAGTCGACGATTTTCTCGATCAGGTAACCGAGACGGTGGAGGCCCTTGGCAAGCAGGCGGTTGCCAGCGGCCAGGCTACTCAGTCCCTCGGCCCGGATGTTGCGGGGCTCAACTCCAAGATTTCCGAGCTCAGCGCCCAGGTTCAGTCCCTGCAGCAGGAGAACGCGACATTGAAGTCCGCCTCCGAGCAGGCAGCTGGCGCTGGTGATCAGGCAGCTCAGGCCGCACAGGTCGCAGCAGCCAAGCTCACCGAGGCTGAGGAAAGCAACCGTGCTCTGTCGGCTCAGAACGAACAGCTCAAGGGTCAGGTGGATCGCCTGTCCGCACAGGTCGACCAGCTCACCGCACAGGCGGCTGAAGCTGCAGGCCAGGCGGATCTGGGCGAACAGCTGACCTCCATGCAGCATGAGCGCGACGCATTCCGTGCACAGACCGAAGACCTGTCCCGTCAGCTGGCTTCCGCACAGCAGCAGGTTGTGGTGGCCCAGCAGCAGGCGGCTGAGATCCAGCAGCTCAATGCAAGGCTTGAAGAGGCTCAGGAGCAGGTCGCCCAAGCTCAGCAGCTCACGCAGCAGCATGCGGCACAGTCCCAGCAGCAGGATGAGCGTGCCCAGCAGCAGGCCGCGCAGATTCAGCAGCTTGCACAGCAGCTGCAGGAATCGCAGCAGCGTGAAGCCCAGCTGCGCGAGCAGGTCGCCAAGGTCGAACCGAGTACCGAAACCGGAAGCCTGCAGAAGATTGCAGGAGCCGCAGCCAGCGCCAACACGGAGCCGGAGCGTGCCACCGCCATGCTGACCCTGGCTATGCAGCTGCACGACCAGTACGTCGACAAGGGCAAAGCCAAGGCTAAGGAAATCACCGACGAGTCCCAGCGTAGGTACGATGAGCTCATCGGCAATGCCAACGATTACTCCAACCGCACTCGCACCGAAGCCGACAACTACTCCGAAGGCACCCGTTCCGAAGCCGATCAGTATTCGGCTGACACTCGTGCCAAGGCTGATGGCTACTTGAACCAGAAGACTCAGGAAGGCGATGCCTATCTGACCAAGCGTGCTCAGGAAGGCGATGACTATCTGGCGCAGCGCACTCAGGAAGGTAATGCTTACTTGGATCAGAAGACTCAGGAAGGCGACGCCTACCTTGCTCAGAAGACCCAGGATGGTGATACCTACTTCTCCACGAAGCACAACGAAGCCGACGAATACGCCCAGCAGGTCCGCGACAATCTCGAAGCGCAGACCAAGGTCATCGAAGGCAACATTCAGGGCCTCAAGCAGTTCGAAACCGAATACCGTGCACGTCTTACCGAATTTCTCGGCCAGCTCGTGTCCCAGGTGTCCGACACGAACAACTATGATCAGGACTCCCAGGACGACTGAGATTAGGCTGTGTCTGACATCATGACAAATGATCAAAGACGGCTGCGCACCCGCGTGGCCGTCTTTGCGTGTATCGCCGTTGTGGCACTGGTACTCGACCAGATCAGCAAGGCATGGGCGCAGTCGGCGCTTGCCGACGGGCAGACGGTACGTGTGATTCCGGGCATCCTCTCATTCACGCTGGTGCATAATCCGGGTGCGTCCTTGGGCATGGGATCCAACATGACCTGGTTGATTTCGTTGCTTGCCATCGTGGCATGCGTGGCGTTGGCCGTACTGGCAATCCGTACCATTTCCATGAAATGGACGGTGGTGTTCGCTCTTGCTTTCGCAGGAGCATTGGGCAATCTCATCGATCGTGTGATGTATGCCGAAGGTTTCCTTAATGGCAAGGTCGTCGATTTCCTCAATTACGGATGGTCGGTCGGCAATGTTGCGGATGTTTTCCTGATGGTGGCGGGCGTCGCCGCCGTCGTACTGCTGTTTGTCGGAGAGCCCTTCAGCCAGAAGGATCTTGACGAACAGGCCGCAGAACAGACGAAACAGACGACCGGAGACCAGAACGCATGAGCCGTCTTGTTCCCGCACCCGACGCGCTTGTCGGCAAACGATTCGATGTGGCCGTGGCCAAGATGCTTGGTATCTCCCGAGCCAAGGCCGCGGAACTCATCGAAAGTGGACAGGCGCGCGTGCTTGGTCGTGACATTTCCAAATCATCGACTCTGCAATCAGGCGAAACCGTCGAATTCGATATTGTCGAGGAACGGACCGAGCCTGAACCGATCGCACGAGATATGGCAGTGGTCTACGAAGACGATGACGTCATAGTGGTCGACAAGCCAGTGGGTGTGGCTGCTCACGCTTCCGTCGGTTGGACCGGTCCGACGGTGCTCGGCAGTCTGCTTGACAGGGGAGTGCACATCACCTCCTACGGCGCCGCGGGACGTCAGGGTATCGTATCCCGCCTCGACGTGGGCACATCCGGATTGATGCTCGTGTGCAAATCTGACCTCGCCTACGTGGAAATGCGCAGGCAGTTCGCCGAACATGAAGTCGTCAAAACCTATCATGCGCTCGTGCAAGGCAATCTCAAGGAAAACAAGGCCACGATCGAAGCGCCGATCGGACGTGCCAAAGTCTCCGATTTTCGTTTTTGCGTTACGCCCGCCGGCAAAGAAGCCATCACCCATTGGGATGTGATGGAACGTTTCGGTGAGGCGACGCTGGTTTCCGTGAATCTGGAAACCGGTCGAACCCATCAGATCCGCGTGCATTTCTCGTCCATCGGGCATCCGCTTGCGGGAGACGCCATGTACGGTGCCAATCCGCAGCTGGGTGAGGCATTGGGATTGGAACGGCAGTGGCTGCACGCCAAGCAACTTGAATTCCGCCATCCGCGAACCCATGTGTGGACCACGGTGAAATCGCATTATCCAGCTGATTTGCAGCATGCGCTCGACGTGATGCGCGGCAGGCACGACACACAAGACAAGCCTGAAGTGTGATCGCACGTCACCAATCACCGGTAGATTGGAACGTATGGCTACTTCCGGAAATTTCGTGCAACTGCATAATCACACGCATTATTCACTGCTTGACGGGGTGTCAAAGATTCCGGATCTGGTCAAGCGCGCCAAAGAACTCAACATGCCGGCCGTCGGCATCACCGATCACGGCAACATGCATGGCGCATACGAAATGTGGAGCACTGCGGTCAAGGAAGGCGTCAAACCGATTATCGGCATTGAAGCGTATGTGACGCCGGAAACCGCACGCCAAGATCAAACCCGCGTCAGCTGGGATACCAACTGGAATCCCGATATCGATCCGCAACATCGCAGGCGCAACCCCAACGACGTATCCGGCGGTGGCCTGATCACCCACCTTACGATGTGGGCGGAAACCGATGAGGGCCTTGTCAATCTGATGAAGGCGTCCACTGACGCGAATCTCGAGGGACGTGTCATGCGATACCCCCGAATGGATAAGGAAATCCTTGCCAAATATTCGAAAGGCATTATCGCATCTTCCGGATGCCCGTCGGGCATCATCCAAACGCGACTGCTGCTCGGCCAATTCGACGAGGCATTACGTGCGGCAGGCGAATTGCAGGATATTTTCGGACGTGACAATTTCTATATCGAATTCATGGACCACGGTCTGAAAATCGAAAAACAGGTGACCGACGGTCTGCTGGACATTGCGAAAAAACTGAACGCGCCGCTGCTCGCCACCAACGATTCCCATTACGTGCGCGCCGAAGACGCCGGCTCTCAGGATGCCATGCTGTGCATCAATTCGGGATCCACGCTTGACGAGCCGGGACGATTCAAATTCGACGGCACCGGCTACTATCTGAAATCCGCCGAAGAAATGCGTGAGCTGTTCAAAGACATTCCCGAAGCATGCGACAATACGTTGGAAATCGCCGAACGCTGCAATGTCATGTTCGACGATCATGAAGATGGCGCGTTCATGCCCCAATTCGACTGCCCGGAAGGTTGGGATGAGACGTCGCTGTTCCTGAAAAAAGTCGAGGAAGGCTTGGAACGGCGTTATGACGGGCATCCGCCGATCGAAGTGCTCAAGCAGGCCGATTACGAATGCGGTGTGATCTGTCAGATGCAGTTCTGCGGATACTTCCTTGTGGTGGCCGACTACATCAACTGGGCCAAATCGCATGGTGTGATGGTCGGGCCTGGCCGTGGCTCCGCGGCAGGCGCCATGGTGGCGTATGCCATGGGCATCACCGAACTCGATCCAATCAAGCACGGCTTGATCTTCGAACGATTCCTTAACCCGGAACGTGTGTCGCTGCCTGATATCGACGTCGATTTCGATCCGGACGGCCGCGGTCGCGTGCTTGACTATGTCGGAGACAAGTACGGGCGAGACAAGGTCGCGCAATGCGTGATCTACGGCACCATCAAAACCAAACAGGCGCTGAAGGATTCCGCACGAATCATGGGCTACGAATTCTCCATGGGCGAGCGCATCACCAAGGCGTTGCCGCCGGCGCAGACGGGTGGCAAGGATATTCCGCTGCATGATATTTTCGAGCCGAGTTCGAAGCGTTATGCGGAGGCCCGCGAATTCCGTGAGCTTTATGATTCCGATCCGGATGTGAAGCGCGTCACGGATGAGGCGATGGGTATCGAAGGCTTGATCCGTCAGACCGGTGTGCATGCGTGCGCCACGATCATGGGTAGCGAGCCGATTTCGAATACGTCGCCGCTGCTGGAACGTACCGATGGTACGGTTACGACCACGTTGGAGTATCATACGTGTGAAACGCTTGGTTTAGTCAAGATGGACTTCCTTGGTCTTTCCAACTTGACGGTTATTCGCGATACGTTGAACAATATCGAGGCGAATGGCAAGACGCGTATCGACCATACGAAGATTCCATTGGACGATCGTGCCACGTACGATCTGTTGTCGCGAGGTGACACGCTTGGCGTGTTCCAGTTGGATTCTGATGGTATGCGTTCGTTGCTGAAAACGTTGAAGCCGAATAACTTCAACGATATTTCCGCATTGATCGCGTTGTATCGTCCTGGTCCGATGGATATGGATTCGCATACGAATTATGCGAAGCGTAAGAATGGTTTGCAGAAGATCACGCCGATTCATCCTGAAGTGGCCGAGCCGTTGAAGGAAGTGCTTGACGAAACGTATGGTCTGATCGTGTATCAGGAGCAGGTGCAGTCGGCCGCGCGTATTCTGGCGGGTTATTCGTTGGGCAAGGCAGACGTGTTGCGTCGAGCAATGGGCAAGAAGAAGCCCGAGGTGCTGGCCAAGGAGAAGGTGCCGTTCTTCGCGGGCATGAAGGAGCATGGGTATTCCCAGGAGGCGGCGCAGGCCGTGTGGGATATTCTTGTGCCGTTTTCGGGCTATGCGTTCAACAAGGCGCATTCGGCCGCATACGGTTTGATCTCATATTGGACTGCATATCTGAAAACGCATTATCCGGTGGAATTCATGGCCGCGTTGCTGCAGGGTGCGAGTACGAACAAAGACAAGACCGCGTTGTATTTGGGCGAGGCTCGTCGCATGGGCATCCAGGTGTTGTCTCCTGACGTGAACGAGTCGGTGTACGAGTATTCCGCTGTCGGCGATGTGGTGCGTTTCGGTCTTGGCGCCATCCGTAACGTTGGCAAGGCTGCGGTTGATGCGATTGTCAAGGAACGTGAGAACGATCATGGCAAGTATGTGAATTTCCCTGATTTCATCAGGCGTGTGCCGATGGAGGCGTTGAATCGTCGATTGGTTGAATCGTTGATCAAGGCCGGTGCGTTTGATTCGATCGATCCGAACCGTCGTGCCTTGTTTACGATTCATGAGGCTGCGATTAATTCGGTGGTCGGTTTGAAACGCAAGCAGGCCGAAGGCCAGTTTGATTTGTTCTCCGATTTGGAAGATGCCGGCGAAGACGATGCGGGCATGGGCGATGCCATGGTGAATGTGCCCGATGTGGAGGAGTGGGATAAGAAAACCAAGCTGAATTTCGAACGTGAAATGCTTGGCTTGTATGTGTCCGACCATCCGTTGAGCGGTATGCAGTCGATTCTGGTGTCGTTGCGTGAAATGTCGATCGCGCATCTGATCGATCGCGCGGCGAATATGCCTGACGGCCAGCAGGTGACGGTGGCGGGTTTGATCACGAACGTGGACCGTCGTATGTCGAAGAAGGGCAATCCTTGGGCGATTGTGACCATCGAGGATTTGGAAAGCTCCATCCAGTGCATGTTCTTCGGCAAAGTGTATGAGGCCGCCGCTCCCGAACTGGCGGTCGACACGGTGGTGCAGATTCGCGGACAGGTTGAGAAACGCGATGAGACGGTAAGCATGCGTGCCACGGAATTCAACGTGCCGACGTTGGAAGCGCAGGATGAGAAGCCGGTGACGATTATGCTGCCGCCGATTGCGCTTGACCAATCGCATGTGCAGCAGTTGGGGCAGATTCTTTCAAATCATCCTGGACCCTGCGAAGTGAAGCTCGCCTTGATGGACGATAAGGGCAACGCCAAGGTACTGACGTTCGGCGACCGTTTCCGCGTACGCCGCGACACGAGTCTGTTCGCCGAAATCAAAATCCTTTTCGGTCCCAGTTCTCTGCCTTTGGGCTGACCGGTCGTGGGGATGATGCCGAAAGTTCAGCCGAATATCTCACTATGCGGCTGAACTTGAGACGCGCGGGCGTTCTCGTGACATCACGTTGTTACCATGGGGCGTTATGAGCGAAGAAAACTATATGCGAATCATTGACCTGCGTGGCAAGAAGCTGACCCGAGCTGAAATGCTGGAGGCTATGCCTCGCGCCGAGATGGGCACCAACGAGGCCACCGATCTCGTGCAGCCCATCCTTGACGATGTGAAGGCCCGCGGTGCTGCGGCCCTGCGTGACTTCGCGGAGAAATTCGACCATATTCGTCCGGAGAACCTGCGCGTGCCGGTGGAAGCCATGAAGGCCGCCGTCGACGAGTTGGATCCGGAAGTGCGTGCCGCCATCGAAGAATCCGTGCGCCGCTCCCGCGCCGTGTCCGCTTCCCAGGTGCCGGCGCCGTTCCACACCGATCTGGCTGAAGGCGCGCGCGTTTCCGAGCGTTGGATTCCGGTGCAGCGTGTCGGCCTGTATGTGCCGGGTGGCAAGGCCGTCTACCCGAGCTCCGTCATCATGAACGTGGTCCCGGCACAGGCCGCCGGCGTGGAATCCCTCGCCATCGCAACCCCGCCGAGCCGTAACAATGCCGACGGTCTGCCTGACAAGACCATTCTCGCCACCTGCGCCATTCTCGGCGTTGACGAAGTGTATGCGGTCGGCGGCGCTCAGGCCGTGGCCATGTTCGCTTACGGTGCCAAGGGATCCGAACCGCAGGACGGCGAAATCCTGTGCGATCCGGTCGACAAGATCACCGGTCCGGGTAACATTTTCGTCGCTACCGCCAAGCGCATGGTGTCCGGCATCGTCGGCATCGACGCCGTGGCAGGACCGACCGAAATCGCCATCATCGCAGACAAGGGTGCCAACCCGAGCTGGCTGGCCGCCGATCTGATCGGTCAGGCCGAGCATGACGAACTCGCCGGTTCCGTGCTCATCACCGACAGCGAAGAGATTGCCGAACAGGTGCAGGAGAACCTCAAGTACCGTGTGCCGCGCACCGAGCACTCCGAGCGTGTGAACACGTCGCTACGCGGACGCCAGTCCGGCATCATCCTCACCGATGGCATCGAGCAGTCCATTGACGCGGCCAATGCGTATGCCGCCGAACACCTTGAGGTCCAGACCGCCGACCCGGATGCCGTGATCGCCAAGATTCGCAACGCCGGTGCCATCTTCCGTGGCCCGTACTCTCCGGTGCCGCTGGGCGACTACATGTCCGGCTCCAACCACGTGCTGCCGACTTCCGGCACTGCACGCTTCGCCTCCGGTCTGGGCGTGCACACCTTCATGAAGCCGGTCGAAGTCATCGAATACGACGAGCAGGGATTGAAGACCCTCGCTGCTCGTGTGAACGCCTTCGCCGTTTCCGAAGATCTGCCGGCACACGGTGAAAGCGTGCTGAGCCGTTTCATCGACGATCCGTACAACAAGGAAACCATCAAGGAACAGGAAGAGCAGGCAGGCCTTCGATGAGTGAGACTTCCAGCAACGCCATTCCGGCATATCTTCCGCTGCGCAACGATCTGATCGGTGAGGAGCCGTACGGTGCGCCGCAATTGGACGTGCCGGTATGCCTCAACGTCAACGAGAATCCGTATGCGCCGGAACCGGCAGTGGTCGAAACCATCGCGCAGCGAGTCAAGGAAATCGCTCTGACGCTCAACCGTTACCCGGATCGTGAGCATATCGCGTTGCGTCAGGCATTCTGCGACTATCTCGAACGCGAGTCCGGCGTCAAGCTGGAAGTCGACCAGTTGTGGGGTGCCAACGGATCCAACGAGATTATGCTGCAGCTGTTCCAAGCTTTCGGTGGTCCAGGACGCATTGCGCTCGGCTGCGATCCGACGTATTCGATGTATCCGGAATACGCCCGCGACACGTTCACCACGTGGAAGCTTGCGCACCGCAACGAGGATTTCTCGCTGAACGTCGACGCCACCATCAAAGCCATCGAAAACGTCAAGCCTGCCATGATCGTGCTCACCAGTCCGAACAATCCGACCGGCACCCCGCTGAAGATGGACGATCTCAAGCGCGTGCTCGACGCTGCCGAAACCGCTGAAGTGGCCGGTGCCGCCGAAGGCGTGCATCCGGTGGTCGTGGTGGACGAAGCCTACATCGAATTCCGTGATCCGGGCACGCCCACCGCGCTTGAACTCATCGGCGAGTATGAGAATCTCGCCGTGAGCCGAACCATGAGCAAGGCGTTCGCCTTCGCAGGCGCGCGAGTCGGCTATCTGGCCGCCAACAAGGGCATTATCGACTGTGTGCGCATCGTGCGTATGCCGTACCACCTGTCGGCCGTCACCCAGGCAGCCGCGCTTGCCGCGTTCGAACATACCGACGAACAGCTCAGCCGTGTGGCGCACCTGCGTGACACCCGCAATCAGACCGCGGCATGGCTCAAGGAACAAATCTACAAGGGCCAGCCGCTCGAAGTGGCCGAGACGCAGTCCAACTTCATTCTGTTCGGCGGTCATTTCGACGATCGCGACCGCATCTTCGACGAACTGCTCAAGCGTGGTGTGCTCATCCGCACCGTCGGCCCTGACGGCTGGATGCGCGTATGCATGGGCACCGACGAGGAAATGGCGCGTTTCCGTGAAGCCTTGGTCGAAGTGTTGCGTATTGTGGAACAAGACTGAGCACATACGGGACTGAACCAACACAACAGGACCGAACATTTTCCAAAAGGAGTCGCAACATGGCGCGTACCGCAACCATCGTTCGTGAAACCAGCGAATCCAAGGTCGAACTGAGCCTGAATCTCGACGGCACCGGCAAAACTGACATCGACACGTCGGTGCCGTTCTACAACCATATGATGACGGCGCTCGGCAAGCATTCGCTGATCGACTTGACCATCAAGGCCACGGGTGACACCGACATCGACGCGCACCATACCGTCGAAGACATCGCCATCGTGTTCGGTGAGGCGTTGAAGCAGGCGCTGGGGAACAAGCGCGGCATCCGTCGCTTCGCTGATGCGACCGTGCCGTTGGACGAGGCGCTTGCCAAGGCCGTGGTCGATATTTCCGGGCGTCCGTACTGCGTGTGCACCGGCGAGCCGGAAGGCTTCGAATACTGCATGATCGGCGGCCATTTCACCGGCTCCCTCGTGCGTCACGTTATGGAATCCATCGCCATGCATGCCGGAATCTGCCTGCATCTGCAGGTGATCTCCGGCCGTGATCCGCACCACATCGCCGAAGCCGAGTTCAAGGCCTTGGCACGTGCGCTTCGTTTCGCCATCGAGTCGGATCCGCGTGTCGACGGTATTCCGAGCACGAAGGGCGCTCTGTGATGAGCGACGATCGAAATAACGATTTCGACGATTTCCAAGGATTCGATGGATCAAACGATTTCGGTGACCTCAACGCCGACGGCATGCATTTCAGCGAAGAGGAACTGGAAGCGGCCATGGCCGGCTTCGAGCAGGAATTCAAGGATGCCGAAGCGTCCAAGCATGAGCGGGCGGACAATCCGCCATCTGAAGCTTTCGATTCCTCCGAAGCTTCCGATAACGCGGAATCCTCCGAATCCTCCGAATCCTCGGAAGTCGACGATATGCTCAACGCGGCTGAGGATTCGTTGAAATTCGAAGACGAGCTGCAGGGACTGCTTGGCAATCGCGCGAAAGTGGCGGTGATCATCACCAGACTGACCTCGCCACGATTGCTGTCGGCATTCTGTGAATTGTCCGACATTTCCGCGCAATGCATCGGATCGGCGCAAGGTGCTGTCGCGGTGCTGCGCAATCTCGACGGAGACGGTCCGGAAGCGGCGGTCAAAGACATGACGATCGTCGTTGCCGGCATGCCCGCGATTCTTGCCGTCAACCGTGCGGACAAGCTCGAAGCGACGATGTACGTGGAAGGCAGAGCGGGCAAAACCTTCGCTCCGCCGGTGCTATTCACCTCCACCGCGCCGTTCGTTGAGGATCTCATGCTGGGCATCACCGATATGAACGCGCTGGAACAGGCGGATATGACCATTTTCGATTCCGCTGACCTTGATCGGGATGCGGCGATGAGCATTATCGCCGAGCATACGCGGTTCGGACGCGGCACATCAAGCATCAGTTAACGACGGTAAACGCGAGTCATCCTGCCGAACATGCGTTATGCGACACAAGACGACTCGCGTCACAGAACAACGAATGACACAAGAAGGAGAACGCCCATGACTTCCGTGGTGGTTTTCGATTATGGTTTCGGCAACGTGCGTTCCATGGTTCGTGCACTGGCTGATCTCGACCTTGACGTGACCCTCACTTCCGACCATCGGCAGGCCTTGGAAGCCAACGGTCTGGTAGTGCCCGGCGTGGGCGCTTTCGGCGCATGCATGGAAGGACTCAAGTCGGTGGGCGGAGACACCGTGATCAAGGATCGTCTGCGTGCCGGGCGACCGGTGCTCGGCGTGTGCGTGGGCGAGCAGATCATGTTCGAACGCGGTATGGAACACGGCACCGGCACTCCGGGCCTTGGCCTGATCAAGGGCGACGTGGAACTGCTTGACGCCGATGTGGTGCCTCACATGGGATGGGACACCGTCGAGGCGCCGGAAGGTTCCGTGCTCATGAAGGGTGTGGAAGGTGAACGTTTCTATTTCGTACATTCCTTCGCCGCGATGAGTGCCGCTCCCGCCGACACGTCCGGCGACCAGCTTGATTTCGGTGACGCCGAGGAGCGCGTGACCTGGTGCACGTACGGACGTAGCCGTTTCGTGGCGGCCTACGAGCGTGGTCCGCTGTTCGCCACGCAGTTCCACCCTGAAAAATCCGCCGAAGCGGGCTCGCAGCTGCTGCGCAATTGGATTGCGACGTTCTGATGGTGCGAGATCGCCGATGATTGTTTCGACGATGCTTTGACATATACGCTTTTAAAACGACCACTTGGTACATTTATTTGCGATTGCCGTTTAGTGGCGGTCGGTTGATCACAGAGAGGTACAGACATGTCTTTGACATTGCTTCCCGCAGTCGATGTTCGTGATGGCAAGGCCGTTCGCTTGCGCCAGGGCGAATCCGGTTCGGAAACCGATTACGGTTCGCCGCTGGAGGCTGCCCGCACGTGGGTCGAGTCCGGTGCGGAATGGATTCATCTGGTCGACCTTGACGCGGCATTCGGCACGGGCAACAACCGTGACCAGCTGCGCGCCATCGTCAAGGAGCTTGGCGACAAGGTCAATATCGAAATGTCCGGTGGCGTGCGCGACGACGCATCCCTCGACGCAGCTTTGGAAGCAGGCGCCGCCCGTGTGAACATTGGCACGGCAGCGCTTGAGAATCCGGATTGGACAGCTTCCGTCATCAAGAAGTACGGCGATCGCGTGGCCGTTGGCCTTGACGTGCGCGGCCACACCCTCGCAGCCCGCGGATGGGTGAAGGAAGGCGGCGATCTGTTCGAAACCATGGCGTTCCTGGATTCCGTTGGCTGCTCTCGTTACGTGGTCACCGACGTGGCTCGCGACGGCATGATGAGCGGTCCGAACATCGATCTGCTGCGTGAGGTTGCGGAACGCACTGATGCGAAGGTCACCGCGTCCGGTGGCATTTCCAAGCTCGATGACCTGCGCGCCATCAAGGAACTTGCCGATCTGGGCGTGGATTCCGCGATTCTCGGCAAATCGCTGTATGCGCGCGCCTTCACTTTGGAAGAGGCGCTTGAAGTCGCACGTTGAGCATTGTTCGCAAACCCATGACGATACGGCCGTCCACAACGTGGACGGTCTCGTCATATTCGGCGCGTGTTAACGACTTTCGTAACATGCGCATGGAACGATGGGGCACTATGGATAAACAGCAAGAGTTTGCTTTGCGCACAGTCGAAGAACGCGACGTGCGCTTCATTCGTTTGTGGTTCACGGATGTGTTGGGAACGCTGAAGTCCGTGGCTATCGCACCGGCTGAATTGGAAGCTGCGTTCGAGGAAGGGCTCGGATTCGACGGTTCCGCAGTGGAAGGCCTCACCCGTGTGTCCGAAGACGATATGATCGTCAAGCCCGACCCGTCGACATTCCAGATTCTGCCGTGGCGTGGAGGCCCGCAAGGCACCGCGCGCATGTTCTGCGACGTGCTTACCCCTGATGGCGAGCCGTCGTTGGGCGATCCGCGTCATGTGCTGAAGCAGGCTCTGTCGAAAGCCAAGGAAAAAGGCTTCACCTTCTACGTGCATCCGGAAATCGAATTCTATCTGTTCGAAAGACAGGATGATTGGTCCCAGACGCCAACCCCAATCGATGAGGGCGGCTATTTCGACCATGTACCGCGCAGCCCAGGCATGGACTTCCGCCGCGCCACCGTCAACATGCTCGAACAGATGGGCATTTCGGTGGAATACTCGCATCATGAGGCGGGTCCAGGCCAGAACGAGATCGATCTGCGTTATGCGGACGCGCTCACCACGGCCGACAACATCATGACCTTCCGTACCGTCGTCAAAGAGATTTCGCTGGAGCGCGGCATTCACGCCAGCTTCATGCCGAAGCCGCTTTCCGACGCTCCAGGTTCCGGCATGCATACCCACTTGAGCCTGTTCGAAGGCGACGCCAACGCGTTCTACGAGGCGGGCCAGGAATTCAACATGTCCGTCACCGCACGCCAGTTCGCGGCCGGCATTCTGTACCACGCGGCTGAAATCTGCGCGGTCACTGACCAGTACGTCAACTCCTACAAGCGCCTGTGGGGCGGCAACGAGGCTCCGAGCTACATCTGCTGGGGCCACAACAACCGTTCCGCGCTGCTGCGCATTCCGCAGTACAAGCCAGGCAAGGGCAATTCCGCCCGCATGGAATTCCGTGCGCTCGACCCGGTCGCCAACCCATACCTCGCATATTCGGTGCTCTTGGCAGCAGGCCTTGACGGCATCGACAAGCAGATGCAGTTGGGCGAGCCGACCAGCGACGACGTGTGGGAGCTTACCGATGCGGAACGTCAGGCCATGGGCATCCAGCCATTGCCGGAGTCTCTTGACGAGGCGTTGAAGGTTATGGAGAAGTCCGACTTCGTGGCCGGAGTGCTCGGCGAGCATGCCTTCGAATACTTCCTGCGCAACAAGCGTCAGGAATGGGAGGAATACCGCAAGCAGGTCACTCCTTTCGAACTGAAGAAGTACCTGCCGAAGCTGTAAGCGAACCGCAATCGTTTCATCAAAGACCGTTGTTGCAATCATGAGAAAACTGATTGCAACAACGGTCTTTTGCTTTCCGAATGATTATTTGAATCTTCTTTTGATGTTTCTGCAAGTATCGGATTAAAGTTCCAATGACTCAATTGACCGTAAATTAACGGTTTTGCGAAGAATCTCATCACCATAGTCAGAAAATATGAATGTCACAGGCGAGTTGCTTTGCGTTTCAAAAGCGACTGTCGTCGTCATTTTCACGCCGGGAGTGACCTTGCGTGTTGTGGAATAGCTATCATCGTCAAGATACGTGCTATGCAACTCAGTGCCGTCTTGGGTCGCGGAAACATCCATATAGTTCAGGAAAGCCCGGTATTTGCTTCCATTTTCGACATACCAGGATATGCGTGCGAACGCTATGTCATGATCGGCATATGAGGGGCTTGTCTTCTCAATGGAGTCTACGCGGAAATGCAGGGTGCTTTCGTCATAATCGGTTACGGATCCGTCTTCGTCGAAATTCGAAGCGTCCACTTGCTCGGGCTGAGGGACGGCCGCATAATCAATATGTTTCAAGGATCCTTCTATGTCGACTTCGTCAAAGGAAAACGCGGCGCGAACAACATTATGCTGCGAATAATTCATCAGCTGAACCACAACTGGTGAATTGGTGTCCGTAAGAACGAAACTGCTGGTGGTCTGCGAGCTTTTCTTCGGTTTCATTTCGGCGCCGGAGAACTCCGTGCGGTCGGAATCCTCGTTGGAAGTGAATGCAGGGGCAAGCTCGATGCCGTTTTGCATGACCATCAGATCTGCGACGGCATGAGGATACATCGTTTTCTTGCCGATGTTCGTGCAGGTGAGCAAAACCGTGAGCGTGGCGTCGCCGTTCAAATCCTCCGGACCTGTCTGCACGCCTTCGATGTTCACTTCCAATGCTTTTCCTCCGGTGGAGTAGAGCTTTCCAACGTCTTCGCTGACGGTTTCCTGTGTGGACAGCTCCTCGAACTGGCTTGTGGATCCATCGAAATCGGAGATGATGTTTGACATGCTGTCAGAAAGCATTCCGCCAATCGACGCTATTACAGCGATGATGATAACGATCTCCAAAACGGTGACGAAGCCGTTTTTATGGCGGCGTTGCTTCTTGTCGGAAGTGGATTGGAACTCGCGTGTGGCTCGTTCCGTTTGTATGCGCGGAGGATTATAGGGCTGCGATGGGCGTCCTTGCGGGTTCTGCGGGTTTTGCTGATTTTGCCGCAACGCCTGTTGCAAGCTTTGCTGCATGGACTGGGCATACCGCATGGTTTGCGTGGACCAGTCGTTCAACATGGTTTGGAGCGTGTCTCCTCGTGTGGACTGATCGCCTTGCGCCTGTTGAGATCTACCGTCTTGCTTGGATCGGGTGTTTTGTGGGGCCTGCCTGTCGCGCGATGCCTGATCGCTCTGCACGGGTTTCACATATCGCCGCTGGACATAGGATTCACGCCGTGCATGGTCACGGTTCACCTGATTAGACAGGCTTTCGGCGTTGCTGCTGGGATCGATGTAATCGGAACCCTTGAATGGGTCGATATAGTCGTTGTTGTTGAGTAGGCCCATGAAAGGCTCCTTCTGGTCAGTCCCTTCCATGAGCAATTGTATCGAAAAATCAGCCTCGAGGAGAGCCGAACATCGAATTGTAGATGATTGCGAAATTACGATTGCCGTAAGTCGAACAGGCGTCGCCTTCGCCGACTCCCGCATCCAATGCGGCTGCATTCGGCTGATAAGGCGTGTAAATGTACAGCAGTGCTGTCGCCTTGTTTTCGATGTACACGTTGCTGCCACCGCAGCTGGCGTCCGGATTGTATTGAATATAGTTGAGCGTGCCCGCATGGTATCCATAGCGATCCTCATGTTGCACGTAATACTGGTAGCGTTTCGCCGCGCCATACACCTGTTTGAAAAAACCTGCATATTCCGGGTCACAGTTCGCGTCGTCCGGGCAGCTCAATCCCATGGCCGACTTGAATTGGAAGTCGCTTGGATCGGTGGCGGTAAGCAGATGCTGCTCCTTTTGCAGCACGGTGAGCAGCACTTTTTGACTGATGTCGCACGCCTTTCCCGACTTGTAGATGATCGCCGCGGCGCTTTCGTTCGGCTCTCCCTCATATGCTTCGCAGTATTCGTTGGCGGGTTGCGATTCGGTGCTAAACGTCATGGATTTCAAGCATTTCTCGCCGCTGCATGCGGCACCCTGTTTTTCGATGATGGCGTTCACCTGCTGCTCGCTCAACGCGTTCCCGTTGAAGAACAGACCATCTGAAATGATGTTGCCCGGATTGAAATCGTATTGCGTCTGCAATTGTTCCTGCGATGCGACCGCTTCATCCACTTGCACACGCCAACCGACGAATCGCACCAATCCAACGATCAACGCGAGCGCGACGATACTGGCTATCAGTGTTTCGCCGACTATGAGGATGCGTTTTGGGGTGTCTGCTTTTTTCCAGGCGTTACGGAGTTTGGTGAGGCTTGGCTGCTTGTTTTTCTTGGGTTTGCGGTTGTTTTTTGCTGTGGTGGTTGTTTTGCGTGTCATCGCGCGTCATTGTATCGCGTTTGGCTTATCGTTTGTTTGACGATTGATTCGTCAATCGATTGACGTGAGAAGCTTTAATGACAATGCGAGTTTGGCAAGGCGTGGGGAGTTCGAGGGGCTATGGAGGAGAAGTGTATGGCGAAGAGTGATGTGGCGAAGGAACGGTTTTTCAATCTGCCTGTGATGGTGCTGATCTCGCTGAGTTTCATGCTGGGCATGAGCGAGTTCATTGTCGTTGGCATTCTGCCGGATATCGCGGCTGGCTTGAAGGTGTCGGAGGTGACGGTCGGCAATCTTGTGTCGCTGTTCGCGTTCGTGTATGCGCCGGTCACGCCGCTCGGATCGGCATTGTCGGCTCGTTTTCCGCGTTTTGCCACGCATCTGACGCTGGTTGGGGTGTTTCTTATCGGCAATGTGCTGTGCGCGTTCGCGTCGAATTATGGCGTGCTCGTAGTGGCGCGAATCCTCATCGCGCTGGTGTCCGGCACGCTGGTGGCCATTGCCATGACGTACGCGCCCGATGTAACAACTGAACAGTACCGCACGAAGTTCATCGCATGGGTGTTTTCCGGCTTCTCCATCGCATCCGTGGTGGGCGTGCCGGTTGGCACGTGGGTTGCGAACACGTTCGGCTGGCGTTGGACGTTCCATTTGGTGAACGTGCTCACAGTGGTGCTTATTGTGCTCATGGTGATGGTGTTGCCGCGCAACAGCCGTATTGTGAAGATTGGTTTTCTGCCGCAGTTCCGCCTGTTTTTCGACCGTCGTATTCAGTTGGGCGTGCTTGCCGTGGTGTTTGGCGCGGCGGCAACTTACGTGTTCTATACGTATCTGACGCCGATCATGCGAGACGAAGTGCATGTTCCCGAACAGTATTTAAGCGTCGGCCTGGTGATTTTCGGCGCGGCCTGCCTGTGGAGCAACCTGTATGGCGGCAAGCTTGCCGACCGTGGCAGGGGAGTGGAACCACTGACGCATATTCGTCCGATCTACTGCGCGCACGCCGTGCTTATGGCATCGCTGATCGTAACGCATTGGGTGCCGGTGTATGGTGCGTTGCTGCTGGTGGTGCTTGGCATGTTCATGTATCTGCAGAATTCCGCCTCGCAGGTGCTATATATGGATGTTGCCTCTCAGTCGCATCCGGGATCGCTGAATCTGGCCGCATCGCTCAATTCCATGTCGTTCAACATCGGCATTGCGGTCGGCTCCGCGGTTGGTGGACTGGTCAACGCCCATTTGGGACTGATGTGGCTTGGCCCTGTGGGCGCGATCTTCCTGCTGTGTGCGGTTGGCACCACAACACTGCTGCGCCCGTTCGTAGCTCGAGAACGCGATTTCTACACCAAACAGCAAGCCTGATGGCATTTGGTCGGGTTTGAACGAGCGGTTTCTGAAAGCGGCAAAGTTATAGAAGTTTTATCTGTAATTCGTTGAGATTGCGGAAAGCGATTAGTGGACTGCGATGTTGGCGGGCTGGGCAGTAGATCCGCCGACTTGCGGAGCGTAGTCGGCTAGATCGATTACGCGATCGCAGGCGTCCCGCGTGTCCGGATCATGGGTTGCCACTAGCACGATCATGCCTTGACCGGCCAGATTGCCGAGCACATGGCTTACGGAATGTGATGTACGCGTATCCAACTGGGCGGTCGGCTCATCAACCAGCAGCATGTTCGGCCTGGAACATACCGCACGCGCGAGCATAAGACGCTGCGCCTCGCCTCCAGACAAATCGCAGAAACGCCTGTCCGCCGCATATTCCAGATCGAACAGTTCCATCGCTTCCAAAGCCTTTGGTTCCGTTTCGCGGCGGCTCATTCCCTTGGCGAGCAGTGGAAACACCACATGGTCGAGCGCCGTGCGTTCCGCAACACCATACGGATTCTGAAACACCCATCCAACACGATCCACACCTTCTCTCGTCACCGTGCCAGCGTAAGGCTGCTCCCATCCTGCAAGAATCGACAGCAATGTTGACTTGCCGCATCCCGACGGACCGCATATCGCAATGGTTACACCAGGTTCGGCCACGAAACTCAAATTCTCGAACAGCAGATCGGTTCCCTCAAATCGATGAGCCAACCCCTCAACCGCAACGCGCATAGCCAACCTTTCACGAGGCAATCACCTTACCGACGCACCCTTGCCAATCATTTGTAGTCCCCTAATTGCAGCCACGCAACATCCACCCTACCTCATTTGCGTATATGCAAGTAAGTTTTTCGGAAATGCCGCCTGCTATGCACATTATCATGCGGTGCTACACTCGTTGTGACACATTAGTACGGGGGGGTGAAGATGGTGACTTCTTGGATGTCATTTTGCAAGACTTGCGTTCTTGCCGTCGCATTGTCAATGCTTTTGGCGGGATGCTCAATTAATGGGGATGCCACAGGCACATCTTCTGATTCTGCCACATCGGAATCATCATCCGAAAATGGGTCGGCGGGCGGACAGAAATTGGCGGCGTCTTTGAGCGAATGGATCGAACAGCGGGAATCGCAAGGTAATATCGCTGAATCGCAGAAAACGATATTGGACAAAGCCAAAAGTACGGGTGAGATTTCGACGTCGGATTATGAGAAAGCCTGGTCTGATTACCGGCAGTGCATGATCGACAAAGGATATAAGGAAATCAAACTCATCAAATATCCGAGCGGACTCTATGCCGAAGCTGGACACAAACAGGGGACGACCATTCAGGAATCCCGATATTCCGATGATTCCACGGAATGCGGCGATGAGTATGTTGCAGATGTGCAAGATGTGTACGGTATTATCGTAGGCAATCCGAATCTGTATGCCGATCAAGCGCAGGCCGTGGTCGATTGTTTGCATAGAGACTCGCTCGTGCCGAAGGACTATACCGTAAGCCGGTTCAACAAGGAGTTTTCCGGAACGGATGGCAATACTTCGTTTGACATGCAGAACCTGCAAGTGCGCAGTTGCCTTGTGTCGAACGGCTACAACGTGGGATATGCGACCGACGATACGGAACAGTTGTGGTGAGAAGGTAAGTGATTCCAGGGGAATCATGGTGATGTATTCGCTGATGGTGCTTGTTGGTCGTGATTGAAGGGGTATATGTGAGTATGACGCGACGATTCGGAATGAAGCAAAGGACGGGAGGGAAGCGTTCGAAGTGCACTGCTGTGACTTGGACTTTGCTGGCGGCTGTCACGGCAGCCTGTATTGCGGTCGGATCCTGCGCATTGTGGCTGCCTGACCGCACTCCGACATTGCTCAGTTCGGCGGGGGAGAGGACTGTGGTTCCCGCCAGCGTACAGGAATACGCGGGTACGCAACAAGTTACCGTGGTGCCCACCATTTCCAGTGACCGTGATCTTTTCGGCAATGCGAGTGGCCTGGTCACCGCGGACTGGTCCGGCAACGGCCTGACCTCAGGCAAAGGTGCCTATCAGGTGAACGATCGCACGGTAGTGGCGTTGAACACCGCAACCCCCTTGTATCGCGATTTGAAGACCGGAGACATCGGCGGCGATGTGCTCGCCCTGAATAATGAACTCAGCTTACTTGGCTACAACAGCGTTCCCGGATCGGATACCTATTGGCGGGCCACATCGGACGGGTGGAAGCAGTTGATGGCCGACAACGGCAATACGTCGGATGGATCGTTGTCATTGGCCGACACATTGTGGATTCCCGAACACGAAGTCGCCGTTGACGAGTGGAGCGCAACCGCCGGATCCATGGTGACGGGCGGCACCGCAATCGGCAAAATCCCCGGATCATTGACGAAACTCACCATCAAAAACGGCACCGCATCCGCGCAGGACCGCACGTTGACGATATTCGGCATTACGGGAACATTGCCAGCCAATACTACTGAAATCACGGATGCCGGGTTCCTGCAACAAGTCGAAGCGAACGACAGCTACCAATCCGTGGACGTGGAATCCAAAAAAGCGGGATTGGACGCCACTCTGGCCTTGAGCGAACGGATGCGAGTGCTGCGCGTTCCAGCCGGTGCGGTATTCGGCATCAACGGTTCAACCGGCTGCATCGTGCCCACATCCAACAATCATGGCAACACTCCCGTGAAAGTGTCGATCGTGGGAGGCGAACTTGGCGTGAGCCTCGTGCAAGCCGACAGCGGAGACATCGCTTCGATCTCCAATGTGGAAATCGGCAGCGGACTTAACAATCTCACCTGCGAGTAGGCGATTATGCGATTACGATCGGTGCTTTCCGAAGCGTTGCGCAATATTGGCGCGGGAGTGAGTCATGCGCTGCTTATGTTTGCAGCGGTATTGTTCGCGTCTACATTGCTCGGCGGATATGAGGCCGCCAATGTGGTGGGGCTCGAAACCGAGGTGCTACAACGCATCAACGCCTATGCCGACGTTGGCGCCATCGTTGGGGGAACGGTGGACGGAGCCGCATGTGACAGGCTCGCCGACGCTGGCGGCGGTGTGATGGGCACCTTGGCCGGTGCGATGCGTGCCGGTCAACAGATTGTGCCGCTTGCCACGCCCGGCAAGGATATATCGTCGTATGAAGTGACGCCAGGCATGATCAGGATGATCGCCAGGAACACGAAAACCGATGTGTCCGGCGTGTGGGTATCTACCGACGTGGCCAAGGATTTTGGTCTCACCAAAGGCAGTGTAATGCAGACCGAACAGGGAACGATGAGCGTCGCAGGCGTGTTTGATTGGCCGAACGATGGTCGTGACACGCGATTCGCCTACGCTCTCCTTGTGCCTGTATCCGCGTCGAATGGCACGTTCGACGAATGTTGGGTCAGACAGTGGCCGCAAAGCGGGCAGACGGAGGATGTGTTGTTTTCCACGCTGGTTGCGTCGGGTTCGTCATCCAATGCCGGCGTGACGCAGGTGAATAAGAGTTTCGATTCGCATTACGATGCGCAGGCTTCGTACGGGCAGCGTATGACTCGTTGGATGCCGTGGCTGGGATTGGCTGTGGGGCTGGTGCTCGGCGCGTTCGGCGTGCGTCGTCGTAGATTGGAATATGCTGGCGCATTGCATTCAGGGCAGTCCAAAGGTGCGCAATTGCTGGAAATCGCTGTGGAAACGTTGATTTGGAGCGGTTTGGCGTGTGCCTCTTCGGCCGCGCTGTTGGGCGCGTATTGCGTTCGCATGAGCATCGCCGATTCAATGACCGTATGGTTGGGTGCGATGCGCGCGCCATGTGCGATATTCGCTGGAGTGATGGTATCAAGCGTGCTCGTCGGTATGACGATACGTGAAACGCAGTTGTTCCGTTTCTTCAAGCAACGCTAGAGTGTGCTAACCATGGTTCGGCTGAGGATGATTTCATTAGGTCCCATTGCCGTCGATACTGGAAAACCGCCAGTATCGACGGCAATGGAATGCGAAAGATGATGATGCGTTAGCTCAACGCTTTCTTGATGCGCTGCAGGCTGATCGGCTTCGGCGTGCCGAGTTCCTGCGCCCACAATGATACGTAGAATTCCTCAAGCATCCAACGTGCGGTGACCGCCTGCTTCATCAACGCCTCATGACGCGGACCTGCAGGCTCACGTTCGGCCTTCGCCATGGCCTTGTCGGCCAACTGCTTGGCCTCATCAGCCTCCCAAGCCCAACGCACATCACGATTCTTGTCGTTCTTCGCCTTACCTAAACGAAGCACGTCAGCATGCAGATACCGTTCAATCGACGCTAACGCATCCGGGGGAGTCTTGCCGATGAATCCCGGATACACCAGCGTGGCGATATGCTCACGAATCGACTGCAAAACGCTCAACATCGGCAGATCGGCCTTGCCTGACACGGCTTTATCAACCTCCGCATACCGCTTCAAAATAGCGATCACATCATGCGCAACCGCATACACGGTATCTTCGAACACTTCACGCACATCAAGCACCGCATTCGCCAACGCCTCATCATCCGGCAATTCGTCAACATTCGGCAGCAAACGCTTCACCGCAGCCAACTGCAGATCCTCAGTAAGATCCTTCGTGGACTGATATGGTGCGGACGCCAACATCAACGCCTCCGCACCCAACCAACGCGACGAAATACGCTCGCTCGGCATACGCAAAACATCAAGTGCACCGCGCCACAGCATGGTGGAACGAGCTTCGGTAGTGGCACCAGCCTTATGCAGCAGATTGGCCTGCTCCACAAGCTTGCCCTGATTTCCAGCGTTTTCCGCCTGCTTCTTTACCATCTGCCGTGCGGAAGCCTCGGCTTGCTCCGCAAACTTGCGCTGCAACTCCACCAACGATTTGCCCGAGCCAAGCACCTTGACAGGGCCCCGCGCATGACGCCTGCCATGCTGACTCTTGCGACTCGGAGGCAACTGCTGCTCCACAGAGAACGTCACGCGCAAATACGGCGTGAGCTTGCTCCACAATTCACCAGTCAACACTTCAGGGTGAATCTGCGCGCCAACGATGCTGATTGCCGCCTGCGTGAACGTATGAGGCAAATCCGGCCACGCGGCCACACCCTCCGCATTGGTAGGAGCAAGATTCGGCTTCTGCTGGTTACCGGAACCAGGCAGATCCGGATACCTCTCATCAATCCACGCACGAATCTTATGAGCCGTATCAGGAGCGGGAACAAACTGCACGCGCAACGTCTTCGGCAACGACTTGATCATGCCGACAATCAACTCATCCAGCAATCCGGGAACATTCCACGTGAACTGTTCCGGTGTCAAACGAGACAACACCTTCAACGGCACATGCACGGTCACGCCATCGTTTGGATCATGCGGATCATACACATAACTCAACCGCAAATCGATAGGGGAGCCGTCCGTACCCAACGTATGCCAATGATCCGGATAATCAGCCAACGACACTGACTCGGCATCAGCAAGACGCTCCACCTTCTCCGGATCAAAATCCAACAAATCCGGCTGCTCATCATGCTTTGACTTCCACCATTTCGCAAGATCCGCAACCGACGTGACAGTATTGGGAATCACCGAATTATAAAAATCGAACAGATCCTCATCACTGACCGCCTGCGCCATCTGACGTGTGCGACTCGCATCGTCGGCGGCGTCCTCCAGCACATCGCGATTCTTCGCAATGAAATCGTCATACGAGAACCGCTGCTGAATATCGCCCTCGACCAAACCCTGACGAATCAGAAAATCACGGGCCTCCAGCGGATTGATACGACCCCACTGCACCGTACGATCCTGCACTATCGGCAAACCATACAACAGTACCTTCGCGCTCGCCACCGCGGAGCCACGCGAACCAGACCAATGCGGATCCGCATACGTGGTTCGCGTCAACGAACCCGCCAACGGTTCAGCCCAAGCAGGATCGATCTGGGCGGAATATCGCGCCCACAAGCGGCTCGTTTCCACCAACTCCGTGCTCATCACCCATTGCGGTGTCGACTTGGCGACCGCGGAAGCCGGGAACAATGCGAAATGCGTGCCACGCGCACCCTGATAATCATTCTTCGCCATCTTCTGCGCACGCTTCATGGCACGCGCACGGGCAGCGCCCTTCAAGCCAGCGAAATCAGATGCCTTCGGTTCACGCACGATCTGCATGCCCATCATCGACAACAAGCCCGAAAGCATCGACGTATGAATACCCTGCGCATCCCACGAACAACACAACGAATGCGCAGCCTGCTGATTCGACGGAAGCTGACGAATCTCAAGCGGCGGACGCGAAGCCGGAATCGGATCGCCAACCTTGAACTTGAATTCCTTGCACATCTCACGCAACTGCGTGACCAGATCCTTCCACTGACGGATGCGCAGCCAACTCAAATACTCAGTCTTGCAAATCCTACGAAGCGCGGAATTGCTCGGCTCGCCATCAGCTTGGAACACGCGATCCCACAAGTTCAACGCGGTCAGAAAATCACTGGACGGATCGGCATACCGGTTATGAATGCGGTCGGCCTCCTCACGATTCTCATCCGGACGTTCGCGGGGATCCTGCAAACTTAGGAACGCGACCACCACCAGCACTGCGGCCAACGTGTTCGGCGTGGTCGACTTCGCAGCCTCGATGATCATACGGCCCAAACGCACGTCGATCGGAATGCGTGCAAGCATGCGACCTGTATGCGTCAGCACAACCTCGCCATGCTTGCGCGCCACGGCCTTCAACTCGGTCAACTCATTGAAACCATCAGACACCGCCTTCATATCAGGCGGATCGATAAAGCCGAAATCCGTAACATCCTGCGCGGTACGAGCCACACCCACCGACAGCATATGCAATACGACCGCACCCAACGACGTGCGCAGAATCTCAGGCTCCGTGAATTCCGGGCGCGTCTCGAAATCCTCGCGAGAATACAAGCGAATCGCAATACCATCGGCAATACGGCCGCAACGACCCGAACGTTGGTTCGCGCTCGCCTGACTGATCGGTTCAATCGGAAGCCGTTGCACTTTCGCGCTCTTCGAATAACGTGAAATACGAGCGGTGCCAGGGTCGACCACATAACGAATGCCCGGCACCGTCAACGACGTTTCGGCCACATTCGTAGCGATCACAATACGCTGATGGTCATGCGGCTCAAACACGCGATGCTGCTCCTTGGAGGACAACCGCGCGAACAACGGCACGATCTCAATCGCATCAGGACGACGCATATCAATGGCACGCGGACCATAATGATGGCGCAGCGCATTCTCAAAATCATGAATGTCGCGCTCGCCCGAAGCGAACACGAGAATATCGCGCGGGCCACGGTCATGACTCGAATGAATCACCAACTCGGCACAGGCGCGCGCCACCGCCGTCGGCATGTCAACGTTCGGCTCATGGGAATCCTTCGCGTCGGGAGCGGCCGACAACGTTTCATAGTCGGCATCGCCCGGCATCGCGCCCGTTTCAAAACCGGGTACGGAACGCATCAACGCCGGAGCGGTGCCCAGCGGCTCATACACGACCTGCACGGGGTAGGTTCGTCCCGAAACCTCGATAACCGGCACTTTCGTATGCAAAGCGTGCTCGAAATGCTCCTGGAACTTCACCGAATCAATCGTCGCCGACGTGATTACCAATTTCAGGTCACGTCGTTTCGGCAATAGCGCAGTCAAATAACCGAGCAGAAAGTCAATATTGAGACTACGTTCGTGCGCCTCGTCGATAACGATCGTATCGTATTGCATCAGTTTCGGATCGCGTTGAATCTGCGCCAACAGAATACCGTCGGTCACCACGCGAAGACGGGTCTTCGGTGAGCTCTCATCGGTGAAACGCACCTGATAGCCGACCTCGTCGCCCAAACGCACGCCCATCTCCGCGGCGATACGTTCGGCCACGGTACGAGCGGCCAGCCTACGCGGCTGCGTGTGCACAATCTGCCTGCCATGCGATCCACGGCCCAATTCCAACAGAATCTTCGGCAGCTGCGTGGTCTTACCGGAACCCGTCTGACCAGACACAATCACGACTTGGCTCGACTTCACCGCCTCGGCAATATCGCTACGTGCAGCGGAAACCGGCAGTTGGGAAGGATATTCGAATTTCATGCCTTCATAACCTCGATAACGCGGAAGCCCTTCGAACTCGCGTACTTACTTACCTCATAACCATCGCCAAGCTGCGTGGCAAGCCACGGAATCAACGAATCCGACCCCAGATTCTTCTGCACCACCAAATAGGCGGTACCACCCGCATTCAAACGTGGCAGCCACGTCATCAACAACTCATGCAGCACATCCTTGCCAACACGAATCGGCGGATTCGACCAAATCAGATCAAACGTCACATCCGAAGGGATCTCATCGGCGGTGACCGCATGAACGTTCCTCACACCATTGAGCTCGGCATTGCGACGCGTCAGATCCAACGCGCGTTCATTCACATCCAATGCCCAAATATCAGCCTTCGGCGAAGCAAAGCCAAGTGCCAACGCAATCGGACCCCAACCGCAACCCAAATCAAGGAACGTACCCTCCTCAGGAGGCTCCGGAGCCTGACGAAGCAGCACGGACGTTCCCAAATCCACGCGATTGCCGGAAAACACGCCATTGGAAACCTCAACATCGGCCTCATTGCCTCGCAACACAACATGCAGCCTCTTACGTACATCCTTCGACTGCGGATCAGCCGCGAAATACTGTTCGGCCTGTGCCATACCCACTCCTTGCAAACGCTCGCCTCCGGCATCACGCAAGCCACGCTCATCCACGTGGCGAATGCCCGATACCCATGTCTCTAGAGAATGATAATAATAAAGACACCATAGTTTAACCGTGAGAGGTGCCATTGAGCCAAGAAAACGACATCGAGCATAGCATGAGCGCCAACGACGTGTCAGGCGTGCTCGCCGACCAGTCCGAGGTGCTGCTTGATACCAACGGCGAGAACCATTTCAACGAATCCCATGACGAACAATGGCAGGAACGCGAATCCCGCAATGCGTTGAAGCATGTGTCCGGACTCGGCGAAATGCAAGACGTCACCGAAGTCGAATACCGAAAAGTCCGCCTCGAACGCGTTGTGCTCGTCGGCGTGTGGTCCAGCCGTGAAACCACACAGGCACAGGCCGAAGAATCATTGAGAGAACTTGCCGCGCTTGCCGAAACCGCCGGCGCCGTGGTATGCGACGGCCTGCTGCAGCATCGTATCAAGCCGGACGCAGCTACATACGTTGGCTCCGGTAAAGCCCGCGAACTCGCCGGAATCGTGGCGCAAGAGGAAGCCGACACCATCGTTGTGGACGACGACCTGCCGCCAAGCCAACGCCGCGCCTTGGAAGACGCCACCAAAGTGAAGGTCGTGGATCGCACTGCCGTGATCCTCGACATTTTCGCCCAACATGCGACCTCACGCGAAGGCAAAGCCCAAGTGGAACTGGCACAACTCCAGTACATGCTGCCACGACTGCGAGGCTGGGGCGGATCACTGTCGCGACAGGCAGGTGGCCGCGCCGCAGGAGACGCGGGCATCGGCTCGCGAGGACCTGGCGAAACGAAAATCGAAATGGACCGCCGTGTGATCCGAAGCCGCATCGCCAAACTCCGCAAACAGATCGAACAGATGGCTCCCGCGCGTGACGTCAAACGTGGCGCTCGCCGTCGTTTCGGATTGCCGACCGTTGCTGTGGTTGGATATACGAACGCGGGCAAATCGTCGTTGACGAATCGGTTGACCGGATCAGCGGAATTGGTGGAGAACGCGCTATTCGCCACATTGGACACCGCAGTGCGCAGGGCGCGTGCCAAAGATGGACGTCAATATGCGTACGTCGATACCGTCGGGTTCGTGCGTCGACTGCCTACGCAGCTGATTGAAGCGTTCAAATCCACGCTGGAGGAGGTTTCCGAAGCCGATCTGATCGTGCATGTGGTGGACGGATCGCATCCGGACCCGTTCTCGCAAATCGACGCGGTCGACGATGTGCTTTCCGACATCGACGGCGTCGAAACCATTCCCACGATTATCGTGTTCAACAAGGCCGACCGTATGGATGAGGCCACACGCGAGCGTATCGAGGCGTTGATGCCGGAAGCGTACATCGTATCGGCGTTTTCCGGCGAAGGCGTCGACGAGCTGCGTATGCAGGTGGAATCCATGCTGCCGACGCCGAACGTGCATGTCGAGGCGTTGCTGCCATACACTGCCGGTTCGCTGGTGTCGCGCGTACGTGAATACGGCAAAGTGATCAACGTCGAATACCGTGACGACGGTATGATGCTCGAAGCGGAAGTGGACGATCATTTGGCTGCGCAAATCGTGGAACAGTCAATCGGCTGAAAACCTTGCAAAGCAGTGCAACGCAACGGACACAGCGTTTGTGAGCGCTCACATCTTTTGTGATGCATATCACTTTTCATTATTTGCAAGTCGTGTTATAACGCCTTGAAACGTCATGCTGTGTGGATAAAGTAAAGATGAAATTCTAAGAGAAAACCTGCTACCAGCGGGACATTCTTTCTTATAAGAGAGGTAAGCACATGGTGGATTCACCAATCAAGCCCACAAAGCTCGCTATCATCGGTGCCGGTGCAGTCGGCTCCACTCTCGCTTTCGCTGCCGCTCAGCGTGGCGTCGCACGTGAGATCGTGCTCGAAGACATTGCCAAGGAACGCGTCGAAGCCGAAGTACTCGACATGCAGCACGGCTCCAGCTTCTTCCCGACCGTGTCCATCGCAGGCTCCGATGATCCGGAAATCTGCCGCGACGCCGACATGATCGTCATCACCGCAGGTCCGCGTCAGAAGCCGGGTCAGTCCCGTCTCGAACTGGTCGGTGCCACCATCAACATTCTCAAGGCCATCATTCCTGGCCTCGTGAAGGTCGCTCCGAACGCCATCTACATGCTCATCACCAACCCGGTTGATATCGCAACCCATGTTGCCCAGAAGATCTCCGGCCTGCCGGCAAACCAGGTCTTCGGCTCCGGTACCAACCTTGACTCCGCACGTCTGCGCTTCCTGATCGCCCAGCAGACCGGCGTCAACGTCAAGAACGTGCACGCCTACATTGCTGGCGAACACGGCGACTCCGAAGTGCCGCTGTGGGCCTCCGCCACCATCGGTGGCGTCCCGATGTGCGACTGGACCCCGCTGCCGGGTCACGCTCCGCTCGACGCCGAAGTTCGTGAGCAGATTCACCAGGACGTCAAGAACGCCGCCTACAAGATCATCAACGGCAAGGGCGCAACCAACTACGCCATCGGCATGTCCGGCGTTGACATCATCGAAGCCGTCATGCGCGACTCCAACCGCATCCTGCCGGTGAGCTCCATGCTCCACGACTTCCACGGCATCTCCGACGTCTGCATGTCCGTGCCGACCCTCCTCAACCGTTCCGGCGTCAACACCGCCATCAACACCCCGGTGTCCGACCGCGAGCTTGCAGCCCTTACGCGTTCCGCAGAGACGCTGAAGGAAACCGCTGCCCAGTTCGGCTTCTGATAAAAAACGCGGTAACGGAGTGCTAGCTGCGTTACACGGAATTCGACGTACCTCTGTACGCCTTCATTCCGTGCGCCTTGCTGTCACATGCGTTACCGCGTTTTTTATTGTTTTCTGGCGGCAACGGAGTGCCAGCTGCGTTACCGCTTTTTGGTTGCTTGGGTATTGACAGGCGATTGATCAGTCGTTAGACTGCAAAAAGAAATAAAGGAAACCCCGGCCTATGGCTGGGGTTTCTTGCGTTTTGAGAGCAATGAAAATGGTATTGAGAAACAATTTCAATAAGTTTCTTAATCGGGCTGAAAGATTAAGCATATGGCACATGACCACGCGCACGGATCGATAGCGAACACAGGAGCGGAACATCAAAAACGGCTCATGATGTCGCTCGGTCTCACCTCGACGGTATTCATAGCGGAAGTCATCAGCGCGGTCATCACAGAATCGTTGGCGCTGCTCGTTGATGCCGGACACATGCTCACCGACATGTCCGTACTCATCGCATCAACCGTCACCGCAATACTGATGCAACGCAAGCCCAGCAACAAACGCACCTGGGGCTGGGCAAGGCTCGAAGTGCTAACAGCGGCAGTCGGAGCCCTCATCCTCCTCATCGTAGGTATCTATGCGCTTGTGGAAGCCGGCATGAGACTTTTCGGCGGATCTGCCGACGAAGTAAACGACGTGCGATTGCTGCTCTTCATGGGCATACTCGGCCTCGCGGCCAATATCGGATCAATCTTTATCCTCGCATCGCAAAGCGAAGACAACATGAACATGAAAGCGGCATTCCTTGAAGTCATGAATGACGCTTTAGGGTCCGTTGCCGTAATCGTATCGGCAAGCGTGCTCATCTGCACCGGCTGGGCCGGATTCGACGCTGTGGCAGGTGGCATCATCGCACTCATGATGATCCCGCGAGCCATCAAACTGTTGCGCAACGCGGTTCGCGTGCTTCTCGAAGAAACCCCCAACGGTCTTGATCTCGATGAAGTGCGTTCCCACTTGGAACAAGTGCCGCATGTTGTGGCGGTACACGACATCCACGCGAGCATCGTATCCACAGGCATGCCGATCTTCATGGCGCATGTTGTGGTCGAACAAGGACTCACCATGAAAGAAGCGGCGGAAATACTCGCACAACTACAAGATTGCCTGCGCGAACATTTCCCCGTATCCGTACCTCATACCACCTTCCAACTCGAACCGGAAGGATACAGTTCGACCAGCAAATCCGAAATGCATTCCTAAACATTCTTAAATGACCGGTGCGTTTACCGGAAAAGAATCGCGCACACAAAGATGGAGTCTTTGTTTATGGCTTCATCTTTGTGGGCGCGATTTCAATGGCGTTGAATAGTCTAACGTCAGATTTTGCGGAGCACGGTGACCACCTTGCCCATGATCTCAGCATGCGTGCCATCGATAGGGGAGTAGGCGGGATTGTGCGGAATGAGCCAGACATGGCCATGATCCTTGCGGAACGTTTTCACCGTGGCTTCATCGTCGAGCAGCGCCGCCACAATATCTCCATTTTCCGCGGTGTTCTGCTCGCGTACCACCACAAAATCACCATCGCAGATAGCCGCGTCAATCATGGAGTCGCCATGCACTTCAAGCATAAACAGATTGCCGGTGCCAGTGAGACGTTCCGGCAGACGCATCACATCGTCCACATGCTGCTCGGCGGTGATGGGCACGCCTGCCGCGATGCGTCCCACCAAGGGGACATCGCGGGAAGCCATGATGGATCCGCTGGAATCAGATTGGCTCGGGAATGGGATGACCTGCGCTACTTTGCCGGGCGAAACCTCGTCATCGTCGAAACTCACGACTTCGATGGCTCTGCCCTTGTTCGCGTTCATGCGAATGAAGCCCTTGTCGTCAAGCACTTGCAACTGGTGTTTGACGGATGACGGACTTTTAAGCCCTGCGGCTTCGCCGATTTCGCGGAATGAGGGAGCGAACCCCTGCTCGGCGAGATGTTTTTTGATGGCGCCAAGCACCTTGCGCTGACGGTCGGTCAGCGTGCTTTCATCCGGACGCTCGGCATCCTTTTTGGGCGTGAATGGGACGGTGCTCACGGTGGGCTCCTTTCAGGTCTTAGGCAAGCATAACGCGAAACGCCGAGAAAATCAAACATCTGTTCGAGGTGTGTCTGCAATTATCGAACATTTGTGCCATACTCAGAACATGCGTTCGATAGAACAGCTGTTCGAGAAGGAGTGGCGTGATGGATCGTGTGCCGAAGGCTCATGGCGTTGATTTCAAAGTCTGGGCGGATCGACTGGCCGTAATCATGATGCTGATGGTGCTCGCATGGTGTTTGGCTGGATTGATGATGCCTGCACGCGCGCAGTCAGATCCCGGAGCGACGCCGGTGGTGGTATATACCGTCCAGCCGGGCGATACGTTGTGGGGGTACGCTGCGCGTATTACGCCTGATGGTGGCAATGTTGCGGATACTGTGGACGAGCTGGTACGACTGAATAATCTGGATTCAGTATCGCTTCGGGCCGGTCAAAGACTTATCGTTCCCGACGAGGTATGAACCCGCGCAAGATTGGCCTAGTTCAATGGTTCAGGCTATTCTTGACACCATGCATTGCCCTTTTTGTCAGAATCCAGATACCAAGGTGGTCGATACCCGCATCAGCGATGACGGCCATTCCATCCGCCGTAGGCGTGAATGCCCGAAATGCTCCAAGCGTTTCACCACGCTAGAGACCACTATGTTGTTGGTGGTGAAGCGTTCCGGCAACGTTGAGCAGTTCGATAGGAACAAGGTGATTTCTGGTGTTCGCAAGGCATGCCAGGGCCGTCCGATCAAGGAAGACGATTTGAAGGCTCTTGGCCAGCAGGTCGAAGAGGATCTTCGTGCCCGAGGACTGGCTCAAGTCAAATCCGACGAGGTCGGCAGGGCCATTTTGAAACCGTTGCGTGATCTTGATGAGGTCGCGTATATGCGATTCGCCAGTGTATACCAGAATTTTGAGAATCTTGAGGATTTCCAGAACGCGATCGACGAGCTGAAGGCCGATGCGCTGAAGTAGGTTCGAACGGTTGCGAACGCATATGATAATGCGTTTGTTTTGGCTGAAATGGACTTGGTAGCGCAAAACTGGGCGATTACGGCAAACGGCATTAGGGTTCATGCATTGTGGGGGTTCCAGCCAATAAGTGATTGGAACCCCCACAATGCATTCGTATCGTAGTGGCGTTTGCCGGATTGGGATCGTCAGCTGATCACACGCATACGGATCGTGCCTTCGATGGCTGCGAGTTCGTCCAAAGCCTTCTGGCTGGGGCGCTGGGCCACATCGGTGACCACATAGCCGATTTCGCCTTCGGTGCCCAGTGCCTGTGCCGCGATGTTGATATTCTCTTCTCCGAGCACACGGTTCACCTTGGCAAGTACGCCAGGCAAATTCGCGTGAAGATGCGCGATGCGGAAGTTCGAACGAATATCAGACAGTGTGATCTGCGGAAGATTCACGGACAACATGGTGGATCCCCTGAACCAATAATCCTCAAGACGCTGTGAGACGAACTGTCCGATGGACTTCTGGGCTTCAAGCGTAGACCCGCCAATATGCGGGGTCAGAATCATATTGTCTTCATCCGCAAGGCTCGTCAAAAACTCGTCGCCGCTCTTCTTCGGCTCGACAGGGAACACATCCACTGCGGCGCCCGAAATGTGGCCGGAGTCCAAATGCTTCTTCAGAGCGTCCAAATCAGCCACAAAACCGCGGGAAAGATTGATGAAGATCGAATCCTGCTTCATATGCGCGAACTGGTCCTCACCGAAGAAACCGGTATTGGACTTGCGGCCATCGACATGCAGTGTGACCACATCGGACTGTTCGAGCAGTTCGTTCAGTGTAGAGCAACGATGGGCATTGCCCATGGCAAGCTTCTCTTCAATGTCGTAGAACACCACGCGCATGCCAAGTGCCTCGGCGATGACGGAAAGCTGAGATCCGATATTGCCGTAGCCGATGATGCCGAGCGTCTTGCCTCGCACTTCATGAGAGCCGGAAGCAGACTTGTCCCACATACCGTGCTTCATATGATGGGTGTGCGCAGGAATGCGGCGCATCAGGCAAATGATGTCGCCGATAACCAGTTCCACCACGGAGCGAGTGTTGGAATATGGGGCATTGAACACGGCGATGCCGTGCTTGCCCGCATAGTCGAGATCGACCTGATTGGTGCCGATGCAGAAGCAGCCGACGGCCGTGAGCGTCGGACGTGCGTCGATGACTTTGCTGGTCACGCTGGTTTTGGAGCGAATGCCCAGCAGATCAACGTCTTCCAAGGCGTCGATGAGTTCATCTTCGTTGAGGGCGCCCCTGAGGCACTCGACTTCGAAGCCGTGGTCACGCAGTGACTGTGCCGCGTCAGGATGAATATTTTCAAGTAACAATGCTTTAGGCATGGTTCCTACCTTATAGCTTGAGCAGTTTTTCGTCTGCATTTGTCCGGACTATAAGCAGACGTTGTGTCGGTCTGGTCATGGCGACGTATAAATCGGCTGCGGCCACAATGCGTGAGGGGGCATTCTCCTCGATGCTTCCCGGCTGCACCACCATCACTGCGTCGTATTCCAAGCCTTTCACCATTTGCGTGGAACAAACGGTGACCTGTTCATCCCAAGAGCTCTGCGCATCGAGACGGTCGAACTCCTTCGCCGTCAATGTTTCGCGAAGCTGTTCGTACACCCGCCTGCGCAACGGCTTGACCATATCGTCAGGTGCGATGATGGCCACGCGTCCGGTGCCATCGGAGGAGACGAATGCGTGGACCAGATCGACGGTCTGCTGTGCCACGGCATCGGCAATCAGACTGTCGTCGGCCAGAGTGAGGCGCTTGACCGAATCCGGCACGCCACGCACCGCATTGACGGTGGAGATGTACAATCCCTCCGTTGCCGCGAAATCACAGGCGAGCTGCGACACTTCCTTCGGATTGCGGTAATTAATCGTCAATTCGTTGAGTTGCCAATTGTGGGGTCCGAACAACGGATCCATCATACGTCGCCACGAACGGGTGCCGCCCAATGCGGAGGTTTGCGCAACATCGCCCACAATGGTGAACGAACGCGACGGGCAACGGCGGATGAGCATGCGCCAATCCATGGCGGTGAGTTCCTGAGCTTCATCGACAACGATATGCCCATATGTCCATTCACGGTCTGCGGCGGCGCGCTGCGCGGTGAGTTCCGCGTCCATCCCGTTGATATTGTCGACCAACATCTGCGAAGTGACGATGCCGGAGCCGATGCCAGCCTGAGCCAGCGTATCTTGCGCGAACTGCTCCTCCTCGGCGCGCTTGGCGTCCAACGCCTTTTGGCGGGCGACCGCTTTGGGGTCGGGGCCAAGCAGTTCCATGGCTTCATCCAGCAGCGGAATATCGCTGACGGTAAACGGCGACCCTTTGGGGCGAACCAATGCTTCGATATCGCGTTCCTCAAGCCATGGTGCGAAGCGACGAAGCTGCTGCGGCTTGCAGAACAGTTGGTCGATAAGCCATTCGCCGGTCATCGGCAACCATGCGAGATTCAACGTCTTGCGCAAGGTGTCATTCATGCGCAACTGCTGCATCACATCCGTCAACTCCGCCTGCTCCGGCTCGTAATCAAGCTTGTCCACATAACGGTTGCGCATGGCGATCAACATGCTATGCACGAAAGTTTCGCGTGCTTTGTTGTGCTGCTGTCGCGTGCGCTTGGCATCGGTGATGGCCTGTTCGATATCCGCGCGCACGATGGGCACTGCGAATCCGTTGATGCGGATCGACGGCAATGATGCGGGGACGCGTTCTCGTGCGGCAACGGCATTGGCGATGGCTTTGGACATACGACGTTCGCCCTTCAATTTCGCGGCGAACGGGTTGTCATGCGCCGTCGCGATCACGCCGGGGATCAGATCGGCGATGGTTCGGCTGACCACTCCGGTCTCGCCGAGGGAGGGGAGCACCTGATCGATGTAATGCAGGAAGGTTGAGCTCGGTCCGACCACGAGCACACCGGAGCGTTCGAGCATTCGCCGATGCGTGTAGAGCAGATATGCCGCACGGTGCAGCGCCACGGCGGTTTTGCCGGTACCCGGTCCACCCTGCACCACCACGGCCTGGTTGAGGTCGGCGCGAATAATGCGATCCTGCTCGGCTTGGATGGTTGCCACGATATCGGTCATCTTGCCGGTGCGCTTGGCGTTCAACGATGCGAGCAGCGCGCCTTCGCCGGTCAGAGTGCCGTCCGAAGACGCCTGCCCGACCTGGTCGGAGTGCACATCGAGCACCTCGTCTTCAACGCCGACCACTTCACGGAAGCTGAGTGTGATATGGCGGCGCATTACGATATCGCCATGATTGGAAGGCGTCGCTTCGTAGAACGGACGTGCCGCGTCGGCTCGCCAATCGGTGAGGATCGGCTCGTGGTTTTCGTTGGACAGTCCGATACGCCCGATGTATCTGTGCGCACCGTGGACATCGTCGAGTCTGCCGAACACCAGGCGATCTTCGACGGCACGCAGCTGGGTGAGGCGATCCTCGTACATGGTGGCGAAGGAATCGCGTTCGGTGCGTTGCGTGGGCGATCCGTGCGAGCCGGCAGCACGCACGGTGTCGAGACGGGCACGAGCTTGGGCCCGCAGATCATCCAAGCGGCCGTACGCGCGGCTGACGGCCTGTTGTTCTTCACGCAACTGGGCGGAATAACTCGACATCTGCAATCCCTTCCTCACAAAACTTAGGCACTCCAATGTACCCCGAGGCTTCTACGAAAACCGACGAGGGCGAGTGCGACATAGCGAAGCAAGGATGAATTTACGGTAGTTGATTTGATGCCATTCGTTCAATGTGGGGAAAATCAACCTCAGCATTTGCTGATTTTTTCCATTTATGTGGGGATTTATGGTGATGCGTGGGGTAAAGTGGGGAAAGAGTTTTGGGTCTAGGTGTTCCCGCGCATCATGTAAGGAGGTGTGGCGATGGTTCAAAGCGTTGAAACCGAGCCCTTCTCCGACGATGGTTCGACGCAAGCGAGCGGTGTGATGGCTGGACTGCCTCCGCTGCTGTTGGGAACATACACTCCAAAAATCGACGCCAAAGGACGTATGACATTGCCTGCAAAATTTCGCAGCCAGCTGGGACCGGGCATGGTGATGGCCCGTGGTCAGGAGCGATGTGTCTATCTGTTGCCCCAATCGGAATTTCGCCGGATCGCATTGCAGATCCAGCGCACATCCATGGGAAACAAGGCTGCACGTGATTATTTGCGCGTGTTCCTTTCCGGCGCGGTTGATCAGGAGCCAGACAGGCAAGGACGTGTGCTCGTGCCGCAGATGTTGCGCGATTACGCGAATTTGGGAAGCGACATCGTGGTGATTGGCGTGGGGACCCGAGCGGAGATTTGGAACAAGCAGGCATGGGAGGAATATCTCGCCGAGCAGGAGCAGGGATATTCCGATATTGCCGATGACGTATTACCGGCGGTGGAATTCTGATGACAGATGTAACGACCATACATCAGCCAGTGTTGCTGCGCGACTGCGTGGATCTGGTGGTCCCGGCGTTGGCGAGGCCAGGGTCGATTGCGGTGGATTGCACGCTTGGTTTGGCGGGGCATTCCACGGCTTTTCTCAAAGCGAGTCCGCAAGCGCGTCTGATCGGCATCGATCGAGACACGGAGGCGCTTTCGCTCGCCACGCAGCGAATGCGGATGGAAGGTCTTGCCGACCGCTTCATACCCGTGCACGCCGCATTCGACGATTTCGCGCAAGTGCTTGATGATCAGGGGATCGACCAGGTAAACGCCGTGTTCATGGATTTGGGATTGTCGAGTTTGCAGATTGATGAGACGGAGCGGGGATTCTCCTATTCTCACGATGCGCCTTTGGACATGCGTATGGACGTGACCCAGCCATTGACCGCCGAACAGATACTTGCTGAATATTCGTTCGCTGATCTGGTACGCATTTTCCGTACATATGGTGAGGAACGCTTCTCCAAGCAGATAGCCCGCGAAATCGTGCGTAGGCGTGAGATCGAACCATTGACCACATCGGGGCAGCTCAACCGATTGGTGGATGAGGTTGTGCCGCAAGCGCACCGTCCTGCGGGAAATCCCGCGAAACGTGTGTTCCAGGCATTACGTATCGAAGTCAACGGCGAGCTCGACAAATTGGCGGGGACGCTACCGCAGATCGCCAACCATCTTGCGGTGGGAGGACGTTTGGTGGTGGAGTCGTACCATTCGCTGGAAGACAAGACCGTCAAAACATTTATGAATCAAGGTCTGAAAGCTGACGTGCCCGCAGATATGCCGGTAATACCCCCGGATATGATGCCGTTCTTCAAAGAACTGACGCGAGGCGCCATCAAAGCGGCCGAGGAAGAAATCGCCATGAATCCAAGGTCGGCCTCTGTGCGACTGCGCGCAGTGGAACTGACTAGACCAATTCCTGAACGCTGGCGAAAACGATTCGACCAAGGCAATGATTACGCAAGCATGAAACGACAAGGAAGGAGGGGCTGAACGTGGCCGCACCAAGAACGATCGCATCAAACGCGGCTCCCGCAGGACGCCGGGACCAAACCGAAACCGCTGGCACCACTCGCCCTGAATTGCACGTCGTCAAAGGAACGCGGGCCGAAGGCAACAGCGTCAAGCGAGGATTCGAACAGCTCATCACATGGACGCGCACCAGAAGCACTCCATTGTTGCATCTGGTTATCGCCGTGGTGTTCCTCGGCGGATGTCTTCTGGGATCCTTAACGCTGCGTACCCAAATGGTGCAGCATTCCTTCGAGGCGAACCAGATTGAGTCGAACATTACCCGCCTGACCCAGGACGTGGAAGATGACCAGGCCAAGCTTGACGAACTTGAAGCCTCGCTGCCGAGCAAGGCCGAGGAAATGGGCATGGTGCCCCAAAAAGGCGCTCTAACGATTGATCTGAACGGCTACCAGCCAAGCGGAGACGACGCTCAGTGAATCCTTTTCACCGCACTTACGCACGTTTCCACAAGAAACTGCTTACGAAAACCATGGCCATCGGCGTCATTCTGGCGTTGATGGGCACGGCTTGCCTTATTCAATTGGCCAACATCCAGTTGATCAATGGCAAAACCATGGCGCAGGCCGCGGCGCAAAGCCGCACGATTACCGTGACTTTGAAGGCACGGCGCGGCAAAATCATGGACACGAACGGCTCGATTCTCGCGCAAAGCGTGGAGCGCTACACCATCATCGGCAACCCCGAGGAAGCACAGGCCTTCACTCCCACAACCTGCACCAAACAGGCCGGAGACAACTGCCATCAGATCGATGGCAAGCCGGTAGGTGCTACCGGAGCTGCGGCGGTAGCTAGACTCCTCGCTCCGGTACTGGACATGGACGCCACCGAATTGGGTGCCATGCTTTCGGGAACAGGCCAATATGCGGTACTCAAAAAAGATGTGACGCCGGCCGTTAAGCGCAAGATCTCCAAACTCAATCTGGGCGGTATCGTCTACGCGGAACTCAGCAACGAGCGCATCTATTCCAACGGAACCCTGATGGGCGCACTGCTGGGAGGTGTCGACGGTGAAGGCAAAGGCGTAGCGGGCATCGAACAGATGGAAAACAAGACGTTGACAGGCGAAGACGGGTACCAAGTCTACCAACAAGGCAACAACGGCGTCGAAATCCCCGGAACCATGACCGAATCAAAAGACGCGGTCAACGGCTCCGATGTCACACTGACCATCGACCATGACGTGCAGTGGTACGTCGAAAAAGTGCTGAAGGAAAGCTGCACGAAATATAGTTCACCGTGGGGAGTCGCCGTGGTGCAGGACACACAAACAGGGGACATTCTCGCGCTCGCCGATAGCGACGAAATCGAAGCCGGCAGCGACCAGGCGAAAATGACGGTTTCCAGGGCCGTCAGCGAAACGTTTGAACCCGGTTCCATCGGCAAGGTTTTCACCATGTCAGGCATGATTCAGCTTGGATTGCACCAGGCATCGGATAAATTCACGGTGCCGGACCACATTACGACGAACGGGCAGACCTACAGCGATGCGACGACCCACGGCGATGAGCATTGGACGCTGGCAGGCATTCTCGAGCAATCGTCGAATGTCGGCATGATCATCGCCGCGGAGAAGATGTCTAACGAGCAGCGATATGAGTTCATCAGCAAATTCGGTATCGGACAAGACAATGGGCTTGGTCTTCCCGGCGAAGCGGATGGTCTGCTGTATTCGGCCGATCAATGGGATCTGCGAACCCAGAACACCGTGCTGTTCGGCCAGGCGTATACGACCAATGCGCTCCAGTTGACGAACGCGGTTGCCGTGATCGCCAACAAGGGCGTCAAAAAGCCGCAGCGCATCATCAAGGCGATCAGCGATGCCGAAGGGCATTCCGAAGAGCAGAAGCCTGAAGGCGAAGCGACGCGCGTGATTGACGAGCAGGTGGCCTCACAGGTGATGAATGCCATGGAATCCGTGTCCGACCACTATTCCCAGTTCGTCAAAGTGGATGGTTACCGTGTCGTGGCAAAGTCCGGTACCGCGGAAGTTGCCGGTGCGGACGGACGTCTGTCATCGATTATCAGCGATTATTCTGCGATTATTCCTGCGGATAATCCTCGTTTCGTCGTTACGGTGGTGTTGAAAGATCCGCAAGGCGGTTATGGTGGTCTGACGGCAGGCCCGGTCACTGCGGAGATTGGTGAATTCCTTATGCAGAAGTACGAAGTGCCGGCGTCAAGTCCGCGAACTGATGCTATTCCAGTGACTTGGTGAGTGTGTGAGCATGAAGAACGGAGGGGCGGAAAGATGAGCGCGGTCAGCGAATCCATGAATAGGCGAATGACGTTGGGTCTGCTTGCCAGCAGATATGGCTTTGACCTTGATCCCGCGTTCGCTACCGAAGTGACGGTCACGTCCATTGCCGATGACATCGATTCGGTGCGGCCGGGAGCGTTGTTCATGCCGTCCATGCAGGTGGATGAGCAACAGTTACGGCAGGTGCAAGCGCTTGGTGCGTATGGTGCGGTGGTGCCGCATGCGTTGCGAGGAAAAACGGATGGCGTTCAGATTCCTTTGATTTATGCCGAACCGACTGCGCAACAGTTGGGCAAGCTTGCCAGCGAGATGGCGGGCAGCCCATCCGATTCGCTGGCGGTGTTCGCCGTGGCTGGCAGCAATACGCAAACGGTGGAACAGGGTGTGAGGGATCTCGCGGATTTCCTGCACATGCTCGGCAATCCGGTCGGCGTGATTAGTGCCGGCAATTCGCAATCGTTGGAACGATTCCTTGATCTGAACTATCCATTGTCGATTCTTGACGTGCAGCGTACGATGGCTGTGTGCGCCGAAGACGGCGCCGCCGCTGTGATCCTTGCGCTCAGCGAGGAAACGTTGAATGACGATGCGTTGCAGTCGGTGAATGTTGATGTGCTTGGCTGCGACGACAAGGGTCTCAGCGAGGCTGAGATCGTCAAGTCGGTCGCACGGTTTGGATGCACTGTCGGCAAGCAGACCCACATCGCAGGTCGTACGCAGGAATCCGATGCGCTCGCAGCGCAAGCGACGGAGGCATACGGGCAGACGGACAGCAGCGCGTTGTCATTGTCCATCGCCATGGTGCTTGCGGCCGGCGTACGTAAAGCCAATATTAAAAGCGCATTGCGTGTATCTCGAGATCTGAACTAGTCTCGATCGGAACGGATGCGGACGTCGAATAGTGATAATCGTAAACAACGTGAACAATATGCAGTACATCAACACAGAGGAGAAATCAGAGTGAGCAGCCCGACCATGATGCCAATGAGCTTGGAGGAAATCGCCCAGGCGGTTCAGGGACGGCTGATTGCCGGCACCGCGGCGATTGATACGCCTGTGGCCACCAGCACATTCACTGATTCACGACAGATTGTTGAAGGATCGGTATTCGTGGCGATTGCCGGAGAACGCGTGGATGGCCACGATTATGTGTCGAAGGTAGGCGCTCAGGGCGCTGTTGCCGCAATAGTCGACCATGAGATCGACGGTGCCGGAGTGCCTCAGATCGTGGTGGAAGATACGGTGCTTGCCTTGGGCGCGTTGGCCAAGCACAATATCGAACGCCGGCGTGCGTTGGAAACGCCGTTTACGGTGATTGGCATCACCGGTTCCGTCGGAAAAACCACTACCAAGGATCTCATGAAGGCGTTGCTGGCGCACATAGGACCGACGATTGCGCCGGTCGGATCGTTCAACAATGAAATCGGACTGCCGTTGACTTCGCTCAAAGTACATGCGGAAACTCGCTTTCTGGTTGCGGAAATGGGTGCCAATCATGTTGGGGAAATCGCGAATTTGACGTCGCTGGTGCCGCCGGATATTGCGGTCGTGTTGAAAGTCGGCGTCGCGCATCTAGGGGAATTCGGCTCGCCGGAACGCATCGCACAAGCTAAATCGGAAATCATCCGTGGTCTTGTTCCAGGTGGTCTTTCCGTACTGAACGCGAATGACGAGCATGTGGCTGCGATGAGCGCCATCGCTCCGGGCGACGTGATGTGGTTCGGACTTCCGCAGAACAATGACGGCAAGCCGGCAATCAGCGCGCAACATGTGCATTGCGACGAATTGGACCATCCGAGCTTCATTTTGGACAATGGTGATGGCGAGCATGCCGAGGTCACTCTGGGCATTTGCGGTCAGCATAACGTTATGAATGCGTTGGCGGCTGCTTCGGTAGCGATGCATTTGGGTATGTCGATGGATGAGGTCGCGTCCGCGTTGTCTGACGTCACGGCCATCAGTCCTCATCGTATGGCTGTTTCCACGGTGCACAAGCCTGAAACATCGTTCACCTTGATCGACGATTCGTTTAATGCCAATCCCGATTCCATGAAGGCGGGGCTTGACGGATTGTTGCGTTGGAAGGCGGGTGCTGAGACCCAACCGTTCCGTATTGCGGTGTTGGGTGCCATGCTTGAGCTTGGTCCGGATGAAAAGGATTTGCATGCTGGCATCGGCCGGTATGCGGTGGAAGGCGACGTTGACGCGTTGCTGACGGTCGGCAGCACATCCGATGCCTCTTTGGACGCTCTGGCCGGTGCCATGGCTGAAGGTGCATCCGCTGCGGGATGTGCTTCCCATATTGATTGGGTGCACGACATTGACGAGGCCGATCGTCTGGTGACGCAACTCGCCGTGGAACATCCGGGCGCTGTGGTGCTGCTTAAGGGCTCCCACGCTTCCGGCTTGAGCGCTTTGGCCGAACGTTGGCAGGCCCTGGCTGCACAATAGAACAAGAATATTTGGCAAGATTCGAATAATCGAATAAACGACGTTATCTGAAGAATGTCTGACTGAAACGGAGAACATCAGGTGATTTCGCTCATCATCGGAATTGTGGTGTCGCTGGTTGTGACGATCGTGGGCACCCCGCTGCTGATTCGTTTGGTGCACAAGCTGAATTATGGGCAATACATACGTCAGGATGGTCCGAAATCCCATCTAGTCAAGCGTGGCACGCCTACGTTGGGTGGCGTGGTCATCAATTTGGCGGTTGTGTTGGGCTGGGGCTCGTCGGCGCTGTACCGCTTCGTCACGCGGGGTGAGACTCCGTCGTGGTCTGCGGTGCTGGTGCTGTTTGCCATGTTGTCGATGGGATTGCTTGGTTTTATTGATGATTTCGCGAAGGTTCGTAAGAAGCAGAGCGAGGGATTGACGGTTAAGGGCAAGTTCATCGGTCAGTTCATTCTGGCTACCATATATGCGGTGCTGGCGTTGATTCTGCCTACGAATTCCGGTTTCCCCAGTGCCCAGGCCGGCATGAGCTTCATTGAGGAGCCGTTCTTCAGTTTCGAATTCGCGGGTAAGGTCGTGGCTATCGTGCTGTTCGTGATTTGGGTGAACTTCCTGATGACCGCGTGGACCAATGCCATCAATCTGACTGATGGTCTTGACGGTTTGGCAGCTGGCTCTTCGATGATTGCGTTCATGGGATATGCGGTGATCGCTTTTTGGGAGTTCTACCACCTTAAGGGATCGGGGCATGAGGGCTTTACCTACGCGGTATCTGATCCACTTGATCTGACCATTATCGCGGCTTGCGCGGCGGTAGCATGCTTCGGGTTCCTGTGGTACAACTCCAATCCGGCTTCAATTTTCATGGGAGATACCGGTTCGTTGGCGCTTGGCGGCCTGTTCGCTGCCATGTCCATCGCCACGCATACGGAATTCCTCGCGATTATTCTCGGCGGCCTGTTCGTCATGGAAACGTTGAGCGATGTCATTCAGGTCGGCTATTTCAAGATGACGCATAAGCGTGTGTTCAAGATGGCTCCGATCCACCATCATTTCGAATTGAAGGGATGGCCCGAAGTCAAGGTTGTGATTCGCTTCTGGATGATTGAACTGCTGTTCGTGCTGGTCGCCTTGGTGCTTTTCTATGGCGATTGGGTTGCCCGTTCCGGCTTGTGACAGTCGATGCTCGGTCTGTTGCCGTTGCGAATGAACGCAATATGACTGTGATATTAAGGCGTATGAGGTTCTGACGATCGAAGGATGATGGATATGGATATGAGCGGTAAGACCGCGATTGTGGCGGGTCTTGGAGTTTCTGGCCAGAGCATGATGGAGGTGTTGGGTTCCCGCGCCGAAAAGGTGTTGGGTGTGGATGAGAAGAAGCCTGATGCCGATCTGCACTCTTTCGACCACATTGATTGGGATCATGTCGACTTGGTGATGACTTCTCCGGTATTCAATCCGAGGACCCCGTTCATTCTCGAAGCGCAACGTCGTGGCATTCCGGTGATGAGCGAGGTCGAGCTTGCCTGGCAGCTGCGGGTGGATTGCGATGCCACTGGGCATCCTGCGCAATGGATTGGCATCACCGGTACCAATGGCAAGACCTCCACTACGGAAATGACTTCGGAGATGTTGACGGCTTGCGGTTTGACCGCACCTGCTGTCGGCAATATCGGCAAAGCGGTGTCCCATGCCGCAGTCGATCCGGCAAATGATGTGCTGTGTGTTGAGCTCAGTTCTTTCCAATTGCATTTCACCGATTCTCTTGAGTTGGATTGCGCGGCGATCACCAATATCGCTGACGACCATCTTGATTGGCATGGCGGTATCGACAATTACGCGTCCGATAAAGCGAAGGTCTTCCACCATGCCAAGAAGGCGTTGGTGTACAACGCGGATGATGAGCGCGTGACCAAGCTGGCATTCGCAGCCGAAACCGCGGAAGGCTGCCGTAGGGTTGGATTCACATTGTCGGAACCGCAAGATGGCCAGATTGGCGTGAAGGACGGCTGGATCGTCGACATGTCCGGCATCGCGGGCGGTGAGGCGGGCAAGCCTGAACAGGTTGCCAAAGTTGCCGAGTTCACACATCTGACCGAGCCGGATGGCACGGTATATCCGCATTTGCTCGCCGACGCATTGACCGCATTGGCGTTGGTGTTGGGACTTGGCGCGGATAAGGAGAAGGCGATCGCATCCCTGAAGCAGTTCACTCCAGGTGGCCACCGTATCCAGACCGTCGCCACCGCCACTATGGCGGATGGGGGAGCCATTCGTTTCGTTGACGACTCCAAGGCGACCAACGCGCATGCGGCCAAGGCCTCGCTCAATAGTTTTGCCGATAAATCCGTGGTGTGGATTGCCGGAGGACTGGCCAAAGGCAGCAGTTTCGAGCAATTGGTGGCTGATCAGGCGCATACCATCAAAGCCGCGGTCATCATCGGCAGGGATCAGCAGCCGATGCTGGATGCGTTCAAGACGAGCGCTCCCAACATTCCTCTGACCATCATCGATCCGGCGGATAATGGGGTCATTATGGAACGGGCGGTTGATGCCGCGGGCGAGTATGTCCAATCCGGTGATGTGGTGCTGATGGCGCCTGCATGTGCGTCGATGGATCAGTTCAAGTCGTATGCCGATCGTGGAAACCAGTTCGCACAGCAGGCTCAGCGTTGGGTGAACGAGCATGGAAAAGCCTAAAACCAGGCAGGTTGATAGTAGTCGTCAGAAAAAGAAGGCCGCCGTCGGAAAGCAGGTCGACGATTTTCATGGTTATGTCGGTCTGCGAAGCCTGCTTAATCCGATTTGGTGTTTTCATGGGTTCAGAACCGCGGTGATCATTCTCACCATTTTCGGTGTGATCATGGTGTTTTCCAGCTCTTCGGTAAACATGATTGCCAACGGACAGTCTCCGTGGTCCCAAGCACTGAAACAGGGGGGATTCTGCGTTCTTGGACTTATCGTGGGTGTTGCCTGCATGATGATTCCGGCGGAGCTCATCAGGAAATTCAGTTTCGTCTTCCTGATTATCGCTTTGCTTTTGCAGTCGCTGACGTTTACCCCCTTGGGCATCGATGTCCAAGGCAACAAAGGTTGGATCGGCCTTTTTGGATTTACCTTCCAGCCCGCCGAAGTCGTTAAGCTTGCGTTGTGCATATGGCTGCCGCGGGAACTGATCTACGCGCAGAAGCAGATAAACAAAGTCGGACCATATAAGGCATATCTCAAGTTGATTGCGTGGCTTGGTCTTGCATTGCTGTTGGTTGTGAGTGGCAAGGATCTTGGCACGGCCATGATTCTGTTCGCGATCGCAGGTGCCGCGTTGCTGTTGGGAGATTTTCCTGGCAAATGGTTGGCTATCGTGGCATGCGGCGGTGCGGTTTTGGTTGGCGGACTCGTTATCACCAGTCCGAACCGACTCAGCCGTATCATGGCCACATACCAAACTTGCTCCGCATCCGACATGCAGGGGGTCTGCTATCAGGCGGTGCATGGCAAATACGCCATGGCCTCCGGAGGTTTGCTTGGAGTGGGCATCGGCAATTCCGGAGAAAAATGGGGATATCTGCCGGAAGCGCACAACGATTTCATTTTCGCCATCATCGGTGAGGAAACGGGCTTTGTAGGCGCCTCTCTCGTCATTCTGCTGTTCTTGGTGCTTGGATGGTGCATGCTCGTGGTGGCTTTGCAATCGCAGGACAGGTACATCACTTTGGTATTGGCCAGCATTACCGTGTGGATCGTCGGCCAGGCATTCGTGAACATCGGCGTTGTGGTGGGATTGTTTCCGGTGATGGGTGTGCCATTGCCGTTTGTGTCTGCGGGCGGTTCGTCGTTGATTCTGTGTTTGGGCGCTGCAGGCGTAACCATCAGCATGATGAAGCAGCAGCCGCAGATCCAAGCGGAGATGCAGCGGGTCTGAGTGTCGGCTGCGACCGCAGCATACGCTACCGCGTATTGCGGTGTGCAAACGTAGATGAAATGTGAGCATCCGCGTGTGCGACGGTATGGCGCGCGGCGTACTGGGGTGCCGTGGGCTAAGCTCGTACACTATGAGCAATCAGAAGCATATCGTTCTTGCCGGCGGTGGTACGGCAGGTCATGTCAATCCTCTGCTCGCCGTGGCGCATGTGATTCGCGAGCTTGAACCAGACGCCGATATCGCAGTGGTGGGCACTGTCGTTGGCTTGGAACACGATTTGGTTCCCCAGGCCGGTTTCGAACTGGAAACCATTGAGAAGGTTCCTTTCCCACGCAGGCCCAATATGGCGGCGCTGAAGTTTCCCGCGCAGTGGAAGGCCGAAACGGCCAAAGTCCGTGACATTCTCACCCGTCATGAGGCGCAGGTGGTTGTCGGCTTCGGCGGATACACGTCCGCTCCCGTATATGCGGCAGCGCACAAGATGGGCATTCCGATCGCGATGCATGAGCAGAATGCCCGTGCCGGAATGGCCAACAAATTGGGAGCTCGCTGGGCGTCCATGATTGGCACCGCCTATGCGCAAACCGGCTTGAAGCCACGCAAGGGTGTTGAAGCCGAGCGTGTGGGATTGCCATTGCGTGCCGAAATCGCAGCGATAGCCCATGGCATGGAACATGACCGCATTGCCACAAGACAATCGGCCGCAGCGCAACTCGGTGTCGATCCGAACCGTCCACTGGTGGTGGTGACTGGAGGGTCGCTGGGCGCGGTGAACGTGAACCGTGCGGTGGCGGCTTCCGCTAGGGAGCTGCTGGAACACGCCCAGGTGATTCATCTGACTGGGAAAGGCAAAGATGATGAAGTGCGTTCATTGGTGTCGGTGAGCGCCGGCGAACAGGTGCTTGGCGAGCTTGGCCCGGACCATGGCAATGATGGCGATTATCGTGTTGCGCCGTATTTGGAACGTATTGATCTCGCATTCGCTTGCGCCGACCTGATTATCTGTCGCTCTGGGGCCGGCACCGTATCGGAATTGACGGCTTTGGGACTCCCCGCGATTTATGTTCCGCTGCCAATCGGCAACGGCGAGCAGCGATTCAACGCCCAGCCTGTCGTCGATGCGGAAGGCGGTCTGATGGTGGCTGATCGCGAATTCACCGCCGAATGGGTCAAACAGCATGTGCCGAAGCTGCTTGCCGATTCGGATCTGCTTGCCAAGTATGGCGACAACGCCTGGCAATACGGTATTCGAGATGCCGCCGAAGTCATGGCCAAGCGCGTGCTTTCCATGATTGACGAAAAGTAGGCTGCGGCGACGGCAGGTGCGTTCGTCGCATTCCAAAATCCCACCCATGATCGGCCATATGCGAGACCATGGGTGAGACCATAATGGAACAAGCTAGAAAAAACATGCAAGAGGAGCAGTCGTGTCTGACAACCAGCGTGAAGCCGGTACCATCGTTCTTGATCCAACCCATGCGTCGTTCAGTCCGCAGGAAGGCGTGAATGATTTGGGGGCAACCCATTTCATCGGCATTGGAGGCGCGGGCATGAGCGTGCTCGCTGAAATGCTGCACGAACAGGGCGTTGAAGTGGACGGTTCAGATCGTGAACCCAGCGCCAAAACCGATCGTCTGCAGGGAATCGGCATTACCGTCGAATTCGGGCAGCGCGCAGAAAACGTCGAAGGCAAACATACCGTCGTATTCTCCAGCGCCATCAAATCCGACAATCCGGAAATCGTCGCAGCATACGAAGCAGGCGAACGCATCGTGCACCGCAGCGACATTCTCGCATTGCTGATGAACGCAAAACGTGCGGTGACGGTCGCAGGAGCTCATGGCAAAACCACGACCAGTTCCATGCTGGCCCATATCCTCACCCATGCCGGTGAGGGAAATCTGGCCGATCCAAGCTATGCCATCGGCGGATCCATCCAAGGCAAGGATGGTGTGACGATTGACGGAGGCCATGCTGGTAAGGGCGACGTTCTTGTGGCGGAAGCGGACGAATCCGATGGCAGCTTTGCCAAGTATCATCCGGAAATCGCTATTGTCACCAACTCCGAAGCCGATCATCTCGACCATTACGGCACGCAGGAAAACTATCGTGCGGCTTTTGTCAATCATGTTCAGCATGCCGAAAAATCGGTGGTGATGTGCGGCGATGATGAAGGCAATCTTGCGGTATTGCGTGCTCTCGATCCGCAGACGGCCAAGCGTACGGTCGTGTATGCGACGCAGGATACGGTTTCGTTGGGTGATTTGAACGGTGCCGCGTTCGTGCATATCGAATCGGAAAGCGAAAGCGCGCAAAGCGGTGCCGAACATTTCACCTTACACATGCCCGCGGGATTGTTGGGCGAACATGAGCGTATGGTTCCGGTGACGCTTACCGTTCCAGGCATTCACAACGCGCGCAATGCCTCCGCTGCGATTATTGCGGCCGCGTTGTTGGGCGTCGATGTCGAGAACGCTGCCCAAGCCGCCACGTCGTTCCTTGGAGCTGCCCGTCGTTTCCAAGTGCGTGGTATGGTCGGCCAAGTGACTGTCGTTGATGATTACGCGCATCATCCTACGGAGATTTCGGCATTGCTGGATGCGGCGCACCGCAGGTACCCGCAGTCGGTGATTCGCGTGATCTTCCAGCCGCACCTGTTCTCCCGGACCATGTTCTTTGCGAGTGAATTCGCTGAAGCATTGGCCAAGGCGGATGATGTGATCGTCACCGGCATTTTCCCCGCACGTGAAAAGCAGGAGGACTATCCGACGATTAGCTCCGCCACCATTGTGGACGAGGCGCTTAAGCTTGACCACACGCCTGCCGAGGATTGGATTCGCGGAGTGGAGGATATGCATACCGCGGCACAGATGATGACGATGCGTGCTCATCATGGCGATGTCATCTTCACTGTTGGCGCAGGCGACATCACACAGATGGACGAGGTGATGCTGCACTCCCTTCAGGCTCATCGTTGGGATTGTGAGGGCTGATGACGCGAAGGGTCATCAGTTCAGGTACGGGTTCGGATGGTTCCGCAACGACGCCTGAAAATCAGACGTCGCATGGTAGAACCATCCAAAGCCGGAAACACAGCGATGCCGGAAAGCAGGTTCAGCCGAAAGGCCGTTCCGTCGCTGGTGGAGCGGGACGCGCGTCTTCTTCCGGGAAGAAGACGCAGGAAAATACGGTTGAGAGTGGCAACAAAGGCAGCGTGAGTCGTTCGAGATCAGGCGATTTCGTGGACGCGCGCAATCTTGCCGGCGAGGATTTCGTTTCGAAGACATTGGAGGAAACCATAGGCACGTTGGGCGTGGTAACGCGCCCGAAGGTGGTTGATTTCAGTGCGCGTCTGAAAGAACGACGCAAGGCGAACGCGCGTGTCGTCGCCATGCGCGCGTGCGTTTCCGCTGCTGTCATTGTTGTTGCAGGCGCGTTGGTATGGCTGTTTTTCTTCTCATCGGTATTCCGTCTCGAGTCCGGCAATATTAGCGTTGTCGGCGCCAACGAATGGGTGAGTGAGTCTCAGGTGTTGGATATTGCGGGCCAGCAAGCAGGAAAATCGATTCTTCTCGTGTCGAACAATGACGTGGAAAAGAAAATCAAGGAGATTCCTGGAGTCACTTCCGCGCAATCCAAGAAAAAACTGCCCGACTCCCTTGAAGTGACCATCAAGGCGCAAAAGCCTGCTGCGATGCTCAAGACAGGCGAGGACAGCATGACCGCGGTCGACAGCAAGGGGCGTATATTGAATTCCGTCAGCGGAGCTTCCGTGGAAGGAATTCCCGTCATTGAAGTGAAGGATGTCGAAACAAGTCTGAGCAATCGTTCCATCAAGGAGGCGTTGAAGATCCTCAGCTCATTGCCGGAATCGATGCGCAACTCCATCACCAAGGTGACTGCCGAAACCCAGGATTCCATCACCACGGAAATCAATGGGGGAGACCGTGTGATCGTATGGGGCGATTCATCCGGCCTCAAGTTGAAGAAAGCTGTCGTCGATAAAATCATCAATGATCCGAATGTGATCGGAGACAAGCATAACGTCGACGTGTCTGCGCCGTTGCGTCCAATCATCAAATAGTCGCGTTGATATACGAAGAACCCCGGTTGCCTTGCGGTACCTGGGTTCTTCGCGAATAGGAGGAGAGAAGGAGAAGTTCGATTATTGGAGGTCGTCAGGCGTTCGGATTGGCCTTCAACGCAGGAGCGACGGAGATCGCGGGATCGAGACGCGGAATCAGCGTGCACTGCGTGGCATGGTACAGGTCGGACTTGCCCGGCCAGACGGTACCGATGACCTCGTTGTCTTTGTTCAGCTGGTGGAACCAAGAACCGTTCTTATGGTCGAGCAGGTATTCGTCAATGTACTTCCAGAAGGTCGCATACCAATCCTTGTACACCTGCTTGCCGGTGACGGTGGCCAGTGTGGCCGAGGTGTTCACGGATTCGGCAAGCGTCCAGTGCATGCGGTCGGTGACAACGGGCTTGCCGTTCCAATCGGTGGTGTAAGCCAAACCGATGGTGCCTTCGGCGTTCCAGGCGTCGGCAAGTGCCTGAGCGAACAGGTTCTCGGCGGCTTCGATAAGCTGCTGCTTGCCTTCTTCGGAACGCTGCTTGGAGCTCAACGCATACTGGGTGATGAGACGTGCCCACTCGATGCCATGGCCCGGAGTGGCGCCGTACGGCTTGAACTGGTCATCCGGCTTGTCATGGTTGCATTCGAGATCCGGCTGCCAATCGGCGGTGAAATGCTCAGGAATATGCCAGTTATTGTTGGCTGCCCATCCGACCACATGATCGATGATACGACCAGCGCGCTCGCGGTATTCCTCGTTTCCGGTCACATCGGCAACGGCAAGGAATGCTTCGGTGGTGTGCATATTGGCATTGATGCCGCGATAGGAGTCAAGCTCGGTGAATTCCGTGTTCCAAGTATCGACGGCCAGACCGATCTCGTCATCCCAGAAATGCTTGTCGTAGGTTGCCAGAGCCTCTTCGAGCAGCTCGTCCGCGTCCGGGCGGCCGATAAGCTTGGCGGAAGTGGCGGCAAGAATCACGAAAGCGTGGGCGTAGCAGACCTTGCCTGCTTCATGGGTGGAGCCGTCTGCGGAAATGGACGGATACCATCCGCCGTTTTCATCGTCATGCAGCGGACCGCGCAGGCCGGCGATGGCCTTGTCAACCAGTTCTGCGGCGCCCGGCTCGCCGTGCAGGAACCCCAAGGAATACACGTGCGCCATGCGGCAGGTGATCCACGTGTGGATGTTTTGGGTCAGATCCGGATTGCCGGTATCGTCCAGCCAGTAGGAGCCACCCTGCGGGGCGGGGAAATTGTGTCCGAAATGCAGGAGCTCGTTGGTTTCCGCCTCGAGCAGGGCGTGGTTTTCTTCGGAGCCGAACACGTAGGCTTCGGGAGAGTAAGTGCAGGTCATCGATCAAGTCCTTCCTTGACGTCGTCTGCTGTGACGTGATAACTAGGTTGATGTATTAACTATGTTAACCACTTAAGCGGTTAATGCAAATCGACACGCGGAATTTGATGGTGGGATTCTGATGATTTGTGATGGGGGAGAGCTGGATTTTTCGTATGTTGATTTGACGAGGTTGTCTTGTGAAGAGGAGTACCTAAAAACGTACCTTGCATGCTGTTTAGGGTGGTAGACAGATGGAATTTGGAAGAGATTAAGCAAGCCGGAGGAGGGATTTTTGCCCACATTTTTTAGAACATCCGGCACATCGGGGGTAATTTGGAGTAAACCCAGGAATCTTCGAAAACCGTTGGAAATACAAGAAAAGCCGCCATTTCTGGCGGCTTTCAACTCGTGGAGATGCGGGGAATTGAACCCCGGTCCGATAACCGAACCCTCAGTCTTCTACGTGCGTAGTCTGCTGGCCGTGCGGCGGTTTTTCTGCTCCCATCGATATCGCAGACAACTGATGGCGGGCATATCTACAGTAAAAGTCCCTTGCCGGCCCTGTGGCTCAGTCGACAAAGCAAGTCTTCTAAACGACGCTCAGCATCCTTCCAAAGACGAGAAGGAGTGAACGGAGCAGCTGCTCACTGGTTAATCCTGGCGCGAAGCTCAGGCAGCGAGAGCGAACTCAGTGCGGTTAGATTTAGCACTTATTCTTTTGTAGGGGGCATCCACGAGCGGACCCTACGTTCTCGGCACGCTTCCCTGCGACGAACAGGTCACCGTCGAAACCGATCATCCCCAATCTTGAATTATCAAGCACCCGGTGCAAGACCGGACTTTTCAAGATATCATGGAATGTCAATAAGTGCAAATCATCTACCGTAATTCTTGCGCTGTGAGCGAAGCCAAAGCTTAAACTGATAGCCACTCACAGCTTGACGTGAATACCGAAATAATCCATGACCAATTCACAGAACATCATATTGGCCCAGCTGAACCACGGACGGGTATAGGAGTTCGGGTCGTTCGCGTCAAAGCTTTCATGCATGAGATGCGTGCCGGCGTCGGCGGCGACAAGTTGATCAAGAATACGTTCTTTTTCGGCTTTGTCGTGGCTTGTCAATCCTTGCATGGCCATGGCGATCGGCCAAACATAACCTTCTGGCGTATGCGGAGAACCGATGGCATGTGCATAGTCACCCTCGAAATAGTAAGGATTCTCCTGACTCAGCAAAGTATTGCGCGTTTCGAGATACAGCGGATCGTCCGCTTCGCAGAATCCGAGATAAGGTGCCGACATAAGATTCGGCACATTGCTGTCATCCATAAGCAACGCGTTGCCGAGACCGTCCACTTCGTATGCGTAGATAGCGTTTCCGGCCGCATTGCGGATGGTTGCGTGATGGGCAAGACCATCATCGATGGAATGCTGCAGCGCCGCGGCACGACCGGCGATTTCACGATCGTCAAGCACGTCGATGAAAATCCTTTGCACATATCCCATGACCACGCTGGCGAACATGTTGGACGGCACGAGATATGGGTAGACGCAGGCGTCGTCGCTGGGGCGGAATCCGGACCATGTCATGCCGGTGACGGCAAAAGGTCCTCCGGTACCATGGTTGGGCACGCTGTCGCGCGGATCGTCGTTCGGACGGAAGAAGCGGTAATGCGAATTCGAATGGTCAAGCTCGGTTTCGAACACGTCAAGGATTCGACGGATGCCGCTTACAAACGCATCATCGAAATGGCTGGTGGTTCCTGTATTGCGATACAACAGCCACGCCAGCTGAATGGGGTAGCACAGGGAGTCCACCTCGTATTTGCGTTCCCACAACCATGGTCCGAACGAATCGGTCTGATCGTTCGGATCCCAGGTAGCGCCGCTGGGTGTTTCGTTGAACGCGTTTGCGTATGGATCGATATTGATGAACCTGAATTGCTGCCGAACAAGCCCGGTAATAAGCGCGGTGAGCTCGGGATCATCTACGGCTACGGCGAGATATGGTCGGAATTGCGCTGAGGAGTCGCGCAGCCACATGGCAGGTATGTCTCCCGTCAGCAGAAACGTCGTGCCGTCATCATGCCGTCTCACGGTGGTGGTGAGTGTATTGGCGAATCCTGCGTTGAAGTTTTCGGCCCATCTTGCGTGTTCGCCGCCACACAAGTCGGTGATATGCCGCATGAAATCGGAAACTGACTGCGGAATATCGGATTGTGAAGCGGCGTTTGTGGTGTTGCTGGTGTCGTTCATGGCATCATTCTTCGTTGAGGTGCGTATATCGTGACAATCGTGATTGCACCAATTGCGGATTGAATATGGGTATGAAAAACGAGGCCATGATGGCAGACATGGCCTCGTTGATGATGATGATGAAAGGAAAATCTGGGCTTACTTGCCGGCTTCGGCGAGATAATCCGGAACGCCTTCCACAGGGTAGGTTGGCCAGCCGCCTTCCTTGGTGCACACGTAGGCGGCGGTGTTCACAGCCGCACGATGCGCTTCCCTGAGCGGTGCGCCGCTCAGCAGCTTGCCGGTGAAGGAACCGGAGAAGGAGTCGCCTGCACCAACGGTATCGGCAACCTCGACGTGAGGGGTCAGCAGCGTGGAAACCTCGCCATTCTTGGCGGTGATGGTGCTGAACGTGGCGCCGCCGGTCAGAATGGTGTACTCAAGGTCGAAGCGGTCGATGAACCACTTGCATGCCTCTTCGTCGTTGCACTCAGGAATGGAGAACATGTCGCGCATCATGATCAGCTCTTCGTCGTTGATCTTGAAGATGTTCGCATAGCCGAGCAGTTCTTCGATGAGTTCGTTGGAGTAGAAGTTCGCACGCAGGTTGATGTCGAAGAACTTCAGAGCGCCTTCCTTGGTGTGCTTGAGCAGTTCGACGATGGTGTCGTGGGATTCGGGGGAGCGCAGACCCAAGGTGCCGAAGCAGACGGCGTCGGCCTTGGACACGGCTTCGACGAGCTCGTCGGTGAGCTTGATGTGGTCCCAAGCCACGTTTTCGACGATGGTGTATTCCGGAATGCCGTTGGTCAGGGCCACGTCAACCGTGCCGGTCGGGTATTCGTTGGTCTGCACCAGCGTGTTGATGCCGGCCTTGTGAGCGTCGGAGAGCAGTTCGGTACCCAGCTCGTCGTTGCCGACGGCGCTGATGGCGAAGCTTTCCGCGCCGTTCTGGGACGCATGGTATGCGAAATTGACGGGTGCGCCGCCGGCACGCTTGCCGGTGGGGAGCATATCCCACAGGATTTCGCCGAGAGAAATGACGATTGGCTTGGACATGGTGTTCCTTTCTTTGGTTGTGGCGTGCTATGCGACGTCAAAGAACATCGAAGGATGTTCCAGAAAATTGGTGATGGCCACGGCCGCGGCACCGCTGACGGTGGCGTCCGTTGGGAGGTTGGACAAGGTGATTTTGGTATCGTGCCCGACTTCGGGGATGGTACGTTCCCGAACGACTTTTTTGACCTCGTCAAGCAAGGGCTGTCCGGCTTGGGAGATGATGTCGCCGAGTACGATATGCGTCGGATTGAAGGCGTTGATGATATTGACCGCGCCATATCCGATATATCGAGCGACCTCGGAAGTCAGATCCATGGCCGCTTTGTCTCCTGCCGCAGCTTTGGCGAACAGCGCGGTGCATGCCTGCGCGTGCGTCATTGCCTCGCATCCGGGCACAATGCTCGGCTGTTCGTTGAGCCGTTCGTGGATTGCGTTGGCTGAGCAGTAACGTTCCAGGCACCCGATATTGCCGCAGTCGCAAGGCTTGCCGTTGACGTCAACGGAGATGTGTCCGATTTCGGTGGCCGTGCCGTGCGCGCCGTAATAGATCGAACCATTGTCGATGATGCCGAGGCCGATGCCCTCGCCAAGCAGATAGTAGGCGAGCGATCCCTCGGACAGTTCCGGGTTGAACAGGAACTGCGCCAAGGCGCCTGCGCGTGCGTCCTGTTCAACGAATACGGGTACGTTGAACGCTTCGCTGAACTCCTTGATGAAGTTGACCTGCCGCCAACCCTGCATGGATGAGACGAGCGCGGTGCGACCTTCCTCCACCAGATACGGACCGGGAACGGCCATGCCGACGGCTACGATGCTCGAATCGTCCGCAATGAGCTGTCGTACGGTGGCCCGGATCTGTTCTACCGTTTCGGGAATATGCTCCTCGTCAACGGTGGGCAGGTCGGTGAGGGAAATACGATTGCATTTCAGGTCGAACACTGCGATCTGCACCAGACTTCGTGCGAATTTCACGCCGACGACATGGTATTTCGCGCAATTGAGATTCAGGCCGATGGAACGACGATTCTTATCGCCTTCCATGTCTCCGGTTTCTTCGATAACGTCTCGGAACAGTAGTTTTGCGGTAATTTTCGTAATGGCCGCGGGTGTGAGTTCGATGGCTTTGGCGATTTGCGCACGTGAGCTGATGCCGTTGTGGTAGAGGTATTGCAGAATTCTGGAACGATTGTTTTCTGAAATCGATGATTGCTGAGCGCTGTAACTACTCATGACACCTCCTTGCGCCAGTGCACGGACCCTTCGTTGAACTAGTTGATATATTAACGCCGTTAATTAGTTGATGCAAGTTCCGTCTTTCGGCGTGTCACGAGGACCGTCGATTCTCAATATGGGATTCGCTGTCTCATTATTTGACACACTCTTTTCGGAAAAAAATTAACTGCAAAACCGTTGTGATTGCTGAGTTTTCGTTGGATCGAGAAAGGGTGATGTCGCAAAATGAGCTTCCGTGAAATGTTCCGCTAACAAAGTGTGCCCTACCCTTGTGGCACGTCGTTTTGGAGTACCAATTACGACAGCAGGAAGAGAAAGGATTCCATAGTGAATCACAAGAAGATTATGGCTGCGGCTGTCTCGATTGCCGCACTGGCCTCGCTCGCGGCATGCGGCGGCGTAAAGGATAGCGGTTCCGCATCGGGGGATGCGGATGTCATTACCGTCGGCACCACGGACAAGGTTACTAGCGTTGACCCTGCCGGCTCCTATGACAACGGTTCCTATGCCGTTCAAATCAACGTGTTCCCGTTCCTGTATGCGCAGGACTACAACACCTCTGAACTGTCTCCGGACATCGCTGCGGATGACGGTACCTGGAGTGACGACGGCACTGAGTTCACCGTTAAGATCAAGTCTGGCCTGAAGTTCGCCAATGGTCACGACCTGACTTCGTCCGATGTCAAGTTCTCCTTCGACCGTGTCAACACGATCAACGATGAGAATGGTCCGAGTTCGTTGCTGGCCAACATCGAATCCATCGATACGCCAGATGACACCACTGTGGTGTTCCATTCCAAAGTCAAGAACGATGTGACCCTCAAGCAGGTGCTTTCCAGCCCGGCCGGTCCGATTGTCGACGAAGAGGTCTTCTCCGCCGACAAGCTCACTGATGCTGACACCATCATCAAGGAGAAGGCTTTCGCCGGTCCGTACATTCTGACCTCCTACAAGGCCAATGAGGTTGCAGGCTACTCCAAGAACGACTCTTATCAGGGTCTGACCCCGGCCAAGAACAGCACTGTTCAGGTCAAGTACTTTGCCGATTCTTCCAACCTGAAGATGGCCGTGCAGCAGGGACAGGTCGACGTGGCCTACCGTTCTCTGACTCCGACCGACATCGATGATCTGTCCAAGGACTCCAAGGTCAAGGTCGTCAAGGGTCCGGGCGGTGAGGAACGCTTCCTGGTCTTCAACTTCAACATCCAGCCGTACGGCACCAAGTCCGACGAACCGAATGCCGACAAGGCCAAGGCTGTGCGTCAGGCCGTCGCTAACCTCATCGACCGCGAGGAGTTGGCGACCAAGGTCTATAAGGACACGTACACCCCGATGTACTCCTACATTCCGGACGGTTTAGTTGGTCACGAAGACACCTTCAAGACCGCGTATGGTGACGGCAACGGCAAGCCGAGCGCCGACAAGGCCAAGAAGGTTCTTGAGGACGCAGGCGTTTCCACTCCGGTTGAGCTCAAGCTGCAGTACAATCCGGACCACTATGGATCCTCTTCCGCCGACGAGTATGCGGCTCTCAAGGCTCAGCTCGAGGAGGGTGGTCTGTTCAAGGTCGACCTGCAGTCCACCGAATGGACCCAGTACAACAAAGACCGTGTTGTTACCGAGGACTCTGATGGATCCTACCCGGTCTACCAGCTCGGCTGGTTCCCGGATTACTCCGACCCGGATAACTATCTGTCTCCGTTCTTCCGTGACGGCAACTTCGTGAACAACGCTTACTCCAACTCCGAAATCAACGATTTGATTATGGAGCAGGCTGGTGAAACCGACGAAAGCGCCCGTGAGGATCTGCTCAAGAAGATTCAGACCCTTGAAACCGAAGACCTGTCCACCATCCCGCTGCTGCAGGGTGCGCAGGTTGCAGTTACCGGCGCCAACGTGAAGGGTGTTGTGCTCGACGCTTCCTTCCGTTTCCGTTTCGCATCTGTCACCAAGGCGTGATGTGTGCGGATGTGCGGCATGACCTGCCGCAGCCTGCATAGAAAACCACTGGGGATCCCCGGTCTATGGCCGGAGGTCCCCATTTCCCGAATTATCTGCCTGAAACGGCGCAGTGATTCGATATTGTTGTAAATCAAAGCCGTACAGGCTTCTTATCAAGGAGCATCGCGTGTCAGACACAGCAGCTCCGGCCGTCTCTCAGGAGGCGAAGCCGAAACAAGCCAAAAAGAATCATTTGTCAGGCGGATTTTTCCGTTTCGTCCTGACTCGATTCCTGCTCATTATTCCAACCGTTTTCATTCTCGTCACCGTCGTGTTTTTCGTGATGCGAGCTACAGGCGATCCTATTTCTGCGGCATTGGGTGGTCGTCTTACCCCTGACGAGTTGCAAAAGCGTGTTCATGCGGCCGGCTACGACCGTCCTCTTATTGTGCAATATATCGATTACCTTGGGGGTTTGCTCCATGGGGATCTCGGCACTACGTTGACTGATAATCAGCCGGTTATCAGCATTCTTGTTCATTACGGATCAGCGACTTTCGAGTTGGCGCTCCTATCGCTCATTGTTGCTTTGATCGTAGGTATCGGCTTAGGTCGTGTAGCTGCGTGCAGACGCGATCACGCTGCCGATGCAGGCATTCGAACCTTTGCCATTCTGTGCTACGCCACCCCCGTGTTCTTCTTGGGATTGGTCCTCAAACTCATTTTCGCCATCTGGCTGAACGTGTTGCCGGCATCCGGTCGATGCTCGTTGTCTTCGGAAATGCAGTTCACCCGGCTCGTCTCTCCGACAGGCTTCTACATTATCGATGCACTGCAGCTGGGTGATATGAGCGTGCTGGCCGACGTGTTGCGTCACGCCGTACTTCCTGCGCTGGCGTTGGGATTGCTCACCGCAGGCGTGTTTATTCGTTTGGTGCGCACCAATGTGATTTCCACCTACAATTCCGGCTATGTCGAGGCTGCGCGTTCGCGTGGCGTCGCCGAAAAACGTCTGCTCAGCAAGCACGCATGGAGGCCGGCGCTTATTCCAATCATCACCGTTATGGGCATGCAGATCGCATTGATGCTCGCCGGCGCGGTGCTTACCGAAACCACCTTCGAATGGAAGGGACTCGGATTCATGTTGTCCCAATATCTGAAAGCGCGTGACTTCGTAGCTGTGCAGGGCATTGTGATTCTGATCGCCATCATCGTGGCCGTCGTCAACTTCATCGTTGACGTTATCGCCGCGTTGGTGGATCCGAGAGTGAGGTACTGACATGACTGCATCAGCAAATAACGTCACCGTCCCGGGTGACACTCGTCTGAACGATCTCAAAGTCAACAGGAAAGCTCCGTTCTGGGCCAAGATTCCGATCATCAAGGAGCTTCGCGTAGCGGTCGGCTGGCAGAAAGGCATGCTGATTACCGGCCTGTTGCTCACGGCGTTCTTCCTGCTCGTGGCCTTGTTCGCGCCCGTAATTGCACCGTACGGCTATGCGCAGCTCAAAGATGCCAATGGAGTTTCATTCCCGGCCCAGGCAGCACCCTCATCCGAGCATATTTGGGGTACCACCGCAGGTGGTTATGACGTGTTCAGCCGTGTGATTTGGGGCTCTCGTACCGCGGTCATTGCGATTGTGATCGCTGTGCTGCTTTCTATTTTCGCGGGTGTATTGCTCGGTTTGGTTTCCGGATATTTCGGTGGTTGGGTGGATCGTGTGCTTGTCATGATCGCCGACGCCATCTACTCTTTCCCCTCGCTGCTGCTTGCGATTCTGATGGCCATTATGATTTCCGGCGGTCAGTCTGGTCTGTGGAGTGGCATTCTCGCTTCGGGTATCTCCATCACCGTGGTCTATATTCCGCAGTATTTCCGTACCATTCGATCCGAGGTCATTCGAATCAAGGAATCCGCTTACGTTGATTCCGCTCGCGTGGTGGGCGCGTCGACATGGCGCATCATGACCAAGCACCTTCTTAAGAACTCCACCAGAACGTTACCGGTTATTCTGACGTTGAACTCGTCCGAAGCGATTCTGACTCTTGCGGGATTGGGCTTCCTCGGATTCGGCATCGAACCTACCGCAGCCGCTGAATGGGGTTACGATCTGAATCGTTCCGTGTCGGATGTAACCGCGGGCATTTGGTGGACCGCAGTGTTCCCAGGTATCGCCATCGTATTGATTGTTCTGGGTATCACCTTGGTAGGCGAATCCCTCAATGACCTTGCCGACCCGCGTCTGCGTGCACGCAAATCCGCTGGTGAGGTGGTTGGATCCATCGAAGATACTTCGGTTGATCCCAGCCAGAAGCCGGGCGTTCGCAACGAGGTGATAGCCGAGCTCGCGGCCGCCAAGAATCCAATGGGAGCCAGCGATCAGCCAGTGACCGTTACGGATCGCGACCCGTCATTTACCGCCTCCGAATGGGGCTCCAAGGAAGAAGAGTGACGCAATGAGTGACGAACAAACCAATCTTGCGCAAGTCAAGGATCTGAGCGTTTCCTTCATGACCGACGCAGGATCCATCAAAGCCATCGACAAGATTAGCTTCACCATCCCACGCAAAACCGTGGTGGGTGTGGTTGGCGAATCAGGTTCCGGAAAATCCGTGACCGCACGTTCGATTATCAAGCTGTTGCCGGAGACGGCAACCACTTCCGGCGCGATTTATCTGTCGAACCGTGAAGGCAATGAGCAGCTTGACGTACTGTCTCTTTCCGGAGAAGATCTGCGCCGTATGCGCGGATCAGAAGCGGCCATGGTGTTCCAGGAACCTAATTCGGTACTTAATCCGGTGTACACCATCGGATGGCAAATCGAAGAGGGACTTCGCGCGCACGGCATGAAAGACAAGAAGGAGCTTCGTGCCAAGTCCGTGGATATCCTCAAAAAAGTAGGCATTCCTGATGCCGAAACTCGAATTGACTACTATCCGCATCAGTTCTCGGGCGGCCAAAAACAGCGTATCGTCATCGCCATGGCGTTGGTGCTCAATCCAGGTCTGATTCTGGCTGACGAACCGACTACCGCGCTCGACGTGACCGTGCAGGCAGAAATTCTTGACTTGTTGCGTCTTGCCCGCGACGAATTCGGCGCTTCCGTGCTGATTATCACCCATAATATGGGTGTGATCGCCGATATCGCCGATGAAGTGGTGGTCATGTATCGAGGTCATGTGGTCGAGCAGGGAAGCGTCGAACAGATCTTCTACTCGCCGAAAGACGATTACACCAAGCGGTTGCTCGCGGCCGTGCCGCGTATCGGGCAGAAACTGGTCGTTCGTGATGAGCAGGGCAAGGTGATTGAACGCAGCAAGGATTGGCATGACCAACCCATTGCCGTCGAGGCCAAGGGACTGACTATCACCTATCCTGGGCATTTGACGCAGCCTGATTTCAAGGCGGTCAATGGTATTGATTTCACTATTCACCGTTCCGAAGTGCTGGGATTGGTCGGCGAATCCGGTTCCGGCAAATCCACTACCGGTCGTGCCATCGCGGGTTTGCAGAAAGTGTCCGGCGGCTCCCTGAACGTGTTGGGTGTGGAAATGAACGGTGTCAAGGAACGTCAATTCAAACCCAAGCGTGCTGATATTGGTTTTGTGTTCCAAGATCCGGGTAGTTCATTCAATCCGCTGATGACCATCGCGGAGAATGTGGCAGAACCGCTGATCGTGCATAAAAAGTACTCGTCTGTGTCGGAAGCGAGCGACTATGTGGGAGATCTGCTCGAAATGGTGCAGTTGCCGCGTGCATATATGAACCGGTTCCCGCATGAGCTTTCCGGCGGTCAGCGTCAGCGTGCCTCCTTGGCACGAGCGCTGGCGCTTAAGCCGAGCCTGCTGATCGCCGACGAGCCGACTTCTGCATTGGATGTGTCGGTACAGGCGAAGGTGTTGGAGCTGTTCAAGAAACTGCAGGCGGAAATAGGTTTCGCATGCCTGTTCATCACCCATGATCTTGCCGTGGTCGATATGCTGGCCGATCGCATTATGGTGATGCATAAGGGCGAGATTGTGGAACATGGTGATGCCGATCAGGTTATGAATAACCCGCAGAATCCCTACACGCAGAAGTTGTTGGCATCGCTGCCGGTGCCTGATCCACGTGAACAGCGAAAACATCGCGCCCAGCTGCACGAGTTGCTCGCCAAAGGAATTTGATTCCGAAGTGAGTTTCGTGGCTTCCTGACATACACAAGAGCTGGTGTGACGGTTCATGATCGTCACACCAGCTCCTAGTTTATATATTCAATTGTGACTGTATTCAGCGAATCGCACCGTTGAAGGAGAATTGCGCGTGTGCGTCGTCGTTCGCCTTGTTCTTGAGGTACTCACGCACGTAGCCCATGCGTTCCACTGTGGTGTCGGCCAGGGGCTGAGGCAGGTCATCAGGGGAGAACCAACCCACGTTGAGGCTTTCCTCGTCACCTACGAACGGTTCGGCATTACCATTCGGATCGGGCTTGCACACGAACAGGTGATCCATATACATGGTGTTGTCGCCGTTCGCGTACGTAAGCACCTTGCGGGAAGACTTCACCGACACCAAATCGGTGACGATAACATCCACGCCAGTCTCTTCCTTGACCTCACGCGCCACCGTGTCGGCAGGTTCCTCGCCAGGCTCATTAATGCCATACACCATGGCCCACTCGCCGGTATCGGAACGCCTGCCAAGCAGCACACGACCTTGCTCGTCTTCAACATAGCCGGAGACGCCCATCAGCCACAGGAGATCGTGACCGACTTTCTTGCGTAACTCGAGAATGAATTCAGGCGTTGGCATATCAGGCCTTTGCACCTTCGGCAGCCATGCTGGCCATCCACTCTTCGACCTCATCGATCTGCTTTGGAATGCCGGCGGAAATCCATTCCGGACCATCCTCAGTCATCAGCACATCATCCTCAACGCGAATGCCGATGCCGCGATACTCCGGCGGAATCAACAGATCATCCTCACGGAAATACAGACCCGGCTCAATCGTGAAAATCATGCCAGGACGAATCGCAGCACCCTGATACGACTCATAACGTGCCTGAGCGCAATCATGCACATCCAAACCAAGATGATGGGCCACACCACAGGCGAGCCAACGGCGATGCTGCTGTCCTTCCGGAGAAAGCGACTCCTCGACATCGACCGGAAGAATGCCCCAATCATGCAGACGCTCGGCGATCACACGCATGCACGCATGATGAATGTCGGAATACGTGGCACCCGGCTTGGCAGCTTCAAAACCAGCCTGCTGGGAGTCTAAAACCGCCTGATACAGCTTTTTCTGGAAATCAGTGAACTTCCCGTTGGTCGGGAACGTGCGCGTGATATCGGCCGTATACAAGCTATTGACTTCCACGCCGGCATCAATCAGCAGCAGATCGCCGGACTCCACGGTACCGGTGTTACGCATCCAATGCAGAATCGGCGCATGAGCGCCGGAAGCGATGATCGTATCGTAGCCGACCTCATTGCCTTCCTCACGGGAAATGGCATTGAACGCGCCTTCCAGCATACGTTCCGAACGAGGCTTGTCGAGCGACGACGGCAGCTTGCGCAGAATATTGTCGAGACCATGCTTGGTTGCGGCAACGGCCTTGCGCATCTCACGAATCTCATATTCGTCTTTGCACATGCGAGCCTCGGCGGCAAACTCATGAAGCTTGTCATCGGCATGCGTATTGCCATCCGGATCGGCGAAACCGTTCGCCTCGCGAATATCCTCCACCATTTCGGTGATCTGCGGATCAGCCTCGCGAATCACACGCACACGCACGGCACCAGCTTCAGAACCGACATCCTTGCTCAGTGCGTCAGCCAACTGCGCAATGTCATTGGTCTCAATACCGGTCATTGCAGTCATCTCCTGCAAGCCGGCACGAGGTCCAACCCAATATTCGCCATAATGGGCATTCATGAAAAAGTCCTGCGTGTAATGGTTCGCACGCGGAGCCACAAACAATTCCGGCACATGCGTCTTGCCGGCCGCAGCCTCCGGAGAATCGGGATCAACCGGATTCAACACCAGCACTGCACCGGCTTCGTAGTCTTCACCCAAACCGGTGTAATACGAAAACGTCGTATCCGGACGGAACGCATAATCGCAGTCGTTGTTGCGCACCTTCGGCTGACCGGCCGGGATCACAATACGCTCTCCGGGAAAAGCCTTACCCAGCGTGTCAAGACGAGCCTGAATGTAATGGGAAGATTCCAACGGTTCAATAGCCGGCTCATTATCATCCCAACCGGTGGTCATGAACTCCTTGAACGCCTCGGAACGCGGGCGCAGCGAACGATTGTTCACACGGTCGCTCATCGCCTGATCAGGGCCGGGAGCGCTGGACTGCTCCATGGCTTCATACTCCTTGTCTTTATCGGTAATGACTTCGTTCATCACATCTCCTGAATATGGTTGTCCATGCTTACGCAATTACCGCAAACCATCCTATAACTTTTTGCGCCGCGCAACGTTCATGCAAGCACATAGAATAAGGGAGATTGAGTGAGCAATCCCAAGGTAGGGGAGGAATCCGAAAGAATATGTCATTCGAACATCCGAATCGCAACAATGAAAGCATGATCGACGTCGAACGCGACATCATGAGCCGCCCATCAGAGCGCAATACCACCAATCTTGACCTGCAACGCATGAAGATGATCCTCGACATCATGGGACATCCCGAGCAGTCGTTCCGTGTGATTCACATCACCGGAACCAACGGCAAAGGATCTACCGCGCGCATGGCCGAGGCGATCTGCCGTGCCTACGGCATGCGAACCGGTTTATACACGTCACCGCATCTTGAACATGTCAACGAGCGCATCGCCATCGACGGCCAGCAGCTTTCCGACGACGATTTCGTTGATACCTGGGATCAAATCAAAGACCTTGTAGCCATGGTCGACATGAAGATGGAAGAACTCGACAAGCCAAAAATGAGCTTCTTCGAAGTGCTCACCGCCATGGCCATCTGGAAGTTCGCCGACGCTCCGGTCGATGTGGCCATCGTGGAGGTCGGTATGGGCGGCCGCTGGGATGCCACCAACGTGCTCGATGCCGATGCGGCCATTATCGGACCGATCGACATGGATCATATGGCATGGCTTGGCAATACCGTGGAACAGATCGCATCCGAAAAAGTCGGCATTATCAAGCCGGGCTGCACCGCGGTCATCGGGCGTCAACCGCATGAAGAGGCCGTCATGCCGATTATCGAGGAAGCGGCGAGGCAGAACCATGCCAATCTGGTGAGGGATGGCATCGAAGCGGAAGTTGTGACCCGCATTCCGGCAGTCGGCGGTCAGGTTGCGACCCTGCGTACGCCGAATGGCACGTACGCGGAAGTGCCGATCGCCAAATTCGGCGAACATCAGGCCCATAATGCGCTCGCGGCCCTGTGCGCGGCGGAAGTGGTGATTCCCGTCAACGGTGCGCTTGACGGTGATCTTGTGGCTGAGGCGTTGAGCACGGTGAGGATTCCAGGCCGCATCGAGCAGATTCGCACATCGCCAACGATCATTCTGGATGGCGGGCATAATGTGAATGCGGCAGAATCGTTGCGTGCCGCGATTGAGGAAAATTACGATTTCCAGCAACTCGTCGGCGTGATCGCCATGATGGGAGACAAGCAGGTCGAAGAGTATTTGGGCGTGCTCGAACCATTGCTGAGCCATGTGGTTGTCACTGAAAACTCGTGGCGTGATCGTGTGATGCCCGCGGAAGACCTGAAAACGGTTGCTGAACGCGTGTTTGGTGCGGAAAGGGTTACGTGTGTTCCTGAACTGCCGGATGCCATTCAGGAGGCTGTTAATATGGTTGACGCCGATGATGAGCTTGGTGTTGGCTATGGTCACGGTGTGCTGATTTGCGGTAGCTTCACTACGGCTGGCGATGCGCGTCTCATGCTGGAAGAGAAGGTCAATCCCGATTTGAAGAAGCCGAAGTCGGAACGTGTCTTCCAGGAGGCTGTTGAGCCGGAACCGCGTAAGGATCAGGACGAGGCGGATCTCGATTTCGAATCCGATGCCAATCCTGATTTCGATATCAACGATTTCGGCAGTGTCGGTCCGGATCTTGCTGAAGATGAAGCTGCTGATGCTTCCGAAGTTGAGCATGCGGATGCTGCATCTTCTGAAGATGTGCGGTAATCGCATATGCATGGCGATGATGGATCGTCGGTTGTTGTCGACGGTCCATCGATCCAACGATCTGTGATGCAATACGAAGGAGGATGCGGCGATATCGATTCGCTGCATCCTCCTTCGTACGATATTTCGCGCTATCCGTCGTGGGGGCGCGATTATTACTTGCGCAGTTTGCGACGCAGCGACTGCAGCAGCGTGAGCGAACGATAGAATGCCTTCTTGACCGGAATGTCGCGACCTGCGGAAATCTGTGCGATGCTTTCGGAGAATTTCGTCTTGAATCCGTTCAGACTCTTCAATGAAGGCGCGAAATCGTTGCCGATACCCATCAAATCGAGCACTGTGCAACCTTGCTCGCCAAGCGTGCAGCATATAACGTAAATCAGCTTGTCGGGAACATGCTGGCGCATGATTTCCGTACGCATGCACGCATAGTAATAGACCGCGTGATCGCCGTTGATGGTAACGATGGACCATGCCACAACCTTGCCGTCGATACGTGCCGCGAATACGCGCGCATGATCAGGACCAAGATTGCTGATCATATCGACATAGTCGCTCATCGGAGCGGGGGAGAATCCGTCACGGTTGGCGGTATCAACCATGACCTCGTAGTATTCGGAAAAATTAGCCATCGCCTGCGCGGTCTCATCGGCGCAAACGGCGGGGCTCTCCCTCAACGCCTTACGCACGTCGCGGCGGCCACGCTTCTTCATGCGTGTAAGAATCGCCTCATCGCCACCGGTGATGTCCACATACACGGTCTCGTTGTAAGGAACGGTGGAAAGCACCGGGAACGAGCCCTCGAAATTCCACAAGTCGATACGCAGGAACACAACGTTTTTATCGCGTTTGCGTACGTCCTCAACAAGCAGGTCACGAACCTGTGCTTCCAGCTGCGTGGAAGGCTTGTCAAGCCAAGCCGGACCATGAACGGACCTCAAATAGTGGTAGCCATGGGTTTCGTAATCGATAAGTGCGATGAATGCGATTGGAGCGCCGTCCTGCTTCACCACATACGCACCCCACGGCGTACGTCCGTCAATGGTGTTCTGGTATTTGGCCCATACCGCGGTCTGTTCGATGGGCAGGGTAAGACCCGCCTGCACAGCCTGCTGTTCCATGGTGGCTGCGTCGGTGAATTCAAGAGTGATCATGATTGTTGGATTGTTCCTTATGGTTGGTGATTACTCGATGATGGTTGGCTGTTGCTGCAGGTCAGGCAAGTCCAAAAATACGTTTCACAATATGGTCGTCGCCTTCGAAGGGAATATGCTTGCCGTGGTCTTTGAACCAGCGCTCGTTGCCTTTGCCGATGATAAGGATGATATGGAGGCGGTCGGGATCCTTGCGATCGATTACTACGGTCGATTCCACTGCTTCCGTACGGTCGAGAATGATCCTCGCATCCAGATCGGGATTGGTGACACTGCCGAGCATGTCTTGGCAGATGTGTTCCACAGGCTCGTCATCCGTGTCTTCGAAGGTGAGAATCAGATGGTTGATGCGATTCTGCGCGGCCCTGACGATTTCCGATCTGCGATCGTACGCTTTATTGCCCGCGGATCCAGTGACCAGCGTGACTTCAGGATCGTCCTTGCCGTAGCGTTGGTCGACATAGTCGAGCAACGCCGTTACGGAAGCGTAATTGTGCGCATAATCGACGATGGCGATGGTATTCGACTTCGTATCGTGGAAATGCTCCATACGACCGGCGATACGTACCGGTTCCATATTGTGCAGCGTTTCCTTCGCGGTGGTTTCATGGAAATCGAATCCAACGGCATGCGCAATGGCAATGGCTGCGGCGGCATTCGCATAATTGAAATCGCCATCCAATTGCAAGCTGAGCGATCCAATCTGTTCGCCTTCCACCGCAATGGCGAATCGGCTATGGTCGGCGGATTCCGGCCATGCGGTCACATCCGCGGCCGATGCTTCGCCAAGAGCGAACGCGGTGATGGGAATATCGGCGATTGCAGCATCCTGACGAATAAGATCGGCGTGTGCGCATGCCGTGCCGAGAACCAAGGAACGACAATTCTTTACGATCTGACGTTTGCAGTGGAAGTAATCCTCGAATGTCGGATGCTCGATGGGGCTGATATGGTCCGGGCTGATATTGAGGAATGCGGCGACGTCGAAAGTAAGTCCGAAAACACGATCGACTTTGTACGCCTGCGACGAAACCTCCATAACTAGGTATTCCATGCCGTTATCAGCGGCTTCGCGCATCATACGGAACGCATCCATGGACTCCGGGGTGGTCAAATCGGACTCGGCATAGGTATGTCCGTCAAGGCAATTGTCGACGGAGGAGAACAATGCGCATTTGCCGCCGGAGCAGCCGTTGAGCATGGCTTGCGTGAGGTAGGCGGTAGTGGTTTTTCCCTTGGTTCCGGTAATGCCGACGACTTTCAGTTGGTCCTGCGGGTACCCATAGAATGCCGCGGACAGCAGACTCATAGCTTTGCGCGCGTCATTCACGATGAGTCCCGGAGCTTTCGTCGCCGCGGAGAAATCGTTTTCCGCAACGTATGCGGCAAGACCGCGATCATCGATGCCATCGAGATATTCCGCTTTGAAACGGCCTTTGCAGCATAGGAGCGTGTTAGATACGACCTGCCTGGTGTCGTAGGTGATTGAACCGAATGGCTTGTCGAATCCGTTGACGGCCTGCGCGTCAAGCGTCCAGTCGTCTCCTTGGATGATTTCGCGCAGCAATCCATACTCACTGAGCAGACGTGCTGCTGATGCCAGAGTCAAAGCCATATTTCGTGTTCTCCCTGTTCTTCGGATACCGAACAGCCATTCTACCTTCAGCTATGTGCATGGCATGTGGAAGTCGATGTGATTACAATGAAGCTGTGACTGAAGTACGAACGGAAACCATGGCAAGCAGAAGGGCGCGTTTTGAAAAACTTGCCATGCCTGTGGTTGATGCGCTGTACCGGCAGGCGATGAAGCTGACCAACGATCCCGACGACGCCCAAGATTTGGTGCAGGATACTTTCGAACGGGGGTTCAAGGCGTTCGACTCCTTTCAGGAGGGAACGAATTTCGCCGCATGGATGACGACCATCGAGCGCAACGCCTACTTCAACCAATACGCCAAAGCCAAGCGCAGACCGCAGCGAGCCAACGATTCCACCGGCGAATACGACGATTGGGACATCTATTCGGCTTCCGAGCATTCACCGGAAGAGCTTAAATCGGCGGAACAGGAATATTTGGACGCTTACGCGCCTGAAGAAATCATGGCGGCGCTCGCCAAGCTTTCGCCGGAACGCCGTCAGGTGTTCATCGATGCTGCTATCGACGGCAAATCATACCAGCAGGTAGCTGACGAACAGGGTGTGAAAATCGGTACGGTGATGAGCCGTCTCAATCGCGCGCGTACGCAGTTGAAACGAGAACTTGCCAACTATGCGAAGGAACGTGGCTATGCCACGGCAGGGAAGGGCAGAGCATGAGTGAATCGATCGAACGGCATATCACCACTGTCGCCGCCAGCGAGGACGGCACTGTGACACAGGTGACGCATACCAGCGTGCGCGTTAGCACCTCCAGTGATTGTTTCGACCCCGAACGTTGCTGCGACGAGCGTGAACGGGCATTGATCGCGGCCATGCGTGCGTATTTGCGTCCGCAGCATGCCCCGCAGAGTCTTATCGACCGCCTTGAGGCAACGCTCGACCATTGTTGTGGAGAGCGGTGAGCAAGCCGATGAGAGTATGAGAAAACCCCGCCGATCATAACGATTCAGCGGGGTTTTCGATGCTCTGTAGCGTTATTCACGCTGGCAGGGATCAGGCGTTTGGACGCTTGCCGTGATTGGCGGCCTTCTTACGACGATCCTTGCGCTTACGTCCGCGCATGCCCATGATTGGACTCCTTTACTTACGATTAATAAGCCTTCGGGATTATCGCACACGAGCGAGACGTTTGCCAAATCCGGTGTTCGATAGGTGGCCACTTAGACTTATCCGTCGGGTTTTTATATGACCGGAATCAGCCGGTTTAACCGACTGGATCACTCGATCACGCTCACTCGCATGTTTACTCGGCCATACCGAGGAACAGCGAGGTGCTGGTGGTTTCGCCCGGCTTGATCACGATCAGCTCGTTGCCTGTGTTGAACGCGTTGGCGTAGGCGGTCTGTGGCTCCACGGCAACGCCGGCAGGATGCTGGAATGCGGGGAACTTGGTACCGGTGCACACCTGGAACGAAGTGATGGTTTCATCGCCGCCAACACGGACCTTCTTGCCATCGGCGCGGGTGAACACTGCCGTGACGGAACCGTCTTCGGCATGCTCCAGATCGGTCCATGCATCGTCGAACGGCTGCTCGGTAAGTAGGGTGTCTTCGCGCAGGTCGTATTTGGTGCCGTCAACCGGCTCGGTGCCGGTCGGAATGAGGTTTTCATCTACGGTGACATGCGTGCGAGCCGGTAGCGTAAGGCTGCACTTGGCGTTGTGCTCGTCGATTTCGTCGCCATAGCCGTTGAGGCTGTTGGCAAGCCACGGGTGAATGGCCAAAGCCCACGGCGCGTTCGTGTCGCCGTTATTGTAGGCGCTGACGGTCAGATGCATGCCGTCGTCGGCGAGGCTGTACGTGGCGGTGACATATAGATCAAACGGGTAGCCGACCATGTTGGGGGAACGCCAGGCGAGGGTCACTGCGTCTTCGGCAAGCGAAATCAGCTTCCAGAACGAGCGGTATCCGTAGCCGTGGATGGCGGTGTTGCGGTCATGCTCATCGATCGGCAGCGAATAGGTCTTGCCTTCGAACGTGTACTCGCCACCCTCGATGCGATTCGGGAACGGAATGAGGATCTGGCCGTGGCAGCAGGTCACCAGATCGTCCGGACCAAGGGCGACCGTCAGATCTTCGCCCTTATAGGTCAGCTTGCGCATTGTTGCGCCGAGTTCGGTGATGACGGCTTCATAGTCGCCATGGGAGATGGAGAATTGCTGTCCGGTGCGGGCAGGCAGATTGATGCAGGTCATAGTCACTCCATAGTGCCGTTGGATATGTTCCGGTAACGGTAGCGTTACCGCTAACACCACAGTCTACCTGTTTTATGCCGTATGGCGATGCCGTTTCTCCGGCGTGCCGCCCATGCTTTAGTATTGATGAGGTTTTCACGAAGTGACGAAAGGCGGCCATCATGACCAAGCGTATCGTACTGGCGGATCCACGTGGCTTTTGCGCGGGCGTTGACAGGGCGATTCTGACTGTGCAGACGATTCTCAAAGCTGCCAATACGTCTCGCAATGATGGTCTGCCGCCGGTGTATGTACGCCGTCAGATTGTGCACAACAAGCATGTCGTTGAGGAATTGTCGGCTCAGGGTGCGGTGTTCGTACAGGAATTGGATGAGGTTCCCGATGCCGCGGCTTCCGCGGGAATTCCGATTGTCTTTTCTGCGCACGGCGTGTCTCCTGAGGTGAAGGCTGAAGCTTCAGCTCGGGGCATGCATATCGTTGATGCTACATGCCCTTTGGTGAGCAAAGTGCACCGTGAAGTGTTGCGTTTCGTCAAAGAAGGGTACGAGATCATCTACATCGGACACAACGGCCATGATGAAGCCGTTGGCGTGGTCGGTGAATCCCCGGAACATGTGCACCTCATCGAACATGAATCGGATGTCGATTCGCTCGAGTTTTCTTCGGATGCGAAATTGGTGCTGCTTTCGCAGACCACATTGAGCGTGGATGAGACGGCGGGCACGATCGCTGCGTTGAAAGAGCGTTTCCCCTGGCTTGAGATGCCTCCGAATTCCGATATCTGCTATGCCACATCGAATCGGCAGGCCGCGGTCAAGTTGGTTGCCGAGCAGTCTGATTGCGTGGTGATCGTTGGTTCGGCGAATTCGTCGAATTCCGTTCGTCTGATGGAGGTTGCGCAGGAGGGGCTGAACACGCGTTTCGATGGCGTGCCGAATGGTCCTCACGGAAAGGCCTACCGCGTGGATGATGCGTCCGAGCTTGATCCTGCGTGGTTTGAAGGCGTTGAATCCGTGGGGATTTCGTCGGGAGCATCCGTGCCTGACGAATTGGTGTCAGGCGTTATCGAAGCGCTGGAACAGCGTGGTTTCGATGATGTGACCACCATCGAAACCATTAAGGAGAACATGCATTTCGTGCTCCCCAGTGAGCTTCGTAAGAAACCAGCCTGCTGACCGGCTTCTATTACCGGTGATTACCAGGTGCCGATAGGTGCGGCTATGCCGTCAAGCACCTTGAGCAGATCATTGGGATTGATGCCGATCGAAAAGCCGCGTTTGCCTCCCGACAGTAGTATTTCGCCATATTGCAGCGCGCTTTCGTCGAGCACGGTTTTGTGATGCGTACGTTGACCGAGTGGTGAGATGCCTCCCACCACATACCCGGATTCGCGCATGGCGACTTTTGGATCGGCCATAGCGGCTTTCTTGGCTCCGACTGCTGCGGCCAGCGCCTTCAGATCCATGTGCCCGCTTACTGGAACCACGCCCACCACACGTTCGGAGCCGGTGTCGGCCATAAGCGTTTTGAATACCTGATGTTCATCGAAGCCCAGTTTGGTGGCGGCCTCAACCCCATAACCGTCATCCATATGGTCGTTCGAATGTGCGTATTCATATGTTTTGAATGGGATTCCCGCTTGTTCGAGTTGCACTGTTGCCGGCGTGGAGCCGGCGCCCTTCTCATGCTTTTTCTTGCCCATATCGATTCACTCTAAAACGTATTTGTGTCGGTTAGCAAAAGGGCTTTCGCCGTGAGACGAAAGCCCTTGTACCAAGTTCTACTTAGTGAACTGTGCGGATTGCTCCGCTATGGTTCACTCGGAGATCTCAGCGAAGTACAGCAGGGTGCGCACCATGTTGCAGGTGAAGCCGTACTCGTTGTCGTACCAAGAAACGGTACGAGCCATGGTCACGCCGTCAACGGTGTTGACGTCGGTCTGGGTCGGATCGAACACGCCACCGTGGGTGTCTCCGATGATGTCGGAAGACACGATGCCATCCTCGTTGTAGCCGTAGAAGTCGGTGGAGGAGAAGGCAGCCTTGAATGCGGCGTTGATCTCGTCAGCGGTGACTTCCTTGTTCAGGACGGTGGTCAGCTCGGTGACGGAGCCATCCGGAACCTGGATACGCTGGGCGTGGCCCTGCAGCTTGCCGTTCACGGACGGAACGACCTTGCCGATAGCCTTGGCAGCGCCGGTGGAGTGAGGAATGGTGTTGATTGCGGCGGCACGGTTGTTGCGAGCCTTCGGGAAGCGCGGGCCGTCGAGGATCATCTGGGTGCCGGTATAGGCGTGGATGGTGGTCATGAAGCCAGCCTTGATGCCCCAGTTCTCGTCCAGCAGCTTGACCATGGCGGCCATGGAGTTGGTGGTGCAGGAGCCGGCGGACACGATCACGTCGGAAGCCTTCAGGATCTCGTGGTTCACGCCGAAGACGACGGTCGGGGTGGTCTCGTCCTTGGCCGGAGCGGAGATCAGGACCTTCTTGGCGCCAGCGTTGATGTGAGCCTGGGACTTCTCAGCGGAGGTGTAGAAGCCGGTGCACTCGAGCACGAACTCAACGCCATCGTTCTTGACCCACGGGATGTTGTTGGCATCCTTCTCGGCGTAAACCTTGTATTCCTTGCCGTCGACCACGATGGAATCTTCGGTGGAGGTGACCTCAACCGGGGTGCCATCGTCATGACGGAAGGTGCCGTGGGTGCTGTCGTACTTCAGCAGGTAGGCCAGCATGGACGGGGTGGTCAGATCGTTGATTGCAGCGACCTCAATGTCACCGGCCTGGCCGCCACGAGCCTGCAGCTCGAAGATGCGGCGGAAAGCCAGACGACCGATACGACCAAAGCCGTTAATACCAATCTTAACTGTCATGTAATTCTCCCTTTAGGGTAGGCCACGCGTGTGCTGGGCACACAGAAGCCATTGTTTACCAACGTCACCCACTTTAGTGCGTCACCTGTACTTAAGGCAACGCACTCGCGCGTGTGTTTCAGAAAACGTCGTATTTTTCCGTGAGCGCTCACATCATCTTTTCGAGATGAACGTGATAGACGAAAGGTGATTTTCTTCGCTTTGCGATTAGCGGGATTGGAGTTCGTGCTTGGCAAGCGCTGAAGATACTTTGGTGTCCAACGATCCGAGGTCACCCTCAAATGTGTGGTGCCAAGAGACTGCTGGTAGTGGGGCTTCCGAAGGGAAAGTCACCACCAAGGTGCCATGTTCGACGCCGATATGGGCGGCGGCTCCGTTGAGGAATTCGTTACTGACGCCGTTGACACGTGTGCTGGTCATCGTCATGTCATCTATCTCGTATTTCAGTCCACGTTCGCTCACGCCAAGAGAGGTGTCGGAATGAGAGAATACGGAAACCATACGTCCTGGTTCGACGTTGTTCTCGCCGAAATCGAGTGCTCCATCGCAAATCGCGGTCACAATGGAGCCGTTCCCGTGCAGAAAACCTACCGCACCATGCTGAGCCAGCAATGCCATCAGTTGGATATTGGATATGGTGTGATCGATTCGTCCGCCGAGCGCGCCATATATATGGAAAAGCCGCGCATGGTGTGACCAGCCGATTTTTAGTGCCGACAGAAGGTCTGGATCGTCTTTTTCTGGAGGTAGGGCAATGGTGTGTTCACCCTGTGTCGGACGTTCTCCAGTAAGCGAATCGAAATCGCCCACCACCACGTCAGGCGACATATCAAGTGCGCGTGCATGGTCAAGCCCTCCGTCCGCCGCGATAATGAATGCTCCAGACGGAACGATGGGGGTATCGCTGTAGTATTCGCCAGCCGCGAAAATCACGCATGTGTTGGAATTATCTGTCATATGGGGTCAGTGTAATATGGCGTTGGAATGATTAAAGAAGATGTTTCAGAAGGTTTCATTATGCGACACGCTGTGGTCGCGGTGTGTGGTATTATCTACAAGGCTTGAGAAATCAAGAAAGCGGGATATCTCCACCTGGAAGCCTTTCAGGGCCTCGGGTTCAGGCATAAGCCTCTGGTGCCGTATGAAACGGCAGTGGAAGAGCTGTGGTATGGCTCTTTGTTGCGCCCTCGAATTGGGTGTTTTGGCTTGCCGTGAACATGCGAGACTTTGAAAAACTGCCGATCTGGGAGCATTCCGTCGAATGGAACATGAGGATTGGAGTCATCATCAGCGACGAACCACGCATTAACGACGAGATTCGCGTCTCCCAGGTGCGTCTGATCGGCCCGAACGGCGAACAGGTGGGAGTCATCGCGACTTCTGTCGCACTGAACCTGGCAAAGGAAGCGAACCTCGATCTCGTCGAGGTGGCGCCCAACGCGAAGCCTCCGGTTGCCAAGCTCATCGATTACGGCAAGTACAAGTACAACGAGAAGATCAAGGCTCGTGAGGCTCGTCGTAACCAGAGCACTGCGGAAATCAAGGAAATTCGCTTCCGTCTAAAGATCGACGACCATGACTTCGAAGTCAAGAAGGGCCATGTTGTGCGCTTCCTGAACGGTGGAGACAAGGTCAAGGTCACCATCATGCTGCGCGGTCGCGAGCAGTCCCGTCCGATCGGTGGCGTCGAGCTCTTGCAGCGTCTCGCCAGCGAAGTGGAGGAATACGGCACCGTCGAATTCGCTCCGAAGCAGGAAGGCCGCAATATCATCATGACGCTCGCACCGAAGGGCAAGAAGGTTCACACCCAGTCCGAGCAGCGTCGTCGTGGTGATCAGTCCCGTGCCGAGCGTCAGGCCCGTCAGGCTGCACGTCTGGCGGCCAAGCAGGAAGCCCAAGCTCAGGCGGCGGCCGAAGCCAAGGCTGCAGTGGCATCCGACAAACCGAAGACTTCCGAAACGAAGTAATAAACAAGGAGGGCAGCAATGCCGAAGATGAAAACTAATTCCGCCGCTTCCAAGCGCGTCCGCGTGACCGGTTCCGGCAAGCTGATGCACGCTGGCTCCGCGATGCGCCACAACCTCGAGCACAAGTCCGCTCGTAAGCGTCGCGCACTGAAGGCCGATGGCGTTCTGGCTACTTCCCAGAGCAAGAACATGAAGAAGCTGCTCGGTCGCTGAGTATAGCGAGAGCGAATAAGAAGACTTAATAGAAAGCTGAGGAATCAAACATGGCACGTGTCAAGCGCGCAGTAAACGCCCACAAGAAGCGTCGCGTCGTTCTCGAGAGGGCTTCCGGCTACCGCGGCCAGCGCTCCCGTCTGTACCGTAAGGCCAAGGAGCAGCTGCTTCACTCCTTTACTTACAACTTCCGCGATCGTAAGGCTCGCAAGGGCGACTTCCGCAAGCTGTGGATCCAGCGCATCAATGCTGCTGTCCGCGCTGAGGGCATCACCTACAACCGCTTCATCCAGGGCCTGCACCTCGCTGGCATCGAACTGGATCGTCGCGCTCTCGCCGAGCTGGCCATCTCTGATCCGGAGACCTTCAAGGCCATCGTCGAGCAGGCCAAGGCCGCTCTTCCGGCTGATGTGAATGCTCCGAAGGAAGCCTGAGCTTCTTCGCTGATTCAGCGTGATTGACAGGAACCCTCGCTCCAGCAATGGGCGGGGGTTCCTGCGTTGCATGGCAGGGCTCGTTTGACCTATGGTAAGGGACCGCTCAGTGGTATACGATGAGCCGGATGGGATCTGCTGGAAGGAGGGTGATGGACGATTTCGAACGGACAATTCGGCAATTCCTCGCTCATATCGACGTTGAACGAGGACTGTCGAAGGCGACGGTGTCGGCGTATGGCGCCGATTTGAAGAAGTATCGTCAGTGGCTTGCCGACCAAGGCGTTGGCGGTATCGCGGCCGTGACGACACAGGATGTGGAACGTTATATCGTCTTCCTTGACGAGTCGGGAGAGTCATCTCGAAGCAAGGCACGCCGGTTGGCCAGCATTCATGCGCTTCATCGTTTCGCAGTGAACGAACATATTGTTGTCGATGATGTGTCCGCGCAGGTAAAGGCCCCTAAGGGCGTGAGCACGCTTCCCGATGTGCTGACCGTTGATGAGGTGGCTAGACTGCTGGACTCTATCCCCGTTTCTCAAAACAGAGAGCATGATGGTGTCGTGTCGGAGTTTCCCGATGATCCGGTGATGTTGCGTGACAAGGCATTGCTTGAATTCATGTATGCGACCGGTGCCCGCGTGTCGGAGGCGTGCGGTGCGAATCTCGATGATGTCGATGTAGACGGCAGAATCGCAAGACTTATGGGCAAAGGCTCTAAGCAGCGGCTGGTTCCCGTCGGCAGCTATGCGTGCGAAGCGATCATCCGGTATTTGCATGCGGGGCGTCCTAAGCTGGAATCCAAATCGAAAGGTCCCGTGGAACGGCGTGCCCTATTTCTGAATAAACGAGGAAAAAGATTGTCGCGACAGTCGGTTTGGGAAATCATCAGGGGAGCGGGGGAGCGTGCGCACATCGATAAGCCGCTGCATCCTCACACCTTGCGGCACTCTTTCGCCACGCACCTTATTCAGGGCGGTGCCGATGTGCGTACCGTGCAGGAGCTGCTTGGTCATGCAAGCGTTACCACCACACAGATTTACACGCATATCAGTCCTGAAAACCTGATTGAGACATATCTGATGTCTCATCCGCGCGCCAGATGATGGTGTTGCTGCCGTTTTGAACGGTGACAATGGACTAGCATGGATTACAGTGAAAATTGACACAAGGATGTTGGTAAGGTAAACGGTATGCCTACGGATTTGCTTGGACGTGATTATGAGACGTTTCCCGCTCCGGAGCCGCTGCAGACGCACGGTCCGGCGAGGATCATCGCCATGTGCAACCAGAAAGGTGGCGTCGGCAAGACCACCAGTTCCATCAATATCGCTGGTGCATTGAGCCAGTATGGGCGTCGCGTGCTTATCGTCGATTTCGACCCGCAGGGTGCGGCCACGGTGGGGTTGGGCATCAACGCCAATACCGTGGAAGATACGGTGTACACCGCACTGTTCAATCCTCGCATGGATGTGCATGATGTGATTCGACATACCGATTTCGAGAATCTCGATATCATGCCGGCCAACATTGATCTGTCCGCCGCTGAAGTGCAGTTGGTCACCGAAGTTGGGCGCGAGCAGGTGCTGGCTGGCGTGTTGCGTCAGGTCAAGGATGAATACGATGTGATCATCGTCGATTGCCAGCCTTCTCTGGGTTTGCTTACGGTGAATGCGCTGACCGCTGCCGATGGCGTGATCATTCCCGTGGCTGCTGAGTTCTTCGCACTGCGAGGCGTGGCCTTGTTGATGCAGTCCATCGAAAAAGTACAATCCCGCATCAATCCGAGTCTGGAAGTGTACGGAGTGCTCGTCACCATGTTCACGCATACCTTGCATTGTGATGAAGTGTTGCAGCGTATTTATGAGGCATTCCAAGGCAAGGTCTTCCATTCAGTCATCTCACGTTCCATCAAACTTCCGGATTCCACGGTTGCGGCCGCGCCTATCACCATTTATGCGCCGAACCATAAGACCGCGAAGGAATATCGTGAGGTTGCCCGAGAGCTGATTGCTCAGGGCATCGTCGCATAAGACGCATAGGGCTCCTTCGTGGGGCCTTTTTCGTTGAAGGGCATACGTGGGTTGAAATTCAAGCGGTGTGGTGAAACACTGCACTTATAGTCATGTTGACTATAAGTGCTACACTGTGATTCCGGAACAATTCAAATCGACAAAAGATCGGAGAGGTGAGGTCGCGATGATCATGGGCAATGTCTCAGAACGGCGCAAACAGCCGCCGCAGGTGGGCGTTTCCGTGGTCATTCTCGCTTTGGGGCCAGCTTCCCACGGAACGCAGGAACATGCTCGAACCAGTGCGGGATCCACCTTGTGGATACCGCTGGTCCGGCGCGTGCGCCAGCCTTTTCTTGGCCAGTGGGCGTTGCCCGGTGGTGGTTTGAGGGCTGACCACTCGCTGGAGCAATCTGCCTACGTTGCGCTGGAATCCACGACATCGTTGCATCCACGGTATCTTGAACAGCTGTATACATTCGGCGATCCGGCGCGCTCACACGGCGGGCTGCCGATGGTATCCATCGTCTATTGGGCGTTAGTCGACGATCTTAACGGGCAACTCGGGCAGAGTATCGACGACAATGTCAAATGGTTTCCTGTGGATGATCTGCCTGAGTTGGCATTTGACCATGGCGACATCGTGGACTACGCCCTCAGCAGACTTCGTGGCAAAATCGAATATCCGCAGATCGTCACCAGATTGGTAGGCGAGAGGTTTACGCTGAGCCAGCTGCATGACGTGTACGAGGCCGTTGCCGGTCAGAGCATCGATCTGGCGAATTTCCGCCGTAAGATGCTCGCATCCGGGCAGCTGGAGGACACCGGTGACAAATTGCGTGTCGGACGCAATCGTCCGGCAACGGTGTATCGCTACACCATGGATGTGCTCCGACAGTCGACATGGAGCGATGCTCGGGATCGCCATGATTTCGATGTGCGGGAAACGCAGGATGATGTGCTTTCCGCGTTGACGACGATCTGACGTCTTTTCGGATTGTTTCCTTTTCAGACGATTCTGTCTGGTTTTCGGCATGCCTTGTAGGCATGGTCGTTTCGTATGAGAGGAAGAAGTATGACATCCGTGCAATCCGCATCGGTTGCTTCGTCGGGTTCGTTGACACGCAATGAGCGTCTTGATCGCCTGCCGTTTAACAAAGCGCATAGGAAACTTCTGGTGGCGTCCGGTATCGGCTGGGCTTTCGACGCCATGGACGTCGGCTTGGTGTCCTTCGTTGTGGCGGCCATCGCGGCTGACCCGCATTTCAATTTGACACCAACCGAGAAAAGCTGGGTGCTGTCCATCGGCTTCGTCGGCATGGCGATCGGTGCTGCGCTGGGTGGTTTTGTAGCCGATCGTGTTGGCCGCAAAACGGTCTTTTCCGCGACGCTGGTGATTTTCGGTTTGGCGAATGGCGGCATGGCACTGTCATGGTCGTTGGCCGCGCTTTTGATCGCTCGTCTGATCATCGGTCTTGGTTTGGGCGCCGAACTGCCAGTGGCTTCCACTCTGGTTTCTGAATTCTCTCCGACCAAACAACGCGGTCGTATGACGGTGCTGTTGGAATCCTTCTGGGCTGTCGGCTGGATTGTCGCCGCCTGCATTGGCTACTTTGTGATTCCGAATACCGGCGATTGGGGTTGGCGCTGGGCTTTGCTCATTGGCGCGTTGCCGCTGCTGTATGCCATTGTGACGCGTGTTCATATTCCGGAATCCGTGCGATTCCTGGAATCCAAGGGGCGTGAGGACGAAGCCGAACAGGCCGTACGCTATTTCGAACAGGCAAGTGGCATCGAGCCAGTGGCTTCCCCGAAGGGCAAACCACTGCCGAAGATCAACACCCGCGAACTGTTCGGCAAAAAGTGCATCGCGCGCACCGCAGCCATTTGGGCCACGTGGTTCTTCGTGAACTTCTCCTACTATGGAGCGTTCACATGGATGCCGTCGCTGCTGGCCGACCAGTTTGGCTCGCTGACCAAGTCGTTCGGCTATACGCTGGCCATCGCCGTTGCGCAGTTGCCGGGATACTTCCTGGCCGCATGGCTGGTGGAGATCTGGGGCCGCAGGAAGACGCTGAGCGTGTTCCTTGCCGTGTCGGCCGTGGCCGCGTTTGCTTTCTCGCAAGCGGGTTCCGTAGCTGCGGTGTTGGGCTTTGGCATGTTGTTGTCCGCATCCAATCTTGGCGCGTGGGGCGTACTGTATGCGGTGACTCCGGAAATCTATCCGACCCGCCTGCGCGCTGCTGCGTCCGGTGCTGCTGCGGCATGTGGCCGAGTGGCTGCTATCATAGCTCCGCTGCTCATGCCGTGGTTCCTGACGCTGTCCGGTGGCAACAAGGCGGTGGCATTCATCGTTTTCGCGGTCGCCTTCATTCTGGCCTGCGTTGCGGCGTTGTGCTTGCCGGAACGCACTGGTAAGGAACTTGAGGATTAACGAATTATTTTGAGTGGTCCCAAGAGATCATACGTTTGCGGTTGTTGAGATTCGACAACCGCAAACTTTGTATGTGGGCGAAAGCGCTGGGACCGGAACTGTCGTAATGGTTCGCTAGGATTGGCTCGGTTTGTGTGGAGTACGGATTTGTAAGTACCGATAACCAGTATGTACCGAACGGTAACGCAAGAGAACAGCAATACTAAGAGAGGTTTCGATGGCGGTTCGCGGCGATATTCGAAATGTAGCGATTGTGGCACACGTCGATCACGGCAAGACCACGTTGGTCAATGCCATGCTGGCACAGTCCCACGTGTTCAACGAACGTGAGGAAGTTCCGGATCGTGTGATGGATTCCAATGATCTGGAACGTGAGAAGGGCATCACCATCCTCGCCAAGAACACCGCTGTGCAGTACACCGGTCCGCTGGCCGCCAAGTACGGCCATCCGGAAGGCATCACCCTCAACATCATCGATACTCCTGGTCACGCCGATTTCGGCGGCGAGGTCGAGCGTGGCATCTCCATGGTTGATGGCGTCGTGCTGCTCGTCGACGCATCCGAAGGCCCGCTGCCGCAGACCCGCTTCGTGCTGCGCAAGGCTTTGGAAGCCAAGCTGCCGGTTATCCTGTGCGTGAACAAGACCGATCGTCCGGACGCACGTATCGAAGAGGTTGTTGGAGAATCCTCCGATCTGCTGCTCGGCCTGGCTCAGGACGTTATCGAAGAGGGTATCGATCTCGATGAGGATGCGCTGTTCGACCTGCCGGTCATCTACTGCGCGGCCAAGGCCGGCTACGCTTCCGAAAACCAGCCGGAGAATGGCGGTCTGCCGGATAACGAAGATCTCGAACCGCTGTTCGAAGCCATCATCAAGAACATTCCGGCTCCGGAATACGAGGAAGGCGCGCCTTTGCAGGCACACGTCGCCAACATCGATTCCTCTGATTTCCTGGGTCGACTCGGCTTGGTGCGTATCTACAACGGCACTCTCGAAAAGGGCAAGACCTACGGTCTGTCCCGTGTGGACGGCTCCGTCGAAAACTTCCGCGTCTCCGAACTGCTGCGTACGCAGGGTCTTGAGCGCACCCCGGTCGATTCCGCGGGCCCTGGCGACATCGTCGCAGTCGCCGGCGTGAATGACATCATGATCGGCGAAACCATCGTTGATCCGTCCGATCCGCGCCCGCTGCCGCTGATCCACGTTGATGATCCGGCCATCTCCATGACTTTCGGCATCAACGATTCCCCGCTTGCCGGAACCGAAGGCAAGGACCACAAGCTTACCGCCCGCATGATCAAGGATCGCCTTGACCGCGAACTCATCGGCAACGTGTCCATCAAGGTGCTGCCGACCGAACGCCCGGATGCATGGGAAGTCCAGGGTCGTGGCGAGCTCGCCTTGGCCGTGCTTGCCGAACAGATGCGTCGTGAAGGCTATGAGCTGACCGTCGGCCGCCCGCAGGTGGTCACCAAGACCATCGACGGCGTGATCAACGAACCGATGGAAAACACCACCATCGACGTTCCGGAAGAGTACATGGGCACGGTCACCCAGCTGCTCGCCGACCGTAAGGGCCGTATGGAGAACATGACCAACCATGGCACTGGCTGGGTTCGTCTGCAGTTCACCGTGCCGTCCCGTGGTCTGATCGGCTTCCGCACCGCACTGCTTTCCGCCACCCGTGGCACCGGTATCGCATCCTCCATCTCCGCCGGCTACGCTCCGTGGGCTGGCCAGATCGTGACCCGCCAGAACGGTTCCATGGTCTGCGATCGCAAGGGTATCGCCACTCCGTACGCCATGCAGCGTCTGCAGGCACGTGGCAACTTCTTCGTCGAACCGCAGTCTCCGGTGTACGAAGGCCAGGTCGTCGGCGTGAACAACAAGCCTGACGAGCTGGATGTGAACATCACGCTGGCCAAGCATATGACCAACATGCGTTCCTCCACCGCAGATGTGCTCGAAACCCTGACTCCGCCGATCAAGATGAGCCTCGAAGAGTCCTTGGACTTCGCCAACGAGGACGAGTGCGTGGAAGTCACTCCGGAATCCATCCGTGTGCGCAAGATCATTCTCAGCCGTGAGGATTGGTACAAGTGGCGCGCCAAGCAGCGTCGACAGAACAACGCTCAGAATAACAAGTGATTCTTCACGTTGTTCTGTCGGCTTCGCAAGCACGGTAGTGCTTGCTCACTTCGCCTATGGTGAGCCCGCTGGGCTCTCCGTTTGACGGCTCAGCAGAATAACGCTCAGAAGAACAAGTGATGCTGTTATTGCTTCCATGAAAAGAGATACGTGTCCTCGCGTATCTCTTTTTCTTTTCAGGTTGGTGAGCGATAGTAGGGGATATGATGCAACAGATGAAGCAATCGCATGATACGTATGGGTCGAATCAAGACGCGGCGCCCGATGCGCAACTGATGCCATGGTCATACCGTCTGCCGATTTGGGGACGGTTCCTCGTCGATCTGGTTTCCGGAATCATAGTCGGAGTAGTGGGAACCATGGCCCATCGCATGGGCGCATCCATGAATATTCCCTACGGATTGGCGATCGCCTATCTCATGGTGATCATTTCGACATGGTCAGCTCGATCACGCGACGGTGTCTCAGGCCTCGCATTGCACCTGATCGGCTCCTCTCTGGTGGTCTGGACGGTGATGTCGGGGTATGGTCCGGGAGGAGACGCCATGATTCCTGTGGGATTCGGTGGAGATGATCCCATGCCGTTCTTCAGTGAACAGGCAGGATACATGTGGCTGTACGGTGTCGTGCTTATTCCGGTTGTGATGCTGGTGCTGCCGAAACGTTGGTTCGTCACACCTCCGCGTAAGGAGACGCGTGATGGTGCGTTTGCTGCTGATACGCAGACGAACGAGGGTAAAACATCTGATAACGCCCAACCGGTGGAATAATCGGCAGTCGATTCCACGGCAATGAGGTAAGGTTCAGGGGAACACCAAGAATAAGGAATGGGGTTGAATGAGCGCACGAAAGCTGTTCTATCTAGGTCCGCAAGGCACCTTCACCCATCAGGCCGCAGTCAATGCATCGCAGGCACTGGCCCATCTTGAGCCGGAAGGATTCGAATTGGTGGCTGCGGATGACGTACCGCAAATCCTTGATGCCGCGCAGCGGGGCGAAGGATGGGGCGTCGTGGCATGGGAAAACAACGTCGAAGGTTACGTGGTGCCGAATCTGGACGCGCTCATCGACGCCAAAGATCTAGTCGGATTTGCGCGAGTGGGCGTCGACGTAACTTTCGACGCATATGTGCGTGCGGGATCCAATCCGGAAGACGCCACCGTGGCTACCGCACACGCGCATGGTCTCGCGCAATGCAAACGTTTCATCGCGGAACACCATTTGGAACCGACTCCAGCGCCATCCAATGCTGCCGCATGTCGCGATATCAAAGCAAACGAAATAGCTTTCGGGCCAAGTATTTGCGGTGAACTCTACAATGTGACGCGCATCGGTACCGCCGTGCAGGATTATCAAGGCGCACAGACTGATTTTCTTGTGCTCGCACCACGCAAGGAAGCCGGAAAACTGTTGGAACAGCCTCGTTCGCAAGCTGATATGGAATACGAATCCGTGCTGACGCTTATTCCGCTTGTCACAGGTCCTGGCGTACTCGCGAACCTGCTGGACGTATTCCGCGATGCAGGCCTCAATATGACAAGTTTCATCTCGCGGCCAATCAAAGGACGCACAGGCACATACAGTTTTATCGCGACGCTCGATGCGGCGCCATGGGAGCAACGCTTCCATGGCGCGCTGGTCGAAATCGCCGAACACGGTGACTGGGCCAAAACTCTGGCCGTATACCCACGAAGAGAACGCCCCAATCCTCCAGTCACCTCATGGATGCTGCCGCAGGGAGGCGTACGGCTTGACGAACAGCATCTGCCAGATGATTGGCAGAACGGCGAAACGGTTGGAAAGGAGCTGATGTGGTGAAGCAGCGTATCGCAATCGTAGGCCTTGGTCTTATCGGAGGGTCACTGGCTCGCAGACTCGTTAATGCTGGCTGTGAAGTCATCGCATGGAACCATAACGATCGTCCATATGAAACTGCGAAAGCGGACGGCATACGATGTGTGTCCACACTGGCCGCGCTCGCCGACACAAAACCTGACGTGCTTGTGTTATGCAATCCGCTCAAGGCCATGCCGCAAATCCTGGGTGCGTTGAAGCCACTGATCGATACGGACATCACCACGCTCACCGATGTCGGCAGTGTCAAAGCAATGGTTCGGGAACAGGTTAAAGCCGTTGGATTGGAACATTGCTATGTGGGCGCGCATCCCATGGCAGGCAATGAGCTGTCCGGATGGGAATCGTCGGATCCGACGCTCTACGATGGCGCGCTCTGGGCCATCACCGTAGATGAAAACACCGAGTATCAGCGGTTCCGCGCCGTTGCGACAATGATTGTGGATCATTGTTCCAACCGACTCATCGTTCTTGACGATGCGACCCACGATCGTTGCGCGGCACTGATTTCCCACATGCCACACGTCATTTCCACAGCTATGATCAACGAGCTGGTGGCCAATCCCAACCGGAACATCGCAGCCGCGCTCGCCGCTGGTTCATGGCGGGACATGACTCGTGTTGCGCTAACCGATCCAAACCGTACCCGTGCAATGGTGGAAGAGGACGCCGCCAATGTCGAAGCGTTGCTGCGTAATATGGCCAATCGGTTGACGCTTATGGCCAACGTGCTGCACGGCATGACCACGAAACAGGGCTCGCCCACTGCCGGTGACGACAAGGAGATGGCGCGTTTCTTCATACAAGGGCAGCCATTCCGTGAATACAAGGCTCTCGCCAAAGAACCTGACTTCGAAGAACGTTGCGAAACGGTCGAACTGGCAATTCCCGAAACCGGATGGCAGCAGATGCTTCTGGAGTCGGCGCGTAGGGGAGAGCATATCGTGCGATTCGACGGTTACCGTCAAGCTATGGCACAGGTGCGTTCCGCAGTGTGACGCGCTATGGGCGCGGCCGTGTCATGGAACGTTCCGGAACCGGTTTGACAGTGACGATGGTGTCGGCGGGAATGCTGACACGTTGCTCTGGGCGTGAACCGTTGGCTGCCGCATCGCGCGTCATTTCCAATGTCTGCCCGTCCCAAGAACGTACGTGACCGACATAATCGCGGAATTTCATGCGCTGGTCCTTTGGATCGACACCTTCGCAGGTGCGCACCACAATGCGTGCACCTGCTGGAATTTCGTTTGGAATCGGCATAATCTCCCCTTCGAATAGACGATCATCGACGGATTCGCTGAGCGAACGCTACTGGACAGCATAGTTGGTCTCCTTTCAAGTTGTGCCGGTATTTCGGTTTCTATCGGAGAATGGACACATAATGGAAAGAAATTCATGGATTCGGGCTTGCTGTTGAGCTCGGGAAAGGCTGATCGGCATGCTGTTCGATAAGAGCGTAGAGGCATTCGATACATATCTGAAAGCCAACCGTGGATTGAGTGAAAACACACGGAAGGCATACCGAGGCGATGTCGAAGAATGTCTGCTTGCCTTGGAGCGGCTTAGATGCAGGGATCTTAACGAGGTGACCATCGAAGATCTTCGCATGTGGATGGCGGAATCATCGAAAAACCATGCGAAAAGCAGCATGGCCCGAAAAACTGTGGCTGTACGTGGTTTTTTCGCGTGGACGCATGAGCATGGCGTGACGACGACGGATCCGGCTTGTGCGCTCATGACCCCGAAAATACCTGATACGTTGCCGGATGTGCTCAGCGAATCACAGGCTGAACAGCTGATGGAACGCGTGGATGAGGACGGTGAAACGTCTCAGCCGAAGGAACGGACCATGAAGCAGCAGGCCATTGAGCTGCGTGACGCCGCAATGCTGGAACTGTTGTATGCAACGGGCATGCGTGTGGCTGAACTGGTGGGACTTGATGTGCCGGATGTGGTCTTTTCCAATCGAACGGTCAAAGTGACCGGCAAAGGCAACAAACAACGAGTCATGCCATTTGGCGCTCCGGCGCAAAAAGCGATACGTCGGTGGCTGGATGATGGGCGTCCCCTGTTGGTGGGGGAGCAGTCCGCGGCTGCGCTGTTTCTTGGGAGACAAGGCAAACGCATTGATCAGCGGATGGTACGTCGTGTGGTGCACGAATGCGCGCGTGATGCCGGCGTTCCCGACATTAGCCCTCATGCTCTGCGGCACAGTGCCGCCACGCATATGCTTGACGGGGGAGCGGATTTGCGTGAGGTGCAGGAGCTCTTGGGACATTCCTCGCTGAAGACCACGCAACGGTACACGCATGTCTCCATCGAACAATTGAAAGCCCGATACGGTCAGGCATTTCCTCGTGCGTAGTCGCGGTCCATGGATATTTCGTTACATTCCTGTAACAGAAATTGGTGTTTCTTCTTGATTTAGGGTGTATTACCTAGATGAAGCTGGTACGGGGAAACAATACCGACCGGTAATCCGAATAATGAGGGAAAACATAATGAATATAAGGAAAGCAAGGTGTTTGCCGTTGCGGCGGCGGCCTGTGTGCTTGGCATGATGCTGGGCGGCTGTGGGTCTTCCACGTCTGGGAACGCGACTGAAGGATCGAATGTCATTACGGCATTTGACTCCGAACCGCAGAATGGCTTGATTCCGGGCAACACCAATGAAACCGGCGGTGGCCGTCCTATCGATCTGCTGTTCGCTGGGTTGGTGTCTTTCGATAAGGATGGCAAGGCCCAGAATGAAGTGGCTGAGTCCATTACCGCCAATGATGACGCCACCCAGTACGACATCAAGCTCAAGGATGGTTGGAAGTTCACCGATGGCACCGATGTGACCGCCGAGTCCTTCACCAAGGCTTGGAGCTATACGGCTAATGCGAAGAACGCGCAGCTGTGCTCTTCCTTCTTCTCCACCATCAAGGGCTATGACGCGCTGCAGGACACCGACAACCTCAAGGGTGACGAGCAGCTTGAAGGTCTGAAGATCGTCAACGATCACGAGTTCACCGTCGACCTGAACAAGTCTGATTCCGTGTTCGCCATCAAGGTGGGCTATTCCGCATTCGCTCCGCTGCCGGAATCCTTCTACGATGACACGGATGCCTTCGGTGAGGCTCCAGTCGGCAACGGTCCGTACAAGTTCCAGTCCTGGGATCACGACAACGAGATCGTGCTCGTGAAGAACCCTGACTACAAGGGCAACCGAACCCCGAAGAACGACGGTGTGACCTTCAAGGTCTACACCAAGGATGACGCAGCCTACGCCGACATCCAGTCCGGCGCCCTCGATGTGATGGAATCCGTGCCGGCCTCCGCCACCAAGACCTTCGAAACCGATGAGACCGTGCAGGCCTACAACAAGGCCGGTTCCGTCATCCAGCAGTTCACCATTCCGTCCAGCCTGAAGCACTTCGAAGCTGGTACCGAAGAAGGCACCCTGCGTCGTCAAGCCATCTCCATGGCCATCAACCGTGAGAACATCTGCGACAAGGTGCTCAACGGCACCGGCACTCCGGCCGTTGACTTTACCTCTCCGCTGACCCCGGGCTACTCTGATTCCCTCAAGGGCGTCGGCAACCTGAAGTACAACGAGAAGAAGGCCAAGGAACTCTGGGAGAAGGCCAATGCTATCAGCCCGTGGACTTCCGATGACAAGCTCACCTTCGCTTACAACGCTGACGGTGGCCACGAGACCACCTACACCGCTGTGGTGAACTCCATCAACAACACGCTTGGTTCCGAAGTGGCTGCCACCAACCCGTACCCGACTTTCAACGATTACCGTACCGCCGTGTCCGATCGCAAGGTTCAGGGTGCATTCCGTAGCGGCTGGCAGCCGGATTATCCGTCCGCCGAAAACTACCTGGTGGCCAATTACGCTTCCGCCGCTGCTGATGGCAATGGTTCCAACGATGGCGATTACAAGAATTCGGAGTTCGATGACCTGTGCTCCAAGGCTGCTGCCGCGCAGACCACCGATGAGGCCAATAAGCTGTACCAGCAGGCTCAGGAAGTGCTGCTCAACGATCTCCCGGCCGTTCCGCTGTACTACGCCAACGCCTACGGTGTGGCTGCTACCGGCGTTTCCGGTTTCGAAATGAACTGGCAGAACCTGCCGGTCTACGAGAACATGACCAAGTCCGGCAAGTGAGCCGATCTTCGTGAGTGAATCTCGCTGAGCCAATTGCAGGAAGGGGCGGATCATATCCGTTCCTTCCTTTCCATGTAATACGCACCGTTTCAGGGTGACATCAGTGTGGCCAAGAGGCGTCAGGGGGTAGATGCCGGTAGCCAAGCATTTTTCCCAGCTGATTCCCATGAAACTGCAATATAAAGCAGTTTGTTGTGTGTTGCCACAAAACTTGCGGGGTAAATCGTTAACCTTCCCCGATGATTATGAGTAATAATCTGAAAAAGGTTGACAATGAATAAGCAAAAAAGGAGAAACCAATGGGCAGATATCTTCTGCGACGCATTCTGCAGATGATCCCTGTGGTTCTCGGCACGACGCTTTTGGTGTACGCCCTGGTGTTCGCGTTGCCGGGCAACCCGGTTAAGGCGATGTTTGGCGATAAGCCGGTCAATGAGGCCGTCGCCGCACAGATTCGTGCCGAATACAATCTGGATAAACCGTTCATCGTGCAGTATTTGCTGTTCCTGAAAAATGCGCTGACTCTTGACTTCGGCAAGACTTTCTCCGGTCAGCTGGTCATCGACCAGATCGGACGTGCATTCCCGGTCACCATCAAGCTTGCGCTGATGGCTTTCGTGTTCGAAGCCGTGTTCGGCGTGATCTTCGGCGCGATTTCCGGCCTGAACAAGGGCAAGTGGTGCGATACCGTGATCCTGATTATCTCTCTGTTGCTCATCTCCGTACCGACCTTCGTCACGGGCTTCCTTGCCCAGTATTTCTTAGGCGTGAAGTTGCGTCTGCTTCCAGTTACGGCCGGTGCCAATCCAGGATTCATCGACCTGCTGATGCCAGCAATGGTGCTTGGATCTGTGTCTATGGCATATATCATCCGATTGAGTCGTTCGGAGATTTCTTCCAATATCGCGCTTGACTATGTGCGCACCGCACGTGCCAAAGGCATGGACAACAGGTCGGTCATGAATCGTCACGTTTTGCGTAACTCCATGATTCCTGTCGTCACTTACCTTGGTCAGGATCTTGGCGCACTGATGGGCGGTGCCATGATTTCCGAAACCATCTTCAACGTGCATGGCATTGGTTACCTGACTTATCAAGGCATTCTCAAGGGTGAAGGCAATCTGGTGGTGTCCATTGTGACTCTGCTTATGCTGATCTTCGCAGTGTGCAACCTGCTGGTCGATATGCTCTATGCGGCGCTTGATCCGCGAATCCGCTACGCGTGAGTTGGGAGGATTGAACAATGACTGATATGAACGAGACGAATCTTTCTCACACGCTTCCGGGACAGGAACGATATGTTGCTCCTCTCGAGGAGACGCCGCTTAAGGACGTTGACTCGGTAGATGAGTCCGCACCGGCTTCAAGCCTTTGGGCTGACGCATGGCGTACCCTGCGCAAGAACCCGATGTTCATCATTTCCGCTGTGCTTATTGTGTTCATTATCTTCGTGGCGCTGTTCCCAGGAGTGATGACCAAGCAGAATCCGAACTACTGCACGCTTGAGAACTCCTTGGAACCGGCTTCGAAGGGACATCCTTTCGGATTCGATCTGCAAGGCTGCGATGTGTACTCCCGCGTGGTGCATGGTACTCGTACCTCGCTGAGCGTCGGCGTGTTCGCTACGGTGCTGGTGGTGCTGTTGGGTACGCTGATCGGTGCGTTGAGTGGTTTCTTCGGAGGCTGGGTCGACACCATTCTCAGCCGTTTGACCGATATTTTCCTGGCTTTGCCGATTTTGCTTGGTGCCATCGTGGTGCTGCAGATGTTCAAGACCAACGATTCCATTTGGAAGATTATTCTGGTCATGACGTTATTCGGCTGGACATCCGTTGCGCGAATTGCGCGAGGCGCTGTTATGGAAGCTAAGAATCTGGAGTTCAATACGGCTTCCACCGCACTTGGCTCCACGCCGTGGCGTAACCTGTTCCGCCACATTCTGCCGAATTCCTTGGCACCGATCATTGTGGTGGGCACAACGTCTCTGGCTACATACATCGTGTTGGAAGCAACCTTGAGCTTCCTTGGTGTGGGTCTGCCGACCACTACCGTCAGCTGGGGTGGCGACATCTCCAATGCGCAGTCCATTCTGCGTACCGATCCGATGGTGCTGTTCTACCCGTCCGCGGCACTTGCCATCACTGTGCTTGCCTTCATCATGATGGGTGACGCCGTGAAGGATGCGCTTGATCCGAAGAGCCGTACGTGAGTGTAAGTGAGGGATATTCGATGACTGAAATGAATACCGAAAACAAGCTCGAGGCCATGCAACGTGCCAACGGTCCGCTGCTGGAAGTCAAGAACCTCCAGGTCGACTTCACCACTGATGATGGCCAGCCGGTACATGCGGTTCGCAACTCCTCTTTCAGCGTATACCCGGGTCAGTGGGTGGCTATCGTTGGTGAGTCCGGCTCCGGCAAGTCCACGTCCGCTATGGCGGTGCTTGGTCTGCTTCCGGGCACAGGCCATGTGGTCGGAGGATCCATCAAGCTTGACGGCGAGGAAATCTCCGGTTACAAGCAGAGGGATTTCGACAAGTTGCGCGGCAACAAGATGGGTCTTGTCCCGCAGGATCCGATGAGCAACCTGAACCCGGTGTGGCGTATCGGTACCCAGGTGAAGGAGGCTCTGGCCGCCAACAATATGGATATCGCCCATGAGAAGCGTTCCTCGCTGTCGAAGGCTCTCGCCGATGCCGATGTCGAACTTAAAGGCAACGACGATGAAACTTTCCTTGGCTCCAAGGAGCTTCCTGAGCTGTTGTCCGCGGCGAAGGAAGCGCTGTCCAAGATCGGTAAGACCGGCGACGACTTCGACAAGACCGTGGCGTACTTCGAGTCGGAGTGGGTCCCAGGATCTGAAACGCGTTGGCGCGTGGCCGACGACCTGATCAAGGTCGGCGTGGCCGAGGATGACGCTTGGTACATCGCCAAGAAGTATGTAATCGGCTCCACCATGGATGACCGCATCGCAGGTCTTCTTTCTGAGGCTGGTCTGCCGGATGCCGCCACTCGTGCACGCCAGTATCCGCACGAGTTCTCCGGTGGTATGCGCCAGCGTGCGCTCATCGCCATCGGCTTGGCATGCCGTCCGGAACTGCTGATCGCTGACGAGCCGACCTCCGCGCTTGACGTGACCGTGCAGAAGAAGATTCTTGATCATCTCCAGATGCTCACCGATTCGTTGGGAACCGCAGTGCTGTTCATCACCCATGACTTGGGTTTGGCGGCTGAGCGTGCGCAGCACATCGTGGTTATGTACAAGGGGCAGGTCGTTGAATCCGGCCCGTCTCTGGAAGTGCTGCAGCATCCGCAGCATCCATACACCAAGCGACTGGTGGCGGCGGCGCCGTCGTTGGCCTCGCAGCGCATCATCTCCGTCAAGGAGCATGGTGGCGATGCCAGCGGCGTGATGGAACACAAGGTGAATGAAGATTCCCTGAAGTCCGGCGAATCCATCATCACGGTGGATCATCTGACACGCGAGTTCAAGCTGCCGCGCAAGAAGGAGATGTTCAAGGCCGTTGACGATGTGAGCTTTTCCGTCAAGAAGGGTACCACGCTGGCAATTGTGGGCGAGTCCGGTTCCGGCAAGTCCACGGTGGCCAACATGGTGCTGAAGCTGCTTGAACCGACCTCAGGCACCGTCACTTATGAAGGCAAGGACATTTCCGGCTTCCAAGGCAAGGAATTGCTTGACTTCCGCCGCCACGTGCAGCCGGTATTCCAGAATCCGTATGGCTCGCTTGACCCGATGTACTCCATTTACCGTTCCATCGAAGAACCACTGCGTATCCACGGCATTGGAGACAAGAAGAGTCGTGCTGCCCGCGTGCGTGAGTTGCTCGATATGGTGGAACTGCCGTGGTCCGTGCGTTTCCGCTACCCGAACGAGCTTTCCGGTGGTCAGCGTCAGCGCATCGCCATCGCACGAGCCATGGCTCTCGATCCGGACGTGATTGTCTGCGACGAGGCCGTATCCGCTTTGGACGTGCTGGTGCAGGATCAGGTGTTGCGATTGCTCAATGACCTGCAGACGGAAAAGGGCCTGAGCTACCTGTTCATCACCCACGATTTGGCGGTTGTGCGTCAGATCGCCGATGAGGTTGTGGTGATGCAGCACGGCAAGCTTGTGGAGCACGCCACCACTGACGAGGTCTTCGACCATCCGCAGAAGCAGTACACCCGTGATCTGCTTGGCGCCATCCCCGGCGGCAAGCTGCAGCTCGGTCTTGACTGATTTGATGCGATAACATCATCAAGATAAGCCTTCGGCATGTGCCGAGGGCTTTTCTTGTATGCAAGCTAGGCTAGAACGCTATGACGATCACTATCACGACTTCCAATGTGAACGGAATCCGAGCGGCAAAACGCAAAGGCATCGAGGAGTGGGCCGGACGCAACACACCTGACGTGTGGTGTATGCAGGAGGTGCGTGCCCCGCAAAACGAAATCGATCCTATTTTCGACGAATTCGGTTTCGAATACTCAACGGCGGGACGTATTTCCGATCAGAGCGAACTGCATCGTATGAACGAGATTTGCCGTATCAAGGGGCGTGCCGGCGTAGGTCTGTTGTCGGCATTGCCGGTTGTCGACAAACGATATGGATTGCCGGGACTTGAGGATGACGTCGATTCCGGCCGTTGGATCGAAGCGGACATGCAAACTCCACAAGGCTATGTCATTACCGTGGTTTGCGTGTATGTGCATGCGGGAAATACCGATGATCCGGAAAAAATGAAGCAGAAATACCGTTTCCTCGACACCATGCTGATACGCATGGAACAGTTGCGTGACGAGGCAGCACACGGCGGAAAACAAGCGGTGCTCTGCGGTGATTTCAACATCGCGCACACGCCGCTCGACATCAAAAACGCCAAAGCCAACGAAACGCATGCCGGATTCCTCCCCGAGGAGCGCGCATATGTCGACAAATGGTTGGGAGAACTGGAGTTTGTGGATGTGATGCGTAATCTCGCCGGAGACATCCAAGGACCGTACACATGGTGGAGCCAGCGCGGTCGTGCATTCGACAACAATGTCGGCTGGAGGATCGACTATCAGTTCGCAACACCGGAACTGGCGGAAACGGCCTGCGGATTCGTGATCGATAAGGCTCCGACCTACGACCTGCGCTGGTCCGATCATGCGCCGCTCAGCATTATGTATGACATTTAAGCCACTTTTTATCGTGAACAGACTGGGAATTGGAATATCACACCCCGATTCCCAGCCCATATTAAGCATAGGTGCTAGGCTATTCACGGTTGCAACTGTTATGAAATGAGGAACATCATGGGATTGTTTGGATTCGGTAAGAAGAAGCATCAGAGCAAGGAAGCTCTTGAAGCGGCCGCCGGAGAAAACGAAGAGGCTGTCGACGCAGCTGAAAATGTTGACGAAGCTCAGGAAGTTGTGGCGCTTCCGGAGCCTTCCGCTGAATACGAGGGCCGCGGTGACGAGCATGGTCCGTGGGATGTGGAAGATGAGAACGTTCCCGACTACGACGAGTACCTCGATATGGGATCATATTATCTGCCGTTCCTGAAGGGCATTGAATTGCGAGTGAAGGCCAACCGTGCCACCCAGCAGGTTCTTGGCACCACCATCACCTACGGTTCCTCCAGTGTGGAGATTGAGGCATTCGCGGCACCGAAGACGCTCGGATTGTGGGATGACGTTCGTGCCGACCTGATTGAAGCCAACAAGGACGCGAAGGAAGTCGAAGGCGTATTCGGCACCGAACTGGCATTGCCGGTTACCGTCAAGGGTGGACGCAAGGTGCTTACCCGCATCGTAGGCGTCGACGGTCCGCGTTGGATGTTGCGCGGCATCTTCTCAGGCAAGGCTGCCACCGATCCTGAGGGTGAGGAAGCAAAGGCATTGAACCAGTTCTTCGCTGATATTGTGGTGGAACGAGGCGATGATCCGTTGGCGCCACGCGACCTTATTCCCATGCATCCGCCGGTCGCTCCGGCCGAACGCAAGGCTGCGAAGGCAGCTGCGGAAGAGGCTGAGCAGAAGACTGAGATTCCCGGCAAACCGAAGGGTCCATTCGACTCCGACCAGCAGGTTGAGGTCAAGACCACGCTGTCTCGTGGACCGATGTTCTCCGAAGTGCGTTGAGCCGCTTGAACCGATAGCTAATACGTATGGCTGAAACCGAAGCGAAAAAACGAACTGGTCTTGGTGCGCTTGCCGACGCCGGTAATACTGACGATTTTTCCGTGATCGACGCCATCGGCGGTCCGAGAGGCGTTATCGAATCGATGCTGCCGGGCGTCGTGTTCGTGGCACTGTTCGTCATCACGTCCAATTTGCAACTGACCATCGGCGTGTCCGCTGCGTTGGCCGTGCTGCAGGTGATCGTGCGCCTGTGCCAACGACAGTCCGTCATGGGAGCGGTATCAGGCTTGCTGGCAGTAGGTATCTGCCTGATCTGGGCATGGAACAGTCACGAGGCACGTAACTATTACATGTTCGGATTCCTCACCAACGCCTTTTACGTTGTTTTGCTGACGATTTCACTGCTGGTCCGGGTGCCTGGCTTAGGATTGGTCATCGAGTTCATCCGAACGTTGCCGACTGAACATTTTCGTGCCTGGCTTGCCGATTGGCGAGGTGACAAGGCGCTCAATCGCGCCTATACCATCATCACCGCAATGTGGGTTGGAGTGTTCGCGCTGCGTCTGATCGTGCAGGTGCCGCTCTATCTCGGCAATCACGTCGGCTGGCTGGGAACAGCGCGTCTGCTGATGGGCATTCCGTTCTGGGCGCTCGCGATTTGGGTCTCGTATCTGATCGTGGCGACGCCAATGCACCGACATAAGATGATGCAGGAAGTTTCTGAAGACGATGCTGAGGCAGCACAAACTACCGAAATGAGGGAAGAGCACTGATGGAATCGACCATCCGCATTGAACGGTACGCCGACCAGGGTCGTTGCGTCGGTCATATTGACGGACGTGTTGTGTTCGTGCGATTCGCATTGCCGGGCGAACTGGTCCGTGTCGCATTGGACGAGCCGCATGATCGTGAGGATCGCTTCTGGACAGGCGAAGTGGTGGAAGTACTCGAAGCGAGCGAAGACCGTACTGATCCAATATGGTCGTTGGCTGGACCCCTTGCCATGGGCGGTGGTGTCGGCGGCGCTGACTTGGTGCATGTGTCGCTTGCAGGGCAACTGAAATGGAAAGTCACGTCGGTGGCCGAACAGATGGCAAGACTCGGCCACGTCGACGTGGAAGTGCCCATTGAGCGTATGTCGGAAGACGATGCGGAGCGAGGTTTGCATTGGCGTACTCGCATCGAGATGATTGCTGATGCTGATGGGCGTCCGTCGATGCACCGTCGAGGCACGCATGTGCGCGTTCCGATTGATACCATGCCGTTGGCCAGCCGTACGTTGCTGGAAGTGGCCGAACGTGAGCATGTGTGGGAAGGGAGCTTCGAACCGGGTTCCCAGATTCGTCTATCCGTTCCGGAACCTCGCGATAATGCGCCGATTTCAGACAATTACGCCGTGCTTGTGAACGGCGAGGTGGTTGCTGGAAGCCGTGAGCTTACGGAAAAGGTGATTGTCGCCGGCCGTGAATTCGAATACAATGTGGATGCAGGCGGTTTCTGGCAGATGCATAGGCATGCGCCGATCGCTTTGACCAACCATGTGATCGATTTGGTACGCGGCGAGCTTGACGGTGCCAAATCCGCATGTCTGTGGGATTTGTATTCCGGTTCGGGTCTGTTCACGCTGCCGTTGGCCACGCTGACGGCGGAGCGCACTCGCATGTTGAGCGTCGAAGGCGGCAAAACTGCGGTAAGGAACGCGCAACGTAATTTGAGGCACATTCATCTGGGTAATGTCGATGCGCGTGTGGGCGACGTGGCGAAAACACTTGCCAACGTGCGCAATGATCTCGCCAAGCCAGATGTGGTGGTGCTTGATCCGCCCCGTGCTGGCGCCCGCGCAAAGGTGTGCAGGCAGATTGCCGACGCCGAAGCGAAAAGTGTGGTCTATATCGCATGCGATCCGGCAAGCCTTGCCAGAGATACCGCCACGCTCGTGTTACTTGGCTACGAATTGGCGGATATCCGCGCGTTCGACATTTATCCCATGACCCATCATGTGGAGACTGTGGCGCTGTTCAGAAAGCACGAACAGTGAGCATGCCGTTATTCGCAAGTCGTGCGTTTTTTGGAATGACTGCGATTACGTTGTCTTGCGCGGCGCTATCTGGTTGCGTGCCGTCGAATGCCGCGGTGGGGGATACGCAATCTCCCAATACTGCGGTGGCGCACTCCATGGAGGATCGTGACAGCCTGTCCATCGCCATGATTGGATCGGATGATGTCACCGCCGATTCCATGGCAATGGATGCCATGGAAGCCGGTAAACTCAAGCCGGTGTACATTACCGTCTCGGGCACTGTGGACGCGCAATCCACCGCGCAGCAAGGCGTGCGTGACATGGCGCAACGCAAGGCCGACCTCATTATCATCGCAGGAATCGACGCGAACGAAGCCAATGCCGAAAACTGGAATGATGCTTTGGAAACCGCAAGAACAGCGGGCGTTCCAGTGGTGCTTCTCAATCCTATCGCCGTGCCGAAAGACAACAAACTGTATGCGGCTACCATGACGGTCAACGATCGTATGACCGACGCGATACCGCTCGACGATGCTGCTGTGGCCGTGGCCAATAATGATCCTCACGACCGGGAAATGCTGGTAACCACGATTACCCACTGATATGGTTTTGCACCATGTCGGTATGAATGACCAGCAGTTCGTCTTTTGATGAAATACCCTGAAAATTCCCTGATTTTTACCTGTGTTTCACAAGAAGTTGACCGGAAAACGGGAGTGTGACGGTAGGCTGGCAATCATGAGCGAAAGTCGAACAATGCCCCTCATCGAAGAGACGGGGCTGACACAAGGCGAAGTGATCGCCCTCAGGGAAAGCGGATTGGACAATGTGGTCAAGGCATCGACCTCACGTTCGCTTATCGATATCGTGCGAGCCAACGTGTTCACCTTGTTCAACGGCATCATCTTTGCGGCCATGGTTATGGTATTGATCACTGGATCGTGGAGAGACGCGGTGTTCGGCATGATCATCATCATCAATACCGGCATAGGCATCTGCACCGAATTGAAAGCCAAGCGTACTCTTGACAAACTGTCGATTCTGGTGGCTTCCGACTATCTTGTGCACCGCGACGGCAAAGACGTTGAAATACCGCACAACGATATCGTGCTCGGTGATTTCATGTGGATCCGTTCCGGCGAACAGGTGCCCGCGGACGCGCAGATCGTGCACACTTGGGGACTGGAGCTGGACGAATCCATGCTTACCGGCGAATCACGGACCGTACGCAAGGGCGAAGGCTGCGATATTTTCTCTGGATCCACCGCCATCTCCGGCATGGCGTTGGTGAAAGTCACCGCCGTAGGAGAGCACAGTTACGCGGCCAAACTTACCGCACGGGCGAAGGTTTACAGGAAAACCGTATCCGACCTAAACAAGGGCATCAACACGATTCTGAAATTCATGACCTTCCTGGTGGTGCCGCTCTGCGTACTGCTCATCTGGTCGCAGGTACGCACTGTTGGCGGCTGGAATGTGGCCATTTCGACCGGCGAATGGCGTTCCGCGGTCATTTCCGCAGTGGCCGGTGTGGTCGGTATGATCCCGGAAGGCCTGGTGCTGCTCACCTCGCTGAATTTCGCGCTCGCAGCCATTCGTTTGGCACGTAAGAACACGCTGGTGCAGGAGCTGGAATCCGTGGAGACTCTCGCTCGTGTGGATTGCCTGAACCTTGACAAAACCGGTACTGTCACCGACGGCACCATCCGACTCGATTCGTTGGAATTGCTGGGTGTTCGTGGCCCCGACGACATGCGAGGCACCGTGAACGAGCATGACGTCAGACAGGCTCTATTCGACCTATCGAACGAAGGACAGCCCAACGGTACAGGGCAAGCGATTCTGTCTGGACTACGGGAACAGGGATTTGCGGACGGCACTGTCGAGGCACGAGTACCGTTCTCGTCGGCGCGCAAGTGGAGTTCGATCTATGACGGCAATGCAGTGTGGACGATGGGTGCGCCGGAAGTCATTCTTTCCCAAATCAACGGCGACCATGCCGACATACTCAAACAAGTCAATGATCTCGCCAATGACGGCAACCGTGTGCTGCTGGTCGCGCGAATCTACGGTGCAGCGCCCGACGATTACGAAACCGATCCAAAACTCAATCCGGCATCGTGCCCTGTCGCATTGGTGTGCTGTTCCGAACATATTCGCGCCGACGCCGAAGAAACGCTTGCATGGTTCCGTGAACAAGGCGTGCGTTGCCGCATCATCTCTGGTGACAATCCCGTAACCGTCGGCGCGATCGCAAGAAAAGTGCATCTGACCGGCGAACATGAACCACGATTCATGGACGCGCGTGAGCTGCCCGCTGACATTACGGAGCTGGCGCAAGTACTGGAAAACGTGGATGTGCTTGGGCGTGTGCTGCCCGATCAGAAAAAGGCGATCGTGGAGGCATTGCATGCAGGTGAGCATGTGGTGGCGATGACCGGCGACGGCGTGAACGACGCGCTCGCCATCAAAGAGGCCGATCTGGGTATTGCGATGGGCAATGCTGCGCCCGCCACCAAGGCCGTGGCACAGGTGGTGCTTGTCGATTCGAAGTTCTCACATCTGCCCGATGTGGTGGCGCGAGGGCGTCAGGTTATGGCCAATATGGAACGTGTAGCAAGCCTATTCCTTGTGAAAACCGTGTATTCCGCACTGATTTCGTTGGGCGTGGTGCTGACGCAGATACCATTCCCGTATCTGCCTCGCCACATCACATATGTGGGCGGATTGACGATTGGCATGCCGGCATTCATTCTTGCGTTGGCTCCGAACACGCGTCGTTATATTCCAGGATTCCTGAAACGCGTGCTGCATTTTGCTGTGCCCTGCGGTGTGGCGGTCGGATTGTCGATTTTGTCCACGTCGTGGCTGCTGCCGATATTCATGAAGTGGAATGTGCAGGATTCGGGTGCGCAGTTGGCGATGCTGCGTGGCGTCAACGCGATTATTCTGCTCATGATGGGAGTGTTCGTGCTTGCGCGGGTGGCAAAGCCGTTGCATTCGTGGCGTGGCATATTGGTATTGGCCTTTGCCGCAATTGGATTCGGGGGCATGCTCGTAAAACCGGTGGCGAATTTCTTCGCGCTGGTGGTGCCGACCGGGCAGATGCTGGCTGCGACGGCGGTGGCAATGGTGCTTTCGGCACTCGTGTTCTTGGTGTGTTTGCGTTTGGTGCCGAAAATTCCGAGTATTGTCCCATACTTTAAGAAGACACGCCAGAGCTGAATTAACTTGGCTGTATCGTAGGCGACGAATAATCAGCTGTGTTATACAGCCAAAAAGCTCGGAGGTAGCATGTCTGTGCGCGACGACCAGCTCGACACCCTGAAGGTGGACGGCAAGGATTATGAATATTACCGCATCGCAGATCTGCCGGGCATCGATCATCTGCCGTATTCGTTGAAGGTTCTCGTCGAGAACCTGGTACGTAACATCGATGGCGCCAACATCACGGATGATCATGTCAAGGCACTGTTGGATTGGGATCCGGCTGCACAGCCGAGTCATGAGATCCAGTTCACCCCGTCCCGCGTGGTCATGCAGGATTTCACCGGCGTGCCCTGCATTGTGGATCTTGCCACCATGCGTGATGCGGTCAAGGATCTTGGGGGAGATCCTGAGGTCGTCAACCCGCAGGTGCAGTCCGACATGGTCATCGACCATTCCGTACAGATCGACAAGTACGGCATCGCCGACGCGGTCGAACAGAACATGGACATCGAATACCAGCGCAACGGCGAACGTTACCAGTTCCTGCGTTGGGGTCAGCAGGCATTCAAGAACTTCCGCGTGGTACCGCCGGGAACGGGCATCATCCACCAGGTCAATATCGAATATCTCGCCAAGGTCATCATGACCAAGGTCGAAGAAAACGGTGGCAAGACTCTTGCCTATCTTGATTCCTGCGTGGGCACCGACTCGCACACCACCACCGTCAATGGCTTGGGCGTGCTCGGTTGGGGCGTTGGCGGCATTGAAGCCGAAGCGGCCATGCTTGGACAGCCGATCTCCATGCTGGTGCCGCGTGTTGTCGGTTTCAAGCTTACCGGTTCCATTCCTGAAGGCGTCACCGCCACCGACGTGGTGCTGACCATCACCGATATGCTTCGCCAGCATGGTGTGGTCGGCAAATTCGTGGAATTCTACGGTGATGGCATCGCCTCGGTGCCGCTGGCCAACCGTGCCACCATCGGCAACATGGGTCCGGAATTCGGCTCCACCTGCGGCATTTTCCCAATCGACGGCGTCACTCTCGACTATCTGCGCTTGACTGGCCGTTCCGAAGAACAGATCGCATTGGTCGAAGCGTATGCCAAGGCGAACAAGCTGTGGGGCGACACCACCGATCCAAACTACGTCGAACCGCAGTATTCCGAATACCTGGAACTCGACCTCGGTACTGTCGTACCGTCGATCGCTGGCCCGAAGCGCCCGCAGGATCGCATCAAACTGTCTGAATCCAAAGCGAAATTCGTCGAAACCTTGCCCGCGTACGAAACGGACAAGACCGTGCAGGAGCCGGTTGCCGTTTCCACCGACTTCCGCGGTGACTTCGACATCACCAACGGTGATGTGGCGATCGCATCCATCACCTCGTGCACAAACACATCCAATCCGTCCGTGATGATCGCAGCCGGTTTGATTGCACGCAACGCGCATGCCAAGGGTTTGAAGCCCAAGCCGTGGGTCAAGACCTCGCTCGCACCGGGTTCCCAGGTTGTGGCCGACTATCTTAAGGCGGCTGGCTTGCAGGACGATCTCGACGCGCTCGGTTACCAGCTGGTCGGTTTCGGCTGCGCCACCTGCATCGGCAACTCCGGCCCGTTGCTGCCGGAAATCTCCGAAGCCATCAACGCCAACGATCTGACCGTCACCTCAGTGCTGTCGGGCAACCGCAACTTCGAAGGCCGCATCAGCCCGGACGTCAAGATGAACTACCTGGCATCTCCGCCGCTCGTCATCGCCTATGCGCTCGCTGGCACCATGGATTTCGATTTTGAAACTCAGCCGCTTGGCGAGGATCCGGACGGCAATGATGTGTATCTGAAGGATATCTGGCCCACCAATAGCGAGGTTGCCGCCGTGGTGGACGGTACCGTCAGCCGTGAGATGTTCCTGAAGGATTACGCTTCCGTATTCGAAGGCGACCGTCGTTGGAAAGGACTTGACGTTCCAGAAGGCGAACTGTTCGCATGGAATGAGGATTCCACCTACGTGCGTAAGCAGACGTTCTTCGATGGCATGAAGGCCACACCGGATCCCGTCGAAGACATTCATGGCGCCCGCGTGCTCGCACTGCTCGGTGATTCCGTGACCACCGACCATATTTCTCCAGCCGGCGCGTTCAAGGCTTCCAGTCCTGCTGGCAAGTACCTGACCGACCGTGGCGTCGAACCGAAGAACTTCAACTCCTATGGTTCCCGTCGAGGCAATCATGAGGTCATGGTACGTGGCACGTTCGGCAATATCCGACTGCGCAACCAGTTGCTCGCGTCCGTGGGGGAAGAGGTCACTCCGGGCGGTTTCACCTACGATTTCCTTGACCAGAAGCCGACCACGATCTTCGAAGCATCCCGCGACTACATCGAACATGATGTTCCGCTGGTGGTGCTCGCAGGCAAAGAATACGGCACCGGTTCCTCCCGCGACTGGGCTGCCAAGGGAACCGTCATGCTCGGCGTCAAAGCCGTCATCACCGAAAGCTTCGAACGTATCCATCGTTCGAACCTGATCGGCATGGGTGTGCTGCCGCTGCAGTTCCCCGCAGGCGAGTCCTATGAGAGCCTCGGCCTTGATGGCACCGAAACGTACGATATCGCCGGCGTTGAAGAATTCAACAATGGCATTATTCCGAAGACGGTGCATGTCACTGCCACCCACGAAGACGGTTCCACAACCGAATTCGACGCGGTCGTACGCATCGACACCCCAGGCGAGGCCGACTACTACCGCAACGGAGGCATCCTTCAGTATGTGCTGCGCAATCTCATGAAATAAATAATCACATGATTGAGATCGGCAAATAACAAAGCCCGTGTCGCACTGTGCAATGCAGTATGACACGGGCTTTGTTGCTACCGGTTTTTCATGCGTTTGATACTACGGCGGAATCGGTCTGTCTCGTCACATTGTTGACCCAACGATACTTTCGATAATGCAGCAAAGCAGGAATCATCTTGATGCATTCGTCGGTATTCAGCAAAGCATAGACCGCCAATACCGGCAACTTCCACACGAAAGCCGCCAACAGACCGACCGGTACGACGACAAGCCACATAACGCTCGCATCGCAGACAAGTCCGAACCGGGAATCGCCTCCGGCAGGGAAAATACCGGCGATAGTCAGATTGGCCATGCACCCGCATGCCGCATAATAGGCGCAGATAAACAGCATAACCGACAGATAACGCGTGGCCTGCGGCGTCAATCCCGCCCACTGCAACGCCAAAGGACGTGCCGCGATAATCAACAGGCCGGTTCCAACGCCAACTGCCGCCACCAGTACACAGAGCCTGTCGCCCATAACCTTCGCCTGATCGAAAGCATTGCGGCCAAGCAGATTACCGACAAGAATGCCGCCCGCATTGCCAAGGCCAAGACTCAAACAGACCAACAGATCCTTGACGATATTCGCAATGGAATTGGCCGCCACCGCATCCGTACCAAGATGACCCATAATCACGGTGTACATGGTGAAACCGCAGCCCCAAACCAGCTCATTGCCAAGCACGGGCAGACTATACTTCCAAAAATCCTTCTGCAACGCCACATCCGGATGCAACATCATCGACAACCGCAAACGTGGGCGGCCATTGCGGCTGGCTACAAGCACAGACCACACCAGTTCGATGGCTCGGGAAATCACCGTGGAAATCGCCGCGCCGAAAATACCCAATGCGGGTAAACCGAACCAACCATAGATCAGCACCGCGTTCAGCGCAACATGCACGATCACGCCAACCGTGCTTACCGTCATTCCGGTAACCGCCGCACCCACATTCTTCATCAGACACAAATACATTTGCGACGAACCGATGAACAGGTACGAAACCGACGAAACCCGCAAATACTGTGAGCCGATGGCAATCAGCGTCGCATCGTTCGTCATAATCGACATCAACGTTTCCGGAATGAGTAGCGTCAATGCGAAAAACACCAGCGACAATCCGCCAGCATACAGCATGATGAACGCCAAGACACGTTCGACGGCATTCGTGTTGCCCGCACCCCAATACTGGGCCACCAGAATGCTCATGCCAAGCGTGAGCGCGGCAAGACACAAACTGAAAATGAACTGGAACTGCGTGGCAAGAGACACTGCCGACAGCTCGTTTTGACCGACGTTCGTCAGCATAAGAGTGTCGGCGCACGATGACAGCGCCAGCATCAGTTGTTGAAACGCGATGGGCAGGGCGAGCGTCAACGTCTGTCGAAGAAACTCGCGCCAAGTGATGGAAGATTGCATGATGATGTGAGGATGGTGCGGTGCGTGAACTAACGATTTACTGAATCGAATCCTTCCAAGCGTGATATTCCGCGGCCTTGCCTTCCCAATATTCGCGGTCGGCGTCGGTGATCTCACGGATCACATGGCATGGATTGCCGACTGCCACCGAATGCGAAGGAATGTCCTTGACCACCACTGATCCGGCACCGATCACCACATCATCGCCGATGGTGACGCCAGGGCCGACCACCACATTGCCGCCGAACCAGACATCGTTGCCAATGGTGATCGGACGAGCGCCTTCAGGGCCGGAGGAACGCACCGTCGCATCGATCGGATGATACGGCGTGTACAGGCCCACTCGGGGGCCGAAGAACACGCGGTCGCCGATGGTGATGCGTGCCACGTCAAGGAAAATGCAATCCATGTTGGCATAGAAATTCTTGCCGATGAACGTGTTGCATCCATAATCGCAGTTGAATGGGGGTTCCACGAATCCACCCTCTCCAAATGCGCCGAACAGTTCGTGAAACAGTTCGTCACGTTCTTTGAACGCGTCATATTCGGACGTGTTGATGGCCTGCACCAGGCGACGCTTGCGCATATTCGCTTCCTGCTGTTGCGGACTATCGGCCACATACAGTTCGCCGGAGAGCATACGCTCCCATTCGTCGCGTGCCGGATGATTGGTGGGTTCCACCATGCTGCCTCCTCTGCTGTATTACGTCAATCGATTGACGTGACATATCATGTTCCATTCAACGGCATCATTATTCGTTGACACTGTATTTCGTTGTATTATCGTTCTTGATTTTCGTATTATTTACCGTATCCACTGATGGGGTATTGCATGGGACAGATGGGATTAGACGTTCGTGACGTGCAGGTCGGACAAAACGAACAAACGGAACAGCCTGAACTTGCGCAAGACGGTCGTCTTCCATATGAGTTCATGCCGGTCACCAACTGGGGACGCAAGCCCAACGGCGCGGAAATGGTGCAATATGATGCGCCGATGTTCTTCTCATTCACCGAACATTCGCTGCTGCATCAGTATCCGAACATGCGCGCGGAATGCCATTGGCATATCGACTTCGAATTCACCCACATCATCCGTGGACACATGTGGTATTTCGTGAACGGCGAAAGCGTTCGTCTCGAAGAAGGCCAAGGCATTTTCGTGAATTCGCGCCAATTGCATTACGGTTTCACCGAGGACGGCACCGATTGCGAATTTTCCTGCACTCTGCTGAACCCTTCATGCATGTGCATGCCGAACATGGTTTATGAACGCTTTGTGGCTCCGTTGATGGCGGACGAACGGCTCCCGTACATGGTGTGTGATCCTGAAGATGAGCATGGATCCGCGTTGCTGGAATGCATGATGCGGCTGCATGATGCGAAATTCGGTCAGATGCCGGCTGCCCAGACCATGCATCCCGCCACCGTTGACAATATGAAATTAAAGGATGATACGGCATCGTTGACCGTGCTCAGCTGTTTTTATACGATGGTGCGTGAACTGACGGCCATAGCGGGCGAACATGGCAAGAATGGTTCTTCCAAATACGACAGGAAGAATCCGAAGATTGCTATTTTGAGCAAGATGATTGATTACGTGCAGCACAATTACGTTCGACAGATCACCCTGGAGGAGATTGCTTCAGCAGGGTCCGTCGGCCGTACGAAATGCGCGCAGATCTTCCATGAGATGGTCGATCAGACGCCGATTGAATTCGTCAATGACGTGCGTATGAGAGCTGGAGCGGAAATGCTGGACACCACATCGATGCCGGTTTCCGACATCGCCAAAAAACTTGGTTTCTCATCATCGACATTCTTCACGCGCACGTTCAAGCAGTACATGCATACGACGCCCACGGCCTACCGGAGGAATATGCTCAAGTAGACCGTGAACGTCGTATGCGATCGTCATGCGGCTGCCACAGTGTTGGCGTCGACTACTTGGCCAACTGCGTTGTGGCGGGGGAGGCCAACGTCGGGCGGGCTCGCCGAATGCGTCCCAAGGCCAAGCCCAGACAGATGAACGCTACCGCGAACATTGCCACCAATCCGGTTGATGACGCCCACGCGCCGTAGTCCACGCCGCTCGAGGAGGCCGTACCCAGTCCGAATACGTGGTCTATCGATGAGCAGAGCCACCATCCAGGCAGCAGTTTTCCGATGATGATCATGGGATCTGGCATCATATCCACGGGGAACGCCATACCGGAAGTGAACATGACCAGCAGAGCGAACACATTGACGAAACCGTTCGTTGCCATTTCATTGAAACCGGATGACCCCAACAGGAATCCGCAAGCGATCGCCATAAGCGTGTAGACCATCAGCGACACGAACGACAAGCCTACGTTCACGGCATTCAGGCCGGTAAAGGACACTCCGGCCAGCGCCATCAACAGGAATGTCACCGCGGTATACGCAGCACATACCAGCAGACCGAACGTCCCGCATGTCAGCATTTGCTGCGCTTCCAACGACACCAGACGCGCGGGGGACGAGTAGAGCCTGCGGCGGATTTCGTTGTCGTTGAATGTGCTGACCACGAGGAACGTGCATACCGGCATGACCAGCAACAGTGGATACAAGCCGGTTTTGAGCGTGCCCGCGAACGCCGATGAGCCCGGTGTGGTGCCGTCATCTTCAGAGTCCGAGGACACCACGGCGATATGCGACTGTTTCATATCGGCGGTGGCAGCATCCAACGTCGTTGCCATGGCGGCGTCGAGCGTGCGCTGTGCCTGCGGCATGCCGAGATAGGCGGTACGCGTCAGCGAAAGAAACTCGTTGACTTTCAGCTGTGCGAGCGATCCGGCTCCGGAAGCATAACTGACGACGGTATCTATGGTCGGTTGCGTAGCCGTGGCGTTATCCGCATACTGCAGATAACGCTCGGCGAAACCTTGTGGCACAATCGCAATCAAATCAACATAATTCGATGCGACAGCCTGCTGCAACGATATGGAATCGTCATCAATGGTGACCATCTCACCGTCCAAAGCGAGGTAGGAACGCAACGATTGAGCCACATGCTCGGCGTCGTCATCACGGTCGATTACCGCAATACGGGCGGATTCCGGCTCATACGTCGTCGCTCTGGCAGCTGTGGAGCCACGCATGATCTGCCAGCTGATGGAAAACATCATCGTGCCGATCAGCACCAAGTAGATAATCACATACAATTTGCGCGCTTTGAGAATGCGCAGTGCTGCTTTACAAGTGTTCATAGCGTTGCCTCCTCAACAGAACGGTCGCCATACCAAGACAGACCAAGCTCATCGCAGCCAATACGCCCACCGTGGCAAAGAACGGGCGGAAACTGTCGTAATACAGAATGTCGTAGAACAGATTCGTAATCTGTTGCGCCGGATTCAACATGCTCAACAGGGGCGCATGCTGCGCTATCTGATCGCTTAAATCCATGGCGAACGAGCCATACAAACCGGAAAACAGCGACAGCGTGCATGCCAAGGCCGTGCACAATCCCTGCTTGGCACTCGTGGAAACACCCTGTATTGCGCCGATCAACGTGCCGAACGCGCTTGTGGCGAATGACGCCATCAAGCACGCGCCCAAGCCGGCCCATTCACGACCGCCGAGAGAAATCTGGCAGCCGAAACGAATGTACAGCATGGCCACGGTCAGACTTAGGAACGAGCAGATCCAACTGGAAAGAAAACCTGCCAGCAGCTGTTGCAGTTTCGGCAGGGGAGCGACGGAACGGCGAATGCCAAGTGCCGACAGGTTTGCCTGGGCCAACGATACCGCGTTCACCGCGAAACTCATGGCCATCATCGCGGCCATGCCGAGCAACGCGTAATAGTAGCGTGCGGTGCCGCTTGGCTTGAAATTCGTCAGCTGCACTTCCTTCGTGAACCCACTCGACGAGCCGATGCTGCCGGTGAACGCGTCATCCAACAACGCGGACGGATTGTGCTGCGCGGCATTGACCACCACGGCGGTGTTGCGATTGTACAAGTCCACGATATTGCCCAACACCGTCAGGGAAATATCCAGACCACTGCTCGACGCCATCACATCCGTGGCGGATGTTTGCGTGGCTTGGGAAATGGCCAGCTGCAGTTTCCCACTACCGTCGACGGACAGTCTGCCCTGCGCCTTGGCGTCAAGCAGTGCTCGATCCGCGGCTTCCATAGATGCGGCTTCCGTGACGGTGATGAGTTTCGGCATGGCGTCACCGTCATCATCGACCTTCGCATGATCGCCATCGGCACCGGTCGCGCCAGTATCGGACGAAATGCCGTCGACCAGCATCTGCGCGCCCGGAGAGGCGCGCCAATCGTCGTTATTAACCACGACGACGTCAACCGTGTGCAATGCGTAACTTTCCGCGATATTGCCGAACATGCCATTGAACATGGTCGCCAGAATGATGGGAAAGGCAAACAGCCAGAACAGCTGCGCTTTCTCCCTGAAATGCAATTTCAGATTGACCAGCAATGTCTGCAACATAATGTCAAACCTTTCGAACCATGATTCCGTCAGTCACGCAACGCCGTGCCGGTCAGTTCAAGGAACACATCGTTCAGCGTCGGCTGCCGGGAGGAAAGATGCCCGATATTCGTGCCATTGGATTTCAGCAACGTCAACACGTCAAGAAGATTGTGATCGCCCCGACGGCAACGTACCGTCAACTCATGACCGTCATAATCGGCGCTCATCACACATGGCAGCGCACGTAACTGTTCCAATGCCTGCTGCGTTCCCGCCTCATGATGCAAGCCACCCAGATCGTCGGTTTCCACACTGATGCGTTCGCCGGTGTCGATCATCGCCTTCAACTCGTCGGCGGTGCCCAAGGCCAAATGCCTGCCATGATCCATGATGAGAATGCGGTCGCAGATCTGCTCGACCTCCTCCATGTAATGGCTCGTGTAAATCACTGTCGCGCCTTCGTGGTTAAGACGCTGAATGCCCTCCAGAATCGCATTGCGGCTTTGCGGATCGACGGCGACGGTCGGCTCATCGAAGAAAATCAGATCCGGCTTATGCGCCACACCGCATGCGATGTTCAATCGACGAAGCAAACCTCCCGACAATTTCGACGGACGGAACCTGCGGTAATCGCGCAAGCCCGCAAAATCCAGCGCATCCTCAACCAGCGCATGACGGCGTGCCCTGTCAGGCACATACAGCGAGCAGAAATAATCGATATTCTCCTCAACCGTCAATTCATTGAACACAGCCACATTCTGCGGTACGATGCCGATGCGGCGTTTCAGCGCATAACTGGTCGGGCCAATCGGTTCGTCAAACACACGTACCGTGCCCTCATCGAACGTCAACAATGCGAGAATGCAGTTAATCGCCGTGGTCTTGCCGGAACCGTTCGGTCCAAGCAAACCGAAAATCTCACCTTGATGCACGTCAAGATCGAAATAGTCAAGCGCCAGCATATCCCCATACCGTTTGACCAGCTTCGACACCTTGACCGCGCTGCTGGAGCTCTCACCTGTTTGCCTTTCCATACGCTCGCTCATCGGCTCTCCTTACCTCACATGTTCCAACAGCGATAACCGCCGTTTACGATAGTGATTCCATTGTCTCCGACCAAACGGCGACGACATGGTGTCTGAGGTCATAAACCTGGCGCAACACAGCCATATGGAAGATGACAAATGTCACCTTCGTGGCAAAGATGGCCCGCAACGGTGGCAACGTACACTACGCTGGGAAGACATAACCACAAGAAGCGGCGACGATGGAGGAAGGCATGCGGCGATTATTGCTTCAGGCCATATTCCTCACGTTCGGGCTGATCGCAAACCTGTATATCGTCGGAGACGTATCGGCTGAACTGGTATGCGGCGCGTTGCTGGCCATATGCTGTGCCGCGGTGGGGGAATACGCGCGCTCGTCGGCATGGACCATCGCCATACTGTTGATGTTGGATTGCGGCGCATGCTTCACGCCATCATGGTGCGCGATGATGCCGGTCGCCGCATACAACGCGGCCATGCTGCCCGCCGTATCACAGAACGTCGAACAACACCGTGCGGGACGGAACCATGCCGGCTTGCGTTCGCAATTGCCGAACATGCCGCAATACGATGCGATGCAAATCACGACGGTCATCGCACGATGGGTGTGGATCATTCCCGTAGTGGCGACCTTGGTCCGTTGCCGTAATGCAGGCGCGCATGCGGATGATATGGGAGCTGCACTCATCGCCGTACTGCTGGCATTGCATGTAGTGTTGGGATTCATGGTTGGCCTGTTGTGCGCGCGCAATGTCACGCTCACCCGGCAGAACAGGCGGCTTCAGGATTCCAAACGTGACCAGATCCGCCGGCTGCGCTCGCAATTGGCGGAAAGCGAGGAAGATCGCGCCGCGTCGGTTCGTGTGGCCACGCTCGCGGAGCGTACACGCATAGCGCGCGAGATTCATGACAATGTCGGCCATATGCTTACCCGGGCCATCATGCAGTCCGAAGCGGCCCAAGTGGTGGCTCAGGTTTCTGGTCAGGAGCAGGCGGCTCAAGGGTTCGCGCAGATTCACGACACGGTGGGCGAGGCGATGACATTGGTGCGGGGCGCGGTGCATGATCTGAAAGACGAAGGCACGGATTTCGTGGCGCAGATTGAGGCATCCGCGCATGGTTTGGACGATTCCAGTACAGTGAACGTCACCTTGAGCAACGGCATCGATGCGGCTCCGGCCGCGGTGTCACGCTGTTTCGCCACGACGATTCGCGAGGCGTTGAACAATACGATTCGCCATAGCATGGCGCGCAATGTCGATATCACCTTGCGTGATTTTCCTGCGTTATGGCAGCTGCGCATACAGGATGATGGCGCCCTGTGGAACGATGGCTCCCAAGGAAACATCAACGGTATGATGGGGGAGTCTTCCGCTCGTTTTCGTCAGTTCCATGATGCCGCGCGTACGGCGACGATGCGTGATGCTTCGGGCATTGGATTGGCGGATATCGAGGAGCGTGCGCGGGCGCTCGGCGGTACCGCGGTGTGCGGCCCGTATCATGAGGGGTGGCGGGTGTTCGTGTCCATTCCCAAAACGGACGATGATGCGGCAGCGTCCGCAACAACGAAGGAGAACGTATGATGCGAGTCGCAATCGTCGATGATGATCCAATCGTATGCTCGTCGCTGTCCACGATTCTCAAAGCGACAGGCACGGCCGATATTGCATGGACGGCCTATGATGGCGAAACCGCGGTAGGTCAGTATGAAGAAGATAATCCGGACGTGCTGCTGATCGACGTGCAAATGCCGGTTATGGACGGTCTTGCCGCGTCGCGAAAGATCATCGACGCCCATCCGAATGCGAAAATCCTGATACTTACCACATTCGCGGACGAATCGTACATCGCCGAGGCGTTGGAAATCGGCACCAAAGGCTATCTGATCAAACAGGATGTCTCATCGGTGATTCCCGCAGTGCAGTCGGTGATGGCCGGACAGGTGGTTATGGGAGCGCAGGTGTTGCGGAAACTGCATGTCAATAAAGCGAGTCAGACGCAGCGTCACGTTTCGCAAGCTGGCGATAACGGGGAAAATCGTTTTTCCGGTCGTTTCGCGAATCTCACTGAGCGCGAGCGGGACGTGATGCAACTGGTCGCCGAGGGGTACGACAATCGTGAGATCGCTGCGAAACTGTTTTTAAGCGAAGGCACGGTTCGCAATCGTATCAGCGATATTCTCGCGAAAACGAACGTTACGAATCGTACGAAACTTGCAGTCGAATGGCTCGCATGCCAATAGGAAACCGTCGATAAACGGCAAACTCATCAAAACGAACAGCGTTTTCAGCGCTTGCGTAGGCGATAGGCCTTCCACACGTCGCTAAGCTTCTGACCGTTCGACGTGCGCTTCCACACGGTCAATCCCGCCGAACCGCCACCGACGGCACGGGCCGCTGCGGTTGGTGTGGAGTACTCGCTGCCGTCATCCAGTCGAAGCTTGCCTTCGGCGGTGACGGTAGCCACCCAACGTTCGCCCTTGCGCGGTCGGTCCCATACCAGCGTCTCACCGGGAATGAGCAGACCAGCGGCGAGCACCTGCGCGATGGACACGCGTTTGGATGTTGGGGAGGTGGACGTGTCCGTGACTCGCAACGACTCCTCACTGAGCGTGGATAGGTCATTGCGCTCGGCATCGTAACGGATATTCCAATAATCGGCGATCAGACGAATGGTTTCATCCTGGCGGTATTGCAAGGTTTGTGGCGTACAGTCCGCAATGTCGGCAAGCTCGGCGGTGAGCGGGAAGCGTTTGGAACTCGCCGACAGCAGCATACGGTCACGACGGTCCGTATAGGATGCCAATCCCGCGATCTGCTTGTCATTAGCCTGACTGAGCGCAAGATTGCCGATGCGGTTGACCCAATGGTCGCGTGTCGCCTCAGACCATGATGCAAACGATGAGTCGGAGGCGACCTGTTCCGGCATGATCGGCAGCGCGTTGAGGCTGCGTGGTCGGGTGATACGATGCCCGGCCCGCTGCTCGTTGGCCCGAACCAGAAGCAGTTTCTTCATGGCGGGACTGGTCTGCAGGTCGCCACGCAGATGCGCGAGCGCGTTGCGGCGGTCTTCGTCGGTGATGAGTAATCCTCGGATTTGTTGGATGGTGTGGTTTTTATCGAGGTCGCGAATGGTGCTGGCTGCGCGTGTGCGTCGGTTGAGCGGGGTTTGCCTGTTGAGACTGTCCACGCCGGTTACGCGTTCTAGGGCCGCGAGTACGTCGTGAAGTCGTTCAAGGTCGTGGAGTTGAGGTTCCTCGAGGTTTTTGTTCGACGTGCGCGAGGCTGCGGCAGTGTGTGTGCCCGGCGTGGAGAATATGCGTGTGTCGGGATTGCCGAGGTTGCGTATGGAGTTGACGAGCGCCCACATGGCTACTGGTTTCCAGTCGGTGGTTTGGTAGTCGTTGAGGGATACGAGTTGGCCAATGATATCGTCTGGCAGGTTGGCGTCGGTCGGGTGTTCGATGATGCGCCATGCGTTGGCGTAGGGTGCGAGCAGGTCGTCGATGAAGGAGATGACGTTCTGCTTTTTGACGAATGGTTTGAGCACGTCCTTGCGGAATTCCTCAAGTAGTTGTGTGCAGACGGCTTTGTGCGAGATGATGAGATGGATGTCGCTGAAGAATTCTTCGAGCGTCTGTGCGTCGTCGCCGAGTGGATCCATGATGTCGTCCCAGCGTGAAGCGTAGGCGTTGCGTGCGGCGGGGGAGATTTCGGCGATGGTTCTTGCTTTGAACACGTCGGATGCGGTGAGGGGAACTCCGCGCATGTTCATGACGTCGAAAATACGGTGTGCGCCGGCGAGATCGTCGGTGGTTACGATGACGAGGGTGACTTCGTTGACGAGGTATGATGCGAATGCGCGGCGGTCTTGTGTGGGCATTTTCGCGAGTTCGTCGAACACTTGTCTGGTGTTGATGGCGATGTTGCGTTGCGCGTGCGATTCGATATCGTTGTCGCGCAGATCGAACAGTCCCTCCAGATCGCCTTCCTGCACGTACATGCGGAAGAAGTTGGTGTCGCGTTCGCGGAGTTTGAGACGTGGTTCGGCTTTGATGCCGCGTAGTTTGTCTCCTGGCTCGACGATGAGGTCGTTGAGGCTTTCCACGAGTTCGGGGTCGTCTTCCAGATCGCGGAGTACGGAAATGATGATGGAAAGTGAGATGAGGCGTTGCTGTCCATCGATGACTTGGTATTTGGTTTGTCCATCATGGACGAGGATCAGCGATCCAAGGAAATACGGCGTGTCTGGGTCGTGGCATGCGTCCTGCAGATCGGTGACCAGTTGCGCGATGTTTTCCGTTTGCCAAGTATATGCGCGTTGGAATGATGGGATTACGAACCGGTAATCCGAAGTGAAGATTTTGCCTAAAGGCTTTTCCGTTGCACTGATTGACATGGCGTTCCCCTCATTGCGTTGCTCTGTGTTCAAGTGTACGAGTGCATGATGTCATAGTCGTGGCGGCAGGTCGGCTCGTTCTACCAAACGGGCCATCTGCACGCGGCCCATGCAGAGTTTATCTGCGGCGGATGAAATATGCGCTTTGACCGTGCGTTCTGAAATGAACATTTTCTCGCTGATTTCCGCATTGGTGAAGCCCTCGGCCGCGAGAATCACCGCTTCGCGTTCGCGTTCCGGCAAGGCGTCGAGCATGGCACGGGCCTCATCGCGCCGCGACTGAGGCTGGTGCTGATGCAAATCGCCGATGAGCTGCCGTTGACTTGCCGGATTGAACTGTGGCTCCCCTTCGCACACGTCGGCCACACGGCGGATGATATCTTCCGGAGCGTCCGTTTTCGATACGAATCCTTCCGCGCCCGCTTCGATGGCGCGTTCCACCGTGTTGTTTGGACTCAGCGACGTCAGAATAAGCACATGCGGAGGATCGGGAAGCATGCGGAGCTGACGAGTGGCTTCAATGCCATCCATGCCGGGCATGGCGATATCAGCCAGCACGACATCAGGAGGATTGTGCGACGCATGTTCGATGGCGTCTGCTGCGTTGGTGCAGGCGAAGGCAACGCTGATGCGTCCGGAGGAATAATCCTCCAAAATCAGACGCATCATCTGGCAGATCATCGGATCATCATCAATCACGCCGACGGTGATCGGCTGCTCGTCATGGTTGCGTTCGGTGCTCACCCAACCCATGGTAGTCGTACATCAAGGTGGAAGACGTTATGTTGGTCAAAACCGTATTGGCATGTTCCGCCAGCCTGCTGTATGCGTTTGGCCAAACCAGGAAGACCGGCCCCCTTCCTGGTGTCTGCCATATGCGAGGGGGATTGCGGCATCGTCGGATTGCTGACGTGCACATGCACCCCTTGCGGGGGGTTCGCATCGACCTGCAACGACACCGGAGCGCCAGGCGCATGCCTGCGCACATTGGTCAATCCCTCCTGTACCACGTGATACGCAATCACGCCGATGGACTCATCTAACTGCCCCAGCTGTTGAACGTCGATCCACGTATCAATCCGCATATTCGCGGCACGGGCGTCGCCAATCAACTGCAGCAATGAGTCACGGGTCAACGACGCTTCGGCATCATTCGCAGCCAACTGCAGGCGAGCATCCTCCGGATGACGAAGCATGTCAATCACACTATGCGCCTCATCCAACGCGCCGGAGGCCTGCCTGCGAATATCCTCGGTAGTGCCGGCGATCTTTCCAGCCATACCAGCCACATTGGCATTGCCCAACTGCTCGGCCTCAGCCTTCAATTTCCTAGACTCGGCCTGCAAAGCGCTCGCATTCAATGCAAGCAACGACAGCGAATGAGCCAACGTATCATGCGCTTCCGCGGCTATCGCATCGGCAAGCTGCTGATTGTCAAGCGTGGTCCGCAACCTGCTCACCTGCTCGTTGGCCGACTGAGCCTTCGCTTCGGCCACGCGCGCAAGGGCGCGCGAGCGAATATGCAATCCGGCCAATGTGGCGATCGCCACCGCAATCAGGGCAACCACAACGGCGCTCGCGATGATCGTTCTTTCGTCGACAAGCATCACCATGGTATTGCCATACCGAACTCCGGTATATGGTTTGGAGAAGATCGCATGCCAGATCGAAGCCTCGGCAGGATGCAAAGCGTCTCGCACCTGGGACCAGATCGTCGTTGTCGCCGCGGCAAGCACTGATCGAAGCGTCACTTTGGTTCCCTGTCTCCGCGCAAGCAGAGAAGTCAACGCCATAAGCGCGATCAGCGAATCGTAGGGGAGCGCCACCACCAGTAGGCATGCGGTCCAGAACACGGCTTGCGGGTAACTGTTGCGAGCCAGAAGAATCAAACCCGAAGGGATCGCAACGAGCACGCACGCGATCATCCACAAGTAGGGGGCACTATCCTGCGCATACTGTTGGGATGCGAAAGACACCTGCGCCAGACAGGCGAAACTCGCGCACACCACCATCGGCACCGTGCACCAGATTCTGGTGCGCACTGGCACTTCGGCGGTGGAAGGGTTTGTGATCACGCTCATGACTCCCATTATCGGCATACTCATGGAAACATGCCATTGAGCTATCGGGCATGATGGCGCAAGCCGCGCGCCCCAAAGTGCAGGCAGGAATGGACTTTCGTCCAATACCGGGAACGAAGCCGATCCCGTAGGCTCGAAAGTGTTCCGACCACTTCGAGAAGAAAGAAAAAGATCATGAGTGAGTTCAACAATGCTCCGATTCCCAACGGCGGCCCGGCAGCGCCGAACGGTATGAGACCCGCGCCGATCATGCCGTCCCCGGCTCCGCAAGGCACGACGGTATGTGGCATCGTGGGAGTGGTGTTCGGCGCGCTCGGCTTGGTGCTGAGCTTCATTCCAATCATCAACAACATCGCGGCGATCTTCGGACTCGTCGGCGCGGTATTGGCGATCGTGGCCATCGTGGGCACGTTCCGAGGCAAAAAGCGTGGCAAAGCCTTGTCCATAGTCGCGGCGGTGCTGTCGGTGTTGGCCATCGTCATCACCTTGGCCATGCAATCGGCCGCCAGCAAGGCGCTTGACGACATCACGGGCACAAGCACGTCGCAATCCTCGTCGGCGGACGCCGATAAGGACGCCAAAACCGATGATTCCACCAAAACCGACACCAAGGCGAAAGGCGAGCAAGACATGGAAGGCGATCTCACCGATATGCACGTCAAAATCGTATCCGCAGTGCGTTCCGGCAACGACTACAACAATCAGCCGACCGTGCTCGTCACCTACGAGTGGACCAACACTACCGATAAGAACAACTCCTTCGCCGTGCTGGCTAATCCGAAAGTGTTCCAAAACGGTCAGGAACTCGACACCGCCATGTACTTGGACAATCCGGAAGGCTACGATTCCGGCTCCTATCTGTCTGAACTGCAGCCAGGAGCAACCGGCACGGTAACCCTCGGATATGTGCTTAAAGACGATTCCGAAATCACCGTCGACGTGACGAACCTTCTCGATTTCAGCGACACCGCCAAAGTGACGTACAAGTTCGCCATCTGACATGGCATGTCCCAGTCTTTCGCGTCCGGCACACTCCCCGTGTCGAACGCGAAACCTATGCGGGCTTTGAAGAAATCATGAGATTAAGCCAATATTCATGAAATCGTCAGGAAAATGCCGTATCGTGATGCGCAATCGAGCAAAAAGGAGCGATTATGGCATTCGGTCAGCAGCCCCAGGGTAACAACGCCCAGAATAACGGCTTCAACAATCAATACCAGTACAACCAACAGTACAACCAGTACAATGCGCAGCCGCAATACGCCTATGCGCCCAACGGTACCGCCGCAGTCAACGTGCAGGCCACCTATTCCTACGAGCAGGCTGAACGCAGTTCCGTCAACAGCGCATACACGCACATGACCCTTGGTTTGATCGTCACTGCCGTGGTCGCCATCATCACCCAAATGAGCGGCGCGTACCTGGCACTCATCCAAACCACGGGCATCATCGGCATCTTCGCCCCCGCCGTCATTGAAATCGTGCTTGCCATCTACCTTGGCGCGCGCATCCATACAATGAAGGTCTCCACCGCATACGTCATGTTCTACGTGTATGCGGCGCTCATGGGCTTCACCCTCAGCACCATCTTCATGGCCTACGATCTTGGCACCATCGGCATTTCCCTCGCATTGTGCGCCGGCTTCTTCTTCGCGCTCACCATGTTCGGACGCACCACCAAGATCAACATGCTCAAGGCCGGCCCCATCCTTTTCGTCGGCCTCATCGTGCTTATCATCGCCGAAGTGATTCTCATGATCTTCGCCCCCGGCAACACCACCCTCATGATCGTCTCTGCCATCGGACTTCTGCTCTTCGCCGGCATGACCGTCTACGACGCCCAAGCCACCCGCGCCATGCTTGAACAGTATTCCGCCCAAGGCCCCGAAATGGTCAAGAAGGTTTCCATCCTTTGCGCACTGAATCTGTATTTGGATTTCGTGAACATGTTCATGTATATTCTCCAACTCCTCGGCAATCGCGACTGAAATCCAAATGACGGAGCGTCCCCGGCATTGCTCCTCAGTCGGCGTACCTTCGTGCGCCTTCCTTCGGTGCGTTTTGGGGACGCACGCGTCATTTGGCTTTCAGCCTTTGATGGGACATTATTGGCATTGCTCCTCGGTCAACGTAACGGATAAAGCCTGACCAGAATGTGGCCAGGCTTTATCCGTTGGTCAAAGACATGCTTTACGGTGGGTGCTCATGCAGAGAAAAGAGATTGGCGGCATGGCATGCCTCGTACTGGCGGCCCTCATTTGGGGATTCGCATTCGTGTCGCAAGTGCAAGGCATGGACTCCACAACACCGCTGTTCTTCGGAGCCACCCGATTCACCCTCGGATCCATTTCTCTGATACCGTTGCTTTGGTTTCGCCGCAGCACCATAGCGGAACAAGAGCGTAAACGCCGTGAAACCCAGGGAAAACCGTCCATCACCCTCGGTAACGGCGCAATCGTCGCCATGCCGAAATGGGCCGGCAATCCCATCGTGGTCAGCATCATCTGCGGAATCGTGCTTTTCACCGCAAGCACCGTCCAACAATACGGCATCCTTTACTCCGGATCGGCGGGACGGTCCGGCTTCATCACCGCTCTATACATCGTCATGACGCCACTGCTTGCCTTCGTCATATTGCGTCGACGAGTGCACCTCAGCGTCATCATCAGCGTCGCCATCTCCGTTATCGGCTTCTACCTGCTGTGCGTCACCGACGGATTCGGATCCATCACCCTGGCGGACATGGTGCTGCTGTTCACCGCAGTCCTCTTCGCGGGGCACATCCTCGTCATAGACACCTTTGGACGAGACATGGACCCCATCCTGCTTTCATTCGGGCAGATCACCACCACCGCGATCATCAGCTGGATTGGCTCTATCATCGAAGGATCCATCGACTGGGCCGGTGCCGCGCAAAGCTGGATCGCCATCGTCTACGCGGGCGTCTGCTCTGCTGGCGTAGCCTATACGCTTCAGGTCATAGGCCAACAACTTGTGCCTCCGACCAGAGCGTCCGTGATCATGTCGCTCGAGTCGTTCTTCTCCGCAGTCGGAGGGGCGCTTCTGCTGGGCGAAATCATGACCACTCGAGCCTACCTCGGCTGCGCGCTCATTTTCGCGGGCACCATACTCGCCCAGCTGCCCATCGACCAGCTCCTGCATGCGGCCAAACGCAAACCGGCAGACGTCAGCCGGCCTTAGGGGCCTCGCCAACCTGCGGCGCGCCATTGATATCGCGATGAATGTTCTGCATCTGCGCTTCGACATTCTGCAGACTTCTCGCGCAATCAAGCAACGTCTGCGAATGCTCCGACAGCTTCGCGTCAGGCAAATCCGTCTTATAACGCAGCGCATGCTCCAAACTCGCCCAATAATCCATGGCGATGGTGCGGAACTGCACCTCCACAGGCGTGTAATGCGGTCCGGAAGACAGAAAAACGGGAACCGCATAAATCACGTGCAGCGAACGATATCCATTCTGCTTCGGATTCTTAATATAATCCTTCACACGCAACACCTGAATATCGTTCTGCGCGGACAGATAATTCGACACCGAATACACGTCATCGCGATAATTGCAGATCACGCGAATGCCTGCCACGTCAAACAGATTGTCCTTGACCGACTCCACCGTCAACGGCAGATCCTTGCGCTTCAACTTGCCGAGAATGGAATTGATGGACTTCAACCTGCGTTCCATGTGATGGATGGGATTATGGGAGAAACGCACCTGGAACTCGGAATCGAGAATCTCCAGTTTGGTGCTGATCTCATACATCGCGCCCTCATACACCTGCATTTGATCAATGAACTCGGTAATCTGATCGGAAGGCAACGGACCATCGTCGAAAGTCACCGACTTCAGCCGTGCTTGCAGTTCACTGGTATTGATGCGGCTCTGTCTATCAAGTATCACGGTTCCATAGTGTACCCAAAAGGAGCGCGGAAAAACTGAAAAAGCGCTGAAAGCGCCGTCATCCCTCCAATTCCACCGCATGCCACGCTGCATTAAGGTGCATACGGCGCGTGATGGGAATCCCTGCCGATAGCATGGAATGCTATGAACGAAGACATGATGACCGAGGCGGAGCGCGCCTCGAAACTTGCGGAACCTGCCACAGAAGACACCGCCACGCGAGGCAAGGGCGTGTTCTACGTACACACCCTCGGATGCCAGATGAACGTGCACGATTCCGAACGCATCGCGGGTGTGCTCGAAGCGGATGGCTATGTGCCCGCCACCGAAGAACAATACCTCGATCATGACGTGGACCTCATCGTCATGAACACATGCGCGGTGCGAGAAAACGCGGCGGAACGCATGTACGGCACCATCGGCCTGTGGGCCGAACTGAAGCGCCAGCGTCCGAACCTGCAGATCGCAGTCGGCGGATGCATGGCACAGCTCGACCGTGAGAAGATCGCAAAAAAGGCCCCTTGGGTCGATGCCGTGTTCGGTACCAAGAACATTGGCTCCCTGCCTCAGCTGCTTGACCAGGCGCGCATCGAAGGCCATGCGCAGGTCAAGGTCAAAGAGGAACTCAACTACTTCCCAAGCCAGCTGCCCACCGACCGCGCGTCGAAGGTGTCAAGCTGGGTGGCCATCTCCGTGGGATGCAACAACACCTGCACGTTCTGCATCGTGCCTACCACCCGAGGCAAGGAACATGATCGTCGCCCGGGAGACATTCTTGCCGAAATCCGCCAGTGCGTGGACGAAGGAGCCAAGGAAGTCACGCTACTCGGCCAGAACGTGAACTCGTTCGGTTACGGCATCGGCGACCGTTTCGCCTTCTCCAAGCTACTGCGCGCATGCGGTGAGATCGAAGGATTGGAGCGCGTGCGGTTCACTTCGCCGCATCCCGCCGCCTTCACCGACGACGTGATCGCAGCCATGGCCGAAACGCCCAATGTCATGCACCAGCTGCACTTCCCGCTGCAGTCCGGATCCGACCGAATCCTGCGCGCCATGCGCCGTTCGTATCGTTCCGCGAAGTTCCTTGACATTCTGCGTAAAATCCGTGAGGCCATGCCGGATGCGCAGATCTCTACCGACATCATCGTCGGTTTCCCGGGTGAAACCGAAGAGGACTTCCAGAAAACCTTGCGTGTGGTGGAAGAGGCGAGATTCGCGTCCGCATTCACCTTCATCTATTCGCCGCGCCCAGGCACTCCGGCAGCCGAAATGGAGCAGGTGTCGCACGACGTGGTCCAAGACCGGTTCGAACGACTCGTGGCATTGCAGGAACGCATCACCGAAGAAAATCTCAAAACCTTCGAAGGCCGTGACGTCGAAGTGATGGTCACCGGCGCATCTGGCAAGAAGGACGCCGCGACCCATCGTGTCACCGGGCGCGAGAAAACCGGCGTGCTCGTGCATGTCGGTGTGCCCGAAGGCGAGCCGATGCCGCAGGTAGGCGATTTCGTGACCGCCACCATCACCCACGCTGGGCGTCACAACCTCATCGCCGATCCCGATCCGAAGGCGGGGCAGACCTATGCCGTTCGACACTGAACAGACCTTTGAGAAAACAGACAAAACAGGAGACGCCGATCCTGTGATGCAGCGCAAGGTCGTATCCATTGTCGGACCAACCGCATCCGGCAAAACCGGGTTGGGCATTGCCGTCGCCAAAGCGTTGGCGCGCAAAGGCGAACAGGCGGAAATCATCAACGCCGACGCATACCAGATGTATCGGGGCATGGATATCGGCACGGCCAAGGCAAGCCTTGAGGAGCAGGCGCAGGTCAGGCATCATCTCATCGATATCATCGAACCGGACGACGCCATGTCCGTGGCGAGGTTCCAAGAGCTCGCCCGCGAGAAAATAGCCGAACTACAGGCCAGGGGAGTGCGTCCGATCCTCGTCGGAGGCTCTGGCCTGTACGCGCGGGCGGCCATCGACGACATCTCCTTCCCTGGCACCAACCCGCAAGTACGCAAGGCGCTTGAGGAACGGGAGAAAGCCGAAGGCGCGGGCGCGTTGTTCGACGAGCTGAAGGTCAAGGATCCCGAAGCGGCGGTGCGCATGGACCCGCACAATCCGAGACGAACCATCCGCGCGCTGGAAGTCATCGAAGTGACGGGACGCCCCTATTCGGCAAGCCTTCCGCACTATCGGTACGTCATTCCCACCGTGCAAATCGGTCTCGATCTGCCGCGTGAGGAACTGGACCGTCGTATCGATATTCGCACCAAGCAGATGCTCGAAGGCGGATTCATCGAAGAAGTGGAACGTATCCGTCCCAAGCTGGGCATCACCGCAGCCAAAGCGCTCGGTTACCAGCAGGTCGTCGACTATTTGGACGGGTTGCGTGACCTGAACGACACGTTCATGGACATTGCGCAGAAAACGAAGCGTCTGGCACGCAAGCAGATGGGATGGTTCGGTCGTGACCCGCGCATCCACTGGCTCCAAGCGCTCAATCCGGCGCTGCTAGACAATGCGATGGCCATCATCGAACATGCCGATGCAGGTGCCTATGACGCCATAGACGCGCAGGCGGACGCCTACACCCAGCATCATCTCGGAGACCTCGCCTGAAATGAAACTCCCGCTGCCGTATTCGTCAAAGCTTTCCACCTTATCCACGGTCTTCTTCGGCTTGGCACCCAACTTGACGGTGACGATCTTGGCGGAATCCAATCAGTGAAATTGCGTGTTCACTTAAGTTAGAAAATGTGTGCGATTCGAGGAAGTGCCATGTCATGGCGCCTCCCATGGGTAAAATCATGACCGTTATGGCACGAACAGCATCTTCCAATACGAAATCCGGCGGCAAAGGGTCCACGGGCAAGGCGCGTTCCGGCGAGACCAAGGTCATGGACGCGGTCGAGCCGTCGCCTGTGATGGGTGTTTTGACCAGGTACGGACGTGATATCGCATGTTTTATTCTGGTGATTCTCGCGGTAATGTTCTGCGCTTCGGAATGGTTCCGGGTACAGGGCGTGTTCGGCCGGATGCTCCACGCCTTGGCTTCCGGCCTGTTTGGTCTGATGAGCGTCATCCTGCCGGTCTTTTTGGCGCTGGTGGCATTCAGCCTCATATATGAGACCAAGCGCAAAAGCGGCAATGTGCGTATGGTGGCGGGGTGGTCCATGATTCTGTGGTCCGTCTGCTCCATACTCGATGCGGCGCTCGCGTCCGACGCCCAAGGTTTCGACATGGCGTTGCTGCAGAATGCGGGAGGTCTGCTCGGCTATGTGCTTGGCTGCCCGCTGGCATGGGGGCTTTCCAAGGCGTTCGCCATCGTTATTTTCGTGGTCGTCATTTTGTTCTCGTTGTTGCTGATTACCAATACAGGGGTTCAAGAGATTCCCGACAAAGTACGTGCATTGAAGGTCCGTTTTGGATTCGGTGCAAATAAAAAGGTTGATGACGAGACCGAGCAATTCCCGAACGAAGTGCGTATAGGAGATACCACGCTGTCGTTCGCAGAAGGCGTGCCGGCGCATAATGGAGCCGACGATGTGGCGGCTGAAAAGAAGAAGCCGATGCCGTTCTCCCTCATAAAGCAATGGATATCATCGAAATCCAAGAAGCAGGGCGCTCAGGACGGACTCGATCATTACGACGGTGATGAGGCGTTTCGCAATGCCGCCGAACGGCATGGCGAAACGGCGGAAACCATGCTTGACGAACCATACCAGAGCGTCTCGCGGCCGCGCAGCATTTCATCCGGCGAACATTCCACTCAGGATTCTGGCGGAACCGTCGTCATGCCGCAGATGCCTGTGGCGCGTTCTCTTTCGTCAGATCCGATCGGAACGGCAAGCGGCACCATGCCGCAAATTTTAGAAACCGTCCCTGCGATGGTTGGATCGGTACCATCCAGTGAAATCAAGTCGGTCGGCATGGCCGCGGATGACCCGTGGGCGGTCATCGACGAGGACGGCACATCCAACGGAACGCAGGTCATGGTCGATGCGGCGACCAATGAGGTCGTGAACGATCTGGATGCCGGATCGAACGGAGAGGGCGTTTCCGACGAGTCCGGTGAGATTCCGGAGGGCCCCTACCATCTGCCTGATCTCGGCATGCTGAAGCAAGGCGCGCCGCATGCCGTGCACACTCCGGAGAACGATCGTGTGATTCGCGCGCTTACGGTCACATTCCAGCAGTTCAATGTCGACGCTAAAGTCATCGGCTTTCTGCGAGGCCCATCCGTGACCATGTATGAGGTGGAGCTTGGTCCGGGTGTGAAAGTGGAGAAGGTCACCAATCTGCAGAAGAACATCGCCTACGCGGTGGCCAGTTCCGACGTGCGCATCCTGTCGGTGATCGAAGGCAAGTCCGCCATCGGCATCGAAATACCGAACACCGACCGTGAAACCGTGGTGCTTGGCGACGTGCTTCGCTCGGACAAGGCAAGGAATGATCCGAACCCGATGCTCACAGGCGTGGGCAAGGATGTGGAAGGCCATTTTGTAACGGCCGACCTCACCAAGATGCCGCATCTTCTGGTGGCAGGCGCCACCGGTTCCGGCAAGTCCAGTTTCATCAACTCCATGCTGACATCCGTGATCATGAGGGCGACGCCGGATCAGGTGCGCATGATCATGGTTGATCCGAAGCGAGTGGAACTATCGGCATACGCGGGTATTCCACATCTGCTCACGCCGATCATCACCGATCCGAAGAAGGCTGCGCAGGCGCTCGAATGGGTGGTCAAGGAGATGGATGCTCGTTACAGCGATCTTGAATTCTTCGGATTCCGCCATATCAAGGATTTCAATGCTGCCGTGCGTGCGGGCAAGGTGCATGCGCCGGCCGGATCGAAGCGCAAGGTCGCTCCATATCCGTACATTCTGGTGGTCGTCGACGAGATGGCCGATCTGATGATGGTGGCCAAGAATGATGTGGAAAGCTCCATCCAACGCATCACGCAGCTGGCACGAGCTGCAGGCGTGCATCTGGTGCTCGCCACCCAGCGTCCATCGGTCGATGTGGTCACCGGCCTGATCAAGGCGAACATTCCTTCGCGTTTGGCGTTCGCGACCTCGTCGGCCACTGATTCTCGAGTCATTCTCGACTCCACTGGCGCGGAAACTCTGATTGGACAGGGCGATGCGCTGTTCCTGCCGATGGGACAGGCCAAACCGTTGCGTGTGCAGGGCGCATGGGTCGACGAGTCGGAGATCCGACGTGCCGTGGAATTCGTACGCACCCAGCGCAAGCCACATTACCGTGAGGATATCGAGGAAATGGCCAAGGAAGCCGACAAGAAGGCCATTGAGCCGGACGAAGACATCGGCGGCGATATGGATGTGCTTCTGCAGGCGGCGGAACTGGTCGTCACCTCGCAGTTCGGTTCCACGTCCATGTTACAGCGCAAACTGCGTGTCGGATTCGCCAAGGCTGGCCGCCTTATGGATCTGCTGGAGTCACGTGGCGTCGTGGGGCCGTCCGAAGGGTCCAAGGCGCGCGAGGTGTTGGTGCAGCCCCAGGACTTGCCGCAGGTGCTCGCCTTCATCAAGGGTGAGACCTCGTCGCTGAGTTCGGGAGTCTCTTCGGCGGCGGATTCCGAAGCGGCGATGTGACTGGGGAACGCTCCGTATGAAACGCAAATTGGTAAGCAAGTAGAAGTGTCAGGGTAACGTGAACGGTATGGAAAAGCAAGAAGAACGCAAATCATCGTTGCTTGACGGCTGGAACGCGCCGCCGAACCTTGTCACCTTCTCTCGTATCATTTTGGTCATCGTGTTTTTGGCGCTGTACGCCAAAGCCGGCGCGTGGGGCGTGGACAACGTCACCATGCGTTGGGTTGCCGCTGTCATCTTCATCATCGCGGCATGCACCGATAAGCTTGACGGCTGGATGGCCCGCAAATACAACCAAGTCACTGAACTTGGCAAGTTGATGGACCCGATCGCCGACAAGCTGCTCACCTGCGGCACACTGATCGTTGCCGCCATCTTCAACGAATTTGGCAATCCGGTGCTGGGGTGGGTCGTGACCGCCCTGTTCCTGATTCGTGAGATCGGCATCACCGTCATGCGCCTCTTTGTGATCGACACGGGCGGCAAGGTCATCGCCGCATCCCAGGCAGGCAAATACAAGACGCTCTGCCAGTGCATTGGTCTGGCCATGCTTATGCTGCCTATGTGGAGCTTGGCGCCGGAAGGGGTCAACGACACCCCGATGTGGATGACCGTCTACTACACCATCACGTATGCGCTGATTTATTTTGCGCTGATTCTCTGCCTGTATTCCGGTGGCGAGTATCTGGTCAATACGTTCGGCGGCCGTAAGAAGTCCGCGGGCAAGTCCGGAAAAGAAACCAAGTAAGGCATTCATGACTGAATCTATGGACCAGACGGCTGCCGCCAACCAATCGCAATGCGATGAATTGGCTGCGGCCGTTCTTGCATATTGCGAAACCAACCATTTCAAGATCGCAGCCGCCGAATCGTTGACGGGAGGCCTGTTGGCCGACGCTTTCGTGCGCGTGCCGGGAGCGTCGAAGGTTTTTCTCGGTTCCGCGGTGACGTATGACATTCGTGCCAAGGCCTCGATTCTTGGCGTAGATGCGGAACTGCTGCGCAGCGAGGGGGCTGTCCATCCTGAAGTGGCCCGCCAGATGGCTGCCGGAACGGCGAGGCTGTATCGGCAGCAGGGGGATGGCGACTGCGTTATTGGATTGTCGACCACGGGAGTGGCGGGGCCTGGACCTGATGGAAATAAACCGGCAGGTCTTGCATATGTCGGTTGTTCCCTGCCGGAGGGGTTCGGAGGTGTTCGCTCTCGGCGAACGGAGGCTTTTGAGCTTCGCCTGCAGGGAGATAGGGAGAGCGTGCGACGCGGCGTCGTGCATTGTATTCTGCAAAAGCTGAGGGAGCTTTCAGCGGATTCACAGGAATAATCCACAAAGATGAGTGTTGACCATAGTGGACAGACGTACGCACGAAAAAGGGGCTGATGAATGGAAATGATGACACTCACCAAAGAGCAGAGGGAACTCAAGGCTATGGCTCCTGCGACTGCGCAGGCTGCCGGAGCTCGTGTCAGGGAGCTTACGCCGGCTCAGCGGCGCGCTGTGATGTTCGCGCAGCAGCAGGTGCTTCGTGCGCGCGCTGCGAAAAAGGCCAAGGATGAGCGTCAGGCCGCATTGACGCGAATGTGGCAGGAAGAGGACTCCGATCGGGTACGCACGCATGCTGTGCCGCACGCTCAGGAACAGCCCGATGAGGCTAAGGAGGTTTCGCTGCGTGAAGCCATAGGCCATGTGCTGCGCGACCTGCGCACGCGAGATCATAAGACGCTTCGCGAGGTCAGCGAAAAGGCCGGGGTGTCTTTGGGGTACCTTTCCGAAGTGGAGCGCGGCCAGAAGGAGGCCAGTTCCGAACTGCTGTCGTCCATCGCGCAGTCCTTGGGGCTGTCCACAGCCCAGATGCTTCGCATGGTGGCTGACTATCTCGATTCTGTGGCTGCCTGATTCGAATGTAAGGTTGACGCCCGGCGATTGTTCGCCGGGCGTTTTTCGTGCCTGTACATGGATTCAAGTCTGTGTACACTGGGGCACGTGCAGGAACGTGAATTTTGGCAGTTACTTGAAGAGGTGCTTGGTCGTAGCTATGGTCGAGCGCTGGCGCATGACCAGGTGCTTGATCGTCTTGGCGGCATGACGGCGGTGGACGCGCTTGGCGCTGGTGAGGAGCCGCGAGTGGTCTGGAATGTGTTATGCGACCAGATGGGCATTCCCGATTCCCAGCGTTGGGGCAAGGACCATAACGCGCCTCCTATGCCGGTGCGCTGAGACGTTTTCCGAACACAACACGCCTCTTCGAACAGATGTTCGCATGTTGGGATATAGTTATCCACAGACAACAACCTAGACGGGCTGTTTCCAAATTCTTCAGATCGCGTGAAAACGTTGATTTTCCAAGAAATGTTGGTTATGACTCGTTAGATCGCATATCCTCCGACCACAACGGCCGTTAGATTTGCGGGAACGAATGCCGTGGCCTTACGGTGAAGCCACCATTCGTCATAGTCAGCAAAAGGAGTAGTCATGGCACAGACGAGCGCGGCAAAGGGAGCCGCACAGAACAAGTCCGCGAACGGCATCGACCCGCGTCGTCAGGCTGCGCTTGATACGGCGCTCGCGCAGGTCGAGAAGAGTTTCGGCAAGGGATCGGCCATGCGATTGGGCGATCGTCCCGAGCAGGATGTCGAGGTGATTCCTACTGGATCGCTGGCATTGGATATGGCATTGGGTATCGGCGGCCTACCGAAGGGCCGTATCGTGGAGATTTATGGTCCGGAATCCTCCGGCAAGACCACACTGGCGTTGCATGTGGTGGCCAATGCCCAGAAAAACGGTGGCGTCGCCGCGTTCATCGATGCGGAACATGCGCTTGACCCGGTCTATGCGCGCAAGCTCGGCGTCGATACTGATTCGTTGATTGTTTCCCAACCTGATAACGGCGAGCAGGCGCTGGAAATCGCGGATATGCTGATTCGTTCTGGTGCGCTTGACGTGATCGTCATCGATTCAGTGGCTGCACTGGTGCCGAAGGCCGAAATCGAAGGTGAAATGGGCGACAGTCATGTCGGTTTGCAGGCAAGACTGATGAGCCAGGCATTGCGTAAGATGACTGGCGCTTTGGCTCAGGCGGGCACCACCGCCATTTTCATCAACCAGCTTCGAGAGAAGATCGGTGTGTTCTTCGGCAATCCGGAAACGACCACCGGCGGCAAGGCGTTGAAGTTCTACTCGTCCGTCCGCATGGATATTCGACGTATCCAGACCATCAAGAATGGTGATGAGGCTGTAGGCAATCGCACCAAGGTCAAGGTCGTCAAGAACAAGATGGCTCCGCCGTTCAAGACCGCTGAATTCGACGTGTTGTACGGCGAGGGCATTTCCAAGGAAGGTTCCGTACTTGACATGGCGTTGCAGGTCAATGTCGTGAAGAAGTCCGGATCATGGTTCACCTATGGTGGCGACCAACTGGGTCAAGGCCGTGAGAACGTACGCCAATTCTTGAAAGACAATCCGGAGCTTACCGAAGAGATCGAGAATAAGGTGAAGGCCGAGTTTGGTCTCATTGAGCCCACCGACCAATTTGCCGAAGATGGTAATGAGGCTTCTGCGTCTAATGCCACAAGCGAGGAGAAGGCGAAAGCGGATGCTGGCAAGCCGGAAGCAGCCAAAGGCGCGGCAAAGGCTTCCAAGTCAGCCGGCAAGGCGTGACGTATGATCAGCGCTGAGCGATTTCTTGAACAGCAGGGCCTCCAGCCGGTATCATCCGAGGTTGGGGGCCTTGCCCTTTCCTGCGGTGGTCGGCCGCAGGCCGGTCGAACCGAATTCGATTACGACCGAACTCCGTCCATTGGCGGCAATGACACGCCGAGGCGTGCGCGACACGCACGACACTCAGGGCGTGTCGCAGTCGGCGTGTCGCGGATTCCTGACGATCCGAATGATTTGGATGCATGCAGGGAGGCGGCCCTTCGGCTGCTTGATGCGGCGCCGCGTCCGTCAGGCGCGATACGGGAGCGACTCATCGGCAAGGGGTATGCCTCCGAGGTGGTGGACGATGTGATCGTCAGACTGATTCGGGTCCGTCTCATCGACGACGAGGCGTACGCCCAGTCCGCGGTGCGGTACTGCGCATCACGACTGATGGGGTATAGGGGAGCGGTCATGGAGCTCAAACGCAAAGGTGTGGACCGCCAGCTCGCGCAACGTGTGTGCGATGAGGCCGAATCCCAAGGCGTGTTCGCCGAGGCTGCATGGGAGCTGGGACGTCGGACAGCAAGAAAAACTGCTGGATTGGATGTCGAGGTGCGTAAAAGACGGTTCTGGAGTGCTGGTGGGCGGAAAGGCCATAATCCTGAAGTTCTGCGGAAAATCGCACAGGAATTGTTCGTCTGAAACGACTGATTCGCATAGTGGTTATGCGGTTTTCAAACACTGTTTCGCCACGGGAATCGGTCGGTGTGATAAGGGAGTGAGACCTCTTATACCCCGGGTTCTGTCGTGCCTCAGGCACGGATGGCCATCCATCTCGACCTGACGTTGCCGTCAGGCTCTAGCAGCCTACCCGAAGGCTTCGGGCGAGCAGCCCTCAAACGCCTTCTGCTTGGCCTTGCTCCCGATGAGGCTTGCCATGCGGCCGACTGTTACCAGTGGCCCGGTGGTCTCTTACACCGCCGTTTCACCCTTACCTACCGGTCGAAACCGATAAGCGGTCTGTTCTCTGCTGCGCTATCTCTCAGGTCGCCCTGGGCGGACGTTATCCGCCATCGTGCTCTATGGAGCCCGGAAGTTCCTCAACCGACGGATCGGTCGCGGCCATCAAGAGGTCTCAAATGCACTATGATAGCAAAAAAACGGACGAAAGGAAAATCAAAAAAACTTTATTTTTCTTGCGTCAACTTTTCAGTGAAATCACAATGTTGCGGCTACAATGTTGACTACCGAACAGCGAAGCAGCTGTTTGGTCCGTATATAGCGGGTAACACCGCTTGAGTCTAGGGAGGTCCACATGGAAATCGTCGTTACCGGACGTCATACGCAGATTAAGCAAAGGTTCCGTGACGTTGTCGAAAGCAAGATGAATCGTGTGACCGCTATCGCCCCGGATGCGCAGCGTGTTCAGATTGTGTTGTCGCACGAGGGCAATCCGCGTCAGGCCGACACCGCCAAGCGCGTTGAAATCACCGTCATCGCAGGTCGTACCGTGGTGCGCGCCGAGGCTTCCAGCGCCGACGAGTTCAGCGCTCTGGACATGGCGCTCGACAAGCTGACCCTCCGTCTGCGTCGCACCCGTGATCGTCGCAAGGATCATCGTCGTGGCTACAGCGATCCGGTCCCGGTCGATCTTGGTGTCGTCGAGCCGACTCCAGAAGTTGAGGAGCCGGTCGAAGTGCCGAATAACAGCCCGGCCGAAGCCGTCGCCGCTGAGCTGGGTCCGGGAGAGTCCGTCGAAGTCCAAGTAGGCGACACCCCGATTGTCATCCGTCGCAAGCTGCATATCGCGGAGCCGATGACCATCGATGAGGCGCTGTATGAGATGGAGCTGATTGGACATGACTTCTTCCTGTTCGTGAACAAGGAGACCGGTCGTCCGTCCGTCGTCTACCATCGTCACGGCTGGAGCTATGGCGTCTTCGAGATCGACACCCCGGAGAATGTGGCGAAGTAAGACGTGCAACAGGTTGGATAGGGAGATAATCTGACCGAACGGGGCTCGCGCAGTGTATGTGCGGGCCTCTTTTTCATGTCTGAAGGTGGTGTGTCGAATGGAAGAAGGCCGCAACAAGCTGAAAGTTACGTAAAATGGACGGTGTTTTTCGGAAATCGTTAAACAGCGACTAATCTCAGATGAGATAACTCGCATACACAAAGGGAGTGATTGTGGTAGATATCGTTGACAAAGCCCTGCGAATGGGCGAAGGCCGACAGATCAAGAAGCTTGAGCACGTAGCTCAGGCGACCGACGCGCTGGAAGATGAGATTGCAGCGCTCAACGACGAAGAGCTCAAGGGCCAGACCGCCAAGTTCAAGCAGCGTCTCGACAATGGCGAATCCCTCGACAAGCTCATGCCGGAAGCCTTCGCCACCGTGCGCGAGGCATCCAAGCGCACCTTGGGCCTGCGCCACTTCGACGTGCAGCTCATGGGCGGCGCGGCGCTGCACTGGGGCAACATCGCCGAAATGAAGACCGGTGAAGGCAAGACCCTTGTGGCGACCCTGCCGGCATACTTGAACGCACTCGACGGCCAGGGCGTGCACGTCGTCACCGTCAACGACTACCTGGCAAGCTACCAGGCCGAGCTGATGGGTCGTGTCTACCGCTTCCTCGGCATGAGCACCGGCTGCATCATCACCAACCAGAAACCGCCGGAGCGCCGCAAGCAGTACAACGCCGACATCACCTACGGCACCAACAACGAGTTCGGCTTCGACTACCTGCGTGACAACATGGCGTGGGAAAAGTCCGATCTGGTGCAGCGCGGCCACCACTTCGCCATCGTCGATGAGGTCGACTCCATCCTCATCGACGAGGCCCGTACCCCGTTGATCATCTCCGGTCCGGCCGAAGGCGACGTGACCCGTTGGTACCGTCAGTTCGCACGTCTGGTGCTCAAGCTCACCCGTGACGAGGACTATGAGGTCGACGAGAAAAAGAAGGTCGTCGGCATTCTCGATCCAGGCATCAACAAGATCGAGGATTATCTCGGCATCGACAACCTGTACGAGCCGAACAACACCGCACTGATCGGCTACCTGAACAACGCCATCAAGGCCAAGGAACTGTTCCTGCGCGACCGCGACTACGTGGTGACTGGCGGTGAAGTGCTCATCGTCGACGAACACACCGGCCGTATCCTGCCGGGACGCCGTTACAACGAAGGTCTGCACCAGGCAATCGAAGCCAAGGAAAACGTGGAAGTCAAGGCTGAGAACCAGACCTTCGCCACCATCACCCTGCAGAACTACTTCCGCATGTACGACAAGCTGTCGGGCATGACCGGTACCGCAGAAACCGAGGCCGCGGAGTTCATGGGCACCTATAAGCTGGGCGTGCTCCCGATTCCGACCAACAAGCCGATGATTCGCGAAGACAAGGACGATTTGATCTTCCGTACCAAGAAGGAGAAGCTTGCCGCCATCGTGCGCGATGTTGCCAAGCGCCACAAGAAGGGCCAGCCGGTGCTGCTGGGTACCGCTTCCGTGGAATCCTCCGAAATCGTGTCGTCCCTGCTTGACGTTGCCAACATTCCCCACCAGGTGCTGAACGCGAAGCAGCATGACAAGGAAGCCGCCGTCGTGGCCGTCGCGGGCCGTAAGGGCGCCGTCACCGTGGCTACCAACATGGCAGGCCGTGGTACCGATATCATGCTCGGCGGCAACGTCGAGTTCCTTGCCGATGCGAAGCTCAAGTCCGAAGGCTATTCTCCGGATGACACTCCGGACGAGTACGAGAAGCGTTGGCCGGGCACCTTGGCCGAAATCAAGGAGCAGGTCAAGGACGAGCATGAAGAGGTCGTTGAACTCGGCGGCCTGTACGTGCTTGGTACCGAGCGTCACGAATCCCGTCGTATCGACAACCAGCTGCGCGGCCGTTCCGGACGTCAGGGCGATCCGGGCGAGTCCCGTTTCTACCTGTCGCTCGAAGACGATCTGATGCGTCTGTTCAACACCCAGCTCGTGGCCCGCGTTATGGCCAAGGGCATGCCGGAAGGCGAGCCGATCGAAGCGAAGAGCGTTTCCAAGGGCGTGCGCACCGCACAGAAGGCCGTGGAATCCCGCAACTTCGAAATCCGTAAGAACGTGCTCAAGTACGATGACGTGATGAACAAGCAGCGCACCGTCATCTACGCCGAGCGTCAGGCTGTGCTCAAGGGCGAAGACATCCACGAGGATATCCTCAAGTTCATCGACGATACGGTATTGAGCTACATCAAGGGCGCCAACAAGGGTTCTGACAAGCCGAAGGATTGGGATTGGGAAGGCCTGTTCAAGGCTCTGAACGCCGTGTACCCGATTGCCGTCGATCCGGAAGCCGCCAAGGACGCTGTCTCCAAGCTCAAGGGAGACAAGGCCATCGTAGCCCTGCAGGAGCTTATCGTTTCCGACGCAAAGGACCAGTATGCCGACTTCGAAGCCAAGCTTGGTGAAGAGGGTCTGCGTCAGCTGGAACGTCGTGTCGTGCTCGCGGTTCTTGACCGCAAGTGGCGCGAACACCTGTATGAGATGGATTATCTCAAGGACGGCATCGGTCTGCGTGGTATGGGTCAGCGCGATCCGCTGGTCGAATACCAGCGCGAAGGCTATCAGATGTACAACTCCATGATTGAAGCAATCAAGGAGGAGACCATCCAGCTGCTGTTCCACGTTGACATCGATCGTGTCGCCACCACCGAAGACGCCGAAACCGAATCCGATGAGGAAGAGGCCGTGAACGCAGCCGAAGCGGTGATGGGCCTGGATAGCGAAGCGCAGCCGACCGGTGAAACCGCTCCTGCCGAGCCGGAAACCGACGATGAGGCCGAGAAGACCGTCATCGACGAACTGGCCGAAGAACAGAAGAATGAGCCTGGCATCGTAGGCATGCAGCCGATCAGCCATGCTGAGGGCAAGGTTCCTGCCAATAAGCGCCCGAAGAGCGAGGAATTGCGCTCTCCGTGGGCGGATGGCCGCACCTTCCCGGGAACTGGCAAGAACGCCCAGTGCCCGTGCGGTTCCGGTCGTAAGTACAAGATGTGCCACGGACAGAACGAACAGTGACATATCGTGTGATGCTCTGATGATTCGCGCATAATGAAGGCGGTTTGCGGATTTTTCGCAGACCGCCTTTTTGTTTCATGCTCGTTGCCCGATATGCGGAAGATAGATATTGAAAATGTCTGTGTTGTTTATGATGAGCGCTTTTCTGCAATTACCTGTTCGTGATATGGACGTTGAAAAACCATGAAATGTAGAACGGTTACAATGGCGGCGATATCGTATCAACAACGTGACATGCTGAAGCGTCAAGGAGGGCATCATGGCTGAAATCACATGGAAGTCGATCCTCACCAAGCTGGTCGGAGGGGACCATCTGAGTGCCGAGGAATCCGAGTGGTTCGTCGATGACCTCATGAACGGCAACGCTAATCCGGCGGCCGTCGGTGCGGTTCTGGCAACCCAGCAGCAGCTTGGCTTGACTCCGGATGAGGTGCGTGGAGCGGCCAAGGCCATGGTCTCCCATGCCATCAAACTTGATATCGACGGTGAGACCACCGATATCGTCGGTACCGGTGGAGACGGTGCCGCGACGGTGAATCTGTCTTCCATGGGCGCGGTGGTGGCTGCCGCAGCCGGAGCGAAAGTCGTGAAGCACGGCAATCGTGCAGCCTCTTCCAAGTGCGGCACTGCCGATTGCTTCGAGGCGCTGGGACTGCCGCTCGATCTGGAACCGGAACAGGTTGCTGAGGTCGGCAACGAATGCGGCATCGCATTCGCTTTCGCACGCACATTCCATCCGGCAATGCGCTTCGTGGGACCTGTCCGTGCGGCGCTCGGCATGCCATGCGTATTCAACGTTCTTGGACCTCTGACCAATCCGGCCTCGCCGAAGCACATGGCGGTGGGCTGTGCCAATCGCGCAATGAGCCCGATCATGGCTGCGGTATATGCGGCTAACGGACAGACCGGCATGGTGTACACGTCAAGCGAGGGACTTGACGAAATGGCTCCGACTGGTCCGGTGTCCATCTGGGAGTTCAGCAACGGCAAAGTCACTGAGAGTGAATTCGATCCGACTATGGAGCTTGGTCTCGACAAGGTGACGGTGGCTGACTTAAAGGGTGGAGAGCCGGAGCTCAACGCTCAGCTGTTCCGTGACTTCCTTGCAGGCAAGGACGTTCCTTTCCGCACTACCGCCCTGCTCAACGCGGCATCCGCGATTGTTGCGGACGGCCATCAGGTGCCAGCTGATGCCAGCCTGACTGAACGATTCAAAGCGGCCTATGCCATTGCCGAAGAAACCGTTGATTCAGGCAAGGCCTCGGCACTGCTTGACCAGTGGATCACCGCCGCCCAGTCCAAGAAAGCTTGATATTCGGCGAAATAGCAGATCATAAGAACGTATAAGGCGTGTCTCGTCAAAACACTCAACGACGAGACACGCCTTATACGTATCGCAGCGACAAATATCACAGAGAAGAGCACAAAAGACGTAGCTGATGCAGTCTTCTCCATATGTTGCTATACGCGAGCTCCATCATCGAAAACATCGCGGCGGGTTTGTGTATGTCCCTTGTGCTGTACGATCAATCCAGCAGCGCCAATCAACGCGCACACACCGAAAATCGATCCCAAAATCCCAGCCAAAGCAGGCATGAACGCAGATGCGATGATACCGGCGACACCAGCGATCAAAAGCACCCAAAACACCAACTTCGATATCTTGACATGACCGATGGAGGGATTCGGAGGAGTGAAATCATCACCGTAACGATCCATTACACTATCGGTGTCCAACCAGCTGGAACCAGTGAAATCGCGCGGTCCACGACCTTGCGGAGTGTCATCAGTGAACGTGCCCTGATCCAAATCCTGAATCGAAAGCAACGCCTCCTTCTCACGGCGCTGCGCATGCTTTTCAAAACGTTTCGCGCTACGAGAATGCTCCACGGCCTGCAAATCGTCGGCATGCGAACTTGCGAATTCAGCCCATGCGGCATCCAAATCGTCCGCATTTGAAGAAGCCCCTTCGCCACCATTCGGCGAGGCATTTGGGCGTTCTTCATCGGCATTGCTATTGTTGAGGTCAGTCATACTGATAACTGTAATCAAGCGGATGGCCATCCGCTAGGAGGATCGTGAAAAATGCTCTACTGGTTTTTCGTCAAAGGCCTAGGACCGATCGCCATCCACCGCATGGGACCGACTGCCAAGGGACTTGAAAACATTCCGCGCGAAGGCGGTGCCATTATTGCGGCCAATCATCTTGCCGTCATCGATGACGCGCTGTTGCCGCTGACTTGTCCGCGCATGATTCATTTCATGGGCAAAGCCGAGTATTTCGAAGGCAAGGGCATCAAAGGCAAGTTCAAGAAGTGGTGGTTCACTTCGGTTGGCGTGTTCCCCGTGGATCGTTCCGGTGGGTCGAAATCGCTTGGCGCATTGAACCACGCGCGTGAAATCCTCGAAGACGGCCACCTGTTCGGCATTCATATTGAGGGCACGCGTAGCCCTGACGGTCGCCTCTATAAAGGTCATACCGGAGCTGCGCGACTTGCTTTTGAAACCGGATGCCCAATCGTTCCGTCCGCCATTATCGGATCTCGCGAGTTGCAGAAGCCCGGTCAGATTATTCCTGGTAAGGGCAAGACCACAGTGATCTACGGCAAACCGATTGCCGTGGAGAAGAAGCCCGCCGACCAGATCACGCACGACGATTTGCGCACGCTGACTGATCGCGTGACCATGGAAATTCAGAAGATGAGCGGTCAGGAATACGTGAACGAATACGCTCAGAAAGTCAAGGAACAGCTTAAGGCTCAGAAAGCCGCCGAACAGGCGAACAGCTGAGAAACCAAAGAGAAAAGCCCCGGCACGACACTACACGAGCCGGGGCTTTCCTTATGCCTATACCATGATGTTTGGCAAAGCAGGTAATGCACTTTTAGAACAGTGAGGAATACATCTTCAATGTGATGGTGGTTGGTATGCCGTTCTCGTCGCGAAGACGCACTTCGGTGCCACCTACCGGATCCTGCGAAGCGACCTTCTTGTCTTGATTGGAATCCAACGTGAGCTGCGAACTTACCTTGACCGTGAATCCGAGTTTTTCCAATGCGGCTTTGGCGTCAGAGGCTTTCTGCCCCACATAATTCGGCAGGGTTATGGTTTCCGGTCCTTTGGAAACCACCACGTCGACGCTGTCTCCCCAATGCAACGTATCACCGTTGTTGACGGAAGCGGAAATCACCTGCCCCTGTGGAATCTTGTCGTCGAAGGATTCCGTCCAATTGGTGGTGAGTCTAAGATCATCCAGCGCCTGCTGTGCCTCGTCCTTCGTCTTGCCGACGATATCGGGCATAGTGACTGGCTTTGGCCCCTGCGACACCGTGACGGTGATCGTCGTATTATGCGGCAATGTGGCGCCGGGATCCACACTTAACGACAGCAACGCCCCTTGAGGCACGTCAATGGAATACGTGTCATCAGAAGCCGCGGTCTGCTCGACATTATCGAATCCAGCCTTCTTCAGTGCGTTGATTGGATCCTTGCCGGATGCGCTGGTCGCGTCGAGAATATCGGCGGGAACCGTCGCCTGCCGGACTCCCTTGGAGACCACGACCTTGACTTTCTGGCTACGACGCTTGCTGCCGCGATCGCCGACATTCGCCGGGTCGGTGGAGATGATATTGCCTTCCTCCACGGAATCGCTATACTCTTCCGACACCTCATATTCGATATCGGAAATCTTGAGCAGACTCTCGTAGTCGCTCCACTTCACATTGGTGATGGGGCATGCTGCGGACGCGTCGCATGTCATACCATCCGGCTGGGGCATGGTCCAATAGCTGCCGGGGCCCTGATAGTACCACCATGCCCAACCGCCGGCGCCACATGCAAGCAGCAGCGCCACCACGCCTGCGACGATGAGCGGTGTGCGACGCTTTTTCGCGGATTTGCTGTTTGGAGTATTGCCGGATTCGTCGCTTTGCGCGATGGGGGATTGCGATGCAGCGCTGTCGACGGCATTGTCAAGGCTATTGACGATGCCGTCTGCCGGCAGCGAGAAACGTGTCGTCGCTTCTGGATCGATGTTCTGTTGCTGCACCGGCATGACGGTTGTTGCGTTCGTCTTGACCCTGTCCAGCTTGCGTGTGCGATCATCGAATTGCTGCGTCGGCGGTGCCGGGGGAGCGGGAGGAACAGGATTGCCGACATTGGTTGGCGTACCGTTATCTGCGGGCGCGGCACTGTCGGAAGCGCTGACGTCTACCGGGGGAAGACGATACTGCCAATCGCTGACCGCAAGCGTCGATTGCAGACGCTGCAGCTCGGTTAACGCAACGGATGCGTCTGCTGGACGAGCCTCGACCGCGCGAGCCGTGAGATGGGCAAGGAATGCGGCCACGCCTTCATTGATGCCTTTGCAAGCGGTGGCAATGCTTGGCACATCCTCGTGAACATGCTTGAATACCAGTGTTACTGGATTATCTGAAGTGAATGGCACGTTGCCGGCGAGCATCTCCCAAGCCATGATGCCCACGGAATACAAATCCCCCTGAGGTGTGGCTTGATTCTTCTCAATCATTTCCGGTGCTAGATATGCTGCTGTTCCCAGCAGTATGCCGGTGGAGGAGAGTGTGGCCTGCGATACCGTTTTAGCCAAGCCGAAATCGGTGATCTGCACATGGCCACGGTCGTTAAGCAAGATGTTTTCCGGCTTGATGTCGCGATGCACCACGCCCGCACGATGTGCGGAAGCGAGGCCATCCAATGTCTCGCCAATAATGCGTAACGTCTCTCGAACGCTGAACGTACCCTGCTGGTTCATTTCGTAACGCAGGTTCACGCCGTGAACATACTCCATGACGAGATAATCGAGACCGTCGAATTCGCCGGTGTCATACACCTGCACGATATGCGGATTGGCAATGGCCGCGGCCGAACGGGCTTCACGATGGAATCGTTCCACGAACTGGTCCCGGTGCGGTCCCTGCGCCAGCTGGGTATGCATGATTTTGATGGCGACCGTGCGCTCCAGACGTTCGTCTACCGCTTGGTACACCGTGGCCATGCCGCCATCGGCGATTCTGCTGACGACCCGATACCGGCCCTCGATGACCTGACCTTCAGGGGCGTGTGGAGCTTCACTCATGGTTGATCGCTACGGTTCCTTCTTCAAAACAACTCACGTTCGAACGTGTTCCCACTTGTAGTCTACAAGCAGAGGTTTGCGGATTGTGCAACGAACGCGCGTCCTGTCCGGATGTTGGTTGGAAAACACGCAGGTCGCGTGTCACGCGCGTGTTTGGACGTGAATACTTGGCACGAAACGTGAGCAGGCCTCGATGAGCAGTGACTCGTGGTATTCGGAAAGGCTCAATGTTTCGATAGCTGTTTTCGATTCATTCCACAAATCCGCGATTCTACCGCGGGAACGTTCGATGGCTCCTGTTTGCTCAAATAGTTCAATGGCGCGTTTTACTTGAGTTTCGGAACGCGAATCGGCCTCCCACATGTCGATGAGCTCTCGCCGCTGCGTGTCGTTCGCCGTGTTGATGGCGTCGGCTAGAAGCACCGTGCGCTTGCCTTCGCGGATATCTCCTCCAACGGGCTTGCCCGTATTGCTGCTCGAACCGACAACATCCAGAAGATCGTCTGCAAGCTGGAAAGCCAATCCAAGAGGCAAGCCGACTGCCAATGCCTGCTTCCTCGCATCGTCTTTGCCTATACCCGCGGCAAGCATGCCGAATTCCAGTGGGGCAATGGTGGTGTAGCTGGCGGTTTTCCAGCGGAATACGTTCAATGAAGCTTCCACCAGTTCGTCTGGATCGTCCAACGGATTGAGCTCTACGGCCAAATCGAGTACTTGACCGACTTCGACCTCGCGGTGCATGTTGAGCAATGCCGCGACCACATCGGAACCATGAGTGAGCTTGGAAGCTGCCTTGTCCGCGATGTCCACGCTTGCCGTGGCCAACATGTCGCCGAGCATGATGCCCAAGCCATGGCCGATGGCCTCGCTATGCGTACCAGTGGAGAATGCGCGATGCGCAGACGGCTTGCCACGGCGCAGATCGGAATCATCGATGATGTCATCATGCACCAGCGCACCGGTCTGGAACACTTCCACCGCGCACGCTAAATCGAGCAGCGCGTCGAAATCACGTTCTCGCACATCCTCCGAAGCGAATGCGCGGAACGAATCCAACGTCAGCAAGGCGCGAAGCCGCTTGCCACCCTCACTTGACGTGACCGCCTGCTTGGCGACCATGTCGGCAATAGGCCTGCAAGAGGAGGCAACCGAATCGTCCGCATGAAGGAATGCGAAATCCTTCACCAACGAAACAATGCGTGATTCAATCTGTTCCAAATCGGAGGAGCTAGTCATACCAACAGTTATCCACAGGCATTCGACAAGACCAAATCTCAATGATTGCAATAGTTGCGGTACCGAAATCATTTTGCGAAACGCCGAAGAAGCCATCCTCCGACCACAGGCCTCGAAAAAAGCGGCATCGCATCGGCTCATCGGGCATAGTGCCATATAAGCGGCGAGCGAGGAAGCCGATAGACCATGCCAAGGAGGGCAGAATAATGACAACCAACAAAACCGGACGCATCACCGGGACTGAAATGGAAGAAGCCATCAGCCGATTCGAAAGGGATTGCAGATCCGACGGCGTGGGCGAAACAGTGCGTTCGTTCATTCGTGAACCGCTTTTCATATGGATGGACGCGCTTGCGCAGGCATCGGACGAGAGCGTTTCCCATTCGGAAGGCGAATTCCATGCCGAATGCGGTCTTGACCGGAATATGATCATGCGGACTACGGTGGGCATCAATCGGATGCTGTCCATTCGTGACGTATTTCTCATTTCCGCCATCGTTGACGAACGATACGCCGACCGAGACTTTCTCATGAGTTTCGCCGAAAGACCCAAGCTGTCTCGTAATGCGCAGCGTCTGGAACAGCTGCTCAGCGATTCATTCCGTGATCCCCTAGCCAGACCCGATATGAAACGTTGCGATCAGGCGATCAACATGCTGTTCGACATTATCGATATGATTCCGAAGACATATCGGGCGCAGCCGTTCGCCGTGATCAGCTACATCATGTGGTGGATGGGCCAGGAAGGAGCCATGGCATCAGCCATCAGCGCGCTCGCGATAGATGATCAATGTTCGCTGGCGGCGATTGTATGCTCGGCGGTTGAACGACGTATTGGTCCTGCCTGGACGTCGGAAACATAAGGCAACACGCCGTAAAGTGGCGTGACTTGCGCGTGAAGGCCTCATTATGCGGGAATAATCGTCCTTGCAAGATGGTTTACTCACATAGTTGACGATTTGCCCTTGCCAGAAGTGGGTCCATATGGTATACGCTTCGAGGCAGGATCAATAGGAGGATAAGTTTGGCCACCAAGGAAACGACGGCAAGCATGGAACAGGCTGATCTGACCGAAAAGACCACCTCCACGAAGAAAGCCGCCACGCGCAAGGCCTCCACGAAGAAGAGTGCGGCGAAGAAAACCACCGCAACGAAGACCCCTCGCAAGACTACCGCGAAGAAGAGCGCCCCTGCCAAGAAGGAGGAGCCGCTCGAGGATGATGCACTTGACGATGAGGACGCTCAGGTAGACGACGCCGATCTTGACGATTTCGACGCCGATCTCGATGACGTCGATTCGGATGACGAGGATGACCTCGACGACGACGAGGAATCCGAACCTGAAGATGATGACGACGAGGATGAGGAAGAACGCAAAAAGCCGGAAGAGCCTAAGGAAAAGGGCGCTTTCGTGGTGCGTGATGACGATGATGATGAGAATCTGACCCCATCCGGCAATCCGAAGCGTCGTGTGATTGCGGCGGGTGCGACTGCTGATCCGGTCAAGGATTACCTGAAGCAGATCGGTCGTGTGAGCCTGCTGAATGCGGAACAGGAAGTCGATCTGTCCGAGCGTATCGAAGCCGGTCTGTATGCCCAGCACCTGCTGGACACCGAATCCGACCAGATGGACTTCAAACGCAAGCGTGAGCTCAAGTGGGCTGCGAACGATGGCAGGCGTGCCAAGGACCACCTGCTGGAAGCCAATCTGCGACTTGTGGTTTCGTTGGCTAAGCGTTACACCGGCCGTGGCATGCTGTTCTTGGATTTGATTCAGGAAGGCAACCTCGGTTTGATTCGCGCCGTCGAGAAGTTCGACTGGAAGAAGGGCTTTAAGTTCTCCACCTATGCCACGTGGTGGATTCGTCAGGCCATCACCCGAGCCATGGCTGACCAGGCGCGTACCATTCGCGTGCCGGTGCACATGGTCGAAGTGATCAACAAGCTGTCTCGTGTACAGCGTCAGATGCTGCAGGATCTTGGCCGCGAACCCACGCCGGATGAGCTTGCACGCGAGCTCGACATGCCTGTCGAGAAGGTGCAGGAAGTGCAGAAGTACGGCCGTGAGCCGATTTCCTTGCATACGCCGTTGGGTGAGGATGGCGATTCCGAGTTCGGCGATCTGATCGAAGACACCGACGCCATCGCGCCGTCCGACGCGGTTGCCTTCTCGCTGTTGCAGGAGCAGTTCAGGCAGGTGCTTGAAACGTTGTCTCCGCGTGAGGCTGGCGTGATCAAGATGCGTTATGGCTTGGAAGATGGCCAGCCCAAGACGCTCGACGACATTGGCCGCGTGTATGGCGTTACCCGTGAGCGTATTCGCCAGATCGAGTCGAAGACCATGTCGAAGCTGCGTCACCCGTCTCGCTCGCAGACGCTGCGTGACTTCCTTGATCAGTGATTGAAACAAGAGGTGAATGAAGTCGAGAAATTCGGTAAGAATATCGAATTTCTCGACTTCTTACGTCTACAAGACGTTCTTATGGATGAAAACCGAAGCAAAACTGCAAGTCAGAATGAGGAAAATGGCGAAATACAAGGACAATTACGGCGCAGGTAGTCTTACCGTGCTTGAAGGTCTTGACGCGGTGCGCAAGCGCCCGGGCATGTATATCGGCACCACCGATAGCCAAGGTCTGATGCACTGCCTGTGGGAGATCATCGATAATTCCGTCGATGAGGCTCTTGCGGGAGTCTGCAATCATATCGTTGTGACGTTGCACAGCGACGGTTCCGTGGAAGTGGCCGATAACGGCCGCGGTATCCCTGTTGACATCGAGCCGAAAACCAAACTTACCGGTGTGGAAGTGGTGTTGACCAAATTGCATGCCGGCGCGAAATTCGGTAACTCTTCGTACGGAGCCTCGGGCGGTTTGCATGGCGTGGGCTCGTCAGTGGTGAACGCGTTGAGCTCCCGTCTTGACGTGGAAGTGGATCGTGACGGCAAGACGCATCATATGTCATTCCATCAGGGTCATCCTGGTGTGTATACCGATGCTGATCCGGAGCACCCATCTCCGGATGCGCCATTCAAACGCACGCGTAAAAACCGTCCGACTGAGCTTGAAATCATTGGCAAGGTCAGTCCGAAGACCACGGGAACTCGCATTCGTTATTGGGCTGATCCGGAGATTTTCAACGACACCGCGGAATTCAGCTACGAGCAGCTGATTGATCGCGTCAGGCAGACCAGCTTCCTGGTGCCGGGTTTGAAAATCACTGTTATCGATGAGAATATTCCGGAAACCGGCGATGAATCAGTCGACGAAATGCTGGAAGTCGACGATATTGCAAATGCTGCAGGTGATGAACCGCAGGAAATTGCCGAAAGCGATGAATCTGAACATGACGCTGCCGGGCACGAGGAAGCCGATGTTGCGGCACAACCTCAGGGATCGAAGTATACCCACTCCCGTATCGAGGAATTCTGCCATACCGGCGGTGTGAAGGATTTCGTGGATTACCTGTCCAAAGGCGAAGCGGTTTCCGCTATTTGGCGTATCACTGGCGAAGACACCTATGTTGAGGAAACCCAAGCCGTTGGCGATGGCGGTGAACTGCACGCGCAGAAGGTTACGAGAAATTGTGCCGTCGATATCGCCATGCGGTGGACCAACGGATACGACACCACCATGCGCAGCTTCGTCAATGTGGTGGAAACCCCGGGCGGTGGAACCCATGTGGATGGCTATCTGTTGGGCCTGACCAAGCAGATTCGCAAAGCCATCGAAGACAATGCACGTAAGCTCAAAGTGAATCTCAAAGATTCCAACATGAAAGTCGAACGTGACGATATTCTGGCAGGTCTGGTTGCCGTCGTCACTGTGCGTATCGCCGAACCACAGTTCCAAGGTCAGACCAAGGATGTGCTCGGCACCGCGCAGGTCAAGCCGATCGTCAGCAAAATGACCGACAGGCAGTTCGGCGAGATGATCACCGGCTCCAAACGTGGCTATAAGGAACAGTCCGGCCGCGTGCTTGAAAAGATCGTCGGCGAAATGCACGCCCGCATCCAAGCACGTAAGACCAAAGAGGTGACGCGACGCAAGAACGCGCTCGAATCGGCATCCATGCCACCGAAACTGTCTGATTGCCAGCCAGGCAATGACGATGTGGCCGAACTGTTCATCGTGGAGGGCGATTCCGCACTTGGCACCGCCAAAGCCGCGCGTAATTCCGGTTTCCAGGCGTTGCTGCCGATTCGAGGTAAAATTCTCAACGTGCAGAAGGCGTCGTTGTCGCAGATGCTGTCGAACAAGGAATGCGCGGCGATCATTCAGGTGGTCGGCGCTGGCTCCGGAGCGAGCTTCGACATCGAGCAAGCACGTTACAACAAGGTCATTATGATGACCGATGCAGATGTCGATGGCGCGCACATCCGCATTCTGCTGCTCACCTTGTTCTACCGTTACATGCGGCCGCTCATCGAGTACGGTCACGTGTATGCGGCCGTGCCTCCGCTGCACCGCATCGCCTTGACCGGAGCTCACAAGGGGGAGTATATCTACACGTATTCCGACGATGAGCTGGCCGGCAAATTGGCTGATCTTGATAAGAAGCACATCAGCTATAACGAGGACATTCAGCGCTATAAGGGTCTGGGTGAAATGGACGCCGACCAGCTGGCCGACACCACTATGGATCCACGCACACGTATGCTGCGTCGTATCCGTATGGAAGACGCCGAACAGGCCAGTCAGATTTTCAGTCTGCTGATGGGCGATGACGTGCCGCCGCGTAAAGCGTTCATCGTTGAGAATGCCGACGATTTCGACCGTTCGAAGATCGATACCTGATCGAGGTTGTCGTCAGCTCGCCTTCCGCTACGTCAAGACGTTTCGGAGGGTATTTTTTAGTGAAGATGGTATGCGATTCCGTGTGGTAAAGATTGAAGATTCTACGGTAGATAGTGCAATCAAGTAGTTACCGATTGGTAGCTATATGTGCTTACAATAATGGCGGATATTGTCTTCTGCGGCTACCGATCAAGAAGGAGTAGGGCGTGGTTAATCTTTTGCTTGCGGTGATTTATGTGGCGTTCATCAGCCTTGGCCTGCCGGATGCGGTACTGGGTGCCGCATGGCCGACGATGAGTGTCGATTTGGGTGCTCCCATTTCGTGGGCTGGCGGCATTTCCATGACGATTTCCGCTGGCACCATTGTTTCCGCGTTGCTTTCCGATCGTATGACCTTGCGTTTTGGTGCGGGCAAGGTCACTGCGGTTTCCGTGGCGTTGACGGCGTTGGCATTGTTCGGCTTTTCCGTTGCTCCTAACTATTGGGTGCTGATTCTGCTTGCCATTCCGTACGGCTTGGGTGCGGGCGGCGTTGACGCGGCCCTCAACAACTATGTGGCGATCCACTACGAGAGCCGTCACATGAGCTGGCTTCACGCCATGTGGGGCATTGGCGCGTTGACTGGCCCATACATCATGGGATTCGCCTTGGGCGCCGGCCAAGGATGGTCGTGGGGCTACCGTTATATCTCCATACTGCAGGTTGTGCTCACCGCCATTCTTTTTTTCAGTCTGCCACTGTGGAAGAAGCGTTCCGAGGTAAAGACGGGCGAAGTTTCCGGCGAATCCGACGGAACGGCCAATGATGAAACTCGCAAACCGCTTGGTGTGCGAGGTGTGCTCGCCATTCGTGGCGCCAAAGAAATCCTGGTGATGTTCTTCTGCTATTGCGCATTGGAGCAGACGGCCATGCTGTGGGCTAGTAGCTACATGGCGCTTGGCAAGGGCATCGATAAGACCACGGCGGCTATGTGGGCCAGCCTGTTCTGCATCGGCATCACCGTGGGTCGCTTGGCGAGTGGTTTTCTGACCATGAAGTTTAATGATCCGGCCATGATTCGCCTGGGGCAGGCGCTGGTGCTGACCGGTATCGTCATCATGTTGCTGCCGCTGCCTCGCAATATCGGCACCATTATGGGACTGATGATTGTCGGTCTTGGCTGCGCACCGATCTACCCGTGCGTCATTCATTCCACGCCGGCATATTTCGGCGAAGACAAATCGCAGGCGATCGTCGGCATGCAAATGGCATGCGCATACGTCGGCTCGATGTGCATGCCGCCGGTATTCGGCTTGATCGCACAGCATATCAGTGTGCTGTGGTTCCCTCTGTACATGTTGGCTTTCCTGGTGTTGATGGTGATCATGCACGAGAGCCTGCGTAAAAAGTGCGCTGGTCAGACCATCGACTGATACGGTGTTGTCGCCATTGCCATTGCGATACCATGAGCCGCATTGTAGATTTCGCATATATGGTTCGGGTTGCTGAAGCCGAGCGCCACGTACCATACGATAAGCAGGGCGGTCATGGTTGCAGCCAATGGCAGTTGTCGTATTTTCAGGCGAATAAGGCATAGCAGAATCGCGATCGCAAGCAGGGCGATAAATGACGCCGAAAGGTACCGCAGCCAAGTCAAACCGTATGCGTTGATGTACAGTCCTAACCGAAGCGCCGCCGAAGCTAGAATGACGGCGGTTAACGCCAGCAATGCTACCAGTGCCGCGTTGAGCATGCGCGTACGTGGCGCGAGTGCGATCGCCAAACCAAATAGCGTCACATTAATGGCCGTGACTGCCAGCAGTTGAAAGAATCCGCCGCGTGCGTATTCGCTATAGGTCAATCCGTCTGGCAGTGCGATCGAACCATCGGTGAACAATCCTGCGAACAGGAACCGGATCTGTACGATGCAAAACAGCATGTACACAGTCAAAGTCACGGCCAATACCACGAACGCAGTTACCGAGCTGAGGGAGAATCGTTGCTCCGGAGGCGTGGAAGTGGGTTCATCGTCGAGTCCAATAAGCAGTGAGAACAGCAAAGGCCACGGCAACACGATGAACATGATGTGCAGAGTGATCGTCATCGGGTTGAAATCACTGAAAACGTTCAGCACTTCATATTGAACTATTTGATCGGCTCCGATGAGCAATGGTACGATCGTCAGAAGCAATGGAGTGGAAATCAGTAGCGCAATGCCGATTTCGCGCACTTTCGAACGTTGCTTCGACGCGACTGCAAATCTTGCGAATATGACGGAAAACGGTTCCGCAAAATCACGAATGTGAATAAACGGCTGCTGCAACCAGCCGGTAAGCCAATTCCAGGCAACCTGAAGTGGACGGCGAACATCGTAACGCCCGTTGACCAGCTGACAGTGCAGCATAAGCAACGCCGGTTGAACGAATTGCGTGGTGAGCGCGTACTCGTCATTTCTCGAATAGCACCAGGTCGACTGAGCGAGTGTATTCCACACGCCAATGGCGACGATGCTTCCCAAAACAAGCCAAACAAGAACTTGTTTTCGTGCGGTTTTCCAGTGCAGCGCGGTTACGGTAAGAGCACAGATGATCCAGAAAACCGGCAGTTCATATCCGATAAGCCATGTCGGAGGTATGCTGCAGATCAGACGGTCGAATGCGAAAGTGATGAGAAATGCAGCGCCAATGGTGATGACCGCGCGTTTGTTGAGGGGGCGTTGCGCTATTTCTTCCCGCGTGATTTTGGGTTTCGCCAAAGGTTGTTCCTCCTGATGCGCGGATGGTTCATGTGTTGGCTGGCTCCCTTGTGTTTTTGGTGTTTCTTGGGTTTCTTGTGCTTCTGGTAATGGCGATGATTGTTGGGATTGCGAAGTCTGCGATGGGGAAGTGTTGGCTGGTTCCGGCATGATAATGATTCCTTTCTGAGATATGTTGGACGTCATCGTACATATCGAAAAACGATAGAAAAATATCGACTAACATACTTTCACAAGATTTGCATATCGAATATCGATAGATTATTATCGATATTCAGGTTTATTGGATTGAAGGAGACGGGTATCATGCCGAATTCCGCAGCGAAACGTTCCATGGTGATTGGCGTATTGCGTGTGCTGATTGTGATAATTGCAATATGCTGCCTCGGACTGCAGTTCAGTGCGATTGCGGCATCCGCTGGCGTTGCTTCCAAGTATGCCGACGCCGACTCGATGCATTGGCTGTATGCGGTTGCCGCAGTGCTGATTGTCGCTTGCTTCGAGTTCGCGTTGGTGCCGCTGTGGAGATTGCTGACCTTGGTTGAAAAACGTGATGTCTTTTCCGGCAAGGCCATGCGTTGGGTGAATCACATTCTCGTATATGCGGGGATTGAAGGCATGCTGGTGCTCGCCGTGATGGTCGGTCAAATCTGGTTGTCGCCTTCACGCTTTCTGATGGCTGCGATGGGGGTTGACGGGCAAATGTTTCCATACGTCGTGCTGGCGGTCGGAGTGGCGGCGCTTCTACTGATCGCGGCGTTCGAACTGTTGATGGTGGTGATGCGCTCGCTGTTGATGCAGGCCATCGAACAGCGTGATGAACTGGCGGCGGTGATCTGATATGGCCATTCGTGTGAACCTTGATGTGATGCTCGCCAAAAGGAAGATGAGTGTCAATGAGCTGGCGGAGGCTATAGGCATAACGCCGGTCAATGTTTCGGTGTTGAAGAACGGGCGGGCCAAGGCAATACGGTTTTCCACGCTTGATACCATATGCGAGACGTTATGTTGTCAACCGGGAGATGTGCTCGAATGGGTTGCCGACGAAGATGAATAACGTCTTGCGGTAATGCGATCATCGAACGTATGTACGAATGTTTGAACCTGTTTTCAGAGCCGACCAAGGCATGGTTCAAACATGCGTTCAGTCGGCCCACTGAAGTCCAGCAGCAGGTGTGGCCGGCCATCCATTCCGGCGAGAACGTGCTCGTTGTGGCGCCCACAGGGTCGGGTAAAACCCTTTGTGCGTTCCTTTCGGCTCTTGACCGGCTTATGGCGGGCGGGACGCGTTCCGCAGGAGTGGATGTTCATGGCGAAATCGCGGCAGCCAAGAGCCATGCGGAACAAAAAGCTGCAGGGAAAGGCTCCCGCAAGAAAACGAAGCGTGGCGTCAAAGTGCTATACATTTCGCCTCTGAAGGCGCTTGGCGCTGATGTGGCGAAGAACCTTGAACTGCCATTGCAGGGAATTTCCCAGCAGTATGAGGCGATGGAGCTGCCCATCCCCGATGTCGAAGTGGCCATGCGCAGCGGCGACTCCACACCTGAACAACGTCGAAGAATCGTCAGCCATCCGCCGGATATTCTCGTCACCACGCCGGAATCACTATTCCTGCTGCTCACCTCCAAGGCGAACAGCATATTGACGAGCGTGGAGACGGTGATCGTCGACGAGATTCATGCGGTCGCAGGTACAAAACGCGGCGCGCACCTCGCTGTCAGCCTCGAACGCCTTGATAAGTTGATTGGGCATCCAGTGCAACGCATAGGGCTTTCGGCAACCGTTAATCCCGTTGAGGAAGTAGCACGGTTTCTCGGTGGTTCGCAACCGGTAACGGTGGTGAACCCCGGCGCTGTTCCGGCCATGGATTTAAAAGCCGTGGAACCATTGCGCAATATGCTCGACACCAGCGCTACAGGCGGTTCGGTATGGCCGGTCATTGAACGGTCCATTCTCGACGAGGTGTTGCGGCACCGAACCACATTGATATTTGTCAACTCGCGTGGACTGGCGGAGAAGCTCACCGCACGGCTCAACGACATGTATGCGGAGTCGAAACAGGGCACGGTGGCAACTGATCTGAGTGAGCACCGTGACTTGGGCTCACCGGAGGGCCGCGAGCAATTTGCCGGGCACTATGACTCGGTGGTGGGATCCACCACCATGCTGGTTGAATCGCATGAAGACATTGATGCGATTGCCATGGCTCATCACGGGTCCGTGTCAAAAGATAGACGTAAACAGATCGAAGAACAGTTAAAACGCGGCGAATTACGTTGCGTGGTGGCCACTTCCAGCCTGGAACTCGGCATCGATATGGGTTCGGTGGATCTCGTGGTTCAGGTGGCCGCCCCATTGTCGATCGCATCGGGATTGCAGCGAGTGGGCCGTGCCGACCACAATGTCGGCGGAGTCTCGCACGCGTTGTTCTTCCCCATAACCCGCCAACAGATTATTGGCGTAACAACCAGCATGGAATGCATGAGGGAAGGGGCTATAGAACCATTGCATATGCCCCGCAACCCTCTGGACGTGCTCGCACAGCAGACCGTCGCAGCCGCGGCCATGGAAGATCTTTCCACGAACGATTGGTACGAGCTTGTGCGTCGTTCCGCACCTTTCCAAAATCTCGACCGGTCTATGTTCGACGCTGTCATCGGCATGATGACGGGCGCCTACAACAGTGAGAGCTTTTCCGCATTCCGTCCACCGCTGCAATACAACGAAGAGGCAAAGCTGATTTCCGCACGTCCAGGAGCGCAACGCTTGGCGGTGACCAGTGGCGGCACCATACCCGACCGTGGCATGTACGCGGTGGTGCTTCCAGAAGAGGGCTCTGGTCCAGGTCCTCGGCGAGTGGGCGAGCTTGATGAGGAAATGGTATACGAATCCCGCGTGGGAGATGTCATCACTTTGGGGACTTCCACCTGGCAGATTCAGGAGATCACACGAGATAGGGTAGTGGTGGTTCCTGCTCCCGGGCGCACCGCGCGCTTGCCATTTTGGCATGGGGATCAGGATGGGCGTGATTATGGTTTCGGATTGGCGCAAGGGCGTTTGACGCGTGAGCTCAGCCAAGGATTGCATAGGCGTGAACCAGCAAAGAATGGTGATCAGAATACGGCTCAGACTGTATTGGAAGCACAGTTCAACCGTGAGACCGCGCAACGTTTGGAGCGAGATGGTCTCGACCATAATGCCATAAGCAATCTTGCCAAACTGCTTGACGAGCAATGTGAAGCGACCGGTACGATTCCTTCGGATCGTGATCTCGTGGTGGAGCGTTGCCGGGATGAAGGCGGAGATTGGCGCATCATCATCCATTCACCATATGGTAGGCGTGTGCATGAGCCTTGGGCGTTAGCCATCACCACTCGAATCAAACAGCGGTTTGGTTTCGACGGTCAAGTGTACGCGGTCGACGATGGCATTGTTTTACGATTGCCGGACGGTTATGGCGATTTGCCTACACGTGAGCTGTTGCTATTCGACGTGGACGAATTGCAACGCACTGTTGAGACGCAAGTTGGCGAAAGCGTGCTTTACATGGCTCGATTCCGCGAATGTGCGGCCAGATCACTGTTTCTGCCGCGCACACGTCCCGGTAAGCGTGTGCCTCTCTGGCAGCAGCGGTTGAAGGCCGCGCAACTGTTGAATGCGGCTCGTACTTGCAAGAACTTCCCCCTCTTGTTGGAAACTGCGCGCGAATGCCTGCAGGACGTATATGATTTGCCGGCATTACGCACGATTATGACAGGCCTGCATGCGGGAACAATACTTTTATCGGAGGCAACTACTGAAACACCTTCTCCGTTTGCGCAGAACATGCTGTTCGGCTTCGTTGGATCGGTGATGTACCAGTATGACGTGCCCCAAGCCGAACGAAGCACGCAGTTGCTGTCCATGGATCTGGAAGTGCTCGAACGGCTTCTAGGAAGCACGGATATGGCATCGTTGTTGGACGCCGAAGCTATTACACAAGTGGAGGGCGAGCTTGCTGGGCGAACATTCTGGAATGATCTCGCCGAAGAAGATATCAGCGGGCGCGTAACAAGATACGCCAAAACGCATGGACCATTCACCGCTGACAAGATGATTGCCGAACTGGGCATTGACGCGGCTCAGGCGGTGCATGCGCTTGATGAACTGGATGCCCGAGGAGAACTCATCAAGGGAAGATTCACTGATTCAGGTGAGACTTCCGAAAAGAACGATATTCAGCAATGGCTCCACAAGGATGTTTTCCGGCGTATTCGAGCATTGTCTCTTGCCAAGGCCAGAAAGGCCGTCAAACCGGTCGATCCGAGCGTCTATCAGGCGTTTCTGCTTAATCGTCAGGGCGTTGGCCCTGTTGGAGGTGAACGCTACGAAGGCGTTGATGGTCTGATGCGTGTCATCGAGCAGTTGGAAGGCGTGTTCCTGAACGCTTCGGTATGGGAGTCCATGGTATTCCCGGCACGTGTGCGTGACTATCAGCCTAGTATGCTCGACGAACTCATCTCATCGTCGGATGTGGTGTGGGTCGGTTCGAAAGCAAGTGGATCCAACGCCAAAGAAGCTGGTGAGATCGCCTTCTATCCAGCAGGTTCCTTGCTGCTCAACCAGCCTGAATCGGCGGTGGATAAGCTGAACGATAATGAAACGTTGACCATGCCGGATGCCGTGTTAACGGCGTTAAGCGGTGGCGGAGCATTTCCTATTCAACTGCTTTCAGCCGTGACAAAAACCATCTGGCTTGAGCATGCCGAAGCGCAGGTGAACCCCGAAACGGGTGAAATCATCTTTCCGGCATGGGGCGAGCGGCAGTTCGAAGAAGCCTTATGGTCACTGGTATGGCAGGGGAAAATGACGAACAGTTCGTTCGCACCAGTACGAGCGCTTCTGCACGGAGGCAAAACCGTTCGCGCACCCCGTCGTGCCGCGCGTAGACGCGTCACCATGCGTCCTCCAACACCATTGGCGCTGAGTGGATTATGGTCCGCAGTATCTTGTGGCGACGGGCGAACCGTTATGCCAAACAAACCACTAGACGGTGTTATCGAGCCGGGCATGCTCGAAAACAGCGATACCGGCATTGGCATGGCGCATACGGCAAGTGTAGAGGAGCGTGAGCTGGCGCTCATCGACTCATTACTGGACCGATACGGCGTGATTGCCGCTCCTTTGGTTGACAAGGAACGGATTGCCGGAGGATTTTCAGCGCTCTATCCGGTACTCAAACGAATGGAAGAACATGGCACACTGGTCCGAGGCATGTTCGTGAAAGGTTTTGGCGCGGCACAATTCGCGGAACGAGACACCGTCGACGCGCTGCGCAGCGACACGCAATGGCACAGTCAATCCTGCGTTGCGCTCGACGTGATCGATCCCGCCAATCTCACTGGTTCCGCAATCGCCTGGCCAGAACAGGATTACCTCAAACCAGCACGCAGATCCGGTTCCATCATTGTGCTCAAACAAGGCGAACCGGTACTGTTCTCCGTACCAAAAAGCCATAAAATTGTCAGCTTCACCGCAGACGAAACAATATTAAGACCGTCATGCGCCGAACTTGCCTACGTATTGCAGCGCCAACCCAGCGGCAGCATCAGCTTCAGCGAAATGAACGGAACATCATTGAAAGCACGCAATGAATACCGGCAAATCCTTTACGCCGCAGGTTTCGTCGATAGTCCGCAAGGCATGAAACTTTACTGTTGAAAAAGATCATCATCGCTAATGCATAGTGACAGCGCGGACGAAAACGCAGGAACAACAATGCCCGCGTCCTACGAACGGAATCCTAAACGATTCCAAACTTCGTAAAACGCGGGCACGTCACATTGCAATGGGTCAGCCGACGATGGCGATTGGCGCGGAAAGTTCCGTACCAGAACCGTCACGACGCATATCCGGCTTCGGCAATTCCACACCGGCACCGCCCTCCGTGGAAGCATGTACCGGATATGTGCCCACGAAGGCGAGGATCAACGTATCCTGCCCCTTAAGGAAACGCTGCGAACGCACGCCACCGGTACCGCGACCCTTTGTCGGGTACATCTCCAACGGGGTTACCTTCGCTGAACCATTCTCCGTGCCCGGCAGTGCTTCGGAATCGCCGGCAACCGTCAACACCACGGCTCCAGACGCGGAGAACAGGCCATTGTCTCCCTCCTCGTAATTCCAAGCCACCTTGTTGGCGGGAATCACCGCAAACGCGGCAACCGAGCAGCCTTCAGCCAAGCGGATACCTGCCATGCCGCCCGCGGTACGGCCCTGAGGGCGTACGTTCTTCGCATCAAACGTCAGCAAAGACGAGTCGGTAGAAACAAACACCAGTCGATCCTCATCGCGCGCTTCAGCGGCAGCCAGCACTTCATCGTCATCCTTCAAATCGATGATGCTCCATGAATCCATCGTGGTGGGCGACTCACGATTCCAACGCTTGATCACGCCATTACGCGTGCCCAATGCAAGAGGAGCAGGTTCTGCGGCATGATCACCGGAATCATTGGCAGTTGGCATGGCAATCGCAGCAATCACGCGTTCGCCGCGAATCGGATCGGTATTTTCCGTCATACCGATCAACTCTTCGGCATGGACGCCGCCAGTCACATGGAGCGGACCATCCGCAGACACAACCGGCAACTCCACGACATGCGCCACAATCAGACGGCCGGCAGATGTGATCAAACCATATGAGGAACGTGTGGTGGTAGGGAAAATCGAAATAATCTGATCGTCCTTCACACGTTTGTCGGCAGAAGAACGATTCTCCCAACGTTCCAACGCATCTTCGGAGGTTCGCGCGATCAAACCCGTGGCCGACAGCATCACCGCACATGGTTCGTCGTCAATCTGCAATGCCACAGCGGCCACATTGTCTTCACCGGCCTTCGTCGCTGCCTTAGCGGCTGCGGCAACATCAGCTGCTGCGGAAGAGACCGTTGCGGCGGCACGGGCTGCGGCCATAGCCGAAGCGGACACGCCATCATCACCATGCGCCACAACAGGCACAAGCTTACCATCGGCATCCTCATCCAGCAATACGGTTCGACGAGGCGTGCCATACGTGGCGACGGCCTCATCCATTTCGGAGATCACCACATTGTCGAGCGCTTCGGCGGAAGCGAGAATACGATCCAACTCTTCGATACGTTGCTTCAAATCGTCACGTTCCGACTCAAGCTCGATGCGGCTCATTTTCGTCAGACGACGCAGACGCAAGTCAAGAATGTACTGTGCCTGAATCTCATCCAAATCGAATACGGCAATCAGCTTCGTCTTCGCGGCATCAGCATCGTCAGACGAACGAATCACCTGAATCACTTCGTCAATGTCGACCATCGCAAGCAGAAGGCCTTCGACCAAATGCAGACGCTCCAACGCCTTCTTCTTACGGAATTCGCTACGACGGCGAATCACCACACGACGATGGTGCACCCACACCTGAAGCATTTCCTTCAAACCCATGGTGTGCGGGCGGCCGTTGACCAACGCCACATTGTTGATAGTGAAATTGTCTTGCAACGGCGTGTGCTTGAGCAGTTGCGCAAGCACGGCGTTCGGATCGAAACCGGTTTTGATTTCAATGACAAGACGAGTGCCGTTATGACGATCCGTCAAGTCGATCGCCCCGGAAATACCTTCCAGCTTGCGATTCTTCACACCCTCGGAAATACGTTCCAGCACTCGTTCGGGCCCCACCATGAACGGCAGTTCCGTCACGACGATGGCTTTCTTACGGGCCGTCACATTTTCGATATGCGTCACTGAACGCGTGGTCAACGCGCCACGTCCGGTCTCATACGCCTCACGAATGCCGTTACGCCCAACGATCACGCCGCCACTTGGCCAGTCCGGACCTGGAACATAGCGCATAAGCTCTTCCAACGTGGCATCAGGATGACGCATCAGATGCTTGGCCGCGGCAACCACCTCGCCCAGATTATGCGTCGCCATATTCGTGGCCATGCCGACGGCAATACCGGAACCGCCATTGACCAGCAGATTCGGAATCGCAGCGGGCAAAACAGTCGGCTCCTGCAGCTTGTTATCGTAATTCGGCGTGAAATCAACGGTATTCTCACCGATATTGGCATTCATGCCAAGCGCTGCCTGGGCCATACGCGCCTCAGTGTAACGGGAGGCCGCAGGACCGTCGTCAAGGGAACCGAAGTTACCATGGCCATCCACCAACGGCAATCGCATCGCAAACGGCTGCGCAAGACGAATCATCGCCTCATAGATGGCGGAGTCGCCATGCGGGTGCAACTTGCCCATAACCTCGCCGACCACACGGGCCGATTTCATATACGGACGATCAGGATTGAGATTCATCTGGCCCATCTGATAGATGATGCGGCGTTGCACCGGCTTCAGACCATCTCTGGCATCGGGCAACGCGCGGGCATAGATCACCGAATACGCGTATTCGAGGAACGACTTGCTCATCTCCTCATTCAACGGTGTTTCGACGATGTTCTCTTTGACCGTACGCGGGTCAAAGGCTGGTTTTGCCGGTTTGCGGTGCGACACCATGCGGTGAATCTCCTCACGGAAAAGTAATGGTAATCAACCTAGCAATGCTACCAGCCGGTACCGCCGCGGTGCTTGAATGGGAATTATGAGTGTTGAAGTGCCAAGCGTCGAAGAGCTGCTCACCATGACCGAACCGGCATGCTACGGCGATGACGTGTCATCTGAAGGAACCCGTGGGGGAGCGTTGCACCTGTCATCGGTACTTCCTGCTGTTTCCAACGCCATCGGATACCCCATGCCAACGGCAGTCCATCCTGATCCGAAGCGTTTGCAGGGAGCGCTCGGCATTCCCGATGCGACTTCCGTGGTTGTGGCGCTCGTGGACGGTCTCGGCTACTGGAATCTCAACATGAGGCTGGGACATGCCCCCTACTTGCGTGCGCTGATGAACGACACCGCCAATCAACGTCCCATCGCAACATGCATGCCAAGCACCACCGTCGCAGCCATGTCTACCTTCGGTACGGGAACATGCCCCGGTATGACCGGTATGACCGGCTACACGCAGCTCAATCCGAAAACCGATGAAATATGCCAGCTGATTTCCTTCAAAAACGCAATTCCTCCGCTTGAATTGCAGCAACAACCGACCATTTTCGAACGGCTGAGCGCGCAGGATGTTCGAGTGACCAGTTCTGGACTGCCGAAATTCGCCTTTTCCGCGTTGACGCAGGCGGCGTTACGGGGCAGCGACTACATTTCCAACGATGATCCGCGAAAACGGATTGCAGCCGCGGCGCAAGCGGCAAAAACGCCCGGACTGACGTACCTGTATCTGCGTGATACCGATAAGGTCGGGCACAATTACGGTTGGGATTCCGACAAATGGATTGGGACGTACGAGCGTGTTGACGCTCAGCTCGGCCTTCTCCGCCGCAGCGTGCCCAAAGGCACATTGATTGTGATTGTGGCGGACCACGGTATGATCACCACTGATCCCGAATCTGTGATTGACATTGCACAGGATCAGCGGCTCATGCAGGGCGTCGCCCATGTCGGCGGTGAACCGCGTTGCGTCATGCTCTACGCGGAACAAGGCGAGAATCCAGAAGACATCGCCACACGATGGCGCAGCGTGCTGGAGGACCGTGCGCAGGTGCGCACGCGCTCGCAGGCAATGGATGAAGGCGTGTATGGGCCGGTGGAAGCTCGCGTCGAACCGATGATCGGCGATGTGATCGTATCGGCCGCCAAAGTCGTCACTATTGTGGACTCACGTACGCAAGCAGAAAAGGCGATGCACCTGCCAAGCGTGCACGGGTCGCTCACCATGCTCGAATCCGACATTCCCTGCTTGATCGACGTGGCCTAACTTCAGTCGCCAAACAGGATTTCGTCCCAGCTTGGCACGGCGGAACGTCCGGCACGCCGCTTCGATTTGGTGGTGTTCTGGCTATGCGGGTCAAGTGTCTGGTTCTCGTTCGCCATGTTCGAAGCAGGCTCCGGCGTGGATGGAACGGTATTGCGTGTGTCGGTGTTTGTTGCGCTGGCTGTATTGGCTCCTGCAGCAGGGTTCTCCGGTCGGCTCGGCAGAGGCAAGTCGGATGCGATGGCTGGCGCGTTCGGCGTGTCAGGCGTGTCGGATTCATTAGACACGCCGCCGATTGGCGCGATCGGAACGGAAGGCGCTGCCGCGGGACGGGCCGCAGGCATGGACGGCTCGGGCGTGTTCCATGCGGACACCGTTTGCTCGATACGCGCCGACCGTGCGGAATTTCCGGGAAGATTCAGTGACACGAGAAAATTTTCATCGGCGTGTTTCTCGGCGTGTCCTTCTTTCGACGTGTCCTGTTCTCCAATGAGTTTTCGTGCTGCGGAATTCAGGCAGCTTACGGCATTGTCGTGCATGTTCCACGACCATTCCGCGCAGACATTGTGACCGGAGGAGACGAACTGAGCGCTGATTTTCCAAGGCTCCAAGCCAAGTCTGGTGGCCTTCCAAGTCACATCTTCCAAGCGCACCCGCGCTGCCGCAAAAGTGCGTTCGATCAGTTCGGAAAGCGTGCGTACGCGGCTTTCCTTCGGCGCTGGAACGGCGAGAAACTGCTCGATCGCATATTGCTTTTCCGTTTCGACCGAAGCCGAGAAACGCCGAACAAGCGCTTCGCTTAACGAATATCTTTCCGCGACACGCGCGGGATCGGCGCCAGCGCGAATCAACGATTGAATTTGCGAAATCGGCAGGGTGGGTGGGATGCGTGTCTTCTGTTCCTCCTGTACTTCGGAACGAATCTGCTTGGCCTCCAAAATGGCTCTTTCAAGCGCTTCGTCGATCTTTACAGCGAACTTTCCGGCACCTGAAACAAAGACGAGTTCACCGGTGTCGCTGACATGATCGAACCGCGCTTCCTCGAGTGAATTCCCAGGCACAACACACCACTTTCCTTCAAGAATTTCTGTTTATTCCATTGTGCCCCACGTGTCGGATTTTACGAGTATTTCGATTCGTGTATCCTATGCGGGGTAAAAGTCATGTATCCTATGGCGCATAAGCACCATAGATGACGAAAGGAATCTCGATGGCACAGGATTATGATTCCCCGCGCAACAAAGACGAGGACGAGGAGTCGCTCCAGGCTTTGGGTAAGAGCTCCCAGAACACTTCCAACGATATGGACGATGACGAGAACGCCATCGCCGAAGATTACGAGCTGCCCGGTGCGGACCTCAGCAATGAGGACGCCTCGGTGACCGTCATTCCTATGCAGGGTGACGAGTTCATCTGCTCCGAATGCTTCCTGGTGAAGCACCGTAGCCAGCTTGCCTACACCACTGACGACGGTCAGCCGGTGTGTCAGGAGTGCGCTGCCTGATGGCGTTCGACGAAGCATATAACGAACCGGAAAACGTCGAGGTTCTGGTAAAGTCGCTGGATCCTGACCATCCGGTGGAATTGTATTATGCCCATGCCGGTGACGCTGGCGCTGATCTGCGCACTACGGAGGAAGTCACGCTGAAGCCGTTCCAGCGGGCACTGGTGCCTACAGGAGTGGCGATCGCCCTTCCAGCGGGTTACGTGGCTCTGGTGCATCCACGGTCCGGTCTTGCCGTCAAGCAGGGTGTGACTGTGCTCAATGCGCCGGGAACCATCGACGCGGGGTACCGTGGTGAGATCAAGGTGCCGCTGATCAATCTTGATCCGGAACACACCGTGACGTTCCATCCGGGAGACCGTATCGCGCAGCTGGTTATTCAGCGTTACGTCGAAGCGAAGTTCATCGAGGCGGAAACGCTGCCTGGGTCGGATCGCGCTGAGCGTGGGTTTGGTTCCACAGGCGTGGCTTCCTGAGCTGAACGCACTGGCTTAGTCGCAGAGGAATCGGCAAACGCTGACGTCTCAATGGTTTCGGGGGTATTTGGCCGTGCAACACGCGGTCGGATGCCTCGGATGCACGGTGAGGCGCGGGTAGTATAGGGAGCATTGCGAGCGAGGAGGTGGACGATGGGTGACGTTGAGCGTGAGGTTCATTCTGCCCGAATGTTGGGCTGCGAGATCAGCACGAATCCGCTTGATCCGCTTGAGCCGATCCTGAAGATGTGCGAATACCATCATCCCGATGAGGACATAAGCATTCTTGAGCGCGCTTATGAGCGTGCGGTCAAGCAGCATTCTTCGCAACGGCGCAAATCGGGCGAGCCGTACATCATCCACCCGTTGGCCGTGGCGCAGATTCTTGCCGATCTCGGCATGGGACCGTTGGTTGTGGCCGCCGGCCTGTTGCACGACACGGTTGAGGACACCGACTATACGCTCGATGAGTGCCGCGCCGAGTTCGGCGATACCGTGACCGGTTTGGTCGATGGCGTCACCAAGCTTTCCAAGATGGAATACGGCGATTCCGCGCAAGCCGAAACCATTCGCAAGATGGTGGTCGCGATGAGCCGCGACGTGCGTGTGCTGGTCGTCAAACTCGCCGACCGTGTGCACAACGCGCGTACCTGGCGTTACGTCAAAACTCCGAGCGCGCAGAAGAAAGCGCATGAAACGCTTGACGTGTACGCGCCACTTGCCAATCGTCTCGGCATGAACGCGATCAAAACCGAATTGGAAGAGCTCAGCTTCAAAGTGCTCTATCCGAAGATCTACAACGAGATCGTGGTGCTGGTGGCCCGTCGCGCAGGCCAGCGAGACGTGTATTTGAAGCAGATTCTCGCGGAGATCAACGAAGATCTTGACGAACAGAACATTACGGCGTACGTAACGGGACGTCCGAAGGACTATTTCTCGATTTATCAGAAGATGATCGTACGTGGTCATGATTTTGCGAATATCTACGATTTGGTGGGTGTGCGCATCATCGTCGACACGATTCAGGATTGCTATGCCGCGTTGGGTGCGGTGCATGCGCGTTGGAACCCCGTTCCGGGCCGTTTCAAGGATTACATCGCCATGCCAAAGCTCAACATGTACCAGAGCCTGCATACCACGGTGGTGGGTCCTGGCGGCAAGCCTGTCGAGATTCAAATTCGTACGTGGGACATGCATCGCCGTGCGGAATTCGGTATCGCCGCGCATTGGAAGTACAAGGAGAACGGTCAAGCTGGCCGTGCGCTGAGCTCGCCCGATAAGTCCGATCGTAAACGTGGCGAGAACCAGGAGCTGAGCGAGGCTGACAATTTCAAGTGGATTCAGCAGCTCGCCGACTGGACGAGTGAGACCCCGGATTCCAATGAATTCCTTGGCTCCCTGAAGGAAGATCTGGGTGCTGCCGAAGTCTACGTGTTCACTCCAAAAGGTAAGATCGTATCGTTGCCTGCCGAGGCGACACCGATCGATTTCGCTTACGCGGTGCATACCGAAGTCGGCCACCGTACCATGGGCGCCCGCGTGAACGGACGTCTGGTACCGCTCGACACCAAGCTTGAAAACGGCGACACCGTCGAGGTGCTTACGTCGAAGTCCGAATCGGCTGGTCCGTCTCGTGACTGGTTGAGCTTTACCAAGAGCCCGAAGGCACGCAACAAAATTCGCCAATGGTTCAGCAAGGAGCGTCGTACCGAGGCCATCGAAGAAGGTCGTGACGAGCTGACACGAGCCATGCGCAAGCGCAATCTTCCGATTGCGACTCTGCTGACTCCCGAGGCGTTGGTCGGTGTTGCTGATGAGCTGAATCTCGCCAATGCCGAAGCCGTGTTCGTGGCGATTGGCGAAGGGCAGATTTCCACGCAGAATGTCATCTCGCATCTGGTCCGTGATGCGGGCAGCGACGAGGTGAATGAGGAGGTGGAGCAGGAGGCTCTGCCGCTCAAGCAGGTGGAACGCACCAAGAAGACCACCAGCTCGCTGGGCATTTCCGTCAAGGGCGTGGGAGACATTTGGGTCAAGCTCGCCCGATGTTGCATGCCGGTGCCGGGAGACAACATCATCGGCTTCATCACCCGCAATCAGGGCGTGTCCGTGCATCGTGTGGACTGCCAGAACATGCTGGACTTGCAGAAGCGTCAGCCGGAACGTGTGGTTGACGTGCAGTGGACGAGTACCAAGGGCGTGTTCATGGTCAAGATTCAGGTGGAGGCGCTCGATCGCCCGCATCTGCTGAGCGACGTGACGCGCGTGCTTTCCGACCATGGAGTGAACATTATTTCCGGCTCCATTTCCACGGGAACCGATCGTGTGGCCACTAGCCAATTCAGCTTCGAAATGGCCGACCCCCAGCATTTGAATACTTTGCTTGCCGCAGTGCGCAAGATTGAAGGCGTGTTCGATGTGTATCGTATCACCGGTGCCAAGGACTCCGCCGAACCTCGTTTACGCAAAATATGACACGATCAGTGCGGTCGTGAGACTCATCTGAACTGCTGTAGATTCTCTCGGAGATAATGAAAAGCCCCTCACGCGAGGAGCTTTTCATTGTTTTGCCGTAAGTCTTGTTGATGCGAAACTTACTTCAGCACTTCGATGGAAGTGATGCCGACCGGCTCGAGCGGAGCATCGGAACGGTCAGTTGCCACGGAGTCGAGCTTGTCGACGACGGCCTTGGACTCGTCATCCGCGACTTCGCCGAAAATGGTGTGATGGCCGTTGAGCCATTCGGTTGGCACGGTGGTGATGAAGAACTGGGAGCCGTTGGTGCCGTGGATCTTGCCGTCCATGCCGCGGCGCAGGCCGGCGTTTGCCATGGCCAGCAGGTATGGGCGATCGAAGGTCAGTCCTGGAACGATTTCATCATCGAAGTTGTAGCCCGGGCCGCCAGTGCCGGTGCCCAGCGGGCAGCCGCCCTGGATCATGAAATCCTTGATGATGCGGTGGAAGGTCAGACCATCGTAGAACGGCTTGTGGCTCGGCTGGCCGGTGAATGGGTCGGCCCATTCCTTCTCGCCAGTGGCGAGGCCGAGGAAGTTGGCCACGGTTTCCGGGGTCTTGTCGTCGAACAGGTTGATCTTGATGTCGCCTTCAGTGGTGCGCATGATAACTGTAGTCATGGTTCCTAGTGTCTCATGGGCTTGAGACCAGGCGGTAGCCCATTGACGCGTTCGGGGCTAAGTTCGACGGTCACATGAAGTATTACTGCGAAGGCGGATTCGGGAATCCACTAGGGTTTGGATGGGGTCGAATGGGTCTCGCAGGAGCTTGGACTATGCGTCACGAGCGGTTCGGGAATTATATGCCCCTCTACCTTTATGCAGACAATCAGCGAAAACCTTCAACGACATTCTCAAATAGCGCAAAACAGACATAGCCAAAATCTGAGCAATCAACGGCGATGATGAAACACGTGACCTTACACTGCACATGCAGTTCCCAACACACCAGACGCTTACGATTATGACCACATCAACTTCGCAGAACACTCACGAAACAGATACCGCAAACAACGCATCATGCACCACCATCAGCACCATTCTCACACTGGCCATACCAACGTTCGGGCAACTTATCGCCGAACCAGCATTCGTGCTCATCGACACCGCCATCGTCGGACATATTGGCGGGCAGGCGCTCGCCGGTCTGTCGGTCGGGTCAACCATTGTGCTCACTGTAGTGGGGCTATGTGTGTTCCTTGCGTATAGCACCACATCGCAGGTGGGGCGTCTTTTGGGCGCCGGCAAGCGGAGAGAAGGCTTGGAAGCAGGCGTTGATGGTCTGTGGCTGGCTGGAATCATTGGCGTGGTGGTGTCTGTGGCGCTGTTCGTTATTGCACGCCCGTTGTGCATGGCCATGGGAGCCCAAGGGAGTGTGCTGCATAACGCGGTTGACTACGTGCGTGCCGTGGTGTTCGGTATTCCCGGCATGTTGCTGGTGTATGCGGCCAACGGTATTTTCCGCGGACTGCAGAAGGTTCGCATCACGTTGGTAGCTGCTACGCTGGGTGCGATACTCAATACGTTGCTGGATCTGCTGTTTATTCTCGGATTCGGTTGGGGTGTGTTTGGTTCCGGAGTGGCCACCCTGATTTCGCAATGGTTTATGGCGGTAGTGCTGATTGTTCCTGCTGTGTTGTGGACTCGTGCGGAAGGTGCCCGTTTACGGCCGCGTTTGTCAGGAGTGTTGAACAGTGCTGGCGATGGTGCGGTGTTGTTCTTGCGCACGCTTGCGTTGCGCGCATGCCTGGTGGCGAATGTGGTGCTGGCTACGCATATGGGCGTGGAAGTGTTGGCTGCGTATCAGGTGGTGAATTCCAGTTGGAATTTCGTGTTGAACATGCTTGATGCCATTGGTATTGCCGGTCAGACGTTGGTTGCCGCGCAGATTGGTGCCCGTCAAGAGGATGAAGCCATGCGTTTGACGAGAATCGCTGGCAGGGCAGGATTATGCGGAGGAACGGTAATCGGTATTGGTTTGATGATTGCCGGATGGTGTGCGTCCCCGCTGTTTTCTCAGTCGATTGAGATCCAGCATTTGCTCACTGTCGGTATGGTGGTTGTTGGCGTGACATTGCCGTTGGCTGGTTGGATGTGGGCTGTTGATGGCATTCTGATTGGGGCAGGGGATTACCGTTATCTTGCATTGACGTGTACGGCGACAGCTGCAATATATGTACCCTGTCTTGCTGCGATTGGTTGGATATGCGATGCGATGCAGGCGTCTTCCGCGCTGCGTATGGCATTGCTGTGGCTTGCGGTGAATCTGTTATTTGTAGGATTGCGTGCCATTTTCAATGGGTCCCGTATCGGAACTTCCACATGGTTGCATATCGCACATTGAAATCAGCTTGTGATGGCAGTTTGACATGACGTGAGATGGGCGATTCCTGCAAAATAAAAAATCCCGCATGATTCCGGCGAACCGGATCATACGAGATTGTTATATGCGGACGAACTTAGGAATGAGTCCTAAGAACAGGCTCTGGCAATTCAGGAACGCTTGCGCTTGAACACGAACAATGCCCCTGCTGCGACAACCAGAACAGCGACCACCACAACAACGCCGATTACGTTGGAACCGGTGTTGGCAGTGTTTGCCTTCTTGTGTGCGGCAGGCTTCGTATTCTGCTTGTCATCATCCTTCTTCGGTGCGTTCGGCGTGCTGTCCTTGATGGCCACAGTGAAACGCACGCGTGCACCCTGGTTGTAGAACACCACCACAGAACCGGTGCTGCCGGTTTCGCGACCATTGAGGAATGCGCTGCTCAACACGATGGAACCGTCATCGGCCACGGTGTAATCCGTGCCGGCGGTCAGTGACTGGTAGTCGTACTGTACGTCTTCCACGGTATTGCCATTGGGGTTGATGCCAACGGTCAGACCGTTGGCGTTGGCGCTCTTCTTATCGCTATCATACTTGTCGTAGTCGAATGCATCGCCATTCGTCAGCTCAGCATTCTTGATTTCACCATCATTCAGCAGCCACACCTGAGTGCCATGGTACGGGTTTGCGGTGCCAATTGCCAGACCGGAATCGGTGACGGCGAACACGCGTAGACCGTGGTTGTTGTTATCTCCGAAACCGTTACGGCTGATGGTCTGGAAGTTCGTGCCATCGGAGGAGACGATCAGGTCAAAGCCACGAGTCTCATCGTTGGAGTAATGCAGGTAGCTGAGCACGCCCACGAAGTCGATGAAGTTCTCCAGATTCTCTTCGGTAAGCCACTTGTCGAGCTCGTTGGTAATGAATTCCGGCAGATACTGCTTGTTCTTGTTGTACAGGTCGAGCAGCCGCTGCAGGGATGCGAGGAACTGGTAACGATCGTCGAGCGTGTAGGTTTCAGCGGCCTGCGGAGCGACACCGTCAGGGGAGACCACGTCGGTCTGCTTGGAGTTGAGATCAGCGCCCATGTCCTCCAGCAGCTGCTGCATGGTAGCCACGTCAGCGGCCACTTCGTCGGTCTTGCCGGCTTCTTCAACTGCCTGTGCAGCTTGATCGCTCTCAGATGCTTCGCCTTCGTTCAACGGCATGATATCATCATCGCTCGGCTTGGTGGTTTCCTGAGATTCGGACTCGGAAGGCTTGGAGGCTTCCTGAGAGTCCGTGCCGATAGTACCGGAAGTGCCGTTCTGGTCATTCTTCTTCAGAGAGTCGAAGAAGATCTTGATGTATTCGATCTGCTTCTTCCACTCTTCCGGAGTACGCTTCAGAATGTCGCCGTTGGCGAACTGGGTTGCCGGGTATGCAAGATCACTGATGTCGAAGGTGCCGACGTACAGCTTGCCGTTGTAGGACTGCATACGCCACACATACTGGTTCAGGTGACGGCTCTGCTCGTCGCTGTCGCCCAAGCCGGACAGCATGGTATTGCCATCGATGGTGCCTTTGGAATCGCCGAAGTACTTGTTATTGGCTTCGCCGGCGAGCATTTCGAAGTTTTCGTTGCCGTCTTCGTCAACGTCCATACGCCACAGGTTGACCGGGCTCTCCAGATCCTTGTACAGGTCGGAGAAATCCATCTGCATGGCCTTCTCCAAAGCGTTCATCGGATCGTTGTAGCCGCCGATGTACAGGTGGCCCTTGTATACCACCATGTTGGCTGCGCCGGAACGACTCGCTCCGAAACCCCACTCGTACTTGGCGCCGTCTGCCGGATCGCCGACCAGCGGCTTGAAGGTCCACTTGCCGGTTTCCTTATCTTGCGTGCCGCGCACGAGTGCGAAGGATTGCTTGTTGTTCTTCGCGGTTCCAGTCACCATAGTGACATAGAGATTGCCCTTGAAGCCGACCATATCCCACACGCATCCACCGAACACTCCATCAGTTACAGCGCATGCCGGATAGTTGTACAGGCCCTCGGTCTGGGTAGCGATAGTGGCGAAAGAATCCTGGCCTGCTGACGGGTTGGAAGAAGACACAATAGTGGCACCGTTATCGGTGATCATGCTGGCGATAAGCTGATTGTTGACCACGGTCAAACCACGGATACCAGCAGTGTAGCCCTTCTTCAGACCAGTGGTCATGGCAGCGGAACGATACACGATTTCAGTGGCATCACCACTGCTCGGATCAACTTCCAGCAGGTACGGCTGACCCTTTGCGGCGGCAGCAAAGTACAGCTTGTCATGGAATTCAACGGCTGCACGATAGCCGTTGACCGCATGCTCTCCGCCAATCGCATTGACGATGATCTTCACTTCACCGGTCTTGACGTTGATCTTGAGCAGCAAGCTGTGGTTCTCGCCATTGTCGAGGAACAGCTCGCCGTTGAACGCAACATCCAAAGCGGCCTTGATGCTGGCATACTTGGCGCCCATGGTGTTAGCCATGTATTTCAGCGTGGAACCCATTGCGGAATAGCAGGTGCCCACATACATCCAGTCGCCGTAGCCGGCCGAAGCCCATGAATAGTTCTGACCACGCTCGGGCAAACCCTGCGTGAGATCATCAATGGATTCACCGTTCAAAACGTTTACGATACCGTCATCTTCGCCCAGCCCTGCATTGGGGTGCGAAATCTTGGAGGCCGTATAGCCGGCACCAAGTACGGCGGTATTCGAGGATTCATTAGCATTGGCGCTGCCTACTACCGGCAGCAACATGGCGCAAGTCGCAAGCGTTGCGATTGCAGCATTAATCATTTTATGGTGGTTGACCATATTTTCCCTAATCTCGTATACTCCGAAAAGATATCCCATCGTATGGCATATCCAATGAAAAAATACCAAAAAGGGTTGACCTAGGGTGCTATACGAAAAACATCGGGAACAAAATCCACCAAATAGTATTGCGTTAACTAGTATTTGCATGACTTTGCGGATGTGCGCATTGCGCGCAGCCCGAAATGCCGTCTTCCGATGAGCCGGAAGTGTTGGTCGATTGCTTTATTGCAGAGACAGAGCGATGGGAAACTTGTGATGCCGCATGCATCTACTTGCTGCAGTGAAATGAAATACGGTCAACGGTAGATCGTCAGATGATGTCGAAATGCTTGAGAGCATTCCAAATACCATTATGATCGACGTCATCGGTAATGTAATCGGCCACCGCCTTCGGCTCTTCGGTGGCGTTGCCCATCGCCACGCCGATGCCGGTAAAGCGCAGCATATCCACGTCATTGCCGCCATCGCCGAACGAAATCGCCTGCTCCTTCGACCAGCCATAATGGTCGAGAAAACGTTGGATGCCACGATCCTTGCCGCCGTCAGCGGGAATCAGATCAACGAAATCCGGATGCCATCGCACGCCACGCGTGTTCGTCAGCAGCGACAACAGCTCGGCTTCCTGGTCACGACTGATGTATGGGCTCATCTGGAACGTCTCATGTTTCGCCGTGCGCACTCGAGGATCGTCAAAGAATACGTCCGGCGCGGTCTTACCCAGGCTTGCCCACGTGCGGCGCATCTGATCGTTGCTGTGGTTGAAATACACGTAATCCTCTTCGCCGATGCAGGCGACGATGTCTTCATGCTCATCCAGCCAACGCACGATCGTGGCCACATCGGTTGCGTCAAGCGTATGCTTTTCCAAAAATCCGCTGTCGTCAATGCAGTATTGGCCATTGAACCCGACAATGCCATCGAAATCGACGGGAATGGTATCCAACACGACATTCATCTGCGCAGGAGGGCGACCGGTGCAGATGAAAATCTTGACGCCATTGGATTGTAGCGCGCGCAATGCGTCAATGGTGGATTGCGGTACGACGTGCGTGGTGAAGCTCGTCAACGTTCCGTCGATATCGAAAAACGCCGCTTTAATGTCGATTGTGGTCATGGAAAACACCTTCCGAATATGCAATTTCGTAATTGCTCGCTTGTCTCAGTGTAGGGAGCGGACATGATTGCCGACACACCTGTGCATGCCACTATTGTGCATGATTCCATGCATTCCGGAGGATTGATGAAAATGCTGGAATCATTGCGATTGAACGCCCGCTATAACGAACTCCGATAAGGCAATTTTTAGGTTTCGGCGTCTCGCAGCGGAAGCGTCGCGTATGGTTGGACACGACGCGATGGCATGCAGTCCATCACAGACACGTTGGAAACCATGCAAAGCAATGAGGAAGAAGAAGAGAGAGGATTCATCATGGCAGAAGCAAATCAGCAGCCGGCAGGATTGCCGGAAGAACCGGTCCGCGTCAATCACACGGTACGTAACATCATCATCGCCGTCGTGGTGGTCGCACTGGTCGCGGTCGGAGCGTTCTTTGGAGTTCGTGCGTTCAACGGACCCGACAAGACCGCAGAAAAGGGAACCGAGGCCAACCCGGTGAAGATCGGTGTGGTGGGCGCCACCGATCCGCAGTGGGTGGAATTCAAGAAGCAGGCCGAAAAGCAGAACCTGTACGTCGATATCGTTGATTTCCAGGATTACACTTCCGAGAATCCGGCCGTCGACTCCGGTGAGCTTGACCTCAACGAGTTCCAGCACCTACTGTATCTGGCCAACTACAATGTGCAGAACAACAAGGATCTGCAGCCGATCGGCGGCGTGGCAATCTACCCGCTCGGTGTGTATTCCACCAAGTACAAGAGCGTCGACGAGATTCCTGAAGGCAGCACCATCCCAATTCCGAACGACGAGACCAACCAGGCCCGTGCCATCGGCGTGCTCAAGGCTGCAGGCTTGGTGACGATGAAGGGCGATTGGACGCCGTTCTCCACTCCGCAGGACATCGACGAATCCAAGTCCAAGGTCAAGGTCACCCCGCTGAAGGCCGAACAGGTCGCCAACTCCCTGAAGGACCCGCAGGTCGCGGCAGGCGTCATCAACAATGATTATGTCGCCGACGCTGGTTTGAAGGCCACCGACGCCATTTACCAGGATGACGCCGAATCCGAAGAAGCCCGTCCGTACATCAACATCTTTGCCACTCGCAAGGCCGACGTGAACAACGAGGTCTACAAGAAGGTCGTTAAGATCTTCCAGACCTCGAGCGTGCTTGACAAGCTGCAGGAGAATTCCGGCGGCACCGCGGTTCTGGCTGACAAGTTCAGCACATCCGAACTTCAGGATTACCTGAAGACGATCGAACAGGAAGCCAAGGACGCCGAGTAAGTCCTTTTCGGAAAGCTCCCTCCAAGGAGGGGGCTTTCCTGTATGTGCGACCAACGTCAGGCGTGGTTGTATGGTCAAGGGTTGAAAAACCATTAATGAAAGCGGCAGTATGACAGAACACACACCGATCATCACATTCGACCATGTGGTCAAGGAGTTCCGGCAGCGTGGCAGCGGCACTGACGGCGGCAAACGCGGCACGACCGTTGCTCGCGCCGTCGACGATGTGAGCCTCACCATCAACGAAGGTGACATTTTCGGCATCATCGGCTATTCCGGAGCCGGCAAATCCACATTGGTGCGCCTGATCAATGCTTTGGAGAAGCCGACATCGGGTACGGTCACGGTACTTGGCACCGAAGTGTCGTCGCTCAGCGAATCCAAGCTTCGTCCGATTCGACAGAAAATCGGCATGATCTTCCAGCAGTTCAACCTATTCTCCACCAAAACAGTGGCGCAGAACATCGCCTATCCGTTGCAGCTCGACCATTGGCGCAAGGATTATCAGGACAAGCGCGTGGCGCAATTGCTTGACTTCGTAGGCTTAAGCGATCATGCGAACAAATATCCGTCGCAGCTTTCCGGCGGCCAGAAGCAGCGCGTCGGCATCGCCAGGGCATTGGCCACGAATCCTAAGATCCTGCTTGCCGACGAGGCGACCAGCGCTCTGGATCCGGAAACCACTACGGAAGTATTGTCGCTGCTTAAACGAGTCAATAAGGAAATGGGTATCACCATCGTGCTCATCACCCACCAGATGAACGTCGTGCAGCAGATCGCCAACCGTGTGGCGGTCATAAGCTCCGGCAAAGTAGTGGAATCCGGCAGCGTTTACGACGTGTTCGCGGCCCCGCGACAGCCGGTGACCAAACGATTCATCTCCACCGCCATCAGTGGTATTCCTGAAGAGTCGCGCATCAACACCATGCATGAGGAAAATCTCGGACACATCGTCACAGTGCTTATTCGACAGCATGACGTCGAAGAGCGTGAAGACGGTACCGTCATCGCGGCATCCGGGCAGAACATCTCACAACTTATCGCCAAACACGGCGTACGAAGCAGCCTCCTGTACGGCGGTATCGACACTGTCAACGGCGTGGCCATCGGAGCGATCACCTACGAATTCGGCGGAGATAATGTCGAATCGTTCCTGAACGAACTGGCGCAAAACAGCGATATCGTCGATTTCGGTACCGCGGCACAGCCGACACCATATGAACAGGCCCTTATCAAGGCCGGACAGGAGCAGGCATGACACAGATTGAAGGCGTAACCCTCGCAAGCCGTAGCGACTGGACGGTACTACGACCGCTCCTGTTTGAATCCATCGGGCAAACCTTGGAAATGGTGCTCGTCACCATGATCGTGGGCGGTATTCTCGGACTGGTCCTCGGCGTGGTACTCTACGGAACGCGTCCTGGCAACCTATTCGAAAACGCGGTCGTTTACCGCATCCTCGACGTGATCGTGAACATCATCCGACCGATACCGTTCATCATCTTCCTCGCAGCCATGCAACCGTTGACCATCAAAGTCATCGGCACCTCCATCGGCACGGCCGCCGCGATCTTCCCGATGATCATCATGTGCACCATGGCCACATCCAGGCTTGTCGAACAGAATCTGGTTCCCGTCGACTCCGGTGTGATCGAAGCGGCACGAGCCATGGGAGCCTCGAAATTCACCATCGTGCGTACCGTGCTTATTCCGGAGGCGCTCGCGCCGCTGATTCTCGCCTACGCGTTCCTGTTCATCGGCGTGCTCGACATGTCGGCCATGGCCGGATACATCGGCGGCGGCGGTCTTGGTAATTTCGCCATCGCCTACGGATACCAGAAATTCGACCAGACTGTGACTTGGACGGCGGTAATCATTATGATTGTACTTGTTCAGGTGGTGCAGGGCGTCGCCAATGCCATCGCGAAGCACCTGCTGAAACGCTGACAGCAACGGTGAAAGCCGCTTAATCTTAATGGAGAGAAGCAACCAAGGGGGATTCACGCAAGATGACTGAACATGTCGAAATCACGCCGGAACTCATCGAAATCCGCCATTACCTGCACGCCCATCCGGAGCGCAGCTTCAAGGAATTCAAAACAAGCGCCTACATTGAGCAACTGCTCAGAGCGCACGACATCGAAATCCTGAACAATCCGCTCGAATCGGGTGTGGTCGGGCTGATCCGTGGAGAACAACCCGGACCGCGCATCGCATTGCGCGCCGACATCGACGGTCTTCCCATTCAGGAAGACACGGGATTGCCATTCTCCTCGGTCAACGATGGAGTCATGCACGGCTGCGGCCACGACCTGCACATGTCATATCTGCTGGGAGCGGCATTCTGGCTTGCCAAACACCGCAAACAAATCAAGGGATCCATCAAACTGCTGTTCCAGCCGTCCGAAGAAACAGGCACCGGCGCACGCGCCATGATCGACGCGGGACTGCTGGCCGACGTCTCCGCCATCATCGGCGCACACAACAACCCCAACTATGCGCCCGGGCAGATTGCCATCGGCCCTGACCCCATGATGGCCGGATGCGTGAAATTCCATGTCACGCTCCACGCTACGGGCACGCATGCCGGCTACCCGCACAAGGGCACCGGTCCTATCGAAGCGCTCGCCACGATGATTCTCGCGTTGCAGACCATCGTGAGCCGTAATGTGTCGCCATTCCATCCATTGGTGCTTTCCATCACCGAACTGCATGGCGGTCATGTATGGAATGTGGTGCCGGCCAAGGCAAGTTTCCAAGGTACCGTGCGTTACTTCCACAAGTCAGACGGCATCATGGTCGGTGAACGCTTCAAGGAACAGGTCAACGCCATCGCAGCTGGCTACGGGATCACCGCAGACATCGACTGGGACGATTTCCAGGATCCGCTGGTCTCCGACGAGGGACTGTCGAAGATCGTGGCCGATGATGTGCGGGAATATGCGCAACTTGAGCCGATCCACCCGTCGATGGCGGGGGAGGACTTCTGCGAATACACCGAGGTTGCGTTGCCCGTGTTCGCCTTCATCGGCTCCAATGGTGAGGAAGGATGCCCCGACTGGCACAGCCCGAACTTCGTGGGATTGGACGAATCTTTACAGGCGGGCGTGGAATTCTATACCAACGCAGCGTTTACCGTGTTGAACGAACTTGCGTAAGCTGGTCGATCTTCGGCCCAATTCTCCTGTGATCGAAGATAGCTGAAGATATATGCGATATGCACGATGATCATTCGGCACGCATGTGGTTTTTCTCGCCATATGCGTGCCGTTTGCATATCTGATACGCAAATCGCAATACACTAGTCAACTATGACAGACATTCGTTTCGCCCTCGCCCAAATCGACACTTGCGTGGGAGACCTCGACTCCAACGCAGACAAAGTCATGCGCTATGCGCATCTCGCTTCCAGCAACAGCGCACAAGTCGTGGTCTTTCCTGAAATGACGCTTACCGGATATCCCATCGAAGACCTCGCCCTGCGGGCCACCTTCCGCAAAGCCGCGTGGAACAAAGCCAACTGGCTCGCCACCGAACTGGCTGCCGATGGGCTTGGCGACCTGTTTGTGGTGGTTGGCACGGTCGGCACTGATCGCGAGACATCCAAGCCACGCAACCGACTCGTCGTATTGCATGACGGCGTGGTTTGGGCCGGCTATGACAAGCACTTCCTGCCCAATTATGGCGTGTTTGACGAATTCCGCATTTTCAGTCCTGGCAATAAGTCCATGGTGCTTGATGTGAATGGCGCACGTATTGGTGTGGCTATTTGCGAGGATATCTGGCAGGATGGCGGTCCTGTGGCAGAACTTGCCGAGCAGCATATTGATTTGCTGCTTACCATGAACGGTTCTCCGTATGAGGAGGGTAAGACTGATACTCGACTCGATCTTGCGGTACGCCGTGCGGCTGAAGTGAACGCGCCGATGGTCTACCTCAATCAGGTGGGTGGTCAGGATGATCTGGTGTTTGATGGCGGCAGTTTTGTGGTTGACGCTGACGGTACACTGCTGGAACGTTCTCCGATGTTCATGGAGGATTTGAGCTTCTTTGATTTGGATACTGCCTCCGAACATCAGCAGGTTGGTGTTATCGCGGCCAAGCCTGATCCGGATGAGGAAGTGTATACCGCTTGTGTGCTCGGCTTGAAGGATTATATGGCCAAGAACCATTTCAAGGGCGTGTGCCTTGGCCTTTCCGGCGGCATCGACTCCGCATTGGTGGCGGCCATGGCCGCGGACGCCGTGGGAGGAGCTAACGTGTATGGCATTTCCATGCCGAGCATGTACTCGTCTGACGGTTCGAAAGATGATGCCGCCGATCTGGCGAAGAATATTGGAGCGCACTACGACATTCAGCCCATCGAACCGCTGTTCGTCTCCTTCCAGAAGCAGCTCGATCTTGAAGGTGTGGCCGCTGAGAACCTGCAGGCGCGTATTCGCGGTGTGATTGTCATGGCATATTCGAATTCCAAGGGGCTTCTGGCTGTCGCCACGGGCAACAAGTCGGAGCTTGCCTGCGGTTATTCCACGATTTACGGCGATGCGGTCGGCGGATACGCTCCGATCAAGGATCTGCTCAAGACCCGTGTGTGGGAGATCTCCCGCTGGCGCAACAAGGCTGCCGCCGAAGGCATGGGCATTGGCGGACTGCATATCGTGGGCAACGAGCAGGGGTCTGCGGGGACGCCGTTGCCGGACGGCGTGATGATTCCCGTCAATTCGATTGAAAAGGCTCCATCCGCCGAACTTCGCCCGGGGCAGAAAGACTCCGATTCGCTGCCGGAATATGAGCTGCTCGATCAGGTGTTGGCAATGTACATTGAACATGCGCATGGTCGTGAGGATCTTCTGGCAGACGGTTTCGATGAGACCACCGTCGACACGGTTATGCGACTGGTCGATCGTGCCGAATGGAAGCGCCGTCAATACCCGCTTGGGCCAAAGGTGACGGCATTGGCGTTCGGCCGTGACCGCCGCTTGCCGATTACCAACGCGTTCCGCGAATAGAACAGCGGCGGACTATTGTTTCGTTACGCGCTTCGTAAGGAGTGATATGGAAAAGCAATGGTATTTCAATACGGTTACCGAACAGCCTGAACTGGGCATGATCTCACCGGCGAGCCATCGTATGGGACCATACAAAACCAGGGAAGACGCGCTCGATGCATGGAAGATCGTGCAGGAACGCAACATCAAATGGGAAGAACAGGATCGCGAATGGAAACGCTGGTCTTCCGATGAAAAGTAGTTGATGCGATATAAGAAATCGCGGTGTCTGGATTACGGCACCGCGATTTTTTCTTATACTTCGCAAGTGTGACATATGTCACTTTTATTTCCTCTCAAACTCAGGTTCTTTACAGGTTCGTGCAGCTAGAATCGGTAACTAGCGACGACGTAACGATGCGTCGCCAAACCAACACCCAGAAGGAGTGGAAATGGCAGCAGTTGATGCGACGGCAGTCTCCCCGGAAGAGCTTCAGGCTAAGGCTTGGGAAGGCTTCGCTGAGGGCAACTGGCAGAAGGACATTGATGTCCGTGACTTTATTCAGAAGAACTACACGCCTTATGAGGGCGACGAGTCCTTCCTGGCTGACGCCACTGAGAAGACCAAGCACCTGTGGCAGTACCTCGATGACAACTATCTGGCAGTAGAGCGCAAGCAGCGCGTCTACGACGTCGACACCCACACACCGGCTGGCATCGACGCATTCGGCGCCGGCTACATCGACTCTCCGGAAGTCGACAATGTGGTTGTCGGTCTGCAGACCGACGTTCCTTGCAAGCGCGCCATGATGCCGAACGGCGGTTGGCGTATGGTCGAGCAGGCCATCAAGGAAGCCGGCAAGGAGCCGGATCCGGAAATCAAGAAGATTTTCACCAAGTACCGCAAGACCCACAATGACGGTGTCTTCGGCGTGTACACCAAGCAGATCAAGGTTGCCCGCCACAACAAGATCCTCACCGGCCTGCCGGATGCCTACGGCCGTGGCCGCATCATCGGCGATTACCGTCGTGTGGCACTGTATGGTGTGAACACCCTGATCAAGTTCAAGCAGCGTGACAAGGACTCCGTGCCGTACCGCAACGACTTTACCGAGCCGGAGATCGAGCACTGGATCCGCTTCCGCGAGGAGCATGACGAGCAGATCAAGGCCCTGAAGCAGCTGATCAACCTCGGCAACGAATATGGTCTTGACCTGTCCCGTCCGGCACAGACCGCTCAGGAAGCAGTGCAGTGGACCTACATGGGCTACCTCGCTTCCGTCAAGAGCCAGGATGGCGCAGCAATGTCGTTCGGCCGCGTCTCCACCTTCTTCGACGTGTACTTCGAGCGTGACCTGAAGTCCGGTAAGATCACCGAGACCGACGCACAGGAGATCATCGACAACTTGGTCATGAAGTTGCGTATCGTGCGCTTCCTGCGTACCAAGGATTACGACGCGATCTTCTCCGGCGATCCGTACTGGGCGACTTGGTCCGACGCAGGCTTCGGCGATGATGGCCGTACGCTGGTCACCAAGACCTCCTTCCGTCTGCTCGACACCCTGACCCTCGAGCACCTTGGACCTGGCCCGGAGCCGAACATCACCATCTTCTGGGATCCGAAGCTGCCGGAAGCCTACAAGCGCTTCTGCGCCAAGATCTCCATCGACACCTCGGCAATCCAGTACGAGTCCGACAAGGAAATCCGCTCCCACTGGGGCGATGACGCCGCCATCGCATGCTGCGTCTCCCCGATGCGCGTGGGCAAGCAGATGCAGTTCTTCGCAGCTCGTGTGAACTCCGCCAAGGCTCTGCTGTACGCCATCAACGGCGGCCGCGACGAAATGACCGGCATGCAGGTCATCGACAAGGGCGTTATCGAGCCGATTCAGCCGGAAGCCGACGGCTCCTTGGATTACGAGAAGGTCAAGGCCAACTACGAGAAGGCTCTCGAATGGCTGTCCGAGACCTACGTGATGGCTCTGAACATCATCCATTACATGCACGATAAGTATGCATACGAGTCCATCGAGATGGCTCTGCACGACAAGGAAGTGTACCGTACCCTCGGTTGCGGTATGTCCGGCCTGTCCATCGCAGCCGACTCCCTGTCCGCATGCAAGTACGCCAAGGTCTACCCGATCTACAACAAGGACGCCAAGACCACTCCGGGCCATGAGGACGAGTACGTCGAAGGCGCCGATGACGATCTGATCGTCGGCTACCGCACCGAGGGTGAGTTCCCGCTGTACGGCAACGATGATGATCGCGCCGACGAGATCGCCAAGTGGGTTGTCTCCACCGTCATGGGCCAGGTCAAGCGCCTGCCGGTGTACCGCGGAGCGGTCCCGACCCAGTCCATCCTGACCATCACCTCCAACGTGGAATACGGCAAGGCCACCGGCGCCTTCCCGTCCGGCCACAAGAAGGGCACCCCGTATGCTCCGGGCGCAAACCCGGAGAACGGCATGGACTCCCATGGCATGCTGCCTTCCATGTTCTCCGTCGGCAAGATCGACTACAACGACGCTCTTGACGGCATCTCGCTGACCAACACCATCACCCCTGATGGCTTGGGCCGCGACGAGGATGAGCGCATCGGCAACCTCGTGGGCATTCTGGACGCCGGCAACGGCCACGGTCTGTACCACGCCAACATCAACGTGCTGCGCAAGGAACAGCTCGAGGATGCCGTCGAGCATCCGGAAAAGTACCCGCACCTGACCGTGCGCGTCTCCGGCTACGCGGTGAACTTCGTCAAGCTCACCAAGGAGCAGCAGCTCGACGTGATCTCCCGTACGTTCCACCAGGGCGCCGTCGTCGACTGAGACTGAACGGTACCGTGTGAAGCGGTAGAGTGCAAGGGGCGGAGCGTGAAAGCTTCGCCCCTTGGTTTTCCCTGTACAATGTGGGGAAACCATTGGAGAGATACAACGAAAGGACACCGATGTCTGAGAACGTACATTTTCGCTCCACAACAAGGCATATGCTCAGAGAATCGCAAAACTACGTCAACCAAACGCTTATGGGAGGGTTGTCAGGCTTCGAATCGCCGATCGGACTGGACCGGCGTGACCGCATCAACGCGCTGAAAAGCGGTGATATCGGCTTCGTGCATTCCTGGGACATCAACACGTCCGTCGACGGTCCGGGAACACGCATGACCGTCTTCATGAGCGGTTGCCCATTGCGTTGCCAGTATTGCCAGAATCCGGATACGTGGAAAATGCGTGACGGCAAGCCCGTCTATTACGAGGCCATGGTCAAAAAGATCGAACGCTATGTGGATCTTTTCAAGGCGACGCATGGCGGTATCACCTTCTCGGGCGGCGAATCCATGATGCAACCGGCGTTTGTTTCCCGCGTGTTCCGTGCGGCCAAGGAGATGGGTGTGCACACCTGCCTCGATACTTCCGGATTCCTTGGCGCAAGCTATACCGACGACATGCTGGACGACATCGACTTGTGCCTGCTCGACGTTAAATCCGGCGATGAGAAAACCTACAAGAAGGTGACTGGCGGCATTCTGCAACCGACCATCGATTTCGGACAGCGTCTGGCCAAGGCCGGCAAGAAGATCTGGGTGCGTTTCGTGCTTGTGCCCGGACTCACCTCATCCGAGGAAAACGTTGAGAATGTGGCGAAGATTTGCGAGTCGTTCGGCGACGCAGTGGAACATATCGATGTGCTTGGATTCCACCAGCTTGGCCGTCCAAAATGGCACATGCTCAACATTCCCTACCCGTTGGAAGACCAGAAAGGGCCGTCCGAGGCAATGAAACAGCGTGTGGTGGAACAATTCCAATCGCACGGCTTCACCGTCTACTAAACAGGAGACCACGCACATCCCGTGACGGCGATGCTTAGGCAAATCAACCATATGAAAGCACCTCAGCGATCGAAGAACAGGGGATTCTTGCGCAGTTTATGAAACCAGCATTCGCCACGCGGAAAAATCTTCACATTCGACGCGTGGCGAAATGCTGTGAAATACCGCAAAACCGGCGACTCTGCCGTAGCCTTGAATCATGGTGGACATCTATGCTTTTCCTCAAGGCACGCCCAACGAAGCGCGTGCCACAGGTAGGGGATCGTGCGCCTACGCCGACCCTCCTGAACAAATGTTGACCCGACCCTCCGGTGTGCCAGACAAGGTATGGGACGCCGTGCTTTCCGTAGAACGCATGCCTCGATTACCAAGCGTGTCGTATCGTGAGATTCCAGTGCCGTGCGCCATGGCGAGTTTCGGCATTGGAGTTGAGATGCAATGCGACGAGGCGCGTTCCACAGGCTGGATCATGATGTTGTATTCGCACAAATACCGAAATGACTGGCATTCTCATTGGCGTTGCGTCGCTTTCGCCGCGTTGCCGTTGTCTGGAGGCGAAGGCGATTGTCTGATACCGTCCATGTATTGGGATGCGATGATGGACCGTGTTGGTTCGTGCGATGCCGAACATGTTTCGGGAACCGTCACAGTCACGAAAAGCACGACGTTTGGCACTCAGTCCGACGCTCCCGAAACCGGGTGTGAGATTCGTGTGTCTTGGACGCCACTAGACTATGCCGATGGAGGCCTTGACGCGGGCGCCCAAGTGGGCGCGTGGGCTAGGTTCCTCCGGTCCATGACGCAATCCGAGGAGGATTATCCCGTTGACTGACGAGCCAAGGTTGCAGGCCGAGCCGCGTGAGGGCGTGCCCGATGTGATCGACACCCTACCGGCATTCCGCGAGTACTGTAGCGCATTGGCGTCTTCGCATGGGTCTTTGGCTGCGGATGCGGAACGTGCGTCTGGCTTCCGATACGGTCATGACGATTGGTTGGTGCAATTCAAAAGAGACGGTGCCGGCATAGGATTGCTTGATCCGCAGGCATTGGCTGCGGAAGGTGCCGATTGGAACGATTTCAATCGTGCGGTGGGCGATGCGGTATGGATTCTGCATGATTCGTTGCAGGATCTGCCGGGATTCGTTGATTTGGGATTGCAGCCGAAACGTTTGTTTGATACGGAAATCGCTGCACGGCTGCTGGGGCTCAAACGTTTCGGATTAGCTGCCGTTACCGAGCATTATCTGGGACTGACGCTTGCGAAAGAGCATTCCGCGGCCGACTGGTCGTACAGGCCGCTGCCCCGAGACTGGCGTAATTATGCGGCGCTGGACGTTGAATTGCTGATCGAGCTTGAAACGACCATGCGCGCCGAACTGCAAAAGCAAGGTAAGATCGAATGGGCTGAGGAGGAATTCGATTACGCGCTGCGCGAAGGAACTGCGCCACGCAAGGAGCATCCCATCCCATGGCTGCGCATCTCGCATATCACCGAAATCATGAGGGACCGCCAGGCCCTGGCCGTGGCGAAAGCATTATGGACCAAACGAGATGAACTGGCACGCGAATACGATATTTCGCCGACACTGCTGCTCGCCGACAGCACCATCATCGAAGTGGCGGAACGCAAGCCGCATAACGCCGCGCAATTCAGGGCGGTCCGTTCCATCAACGAGCGTGTACGCATCCAAGCCGGTGCCGAACAGGAGAAAATGTTCGAACGTTACGCGCCGATCCAACGTAAAATCAAGCCAAGCATGTGGAAGAGAATAATCCAACAGGCGCTTGATCTGCCGGAAAGCGAATGGCCGGTCATCGAAAGCGGCAATCCCCAAAACCAGGAGGCGCAGAGCATATCCGCTCCACGAGCGACGCGAGTCTGGAGGGAACGTTATCCGGAACGTCTCGCAACGCTTGACAAGGCACGCAAGATGGTGGCGCAGATAGCGGAAGACACGCGTACCCCCGCGGACGTCATCATCAAACCGCAGTATCTGCGCAACCTGTGTTGGACCGACGAACCGCAAAAACGTGACGTTGCGCAATTCCTCACCGAGCAGGGCGCGAGGGCGTGGCAGGTCGCGCTGGTTGCAGAGTCCGTGAGTCGCGCTATCATGTAGAGGTTGCCTAACGGCAGAAATGTGAAGAACCGTATTTTTCAGGAGCGCAAGCGTGAAAATCAGCGTCAGGAATCTTGAGCCGACCAAGGTGAAGCTCACCGTCACCGTTGATCCGGAAGAGTTCAACCCGTATCTCGACAATGCTCGCAAGGAAATCGCCAAGCAGGTCAACGTGCCTGGCTTCCGCAAGGGCCACGTGCCCGGCAAGATCATCGACCAGCGCATCGGCTTCGGTGCCGTTGCTGGCGAAGCCGTGAACAACGGTGTGCCGGAGCTGTACTCCAAGGCTCTCGAAGAAAAGGGCATCCGTCCGATGGCCCAGCCGGAAATCGACGTTCAGGAAGTTCCGGAATCCGCCAAGGACGAGACCAAGCTGAAGTTTGTGGCCACCGTTGAGCGTCGCCCGGACATCGAACTGCCGGAAATCGACGGCATGGAGATCGAGGTCGCCAAGGCCGAAATCACCGACGAAGACATCAACAACCGTCTGGAAGCCCTGCGCCAGCGTTTCGGCACCCTCGTGGGTGTGGATCGCCCGGCCGCCAAGGGTGACTATGCCAACATCGACCTGACCGCCGAAATCGACGGCGAAGTGGTCGACTCCCAGGAAGGCGTGAGCTACGAGCTCGGCTCCGAAACCATGCTTGACGGTCTGGATGAGGCTCTCGAAGGCCTGTCCGCCGGTGAAGAGACCACCTTCGAAGGTACCTTGGAAGCAGGCGAGCACGAAGGCGAGAAGGCTCAGGTCAAGGTCAAGGTCAACTCCGTCAAGGCTGAAGAGCTGCCGGAACTTGACGACGACTTCGCTTCTGAAGCCTCTGAGTTCGACACCCTCGACGAGCTGAAGGAAGACCTCAAGAAGGCCGCTTCCCAGGATGCCGAAGGTCGTCAGGCCACCGCAGCTCGTGACGCTTTCATCGCCAAGCTCGAAGAGGGCCTGGAGATTCCGGTGCCGAAGGGCGTCAAGGCTGAAATGGTTGAGCAGCAGCTCAAGGGCGTGACCGCTGATCCGGCCAATGCCACCAAGGAGCAGAAGGCCGAAGCCGAAGAAACCGTCGAAAAGGAACTGCGCGACCAGATGGTGCTCGACGTGCTCGCCGAGAAGCTGGACGTCAAGGTCTCCCAGTCCGACGTGTTCAACTTCCTCGCTTCCATCGCCCAGCAGTACGGCATGGATCCGAACGCTTTCATCCAGGCCATCATGCGCAACGGCCAGCTCGGCTCCGCAGTGCAGGAAGTCGGTCGTTCCAAGGGCCTGCTCGCCGGCATGCGCGCCGTGACCTTCAAGTCCGAGGGCGAAACCCTGGACCTGAGCGCCTTCCTCGGTGAAGCCGCTGAAGATGAAGAAGCCGAGAGCGTCGAAGCTGCTTCCGCAGCCGCCGCTGTGGCTGACGAACTCGCTTCCGAAGAGTGAGCTTCTCTTAATGCCTGACTCGTAAGAGTCATCTTTCTAGGGCGCTGAGGGGTGGAATCCAGTGTGGATCCCACCCCTCAATTTATTTCGTATTCGGATCTTTAACCAGAGCAAAAAGATTGCCGAAACGTGGGCTACAGCAGGAATTTGATTTCGGCGAAAAACTCACGAACCATATTGTTGACGAGCATATCCGGGGGAGAGCCGGCCGCAATGCCTTGGGCGTTGTCTAAGCCATATTTGTCGGCAATCTGCAACGCGCGAAACATGTGGAAATTATTGGTGATCACGCCTATGGAAGCATTATCGTCGTTGATCATCTTCTTGCTGTTGACGATGTTTTCCTCAGTGGTTTTTGAATCCGGCTCCTCAAGAATGCGCTGTTCGGCAATACCATGTTCCTTAAGATAGTCAGCCATGCCTTGGGCTTCGGGGAACGGTTCATTCGGTCCTTTTCCGCCGGAAACGATGCAGATGGTATTCGGATTCTCATCTAAATATTCGATGGCCTTGTCGAGACGGTAGCGAAGTACAAGGCTTGGGCCGGACTTACGCACCTGGGCGCCGAGCACCACCACATAATCAAGATCCGGTTTGCCCTGCGCATGCATTTTACTGACGATACAACTTTCCACTGTACCGAACGCGACCAGACCAATACACGCGACCGCAATCAATATGCCTCTGACCAGTCTTGGCAATATCGTCCACCACCGGAAGAGCAGACCGAATCCGAGTATCGCGAACAAAACTGCGAACGCTAGCCAAACAATCCAGAAACTCGTGCCGGAATGCGTATTGCGCACGGCGAAAGCGTAACATGCGCATGCCACGGCGAGTACTAAGCATAGAGTGCCTGTGATTCGTCTAATCAACGTTGCCATGATGAACCTCTCATTCATTGCGTGTCGCACGCAATCCTGTCTCATCCTAAGCACGTGGCCCCTAGACTCCCAAGCGTCGCACGCCAATGCCAACAAATCCTGCGCATTCCTGCTATTGCAATACTATGTGCATTATGCCATCCATGAACGGAGCTTTGGCATGGCTGCGGCTAGGATGGGGGAGCATGACTTCAGAAACGATTATGCTTCGGACGATGCGTCGCACGGATTTTCCTGCGCTTGAAGAGCTTGTTCGACAGGCTTGGTATGCGGATGATGAGTCGGATAATAACGGGAATGTTCCGAACAATGAGCGCGAGTTGCGTGAGTACAAGCTGCGCAAGGCGATTCGTCTGCGCAATATGCACCGACTTGCGGCAATCGACATGCATGATTTTCTTTCTCGCACCACCGAGGCTACGGTCGCTGAACGTGATGGTCGGGTGCTTGGCGTGGTATTGGGATCGTTGAGGTCCCGTGTTACCACAGCGCAGAGGATACGTCATGCTATTACGCGAAATTGCTTGGCGTTGCCCTTGTTGGCAAGCAAGGATGGTCGTCGAGGACTTGCCGATCAGATTGCGATTTTGCAGGTCGATGAAGTGTTGAAGCGAGATGCTGGCAAAAGCTATCAGGCTGAGGTAACGCTGTTCGCGGTTTCTCCGGAAGCGCGGGGCATGGGTGTCGGCCGTAAGCTGTTCAATCACATGCTTGACGTGTTTCGTGCTGCTGGAATGAATGAGTATTTCCTCTTCACTGACACTACCTGCGATTACGGTTTTTATGATTACCGTGGTTTGACGCGTAAAGCGGAACGTACCATACGCAGGGATTCCTTTACTCAAGGTGGTTTGGAAGACGGTTCGCTTTCCTTCTTCCTGTACGAGGGGCGCTGCTGAACGTTTCTGCCCATCGCTGTGAAAGGCGAGTGATTGAATCACTGAGTTCATCGGCTATCCGATTTGGTGGGGCGGAGCTGCATGGCCGTAGAGCAGCCAGCCTTCGGTGGTAGGCGCCATATCGGCGAACTCGTTCCAGTTGCTCGGCTAGTCGCCGTGTTCTTCGGCCAATGCCGAGAGTCTGGGGAAGTGGCTCATGGCGATGCTTTGCTGCGTGGTCACCACCGTCGGCTATTTCGGCGCCTGCGTCTTGCATTCCCCTGGCAACGGCGGCACCGGTGCCTTGAGCGCCCTTCGCTACCGCATTGCCGATGTCTTGGACGGTGTGTGCGGTCTCGCTGCTAGGCATTCTGCAAGGCCTTGCCGGTGTCGTTTACGGCCTTGCCCGCGGCTTCGATCCAGGTGGGACCGTCTTCGACATGCAGATGAATGTGCTCAAGTTGCAATGTGCTGGCGAATGCATTGAGATCGCTGGTGATGCTTTCGATGTTGGCGGGGCTGAGTTGCCCTGGCTGGGTGAATTGCAGATGTTTAATGATGCGTCCATTCGGTTGTCGTACAACGCCGGCTTGAAATGGCCCTTTCTTGCAGTTCTTGCCGTATTTGGCAACCAGTTCGGCCGATTCTTTGGTGAGCTTCACCCAACGCCCACTTTCGGCCATGGCGTTGCCGGCCGCCTGTGCGCCTTTGCTGGCCGACGAGACGGTCTGTATGACTTTGGTCGTGAAAGCCTTGGAATCGAAGCCTTCGTCCTTGAGCCAGAGATCTATGGTCCCGGCGTCGCCGAGGAAGACGGTGCCTTGTTCGTCTTGGATGATGGTGACGCTTTGCGTGTCGTCTGGATTGTTGTTCCCGGTGCTGGCATCGGCATCACCGTCTCCGCCGTCGAATGGGATGAGTTCGTTGGAATCGTAGTCGATCATGGTTATTTCCTTCAAATCCACTTGGTAGCAGTATACGACCGGCAGACGCGTCGATGCGTTTGGGAGTGACGGAGATGCGCGGTGATGAGAAAATCTTAGGTTTGTGTTTACGAAACAGACTGGCGGAGAAAATACCTTCAGAGAACTGGTTGATATGTAGAGTCATCGAAAAGCTGCCTCTATAATAGCGTCACCGAGTAAACGTGTTTTTGAGTGAGATATTGAAGATATTCCCTTCTGATAAGAGATTGTTATTGTTCTTGTACCGAGTGGCTGAATCTTAGTGCCAAGATTCAGATGGTATAATCCTCCGATGCATATACTTGTCTGTACCAACAATTTAGGAGTTCAACGATAGTGAGTACTCTTGGCAAAGATGAGCGAGCACTTAGTGCCGTAGATCTTTTCGCTGGATGTGGCGGCATGTCTCTTGGGTTTATGGATGCTGGTTTTGATGTTGCAAGGGCGTATGATAATTGGGATGCGGCGATTAAAGTGTATGAGAAAAACTTTAATCATCCTATAATAAAAATGGATTTAACAAATGAAGAAGATGCAATTAAATCCATTTTGGAAGTGTCGCCAGAGTTAATTTTTGGTGGTCCGCCTTGCCAAGATTTTTCTACTGCCGGTTATCAGGATGAAACTCGCGGTCGAGCCGTTCTGTCGATATCCTTTGCGCGTATTATCGCCGGTGTTCATCCACGCTGGTTTGTAATGGAGAATGTTGCGACTATACGAAATACACAATCTTTCAAAGTGGCTTGTTCGATTTTTAAAAGCGCAGGTTATGGTTTAACTTGCAAAGTTCTCAATGCGGCACACTGTGGTGTCCCTCAAGCTAGGAAACGTATGTTCGTTATCGGTGGTCTTGGCGAGAGCGACGGTTTTCTTCTTGATGCTTTAAATGAAAACCTTGCTGAAAGACCTATGACAATTCGTGACTATTTAGGTGATTCGCTTGGGATTGATAATTATTTTAGAGTCCCTACTAATTATAGCCGGCGTGGTGTATTTAGTATTGATGAACCGTCAATGACCATCAGAGGCGTAGACCGTCCTATACCTAAAGGATATAAGGGAAATCCAAATGATTCAGCTCCCGTCAGTGAAGTTAGAATATTAACTCCTAAAGAACGTAGCTATATTCAAACATTTCCTAAGAGTTTTGATTTCTTTGGATCGAAATCAGATATAAATCAAATGATAGGCAATGCAGTTCCTGTCAATTTAGCAAAATATGTTGGTTCGATACTTATGAAACATATAGCACAGAGAAAGGTTATCGGTAAATGAGAGCCGTTGATATTTTTTCCGGCTGCGGAGGTATGTCTTTAGGATTCGAACAAGTTGGAGTCGATGTTGTTGCAGCTTTCGATAATTGGAAGCCTGCTGTTGAAATATACAAAGCGAATTTTAAGCATCCGATTTTACAAAAAGACCTTTGTGATGAAGATTCTATTCAGTTGATAGCGGACAAACAGCCAGATATCATCATTGGTGGTCCGCCCTGCCAAGATTATTCAATTGCTGGGAAACGCCAAATTGGTGAGCGAGCTAATCTTACAATTAGATTTGCTGAAATTGTTACGTGCGTAAAACCACAGTGGGTTGTTTTTGAAAACGTATATAATATTGAACGTTTTGGAACTTTGCCTGTGATGCGAAATAAATTAAAAGCAGCTGGCTATGGTCTGAGTGAGCGGGTTATTGATGCAAGTCTTTGTGGTGCTCCCCAAGCTCGGAAGCGTTTTATTCTTGTTGGTCATATGAATGACAGCGATGGTTTTCTTGATGAAATACTTGATTCGAATTTGGCTGATCATCATATGACTGTTCGAGAATATTTAGGCGATAAGCTACATACGCAATATTATTATATGCATCCACGAAGTTATGCGCGACGAGCTGTATTTTCAATTGATGAGCCAGCTGCAACCATACGTGGTATTAATAGGCCTATTCCGTCCAACTATAAGAGACATCCTAGCGATGCAGCAGCTATAGAAGATGGTGTTCGAGCTTTAACTACAAAAGAGCGGAGCTATTTACAAACTTTTCCTGATGCGTTTAAATTGCCGGGAGCAAAAACAAATGTTGAACTTGCAATTGGCAATGCTGTTCCTCCTGCTCTAGCTAAATATATTGCAAAATGTATTGAAAAATACATTAATAATAAAGAAGATTCTGCTGGAGATGAAAACGAATGACATATTTTACGCGTATTGATGATTATCGGACATATTCAAACGCAAAATCTGATTTTCATTTTGACTACAACGCAAATAGTGGCGGTGGGCAAGCTTTTTTAGGTGGGTCTTTCTATGATGCCGGAGGTGCGCCTCATAAGCTAAAAGAATTAGAAGGAAAATATGCTCACATATCTTTCGCTTACCGCGATAAAGATGGGGTAACTCATACTGTAGATCTTGGTGCTGACCCAGAAACTTCGTACCCAATTTCTCCACGGGCGGTAGGTAACAGCCAAATGAAATTGGGATTGTCGGGAAAGATAAGGCCTAGTCTTGTTGTTCCGGCACTTTTGATGCTTCCTGCGACTTGCGGCGTTAATATGGCAGAATCGCTTGACGTGTCGCCTTTAACGCAGAATAACTATTGGCTACGCTCAATGTGGTTAGAGTGTAGTGAACGCAATGGCTATGTTGTTTTAACCCCGAAAGATTATGTGTTTAGCGGTTGCAGTTCAAAGAAAGGATCGTCTAACAACAAAGTTATCGGAGAAACCAAATTCTTTCTTTTGGATTTTAATCAAAGAGCAAATGATATTATCTGGGCTGCAGCTCATTCCGCTTTTCTTCCACTCAGTATTGGAAAACCTCTAGAACAGATATCAGCAGTGCTTACATCAAATACGCCTTTTAATTATGAAAAATGCGCTCAATATACTGCCGAGATCATGCGAAGTCTTTCACAAGAGCAGCCGGAACTCTACTCTGGTTATTCTGATCCACTTTTGGCAATCATAAAAATACTGCAGGAGACAGAGAGTAAAACGGTGAAACCGCTTAATGATATTGATACCCCTCGCAACTGGATTTTCTTTGGTGCTCCTGGTACTGGTAAATCGCATGAATTGAATCGAATCGCAGAGGAATCATTCTCTGAAGAGAATATTTCGCGCGTGACGTTCTATCCTGACTACACCTATTCTCAGTTTGTCGGCTGTTTCAAGCCTATAGCGGAGAAAACGGTTGATGAAAACGGAGAAACGGTATCGCATATCACATATCGTTATGTGTTGGGTCCCTTCCTTAAGACCTATGTCGAAGCACGCAAGCACCCAGATCAGAATTATCTGTTGATTGTGGAGGAGATTAATCGCGCTAATCCTGCTGCTGTGTTTGGAGATATTTTCCAATTGCTCGATAGGCGTGACGATGGGTGCAGCGAATATTCGATTGCGACTCCTGAAGAGATGAGCAATCAGCTCAAAGAGGTTTTCAAAGACGAATCTACCGAAGCGGATAAATTAGCTATTCCTTCGAATATGTATATCTGGGCAACTATGAATAGCGCTGACCAGGGAGTTTTCCCCATGGATACTGCTTTCAAACGTCGTTGGGATTTCCGTTATATGGGCATTGACGAGGGAGAAAAGAAAATCGTCAAAGTTAAAAACGGAGATGTTGAAGAAAAGAAGCATCTTGACGAAATTAATATTCCATGTGGCAAGCATGTGATTAATTGGAATGGGTTCCGCAAAGCCATCAACAACTTTATGATGAGCGATAATCTTAAAGTCAATGAGGACAAATTGCTCGGGCCGTTCTTTGTAAGTCCGCCAGCGCTGAACGAAAAGCGTTTTGCGGATGTATTCAAGGACAAGGTGATTCTTTATCTGTATGAGGATGCTTGCAAGACAAAGCATCAGAAAATGTTCCGCAGTGAACTTAAGACTTACGCACAGATTTGCGATGCATTTAATAAGATTGATGCGGGAATTTTCGCCGATGGCTTTGACGCCAGCGACATTTATATCACTGACGAAGACGATGATCAGATTATTGATGACGATGATAATCAGAGCGAAGCAGTGGAGTAATGAGCTATGCGGAAGGTATATGTTCGTGAACTGAAGCCTTACTCGCTGCATGATCTGGCTGAAAAGCTCGCCCCTGAGAATGATGCACAGCAGATTGTCGACTGGCTGATGGAACGTAACATCATTCGTCCTTACGACAAATTCGCGTCCAACGAAGTGGACTCGTCATTTGAAGAGGAAGCTGGAGCTGATTCAACCGAGACTGAGCAGGAATACCAGTTTCGATTCGTGGGCATGGCAATAGTCAAGGACAATGTTCTCATTGTCTATCCGAAATATTTCCGTGACCGAGAACCGGACGGTAGCGAGTTAAAGCAGATTTTTCAAGTCCTTAAAAGGGATGGAGGAAGAGCAAATATTGTTTCTCCTACTGAGGAGGGGTATCAGAGCACAGACAGATTGCCTCTTATGCTCGCCCTGTTGGATCTCTATTCAGAGTATGGAGAATATTCCAACTATGTTGATGGATTAGAAACCAACGGCGGTGGGCTTATTGAATGGAATCGAACTATCGGCAATCATTTGCCCATGGTTGTTAACGACGAGCCCATCTATGTTGAATATGAGTCTCGCAAGACATTTCGTGATGAATCCGATTTCATTACAAGGCTGCATCGTGCTGTCTTGACCGAATGCTCGGCTGAATTAGCTGATGCTGGTGTAACGGATTTGCTTTCACTTGACGAGGTTCGAATATCGGATGAGCCCGTGGATGATCTCGGTGATCTCAAAACCTTGGAATGGCGTCTTGAACGTGAGCGTGGCATCCAGTTCGTAGATTGGAAAATCTCCATTCTGGATCTCTTGACTAAGTATCTTCGAAAGCGAAGCACGAATGCCGAGAACAATGAAATCAAAGTGTTCGGTACGACAAGCTTCTACCACTTATGGGAAGAAGCCTGCAAAGTGGCTTTTGGTGATAAACTTCATACCAAGCTTGGCAAGCTTGGTTTTAAGCTTGCTGGTACGTGGAAAGACCAGGCGCGCAAAGAACTTATTAAGTTCATTCCCCACCCTCAATGGGAACGCTACCGTGATGGACACTATGCTGATTGCACTGAAACCGATACGCTGATTCCCGACACGATTACCTTTACGCGTAGTGATGATGGGCATTGCACATTCTGCATATACGACGCGAAATACTATGTTCCCAGTATGAAGGGGAAAATGAGACATCAGCCTGGTGTGGAATCTGTGACCAAACAGTTCCTTTACCAAGCAGCCTATCGAAGGTTCATTAAGGACTATAAATTCGATTCCGTATACAATGCTTTTTTGGTGCCATCATCGTCTGATACTTTTTCCAAAATTGCTCGTGTATCATTCTCAGAAGTCATGGGATGGTATGAAGCGCCGTTCAACAATTACATCGATATGTGGGCTTTGCCTGCTCACAAGGTGTTTGACTCGTACTTGTGGGATAAAAAAATCAGTGATGACGAGATAAAAGAAATCTTGAGGAGTGAGAATCAGACCAATTATGCATCCGTGGTTGAACATTATATGCAAAAACATCTCGACGATTCTCCTATTATTCAGAAGCTTCATCAGAACCGTCTGCTAAGCGAAGAAGAATTTAATAAGCTTGAACGTATCTTTACTCATGATCTTGGAAGTAAAGACGATTATGAGCATGCTTATGGTTCCACGCCTTTTGGCTTGCAAGTACGAAAGTTTGTCAAAATTGACAGAAAATTTGTCGAGCAGGAGTTTTCGCATTTTTTTGAATCAAATGAATTGAGTGAACTGCAAATCGATTGCGTGCATGAGATAGAGAACTATATTGTCGAAAATGGCTATATGGAACTCAGCGCTTTGCATCAGTCTCCATTTGAGGAATCGAAATCTTTCAGTCGTTTGTTTAACGAGCAATTGAGAGCGGATCTGCTTTTTGTCATTGACGAAATTACGGAAAATGCAATGGAACCTCAAGCATAAGTTGAAAAACAATCGCGGCAAAACAAGTAAGATAAGCCATGACGACCGCAAGGGCGGGTTCTCGGGGGAGGGGGGCACTCATTGCTTGTCTAAGTATATATACGAGAGTTCGAAAGTGGTGTGTCATGAGGTCTTGGGTGCTAGCCTTAGCTTCCAAGAATAGCTTTAGAGGAGAAACATCATGCCAGTGTCGGAAAAAGAGATTATAGAGCGTTTGCCCGATTGGATCGCCGAAAAGAAGACGAGTTTTCTCTTCGGTTCAGGGACCTCTGCGCCGGGAATGCCTTTGATGAACATGTTTCCAGACAAAAAAGATGGTTCCACGGACGTAGATGGTCTAATGTATGAGATAATCAAGAGAAATAAATTTCTAATTGGTGCTAAAATGAAAATAAATGTCTCTGAAGAAGAATCTAAGGCTATTCTTGGTACATTAGGTGCATATAAAAAGTTTATCGAAATTCTTCTTGACATGCTTGGTAATGTTAATGCCAGAGAGCGTCATAAAAATATCAATATTTTTACTACTAATTATGATTTGTTTATTGAAAAAGCAGTTGATGATATTTATGAGAGTGGATCAACTGCCCCTTTTATATTCAATGATGGTGCTCGCGGTTATTTCAATAGGTTGTTGGATAATTCGAATTTTGATACTACGACTGCTTATAAAGGGAGATTTGATAATTATATAAATGAACTGCCATCAATAAATCTTGCAAAGATTCATGGATCGGTGAACTGGAAGAAGCAATCCGAAGATGTGATTCGGGTTTGTAATTACGTTGTTAGAGATAAGCCTGAGAAAAGGGAGACGGTTAAACCCGATGGTAACGAGCCAAAGGCTACAACTTTAAAGAAACACTATTACGAAATGCTGCGTTTTTTTGAATATGAAATGTCGGAAAGCGCGGGGAACATTGGCAATGGTTCACTGCTTATAGTGCATGGTTTCTCATTCGGTGATAAGCATATTGTTCATGCCTTGAAGAGAGCGCTGGAAAATCGTGAGCTACTTGTTATCATTGTGGCTTATACAGACAATGATGTCGAAGTAATTAAAAGAAATCTCAAAGATTTGGCTGAGAGAAAGAATCTGCGTTTTCTGTGCCCAAAAAACTTTTCTTTCCATGGAGGGGAATTTAGTCGATTGGACCTTAATAACTTTAATAAAATTATTGCCGGAAAATTGAAGTGTGCCTAAGGATGAAGAAATTTGTGAAGCAGGGTGAAAAGGAGCTCGGTGTTGTTGTATCAGTTGACTCCGACGAAGCAGTAGTAGGTATGTACAATGTGACCAATGGTGCTTCGTATTTCATAGATGGGGAAGAGATTAATGGTATAAAAGTCGGTGCTTATGCGATTCTTAAACAGGGTCGGAATCGTATTGTAGTAACGGTTTTATCGGAAAAAGTACGTGACCAGTTAAACACCATTAATTCAAAGGAGTTTGACAACCGTTTTCATGCTCAATCGATTCAGAGAATAGTAAGAGTCAAATCTCAGGGTGTAATAAAGGAAGGACAGTTTTCCGTAACGAGTTCTACTGTTCCTATGGTAGGTAATGTCCTTGTTTCTGCGTCTTCTGAAGATATCGCAGCCATTTTTTCGCGTGGTGTTGATGAGGAGAAGTCTGTAACTATTGGTCGTTCGCTCATGGAAAATCAGCCGATTAGAATTCCGATTAACGATTTTTTTGCTTCACATATCGGTATTTTCGGCAATACGGGAAGTGGTAAATCAAATACTTTACACAAACTTTATCTTGAACTATTTAATTCTCCGTATGGTAATGCTGCTTTAGGGAAAAGCAGTTTTGCGGTTATTGATTTTAACGGTGAGTATGGAAGCGGAAAAGTATTTGGAAAGTATCAAGTAAATGTTTTTGATGGTGCGAAATAAAAAATTTTGATTGACGAAAATATTTTCTTTAATGCTAACGTATTAAAAATACTTGCTAAAGCTACCGAAAATACGCAATCTCCATTTCTGTCTAGAACTTTAAAACAATGGGAGGGGCATAAGAAGAATATATGTTCTGATATGCAAATAGGACTTTTAAAAAAATGTTTGCAGCGTCGTGATATTGCGCTCGTGGAGGAGTGGCGTAGCGTAGCAAGAGAAGTGCTTCAAGAAAATTCCGACGATAAGATCGATTGTATGAATGTACTTGAGACAGTTTCCTTATTCAAAGGAGATAGCTTGTCTTATTTAACTAATGCTGGGACTGGATTTATTAATCAGGGGCGTTCTTTAGATGAGGGATCTTCTCTTAAGAAAAACGATAACTCTGGAAAGTATGTGTCATGTATTCCGTCTAGTGATTTGAAACTTGAAGCTATAGGACAAGAATTAGAAGAAAAAGGTAAATCTCTTGATTTATTTGATTCTTTTTTGGTTTTTATAAAATTTCAAAAAATATATGATGCAATGTATAAGGGAATGCAGCTTGAATGGTTAAAGCCCGTAGTGGGAAGGTTAGAGAGGCTTTTCTCTTCTGTTAAGAAATACGCTGTGATGATAAAAAACGCCGCTGAATGTTATACAAAAGGAATAAGCGTCTTTAATCTAAAAAATGTTGACATGGAATGCAAAGAGACATTTGCCTTATTGCTTTCGAGAATGTTTTATGAAAAGAAGAAATATGATTCAACCTGTGTTTCCTTTCATTTGATAATTGATGAAGCTCATAATATCCTTAATTCTTTTAAATCGACTCACTCTGATGTGTGGGAAGATTATCGCTTAACTACATTTGAATCAATGATTAAGGAAGGGCGAAAATATGGCTTTTTCCTTACAATTGCATCTCAGCGACCAGCGGATATTTCTCCAACAATTATGTCTCAAATCCATAACTACATTATTCACAAATTGGTGAACGACAAAGATTTGCAGATGTTGGAAAATACGATGCCGACTTTGGATGCTTTCTCTAAGTCACGAATTCCTACTTTAGGAAAAGGTGAGGCCGTATTGACTGGACGTGCATTTGGAATGCCCTCGTTGATTAAAGTCGATTATGAGGAATATTCGCGTCCTGATTCCGATGATGTTGATTTGGTTGAAGCGTGGAGTAAGAAACCTGAAGTGTCTAAGTGATATTTAGTAGGTGGCGCAGTTGCTATGATGCTTGCTTGATTTGCTTCATGTCGGAACAACCTCTCTATGAGGTAAGTCGCGTATAGCGAGTCGGATTCTTTTCAGTGTGATCACTGGACATACGATGGTTCACAAAGGTGAAGAGAGAGGAATCGCCATGGACGCTGGCAAGAAAATCCTGCTGGACTTATTGACCGGTTCGCTTCGGTTCGTGGTTCCGGTGTATCAGCGCAGATACTCATGGGACGAGGTGCAGTGCCGGCAACGAATGGAGCACACGCCACTACCTGTGGACATGTCTCGACTTGATGACACCCTGCAAACAGCGAACTGATCATCGCGCCATAGACGGCCATGATCCAAAGTGCACAACTTTCCGGGCACTACCTCTGCCACTCGTTTCACTCCTTAATTGTTGATAGATATTCTATGAGTGATACAAGTAATCTCGGAGAAATGATTTGGAGACTTGCCAGCATCTTGACTTTTAGGAATCAAGGCTGTATTCTAACCTCTATGGATTGGGAGAGCCCGATCGGCGAAGGCCTTGGAAGAGATTCCAAGGCCTTTCGTTTACTGGTATTACAGATAGGCAGAGGCATCGTGGATTTCGGGCCCAAACTCTACTGGGTCGAACAGAGGATAGATTTTCAGCCCATAGCCTGCCAGTTTCCCGTCACGTGACGTGCGCATCTTGGGCAGGAGCATTTCCCATGCCCTGTTGTGTTGTTCGGGGTGAAGATAGTGTACGCCTATTGGTCTTGCCACGAGATCAGCGAGCTGCAGGCCGGGAAGGTTCGCTTTCTTACTAACACAATGGAAATCGAACATTCCTTTCAGCCCATTGATGCCGGATTGGTTTACCATTTTTTCGAATTCCCGTTCAAGAGTGCGGTCCTCGTTGCCCCCTCGGCTTTCAAACACGATAGGAATCCGCCGTCCACGTTGACCTCGTTCCTGCATTTCATAAAATACGCGCTCCACGCCGAATTGCGTGCCAATGGAGTATGGATTGTCTGGCGCGTTAAAGTGTGAGTACTTCCGTTTGTCAATGAGTGAAGACACTACTGTGTATTCGGATTCGACCATGATTTGATTGAGTCTGTCGAAGAATTCGCTGCGGATGTCATCACGCATAAGAATATTGAAGTCACCTTCACGCTTGCGAATCTCGCGTTCGTGGAGGATGGGAATGTCGGAGCCAAAGAAATCGAACTTGAAACGTAGTATCTCCGGTACTACATGCGTGTAATAATGCGTTTTCTCGAAGATACAGAACGATAATACGAATACAGGGTAATTGGCGTTGACTGATTTCAGACTTTGGTCGCCACTTTCGTCAACGAAGACAATGTAATCTCCGAAATTATGTTCGCCCATTCCCTGTTCCTTCAAGTTTGTACTTCGCATTTACGTAATAAGGTCATTCTACTCGTCGAGCCATCTATTTGATCACATATACCTTGAACGAATTGCGGTAAGTCGGCAGTAATATCTCGCTGCGGCGCAGCTTCTGGAATGGTCTGTACGAATACGCCGCGACGCGGCCCGACTTCGTCGACGTGTACGGCGACCCATCCGACCGCAAGACGAACAGCGACACATGGACAAGTTTCGGTGTGGGCTTGGGTTTCTGTCACCCGGATGGGGCGTTGAATATTCGAGGCGGCTATATTGCGGTTGATCTGTACTTCACCGACACGTTCCAGTACACGAAGCTCTACACTATGAGGGATTCCGTTGAACGGATACTGGCAAATCTGGGCGAGGTGATGTGGGACGAACCGGATGCCGACAAGAAGAACCGACGCCTTTGGGTGCGCCGTGATGTGGATTTCTCCGGTGACATGACGGAAGCCTACCGGTGGATGACGGACGGGCTGCTCGCCATGCGCAATGTGTATGAGCTGCTCGGCTGATGTTTTGGTCGTTTCGACTGCTGTGCGTTCAATGCTTGATACAATGAACGCAGTCATCCGAAAAGAGGCCGTCATGAAATATGGGATGAGAAAACCTAACTGGAACATCTACGACGCCGAAACGAACGACATGGTCACGAAAATCCACAACAACCAATGTATGGTGAACTGAAGGAAACGATTGTAGCCGGCGCCGCCTAGCATGCAATCTGGGAAACGACGCCGGCCACAACGACCGGCCAAGACGGACGGAACACACGAAAAGGCGAATCAAACACAGCATGGGCAAGAATGGCACGCAACCAACAACGAAAAACGTCACACCGGCGGTCACACCATGGGGTAAGAACCGTGTGAAGAACACCGAAACCGGCAAGCACGTGCTCATCATGCCGGGCATTGGATACACCGTAGACCGACCGCTGCTGTACTGGGCCGCGCAAGCGCTCGCCACCAATGGCTGGTTCGTGGACCGTCTCGACCTGAAACTGACGGAGAGCGTCGAGTTTCCGGAAATGATCGCCTGCATGGAACGCGTGGTCGACGAATGGCGCAAGGCGGCGCTCGAACATGCTGCTGAATCGGGTGAGGAGCCGCAGTTGCTGGTCGTCACCAAATCGCTTTCCACACTCTCATATCCGCATTCCGCAAAACTAGGATTGCGCGTGGTGCTGCTCACCCCGGTGCTCAACCCGCCGCCATTCGACAGGCACAAGTCGGTCATTCCTGCGCCGCTGCCGGGAACTGCCGGCAGTCCGATGCCGCTAATCTGCGCAGGTGACGCCGACCCATACTATGATGACGCCAAAGCGCATCTGCTCACCGACCATGTGCGCACGTATGCTGGTGCCAACCATTCCATCGAAGTGCCGGACGATTGGCAGACGTCGCTCGACTACCTGAAACAGGTCACGCAAGCCATCGTCGACTACGCCGGCTGAAAAGAACGGGACGGAATATGCGCATCGTATTGCAGAAGGTCAGCGAAGGATTCGTCGACGTGGTCGACGAGACAAGCGGAGAAGTTGACACCACATTCGAACCACAGCATATAGGCATCGGCTATGTGCTGCTCGTCGGAGTGGAAGACACGGACGGAGCGAAACAAATCGACTGGCTTGCCCGCAAAATCGCCAACCTGCGCGTCTTCGAAGACGAGAACGGCAAAATGAACCGTTCCATCCACGACGTGAACGGCAGTGTGCTGTCCATCTCCCAATTCACGCTATACGCGGACGTGCGCAAAGGCAACCGCCCAAGCTTCGTGAAAGCCGGAGCGCCCGCGCACGCAGAACAGACATGGCACGGATTCAACGACGCCCTGCGCGCACAAGGACTCGAAGTAAAAGAAGGACGATTCGGCTCCCACATGCGCGTGCGGCTCGCCAACGACGGTCCTGTCACCATCATCCTTGACACCGACGAACTCGGCGTCTGACCCAGAACCCAACGTGAAACCCTATATCCGACGATTGTCATAGGGTAAAACGCATGGGAATATGGAACGACCGCAAATTGATCGTCAACTGCCTGCCGTTGACCGAATCCGAACGTGCGCAATTCATACGTGCCGCGAAAGACATGCCACAGGAATTCGTCGGCGATTCGGCCCAACGGGGAAGCATGAGCTGGACTGCCGCAGTACCGGAGGAACTCAAAGCCAAAGCCACCGCAGTCATCGGCAACATCGCGCCCGAGGAATGCGCGCAATGCCCCAAACTCGAATGGTTGCAAACCTGGAGTGCCGGCGTCGACAAATACCAGCGACCCGGCATCCTGCAGCCCGGATCCATGCTCACCAATGCCACCGGAGCCTACGGACAAAGCGTCTCCGAACACATGTTCGCCATGATGTGGGCCATCATGAAGAACCTGCACATCTACGCGGCAAGCAACCCGAACGCCATGTGGCAGGACGCAGGACGCGCCATCAGCCCCAACGGAAAAACGGCGCTCGTCATCGGAACCGGCGACATCGGATCACACTTCGCACGACTCTGCAAAAACGTCGGAATGACAACCATCGGCATTCGCCGTAATCCCGCCGTCGAAGCGCCGGGCATCGATCATATGGTCGGTTTCGATTCCCTCGACGACGTCCTGCAATACGCCGATGTGATCGCCATGTGCGTACCATCCACTCCGACAACGTACCACCTGCTCAATGCGGAACGTATCGCATCTCTCAAACCTGACGCCATCATCATCAACGCGGGCCGCGGCGACGCCATTGAAAGTCAGGCGCTTGCCGACGCGCTCGCGGAAGGACGAATCCATGGCGCCGCGCTCGATGTGACCGAACCGGAGCCGCTGCCGGCCGACTCACCGCTGTGGTGCGAGCCGAAATGCCTCATCACCCCACATGTGGCGGGAGGCAACCATCTTGAGATCACCGAACGCAGTGTCATCTCCATTGCATTAGGCAACGTCCGCTGCTACGCCAACGGTCAGTCGCTCGACAATCGCATGCCCATCAAAAGCTGACGGTCGCGCGTGCGGGGAGACCCGTATGATGGCAGTCGGGAAGAAAGGAAGGGTATGACATTGAACAAATGGCGTCGTGCGACGGAATGGTTCATGACGGCATTGGCGTTGGTGTTCCTGTTCGCGTATTCGTGGGAAGTTCTGGCGAGGACGCATATCCTGTTGTGTGAAATGGTGATCAACATCATCTGGATGGTGTTCATCGCCGACTGCGTCGTTTCGATCCTGCTGGCGGAAGATAAGAAAACCTGGTTCAAAGACAATCTGCTGATGCTGGTGTCCATCGCATTGCCCGTCTTCAGGCCATTGAGACTGCTGCGTCTGGTGGCAGTGCTCAACGTGCTCAATCGTACCGGTGGCATGGCGGTGCGTGGGCGCATCACACTGTACACATGCTGCAGCGTGACACTACTGATGTATATCGGCGCCCTTGCCGAATTGGATGTGGAACGTGGGGTTCCGGGCGCTTCCATCACCGATTTCGGTGAAGCGATATGGTGGTCGTTCGTGACCGTCACCACAGTCGGCTATGGCGATTTGTCCCCGGTGACATGGCAGGGAAGATGCATCGCCATCGGACTGATGATAACCGGCGTTGCCCTGATCGGCATCGTCACCGCGACGCTGGCTTCATGGATTGTCGACCGTGTTCGTGACGAGACCGACAAGCGTGCGGATGAGGCGGAATCGGAAACGGAACAGTTGCGCCACAATGTGCGGGAACTGACGGACACCGTCAACCAGCTGCGCGATGATATCGCGCAGCTGCACAGGTTATAGCGGTTCTCATGCCTGCACCGGTATTATCGGTCGGTTCCACGGTCAACGCGACGGTATCTGTGGGCGTGCTCGAAGCCGCCACCGATTACAAGGGTCAGCGCTCGCTGCCGCGCGACTTCTCCATAGAACTGAAGCAGGGCTCCATTACCAACCAGCGTAGATCGGGCCGCTGCTGGAATCCGAACCGGTGGAACTCGATCCATGGCAGCCGCTCACCAAGCGTTGCCGCTGATATAACCTGTATGGAGCGAAGCCGTGGCTGGGATTGCAGCCACGGCTTTCCTGTTCCGCTGTGCTGATACTCTTTCATAAGAACAAATGTGCGAACGATTGGGGTTCAGTTGGCGGATACTTTGTCATGGCTTTCCGACGAACTACGCAGCGAATGCAGTCAGCCTGTATTGCAGCGTGCCCGTGGAATCGCCAACCAGTGGCGTGCGAAAATGTCGGATCTGCATTGCCTGAACGACTCCGATTCCGACCGCATCACCCTGCATGCCAATATGCGGGGCACCACCTCACCGTCCAGCCGATACGAAGTGCAAGCCACGCTTGATTTGCATGATGAGCTTTTCTTGGCCAGGTATTGCTCGTGCCCCGCGTTCAACGGTTCGCAGCACGGTTATGGCACGTATTCGTCGGCATATTCGCCCAGCTACCGCAACAATCCAAAATATCGCAGTTTCGATGATGATGACGATGAATACGATTATGTCGATGATTATGATGATTTCGGTTCAGGATCGACGTTCGGTCATGTGCAGGACGATGACGAGTTCGATTCGGATCCGGCTGGGGGGCGCCGCTATACCGGCATGTGCAAGCATGTCGCCGCAATGCTGCTGCTGTTTCTTGACCAGCCCGAACGGTTCCGCGGATTCAAGCGAAGTGGCGTGACCTCGCATATCCTATCCGACTACATGCGTGCGCTGGATGCGAAGAATGACAATACCGGTCAAAGCGCGCAGCTTGACGTGCTCAAGCGCATCGTCGACGCGAAAAGCCGTCTCGCCGACGAGCAACGAGGCGTCATTACGCAAGGGGCCACGAAAACAAAACGCAAGAGCGGTTCCATCATAGTGAAACCGGGAAGCGTGCGTCTGGAGCCCACGCTGATCATGAACCGTGAGCTGTGGAGCCTGACGTTGAAAATCGGCTGCGGCGACGCAAGTTATATCATCAAAAGCATTTCCAAATTCGTAGCCGACATGCACAACGGGGCATACGTGTCATACGGGCAGAAACTCTCGTTCACCCACACTCCGGACATGCTCGAACCGTTCTCGCTGCAGCTGTTCCGATTCCTGCAAGGTGTTGTTGGATCACGTGCCGCAGCGCAACTGCAGAACAACTACTATTACGCGCCAGACGTGCGTATCGAACGTGAAATCATGCTCACCGATGGGGAATTGTGCGATCTGCTGAACCTGTTCGAAGCGGAACCGCAACAGGACTACATCGAAGACGTGCTGATAGCACGCGGGCCGCTGGAAGCTCCCAAGCATGAGGGGCGTGAGAGGGCGCGGCAGCTCACTCCGGATGATTTCGCCCATACGGATGACGCCGCTCCGGGCTATGTCGAAGTGGCCACGCCAGGGGAGTCCAGATCGCATACTATCGCCATATTCGATGGCAATCCGCAATTTCGGTTCATCGCCGAATATGTGAAGGAAGGCGCTTCGTCGGGCGTGCGTATCACGTCGAACCGTACCATCACGGATCGGATTGTTGGGCAGCGGGGCGTGTACCTCATGAGTGCCGAGCATAACGGCACTCCGATGGATTCCCATATGATGCCAGTGAGCGGACTCTTCCGTTGTACCGACAGCATCCTTCCCGCAGTGGACGCGTTGATGACATTGTGCGCGTCGAACGTTAGCGATGGTGTGTTCATTGCGGAAAACGACTGGCCCATGTTCGCACGAACAATACTGCCAAAACTTACCGAAGCGGGCATTGGTTTCGACATTCCACAGGAAGTCGCCGAACAGATGGGAGCCGACTGCCAGATCGAATTCTACTTGGACCGTGATCTGCAGGGCATCACCTGCGAGGCTGTGGCACGATACGGCGATTTTGTGTTCCAGTTGGTGCCGACCGCCAAAGCGCTACGAGGCGTGATTAATCCGGACTCGCGGTCGAAAGCGGCGCTCATCAAACGAGATACGGCCCGCGAATCATTCGCGGTGCAGGTGGTTCGCCAGCTTTTCCCGACATGGAGTTCCATTGACGTGGCGCGGATTCGTGAGGAAGACGAACAGACTATTCTGCTCTTGCTCACCGAAGGCGTGGATATCTTGCGCTCGGTCGGGCAGGTGTTCTCCACGGCCGCGTTCGACGGCATGATGATGCCAGGCAGCCCTACAGTGAAGGTCGGACTGTCCATCGACTCGAATCTGGTTGAGATTTCGCCGATAGCCGACGAAGTGCCGATGAACGAGGTCGGCGCGTTGCTGAATTCCTACCGCAGGAACCGCCGCTACCATCGATTCAAGGACGGTACGTTCGTTGATCTGAAGAATGCCGATCTGCATGAACTTGATCAGATTGTCACAGATCTTGACCTTGATGAGCAACAGATTGATTCCGGAAGAATCACCATTCCCGGATATCGGGCGTTCCTCTTGGATGCTCAAGTTGATGACGACGGCAAAAGCGAATCGTTCGTCGACTATGTCAACGATGTGAAAATCATCGACCCAAAACGATACGAAGTGCCCCGCAACCTCAAAAACGTACTGCGCCCATACCAGGTGGAAGGCTTCCAATGGCTTTCCACCTTGTGGGACAAAGGTTTCGGTGGCATTCTCGCCGACGAAATGGGTTTGGGCAAATCCGTGCAATTGCTGTCACTGGTGGAAGCTCGCAAGGGCAGTGGTCCCGCGTTGATCGTCTGCCCGGCGTCCTTGGTATACAACTGGGCCGCCGAATGCGAAAAATTCACGCAAGATCTGACCATCGAAGTCGTGGCCGGCACGAAAGCGCAACGGCGCAAGCTCATCGCAGCCGTGGCACAGCAATGGAACAATTCGACTGAAACCAACGAAACGCAGCAAACCGATGTGGTGATCACCTCTTACGATTTGCTGCGTCGAGATGTGGATGATTATGCCGACTGCCGATTCGCATTGATGGCACTCGACGAGGCGCAATACATCAAAAACCATGCCACGAAGTTGGCGAAAGCCGTCAAACAGATCACCGCCGAACACCGGTTCGCATTGACGGGAACCCCCATCGAAAACCGGTTGAGCGAACTGTGGAGCATCTTCGACTTCCTCATGCCCGGATTGCTGGGAACCTACACGAAGTTCCGAGAAAAATACGAACAGCCGATCATGGCACCCGGTTCTGAACATTCCGTCATGGCTGACAAACTGCAGGCTTTGGTCGGACTGTTCATTAAGCGACGTCTGAAAAAAGACGTGCTGACCGATTTACCTGACAAGTTCGAAAACGTGCTCACCGTCAAACTGGAAGGCGAACAGCGCAAACTCTATGCGGCGCACGAGCAACGGTTGCGCGCCACCCTTACCAAAACCAAGGACGCCGACTTCAATACGAAGAAGATTCGAATCCTTGCGGAATTCACACTGTTGCGCGAAATCTGTTGCGATCCGAGACTCGTCTATGCGGATGCGAAAAACGCTTCCGCCAAACTTGACGCCATCTGCGAACTCGTATCCACGTGCATGGACGAAAGCAAGAAAGTGCTTGTATTCTCGCAGTTCACTTCATTCCTTGACCTGATTGGTACACGTTTGGCTGAACAGGGCGTGGACTTCTACACCATCACCGGCGAGACACCGAAGAAACGCCGTGTGGAACTGGTGGACGAATTCAATGGCAACGATGTTCCCGTGTTCCTCATCTCGCTCAAAGCGGGCAATACGGGGCTGAACCTTGTGGGTGCGTCCGTAGTGTTGCACGCCGACCCGTGGTGGAACGCGGCCGCGCAGAACCAGGCCACCGATCGTGCGCACCGCATCGGACAGACGCAGGATGTGAACGTGTACCAGATCGTAGCCAAAGACACCATTGAGGAACGCATCCTCAAACTGCAGGAGAAGAAAAGTGAGCTTGCCCAACAGTTCACCGACGGCACCGCATCTGGAGGCGTCGGCACACTCAGCAAAGACGACTTGCTCGACCTGCTGGCATAACAATCAACGTACCTGCCGCTTGCTTGAACGCACACGATACGAAAGCAACAGGTAAAGCGCACACTGCGGCAACACACCATGAGGCGACGTTCATGCCATAGGCAAAAGGCATATGAGGCTAAGATCATGGTTTCCGGATTAAAGATTGATGCCTGCTGATAATAGACGCCAGTGAGACGCGGTTTGCATATTTCCGACGATAGGCGTATATATAATCGTGCAAGTTTCAGGGAAGGTGAAAATCCTTACTGGCGGTAACGGTACGACTGACGTTCATAACGGTCCCATGCCGAAGCCCGCGACCCGCGAAAGCGGCTGATCCGGTGAGAATCCGGAGCCAACGGTCAAAGTCCGGATGGAAGAAACGGGGCTCAACATGAGTGTATCCTCACCAAACAATACCCAAAACAACGACGCCGAAATCGCCAGCGAAAGCATGACGCGCCCCGACAACGCGCATTCCACAGGCGTGGCCGACTCTGGACGCTGGTCCACCAAACGCATCGCCATGTATGCGCTGTTCGTGGCGCTGTCGATGGCCGTCAGCTTTGTGGAATTTCCCATTGTGCCAGGCGTTGAATGGCTGAAATATGATCCATCCGGCATTGTCAGCCTGGTGGCAGGTTTCGCCTACGGGCCAGCGGCGGCGGTAATCGTCAGCGTGCTTGGTTTCCTGCCGCACCTGTTTACCAACCCATGGGGCACGCTTATGGCCGTGCTCGTGGCTTTGGCATTATCCGTGCCGGCAGCACTGATCTACCGCAGGAACAAGACCCGCAAAGGCGCGGTCATCGGCATCATCGTCGGTGCGATCGCAGCCTTGGCGATGGCGATTGTGGGCAATATAATCGTCACACCGTTCTACGCGCATATGACCACCGCACAGGTCGTGGCATTGATCGTGCCGGCGCTTCTGCCGTTCAACGCGTTGAAATTCACCATCCATGGCGTGGTCACCTTCCTGATCTACAAGCCGATCTCCAACCTGTTGAACCGCTGAGCCTCGTTCACCATATCGATTCCGCATATTGATGAATAGGAAGGAACCTTTCGACGTATGGAAGGTTCCTTTCGTTTATGAAAGACTTTTTCCATGAATCCTGACAGCGCCACGAACACCATCGCGGTCGAACTGCACGATATTCGTTTCACCTACGACTCCGGCGCGACCTGGGCGCTCGACGGCGTGAACCTGACCGTTCGCCAAGGCGAACGTGTATGCTTGGCAGGACCAAACGGATCGGGCAAATCCACACTTTCACGCATCATCGCAGGACTTGCCGCACCCGATGCCGGACATGTCACGTTGTTGGGAAACAACGTATTCGATGACTCCGGCGCGCACGCTGACGCTTACCGCAGCGCCCGGCATGGTATCGGGGCGGTTTTCCAACATCCGGAAGATCAGATCGTCACCACCATTACCGAGGATGATGTTGCCTTCGGTCCGGAAAACCTCGCCATTGCGCATGATGATATCGATATGCGCATCGCCATGTCACTTGACGCAGTCGACATGAGCGGACAACGAGAAGCCGATCCCACGCGAATGAGCGGAGGCCAACAGCAGCGCGTCGCCATCGCCGGCATGCTTGCCATGAATCCCGAAATCCTCGTGCTCGACGAGCCTACCGCCATGCTCGATCCGCAAGGCCGCGCCGACATCATGCATATTCTTGACGAATTGCAGCAGCACGGCACAACCATCATTCTCGTCACCCACCATCGTGACGAATTCGTCAATGCCGACCGCATCATTCGCCTGGATAACGGGCGTATCGTGCAAAGCGCTCGCGGTAATACTGCAAGTATTCCGGAAATGGACGAATCAGGCACAGCGCAAGAAGACAACCCAATTGCCAAATCCAATATTGCAAATGGCGCATCGAAGCCAACATCAGCTGTACCAATCATTGAAATCCATAATCTGATATATCAATATCCAAACAGTAGCAAGCCTGTGCTCGATAAGCTTTCCATAACCATCAATGAGGGTGAAACCGTGGCCATCACAGGGCATAACGGTGCAGGCAAAACCACCCTCGCGCGTCTTCTCTGCGCGCTGGAACAGCCGCAATCTGGCAGCATTACCGTCAACACCATTCCCGTCGCACGCCAACGCGCCAACGGCAATATGCAGTCGCTCAAGCGTGCGGACCGCGAGAAACTGCGCGCCACCATCGGCTACGTCATGCAACATCCCGAACGTCAGCTTTTCGCCGAAACCGTAGCCGAGGACGTCGCCTACGGTCCGCGCAACCAACGGCTTGATGAAGCGCAAGTGGATGAACATGTCAGCCAAGCCATGGCATTGCTGCATATTGAACATCTTGCCGACCGTTCGCCATTCGACCTTTCCGGCGGGCAGCAACGACTCGTTGCCATAGCGGGCGTCATCGCATGCCAACCGCGGATTCTCATTATGGACGAGCCGACCGCGGGACTTGATGAAGCGGCCACAACCCGCGTGCACAATCTCATCCAAACCCTCCACGCACAAGGCATCACCATACTCATCATTTCCCATTCGCAAGCGGAAATCGACGTACTTGCCGACCGGACGATCGCGCTTGACGCTGACCGGAACGTTGGTGGAAAAGTTCGTGATGCCGAGCCTGGTTCTGCTGTCGAATCGGCAGGTTCGAAGAATCTGCACACGCTTGGCTCCGGACATGCAAAGGGAGACGTCCGTGAAAACCGCAGTTTTATGGAACGGCTTGACCCGCGCGTGAAGATGGTGGGCGCGTTGGCGGTCATGTTCTCCGCATTCGCCATCCGCTCTTTCTGGCAGCTGCTCGTGGCCGCACTGTTGACCGGCATGATCGTTGCGACATCAGGCATCGGCGTGAAACAACTGTTCAAATCGATTCACATGTTCCTTGCATTGTTCGTGTTCTGCGGACTGCTCAATGTGTTCTTCGTACAATCCGGCAATGTTCTTACGAACATCGGACCGATTCCAATCACCGACGACGGTGTGCGTATCGCTATACTGTACGCCTGCAGATTCGTTGCGGTCATTATCGTCGGAGTGGTGTTCCTCGCCACCACCACGCCTACGGCCATCACCGACGCGTTCGAAGCCTTGCTCAAACCCTTCGCAAAAATAGGCGTGCACGCGCAGGAGATCGCACTGGTGATGAGCCTCGCACTGCGGTTCCTGCCCACTCTGGGAAGCGAGGCGAAAGCCATTGCGGACGCACAGGCGGCTCGAGGTGGCAGCATCGAAACGGGAACGTTCGTGCAGCGTATCAAGGCGATGGTTTCCATCATCATTCCGGTGTTCGCAGGGGCGATACGCCATGCCGACAATCTCAGTCTCGCACTCGACGCGCGATGCTATGAAGAGGGTATCGCACGCACACATTGGCGCGTGATGAGCATCGCCAAACGAGACATTGCCGCGGGCGGTGTGGTTGTGGCATATGTGGCTGCGTTGGTTCTGATCGCTGGACTAAACTGAAGGCAGTCGGCGGATTTTACCGTCCTCACGCTACTCTTGAGCAAGCATCATAGATAGGAATGGAACAAGTTATGGCATTAACCAAGAAGCAGGTCAAGCAGCTGCGAGGCCTGGCCACCAAGCTCAATCCGCTCATCCAGGTCGGCAAGAACGATCTGAGCGAAAACGCCATCAAGCAGGCGGACGAAACCATCGAAAAGCGTGAGCTCATCAAGTGCTCCGTGCTCGACGGATCCGGTCTGACCGCCAAGGAAGCAGGCGAGGGATTGGCTGAAGAACTGAACGCGGAACTCGTGCAGGTCATCGGCAACCGTTTCGTGCTCTACCGCCGCTCCCATCGCGACGACGTGGAACATATCCGCCTCGTACGCGAATAAAGCGGGAAACTGACGCGACCAAACATAACAGGGCGGGTGCTTTCTGAAAACCAATCAGAAGACACCCGCCTTGCTGCAATGAAAATAAACAATCGGAAGTCAGGAAACCCCATGAAGGAGTGCTATCAGCGCGCCTGATTCCATTCGGGCTTCCATGTGTACTGCATGTCGTACGCGCTGGCCCAGAACATGTATTCGTTCTCCACGCCGGTCACGAAAATGTCGATCAGCTCGCGCTTGCGCTCCTCGCTCGCGTCGGCCACCAGTTTCTCGATATGATCGAGCAGCCACACGGAATCCTGCCAGAACTCGTCGGTCTTATACATGTCGACCCAGCTCTTGTACGGATTGTCGTCGAGCGTGTCCGCGAACTCGGCGGCAAGACGATAACCATAATCCGCATACACCCAGGCGCACGGCAGCACGGCCACAAGAATGTCGAGAATATCCTTGCCATAGGCGATGGAAAGGATATTCGACGTGTAGGCACGCGCGAAGGCCGACTGGCGCACATTGTTCATCTGCTCTTCGGTGATGCCATAGCTGGCCAAGTAGGAGCGGTGTACTTCGGTCTCGACCTGCAGGGCGCCGTTCTGCACCTTGAGCATGAACGCCATGATTTCAGGGTCGGTGGCCTTGGCTAATCCCAAAGCGTGCACTCTGGCGTAATCGTTCACATAACGAAAATCCTGCAGCAGATAGAAGGCGAAACGCTCGCGTTGCAGTGTGCCTTCGCCAAGCTCGCGGATGAACGGCTGCTGGTAGCCTTCCTCCCAAACCAGGTCGGCGGCCTTGCGCATGCGCTGCGCGAACGGCGGAAGATTGTCGCGTTGGATGCCTTTGGCGGCGTCGAACTCATAATCGAAATCGGTTGTTGATGTCACAGCAGTCACTAGACATGCCTCCCTACGCTGGTGTTAACCATCAGGTTCAAAGGGTTCAGGCCTCACTTGGCCCATCTCAACCCGACGAACACGGGTTCCCCTGCATTACGCCGTACATTATGGCAAAGCCGCACGAAATGTGCAAGAGCCCGTCCGTCGAATGGAATCGTGCCGCATGATGCGAACACAGGCGATGTTCGGTTGAGGGCGAGTGCAAGAATGGAACGTATGACTGAAAAGCAAGTTGCGAAGAACACCATCGAAAAGCTGGCTATCGTCGTGGTGACGTACAGGCGTCAGCAGCTGCTCGCCACCCTGTTCGAATCCATCGAAAAACTCACTGTGGCGCCATGGCGTATCATCGTCGTGGACAACGAGCACAGCGAGGCGACCCAAGGCATGGTCGACGATTTCCGTGAAGCGGTCACCGCGCAGTGGGGCAATACCATCGCCGACCAGTCGGGCAACGAAAGCCGTGTGGTGTACGCGCCGCAATCCGACAACCTCGGCGGCGCAGGCGGCTTCTCCGCAGGTGTGAAGAAGGCATACGAGCTGGGTGCGGAGTGGTTCTGGGTGATGGACGACGACGTGGCCGTGATGCCTGAGGCCATCGAAAGGCTCGCCAAGTGGACCGGCAGCCATGATGTGATCCAGGGAAGCCGATACGACTACGACGGAGGCCCGTTCTACTGGCAGTACGATTTCATCGTGCCTCTTGGCATTCCCAATCCGATCGCTCCGGCCGCGTTCGGGCGTCCCGGCTATCGTGTGATGGACACCTTATGCTTTGAAGGCGGCCTGTTCCGCCGCAATATCGTGGAACAGATCGGTTTGCCGGATCCCCGCTTCTTCATCTACTGGGACGATACGATGTACGGCTATCGCGCCAGCAAGGTCACCAATCCGATCGTGGTGCCCGACGTGATCCTGCGACGTACGCGCGAGATCGGCAATTGGGATATCGCCGGCGTGCGTCAGCTCAACTCCACTTCCGACATGAACCGCTACCACATCATGCGCAACCGTGGCTACATGGCACGCTATTTCATGTCGTTCGGCGATTACCGTCCGCTGATGTTCGGCTTTGGCACGTTGCTGACCGCCGCCAAGGAGGTCATTCGCTTGGTGATGGTGGACCGTGAGCATGCCAAGACCGGCTTGGTGCAGATTGCCAAGGGTTGGTGGGATTCGCGCAAGCTGCTGCATGATCCGGATTGGAAGCCGATGCCGCCGCTCAAGTAATGTGGCTACACCGTCTTCAGACGGTTATTTTCTTATGATTCGCCCCATGCCGATGCGTTGCGTTGGCATGGGGCGAATCGTTTGCAGAAAACAATCGCAAATATTTGCGTTTCATTGCGACAGATTATGCAATCGTATTCACCAATTGTGTATTGTCGGCGCGTTTTGGGGCATGGGGCGAGTTACTATGGCGTTTACCGGTTCGATATACCCACTATGTACCTTGATAGGAGAGGTCGAAGATGATTGAAACTGCACAGGCATTTGGCGTTGACATTGGCGGCTCCGGCATTAAGGCAGCCCCGGTTAACCTCGAGAAGGGCGAATTTGCTGAACCGCGTCTGAAGATCCTCACCCCGGAGGTTTCCACTCCGAAGGCCGTTGGCGAAATCGTTCGCCAGCAGCTCGAGCATTTTGAGGTTCCTGAGTCCGCTCCGGTCGGCATCGCATTCCCCGCTCCGATTCATGTTGGCGAGAAGCTCGGCTATATGGCCAATCTGGACCAGTCTTGGGTTGGCGTGGACGTCACCGAAGTGTTCTCCGAAGCTTGCGGCCGTCCGGTCACCGTGGTGAACGACGCTGATGCGGCCGGTCTTGCCGAACAGCAGTTCGGCGCAGCCAAGGGCCAGGACGGCTTGGTCGTCGCCACCACGCTGGGCACCGGCATCGGCACCGCGCTGATCTTCAACGGCGAGCTCATTCCGAACACTGAGCTCGGCCATTTGGAACTGCTCAAGGGCAAGGGTGACGCCGAGAAGTACGCGGCATCCTCCATTCGTGAAAAGCTCGATATGGGCTACAAGAAGTGGGCCAAGCGTCTGACCAAGTATTATTCCCTGATGGAGTTCTACTTGGATCCGCAGCTGTTCGTCGTCGGCGGTGGCGTGTCCCGCGTGTCCGAGAAGTTCCTGCCGTACATCGACATCAAGACCCCGATCGTCGCAGCCAAGCTGCACAATGAGGCTGGCATCATCGGCGCTGCGTACTACGCAAGCATCAAGCAGAAGTGATGTCGTGAACCATAAAGGTTCCTAACCTTCATATAAGCGAGAGCCGTCCGATTCATCCGTCGGACGGCTCTTGTTATTCCTCTGATGATCGCATGGCGAATGCATCCTTCTTGCTCGATGCAACACTTGCGCAACCCAGAGAGTATGGTGGAGACCATGCGTTTTTCCTCCAGAGTCGATATCAGCGAGCCCAATCCCATCGCCAAAGCCGAAGCGGAAGCCAAAGCAAACGGCATCACACTCGGCAAACTCAACGACTCCAATCCAACCAAACATGCGCTCGCGTCGGAACTATTGCCGGACATCTACGGAGCGGAGCCACGCGGACAACGATACGCACGCGAAGCGCTGGCCGCATTCCTGCATGAACAAGGCAATACCGCTACCGCCGACGACCTATACATATTGAGCTCGACGTCCGAAGCGTACTCATGGCTGATCAAACTGCTCTGCAATGCAGGTGACGCCGTGCTCGCACCGAAGCCGGGATATCCGCTCATCGAATCGATCGCACGACTCGAATGCGTCGACATGATCGAGTACCAGCAACGTTTCGACGGATCCTGGTACATCGACGTGGCCGAACTACGCGAAGCGCTTGAAGGTGAAGATGGCGGCCGCATCCGCGCGCTGGTGCTCATCAATCCCAACAATCCGACCGGATCGTACGTCAAAGCGTCGGAACGTGAGGCCATTGTGCGGCTTTGTCATGACCATGAGGTGGCCATCATCGCCGATGAGGTGTTCTACGACTATGATCTTGAACCATTCGATGGCAACGCGCGTCTCGCGGGGGAGACCGGCACGCTCACATTCGCATTGGATGGGTTCTCGAAGACGTTGGCCGCGCCACATGCCAAAGTGGGTTGGATCCAAGTGTCCGGCCCGGCGGCTGAAGTGGATGAGGCCAAGCGCAGACTCGACGTGGTCGCCGACGACTATCTGCCAATGAGTGAGATCATCGCCAAACAGATCCCCGCCATGCTGGGCGCCGCAGCCGCGCAGACCGCGCGCGTGCGAGAGCGCGTGCAAACCAACCTCGCAGCCTTGCATACCATGCTGGATGATGACGAGCAGGGCATGGTCAGCGTGTTGCGTGCCGAAGGCGGATGGAATGTGCTTTTGCGCGTGCCCAGCGTGCTTGACGAGAACGAACTGGTGTTGTCCATGATCGAAAAGCACGGAATTTCAGGACAGCCCGGCTATTTCTTCGATATGACGTCGAACGGCTATCTCGCGATCTCGTTATTGCCGGAACCCGACGAATTCAGGCATAACGTTCAGACGGTGCTTGACACCGTCAACACAATGATCGGCTGAAACATGTTGTGGTTCCATCGTCGACACCGATGAAGGAGCCGCAACATGTGGGGAACGGGAATAATCCGTGGGTATGGTCAGGCTTTGGAAGCCTCATATTTAGCGCGGATGAGGTCCGTGTAAAAGGCCACGGCCTCATGCGGGCCACCGTCGAACACCACCTGATGATCGTCGACCACCAGCGTGCGGTCGATCGCATATTCCACGCGTGTGATCAGCTCCGTGTCATGCGTGGCGAACACTACCTGTTTGTCGTAACTGAACAGAGCTTTCGCCACATGCGCGGACGCCACCTCGTCCAAACCCTTGGTCGGCTCGTCGGCAACGATCACCGCGGGGGAGAAGCTCAATGCGGAAGCGATCGCCAGCAGATGACGTTTCTCGCTATCCAATGCGGAGGCGGGCTCACGTGCGACCGCCGCCAGATCGAAATGCGCGAACAGATTGCCGATGATCGCCTGGCGTTCGCTTTCCGGCACCTTATGCTTCTTCAACGGTTCATCAATCGCCTCGCGAATGGAATCCGCTTTGTAATAACTGTTCGGAATTTCCTCGCGACGAACGCGGCCGATCATCGATTCGATACGTTTCAGATCACGTTTCACCGACGGATCATACGCAGCACCATTCGCGTCGATACGCACCGAACCGGACGTCGCAGACAATGCGCCATCCAACAGCTGCAGCAACGTGGTCTTACCGGAACCATTCAACCCGATCACAGCCACACGTTTGCTTTCCGGAGTGATCGTCAACGATGTCGGCTCCAGACCGACATTGCCATCCTCATACGTGTGGCCTGCCTGATCTAGCGTGAACGTGACGTCATGCGTCGCTTCGGGACGTTTGGATGAAAACAGCGAATCGAAAAAACCCATGGCAACCATTGTACGGGCGTGCCGAACCCATTGCATACGAAACGGGGCCGGAAATCCAAACTCCCACAAGGAGTTTAGATTCCCGGCCCCGTCAAGCCTGCGGACAGGATGTCAGGCGAAATAGAATCCCGAGAAATCGTACTTGTACACGCGGTAGATGTACGCACTGTTCAACGTCATCTTGAACTGCGCCAGCAGATCACCATCCTTGTTGTACTGGCCGAACAGACCCTTCATGCCCGAGTCGATGAGGATCTGGCCATTATCCAATTCCTGCGCGGAACTGACATACGGCGAATATGGCACGACGAACGATGACACTTCCGTATACGTGCCGGCATTCTCGTTGACCAGATACTTGCGATACCGCGAATTTGCCGTATCGGACGACAATTCGGTCGAAATGCCTTCGATCACCGACCAGTCAAAATCAGGACGCGTCAACGAAGTGCCGAAATTGTTATCGAACATATACATGTAATACTGGCCGTCAGGCAGCGAATCATCGGCGACATACGTGATAGAATGCTGGCCGCCGGTATCCGAAAAATCACCGGACTTCGTCAGGAAACTGCTGGCCTCATCGGTGCCGGCCCACACGGATGGCTCGCCGATCATATAATCAAGCGTCGGATCCGATTCCAAATCATCCACCTTGATGATGGTGGACGTCTCACGGGCGGAGAACAATGCGGAACCGTCATCCAACAATTGAATGGTATTGCAGTGCAGCCAATCCCAACGATTCTTGGCATTCGAATCCGACTCGTCGGTTCCCGCATGCGTGGTGGAGGCCTTATAGTCGGCGAACAGCTCACCGAAATCCACCAAGCGGGTTACACTTCCGGTGGAAGTGCTGAGCTTGATGACCTGATCCTGCACGGCGTTGTCGTCACGGCCGAGCTCGGTGGCCAGCAGCACGATGTCGCCGTTGGAATCCATCGCATAATCATGATGCAGAATGTAGTCGGATCCCAGATCGTAGATCTTCTCCAGCTTGCCGAGACGGTTCATCGCCACCATATGATGCGTGGACGCGGAGAACCACATGAGACCATCATCATCGAACAGCAGACGGTGCGAACGATAGTAGAGCACCGGAATCTCACCGCGCAGCACGCCGTTCGTATCGTAGTAGAACATGAAATCCTGTTCGTCGGAATCATTGCCGAGAATCGCATACAGGCCGCCGCCCAGATCCTCACCTGAATCGGCTGCGACGGTCTTCTCCAACTGCACCTCCTCATTGCCCAGCAGGGATGCGCCCCTGTGTTCGATGGCATGCGTGCGGGACTTGCCGTCGGCATCGGTCAGCGTGATGGCGACGGTGTTCTTCTCGCCGGGAATGAGGCCGAGCAGCTGGAATTCGTGGGTTTTGCTGTATTGCGATTCCTGATAGGCGTCACGGGTGAAATCCGTATAGCCGTCTGCATGCACGGTATAGGAGACGGCAACCGCGTCGTCGGTAGTGAAATACACATACAGTGACGTGGTGTTGGTGCCGTACGGATCTTCGGTGACAAACATGTCATCCTCTGTTGCGGAGGACCTGCTTTTTTCCTGCTCGAGCTTGTCGTCGGCCATATCCTGATAGTCGGCTGTGTACACGTTCTCGATACGTGCGTTCAGTCGTTCAATCCTGTTTTGTTTGATGGCCGCATCGACATTGTCGTAGCTGGCGAGGCAGACGCCCAATGCGACGGCTGATGCGACGACGGCCGCGGTCCAGCGTCTTACACGAGGATGGTTCGACAAAAGTGGAAGCGATTTCATGACTGATGTCTCCAACAAGGGTTCATCTCACAGCGAACAGTTACATCGCCACTGTTATCCGCAAAACTCGGAACAAGCCGAATGATTTATTGGAAAAATTGTGATAAAACCCTGAAATAACCCTGAAAACGCCGTAACTTACATCAGGGTGAACCACGACTGCACGTCATGAAACAAACCGGAATTATTACGAATCAACTCGTCGTCGCGGCCGTACAGGAACAACGACAACACCGTCAACGACAACGTGAACAACAGCAGCGCCAACACCAGCACGCGCAACAGCCAGCGAAGCCGCGGACGTTCGCAATCCAGCGCAATAAGCATCAAAGGAAGCGAAGCCAACGCAAACAGCCAGCCGAAATCGGCGATATAACGCCATCCAAGGCCACCCAGCCGCGCGTCAAGAGCCACGATCAGCAAACCCAACAGCAGGAACATCACCAATGTGGGCCACATGCCGGCATGGCCACGAACGCGCATGCGCTTACGTAGGAACGGGCAAGCCAACGCAGCCAAAGCAAGCGGAACCATGACGAACAGGCCTCCGGGCATCGCCTCCGCAAACCCCCAATCCTTCAAAGGCGCGGGATCGACGGCAAGGAACGGGAACGTATCCGTCCAACGCAACGGCAGAAACAGGTAATATGCGACCGTCCAAACAAAATTCGACCACGACTGATGGTAACTCGTCATATCCGTAACCGTCAGCTGATACGACGAACCGAAATCGAACGGCGAGGAGAAACGCACCATGTTATAGGCGAACAAGGGCACCACCACAACCAATGCGGGCACCAGCACGGCCAAAGGCGTGCGCAACGCATGCAACACGGTGCGCGCACGCCCACGCACGCCGGAACCAGACGCGATGGCACGCAACTGCCCCACAATCGCACGAATCTGCGGCCAGAACAACGGGAACGCGGCAAACGCCACCACCACAAACGACGGACGGCAACCCACATTCGCGGCAATACACACCGAACCGGCAGCCAAACGAGGCAGCGACAACGATTCGACCGTATTCGCACCACCATCGCCACCGGCATCGGCCGCGTTCGGGTGCGCCGCACCCATCCATAGCCATAAGCCCAACGTGCTCAACAACAAGGACGCCGCAATCGGCACCGAATAAAAATTCGTCCGATACCACAAGTACGGGGCGTTCGACGCCAAAACCACAAACACGCACAACATACTGACCGCAGCCAGCGAAACATGCGGACGCACACGCTCGATCACGCGAATCGTCAACAGGCACGCGAACACCAAAAAAACAAACATCAGCAGCGGCACCGCAGCGCCAGACGGCATCATCAGACCACCATCAACCCACAACGACGTTATCGCACGATACGGCACAAACAACAGCAACGCCGGCACCACGCCAAAATACGAATACCAACGACCATCAAAAAACGCATAATCCCAATACACCGGACTCACACCATCGGCAAGCAATTGCTGACGAGTCGTCACATCATACGGATTATCCGCATCGCGCAACGCGTCGGGCACATCCAAATCAAGCCACGCATGACCATCAAGCAACGCCCGAGCCACATGATCATACTGATCGTAATCATACGTATACATGCCATCCGTATGAAAACTCAACGGCACCGCAGACACCAACTGCCACGCCACCGCCGCAACAGTCACCAACCCAGGAACCGTCAACAACACGCCCAACGTCACACGCTGACGCACACTCGACGTATTCAACGGCACCTTCCACAGGCGCGAGCCCGGACGCCACAACGCCACCAACACCATCACCAACACCAACAACGCCACACGCAACGGACTCACCGAAAACGGCACACGCACATTCGCGCGAACCGCATCAAACGGAATCAATGACCCCTTCGGTTCCACCACCTGCACGCGCACCGTACGACCGGCCGCAGCCCTCACATACAACGAACGAGACGAATCCAACGACACCGAACACAACGAACCAGCCACACGATCCGCATCCGCACGAACACGCACCGTACGCAACACGCGCGAACCGGCAGGCACACCACCCATAACCTCATCGGACACCGGCACGATCCGCACATACTCAGACGAACCATCCGCAGCCACCTGCAAATACGCCTGCGTCGGATCAGTAACCTCCAACAACCCGTCATCACGACGCTCAAGCCCCGGCCCCAACGTGTTATACGCAGCCGCCGAATCACCCGACGCCGCCAACGAGCGGAAAAACGGCACATTACACAACACGCACTCAACCAACACCACCACAACAAAAGCGGCTACAATAGCTGCGCACACACGATGACGCGCCTGAAAACGCTGTTTCGAAAAAGTCACGAACTTTATTCTAAAGGCTGCATGTCGCATTGAATTGAAAGAATGGCCCACATGTCACACCTCACACCAGCATCGCCATCAGCACACCATCCACACCAAGGACGGACCATGCTCAACCACGCCATGCAAGGGGTACGACAACTCATCAACCACAACAAACACCCCCACAACACCGCCGACGCCAACCCCTTCGGCAAAGCCCTCGACACGCCAGACGACATCGTCGATGAACTCACCCGCAACGCCATCAAACTCAACCCACTCATCAAACGACACATCATCAAAGGCTTCGAAGGCATACCAAGCACACTCCAACTCGGCTGGGCGCAACTGCCACAAACCCAAGGCAAAGCCTTCTCCATCGGACTATTCACCGACAACAACCACTTCGCGCAAATCGCGCTCGCCGACAGCAAAGCACGCGTCTTCGCGGGCACCAATCCCGAAATGGACGTGCAGGATCTGGAACCACGATTCATATTCGTCAAAGAAGAAACCCTCACCCTGCCAGACGGTCCACGATTCGGACACGCGACAAACGGCGCGCCGAAGATGGTGCGCGCGTCGCAAGGCGGTGTCGTGGGACGCATGCCCGATGGCCGCATGATGTGGCTCGCATCCTGGCTGAAAGTCGGCAACCGCTACACGCTCGAACAGATGCGTGCCAACCTGCCGGAAACCATGCGATTCGATCTGGAATACAGGGATGCCATCACCATCGCATTCTTCGCAGCCTACATGCTGCCGCAAATGAACGGGCTACTCGTGGGATTCGGCACGGGCAACATCTTCCGCAGGCTCAACCGAGAGGCGCCGATGGGCGCGATCCGCCGATCCATCAGAGACACGATGAGCGCACGCTCCCATGGCATGCGCGCATCCGGACTTGAGGATTATTTCGCCGACCTCATGCGCGAGGCAGGCGCCCTTGACAAAGACCAAGGGCTCGAAGCAGTACACGGCGCGGAACCATTGCACCTATACACGTCCAGCTACTCGGGCTGCTATTTCTTCGCTTGGGATTCCACACTGCCGTTCTCGGCATCGCTGCGCGCGCTGAACATCGAAGGCAACCTCAACCGTTTCGCCGCAGTCAGTTCATGGCTGGAACGCAACGCCCGTATCGGCAAGCTGCCCACAGAAGACACCGTAACCCGCGCGGAAGCCGCGCAAATCGACATGGCGCTACTGGAAAATCCGGCGCTGATCGCATTGAAACCGGACGACGAATTCGGCGCGATCCTCGACTCACAGCAGGATGACGGCGTCCAAGCCGTCATGCGCCTGGTGGACATCGCCGCGGAAACCAGACGTTCCATCGCCGAAAACACGAAGGACGGCGAGGATGGTACCGCCTTCGGAGCCGAAGGCGGTTCGGAATGGGTATACCGCCAGACAATGTCGAGACTATTGCGCAGCATGCGCCTGCCATACCGCTTCGACGTGGACTTCCGATGCAGTCTCCGAGACGGCAATATGGCCATCGGTTTCACCTCTGCCGGCGTTTCCATGATGCCATCCACCAAATATGACGTGTCCCGCCACGCATGGGTGGATATGACGGACGCCGAACGCGCCCGCATGAGCGCGGACTACAATCTGCGTGTTGGACTGATGATGGCCGCGTTGAGTTTTGGCGCCGATCCGGGCATACAGCGTGTGTCGATGCATATCGATTCGATTGGTTTGGAAGAGGCCGTGGCCGAGCAGGATTCCGCCATCAGCGAGCTGATGAGCGAGGCTTTGGCGGCTTTCGAACGCATTCGTACTGGAGATATGGGTGTTTCTGGGTCCAAGGCCGATCCGAAGGACGGCGATTTCCACGGAGACCCGTCCCGTCCGGTGGCGCCGAGATCCGCCGACATGGGCGTTGATGGCGTCAACTCCGAGGATACGGATGATGCGTTGAACAGCCAATTCGAGGATCTGATGCGGGATATCGACTTCGACGAAGTGACGTTCGCGGTTCCCGACGAGACTGCGAACGATTCCTCTAGCGTGGACGACGGTTCCGCACAGGGCGTGCATGATGGCGCTCTTGACGCGGGACTGATCGGCTTCGGCGATTTCGATGGGAATGGTGATGATCCATTAAGCCAGCTTCGCAAGAATCCGACCGTACGCAATCTGGTGACGGTCACCTTCACCAGAAGCGAATTCATGGAGCGTCTGGGCGAGTGCGGATTGTCTGATCCAACAGGCACATACCGTATGTTCGATGCGGAAATGGATGTGGACGGCCTCGGCGCATTGAAGCCAGTGGACGCCACGTTCGATTTGCGCGATAGTCGTTTCTCCCCATCCGGAAGTCAGGAGGAGCCTGAGCTTTCCGACGCCATATTCGACCATGACACGGCACAGCTGTTCGGCTGCCGTGACATGTCGGGGTTGTCCATTCAGCGCGTCGACCTGCTGCAGCGCGCGGTTGGCGAATTCCACAGAATCGCGCAGGACTCCCATCTGGAATCGGTGGCCAAGGCAAAGCAGGCCATGGACGTCATCAACACCATTGCCGACCCGGAATTGACGTCGTTGGCTCCGCAGGTGACGAGTGCGCTCATCGATGGCAAAGACACTCCGGACTTCTCCTTCCGCTTGGCCGACGAGCTTGACGCGGAACGCATCAAGGCGAGAGACCTGCTGTTCTCAGGACAGGTCGACCAAAGCGTGGAACTGGCCGAAGCGGCGTTGGAGCGAATGGACCGACTGTTCGCTTCGAATCCGGGCGTGCCGCGGTATTTCAACTCGTATGCGGAACGCGTCATCTACAATCGCATGTTCGCCACGGAAGGCGAACGGACCGTGCTGATTCCGGACAATCTGTTCTACGCGCATATGGAACTCGCCGACGTGCTTGCACAGGTCAAAGGCGTGAAGGCCGCGTTGCCGCATCTCAATGCGATGGTGCGATATGCGCCGGCCTACCCGCTTTCCCATCTCAAGCTGGCGGTTCAACTGGCGCGCGCCGAGGATTGGGATCCGGCCAGAGCGGCTTGCCTCAACGCGTTGCACGTCGCACTTGACCGTGAGGATGCGTCGTTCGCCTATTACAGACTCGCCTATGCGGAATGGATGTGCGACCACTTCGACATCGCGGCCGCCGCGTACATCATGAGCGAGGAGATTGCCCCCGGGCGAATCGCCATGCTGGAGAGCGAGCTGCAGGAATTGATCGGACGCGCGCAATCGCAATGCATTCCGGTGCCCACCGACGTTCCGGAAGCCATGCACGTGCTTACCCAAGCGGGACTGCCGGTATGGCCCAATACCCAGGTCGCATCCTTGGTACGCAAGGCCGCGCGGGTCTGTGTGGATGAAGGCATGTTCGTGCCGGCACGTACGCTTTCGGTTGCCGCTTCAAGGATGGATGACGAGGAGCGCGACGGTGCCGACGTGGTGCAGATGCAGTTCCTGAGGTCGTTGAACAACTGAACGGCGTGCTTTCCGCAGTGCGCCAAACAGACGTTGGCGATGCAGCAAATCGAACATTTGTGCGATAATGTGTGCATGGCGGCTCTGACCGGCAAAACATTGAAGACAGTGACAAGGCAATGACAATGACAAGGCATGACGATTCCGAACAACTCGCATGGGATTTTGACGCTTCTGAAATGGGCGGCGATACGGGCTCCGCGTCAACCGCTGTGGTTCCCGACGGGGGAGTCAGCTCATATGCGCCGGGCAGTGAACGCTGGATCGCCGCATTGCAGCCAACCGATGCCGACGCCATGCGGTTGACCCGACTTGATGTCTCGTCCATCAGTGCTGAAGCCGCGGCTCGATTGTGGGCGCGTGTGGCGGCGTGGGTGGAATCCGACCAGATCGCATACTACATCGATGACGCGCCGGTCTCGTCCGACGCCGCCTATGATGCGAGAATACGTTGTCTGCAGGCGTTGGAAGCCCAGTTCCCATCCCTCGATTCCGCGCAATCGCCGACGCATCGTGTCGGAGGCACCTTCTCCAATGATTTCGCATCGGTACGCCACCCGTCTCGCATGATGAGTCTTGACGATGTCTTTTCGCTTGAGGAACTGCATGAATGGTACGACGGTGTTATTCGGGGACTTGATTGGCCTGAGACGAAGCCTTTGCCGATGACATGCGAAGTGAAAATCGACGGTCTTGCGCTTAACCTCATCTACCGTAACGGCGTGCTCGAGCAAGGTCTGACCAGAGGTGACGGCGTGATCGGCGAGGATATCACGCTCAATGTGCGCACCATCTCCACCATTCCGCAGAATCTTGCGGGACCGGAAGAAGACATTCCCGAATTCGTGGAGATCCGCGGTGAGGTCTTCATGCGATGGGACGATTTCAACACGCTCAACAAAGAAAACGAGGATGCTGGGCGCGCGCCTTTCGCCAATCCACGTAACGCGGCTGCCGGAAGCCTGCGGCAGAAGGATCCGCGCATCACCGCCACCAGAAGGCTGAGCTTCTATGCGCATGGCATTGGAACGCTCCAGTGGGGCGCCAAACGTGGTGCCGACCATGATGCGGTCAACAACCAATCCGAAGCGTATGGGTTGTATAAGAAGTGGGGCATACCCGTTTCGCCACATAACCGTGAGGTCACCACATTCAGCCAGATTCTCGACATGATCGATTACTACGGCGAGCATCGTGGAGACATCGAACACGCGCTCGACGGCATTGTCGTAAAAGTGGATGATTTGGGATTGCAACGATCGTTGGGCGCGACCTCGCGTGCTCCGCGTTGGTCCATCGCCTACAAGTACCCGCCGGAGGAAGTCAATACGGAACTGCTTGACATCACCGTGCAGGTGGGGCGCACCGGCCGTGTGACCCCAGTGGCCATATTGAAGCCCGTATATGTTGCGGGTTCGACGGTGTCGAGAACCACCTTGCACAATCCATTCGAAGTGGAACGCAAGGGTGTGCTCATCGGAGACACCGTTGTGGTGCGTAAGGCGGGCGATGTGATTCCCGAACTCGTAGGTCCTGTGCTGGAACGCAGGGAAGGACACGAAGGCCAGCTGCGCCGTTTCGTGATGCCTTCGCACTGCCCGAGCTGCGGGGCGGAACTCGCTCCGGCCAAAGAGGGGGACAAGGACATCCGCTGCCCGAACGTGGAATCCTGCCCGGCACAGTTGACCGAACGCATCATCAATCTGGCATCCAGGAAAGCGTTCGATATCGAGCATTTAGGCGACCAATCCGCCATCGCTTTGACGAATCCGGAAGAGGACCGTCCCGATTCGACGGCCACCTACGCGCCGAACATCACGGAAATCGTGGTGGAGCCGGGCGCGGAGCCCGAACCGTACGAGCCTGTGGAAGGTCTGGAGCTGCCGGCCCGCCAAACACCGGTGCTGTCCAGCGAAGCCGGTCTGTTTTCGTTGACGTCCGCCGATCTGCAGGATGTTCGCGTATGGCGTGAAGCGCCGATCATCGAAATCCACGAAACCATCGGCAAGAACGGCAAACCGAAAAAGATACGCAAACGCATTGGCGGATCGGGACTGTGGCATCAGGTTCCGGCGTTCTGGACAGCTCCTACAGTTGCAAGAAAACGTAAGGACTCCGTCGACGAATCCGCGGAATATCCCGAATATGACGTGCCTGAAGATGCCGTGGTCGTTCGCGAGGAAACCAAGGTGTCGCGTTCCGGAACATCCAGTGTGCAGCCGATATATATACGCCCCGCGGAAAACACGAGGAAAATGCTTGACGAAATGGACAAGGCGCGCCATGCCGACCTATGGCGTGTGCTTGTGGCCCTGTCCATTCGGCGGCTCGGTCCTCCCACGGCGCGTACCATCGCCAACGCATTCGGTTCGCTCGACGCCATCGAACAAGCCAGCGTGGATGAACTGTCACAGATAGACGGCATCGGTCCGGAAATTGCCGAATCCGTGGTCACCTGGTTTGCTTCGGCCAAGAATCCAGGCGATTGGCGTGGCATGGTGCTGGAAGCATGGAAGGCAGCCGGAGTGGGAGTCGGACAGGCACAGACCAGTGCTCTGCCGCAGACACTGGAAGGCAAGACAGTGGTCGTCACTGGTTCGTTGGTTGATTTCTCGCGGGATTCCGCCAAAGAGGCGATTATCTCCCGCGGTGGAAAGGCCGCAGGATCGGTCAGCAAGAAAACCGATTGGGTGGTCGTCGGCGAAAACGCTGGTGCCAAAGCCGCCAAAGCCGAGGAATTGGGAATCGCCATGCTGGACGAGGACCAGTTCAAACTGCTGCTGGAAAACGGAACGGTGTGACGCGTGCCATATCAAGCCGGCAACGTAATCACAAGAAGGCTTTGGCATGCCGCGCTTTCAGACGCTAGTCTGGTACGCGGCTAAAGGAGGAACCATGACCGACGAGCGCACCATCGAAGCGCGCATCTATGAGCGACTCAGCAAAGTAATCGACCCGGAACTGGGCCGATCCGTGACCGATTTGGGCATGATCGCAGCCATAGACGCGATACCGGTGGAAGGTAAGGCGAACACCTACGAGGTTCGTGTGGAGGTCGAACTGACGGTGGAAGGCTGTCCACTGTCGCAGACTATCACCAACCAGATCAACGGAGCGGTGTCGTCATATCCGGAAGCGACATTGCTGCCGCGCATCGAAGTCGGGTCCATGAGTCAAGACAAGCTCACCCAACTTGTGGCAGGCCTCAAGGCCGAACGCAAACAGAATCCGTTCAACAAGCCGGGCATCAAAACCCGTATTTTCGCCATAGCATCCGGCAAAGGAGGCGTCGGCAAGTCTTCCGTCACTGCGAATCTTGCTGCCACATTTGCCGCATTGGGGTACGACACGGCCGCCATCGACGCCGACATCTATGGTTTCTCACTGCCGCGACTGTTCGGCGTGCATGCGCAACCCACCAATCTGAACGGCATGCTCATGCCAGTTACCGCATGGGGTGTGAAATTGATTTCCATCGGCATGTTTGCCGGCGCCGATCGTGCGATCCTTTGGCGAGGCCCGCGATTGCAGCGTTCTCTTGAACAATTCCTTTCAGACGTATGGTGGGGCGAGCCTGACGTGCTGCTGCTCGACTTGGCACCAGGTACCGGCGACATGGCGATTTCCGTGGCGCAGGCTCTGCCGAACGCGGAACTGGTGGTGGTCACCACGCCGCAGCCATCCGCCTCGGACATTGCGGTCCGCTCCGGCCTGGTGGCATTGCAGGTACCGATGAAGGTACGCGGCGTTGTGGAGAACATGAGCTATTACGAGCATCAGGGCGAACGCCTGCGGATTTTCGGCGAAGGTGGGGGTGCGCGTGTGTCGGAGCAGTTGACCGAAAGCCTTGGCTATGATGTTCCTTTGCTCGCACAGCTACCGTTGGAGCCGGAATTGCGTGAGACCGGTGAGGCCGGCCGCCCCGCCGTGTTGAACGAGGATGGCGCGTTGCGCGCCGATGGCATTGGCGAGACGTTCAGGAATCTGGCCGAATCGTTGATGCACAGACCTATGTGATGTGCGGGGCACGTATCCAGGCCGTCATGACCTGCGGTATGGACGGTGGCCTAATGCGGCTGCGGATTCACAGCTCATCCGGGGAACGTCTGGGTGGAAAACGAAGCGAAATGAAATGACCCTTGTGAAAATCTTGTGCCTTGTGTAGTATCAAGCGCAGACACGGGGGCCGTATGGCTGAGAGGAAGCAAGCGCTTCAACCGTATGAACGTATACCGGGTAATGCCGGCGCACGGACGTCTCTCTTTTCCCGTGCCTTGACATAGAGAAAGGCACATTCATGACCGTAAATGAATCTTCCGTGGTGAAGAAGCATAACAATAAATGGCGAGTTGTTGACATCGTCGTGGCCGCTATCATCGCGGTTGCGGCTGGCGTGATTTTCTGGGGCTGGGATGTCATCTGCGCCGCTCCGATTACGCTTTTCGAAGCGGTGACGCCGGGCTTCGAAGGCTTGTTGAACGGCATCTGGCTGTTTGCGGGTCCGCTGGCCGCCATCATCGTGCGAAAGCCTGGCGCTGCGTTGTTCGCTGAAACCCTTGCCGCCGCTCTGGAGCTTGCCATGGGCAATCCGTGGGGCATCGGCGGTTCTTTGATTATCGGTATCTGCCAAGGCCTCACTGCCGAAATCGGTTTTGCGATTTTTGCATACAAACGTTGGGATTTGCTGTCGACCACCATCGCTGGAACCCTCGCCGGCTTGGGATGCTTCCTGTATAACTGGACCGTGAATCCTGCTTGGGCAGGTTTGCGTATTGTCGTCAGCTGCGTCACTTCCGTTATTTCCGGCGCTCTGGTGGCTGGAGTCCTGATGTATCTGCTGCAGCAGGCCATCGCTAAAACAGGCGTGCTTGACCGTTTCGAATCCGGCCGTGCGAAGGCCTTGGTATGACGATTCGTTAATGAAGTCCCGTATCGCATTCACAGTGGTGGATACGGGACTTCTTTGATGCGTGTTCGTTCTGCAAACGCGGAATGCAAGAGGAATGAAAGAACGATTCATGGGTACTGATGCAGAAAAATCGTTTTCCGCAGCCGGGGTGGTCGCACGCGATTGGGGATGGCGACACGCCTCACGTAAGGATTTCGCGTTAAGGCATGTGGATTTCACCATACAGCCAGGGGAGCGCGTGTTGTTGTTGGGCGCTTCCGGCGCTGGAAAATCGACGTTGATGTCCGGTCTTGCCGGCGTGCTCGGCGGCGATGACGAAGGCGAGCTTGAAGGAGAGCTGCTGATTGACGGAGTGGACGCCCGTCAGGCACGCGGACGTTCCGGATTGGTGTTGCAGGATCCTGACGCGCAGACGATTCTGGAACGTGTGGGCGATGACACCGCTTTCGGTTGTGAAAATCTGAATCTGCCGAAAGATGAGATTTGGAGCAGGGTCCGTTCCTCGCTCGACATTGTTGGACTCGGCTACATGAAACTTGACCGCTCCACACGCAGACTGTCCGGCGGCCAGCGCCAGCGTCTGGCCTTGGCCGGCGTGCTCGCCATGCATCCCGGACTGCTGCTGCTCGACGAACCGACGGCCAACCTCGATCCGGAGGGCGTCAAGGAAGTGCATGATGCGGTACGCCATGTGCTGGAACAGACCCGTGAAACCTTGGTGGTGGTGGAACACCATATTGACGTATGGCTTGATCTGGTGGATCGGGTTATCGTACTCGGCAAGCCGGAGGCCGACTCGCATGTCAGCGGCGTCATCGCAGACGGCACTCCGGAAGAAGTGTTCGGCAGCATGGCATCGGTGCTCGCAAAGGGTGGCGCATGGGTTCCAGGACGCACCATCGAAAGTCATACCCCCGAATCCAGCCAATCGTCGGGAGATGTTGTTCTGCGAACGGAGGATCTCAGCTTCGGGCGTGACTTCGCGCTTGGCGAGCATGTGAACCTCGTGTTCCATGCTGGCGAGATCACCGCACTGACCGGCAAAAACGGCGTGGGAAAATCCACGCTCGCGTTGACTTTGGCCGGCTTGCTCAAGCCGATTTCCGGCCGTGTGAGCATGGATGAGACCATGGTTCCCGCACGTAGGGAGAACGACGTCTTCACTTGGAAAAGTCGGGATCTGCTCGGACGGATCGGCATGGTGTTCCAGGAGCCGGAACACCAGTTCGTCGCATCCAGCGTGCGTGACGAAGCGGCGGTCGGCCCCAAATCCATGGGCAAGAGCGAAGAAGAGTCTTACGCTATAGCCGACAACATGCTTGAGCGTATGAATCTTGCTAGATTCGCTCAAGCTAATCCGTTCACATTATCGGGCGGCGAAAAAAGAAGGCTTTCCGTTGCCTCCATGCTGGCCGCCGCGCCGAAAGTCTTGGTGATGGACGAGCCGACGTTCGGCCAAGACTTCACCACATGGACGGAAATGGTGAAACTGATCGCCGGTGCGCGTGACGCCGGCTGTTCCGTCATCATGGTCACCCATGACGAACCATTGATCGAAACGTTGGGAGCGCGTCGCGTTCTCGTAAGCGAGGGGGAGTGAGATGGAACAGTTGGAAACCATCAGCGTGGTACCGCACAAGGAACGTCATGACGATGCCAAGCCGGCATCGCCGTCATGGTTCGTGGCAAAAATCAATCCGGTCAGCCGTTTCATCGGCGCGCTGATACTATGTATTCCCATGTTCGTGACGCTGGACGTGGTCTCCGCGTCCGTGGCACTCGCATTGGAGGTGTTGTTGCTCTGGATTGGCGGCGTCGCTCCGTGGACGGTGCTTCGTAAAACCTGGCCGGTGTGGATTGCCGCTTCGGGAAGTTTCATTTCCGTGTCGTTGTATGGCAAGACCTCCGGGGCCGTGCTGGTCAATCTCGGTGATGTCGTTGTGATTTCGCAGGGATCGTTGTACTTGGCGTTGGCCACGTTCCTGCGTGTGGCGGCCATTGCCGTTCCCGGCGTGATTCTTGCGCTTGGTCTTGATCCGACTGATTTGGCCGATGGTCTGGTGCAGATTCTGCATTTGCCGTCGCGTTTCGTGTATGGCGGTTTGGCTGGCATGCGCATGTTTACTTTGCTGCAGGATGATTGGCGTGCGCTTGGGCAGTCCCGTCGTTCTCGTGGATTGGGCGACGGCAGCGCCGTCAAACGTGTGTTCTCGCAGGCGTTCAGTCTGCTGGTCGTGTCGATTCGACGCGGCACGAAACTCGCCACCGCCATGGAAGCTCGTGGTTTCGGCGCGGACGCTCCGCGAAGCCAGGCTAGGAAATCGAGCTTACATGCCGTCGATTGGCTGTTTTACGTGATTTGCGTGGCCGTGCCGGTGATTGCGTTGTCTTGCGCTTATTTCACCGGTTACTGGCATTGGGCTTTTACCGGCACTGGCAATTAATCGGAGCAGGGCTGCGCAGTACGAGGTTTGTTGAATGCGCGGCGGATTTGCGAAAGGCGTTTCATTCGTTGTATGGAATGGAACGCCCTTCGCATTTGCCCGTTGTTTTTCTCAAAAAGATATGTGATATCCGCTACTTGGCAAGCTTGTCAAGCAGCAGCGCTTCGGTGATCACATTGTTTTTCAGGCTGGGAAGACTGATGGATTCGTTCGGGCTGTGCGCGTTGGCCTTCGGATCCTCGGGACCGGTGACCAGTACCTGCGCGTCCGGGAAAATACGCTGCAATTCCGGAATGAACGGAATCGAGCCACCTTCGCCCTTATTGACCGGAGCCACGCCAAACGCCTCTTCCATGGCGTCCATGGCGTCTTTGGTAGCCTCGGCATTTGGATCCATGGCCCAACCCATGCCATTATCAAGCTTGTCGACCCACACTTCGGCGCCAAACGGAGCATGCTCGACCATGAACCTGGCAAGTGCTTCCTGAGCCTCTTCCGGACGCTGGTTTGGAGCGGTGCGCAGGCTGAGACGGAACGTCGTTTCAGGGGAGATCACGTTGAACGATCCCTCCACTGGATGAGCATCGAAGCCGATGACGGTCACGCTCGGCTTGGTCCACAGACGTGCGGCCAAAGAACCGGTGCCGGCCAGACGGTAGGAATCGACGATGCCGGCGTCCGTACGCACGGTTGCCTCATCCATATCTCGCTGCAGTCCGCCGATTGGATCTTCTGAGGCGACGCCCGGTACCACCAAATCGCCATGCTCGTCATACATGGAAGCGATCAGCATGGAGGCAAGCGTGTTCGCATCGAGGATCGGTCCGCCGTACTGACCGGAGTGCACCGGATGATGCAGCGCCTTGACGTGCACGTCAATATCGGTATTGCCTCGCAGCGACGTGGTGAGCGAGGGGATTTCAGCGGACCAATTGCCCGAGTCGGCGACGATGATCACATCGGAATCGAATTCGTCCTTATGCTCCTCGATGAAGGGAATGAAGCTTGGCGATCCCATTTCCTCTTCGCCTTCGATGAAGACTTTGATATTGACCTTCAAATCGTCGCCGAGCGCCTGCAATGCGCCGGAATGAATGGCGATTCCGCCGCCATCATCGGCCGCGCCGCGTCCGTACAGGCGTGTGTCGATTACCGTGCCGACGAATGGGTCGGTGTTCCATACGCTGGCATCGGGCACCGGCTGCACGTCGTGATGCGCGTACAACAGCACGGTTGGAGCGTCGATATCGACGATTTTCGAACCGATGACCTCCCAAGCGCCCGGCGTGCCATCGGGATTGTGCGACTGCACCACATGCGCATCGACACCTACCTTGTTCAGCTCTTCGGCCACGAATTGCGCGGACTGTTTCATATGATCCGCGGTAATGCCTTTTGCGGAAATGGACTGCAACGCGATTTTCTTGTTCAGCACGTCGACAATGCGGTCAAAATCCGCTTCGACGCGCGCGCGAATCTCATCGGCATGTAAAACTGCCATACTGCTCCTCCTTATATATGCGGCATATACGCATCTTGGAAACGTGCCGCCGCATGCTATCGAATGACCATTGTATCCGTCGAACCAATCACGTCCAATCGTTGACATGAATGAGGCAAGGCGTCGATACGTCAATTTACGCTCTATAGGCATGAGTGTGTTTAATAAGAAGGAAGATGCGGACCAGGAGCCTGTCGGGAAGAAGGCTGCGGAGCCTACTGCCGGCAAGGGGCGTCCGACGCCGAAGCGCAAGGATGCCCAGGCGCAGAATCTCCGTCCGCTGGTTCCCAAGGATCGTGAAGCGAGCCGCAAGGCCGCCAAGGCGCGTATGCGCGAGCGTGAAAACGCCGAATACGATGCCATGCAGAAGGGCGACATCAACCATATGCCGAAGTCCGAGCGTCTGCCGTGGCGTATATACATCCGCGACTACGTCGATGCCCGCTTCAACTTGGGTGAGTTCTTCATTCCGGTCGCCTTCGTCATTTTGATCGGTTCGATTTTCGTGACCTACAAGTGGCCGGCGTTGGCATTGCCGTTGATGCTGCTTATGTACATCTATCTGTTTGCGGTGATCATCGACATCGTGATCATGTGGCGCAAGCTCAAGAAGAAGCTCATTGAAAAGTTCGGCGAGCAGTCCGTGGCCAAGGGCATGCGTTCCGGTTCCTACGCGTGGAGCCGTGCCATCCAGATGCGTCGCTGGCGTCTGCCGAAGCCGCGCTATCAGAAGCGTGGACACTGGCCCGAGTGATCCATTCTGCGAGAATCGCAGTTGCTTTTTCAAGCCGTCGGCGAAAACCGACGGCTTTTCCATTACCATGTAACCAGTTGTAACGCACGAATCAACGAGGGCAGGCATGACTGAACAGCATTTCGACATTGTCATCATCGGAGCGGGACCAGGAGGATATTCCACGGCATTGCGTGCCGCGCAGCTCGGCAAAACGGTGGCGCTCATCGAACGCGACAAAACGTTGGGAGGCACCTGCCTCAATCGTGGTTGCATTCCGTCGAAGGCGTTGCTGACGGCCGCACACAGTGCGCAGAACATACGCCAGGCGGAACGTATGGGCATCAGTGCCACCTTACAGAGCATTGATTTCGGCAAATTACGTGACTTCCGTACGTCCACGGTGGAGACGATGACGAAGGGGTTGGCGGGATTGCTGTCGCATCGCGGCGTCACGGTGTTCCGCGGCGAGGCTGAGTTGAGGGACGTTCATGATGTGCATGTCGCGCCGGCCGGGGGAGAAGCGCAGGTCATGCGTTCCTTCAAGGCGGGAGTGGAGGAACCCGTCGGGTCGGAGCTTACCATCAAAGGCGAAGATATTGTGCTGGCGACCGGATCGCGACCGTTACCATTGCCGGGCAACCCGTTTTCAGGTGCGTTGATCGATTCGACGCAGGCTTTGGAATTGGATACGTTCCCGTCCAGTGCGGTGATTGTCGGAGCGGGTGCGGTGGCGTTGGAATTCGCTTCGTTGTGGAATGCCGCGGGATGCGAAGTGACGTTGCTGATCCGCAAGGACCGCGTGCTGTCGTCTTGGGAGAAGCGGGCTTCGATGACGTTGACCCGCGAGCTCAAACGTCGCGGCATCAGCGTGGTGACGCGTGCGTCGGTGGATTACGTGGATACCGGTGCGAATTTGGGCGCCACCGTGCATTACAGGCAAGGCGGCGGCGAGGAGGAGCGCACCGCATATGGTGAAGTGGTGCTTGCTGCTATCGGACGTATGCCGAACACCGATGCCGGCTGGTTCGCATCCAACGGCATCGAATTGGAGGAACGCGGTTATGTTTCGACCGACGCGTATGGGCGTACGAATGTGGAGGGCGTATGGGCCTTGGGCGACATCACTCCGGGGCATGCTTTGGCTCATCGCGCGTTTGAACAGGGCATCACCATCGCCGAAACCATCGCAGGACTTGACCCCAAGCCGGTATCCGACGAAACCGTGCCGCAAGTCGTGTTCTCTTTCCCTGAAGCGGCAAGCGTCGGTCTTGCACTCGACGATGCGAAATCGTGTGAAACCATCATCAATCCGCAGGAAACCGCATATCCCATGTTGTCCAACTCGCGTATGCTCATGAGTGGGGAAGGCGGATCCATGACCATCGTCAGCGGTGCGATGGCAGGCGCTCCGGATGTTCCCCTCGTGCTTGGCGTGCATATCGTAAGCCCGCTCGCCAGCGATCTGATCGCGGAAGCCGAACAATTGGTCGGCAACCGGGTGCCGCTCGCCGCCGCGGCGAGGCTCATTCACCCGCATCCCACCTTCAGTGAATCGTTCGGCGAGGCGCTGCTTAAGGCGGATGGCAGGCCTCTACATACCCGATAATCCCCGTCAATCAAGGAAAAACGGCGGAAACCGTGCGATATGGCATGGTTCCTGATAAACTACCGTTCCAGTGTGAGTAACCGCATAACCAAGTGAGGAAGTCGATGGCAGACAAAGAAGAGCCAAAGAAGAAGCAAAGCACCATCAAGCAGATCATTCAGATCTTCAAGTACACCCACGCCGAAGATAAGGCTCTTCCGTGGTTGTGCGGCGGCGTGTTCGTGGCGCCGATCGTTGTGTTCGTGGTACTTGGCATCGTGTTCAAGTGGTCGGTGATCGGATGGATCACGTCCATGATCCTCGCCATCATGCTTGGCCTGCTGTTCGCCACCATGATGCTCACCAACCGTGCCGACAAAGTCGGATACGCCAAGCTTGAAGGGCGTCAGGGTGCTGCCATCAGCGTGCTCGGCAACATTAACAAGGCTGGCTTCAACTTTCCGCAGGAGCCGGTGTGGGTTGATCCGAAGACCAAAGACGCCATTTGGCGCGGCACCGGTTACAACGGCATTTATCTGCTCGGCGAGGGCGATTACAATCGCGTCAAGCGTGCCATGGACCGTCAGGAGCAGAATATCAAGGGTGTGACCGCCGGTTCCGATATTCCCGTCTACCGTATCTACGTCGGCCAGGGCAAGAATCAGACGAGCCTGAAGAATCTGCGCAAGACCGTGCTCAAGTGCAAGAGCTACCAGCCGACCAGCCACAAGAACAAGCTGATGGCAGCCATCCATCCGAAGAGCCGCTTCATGCTTACCAAGACCGAGCTGAACATCCTCAACGAGCGTCTGCGCACTCTGCAGATGAAGAACGGCATGGGCATTCCGAAGGGCGTCGACCCGATGCACCCGCAGCGCATCAGCCGTCGTGCTATGCGTGGCCGCTGATTTTCCTGGAATCGTAAAGCCGGCTTACATATGGGAACCTCGATGAACACGTTATCGAGGTTCCTTTTTTCATATCTCCGTTACCTTCCGCTGGCCTGCGCGCATGCGGTAAGGTTTTTGAGAAAAGAAATGGACGTCGCAAGCGACATGACGACACGAATGTCCACAAATTGAACGGTTTTGCAGAGGCAAATACGAGCGTTCGTAACAATTGAACCCCAGTTTTTCGCGAAATCATCCTTCGAATATGTCATTACGAAACATTCTCGTAACCCAATTGGCGAGTGAGCGAAACGCGCGTTCCTAGACTAAGAGCCTGTAAGTTACTTATTCGAAAGGAGCGGTCCCGTGACTGCACTTGAAACCAAGGCTGATGCTGAGGCCCTTATCAACAAGGAAGGCATCGAGTATGTCTCCGTTCGCTTCACTGATCTGATCGGTGTTCAGCAGCACTTCACCGTGCCGGCAAGCGAATTCCTGAAGGACGCCTTCACCGACGGCATGCCGTTCGATGGCTCCTCCGTGGAAGGCTTCCAGGCCATCAATGAATCCGATATGAAGCTGGTGCCGGACGTTTCCACCGCATTCGTCGATCCGTTCCGCAAGCACAAGACCCTCGACGTGGCCTTCTCCATCGTCGACCCGCTGACCGACGAGCCGTACTCCCGCGATCCGCGTCAGGTTGCAGGCAAGGCCGAGGCCTACCTGAAGTCCACCGGCATCGCCGACACCGCTTCCTTCGCTCCGGAAGCCGAGTTCTTCATCTTCGACAAGGTGCGCTTCGAGAACAGCATGCAGCGCTCCTTCTACGAGGTCGACTCCATCGAAGCTCCGTGGAACTCCGGCGTCGACACCGAAGACGACGGCACCCCGAACATCGCATTCAAGAACCGCGTCAAGCGCGGCTACTTCCCGGTTCCGCCGATCGACCACACCCAGGATCTGCGTGACGACATGGTCGCCAACCTGCAGAAGGTCGGTCTGATCCTCGAGCGTTCCCATCACGAGGTCGCCGGCGCTGGCCAGCAGGAGATCAACTACCGCTTCAACTCTCTGCAGCACGCAGGCGATGACCTGATGAAGTACAAGTACGTCGTTCACGAGACCGCCGCTCTGGCAGGCAAGGCCGCAACCTTCATGCCGAAGCCGATCGCAGGCGACAACGGCACCGGCATGCATTGCCACCAGTCCCTGTGGAAGGACGGCAAGCCGCTGTTCTACGATGAGAAGAACTACGGTGGTCTGTCCGACCTTGCCCGCTGGTACATCGGCGGCCTGATCAAGCACTCCTCCTCCGTGCTGGCCTTCACCAACCCGTCCCTGAACTCCTACCACCGTCTGGTCCCGGGCTTCGAAGCTCCGGTCAACTTGGTGTACTCCGCACGCAACCGCTCCGCCGCCATCCGTATCCCGCTGGCCGGCACCTCCCCGGCTGCAAAGCGCATCGAGTTCCGTGCTCCGGATCCGTCCTGCAACCCGTTCCTCGCCTTCTCCGCACAGCTGATGGCAGGTCTGGACGGCATCCTGAACCACATCGAGCCTCCGGAGCCGGTCGACAAGGATCTGTACGAGCTGCCGCCGGAAGAGCACGCAGGCATCAAGCAGGTTCCGAGCTCCCTGGCAGAGGCCATGGATGCCCTTGAGGAAGATCATGACTTCCTCACCGCAGGCGACGTCTTCACCGACGACCTGATCGAAACCTGGATCGGCATCAAGCGTGGTGAAATCGACCAGGCCCGCCTGGCTCCGACCCCGCTGGAGTACGAGCTGTACTTCCACATCTGAGGCCTATACCCAGTTTCCCTTGAAATCAAGCTGTTTTGGACTCCAAGGGTAATCAGAAGGTAGCCAGATTGGTTATAAGGAGAGCCTCTCCAAATTGGGGAGGCTCTCCTTATTCCTACAGAATTTCTTCCATCCGGGACGGCAAAGACCTTACGGACCGGTCTTCTGACTCCTCGCCTCCACGAACACATCAGACGCATCCAATAAATAACCGTTGATATGAGCCGGACGTGCTTCCACAGGTTCACCGTTAATGTCGTCGTATTCATACAACGCAGGAGCGTTTGTGCCTCTGTCGAATCCGACAATGACGACATGCACGTTCGCATTGTCCGTAGTCTGAGCGTCCCAGCAGAACGTACGGTGAGCGAACCGGATACGCCACCCTCGTTCGACCACATGCTTGAATAGCGGGGCGACTTGTGCTGGCCTTGTGTGATGCTATTCGTGGATACGAACGCGAATTGCGCGGAGGGATTCCCGTCAAGGAAATCAATAGCTTTAAAATACCATCCAGCCACATAATCCAGCGAGCCTCCGGCCTTGCCGCACACCAGTTCCATATCATCCTTGATCTGCTGCGTGTGCTGCTGATGGCCGATGAACGGCGGGTTGCCCATCACATACGAGCATTCATCACCGGGCAGCAGAAGACTGACGAGGTCATAACCATAGTCACTCGCGAACGCTCTCGTTGGCGTCGCGGCATCTTCGAGGATGCCTTCAAGCGCCTCACGAGTCCCCAACGTCCTTCTCTGCATGAATGAACCTCCTTGTATGGCTGGAAGTTATCGTCACAGATGATTTCGTAACCACTTACCTCTGTTCAAGCGCCGCGTTGACCCGTGCCTTGAGTGCAGGCAAGGTCTCGGCCTCGAACCAAGGATTCCTGCTCATCCATAGCTGGTTGCGCGGCGACGGATGCACCAAAGGGAAGAATCCCCGGCCGATATAGGCATCATAATCGCGCACCACGGTTGTAAGGCTGTCCGAATTCTTGAGATGCAGGTACCTGCGGACGGCATATGCGCCCACAAGCACAGTGAGCCGAACATTGGGCATGAGCGCCAAGAGTGCAGGATGCCACTGCTCGGCGAATCCCTTGCGCGGCGGTAGATCGCCCGACCTGCCATGTCCCGGAAAATAAAAGTCCATGGGGAGAAGCGCCACCCGCTCAGGATCATAAAACGTCTCGCGAGAAACACCCAGCCAATCGCGCAGACGCTCTCCTGACTTGTCGTTCCAGGGGATGCGCGTCTCTTCCGCCACCGCGCCTGGTGCCTGCCCGATGACCACGATGCGAGCGCCAGCCCCGACGGAGTAGAGCGGATCGATGCCGCGCTTGGTGTAGTCTGCATTCGCCCCATCAGCCTTTATGGCATTAAAAATCGCAAGGAAATCCTTGTCCATGTCGAAACCATCTCCTTGGTGACATGCGCCGTTCATGCATATTGATTACTCGTTTCCCACAAATATACCTTGCCTTTGCTCTGCAGGGTATATCGTAGGAAATCATCCTCATGTAGTAATTCCCGCATAGCCGCTTATCGTCTTTCAAGATTTTTATTGCCAATGTGCATCACAAAGCACTACGCCTAACTGGATTAAATAAATACTCAGGTTTCAACCGTCTTGCAAGCGTAGCGTTACCGCGAACCACTCTCTATAAGCACCCATGGCGCCCATCGTAGATAACAAGCCGAAAGAAGGAGAACGCGGTCCGGACGACCTATTTCAAGCCTCTAAAGGAGCAATCCTTTCGGGGCTTTTCTATTGTCCGAAAGGAGGCGGCACGCATGCCGAGAAAACCAAGACGCCCCTGCCGCCACCCCGGCTGCCCGAACCTTTGCGAGGACGGCGAGCAATACTGTGAGAAGCATCGCAAGGAAGCGGAGCGGCAGTACAAGCATTTCACGCGCGGCTACTCCGCGGGCAAGCGCTATGGCAGGCAGTGGAAGAAGATCCGCGACCGATAGAAGAACATTGGCATAGTCCTCAAAGTGAAATCCCCTTATGAGGTCAGACACATCTGGCAGCGGGACACCATAGGACGCCGCCACATACGTTAGATATTCCCGGAATGTGAAATACTGAAATGACTGATCTTCCGCTGCCCCTAGATCCAGTGCAAATCAGAAAGTAAGGGGTGATCTGCGGTGTACCAGACGCTTAAATGGTTCAAGGAAAGAAGTGCCTTGCTGTCCATTCTGCATTACCTCCGATTGTTTTTGTCTTTCTCCCAGAGCGAATAGGCGGAGAACAGGAGCACGCCGCCGAGGAAAATGTACAGCAGGACAAACGGGATGTTCATGGTAACGAAACTGTAAATCATGCAGACAATAAAACGCAAATCCATTCTTCGCGTGGCCGACGGATACGGGTTCCATCCGATCAGTAAGTTCGGCAAACGAAGCATCCCGGAGTTGACCGGATGCGCTGCGGGGCATGTGGATGCATGTTGGTTGTGATGGGCCGGTTGGAGGATATTCCGGCCGATTATGAGGGTCGTTTGGGCGTCCCCGTTTTCTTGAAAAACCTGTCGAATAAAAACGACCTTACTGAGCCGCCTATGCCTTGTGCATGGCGATAATATGCTCTATCTCGGCAAGATCCGAAGCGAAATAGATACCATGCTGACGTTCCCGTGTGGAAAAACCATCATCGATCATGCGCTGCAGCAACGCCTTCATGTCATCGTAGAAACCGTTGAGATTGTAGAAAATGCAAGGCTGCGTCAACTGGTCAAGGCAAACCTTCGACACAACCTCACTGATCTCCTCCAACGTTCCCGTGCCGCCGGGGAAGGCGATGAACACGTCGCCAAGCTCGATCATGCGAGTACGCCGTTCGGTGATATTCGGCACGATGGTGAGCTGGGTCAGATTCTTGTGCGCGACACCCTTGTCCACGAACATCTGCGCCTCGATGCCGGTCACCTCGCCACCCTGCTCAAGCACAGTGTCGGCGATGACTGCCATCAGCCCCTCGTTGGAACCGCCATACACCAAACGGTGCCCGTTCTCGGCAATCCATATGGCCAGCTCCGCCACGGCCTGCTTGTATACGGGGTTGTTGCCTTCGTGAGCTCCTAAATACACCGTGACGTTCATGCTTGTACCTCCAACATTCATGGGATGATGTCGCGCGCCCAACCGTAATCAGACAATAAGTCAGATAATCAGTGTAACGAACCGATGTTCGCAAACCAATCGAAAGCGGTGAGACACACTCGCAAGCTGTGCATATCTTTCATGGATGTGCAAAAGCCCCGTACCCGACCTGCCAAATTCATGACATGTCGAATACGGGGCAAGGCGAAGGGTGACGATCCTGCTGTGACAAATCGCTGCCGTTGCACAACACTTTTCCCTCTGTGGGATTCGCAAGCCCGGAAATCAGTAACAGCATAGTGGTTTTGCCAGCGCTGGGGCATCGCTCTGTGCGTTGCCGGACTGCTGCGAATCCGGAGAATTGTTATCGGTATTGGAATCCTGCGAGCCGGCAGAGTCGCTGGAATCATTTGTCGGACCCTGCATATCGCGACCGGACTGCGCCCTCTGGCTGGTCTGCTGCGACTGCTGCTGGAATGAATCTGGAAAGTTTTCTGAATTAAAAACGCGACATGGACGGGGTATTCATTGCGGCAATGGTGTTAGGCTAACGCGTATGCCTATAAAATCCGAAGTCATTGCGAACCCCAAGTCGGAGCGCGTCCGCCGCGTGTCCGAGCTCGCCGATCGAAAAGGGCGGAAACGGTCTGGCCGTTTCATGGTGGAAGGCCCGCAATCGGTGCGCGAGCTGCTGACATGGCATCCAGGACTTGTCGAGGACCTCTACGTTGAGGTCGAGTCGGCACAGCCCGATGCCTCGTTTGCGACACCTGTCGTCGCGCAGATGGCGGGCAAGGCCATGCAATCCGGCGTGTATGTGCACAAGGTCACTCATGCGGTGATGCACCGTATGAGCGCCGACGCGCAAGGCGTGCTTGCCGTCGCGGACATGCAGGCTTTCCTCGATTCGTCCGCCGCTCCGGACGATTTCGACGAGCATGCGATGGTCGCCGCGTTTTGGCAGGTCCGCGATCCCGGTAACGCCGGAACCGTGATTCGTTCCGCCGACGCGGCCGGCTGCTCCGCCGTGGTATTGGTCGACGACTGCGTGGACGTGTTCAATCCGAAAGTGATCCGCTCCACCGTGGGATCACTGTTCCACCTTCCGATTCTGACCATGGGAACGGATGACTTCTTCGCATGGTGCGATACTCACGAGTTGTCAGTGTATGCGGCCGATGTATATGGCACGGATTCCCGGCAGCCGGAATCCCTGACGGATGTAATCGCTGCGCCGGAAACGCTTGCCGGCGCCAAAGCGGTGTTGTTCGGCAATGAGGCACGCGGATTGACCAAGGAAGTTTTGGAACGAACCGATAGGATCGTGTCCATACCGCTCTATGGCAAAGCGGAATCCTTGAACCTCGGCACCAGTTCGGCGGTAATGCTGCTGAGCTTGGCTATGTCGAGTCATGTTGAAAGAATGTAAAGTCGGAAAACGTTGAAATTGCGCGTTTTTCGCGTAAAACAAACGGGAAATGAGAAAGGTATCTCGTGGCAGAAGGTGCGGTATTCGACGCCCAAGCGGTAACCGATGCGGTTGCCGAGGGCATCGCGAAAATCGAAAACGCCTCCAGCATGGAGGAATTGAAAGCCATCAAGACGCAGTACGCCGGAGCGGAATCCGCGATGACGCAGGCCAGCAAGGCCATCGGCGCGCTGCCGAAGGACCAGAAGAAAGACGCCGGCAAGATCATGGGCAAGCTGCGCGCTGACTTTGGTCGTGCGTATGGCACCAAGGAACAGCAGGTCAAGGCCGAGGAAGAGGCCCGTGCGCTTGCCGCCGAAACCGTGGACATGACTCTTCCGGTCAATCGCAAGCCGCTTGGCGCGCGCCATCCGTTGCCGAAACTGATGGAGGATGTCGAAGACTTCTTCATTTCCATGGGCTGGCAGATTTCCGACGGTCCTGAAGTGGAAACCGAATGGTACGACTTTGACGCGCTGAACTTCGGCCCCGATCATCCGGCACGCCAGATGCAGGATACCTTCTACGTCAAGGGCAATCAGGCCAAGGACGCCGCAGGATTCGTCGGATCCAACATGGTGCTGCGCACCCAGACCTCCTCCGATCAGGTGCGTGGTCTGCTCACCCGTGGCGTGCCGCTGTACATCGCATGCCCGGGCCGCGTGTTCCGCACCGATGAGCTCGACGCCACCCATACGCCGGTGTTCCACCAGGTGGAGGCTCTTGCGGTCGACAAGCATCTGACCATGGCCGACCTGAAGGGCGTGCTCGATAAGCTTGCCGTGGCCATGTTCGGCCCGGAAGCCAAGACCCGTCTGCGTCCGAGCTACTTCCCGTTCACCGAGCCGAGCGCCGAACTCGACCTGTGGTTCCCTGACAAGAAGGGTGGCGCAGGCTGGCTCGAATGGGGCGGCTGCGGTATGGTCAACCCGAATGTGCTGAAGTCCGCTGGCCTCGATCCTGAGGTCTACACCGGCTTCGCCTTCGGCGTGGGCGTGGAACGTACCCTGCTGCTGCGCCACGACATCAACGACATGCACGACCTGGTCGAAGGCGACGTGCGATTCAGCGAACAGTTTGTGATGGGGGAGTGATTGACCCATGCCAATGGTTGACATTGATTGGCTCAAGGACCATGTCGAGGTTCCGGAAGGCCTTACGTACGAACAGCTTGCCAAAGATCTGGTGAAGGTCGGTCTCGAAGAGGAAGAGATCCACACCTCCCAGCTGGTCGGTCCGATCGTCGTCGGCTACGTGGTCGACGCCACTCCGGAACCGCAGAAGAACGGCAAGATCATCAACTGGTGCCACGTTGACGTCGGCGACGAATACAACGAGACCGATGAGAACGGCAACAAGGTGCCGCGCGGCATCATCTGCGGCGCGCCGAACATGGCTGCCGGCGAAAAGGTCGTCGTAACGCTTCCTGGCGCTGTGCTGCCGGGCGATTTCAAGATCGAACCGCGCAAGACCTACGGCCATATCTCCAACGGCATGTGCGCTTCCGAACGCGAGCTTGGATTGGGTGATAGCCATGACGGCATCATCCTGCTTCGCAAGTACGGCTTCACCCCGGAAGAGTATGAGAAGCTCCAGCCGGGCGACGACGCCATGCACCTGCTGCACTTGGACGAGCCGCTGCTGGAGATCAACATCACTCCGGATCGCGGCTACGCGTTCTCATACCGTGGCGTGTCTCGCGAATACCATCATTCCACCGGTGCGGCCTACACCGATCCGGCTGTCGCCCTGAACGAGAAGGCGCCGATCACCAAGGGCCTGCCGGAAGGCACCAAGACCGACATCGAAGTGATCGTCGACGACAATAATCCGATTCACGGTGTGGTTGGATGCGATCGCTATTACGCTCGCGCGGTCAAGGGCTTCGATCCGGCCAGCCATACGCCGAATTGGATGCGTCGCCGCCTGACCCGCGCAGGCATGCGTTCCATCTCCTTGGCAGTGGATGTCACCAACTACGTGATGCTCGACTTGGGACAGCCGATGCATGCCTACGATCTGGATAAGATCGAAGGACCGATCGTGGTGCGTCGCGCCAACGAAGGTGAGAAGCTCACCACGTTGGATGGCAAGGATCACGATTTGAGCGTCGAGGATCTGCTGATCACCGATTCCCCGAATGGCGAACGCGGCTCCCGTGTGCTTGGCATCGCAGGCGTGATGGGCGGCATGTATGGCGAGGTCACTGCCGAAACCAAGAACATCCTGCTGGAATCCGCGCACTTCGATCAGGTGTCGATCGCGCGTTCCGCACGCCGTCACAAGATTCCGTCCGAAGCCTCCCGTCGTTTCGAACGCGGTGTGGACGACCAGCTGCAGCCGGCAGCCGCCCAAATGGCCGCCGAACTGATGGTTAGGTACGGCAATGGCGAGCCGAGCGAGCACCCGACCGACTTCAATACCGTCTCTAACCGCCGTCCGATCCTGTTCAAGGCTTCGGAAGTGGCTCGTGTGGCCGGACTTGACACGGACGTGAACACCATCAGCGACATTCTTACCGACATCGGTTGCTCCGTCGCAGGAGGCGGCAACGGCGAGTTTTCCGTGGCGCCTCCAAGTTGGCGCCCCGACTTGAACGAGCCGTGCGATCTGGTTGAGGAAGTGGCGCGTCTTGTCGGATATGACGAGATTCCCGTCACCGTGCCGCCGGCACCGGTCGAAGGTCAGGTCGGTCTGACTGCTGAGCAGCTGCGCAAGCGCCAGGTTGCCGATGAACTTGCCGAATACGGCATGGTGGAAACGTTGAGCTACCCGTTCGTCGGCGATGAGGATTACAAGAACTTCGCGCTGGACGTCGCTGAGACGAAGAACGTCAGCGTGGAGATCGCCAACCCGCTCGCCGGTGATCGTCCGTTCCTGCGTCGTGACATTATTCCAACGTTGGCACAGACCGTTCAGCGCAATCTACGTCGCGGCGTGGAGAATGTGTCGCTGTATGAGATCGGCCACGTGTATCTGTGGGATCCGAACGCTCCGGCGATTCCGGCGCTGCCGGGTGCAGTCAAGCCGACGGACGAGCAGCTTGCCGCGCTTGATGCCGGTCTTCCGGACCAGCCGATGCATGTTGCTGGCATTCTGACCGGCAACGCCGTTGACTCCGGTTGGCTGGGCGAGCGCCGCGCAGTGGATTGGTCTGACGCCGTTGAGGCGGTGCAGCGCATCTCCGACCGTATTGGTGCAGCTCTCACGCTGGATCAGCCGAAGGCTGAAGATGTGCCGGCACAATGGCATCCGGGTCGTGCGGCTCGTGTGATGGCTGGTGACGTATTCGTCGGTATGGTCGGCGAGCTTCACCCGCATGTCAACGAGGTGTTGGGCTTCCCGGCCCATTCCGCGGCCTTCGAGTTGGATTTGACCGCGCTGTTCGCCACGTTGAGCGGCAAGCCGGTGCAGGCCAAGCCGATTTCCACCTTCCCGCCGGTCAAGCAGGATCTGGCCTTTACGGTGTCTACCGATGTCACGGCCGCCGAGCTCAAGCAGGTTATTGTCGATGCCGCTGGAAGCAGCCTCGAAAGCATCGAGCTGTTCGACGTGTACACCGGCGACCAGCTGGGCGAGGACGAAAAGTCTTTGGCCTACGCGGTCACATTCCGCGCTCCGGATAAGACTCTCGCTTCCGAAGACAGCGAAGCCATCCGCAAGCGTATTGTGGATGAAGCGTCCAAGCTGGGTGCGCAGCTGCGCGCCTGATCCCGACCTTCCCAAGAACAGAGGATGATTATGAACGAACCGGAGCAGTATCAGCCGACCAACACCGACGAACGTCAGGAGACGGCTGATGCTGCTCCGGTTTCGTCATCTTCCGATGCCGCTGCGTCTTCACAGCCGGAGTATGGTCAGATCAATCAACCCGAATATGGTGCGATGAGTAGCCAGCTGCCGGCCGGTTACGATCCATACGTGTATGGTGCGCCTGAACCTGAACCGCAACCTGCGGATGCTGTACAGCAGCAGAATATGCAATACCAAACGGGGCAATACCCTTCAAATGGGCAGCAACCGATGCCTCCGTACAATGCGAACGGACAACGGAATCCATACGGCGCCAACCCGTATGGGCCGAATCCGTATGATCCGAACCAATATCCGCAGCAGGGCAATATGCCCTATCTGCCGAATCTGGATCTCAACGATCCTCGGCAGAATCCCGCATACGGCCATTGGGATGCCTATGCGATCATGTCTCTCGTGCTTGCCGTGCTGATGCCGGTGCCGGTCCTTCCCGCGTTGGTCGGCGCGATTTCGATGTGGCGTACCAAGAAGCTCCATATGAAAGGGTATGGCTTGGCTCTCGCCGCGGTGATCATCAATGTGTTGTACACCTTGGCCGTGATTTGGTTGGCGATGCATGGTCTTTCCGTTGCCGACCTGTATAACGAGACGTTGCAGAATATGCTTGGCGGCGCGGGATCGGGGCAGGGAGACGAGTCGATCGCTGCCTGATTCGGCGTGTTTTCTAGTCTTTTAATAATTGTCATAGTCTCGCAATGACCACTATGCGACACGAAATGAATGCATAATTATGCAATGTAGTGCATAAAGTGTATGCTGAATGTGTTTTCAGTGAGTCAATGGAAAGAGGCGTGACATGGCCAAATACACAGTAGCCGTGGCCGGCGCGACAGGGTATGCGGGAGGCGAGGCCCTCCGTATCCTCGCGGCCCATCCAAATTTCGAAGTGACGTGCGTGGCCGGGCATTCATCCGTTGGGGACAAGCTTGGCAAGCATATGCCACATATTCCGCAGCTTGCCGACCTTGTGGTGGAAGACACCACTCCGGAGGTACTGAACGGGCATGACGTGATCATCCTTGCGCTGCCTCATGGGGCATCCGGTGCATTGGCTTCCCAGCTTGATCCGAATGCCGTGGTGGTGGATTTGGGAGCCGACCATAGGCTTGAGGAAAAAACCGCATGGGATGAGTTCTACGGCGGCGACTTCTATGAGCACTGGACTTACGGCATGCCTGAGCTCATTACCGGCATATCCGAAGATGGTTCTTACCAGCACCAGCGTGAGGTGATTCCAGGAACCAAGCGTATTGCCGGTCCAGGATGCAATGTGACCGCAACCACATTAGCGCTGCAGCCGGGCATTGCCCAAGGGCTTGTTGAACCGGCGGATATTGTTGCCGATCTGGTGGTCGGCTACTCCGGCGCAGGGAAGAATCTGAAGCGCGTCAATTTGCTTGCAGCTGAGGCATTCGGTTCCGCATTACCGTATTCTGTCGGCGGTACTCATCGTCATATTCCTGAGATTTTGCAGAACTTCGCCCATGCTGCAGGAAAGAACGCATCCGCGGCAAACGAGTTCACGCTGGGATTCACCCCGATTCTTGTGCCAATGGCCCGTGGCATTCTCGCTTCGGTTTCCGCCAAACTAACCGATACAGCATTGAATATGTCAGATGCTGAAATCAGGCAGGTTTGGACTGACGCATATGCGGATCAGGATTTCATGATTGTTTTACCGGAAGGCGTCATGCCGGCCACCGCCAATATCATCGGATCGAACGCGGCCCATATTCAGGTGGCCATCGACCGTAAGGCGGGGCGTTTGCTGGCCTTCGCGGCAATTGACAATCTCAACCGCGGCACGGCCGGACAGGCGGTGCAGTCGTTGAACGTAGCACTGGGACTTCCTGAAGATGCAGGCCTGACAAAGATTGGAGTGGCGCCATGAGCGTAACGTTTGCACAAGGTTTTTCCGCGGCCGGTGTGGAAGCTGGCATTTCCTCGATCAAGGGCAAGAAGGATCTGGCTCTCGTGGTCAATGACGGTCCGCTTGACGCAGCCGCAGGCGTGTTCACTGCAAACCGTTTCTGTGCGGCTCCCGTACAGTGGAGCCGTAAAAATGTGGCGAATGGCCGGGTGAAAGCCGTCATCCTTAATTCGGGCGGCGCCAACGCGTGCACTGGTCAGCCGGGTTATGAGCAAGCCGAAGCCACGGCACAAAAAGTTGCCGAACTCTTGGGCGCTTCAGCCGAGGACGTTGCGGTATGCTCCACTGGTTTGATTGGTGAACTACTGCCGCTCGACCATGTGCTTGCCGGTGCGGACAAGGCGTTTGCGGCCCTCGCAAATACTGCGGAAGCAGGAGCGGAAGCGTCGCAAGCCATCATGACCACCGACACCAAGCCGAAAACCGTCGAACTTGAAGGGTCCAATGGGTTCCGTGTCGGCGGCATGGTCAAAGGGTCAGGCATGATCGCGCCTCAGCTGGCCACCATGCTGTGCGTGATCACCACGGATGCCGTGGTAAGCGCCGGCCAGTTGCAGGCAGCTCTGAACACTGGAGTGGAAATGTCGTTCAACCGCATTGACGTTGACGGTTGCATGTCCACTAACGACACCGTGCTTTTGCTTGCGTCTGGAGCATCCGGTATCGAACCGGATCCCGACGAGTTCAACGAGCTTGTGGCGCAGGCGACTGCCTCCTTGGCACGTCAGATTGTCGGAGACGGTGAAGGCGCGAGCCATGACATCCGTGTCAAGGTGACCGGCGCCACCACGGAAGATGCGGCGCTTGCTTGCGGTCGTGCGGTAGCGGCATCCAATTTGCTGAAATGCGCCATCTTCGGCAATGATCCGAACTGGGGTCGTATCGTCAGCTCGCTGGGTACCGTGCCGCCGGAAGTCGCTCCCTACGATTCCAATAAAGTCACGGTCGACGTCAATGGCGTGCGTATCTGTGAGAACGGCGGAGCCGGGCGCGACCGATCCGAAGTCGACATGACTCCGCGCGAGGTGCACATCGACATCGATCTGCATGCGGGAAAAGCGGAAGCAACCGTCTGGACCGACGATTTGACCCACGAATACGTACACATTAATGCAGATTACGAAAGCTGATTGAACGGTAATGACCAAGGAACTCAAAGGACCTGGATTCCATTTTGACGTGCATACCGATCTGCGCGCCGACCAAAAGGCGGAAGTGCTGATCGAGGCACTGCCATGGCTTGAGGAATTCGCCGGACAGCGCATCGTCATCAAATATGGCGGCAATGCGATGATCGACGATCATCTCAAAGCCTGTTTCGCTGAAGATATGGTGTTCCTGCGACAGGTCGGCTTGCATCCGGTTGTGGTGCATGGAGGCGGACCGCAGATCTCTCACATGCTCAAGGCTTTGGGCATTAAGTCGGAATTCAAGGGAGGCCTGAGGGTCACCACTCCGGAGGCCATGGATGTGGTGCGTATGGTTTTGACGGGCAAGGTTTCCCGTGAACTTGTCGGGTTGATCAACGCCCATGGTCCGTTCGCGGTCGGTCTTTCCGGCGAGGATGGTGCGCTGTTTTCCGCCATGCAGCGCAAGCCGATCATCGATGGATCGCCAACCGATATTGGTTTGGTCGGCGACGTGGTGAGCGTCGACGCATCCGCGGTTGAGGACCTGATCAATGCCGGACGCATTCCTGTTGTTTCCTCGGTGGCTCCAAATGAGGATGATGCTACCGAAGTGTTGAATGTGAATGCCGATTCCGCGGCTGCGGCGCTTGCGGCCGCTCTTGGAGCCAGCAAGCTGGTCGTGCTGACCGATGTGGATGGCCTGTACGCCGATTGGCCGGACAGGGATTCTCTGATTGGTCGCATCGGCGTGGAGAACCTACGCGACATGTTGCCGGATCTGGAGAGCGGCATGCGCCCCAAGATGGAAGCCTGCGTCAGAGCCATCGATGGAGGCGTGCCACGCGCCCACATCATCGACGGACGCAAACCGCATTCCATCCTGAATGAGATTTTCACCACAGACGGCATTGGAACCATGGTCGTTCCCGAAGACGGTATTGAAATGAGGAGTTCGTATGGCAACTGAACAGTTGGAAAACCTCGGCAGCGAGGACGCCAAGTGGCTGGGGGAGTACTCCCGGGTGCACATGAACGTGTTCGGTACTCCGCTGCGTGTTATGGATCATGGCGAAGGCGCGCACATCTGGGACATCGATGGCAATGAATACCTCGATTTCCTTGCGGGCATCGCGGTGAACGCGCTCGGATACGCCCACCCGAAATGGGTGAAGGCCGTCAGCGAGCAGGCAGCCAAAGCCGCTCATGTGAGCAACTACTTCGCCACGGAACCGCAGATTGAACTGGCGTCGAAGCTCATTGAGCTTGCCGGCGCCCCCGAGGGATCTCATGTGTATTTCGGCAACTCCGGAGCGGAAGGCAACGAGGCAGCACTGAAACTCGCCAAACTGTATGGCCGCACCTTGCCGGGCGCATCGCCTGCCATTGGAGGCAAACCGGCGCGTATCATCGCCATGACCCATGGCTTCCATGGACGTACCATGGGCGCTTTGTCCGCAACGTGGAAGCCCACCATCCGAGAAGCGTTCGAACCGCTGGTTCCCAATATCGAATTCGTCGAAGCCGGTGACGAGACCGCATTGCATGACGCGTTTGCCGAAACCGGTCCCGGCAAATATGGCAAAGGTCCTGTCGCAGCCGTCATCATGGAGCTGATCCAAGGTGAGGCCGGCGTGCGTCCGCTCGGCGCCGACTACGTGAAGAAGGCCCGTCAGATGTGCGACGACAACAACGCGTTGCTCATCATCGATGAGGTCCAGACAGGCATCGGACGCACCGGATCCTGGTTCGCATTCCAGCGTGAGGATCTTGCGGGCGGAGTGGTTCCGGATATTGTGACCTTCGCCAAGGGCGTTGCAGGCGGTTTCCCGATGGGTGGCATGATCTCCTTCGGCGCCAAGCTTTCCGCGCTGTTCACCCCAGGATCCCACGGCTCCACCTTTGCGGGCAATCCTCTCGGAGCGGCCGCCGCGATGGCCACGTTGGAGACCATTGAGGAAGACGGTCTCGTGGCCAACGCTGAGGCGCGTGGCCAGCAATTGCGTGACGGCATCATGGCTTGCGTCAATCCGCTCTTCGTCTCCGTGCGTGGACGTGGATTGCTTGACGCGGTCGAACTTGCCCATCCATGCGCGCATGCGGCGATGAATTGGGCGTTGGAACACGGTTTGATCGTCAACGCGGTGGCGCCGGATGCGCTTCGTCTTGCCCCTCCGCTGGTGGTGACCGAACAGGACATCGATCAGGCCATCTCCATCCTCGCGAAGATTCCAACTGATCTTCCCAACGACTGAACATAGCCGGCAATCAAAGCAGACTGGATATTTTGAAAGGAGCCAACAATGGCAACTCCTGAACTGCGCCACATGTTGCGCGATGACGATCTCAACCATGAAGAGCAGAAGCAAGTGCTCGAACTCGCCATCAAATTCCACAACGACCGTTTCTACCATCAGCCGTTCGCCGGACCGCAAGGCATCGCGGTGATCTTTGACAAGCCGAGCACCCGAACCCGTTCCAGCTTCTCCATTGGCGTTGCCGAACTGGGCGGCTATCCGCTGGTCATCGACAAGTCCGGATCCCAGCTGGGCCGTGGCGAACCGGTGGCAGACACCGCACGTGTGCTTGACCGCATGGCCTACGGCGTGGTGTGGCGCACCTTTGGCCAGGATCGTGTGGAGGAAATGGCCAAGTATTCCACCCATCCGGTGGTGAACGCTCTGACGGATGAATTCCATCCCTGCCAGATTCTTGCCGACTTCCAGACCATTGCCGAGCATCGTGGTGGCGTCGACAATCTGAAAAACCAGACCATCGCCTACCTCGGCGACGCGGCCAACAACATGTCGAACTCCTATCTGCTTGGTGGCGCCGTGGCCGGCATGAACGTGCGTGTCGCAGGGCCGAACGGCTATCTGCCGGATCCGCAGATCGTTGCCGATGCCGAAGCCATCGCATCCGAAACCGGCGGTTCCGTGTTGGTGACCACCGATCCGAAGGAAGCGGTCGCCGGCGCCGACTGCGTGTTCACCGACACATGGGTTTCCATGGGCGAAGAATCGGAATACGCCATCCGTTCCAAGCCGTTCTGGGATTATCAGGTGAACGCCGAACTCATGTCTTATGCCAAGGAAGACGCCATCTTCCAGCATTGCCTGCCGGCATACCGTGGCAAGGAAGTCACCTCCGAAGTCATCGACGGGCCACAGTCCGTGGTTTGGGATGAGGCCGGTAACCGCCTGCATGCGCAGAAGGCACTGCTGACTTGGCTTGCCGGCAAGGCCCGCGGAGATGAAAGCCTGCTGGCCTGATGACGGACCAAACACCTGCGCTGCAACGTCCTGCCACACGGGCCGCTCGATTGAGCGCCATCGAGCAGGCGTTGCTGACGCGCATCGTCACCTCGCAGTCGCAGCTGTCCCAGATTCTCGCGGATCAGGGCATCGAAGTGACCCAGGCCACCCTGAGCCGCGATCTTGACGAGATCCATGCCACCAAAACCCGTTTGGCTGACGGAACCGTGGCCTATGCGCTGGGCAGACAGCCGGAGGAAAGCGCGTCGGCCAATCCTGATGCAAAAACGGAACAGCAGATGAATCGTGTGCTTTCGGGACTGGTCACTTCGGTCGCGGCGGCTAGGAATCTGGTGGTGGTCCACACGCCGTCTGGCGCGGCCCAGTATGTGGCAAGTGTGATCGACAAGCAGCCCATCGATGGAGTGCTCGGCACCATTGCCGGGGACGATACCGTCATGGTGATTTGCGCCGATGACGATTATGCGAAACAGCGTGCGCAATGGCTGTTGGACGTCGTGTCCAAAGGCTGAATAGCCGTATAGTGGACACGACGCACCGTATATGCATAAATATACAGAGCATTGCATATACTGATGAATAACGTTTGATGTTAGAAAGGGAAACCATGAGCGATCAGAATCGTCTCGTCTTGGCATATTCCGGTGGTCTGGATACCTCCGTCGCCATCTCATACCTAAAGGAACGCACCGGCAAGGATGTCGTGGCCGTGTCCCTCGACGTCGGCCAGGGTGGCGAAAGCCTCGAAACCATCAAGCAGCGCGCGCTTGCCTGCGGTGCCGTTGAAGCGTATGTGGTAGACGCCCGCGACGAATTCGCCAATGAATACTGCATGAAGGCGCTGAAGGCCAACGCCCTGTATGAGGGTGTGTATCCGCTGGTTTCCGCCATTTCCCGCCCGCTCATCTCCAAGCATCTCGTGCGCGCCGCCCACCAGTTCGGTGCCGACACCATCTCCCATGGCTGCACCGGCAAGGGCAACGACCAGGTCCGTTTCGAGGTGTCCATCTCCTCCATTGATCCGACACTGAAGGCCATCAGCCCGATCCGCGACCTGTCGCTGACCCGCGACGTCGAGATCGCATTCGCCAAGGAGCACAAGCTTCCGATCGTGCAGACCGAGAAGAGCCCGTTCTCCATCGACCAGAACGTGTGGGGCCGCGCCATTGAAACCGGCTTCCTTGAGGATCCGTGGAATGGCCCGACCAAGGACTGCTACTCCTATACCGACGATCCGGCATTCCCGCCAGTCGAAGATGAGGTCGTCATCGAATTCAAGCAGGGCATTCCTGTCAAGATCGACGGTCACGACGTCACCCCGCTGCAGGCCATCGAAGAGATGAACCGTCGCGCAGGCGCACAGGGCATCGGCCGTATCGATCTGATCGAGGACCGTCTGGTCGGCATCAAGTCCCGTGAGCTGTACGAGGCTCCTGGTGCTATCGCACTGATCACCGCCCACCAGGAACTCGAGAACTGCTGCCTCGAACGCGAGCAGCACCGCATCAAGCGCGATATCGACAAGCGCTGGGCCGAACTCGTCTACGATGCGCAGTGGTTCTCCCCGGCAACGCAGTCCCTGAACGCCTTCATCGAAGACACCCAGAAGTACGTTTCCGGCGAAATCCGCATGATCCTGCATGGCGGACGCGCCGTCGTGACCGGTCGTCGTTCCGACACCTCGCTGTATGACTACAATCTGGCCACCTACGATTCCGGCGACAGCTTCGATCAGAAGTCGTCCAACGGCTTCATCGACATCTACGGTCTGCCGAGCCGTGTGGCCGCAGCCCGCGACGTCAAGTTCGGCAATGGCATCGAGGTTCCGGAAAACAGCGTCGAGTAAGCGAGTTTTTTACGCCGAATCGTCTTGATAATGGGGGAGAGCGTACCGTTAGGACCATCCTGACTGGTATCCTCTCCCTCAGTCATATCTGCAAGGAGAATGAAGTAACAATGACCGAGAGCACAACCAATGGTGAACACCTCGCCCTGTGGGGCGGCCGGTTCAAGTCCGGCCCGTCTCCGGAACTCGCGCGACTGAGCAAGTCCACCCAATTCGATTGGCGTCTTGCCGACGACGACATCGCAGGCTCACGAGCCCACGCCCGTGCGCTCGGACGTGCGGGACTATTGACCGCCGACGAGCTGCAGCGAATGGAAGACGCTCTCGACGAGCTGCAGCGCCGTGTCGATTCCGGTGCGTTCGCTCCGATCGAAGACGATGAGGACGAAGCCACCGCATTGGAACGTGGACTGCTGCAGATCGCCGGAGACGAGCTTGGAGGCAAGCTCCGCGCCGGCCGCTCCCGCAACGACCAGATCGCCGCGCTGATCCGCATGTGGCTCCGTCGCCACAGCCGCGTCATCGCCAAAATGCTGCTCGGCCTTGCCACAACACTGACCGAACAGGCCGAAAAGGCCGGACGCACCGTCATGCCGGGGCGTACCCACATGCAGCACGCCCAGCCGGTGCTGCTCGCACACCAGCTCATGGCCCACGTGTGGCCGCTGCTGCGCGATGTGGAACGTCTTGCCGATTGGGACAAGCGCATCGATGCAAGCCCGTATGGTTCCGGCGCCCTCGCCGGCAACACCCTCGGCTTGGAGCCGGTGGCCGTGGCCCGCGAACTCGGCTTCTCCAAGGTAACCGCGAACTCCATCGACGGCACCGCCAGTCGTGATCTGGTCGCCGAATTCGCTTTCATCGCAGCCATGGCAGGCGTCGACATCAGCCGACTGTCTGAAGAAATCATCATCTGGAACACCCAGGAGTTCGCGTTCGTGCGCCTTGACGACGCCTATTCCACCGGCTCGTCCATCATGCCGCAGAAGAAGAACCCGGATATTGCGGAACTTGCACGAGGCAAGTCCGGCCGTCTCATCGGCGATCTGGCTGGTCTTCTCACCACGCTGAAGGGCCTGCCCACCGCTTATGCACGTGATCTTCAGGAAGACAAGGAAGCCGTGTTCGACCAGGTCGACACGCTGGAAGTGCTCCTTCCCGCGTTCACCGGCATGGTCGGCACCATGGTCTTCAACAAGGAACGCCTCGAAGCGGAAGCGCCGACCGGTTTCGCCCTCGCCACCGACATCGCCGAATGGCTGGTGAAGAACGGTGTGCCGTTCCGCCACGCGCACGAGCTTTCCGGTGCATGCGTGAAGATCGCCGAAGACCGCGGCCAGGAACTGTGGGACCTGGCCGACGATGACTTCATCGAGGTCTTCAAGGAATTCCTTCCGGCCGACAAGGCTCCCGAAGTGCGCGAAGTGCTATCCACCGAAGGTTCTGTTTCCGCCCGCAATGGCAAGGGAGGCACGTCTCCGCTGCGCGTGCGCGAGCAGATCGTTTCCGCGAAAACCGCCATCGAACAGCTGCGTGCCTTCGCCAACTCCGTCAGCGACGGCCCGGCATACAAGACGCCGGAATCATTGCTCAAATAATTACAGCAACAGTACATAGCAAAGGCAAAGCGGTGCCACTGACACGAACGCAGATACAGCAGCTTGTTCGACTTCACGGCCAGGAGATACTGTGCCATGAGCATATGCAGATCGAAAGAGTCTGTTACCAGCATGGCGTGGTCACCACGTTTGCTCATTCCATCCGTGTGGCCTGTCTGGCCGTATGGATCGCTGACAGGCTGCGCTTATGGCATAGGGTGGATTTGCATTCGTTGATTCGCGCCGCTTTGCTGCACGATTATTTTCTTTACGACTGGCATGCGCATGATGGCGGCCGTCATCGTATGCATGGTTTCACCCATGGTGGCACCGCCATGCGCAATGCCGTGCGCGATTTCCATCTCAATAGAGTGGAACGTAACAGCATCGAGAATCATATGTTTCCTTTGACGCCGATACCGCCTCGGTATCTTGAAGGGTATTTGGTGACTGTCGCGGATAAGATCAGCGCCACACGGGAAACGGTCAGTCTTGAGCGCTTCTACAAGCCGAAAGTCAATATGCATACAAGTGGAAAGTGACGGCGCGAAAGCATGCTCATGCTGGAATACCTGTTCTTATGGTTCCTGTTCTATTCATTTGCCGGATGGGTATATGAATCGATTCTCGTGTCCGTTTCGGAACGTCGCTTGGTGAATCGTGGCTTCCTGAATGGTCCCATCTGCCCGATCTACGGTTGCGGAGCCGTTCTTGCGATTGTGCTGCTGCATGATCTGCATAATCTCTTCGCGGTTTTTCTCATTTCTTCAATCGGTGCATGCATGCTTGAATATGTCACGTCATGGGGCATGGAAAAGCTATTCCACGCACGATGGTGGGATTACAGTCATCGCCGATTCAACATTCAAGGGCGCATTTGCTTGCTTGGAGCGATTGTGTTCGGTCTGCTGGGTGTGCTCATCACCGATGTGATACAGCCTGAAGTGAATCGCATTACACAGATGATTCCTTTGCCAGTAGTGCACTGGATGTGCGTGATTTTCATGGCGTTTATCGTCGCGGATACCATTATTACAGTGCTTGGCATCATCGATTTGGCCGACAATCTTGCGAAGTTCAGCGAAACCGTGCAGGCATATGCGGAGAAAGCCGGTGATTCCCTGCAATGGGGCAAAGACATTTTCCGAGACAAATTCCGCGACAAGGTGCAAGACAAGGTCCAGGATTGGTCGGACTCCTCGCAGGAGATTCTTGCCAATATGCAGGCCACTGCCGCATCTATCCTGAACAAGCAGCAGCGTCGTATGATTAACGCATTCCCGCGTTTGCGTTTCACGGATTCCATCAAATACAGCAAGATCATCGAAACTCTGCACGAAATGCTGCGTCGCAAATAATCGCGCAATAAGCAACAGCATGAAATCGCCTGCCGCTCGAAAGAACGACAGGCGATTTTATTATTGTTTGCGATATGCGATTTGCATGACAATCACGCTATGACAGTCCATCGGATCGTTTACGGATTTCGTATGGAGTGGGCGCTTCCAGCGACGTGTCCGATCCCTTGTAGTCGGTGATGCCCGCACCGACATTCGGATGTTGCGCGGAATACACTTGGTCGGCGCAATACAGCACGAGCAGCACGGCGGCCACGATGCCAAGCTTTCGCGCATCGATTCTGCTGAGCAGGTTGTCGAGGGGCGGAGCCAGCAGATATACGATGGTCAATCCGCCAAGGCCGAACGTCAATAATCCTTCGGCGCAGATACGGCCGTTGATATTTAGAAAGTATCCGGTGTAATCCCACCAGCGTTGACCATCATGCGTCATCTCCAGATACCACGATGAGAAGTATTCCAAGCAGCCGCACAGCACCATAGCCGCGACGAATTCAAGCGCTGGCTTTTCGCGCAGCTTTTTGAGCAGAACCAGAATGATCACTCCGCCGGTGCCATAGATGGGCAGCCAAGGGCCATGCAGCGTGCCACGGTTCACGAACATGTCTTCGGAAATAAATGCGAGACTTACCTCCCACACCCAGCCGACGAAGCAAAAGATGAAGAACATCATGATCAGATTGACCAGTGAGTAGCTGCGGTCGGCGCTGATGGTACGTGATTCACGGAATTTGAACGGCATCGGAGCAGGCGCAAGACGCCCCGGATAAATGGAGCCATTCAGAATATTCTCGCCGATCTGCATCTGGTGAAGATTCTCACGATACTCTTCATAGCGGTTCACTGCGCTGGCATGCAGAATGCGGATGCCAAGCCACTCAGAAAGAAATCCTGTGAATCCATGCGGCTTGGGCGCTGGAACAAGATTCTGTTCCAGCTGTGCTACGGATTGGGCGACATCGGCGTACGTGGTATGGAGCGTCTGCGGGTCGGCCTTGAAGTACAGGTATTCGTCGTTGAGCATCTCACTGCCTGCAATGCCGGTAGTCTTGGCCATCGAACGCACGTACACATAGTATTCCGCGAAGAACGCGGCATTGTAGCCATTGGAATAGAAGATGCCGCTCAAGCCGAAGGTGATAAGGTTGAGCAGGTACCAGCCGAGGAATGAGCAGTCCGCCACGAAGCATTCCCATTTATGCCCTTTCATCATGCGTCGGGACAAGCGAATGGCGTCCAAAGCCTCGATATTCGGATTCTCCGCAACGATGTACGGCACCATACGGTAGGAATATTGCTTGATGAAGAAGCCGACGATGGTGAGACTCCAAAGGAACAGGAACACGTTTTCCACAAACATGGTCCATGCCATGCGCGGCCATTTGCGCGTGTGAATGGGGTAGAAGAAGCGACTTGCCGGAAGCTTGTTATAGGAACGTCCTTCCAACAGCATACGTGCCATGACGATGCGGTATGTTTCTTGAATGAACAGCCAGACGAAAATGTAGACGGCCAGCGAGAGTATTACCAGCACGGCGATGGAGACGCCGCCGTTATGGGTGACGGAATTAATGGCGTCGGCCACGGCGATCACCATCGAGCCGGATGCAAACGAGTTGAGCAGGGACGCGATTACTCCGCGGCGACGGCCGAACGTGGCATCGGTATCGTTGTTGACGATCTGCTCTTGGTTTTGCTTGACCTTTTCACGGGCATCGTTTTCATTGCCTACGGCAAGATCCTGCAATACGTCATACATGTCGTTGAATTGCGTGGAATCCTCCGTTTGCGGGGTGCTGATCGAAATGTTGGTGCTGACCGAGAGCGTCGATGAAGTGTACGCAACACCGAACACCGAAGCGAACAGGCAAATGGCGACTATCATCCAATAATGTTGTCTCTGGGCTTTCTTAGCCGCAACCTTCATGCCTTTGCGGTCCATGCAGTGATATGGGGATGCTCCTTCTAACTTTACCTGTATGCACGATGGTTGGTGGATGATGGGGAAACACCGCGTGTGCCTGTCTTCATCTTCTGCGAAACTGTAGGGTGCGTAAAACGCAGTATCATCCGCAATTCAATAGGGAGAAAACACAGCTATGGCTCACGTCATCGATTTCAAGGAGGCCGGTTTCGAGTCCGTCCTCGATGAACTGGAATGGCGCGGGTTGATTTCCCAGTCCACTGACAGGGATCGACTCGCCGAAGCGTTGAACGGAGATCCCATTTCCTATTATTGCGGTTTCGATCCGACTGCTGCCTCTCTGCATATCGGCAATCTGGTGCAGCTCATCAACATGCGTCACCTTCAGGCAGCAGGCCATCATCCGATTGCCTTGGTCGGCGGCGCCACCGGCTTGATCGGCGATCCTCGCCAATCGGGCGAACGTACGCTCAATCCGAAAGACGTCGTGGCTGGTTGGGCCGAGCGTCTGAAGGCGCAGATCGGCGGCATTCTCGAAGTGGAAGGCAGCAACCCGGTTCGTTTCGTGTCCAATTACGATTGGACGGCCTCTATGAACGTCATCGACTTCCTGCGTGACGTCGGCAAGAACTTCCGTTTGGGTACCATGCTCGCCAAAGACACCGTTGCCCGTCGACTGAATTCTGAAGATGGCATTTCCTTCACTGAGTTCAGCTACCAGGTGCTGCAGGGCAACGACTTCCTGCACCTGTTCGACGAATACCATTGCGTGCTTGAGCTTGGCGGATCCGACCAGTGGGGCAACCTCACGTCCGGTCTTGACCTGATCCACAAGGTACGTGGCGTGGATGTGAACGTGTTCACCAGCCCGATTATCACCGACGCTCAGGGTAAGAAGTTCGGCAAGTCCGAAGGCAACGCCGTCTGGCTTGACGGCACTATGCTGAGCCCGTACAAGTTCTACCAGTTCTGGTTCAACCGCCCTGACAGCGAGATGGAGAACCTGCTGAAGGTGTTCACGTTCTTGCCGAAGGCGGAGATCGAACGTCTTGTGGAGGAAAGCAAGACCAATCCGGGCGCGCGTGAGGCGCAACGCACCTTGGCTTGGGAGGTTACCAGCCTGGTTCATGGTGAGGAAGCCACCCGACAGGCCATCGAGGCCGCCGGTGCGCTGTTCGGCCGTGGCGGCGATCTTGCGGGCGTTGACGAGTCCACGCTCGAAGCTGCTCTTGACGGCGTGAAGATCGACGGCGAGTTCGCCAAGGCCGCGGTGGGCGACCGTGTGGCGGAAGCCGGCATGAAGGCCGGACTGTTCAAGTCGATTTCCGAAGCGCGCAAGACGATTAAGGCTGGCGGCGTGTATCTGAACAACGCCCGTGTCGAAGACGAAGAGCAGGTTTTGAACGAAAATGACTTCCTGCATGGCCGTTTCGCATTGATTCGTCGCGGCAAGAAGGCCCTCGGCGTCGTCGAAAACGTGTGAGGCAATCACGAGCGGCGCAAATAAACGTAAACAAAGAACAAACGAAGACCATTTTCAAGGAATACAAGGAATATAAGGAACAGCATGGCAGAAGAACAGCGCGGATCGCGCGGCAAGTCCTACGGCAACCACAAGTCCTACGGCTCGGGCAAGCCGGGCGATCGCGGCGGCAAAGGATTCAAGCCGCGTGGCAATGGCGGCAAGTCCTACGGACACAAGTCCGGCGGCTTCCACAACGACGATCATAAGGGCGGTTACCGCAAGGGCAATGGCGGCAATTTCCGCCGCGACCGCGATTTCCGTCGTGACGGTGAGGGGGAAGGCCAGGAGCGCCGCTTCCATAACGGTCCGCGCAAGTTCAACCGTGACGGCGAGCGTCGTGACGATCATCGCGATTATCGTGGCGGTCGTGGAGACAATCCTCGCTACCAGCGCGATGGCGAGCGTTCCGGTTTCCGTCGTGACGATCGACGTGACGGAAACCGTAAAGACTTCCACCGTGACGGCGACCGTCGTAACTTCCGTCGTGAAGATGGCGACCGTCGTAACTTCCACCGCGATAATGATCGCCGTGATTTCCATCGTGATGGTGATCGTCGTAACTTCCGTCGTGACGACCACCGTGGCAATGATCGTCGTGATGGCGGACGCCGTAATTTCCGTGATGGCGAGCGTAAGGAGTTCCGTCGTGACGATCAGCGCCGTGACTTCCACAAGGATCGCGACCAGCAGCAGCGCGAGGAGCGTCGCGAGTTCACCCGCGAAGAGAAGATGGCCTACCGTGAGGAGAAGCGTGGCGAGTACATGGCCAAGCCGCGCCGCAATTCCGATGGCACGGTGAGCTTCCCCTCGCAGAACCCGTACACGCATCGTCGTCCTGATGAGCCGAAGATGCCGAAGGGCATCGAATGGCGTATGCTCACCACCGACGATCGCGAACGCCTGCGTGGCCTGTCGAAGGAACATGCGGAAAACATTGGTCTGCACATTCTTGCCGCGTACACGCTTGAGGAGAGCAACCCGGAGCTGGCCCTCGAACATGCCAAGTGGGTGGCCCGCCAGGCTTCCCGCATCGATTTCGCCCGCGAGACACTCGCCTTCGTGGCATACCGTCAGGGTGATTACAAGCTTGCCTTGCGTGAGTTCCGCACCGCGTTCCGTATGAACGGTTTCCTGGATTATCTGCCGTTCATCGCCGACTGCGAGCGTGGCGTGGGCGAGCCGAAGAAGGCCATCGAAGTGGCTGTGAGCGACGACGCCAAGTATCTGCGCGGTGAAGCCAAGGCTGAAATGTTCTTGGTGTACGCTGGCGCTCTGGGCGATCTGAAGATGTGGGACAAGGCCATCGAGATCGTGCACACGCTGGGCCGTTCCAAGGGATTGGCCGGCGAATACCGCATGCGTGCGGTGCAGGCCGAACAGTATTTCCTTGAAGAGGCCGGCCGTACCGATGAGGCCATCGCATTGGATCGTCTGCTCGACAAGCTCGAACTGCAGTACGCCGATGTTGAGGATGATGAGACTTCCGACGATCTGGTTGTCGAATACGACATGCAGGAGCTGAACGACGAACTCATGGACGTGCTTGGCATTTCCGAAGATGACGCGCAGTACGCTCCGGAAGACCCTGAGAATGAGGAAGACGAATCCGAAGCCATCGACGAGAACGGCGAAACCAACGACGAAACCCAGCTTGAGGCCGAAGAGACGGAAGCAGGCGCGGAATCCGATGACGAGCCGGCAGAAGCTGACGATGCTGCGGAAGATGACGCCGATGATGACGGTGAGGCTGAAGAGGCCGAAGAGTCTTCGGATGCTTCTTCCGAATCCTCCGAAGATAACAAGTGAGGTGACGTGGCCCGCATGCTGAAGTCCACGAATCAGCCGCTCAGCGAAGCATACTCGCTGGCACTGCTTGATCTTGACGGCGTGGTCTACCGTGGTAAGAACCCGGTGGAACATGCTGCCAAGAATATCCGCAAGGCCGAATCCTTGGGCATGACGGTGGAATACACCACCAACAATTCGTCCCGACTTCAGGCCGTGGTGGCAGACCAGCTGAAGGGGTTCGATTTGGATGTCGAATCCTGGCAGGTCATCACCTCGTCGGTTGTCGCCGCGCGCATGGTGGCACGTGCCGTGCCTGAAGGTTCGAAGGTTTTCGTGCTTGGCGCCCAGCATCTGCGTGAGGAAGTGGCCAAGCAAGGTCTTGAAGTCGTCGATTCCGCAGAAGCGCAGCCGGTCGCCGCCATCCAAGGATGGTATCCCGACATGTCTTGGAACGAAATGGCCCAAATCGCCTATGCCGTTGAGCATGGCGCGACCTATTTCGTGACCAATCGTGATCTGACCATTCCTCGTGAGCTTGGCATCGCGCCGGGATGCGGTTCCATGATCATGGCGGTGATCAATGCCACCGGTGTGGAACCGGTTTCGTCCGCAGGCAAGCCGGAATCCGCCATGTATGACGAGGCGCGCATTCTCGCAGCCCATGATGATGGCGAGCCGGTGGACAAGGAACAGTGCCTCGCCATCGGCGACCGTCTCGACACCGATATCGAGGCGGGCAATCGGGGCGGGTACGATTCCCTTGCGGTGTTGACCGGCGTCACCGATCCGCGCGAACTCATGTTCGCTCCGGCGTATCTTCGCCCGACCTACATCGCCAAAGATCTGCGGGGCTTGAACGAGCCCGCTCCTGAAGTGGTGCATGATGAGGGCGCATGGCTGTGCCGCGATGCGAAGGCCCGCGTTGACGGCGACCGCCTGTATGTCACCGACATCACCAGCGTCGACGGGTTGCGTGCCGCATGCTGCGCCATGTGGGCCGCGGCCGACAGCGGGCGAGATGTGAGTGGCGTGATCGTTCCGGAATTCCGTATTTCCTAACGAACAATTCGTACCGATTATTGGAAAACCATTGCGAAACAGTGATTCCACTCAGGTTGTTCGTCTTGACGTTGCGTTGTTGGAACGTGGTCTGACCGACAGTCGTTCCAAGGCGCAACGTCTGATCGCGGATGGCAAAGTCAGTGTGAACGGTGTCACCGTCACCAAAGCATCGGCGAAAGTCGGTGGTGATGACGTCATCGCCGCCGATAGGGGAGACGGCTACGTTTCCCGTGGCGCATACAAGCTTGTCGGCGCGTTCGAACGGTTCGCCGACGTCGGATTGCGTTCCGCGCAAGGATTACGTTGCTTGGATATCGGCGCGTCCACCGGCGGTTTCTGCGACGTGCTATTGCGCAATGATGCCGCGCAGGTCATCGCTTTGGATGTCGGCCATGGGCAATTGGATCCGAAAATCGCGCATGACGACCGTATTATCGAAATGAGCGGCGTCAATATTCGCGACGTGTATGCGGAGGATTTGCCGTATCGTCCGGAAATGATTGTTTCCGACGTATCGTTTATTTCGCTGACATATGTGATTCCGGTGATCGCAAGAATCGCCGCACCGCAGGCGCAGATCGTGCTGCTGGTCAAACCGCAGTTCGAGGTCGGCAAAGGCAACCTTGGGAAAAACGGGATTGTCGAAAGCCAGGAATTACGCGAACAGGCGCTGTCCTCCGTCGTGGCATGCGCGGAACGCAACGGGCTTGACGTGCGCGCCACAACAGTATCTCCCATTGAAGGCACGCATGGCAATATCGAATATCTGCTGTACGCAGTCATGCAGTGAAACAGCGACCGGTTGAGAGAACCGTGTCTGCAGTGTAATCAAGGCAAATAAGATAAGTAAAAGAAAAACCGGAAATCATGATTATGAAATTCCGGATTTTTCCATATGGAAAGAGCGTGTCAGCTGCGTAGGAACCGGTCGATTTGATTCTGCTTGCCCATGATGATGAGTTCGTCGTTGCGGTGCATGATGAGCTCTTTCGAACCGTATTCGAATTCCTTGCCCGGCGATTTGATGCCGACCACGGTAATGCCGAAGCGTTCATGCACGCGAGCGTCTTCGATGGTGTAGCCGACCACATGCGCGGGGGTATGGATTTTGACGACGTTGTACGCGCCTTCAAGCTCGATGTAGTCAAGATAGTTGCCGGACACAAGATGTCCGACGCGTTTGCCGGCGTCGGTTTCCGCGTTGATGATGTGGCGTGCGCCGATGCGTTGCAGAATGCGGGCGTGTTCCTTCGACACGGACTTGGCCCAAATGTCGGAGATGCCGGCGTCGAGCAGATTGCCGGCGGTAATGACGGAAGCTTCGACGCTGTCGCCGATAGCCACGACGGCCGTGTCGAAATCGGATGCGTTGATCTGCTCCAACGCCATCACATCGGTCATGTCGGCCTGCACGGTGGGAATCTGCGAAGACCAACGGTTCACCAGTTCGCCGTCTTTGTCGACGGCGAGCACATCCTGGCCCATCATGTCGAGCGTGGTGGCCACAGAGCTGCCAAAACGCCCCAAACCAACTACGAGAACGCTTCTGGTGTTGTTGGCCATGATGTTATGCACCTTTCGAAATTCCATCTTCAAAAATCTATATTCATGTGTGATTGCAGGCAACTGTAAGTATATGAAGCCGTATCGTCAGCCGACCACGATCTGCTCGGTGGGGTAGCGGACGGCCTCGAGATTGTGTGGACGCGAAATCGCGTAGGCGATGGTGAGCGGTCCGAGACGCCCGATGAACATGGTTGCGGCGAGAATGTATAGCACCGTGGGGCTGCTTTCACTGGCTACGCCCACCGAGTAGCCACCCAGTCCGAACGCGGAGCAGGTATCGAACAGTGCGTCGCACAGCGAGCAGCCGGTGATGATCATCAGCGCCATCGACACCACGGTGACCAGCATGAGACATGCCGTGCTTACGGCCACGGCGGTCATAACCGCCTGCGTGTGGATGCGGCGGTGGAATGCGTTGATGTCGTGGCGTCCGGTGAATGCGGCACGACAGGTCAGCAGGGTCACCGCGAACGTGGTGACGCGGATGCCGCCTGCGGTCGAGGTGCTGCCACCGCCGATGAACATGACGATGGACAGGAACACTTTGGTTGCGTCGCTGACGCCTGGCATCCACGACAGGTCAAATCCGGAGCTTCGTGGCATGACGGCCGCGACCATGGCGTGCCAGAGGCGCGGCTCGATGCCGTTTCCGGCGAACAGCAGCTTGTTGTTCCATTCCACCAGCAGGAACCACGTGAACGAGGCGATCACAATGCAGAACGTGGTGGTCAGTGTGAGCTTGGTGTGCAGGCTCCAACGCTTCGGAGGACGACGCATACGCCAGGAACGCATCAGGTTCAGCAATACCGGGAAGCCAAGGGTTCCGCAGAAAGCACTGGCTAGGATCGGCAGGCCGACCGCCCAGTTGTTGACATGCAGACCGGCGCCGTCGGGGGTGAAGCCGGCGTTGTTGTACGCCATGACCGCGAAGAACAGCGATTCCCACAATGTGTGGCGCACATTACCGTGGTTGACCTTGTAGAGGCCGGGGAACAATGCGACGAATGTGATGCCTTCGATGACGAATGCGGTGGTGATGACTACGGTGAGCACGCCTTTGATTTCACCGAGCTTCGTAGTGCCGAGTTCGTTGGCGGTCAGCATGCGCTGCGTGGCCTTGAGATGGTGGTTCACGGCCAATGCGATCAAGGAGGCGAACGTCATGACGCCAAGGCCACCCATCTGCACGGCGAAGATGAGCACGCCTTGGCCGAAGGTGGTCCAATGCGTGGTGGAGTTGACGATGGAGATTCCGCATGTGGAAATGGCGGATACTGCGGTGAAGAACGCGGTGGTGAACGTAGTGGTTTCGTCTTTCGGCGTGGCAATGGGCGTCATCAGCAACGTAGTGGACAACGCCGCGAGCGTCAGAAAGTAGAAGATGGTCAGACGGCCTGGATGGTTGACGAGTCGGCGCGTGAGGCCGCGCTTGCGTGGCTTGCGGTCTTCCGCCATGGCCTTCTCGAAAGTATCTCCCGAGAACCACCATGCGTAGCCATGTGAGGCCTCACGATTGGAGGAGGACTCGTCAAAGACGAGGTTTGACATGCCGTTCCTCTCTCCTTTTCTTACGATGTTCGGTCTTCGTTCCTGTGAGCTATTGTAAGCATATGTGCGACTAACAGGCTATCTGACGGCTGACATTCCTGATTCGTGGCTTGCATCGGAGACGGATTTGAGGCGTGTTCGCGGGTTTTGGCATGTTTTCGACGCGCATTGCCGGTTTTCGTTCATTTGTTCGATTACACTGGAGGTCGGTGACGTCTTCATGGGCGTTTTCCATAGGGCGTTTCCTTTTGCTGGAAAGGGATTAACGATGTTCGGTACCCGTCATGCGGTGGTGGTGACGCATAGTCGTCTGAGGGAGAGTGGCACGGTGGTTGAGGAGGCTGTCGGGCAGCTGACCCAGGCCGGTTTCGAAGTGTCGATCATTGACAATATCGAGGCGCCGGATTTCGGCAAGCAGCCGCCGGTGGTTTCCGAACGTACTGAGATCGTGGTGGTGCTCGGCGGGGATGGCACCATTCTTCGAGCGGCTGAACTGGTGCACTGCACCAGTGTGCCGATTCTTGGCGTGAACTTGGGACATGTCGGCTTTTTGGCGGAGTTTGAAAGCTTCCAGATGAGTGAGGCGATCCGCAGGGTTGCCGAGCATGATTATTCCATTGACGAACGCATGATTGCGCATGTCGATGTGTGGCTGCCGGGAGCAAGCGAGCCGATTGAGGATTGGGCGTTGAATGACATCACGTTGGAGCGTGCAGACCGTGGCAAAATGGTCGAACTGTCGATTCGTGTGGATGATGTGGAAATGAGCTCCTTCGGCTGCGATGGCGTGATCGTGTCGACTCCGACCGGCTCAACCGCATACGCGTTCTCCGCCGGAGGACCGATCATGTGGCCGAACGTGAAGGCGTTGCAGTTGGTGCCGTTGGCCGCCCACGCCCTGTTCGCTCGCCCATTGATTATTGGCTCCGGTTCCACATTCGCCATTGATATCCTTGAGGATTCCACGTCGGATGGTTGGATCTGCTGCGATGGCCGTCGCCAATGCGCGTTGCCGCGGGGCACTAGGGTTGAGGTGCGCGAATCGAAGAGCACATTGCGCCTGGCCCGTCTTTCCGGCGTGCCGTTCACGAATCGTCTGGTCACGAAATTCGATCTTCCTGTTGTCGGTTGGCGCGAGCAGGCGCGTAAAACCGGGGGAGTGCATCATGGGCATGTGTTTCCGGAAGATAAAGAAACGAACGAGTAAAAACACTGATGCTTGAAGAACTTGAGATTCATAATCTTGGGCCGATCCGTTCCGCGCTGATCGCGCCTGCCGGCGGTATGACGGCGATCACCGGTGAGACGGGTGCCGGAAAGTCGATGCTGCTCAGTGCGATTCGGCTGATTTCCGGCGGTCCTTCCGACGGTGGCCGCGTGTCGGTCGGAGCGAACGAGGCGTGGGCGCAGGGCGTGTTCGAGGTCGCCTCGTCACCGGCCGCGGTCGCAGCCGCGCACGAGGCGGGTTTCGAACCTGAAGACGGAGAACTGTTCCTGTCGCGCAAGGTTCCTGCCTCCGGGCGCTCCCGCAGCATGCTGTCTGGTCGTAGCGTGCCTCGTTCCGTACTGGGGTCGATCGCAGCGGAGCTGGTGACGATTCATGGTCAGGCCGACCAGTTGCGTATCGCGTCTTCGACGCGGCAACGTGAGTTTTTGGACCGCTATGCCGGCGATGATGTAGCGTTGATCGCATACGGCAAAGCTTGGAATGCGCTTCGTGCCATGGATGAGCGGTTGGAACGACTGTCGAGTCAGGAATCGTCCATGCGCCAGCAGGCGGATTACCTGCGCGAGTCCATCGAACGAATCAACCGCATCGATCCGCAGCCGGGGGAGATGGCCGAGTTGCGTGCCCGGCGCGATCGCATTGAGAACGCGGCCGAAATCGCCGAAGGGGTGAACCGTGCGTTGAGCGCATTGGACGCTTCACAGGTTGTTGACGATGTTGAATCATCCAGCGCCACCGATCTGATTGATCGCGCGTCGCAAGCGCTTCGCGCCATTCATGTGGACGGCGTGTTTTCGGAACTGGCCGATCGGCTTGATTCCATCAGCACTGATTTGTCTGATGTGGTGTTCACCTTGTCGGGCGAAGTCGACAATGATCTCGGCATGGAAGACTTGGACGCCATCAACGGGCGGATCCATGAGCTTGACGAATTGGTTCGTCGTTGGGGTCCGGAATTGTCGGACGTGATCGCGTGGCGAGATCAAGCGGTGTTCGACTTGGAGGATCTGGACGCGTCTCCGGAAAAAGTTAGTCAATTGCAGGCGGAACGTGAAAAACTGTTCGGTGAGGCGTTGAAGGCGGCGCGTGCGGTAAGCAAAAGACGTGCCGCCGCCGCGAAGGAACTCGCCGCCAAAGTCACTGCGGAACTCGAATCTCTTGCCATGAGCGGATCGAAACTAGAGATCCGTGTATCGGAACGTGAACATTTGGACGCTTCCGGCGCTGACGGCATCGATTTTCTGTTCACGCCGTTCCCGGGTTCGCCGCAAATGCCGATGGGCAAAAGCGCGTCCGGCGGCGAGCTGAGCCGGCTCATGCTCGCGCTTGAACTCGTTGCGGCGGAAAAACATGTGGTGGCGGGCGGTTCCGTACCTCCCATGACGTTCATTTTCGACGAGGTCGACGCAGGCGTCGGTGGCAAAACCGCGGTGGAGCTTGGCGCGCGATTGGCGAAACTCGCTCAATCCGCGCAGGTCATTGTCGTCACCCATCTGCCACAGGTCGCATCCTGGGCGGACGAACAGTACGTGGTCGCCAAAGGTGAAATGGATGACGGATCAATCGCCACCACCATCAATCAAGTGCGTGGAGAGGCGCGTGTGCACGAAATCGCCCGCATGCTCTCCGGCAGTGAAAGCGAAGCGTCGCTGGAACATGCCGAAGAACTGCTCAAATCATCGGTTCTCGATTAACGTAAGATGCACAATAATAAAGGAGGATATCGATGGCAGGCAATCAAGGCAAGGGCGCCATTTTCGATCTTGACGGCACGCTGCTTGATTCCATGGGCGTTTGGGATCAGGTTGACATCGATTTTCTTTCAAAACGAGGCATTGACGTGCCGGACGATTACATGACGAAAGTCGCGGCCATGCAATTCCGCCAGATCGCCGAATATACGATTGCGCGTTTCAGCCTTACCGACACTCCCGAAGAGCTGATGGATGAGTGGGATCATATGGCCCGCGTCATGTATGCCACAGTGGTCGAAGCCAAACCGTATGCACGTGAATATCTCGCTCAATTGAAAGAGAGTGGAGCGAAACTTGCCGTTGCCACATCGCTGCCGCCGATGCTGAGAGAGCCGGCGATGAAGCATGTTGGCATTTTCGACTACTTCGATGAAGTGGTCAGTGTCGATGATGCCGGCGACGTCGGCAAAGACCAGCCGGACGTGTATCTGTTGGCTGCATCTCGCCTCGGAGTCGAGCCGGGGGAGTGCACCGTGTTCGAGGATTTGCTGATCGGCATGCGTTCCGCCAAGTCGGTTGGCATGAAGGTATGGGCCATGCACGACGATTCGTCCGATGCCGATTGGCCGGCTATTTGCGGTCTGGCGGATGGTGTCATGTTCGACTTCCACGACGCGCCTGCCGTATTGTAGGAACCGGCGTCGTGCGGGGATATATGCATTTGGGGCTTTCCGTTGATTCGGAAGACCCCAAATACGTTCCATAAGAGTCTACCGGCTGGCTCGGTTCAGATGTCCTTGCTACCGTAAATATGCAGCGATATCTTGCTGGAGAACACCAAGGCGAGTACGTCGATGATCAAGAATGTCGCTAATGCAATGGCTTGGTGCCGGCTGATCGCTTCGGCCAGCTGTTCGACGGTCTTTTCGAATTCCGGCAATGCCTTGCGCAGTCCGATGACCGTGCCCACGATCACGCCGATGCTCAGAATAATGGCGGCCATGGCGCGATAAGGGGAGAACCGGTACAGGAACGGCTGCACGATGGCGTTGAGCAGCACGAGGGTCAGCACGGTCATCGCGGCGAAGTCGATCGCATCCGTCACTTTAACTGGCTCGTGCATGATGGTGCCGGCGCAGGCGATGCTGACGGCCACTTCCAATCCCGCCACCAGATCGCAGGCGATAAGGAATGCGAATCGTCCGAGGATCTGGTGGTTGCGGTTGATGGGCACGATGCCGTTCATCCAATGATGGTTGTTCATTTGTTCATAGGAGAACAGGGTGATATTAAGCATCAGGAAGCCGGAGGCCGCCCCGCCGATGGCGGCTCCCGCAACGCTGTCGAGAGTGGACCCTGTGGCCGCCATCAGGCATGTGAAGCCTGGAACGTACGCGAAGAAGATGGCTATGTACGACCGCCCGTAGCTGATGGTGCGGTTCCAGTCCAAGGAAATCTGCCTAAGGATGGCGGTCATGGCGTCCGCGTTCGCTGTCGTGTTCATCGTACGTCTCCTTTGTTGGTATTGCCGATTGCCGTATGTGCCGCGGCGTTGGTCAGTCTGATCACATCCTCAATCGAAGCATGCTGTGTCAGGAGACCGTCGGTGCCGCCGATGTGTGGGATGTCCTGCGTGCGGACCAACGCGTCGAAGCCGGTTGCGTATGTGCGGATGCCGACCATTGCCCGCTGTAGACCATCCGTAAGCTCATCCGGACCGCCCTTGACTAGACGGAACGCGTCTTCGAACTCGTCTTTCGGCCCGCTGTAATACAGCATGCCGTTCGTTATATACGCGAGGAAATCCGCGCAACGCTCCAAATCGGCGGTGATATGCGTGGAGAAGATTACGCTGTGTCCGCCATCCGCAACATAATCGGACAGGATGTCCATGAGCTCGTCGCGGGACAGTACGTCCAGACCGCTGGTCGGCTCGTCGAGAATCAGCAGTTTCGCATCGTGGCTCAACGCCACGGCGAGCATGAGCTTCATCTGCATGCCGCGCGACAGATCCTTGATCTTCTTGTTCCGTCCGAGTCCGAACCGTCTGAGATATGCGTCGAACAGATTGTGGTCCCACAGCGGGTACATTGGGCTGCTTGTCCGTTCCACCGCGTCGACCGTCATGTATTCGATGAAATAGCTGCTGTCGAGCACTACGCCCAGCTGCTCTTTGGCCCGCTCCTCATCGGCCATCGCGTCAAGGCCGAGCACTTCGATTCGTCCCGCGTCTCGCGCGGTCATATTGAGGATCAGTTTGATCAACGTGGATTTGCCGGCTCCGTTCGGACCGACCAGACCCATGATGTAGCCGGACGGCAGGTCGAAGGTCACGTCATCCAATGTGAAGCCGGAATCATAATGCTTCGTCAATCCGGTTACGCTCAAGGCCAAGGTTGGCCGCGTTCCTTGGGGGAGTGAGGAATCGTTCATGATTGTTCCCTGTACGCTTTCTCGAACATGCCAAGCAGATCAAGTAGGCTAATGTCGGCGGCTTTGGCCTCGATGGAAACTTCACGGAGCTTGTCCATGATGCGTTCACGCGCACGTTCCTTCATGAGTTCGTTGCCTCGTTCCATCACGAATGTGCCTTTGCCCTGCACATTCTCCACGAGCCCCTCGTCGGCCAGTTCGTTATACGCTCTGGTCACGGTGAGCACGCTGACGCGCAGTTCCTTGGCGAGCTTGCGCAGTGAGGGAAGCGCCTCGCCTGCTGTAAGCTCACCCGACATGATCGCGGACCTGATCTGGTTCTTGATCTGTTCGTAAATCGGTTCTCCGGACACGGATGAGATGATCAGCTTCAATCTGTGCCTCTGTTTCTGTATGTTTCGTAGGTGATATATCTCCCGGCTGAACAGTTAGATGCAAACTGTTTAGCTGTTATATATAACAGTAACACAGAAAACCCGTACTGTTATTACGTGTCGCATAACAGTACGGGTTTTGTTGGAATATAAGGAAATCCGCCGCTCCATGAACGCCTCTTGCGGTCGACGATTGACGGAAGCGACATTTACTTGCGTTCGAGGATTCCCGTATGGACGGTTATGCGCGAGTCGGATGGATGATACGGCGGAAACACAGGTAGATCAGCTACGCCAACGGCATGGTCATCAACATAGGCAGTGTAGGGAACCGGCGATGAGTCCCACGCCAATCATGATTGCGATTTTCTTCGCGCCGAAGGAGAGAGCGTCCGTTTCGGCGCGATCCGTCGCCTGGGTGGTGTTGCTATCTTGCTGCATGATTGTTTGTTGGGGAAACCATCTGTTATTCCATTCCCTTATAGAGTTCTTTGGCTAGACCAATCAGTGACTTGTCTGAGCCTGCTGGGCCAATAAGGCATGCGCCGCATGGCAGTCCATCTGCTGTTTCCAATATCGCGTATCGTCCGTTCATAGTCGGGTAGTTGTTGAAACATCGACAGATCAATCAGACCGTGAACGCCTTTGGTGTGATATCAACGACTTGCGTCACGTTGAAGTCGATGGCAGCCGACAGCAGCAGGTACACTTGTTGACGTGGCATCTCGAACATGGCGGCAATCATATTGATGGCGTGTTCGACGCTTTGCGATAATGCGTCATCCAGCGTACTGCTGAAACCCATTGGAATCAGCGTGCCATGACTGATCGCAAATGGCAGAGGGGCTGCGGACGTTTTCTTGGAGATGATCACGCAGCCATTCCCTGGCTCTGACGGTATTGTACCGGACTCATCCAACCGAGCGACCGTTTGATGCGCTCGTGGTCGTACCAGCGGATGCAGTCGTCGACCGGGACGAGCACCTCGTCGCGGGTACGTTCCTCCCAATGCCCGGGATGGACGGACTCCATCTTCATGCATCCGAAGGACCCCTCCGCGCCGTCGTTCCTCGGGACCGAACATACGATAATCCTTTCATTCAGTCTCCAAGAAAACGTCCGCATCCTGTAACGTCCGGATTCTTGCATACTTTGGGTTTTCGGTCCTGACGTGAAAGGCGGGGACGTTTCCACGTGTCAAGTCGACAATCGGCCAGCCCATAATGATGTGCGTTGATTGGGGGTGTCCGCAGCGAAATCGGTGGAACTTGTCCAGCAGGTTCTGTGATACGTCGAGCATCGTGAATCCATGGGGTGGGGGAGTTGCGGCTGTGCAACTTACTTGAGTGCTAAGCGACGGTTCGCGGATTATTTGTCGATCGTTCACGTTTAAGGCGTTGCGTGTTCGCCTTCCGAGCCTATTTTGTCGCCCGGGCTGGCTTGTCTGACAGCTTCAATGTGGCAAAGCAGAAGAGGTAGAAGAATGAGGATAATGGCGAAAAACCATACGGCAACAAAGGAACAGCGGCAGGCAGGAGCCTGGCGCAAACGCGGTACCAAATCGGTGGGCGGTGGCATGCTCGCGTTGACAAGCGCTGTAGTGGCAGCGGCCATGCTCGCAACGCCAGCGGCTTTGGCTGGGGAAGGAACCGCCCGGTATTACAGCAGCAAGCAGCCGTATGTTGCACCGGCGAGCACATCATATTCAGCAATTCCGAGCAGATACCATCTTGCATACACCGAGTCTGTGGCAAGGCATGGCTCGCGTGGCCTGTCGAGCTACAAGTATGACGCTTTGCTGGCACTGATGGCTCAGTCCGCTGCGGAAAACAATTATGCTGGATTCGTTAGCCCAGAGGTTGGCAAGGAATTCATCAACAATGTCAATGCCATTACTGCGGTCAACGTGGGCAACGGGTATGGCATGCTCTCTGGTCAGGGCGCCATACAGCATCAGGGCATTGGTGAGAGAATATACCAGCGTGATGCTGATCTGTTCGCCAATGCCGCAAAGCAGGGACTGCGCGTCTCATACCAGAGCTCGGGTGAGCCTCGTGCAACCGAATCCGGAGAGAATTTCAAACTAGGATTCGATCAGGCTTCCAACGGTTTGCTGGCGAATGCGGTTGTAGCACCGAATAATCCTGCGGATAACAATTCCGGCAAGAATTTCGACAAGAACACCACCACGTTGTATTTCCATAAGACTGATAATCCGGATGGTACGCAGAAAACGGGCGAGGCCAAGGAGCGCGCGGAACGTTACCAGCAGTTCGTCGCGAATGATGGGGGCATCGCCGAGGCTGAGGAAAACGTGACGAACGATCCGTCCATGACCACCGCTTCGCATAATCTGCTCTCTCAAATCTTCACTGACGATTTCCTCGCGTCCATCGGCAAGGAGGAAGGCCAGCGCATCTGGTACAACACGGCTGACGGCACGAAAAAGGGTGCGGCCAATTGCGCTGCTGGCGCCGACCCTGCCAAGGATGCGAACGCGTGCGGTGACGCCAAGAAGAAGATCGCGTCGGAACAGGATGCGGCAATGGATTTGTACAATCTGTACATCATCGCGGCCGATATGGAACAGGAGAACACCGGATCCCACACGTTCAATTTCGACCAGTACTTCCAAGGTCAGCACGCCCAGGAGGCTAAGACGTTTGCTTGGTCGCTTGATGCCGAGGACTTCTATGAGAAGGGACCGGGGCGCGCAGGTCAGGATGAGACCTACCGCATTGCCCAGCCGTTGCTCGACGATTTCTTCAATGCGATCGACACGAGGGAGCGGGCCGGCACCGCCGCGACGTTCCGATTCGCACATGCCGAAACCATTATTCCGTTTGCGGCATTGCTGAAGCTGCCTGGATCGCAGCAGCAGGCGAGTGAACTGTACACGTATGAGAATAATCCGTGGCGTGGCGAAAGTGTGACGCCGATGGCTGCGAATGTGCAGTGGGATGTGGTTGTGCGTGATGGTACGGACGTCTCGGGGCAGCCGTATCAGCCGTTGGTCAGAATGCTGTACAACGAGAAGGAAATCGGATTCAACGATTCCTGCACGCCAATTGCGGATGGTTCGACCTGGTATAAGGAAAGCGAGCTGAAAAGCTGCCTGAATGGTAAGGGAACCACGGTTGATGCCCGACTGACGGATGAGGAAGGTCAGCCTGAAACGCCGGGCCATGAATCGACACCAGATGATTCGCAGAAGGCTCCGGGTGCGAATGATGCGAACGGCCAGCGGAAGCATCCGGTGAAATCGTCCGCGAACGGCGGCGATGCGGTCAAGCTCGCCAAAACCGGTTCAAACGTGACGCCCGCCATCGTGGCGACCGTCGTGATGGTGTCCTCCGCGATTTTTGGAGGAAGCTACGCGCGGCGTTCCCGCCGGAAGGCTTGATTTGAAACCTTATCTCGACCGGGTTACGGCCTGACTTGCAACTTGGCCGCAGCCGGACTTCGGTCTAGCGTTTTACATCTGATGCGCTGTTCCCAATTCCCATCCTCGGGCTTGGAAGCAGCGCATCATTGCGTCAAGGTGCGGTATGAGGTCAGTGCGTATGCAGCTGGGGCTTTTCGCGTACTTTGGCGGTGAGATAGTCCGCTTCCACCTTCCATACGGTGACGGCGCGTACCTGCTGGTCGGTGAATTCCGCATGTTCCATGCCGGCCTGCTGCTTCATCAGCAGTGCGAGCCCCTGGCGTGCCTCGTCAAGATCGTCGATGATGGATGCGGTGCCATTGCCGACGATCGACTTGAACGCCTCGCCCCAATTGCACAACGTACGTCCTTCGACCACCTCGCAGTCGGTCGCCATCTCGAACGCCATGGGAAGCGCGTTGTTCGCGGCCTTGACCGCGTCCATCTTACGTCCGGTCGCAGAACCATGGAAATACAAGGTGAGATGATTGGATTCCGCATCGAACACGTATCCGAAATTCAACGGCACGATGGTGATGCCTTCCGCATCGGTGTATGCAAGACTCACGATCTTGCACGTTGCGATAATCGCATCGATCTGCTGTGGTTCGGTTACCTCACGGTCGGCACGCCTCATCATGCGATGCCTTCCCGCAACCGTCCGCTCATCATTACGACGCGTCACCATGGCACGTTCCTCTCTGCTGGATTTACACACCCAGCCTACCGGCTCCCTCAGCCGATGCTGTACACGCCGGAACCATCATCCCACCAAGCATGATCCACTGGCTCCGGCTGCACAAGACGTTTCGGCTCCTTCAGCATTTCAATCGCCTTCAACTCCAAACGTTCACGCTCATCAACCAACGCACCGCCAACACGATCAAGCAAACCGCACATGCGAGCCGTGGGCTGACATGTCGGAAGACGATGATTTATTGTCGGAAGTCTGAGTCTCATCGCGCTTTTTCTCTTCTCATACGAGGCCGTGCCCCGTGCCGTTACGAGACCTTCAAAAGGCTCGCCGAAGAGCCATGTTCGAAGACATCGGCACACTGCACGACCGCTATCAGGAATTCGACATCTACCCGCTACTGACGCTGCTTGCGTCATTCGCACGAAAAAGCTGATCTATAAACAAAGCGGCATCGCATTCCAGATTAGAAAACGGAACCATCAAGCTTATCAAGCGCACGCAGCAGAGAATCAACATGACCTTTCGCGCGCACGTTGTATCGGGCAACACGAATCACTCCATCACCGTCAATCACAAAAGTCGAACGAATCACACCCTCGTAAACCTTGCCATACAATTTCTTCTCACCGTACGCACCATACAAACGATGCACGGTCAAATCAGCATCCGACAACAGAGGGAACGTCAAATGGTCGCACTCGCGGAATTGGATGAGCTTGTCCAGCGGATCCTTCGAAACGCCGAGCACTGTGAATCCGCGGGAGCTTAGGCGTGCGAGGTTGTCGCGGAAGTCGCAGGCCTCGGTGGTGCAGCCGGGAGTCATCGCGGCAGGGTAGAAGTATAGGATGATATTTTGGCCGCGCAATGCGGAGAGCGTGACACTACCGCCGTTGTCGCTGGGAAGTGTAAAGTCCGGGGCCGTTAGCCCCGCTTCGAGTCGTGCAGATGTACGGGAGTCCTGCGCTGCTGGGGTTGCTGGCGAATTGATGTCGGACATGATTGCTCCTTATCGTTCTTCGGACTTCGTGCCGATACAAAGCGCGAATAGGTGTCATCATACCCGCCTTACGTGCGCGCGGCTTGCTTGAATCGTTGCGCGACGATCTATTTTTCTCGTTCCAAAGCGAGCGCAGTATCGAATATTTCGATATGAGTGGAACAGTTTTGTTCGTGCATGGGCTATTATTGAGATGACAAGTTTTGTGCCATTCCCCAAACCGGCTCGCCGTCGGTCGGGGCGGCGGAAGGCTTGCAAGAGGTCACTGCCGGATACCTCCACCACGTCGAAAACGTCGCAGTAAACGAGCTCGGCGGCCTTGGCGACGCGATGTGCTCCGCCGTGGGAACCGGCTTGTACAAGGATTTCCAAGAAGCGTTCGACCACATGTCGAAGCCGGGCAAAAGATTCGAACCCAGAATCGACTAGACTGCCATCTACGACCGCAAGTACAAGGCCTACGAGTCGGTCCTGCGCGTCACGGACGCGGGATGGAACACCCTCCGCGTTATGCAAAACAGTCCGACCCACTGAACTAATCAACAGAAGCACGCCATATAAGAGTCGGACACGACGTGTCGATTGTCGTGTCCGACTCTTATATGGCGTGCGTCTGTTGGATGCCGATTATGGTTTGAAGGTTTTTTTGGATTGGCGTTTTCCCCCCGGAATATCGCGAATGGGGCTAATGAAGGGAAACGAAAACATGGCGTCTAAACATGTTCTGAACTGCGCTCCGTTCATTGTCTGTTTTTGAGAATAAACTTGAAAGACAAAGGTGATTCCTTAAAGGCGAGGAGGGTCTCATGAGCGCTATGGAGCTGTCGGAGTGGGAGGGAAAGCTCAACGAAGAGGTCCGAATCGACTGCACTCTGGAGGCCTTGGCACCGGGTCAACTTATCGAATGTGCGGGTGGAGAAGAAAAAGGGAACGCAACACGAGTCGATGACGAGGTAACCGTCATCAATGTCGAATGCGAGGAAGCATCTGACGGAAAACAGGCCAACTATTATCGGCTGGCGTCGTGGTGTGGAGTAATCGCGGGTGCCATCGACTCGTTGTGGGTCGGACGATTTGACCTTGATCGTGCAAGAGAATGGGGGAGCGGTCAGATTGATTCGTTCGTGATTGCTGTAGCGAGGATGGATTCGGAATACAAGGGTGATGATCTGAAATCGGCGATTAGGTTCCTTGAGAAGATGCATCCGTTCGTCGGTGACAAGGTCACTCAGGAGTTCGGCGGCGGATACCAGCATCATTTGCGGGATTTTTCGCATCACATGAGCTTGGGAGGTCTTGCTTTCTCCATCCTGACGCAGTTCACGGGGAAGGTGTATGGGACGGACCGGCATGGGGAATTCCTGGCCGTGCCTGTGGAACGGGATGAGCTGATTGGTGGGAATCTGGAAGAGAAGCTCATGCTTGGCGTGGTGGGGTGGTTCTTCCATATGGTGAGCGATATGGCGGGGTCGAGCGGGTCAGTAGGGAAGGGGACTGGTACTCCTGGGCCGGTGTTGTCCCTGGTGAAGGAGTTGTCGGCATTGCCGTTATTCAAAGACGCGATGGCGGATGAGAGGTCGTTCCGTAAGATGCTGTCGAAATTGTTTAATGGAACACTGCTGAAGGATGTTGGTGAAGGTGGCGAACGGATTTATCGGCGCTTCGATCTCAGGGCGGAACTGGGCGTGGGACGTGAGCTGGCAAGGCAGTCCGTGCCTGTGATAATCAACGAATGTTTGGTATGCGTATGCTATACGGCGCAAAAACTGTATGAAATGTGTTCGAAGGGGATGTTGGACCGTGAATCGCTGATGCGGCTTGGGATTGATACGCTGCTGCCGAATGGGTCTGCAGTCGCTGCAAGGATGGTCACCATTGCGACGGGAGTGTTTTCGCTGTTTGACGTTGCTGACGGGGTTATCCGCGCGCTCGTGGGAGGTAAATCGAAGATAGGAGCGTTGGCGGTTAAGGATTTCTTTCTGCACGTGAACTTTGTCGGGATCGCTCGGTTTGCGTTTGCTGTGCGTACGGATTATCAGGTGAGTTCCGACACGCGCAAAAAGGCGCAATCGATCCCATATTCCGGGTTTGAGAATCGAGGCAATGGGTATGGTGATGATTCCTCGGTTATGCGATTCTTCGAAATGGATTTGGCGAAGACGAACATGTTGGTCTCCATCGAGTATCAGGCGCTTCTTGCCGATATAGAGCAGACGAAGAAAAAGTCTTTGCGGGCAGGCAAAGAGCAATGGCTCCAAGATTGGGAGAGAGACGTCAGTGCCGAATTCACGCTATTTTCCTTTGAAGAGCTCAGGGAAGAGGCGCAGAGAATCCAGACATATTCGGCAGTGGGATGGCAGGAGCTGGTGGCGTTGGAAGCTTCGCAGTTCGTGCCGTATCAGTTTATGTCTGAGGGTTCCGGAAATAAGACTGGCAAGAAACTGAAGTTCGATTCAGAGACGTTGGATGAGGTATGCGATAGATTACCGGGATTCGAAAAAGGAAGTTGCAGAAAATACGCGAAGGCGATAGCCGGGCAGGAGAAACGGCTGAAAGGCGTGAATGAGACAATACTGGTGGGTGCTGTCGGCAGTGTGTGCCTAATCACAGCGACAGGGGGAGTCGCATTTGTGTTGGCTCCGACCATCGCTCCGGTATTGGCTGGATCGACGGTGGCAGGCTTGTCCGGAGCCGCGTTGACGAGTGCGAGTCTGGCCGCGGTTGGGGGCGGATCCCTTGCGGCTGGAGGCCTCGGCGTGGCAGGAGGTACGGCCATCATTGCCGGTGGCGGCGCACTGGTGGGTGCTGCCGCCGGTGGAAGCGCCACCACACTAGGCACGTGGATGGTGTCGAATCAGGACGCATACGTACTCAACACGTGCGCGAAATTGACGGTGTTCTGCCGGAACGTGCTGCTCAATGATGAGCAGGGGAAACAGAGAGTTACCGAGATATGCCAGTACATACGTCAACAGATATGGATGGCTGAAGCGCAACTTGGGTTCATGTCGCAGCTTGAGAGTCTCGTGAAGAAAGAAGGCGGGATCTCCCTCGGTTCAGGACGTCAAGCCAAGCGGGACCGTAATGAGGCTGTGAAAGGGATTGAAGGCAGCATGAAGAACATGAAGAACAGTGTGAAATACATGAAGGCCTGCGAGAAACAACTCAAAAAGATCGCGGGTATTGATAGGGAGAGTGAAAAGAGTTCTACATGGAGGGTAGCTCCGCAAATCGAAAGCCAGTGAGTGATGGCGGAATAATGGAGCAAGCCGACGTGCCGGAAGAAGGCGATTCGCTTGTTGGTGGCTGGGGTCGTCGCGCTCTTTCCTCTGCAAGGACTTCTCCTGCGAGACGCCTAATTAATGCGCGTAAATTAGCTTGCACCTTTCATATGGAAAAACTGATTCAAAAGACCGCATCGCATTCCAAGCTAGAAAAACGGAACCATCAAGCTTATCGAGCGCATGCAGCAAAGAATCAACATGGCCTTTCGCGCACGTTGTACCGGGGCACACGAATCACTCCATCACCATCGATCACGAAAGTCGAACGAATCACACCCACATAGACCTTGCCGTACAATTTCTTCTCACTATACGCACCATACAAATGATGCACAGTCAGATCGGCATCCGACAACAACGGAAACGTCAAATGCTGTCGGGCTACTGGCGAATTGATGCCGGTGTGATTGCTTCTTACGGTTTTTGGACTTCGTGCCGATATAAAGCGCGAATAGACGTCTGTTGAGGTCGGTCGGAGGGCTGTGAGCCATGGCCGGCCTCAACGCGTTAGATGGTCGTTAGAGGTTAGAAGACGCTGTAGCCGCCGTCTACGCGAATGTCAATGCCAGTAACGTACGAGGACGCGTCGCTGGCGAGGAAGAGCACCGTGCTGGCAATCTCGTCATTCGTGCCGAAACGATGCATCGGCACGACCTCGAGCATGGCGTCGTGGCCAGGCATGTCGATACGGCCATTGAAAATTCCAGACCACACGTATCCGGGGGAGATGGTGTTGGAACGGATACCATCCTTGGCGAGCGCGGCAGCAAGGTAACGTGAGTGTTCCATGATGGCCGCTTTGGTGGCGCCATACGCGTTCACCGGCGTCGGACTTCCCATCATGTAGTTCGCGTTGTGTCCGGACAGGGAGGCTGTGAAGATCAGTGAGCCGCCATGACCGTGTTCGCGCATGATTTCATGCGCGATGCGGCCGGTACGGTAGGTGCCGTTGAGGTTGATGTTGATGGTGCGCGTCCATACTTCTTCGGTGGCGTCTTGATCGTCGCCCGGTACGTTGACTCCGGCGTTGAGGAACGCGAAGTCGACGGTGCCCAGCTGTTCCACCAATTGTGTTTTGAGTTCGGCTACTTGTTCGACGTTGGTGACGTCGCAGGTGAGCGCGATGACGTTGGTGCCGAAACGTTCGCTCATGTCTTTCGCCAGTTCGGTGAGCTTGTCTTCTTGGCTGGGCAGGTCGACTAGTGCGACGTCTGCTCCGGCTTGGGCGAGCGCGGCCGCCGCGTTGCGTCCTAGACCGCCTGCGGCTCCGGTGACGAAGCCTTTGCGGCCGCGCATTGAGAATTTGTCGAGTATCGAGTAGTTTGAATCCTCCCATTTGTCGAGGGGATAACGTTCGTCGAAGATTTGTTCGACGGTTTTCTCTGGAATCTTCGATGATTCGTCTGCCATGTTTCGCTCCTTTGCGTGATGGTGACCGCTTTTTTGGATGCGTCCGCGCATCATGTTTTGCGCATCTATGGACCATGTTTGCGGTTGCCTATGTTCGTGCCTGCGGTCGTTCGGCGTCCGTGCCGAACCAATCCGAGTATAGCAAATAAAACGATGGCGGTGCTGTCAGTATTTGTCAGGTAAAACGTAATGAGGAAACCGTAAGGTCAATATAAGAAGATAGTTGATGATTGAAAGGGGAGTGGTGATGACGGATTTGAAAATGTTTTCCAAGCCTGTGGTGTTCACGGATTTCGATGGGGTGCTCAACGCCTTTCCGGATGACAAGCTTTTGCGCAGGGGCGGCGTGAACAAAGTTATGACCTGGGCGAAGCCCGACAGTCCCTACGCGAAAATGTACAATCCTGAAAAAGCGTTCCACTTGGACGGCAACGAAAAAGCCCACACGCCCGTAGGCTCATGGCGCATTCACTGGTCCAGCGAACTATCCGACGCCATGTACGCGTTGGCAGTTGACGGCATTGTGGAATTGTGGTGGCTGTCCACCTGGCAGCCATACTGCAGTCAGATTCTCGACCCGATGCTCGGATGGGATCCCATGCTGGTCGATGTCATCACCTGGTACGATCCTGTCACCAAATGGGGACGTGAGACAGGCAAATGGCAGACCATCCAACGACGCGTACGCATCGAATGCGAAGAGAATGAACCCGCGCCGATCGTATGGATCGACGATGATGAATGCTTCGAACAGCGCGCGCAGCTCTTGGAGGAACTCCAGCCGAAAGCGCCGGTGCTTATGGTCCGCCCGGACTATCGTATCGGCATCAGCCGTCGCCAATGGAAACTGATCGATACGTTCGTACACCATCCCGAACAGTTCGACACGGTCACGTTCGACATGGAACCAACCTGCAGGATATACGACATCCACCACGGTTTCTAGCCTAAAATGAATTACCATGGGAGGATAGTCGAGCGGAATGAAGGAAGGATGGGGTTATGGCGGAACGTATCGTGGAGCGTCTTATCCGAGAGCGTGATACTCGATATGGTGACGGCATTTACACGACCACGCAAATCCAGTTCGCATGGAATTCCAATCATATGGAAGGTTCCACCCTTACTGCCAAACAGACCGCGCAGCTATTTGCCACCGGTACCTATACCACGGATGGCAGCGAACAGGTCAATCCTGATGATGCGTTGGAAACCCGTAATCATTTTGCTGCGTTCCGTTGGATTCTCGACCATGCTGATGAGCCGGTGGACCGGGATATGGTCTGTCACCTGCATGCCATTCTCAAGCAGGGCACCAGACAGGTCTCCGACTCGCTTTTCAACGTGGGCGGCTACAAGACTCGGCCGAACTTTATCGGCAATCCTGTCACTCCGACAAGGACCGCGCTGCCGCAGGATGTTCCTGAATTTATGGACAGGCTGTTTGATATGTGCACGAAACTTGAGGACGAGCCATATCAGATCGCCCGTGTCCATTGGACGTTTGAGAAGATTCACCCATTTTCGGACAGCAACGGTCGAATCGGACGGCTTATCATGTTCAAGGAGCTTTTGCGTATCGATGCGTTGCCTGTCCTTGTCCATGACGCGTATCGTGCGGAGTACGTCAATGGCATCAGTAAGTTTCCGGACGAGCCAGGATGGCTGGTTGATACGCTTCTATTCGAACGGGACCTTTACCGGTCGCATGTTCTGAAAACGGATGCCGAGGCATTGCGTTACACGTACCATGACCAATGGAATATGGCTGAGCATCGGGTGGAACGAGATGAGGATCTGGAATTCGCCAAGCTCATCGACACGAAGGCCCAGCCGTTGTTCGATGAGGAGTATCAGCAGCGCGAACGGCTCCTATGGGGCGAATAGCGGTCCGACTGTGTTGTTGTGGTGGTTCCTCCTTCCAAACGTGACATGAACCGAATGTGCATTGAGATGTGCAATTTGTGCACATTGCGGTCGCCGGCCGTTCACCTTGGTGTAAGAAGGAATCAGCCTTCGGACTTTAGCATGAGGTGCAATGGCGCGTATTGAATGCGCGCATACGAGGAAGTGAGAGCTGCATACATGCGTGTATTCGACTTCGATGGAACCATCTATGACGGAGAAAGCCTGTTCGACCTGTACCTGTTTTCGGCCAAATACAATCCGAAAGTATTGCGGTACATCGCCCCGGTACTGCGCTATGCCGTCAAATACAAGCTCGGACGAGCCACGTTCGATCAAATGGAATACGGTGTGGGCAAGCTATGCCACGGATATTTAAGCGAACTTGCCGAATCGTTGGAATTCGAAGAATTGGTCAACGCCTTCTGGGATCAGAACATGAAGCGCATCAAACCCTGGTATGAGCCACGCGAAGACGATGCGATCCTCACCGCCTCGTTCGACATCACCGTGGGCGAGGCCTGCCGCAGGCTTGGCGTGCAACATTTGGTCTCGTCCACCATCGACGGCAACACGTTGAACGTAAACTACCTCAACTTCAACACCAACAAGCCCAAACGATTCCGCGAACTCTACGGAGACAACGTTCGAGTGGACGAATTCTACACAGACAGCCGATTCGACCAGCCCATGATCGACATGGCCCGACGTGCCTACATGGTCAAAGGCAACAAAATCCACCAAGTCAAATAGCCGGAAAGGCTGGAACGGAATACGGCGGCAAGGACCGATCCTGACATCTCCCCTTCGGCATGGACGCCTTGCACGAGCCAGGATGGGCGTCGGTCGGTCATATTGCCGTATATGGAAAATACGACCGACCGCAAAAACAGTTAGAACGACACGCGCTTGGACTGGTTTACGGCAGAAACCTCGCACACGATGCCAACAACTACCGCGAAACACGCTTCACACACAACAAATAAATCAACCAAGCAACAGGCATCGCCAACATAAACACCGGATAAAACCACACAGCAGGCAAATGCCCATACACCAAACCACCCACAAACGGACCAACCGACATACCCAAATCAATACCCGCATAATACGTACTATTCGCAATACCACTGCGCTCGCGGCCTGCGATTACCACGGCCTGCGCCTGCGTGACTGAACTCATCAGACCGTAGCCGACAGCGGTGAAAATCGCAGCCAACAACAGCATCCAATCATTGAACAGGAACGTCATGCATGCGAGCATCGCCAGCATGCCCAACGAGCAGACCGTCAGCCAGAAACGGAAGCCCTTGCTGTCGAACAGGTCGCGCAAGCCCAGTCGCAACACCAATAACGCGACCGCGTAAAACATGAAAAACAGGTCGGATGATACCGGCAGATGACGAGACTGAACATAACTCACGATGAAGGACTGATTTGCGAAATACGCTATCGCAAACATCATGAACGTCAGCGACAACGGCACCACACGCGGTTCCAGAATCGAACGGATCGAAAAACGATGCTTTTTGGTTGCGCTAGCAGAACCGTCAATGTCTACGGCAGTGGAGGGATTCTCCGTTATGGAAGTCTGCTTTTTGCGTACCGGCTGTCCGCCATTCTTCACCATCAGTGTGGCGAGCAGCATGATCACCGCCAGCACCAGCGAACTCAAAAACGTCAGACGATAACCGATGTATTTTTGCGCGCGAATACCCAATGCCGGTCCGACCGCCATAGCCAGCGCGTTCATCGTGCCATACACTCCCATGCCGGCACCCATATGCCGGATCGGCAGCAAAAGCGACATCCACGTGGCCAGGCAGACCGAGCAGCATGCGAAACCAACGCCGTTGATCACGCGAGCCATGATGAGCATGATGGGGGAGTTTGCGAAATAGTACAGCAGTCCGGCGGCGAAATAGAGCACCGTGCCAACCGCCACAAGTGTGCGCTTGCTGGTTTTGTCGGAAAGATTGCCTGCGATAGGGCGGCAGAACAGTGAGATGAAACTCATCGACCCGGCCACCGCACCCATCAGCATGCCGTCCGCGCCCAACGATTCCGCATATCCGGCAACGATCGGATTGGCAAGCATATTGCTCGACATGAAACAGAACGTCGCAAGCATGACCAACGCCATATCACGGGTGATGAGACGATCATGCTTACGCCGGGGCTGTTCGGGCTGGTTCGATTGTTGTGCCGGTTGCTTCTGTCGTACCGATTCAGATGCGGGTATCGTTGGTGCTGTCATGCTCGTTCGCCTCCGAGCATGCAACTGTAGCAGCCTTGACGAAAAACGGCCGTCCACATATCGCGGACGGCCGATGGAGATGGCTTTAACGATGTGAAAGTATGCTTCGCTTACAGAGTTTTTACAGAGCTTTGGCGGCCTGCTCGACAAAACCTTCCATACCGTCGATGTCAACGACATGGTCGAAACGCACGTCGGCGGTCTCCAAACCGCGCAACGCGGCCGGAGCGGTAGTGCCGGTCGCCTCGGCAAGCACGTCCATGCATTCGAAATCCGTGCCGGAAGCATCCAAACCCAAGGACTCGTTGACCACGCGCGGGAACTTGTACGGGCTGGCGGTGCTCAGCAGCACGCGCGGCGTCAGCGGATCGCGAGGCATCTGCTGCATCACGTAATAACCGCACGCGGTATGCGGGTCGATCACATAATGGTTCTTGTTCCAGCAATCCGCGATCATCTCACGCACCTGATCCTCATCGGCCCAGCCGGTGCCGAACAGGGAACGAATCTTGGCCAGCATCGGTTCGGGAACCTCATAGGCGCCCCACTGGTTCAAATCGTTCATCAGCATGGCGATCAGACGAGTGTCCTTGTCGGACATGTAATACAGCATGCGTTCCAGATTCGAGGAGATAAGAATGTCCATCGACGGGGAAATCGTCTGATAGAACGGACGCTGACGGTTATACGTGCCGGAAGTCAGGAAATCGAACAGCACATTGTTCTTATCGGACGCAACAACCAGATGCTTGACCGGCAAGCCTAACAGCTTCGCATAATATCCGGCGAGAATATCGCCGAAATTACCGGTCGGCACCACAAACTCGACCTCATCACCGACATTGATGACCTGCTGTTCGAGCAGCTGCGCGTAAGCGGAGAAATAATAGACGACCTGCGGCACCAAACGTCCCACATTGATCGAATTTGCGGAAGACAGTACCACATGCGAATCGGAAGCCAAACGATTGGCAAGCTCACGATCACCGAAAATGCGTTTGACAGCGGACTGAGCGTCATCGAAATTGCCCTTCACCGCGCAGACATTCACATTCGAACCAGCCTGCGTGCTCATCTGCAGTTCCTGTACCTGGCTAACCTTGCCTTCCGGATAGAACACGGTGATGCCTGTGCCCTCGGCATCCGCGAAACCAGCGAGCGCCGCCTTGCCGGTGTCTCCGGAGGTGGCTGTCACGATCATGATTTTCTCGTTGCCATCGCCGCCGGCCGGGGTGGTGCGTGCCATGAAACGCGGCAGGATCTGCAATGCGACATCTTTGAATGCGGAGGTCGGGCCGTTAAACAGTTCCATCACGTAGTCATCGCCGAGCGGCTTGACCGGGGTGATCTTTTCGTCGGACCATTGTGCGCCGTACGCTTCATCGATGCATGCCTTGAGTTCGGTTTCGGAGAAGTCGGGCAGCAGCACGCTCAGCACGTCGAATGCGATCTGCTGGTAGGACTTGCCTGCGAGAGATGCGACGTCTACGTGGGTTTCGCCCAGTGAGTCGGTTACGAACAGGCCGCCGTCGTCGGCGATGCCTTTGCGTATGGCTTGCTTGGAGGTGAGTGAATCGGTGGTGCTGCGAGTGCTGTGGAACGTGGTCACTGGATTTCCTTAGCAATAGAACGGACAATGAACGTCAAACAATATTGAGTGTAGCGTTATGGGCGGGAAGAAGCGTGTTTGGCGTCCGTGGAATGGGACGATGCGTGTTTATGGGTGGTGATTGTTTCCTGCTTGTTTCGTGATTGCTTCCATGTTTCGAAACGCCCTATTCCCTCATGCGATTTGTGCACGTACACTTCATCGTTAAGCCTGCACGTTCGTACGGGCAACGTATTTATCCTCCAAGCCAAGGAGAGCTCAATGACCGCATCGCCTCTCGCGCAAACTCCGAACGATATGTTCAACGCGCCTATCGCCGAAGCAGACCCCGAAATCGCCGAGGTACTCAACGCTGAGTTGTCTCGACAGCAGAACGGCTTGGAGATGATCGCCTCCGAAAACTTCGTGCCGCGTTCCGTGCTTCAGGCTCAGGGTTCCGTGCTGACCAACAAGTATGCCGAAGGCTATCCGGGACGTCGCTACTATGGTGGCTGCGAGCAGGTTGACAAGATCGAAACCATTGCCCGTGAGCGTGCCAAGAGCCTGTTTGGTGCCGAATACGTCAACGTGCAGCCTCACTCCGGCGCACAGGCCAATGCAGCCGTCTACCAGGCGCTCGTCAAGCCGGGCGACACCGTGCTCGGTCTTGCCCTCGACCATGGCGGACATCTCACCCACGGCATGAAAATCAACTTCTCCGGACGTTTCTACCATGCCGAAGCCTACGGAGTCAATCCTGAAACCTTCCGCATCGATCCTGAAATCATCCGCCAGCGCGCGCTTGAAACCCACCCGGCCATGATCATCGGCGGTTGGAGCGCCTACCCGCGTATCGAAGACTTCAAGGCCATGAAGGAAATCGCCGACGAAGTCGGAGCCAAGTTCTGGGTTGATATGGCACACTTCGCGGGCCTTGTCGCAGCCGGACTGCACCCGAGCCCGGTCCCGTACGCCGATGTCGTATCCTCCACGGCTCACAAGACTCTTGGCGGTCCGCGTTCCGGTTTCATTCTCGCCAAGCAGGACTATGCCAAGAAGCTCAACTCCGCGGTCTTCCCGGGTCAGCAGGGCGGTCCGCTCATGCACGTCATCGCAGGCAAGGCCGTCGCGTTCAAGGTCGCAGCCTCTCCGGAGTTCAAGGACCGCATGCAGCGCACCCTCGACGGTGCCAAGATCCTCGCCGAACGCCTCATGTCCGACGATGTCAAGAACAACGGCATCAGCGTCCTCACCGGCGGCACCGACGTCCACCTCGTCATGGTTGATCTGCGCAACAGCGAAATGGACGGCCAGCAGGGCGAAGACCTCCTCGCCCAGTGCGGCATCACCATCAACCGCAACACCGTTCCGTTCGATCCGCGTCCGGCAAGCGTGGCTTCCGGTCTGCGCATCGGCACCAGCGCCCTCGCCACCCGCGGCTTCGGCAACAAGGAATACGAAGAGGTCGCCGACATCATCGGAACCGCACTCGCAGCAGGCAAGGATGCCGACGTGGAAGCCCTCAGGGCTCGCGTCGACAAGCTCGCCGAAGACTTCCCGCTGTATCCGGGTCTCGATCAGATCCACTGATTCCATGTCGAATAACGGTTGATCGAGAACGGTTTCGGATATAAATCTCTGAGGACACGTGACGTGCGAAATCGCGCCCTGTTTCCGATGCTACGACGAAATAATGGTCGAAGCTACGGAACAAGGCGCGATTTCGCGCTAATCTAGAAAACTATGACGAACCCACAGACCCAATCCAACGCCATGGAGCCCGATGTGCTCAACGAGGTGTGCGCCAAAGCCGACGCCGCCCGAATCGCGCAAGCGCAACTTGCCCAAACCAACACGCAGCGTAAAAACGAACTTCTCAACGCCATCGCTGACGCACTCGACGCGCGCGCCAATGAAATCGCGGAAGCCAACGCCATCGACATGCAGAAATCCGCCGAACATGGCATGGACGCAGGCAAACTCGACCGGCTCAAATTTGACGTACCCCGCGTCAACGCAGCCGCACAAGGTGTGCGCCACGTAGCCACCCTACAGGATCCGATCGGTGAAATCGTGCGCGGATACCACCTCGACAACGGTCTGCGACTCGAACAAACCCGCGTGCCCATCGGCGTGCTCGGCATGATCTACGAAGCACGACCCAACGTCACCGTCGACGTCGCGTCACTCTGCATCAAATCAGGCAACGCGGCACTCCTCAGAGGAGGACACGCGGCCGAACGCACCAACGCAGCCACCCTCAACATCATCGCCGACGTATTGCACGAACACGGATATGATGCCGCACTCATCGCTTCCGTCGACGAATACGGGCGTCAAGGCGCCAACGCCATGATGCAGGCCCAAGGCCACATCGACCTGCTTATTCCACGAGGGGGAGCGGGCCTCATCCAAGCCGTCGTGCAAAACTCCAAAGTACCCGTCATCGAAACCGGAGCGGGCAACGTACACATCTACGTCGACCGAACCGGCGACCAAAACAAAGCCATCCCCATCATTCTCAACGCCAAAACGCAACGCGTCGGCGTCTGCAACGCCACTGAAAAACTCCTCGTGCACAGTGACATCGCCGAAGCGTTCCTTCCGCAAATCGCCACAGCGCTTGCCGCAGCCGACGTCGAAGTGCATGCCGACGAACAGGCCTACGAGATCATCGACAAAACCGGTATTGACGGGGTGAAACTGATACATGCCACTGAGGAAGACTGGGATACCGAGTATCTCGCGTTGAAGATCGGCGTCAAAGTGGTCGACTCACTCGACGAGGCCATCAGCCACATTAACCGCCACTCCACAGGGCATACCGAATCCATTATCGCCGAAGACTATTCGGCCATTGAGGAATTCACCTCACGCATCGACTCGGCGGTGGTGATGGTCAACGCGTCCACGCGTTTCACAGATGGGGGAGTGTTCGGCTTCGGCGCGGAACTTGGTATCTCCACGCAAAAAATGCATGCACGCGGGCCCATGGGACTACGCGAAATGACCACGACCAAGTGGATCGGCTACGGAACAGGCCAGGTACGGGCATGAACGAACACAACAATAATGACGGCCAGATGGAGGAAACAATGACTGACGCTAAGAACCCATGGAATGCGGATCTCAATGACCCCTATCTGGGATTGAAGCTCGCATCCGAACGATTAAGCATCGTGCGATACGTGTTTCTCGTGCAGATCGAGGACGGCATCGCATCGGCGGCACAGCGTGCTTCACTCGAATACGCCGACGCGGTGCTGATCGGTTGGCCGGAAGTCGATGCCGAAGACGTGGTGGAACTCGACGAAGAGAAGCTTAAAAGCGTCGATGAGCAGATGCGGCTCATGGAACAGTACATCGCCAAATTCAGCGCCATGGAGCGCGAACAGGATATTGACGGCATGACCGATACGCTGATTCGCGTCACCGAACGTGTGGCGGAAGTGCGTCGCGCCTATCAGCCGGACTTCCCTCTGCCGACTTTCGCGGAGATCAGGCGCGTCGTGCAGGACGAGTGGGATGAGGATATGGGCAAAATCGACCCGGACAACGCATCGCCAACGGCAGACAGCATCGGCCGTGAGACCGCGGACGCCGATCAGGAACAAAAAAACGAGGATGCCTCATGACCGGCCCGAAACGCATGCGGCCCGAATCCGCCGAAGCCGATTCCGAACTTGCCATCAGCTATGTGGTGGAACCGGAACGGCGCATGTCCGACCTTTCCTTGGAATCAGCAGGTTCCGCGGTGGCCACAGGCCGACGTTCAGCACGCGGCAACTGGCATAGCAGGCCTCGCATCGGCATCATGGGCGGCACGTTCGACCCCATCCACAACGGCCACTTGGTGGCGGCCTCAGAAGTGTCGTGGGTGTACGACCTCGACGAAGTGATCTTCGTGCCGACGGGACGCCCCGTATTCAAACTCGACAAGAACGTCACCAACGCGGAAGACCGGTATCTCATGACGGTCATCGCCACCGCGTCCAATCCGAAATTCACCGTATCACGCGTGGACATCGACCGTCCGGGAGTCACCTATACCATCGACACGTTGCGAGACATCCGTGCGCAACATCCCGACGCGGAACTCTTCTTCATCACCGGAGCTGACGCGGTCGCGGAAATCATGCAATGGAAAGACGCCGACAAAATGTGGGATCTGGCCCACTTCGTGGCCGTGACCCGCCCCGGGTACTCATCGCCGGAAGGGGTGAAACTGCCGGAAGGCAAGGTCGATACGTTGGAAATACCGGCACTGGCGATTTCCTCGACCGATGTGCGGCGACGTGCGGAGCATGGGGAGCCTGTTTGGTACCTCGTACCGGACGGCGTGGTGCAATATATTGGCAAGCACGGACTGTACCGGTAAATTTCAGGTGAACACGCGCGGGTGAGACGGTCTGCGCAGATGGTTAATATGGGTCACGTCCACTTGACGCGAAAACAGACGTTTGGAGACATGGTGAGCGCAATCCTTGAAGGAAAGCCGGATAAAAACCTTATCCTTGTCACAGGCAGAACACATCCGAAACTGGCGGCGGAAGTCGCCGAACAACTTGGCATTGATGTTCTGGAAACCACAGCATACGACTTCGCCAACGGCGAAATGTACGTGCGCTACACCGAATCCGTGCGTGGCGCGGACGTGTTCGTACTGCAAAGCCACGCAGCCCCGATCAACCAATCGATTATGGAACAGCTCATCATGATTGATGCGCTCAAGCGTGCATCCGCGCGTTCCATCACCGCGGTCTGCCCACTGCTTGGCTACTCGCGCCAAGACAAGAAGCATCGCGGCCGCGAGCCCATTTCCTGCCGTCTCATGTTCGACCTGCTGAAGACCGCAGGTGCCGACCGCATCATGAGTGTCGACCTGCATGCGGCGCAGTCCCAAGGCTTCTTCGACGGTCCTGTCGACCACCTTATCGCTATGCCGGTGCTGGTCGACTACATTCGCGACCGTTTCTCCAACCAGCTTGACAATGTTGCCGTCGTCTCTCCGGATGCGGGCCGCATTCGTGTTGCGGAGCAGTGGGCGCAGCGTCTTGGCGGTGGTCCGCTCGCATTCGTCCACAAGACGCGTGACATCACCCGTCCGAACCAAGCGGTCGCCAACCGAGTCGTGGGCGATGTCGAAGGTAAGGACTGCGTGCTCGTCGACGATCTCATCGATACCGCCGGAACCATTGCCGGTGCATGCAGCGTGCTTAAGGATGCCGGTGCCAAGTCGGTGACTGTCGTCGCCACACATGGCGTGCTGTCTGGTCCCGCCGTCGAACGTTTGAAGAACAGCGGAGCCCGCGAAGTCGTGCTTACCGACACCGTGCCGATTCCTGAAGAGAAGCGTTGGGACGGTTTGACCGTGCTGTCGATCGCGCCGCTGCTGGCCAGCGCCATCCGTGCTGTGTTCGAAGACGGCTCTGTGGCTGAGTTGTTCGACACATATCCGGAGCATCACGGACAGGGCTTCTTGTTCGCCTGATGACGCGTTGCACGGGCATGCTTAGCGTACGTTCCGCATGTTTGTGGGGTAACTCCCATATCAGTGAAGCGAGTACCGTTGTTTAAGGTGCGCATAACACTTTTTGTGCACCTTAAACAACGTTTTTTACTAGTGCGACACGTCGAGACACGCGGTGTTGGCGACATGTGGCATAATAGACACTTGGCGGTAACCGCAAGGTTTTCCGCCATTCCCCCATGGTGTAATGGCAGCACACGGGTCTTTGGAACCCTTTGTCTTGGTTCGAGTCCAGGTGGGGGAGCCCATTCTCAGACGGCTCTGCGGCGAATGCCGCAGAGCCAATTTTTTTTTATTTTTCTTGAGCGCACTTAGAGGAGTGTATGCCCGGTAACATAACTTTATGTGAGCATATACGAACAAACATGATCATTATCTTTCAGTGAAGGCTAATGCCGTTCATTTTTACTAAGCGTTTTTGAGACGAACTTAGGGTTTTCGCCAAAGAAGGATTCTCTTTGCTTTTCAACGATATGCCACCTTTTTTGTAATGTTTTAGGGGTATAAAATTTATCTTTAGGGTGTTCTAAAGTGTTTGAAATATCTGAAGTTATCCACTTATCCACAAGAATCAAATGTCAACTTGACGGGGGATGGCTTTTGTGCCTTAATGGTTCTTACACCCCCTCTCAACGATGAGTCGGGCGAATAAGAAAGGGATTCATCATGGATGATTCATGTGAAAATGATGTTCCGCCGCCGGAGGCTAACGAGCCCTTCTCGGAGGTTCCACCTTCTGACCAGGGATCAGCGGCCAATGCGAAGCGCGCTGATAAAAGTGGGAAGAAACGCGAGGGAGAAAACCTGACAGAGTGGGAAAGGATATCTCTTGAGCTTGGCAGAAAGCCGGTTTTCGATTACGATAAAACGCTTCCCTCGTATGATGGGTTTCTTAATTCAGATCTTTTCGGCAGGAAAATACCATTCCATTACATCCAGATAATGCCTGGGCCGTGCGATGCTGAATTTGCCTACTCCATGAACATGTTCGCGGCGCAGTTGATCTGCAATGTTGTCGATATCTTCCGTGGCAGGCAGAAAGAAGCACGCGTGGAAAGGGTATTGAGCGAGGCCTGCATGAGAAAGCTGAGAAATGCCTCCGCTCAGATCGCAGCACAGATGAAGAAGGATGTGAGGATATACGCGCAGTTGGGTCTGCTTCCGATCACCGTATATTACGTTGACAGCTGGTTGGTCTCTCCGACATGCTTCGAAAGCACCGTGCTGATGGGCATTGGAGGACGAAGGCTGTGCAGCAATTTGAAGTGCGTCCTCAAGGGATCTGCTTGGAAGTGCGAAGTCGCTGATTTCGGCGTGTGACGTATAACAAGTAACCATTCAAAACCCTTGGAATTGGCTGAATTCAGCCGTTTTCAAGGGTTTTCAGCGTGCCTTGAGCATACTGCAACTACTATAGGGACTCATGTTGAGAGAATTTGTACCGGAACCTGCGTATAGCACTACGGATGAGGATACCGTTTTCGCACTGCTCTCCAGACGCGCTAAACGTGATCCTGATGATCTCATCGCCCAATGGCAGGACGACGAGACTCGTCGATGGCATGACGTTACGGCGGGGGAGATGCTTGAGCGTGTGCGCGCGGTTGCGAAAGGTCTTCTTGGCCTAGGGGTCAAGGCCGGAAGCATGGTAGTCATCTATTCGCCTACCTGCTACGAATGGGGAGTCATCGATTTTGCCTGCGCCGCAATCGGCGCGGTAAGCGTGCCCGTGTATGAAACCGATTCCGCCAGGCAGGCCGCGTCCATCATCGAAGAGGTGGATCCGATCATCGCCTTTGCCGGTGATTTCGCGCATACACAAACGCTTGAACAGATTCGCGATGAGCACAGCAGCCTGCGCTACGTCTTCAACTTCAAGGCGGATGGTCTTGATGCCGTTGCTGATTTTGGAGAAGGTGTCGGCGAGGACACGCTCGATCAGGTGATTTCCAGGGTCAAGGCCGATGACATGCTCACCATTGTGTACACGTCTGGTTCCACTGGCAAGCCCAAGGGAGCGATGCTGTCTCACCGGAATTTCACGCATATCGTGCTGAACGGCTACATCATTCTCGATGAAATGCTATATCAGCCGAATCGTCTGATGTTGTTCCTGCCGTTGGCGCACTGCTTCGCTCGCTATATTCAGTATGTTGCGATTGGCGGGCAGGGGGTGGTCGGCTATCTGCCCGGAGCCAAGCATCTGCTTGCCGATCTGCGTAGCTTCAAGCCGACCTATCTGCTGGGAGTTCCCCGTGTGTTCGAGAAAGTGTATAACGCGGCTTCGCAAAAGGCCGGAGCGGGTATTCGTGGAAGAGTGTTCGCCAAGGCTTTCGATCATTTTGTGCAATGGTCGAAGGACGAGCAGGAAACCGGACGCCATTCCATTGTGGCTCGTGCCGAACATTCGTTCTTTATGTCTGTCATAGGCAAATCCATTCGTTCTGCTTTGGGTCCGAACATGAGATATCTGGCTTGTGGCGGCGCTCCTTTGAACGTCGATCTCGCCCATTTCTTCAACGGTATGGATGGCATTACCTTCATTCAGGGCTATGGCATGACGGAAACCGCCGCTCCCATGATTGTCAACTGGCAGGACGCCAACCGCGTCGGTTCCGTAGGCAAGCCCGGGCCGGGCATGGGCGTGCGCACCGATGACGACGGCGAACTGCAGGTGATGGGCCCCAACGTGTTCCTTGGCTACTACAAGAAGCCGGAGCTGACAGCCGATGTCAAGATGGCTGATGGCTGGCTGAAGACCGGCGATTTGGGAACCATCGACGACGACGGATTCGTGTACATTACGGGTCGCAAGAAGGATATCATCATTACGGCCGGCGGTAAGAACGTCAGTCCGGCACCTATGGAAGATGTCATCAACACTTGCCCGATCGTGTCGCATGGTGTGGTGGTCGGTGATGGCAAGCCGTTCATCGGAGCTTTGATTGAGCTTGATCAGGAGATGGTTCGTTCCTGGCTTGCACAGCAGGGACTTGATAGCAACATGCCCATGGAGCAGATCGCGAAGAACGATGCCGTGCGCGCATTCATTCAGCAGTATGTCGAAAAGGCGAATGCGAATGTCTCTCGTGCTGAATCCGTTCGCAAGTTCGAAATCCTCGACGAGGAGTTCAGCCAGGAGAAGGGCACTCTGACGGCGAGCCTGAAAGTTGTCAGGCCGAAGGTGCTTAAGCGGTACGAAAATGTCATCGACAATGTGCTGTATGCGCCGAAGCCATCCAACAAACCGCTGCCAAAGACGGTGCAGATTCTTGACCGAACCACCGAAACGGTCAAGCAGGCTTCCGAATCCATGCGTCAGGCTTCCGAATCCGTAAGTCCGAAGGTTCGGCAGGCATTTGATACCATGCAGGAGAAAATTAAGAAGCAGACCGAAGACGCCGGCGAGTTCCAAACGCCGGAAGACTCATCGGAAACTGAGGAAACAACCATGAACGAGGAGCGATAATCTTGGCAATTCGTGAGATTCGAGTCGTACCTGATCCGGTGCTACGTACCCCCTGTGATCCTATCAAGGAAATTACGCCGGCCGTGCGTCATCTGGTACAGGATCTGCTTGATACCGTTGACGATCCAGGAAGGGCTGGCTTGTCAGCTAATCAGATTGGCGTGAATCTGAGGGCATTTTCCTATAACATCAACGGCAAGATCGGGTATGTGCTCAACCCTGTCCTCGAAGAGACCAGCGGTGAACAATACGGAGATGAGGGATGCCTGTCTGTGCCGGGATTGTGGTACAAGACCCGTCGCGCTGATTACGCTCGTGTGCGTGGCATCGATTTGGAAGGCAAGACGGTCGTGCTGGAAGGTCATGGCATTATGGGCCGCATGTTGCAGCATGAAACCGATCACTTGAACGGTCATGTCTATCTTGATCGTTTGGAGAAAGAGGAACGCCGAGAGGCGATGCGCTACATGCGCAATCACCACAAGTGATTGTTCGCATCTCACCGATATGACGACTTGGGGTCACGTCTTTGCGAAAAGACGTGACCCCATGGTATTTTATGCCTTGTGTGCCATCCGGCGAAGGGCTTTGTCGTGAAAGTCCTGAGCCACCCAATATTGTCAACCGGCATACAACCAATTCGCGTCATGTTCGCGACGACCTGTGTCGGTCGGCCGACGCCGCAAGGCTTTGGCTGCACGCAGGAACGCATGACCAGGCAAGAACCGACAGAAAGAGGTAGTAATACCATGGCTCAGATCAATATGAGCGACATGCTGAAGGCAGGCCTGCACTTCGGCCACCAGACCCGTCGTTGGAATCCGAAGATGAAGCAGTTCATCCTCACCCAGCGCAACGGCATCCACATCATCAACCTGTTCAAGTCGCTCGACATGATCGACAAGGCCTACGACTTCATCAAGGCTACCGTCGCTCACAACGGCACCGTGCTGTTCGTCGGCACCAAGAAGCAGGCTCAGGAAGCCGTTTCCAATCAGGCTGTCCGCGTGAACATGCCGTACGTTTCCGAGCGTTGGCTCGGCGGTATGCTGACCAACTTCCAGACCGTGTCCAAGCGCGTCTCCCGTCTCAAGGAACTCGAAGAGATGGACTTCACCGACGTGCGTGGTTCCGGTCTGACCAAGAAGGAACTGCTGCTTCTCGAGCGCGAGAAGGACAAGCTGGCTAAGCAGCTGGGCGGTATCCGCAACATGAACCGTACTCCGTCCGCCATGTTCGTGGTTGACGTTAACAAGGAAGCTTTGGCCGTTGAGGAAGCTCACAAGCTGGGCATTCCGGTCGTTGCCATCGTCGACACCAACGCTGATCCGGAGTCCGTCGAGTACCCGATCGCAGCCAACGATGACGCCATCCGCGGCATCGAACTGCTGACCAGCCTCATGGCTGACGCAGTGGCCGAAGGCCTGCTGGAGCGTTCCGGCAAGGCCGCTAAGGCTGAGGGCGAGACCGAGCAGCCGATGGCCGCTTGGGAGAAGGAGCTCCTCACTGAGGGCGCTCCGGCCGCCGATGCACCGGCTGAAGCCGAAGCCGAAGCTGAAGGCGAAGCCAAGGCTGAGTGAAAATATCCACTATGATGGGAGGTGTTGTGCCTCCCATCATATGGGGCATCACTATTTTTCAGAGGAGACAAATCAATGGCAGCAATCACTGCAGCTCTGATCAAGCAGGTGCGCGAGGAAACTGGCGCCGGCATGATGGACGTTAAGAAGGCTCTGACCGAGGCTGAGGGTGACGTGGCTCGCGCCAAGGAAATCATCCGCGCCAAGGGCATCCAGGCCGCTGGCAAGCGCGAAGGTCGCAAGGCTCAGGAAGGCACCATCGCCTCCCAGGTCGTGGAATCCGCCAATGGCCAGACCGGTTACGCCGTCGAACTGAATTCCGAGACCGACTTCGTGGCCAAGACTCCGAAGTTCGTGGAGTTCGCTAACAGCGTGCTCGAAGACGCCGTCAAAGCCGAGGCCGCTTCTGTGGACGAAGTGCTGGCAGCCGCTTCCGGCGAAGCCACCGTGAAGGAAGCCGTCGAAGAGGCGGCCGCTCTGTTCGGTGAGCACGTCAAGGTCGGCCAGTTCGCCAAGGTCGAGGGTCCACACGTTGAGATCTACGCCCACAAGAAGTCCGCTGAGATGCCGCCGAGCATCGTGGCCATGATCGCCACCGATGAGGCCGGCGCTGCTGTGGCTCACGAAGCCGCTCTGCAGATTTCCGCAATGGGTGCCCAGTGGCTGACCCGCGAGGACGTTCCGACCGATGTGGTCGAGTCCGAGCGCCGCGTGGCCACCGAGAAGTCCTTGGCCGAAGGCAAGCCGGAGAAGATCGTTCCGAAGATCGTGGAAGGCCGTCTCAATGCCTTCTACAAGGAGAACGTCCTGCTCGAGCAGTCCTATGTCAAGGATCCGTCCAAGACCGTTGGCGACCTGTTCAAGGAAGTCGGCGGCGCAGCCGTGGCTTTCGCTCGTGTCGAGGTCGGCAAGGGCGAGGCTGAGTGAATTCGGCTTCAATGGTGAATCCGTGCGTTAGACGCTAGAGATTCCATGAGGTTGGCCATCATCCACAGGGTGATGGCCAACTTTGTTTTCTTCTCGACGCTGTGTCGTTGCGGTGTGGTGTCTGTGTTTGCCGATACTCTTGAGAGCGGTAAATTTCGTGAGTTCTCGGGCAAGAAAGGCTTTTCATGACTGGCGAAAACACTGGTGATAATCCACGCAGAGTGCTGCTCAAACTATCCGGAGAGGCGTTTGGCGGCGGCAAAGTCGGCATTGACACGTCCGTCATCCGCCGTATCGCTGAGGAAATCGTTCCCGCGGTGCAGCAGGGCGTTCAGGTCGCCATCGTCGTCGGAGGCGGCAACTTCTTCCGCGGCGCGGAACTTCAACAGGCTGGAATCGACCGCTCCCGCGGCGATTATATGGGCATGCTGGGCACGGTGATGAATTGCCTCGCTCTGCAGGACTTCTTGGAGCAGGAGGGACAGGCCACGCGCGTGCAGACCGCCATCACCATGGGTCAGGTCGCCGAGCCGTACATTCCGCTCAAGGCCATTCGTCATCTGGAGAAGGGCCGTGTCGTGATTTTCGGCGCTGGTGCCGGTATGCCGTATTTCTCCACTGACACTGTGTCCATTCAGCGTTCTTTGGAAATCCATTGCGATGAGGTGCTGATGGGCAAGAACGGCGTGGACGGCGTTTATACCGCCGATCCTCGTAAGGACGAGAACGCCAAGCGTTTCGCCACATTGAGCTATAATCGTGCCCTCGTCGACAATCTCGCCGTTATGGATGCATCCGCGCTTTCCATGGCCCGCGACAACAAGCAGCGCATCCGTGTTTTCGGGCTCGAAGGCAATGGCAATGTGACCCGCGCCCTTCTCGGTGAGGAAATCGGAACCATGGTTTCCACCGCGGAGTCCACACTCGCTGAATAACGACATTCAACGTCGAATATCGATCAAACAACCAACAACAAGGAGTACAAATGGCAACTATTGTCGAACAGGCCAAGGCACAGATGGCCAAGTCCGTGGAATCCACCAAGGAGAACTTCTCCGGCATTCGTACCGGCCGCGCGAATCCGGCGCTGCTCAACGGTATCACCGTTGATTATTATGGAGCTCCGACCCCGCTGAAGGCCGTCGCCACCATCGGCGTGCCGGAACCGCGTACCCTGTCCGTCACTCCGTTTGACGCGTCCCAGGCCAATGCCGTCGAGAAGGCGTTGCGTGATTCCGATCTGGGCGCCAGCCCGCGTCGCGACGGCAACGTCATTCGCCTGACCATGCCGGAGCTGACCGAGGAACGTCGCAAGGAATATGTCAAACTCGCCAAGGGCAAGGCGGAAGATGGCAAGGTCGCAGTGCGCAACATCCGACGCAAGGCCAAGGAATCCCTTGACAAGGCCATCAAGGACGGCGAGATGGGTGAGGACGAGGGCGATCGTCTGCTCAAGGAGCTCGACAAGATCACCAAGCAGACCACTGATGAACTTGATACCCTGCTCGAAGCCAAGCAGAAGGAGATCATGGAGGTCTGAGAGACCTTCATCTCCTGAAAAGAATCGACGCACAGCCAGACAGGGAACATGATGGAACATCAGGAACAGCTCGAAAAAGAAACCGAAGAGGCCATCAACGCCATCAACAAGAAGACGGGGCGTAATATGCCGCAGGCCATCGCCACAGGGGCGGTGCTCGTCATCCTCATCTTGGCGTGTCTGCTGATCAGCATTGACTTGTTCGTCTATCTGGTTGTGCTGTTCATGGTGCTTGCCCTTTGGGAGCTGCGCGTCGATTTCGCCACTGCGGGACTTCATATTCCCGTGGCGGTGTTGTGGGTATGTTCGGCGGCGACGTTGCTGTCCACCTATTACAGCGAACGTCATATCGTCGCCATGACGGTATGCGTGCTGGTGTCTTTGGTGGTCGTAGCGATCGCCGCCAGCGCTAAAGTGACGTTCGGCAGCCGCATCTCTCTGGCCGTGGCGGATAAGCTTTCCCACACCGATGCAGGCGCAAGACTTGAATCCTCCTTCAACCATGAGCAGGGAGAGGTAAGCCATAGCAGGCTGAGCCATGTCGCGGTCTCCATGTTCACCGTGCTGTACATTCCGCTTCTGGCTTCCTGCCTCATCATGCCGTTGACATTCAATGATCATCCCGTCGCGCATGCTATTATGATGGTATTCATGCCCGCGTTGAGCGATACCGGTGGTTTGTTCGCCGGGGCATGGCTGGGCAAGCACAAGCTAAGCCCCCGCATTTCGCCGAAGAAATCGTGGGAGGGTCTTGCAGGTTCCATTCTGTTCTCCATGATCGGATCTTTTGCCGTGATGTTCTGCACGTACGGGTCGGATGTGTGGATTTCCCGCTGGTGGGTCCCTGTCGTGGCCGGTTTCATGATCGGCATCGCCGGAACGTTTGGCGATTTGTGCGCATCCATGTTGAAGCGAGATATCGGCATCAAGGACATGGGACACCTGCTTAAGGGACACGGTGGCGTGATGGATCGTGTGGATTCCATTCTGCTGTGCGCGCCGTTCGTGTGCGTGCTGCTGTGGGCAACTGGAATGTGAGAAAGGCAAACACAAGCATGAGCGACTCCGTGAATTCCACGAAGGATTTGCCGGAAACCGGTATTACTCCAGGAGGCACTACCGGTGCCTTCCGCGACGTGCTTTCCAAAGATCATGCGCGTCGAGGCAAGCCGCCGCTGCATTTTGCTGATATGACTGAAGACGAACGTATCGCGAAAGCCAAGGATCTTGGACTTCCGAAATTCAGAGTCAAGCAGCTTGCCAATCATTACTATGGGCATTTCGACGTCGCTGCCGAAGAGTTCTCTGACTTTCCTGCAGCGAAACGAGCCGAAGCCGCAGAGGCGTTTTTCCCAACGCTCATTACCGAAGTGACCCGTCAAGTGGCCGATGAGGGCACTACTATCAAAACGCTATGGCGTCTGTTCGACGGTTCTCTTATTGAGTCCGTGCTCATGCGGTATCCCACCCGCACCACCTTATGCATTTCCAGCCAGGTAGGCTGTGGAATGGGCTGCCCGTTCTGTGCCACAGGTCAATTGGGTCTGACGAGAAACATGTCGGCAGGCGAGATTCTGGAACAGGTTCGTGTGGCCGCGAAAGCCATGCACGACGGCGAAGTCGCTGGTGGTCTCGGGCGCCTGAGCAACATCGTGTTCATGGGCATGGGCGAACCTATGGGCAATTACAAGTCCGTATTGAGCGCTGTACGCCAAATCAGCGCCATGCCACCTGAAGGTTTCGGCATTTCGGCACGCAACATCACCGTCTCCACGGTCGGTGTGGTACCAGGTATCAAGAAACTCACGGCAGAAGGCATTCCGGTGCGTTTGGCCGTGTCCTTGCACGCTCCGAGCGATGAGTTGCGAGACGAGCTCGTTCCAATGAACAAGCGTTTCAATACTACGCAGGTGCTTGATGCGGCACATGACTATTACTTGGCTTCGAAACGTCGCGTAAGCATCGAATATGCTCTGATGCGCGGTATCAATGATCAAGCCGAGCATGCCAAATTACTTGCTAAGCGATTGAACCATTACGGTGACAATTGGGCTCATGTCAATCCGATTCCGCTCAATCCCATCGAAGGATCGAAATGGACCGCTTCGAAGCCTGAGGATGAACAGCAGTTCCTTGATATCCTTCATAAAGCAGGCATTACTGCGACGTTGCGAGACACACGCGGGCAGGATATCGATGGTGCATGCGGGCAGCTCGCAGCTAAGGAACAAGATTAGATTTCAAGGAAAGATGCTTGTTCTGTCCGCTACTCGGACTTCCGACGAACATGCGTAACGTAAAACGGTTACTCTTGCATTCGTTGCACACATGATTATGCGCGAAGGAGTAAAACAGCATGTCACTGGCAGTCCGAGTCATTCCATGTCTTGATGTTGATGCGGGACGAGTAGTCAAGGGCGTGCATTTCGAGAATCTTCGCGATGCCGGCGATCCGGTTGAACTTGCCGCGGAATACTACCGTCAGGGTGCCGACGAACTGACTTTCCTCGATGTGACCGCTTCGAGCTCGCATCGGCAGACCATGGTCGATGTGGTGAGTCGAACTGCCGAACAGATTTTCATCCCATTGACCGTGGGTGGAGGCGTACGTGCCCCTGAAGATGTGGATTCTCTGCTGCGTTGCGGAGCTGACAAGGTAGGAGTCAACACTGCGGCCATCAATGATCCGACGCTGATTGGCCGTGTCGCAGAACGATTCGGCAACCAAGTGCTCGTATTATCCGTCGATGCACGCCGTGAGCAGGGCGAGCGACACACTCAGTCGGGCTTTGAAGTAACCACCATGGGAGGCCGCAAATCCACCGGCATTGACGCTATCTGGTGGGTCAAGCGTGCTCAGGAGTTGGGCGCGGGGGAGATCCTGCTGAATTCCATGGACGCGGATGGTACCCAACAGGGTTTTGACTTGGAAATGATTAAAGCCGTGCGTAAGGAAGTGAAGATTCCGATCATCGCTTCCGGAGGTGCGGGCAAGGCTGCCGATTTCCCCCCGGCGATCGAAGCCGGAGCGGATGCCGTGTTGGCCGCGTCGATCTTCCATTACGGCAAAGTCACCATCGGCGAAGTCAAGGATGCCATCAAGGCCGCCGGCTATACCGTGCGATGAAAGCCGAAAACCGCAAAACAGGCGAATAACGTAATCAATAATCGAAGAAACAAATCAATAACACCATCATGACCAACGAAGCATACGACAACAGCACTATTCTTGACCCACGAATCGCAGAACGTCTCAAGAGGGACGATAAAGGACTGGTGGCAGCCGTCATCCAGCAATTCGACACCAAAGAAGTGCTGATGGTCGGCTACATGAACGACGAAGCCATACGACGCACCCTGATGACTGGTCGCGTCACGTTCTGGTCGAGGTCCAGGCAGGAGTACTGGCGCAAGGGAGACACTTCCGGACATGCCCAGTATGTGAAGTCCTTCGCACTGGATTGCGATGGGGATGCCATTCTGGTTGAAGTCGATCAAGTGGGAGCGGCCTGCCATACCGGCAAACGATCCTGCTTCGAAGAAGGCGGGCAACTGCCCGTGGTCGTAGGATACCGTACCAAGGAACAGGAGGGCCAGCGATGAGTGAATGCAGCGTACAAGCACTCAAGTGGGGCGCCACCTGGCCGAGTCGCGAACAATTCCACGAATTGGCTGATCAGGGATATCGTGTGATTCCGATTGTGCGCCGACTTCTGGCTGATTCGTTGACTCCTGTCGGATTCTATGAACGCCTTGCTGCAGGACGTTCCGGCACATTCATTCTTGAATCCGCGGAATTTGGCGGCACGTGGAACAGATACAGCTTCATCGGTGTGAATTCCATGGCTCAGTTGCGTTCCAACAACGGCAAGGCCGATTGGTTGGGTCAGGTTCCCGCAGGCGTGCCTACCGAAGGCGATGTGATGGAAGTCGCGCATGCTGCGCTGAAAACACTGAAAGCGCCGCATGTCGAAGGACTGCCGAACCTGACCAGTGGTCTGGTCGGTACCGTCGGTTGGGATGCGATTCGCCATTGGGAACCGACCTTGCGTGCCGAGGCGCCGAACGAGACCGGGCAGCCGGAAACAGTTCTGGCATTGGCCACGGATATTGCTGTGGTCGACCATGTGTCCGGATCGGTATGGATGATCGCCAATGCGGTGAACGTAGACGATCGATCCACCCGTGCCGATGCGGCATACGACGAGGCGGTGGCGCGATTGGATGATATGCAGCGTAAGGCCGCCACGCCTGTCGAAGGTGAAGCTCGCGTCAATGTGTTGGATGAGACCATTAGCCAGCCCGAGCTTCGTTTCCGTACGGAGAAGAGCGATTATGAGCGTTCCGTTGAAATCGCCAAGCAGCACATCATCGATGGTGACGTGTTCCAGGTGGTCATTTCCCAGCGTCTTGACATTGATTCGCCAGCCGATCCATTCGACGTGTACCGCGTGCTTCGTACGCTCAACCCCAGCCCATACATGTATTTCATGTCGTTGACCGATGCGCAGGGGCGTGACTTCAACGTTATTGGATCCAGCCCGGAAACGCTGATCAAAGTGGACAATGGCCATGCCATGACCTTCCCGATTGCCGGTTCGAGGCCTCGTGGCACCACTATTGAGGAAGACGAGCAACTTGCCAAGGATCTGCTTGCCGATCCAAAAGAACGTAGCGAACACATCATGCTCGTTGATCTTTCCCGCAATGATCTGAGCCGTGTATGTCTTCCGGAAAGCGTGGAAGTCGTATCCTTGATGGATATCAAACGATTCAGCCACATTATGCACATCTGTTCGACCGTTACCGGGCGAGTTAACCCCGACATGACGTCGTTCGATGTGTTCACGTCGGCATTCCCAGCCGGAACGCTTTCCGGTGCGCCAAAACCACGTGCCATTGAAATCATCGACGAGCTTGAGCCCGCAGATCGTGGCATTTATGGCGGCACTGTCGGCTATTTCGATTTTTCAGGCAACCTCGATATGGCAATCGCCATTCGAACGGCATTCATCCGCGACCATGAAGCGAGCGTGCAGGCCGGAGCCGGAATCGTACTTGATTCCGTGCCGGCCAGTGAGTGGCAGGAGACTCGCAACAAGGCCGAGGCCAGCGTCGAAGCGGTGCAGATCGCCTCGCAGCTTCGCCAGTTGTGAGTCAAATCAAGCTAACCAATCGAGTAAAATGCTGAAAGGAACACCATGTCTGTACTCGATGAGCTGGTGGCGGGAGCTGTCGAAGACCAACGAGCACGTGAACAGAACATTTCCCTTGATGAGGTGAAGCGTCAGACATTCGAAGCGCCGGCCCCTATTGATGCGCGACAGTGGCTGAAAAAAGCGGATGGCATTCCGGTGATCGCGGAGATTAAAAGGGCTTCGCCATCGAAAGGGAACCTTAGCGACATTCCTGATCCTGCCGCATTGGCCAGGGAATACGAAAAAGGAGGTGCCAGCGCGATTTCCGTGCTGACCGAAGGTCGTCGATTCCTTGGATCGCTTGACGATTTCGATAAGGTCCGTGCAGCCGTGAAAATTCCAGTGTTGCGCAAGGATTTCATTGTCACGGAATACCAGATTTGGGAGGCACGGGCGCATGGCGCCGATTTGGTGCTGCTGATTGTTGCCGCGTTGGATGACGACAAGCTCAAGTCTTTGCTTGAACTGGCGCATAGCCTCAATATGACGGTGCTGGTCGAAACGCACACTCGCGAGGAGATTCAGCGCGCGATCAATGCCGGAGCGCGAGTCATCGGCATCAATGCACGAAATCTCAAGGATCTCAAGGTCGATGTGAACAAATACAACGAGCTTGCCGCCGATTTGCCGGACGATGTGATCCGCGTAGCGGAATCTGGAGTGTTCGGATCGGTGGAACTTGAGGATTATGCCCGCGCCGGAGCCGACGCGGTGCTGGTTGGCGAAGGTGTCGCAACCGCATCCAACCATGAACAGGCTGTGGAGCGACTAGTAAAGGCAGGAGCAAGAGTGAAAGCATCCGAACAAACCCCGTTGGCAAGTCATGAAGGACCGTATTTCGGTCAGTTCGGTGGACGCTATGTGCCGGAAGCGCTGATTACAGCGCTTGACGAGCTTGAACGTGTCTACGAGGAAGCCAAGGCTGATCCGGAATTTCATAAGGAACTGGCTCGATTGAACCAGCAGTATGTCGGTCGTCCGTCACCGTTGACCGATGCGCCGCGCTTTGCCGAGCGTCTGAGGGAAAAGACTGGTCTTGACGCCCGCGTGTTCCTCAAGCGTGAGGATTTGAACCACACTGGCGCGCACAAGATCAACAATGCACTCGGTCAGGCCCTGCTGGTCAAGCGCATGGGCAAGACTCGGGTCATTGCTGAAACCGGTGCAGGTCAGCACGGTGTCGCCACCGCTACGGTGTGCGCCATGCTTGGACTGAAGTGCCGTATCTACATGGGCCAAATCGATGCGCGTCGTCAGGCCCTGAACGTTGCACGTATGCGCATGCTTGGTGCGGAAGTCGTGGAAGTCACCTTGGGCGATCACATCCTTAAGGACGCCATCAACGAGGCTCTTCGTGACTGGGTTACCAATGTAAAAGACACTCACTACCTGCTGGGCACTGTTGCCGGTCCGCATCCATTCCCGGCTATGGTGCGCGATTTCCAGAAGATCATCGGCGAGGAAGCTAAGCAGCAGCTTCAGGATTGGTATGGTATCGATCACCCGGATGCGGTTTGTGCATGCGTCGGTGGCGGTTCCAATGCCATCGGCATCATGAATGCGTTCCTTGATGACGAACGCGTGAACCTGTACGGCTATGAGGCAGGCGGCAATGGTCCGGAATCCGGACGCCATGCCATTCGCTTCGCACCGGGAACCGGTGAACTGGGTATGTTCCAAGGTGCCAAGAGCTATCTTCTTGAGAATTCCGAAGGCCAGACCCTCGATACGTATTCCATCTCCGCTGGTTTGGACTACGCCTCTGTGGGCCCGGAGCACGCATGGCTCAAGGAAATCGGACGTGTCAATTATTCTTGGGCGACCGATGAGGAAGCCATGAGCGCTTTCAAGGATCTCTGCGAGACCGAAGGCATTATTCCGGCGATCGAAAGTTCCCATGCCGTTGCAGGCGCATACAAGGCGGCTGAGGATCTCAAGGCCAAGGGATATGAGCATCCGGTCATGATCATCAACATTTCCGGTCGTGGGGACAAGGATATGAACACTGCCGGCAAATGGTTCGGTTATCTGACCGACGAGCAAGCCAAAGCGCTCGAAGCCAATGGAGCCCAGGGCAATAACGCGGACGGCGAGTGAAAGAAGGAGTATCCATTATGACGAACGCAACAGTAACCACGCCGTCCGGGCAGCCTCTCGGCATCAGCCATAAGCCGAGTCCGACGGAAGCCATGTTCGATGAATTCAAAGCGGCGAACAAGCCTGCATTCATCGGTTATCTTCCATATGGATTCCCTGATTCTGACTATTCGTTGAAAGCATTCCGCACCATGGTTGAGCATGGCGTCGATGCCGTCGAGATTGGTCTGCCGTATTCCGATCCGGTTATGGATGGTCCCGTCATCCAAGCGGCTTCGCAGATCGCCATTGACAACGGCGAGAAAATCGCGAACGTGTTCAAAGCCGTCGAAACCGTGGCCAACGCCGGGGGAGTCCCTCTGGTGATGAGCTATTGGAACCTCATCTACCATTACGGCGTGGAACGTTTCGCACGCGATTTTGAAAATGCCGGTGGCGCCGGCCTGATTACTCCGGATCTCATTCCAGACGAGGCAGGTGAATGGATCGAAGCTTCGGACCGTCATGGACTTGACCGAATCTTCCTCGTGTCCCCGGACTCCACCGACAGCCGTTTGAAGGTCGTGGCAGGCAACGCTCGCGGCTTCGTCTATGCGGCAGCCCGTATGGGCGTCACTGGCGAACGCTCCACCATCGATGCTTCTCCGGAAGAGTTGGTGGCACGCACGCGCAATGCCGGCGCGAAGAACGTCTGCGTTGGCATCGGCGTTTCCACCGCCGAACAAGGCGCGCGAGTCGGCTCATACGCTGATGGCGTCATCGTCGGATCCGCATTGGTGCACACCATGCTTGACGAATCCGGGAAAAACGCAGTCGATGAGGCCACGGGTCTCAAGGCGTTGGCCGCCAAAGCCGAAGAGCTTGCGGACGGCGTCCATAACGCGCGTGTCGCAAAGTAAACCATTCTGACGATTTCGGTGGTCCACGCACCATATCGGATGCGTGGACTACCATCAGGAAACCATGACACTTGCATACATTCCATCGCCAACGATTTCGCAGTTTTCCATCGGTCCAGTAACGATTCATATCTATGCGTTGTGCATTTTGATGGGAATCGTCCTTGCAGTATGGATAACCACCACACGTTGGAAAAAGTTGGGTGGCAATTTCGACCAAGTGCTTGATATCACTCTGGTCAGCGTGCCTGCGGGCATTATCGGCGCACGACTTTATCACATCATCACCACGCCTGAACGTTTCTTCGGACCGGATGGCGACTGGGCGGAAATGTTCCGCATTTGGAATGGCGGACTTGGCATCTGGGGCGGCGTGCTGTTCGGAGCGCTGGCCGCATGGGCATGGTGCCGTCATAAGCACTATCCAATGGCCTTGCTGGCTGACGCCATCGCTCCGGGCCTGTTGGTAGCGCAGGCTGTTGGGCGTTTGGGCAACTGGTTCAACCAGGAACTGTATGGCGCTCCGACAACGCTTCCATGGGGTTTGAAACTCAACATGGAAGGCACTGCCATCGGGCATAGCGAACAGTGCTATGACGGAGCCACATGCCCGAGTGGCACGCTGTTCCATCCGACGTTCTTGTACGAGATGATCTGGAACCTCATCGGCGCCGCGATTATCGTATACATCGGTTCCAAAGCCATGAAGAAACTCAAGGCAGGTTCCCTGTTTGCCGTGTACATCATGTGGTACACCCTGGGACGCACTTGGATTGAATCCCTGCGTATCGATTATGCGCACGAATTCTTGGGCGTGCGCATCAATGTGTGGGTCTCCATGGCGGTGTTCGTGCTCGGCGCGGTGTCATTCATCGTCGTGCAGCAAATGGGCAAAGACACTGACCTGTTGGCGGAGAAGCTTCGTACCGTCACCGAAATCGAGCAGCGTCTTGAAAACGGTGAATCGGAGGATTCTTCGGATTCCGTGGTGTCTTTCCCCGAGCAAACGGTTGATGAAATCAAAACCAACGATGCCGAAACTGTCTCGAATACCGACAAGCAGCCCGGCATCAAATAACAGCAAGTCGATTACCTTTCATAGAATAAGAGCCATGACTATTCAAATCGCACCAAGCATCCTGTCCGCTGATTTCTGCAACCTTGAGCGCGACCTCAAGGCCATCTCCAATGCAGATCTCGTTCACGTCGACGTGATGGATCATCATTTCGTTCCGAATCTGACCTTGGGCGAGCCGATTGTGGCTCGTATCTGCGAAGTCACCGATCTTCCGGTCGACGTGCATCTGATGATCGAGGACCCGGATCGTTGGGCACCCGAATATGCCAAGTTGGGCGCTGCATCCGTAAGCTTCCACATGGGGGCAACCCACGCTCCGGTGCGTCTGGCGCGCCAGCTGCGCGAGATGGGTTGCAAGGCTTGCTTCGCGGTGCGTCCGGCCGAACCTGTCGAGCCGATTTTCGATATTCTCGACGAATTCGACATGATTCTTATCATGACCGTCGAGCCCGGCTTCGGTGGCCAGAAGTTCCTTGACAACCAGATGGCCAAGGTACGTCGTCTGCGTGACGAGATTACCCGTCGCGGCCTCGCCACCAAGATTCAGGTCGATGGCGGTGTCAGCCCGAAGACCGCGCACATTGTAGCCGAGGCCGGTGCCGACGTACTGGTCGCAGGTTCCGCCGTGTATGGTGCCGAGGATCCTGCGGAAGCCATTGATTCCATCCGTGAGAAGGCTGAAGCCGCATTCAAGGCCTGAACCTACCAATATTTCGAGGATAGATACGAATAATGAAGACTTTTGAATCCCTCTTTGCTGAATTGAGCGAGAAGGCCGCAGCCAAGCAGGCTGGCTCGCTGACTGTCGACGAACTGGGCAAGGGCACGCATTTCATCGGCAAGAAGATTGTCGAAGAGGCGGGCGAAACCTGGATCGCAGCTGAGTACGAAGGCGCCGATCGTACTGCGGAAGAGATGAGCCAGCTCATCTACCATCTGCAGGTCATGATGATCGACCGAGGCATCACACTCGAAGACATCTACAAGAATCTGTGAGTTTTTGGCCGTGCCATAGGAGGCGTGGCCTTTTTGGGAGGGAAAATGCTGAGAATCGCCGTGCCCAACAAGGGCATGCTGTCCGAACCTGCATGGAACATGCTGGCCGAGGCCGGCTATCGCCTGAGGAGCAATCCGCGTCAGCTGGTTGTGGAGGATCCCGACAATGACGTGGAGCTGTTCTACCTGCGTCCGCTCGATATCGCTGTCTACGTTGGCCGAGGCACCATCGACGTCGGCATTACCGGTCATGATCTGCTGCTCAACTCCGGTACGGATGCCAAGGAGCATATGGAGCTTGGCTTTGGCGCTTCAACGTTCCGTTTTGCAGCCCCCAATGATTCTCCGATTAGCAAGCTCGAAGATATCGAAGGTAAGCGCGTCGCCACCAGTTTCGACAAGCTTGTGCATGATTATCTGGCTGAGCATGGCATCAACGCTGAAACCGTACACCTTGATGGTGCCGTCGAATCGTCAGTGCAACTCGGTGTGGCTGATTTGATCGCCGACGTGGTATCCACGGGCACCACGCTCCGTAACGCCGGCCTGCGTATTTTCGCGGAACCGCTGTTGCATTCTGAAGCTGTGCTCATTCGTTCCCCGCGTCTTGCTGAAGATGATGATCGTTTGACGATTCTTAGCCGTCGTCTGCAGGGCGTGCTCACTGCTCAGCGTTACGTGCTCATGGATTACGATATTCCAGTCGAGAAGGTTTCCGCGGCTGTGGACATCACGCCTGGATTCGAAAGCCCGACGGTTTCCCCGCTTCATGACAAGCAGTGGGCGGCCGTGCGTGTCGTTGTGCCGAAGGCCAAGGTCAACCAACTCATGGACCAGTTGTATGAAGTTGGTGCTCGTGGCATAATCGTCACCGCTTTGCAGGCCTCGAGAATGTAATATTGCTCGAAGTATGAGCAAACTGATTATCAAAAAACAGTACAGTCCGGAACCGCGGGATATCTATTTCACGGTTCCGAACCTTATCAGCCTGTTGCGAATCATCTCGATTCCCTTCATCTCGGTATTGGTCTCTCGCCATGAGATGGTGCTTGCATTGATTGTGCTTGCGCTGTCGGCGGTGTCCGATGGCTTGGATGGTCTGATTGCACGCTCGTTCAATCAGGTGAGCAAAATCGGGCAGATCCTCGATCCTATTGCAGACAGATTATTGATTTTCTGCAGTATTCTCGCGCTTGGAGTCGCTGACATCATTCCATGGTGGATGCTGATCGTCGTCGGATTGCGAGATTTGATCATGGCGATTCTTGTACTGGTTTTGGCGCAGCGTGATTACGGTCCGCTGCCGGTGCATTTCGTTGGAAAAGCAGGCACCGCCATGCTGATGATTGCCATTGTCGCCTTGATTTTCGCAGATATCTGGTCTAATTCGGCTACGGATACTTTGCATTTGTGTGGTCTCGCCACCGGCATATGGGGTGTGGGATTGTACTGGCTTGCCGGCTATATTTACATACGTCAGGGAATCCAGCTTCTGAAGAACGATAAGGATTGACTCACATGATGCATGATGCTCCGGAACGTGCGTCGTTCCCGGTGTCTCCGGAGAATACGCCTACGAAGCGGCGCGCCGTTTTCTCGGCGTCCTTCGCCGGGCTGACTTCGCATCATGTGCAGCCTGATATCGTGACATCCACTTCGCGCAGAAGGCGGAATCTGGATGATGACTCATTGCGGCTTATTGACGATTTGACCAATCGTCCGATGGACGTGATGTACACGGACTCGAGGTTGGCCACCAAAACTCCGTCATTGTTTTCGGTCTGGTTCACCCGGGTTTTGGTATTCCTTATCTGCATTGCCGTAGGCACGGCGGGAAGCGTGTTCGTCCGACAGCTGAGTACCGATCCACGTAAGGAAGTACGCAAGCAACTGTCAAGTCAGTTATCTGATCAAACGAAAAACGTCGAAACCCTCACCAAAGACGTGAACGCGCTGCGAGCCCGGGTTGAGGAGGAATCGAAATCCGTGTCGAACTGGTCTCTGAACCAGACCATACAGGATGACGAAATGGTCAATGGCGTACTTCCTGTGCAAGGCGAAGGCATCACGCTCACCATCGCCAATCCAATATCGGTGAGCGGAGACAACGCGGATTCGTCACTGCCAAGGGAAAACGGCAGCCAAGTCCGTGTGGTCACGGATTCCGATCTGCAGGTGCTTGTCTCGCTGCTTTGGCAGTCCGGTGCGGAGGCGATCGCCATTAACGGGTATCGTCTCGGTGTGCAGACTTCCATACGAACGGCAGGGACGACGATCCTTATCGGCGTCAATTCCGTGCAAAGCCCCTATCGCATCGAGGCGATCGGCAATTCCAGTGCGCTTGCCAATGCGGTGAGCAAGAAAACGCAAAAACGTTTGTACGATGATTTCAAAGAAGCCGGTATCTATCCGCAGGTGAGCAGAAGCAAATCGATTACGCTGGAAGCGGCGGTGACCGGCGAAGTGACATATGCAAGGAAGGTCAAGTAATGGCAGCGGTCTTGGGACTTATCATAGGCGTGGTCATTGGCGTGTTCGTCCGGCCGGACATTCCCATTGCGCTTCAGCCGTATCTGCCGATTATGGTGCTGGCGGCGCTCGATGCGCTGCTCGGTGCCGCCCGAGCCTATTTTCAGCGTAGCTTTTCCGATAAGGTCTTCGTGATTTCCTTCTTCTCGAATGTTATTACGGCAACATTGTTGGTTTTCCTAGGCAACCAGCTTGGCGTCGGTTCCCAGCTGCAGACTGCGGTCATCGTCGTGCTCGGCATTCGAATCTTCACCAATGTGTCATCCATCCGACGTTTCATCTTCAAGGGATGACGGCGTATGAGCAGACGCAACGATGCCAACAAGGATGTACTCTCCAAGATCCACGAGCAGATCGTCAAAGACCAAAACAACGACAGCACCCAAACCGGATCGTTTCCTGTGGTCAGGCGCAAACCGAAGAGGGTTTCGCTGAATGCGAAGGCCACTCGCGCGCGCCTGTATTCAAGCGTGCTCGTAACCGTGCTTTGCGCGTTGCTGGGCTTCAGCTACGCTATCCAGCTGAACAACACGACCTCCACATATGAGACGATGAGCGAGGACGAGCTGACCAAGCTTATTAGCGAAACGAGTACGCAGGTGCAAAAGCTCGAACAGCGTAAAAGCGAACTATCCAATCAGCTTGACTCTCTGAAGGATACCGCCGACAAGAACGAGAAGGCAGCGGAAATCGCCAGGCAGAACGCTGAATCGAATGGCATTCTTTCCGGGCGTTTACCAGTATCCGGCGAAGGCGTGGTCATCCGTATTTCTAAAGGATCAAAGCGAGATATTGACGCGTCGATTTTATTCACCCTACTTGAGGAACTACGCAATAGCGGCGCGGAAGTCATTGAAATCAACGATATTCGCGTGATTACCAGTACATACATCAGCGATACGGCGGACGGTCTCGATTGCGACGGTACGAATATCAAGGCGCCGTTCATCATCAGGGCGATTGGAGACAGCGACAATCTGCAGAACGCGGTCAATCTCGCTGGAGGCGTCGGTTCACGTTTGAAAGTGAAATACGGAGCCACCGTGTCGATCGTGCCATCCGATAAGGTGGAGATCACGTCGACACGAAGCGCGCCACAATACACGTACGCGCATGTCGTCGAATAGCATCAAATACGATCCGTTAAAATATAATCGCGCTGTAGCATGCTGTTCACTCTTTCAGCGTGCCGATGTCTGCACTCAACCCTATCTTGTTCATCGTTGACATACAGTCCAGGCCTGCACATTAGTACCGCGGACCCCGATAGCAAAGGACAACTCATGGCTGAACAGACCATCTCCATTACACTCAACGGCGAAGCGAAGGAGGTGGCAGCAGATCAGACTGGCGTCCAGCTCTTCGCGGAAGACAAGAATATCATCGCAGTGCGTCTTAACGGCGAACCCCGCGACCTGTATACCGGACTGCACGACGGCGACGTCGTGGAACCGATTGCATTGGACAGCGAAGATGGCCTGGCCATCATGCGTCACTCCGCAACCCACGTTATGGCACAGGCCGTGCAGGAGATCCGTCCTGATGCCAAGCTCGGCGTCGGCCCGGTCATCAAAGACGGTTTCTATTACGATTTCGATGTCGAGACTCCGTTCACTCCTGACGATCTTAAAGAGATCGAAAAGCGCATGCAGCGCATTATCAAGTCCTCCCAGTCCTTCCGCCGCCGCGTGGTGACCGAAGAGGAGGCTCTGGCAGAAGAGTCCGATCAGCCGTACAAGATTGAACTCATCAAAGACAAGGAAGCCCACCTCGATCCAGAAGCCGCCACCGAAATCAGCGGCAAGGAACTGAGCTTCTACGACAACGTCGACCGTGACGGCAATGTGGTGTGGAAGGATCTGTGCCGCGGACCGCACCTGCCGAACACTCGCTATATCAAGGCGTTCAAGATCGAGCGTTCTGCAGCCGCATACTGGCGCGGAAGCGAAGCCAATCCGATGCTGCAGCGCATCTATGGCGCGGCTTTCGCCACTAAGGAGGACCTCAAGGCATATCAAACCCGCCTTGAGGAGGCCGCCAAGCGTGACCACCGCAAGCTCGGCGCGGAAATGGATCTGTTCTCCTTCCCGGACGAGATCGGTCCGGGCTTGGCTGTGTTCCATCCGAAGGGCGCCGCTGTGATCAACGCGATGGAGGATTACTCCCGCGAAATGCATCGCAAGCACCACTACAGCTTCGTGCAGACTCCGCACATCACCAAGGGCGGTCTGTATGAGACTTCCGGCCACCTGCATTGGTACAAGGATGGCATGTATCCGGCAATGCGTTTGGACGAGGAAAAGGATGAGAACGGCAACGTCGTCAAGCAGGGCTTCGACTACTACCTGAAGCCGATGAACTGCCCGATGCACAATCTGATCTTCAAATCCCGTCAGCGTTCCTACCGTGAGTTGCCGTTGCGTCTGTTTGAATTCGGCACGGTGTACCGCTACGAAAAGTCCGGCGAAGTGCATGGTCTGACCCGTGTGCGCGGCTTGACTCAAGACGATTCCCACATCTACTGCACCCGCGAGCAGATGAAGGACGAGCTGAAGAACCTGCTGACCTTCGTGCTTGGTCTGTTGAAGGACTTTGGTTTGGACGACTTCTATCTGGAGCTGTCCACCAAGGATCCGCACAAGTACGTCGGCTCCGACGAAATCTGGGAAGAGGCCACCAATACGTTGGCTGAAGTCGCCAAGGAATCCGGACTTGAACTGGTTGACGATCCATGCGGCGCAGCCTTCTATGGTCCGAAGATCTCCGTGCAGGCTCGCGATGCCATCGGCCGTACGTGGCAGGTGTCCACCATCCAGCTTGACTTCAACCTTCCGGAACGTTTCGGCTTGGAGTACATCGCTGCCGATGGCACCCACCAGCGTCCGGTGATGATTCACCGTGCACTGTTCGGCTCCATTGAGCGTTTCTTCGCCGTGTTGCTGGAGCATTATGCCGGTGCTTTCCCGGCGTGGCTCGCTCCTGTCCAGGTGCTTGGCGTGCCCGTTGCCGACGAATTCGCCCCACACCTGCAGCAGTTCATTGCCAGCTTGGAAGAGGAGACGGTTCGTTGCGAAATCGACATGTCCGATGATCGTTTCGGCAAGAAGATCCGTAACGCTTCCAAGTCGAAGGTGCCGTTCATCCTCATCGTCGGCGAGGAAGACATGAACAACAACGCGGTAAGCTTCCGCTTCCGTGACGGCAGCCAGCTCAACGGTGTGCCGGTCGATGAGGCCAAGGCGCAGATCATGACCGTGCTGAAGAAGCGCGTTCAGGTCAACAACGTCGACGATTTCAAGGCCGCCATCGCAGACTGATCTGATTCGTTCACGTTCGGTCGCATACGGTTATGAATTATGGGGGCGTGCAAGCATCACATACTGACGCTTGCACGCCCTTTTGCTTTCCGAAGAACAGGAATTCGCATGTTAGAACATCTCCGTGCACCATTCAAAAGACTTATCGAGCCATTCGCCAAGGCACTGGTATCCCTTGGCCTGACAGCGAATGCGGTGACGGTTATTGGCGCTATTGGAACCATTGTGGTGGCTTTCGCCACTGGCATTACGGGATGGTTGTTCGCCGGAGCGGTGGTGCTGACGTTGCTGGTGCTCGCCGATTCCCTGGATGGCTCAATTGCGGCACTGACCACGGGAGGCACCCAATTCGGTGCTTTTTTGGATTCCACATTGGACCGTATCGCTGATTGGGCATTGCTTGCCGGAGTGGTCATCTTCTTCATCCTGCATGCCGATTGGTGGTATGACATCAACCGGTCAAGCCCGGATTGCATTAGTTGGATTGGTATCGCCGCAGCCATGGTGTCGATGATGACGTCGTTCGTGACGTCGTATGCGCGCGCCCGTGCCGAATCCGTCGGTTTCGAAGTGAAAAACGGCATTGCAACGCGTGCCGACAGATTGGTCATCATTCTGGTGGGCATGGCGATTACCGGGCTCACGCACCAAGGGTTATGGCTGGCCATCGCCATGGTATTGCTTGCGGTTTTGGGACTCATTACCGTATTCCAACGCATTCTTGAGGCTCGTTGCCAGATGGCCGTCGGTCATAAGACGTATCAGTTGTGAACCGGCTGCATGAAACGGCCGTTGACGCGCCTGACATACGTATGTCGGGCGCTTTGTCTTAGAACCGCTTTAGAATCGTTTCGTTTGAAACATCCGCAACCTGCCTAGGAGCATTATGTCAGGTCATTCCAAGTGGGCGACCACCAAGCACAAGAAGGCCGCCATCGACGCAAAGCGTGGCAAGCTGTTCGCCAAGCTGATCAAGAACATCGAGATCGCAGCACGTATGGGTGGTGGCGATCCTGACGGCAACCCGTCCCTGTACGACGCCATCTACAAGGCCAAGAAGGCTTCCATGCCTGCCGATAACATCAAGCGCGCAGTTAAGCGTGGCTCTGGTGAAGAAGCCGGCGGTGCCAACTATGAAGATATCGTCTATGAGGGTTACGCTCCCGCAGGCGTCGGTCTGATCATTGAATGCCTTACCGATAACCGTAACCGTGCGGCCGCCGAAGTGCGTTCCACCCTGACCAAGGGCAATGGCTCTTTGGCTACCTCCGGTTCCGTGAGCTTCAACTTCGAGCGCAAGGGCCAGATCATCGTTCCGGCCGAGGGCGTCGATTTTGATGATCTGTTTGAGAAGGCCGCAGAAGCTGGCGCTGAAGATGTTACGGACGACGGCGACGTGTTCACTGTCGTCACCGGTCCGTCCGAGATGATCGACGTTCGTAAGGCCCTTCAGGACGCTGGATTCGATTATGATTCCGCTGATCTGGTCATGATGCCGAAGAACGAGGTCGAATTGACTCTCGAAGATGCCCAGAAGGTGTCCAAGCTGATCGACAACCTCGATGATCTGGACGACGTGCAGAACATCTACTCCAACTGGACCGCCTCTGACGAGGTCATGGCTCAGCTTGACGAGGAGTAATCAAGCGTGATTATTCTTGGCGTCGACCCCGGGCTGACTCGCTGCGGGGTCGGCGTGATCGAAGCCGGCGCATACCGCCGGCTTTCTTTTATTCATGTGGACGTGGTACGTTCCGATCCGAAAATGTCGCAGGACTTACGTCTGTTAGCCATCTATAACGGTTTGGTGGAAAAGATCGAACGGTTCGCACCGGATACGGTGTCCATCGAGCGTGTGTTTGCACAGGAGAATCGCAACACCGTACTGGGGACTGCACAGGCCGCCGGACTGGCCATGCTGGCTGCGGCCCAGAGGGGCATTCCCGTCGCCTTGCATACGCCCACTGAATCAAAAATGGCGATTACCGGCAACGGCAAGGCCGAAAAGATTCAGATGGAACGCATGGTCGCCCGTATTCTGGGGCTCAATACCTTGCCTAAGCCCGCCGATGCCGCCGATGCGTTGGCTATAGCGATTTGTCATGCGCTTCGCCCCGCAGGCGCGTTACAGGGGGGAGAGCGTGAACAACACTTGACCGATGCACAGCGTCAATGGGCTCTGGCCTCACAGAAGGCGGCGCGACAACGCGGCGTCCGTAGGGGAATGTAGACTATCGAACAGATGTTCTACAGTTGTATGCGGGAGGTGACGGCATGATAGGCATGTTGCATGGCCAGGTCGATTTCATTGACGCCGCTTCGGCGATTATTGAGGTCGGGGGAGTGGGATATGAGACCCGTATGCCTTCGGCGGATTTGGTGTCCATGCACGCTGGGCAGACGGTGAAGGTATACACGTCATTGAATGTTTCGCAGGATGCGATTACATTGTATGGGTTTTCCTCGCTTGCTTCGAAACGCATGTTTTTGCAATTACAGAAGGTCAGCGGAATTGGTCCGAAAGTCGCGCTTTCCTTGCTTTCGACGTTGCCTCCGGAACGTTTGGCGAAAGCTGTGGCGGACGGGGATGCCACCGCGCTGGCGAAGGCGCCTGGTCTAGGCAAGAAGGGTGCGCAGAAGATTATTCTCGAACTCAAGGGGTCCATCGATCTCAGTCAGATCGAGGGGGCTTCCAAAGAGGTTCGTTCTGCGGAAGATGCCGGTTCGGAACAGGTCGTGGAAGGTCTGATGTCACTAGGGTGGCGTCAGCAGGATGCCTTGCATGCCGTGCAGACAGTCTGCGAGAGCAATCATATCAATGTTCCATTGAGGGACGATGATGTGCCCCGCGTGCTCAAACTTGCATTGGCTTCTCTTGACCGAGGTAGGTGAAACGCATCATCATGACGAACGACGTCGCATTCGAACAGTCGAATACCGGTGCCAATGAGGAATCGCTTCGCATGGTTTCCGCGTCGCCTGTCGGCAACGAGCCGGTAAGCGATGAGGAACTGCGTCCTCACGTCCTCGATGGTTTTATTGGACAGCCAAGACTCAAGGCGCAATTGCAGCTGTTTTTGGATGCTGCCCGTAAACGTGACGTTCCCCCTGACCACATCCTGCTGGCGGGGCCTCCGGGCTTGGGAAAAACCACGTTGGCCATGATTGTAGCCAACGAGCTTGGAGTGCCGATTCGAGTCACTTCCGGACCTGCTATCCAGCATGCTGGTGATTTGGCCTCGATTCTAAGCTCCCTTGACGCAGGGGAGGTGCTGTTCATCGACGAGATCCACCGCCTTCCACGAGCGGCCGAGGAGCTGCTGTATATCGCCATGGAGGATTTCCGTGTTGATGTGATGGTGGGTAAAGGGCCGGGTGCTTCCTCCATTCCCCTTACTTTGCCGAGATTCACGGTGATTGGCGCCACCACTCGCGAAGGCATGCTGCCATCACCGTTGAGGGCTCGTTTTGGTTTTACCGCGCATCTTGACTTTTATCCGCATGAGGAGCTTGAAAAGCTCATCGAACGATCCTCTTCGGTGCTGGGCATCAGTCTCGAAGAGGGAGCGGCCCATCAGCTTGCCATGCGTTCAAGGGGCACGCCGCGTATCGCCAACCGATTGCTTCGCCGCGTAAGGGATTGGGCCATTGTGCACGATTTAGAAACTGTGCATCCGGACGATGTCAAGGAGGCGTTGGCACTGTACCAGATTGATACCGAGGGCTTGGATCGTTTGGATATTGCGGTATTGAAAGCCATTGTCACCAATTTCAACGGCGGTCCGGTCGGTCTGAACAACCTGTCGGCTATGGTCGGTGAGGAATCGGAGACCGTGGAAACGGTGTGCGAGCCGTATCTGGTCCGAGAAGGATTCCTTGTGCGCACCCCGAAAGGGCGTGTGGCGACGCGCAAGGCATGGGATCATCTCGGCTTGACTTCTGACGAATCTCAGGTTGATGTCAGCAAGCTAGCTTAGACTCGGTGTTCTGGACATAGAGTCCTGTTCGAGCGTCCATCCCAAGGAGTTGTGCTTTGGATTACATGTTTCTTATCGTCATCATTGTCGTCATGTTTGGCATGATGTTCTGGCAGTCCAAGAAGGCTAAGCAGCAGCAGGCCGAGCGTCAGGATTTCCGTGCCAACCTGCAGCCGGGCACTGAGGTCATCACCATTGGTGGTGTGATCGGCAAGGTTGTTTCCGTCGATACCGAATACGAGGAGATCGTCATCGATTCCGAAGGCTCTCAGATTCGTTTCGGTTTCAACGCCATCAGCCGCGAATACGTGCGTCCTGCGTACGTACACGACGATGAGGTCGATGAAAACGGTAATCCTCTTTCCACCGATTCCACAGACGAAGATCAGGCTGCTCAGGAGCCGATTGAAGGCGAAATCGAAGCGGCGCAGACTGAGACCGAGCAGAAGAACAGCTGACAAGCTCATTAAGGCATCGGCGAAAATCTCATTTTTGAGGTTTTCGCCGATTTTATTCCTGACGGAAACCTATAATGCAAAGTGCCGTAGCACTACAAAAGAAGGACAATACAGTCATGGCATCGTCGGATATTACCGTTTCCGGTCTTAGCAAGATTGGAAACGAAAACGCCGAGTACCTTGTTTCAAAGATTCGCACCATTCCGGGATTCCCCAAGGAAGGTATTCTTTTTCGTGATTTCATGCCTGTTCTGGCAGATGCGCGTGCCTTCGGATTGCTACTTGACGCACTCGAAGCCGCGTTGCCGGTCGCTGCCGATGAATTCGATATCATCGCAGGTTTGGAAGCCCGCGGATTCCTTTTTGGTCCTGCGTTGGCAGCGCGCCTGGGCAAGGGCTTCATCGCAGTGCGCAAGGCTGGCAAGCTTCCTCCGGAAACCGTTAGCGAAAGCTATGACCTTGAATATGGGCAGGCCACCGTCGAAATCGAGACGAATATCGTGCATGAGGGATCTCGTGTGCTTGTCGTTGATGATCTGATTGCCACTGGAGGAACAGCGCGTGCGGCTGCTTCGTTGATCGAAAAGTGTGGCGGCACGGTGGCAGGTTTCAGCTTCGTCATGGAGCTTGTCGGCATTGGTGGCATGGCATCGCTGGGAGACTGCCCGACAAGTTCACTGATCACCATGCCTGCGTGAGTTAAGTACATTCTTCGTAAATAACCAATAGCATCAAGGGAAAAGAATCCATGGATCTCTATGAGTACCAGGCTAGGGAACTGCTTGAAGAGCAGGGTATTCCAACGCCTAAGGCAGTGTTCGCGCAGAACTCTCACGAAGTGGCTGAGGCTGCCGAGCAGATTGGCTACCCCAACGTGATTAAGGCTCAGGTGAAGATTGGCCACCGCGGTCAGGCTGGTGGCGTCAAGCTGGCGAAGAATCGTGATGAGGCCATTCTTGCATCCGAAGACATCCTGCCGATGACCATTCACAAGCACAAGGTCAGCGGCGTGTTGGTGGCCGAGGCAAAGAACATTCTTCACGAGTATTATGTCTCTATTTCCGTGGATCGTTCGTCTCGCGATTTTGACGTGCTCGCTACTGCGAATGGTGGAACCGAGGTCGAGGAGATCGCCAAGGAACACCCGGAATCTGTGAAGCGTCTGCATATCGACGCTCTGGAGGATTTCGATATCGAGGCTGCGACCAAGATGGCGGAAAGCATTGGCTTCTATCATGCCGACGTCAACCAGGCAGCACAGATTCTGCTGAAGATGTGGCAGTGCTTCAAAGAGAACGACGCCACGCTTGTGGAAATCAATCCGCTTGCCAAGATCGGCGATCCGGATGACGAGTCTTCCAAGACATTGTGCGCCCTGGACGCCAAGATTTCTTTAGATGACAATGCTGCGTTCCGTCATGATGGCTGGAAGCGCTTCGCTGACCCAGTGCATGTGGATCCGTTTGAGCAGAAGGCGCGAGAGCATGGTCTGCACTATGTGCACCTTCAGGGTTCCGTCGGTGTCATTGGCAACGGTGCTGGTTTGGTGATGAGCTCACTTGACGCGGTTTCCGGAGCTGGAGAAGATCAGGGCACCAATGTCAAACCGGCAAACTTCCTTGATATCGGTGGTGGTGCGTCCGCCGAAGTGATGTGCGGCAGTTTGGAGATCGTGCTGTCCGACCCGCAAGTCGAATCGGTGTTGATCAACGTGTACGGTGGAATCACATCCTGCGAGCAAGTTGCCAAGGGCATTCTGGAAGCCCTTGACAAGCTTGGCAGTTCCAAGCCTCTGGTAGTCCGTTTCGACGGCAACGCGGCGGCAGAAGGTCTACATATTCTGGCTCAGGCCGATCGTGTCAATCTGCATGTTGCACAGACCATGGAAGAAGCCGCTCAGCAGGCCGCGCGTCTTGCGGCCAATGGCAAGGAGGTTCGCTGAAATGACGCTTTTCATTGAGGATGGCGCACCTGTCATCGTGCAGGGTATGACCGGACATCAGGGCATGACCCATACCGCCCGCATGCTGAAGGCCGGCACCAATATCGTCGGCGGCGTCAACGCCCGCAAGGCCGGCCAGGAAGTCAATTTCCCCGCGGCCAAAGACGGCGAGGATGTTACGTTGCGTGTGTTCGGCAATTGCGCCGAAGCCGTGGAAGTCACCGGCGCCCAAGCGAGCGTCGTGTTCGTGCCGCCGCGTTTCGCCAAGGATGCCGTGGTCGAAGCCATTGAAGCCGGCATCAAGCTGATTGTTGTCATCACCGAAGGCATTCCTGTTGCCGATAGCGCGTACTTTGTTGAACTCGCATTGCGCAAGGATGTGCGTATTGTCGGTCCGAACTGCCCTGGTCTGCTTACCCTGCCTTCTACGGAAGGTGTGAATGGTTGCAATCTTGGCATTATTCCGGACGGCATCGTCTCCCGTGGACCTTTGGGTTTGGTGTCTAAGTCCGGTACGCTCACCTATCAACTGATGGGAGAGTTGTCTGACATTGGTTTTACCGCATGTTTGGGTGCTGGCGGCGACCCTATCGTCGGCACTACGTTGCAGGAGGCGCTTGAGGCGTTCGAAAACGATGATGCCACCAAGGCTGTCGTGATGATCGGGGAAATCGGCGGTAGTGCCGAACAGGATGCGGCCAAGTGGGCATCCGAGCATATGACCAAGCCGGTTGTCGCCTATATTGCAGGCTTCACCGCGCCGGAAGGCAAGCAGATGGGCCACGCTGGTGCCATCGTTTCCGGAGGCAAGGGAACTGCGCAAGATAAGAAGGAAGCGCTCGAAGCCGTGGGTATTCGTGTCGGACGCACTCCGGGGCAGACCGCTGAAATCATGCGCGAGGTGCTCGCTTCCAAGTCGATATGATGGCGAACCTGAAGTATTGGTTGAAGGGGCTTGCCGTGGCGGCATTGTCCATGGTCGTCTATGCCGGTGCCCTAGGCTGCTACATTGCGCTGATGCTTCTGGTTATTTCCATGGAAGAAGGCGGCGACAATCTCTCCGCCTTCTCTGTTTCCTTGACCGAGGCGGTTGTGCTTCTCAGCCAAGGGAACGGTTTCAAAACCGGATCCATCACTTTGACGATTATGCCGTTGCTGCTTACGGTTTTGCTGATCGCTCTTATCGCATCGCTCGCCAAACGCGTCGGAACGAGTCTGTCCGGATGCGTGGCAGGAACCATAGGCTGGGTGTTGATCAATGTGTTCTTCGCCAATAGCCTTGACATCAAACTCGTTGATACGACGGGCGTGGTTGCTGTGAAAACAGCGATCGTCTTTGTACTTGGCTATGCCATTGCCGCGATTCCCGAATCACCACTGACCAAACGAGATTTGGATTGGATCAGCGAGCATGTTTCGTCTCCGGTCCGTAAAACCGTCACCATTGGTGTTGCCTTGGGTGTGCTGTTGATCACGGTCTATCTGGTCATTGGACTGATTGTGGTCTTGTACTGGGCATTCAGCAACCAGTCGGCCATGGTGAAGTTGTATGAGCTATCGGGAATGCAGAACGGTTCTCGCATCCTCACCACGATCGCCATGATCGCTTGGATTCCAAATATCGCGATTTGGGCTATTTCCTGGGTATTCGGGGCCGGTTTTTCGATTGGCGATCTAGCGGAATTCACCATGTGGAGCGGTCAGGGGTCGGCATTGCCGTCTCTGCCGATATTCGGTTTGCTTCCTCAAGCGATTGAAACGAATTGGATTCGGATCGCGTTGATGTGCGTTCCTTTGGCTTTAGCTTGTGCCGCGGGCATGGTGGTCATGCTGTTCAACAAGGGCTTTCATATCAGAGTAGGCAACTCCGATCAGCAGATTGATGTCAAGAGGGTAGTGCTTGGCTTTGCCTATCCAGCGGGAGCGTTCTGCATTTCCTGCACCGTTGTATCGGTATGTTCGAGTCTGCTTTTTGCCATCTCCAGTGGAGCGTTGGGCTCAAAACATCTTGCGCACATCGGCGTCGACGTGATTTCATCGACCCGTAAGATTGGACAGCCTACTGCCGTGGGACTGTTTTCGTCATGGCTGCTGACTTTGGTGGCCGTATCCATGTTTTTTGGAATACGCTGGATAGTAAAGCGTGTCCGCGAGAGCAGGAGTGGTGCGTCCACTGCGGCTCTTGAATCAGATAATCGTGAGGTCGCCAATGCGGCCCGCACAGTGACCTCAACCATCAATAACAAGGAGGATCAGGGTGACAACAACGAATCGACCGATACGGCGAGCTCTGGTATCGGTCTTCCATAAGGAAGGCATCGAGGTTCTTGCCGAAGCGTTCATCAAGGCCGGCACTGAAGTGGTTTCCACTGGTTCCACTGCGAAGCGTCTTGCGGAACTTGGCGTCAAGGTGACGGAAGTCTCGGAAGTAACCGGCTTTCCGGAGTGCCTTGACGGTCGCGTCAAAACCCTCGACCCGCATATCCACGCGGGCATTCTCGCTGACATGACCAATGAGGACCACGCGGCACAGCTGGAAAAGTTCGGCATCAAGCCGTTCGATCTGGTGGTCGTCAACCTGTATCCATTCGCCGATACGGTTCGTTCTGGCGCGGATGAGGCTGCCACCATCGAGAAGATCGACATCGGTGGTCCGTCCATGGTTCGCGGTGCGGCCAAGAACAGCGCCACTGTGGCCATCATCACCGATCCGAACGATTACGCACTGGTAGCTGCGCGCATCGAAAACGGAGAGGGCTTTTCTCTCGAAGAACGTCGTTGGCTGGCCGGCAAGGCGTTCGCCCATACTGCCGCCTACGATGCCACCATTAACGAGTGGACTGCAAAGCACTGGCCGAAGCCTTTGACCGTTGAGCAGCCAACCGCCGAAGACGAGCCGGAAGTGAATGAGACCAAGTTCCCGGCCGCATTCACTCGTACTTGGGACCGTGCCCACGTGCTGCGTTACGGTGAGAATCCCCACCAGCAGGCCGCGCTGTATCTGGATCCGCTGAACCAGGATGGTTTCGCGCATGCCGAACAGCTCGGTGGCAAGCCGATGAGCTACAACAACTATGTTGATGCTGATGCTGCTTGGCGTGCCGTATGGGATTTTGCTCCCCAGATTGCCGTCGCCGTGGTCAAGCACAACAATCCGTGCGGCCTCGCCGTTGGCGCCACTGTCGCGGAAGCGCACAAGAAGGCACATGCCTGTGATCCGATGAGCGCCTATGGCGGTGTGATCGCCGCGAACAGCAAGGTCACCATGGAAATGGCGGAAAGCGTCCGCCCGATTTTCACCGAGGTGATTGTTGCTCCCGACTATGATGCCGACGCTCTCGAACTGCTGCAGACCAAGAAAAAGAACCTACGCATTCTGAAGGTTTCCGAGCCGCCGAAGTCCAAGACGCAGTTCCGTCAGATCGACGGCGGTCTGTTGGTGCAGTCCACGGATCTTATCGATGCTCCGGGCGACGATCCGAACGCTTGGAAACTGGTTTCCGGCGAGCCTGCTGATGAGCAGACCGTCAAGGATCTGGTTTTCGCTTGGCGGGCCATCCGCTGTGTCAAGTCGAACGCTATCCTGATCGCCCACGATCAGGCCACTGTTGGCATTGGCATGGGTCAGGTGAATCGTGTCGATTCCGCGAACCTGTCCGTCGAACGCGCCAACACGCTGGCTGATGGCGCAAACCGCACCAAGGGCGCTGTCGCTGCATCCGACGCGTTCTTCCCATTCGCGGATGGTGCGGAAATTCTCATCAATGCAGGCGTTAAGGCTATCGTTCAGCCGGGCGGTTCCATTCGCGACGAGGAAGTGTTCGAAGCGGCTCGTAAGGCCGGCGTCACCATGTATGTGACCGGCACCCGTCACTTCTTCCACTGATACGCCGCCTCTCATGTGAGGGTATTGGTCAACGTGGCGTCCGATTCCGTATTGGTTTCGGACGCCACGTTTTATTATGATTACGGTTGTTGTACAGCAAGCAAGATGAAAGGCCCCGGAATGAGCCATCCTTACGTTTCCGAAGATCATGAGGGCAAACCGTGGTTCGAATGGATCGTCGCCGCGGTAGTGATTGTTGCGACGGTGCTTGCGGTCGCAGGATATACAAAAGCCGCCACCGCTGCGATTGCGGTGACGGCCATAGCGACTGGACTGGTCAGACTGGCATTGCGTGAGCGCAGTCCATGGAAGGTTCGGTCAGTTGCTTTCGACGCTTTCATCGGCATTGGCTTGGGCGTAGGACTGTTCATCCTGCTCACCATCGTTCCCGTCGGCAACTGACGCTTCGCCAAGAACGGTATTGCCTTCGACCTCATCGATTGTCTCGACAGTATCCGGCACGTTCTTCTTCGTACCAATCATGCCGGCGACGATGACGACGAGAGCAACAACTGCAGCGGCAAGAACAGGGCAAATCCAGAAGACCCACAGCTGTTGCAGCGGCTCTTCATTCAGTCCTTGATTCTGTGCGAAAATGGCAATGCCCGTGGCACGTGCCGGATTCAGTGCGGCTCCGGTCACCGGATAGGTGATAGCGGTGCCGATGCCGTAGGCAAGGCCCATGGCAACGGCGTGGTTTGTTTTGGACTCGCCGTGTCCGTCCGTGGTGCGCAGTGCGGAGGCAACGATAATGATACCTGCGACGACTTCAACGGCGATGGCCAGAGTGATGCCGAGGGTCACTCCATAATTGCCGAGGGTGGAGTAGGAGACGGAATTCTTATCGAAACCGTTGACCGTTGGTGTCATCCAGATCTTGAATGTCACCTGCTCGGAAGTCGGCAGAAGGAACCGGATAGCGGCACCCGCGCCGATACCGCCGAGCACTTGGGCAATGATGTACAGAATGCCATCAAGCACGTGGGTTTTGCCAGTGAGCATGGCGGCGACGGATACGGCCGGATTGAACTGTGCTCCGGAAATGGAACCGAAGATTACGGTGACGGCGGCGTATACGATGCCCGTCAACAGGGCGATGAACGCCATGTTAATGCCATACACCGCGGAACCAAGCGAGCAGATCGCATAAATCGCGAAGCAAATGATGAAGCTTCCCACAAGTTCCGCTCCGACACGAAGTGTCAACGGCTTGCTTTGTTCTTCCTTGGTTATGGGCGTTGCTTCAACAGCAGTCATAGTCTTTCCTCTGTCATATAGTGGACAAGTTGCGATTTTGGGAAATCGCCAAACGACTGCCATAGTACCAGCAGTCCCTATAAGTATTATCCGGCCACGTTGGGAGAACGATGCCAAACGCATATTCCCGCGCCGCGAAGGCGCACACACACGATAATGAAGGTATCCGTCTGCAGAAGCTTCTTGCTCAGGCAGGATTCGGATCCCGTCGCAAATGTGAAGAGATCATTACTGAAGGACGTGTCGAAATCGACGGCGAGCTTGTTACCGAATTGGGCACTCGCGTCGATCCGAAACATCAGGAAGTCCGTGTGGACGGCTCCCGTGTTCGCGTGAATCCCAATCATGTCACGCTCGCTTTGAACAAGCCGAAGCGTGTGCTGAGCGCCATGGAGGATCCGAAGGGACGCTACACCCTGAGTGATATCGTCGGCGACAAGTATGACCGCATTTTCCACATGGGCCGTCTGGATTATGATTCCGAAGGCCTGATTCTCATGACGAACGATGGCGAGCTCAGCCAGCACGTCATGCACCCCAAGTACGAGGTTGAGAAGACCTACATCGCCACGTTGGAAGGTCGCATCAGCGGTCAGGTGTGCCGCCGACTGGTCACTACAGGCGTGCAGCTCGACGATGGTTGGATCAAGCTCGACCGTTGCGCGATTCTTGATGCCAGCCGCGACAGCACGCTGGTCAAGGTTGTGCTGCATTCCGGCAAGAACCGTATCGTCCGTCGCATTTTCGGTTCGATCGGATTCCCGGTCAAGCGTCTGGTACGCACCCAGATCGGCCCGATTAAGCTTGGCGATCTGAAATCCGGATCGTACCGTGTGCTTTCGCAGACCGAGGTGCGTTCCCTGTCCAAGGCGGTGGGCCTGTGATTCGTGTAGCGATTGATGGACCTGCGGGTGTCGGCAAGTCTTCCACATCCAAGGCGTTGGCCAAATATTACGGTTTCGCTTACCTCGATACCGGTGCCATGTATCGTGCCTGCGCATGGTGGTGCATGAACAAGGGCATTGATCTTGACGCGGAGACGATCGATGAACAACTGGTCACCGAAACCGTGGGAGAGTTCTTTACCGAAGGTCATTTCGACATCAGCGTCGATCCAGACGATTCGAAGGTATATGCCGACGGCGAAGACATCAGCGACGTTATTCGTTCCTCCGAAGTGTCATCCCATGTGTCCAAGGTGTCGAACATCATTCCCGTCCGTCACGTGCTGATTGCCGCTCAACGCGCGTACATCGCACGCGAAGCTGCGTCTGACTCTTTTTCTGAGGGTGCCGGAGTGGTCGCCGAAGGCCGTGACATCACTACGGTTGTTGCGCCGGATGCTGAAGTGCGTGTGTTGCTCACCGCCCGTGAAGAGGTGCGACAGGCTCGTCGTTCCGGTCAGTCAACTGATGGTGTCGGATCAGAAAATGTTGCGGCGCGAGATGCAGCTGATTCCAAGGTCACGAATTTCACATCTGCCGCGGAAGGCGTGCTGACCGTCGATAATTCCGATTTGAATTTCGGCGAAACGCTTGATGTGCTTGTGCGCATTGTCGACGATGCCATCGAAGAGCAGCAGTATCGCCAGTACGCTTCCAATCTTGACGATTATGAGTTGGATGAGGGCGATGAAGGACTGATCGATGGATCGTCGTTCGTTGGCGGCGAACGCCGGTCCGGCCCGAAGCCGGTTGGCGTGCTTGCCGTCGTTGGGCGCCCTAATGTCGGCAAGTCCACGCTGGTGAACCGTATTCTCGGCCGCCGCGCTGCTGTGGTGGAAGACACTCCCGGCGTGACTCGAGACCGTGTGAGCTACGATGCCGAATGGGCCGGCACCGATTTCAAGCTGGTTGATACCGGTGGCTGGGAAGCCGACGTCGAAGGTATCGAATCCGCCATCGCATCCCAGGCGCAGATCGCCGTTCAGCTTGCAGACGCTGTGGTGCTTGTGGTGGATGGCCAGGTTGGTCTTACCAACACCGACGAGCGCATTGTCAAGATGCTGCGCGCCTCCGGCAAGCCGGTCATGCTGGCGGTGAACAAGGTTGATGATCGTGAGAGCGAATATTTGACCGCTGAATTCTGGAAGATGGGCTTGGGGGAGCCGTATGGCATTTCCGCCATGCACGGTCGCGGTATTGGCGAACTGCTTGACGCTGCCTTGGATTCGTTGAAGAAGGCTGAGAAAACATCCGGTTTCCTTACTCCGTCCCATTTGCGCCGTGTGGCGTTGGTCGGTCGACCGAACGTCGGCAAGTCGTCTTTGCTGAATCAGCTGGCTCACGAGGAACGTACTGTGGTCAATGATTTGGCAGGTACCACTCGCGATCCAGTCGATGAAGTGGTGACGGTTGATGGGGAGGATTGGCTGTTCATCGACACTGCAGGCATCAAGCGTCGCCTGCATAAGCTGTCTGGTGCCGAATATTTCTCATCCTTGCGTACCCAGGCCGCGATTGAGCGTTCGGAACTTGCGCTGGTGCTGTTTGATGCTTCCCAACCGATTTCCGATCAGGATTTGAAGGTGATGAGCCAAGCAGTGGACGCCGGTCGATGCATCGTTTTGGTGTTCAACAAGTGGGATTTGATGGATGATTTCGACCGTCAGCGAATGGAACGCTTGTGGAAGACAGAATTCGACCGTGTAACGTGGGCTCAGCGCGTGAATCTGTCGGCTAAAACCGGATGGCATACGAACCGTCTGGCCAGAGCCATGCGTGGAGCGCTGGAATCATGGGACAAGCGTATTCCGACCGGTAAGCTCAATGCGTTCTTGGGTAAAATCCAAGCCGCCCATCCGCATCCACTGCGTGGAGGAAAGCAGCCGCGTATCTTGTTCGCGACGCAGGCTTCGACGCGTCCACCGCGTTTCGTGATTTTCGCTACCGGCTTCCTTGAGCATGGTTACCGCCGATACATCGAACGTTGCCTGCGCGAGGAATTCGGTTTTGAAGGTTCCCCGATTCAGATTTCGGTGAATATTCGAGAGAAGAAGAAACGCAAGTAAGTTTCTATGGATGGTGGCCGCACACCATTCCTTGGGTGTGCGGCCACCATCCATATTTGCTAGATCAGTGCACGCCAATCATGCGTGACTCATTGTCACATGCTTAAAACAGCGGCTGTTCCTCAGTATCCCGTTGACGTAGATATCCGCTGATCGCACGCCGCGCGAGCGAACTCAAGGATATGCCTTCCTCGGACGCGCGCTCCCGTGCCATCTTGCCGATGGCATAGGGGAGTTTGATTTTCCATTCGTCTCCAAGCTGTTCTCGACCGTCGGTGTTCTTCGGTCTTCGTCCAGGGCGGACGGTGTCCGTGGTCTCATTCAGATCGTCGCATTCAAGCGCCTTGCGCGTCAGTTCGGTAAGGGTGATGCCATCATGCTTCGCCCGCTCCCTGGCCGCTACGCCAAGTTCCCGGGACAGACGTATCTTCCACTCATCCTCAAGCTCGGATGAGTCAAACACGTGGGCAAAGCCGTCAACGTCGTCAAACTGTGGCTGGGCGTCCATCGACTTCAAGACAATCACCCCTTACCTGCATGCGTAAGACTGACATCCTAAAAAGAAAACCCGAAATCGCATGAATTCGGGTTTTTCTGGTCGGACCAGCGGGATTTGAACCCGCGACCCCTTGACCCCCAGTCAAGTGCGCTACCAAACTGCGCTATGGTCCGAACGATGCAAAAAGCACCGAACATGAAACATAGCACAACCTGCTCTATTTTTCAAATTCATCGTGTCGCACGATTCGCGAAACATGATAAAAGAGTTCTTGGGATGTCATTTTTGTCAAGAATTTTCCCTTTTTGCCACCAAAAGCCCCCCGTCATGGGAATTTTGTCGTAGTATTGCCTAGGTACGATGAGAACAGGACGCCCGCACGAAAGGGAAAGACATTGACTGAGGACGCATTTGAACATTCCGCCGCAAAGATGCGGGACAACGGGATGACCGATATGGCCATTGCGCAATTCAAACGACTGTACGAGGTTTGGCGCAGTGAGGAAGCAAGCACATGGATCCGTGAGGATGATGTTGAGCCTCTGGTGGGAGTGCCTAGCTTCCATGATGTCTACGAGACCATCAACCATGACAAAGCCGTCGATGCTTTTGCCAAAACCGCGTTCCTCAAACTTAATGGTGGCCTCGGCACGTCCATGGGCTTGGATTGCGCCAAGTCCTTGCTACCAGTGCGTCGCCATAAGGCACGTCAGATGCGCTTCATCGACATCATCATCGGTCAGGTGCTGACTGCACGCACTCGTCTGGGTGTGGAACTGCCATTGACGTTGATGAACTCCTTCCGCACGTCGAATGACACCATGAAGGTGCTGCGTGCCAACAAAAAGTTCCATCAAGAGGACATTCCTCTGGAAATCGTGCAGCATCAGGAACCGAAAATCGGTGCGGAAACCGGTCTTCCTGTCAGCTTCCCGGCAAATCCGGAACTTGAATGGTGCCCGCCAGGCCATGGCGACCTGTTCTCCACCATTTGGGAATCCGGCCTATTGGACGTCCTCGAGGAGAAGGGCTTCAAATACCTGTTCATCTCGAATTCCGACAATCTCGGCGCACGTCCTTCGCGCACGCTGGCGCAGCACTTCGAAAATACCGGTGCGCCATTCATGATCGAGGTCGCAAAACGTACTCCAGCTGATCGCAAGGGCGGGCATATCGTGCGGGACAAGGCGACCGGCCGCTTGATGTTGCGTGAGATGAGCCAGGTGCATCCGGACGATAAGGATGATGCGCAGAACATCGAAAAGCATCCGTATTTTAACACGAACAGCATCTGGGTGCGTATCGACGCTCTGAAGGCCAAGCTGTCCGCATATGATGGCGTGCTTCCTCTTCCGGTGATTCGCAATAACAAGACCGTCGATCCGACCGATCCGACGAGCGAGCCGGTCATCCAGCTGGAAACAGCCATGGGAGCGGCGGTGACGTTGTTCGACGGGGCTACCTGCGTATGCGTTGACCGTATGCGTTTCCTGCCGGTGAAAACCACCGACGATTTGTTTATCATGCGATCCGATCGATTCCATCTGACGGACCAGTACGAGATGGAAGATGGCAATTACGTCTTCCCGGATGTTCACTTGGATGCGCGGTATTACAAGAACATCCATGATTTCGATACGAGATTCCCTTATGGCGTTCCGTCGCTTGCCGCGGCCAATTCCGTCGACATCGATGGTGACTGGACCTTCGGCAGGGACGTGATACTGTTCGGTGACGCGCGGCTGACCGACACAAGTGAGCCGAGTTATGTTCCGAATGGCGAATACGTTGGCCCGCAAGGTGTTGAGCCTGATGATTGGGTCTGATTCGAGGGGTAGCCTCAACACGAAAAACTGTATTTTTTCGTAAAATAGACACAATCTGAACGAAAACCCTCTATCATAGAGAGGTGTGTGCAGAGCCTGAACCGGCTAGGCACTTAAGATGAAACGTTAACGAGACGTGAGGACTAATGGCAGAGGGCAGTAACGGAAGGCGTCGTTTCTCCGACAAATGGGGCAAGCACGAACTTGATGTATTGGCTGTGCTTTCCTCAGCTTTCCCGCAATGGCTCACTTCCCGTCAGATTGCCCAGCGTGTGAAGGCGTATGCCGATTCCTATGGGGAGCTGGCTGATCAGGCGGCGAAGGCGGCTTTTGCCAAGCAATTCCAGCGTGACCGTGCCAAGCTTGCGGCCATGGGCATCGCCATCGAATCGAGGCAGCCTGAGTATTCATCTAAGTCGGAAGGCCAGGATTTCGCATCCTATCGTCTGCAGCTTGGAGATGAGCCTCGCGTTCGTCTGCTGTTCGGCGACGAGGATTTGCCGATTCTTGCCGCGGCCAACTATCTGGCCCGTTCCATGTCGATTTCCTCAGCTCCCGCACATGAGACGCAGCATACGTCCCGTACCGCGCCTCGCGTCCCTCAGACTCCGACTCCAGGGCTTGGTCTTGATTCCATCGCTCCGGGTCTGGGAACGCAATCCATTCCCGACGAATTGGTCAAGGTCGTTGACCAGCGTCGTTTCGCGGCGACTGTAGATGTTGACGGCGAGCATTTGAACGTCGCCTACACCGATTCCGATGATCTGGCCATGTTCGTGCTTTCTCATCCGGGTGCTTCCATCGTCAGTCCTCAGGAGGCTGTCGACGCGTTCAACCGCCGTTTGAATGCCGCCACGCAGTTCGTGCCTGCCGACGAATCCACAGGAGGCGATAGCTCCACTGTCACAGCCATGGAAATCAACCGCAACAGCGCTGACGACGATGCAGAGGAGTGCAAGGGGCGTCCGAAGAAGAATTCCGCATTCCAGACGGGTAGTGAAGTCGACCGTCGTCTGCGTCTGATGCTGTTCCTTTCGGCGCACCTCGGCGAAGAATATTCGCTTGAGGAACTTGCGGAACGTTTCATTGGCAAACCGAAGTCCGATGACGAGCTGAAGAAGTTCGTCAATGTCATTCATAAAGACATCAACACGCTGACTACGGTTTCCGACGATGGTGAGATGGCAGGAAGCCAGTTCTTTGACATCGACTGGTCGTTGCTTGACGCTGAAGGCATTGTTTCCGCCACGAATTCGCTTGGGCTGGAACGCTTGGCAGGTATCTCCCAGCAGTATTTGAGCATGCTTACCGCATCGGTGAGCTATCTTGCGCATTCGTCGTTGCTGCCGGACAAGTTGCGTGAACAGGCTGAATCGTTGTACAGCCGTCTTCGTCAACATGTTGAGCCGGGGGACATGCCTTGGCTGAGTCTGACCGGTTATGAGATGGAACCGCGTAATTTCTCCATTGTGAAGAGCGCGATCTCCAAGAGCTTGCTGCTTGACATGGAATATACGGATGGCGCCGGAAGGACCCAGCGTAAGCTTGTCGCGCCAGATAAGATCTTCGTCGATGAGGGAGTCTTCTACGTTGCCGTATGGACTGACGTCGCTGCCGCTGCACCGGCTGACAAAGCTAAGTACGTGAAGAAAGACACCACGATCAACAAGGCCACAGGAAAGCCTCGCATCTGGCAGGTGCTTCGCATTTCCCGCATTGAAAAGGCCGAACTGGTTGAACCTACCGCGAAAATCGACATTCCCGACGTTCCCGCATCCGAATTGCGCAAATGGAGCTTCGATAATGGAACTCCAGCTGTGTTCGTCACCAATCAGGATGATCTGTCATTTATTGACGGGCTGTCGGGAGCAACAGTCGAAAAGTGCGGAGAGGGCGAGAAGGTGCATCTGATCGTCTCGTCCGATTCCTGGTATGTCGCATTCTGTATTTCCCACGCACGGCATATCACTGCCGTAGCTCCCGAAACGTTGCGTACCATGATTGTCGCCCGTGCCCAGCATGAGCTGAGCATTGGCGATCGTGAGAATGAAGGCTGACGGGGGAGAGACTATGCCTTGGTGGATTTGGCTGTTGCTCGCTCTGTTCATGCTTGCAATGGTTGTTTCCGGAGTCGTCTACGCATGTTTACACGGCTATCGAGCATTCAAGGACGTGGCGAAGCTGGGTGAACGGACGGCAAAACGAATCGAGGCGATGGGCAAACCATTGCCCCAAAACAACGAGAATGAAGCGCCTTTCTTTACCAGACCTTTAAAGGATGCTGCAGATCGTTATGCGGATGCCCATGCCGGAGTCATTGAGAGGCATGAAGCGAAGCGAAGCCGTCATGCTCAACAGTGGGCACAATGGCGTCATTGTAACGATTGACCCAACCATATTAAGGAATCATGACCCATCATCGTCGCCGTAATAACGGTACTGACCCGTCGAAAATCAATGAGACCGTGGAGTTGTCTCCCGCGCAACGGTATGCCGCATTCAAACAAACGCAGGCCAAGCAGCGCACGGTTGCGGCCGAATTCGCAAGATCCATGCCATTCGAGCTTGACGAATTCCAGATGCAAGCCAACGATGCGTTGGAGGCTGGCGATAATGTGCTCGTGGCAGCTCCTACGGGAGCAGGCAAGACTGTCGCAGCCGATTTCGCCATCTATCTGGCGCAGACGCGGAATGTCAAAGCCTTTTATACCACGCCGATCAAAGCGCTGAGCAACCAGAAATACCATGATCTGGTCGACCAGTATGGAACGGATAAGGTCGGATTGCTGACCGGAGACACGTCCATCAACTCTGAGGCGGATATTGTGGTCATGACCACGGAAGTGTTGCGCAATATGCTGTATGAGCATTCCGTGACGCTTGAAGCGCTTCGTTATGTGATCCTTGACGAAGTGCACTATCTTGCTGACCGTTTCCGAGGGCCGGTCTGGGAAGAAGTCATTATCCACTTGCCGAAAAACGTGAACATCATAGGTCTTTCCGCGACGGTTTCCAATGTCGAGGATTTTTCCGAATGGATCGAATCTGTTCGTGGCAAAACCACGTTGGTCATGTCGGAACAGCGTCCGGTACCGTTGGAGCAGCATGTGCTCGTACAGGCAGATGACCATACCGAACCAGAACTCATCGACCTATATCGGCGTGACGCCAATGGCGAACAGACGGTCAAACTCAATGCGCAGCTGATAAACAGACTTGATCAGCTTGATCGTCAGGCGGAACGGCGCAAGGGCGAGCGACGTCCTGATAAGCGTAGGGCCAAAGGTAAAGGTGGACGATGGGACGATCGCCCGCATAAGGTCGAACGCCATACGCCTCGACGCTGGGCGGTTGTGGACGAGTTGAATTTTCTTGACATGCTGCCGGGAATCTACTTCATTTTTTCAAGAAACGGTTGCGATCAAGCGGTTGACCAATGCATCAACGCAGGCTTGGAACTCACCACCAGCGACGAAGTGCAACAAATCAGACGGATCGTCGATGAGATGGTCGAAGGCCAGTTGAGCCAAGAAGACTTGAAAGCGCTGCATTTCTCGCAATTTCGTTTCGCCCTGGAAGAAGGGTTCGCTCCGCATCATGCGGGAATGGTCGCATTGTTCCGCCAGATTGTCGAACGCTTGTTTGAAGAAGGCTTGGTTAAAATGGTCTTCGCCACGGAAACGCTGGCTTTGGGCATTAACATGCCCGCACGGTGTGTGGTGGTTGAAAAGCTTGAGAAATTCGACGGCACCGGGCATGTTGGGTTGACTCCCGGCGAGTTTACCCAGTTGACCGGTCGTGCGGGACGACGTGGCATCGACACCATCGGACATGCCGTTGTGGTGGACCACCATGGTTTTGTTCCCGCCACTGCGGCCGCCTTGTCCAGCAAACGAGTGTATCCGCTTCACTCAAGCTTCAGACCGACCTTCAATATGGCTGTCAATCTATTGAATTCCAGCGACTATGAAACAGCTCGCGTTACGCTTGACCACTCCTTTGCGCAATGGGAAGCCAACGAGTCGGCATGGCAGCTTGAAGCACAGATGGAAACCTTATGCAAGGCTCTGGAAGGATACGAGCAGGCTTTCCAGTGTGAATTCGGCGATTTCAAAAAATTCATGCGTTTGCGGATGCGTTTGAGTGATTTGGAGAAGAACGAACGTCGCAAACTCAAGCATGAGGTGTTCCGTACGCAGAAGGAACGCAGCCAGGCGTTTATGGATCTTGACAAACGCATCAAGAAACTCAGAGAAGAAGACCGCGACCATCCATGCCGTAAATGCCCTGATGTGCAGAAGCACTTGAAATGGGGACATCGTTGGGCTCGTGAGATGCGCGAGTTGGAACGGGTACAGCATCGTTACGATTCGCGAACCGGTTCCGTGGCACGTCAGTTTGATCATATTTGCGCTGTGCTTTCCAATCTCGGCTATCTTCAGCCGGTACGGGAATCCGCGGGCCATGGTGATTATCAGCTCACGGAACGTGGCCAGCTGTTGCGGCATTTGTACAGCGAGCTTGATCTAGTATTGGCGCAGGCGATTGACGATGGCGCATTTGACGGGTTGAACGCCTGTGAATTGGCCAGCGTCGTCGCATCGTTGGTGTTCGAAGCCCGCAGGGGAGGCGGGGGAGAGCCGCGTCGTTACCCTGGAGGCATTCAAGGGAACGTCGCCGTGTGCGCAGCGCAGCTTAAGGGCGTCCATGCGTCGATTGCCATGTTATGTGAGGATCACATGCTTGAGGAGCCTCGCCAACTCGATTTTGGCATCACCGATATCGTCTACGATTGGGCGCAAGGTGAAAGCCTGTCGCAGGTGCTGTACGGCACCGATCTGACGGGCGGCGATTTCGTGCGTAACGGCAAACGGCTTGCCGACGTGCTTCAGCAGATAGCCGTGGCTGGACCGTATCTTGCGGATCGTGCCGAAACGTTGGCGCCAGTCGCAAAACAGGCGTACGATCGCATCAATCGTGGCATCGTCGCATACTCCGGCGTCGACTAAAATCGAACATCAAGCAGACGAATAAGGAATAAAAGACACGTCCGAACTGTTCTGTAGCTTAGACAGAGCAGACAATCCAAGGAGGCAAAGGCAATATGGCAGAACGCAGCCTGCGAGGCATGAGCATCGGCGCAAAGTCGTTGGAATCTGATGACAATGTGGATTTCGCGGCGCGAAACGACGTCGCATATGTGTGCCCAAAGGGACACCGCACGATTCTGCCGTTCGCTGAAGGCGCGGAGGTTCCGGAGGAATGGGAGTGCCGGTGCGGCATGACCGCGCATCGTGAAGGCGACGAGGATCGTGAGGCCGACGAGATTTCCAAGCCGACCCGTACACACTGGGACATGCTATTGGAACGCCGTACTGAAGACGAGCTGAAGACGTTGCTTGAAAAGCGTCTGCAGATGCATCGCGACGGCTGGTTTCCAGACTACGAGTAACCAGTAGTTGAACGACACTTGAACTGCATGCCCGGTCAGTAAGACCGGGCATAATTGTTATCTGAACAGTTCACATTGCATCGAGCATTTAACAAGGAGTGCATTAATCTCATGTCCGAGAAGACCAAGCAACCCAAGAAAGTCGTTCTGCTTGACCTTGACGGCACATTGACCAAGTCTGATCCGGGCATCATTGGTTGTGTGGTGAAGGTATTTGAGGAACTGGGGTATCCAGTGCCTGATGATGAGGAGTTGCAGCGATTCATTGGTCCTGCAATTGTCGAGTCGTTGCAGCGCAATAATATTCCGGACGACTTACTCGATGAGGGCATTGCCATCTACCGCAGGTATTATGCGCAGGAAGCGGTGTTCGATGATCCGAATAATCCGGGTCAAAAGGTTCCGGGCCGTTTGAACAATACCATTTATGACGGTATCCCAGAACAGTTGGCCAAACTGCGTGCTGACGGATACTACTTGGCGATCGCAAGCTGCAAGCCGCAGTATCAGTGCATTCCGATTTGCGAGCATTTCCATTTGGACACCATGGTCAACGGCATTTACGGTGCCAGCGAAGATAATTCGCGTCTCGACAAAGATCAGGTTATTCAATGGGCGTTCGACCACATTGGGTTTGACGAAGCCGCTGGCGATAAGGCGCTCATGGTCGGTGACCGTTGGACCGATGCTGACGGAGCCAAAGCGTGCGGTCTGGATTGCTTGGGATGCGGCTGGGGTTATGCCGAGCCTGGCGAGCTGAAAGAACATGGCGCGTATAAGGTGATCGATTCGGTTAGTGAGCTTGCGCAAACCATCGAAGACTATTTCGCCTGATAGATAACGGCTGATGCACGAGCGGATCATCTTGTGCATAAAGACAAAGAAACCCCTGGGTATGCATGCCAGCGATGACATTTGCATACCTGGGGTTTTGAGAGATCGCGTACATCTCAAATACCCCCTGCACCTGCTCCCACTTTTGTCCGATAATGTATGTTATGTCAGAAAAGCTACAGCAGTTTTCGACTGACGCTCTTTTCTGTACATAACATCGGTGGGTTATGCCAGCACGTCCCTTTCGGGACTTTGCTCGACATAACCCACCGGCATGATGGATGGTGCGTCCTCGCTTCGCTGGACGTTTTTCCACACGGCTGCGTTTTCGCTTCGATGGATGTCTTTTTGGCTAGTCCTTAATGGCTTGGCTGAGTTTTCTTTCCATTTCGCTTTTCATGCCGTTTCGGGCCTGCAGATACATAAACACCAGTTCCGTGGCGATGAGCATAACCATCAGTGCTGCCGACGGCCAACCAACCTGTTCGTAGAAATGCTGAAATTTCAAGGAAAAGCTGGGTTTGAACATCGTATATATCAGATACGGCAGAGCTCCGATGATCAGCGATGTGAAATGCAATCCGACAATTGACCAGCGTACCGGATATACGTCACTCTTGGTTTTTGAGAAGATATTTCCTCGAATTGCAGTAATCGAACAAATGTTCAACGATATGACCGCTGCGACAATCCACAGCAATGCCGGCAGAATATCAAACATGTATTGCTCCCCTGTTGTATGTCTGTCTGTACATATCTATCTCATATCAACGACTCGTACATCCGTCTTAGTCCGCATCAACCATACGGCATGCATTCTGGTATGTTACAGTGACGCGGCGGCGCGTGTCTGATGTTGCGCCTCGAAGTTCTTTCTCATGCGCATTGCAGTGATATCGTCAACAGGTCGGTTTCCACCCATCATGGAAGGCATGGTGGTCAGATCGACGTATTCCTCGTGGGCAAGAGTCTCTCTGATCTGCTTCCATAAAGATCCCACCGATACGCCGAATACCGCCCGACCGCTTTGCAACAACGCCACCATTTGCTCACTATCCGTACATTCGTGCACTTGCTGACCGTCGCACATAATCGTGATATTCTCAAGTTGTTCCGCGGTACGCTGCGTCAGAAAACTGATGGCAGTCGTCACATTTTGCAGATTGATGCCCGCGTCAAGCAGTCTTTTCGACACAGCAAGGATCACCACGTCCTTGAACGAGTACAGCCTGCGCGAACCGGATCCATGCGACGGCGTGATGGAAGGTTCCACGATTTGTCTGCGAGCCCAATAGTCAAGTTGACGATAAGTGATGCCTGCTACTTTTGAAGCCACCGTACCCTTGTAGCCGCGCGTCACCGGCTGAGTGCCGGTCGCGGGGAATAACTCCCCCTGCACCGCAGTCGACACATGCAGACGCAACCGCGTTGTTGGCTCTGCTTCGTTCATCACGCTCTCCTACGACATCTACAATAACGCCCATGAGCATTCGTGCGAAGCTCATGGGCGCGAAGCTGTTGTACACAGTCTATCCCGCATAACGTGGATCAACCGGCAATGACGGCTTTATTGTCGAAATAAACCAGACGGAACTTGCCAAGAATAATCTCATCGCCATTCTTGAGCTCCTGCTGATCAACACGCTGGCGGTTCACATAGGTGCCGTTCAAGCTGCCCGCATCAATAACGGAATACCTGCCGTCAGACCTGCGGAACACCGCATGGGCGCGGGAAACCGTGGAATCATCCAAAAGAATGTCCGCTCTTGGATCACGGCCGACGGTAATCTCATCCTCGTCAAGAAGATACCGCGACCCCGACACCGCTCCCCTAGTCGAGATCAGCAATGCCGTGCCATCGGCAAGACGCATGATGGTTTCAAGGTCCTCTTTCGTCAGAGGACGGTCTCCGGTGGAAGTCACCGGTACGGTTATTGCAGGAAGGCCAATGATGGTCGTTTCACCTGCGCTTGGAATCGGATCAGTCATAGTCGCCATTCTAGTCATTACCCTTGCAAATAGCCGGTATTGAGACCGGCATGGTCACGAATCATACACCGTAAAGTGGGTCTTATCCCTCAGTCTTGTCGATAATTGACACGAACTGGTCGTTTGGCAACATGTCATCATAGCTGCGCCAACGGCGTTCCAGCTCACGATTCGCCTCGTCATGCTGCTGTTTGCCGAGCCTGGCATAAGCCTTCAACTCGTTCGGCCCCATGTCTTTGACCGGCTGATTGAGATTCAATGCTTCGTCACTCACAAGCTGCCATTGTAGCCGTACACCTTGAAAGAACACGGAAAAAGCCCGGATAGTGTGTATTCCGGATTTAAAACTGTATTCGAAGTTATATTCGCGGGGATTGATTTCAGCGCTGCTCGTCGATCATTTCCCGCAATGCCTTGTTGCAGACGGCTCTTCTTGAATTAGGAGCATCGCCGGAGTGAATGGCCTCGGCCACCGCGTCGCTCTGCTGCGTCATCTTATAGTCTTCTCCCTGCGTGGACTCGATCTGGGATTTATCCGCACCCATGTATTTCACTGCATAGGAGTTGGTTGCAGCTCCAATCAAGTTGCCCGCGACAGGCGGACCCGCGGTTCCGCAGCGCGCCCAGATTTCCCTGTGAGACAACTCATGCCTTACAACAGCATCAAAATAGGCCGTACAAGATCCTCATCCTTCAGGAACTGGTTCTCATAATTCTGGAATTCGTCGATGCCTGCCTGAACGAGATCATCAGGTTCATCGGTGCTGGAAGACATTTGATACCATCCAATATCAACCGATTCTTTGTAGTCAGTCAAAATCACCATATACTGGTGAACATAATCACCGCCCTCCTCTGTTGCAGGAACGTTGGCCTTGTCGAAAATCGTTCCATCATGGATGGTATCCGAACCATTTGTCGTAGGTGGTCAGAACGAGATTCTCGTACTCCTGATACAACGGACGATCCTGCACGTAATAGATTTCGCCTGTGGCCGGCAGTCCCAGCTTACCTCTGAGATCCTGCTCGACTTTTTGATTGATGTTGCGTTGCCTGGAAGTATAGGCGCTATGAATCGATATGGCGCCCAAACCCAACACCACGCGCCACCCGTTTCCGACATGCCGCACGAAACGGCGGAAACCCAACGAAACCAACAAAAAAGGCGGCACGACGTGCCGCCCGATGGTGGGTGATATAGGAATCGAACCTATGACCCCTTCCGTGTGAAGGAAGTGCGCTAGCCGCTGCGCCAATCACCCGTGGGATAATTCCGCCGGTTTCCCGGCTTCGTTACCCGCTTCGCGTGGGCGATACAAGATTCGAACTTGTGACCCCTTCCGTGTCAGGGAAGTGCGCTACCTCTGCGCCAACCGCCCGAAGCGAGTGCTAACTTACGTGGATTTTCGGCGGAATGCAAATCGTCGGCGTGTCGCAGTGGTGTTGCGAGAAAACGACACGCCGTCAATTAGCGATTGAAACCACTGGAATTTCCATGGTTTTTGCGTCTGAATCGGACTCGACGAACGTTTCTTCAGAAGGAGATTGCGCCAACGTCAAGCGCATCTGACGCCACACCACATTGCCGTGCGTCGAAGCGGACGTGCCTTCGTCCACGAATCCCAGACGGGCGTAAAAGCCGACAAGACGTTCCTTGCATGTCAGCACAATGCCTTTGCGCCCGGCAATCGTCGAATCAAGAATCACGCGACGCAGCAGATAGCTGGCGCAACCGCGATGCTGGTAGACGGGAGCCACGTCCACGCCGAAAATCATCTGCCAAGCGCCATGCTCGTCGTGCAGAGAAACATCCTCATACATGACGTCGGCCAAGTCCTTTTCGTTGGTCGTCATACCGTTGACGAAACCAACCAATGTGCCGTCTTCCACAGAAGCTGGGAAGCAGGCATCGTCATCGGCATCAGTGTTGATCAAAAGCCAGAAATGTTCCGGATATGTGGCGACGCGTGCAGTCAGGCTCTCGTTCGTTGCGGCCTCCGCAGGTGGGAAACAGGCAGCCTCCACAGCCTCAATCGCGTCCAAATCCTCCATCGTTGCATGTCGAATGAGCATGTGCATACTCTCTCGCAAGGTATACCCAATCTTCACATTTCAATATGGGCGAACAGTGGAAACGCCAGCGTGCAATACTGTGAAAGGATCACCGGACGTATTGTCGGAAGCTGATAAACGCTTATATGAAAAACCGATAACGACGTGGCCTGTTCCGCGATTGTTGCGCGGTACGATGGGGCGCATCCACGGCGAAAGCCTGGAAAAGCCTGAAAAGGTTCCGAGGGATCCGTAGAGCATTCGAAAACCTAAAGAGAAAGATGGGAGGCGCGTGTGTTCGATTGGACATTTGTGACGCACTACGCGCCGTTCTTCGTCAGCGGCGCGGAGATGACGCTGTTCATCTCCGTGTTCGGCATCGTGCTTTCGATCGTGGTCGGACTTATCTGCGCAAGCATTGAAATCGCGCGCATTCCAGTGCTGAAGCAGATCGTGCGCGTCTACATCGAACTCAGCCGTAACACGCCGTTGTTGGTGCAACTGTATTTCCTGTATTTCGGTCTGCCGAAACTTGGCGTCGTCTGGTCCGCGGAACAATGCGCGATCGTGGGACTCGGATTCCTTGGCGGTTCGTATATGGCCGAAGCGATGCGCGGCGGCCTCGAAACCATTCCGACCGTGCAGCGCGAATCCGCGTATGTGCTGGGCCTAAGCCAATGGCAGACGTTGAGCCGCGTGGTGATACCGCAGGCCATCAGCACGTCCATTCCGGGCATTGTGGCCAACGTGATCTTCCTGATCAAGGAATCGTCCGTTGTGTCGGCCATCGCGCTCGCCGACGTGATGTACATGGCCAAGGATCTGATCGGCATGTATTACAACACGTATGAATCGTTGTTGATGCTGGTTGTCGCATATCTGGTGATTCTGCTGCCGATCTCATTGTTCGGCACTTGGCTGGAACGGAGGTTCGACTATGAGCGGCGCTGAGATTCTGCTCGAGCCGGGCGTGTTTCCGCGCCTGTTACAGGGCCTGTGGGTTACGGTGTGGATCGCCGGTGTGTCGGTGGGTCTTTCCGTGCCGGTTGGATTGGTTGTCGGCTGGCTGATGACGATGAAAAATCCTGTCATTCGTGTGTTGACCAGGATTTATTTGGATTTCATTCGCATCATGCCGCAATTGGCGTTGCTGTTCATCGCGTTTTACGGTTTCGCCCGTGCGTGGAATTGGAATTTGGATGCGACCGGCGCATGCGTGTTCGTGTTCGTGCTGTGGGGCGGCGCGGAATTGGGCGATTTGGTGCGTGGCGCGCTTGAGTCGATTCCGAAAGCCCAGTATGAGTCCGCGTATGTGCTTGGGTTGAGTGGCTGGCAGACGTTCGTCACAGTGATTCTGCCGCAAGCGTTGCGTAGGCTTCTGCCGGCTTCGGTGAATCTGGCGACACGAATCGTGAAAACGACGTCGTTGGCCGTGCTTCTCGGCGTGGTCGAGGTCATCAAAGTGGGTCAACAGATCATCGACGCGAACCGTTTCCAATACCCGACCGGAACCCTGTGGATCTACGGGGTGATTTTCTTCATGTACTTCATCGTGTGCTGGCCGCTGTCCATCGTGGCCCGCCGACTGGAAAAGAGGTGGTCGCATGACTGACGCAGCGGGCAAGCAGACTCAGGCAGGCCAAGCAAGTCTTGGGATTGCGCATTTGGTCAAGCAGTACGCCAATGCCGACAGGCCAGTGCTGAACGATATTTCGTTCGACGTGCCGCATGGCAAGGTGTTTGTGATCGTTGGGCCTTCCGGTTCCGGCAAATCGACGTTGTTGCGCACCATCGCAGGCCTTGAGCCGATTCAGGGCGGCACCATTTCGCTCAACGGCGAAGTGATCGAAACGGGCAAGCCGGGCACTGAGTCCGCTGGACGCAGCAAGCGCAGCAGCGAACTACGCACCCGCGTTGGCATGGTGTTCCAAAGCTACGACCTGTTTCCCAACAAAACCGTGCTTGGCAACATCACACTGGCGCCGACCTTGGTGCAGAAGCGAGATAAGGCCGCAGTCGAGCAGGAGGCGATCAGGCTTCTGGAACGCGTCGGCCTTGCCGACCGCAAGGATTCCTGGCCGCACGAGCTTTCCGGCGGCCAGCGTCAACGCGTGGCCATCTGCCGTGCGCTGATCCTGCATCCGGAAGTGCTGCTGTTCGACGAAGTCACCGCCGCGCTCGATCCGGAAATGGTGCGCGAAGTGCTCGACGTGATGCTCGAACTCGCCGATTCCGGCCAGACCATGCTCATCGTGACGCACGAAATGCAATTCGCGCGAGCCATCGCCGACCAGGTGATCCTGCTTGAAGATGGCGGCATTGTGGAACGGTCCGACGATGCCGAACGATTCTTCACCAATCCGACCACCGAACGTGCCAAGCAGTTCCTGCATACGTTTGAATTCGACCGGCATCGCAAGTCCGCCGAGCAATCCGAACGGTCCGAACAGTAGCGCGAAATAGCGCGAATCGGCGAAACCCAAGATTTTGATAGCAGTCATCTTTGCAAGAGAGGAGAAACCATGACCGCATCAATCATCAACAAAACATTCAAGAGCATCGTGGCCGCATCGGCCGCGTTGATCATGGCAGCCTCCGTGGCTGCTTGCGGTCCGTCCGCGGCCACTCCGAGCGACGAAGGCTCCACGGGTAGCGATTCCAGTTCCAGCAGCAGCGCCACCGCCCGCACTCTGGATGAGATCAAGAAGTCCGGCAAGCTCAAGGTCGCCGTGTTCTCCGACAAGGCTCCGTTCGGCTACGTCGACAAGGACGGCAACTATGCCGGCTACGACGTCTACTTCGCCGAGCGCTTGGGCAAGGATCTTGGCGTAGACGTTGAATACACCTCCGTTGACGCCGCCGCCCGAGTCGACGTGCTCACCTCCAACAAGGTCGACATCACGCTGGCCAACTTCACCGTCACCGACGAGCGCAAGGAGAAGGTCGACTTCGCCAAGCCGTACATGAAGGTGGCGTTGGGCGTCGTTTCCCCGGAAAACGCCGAAATCACCGACGTTGACCAGCTCAAGGGCAAGACCCTGATCGTGACCAAGGGCACCACCGCCGGAACCTTCTTCGAGAAAAACTACCCCGACATCAAGCTGCAGAAGTACGACCAGTACGCCGATGCCTACAACGCGCTGCTCGACGGCCGTGGCGACGCCTTCTCCACCGACAACACCGAGGTGCTCGCATGGGCCAAGTCCAACAAGGGCTTCAAGGTCGGTATCACCGAACTGGGCGATAAGGACACCATCGCTGCCGCAGTGCAGAAGGGCAATAAGGAATTGCTTGACTGGATCAACGACGAAATCGACAAGCTTGGCGATGAAAACTTCTTCCACAAGGATTATGAGGAGACACTGAAGCCGGTGTATGGCGACGAAGTCGATCCTGATGAAATCGTGGTCGAAAAAGGTGTGGTCGACTGATAACTAGTTAATCAAACTAAATATTTTGAACCTTCCGTCGCTTCAGACGGAAGGTTTTTCTATATTCAGATAATCATATTTACATACAAATATATGATTGCTGATAACGCTATATAAAAAACAATTATTACGATTCGCGCCTTCCATAAAAAGCGTATATAGCCATGCCGATGTTGCCATGTTGTTTTTCCGATATCTTGTGATTGTCGGCTTGAAAAACAAGCGAGATGTTTTACGAGAGAGGAGCACGGAACATGAAGTACGCAGTGATCGGTGCCGGCGGAATGGGCATCCAGTACGGTGTGCTGCTGCAGGAATTCGCGCACAAAGACGTCGACTTCGTCGATACATGGAAGCCGAATGTCGAGAAGATCCGCGAGCAGGGCGGTGCCTACGTGTCGCAAGACGGTGAAGACCGCCATCTCGTGCCGATCAACGTGTACTATCCGGAGGAATACGCCGGCCAGCCGGACGTGTGGATCGTGTTCCTCAAGCAGATGCAGCTTGACGGCGTGCTCAAGCGCTGCGCCCATCTGTTCAATGAGAAGCAGATCGTGTTCTCCGCCATGAACGGCTATGGACACTTCGAAAAGTTCAACGAATACTTCTCCACAGACCGCATTTACGGCGGCACCGCACTGATCGGTGCCTACGTGTACGGCCCCGGCGATTTCAACTTCACCGGCGGAGTACATGCCAAGGCCATGAACCTGTGTGCCTACGCGGATGATGTGACTGACGAGGTGCGCAAACACGAGCAGGCGCTGTACGAGGATTTCGCAACGGCCACGCTCAACCCGACCATCGTGGACAACTTCATCGGCATGTGCATGGCGAAAATCGTATTCAACTCGGTGCTGAACACGCTGTGTACCATGTACCAGATTCGTTTCGGCGAATTCCATGCGCATCCCGACGCGCGTTGGCTCACCGAACAGCTGGTCGATGAAGCCTACAGTGCGGCCGAAGCAGCCGGATACCAACTGTTGGGCACGCGCGAAACGGAAGTCGAAACCATTCTGCACACCGCGGGCGTGGCGCATCCGCTGCACTATCCGTCCATGTATCAAGACCTGACCAAGGGACGTCCAACGGAAGTCGACTACATCAACGGCTATATCGCCAAAGTCGGACGCGAGCATGGCTACGAATGCAAGCTGCACGAATTCCTAACCCGCGAAGTGCATCTCGCCGAACAAGCCTTCGCCATCCACAATCCAGACATCGTCGCACAGGCCAAAGCCGACGTCGAAGCCAGTAAGCCGGTAACGGAATAATCGTATTCTTTCAAAACAAGTAAGAGAGGGAAACAACCATGACCATCGCTATTTTCAAGAGGCCGGACGGCATCAAACGAATCGCCGCAGCAGTACTTGCCGCTGCAACACTTATTTCCGTTGCGGCATGCGGTTCCGGCAACAGCGCATCCGCATCCAAGGAAAGCCTGAACACCACGAAGGGCAAAACCACCACAATCACCGTCGGCGTGTGCGCAGGACCATACGGCGACATGGTCGACAAGGTCATCGCGCCACTGCTGAAGGATGACGGTTTCAAACTGAAGACCAAGCTGTTCAACGATTATGTGCAGCCCAATCAGGCACTTGCATCTGGTTCCATTCAGGCGAATCTTTTCCAGCATGGCAATTATCTGAAGAAGTTCACCGTCGACAACAATCTCGACCTGACCTCCCTTGGACAGACCCCAACCCTTGGCTTGGGCATCTATTCCAACAAGTACAAGTCCATCGATGACATCGAAGACGGAGCTACGGTCGCAATCGCGAACGATGGCTCTAACCTGGCACGTTCTCTCGGCGTGCTCCAGCAGCAGGGTCTGGTGACGCTCAAGGGCGAAGTCGATGCCACCAAGGCCACGGTCAACGATATCGCATCCAATCCGAAGAACCTCAAAATCAAAACGATCGATGCTGCACAGCTGGCCCGTTCCTTGGACACCGTTGATGTGGCTCTGGTGCCGGGCAACTACTCTTGGGCTGCTGATCTGAAGCCTGCCGATGCGCTCGCCATGGAAAAGCAGGATGATGGCGTGATCGAAGTGTTCGTGGTCCGTACCCAGGACGTCGATTCCGACTTCGGCAAGGCCGTCAAGAAACTGCTCGTCAGTCAGAAATTCAAGGACGCCATCGCCAAGAGCGAGTTCAAGGATTTCGGCAAGCCGACCACTTGGTGACCGCTGCAGCGCGGCGATAGGTAATATGCAAAGACCCGTATGAATTGGAAAACTCATACGGGCTTTATGCAAACGAGATTCATCAAACGAAACGTATCAAACGAAACGTATCGAACGAACGTAAACACGTACTTGAACGGAACGAGGAACGAACCATGAGCGTTATTGAACTCAACGACGTGTCCGTGACCTTTCATGAAGGCGGACGAACCGTCGAAGCGGTCAAACATGTGAACATCAGCGTGGAAAAAGGCGAAATCTTCGGCATCGTGGGCTTCTCCGGAGCAGGCAAATCCACGTTGGTGCGCACCATCAACCTGCTGGAACGACCGACGGGCGGTCATGTGGTGATCGACGGCAGCGACATCACCGCGCTCAAAGGCGGTCAGCTGCGCGACCTGCGCAAGAAAATCGGCTTTATTTTCCAAGGATTCAACCTGATCACCAATGTCACGGTCGGCAAGAACATCGAATTCGCGCTGAAAGCCGGCGGATATCCGAAAGCGCAATGGTCGGAACGCATCCGCGAACTGCTGACACTGGTCGGTTTGGAAAACAAAATCGACAGCTACCCGTCAAGCCTGTCGGGCGGGCAAAAACAGCGTGTATCCATCGCACGTGCGCTCGCCAACAAGCCGGAAATCCTGCTGTGCGATGAAGCTACCAGCGCACTTGACCTGGAAACCACGGAGGGCATTCTGGCGCTTCTGCAACGCATCAACCGCGAACTGGGCATTACCATCGTGTTCATCACGCATCAGCTTGACGTGGCGAAGCAGATTTTCGACCGAGTGGCCGTTATGGAAAACGGTGTGGTAGTGGAGCAAGGCAACACCTTCGACGTGTTCAGCACGCCGAAGCATCCGACCACCAAAGCGTTGGTGGAACGCTATCTGGGCATTGCGGTGCCGCCGCAGCTGGTGCCGTCGCTGCCGGCCGGCACCATCGTGGAACTGCGATACAAGGGGGATGCGGCACTCGAACCGCTCATCAGCCGGGTCGCGCAGGATTACGGCGTGAGCATCGACGTGCTGCATGCGAATGTGGAATATTTCGGTTCGCAGGCCATCGGCATTCTGATTGTGCTCGTTTCTGGCGCGGGGGAGCCGCTGGTGCAGGCGTTGAATACGTTGAGAACGCATGTGTTCAGCTATCGGGAACTTGATCGTGGGCAGCTGGTTGTGGCCGCCGAAGCTGCGGATAATCAGGAGGCGTGAGAACAATGGAAGAAACTCTGGAAATCCTTCAAGACAATCTCGGTCAGGCGTTGATCGACACGGCATACATGGTTGTGGTGTCGGCGATTATCGGCGTGGTGTTGGGCACGTTGGTGGCGTTGCTGCTGTATTTGACCGAAAATCGTTTGTTCACGCCGAATCATGCGTTGAACGTTATTGTCGGTTTCATCGTCAACGCGATTCGTTCGCTGCCGTTCCTGATTCTCATGGTGGTGCTTATTCCGGTTGCGCAATTGATTCTGGGTGATCCTTACACGCCGACAGGTGGCGCAATCTCCCTGTCGATCGCCGCGGTGCCGTTCTTTGCACGAATCGCGGAAAGCGCGTTTTCCGAAGTTGATCCGGGCTTGCTTGAAGCTGCCATCTCCACTGGTGCCACCACACGCCAAATCATTGTGGATGCGGTATTCCCTCAGGCCTTGCCGTCGTTCATTCGTGGTGTGGTGCTCACCATTATTTCACTGATTGGCTATTCCGCAATGGTCGGAACGATCGGCGCTGGCGGCATCGGCGATATGGCCATTCAATACGGCTATAACCGTTACGAAACCGGCGTGCTCGTCGTGATTGTTATTATTCTGATCGTCATTGTGCAGATCATTCAATGGATCGGCGATTGGTTCGCACGCAAGGTGACGCACTGATGGTTGCGTATATGCGTGAATGTGCGCATATACAGTCGCACGATGATAGGGAGGGTTGATGAATGACTTCGTATGTTTCTCCTGTTGCGTTCACTACGGTGGCGCAGTCGATTCCGCCGAATGTGTTCGCCGATATGGATCGCAAAGTGGCTGCCGCGGTTGCGGACGGGGCCGACGTGATCGACCTGGCCAAAGGCAATCCGGATGCGTTCCCCGCTGACTTCATTCGAGAAGTGGCCAAAAAGGCGGTTGACGATCCGGCCAATGCCCGTTATTCGCAGTTCGACGGCAAACCGAGTTTTCTGCAGGCCACCGAACGTTGGTATCGCAACACGTATGGTGTTGAGGTCGATTGGAAAACACAGCTTTTTGCCGTGGAGGGCGCGGTTGATGGTCTCGCGGCGCTGTTCGCGGTGTTGGTCTCCCCGGGCGACGCTGTGGCGTATGCGGATCCGTATTACCCCTCGTATCATTGCATGACGGTGATGAGCCGTGCCGAGGAGGTTCTGCTGCCGTCGCTGCCGGAACGTGGCTTCCTGCCTGATTTGGATGCGGTGTCTGCGCAAGTGTGGAATCGTGTGAAAGTGCTGGTGCTTAACTATCCGAACAATCCGACGGGTGCGCAGGCTCCGCGTGGGTTTCTGCAACGTGCCATCGATTTGGCTCATGAATATCATTTCGCGATCGTGCAGGATTTCGCTTATGCGGGTTTGGGCGTGAACGACCAGCAAATCAGCATACTGTCGCTGCCGGGTGCCTTCGATGTTGCGGTGGAAGTATGCTCGCTGTCGAAAATGTATGCGATGGCCGGTTGGCGTGCCGGATTCATTGCGGGCAACGACGATATTGTGAGCCATGTGAAGCAGTACCACTATCAGATGGGTTCCATGGTTACGGCCAGCATTCAAGACGCGGGCACTGCCGCGCTGGAATCCGATCAGAGCTGCGTTGCCGAATTGGCTCAACGGTATGCGGTGCGTCGCGATATTGTTGCCGGTGGCCTGCGTGAGGCCGGTCTTGACGTGTTCGATTCGGATGGCGGCATCTACGCGTGGGTGCATGCCCCTGAAGGGCAAACCGGCGAGCAATTCGCCGGCACGCTGTTGGAACGTGCCGCCGTCGCCGCGTTGCCGGGCACTTGTTTCGGCAAAGTAGGCAAGAATTATGTGCGATTCAGCCTGCTTAAGTCTGAGGACCAGTTGCGTGAGGCTGTGCGCCGGGTGGCTGCTGTGCTAGCGTAATTTTTCCTACGTAGCCTTTTTGCATGGATGAGCGATTGTGTGCTTGCACAATCGCTTTTTCTATTTTCCTCCGATTGTTTGCGATCGTCTTTCGATCGGTTGTGGACGTCCCATCCTCCAATTGCCATCGAAACGTCTTTCCCTTAGGAAACCGACACACGCTCCTTATGCAGGCGACGTTTTTGCGATTGCGGTGCGGTGTCTTGCATCTCCGCCGTTTGATAGCTGCTTACAGGAAAATGTTATGGCGATTCGCGCGTTCTATAGCCAACGTTGATAAGGTGCGGCGCGCGTTGAAATGCAGGATGCGGTTTAGTGGGTACCAGCGACCGCGTGAATGGCACGCGGCAATGAGCCACAACCCGAGGGGGTGCGCACCATGACCAGATTCAACACTCAGTTTGTCCACGGACTGCCGGTCAACGATAACAACACCGGAGCCGTGAACCCGCCGACTACGAAGCGCTTGATGCCGCTGTTTCCGGGCACTCCGCCAAGGGACCCGCGCATGGTTGTCCGGCGAAGGCCGTGTATTTCGAAGTTCTTACCAATCCGTTGCTGCAGGTCAACAATGTGACGAAGATTGCTGAAATCGCTCATCGCTATGGTGCGATTTCCATTGTCGACAACACATTCGTTACCCCGTATCTGCAGCTGCCGCTCGACCAAGGTGCCGACATCGTCATCCATTCCGCTACCAAGTATCTGGCCGGCCATTCCGAAGTCAACGCCGGTCTTGTGGTGGTCAAGGACGACGGGTTGGGCAAACGTGTCTACTTCGCGCAGAATCGTTTGGGTGGCGTGCTTGCGCCGAACGAATGCGATTCGGTGCGTCGTGGTATTCAGACGCTCGCCCTGCGCATGGACCGCCAGCAGGAGAACGCGCGTGCGATCTCCAGCTATCTGTTGCTGCATCCGCTGGTAAAATCCGTGCATTATCCGGGATTGTCGGGGCATGAGTATGAGATTTGGACATTGTTCAGGAAGTTGCGGATGAGGTGACGGTAATGAAAGACGGCCATCTTGTCGAATATGGAGCTGTCGGTTCCGTGTTACGACACCCTAAAGATGCGTATACGAAGATGTTGCTTGAGGCATCGCCTAAATTTGATGAGATTAATGCCTCGTAAGGAGTGATTTTATGATTGACAATGCGGCAATTGATTTCTATGGAGCCGACTGGTGCGGCGACTGCCATCGAGCCAAGGCAGCATTAGACCGTTTCGGGGTCGCCTACAGCCTTCATGATATCGAGCATGAGGATGGTGCTGCAGAGAAGGCCATTGCGATCAGCGGACAACAGCACATTCCCGTGATTCGGTTCGCCGATGGCTCATGGCTGGTGGAGCCTTCGGCCACGCAGTTGCAAGCCAAATGCAAGGAACTCGGCCTGATCTGATTCAACATTGCGTATGCCATCTCACGAGTCGGACAAGGAGAATTGTCTCCTGTTCGGCTCGTAGACGTATGTGGGTCGGCTTCCGGACGGTCGATGTCCGGCTTCCGAATGGACTTTGCCCAACTCGCGGACATTGTCTGCACGTGATTGCATTCTTTGGTAAGTTTTTGCTTGGGTTCGGCAATGGTTGCAGAACCTACGGAAAGCCGTCAATCAACAGGCTTTCGAGAGAAAACCAAAGAAGGGAGTAATGTCATGCCGTTCCTTATTACGCTCCTTGTCATTGCACTTATCGTCGCGTTCCTGTTCCTGTCCACGTTGTTTATCGTGCCGCAGCAGCAGGCCTATATTATTGAGCGTTTCGGCAAATTCAACAAGGTGCAGTTCGCCGGCATTCATATTCGAATCCCGTTCGTGGACCGTATCGCCATGAAAACCAACATGCGCGTCAATCAGCTTAATGTGCAGTTGGAGACCAAGACGCTTGACAATGTGTTCGTCACGGTGGTGGCGTCCACTCAGTTCCGTGTTGACCCGAGCAATGTGGCCACCGCATACTATGAGCTGCGTGATCCGGCTGGTCAGCTGCGTTCCTACATGGAGGATGCGCTGCGTTCCGCCATTCCTGCATTGTCTTTGGACGATGCCTTCTCCCGTAAGGACGATGTGGCCTTTGACGTACAGAAGACCGTCGGCAACGAAATGTCCCGCTTCGGTTTCACTGTGGTCAAGACGCTGATCACTGCCATCGATCCGAGTCCGCAGGTCAAGAACGCCATGGATTCCATCAACGCTGCCCAGCGCGAGAAGGAGGCCACCCGTCAGCGCGCCGAAGCCCAGCGTATTCAGATCGAGACCCAGGCGGCAGCCGAGGCTGAGAAGACCCGTCTTCAGGGTGAAGGCCAGGCCAACTATCGTCGTGAGATCGCCAATGGTATCGTCGACCAGATCAAGAGTCTGCAGGCAGTCGGCATGAACGTGAACGACGTGAACAATGTGGTGTTGTTCAACCAGTATCTCGACACCATGCGTAATCTCGCCTCGTCGCAGAATGCGAAGACGGTGGTGTTGCCGGCTTCGACGCCTGGCGGTTTCAACGAGATGCGCGACCAGATCACCCAGGCCATGATGTCCGCGGACGAAGCTGCGAAATAGTCGCAAAATAGCCGTGCCGATGCTCTGCATCGATGACAAGATGACCTTCGTATTCGTGTTGTGCGAATTCTTGCGCCAAAGTGCTTTTTCCAACACGTCGTGCTCCCTCAATAAGCATGGCGCGCTTGCCATTCGACTGGCTTTTCCAAGCCATGAGTGTTTGATATGTCTTGCGCCTGAAGAGCATGGTGTACTCCTTGAAAATTAAGGCATTTACACGAAATGCAGAGTAAGGACAGCGCGTTTTATACACGAAATGCAGAGTGTCGATACGGGGCGAGGATGTTTCGCTGACGTTCCAGAGGCATGAAGAATCCCTCCTTTCGAGACGGCCGCTTATATGTGACGGAGAGCGCGGCGGTGAAAGGAGGGATTATTGTTTGGCGCGTTGCCGTACCGCAACGCACGTCTATGTGATTGGCCTGTCGGCAATGACCGTGTTTTGCGCACGCATGTCATACGTTTCGGCGTATGTCACGCCATGCTGACAAGACCTTCCTTGGAGTTTGAATTCGGCAGTGAGCAGTTCATCGCATGTGATTCAAGCAGGTGAAGCTGTTTCTGCAGGTCCATGACTTTCTTTTCCAGCCATTTGATGGTCATGGCTTGGGTGATCACCAGCAGATCGCGCTGCCCGGAATCGGATTTGTTTGCCAACGTCTGTGCTTCAAGCATGATTTTCGGATCGGCTTTCCAACGGGCGATCGCGCGTTCGATGCGCTTGCCTCCCATGATTTTCGGATCAAGACCTGCGCTGGCGAAAATACTGGTAGGACCGTTGCCGCGCAGATATTGCGCCATGCAACGCACCTGAAATTCCTTCGAGTACGTGATGCGGTCCATGGAAGCTCGCTCTACCGCGGGCAGGGTGTTCAGGTAATACACCTCGGTTTGAGTAAAACGACGACGCATGATGGTTCCCCTTGTGTGATATGCGGATGACGCTTCCGACAACGTCATCCGAATGTCTGCCTCGTTGTTTTCATTCTATTTTTGCGAGATTCGGGGATTTTGCCGTCTGGCACGAAACGAAGTGTTTTTGGCACGAAACGAGAAAACCACCCTAGTTAGGGTTGCTTTAGGAGGATGTGAGACGGGGTCTGTGCTTCTCGGGGTGTTCCCCTAAGGGATGCAGGGAACTGGAAAACGGTATAAACTCGGTTGTGGGACAGACGTATTGACGCCGTGTGGGGGAGGGCAACGAAGACTATGACAGATCATGAAGGGCAAGAGTCGATGGCGGGGACGCGCAGGCCCATCATCGAAGTCAAGAATCTGCGTAAGGAATATCCGGTGCTCGACGAAACCGTCGTGGCGCTGGAACGCATCAATCTCACCATTCCGCAAGGGCAGATCTGCTGTATCTACGGCGAATCCGGTTCTGGCAAATCCACTCTGCTGAACCAGCTAGCAGGTATGGAAAAACCGACCAAAGGCGGCGTGCGCATCGGGGGAGTGCCCATTTCTCGGTTGAATGAACGGCAATTGGCGGAATTTCGGCAAAAACATCTTGGTTTCGTATTCCAGTCATACAACCTGCTTCCCAATCTGACTGCCGTGGAAAACGTGGCAATGCCGCTGATGTTCCAAGGCATGCCGAAAAACAAGCGTGAGGCAATCGCCAAGAAAATGCTGAAACGAGTAGGGCTCGGCAAACGCATGAACCACTACCCGACGCAAATGTCGGGCGGACAGCAACAGCGTGTCGGCATCGCGCGAGCGTTCGCAGCCAGACCGCAAGTCGTATTCGCCGACGAACCGACCGGCAACCTCGACTCCAAAACCAAAACCGACGTGATGAACATGATCTGCGCGTTCGCTCGCGACCTCGACCAAACCATCGTGCTCGTCACCCACGATGACAATATGGCGCAATATGCCGACCGTATCGTAACGCTACTTGACGGACGCATCATCGATGACCGTCTGATGAACAACGCGTGACGGCAGAGAAGAGAAGGAAATTCCATGAGTAACAGCAACCATTCCGCAAAATTCATCAACATGCTCATCGCATTGATGGCGTCCATCGCCATCGCGCTGACCTGCATTGTGCCGACGGCGCTCGCCGAAGACGGTGATGGCACTGACGACAACAACGGCGGCTCCACCGTGCAGCCGGCCGGTCCGGTGCCGAACATCATCATCACCAACTTCACCTATGGCGACGGTTCCGTGGCGGTCGGCACGAATTTCGATCTTGGCTTCACCTTCCAGAATATGGGCAAGGTCGCGGTCGGCAATATGGTCGTGACCGTTGATGGCGGCGAGAATTTCGCCATTTCCGGCGGTACGAACACGTTCTACTACGATTCGCTGTGGGCGGGCTATTCCCTGACCCAGACCGTGCCCATGCAGGTGCTGTCGAGTGCGAAGAACGGCGCGCAGGGCATCGATATCAACTTCAAATACGAGTATGTCGATGGCGGCACCCGCAATTCCAACACTTCGGATATCAAGATTTCCGTACCTGTTTCGCAGCCCGACCGTTTCGAACTGGGCGATCCCGTGCTTCCAGACGCCATCAATGCGGGCGAGGAATCCACCATTTCCATGGAATACGTGAACAAGGGCAAGGGGGATGTATCCAATGTCGAAGCGTCCATCGAGGGTGACGGCATCACCGCCACGCAAGCCACGCAGTATATCGGCAATGTGGCGTCCGGCGCTTCTGGTTCCATCGGATTCGCTTTCACTGCGGATGCGGCCGGCGAATATGATGCCAAGCTGAAGGTGACGTACGAGGATGCCGACGGCCAGCAGCAGACCAAGGAATCGCCGGTGAAGATTACGGTGTCTGAGGCTCCGGCTCCCGCCGATCCCGGTATGGATGTTGACCCGCAGGAAAATCAAGGCATTCCGACTTGGGTGTGGATTGTCGTTGCCGTGGCTGTCGTTGCCGTGATCGCCATTGTGGTTGTGGTGGTTGTGCGTCGCCGCAAGAAGGCGAAGAAGGCTGCCGAGGATGACGATTGGGATTGGGATCCCTCCGATTCGCATGCAGGTGCTGATGATGGTGCGGCTAATACGGCTGGTGCCATTGACGCGCCGACCCAGGTGATTGATTCCGTGCCCTCCGCCAAGGAGTGAGCATGCGATTTTCGGATATTGCACGTTCATGCACGCAGAATCTGCTGCGTCGCAAATCGCGTACGATTCTTACGGTACTTGGCGTGATCGTCGGCTGCTGTTCGATCGTGCTCATGATTTCCATTGGCCAAGGCATCAACGAACAGAACGAGCAGATGCTCAAAAACATGGGCAACCTGAACGACATCACCGTATATGCGGACGGCGGAGGTTCACATTCCACGGCAACGTCATCCAGCGTGAGCGGTGCCGACGGCGAACAGGCGAAACTCGACGATGACGCCGTGCAGAATTTCCGCAGCATTGCCGGTGTGGCCGGAGTGCTTCCTCAGAAAACGATGTCATACAGTGTGGATGCCGCGCAAGGAGCTGGCTCCCGGTACGTGTCGCAATATGTCAACGTGGTGGGAGTCGACGCCACGCAATTGGAAGAATCCGGCTATAAATTGGCCAGCGGACGTCTTCCGATGCGTGCCGGCGAAGTGTTGGCGGGCAAATCCTTCGTGTATTCGTTCTACGACAAGTATGCGTCAGATCCGAGCAATCATCGTATAGAAGCGGGCGGTTATTACTGCGATGAGCACGGTTGCGCCCAATCCGAAGGCGAAGACCCGTTCTTCGATATGCTGAACTCCAAAATCACGTTGATTACCGGAGCCAACTATCAAAGTCCCGACGACTACCGCAAGGTGGGCGGCGGATCCGTGGCGCCATCCGATTCCGGCAGTGGTGAGAGTCCCACCATTACCATGCCATACACGGTGGTGGGTGTCATTGATTCCTCCGCCAACAACTATGATGCGTTCACTTCCGGCATTGTGATGAGCATCGACGATATGAAAACGTTGAACGCCAAAATATTGGGGGACACCAAGGCCAACACGTCGAGCAAGGTCGTTTACGATCAGGTACTGGTGCACACCCAAGACATCAAAGACGTTGCCGACGTTGAAGCGCAAATCAAGGGCGCCGGTTATCAGACTTCCTCGTTTGAGCAAACGCGTAAGGAGATCGAAAAGCAGTCGCGGGGCATCCAGTTGGCTTTGGGCGGCATCGGCGCGGTGTCGTTCTTCGTTGCCGCGATTGGTATTGCCAACACCATGATTATGTCGGTGTCGGAACGTACGCGCGAAATCGGCATTATGAAGGCTCTTGGCTGCTATGTGCGCGATATTCGCATGATGTTCCTGTGCGAGGCTGGTGCGATCGGCCTTGTCGGCGGTGTGATCGCTTGCTTGATTTCCGCGATTGGTTCGATAGGCATCAATATGGCGTCTTTGGGTGGATTCAGCATTGAGAATATCGGCAAAGCGATTATGGGCGGCGACGATGTGACTCGCATTTCGGTGATTCCGTGGTGGCTTTTTGTGGTGGCCATGCTGTTTTCGATCGCCGTTGGTGTGGTAGCAGGTTTCGGCCCGGCCAATAAGGCTGTGAAGATTCCCGCTTTGGATGCCATCAAGAATGATCAGTGATTGCTGATTACAGATCGCTGATTTATAGATTGGCGGGGAATGGTCCACAGATATACCGATCATTCCCGCCAATTCGCTTATGTATCGATTATTCGCTGAGAATACCGCGGATTCGAGAGACGATGGTTTCTGAAGTCAATCCGTAACGTTCGTTAAGCTCGCCAAGAGGCACTCGGTCGGTGAACTCTTTGGCTGCGCCGAAATTCAGCACACGAACGTGAGAAGCCTTGGTATTACTGGAATTGGCATAAAATGCGGTGACTTTCTCACCCCATCCGCCTTCTAGCTGGCCATCTTCCAACGTAACAACCAAACGATGCCCATCGGCAAGCATCGCCAGTAATTCGGCATCCATCGTGGAATATTGCAATGCGTCAACAAGCGTCGCGGTAATCGCAGCATGTTCTTCATCATTTTCGGCCAGTGCCGACGTAATTTCGGCAGCCAACGGCATGGTGTTGCCGAGTCCAAGAATCGCCACATCCCTGCCGGGCTGAACGATCTGATAGCGGGCGAACGGGCATGCTCCGGCAATATTGACGGCTGGATCATGCTCTTCGGCACGCTGCAACGGGTCGAACGCCATATCGGCGGCACGTTCAAGTGCGAGAATCTGCTCGCCGGGCATACGAATCGCCACCACGCCATGTTCGGACGGGCCGGTAGCCCAAGCCAACATGTCAAGCATCTGTTCGCCGCTCGCGGGAGCCAAACAGGTCACGTCGGGAACATTGGCGAATATCGTCATATCGAATGTGCCCGAATGCGTATTGTCCGCGCCGGAAATTCCCGCGCCGAAAATCAGCAGCGTGGCGGGAACATGATTCAATGCCAACTCTTGCTGCAGCTGGTCGAACGTGCGTTGGAAGAACGTGGCGGAAGTCACAAGCACCGGGCGTCCGCCAGCCCTGGCGATACCCGCGGCGAACGCGGCGGCATGTTCTTCCGTGATACCGGTATCGACGTAGTGGGCGCCGGCACGTTCACGAAAATCTCGGGTGATGCCATTCGATCCGGGGGTTGCGGGGGAGATGACCACCAATCCCGGCTCATTGTCGAAACGACGTTCCAGCGATGCCATGGCCATTTCGCCATAGTATTTGCGTGCGTCGAGCGGTTTGCCGAGCGAGGCCTCCGGATCCTGCCAATGGTTGGCCTCGCATTGGCCCGCATGAGGTTGAGGATTGGTCTGATTGCAGCCATCCGAACCATTGTCGGCTTCCGTTTCGTCATTGAAGCCCAAGCCTTTGGTGGTGTGGATATGCACTACGATCGGGTGGTCAATGTCTTTGACCTCGTTCAGTACTTCCACCAGCGCGTCAACGTCATTACCCTGCTCCACATAGCGGTAGTCCAAGCCGAATGCCTTGAACAGATTCAGTTCGGCCATGCCATTCGACGTACGCAACTTGGCAAGCTGCCCGTACATACCGCCGAAATCCTCAGCGATCGACATTTCGTTGTCGTTGACGATGATGATGAGATTACCGCCCTGTTCGGCCGCATTGTTCAGCCCCTCGAACGCAATGGCCGAACTCAGGGATCCATCGCCGATAATGGCGATAACATTGCCGATAGTGCTTTCGCCGGCGGCGCCGCGCTGCATATCGCGGGTTTTGGCAAGACCGCAGGCCAGAGAAATCGAAGTGCCGGTATGGCCGAGCACAAAGGAATCATGTTCGCTTTCCAGCGGATTCGTGAAACCGGTCACCTCATCAAAACGAGATTGGTCCAAGTATGCTTCGGCGCGTCCGGTAAGCATTTTATGCACGTAGCTTTGGTGCGACACGTCGAAAATGAAACGGTCGCGGGGCGAGTCGAACACGCGGTGCAATGCCACAGTGAGCTCCACCACGCCAAGATTCGAGCCGATATGCCCGCCATGTTTTTTGCCGTAGTCGAGCAGCGTGGCGCGGATTTCGAGGCATAGATCGCGTAATTGCTGGGCTGAAAGGGCATGTACGTCCGCCGGAGTGTGAATCGAACTCAAAATGCCAGCGGTCATCGTGCGCAATCACCCTTCCCTACGATCAGTGCAACCAAGTGCGAAATCATATCCCACTGTATGCCCCGACGAGGGTGTTTGCGGGCAAAGGAGCGCAAAGTCTTCTCAACTTGAGGCACAATAGAGGTGTTTGCAATCGTGAAAAGCCGTTATTCGCAAAGGAGCGCGAACATGAAAGCCGTATATGCCACCGGAACGAATTATGATGATCCGCTGTCCGTGCTTGAAGTGGGCACTATGCCTGAGCCTGAAACCAAGCCATTCTGGTCCACCATTCGTGTGAACTCGGCGAGCGTGAACCATCATGACGTGTGGAGTCTGCAAGGTGTGGGGCTTTCCGACGAGCAGACGCCGATGATCCTCGGCACGGACGCGGCTGGCGTGTTGGAAGAAGACATTCCCGTACGAAAGGGACTTAAGGCCGGTTCCGAAGTGGTCTTGTATACCTTCGTTGGTACCGATGGCGCCGGTGTGATGCCGGGGGAGAGACGCTCGATCCTGTCCGAACGGTATGCGGGAACCATGGCCGAATACACACAGGTGCCCAGCGCCAACGTGTTCGCCAAGCCCGCGAATCTGAATCTTGATGAGGCTGCCGCATTGGGTACCAGCTGGCTTACCGCATATTCCCTGCTGTTCGCATCGGCGAATGTGAAGCCGGGAGACACGGTGCTTATTCAAGGCGCCGGAGGCGGCGTGTCGACCGCGGCGATTCAGCTTGCTCACGCGGCCGGATTGGAAGTGTTCGTCACGTCACGAAGCGAAGACAAGCGTGCGCGAGTGTTGCAGCTCGGTGCCGATGCGGCTTTTGAAACGGGTGCGCGACTGCCACGCAAGGCGGATGCCGTCATTGAATCCGTCGGCGCGGCCACATGGAGTCATTCCGTCAAATCCGTACGTCCGGGAGGAACTATCGCCATTTGCGGCGCGACTACTGGCGACCAGCCGGGTGCAGAGCTTACGAGAATCTTCTTCCAGGATATTCGAGTGCAGGGCAATACCATGGGCTCCCGTGAGGATTTCGCACGTTTGCTGAAATTCGTGGAACATGCCGATCTGCATCCGGTCATCGATTCCGCATATGCGATCGACGACGCGCATCTTGCGTTCTCCAAGATCGTGAATGGCGACGTTTTCGGAAAAATCGTGCTGCACATCTAGCCGATTGCGTAAAGTAAACGGTGTTCAAGAACATGTTCTTTTGGATTCTTTCGGAGGTCCTTGATGGCAGACAACAAGCCTGAAGTCGCAGTGATTATGGGGTCGGCGAGCGATTGGGAAACCATGAAGCATGCCTGCGAGATGCTTGACCAGTTCGAAGTGCCGTACATGAAGCAGGTGATTTCCGCGCACCGCACCCCGGAATTGATGGGCGAGTTCGCGCATAGTGCCCGTGCCAACGGTCTGAAGGTCATCATCGCCGGAGCCGGCGGCGCGGCACATCTGCCGGGCATGGTCGCGGCCCAGACCACCCTGCCGGTCATCGGCGTGCCGGTGCGTTCCCATGCGCTGTCCGGTTGGGATTCGCTGCTGTCCATCGTGCAGATGCCAGGCGGCATCCCGGTCGCCACCACCGCAGTCGGCAACTCCGGTGCCACAAACGCAGGTCTTTTGGCTGTGAGCATTCTGAGCACCACCGATGAGCGTTTGGCCAATGCTTTGCAGGAATATCGTGACTCTCTGAAGGAAAAGGTGGCTGAATCCAATGCCCAGCTTGTCTGAGGAAACCAATGGCCGTGTTGAACGTCTGATGCCAGGGGCCACCATCGGCATTATCGGTGGCGGTCAGCTTGGCCGCATGATGGCGTTGTCCGCCCGCTACATGGGCTTCCGCATCGGCGTGCTCGACCCGACTCCGGATTGCCCGACCGCACAGGTGGCCGACTTCCAAGTCACTGCCGAATACGACGACATCACCGCGATCCGAGAACTGGCTGAAAAGTCCGACGTGCTCACGTACGAGTTCGAAAACGTGAACGCCGACGCCATCGACGAAGTGCGTTCCTTGTCTGCAGCCCCGCAAGGCACCGATTTGCTGCGTGTCACGCAGGATCGCGTCAACGAGAAGCAGTTCATCAATGATCATGGCACGCCGACCGCACCATGGAAGGCCGTCAACAGCGTTGAGGAGCTTGATGCGGCGCTCGGTGAAATCCATTACCCGGCCGTGCTGAAAACCCGTTCCGGCGGGTACGACGGCCACGGCCAGACCGTGCTGAAATCCGATGCCGATCTCGAAAAGGTACGAGCCCGTGCCGATCGCGGTGGCGGATTCCCGCCGAGCATTCTCGAAGGATTCGTCGATTTCGCATTCGAAGCGAGCATTCTCGTTGCCGGTAACGGCAAGGATTATGTGACCTTCCCGATCGTGCGCAACGAGCATCGTAACAATATTCTGCACATGACCATCGCTCCGGCCGAAGTCAGCGAAGACGTGGCGAAGGAAGCGCACGAACTCGCTTTGCGTTTGGCGCAAGGCTTCGAACTGGCCGGCATCCTCGCTATCGAACTCTTCGTTACCAAGGATGAGCGGGTTATCGTCAACGAGCTTGCCCCGCGCCCGCATAACTCCGGTCATTACACCATCGAAGCGTGCTCGTTCGACCAGTTCGACGCGCATATTCGAGGCATCGCCGGGTGGCCGCTCGAACAGCCCGAACTGCTCAAGCCGGCTGTTATGGTCAATGTGCTCGGGCAGCATGTGGCCCCGACCCGCGCGCTGATCGCCGAGCATCCCGAATGGAATATGCACGACTATTGCAAGGCTGAAGTGCGTCATGATCGCAAGATGGGGCATATCACCGTGCTGACCGACGACACCAGGCAAACTGTGGCGGATCTTGAACGGACCGGCTGCTGGGATGATTTGAAATAAAACCGATGACGGCATGTTTCGCGCGTCAGCCTTTCCCTGAGGGGAGGACGGCGCGCGAAGCCATCAAGAACGGACATAGATTGACGGACGGACGCGTGGAGCGCAACACCAAACAAAAAGAACTGATTCATGATGCGTTGAAGGCAAACGATGAATTCATTTCCGCACAGGATTTGCATCGCAAGCTGGAAGACGAAGGCGTGAAGGTCGGCCTTGCCACTGTATATCGTCAATTGAATGCCTTGGCTGAGGCAGGCGAGGCTGATACCGTGCGTTTGGAAGGCCAACAGCTGTTCCGTCTGTGTGGTGATGACGGGCATCACCATCATCTCGTATGCACGAATTGCGGCAAAACCGTGGAAATCGAATCGCCATCCGAAACTTGGCTGCGTGGCATCAGCGAGAAATACGGATTCACCATCGAACGGCATACGCTTGAGGTGTTCGGACTATGCCCCGACTGCCGGAATGAGGCACGACGGTAATTCCGTCGATCTCAACAATTTCGCCGATTTCAGCAACAACGGTTATGCGGACGGCGGAATCCTTGACGACAACTAGATACTGCCATCCGAACTGTCTATACCCCCTCATCGTTCTTTTGCGATTTCATCGACATATGCGTAAGAAAATCAGAAGAAACTGTGGATGAAATCGATCATTACAGCTTTTTGTCAGATATGGTCGCGAGAATAGTGCCTTGGCGTCGCCGTAAGGCGGGAAACGAAGCGAACTGACACGTTACGAGTGGAGATAAACACTTGACGAACGAATCCGTGAATACAGAGACGATTGAGGAACTGAAGATCTCGACGATTGATCCAAACGCACCCGCCAAGGAACGTAAGGAATTCCCAGGGTGGTTGTACGGCATACTGTTTGTGGTGTTCGACGCCATCGGTGTGGCAGCGCTACAGATTGGCGTCAGTCAATCCGCTACACGCGTCAAGCTTTCGAACAACATGTGGCTGACCGGTTGGGGCTTCGTCACCAAAATGTTCACCAACCTCAACTTTGTGGCGGTGCTCAACCTGATTTTGTGGGGCGTGCTGTATGTGATACTGCTCATGCTCATCAACCGCTTCTGGATCGCCACGCCAATATTTCTGGCGGTGACATTCATTATCGCGGTGATCGAACATTTCAAAGTATCCATCCGATATGAGGCGATTCTTCCCAGCGATCTGAACTTCCTCAAAGCCGATGCGGGCAATCTTATGAGCTTCATGCCGGCAGGCGCACAGTGGACCATTCTGCTCGCCGTCGTCATATTCGTTGCTTTCATTGCGCTTTTCGTATTCCTGAATCATCGTGACGGCCGTCACGGCAAGCTTTTCCGTGGCGACGACAAGCAGTCGCGCTCGCTGAATGCCATCGTGCGACTACTGCTGATCATCGTGCCGGGAACGTTCTTCACGCTGTATTCCATGCAGGTGAGCACTGTCGGATCTTGGGCGAAAACCTTCTCTTCGGCAATGGGGGACATGCCGTCCATGTGGGATTCCGTCTACGATGCGCAGCGCAACGGACCGATGGTCGCCTTCACCAGGCAGCTGAATCCGAAAGTCATGGTGAAGCCTGACGACTATTCCGAAGAAACCATGAAGGAAGTCGCGGCACGATACGAAAAAGAAGCGAAGAAGATCAACGCATCTCGTACCGAGAACATGACCGACAGTACGGTGATCTATGTGCTGTCCGAATCCTTCTCCGACCCGTCTCGCGTGCCGGGGCTTAAGATCAACAAGGATTCCATGCCCAACATTCGTTCCATCAAAGAGAATACGACCTCCGGTTTGATGCTTTCTTCCGGATATGGCGGTGGTACCGCAAACCTCGAATACATGGGATTGACGGGTTTGAGCATGTCGAATTTCGATTCGTCGCTCACCAGCCCGTATCAGCAGCTTGTGCCGAGCGAGCATTGGACGCCGACCATCAACCAGCTGTGGGGGGCGTCGAAGAATTCCATCGGACTGCACCCGTACGAATCGTCTATGTACTCGCGTGCGACCAACTATAAGAAGTTCGGATTCTCGCATTTCTACACGTTGACCGGTCCGGACGTCATCTCGCATCAAGACAAGATCGACGATTCGCCGTACGTGTCTGACGAAGCGACGTACGAGAGCACCATCGAAGAAGTCAAGAAAACCGATGGCAACCAGTTCCTGCAGGTCATCACCATGCAGAACCACATGCCATACCACGATTGGTATAAGAACAACGATTTCAAGGCCGAATCCACTACGGACACTCCTTTGGAGGACGATGAGAAGGAGTCCATCGAAACCTATCAGAAGGGTGCGGCTCTGACCGACGAGGCGACCGCCGACTTCCTTGACAAGCTCGACGCCATCGACAAGCCGATCACCGTGGTGTTCTACGGCGATCATCTGCCGGGCATTTATTCGTCCGCTTCCGAAGACGACAACAATTCGCTTGCCTTGCATCTGACGGATTATTTCATCTGGTCCAACAAGGCGTCCAGCTCGCAAGGCAACGAGATCGACAACGCCGACTATTCGTCGCCGAACTTCTTCGTGGCGCAGGCCGCCGAGCATATGAACGCCAAGGTGTCCCCGTATCTGGCGTTCCTCACGCAAATGCATGAGAAAATCTCCGCCATGGAGCCACCTGTCGTCAACAATATCCAGGGATGGGACCGTATCCCTGAAGGTCAGAACGTCTATCTCGACGCTGACGGCAATCCCATGGCCGAAAGCGACTTCGACGCGGAAACCCAGCAGTTGCTTGCCGACTACCAGCTGATTCAGTACGATATCACCACAGGGAAGAACTACCTGAAAGACACCGATTTCATGGATCTTCCCTAGAGGCAAGGGGGGAAGAGATGGCCGCAACCGATCGCGAACAGCAGATTTTGGCGTGGATTAAGCAGAATCCTTTGATCAGCCAAAACGAGCTTGCGGAACTGTGCGGCATCACCCGTTCAGGGGTGGCCGCGCACATCTCCAACCTGATGAAAAAAGGGTACATCCAAGGCAAAGGGTATATCGTCACTCCGCCCAGCTATGTGGCTGTTGTTGGCGCCATCAATATAGACCATTACGGTGTCGCCATGCAGGATGTGGTTGGGGAAAGTTCCAACATGGGGCGCATTGTGTCATCCGTGGGCGGCATTGGTTACAATATCGCCTACAATCTGAACCGGCTTGGCGTGCCGAATTATTTGATTTCCGTCTATGGTGATGATGAGAACGGCGAACGCGTCAAGCAGGACGCGTATGCCAACGGCATTGACATCACGCATGCCAAGCAGATTTCCCATATGCCTACTTCCACCTTCTTGTCGGTTGTTTCCGCGCAGGGGCGTCAGATTGTGGGTCTTGATGATATGCAGATCAGTGCGGAAATCACCCCGGAATTTCTAGCGCAACGAGAGCAGACCATCGTCAATGCGGAAATGGTGGCGATTGATTCGAGCTTGCCGTCTGATGCCATAGCATGGGTTTGCGAAAAAACAAGTCGACCGATTTTCGTGCGCGTGGTTTCCGTTAATAAAGCGGCGCGAATCACGCCGGTGCTCGATCGCATCGACACTATGGTGCTTAATTCCGCCGAAGCCAAATTCGTGTCGGGGATTGAGGTGCATGACGAGGCCAGTGCCAGAGATTGCGCCGAACATTTGCTGCGGTCCGGTGTGCGTAATGTGTTTCTTTTTGTGGATGATTCGGACATGCTGTACTGCTGCGAACATGAAAGCTTTTTCTGGTCTTTGCCGGGAAGGGCGGAGGAACGTCGATATACCAATGGTGGTGCGTCGGCGGCGTTGAGTGCGCTGGTGTGGGCGCGTCGTGAGCATAAAACACAGCGGGAATGCGCTAGATATGCGTCTGCGGCGGCTGCGATGAATATGTCTCAGGTGCAGTCGATTTGCGCTGATTTTTCTGAAGAAGCTGTGCGGCGCAAAGCTGATTTGCTGCAGTAACGCAGGTATGGCGGTCTTACATTTGTTTCTTTCGTAATCGCGAGACACGCGATTTTTCCATATGTTACATCGATGAAATATAAGCAAAAGTTGACTGGCTTAAACTTTTGTTGTATTCTAAATTGAAGATAAAACGTTTCATCAAGGGTGTATCAAGGCAGATATATCCCCGAAAATGTAGGAGGCAATATCCATGGCGGATATGACTTCAGGAAATACTGTTCCTGACCGTTACGTTGTGGTCATCGGTGGCATGAACATGGACATCTGTGGTAGACCGACGGGCACCGTAGTGGACCGAGACTCGAATCCGGGCGTCGTCAGCATGTCCGCAGGTGGTGTCGGGCAGAACATCGCACAGAACATGGCTCATCTGGGCATGCCGACATACCTGATCGCCGTCTACGGCGACGATGAAAACGGCAAGACCCTGGAACGTTCGTGCGCGGCCAACAACATCAATCTTGACTATGCCGCACAGCTGGAAGGACGCCGTTCTTCCACCTACATGTTCATCACCGACGATACGGGCGATCTGCTGGTGGCCGTCAACGACATGGAAATCTGCAAGGAAATCAATCCGGCATTCCTCGAATCTCGCCTCGACTTCATCAACGGTGCCGCCATCTGCCTGCTTGACGCCAATCTTGAACCGGAAACCATGGCATGGATTGGCGAACACGTCACCGCGCCACTGTTCGGAGACACCGTTTCCACAGTCAAAGCGCACCGTTTCGACACGATCCTCAACAAGATGACCGTGCTCAAGCCGAATGATTTGGAAGCATCCGTACTCACCGGCATCGGTATCGCCGACCAGTATTCGGCAGGTGCCGCAGCGAAGACCTTGCTCGACAGGGGCGTGAAGAACGTATTCATTTCATTGGGTGCCAACGGAATCCTGTGCGCGAGACACGAAAACGACGAATACAGCTTCAAGCATGTGCCGCCATACCGCACCGAAATCGCCACGGCAAATGGGGCCGGAGATGCCGGCATGGCAGCCATCACCTGGAGCTTCTTCGATAACCCCGATCGAGATCTTGAAGAAGTCGGCAAAATTGCGCAGGCAGCATCCAGCATCGCGCTCGAATGCACAAAAGCAGTGCCCGATATCACCGTGGAACGCATACGTAAGAAGATGTCCGGCGAGATCGAGCCGTTGCTCGACGAAGTGCGTACCGCCTGAATTTTGCTACATCACACGTCCATCAACCCATACAAACACAAGGAGAACCGACAATGGTAGTCAAGCAGATCTATTCTCTGATCGAATACGATGAGGCCGTCAAAACCATGGAGGCTGGTGCCGACAACATTGGACTGGTGCCGATGCAGAATGGTGGCGTTCCGGCACATCGCGTGCCAATCGAACGCGTGCACCGCATTTTCGACGAATGCAAGCGTCGTGGCGTCACCTCCGTGGCCATCATGCTGACCAACGATCCCGACGAGATGATCGAGCTTGCCAGAGAGGTGCGGCCTGACATTCTGCATATCGCAGGCGATGGGTACGCCGCAGATGAAGCATTCGCGGCCCGACTTAAGGAAGCCGTGCCGAACACCAAGCTCATGCAGGCCGTGCTCGTTGACGATGAATCCGCCGTCGACCGTGCCAAGAAGTACGCACAATACTGCGATCTCATCCTCACGGACTCCGGTCTGGCCCCCGACACCGGCATTGGTGCCAGCGGTCTGACCCACGACTGGAGCATTGACGCCCGTATTGTGGCCGAATGCGGCAAGCCGGTCATCATGGCTGGCGGTCTTGGACCAGACAATGTTGCCGAAGCCATCGAACAGTGCAAGCCGTATGGCGTGGACTCCCTGACGAAGACCAGCATCAAATACGACGGCGGCTACATGGAGAAAGACATCGACAAGGTTCGTCAATTCTGCATCAATGCCGACGCTGCGGCCGCAAAGATCGGACAGTGACCGATGGCTATGGAAGTCAAACTGCTGCAACCCGTCAAAGTGGTCTGCACTGACGATTTAGGGGAGACTCTGGTCGATATCATGCAGACCGCGGGCTATTCTCGTCCGCTGATGGTCACGGATTCCTTCGTCGGAAGCATGCCGCTGGTCGTTGCCGCACGTACCAAGCTTGAACAGGTCGGTGTCGATGTGGCGGTATTCGACCAGGTCAAGCCCGACCCGCTTTGCGAAACCGTGGAATCCGGCGTCGAAGCATTCGAAGCGCATAAGGCTGACAGCATCATCGCCATCGGCGGTGGCAGTTCCATGGATGTTGCCCGAGGCATCAACATCGTGCGTGTCAACGGCGGATCCATCATCGAATACACCGATCCAGCCAAGCCGATCGCACCATGCAACGGTATGATCGCAGTTCCGACCACCGCCGGCACCGGCAGCGAAATGTCCAACGCGCTGGTGGTCACCGAAGGATCCACCGGTCGTAAACTCGCGGTGCTTGCCGATCCGGCAGTCAGCGAATATGCCGTGCTGAACGCGGATCTCATGCTGACACTGCCCGCAAAAATGACCATCGCTTGCGGACTTGACGCATTCTGCCACGCCGCGGAAGGATACCTTTCCCGAATGGCAAGTCCGGTCACGGATGCCATTTGCGAAAAAGCGATGTTCCTGCTGTACAACTATCTGCCGCGTGCTGTGGCAAACGGTCAGGATCGTGAAGCCAGAGAACGTGTGATGGTCGCGTCGACGCTTGCAGGATGGATGCTGAACAATGCGGGAACCATTGCGGGGCATTCCATCGCACACGTGCTCGGAGCGAAATACCACATCGTGCACGGTGAAGCCGTTGGCTACGCGTTGCCGGCGGTTATGGAGTTCGTTGCTCCCGTACGTGCGCATAAGGTTCGTGAGATCGGTCAGATTCTAGGTGCGGTCTACCCGGAAAATGCGCCGGACGAGCAGGTTGCGATTATCGCAAGCAGAGCGTTCAAGGATTTCCGCGACCGCATGCTCGGTCTGCATCCTGTTGAGGATTACGGCATCAGCGTTGAAGAACTCGTTTCCAATGCGCAGGCCGTAGTTGACGAGCGTTTTGCAGGAAACACACCTCGTGACATCGATCTTCAGGCAGCCGAACAACTGCTCGAAGGTTTCGGAAGTCGCTGATATCAAAGGCCATTGCCGGCCTTGCAACAAGTTGTGTGACCGATGAGCCGGAGTCAGTCAATCGTCGACCACCTCATTATCGGTTCAAAGTTGGAGCACATAAGGAGGAACCATAATGTCCAAGAAAATCATCCTTGATTGCGATCCGGGACATGATGACGCCGTCGCCATCCTGCTTGCCGTGGGCAATCCCAATATCGATCTGCTGGGCGTCACCACGGTAGGCGGCAATCAGAGCCTTGACAAGGTGACCTACAACGCCCGTGCAGTGCTGGAAAAGGCGCATGCCACCGACGTGCCGGTGCATGCCGGATGTGACCGTCCGCTGGTGCGCAAGCAGGAAGTGGCAGCTTCCATTCACGGCGAAACCGGTCTTGACGGCGTTGAACTGCCTGAACCCAGCCGTCCGCTGGAAGCCGGACATGCCGTCAACTGGATTATCGACACCATTATGAGCAACGAGCCAGGCACCATCACTCTGGTGCCGACCGGACCGCTGACCAACATTGCCATGGCTGCCCGCATGGAGCCGCGCATTGTTGAACGTGTCAAGGAAGTCGTGCTTATGGGCGGCGGATACCATGTGGGCAACTGGAGTGCCGTGGCCGAGTTCAACATCAAGGTCGATCCGGAAGCCGCTCACATCGTGTTCAATGAAGCCTGGCCGATCACCATGGTCGGATTGGATCTGACGCATCAGGCATTGTGCACGCCCGAAGTGCAGCAGCGTATCGAAGGCGTTGACACTGATCTCGCCAAGTTCGTGTCTGGTCTGATGGACTTCTTCCGCAAGACCTATCAAGACAATCAAGATTTCATCGATCCTCCGGTCCATGATCCGTGCACGGTGGCATACCTCATTGATCCGAGCGTCATGACCACCCGTCGTTGCCCGGTTGATGTCGAAATCCATGGAGATCTCACACTTGGCATGACCGTCGCCGACCTGCGAGGTCCAGAGCCGAGCGCCGAAGAATGCCACACCCAGGTTGCAGTCAAGCTTGATTTCAACAAATTCTGGGATTTGGTAACCGACGCAATCAAGACCATCGGCTGAAAGAAGAGAAAGATAAGCAAAGGGGTGCTCTAATGACAGAGACCAAAAACAGCAAAATGCTCGACGAAGGCGGCAAGTCCGTCGTCGCATTGATGGCAGCATTGATGGCAGCCATCTTCGCGTTCCAGCTCAACGCGTCCATGCTTTCGCCTGCATTGACGACCATGCGTGTTGAACTCAACACCACCGATGCGCAGATTGGCTTGACCCAGACGGTGTTCTTCACCTCGTGCGCAGTGTTCTCGCTGTTCCTGCCGCGACTCGGCGATTTGATCGGTCGCAAGAAAGTGCTGCTTGGCATTCTTGTGCTTACCGCTTTGGGCTGCGTGGTTTCCGCGCTCGCGGTCAACGTGCCGATGCTGATGATCGGTCGTGTGATTCAGGGTGTTGCCGGTCCGATTGTGCCGATGACGCTGATCATGCTGCACGCCAAGGTTACTGAAGATAAGAAGTACGCCAAGCTCATGGCTATTCTGACTTCCGTTAATGGTGGCATCGGCGGTGTCGACGCTATTCTTGGCGGCTGGCTTGCTGGCACGTTCGGTTTCCGTTCCGTGTTCTGGGTCATGGTTGGCGTTGCGGTGCTTGCCATTGTGCTTGTGTTCGTGTATGCGGAAGAATCCACCGCTTCCGAGACTCCGAAGATGGATTGGGTTGGCGTGGTTTCCCTTGCCGCCGCATTCTTGGCCGCATATCTGGCCATCAACGAGATTCAGAAGCTGGGCTCCGCCAATTGGGCGCTGGTCGCTGTCGAAATCGTTATTGCAGCCGTGCTGTTCGTGGTGTTCTGGAATGTTGAGAAGCGTCAGAAGGCTCCGATGGTCACCACGCATTACCTCAAGCAGCGTCGTACTTGGGGTCTGCTGCTGACCACCCTGCTTACCATGACCGGCGTGTTCGCCATCATGAACGGTATCGTGCCTGCTCTCGCTCAGGATACCGAAGTCGGCGCCGGCATGAGCGCCAGCGTGGTATCGTTCGCCACCCTGACTCCGTATGCGTTGATCGGTCTCGCATTCGGTCCGGTCGCAGGCGTGCTCGCTTCGAAGTTCGGCTACCGTGCGGTGCTGCGTACTGGCTTGATCGTCTCTGTTGTGGGCGTGCTGTTCGGCATCTTCGTGTGCAACGTTCCGAGCATCTGGGCACTTGTGGTCATGTCTTTGGCTTTGGGTGTTTCCTACGCAGGTACTGCCAACATCATGCTGAACGGTCTGGGCATCGTGCTCTCTCCGGAAGACAATCCGGGCTACCTGCCTGGTCTGAACTCCGGTGCATTCAACCTGGGTGCCGGTCTGAGTTATGCAGTGCTGTACGCTGCTCAGAACGCGTTCACCGCATCCGGCGGTGCGACCAGCGGCTACATCGCAGCCATGGTTGGCGGTGTGATTCTGCTCGGCCTCGCGTTCTGCGCATCCCTGCTCATTCCGAAGCCGGGAGAGCAGAAGTAATCAATATAAGCTTGCCTGTGTTGTGTGATTAAAAAACGGCGGTTTTGCAGTCGGACTCCTCTCTGTCCGACCACAAAACCGCCGTCCTTTTTATATATATGATTGCGATTGTATGGTTACAGACATTTCTGATGGTATGCAATCGCTGGGTGCATTCAGATGTTCAGTGCCTTGGCGCCGATGTCGTGACGGTAGAACATGCCCTTGGTATCGAGCTGGTCGATAATCGCATACACCTTGTCTTGAGCGGCCTTGATGTCGGCTGCGGAGGTTTCCACCAACAGCACGCGGCCGGAATTGGCGACCAGACCTTCTTCGCTACGAGCCACGCCAGCGTAATAGACGTGGGAATCCTCATCGACTGGAATCTCAGGAATCGCAGCGCCCTTGATCACATCGACAGGGTAGCCGTCGGCGGCGAGCACCACACCAAGCGTGGCGTTGTCATTATCCCAAGTGAACTCCGGAGTCTCGCCATTGAGCAGAGCGCTGATGCCGGCGCCGAGATCAGACGTGAGCTTCGGCAGCACGACTTCCGTTTCCGGATCGCCGAAACGAGCATTGAACTCGATAACCTTCGGACCATCCGCGGTGGCGATCAAGCCAGCGTACAGAATGCCCGTGAACGGCGTACCCTCATCGGACATAGCCTGCACGGTCGGCTTCACAATGGTTTCGATAGCGGTGTCAACCACATCCTGACCGATCTGCGGAACGGGACTGTACGCACCCATGCCACCGGTGTTCGGACCCTTATCGCCATCATAAGCGCGCTTATGATCCTGAGAAATCGGCATCGGCCAGAAATCGGTGCCATTCACAAAACTCATCAGCGAGAACTCCTGACCCTCCAAGAAGTCCTCGATGACAACCTTCGCACCGGCGTTGCCGAAACGATGATCGACGAAAATGTCTTCAAGAGCGGCGATGGCGGTTTCCTCATCCATGGCAACGGTCACACCCTTGCCAGCGGCCAGACCATCAGCCTTGATCACAATCGGAGCGCCATGTTCACGCACATAAGCGGTGGAACGCTCCAAATCGTCGAACGTCTGATACTTTGCGGTCGGAATGCTGTGACGCTCCATCAACTGCTTGGCGAAATCCTTGGAACCCTCGATTTGCGCGGCGGCCTTGCTCGGACCAAACGCCTTGATGCCAGCTCCCGCGAAATCGTCGACGATGCCCTCGATAAGCGGCACTTCCGGACCGACGAACACCCAGTCGTAGCCGTTGTTCTTCACGAAATCAATCAGCGCGGCATGATTGGACGGGTTGATCTGCGTGGTGCGGATGCCGTCAAGCTCCATGCCTGGATTGCCCGGAGCCACCGTGACTTCGCTGACGCTGCCGCCGCGCATAAGTGCATGGGCGATGGCATGCTCGCGTGCACCGGAACCAATGACCAGAACCTTCATGTTTCCTCCTGTTGTGTCCCTTTTGGGAAAATCCTATGTTCAGGAAAGTCTTCGGAAATAAAGGGGGGTGGCCGTTATGGCTCACCCCCGTATATGTATTTACTGCAGTTCGACGTCGCTATCGGTCTTCTTGACGATATTGCCGAGTACGTAACCGGCTTCGTCATTGGACTTGAGCAATTCCATGGTCTTATCGGCATCTTCGGCGTTGACGGCCAGCACCATACCAATACCCATGTTGAAGATGTTGAACATTTCCATATGGTCGACTTCGCCGGCCTTTTCGAGCACGTCGAAAATCGGCAGTACCGGCCAGGAGCCGAGGTTGATGTGTGCGGCCAGACCGTCCGGAATCATACGCGGAACGTTTTCGATGAAGCCGCCGCCGGTGATGTGGGCGACACCCTTGACCACGCCGGCCTTGAACAGCGGGGAGAGGGCCTTCACATAAATCTTCGTCGGGGTGAGGAGCACGTCGCCGAGCTTTTCGCCGTCGAGCTCGTCAAGCACGGTATCGACGGTATAGCCAGCCTTCTCGAACAGGGCCTTGCGCACCAGAGAGAAGCCGTTGGAATGTACGCCGGTGGACGGCAGACCAATGAGCACATCGCCCTCAGCGATGGTGGAGCCGTCCACGATTGCGGACTTCTCGGCAACACCGACCGCGAAACCGGCCAAATCGTACTCGTCTTCGTCATACATGCCCGGCATTTCAGCGGTTTCGCCACCGATCAGACCGGAACCAGCCTGTACGCAGCCGTCGGCAACGCCAGCCACAACCTGCTCGAGCAGTGCTGGATCGTTCTTGCCGCAGGCGATGTAATCCAGGAAGAACAACGGTTCCGCACCCTGAGCGGCAATATCGTTGACGCACATGGCCACGCAGTCGATGCCGATGGTGTTGTGCTTGTTGGCCATCTTGGCAACGACCAGCTTGGTGCCGACGCCGTCAGTGCCGGAAATCAGTACCGGCTCCTTGTATCCGAGGGAAGCCAGATCGAACAGGCCGCCGAAGCCGCCGATACCGCCGACCACGCCCGGACGGTTGGTGCGCGCCACATGGGACTTGATGCGCTTGACGACTTCGTAACCGGCCTCAACGCTTACGCCGGCTTCCTCATATGCTTTTGGCATATCAAACCTTTCTCGGGTTCAGTGTTCTTCTTGGGATGAAGTGGTGGTGTATTCGTTGCCTTCGTACTTGCTCTTATACAGGGCGAATTCAGGCAGACGCACGCGATCTTCTGGGGTGAGGGACTTCAAAAAATCACTTTCATAATCGTCGAGTGCGGTCGGGTAGTCGCCATTGAAGTAGGCCACGCACAAACCGCCATACGGGGCGTCCGCGCCTAATCCAATGGACTCGACCAAACCGTCAAGCGAAAGGAACGCCAAGGAATCGGCGCCGATGAAATCGCGAATTTCCTCAACGGACTTCTTTGCGGCGATCAGTTCCTTGGTGGTGGAAATGTCGATGCCGTAGAAGCACGGGTACTTCAGCGGCGGCGAGCTGATACGCATGTGCACTTCGGCGGCGCCAGCTTCCTTCAGCAGCTGTACGATGCGCTTGGACGTGGTACCGCGCACGATGGAATCGTCGATAACGATCACGCGCTTGCCTTTGACCACGCCGCGCACGGCGGACAGCTTCATGCGCACGCCCTGCTCGCGCAGTTCCTGCGTCGGCTGGATGAAGGTTCGAGCCACATACTGGTTCTTGATCAGGCCCATCTCGTTTGGCAGACCAGCTTCTTCCGCATAGCCGGAGGCCGCGGACAGCGAGGAATTCGGCACGCCAATGACCATATCGGCATCGACCGGCGATTCTTGGGCCAGACGCGCACCCATACGCTTGCGGGCGGAATGCACGTTTACGCCGTAAATGTCGGAATCGGGGCGTGCGAAGTAGATGAATTCCATCGAGCAGATGGCCAACTGGGTCTGATTGGTGTACTGCACGATCTTGTAGCCGTGATCGTCGATAACCACGATTTCGCCCGGGCGAATATTGCGCACCAATTCGGCGCCGACAACGTCAAGCGCGCAGGTTTCGGAAGCGAGCACATAAGCGCCGTTTTTCATCTTGCCGAGGGAAAGCGGGCGGAAACCGTTCGGATCAAGCGCGCCGATCATGGCGTCTTCGGTCATGATCAGGTAGGCGAAACCGCCATGCACGGTGTTGAGCGCTTCCTTGAGCTTGTCCATGAACGTACGCTGTGTGGAGCGGCGCAACAGGTGCATCAACACTTCGGTGTCGGAATTGGAGTGGAAGATTGCGCCTTCGTCTTCCAACTGACGCCTCAGAGTCGGGCAGTTCGTCAGATTGCCATTGTGGCACAAGGCCATATCGCCGTCATGGAAGCGGAAGATGAATGGCTGGATGTTGTCGGTGCCGCCTGAACCGGCAGTGGCGTAACGCACATGGCCGATCGCCTTGTCTCCCTTCAGGCGTTCGATTTCGCGTTCGTCGCCGAACACTTGGGTCAACAGACCCGTTCCGCGATGACCGATGAGATGACCGTTATCGTTCGAGACAATGCCGGCGCCTTCCTGACCACGATGCTGCAGCGCGTGCAGGCCGAAGTAGGTGAGTCGGGCGGCGTCCGGGTGACCCCAAACGCCAAAAATACCGCATTCCTCGTGGATGTCTTCGAGTTCAGCTGACAAGCCAAAGCTCCTTCCAAAACCATGGAGACAAGGGATTCGCTACCGTTCAACCCTACCAACCGGAGGCTACAATTGGCGGTTTTCGTGGAGTCCTTAGGGGCACTTGGCATGTCGGGTGTGTCGAACAATTGTTCGAACTCTCTGATATGCTGAATGCAGGAAAATACAGTGCGGTGCATCGGCGATGCTTTGTCGGTGCTTTGCGAGGCGAAGTGCTCGTTGACGTTTCAAGATGGAGCCAAATCATGGAAGGAGTCTGAAGATGGCCGAACGTACCTATATCGCTATCGATCTGAAATCCTTCTATGCGTCTTCGGAATGTGCGGAACTCGGATTCGACCCTCTATCCACGCATCTGGTAGTGGCCGACCAATCGCGCACCGACAAAACCATCTGTCTTGCCGTGTCGCCATCGCTCAAAGCATATGGACTGCCGGGGCGGGCGAGACTGTTCGAAGTCAAAGCGAAGCTTAAAGAAGTCAATGCTGCACGGCGGGCAGCGGCACCGGGCGGTGTGCTGAGAGGTGAATCGTATGATGCGAAAGCGCTCGCAGCTAATCCGAATCTGGCTGCCGGCGTGTATATAGCCAAGCCTCGAATGTCGCATTATCTCAACGCCAGCGGGAAAATATACGGCATCTACCTGAGGTACGCCTCCGCGGACGACATTCACGTGTATTCCATCGACGAGGTGTTCATGGACGTTACGCGGTACCTGCACGCCTACGGCAAAACCCCGCACGAACTGGCGCGCGACATCGTGCGGGCGATCTACAGCGAGACCGGCATCACTGCCACCGCGGGTATCGGCACCAACCTGTACCTGGCCAAAGTGGCCATGGACATCGTGGCCAAGCATATGCCGGCCGACGCCGAAGGCGTGCGCATCGCGCAGCTCGACGAAACGTCGTACCGCCGGCTGCTCTGGGGGCATAGGCCGCTTACCGACTTCTGGAGAGTCGGGCGCGGATACGCGAAGAAGCTCGAATCCCACGGGCTCATGACCATGGGCGACATCGCCCGCTGTTCGCTCGGGCGGGCCTCCGACTACTACAACGAGGATCTGCTGTACCGTCTGTTCGGCGTCAACGCGGAACTGCTCATCGACCATGCATGGGGGTGGGAGCCGTGCACCATATCCGACATCAAAGCATACAAGCCCGCCGAACACAGCGTAGGAGCCGGCCAGGTGCTGACCAGCGTGGCGTTGTTCGACGCCGCACGTCTCATCGCGAAGGAAATGGCGGAGAGTCTGGCCCTGGACTTGGTCGGTAAGGGGCTGAAAACCAACAGGGTGGCGCTCGCAGTCGGCTATGACACCGCAAGCCTCGACCCGGGAAGGCTGGATGTTTGTGCACCGGATGAAGTGAAGCGTGCGGCTCAGGCCGCTGCTGCGGCATATACGGGGCCGATAGGTACGGACTATTACGGCAGGCGCGTGCCTAAAGCCGTGTCGGGGTCGATCGATCTGGGCGGGTTCACCTCATCGTCGGCGAAGATTCGCGCTGCGATCGACGGGTTGTTCTGTCGGCTGGTCGATTCCCGACTGTTGGTGCGCAGACTGAACGTGACGGCGCTTGACGTGGCGACGTCGGCGGAATTGGAGGCTGGCAAACGCTATGAGCAGCCTGACCTGTTCTCTGCTGCCGACGGGAGCGAAAACGGCGGTGCACGGTCTGGTTTGCAGGAGCGGAAGAGCCCCGGCGCGGTGGACGAGCACTCCGAACATGCCGTGCAGCAGACATTGCTCGACATCAAACGCAAATTCGGCAAGAACTCGGTGATCAAGGCCATGGACATGTTCGACGGGGCGACCGGACGGCAGCGCAATAATCAGATCGGCGGCCACGCCGCATGATTGGTTGCCTGAGTGTGACTGGGCGTGCTTGATGAGATCGCGGCCGGAACGGTATTGGAAGATTGGAAGCGAGTGAGGGGAACGTATGGCACTTACGGAAACGCATGACTACGATGACATCATTAACCTGCCGCACCACCAGTCTCGGCGTCACGCGCACATGGCGTTGTCCGGCAGAGCCGCGCAATTCATGCCGTTCGCGGCGCTGACCGGCTATGAGGATGTGCTCAACCGCACGGTTCGTGCCAACGAGGAGGCCATTGCCAAGGCCAATACCCCGGTCGACGTGGCGGACGGCTACTTGCCCGCCTGATGTGGGTGTGACCTGCCGATTTTGCCGAAAGCGCTGGCGGCATGTGGTTTGCGCTTTCGGTGGCAGTGAAGGCTGCGCTGTTGGTGTCTTATTCCGGCAGAGGATAGGCGTCGTGGAGTAATGAGGAGAAGCTCTCCTTTGCGATACCGTAGAACGCGCCGAGCAGTAGCTGAAGGGCCAGATCATCCGGCAGATCGTTGTCATTGGCAAGGGATCCGAGAATGCCTTCGAATTTCTGCGGATTATTGTTCCAGATCGCTGACATCTCCTGTAATGTCAGTAGCTTCGTTGCCAGTTCGGGAAATTTCGGCGACGACAGAAGCCGGTTGATGGTGGCGGCACGGTATTCGTGCATCGGGTCATCTGCATGCGCGTGATTAGTGTTCTGCGGTGCCGGCGATGTTCTGATCCATGACTGGATGGCGGTGATGGAGCTGCTGCTTAGCCCGGTGAATGCGCAGGCGTGGCTCATGGCATAGGTTTTCTCATCCGTTTCGCCGGTTAGATAGCCGACATCCACGCCGAAGAAATCAGCGATGGTTGCCATGGTCTCATATTTGGGGAACCCGATTTCGCCCGATGAGGTGCGGTTGCCGGTGTTCAGCCATCTGCTGACGTCCTTTTGATGGAATTTTGTGAGATACTGCCGGTTTAATACGCGTACGAAATCTAGTTGCGTGAGGCCGCGTTCATCCATGCATTGCTTGAGTCGTGCTCTCCAGCAGGCGCTGCTTCGTACTGATATACCACTCATGGTATAAACCTCCTTCAAAATACGAGTGAATTATAACATGTTACGTCATTGACGCCATAGCAGGGATGAAAGAGGATAGACACCAAAAGGAGAGAACTCATCTGCTGTGGGGCTCAACGCCGCATTTTCTCGTCTTGTGAAAGAAAGGAGAAACCGCTCGCGAAAAAATCACGCCCCTTGATGACGGGTTCCGGAACAAGGCCGATTCATGGTCTTGGAATGGCTGAAGGTCAGTCGTTTCTCATAGGGAACGCCGTCAGGAAGGAAGCAAGGTCATGTTCGCGCAACTGGCAAACACGATTCTGCACGGCGTACGCATATTCGATGAGGCGGCAAAGAACACCACGCCGACCGAGATGAATCGCCCCGATGATTGCAACGAGGAACGGAGCGGACATCATCGCGGTGAGAACTCCCACAAGAAAGGAAACGACAATGACGTTCGATGACGAAAACAAGCCAAAGTCGCAGGATATTCCGAACACTCAGGTGCCGCAGGCATCAGGCGATGAAGTTGAACCGCAGAGTGGTGCAGTTGGGGCGAATGCCGGTGGTTTAGAAGAGATGGACGCCAAAGAAGCAGCGGTGCAGCTGGGGCACAATGCTCGGCAAGCGGATTCCGAAGCGACGCAGATGTTCAATCCGAACGATTATGCGCAGTGGAATTCGTTTCAGGACTCTACGCGGCAGATGCTGAGTGCCGCACAGTTGCAGGAGCATCAGACTGATAGCTCTCAAACCTATATTTCGACGGTTCCCCCTGTGGAGGAAGCCCAGCCGAAGAAGCGTAAAAAACTATCGAAAATCGTAGTGTTCGCTGTTATCGCCGCCGCAGTGTTCATGCTGCTTGCGTCGGTGGGAACCGCTTCCGATATCAGCGTGCCGCTCATTGCGTTATTGGCATTCATACCTGCACTGTTGTCCGTTCTGGGGGTGATCTTCACGCGGAAGAACGGCAAGGTCGGAGGCCGTATCGGGGCATATGTCGCCATCGGTGTCACTGTGGCTGCCGTAGTGGTCATGGGCGGCAGAATGATCGCTTACACCGTGCATGCAAAGGCCGAGCATAAGGCTGCAATTGAGGCATCATGCCAGTCGATTACTTGGCCGGATGGGGACTTCGCCAAGAAGCTGCCGGCGTTAGCTAATCAGAAAGGCGAGGTTTATAGCGATTCATCGGACCATGTTTCCATTGAGTTGTGTAATGTGACGCGATCCTCTTTCGATTCCTATGTAAAGGATGCGAAGAAAATGGGGTTCACCGTTGACTATGACAAATCCGCGGATATCTATACTGCGAAAGATGCTGAGGGCAATGAGATTACGGTCTTCTTCATGGAGGATGAGGAGGATGGAAACACCATGGACATCACGTTGGATGCCCCGAAATCCAAAGATAATTCAAAAGCCCAGGATTCGACAGACGGTCAGCAGACTCAGGAATCGCAGAACCAGCAGCAGTCGCAGAATACGCAGCAACAGGAACAGCAGTCGCAGCAGAACCAGCAAAGCCAGCAATCCGACCCATCGCAGGTCAGTGCCGACTTCAAGGCCTCGATGGACAGCTACGAGCAGTTCTTCGACCAGTACGTCGAATTCATGAAGAAGTACAAAGACTCGGGGGACTCCATCAGCATGCTCGCGGACTACACGAAGATGATGCAGCAATACACCGACACCATGAACAAGTTGAATACGATTGATCAGAATTCGCTGAGCGCTGCCGATGAGGCGTACTACCTCGAGGTAATGGGGCGCATCACGCAGAAGCTGGCATCCGTCGCATAAGGATTCAAGAAGCTCCGGAGTATCCTAGCGGTGCCCCGGAGCTCTCTTGCGTATGAATAGAGAGGGTATACGGATACATGGTTTTGGCAGCTCAACAAGGCAGCTTCTCATCATCGTCATCGATGGTTTATCAGTCCATTCGTACAATGCTGGCAACGAGTGCGACATTCATGCTTACCGGTGCGAACGATACGACTATGACGGTGCTGTTCAGCGCATACAACGGCGGCACATTTACGGCTGTGGTATCTCCCCGCGAAAATGGGGCTCTCGTCAAGGTGAGCAGCGAGAACGATGACGAGACGCAGTACATGCAGCACGTCAAACAATTCTTCCAAGATGTTGACGCACAGCTGAGTATTCGCGCCACCGCGCAGAAGAGCGAAGCTGCCAAGCTTGAGCAGAACAAGCAGATGCTGCTTATCGGCATCGTCGCCTGCGTGGTGATATTCGTCATCATCGCTATCGCGTACATGATCTGGGGAGAAAGTTTTCTCGGCCTGATTGAGCTCATCATTATCATTGCGGCGATCTGGTTCTTTAAACAGCGCAAAGGAAACAAGGGGGAGAAGAGAGGGTGACGATGAGCGGATACCAGCTTCAATCGGATGAAACGAAGATACTGACCTGCGCGCAGGCCCACCGTTGCGGCGATGATCGCGAACAGGCATGTGTGGAATTGACTCTGACCAACAGGAACCTGATATATGTATGGCAGATCAGAAAGATGTTCGGTAAAGGGACGGAGCATGAGGATGTGTACCCGTTATCCCGGCTTAAGGTGCTGGATGGGGTCGCGCAGGCGAAATACGCGGAAAAGAACGATCTTGCGGTATTGGATCTGCTCTTCGTCCCGGATGAGGTGTCATTCGTGTTTGAGACCGGTGACAAGTACTCCAGTCGGAAACTGGTAGCCCAATGGTTGGATGCCATCAGCCAAGTCACCACAGGACTTCCGTCCAGCCAGGCTGCGGAATTGCGCAAGACCATACCCAGTGTGGAGATGCTGGCGGGGGCCATCAAGGGGACCCTTGATGTTTTCGCCAAAACGTTTACCGGAAAGACGATGGATTCGCAGGAAAACACAGAAGAACAGGTCACGGTCAAATGCATCGGATGTAGGGCGCCTATCTCCGGGCGTTCTGGCATGACGATCCAATGCCGCTACTGCGACACCACACAGACGTTGAAATAGTCGCGCTAACAGGCGAAAGGCATATGACATGGGCATTCTGCAGGCAATAGGTGGGGCGGTCGGCGGAACCTTCGGCGACCAGTGGAAAGACATCATCACCGCGGGACATTTCGATGAGCACACGGCGTTAATTCCCGGCGAACGGCGGAACACCGATAACGGCCGCGGCTCCAACGGGCACGGTTCCGAGGGCGTCATCACCAACGGTTCAAAGATTTACGTGCCGGAGAACACGGCGGCGTTCATCTTCAGCCAGTCCGGCATTGAGAACATCATCTCCCAGCCAGGCGGCTACGAATATCATGACGGGCAGGACAGTGTTTTCGATGGCGACGGAGTAAAGAAATCGATCTTCAAACAGATCGGCGAACGCATTGGCTATGGTGGCATCACCTCCGATTACAAGCAGATTGCCTTTGTAAATCTGCGTGAGATTCGTGACATCAAGTTTGGCACGCGCGGCCCGCTCATGTATAACGATCTGTTCTATGGGACGGATCTTGAGATTTTCGCCTATGGTTCGTTCACCATCCAAATCGGTGACCCGGTGCGGTTCATCCGTAATTTCGTTCCGGCGAACGTTACCTACTACTCGTTTGATGATCAGCGAGCACGTTCGCAGATTCTGGCTGAGTTTCTGCAGTCGTTCACGGTGGCACTGAATGCGCTGTCAACGCAGTACAGAATCTCGCAGTTGCCAGCGCAGGCGAATGATATTGCGCTCAAGGTGGCGAATGATGGGCAGAACGCCGGTACATGGCCGTCGCGTTTCGGGTTCAACATCGTGAAAATCGGCATCGAGAACATCGAGTTCTCGCCGGATTCACGCGCCTTGGTGCAGAAGTATTCCGCCAACAAGATGGATTTGAAGGCGTATGAGGATGTGTCGCAGCATGCTTCGAATGTGGCGGCGCAGCAGAAGATTGCGCATGGTGTTGAGGCACATGGGTTCGGTGATGCGGGCGCGATGATGTTCGGCGCGGCCTTCGCGCAGGGCGTGAATCCTGTGACCGGGGCGCAGGCCAATGCTGTAGTTGAGGAGCAGCCTATGGCGGCGCAACAGTCGGCTTCGACCGTGGCTGTGCCTTCCATGTCGGTTGGTGAACAGTTGGACGCGGTCAAGAAGCTCAAGGAGTTGCTTGACGCGGGGATTTTAACCAAGGACGAGTTCGATTCCAAGAAGAAACAGATTCTTGGTCTATAGATTTATAAGGAGGACAACATGATGAAGAAGGTTTTTGCTGCGATACTGAGCATTGCATTGATTGCTGGTGTATCCGCATGCGGCGAGAAGAAGGCCGAGGGGCCAGACTATGCCGATGACGAGGCGATGTCCATTATCGCGGAGGGTTTCAGCAAGCGTTCCTCTCTTATCGATAAGCTCAAGGGACAGGGCAAGGATACAAGCGAATCAAAGAATCTTCAGCAGATTATTCAGGCTGAGATCGATAATGACAAGCCGTTGAAGGCTCGTCAGTTCAAGGATTCGAAGCTCCAGGAGCAGATCATCGCCTATTTGAATTCGCTGGATGATCAGCTGGCCGTAGTCAAGAAATACTCGAGTACCAGTGCTGAATACACTACTGCGTGGAGCGAAGCATATGACAAGCGGTCCACAATTCTGAAGACATTCGTGGATAAGTATGGGCTTAAGGTCGATTCGAAATACCAAGACACCCTTGACGATCTGGTTCGTAACGGCAATTCCGTTCAGGAGAAGAACGAGACGGATCAGGTGATCAATAATCTGGTTTCATCGGCTCAATTTGACAGAACAGAAGCGGAATATGGTGGTTACTACACGTATTCCGCAGTCATCGAGAACACCAGTAAAATCAATTTCAGCAATGTCTCGCTGCTGTTGGCGCTCTATGATGCTGACGGTGTGAAGGTCGAGGAGACTTTTGCCAACACCAGTTCATGGGCGGCAGGTGAGAAGGTTCGGTTCGAGGCTGTTACTGATGTGAACGCCGCACAGGTCAAGGTATCGGTCAGTAACTACGACGTGGTGAAGTAGGGGACGCTTTTTGTCGTTGCGCCGGCTGATATGAAAGTTCAGTTATCGGAGTCGTACCAGCCGGTCATCTGCTAGTATTTTCATGCCAACGTGTAGACACAGTATATGAATGCAATGCGTGCAGTTGTTGTCTCATGGACGGCATAGGGAATATCAAAGGAAAGAGAAGATTATGCTTAGGAATTCCAGAAAGGGTTCTATGAGGAACCCGATGGGAAGCATGAGCACCAAGGCGAAGGTGATTGTGCTCATCGTTGCCATTGCGGTGTTTATGGGGATAGGGGCCGTTGGATACCGCAAAATGGAGGGAATCTTCAATCCGAAGAAGGCTGAGCCTGAAATCACCACCACGATTGTCTCCCGTCAGCTGCAGACGATGCAGGATCTGACCACCGCCAAGGAGAACGATTATGGTTTCGAGGAATTCTCCGAGGGGAACATCGCCCATGTGAACAAGAAGAAGTTCACGATGTTCTACAGTTATGAGATTCGTGCAGGCGTCGACTTGGCCAAGGCGGGAATCAAGGTGCATGACGACACTCGTGCGATTTCGATTACCTTGCCCAAGGCCACGTTGCAATCCGTGTCGGTGGATCCCGACTCGTTGCGCTTCTTTGACTCGGAGAGCTCGTTGTTCAATGGCAATGAGGTAACGGATACTGCCGACGCGCTGAAGCATGCCAAGAAGTCGGCAGCTGATAAGGCTTCCAAGAGCAAGCTTCTGCAGGAAGCCGATAAGCAGGCCAAACAAATCGTGGAGAAAGCGTATTCACCAATCGCCAAAGCGGACGGCTACAAGGTCCAAGTCCAGCTTGCCGATAAGTAGTGAGCACTGTGCTGTCAAGAAGGAACGTGTCATGGCTAATGCGCTTGTTTGTGGCAGATTTCGGTGGTCTTGATTTGCTTGTTCTCTTGTTTGTGGCATCTTTTCTGCGTTACACCGAGTACGAGAGTTGCAATGCCGCGGCTCATAATCGGGCTAACGCGTTTTGAATGCCATAAATAAGCCACTTAGCAATTTTCAGAGGTTAATGGCTTATCTAGAAAACCGATCACCGCACATCCTTGAACATGTCGTTTGCGCAGACGACGGTCAGATCGGGCTCATGACGCTTGTGTGCGGCGGATGCCAGTTCATCCGTCTTGACAGTGTTGAGCGTTTTGGGTTCATTGAGCCGTCCTACGAACATGACGTTCCTCCATTGTTTAAACTAGCGCATGCAATACAAAGAAGGTGTGTCCAGAGTCAAATGCTCTGGACACACCTTCTTTGTATTGCATGCGGTTCATCATGAATCGCATGCTTTGAATCAGGCGGCGAAGTACTCCACGCCGGCTGCGAACAGCGGCTGATCCTTCTCGCCGGGCACGTTCTTGAACGTACCGTTGCTGTAACGCTCGGAGTGGCCCATCTTGCCGAACACGCGGCCGTCCGGGCTGGTGATGCCTTCGATGGCCAGCAGTGAACCGTTCGGGTTCACGCTCAGGTCCATGCCCGGCACGCCGGCCTCGTCCACGTACTGCGTGGCGATCTGGCCATTGGCCTTGATCTGGGCGAGCATATCGTCGGAAGCCACGAAACGGCCTTCGCCGTGAGAGATGGCGATGGTGTGCATGTCGCCCACCTCGGTCTTTGCCAGCCACGGGGAGAGATTCGACGCCACGCGGGTGCGCACCAGACGGCTCTGGTGGCGGCCGATGGTGTTGAACGTCAGCGTCGGGCATTCGGCGGTCATCGGCACGATGTCGCCGTACGGCACCAGGCCGAGTTTGATCAGCGCCTGGAAACCATTGCAGATACCGAGCATCAGACCATCACGGTTGTTCAACAGGTCACGCACCGCTTCGGTAACGGCAGGAGCACGGAAGAACGCGGTGATGAACTTGGCGGAACCATCCGGCTCGTCGCCGCCGGAGAAGCCGCCAGGAATCATGATGATCTGGCTCTTCTTGATTTCCTCAACCAAAGCTGCGGTGGACTCAGCCACAGCAGCAGGGGTGAGGTTGCTCACGATGAGTGTGCTCACGTCGGCACCCGCGCGCTCGAAGGCGGCTGCGGAATCGTATTCGCAGTTGTTGCCGGGGAACACGGGGATGATCACATGCGGCTTGGCGACGCCGGCGCCGGTGTATACGGTCTTCTTCGGCGCATTGAAGGACACGGTCTCAACGGTCTTGCCCTTTTCGTCGCCCTTGGATCGGTACGGGAACACGGATTCGATGCCGCCCTCCCAAGCGTCCTGCAGTTCGGCCAGATCCAGCGTCTCACCGGCTGCCACGAACTGGTAGGCCTCGGTGGTCTCGCCGACCTCACTGACCTCAACCAGGTTGGATACGGCCGGAACCTTCGCGGTGTCGGCAAGTTCGATGATGAAGGAACCATAGGCCGGGGCGAACAGGTCGTCCACGCTGATGCCATCGGCCAGCTTCACGCCGATCTGGTTGCCGACAGTCATCTTGAAGATAGCCTCGGCGGTGGCACCGTAGCCAGGCGTGGACACGGCCAGCGCATCGCCGAAATCGGTGAGCTCCTCGACTGCGGAGAACACCTCCAGCAGCGAATCCTTGTCCGGTGTGAGGCCGTCGGCCTGGTAACGCGGCGCGATGCGGATCACACGGTGACCAGCGCCCTTGAACTCTGGGGAAGTGGCACGCTTCATGTTGCCCACAGCCACGGCGAAGGAGATCAGGGTCGGCGGAACGTCCAGCTGTTCGAACGTGCCGGACATGGAGTCCTTACCGCCGATTGCGCCAGCGCCTAGATCGACCTGCGCCATCAGAGCGCCCAGTACGGCGGCCATCGGCTTGCCCCAACGCTCCGGCTCGTCGCGTAGCTTCTCGAAGTATTCCTGGAAGCTCAGATACGCTTTCTCATGTTCGAAACCGGCGGCCACCAGCTTCGAGAGCGACTCGACCACAGACAGATAAGCGCCTGTGAACTGGTTCTGCTCCATGATGTACGGGTTGAAGCCCCAAGCCATCGCGGAGGCGGTGGTGGTCTCGCCGAACACCGGCAGCTTGGCGACCATGGCCATGTTCGGGGTCAGCTGCTTCCTGCCGCCGAACGGCATGAGCACGGTGCCTGCGCCGATGGTGGAGTCGAAACGCTCGGAAAGACCCTTGTTGGAAGCCACGTTCAGATCGGTGAGCATGGCATGCATGCGGTCAGACAAGGAACCGGAAGCCCACGGGGTGGTGTAGGCCTGCTGAGCTTCGACATGCACCACCTGATGCTTCGGAGCGCCGTTGGAGGCGAGGAACTCGCGGGACAGATCCACGATCGTGTCGCCGTTCCATACCATCGTCATGCGCGGCTCTTCGGTCACTGTCGCGATGACTTCGGCCTCGAGATTCTCTTCCTTGGCGTAGCCCAGGAACTCGTCCACATCCTCGGCGGCCACGTCCACGGCCATGCGCTCCTGGGATTCGGAAATCGCAAGTTCGGTGCCGTCCAGGCCCTCGTACTTCTTCGAAACCTTGTTGAGATCAACATACAGGCCGTCAGCCAGCTCGCCGACCGCCACGGATACGCCGCCGGCGCCGAAATCGTTGCAGCGCTTGATCAGACGGCATGCGTCACCGCGGCGGAACAGACGCTGCAGCTTACGTTCGACGGGAGCATTGCCCTTCTGCACCTCGGCGCCGTCAAGCTCCAGGGATTCGACGTTATGCGCCTTGGACGCGCCGGTGGCGCCGCCGATGCCGTCACGGCCGGTACGCCCGCCGAGCAGGATGACCTTGTCGCCCGGAGCCGGGGTTTCGCGGCGTACATGATCGGCCGGAGTCGCGGCCACAACCGCACCGACCTCCATGCGCTTGGCCACATATCCGGGGTGGTAGATTTCGTCCACCTGACCGGTGGCCAGGCCGATCTGGTTGCCGTAGGAGGAATAACCGGCAGCGGCGGTGGTGACGAGCTTGCGCTGAGGGAGCTTGCCTTCAAGCGTCTCGGACACCGGCACGGTCGGATCGGCGGCACCGGTCACGCGCATGGCCTGATACACGTAGGAACGGCCGGAAAGCGGGTCGCGGATGCAGCCGCCGATGCAGGTTGCCGCACCACCGAACGGTTCGATTTCCGTCGGGTGGTTGTGGGTTTCGTTCTTGAACAGGAACAGCCAATCCTCATCATGGCCATTCACATCAACCTTCACCTTGACAGTGCAGGCGTTGATTTCTTCGGATTCGTCAAGATTCTTCAGAATACCGTTCTTCTTGAGCCACTTCGCGCCGATGGTGCCCATATCCATAAGGCATACGGGCTTTTCGTCGCGGCCAAGCTCGTGACGCATCTCAAGATACTTATCGAACGCGGCCTGCACGGTCGCGTCGTCAATCTGCACATCATCAAGTTGCGTGCCGAACGTGGTGTGACGGCAATGATCGGACCAATACGTGTCGATCACCTTGATTTCCGTGATTGTCGGATCACGCTGTTCCTCGGTGAAGTGAGCACGGCAGAACTGCAGATCAGCCAAATCCATGGCCAGGCCACGGTCGGCGATGAACTGCTCAAGATCGGCGTCGCTCATGGTGCGGAAACCTTCGATGACCTCCACCTTGCCCGGTACCGGCACCTGCGTCTTCAACGTGGTCTTGGTATCCAGCGAAGCTTCGCGAGCCTCGACCGGGTTGATCACATAATGCTTGATGGCGGCGATGTCGGCGTCGCCCAGCTCGCCTTCAAGTGCATACACCTTGGCGGAACGAACAGTCGGGCGCTCGCCCTGGGAGATCAGCTGAATGCATTCGCTGGCGGAATCCGCACGCTGGTCGAACTGACCGGGCAGATACTCCACAGCAAACACATTATCAGAACCGAAATCAGGCAAATCGGCGGAAACATTATCGACCTGCGGCTCACTGAACACGGTAGGGGTGGCCTGTGCGAACAGTTCCTCGCTAATGCCTTCCACATCATAACGATTGACGAGACGCACATTCTTCAGCGATGCGATGCCAAGAATGGTCTTTAGCTCGTTGGCGAGCTGCTTGGCCTCGACATCAAAACCCTGCTTCTTTTCCACGTACACGCGAAAAACCATGGTTGACTCCTTGAAAGAGGGGCTTGGTGAGATTGATAAAAATAAGATTTTCAAAAACGATGAAGCCCGCATCCGAGTTTGTACTGCAGATGCGGGCTATCGCAAGTATTATTCGGCTACTTCAATGCCTTCGGACTTGGCGAGTTCAGCCAAGCGGCTTTCGACCTCTTCGTAAGCCGGAATGATGTCGCCCAGATCGCGGCGGAACAGATCCTTGTCGAGATGCTCAACCTTGCCGGAGCCGTCACGCTGATCCCACAGACGGCAGGAATCAGGCGTAATCTCATCGGCCAGCAGCAGCGTGCCGTCGGAAGTGCGACCCATTTCGATTTTGAAATCAACAAGCTTGATGCCGATCTTGGCGAAGATCTCGATCAGGGCCTCATTGATACGGCGGGCGAGCGGAGCAATCTCAGCCAGATCCTCACGGGTGCACACGCCCAACGCAACCAGATCGTCGTCGTTCACGAACGGATCGTGCAGATCGTCGTTCTTCAGGAAGTACTCCAGCACCGGCTCCTTGAGCTCGATGCCCTCTTCCACGCCCAAGCGAGAGCAGAAGTGGCCGGCGGCGGTGTTACGCAGCACGATCTCGAGCGGGAACATGGTGACCTTCTTGACCAGCTGGGAGGTTTCGCCCACGCGGGCTACCAGATGGCTGTCGATACCACGCTTCTTGAGCAGATCGAAGATCAGCGTGGTGATGAGGTTGTTCAGCCTGCCCTTGCCGGCGAAGTCTTCCTTCTTTTCGCCGTCACCTGCGGTAGCGGAGTTCTTGTATTCGACCCAGAGCACCTCCGGATCGTCAGTTGCGTACAGTTGCTTGGCTTTGCCCTCGTAGAGCTTTTCCAACTTCTCCATTACTCGCCTTTCCTGGTGTTTGGGAGGTAGATAGTTTGGTGAACTTGACGGTTAACAAGATACCAACGGGAGGCTACAATCGAATGGTTTTTGGGCGCGTTCCGGCAGTCTTCCGTCAGTATCCGGCAATAGTGCGTCAGGCGATGTCGATTTCGAGCGATTCGGCCACATTCTCGGCTTTAGCACGCGCGTCGGCCTCATCTGTTCCGATGGCCAGCGCGACTGCCATGCGACGATGGCCGTGCACTTCCGGCTTCGCGAAAATACGCAGATCGGTGCCCGGCTGAGACAAAGCGGTGGCGACGTTGCGGAATTCGGCCTCACCATCGCCCTGAATGACGATTGCATGGCTTGCCGCGACGGCACCGTCCGGGATCGACAAGGCAACATGTTCTTGCGTAATCGGCAAACCGAGAATCGCACGCGCATGCAACGCGAATTCGCTTAACCGTTGCGACGCCATCGTGACCATGCCAGTGTCATGCGGACGTGGGGAGACCTCATTGAACAGCACGGAACCGTCGGTCAGCACGAACAATTCCACGCCAAACACGCCCCAACCTTTCTCGCCGGAAGCCTTGGCCTTCGCCACCAGACCTTCCACTGCGGTGCACGCTATGCGTTGCGCCTGCATAAGCACATCCTGTGTGAAGGAGGCCGGTTGCCAGGATTCGCGATAGTCGCCGCTTTCCTGACGCTGTCCGATCGGAGCGCAGGTCACGATGCCGGCGCTGGAGCTGACGGTCAACACCGTCAGCTCGTAATCAAGCGGAGCCAACGCTTCTACAATCACTCGGGAAACGTCTCCCTCGTCGTGCGCGCGACGACCTTCCTGTGCCTCAACCCAAGCCGCGTCAATCGCATCGGCGGAACGCACCACGGACTGGCCGTGACCGGAAGAACTCATAATCGGCTTGACCACGCACGGGTAGCCAACCGTTTTTGCCCCAGCGCGAAGCTCTTCCAGCGAGCCTGCGAAGCGGTACGGCGTGGTCGGCAATCCCAATTCCTCATGCGCAAGTACGCGCAAACGTTCACGATCCATGCAAATGGATGCGATTTCGGCACTTGGCACCACCTGTGCGCCACGCTCGGCCGCGGCAGCCAATTCGCTGGTGGCGATCGCTTCGACTTCCGGCACGATAATATCCGGCTGGATTTCGTCAAACAATACGCGCAATTGTTCGGCATTGGCCATATCGAGCGCACGGTATTCATGCGCCACCTGCTGCGCGGGGGCACCCTCATAGGAATCGGCCGCGCACACCCATGCGCCAAGCCTCATCAGTTCGAGAGTGACTTCCTTGCCCAGCTCTCCGGAGCCAAGAAACAGAACACGAGTCGGATGCTTACCAAGCGGAGTGCCCAAGGCACGATTCTCTTCAGTCATGCCTTCCATTGTGCCATCGGCGTAGGATGGAGTGCATGTCTGAGACGGAACAGGAAGAAACACAGCGCCCCCTGACCATCGCCATGGTGGTCGATACGTCGGGAAACCGAGGTAACGGCACGTCGAATTCGGCGTTGCAGTGGGCGGAGGAATTGAAGCGGCAAGGCCATACGGTCAGGCTTGTGGGCATTGGTGCGCCTGAATACCCGGCACGAGTCAACCATGTGCCTCTGGTCAGTTGGGTGGCGAAAAAGCAGCAGATGCAGTTCGCCGAACCGAGCGACACGCTGTTCAGAACCGCGTTCCGAGGCGTGGACGTGGTGCACATCTACACGCCGTTCCGTTTTGGCCAGCATGCGTGCAAAGTCGCCAAACAGATGGGAATCGCGGTTACTGCGGGCTATCATGTGCAGCCGGAGAACATCACGTATTCGGCAGGTCCGCTGAAATATATTCCGGGCATCGACAAGTTCATCTACTGGCTGTTCAATTTGTGGCTGTACCGCAAAATCGACCATGTGCATGTGCCGACCGAGCTTGGCGCAAGTTTGCTGCGTTCTCACGGGTACAAATCGAAACTGCATGTGATTTCCAACGGATATGAATCACGATTCACTGCGAAAACGCAGCGCGATGCGGGGAAGTCTGCTCCGGTTCCGTTCCACATTGTCGCTTCCGGACGATTGACGAACGAAAAGAATCATGTCGCATTAATTCATGCGATCGCCCGTTGCAGGCATGCGCAAGATATTGAACTGACGATTGCCGGCACCGGTCCTTTGAAAAAGAAATTGCAGCGACTCGCCGCACGTTTGCTTTCCCGACCGGCATCGATCGGATTTCATAAGAACACCGAAATGCCCGCGTTGCTGCGTTCCGGCGATTTGCTGGTGCATCCTTCGATTGCCGATCTCGAATCGGTGAGCGTCATTGAAGGTATGGCCGCCGGTTTGGTGCCGGTCATCGCATCGTCTCCGTTGAGCGCCGCAGGCCAGTTCGCGTTACGTGACGAATCGCTATTCCCTGTCGACGATGTGGAAGCGTTGGCAAGGCGCATCGATTGGTGGGTCGATCACCCCGATGAACTGTCGAAATGGGGCGAAATCTATGCCGAACACACTAAAGAGCATTATTCGGTGGCTGCTTCCGTGCGTAAATTCGTGGCTATGGAACGCGAGGCGATCGCCGATAATGCCAATAAGCAAATCAATGCGTAACAATCAGCATAAATGGAACCACATGCGTGATAAATGATCGTAACGTAAGCAAAAAGGCGCGGGATGTAATTCCTGCGCCTTTTTGTTGTTTGTCGTAATGATTATTTTTCCGATTGACAGCGACGATGCGCGCTACAGCAATGCGATCAGCTGCTCCACCTGCTCATCGGTGGTGGCCCAGCTGGTGCAGATGCGCATCACCGTGTGCGTGTCGTCGGCCTTTTCCATGAAGCCGAGGCGCACATTGCGCTGCAAACGCCCGGATGTCGCGTTGTCGAGCGTGATGAAGATCTGATTGGTCGGCGCGTCGAAGGTGAGCGTATAGCCACGTTCCACCAGCACTTCGCGAATACGGTCGGCCGCATCGTTGGCGTGGCGGGCGATCCTGCAATACAGATCGTCGGTGAACAGCGTGTCGAACTGCACGCCCAGCAGCCATCCCTTGGCGAGCAGCGCGCCATGTTGCTTGACGAGCGTCACGAAGTTTTTCGGCATATTGCCGTGCGTGAACACCACGGCCTCACCGAACATGGCTCCGACCTTGGTGCCGCCGATATAGAATACGTCCGCGATACGCGCGATGTCTTCAAGCGCCACGTCGTTGCCGATTGCGGTCAGCGCGTAGCCAAGTCGTGCGCCGTCGATGAACAACGGCATGTCGTACTTCGTGCAGACCTTGCGGATCGCCTCAAGTTCGGCGAGCGTGTAGAGCGTGCCGTATTCGGTGGCCTGCGAAATGTAGACGCATCCGGGGAACACCATGTGCGTGTAGTTGCCGTCCGCGTAGAACGTGGCGCAGTACTCGTCGAGTTCGGTCGCATCGATTTTGCCGTCATGGTGGGGGAGCGTCAGCACCTTGTGTCCGGTGAATTCGATGGCGCCCGCCTCATGCACGTTCACATGGCCTGTGCTTGCCGCGATTACGCCGGCATACTGCGGTGTGATGGAGTCGATGATGGTCTGGTTGGTCTGCGTGCCACCTACCAGGAAGAAAATCTGTGCGTCAGGGCAGGCGCATGCTTCGCGGATTTTGGCTTTCGCGCTTTCGCAGATGCTGTCGTTGCCGTAACCCGGATATTGGTTTTGTGCGATTTCGCTGATGCGTTCGATGATTTCCGGTGTTGCCGTGCAGGAATAGTCGTTTTCAAAAGACAGCATGATGCGCTCCTTGTATCTGACCTATGCTGATGACTTGCGACCGGCTGTTTGCTGTATTCAAGCCGTCCGGATAGCAAAAAACCTCGGAATTTCTTCCGAGGTCTCTACCGGGGTGGCTAACGCGGCTCGAACGCGCGACCTTCTGAACCACAATCAGATGCTCTACCAACTGAGCTATAGCCACCATGTTTTCGCTTCATACAGAAGCGCAACAGATGAAAACTATACACGTTTTTCCAGCTATGTCTACATCGGCGTGTTGCGTGTGCCTGTCGTCGGCTTGCGCTGTGGACTGTTCATTATGTGAACGGCATATTACGCAAGGCCGAAACTCATGCGTACCTTGTAGTCGCTGCATGCGTAAGGGTGTGCTGTAATGACGGTGTGGGCCGTCTCGGAGTGTTTTCGGCGTATGCGGATCATCGGCCGAAAAGCTGTGAAATGTGAAGGAAGAGAGATTCATGCAGAAGGTCAAAGCGTTTGGTGATTGGCTCACCAAGTGGTTCACCGCGATCGTGATCGTGTGGGCCGTGTTCAACTATTTCGTGCCGCAGGCAAGCTTGTGGGGCAAATCCTATACCGGTTATTTCCTGGGTATCGTGCTGTTCGGCATGGGTCTTACCTTGACCCTTGACGATTTCAAGCGCATTCTCACCCAGCCTCTGATGGTCATCGTCGGTACCGTGGCCCACTTCGTCATCATGCCGTTGGTGGCTGTGCTGCTGTGCTGGATTTTCCGTCTTGATGGTGCGCTCGCCGTCGGTGTGATTCTGGTCGGCTGCTGCCCGTCCGGAACCTCGTCCAACGTGATGAGCTATCTGAGCCGTGGCGATGTGGCGCTGGACGTGTCCATCGGCATTTTGTCCACGTTGTGCGCGCCGTTCATGATTCCGCTGTTGATGCAGTGGCTGGCTTCCCAGTATGTGTCGGTCCCGGTGGAATCCCTGTTCCTCAATGCGGTCAAGGTGGTGCTGTTCCCGATCGCTCTTGGCGTGATCTGCCATGCTATTTTCGGCGAGAAGATCGAGAAGATTACGGTCGCTCTGCCGATCGTGTCCCAGGTGGCCATCCTGCTTATCATCGGCGTGGTCGTCGCAGCCAACGGTCCGAAGCTGTTCGTGGCTTCCTCGCTGCTTGCCATCCCGGTGGTTATTCTGCACAACCTGTGCGGATACGCGTTGGGCTTCGGTTTCTCCAAACTTATGTACAAGGTATATCCGAAGGGCTTCCGTTATGCACAGCAGAAAGCCATCACCTTCGAGGTCGGCATGCAGGATTCCGCTTTGGGAGCGACTTTGGCGCTGACGTCGTTCGCTTCCAATCCGTTGGCCGCGGTGCCGTCCACGTTCTTCAGCGTTTGGCACAACATTTCCGGTTCCGTGCTGTCCAGCTGGTGGCGTGAGCATGATGACAGGCATCAGATCCATCCTGATTCCGACAATGGCGAGAAGGGCTCGGCTGCGAAGGCCCGCGAAGACGCTGCCGAAACAGCTAACAGCTGACATTCGTCAGTAGATTCCGTCGTCATATTGCGCATTCCCTGAATCTTTCAAAACGATTCAGGGAATGTTTTGTTTTGAGTGGTGCAAACGTGTCATTGTGATGTTTTGTTGCTTTGCGCTGATGTAGGCAAAATGATTGAAATTATTGGGATTTAAGGGTGTCTTCACCCGTGTTTTTTGTTCGTTTTGGGGTATACTGTAACTGAAGGCCGGAGTTGTGGATCAGTCGAGAATTCGTCAGGTCGCAACGAAGCGCCGATGGCCGTGAGGTTCATGCGCAACGCCTTTAAGATATAACTGAACAATAGCGATTCGAAACAGCGGCAATGGGGTAGTACGGCGCAGGCGCCGGGCCGCAAATGCAAAACAGACAACGAGACTGAAGAGTGCGCGTAAGGTAGCGCGTAGCAAAGAAGTGGGAACCTCCTTCCCGAGTGGATGGCCCCGGATTCGAAAGGATCCGGGGCCATCCCTTTTGCGATTTGCGACACGGCATGTTGGAATGTCTTGGGAATCCGTATACTGATAATTCGTGTGTGCCAACGGCATGCCTTATGTGACAGGCGTGCGGGTTGGGATATCCCGGAACTCGATTGCATCACGCGCAGCAATGCGACGGTGAGAGAGGGATGGGCCATCGGGCCGGTGGACTGTGGCTATCTTCACGATTCAGATGCGTGGAGTGTGGGTGCAGTGCGGCGGTCACACAAAAGCAAGAGAAACCACTGAATCGGAGAATTCAAGTTGCCTACTATTGAACAGCTCGTCCGTAAGGGACGTCAGGCAAAGCCGAAGAAGTCCAAGACTTTGGCACTGAAGGGAAGCCCGCTGCGCCGCGGCGTGTGCACCCGTGTTTACACCACCACCCCGAAGAAGCCGAACTCGGCACTGCGTAAGGTCGCTCGTGTGCGCCTGAGCTCCGGTGTGGAAGTCACCGCTTACATCCCGGGCGAAGGCCACAACCTGCAGGAGCACTCCATTGTGCTCGTGCGCGGCGGCCGTGTCAAGGATCTGCCGGGTGTTCGTTACCACATCGTTCGTGGCGCCCTCGATACCCAGGGTGTGAAGGATCGCAAGCAGGGTCGTTCCCTGTACGGAGCAAAGAAGGCGAAGTAAGAGATATGTCACGTAAAGGACCTTCCAAGAAGCATCAGCTGCTGCCGGATCCGATTTACGGTTCCACTGTTGTGGCACAGCTCATCAACAAGATTCTGCTCGACGGCAAGAAGTCGATCGCCGAAGACATCGTCTACTCCGCTCTCGATATGGTCAAGGAAAAGACTGATCAGGAGCCGGTGGCAGTGCTTAAGCGCGCTCTTGACAACATCCGCCCGTCCCTCGAGGTTCGCTCCCGCCGCGTCGGTGGCGCTACCTACCAGGTTCCGGTCGAAGTGAAGCCGGCTCGTGCGAACACTCTGTCCCTGCGCTGGCTGACCGACTTCTCCCGCGCCCGTCGTGAGAAGACCATGGCTGAGCGTCTGGCCAACGAAATCCTCGATGCCTCCAATGGCCTTGGTGCTTCTGTCAAGCGTCGCGAGGATACTCATAAGATGGCAGAGGCCAACAAGGCCTTCGCTCATTACCGCTGGTAATTAGTCGAGAACGAGAGTTAAGGAACACTCATGGCACTAGACGTGCTCAATGATCTCAACCAGATCCGTAACATCGGCATCATGGCTCACATCGATGCCGGTAAGACCACTACCACCGAACGTATCCTGTACTACACCGGCAAGAACTACAAGATCGGCGAGACCCATGACGGTGCCTCGACGATGGACTTCATGGCTCAGGAGCAGGAACGCGGCATCACCATCCAGTCCGCTGCAACCACTTGCTTCTGGAACCGTCAGACCCATGACGAGAAGCAGAAGTTCCAGATCAACATCATCGATACCCCAGGCCACGTGGACTTCACGGCCGAGGTGGAGCGCTCCCTGCGCGTGCTCGATGGTGCCGTTGCCGTGTTCGACGGCAAGGAAGGTGTGGAGCCGCAGTCCGAGACCGTGTGGCGTCAGGCTGACAAGTACGGCGTTCCGCGTATCTGCTTCATCAACAAGATGGATAAGCTCGGCGCTGACTTCTACTACTCCGTCGACACCATCAAAACCAAGCTGGGCGCGACCCCGCTTGTCGTGCAGCTGCCGATCGGCGCTGAGAACGACTTCGCTGGCGTTGTCGATCTGATTCGTATGAAGGCTTACGTCTGGAACGACGTTTCCGGCGACATGGGCGCTCACTACGACACTACCGACATCCCGGCCGACCTGCAGGACAAGGCCGAGCAGTATCGTGCAGAGCTGCTCGACCAGGTCGCAGAATCCGACGAAGAGCTGCTTGAGAAGTATCTCGAGTCCGGCGAACTGACTGAGGACGAGATCCGTAGCGGCATCCGTAAGCTCACCATTAACCGTGAAGCCTATCCGGTGCTCTGCGGCTCCGCCTTCAAGGACAAGGGTGTTCAGCCGATGCTGGACGCCGTCGTCGACTACCTGCCGAGCCCGGAGGACGTTCCGTCCATCGTCGGTTTCGATCCTAAGGACGAATCCATCGAGATCGATCGCAAGCCGACCACCGATGATCCGTTCTCTGCCCTGGTCTTCAAGATCTCTACCCACCCGTTCTACGGCAAGCTCGTGTTCGTGCGCGTCTACTCCGGCGCCGTCACCCCGGGCGACACCGTGCTTGACTCCACCAAGGGCAAGAAGGAACGCGTCGGCAAGATCTTCCAGATGCACGCCGACAAGGAGAACCCGGTCGATGCCGCCGAAGCCGGCAACATCTACACCTTCGTGGGCCTGAAGAACATCACCACCGGTGACACCCTGTGCGACGAAAAGGCGCCTATCTCCCTCGAATCCATGACCTTCCCGGATCCGGTGATCGAGGTGGCCGTGGAGCCGAAGACCAAGGCCGATCAGGAGAAGATGAGCATCGCTCTGGCGAAGCTGTCCGACGAAGATCCGACCTTCCAGGTGAAGACCGACGAAGAGTCCGGCCAGACCCTGATCTCCGGCATGGGCGAGCTGCAGCTCGACATCATCGTCGACCGTATGCGTCGTGAATTCAAGGTGGAGTGCAACGTGGGTAACCCGCAGGTTGCATACCGTGAGACGATCCGCAAGGCCGTCATGAACCAGGAATACACGCACAAGAAGCAGACCGGTGGTTCCGGCCAGTTCGCAAAGGTCTTGATGAACTTCGAGCCGCTCAACACCGAAGAGGGCGAGACCTACGAGTTCGTCAACGAGGTCACCGGTGGCCACATCACCAAGGAATTCATTCCTTCCATCGATGCTGGTGTGCAGGAAGCCATGGAATCCGGCGTGCTCGCCGGCTTCCCGGTGGTTGGCGTCAAGGCTACCGTCACTGACGGCCAGGTCCACGACGTCGATTCCTCCGAAATGGCCTTCAAGATCGCAGGTTCCATGTGCTTCAAGGAAGCTGCTCCGAAGGCCAAGCCGGTCATCCTCGAGCCGATCATGGCCGTGGAAGTGCGTACTCCGGAAGAGTACATGGGCGACGTGATGGGCGATATCAACGCCCGTCGTGGTTCCATCCAGTCCATGACCGACTCCACCGGTGTCAAGGTCATCGACGCCAAGGTTCCGCTGTCCGAAATGTTCGGCTACATCGGCGACCTTCGCTCCAAGACCCAGGGCCGCGCAATGTTCACCATGCAGATGGACTCCTACGCTGAGGTTCCGAAGAACGTCTCCGAGGAGATCATCAAGGCCCAGCGCGGCGAGTGACACGCGCTGCCGCTTAAGTGGAAACTGTCTCCAGTCAGCGCTAGTATTTTGTAGCGCTGACTGGGTTCGGGCTCCAAAGTGGCACAAACCCGTCAAACCCAGTAAAATGTAGCGAGTGCCTTGAAGTGAGTTCAAGGCTTACTACGAGACGTCCAGGAGGACAAAACACATGGCAAAGGAAAAGTACGAGCGTACTAAGCCGCACGTTAACATTGGTACCATCGGCCACGTCGATCACGGTAAGACTACCCTGACCGCAGCCATCTCCAAGGTCCTGCACGAAGAGTACCCGGACATCAACCCGGCTTACGACTTCAACCAGATCGACGCCGCTCCGGAAGAGCAGCAGCGTGGTATCACCATCAACATCGCCCACATCGAGTACCAGACCGCTGAGCGTCACTACGCTCACGTCGACTGCCCGGGCCACGCCGACTTCGTGAAGAACATGATCACTGGCGCTGCCCAGATGGATGGCGCTATCCTCGTTGTGGCCGCCACCGACGGCCCGATGGCTCAGACCCGCGAGCACGTGCTGCTCGCTCGTCAGGTGGGCGTGCCGCGTATCCTCGTCGCTCTGAACAAGTGCGATATGGTCGACGACGAAGAGCTCATCGAGCTCGTTGAGGAAGAGGTCCGTGACCTCCTCGACGAAAACGGCTTCGATCGCGATTGCCCGGTCATCCACACCTCCGCTTACGGCGCGCTGCACGACGACGCTCCGGATCACGAGAAGTGGGTTGAGTCCGTCAAGGAACTCATGAAGGCTGTCGACGAGTACATCCCGACCCCGACTCACGATCTGGACAAGCCGTTCCTGATGCCGATCGAAGATGTCTTCACCATCTCTGGCCGTGGCACCGTGGTTACCGGCCGTGTCGAGCGTGGTAAGCTCCCGGTCAACTCCAACGTCGAGATCGTTGGTATCCGTCCGACCCAGACCACCACCGTCACCTCCATCGAGACCTTCCACAAGCAGATGGATGAGTGCGAGGCTGGCGACAACACCGGTCTGCTGCTCCGCGGCATCAACCGTGACCAGGTCGAGCGTGGCCAGGTTCTGGCTGCTCCGGGCTCCGTGACCCCGCACACCAAGTTCGAGGGCGAAGTCTACGTGCTGACCAAGGACGAAGGCGGCCGTCACTCGCCGTTCTTCTCCAACTACCGTCCGCAGTTCTACTTCCGTACCACCGACGTCACCGGCGTTATCACCCTGCCGGAAGGCGTTGAGATGGTGCAGCCGGGCGATCACGCTACCTTCGGCGTTGAGCTGATCCAGCCGATCGCTATGGAGGAGGGCCTGACCTTCGCAGTGCGCGAAGGCGGCCACACCGTCGGCTCGGGCCGTGTCACCAAGATCATCGAGTAGTTTCTGCTTGATATCAAGGCACGCTTGAACTAGCGTTTTTTAGGAAAACCTCCCGAGGCATGTTCGCCGAGGGAGGTTTTCCTATATATGGAAGGCTTACCGACAAAGTATGCACACCGTGGCATAATGAGCAAGGCTCTTTTAAGCTTTCCCTGTTAGACGAAGAAATAGGTGAGTTAATTTGGCACAGACTACCAATGACATCAAGAACGGTTCCGTCCTGAACCTCGATGGCCAGCTGTGGGCCGTCATCAAGTTCCAGCACGTCAAGCCGGGCAAGGGCCCCGCTTTCGTGCGCACCACCATCAAGAACGTCCTCTCGGGCAAGATCGTTGACAAGACCTTCAATGCCGGCATGAAGATGGAATTCGAAACCGTCGACAACCGCAACCTCCAGTATTCCTACGAGGACGGCGACAACTTCGTGTTCATGGATATGACCACCTACGATCAGATCTACATTCCGAAGACTCTCGTCGGCGATCAGGCCAAGTTCCTGCTGGAAGGAACCGACTGCGTCGTGTCCTTCCACGACGGCACCCCGCTGTCCGTCGAACTGCCGGCTTCCGTGATCCTGACCGTTACCCATACCGAACCGGGTCTGCAGGGCAACCGTTCCAACGCCGGTACCAAGCCGGCCACCGTTGAGACCGGTGCCGAGATTCAGGTTCCGCTGTTCATCGGCGAAGGTGAGAAGGTCAAGGTGAACACCACCGACGGCTCCTACCTCGGCCGCGAGAACTGAGAGTAAGGACGAAAGAAGTTTCATGGCACGTTCCACCGCTCGTAAGAGGGCTCTGAATACGTTGTATGAAGCGGATGAGAAGGGACAGGACATCCTGTCCCTTCTTGCTGAGCGCATTGAGCAGCCCGGCGCCCAGACTCCGCTGCCTGAATACGCCATCGAAATCGTTCGTGGCGTTGCGGAACATATCGCAGCCATCGATTCCACGCTTGACGAGCATTCCACCGGTTGGAAGGTCAAGCGTATGGGCGTTGTCGATCGCAATATTCTGCGTATCGCCGCATGGGAGATCATGTTCAATGATGATGTTCCCAATATGGTGGCCATCGATGAGGCGCTTGGCCTTGCCAAGACGTTGTGTGATGACGAATCACCGGCATTCATCCACGGTCTGCTCAGCGCGGTAAGCGCTGATGCGGATGCCGCTCAAGTGGATGAGCAACCGACCGAACCTTCAGCTGAATAAAGCTGAAAGTTAAGCGATTCGGCCGGGTCGCGAGTCCTAACCGGCCGCTATCCTTGGTACGAATACCTTGACTATAAGGGGGTTTTGGTGAACCAGTATGATTCCGAAGCCGTGATGTTTGACCCTCAAGATGCCGTTCTCGTTCTCGAAGACGGGCAGGTGTATGTGGGTGAACCTTACGGCGCGATCGGCACGACCAGCGGGGAGATCGTTTTCGCAACCGGTATGACCGGATATCAGGAAACGCTTACGGACCCCAGCTACGATCGTCAGATCGTGGTGCAGACGTTCCCACACATTGGGGACACGGGAATCAATGGGGAGGATCCAGAATCCTCACGAATCTGGGTTGCCGGTTATGTTGTGCGCGATCCCAGCCCGAATGTGAGCAATTGGCGTGCCACCGGCAGCCTCGATGACGATTTGGAATCCAATCACATCGTTGGCATCAGCCGAATCGACACTCGCAAGCTTGTACGCCACCTGCGTTCCGCAGGCGTGATGCGTGCAGGTATTTTCTCCGGTGATGCTCTGCTTGACGCCAATGGCAAGCTGCGTACCATCGAATCCATGCTTGACGAGGTCAAGTCCACTCCGCAGATGAAGGGGATGAGCCTCTACGACGAAGTCAGCACCAAAGAAGCCTATACCATCGAGCCGTGTGGTGAATTCGAAGGCAAGGAACCGCTGTTCACCGTCGCCGCGGTCGATCTCGGCATCAAGGCCATGACTCCGCATCGTATGGCCGAGCGTGGCTGCCGTGTACATGTGGTGCCATCCACCATCACGTTCGATGAGCTTGAAGCCCTCAATCCTGACGGTGTCTTCTTCTCCAACGGTCCGGGAGATCCGGAACAGGCCGATCCTGAAGTGAACCTGCTTCGCCAGGTACTTGACGCAGGTCATCCGTTCTTCGGCATCTGCTTCGGCAACCAGCTGCTCGGCCGTGCGCTCGGCTTCGGCACATATAAGCTGAAGTTCGGTCACCGCGGCATCAATCAGCCGGTCAAAGATATGACCACCGGCAAAATCGAAATCACCGCGCACAACCACGGCTTTGCCGTTGACGCGCCGATCGGCGAAACCGTTGACGCGCCGTTTGAAAACGGCAAGTACGGCAAGGTGTTCGTCAGCCACATCGATCTGAATGACAACGTGGTTGAAGGCCTGCAGTGCGTTGATATTCCGGCATTCTCCGTGCAATACCATCCGGAGGCCGCAGCCGGCCCGCACGATGCCGCATACCTGTTCGATCGTTTCGTGGATCTCATGCGTTCCGCCAAGGAGGGAACCCACAATGCCTAAGCGCACAGACATCAAGTCCGTGATGGTCATCGGCTCCGGTCCGATTGTGATCGGCCAGGCCGCAGAATTCGATTACTCGGGCACTCAGGCCTGCCGCGTGTTGCGTGAGGAAGGCATCCGAGTCATTCTCGTCAACTCCAACCCGGCCACCATCATGACCGATCCGGAAATGGCGGATGCCACCTACATCGAGCCGATTTCCACGCCGATTCTCGAGCAGATCATCGCCAAGGAACGTCCTGACGCGCTGCTGCCGACCTTGGGTGGCCAGACCGCGCTGAACGCGGCCATGGCGTTGGGTGAGGCCGGTGTGCTCAAGAAGTACAACGTCGAGCTGATCGGTGCTTCTCTGGAAGCCATCGATCGCGGCGAGGATCGTGAGCTCTTCAAAAAGGTCGTTGAGGAAGCTGGTGCAGAATCCGCACGTTCCGACATCGCACACTCCATTGAAGAAGTCGACAAGATCGCCGAAAAGTTCGGTTATCCGCTGGTCGTGCGCCCAAGCTTCACCATGGGTGGCCTTGGTTCCGGCATCGCGCACGACGAAGAGGAACTGCACCGCATCGCAGGCGCAGGCATCCATTATTCCCCAACCGACGAGGTGCTGATCGAAGAAGGCATCGAAGGCTGGAAGGAATACGAACTCGAGCTGATGCGCGACAAGAAAGACAATGTCGTGGTCGTCTGCCCGATTGAGAACGTGGATCCTGTCGGCGTGCACACCGGCGATTCCATTACCGTGGCGCCTGTGTTCACTCTGACCGATCGCGAGTATCAGAAGCTTCGTGACATCGGCATCGCCATCATTCGTGGCGTGGGCGTCGATACCGGCGGCTGCAACATCCAGTTCGCCATCAACCCGAACACCGGACGCATCATCGTCATCGAAATGAACCCGCGTGTGTCCCGTTCCTCCGCTCTGGCATCCAAGGCAACCGGCTTCCCGATTGCGAAGATCGCCACCAAGCTGGCTCTTGGCTACACGCTCGACGAAATCCAGAACGATATCACGCAGTCCACTCCGGCCAGCTTCGAGCCGACCATCGACTACGTGGTCACCAAGGTCCCGCGTTTCGCCTTCGAAAAGTTCCCGGGTGCCGATCCGACGCTGACCACTTCCATGAAGTCCGTGGGCGAGGCCATGGCTCTGGCAGGCAACTTCCAGGAATCCCTCGGCAAGGCCATGCGTTCCATCGACAAGCGCCACATGGGCTTCAACTGGGACGGCGACAAGCCTGACGTACAGGAAGTCGAGCAGCTGTTGGAAGCCATCAAGGTGCCGACCGAGCATCGTTATCTGCAGATCCAGCGCGCCCTGTGGGGAGGCGCCACCGAACAGCAGATCTTCGATGCCACCAAGATCGACCCGTGGTTCATTCGCCAGTTTGTACTCATCAACGAGACCGCCCTTGAAATCAAGGAAGCGAGCAAGCTGAGCCGCAAGCTGCTAAAGAAGGCGAAGCTGGCAGGTCTTTCCGACCTTCAGATCGCACACCTGCGCCACTTGGGCGACGAAGGCGAAAACACGATCCGCGAACTGCGTTGGTCGTATGATCTTCGTCCGGTTTTCAAGACGGTCGATACCTGCGCTGCCGAATTCGACGCGGTCACGCCGTACTATTACTCCTGCTATGCGGACGAAAGTGAACTGCGTCCGCGTGAGCGTGAAGCCGTGATCATTCTCGGCTCCGGTCCGAACCGTATCGGCCAGGGCATCGAGTTCGACTACACCTGCGTACATGCCGTGCAGGAGCTGGGCAAGGACTATGATACCATCATGGTCAACTGCAACCCGGAAACCGTGTCCACCGATTACGACATGTCCGATCGTCTGTACTTCGAGCCGCTTACCTTCGAAGACGTACTCGAAATCTACGAGGCCGAAAAGAAGATGGGTCCGGTCAAGGGCGTTATCGTTCAGCTCGGTGGCCAGACCCCGCTGTCTCTGGCGGCTCGTCTGAAGGCTGCCGGTGTTCCGATTCTCGGTACCACGCCTGAATCCATCGATCTGGCTGAAAACCGTGAGCTCTTCGGCGAAGTGCTGAAGAAGGCCGAGATGAACGCGCCTCGCTATGGCACCGCTCTGAGCCTTGACGAAGCCCGTGAGGCGGCTCATAACATCGGTTATCCGGTGCTGGTGCGCCCGAGCTACGTGCTTGGCGGTCGCGGCATGGAAATCGTGTACGACGACGCCCAGCTGTGCAAGTATGTGGATCGCGCATTGAAGGAAGCTCAGGCCGATACCGTGGTTTCTGGCCGTCTGCCTTCTCCGTTGCTGATCGACAAGTTCCTGCAGGATGCCGTGGAAATCGACGTCGACGCCTTGTTCGATGGCGAAGAGCTGTATATCGGCGGCATTATGGAACATGTTGAGGAAGCTGGCGTGCATTCCGGTGACGCCGCATGCACTCTGCCGCCGAGCACCCTTTCCGATGACCAGATCCGCCGTCTGCGCGAAGGCACCTATGCCATCGCCAAGGGCTGTGGCGTGCAAGGCCTGATCAACGTGCAGTATGCCTTCATGGCCAACACCCTGTACGTTATCGAGGCGAACCCGCGTGCCTCCCGTACCGTGCCGTTCGCATCCAAGGCGACCGGTGTGGCACTGGCCAAGGCCGCGGCCCGCATTATGGCCGGCGAAACCATCCAGCAGCAGCGCGATAACGGCTTGCTGCTGCCTCATGGAGACGGTGGTGACATTCGCCGCGGCCAGCAGGTTGCCGTCAAGGAATCCGTGCTTCCGTTCAAGCGCTTCCGTACGTCGCTCGGCAAGACCGTAGACGTGCTGCTCGGACCGGAAATGCGTTCCACCGGCGAAGTCATGGGCTTCGACCGTGACTTCCCGCATGCGTTCGCCAAGAGCCAGCTGGCCGCCTACGATGGCGGTCTGCCGACCAGCGGCAACGTGTTCATCTCCGTGAACGATACCGACAAGCGTCAGCTGCCGTTGTTCGCTGCGCGACTGGTGGAGCTTGGATTCAACATCTGGGCCACCGAAGGCACCGCATCCGTGCTTCGTCGTTACGGCATCGAGTCCAAGATCGTCGACAAGATCAGCGTGCGTATGGATTCCAATCCGGACGATCCGATCACCACCTACCATGCGGAGGGCAGCGTCGGCAAGAACGTCGTTCAGCTGATCGAAGAGGGTGCCATTGATCTGATTCTCAACACGCCGAATTCTCGTGGCTCCCGTTCCGACGGTTACGCCATCCGTTCAGCCGCTATTGCCGCGGATTTGCCTCAGTTCACCACCATGACGGAATTCTCCGCCGTGTTGATGGCCATCGAGGCCGTGCGTAATAATGATTATCAGATCATGAGCATTCAGGATCATTCCCAGCAGCTATTCGAGTTGGAAAGCCGTGAGTAATGATGAGCAGCCTCAGCAGTGAAGAAATGAGTGCCCAGCGTTCGGACTTCGGTCTGCGACTGAGCAATTCCATGGCCCAATATGGTCCGCTATGCGTGGGAATCGATCCACACAGGCAGCTTCTTACTGACTGGGGCTACAACGTAGACGCATTGGGTGCCGAACTATACTCCATGCGTATGCTGCAGGCAGCCAATGGGCGAGCGGCAGCTGTCAAATTCCAGTTCTCCATGTTCGAGCGCTACGGTTCGAAAGGTATCGCAGCGCTCGAGCGGGTACTGTACGCAGCCCGTCAAATGGGTATCATCACCATCGTTGACTGCCTGCATGGAGGCTTGCCGACTACGGTGTCCGCATTCGCCGATGTCTATTTCAAGCCGAGGTCTCCGTTGCTTGCCGACGCCATCACTTTGCTGCCATATTATGGCGCACGCTCGTTGGGCGGTGTCATTAACGATGCCCTGAACAACGGTCGAGGTGTATTCATTGCATCGCTGACCTCGAACCAAGAGGGCGCCAGCCTGCAGACCGCCATTCGTCAGGCAGGCGAGTACAAGGGCAGAACAGTGGCGTACGGCATTGCCAGCACGGCTCAGAAGTTCAATAAGGGCAATGACGGTATGGGTTCCGTAGGCTTGATCATCGGTGCCACCATCGGTCAGTGGATCAATGATTCCGGTGTCGATCCAGCCAAGTTCACTGGTCCTATTCTGTCTCCGGGCTACGGATGGCAGGGTGCTGAAACTCGCGACCTCAAGACGGTGTTCAAAGGCACCAAGGGCAATGTGCTCGTCACCGTGTCTCGCTTCATCGCCACGCATGGTCCGGATATTTCCAGTTTGGCCGCGGCTACGGAATCCGTGGCGCTCGATATTCGTCAAGCGCTCATCGAGGCCCAGAACGAAGTCGATGATGAGATTTTGGATGATGAAGAAGACGAGTAAATCATCATCGATTTGTCAACAATAATTCCTTCTTGTAAATATCTTCAGCAACTAATACAGAGTGAGGAAGCAATGACCGACTCCCAGCATGGCCGTTTGATCGTCCTTTGCGGACCGGCAGGTGTAGGCAAAGGCACTGTTCTCGGGCGCGTGCGCGAGCAGCATCCGGAAATCTGGCTGTCGGTATCCGCAACCACACGACAGCCTCGTCCAGGTGAAGTGGATGGCGTGAACTATTTCTTCATGCCCGAACAGGAGTTTCTCGACAAGGAAGCTGCCGGTGAGTTCTTGGAAACCGCCGACGTGTTTGGTCTCGCACATTACGGCACTCCCGTGAAACCTGTCGTGGAACATCTTGAGCGAAATATTCCAGTCATTCTGGAAATCGATATTCAAGGTGCTCGCAGTGTCAAGCAGCGTGCGGGGGAGTTGGGTATCGAGGTAATGACCGTGTTCATCGCGCCGCCGTCATTTGAAGAACTGGAACGACGCTTGATCGGGCGCGGCACTGAAACTCCGGAACAGCAGGCGAAACGATTGGAAACCGCAAAAATCGAGCTTGCCGCGGAATCGGAATTCGACAAAGTCATCGTCAATAATGTTGTGGATGAGGCAGCAGATGAACTGTGGAACCTTATCGCAACGGAATTCGATTTGTAATCATAATAATTACAAGGATTGCAATATGCGCTCGAACATATCGGGCGCATATTTTTATATAAAAGAAGCCAAGTATGAAATAAAAATGAGGATTGCGCAGCATATTAACTGCACAATCCTCATTATGTTATTTAATATTCGCTAGGATCAGGCGAGACCGGAAAGCTTGTTGATCAGCTCCGGATCGCGCGTGGCACCCTTGTCTGCGGAACGGGCGAACGCCGCGTAGGCCTTCAGCGCCTGGGAGACCTTGCGGTCGCGGTGCGCCACATAGCCGTCGCCGGCTTCGAGTTCGGTGCGGCGCTGGGCCAGCTCTTCGTCGGAAAGCTCGACGTTCACCGTACGGTTCGGGATATCAATGTTAATGATGTCGCCGTTCTTGATCAGGGCAATCGGGCCCTTGTTTGCCGCCTCGGGAGCGATATGGCCGATGGCCAGACCGGAGGAGCCGCCGGAATAGCGGCCGTCGGTCAGCATGGCGACCTGCTTGCCGATACCCTTGCCCTTGACGAACGACGTTGGGTACAGCATCTCCTGCATGCCAGGGCCGCCCTTCGGGCCCTCGTAACGGATGACCAGCGCCATACCGGGCTTCAGAGTGTCGTTGAGGATGACCTCGATGGCCTGTTCCTGGGATTCGACGACCAGTGCCGGTCCACGGAAGGTCCAAATCTCCTTCGGCACACCGGCGGTCTTCACCACGCAGCCGTCAGGGGCGAGGTTGCCACGCAGCACGGCCAGACCGCCTTCGGTGACGGCCGGATGATCGATGTCGTGAATCGCGCCGTTCACACGGTCGCGGTCGAGGGAGTCGAACAGCGTGGTATGCGTCCACGGATCAGGGGACACGATGTGACCCGGGGCCGCCAGATACATCTGCTTGGCTTCCTCGGTGCAGGTATCACGCATGATGTCCCAGTCGTTGAGTTTGTCCTCAAGCGTCTTGTAATCGATGGAATGCACGTCGCGGTGCAGCTTGCCGGCACGGTCGAGCTCGCCGAGAATGCCAGTGATGCCACCGGCGCGATGCACGTCGGAGATCTCCCATTCGCCGGACGGCGAAGCCTTGCAGATGCAGGGCACGGTGTGGGAGATGCGCTCGATGTCGTCAAGCGTGAAGTCCACGTCGGCGGACTGCGCCATGGCGAGGATATGCAGCACTGTATTGGTGGAGCCACCCATGGCCACATCCATGGTCATGGCGTTCTCGAACGCTTCCTTGGTGGCGATGGAACGCGGGAGCACAGTCTCGTCATCATCGTCGTAATACTGTTTGGCGATCTTGACGATCTGCTCGGCGGCGCGCTTGAACAAATCCTTGCGGTAGGAGTGCGAAGCCAGAATGGTGCCATTGCCTGGCAGGGCCAGGCCGATGGCCTCGGTCAAGCAGTTCATCGAATTCGCGGTGAACATGCCGGCGCAGGAACCACAGGTCGGGCAGACGGTCTTCTCATAGGCGAGCAGATCCTCTTCGTTCAGATTGTCGTCGGCGGAGGCATACATCACGTCGATCAGATCGGTGTTCTTCTTCACGGTTCCGTCGGGAAGTACCGTGGTGCCGGCCTCCATCGGACCGCCGGAGACGAAGACGGTCGGGATGTTCAGACGCAGAGCGGCCATCAGCATGCCCGGCACGACCTTGTCACAGTTCGGGATGCAGATCAGGGCATCGGCACAGTGCGCGTTCACCTGATATTCCACGGTGTCGGCGATGATGTCACGGCTCGGCAGGGAGTACAGCATGCCGGTGTGTCCCATGGCGATGCCGTCGTCAACGGCCATCGTGTTGAACTCACGCGGAATGCCGCCAGCTTCCTTGATAGCCTCGGAGATCAGTCGACCAACCTTGTTCAGGTGCACGTGGCCGGGCAGGAACTCATCGAAGGAATTGGCAATGGCGATGATCGGCTTGCCGAAATCCTTACCGTCCACGCCAGCGGCACGGTAGAGGGCGCGTGCGCCCGCGAATACTCGTCCATTCATCAGTTTTGCAGATCGCATTTCCATGTTCTCTATTGTGGTGGTTAAGCGGGACACGGTTTTGTCAAGAGTCACTATGTGGAATTCCCAGAAGCGTTATATTCGCGAGCATTGCCGAAGATGCTTGCGCTTGCCGAAAACATGAGAGAAAGGGCTTGAATCAGGTCCAGTGGCGGCCCTATACTTAAGACTTTGGAAAAGAAGCTTTTGGCTTATCTGATGATTGGGAGATAATCAATATGGCATTCGGCACTCAGCCAACCCCGACCGGTCTTGCGGAACCGCCGATCGATGACTTGATGGAGCATGCGGACTCCAAGTACGCTCTTGCTATTTTCGCAGCCAAGCGTGCTCGCCAGATCAATTCCTATTTCACCCAGCTCAACGAGGGCCTGCTGCAGAACGTCGGTCCGCTGGTGGAGTATCAGAATCAGGAAAAGCCGCTATCCATCGCTTTCCGTGAGATCAATGATGGTCTGCTTGAAGAGACCCTCGGCGAAGACGATCTGACCGAAGGCAACTGATGTAACGGTTCTTGCGATAAGAACCGGATTCCAAGTTTTCATTCGCCCCGATACCTGAGCGGTGCGCTTTGAATAGTCCATAGTGAAGCTATTGATTGCGTATGCGAAGGACGGGGCGTTTTTTTCGTAGCAATCAGAAGGGCGAACGTGTGGGGCGTTCGTGAAAGGAGCAGCCAGATGGCTGAATTGAAGTTGATTTCCGCTGAGTCAGTGACGGAGGGGCATCCGGACAAGGTCTGCGATCAGATTTCCGACGCGATTCTTGACGATATGCTTGCTCAGGATCCGCAGTCCCACGTGGCCGTGGAGACATGCGCCACGGTTGGCCAGTTCTTCGTGTTCGGCGAAGTGACGAGTGAAGGCTATTCCGATATTCAGAGCATTGTGCGTTCTGTGGTGCGCAATATCGGCTATACCAGTTCTCGCGTTGGTCTTGATGCGGATTCATGCGGCGTGACCGTTTCGTTGACCGAGCAGAGCTCTGAGATTAACCAGGGTGTGGCTCGTTTGAGTGGCGAAGCGGAGTCGAAGGCATCTCGCGAGCAGCGTTATGAGGCTCAGGGCGCCGGCGATCAGGGCGTGATGTTCGGCTATGCGTGCGACGAGACCGATGTGCTGATGCCATTGCCGATTTATTTGGCTCATCGCTTGGCTTACCGTCTTACTGAGGTTCGTAAGAATGGCGAAGTGCCTCATCTGCGTCCCGATGGCAAAACCCAGGTGACCATTGAATATGATGAGCATGATGCTCCCGTTCGTCTTGACACGGTGTTGGTGTCCACGCAGCATGATCCTCAAGTCGATCAGGCGTGGCTTAAGGAGCAGTTGACGGAACATGTGATTCGTCCTGTGCTTGATGATGTGCTTGCCGATCGTGTGGCGCATGATGAATATCGCGTGCTTGTCAATCCGACCGGTTCGTTTGTGTTGGGCGGTCCGGCTGCCGATGCCGGTCTGACCGGTCGCAAGATCATCGTCGACACGTATGGCGGTGCGGCTCATCATGGCGGTGGCGCGTTCTCCGGCAAGGATCCGAGCAAGGTGGATCGTTCCGCTGCCTATGCGGCGCGTTGGGTGGCCAAGAACATTGTGGCGGCGGGTCTGGCCCACAAGGTTGAGGTGCAGGTGGCGTATGCCATCGGCGTGGCCGATCCGGTGTCCATCAATGTGGAAACGTACGGCACTGAAAATGGTGTGACTCGCGAGCAGATCCAGCAGGCTGTGCGTAAGGTGTTCGACCTTCGACCGGCCGCCATTATCGACGAGCTTGATCTGAAGCGTCCGATCTATTCCAAGACCGCTGCTTACGGTCATTTCGGACGCAACGATGCTGATTTTACCTGGGAGACCACTAATAAGGTCGACGAGCTGAAAGCCGCCATCGAAGGCTGAGTTACCCTTGAATCATGAGTACTGAGGATGCCGAGCAGCTGGCGCTTGACGGGCTCGCCCCGCGCAAGCGGCGCAAGCGTGCGCCCGCGGTTAAAACGCCGGCTGCGGAGCATCCCATAGCCCAAGTGGTGCTGGATATTCAGGCCATCCATTTGGGGCAGACCTTCGACTATTACGTTGAGGAGAAGTATTCCGAAGCCGCCCAGCCCGGCGTAATGGTGCGTGTCCGCTTCGGCGGGCAACGGGTCAACGGCATCATTTGGAAACGGGCCGATACCAGCGAAACCCCTGAATCGTCATTGCGGTTCATCGAACGGGTGGTCATCGATCGTGTGCTTGTGTCGGAATCCATGCGCAACGATGCCACACTTATCGCGGACGCATTCGGCGGAACGCGAGCCAATATCCTGCGTTTGGCGGTGCCTCCGCGCGTGGCTCGCGTCGAACAGGAACAACGTATCGGCAATCGAACGGGTATTGAAAAAAACGGACGTATCGAATCGCTTGCCAAGATCGAGCGGGAATCGTACGAGCAGCTGCAGCGGCAATACGGTAATATCGACCTGCTTCGTACGGCATTGGAAGGGCAACGTTTCCAAGCGTTCGTGCTCGACCCATTGCCGGGATCCCATCATTGGAGGCAGTGCGTGGCCTGGATGGTGGCCGCGGCCTTATTGCAGGGCAAACCGGCGGTACTGGTGTTGCCGACCATGCGTGAGATTGAGGACATGGCCGAAACGTTGCAGTCGATCGGCTTGCGCTGTTTCGCGCCAACCCAATCATCCAACGGTGCGTACGGCGGCGATTTCGCCATTCTGAACGCGCAGATGGCGCCTGCTGAACGGTATCGTGCGTATCTGGCCATCAGTGGAGGGCAGGTGCGGTGCGTGATCGGCACACGGGCGGCGATGTATGCGCCGGTGGATGGCAATGCGTTGTTCCTCATTCTCGATGACGTGTGCTATCAGGATGCCGATGGCATGATGCCTTACGCCAACGCCCGCGGAGTGTTGCGGTTACGTGCAAAAGCGCATAATGGCGTGTTCGTCGCGATGGCCAATGCGCGCAGTGTGCAAAGCCAGTGGGAAACCGATGCGGCGCATGTCGGTGCCACCCAGGTCAGCGGTTTCAGTACGCCGATTCACGCATTCCCTGCCGTAACCAAGGAAGCGAGTCCTTGGATTCGTTGGCTGAACCGTGACGAATTGGCAAGACTTGCGGATTCGACCATCGGAGCGCGTGTGCCGCACACTGCGGTGCGAGTGCTGTCGAAGGCGTTGGAAAGCGGTCCGGTGCTGTTGAGCATTCCGCAGGATGGCATCGGCGAAGCATTGAGCTGCGCGAAATGCCACCGTCAGGCTCGCTGCTCGTACTGCACGGGTCCATTGGAACGGTTACGGGATGGGTCGGTGCGTTGTCGTTGGTGCGGTGTCGCCACTGTGCAATGGGCTTGCCCGGCATGCCATAACGAACGTATGCGCGTGGTTCGTGTGGGTGCCGCCGGAACTGCGCAGGAGCTGAGCCGACTGTTTCGTGGCGTGCCCATTGTGCTTTCAACGCCGAGCCAGCCACGCGGCATTGTTCCCGATATCGGGTTTGCGCCGCAGTTGGTCATCGCCACTCCCGGCGCAGAACCCCGTGTACGTGGGAGGAACCCCTCGGAATGCGAATACCGGGCCGTGGCCATTCTCGACGCATGGACCAGCTTGTACGCCTTCGGCATTGACGCGGGCGTAGACACGTTGACGTCGTGGATGCGCGCGGTTTCGCTGTGCGCGCCGCGAATCAGGGGCGGTCAGGCCCTGTTGATCGGCGAAACCGATCCCACGCTCGCTCAATCGTTGATGCTTTGGAATTCAACGTTGCTGGCGCAAACCGAATTGCGGGAACGTGAACAAACCGCATTGCCGCCTGTGTTTGCCGCCGCATGCGTATGGGGACGTCGTGACGCGGTGAAGGTCACGCTGGAACGTATCGGCGCGTTGGGTGGGGGTGACCTGTCCGCCATCGAAACCACCGAAGGCATGCTGCCGTCCGTATTGGGGCCGGTACCTATTCCGCAGCCTCGGACCATTGATTCGCGCGAATTGGAAGGCACTGCGGATCGTGTCAAGGCGGTGGTGCGTGTGCCGCAAAGTCGCCGAGGTGAGTTGGCGTTGCGTTTGCGTTCCGCCAGTGCCCGCCATGTGGCCGCGCGCGAACCGGGAGAACTGCGTTTTCAGCTTGATCCGAAGGAGCGAATCTGACGTACGTCCCCTCGCCGTGAAAAACTAGACAGGTTGGCAGTTCGGCATGAGGCCGCACAGCAGTGAATGGAGGATCATATGAAGGGTTGGCCTGGAGAGCCTGATATGGAGTACGACGTGCTCATGGCTGACGGCGAAGCTGCGGTGAATGCGGGCAAGCCGATCACCGATGTGATTTTCGATTTCGGCAACGTGCTCGTCTACTGGGATCCGGTGGCCGTGATGACGCCCCGCTATAGCGACGAGCTTGTTGAACAGTTCCTTGACAACGATATTTCCGGCTTCTACGACATCAACGATGAACTGGACTGCGGCATGTCGAATGATGACGGCGTCGCCCTGATGCGTGAACGTTATGGAGACAAATGGGCCGACATGCTGCAGTACTATCTCGACAATTTCGTCGACTCGTTGACCGGCGTGGTGCCGGGCGCCCGCGTGCTCATCAACGATTTGAAAGCGGCCGGCGTGCATGTGTGGGGATTGAGCAACTGGCAGAAGGATCTGTTCCCGATCGCGCTCGACAATTTCGATATTCTGCGCAGCCTCGACGATCGTGTGGTTTCCGGATATGTCTCCCTGCGTAAGCCGAATAAGGATATTTACGAGTTCGCGTTGCAACAGTTCGGCATTGACGCTTCCGGCGCGGTGTTCGTGGACGATAAGGCCATGAATATCGTAGGTGCGAACGATGCGGGCATTCGTGGCGTTCGATTCAAGGATTCACGTGCGTTGCGTGCGCTGCTGATTGATGCGGGTGTGAAGATTCCCGCGGTGCATCAGGCATAGTGTGTTGCGTTCCGCTGCCTTACATGCTGTTGATACGGCCGGAATGATTCCCACGATGATAACGATGTGATGAGGATTTGATAAGGAGGACTTTTCGTGCTGAAAGTGCTGTTTGCCGGTACTCCGGATGTTGCGGTGCCGTCGTTGAAAATGCTGGCTGAAGATACCGAGCGTTTCGAAGTGGTCGCAGTGCTCACCCGACCGGATGCTCCTACCGGGCGTGGACGCAAACTGGTACCGAATCCCGTGAAGCAGGCCGCTCTTGATCTTGGTTTGCCGGTGATTGAATCCGATCCGAGCGAGGAAACGTTCATTTCCGAACTTGCTGCGACCGGTGCCCAGGCCGCGGCAGTGGTGGCGTATGGCAAAATCCTGAAGCAGGATGTGCTCGACGCGCTGCCGATGGGATGGTACAACCTGCACTTCTCGCTGCTTCCGCAGTGGCGTGGCGCGGCTCCCGTGCAGCGTTCCATTTGGGCGGGCGAGAAGGTGACCGGAGCCACGGTGTTCCGCATCGTGCGAGCCATGGATGCCGGTCCGATTCTGGCGCAGTCCACTGTGGAAATCGGAGCGCATGAAACGGCGGGTGAGCTGCTGAACCGTCTTGCCGAGGATGGTTCCCGTTTGCTTGCCGCCTCGCTGCAGGCCATGGCCGACGATCAGATCGCGCCTGTGGAACAGCCTGCCGGCGCATATGAGGTGGCTCAGAAGATCACGGTTGAAGACGCGCATATTCGTTTCGACATTCCTGTATTCGCGGTGGATCGTCAGATTCGAGCCTGCACGCCCAATCCGGGCGCATGGTGCGAACTGCACGCCAATGCCGAAGCAGAACCGGCCACGTTGCATGTGTTGCGTGCGCAGGGCGCCGATATGAGCAATCCCAACACACCCGTTTCGCTAGAACCAGGGCGGATCGTGGCCGGAAAAAAGAACGTGTGGGTGGGTACTTCCTCAGATCCTTTGGAATTGCTGGAAGTCAAAGCCCAAGGCAAAAAAGCCATGCGTGCCGCCGATTGGGCGCGTGGCGCGCATCTCGACGGAGCCTACTGCAAGTAGTGTCGAATAAACGGATCATAACGATATTGCCGTGTGAACATCATCATTTCACACGGCAATATCGTTATCCTGCAATATCGGATTTTGCTATATCGCGACTCGGATCTATCGGGATTCGCATCATCGAAGAATGCGAATCAACGAAGAAAATCAAGAATCCGGGTCAAATCACGTTCGTTCACACGATGCGGAGCATCCGCCTGAACCGCAGGCTTGGCGCAGAACGCCACGCCAAGTCCGGCGGCATGAATCATCGGCAGATCATTGGCTCCATCGCCAACCGCAACAGTCTGACCCATGCTGATGCCCATGCGCGAAGCCCAATCACGCAGTGACTGCAATTTCACATCTTTCGTAACGATATCGCCAAGCACATGGCCGGTTAAACAACCATCAGCGGCTTCCAAACGATTCGCAATCCAAAAATCAAGATGCGCGTCGGCGGCAAGACGGTCCACGACTTCATGGAAACCGCCGGAAACCACGCCGACCTTCCAACCATGCGCATGCAAAGCGTCAATCAAATCAAGCGCCCCCTGTGTGAAATGCACGCGACGATACACATCATCGAACACCGAAGTCGGCAGATCCTTAAGCAGCGCAACACGAGCCTGCAACGCCTCGCGAAAATCAAGTTCGCCATTCATCGCACGTGCGGTAATCGACGCGATCTGCTCGCCAATTCCAGCGGCGGCGCCCAGCTCGTCGATGACTTCCTCATCGATCAGCGTGGAATCCACATCCATCACCAGCAGTCCAGGCTGGGAAAGGGTGGGAGTGGGCGCAATGTTTGGCGATTCTTGTTCAAGCATGGTTTTGATTGTCGGAAATCATGAGGACAATGGGTATTCTTAAGGGTTGAGCATGTTGAATGCGAATGCGCCATGACATGACGAAATGACGGAACGGCTCGAAACGCATTCGGTGGAAAGCGAGGCTGATGAAATGGATCAACGTGATGAGACGTTGGCGTCGTTGGGTGAGGCCAACGACCAGTTGATGGCCAAGAATCATGCGTTGGCCAAGGCGTTGAGCCGTGCCACCCAGGAGCTCACCAAGGCCAAGGCCCAGCTGAACCAGTTGGCGGGACCGCCCATGACCTTCGCCACCATGGTTCGCGTGCATTCCTCTCGCACGGACGAACAGGGGGTACAGCATGCCAGCGCCGAGGTGATTTCCGGAAGCCGTCGCATGATCGTGCCGGTTGCGGCGAATGTGCAGGCATCCAGGCTTGAGGCTGGGCGCACGGTGCTGCTCAACGAGAACATGGTGGTGGTTTCGCAAGCCGGCACCGATGCTGTGGGCGCAGTGCGCACGGTGAAGCAGGTCATTGATGATGGGCGATTGCTGGTCGCGGATGGCGGTGGAAACGTTGCGTTGGTCCGCCGTTCGGGAGCGCTGTCGAAAACTTCGATCAATGTGTCCGACCGTGTTACGGTCGATTCGTCCATGAGATTCGCGCTTGCGTTGGTTCCCGCGCAGGATGATGCCGACTTGGTGCTTGAGGAAGTGCCGGATGTCACGTTCGCTGATATCGGCGGTTTGGATGAGCAGATCGAACGTATTCGCGATGCCGTGCAAATGCCGTTCCTGCATCGCGAACTGTTCGAACGTTATGATTTGAAGCCGCCGAAAGGCGTGCTGCTGTATGGGCCTCCAGGCAATGGAAAGACGCTGATCGCCAAGGCTGTGGCCAATGCGCTCGCCGAAGGCGCTGCCGGCGGTCGTGGCGTGTTCCTGTCGGTGAAGGGGCCGGAACTGCTCAATAAGTTCGTGGGCGAGTCGGAACGCCTGATCCGCATGATTTTCAAGCGCGCGCGTGAGCGTGCGGCGGATGGCAAACCGGTGATCGTGTTCATTGACGAGATGGACTCGCTGCTGCGCACTCGTGGATCCGGCGTGTCGTCGGATGTGGAAACCACTATTGTGCCGCAGTTTTTGGCTGAACTTGATGGCGTGGAAACGCTTGGCAATGTTATGGTCATCGGCGCTTCGAACCGTATCGACATGATTGATCCGGCGGTGTTGCGTCCTGGTCGTTTGGATGTGAAGATTCGTGTGGAGCGTCCGAAAGCGGCTCAGGCGGCGCAGATCATCCGCCATTATCTGACCGACGATTTGCCGTTGGTGCCAGGGGTGGATGCGAAGGCTTTGATTGGGGTGCTGGTCAGCGATATCTATTCGACGGACGAGCACCGGTATCTGTGCGACGTGTGCGATGAGCATGGGCAATGGCATCCGATCTATCTGGCGGATGTGGTGTCGGGTGCGGTGCTGAAAAACATTGTGGATCGTGCCAAAACCCGTGCTGTGAAAATCTCCATCGAAAGCGGACAGCCGGCGGCGATTGGCGTCGATCTGTTGGCGAAGGCCGTCGACGAGGAGTTTCTTGAAACCCGCGATGCGGTGTTGGACGCCAATCCGGAACAGTGGAGCCGTATCAGTGGTTTGGAAGCAGGGCGCATCACCCGTATACGACCAGTCGAATAATGCTGGCAGGCAACGCGAAATCAGACGAAGGGAAGTCGTATCAATGAGCGTTCGTCGAATCATGGGCACGGAAACGGAATACGCGGTTTCCGCTCTCGGAATGGAGCATTACAATCCGGTGAAGCTATCGTTCGATGTGGTCGGTGCCGCGGCGAACGAACAAACCAAGCATATTCGCTGGGACTATCGGCAGGAGGATCCGGTCAACGACGCCCGCGGCACCAGGCTGGAACGTGCATCCGCGCATCCTGATCTGTTGACGGACGCTCCGCAGCTCAACATCACCAATGTGATTGCAGTCAATGGCGGCCGTGTGTATGTGGATCATGCGCATCCTGAATATTCCGCGCCCGAAACCGATGATCCCTTCGATGCCGTGCTCTACGACCATGCCGGCGATCTCATCATGCGTGAGTGCGCGCGCAAAGCCAGCGAACAGACCGGTATCGCAATCGCGCTGCACCGTAATAATGTCGACGGCAAAGGTGCAAGCTGGGGCACCCACGAAAATTATATGATGCTGCGTTCGGTGCCGTTTGACCAAGTTGCGAAACTCATGACGGCACATTTTGTAGCGAGACAGATTTTTACCGGATCAGGTCGCGTCGGTATCGGCGAACGAAGCGAAACCGCCGGATACCAGCTCAGCCAGCGCGCCGACTATTTTCATATGAAAGTCGGTTTGCAGACCACATTCGACAGGCCGATCATCAATACTCGAGACGAATCGCACAGCACGGATGCATACCGTCGATTGCATGTGATTGTCGGGGACGCCAATCGTATGGATGTGCCGCAGGCGCTGAAACTCGGCACCACCAGCATGCTGCTGTGGCTGCTTGAGCATGCCGACGAGGCGGGATTGAACATAGACGAAGCGTTGGAGCCAATCATGCTCGCCGATCCGGTGAGCGCCATGCACGAGGTGTCTCATGATTTGACATTAGGTGCCATGTTGCCGCTGGAATATGGCGGCGAGACCTCGGCATGGCAGATTGAGGTCACCCTGCGTGGCCTGGTGTATGCTGCCGCTGCCGTGATCTATGGAACCGACACGTCCGGTGAACCGGCATGGTCTGACCGTTCGACCCGTAACATCATGGCGATGTGGGGGCAGGCGCTCGCCGATGTGGCTGCCATCAGGCATGCCGATGATGATGCGCGTTTGACGATGCGCGAGCAAGCTGGCCGCATTGAATGGCTATTGAAATGGCAGTTGTTGGAGAAGCTGCGTCGTAAAATTGGCTCCGGTTGGGATGATGCGCGTATTGCGGCCGTCGATTTAAAGTGGGCTGCGATTGATCCCGCTGACTCGATTTTCGATCGGTTGCGTGCCCAAACGGAGCGGCTGTTTACGGACGGGCAGTTGGTGCAGGCTTCGGTGGAAGCGCCTTCCGATACCCGTGCTTGGTTGCGTGCCGAAATGATTCGTCGTTTTCCAGAACAGGTTGTGGCCGCATCGTGGTCGCATCTTACGGTGCGCCATCGAACGATTGGTGATAATACCGTGGAGAATCCGATGGTCTCATTGGATATGTCAGACCCTCTGAAATATAGCAAATCTCAATGTTCCCGCTATTGTGAGCGTGTCCAAGATGCGGCGTCGATTTTGGAAATGTTACGGTGAAATGCAATCTGTGCGGGTAACATTGCCATCAATTGGTCGCGAAGAACGACCATTGACAACAGGTAACATCATCCCGGTATTTTGAGGAGAGGACGTGCCGGGACTGTACAGAGGAAACGAAAAGGCATATCTATGGAACTGAGGCAAATCGCCCTCGAAGTCGCACGCATCCTGCAGGACGCAGGCAAGCATGCGTTGAACGACCAGATGAATCCGCACGACATGAGAAAACTGGAAGTGTCCGAAGACTGCTTCCACTTCACTTCAGACACCGACAAGCGCCTGCAGCAGTTCATCAGCAACCGCCTGACCTATGTCAACGTGTTCGACGGCTTCTGGCAGCTTCGCCCTGAACAGTGCTATCCCGGCCAGCGATACTGGTGTGTGGGTGGCATCGACGGCGTGATCAATTTCGCGCGAAGCATGCCGGAATGGGCCATCACCGTGACATTGTTCGAATTCAACGACCAGTGCTCCGCACAGCCGATCCTTTCGATTGTGCACGCTCCGGCGCTGGGATTGACGTATCTTGCGGTGCGTGGATCCGGCGCGATTCGTATTCGCAAGACTCCGTTGGGAGACAAACGCGAGAAAATCATTCCTTCCACCACGTCGTCCCTCGATGGTTCGGTGGTGAGTTTCGGCATGTCTCCGGTATCGTCCGAATCGCAGCGTGCGCTCGATGTGGTGGCGAAGATTGCCGGACGTCCTGCCGATATTAAACGTGTCGGCCCGGCGTCCCTTGATTTGTGCAAGGTGGCCGACGGTACGTACGATGCGTATTTCGAACCGCACTTGCATGAGTGGGACGTACCTGCCGTGTCTGCTGGTGCTGTGGTGATTTGGGAGGCGCAAGGCCATCTGACCCAGTGGAACGGCGAAAGCGTTCACTGGCGCCAGGAGAACGATGTGATGGCCACCAATGGTCTGATCACCAATGATCTGAGCCAGTATTTTGCATAGTGTTGCATGCTGCGCCACACCTGATATAAGGTGTGGCGCAGCGTTTTTTTTGCAGGTTTGCAACCGGAAGTTACAGGGAGGAATGTCATGCCTCAGGAATTTGAACAGGCTCAATCCGCATCCGCAGGCCAAGAGGTGGGTGACATTGTCGAATCCGCCGGCGTACAAGTCGACGGAACCGCTGATGCGTTGGATGCCGTGCTTGACGATATCGAATCGGTGCTCGAGTCCAATGCTGAGGAATATGTCGGTAGTTTCGTGCAAAAAGGCGGCGAGTGATGCCGCAGCTGCGAGACAGCGGCAATCATTCCTCGTCACCGCTTGATGCGGGAACGTTGCGTGAGGTTCATTCTTTCGCTCGTATTTTCGGCATTGAAACGGAATACGGCGTCAGTGTGACCGGTGCGGATGTGCCATGCGACGCCAGCCAGACGGCAATGATGATGTTCCAGCCGATCGTTGCCTCCGCGCGATCGACCAATACGTATATTGAAAACGGGTCGCGACTGTATCTTGATGTCGGATCGCATCCTGAATATGCCACGTCCGAGGCCTGCGATCCCATGGACGCCCTTGCCGTGGATGCGGCCGGCGAACTGGTGATGCGCGATCTTGCGTTGGACGCCCAGCAAAGGCTTCGAGCCACGCATGGGCCACGTGCCACAGTGCATGTGTTCAAAAACAATGTGGATTCCGCAGGGCATTCCTTCGGCTGCCATGAAAACTATCTGGTACGTCGTTTTGTGCCGTTGGACGTCATCGAACACGAATTGCTGCCGTTCCTGATTACCAGGCAGCTGTTCACTGGCGCAGGCAGGGTGACGGAATCAGGTTTCCAGATCACGCAGCGTGCCGATTTTCTGGATGAGGCTGTTTCATCGGCGACCACAAGATCGCGTCCAATGGTCAACACGAGGGATGAGCCGCATGCCGATCCCGACGCCTTCCGAAGGCTGCATGTGATCATCGGCGATTCAAACCGTTCTCAATGGGCCACGATGATGAAGCTGGCCACCACGCATCTGGTGCTGTGCGTTATCGAACAGGCTGGGCGTGAAGGACGTGAGTCGGGATTCTCGCGGTTCGCGTTCGCGGACGCCGGTGCCGCAAACCGTGCGGTCAGTCGCGATATGAGCGGCGTGAATGCTTCGTTTGCCATGGCCGATGGATCGACGTTGCAGGGTGGTGCCGTAGCCATGCAGGAACGTTATCTACAGGCTGTGGAACAGTTCGTGGATGAGCATCCGGAAGTGGCTTCGTCGTTGCCTCGCACCGATGTGCACGATGTGCTTCGCCAGTGGCGCAATACGTTGGAAGCGTTCCGTTCCGGCAATGCAAATGCTTTGGGAGACAGCGTGGACTGGGTGTGCAAGTACCGCCTGTTTGAAGCGTTACGTGCCCGTTCCAGTGCGGATCTTCCGCTGAGCAAGCTGGAACAGTTGGATCTGGACTATCATGACGTGGCCAATGGCGCGTTGTATGCGTCGTTGCTTCGCCGTGGTGCCTTGCGTTCGCTGATTGACGGTCGTGAGGCGCAAAAGGCGCGTACCATGCCGCCGGCGGATACTCGTGCCGCATTGCGCGGCAGATTCGTCAGTGCGGCCAAATCGCATGGCGCGCAGTATTCCTGCGATTGGACCAGACTATCGTTGCATGCGCCGCGGAAGATGGATATGGTGCTGCTGGATCCGTTCCAATGCAGGGAGAATGAGGATTTCCAAGCCATGATTGGCGCTTTGGAGTAAGCGATGGTGGCAATGGGAAACGTCGATGGGAGTGGGGTGTGGCCGACAAGCTTCGGTCACACCCCACTCCCATATCGGTATGTTCTCCTGAATTGTTTTGCGATTGCGCTGCGGTCGCTTTCGTTTTTGATTGGCTTGAATCAGGCTTCGCCGCGATATTTCGCCATCATCTGCGATTGCAGCTGTTGCGCGCTTGGCGGCGTCCATGTGATGGCATCCGCGCCCGCTTCGATGGTGGCGAGGATGCGATCTTCGGATCCGCCTCCCGATGCCAGGATCGGTATTTCCGGATGATGCGCACGTATGCTTGCCACGACTTGCGCGGTGCGTGCTCCGGCTGCGACGTTGATGATGGCCGCACCGGCGAGAATCTTGCATTCGGTGATTTCGTCGTCTTCCGTGACTGTTGCGATAACGGGAATGTCGACCATGGACATGGTGGTTTCGATGGTTTCCGCTGGTGCCGGCGCGTTGATGACGACGCCTGCCGCACCTTGCATTTCAGCCACCATGGCCAGCTCGGTCACACGCGGACCGGTGGTGGTGCCTCCTCCGACGCCTACGAAAAGTGGCATTTGTGCCACAGTGAGCAACGCCTGTGTGATCACCGGTTCTCCAGTGAACGGGTAGACGGCGAGAATGGCGTTGGCATTGGTATTACGGATGATCGCAGCGTCGGTGGTATAGGCGAACGATTTGAGCGTATGGCCTTTGACTGTGATGCCGCCGCAATGTTGCGATATGACTGCGGGTACTCTCGCATTGGGGGAGGAGAGGCGACCTTCGATGCGTGCGGTTCCATAACGGGTTCGTGACACATGTGGTGTTGTGGAATGCTGTTCCACGGCCACGGCTTCACTGGGAGTGAACAGGGATCGTTTGTCGATGCGGATTGGTTTGGGGGCATTTGCTTCGGGAATGGTCTCCTGCTCGTCGCTCATTCCTGCACCTCCGTATCTGTGTGATTCAGCATAAGGAATTCATGGATGGCTTTGCGTCGCTCGACAACCTCTTCATCGAGAATCCTGGTGTCGGTGTTGTCGATGATGCGCTGCAGAAGTTCGCTGAGGGTGGAAAGATCCTCGGTGCTGAGGCAGTCAAGCATGTGCGTTGCCGTGTCATGGCTTTTGGGAAGCTGTTGCAGCGGTGGCACGCCACGACGTGCCGCTTCGACGTTGCATACTCGTGTGGCGGCTCGTAGCGCGGTCTGTGTGCGTGTGGCCTTCAGCTTGGTATGCAGCAGCAGAATGTTCAATTCATGCAGTTGATTGATGACTTCCTTGCGTTGATCGGTCATGTCTCTCTCCATCTATATGGACACGATGTCTAATATATATGCATAGTGTAGCGCAGAATGACGCTTGTACAAGTGTCATGAACGACGAAAGCCCCGACCGTCATGGTCGGGGCTTTCGTCGTGTAAGCAACATATCAGTACATGACTTACTTGGTGACAGCCTTCTTCAGCAGGGAGCCGGCGGAGATGCGAACGCCGTAGGTTGCCGGAATCTCGATGGTCTCGCCGGTGCGCGGGTTGCGTCCGGTGCGGGCGGCGCGCTTGACGCGCTCAGCGGAGAACAGGCCGGTCAGCTTCAGGCCTTCGCCGGACTGCATCGCCTCGACGAACACGTCCTGGAAAGCGTTCACAGCTGCCTCAGCCTGTGCCTTGGTCAGGTTGGACTTCTGAGCGATCTTCGAGACGAGATCAGACTTGTTGTATGCCATAAAGCATCCTTCTTGGGTCAGGGGACATTCTGATTACGAACATCCACGTTCTCTATGATATTAGCGCACTCTTATGAGGAAAATGGCATTTTACAAGGGTTTTGGTCGCTTTTTTGAAAATCAGGGGGAAAACAAAGTGTACGGGGGTGTTTGTCAGATCAAATTATGCATGTCAAGCCATTTCATGGCCAACGCACCGACCGGAATACGCAACCAGTAGAAGGCGATTCGGTAGACAAGAGTAGCGGAAACCGCGATGGAGGAGGGGATGCCCACGGCAGTGAACGCCACCGACAACACGGCCTCCACGGCACCCAGACCGCCAGGAGTGGGAACCGCGGAGCCCAAAGTGTTGGCAAGCAGGAAAATGAAGGTGGTTTCCGCAGGATTCGTGTGGTATCCAAACGCCATCAATGCTGCCCAGAATCCCAGTCCGGTCGCAAGGTTAAGCACCAGTGCGCCGGCAATGCCAAGGGCCAGTTCCTTTGGCCGTGCAAGCACATTGACCAGGTTGCGCGCGTATGCTTTGACCACTGGAAGGTATTTCTCGGTCACCAAATGACGCACTGGAGGAATCGCCATGGCGGCTGACACAACCAACGCGACGATGGCGATCACCATGATCAGCGTATTGGTCGGAATCATGCCGGACAATGTGTTGCGGCCGGTGAATAGGCCAATCGTCAGCAACAACACGATGGTAGTGCCTCCCTGTACGGCCCAGACCGCGCTCATAACCGCGGTCGCAGCCGTACTGCGATAGCCGCTTTTACGAAGGAACTGCAGGTTGACGAATGCTGGACCGACGCCGGCCGGCATGGACACCGCAGTGAAACCGGACGCCATCTGAGAGCAATACAAGCCGATCGTGTTGCATTTATCGGAATCCATGAACACACCCAAGGTGATAGCGGAACCAAGCCACGCCACAAAGCCAAGCGCGACGCAAACCAACGCCATGGCGAGATTGGCGTCTCTGACGGCCTTGATCATTTCGGCCGGCTGAATCTGGGTGAACACCACATATACGGCGACCACCAGCAGCGCAATCGCAATGAACGAGCGAAGACTGAACCGGGAAAGCGTGACTTTTTCCATGGAATCCGCGACATCCTGCGGAGCGAGCGCCGAAATACGCGTACGTAAATCGGTAAGCACATGCTTGTCCCAGCCAGGCAATGCGCGCGTGGAAGCGGGAATGGCAGCCTTCTGTATGAAGGGTGCCAAATCGATCAGCTGCTCGTCTCCCCAAGTCCTGCGAGCGCAGGCGATCGCACGATCATTGCCATTGAGTGTGGCAAGAAGAACCAGCAACTGTACTTTGTCGAGTGCGAAGTTCGGAGCGGAACTGCCATAATCGCCATTATGCCAACCTGCGATTACCGGATGCCCGTTTTCCATGCGGGACAGGGTTTCCGGAGTGATGCGACGATGGGTGAAGCCATGATGGTGTGCTGTGGTGAGATATTCCATGAACGCTTCCATATCATGGTCGGACATGGTGTTTTGGTTGCATTCCAATGGCATGCGGTTGCGGTGGAACACCAGAATGGAGGATTCTCCATAATCGGCCACACCATACACGCGCGGAGTTTCCAAACCGGCATTGGACAGGCCGAGAATCATGGCGTAATGATGGTGCATGGCGTCAACCGAGGAACGGTCGCGACGCATGGAAACACCGGTCAGGCGAAGCCACTGCCATACTTGGTTGAGATATCCGGCCGCATGCACTTGATTGTCGAGTACGGAAACGGTGTATTGCTTGCCGTCATAGTCGACAACATCGTAAATACGGGAATTTTCGGTCAGATCGTCATCCAGCGTGGCCTTCAATACTCCCGAATCGACGTAGGGGGCGACTCGGCGGGTGAGCAATGATGTGTCAATACCGATGGAACGCAATGATTGCGCGATTTGTGATCCCCACGCGCCATTGTTCTGCGTGCCTATGGCGAAACGGATCAGCATGCCGATAACACGGCCTATGGCGTAGGATGCGATGACGCCAGCCAGTGAATTCCATGAAAGCACGACCATCAGCACTGCCACTGCATACAGCACGTTCCAGCCCCATTTGGTGCATGAGCGGATACGCCGAGGGCCGGAGACGGTGAGGAACGATGCCATGGCGGCATAAAAATCGGGGAGCAGTCCAGTGCCTACGGATGTGCTGTTGGATTGCAGTGGAATGATCAGCATGGTATTGCCGGAGTTGCTGATCAGCGCGGATATGCCCCACACCGCAAAGAATCCGAATATGAGGGAAACCACGGAAATCACGCTTTGCAGCCACTCTTTGGAAGTAAGCAGCTGGATGAGCACGCTGACGGTGATGCATACGATGGCAAGCTGCTGCAATAATGCCGAGGGAACATCCATCAGCCAGCTGACCACGCGGCCGGCGGAATGAACGTCGGATTCCACGCCGGACGCGGTGCCATGCAAGTACACGGAGAACAGAATCACGCCTATGCCGAGCACCAAGGCGAAGAATGCGTGCGTCAGATCGGCGAAATCACGACTGCGCTTCGGCGGCACATCGTCGATATGCGGGGCGGGCTTATTGACTGCAGGGGAGTGAGACACTGTTGACTTGCTCCATACGTGAGATTGGCTTCAGGTGGGTCATATCGCCCCACTGCATTCGATAATACGCCCTGAGGGTGGCTACGAAATACGCGGCCACCCTCAGGGCGTATGGTTTTGGTACTTATTTGACAGCTTCGGTTCAGCGGTCGAAATCTACCAGTTTGCTGGCGACGCCGGTATATGTTGCCGGAGTCAGCGCCTTCAGACGAGCCGTGGTAGCGTCATCGAACGCCTGCTGATCGATGAACTGCTCGACGGCTTCCTTGGAGATCTCATGGCCGCGCATAAGCTCCTTGACCTTCTCGTACGGCTTGTCCATGCCCGGCAGGCCGGCAAGTTCGCAGGCGCGCATGGCGGTCTGGATCGGCTCGCCAAGCACCTCCCAGTTGGAGTCCAGCTCGGCTTCGATGGCGATGTCGTTCGGATGGATGGAGTTCAGACCGCCCATCAGATTGTTGAGCGCGAGCACGGAGTAGCCCAACGCGGAGCCGATGTTGCGTTGCGTGGTGGAATCGGTCAGATCGCGCTGCCAACGGGATTCGACCAGCGTTGCGGACAGCGTGTCGAGCAGCGAGCAGGAGATCTCCAGATTGGCTTCCGCGTTTTCGAAACGAATCGGATTGACCTTGTGCGGCATGGTGGAGGATCCGGTAGCACCCTTGACTGGAACCTGGGCGAACACGCCACGGGAGATGTACATCCACACATCCACGCACAGGTTGTGCAGAATGCGGTTGGTGTGGCTGATGGTGCCATACAGTTCGGCCTGCCAATCATGCGATTCGATCTGAGTGGTGAGCGGATTCCACGTCAGACCCATGCGGTTGGTGACGAATTCGCGGGAGACGGCCACCCAATCGACATCCGGGCATGCGGCCAAATGCGCGCCGAACGTGCCGGTAGCGCCATTGATCTTGCCGAGATATTCCTGAGCCCTGACCTTGTTCAGCTGGCGGTTCAGACGGTACACGTACACTGCGAGTTCCTTGCCAAGCGTGGTCGGTGTAGCAGGCTGGCCGTGCGTTAACGACAGCATGGCCTTGTCACGGTATTCCTCAGCCTTCTGAGCCAAATGGTCGACGATGGCCTGAGCGCCCGGCAGCCACACATTCTCGATGCCGTTTTTCACGCAGCGGGCGATGGACAGGTTGTTGATGTCTTCGGACGTGCATGCGAAATGTACCAAAGTCTTCAGGCCGGTCAGCTGGGTGTCGTGGCCAAGCACGTCGGCGGCCTTGTCGAGCTGGTCGTCGATGTAGTATTCCACGGCCTTCACATCATGATGGGTCTTTGCCTCATGGGCGGCGTGTTGCGCGATACCCTCGGCGCCGAACTCCTCAGGAATGGCGCGCAGGAACGCCTGTTCCTCATCGGTGAGCGGCTTGACGCCGGGAACGATGGTCTGGTTGCCGTTGCCCTCGAAACCGTTGGCCAGCAGAATCATCCATTCGACTTCGACGCGCATGCGCTCGCGGTTCAACGCAGGTTCGCTCAAATATTCGACAAGCGGAGCGGTCTGCTGATGGTAGCGGCCGTCAAGAGGGGTCAATGCGATTGCAGGGGAGATATCAGTAAGCTTCATAGACTACAGCATACGTTCAGCCGTAAACGAGAGTTGCGTATCTGTCCGCTCGGTGGATGGCTTTCATGATGTATGCCGTGATACCGTTCTTGTCGCGCCGTGGCTGCAGTGTTTTTTCATTTGCTCATGCGCCCTTCGAAATACATGACTTCCTGCAGATCGCCGTCGATGATCTCATCGAAATGCCGTTCGTGGGTGTTCACTGCGGTGGATCCCATGTCCGTTGCGTTCTGGTATGCGGCTTGGTGATATTTGAGCCAATGCGTGATTTCCTTGTTGTCTGGAGCGTCCGTGACGGGAGTGCCTGCGAACGTTGATTCCTGGTTGCTGCTGGATTTGCTTGCGGTGCCGCGTACGGTCAGCCAATGGTCGGAACTGGGGTTGGCGGCGCCATCGAGGGCTGCCACGAGCTCGTCGTCCATTTCCACGCTGGTCACCCATGTTTTTTCCGGAATCGGATGATTGGCGACGGGCGACCCGGCGGTAACCACATGTTCGATGTCATAATCGTCTTTCAGGTCCGAGGCGATGGTGGCGGCAACGATGCCACCTTGCGAATGTCCGATCAATGCGACGGGCTCATTGGATTTGATGCCGGCCTGTTTCATGGCTTCCTGCACCATTCGCGCACTGTCCGCTTCCATGCGTTGCTTGCTGTCCGAACTCATGAGTTCGACGTTTTGCGGCCACCCAAATGGAGAATCGTGCTTGCCGTCTGTGCCTGGAATGGTGACGAGCCATGAGTTGGTTCCGTCGGATTTACGGTATTTGGAGATGGCGATGGTGCCGTAGTCAAGTCCGCTGTCGAGATCGGTCTTGCCGAGACGTTCCTCGGCAAGACGTCGAAGATCCTCCATGGCCTCTCCGACATTATGCGATTCACGCACCACTTCGGTTTTCGGATGGACTTGGGTGACGGTGAGATTGTTGCCCTGGATCAGGTTGTAACCGCGCGACGATGCCTTGGAGATGGTGCCGGCTGCATGGTTGACCTCATCGGTACGCAGCAGGCCTTTGACCTTGCCGTATCCGCTGACCGCGGCGCCGGCCGCGCTCATGATGCCTTCCTGCGCCCAATCCAACGAGTCCAGCAGATATATGGGATTGGATTTGCCCTCATTGGTGGATCCCATCACATATCCCAAGGCGGACATGGCTGCGCCGGCGAGTATCGATTCCTTCGGGAACGATGTGATCGCCACTTGCAGCAGTTCGTTCAGTGTTCTTCTGCCAGCGTCGTCGACCTGGGAATATAACGATTGCGCGCGAATGATCAGCGCCGATAGCTCAGACAATCTTGCCGCCATGGCTCCCAGCGCGCTTGCATGGGCGTCACATTGTTCGACGAGCTGGTCGTATGGCAGTTCGATGTGATCCGTGGCATTGCAATAGGGGCTTGATCCGGACAGCGAGGCGATGGCCGACGACGCATAGGGGTAGGAGGAAAGCTGAAGGCTCAATGCCCGGACTGAATCATGGGCGCGGTTCAGAGCGTCGGCTTGATGGCTGAGGGCTTTTGCCGCGCGCATATATGCCTCGGTTTCCTCCGTGGAGTATTTGCATCCGCCGCTGACTTTGGCGGTCACTTCCCAGCTCATGCCGTACCTACTGCCCATAGGAGACGCAAGGTGGCGTTGATCGAATCCCGTAGCGTCAGGGATTGCTTGCGTAACTCATCAAGCCGCGCGCGGTATGATTCGGCGGCGGTTCCTGTCCAATCGGGCAATGAACTGGATGCGAGCGTGGCGTCAAGATCGTCAAGATGTTTCGATATGGACGTGAGCTTGGCATTGACGAGCAGTTGGGTGGTTCGCACGCCAGCACGGCAATGGCATGGCATGCCTGGCGTTGAGGCCAAGGTGTTGATGAGGTTGAACCCCAGTCCGGGAATAAACGGATAGGTGATTGATGCGTTCATAACTATATTGGAGCACATCGGGCGGTTGCCCAAGCCGGCGAACAAGGCTTGTGGTCGGAGGACGGGCGAAAAGCACGATGTCGGCGTGTCATCGTTGAAAAATCAACAAAAACACGCCGACATGCCTGTGGATAACTTTCTGAAATAAGCCCCCTTACCAGGGTTTTGCGGGCGAAGATGTTTGGTTGGAATCCTGCTTGGCCGCCGAACCGGAATCATCGGAATCGGATTGGGCGGACTGTGCGTTCTGGGCCAGAAGCTCCTCCACCTTCTGACGCTGCTCGTCAGTCAAGGTTCCTCCGTTGCCTTGGCCTCCATCGGTGACGGATTGCCCACCTTCGATGGCTGTGTCGGCCTCGGTGCCGTCGGCATGCTGCATCTCTCCGATTTTCTTGCGTATGGATTCGGTCAGTTTTGCCGAAACTTCGGCATTATGCTCGATGGATGTGCGTACGTTTGGCAGCAGCAACATGCCGGCCGCGCCAGCTTCACGGAATTGCGCGTCGGTCTGCTGCTGTTGGGTCTGCAATTTGTCGAAATCGGCGTTTTGCTGTTGGCTGGCTTTGATATTCGCATTCAGACTGTCCGTGGCCTGGTTGTAGTTGCTGACGGATGCGAGATTCACTATGCCAAGCACGCCCACAATAACCGATATGGCTGCGATGACGGCGATGGCGATGCGAACGGGCAGCGATGCACGCGCTGTAACGGTTGTGCTCACAGCAGCCTCCTTGATTGCGTGATCCATGCCCCGGCCTCGAACGTCAGCAGCAGCGCTACGGCAATGGCGAACGGCCAGACCATGGCGACGGTTCTTGTGCGTTGCTTGGATGTCTGTGTGACACGCCATTTGCTGGATGCCTCTTTGGAATCCCCGCCACTCATGGTCGTCGTGGCATTGAGCTGGATGGCGGTTCCACTGAGCTCGTCGGCGATAGCGTTCATTTCGTCGGCATTCATACGGGACACGCCAGGCTCGCCGGTTTCCGGATCGGTGACCCATTGCGTGTCGCCTTCCTCCACGCCATCGCCGGTCACGGGGATATTGCCTCCCTGCTCGCTGCCCACGGCGACGGTGAACGCATCGGAAAGGTAGCGTCGCAACGATGAGAACGTTCGGCGTGTTTTCGACGAGGTCTGCTCGCCATCCGAAATCAGGTACAGCACGATCGCATCATCGGGATGCTGATCGTGAATCGACTTGCATGTGAGCAACAACTGGTCAATCGGCACATCCAAGGTCGAACCGGCCGAAATGGAAGTCGATTCCGGTGCAAGCGTGTCCGCCCAATTATCGATCGCCTTCGAATCAGGCGTCAACGGAACATCCAACGTTCCCGAAGCGCCGAATCGCAATGCCGCGAAACTGGAATTCGGATACATGGCGGCAATATCCTTCACCGCCTGCTTGGCAACATCCAAGCGGCTGAGCTGTTCGTCGGAACCATACTGCGCGTCCGCGACCGCCATGGAACCGGTCACATCTACCGCCACCACCACATCGGTGGTGTTAATCGCACGGCTGTTCGTGGACGAGACGATGCTTGGCGTCAATGCCATGATGGCCACCAGCGCACAAATCATCGATCGTCTTGCGCAAGCCCAGACGGTTTCATCGCTTTGGCTGCGTCTACGGATATGAAGCACAATCTGCGCGACTGCGCAAACCAGCATGATCACGCAGATCGCCGTGCCTAAAGGCCATCCCAAAGCAGGGGAGAGCGTCAGATTGGTCATCGCCTCAACCTCCAAGCCAAGAGCAGCCAAATCACTATCGCCACTGCCAATGCCAGCGTCCACCATCCCGGTGCGTCCGATATTGCGGCCTTGCTGCTTGCCGCGCTGTCATGGTTGCGCCGCGATTCGATTTGCTTGACCAGCTCAGCCACGGAAGCGCCGTTCGATTGCGTGAGAAACACGCCGCCATGCGATTCGATTTCGGATTCGAACTGTTTGGTCATCTGTTCCGATTCGCTTTGCTGCGGTCCGGAGAACAGTCCGTCCACGGTGATTTCCGCCTGTTTGGTCAGGTCAAGAGCCTCCTGAAGCGTGTATGTCGGATCTCCGGAAACGACATTGTCGGTGGCGAGCACAATGGAAGCGGCACGTTGACGGGATGCGGTCTCGGCGTTGGAACTGCCGTAGGCGAAACCTGGCAGCATGGCTGCGCAACTCACCACGCCGTCGCCGATCAGGGAAGTGGCCTCTTTACGATTCTGCGTACCTTCCAGCCAGTCGGAAATCGCTTGGTAATCGCTGTCTTTCATCTTGTCGATATCATCCTGCGATTCGACGCCTTTCAGTATCGTGCTGGTCTTGTCGAGCTGTTCGGACACCAATTCGTAATCGTCGGTCAACGGAAACACGGTACGTGACGTGGAATTGAAAATGCTCAATCCGATGCGCTCGCCCTTGAAATTGTCCACCAATGTGCGGTAGGTATCGATCACTTCGCGGTCGTATGGCAACGTCGAACCAGATACGTCCAAGCACAGCACGATATCGCGGCTGCTCGCACGCTCCTCTCCCTCATCCACGGTGCTGGGGCGTGCCACCAGCGCTATCGCCAGCACCAGTGCCATCACCAACAGAACGACGGCGGCACGTGACATGGTGCGCCACTGCCGAAATAATCTCGATGCGGTTTCGGTGTTGAGATCGTCATCCAAACTGAACGTCCGCACGGATCCTGAGTCGTTATGCCTGCGTTTTGCGGACGCCAATACCATGATGGCGATGACGGCCAATGACGCAATCAGGCCTGCAAGGCCTACCCACGGCCAGTGCCATGACAATTCCATTCATCGCCACCTTTCCACAAGATTGGCAACCCACTCTCCAGCCTGTTCAACCGTGGCCTCTCTGGCCGTGTGATTGCGTTCGGCATCCGCGAATTCCGGCGGATACAATGCCTCGATGGTCTGCCTGAGCAGGGTGAGCCCATGCTGGTTGCCGGTCGTGCGAGGTGTCGCTTCAATATCGGTGAGCGTCTGATTGCGCACATCGCTGCCGGTGGCCGTGGAGACGAAATCTCTGGCGATCGATGCGAGCAGGGCGAACGCTTCCTCTCTTCCGAGATCGCCGTTGGCATGACGGTCCACCACATCGTTGATGCGTTCATGCCATATCGACGTGCCCGTCGATGCGTCGTGACGTCCGCGATTGGTTTTCTTCGTTGGCTTGAGAGCTGGTTTCGACAGCCATACCACCAAGACGACAAGTGCCACGGCAAGGATGAGGCATACCGCGACAACGATGCCCAGCCCCGTTTCGATATGAATCGGGTCCAGTGTGTCGAAATCGTTGCGAGACAAGGCGATGTGATTCATGCTTTGCCTCCCAAGGTGAGTGAGGACGGTGCTTTGAGCTGATTGCGTGTGGAGCGAGATAGGGATACGGATACCATCCGTACGAATTCCCGGAACATACGTTCGCTTGAATCGGCACGGATCACTGTGGAACCGCAACGATTCAGCTCATGTCTGATGGACACGGACAGATATTCGCGATGCGTGCGAACCTCCTGCGCCGTTTTGCCGGTGCGCAGGAATGCCGGAATGCGGCGGTCGCTGCCCGCGTCGAATACGTCGCGCGCATGGCTATTGTCGAACGGATTAATGGTTGCGACATCGATGAGCACCATCGGATGGGTCCTTGCGATCCTGCGAATGGACTCCACATGACGTTCCTTAAGTGCGTGCTCATCGGTGGCGATCACCACCAACGCATCCCTGTCGCGAATGCGACGGGCGTACTCCAGCAAAGCGTCGATATTGCGAGGTTTGTTCCAATCACGCTGCAGCGCATTGTCCAACGTCTGTTCGAATTGCGTAAGTCCGCCATTGAATGGCACACGGGTGATCGAGCCTGAATCGCCGAATACTATGGACACTTCGTCACCACGACGCAGGCTGAGCGCCGCGAACATGCATAGGGCGTTGGCTGCGACCTGATGAACCTGTTCGCCGGAAACGCAGGTACCGGTCATTTCCTGTCCGACATCGAGCAAAAGCCAGGCGCGTGAAGTGGATGGGCGTTCGCGCTGCACCACCATGGGGCGGCCCACACGGGCGCTGGTCTTCCAATCAATCCGTTTTGCCTCGTCTCCAGGCTCATAGATGCGGATATCCATGACATCGTCGGCGCCGAAACGCTTGTCTGATGCGTGCGCACCCTCAAGAACACCGAGCGCCTTGCGAACAGTCGGCAGGCTCAACGTGGTTCCGAGGGCTTCGATCTTACTGCGGATCGGATCTTCGGAACGAATTGCGTCGATCATGGAACGGGAACCGCCTGAACGATCGAGTCCACGACCTGATCGCTGGTGACGCCGTCGGCAAGGGCCTCGAACGTGAGCAGGATGCGGTGGCGAAGCACTTCATGTGTGAAGGCTTTGACGTCTTCCGGAATCACATAGTCGCGGCCTTGCATCAACGCGTTGGCCTGTCCGATGCGAGTCAGCGCGATGGACGCGCGTGGCGAGGCTCCGAGACGCACTAGTGTGGACAATCCCTGCACCGGCTTGGTGCCGGCTCCTCGGGATGTGGCAGTGATATCGACCGCGTATTTCATGATTGCGTCGGACACATGCACGCGACGGGCCGCGGCGCGCAGGAATTCGACATCGCTGATGGACACGACGTCACCGGTGAGCGTTCGTGAATCAAAAGTGTCGGAGCCGCGGTGGGTGAGCATGGTGAGCATGCGCTGTTCCTCCTGCGCGGTCGGATACGTCATGACGGCTTTCATCATGAAACGGTCCATTTGCGCCTCAGGAAGGTTGAACGTGCCTTCCTCCTCGATTGGATTCTGTGTAGCGATGACCATGAACGGTTTCGGCAGTGCGATGCACTGGCCGCCGATGGTGGTGGCTCCTTCGGCCATGGCTTCAAGCATGGCCGATTGGGTTTTTGCGTTTGAACGGTTGATTTCGTCGAGCAGCACGAAGTTGGCGTGGATCGGGCCGATCTGCGTGGAGAACTTCTGCGTCGCGAAATCGAAGACCTGGGTGCCCACCAGATCGGATGGCATCAGATCAGGCGTGCATTGCACTCGCTTGAACGATCCGGACACGGAAGTCGCCAGCGTCTGCGCGGCCGTGGTCTTGGCCAGACCCGGTACGGATTCGATGAGAATATGTCCGCCTGCCACCAGCGTGGTGATCAGCGATTCACGCAGGTTGTCCTGTCCAACTAGGGTCTGCGCGAAGCGTGCGCGGATGCACGTGCCGAGCTGTTTCGCCCGGTTGATGTCCTCTGGGGGCAACGTGCTCGGTTTGGTGACGGCCGGCATTGGAACGGGGGTTGGTGTCGGTACCGGATTCTTCGGAGGGAATAAAGCCATAGTTGCTACTGTAACGGGTCAAGCTGACGGGAGGGACCAGTCCACAGGCTTCTCGCCTGCGGCGATGAGCGCTTGGTTGGCGCGGGAGAACGGTTTTGAACCGAAGAATCCGTATCGCGCGGACATAGGACTCGGATGAGGTGAGGCGATAATATATGCGTTGGTGAGCAGCGGTCCCAGCGTCTGCGCCTTGCGCCCCCACAGGATGGCGACCAAGGGTTTGATGCTGCCATCGGGATTGCGGCGGTTGTTAAGCGCTTTGATCGCCGCGTCGGTAACGATCTCCCACCCCTTGTCCTGATGGCTGCCGGGCTTGCCCGCTTCGACGGTCAGGCATCTGTTGAGCAGCATAACGCCTTGATTCGTCCAAGGCGTCAGATCGCCGTTCGTGGGCATGGGTACGCCGAGGTCATCCGTCAGCTCCTTGTATATATTGGTCAGACTACGAGGAATGGGCTGGACATCGGGCGCCACGCAGAAGCTCAGTCCCACCGGATGACCGGGGGTTGGGTAGGGGTCTTGGCCCACGATAAGCACCTTGATGCTGTCGAATGGGATGGTGAAGGCGCGCAGAATGTTCGCGCTGGCGGGAAGATACCGGCGTCCGGCTGCGATTTCGCCTCGAAGGAAATCGCCCATGCGGTGCACCTGTGGCTCGACCTCGGCGAGGGCATTCGCCCATCCGGGCTCCACGAGATCTTTCAACGGCTTGATGTTCGATTGTGTCATGCACCTTACTGTACGACGTGTTGCGGTCCTGATGACAGGGGTGGTTTGGTTTTCACGGGATGGTTTCACGAACGTTCGGAATAGGGGTGGGAATGCGGCTCGATTGTGTTCTGACTGAGGTGGTCGGTACACTTGGCAGATAAGTGTGTGAGAAACGAGGTTTGCAATATGGCTAAGCAGGACAAGGAGACCTACGATTCCTACGAGAAGGATGTGTACGACAATCCTCCGGCGGGACCTATGGGTGTTCACCGTGGCGCGCGTTCCGCGGCGTCCCGGGCCATGCCGTACGTCATTGTCATCATTGTGGCGCTGCTTGCTGGTTTGCTGTTCTGGAGCATTTATTCAGGTGAGATCAACAATCTGAAGATGCCGTGGTCGTCGCAGGAGAGTTCGACTACTTCAAGTGCCGAAAAGAGCAAGAGCGGCGAGAGCAAGTCCAAGTCCCAATCCGACTCCGCTTCCGGCAATAAGACGGACGCATCCAATGCCGATTCGCCGACCGACTCGCAGCAAAATGATCAGAACGCCGACCAGAATGCCGGCCAGAATGCCGAGCAGACGGATAACGCCACTGCGCAGCAGGCTGTGAACACGGGTACTGAGGTTCGCGTCGTGAACGCGACGAATATCACCGGTTATGCGCAAAGCAAGGCCGACGTGCTGACCCAAGCCGGGTATACCAGTGTTTCTGCCAGCAATCCGACGGGAAACGTTCCTTCGCAGACCGTGGTCTGGTATCAGAACGAGACCGATAAGGCGACCGCCGAAAACGTCGCACAGACGCTGGGAATTTCGAATGTGCAGCAAAGCGATGGACTCGTCACGCCAATCGTTGTGGTGTTGCTTGACTGAAAAACGCCGTGAGCGAAACAAAAAAGCCTTGTTCTTTTCCCCAAGAACAAGGCTTTTTTGTTTTCCTTGGAATTCCAACGTTGATGGCTTATTTAGACGAACAATTCTTCTTGCTTACAGCGCAACTGGCGACATGGAGTTTGGCACTCTCGGCCTGAGAGTGCTAATCTGCCAATTAGCACTCGAGGAGCGAGAGTGATAACTGGCAGCTGACGGCTGGTGCGTTCTTCGCTTCGAAGGTGGGAATAATACCGTGTAGCCATATGTGGAGGAACAATGGCAAAGATCATTGCATACGACGACGAAGCTCGTCAAGGAATGCTCGCGGGCCTCGACAAGCTCGCTGATACCGTCAAGGTCACCCTCGGTCCGAAGGGCCGCAACGTGGTCCTCGACAAGACCTACGGCGCTCCGACCATCACCAACGATGGTGTCTCCATCGCCAAGGAAATCGACCTGGACGACCCGTACGAGCGCATCGGCGCCGAACTGGTCAAGGAAGTCGCCAAGAAGACCGATGACGTCGCTGGCGACGGCACCACCACCGCAACCGTGCTCGCCCAGTCCCTGGTGCACGAAGGCCTGAAGAACGTCACCGCCGGCTCCAACCCGATCGCTTTGCGTCGTGGTATCGAGAAGGCTTCCGAAGCCATCGTCAAGGAGCTTATCGCAGCTGCCAAGGACGTTGAGACCAAGGATCAGATCGCTGCTACCGCAACGATTTCCGCCGCCGATCCGGAAGTCGGCGAGAAGATCGCCGAAGCTCTTGACAAGGTTGGCCAGGACGGCGTCGTGACCGTTGAGGACAACAACCGCTTCGGCCTGGATCTGGACTTCACCGAAGGCATGCGTTTCGACAAGGGCTATATCGCTCCGTACTTCGTGACCAACGCCGAAGATCAGACCGCAGTGCTCGAAGAGCCGTACATCCTGCTGACCTCCGGCAAGGTGAGCTCTCAGCAGGACGTCGTGCACATCGCCGAGCTGGTCATGAAGACCGGCAAGCCGCTGCTGATCATCGCTGAAGACGTTGATGGCGAGGCTCTGCCGACCTTGATTCTGAACAACATCCGCGGCACCTTCAAGTCCTGCGCCGTCAAGGCTCCGGGCTTCGGCGATCGCCGTAAGGCCATGCTGCAGGATATGGCCATCCTGACCGGCGCCCAGGTTGTGTCCGACGAACTCGGCCTCAAGCTCGACTCCGTCGACATGTCCGTGCTCGGCACCGCCAAGAAGGTCATCGTCTCCAAGGACGAGACCACCATCGTGGCCGGCGGCGGCTCCAAGGAAGACGTGGCTGCCCGCGTGGCTCAGATCCGTGCCGAAATCGCCAACACCGATTCAGACTACGATCGTGAGAAGCTGCAGGAGCGTCTGGCCAAGCTGGCTGGCGGCGTTGCCGTCATCAAGGTTGGCGCTGCCACCGAAGTCGAGGCCAAGGAACGCAAGCACCGCATCGAAGATGCCGTGCGCAACGCCAAGGCCGCCATCGAAGAAGGCCTGCTGCCGGGCGGCGGTGTCGCTCTGGTCCAGGCTGCAGCCAAGGCCGAGAGCGATGTCAAGCTCGAAGGCGACGAGGCAACCGGTGCCGCGATCGTGTTCCGCGCCATCGAAGCCCCGATCAAGCAGATCGCCGAAAATGCTGGACTGTCCGGCGACGTGGTGATCGACAAGGTTCGTTCCCTGCCTGACGGCCAGGGCCTGAACGCAGCCACCAACGAGTATGAGGACCTGCTGGCCGCCGGCGTCACCGACCCGGTCAAGGTCACCCGTTCCGCTCTGCAGAACGCAGCTTCCATCGCTGGTCTGTTCTTGACCACCGAGGCTGTTGTGGCCAACAAGCCGGAACCGCCGGCAGCCGCTCCGGCCGCTGGCGCTGACATGGGCTACTGATCCAACGGTTTGGCAAAGCCTGACGGCATAAGCAAAAAGCTATAAGTGGAGTCCGTTTCCCATAGTGGACGCGGGCTCCACTTTTTGTTTGCGCCAGCTATTGCTTTGATTGTGTCGGAAGTACCTGCCGCTACTGCGCAAACAGACGCGATGCCTGCATTTCGGTTTCCGCATACAGTGCGGATGCCTGCGTCAGCGCATGCTGAATCGATTCGAGCGACTGCTCCATCTGCTGTTGGGCGGCACGCCATTGTTCCGCCACCGCATTGAACTGTGTGGCCGCTCCGCCCCTCCAGACGCTCTGCAGATTGTTGAGATTGGCGTACATGCCCTGCACCGACTGACGTATCGCTTGGATGGAGGCGTTTACCGCCGCGCTCGAGGATTGAATCTGCTCGCTGTCCACCTGAAACTGTGCCATGATGATCCTTTCGTTGCCAGGTACTTTTGTGTGCTCGGTTGGTACCGTTCTCTCGCACTTGACGTATCTGAACGGTAATGTGGACTGTATGGCAACAGTGAACGCGATGAATGAAAAAACCAGGGTTGTGGTCGGAGGATGTGCGAAAATGTGCCCAATCGGTGTGTCGCGACAACGGCAAAACTTCAGAAATCGTTGGAATGTAGCGGCTTGCATGCTTCTTTCTATGCTGTTGTGTTGTGCGATGATGTTGTGGATAACTCCCGTCGGCAGCGCGGAAGACAATACGGGCACCGGAATCACGGCCACGGAAAATATCACCGACACTGAGAATCTGCTCGGATCAAACGTCGCCGAGATCACGGATGCCATCAGCGCGACAAAGCAGGAAACGGGCGTCACCGTGCATTTGCTGTACCTGGCAAGTTTCAACACCGAAGAAAAACCTGCAAAATGGGCGAGCGCGCTGTTGGAATCGCTTGATCCGAAACCGAATACGGTTTTGCTGGCGGTCGCTTCGAACGATGGCAATCTCGTGGTTGCCGTTTCGTCGAATTCCGACGAATGGTTGAAGAAGAAGTCGACGGTCGATGCGCTTTCCGATGCTGCGCAGAAACCTTTGATGGAAAGCACTCCGGATTGGTCGAAATCCGCAACCGATATGATGGATCAGATTGCGGTGCAGAAGAAGACCTCGACGTCGTCGCAGACCGTGCTGTTGGGTGTTGGCGGCATGATAGCCGTGCTGGTGCTGCTGATTGTGATTATGGTGGTGTTCCATATTCTGCGCAAGCGTGGCATCATCAAGCGCAAGGTGCGCAAGCATGCGGGAAGGCATGCCGCGATTACTGTGCGTTCCGAGCCGGTGAAGGCGTGGAGTGTCGATGGTGAGCTGTCCGTTGAAGCGCATGATGGAGGGCAGACGTCAAAGGAAGACTCAGAATCCGTTCAGGAAACATCCAGTGAACAGAGTGATGCTTAAAGCATGAGCAAGCCTATTGAAGCATCCATTGTCGTTGTTGACGACGAACCGTCCATCCGTGAGCTGTTGGTGGCATCCTTGCATTTTGCGGGTTTTGAAGTGAATACCGCGGCTTCGGGATCTGAAGCCATCGAAGTCATCGAGAAAATACAGCCTGATTTGATTGTGCTTGATGTGATGCTTCCGGATATCGACGGTTTCACGGTGACCCGTCGTATCCGTCAGGAAGGCATCACTACGCCGGTGCTGTATTTGACGGCTCGCGATGATACTCAAGACAAGGTCATGGGTTTGACCGTGGGGGGTGACGACTATGTGACCAAGCCGTTCAGTCTTGAGGAGGTCGTTGCGCGAATCCGTGCCATTCTGCGCCGTACCCAGGAGCAGGTTGAGGATGATCCGATTATCCGTGTCGCGGATCTGGAGATCAATGAGGATTCGCATGATGTGTCCCGTGCCGGACAGCCGATCGATTTGAGCCCCACCGAATACAAGTTGCTGCGTTATTTGATGGATAACGAGGGGCGTGTGCTCTCGAAGGCGCAGATTTTGGATCATGTGTGGCAGTACGATTGGGGCGGGGACGCCGCGATTGTTGAATCGTACATTTCATATCTGCGCAAGAAGGTCGACGGACTTACGGTGGAGGATGAGAACGGCGAGAAGCACAAGGTGGCTCCGCTTATCGAAACGAAGCGTGGCATCGGCTACATGATTCGTGCGCCGAAGAACTAAACGGTCCCGCGATGAGTCAGGATACCCGTCAGCCGTCGGCTGACCCGCAGAACACGCAGAAGAACGGCGGCCAGCCGCGTCCGCAACGTGTGCCTTGGCATCGGCGGATCGGCAGGAAGGTGCAGGCCATTCCGTTAAGCACCAAGCTGGTCACTTGCATCATTGTGTTGTTGACCATTGGCACTATCGGCATTTCCTTTTCCATTCGCACGCTTGTGGGCAATTATCTGCTACAGAAAACCGACACGCAGTTGGTGAATCAGGCGCAGATGATTTTCAATAGCATGGATTCGCTGGACAGCACCACGAGCGAGGATGGCCGGAGCTTGGTGAACACGTATTATGTCGAGGTGCGGGACAGCGAATACAAGCGTACCGGCGCTGGGTCGGTGCCTATGCTCCGTGAGGGCGTGGTGTCCGAGCCGAGTCTGCCTTCCGACGGCAGTATCGACGGGGTCACGCTCGGAGAGCCGTTCACCACACAGGCGGTGGTGCACGTTACCACCAGCAGGGTGCCGGATCATGCCATCATGCAGGCCGCACAGTCGCCGTGGCGTGTTGTGGCGCTGCCTTGGAGCGAGAAAACCAAAACGGGGCAGGTCAAAGACAGCGGCGTCGTGTTCATCGGATTGTCGCTGAGTGACCAGATCGACACGTCCAACACGTTGACGCGGTTCTGTGCCATGGTCGGCATCGCGGTGGTGTTGATCGGCGCCATTCTTGGTACCATCGTCGTGCAAAGCACGCTTGCTCCGCTGAAACGTATCGAGAAGACCGCTGCGAAGATTGCGGCAGGGGATTTGAGCCAACGTGTTCCCGATTTGCCGGAAAATACGGAAGTCGGATCGCTGTCCATGTCGCTGAACACCATGCTGACGCGTATTGAGGAAAGCTTCCACGCGCAGGAGGAAACGACCGAGAAGATGAAACGGTTCGTTTCCGATGCCAGCCATGAGCTGCGTACTCCGCTTGCCGCGATTCACGGATATGCGGAGTTGTACAAAATGCAGCGTGACATGCCCGGAGCATTGGAACGTGCCGATGAGTCCATTGAACATATAGAAGCGTCCAGTGCGCGTATGACGGTGCTTGTCGAGGATTTGCTGTCATTGGCGCGGTTGGATGAAGGACGTGGCATCGATATCACCCAGCAGGTGAAGCTGACTTCCGTGGTCAATGATGCGGCTGATGATCTGCACGCGCTCGACCCGGATCGTGGCATCACCTGCGGCCAGGTGGTATTGCAGGCGGGATCGGATATGGAACATCCTTCGCGTCTCGCCTTCCAGCCGGGAACCATGCCGGACATCACGTTGACCGGCGATGCATCACGCTTGCGTCAGGTGGTCACGAACATTGTGGGCAACATCCATCGGTACACGCCGGCCGATTCCCCGGTTGAAGTGTCCATGGGCGTGCTTCCGGCGTCCATCAGCCCGGAATCATTGTCTCGCATGCCATCCAACGAGCAGTCGTTGCATCACTTTATCGAGGCCATCGAGGTGGGGCAATCCATGCAAGTCGGCATGAATTACGCAATTGTGCGATTCAGCGATCATGGTCCCGGCGTTCCCGCAGATGCACGCTCGAAGATCTTCGAACGGTTCTACACGGCGGATCCGTCCAGAGCACGACAGAAGGGCGGTACGGGTCTCGGCATGGCGATCGCCCAGTCCGTGGTCAAGGCACACCATGGTTTCATCTGCGCTTCCGGCAGTGACGGGACTGGATTGACACTGACGGTAGTGCTTCCGGTGGCTCCTGTGGAACCACGTCCGTTGGCGCAGACCAGTGACGAACGCAAGGTCGACAAGCGTGGGCGCAGGCCGAAAAAACAATGATGCAAACATGCAAAAAGGCATGATTTGACGATTGTTGGCGCAAGAGATGGTTACATATCCCACCTCTTGCGCTAAACTGTATCTTTGATTTGTAATCGGCGGACGATTGTTCTTTCGTTCGCCTGAAGGTATGTGGATTACGTAAGAGTGAGGTGACAATGCCTAGCGGACGCGTTCGTTGGTTCGATGCGAACAAAGGCTATGGTTTTATTCAGAACGAGCAGGGTGCCGATGTGTTCCTGCCTGCAGCCGCCCTGCCGGAGGGCGTGAAGACGTTGCGTAAGGGTGCAAAAGTCGAGTATTCCGTGGTGGAGGGCCGCCGTGGTCCGCAGGCAATGGGCCTCACCCTTGTGGCATCCGCGCCGTCTCTGGTCAAAGCAACTCGACCGAAGCCGGATGATATGGCCGCCATTGTGGAGGATCTTATCAAGTTGCTGGATTCCGCGGGGAACCAGTTGCGCCGCCACCATTATCCATCTCCGGCTGAAAGCAAGAAACTGGCCACGCTGATGCGTGCCGTGGCCGATAACTTCGACGTACAGGAATAATTCATGTCCGATACCACAATGGATCCCAAGGCGATCGCCCAGGCGGTGGCCATCGAAGTCGCCGATGAGGATGGCCAAGTCGGTGACTTCGTCGAAGCCATCGACTTGGGAGACAACGTTACTGATTTTCGTTTTGAAACCTGCATACGTGGGTATGAGGGATGGCAGTGGTCGGTGACGTTGTATCGCGATGCTGAGTTGGACCATTGGACGGTCAATGAGTCATCGCTGGTGCCTACCGACAAGGCGTTGCGCCCACCGGAATGGATTCCATGGAAGGATCGTCTTGAACCGACCGATTTGGCGGTGACCGATTCGATCGGCACCGATCCCGATGATCCACGTATGGAAGAGGGGTTCCGCAGAACTGAGCCCGTTGAGTCTGCCGAAAGCGTTTCCGACGATGTGCAGACCGTCGAAGCGGCGGACGGCGGCGACAATGCCGGAGCGGACGCTGACGTGGTTGACGGTTCGCAAGACGAGAATGCCGTAGCATCGGTGACCTCCGAAGAGGACATCGACGAGGCGGTTGAGGAATTCGATCTGTCCCGCAGGCACGTGCTCACGCCTTTGGGCCGTTCCCAGACCGCGAAACGCTGGTATGAGGGACCGCGCGGACCGAAATCGTTGTCCACCAAAACATCGGATGGCAATCCATGCTCGACGTGCGGATTCTTCATTCCTCTGAAAGGCGAACTGAATCTTCTGTTCGGCGTGTGCGCTAACAAGTGGAGTCCTGATGACGGTCGTGTCGTATCCATCGACCATGGCTGTGGCGAACATTCCGAAATCGAGCCGCCGGAACCGTCTCACTTGTGGGTGCAGTCGAAACCTGCATTTGACGACCTGCATATCGATATCATCGCGCAGGCGCCGCGTGATGAACGCGGTTCCGTCGAACTGATCGAGCAGCTGTCGGCGAATGAAGACGGCAATCCGAACGATGAGGAAGAAGCCTCCGAAGCCGATATCGAAGCCAATACCGTGGATGATGATGCGAATCAGGAGGAAGTGCTCGAACATACGGCCCAGCAGGATGAGCCGGAGGTGGAATCCACCGTTGATTTGAGCGATGACGAAGAGCCGGTTATCGTCGAATCCGAAGAGGATGAAGCGACGGATGCGGAACCCACCGAAGCCGAGGAAACGGACACTGCAGAGGAAAACGCTCCGGAAGCTGAGTAATCCTGTCTTATCGAGGATATGAAAGAAGTCCGTTCCCTATGTAAGGAAGCGGACTTCTTTCATATCCTCAAAGGTTTAGTGCACGACAGTGACGGTGCAGTCGGCGAAATTGACGATTTGCTTGGAGACGGAACCAAGGAAATGCGCGTCCAAGCCGGACAATCCACGGGAACCGACCACTAGATGGCGTGCGTAACGGGATGCCGCGATCAGCCCCTTCGCAGCGGAAATATGGAAGGCGTGCGATTCGATCTGGAAATCGTCGGGAATGCCGGCAGTGGGAATCTCAACCGAATCGAGCAGCTCGTCAAGAATGCGTTCCGCCCGTTCCTGACCGACGGCAATCGGCGCTATGGCGTTCTCATATCCCTCGATGACGCCAAGATCCTTGAGCTGCCAGCAGAACATCACCTGCAGGGGAGCGTGATGCAAAGCCGCCAGGTCGATAGCGAATCGCAAGGCGTGTCGCGAGGTTTCCGAACCATCGACGCCAACCACGATCGGCCGCTGGTTCTTAGGCAGAGGGGAGCCGGGCAAATCGTACGTCACCGTGTTCTCCGAAGGCGTAAGCGCGTTGGCGATGGCATCCTGCACGCTGGATTCCTCGTCGTCGAGAATGCGAACTATGGTAACGGGAACCTGTGCGGCTTCGGCAAGCGATTCCGAAAGCGAGCCGAGGAACCAGCGTGCCACTCTGCCGAGTGAACGGCGTCCGACTACGATCTGCTGCGCATCCTTGCCGATCTCCAGCAATGCGGACGTTCCTGTGGCCTTGACCGACGTGAGTTTGACATGATCCTCATTGATGGTCATGCCCTGCGAAGCTTTGGAAACCCAGTCGCGAAGCCGTTGCGCGATCTCATGGCGGACTTCGGCCCACTGCTCTTCATCTTCCGGTTCCGAGCCCATATCCCAGGAATGGGACCATGCGAACACCGCATTGACCTGCTGGCCGGTAAGCGATGCCTCGTTCAGCGCCCAGCGTAATGCGGCGAAGGATTCGTCGGAACCGTCGACGCCGACGACGATGTCGTGCAAGCGGATATCTGCGAGCATCCCGGATTCGGTTGCATTTAGGGTGGTGTCGCTCATCTTGGTGACCTCCTTGGTCGTTGCTATATGTCAAGCATATCCGTTGCGTTGCGTCGAGAGCGCAATTTACGCGCGGATGAAAACAAACGTCATCGCGAATCGGTAGAGTGTTGATGGACTAACAAGAGTGGAAGGACAAGCATGTTCGAACGGTTTACCGACCGTGCGCGGCGCGTGATCGTGCTGGCGCAGGAAGAGGCTCGTACCCTCCAGCACAACTACATCGGTACCGAGCATCTGCTGCTTGGCCTGATTCGTGAGGGTGACGGCGTCGCAGCCAAGGCGCTGGCCTCAAAGGGTGTGACCTTGGATGACACCCGCAAACAGGTCGAAGAGATGATCGGTAAGGGGAATGCTACGCCGAACGGCCACATTCCCTTCACCCCGCATGCCAGGCAGGTGTTGGAGCTGTCGCTGCGTGAGGCGTTGCAGCTGGGGCACAGCTATATCGGCACCGAGCATATCCTGCTCGGTCTGATTCATGAAGGCGAAGGCGTCGGCACCCAGGTGCTGATCAAGATGGACGTCAATCTTGGCGAGCTGCGCAGCGCCACCATCGACCTGATCCGTGGCAATTCCGGTGATGGCAAGGGTGATGGCAAGGGCGATTTGGCCAATGCCGGTGGCGTGCAGGATCGTCGCAACCAGACCGGTTCCGCGATTCTTGACCAGTTCGGCCGCAATCTGACCGCTGAAGCTGCCGCCGGCAAGCTTGATCCGGTGATTGGGCGTTCGAGTGAGATCGAGCGTGTGATGGTGGTACTGAGCCGCCGTACCAAGAACAATCCGGTGCTAATCGGCGAGCCGGGTGTCGGCAAGACGGCCGTGGTCGAAGGCTTGGCGCAGAAGATCAATGCCGGCGACGTTCCGGAGACGCTGAAGGGCAAGCAGGTCTATTCGTTGGATCTGGGATCCATGGTGGCTGGTTCGCGCTACCGTGGCGATTTCGAGGAGCGTCTGAAGAAGGTGCTCAAGGAGATCAAGACCCGCGGCGACATCGTGCTGTTCATCGATGAGATCCATACCATTGTGGGCGCTGGTTCCGCGGATGGCGCTCTTGGCGCTTCCGACATGTTGAAGCCAATGCTCGCGCGAGGTGAGCTGCAGACCATTGGCGCCACCACCACCGACGAGTATCGTAAGTACATCGAGAAGGATGCCGCTTTGGAACGTCGTTTCCAGCCCATCCAGGTGCATGAGCCGAGCATTGCCGAAACCATCGAGATCCTTAAGGGCTTGCGTTCGCGTTACGAGAACCATCACCATGTGACGATCACCGATGGTGCGTTGCAGGCCGCGGCCGATCTGTCGAGCCGTTACATTCAGGACCGTCATCTGCCAGACAAGGCCATCGATCTGATCGATGAGGCCGGTGCGCGTCTGCGCATCCGTCGTCTGACCGCTCCGCCGGAGCTTAAGGAACTTGACACGAAGATCGCCAAGCTTGCCGAAGAGAAGGACCAGGCCATCAAGGGCCAGGACTTCGAAAAGGCCGCTGAGCTGCGTGATAAGCAGGAGAAGCTGGAAGCCGAACGCAAGCAGAAGGAATCTTCGTGGCGTGAGGGCGAATCCGATGTGAAGATGGTTGTGGATGAGGATGTCATCGCCGAAGTGATTTCCCAGACCACCGGCATTCCGGTGTTCAAGCTCACCCAGGCCGAGTCCAAGAAGCTCATGACCATGGAAAGTGAGTTGCACAAGCGCATCATCGGCCAGGACGAGGCCGTGTCCGCGTTGAGCCGTTCCATCCGTCGTGCTCGTGTTGGTTTGAAGGATCCGAAGCGTCCGTCCGGTTCGTTTATCTTCGCTGGCCCCACCGGCGTCGGTAAGACCGAGCTGGCCAAGACGCTCGCCGAATTCCTGTTTGACGACGAGGACGCACTGATTCGTGTCGACATGTCTGAATTCTCCGAGAAATATGCGGCTTCGCGCCTGTTTGGTGCTCCTCCGGGATACGTCGGTTACGAAGAGGGCGGCGAACTCACCGAGAAGGTTCGTCGCAAGCCGTTCTCCGTGGTGCTGTTCGATGAGATCGAAAAGGCCCATCCGGATATCTTCAACACGCTGCTGCAGGTGCTTGATGACGGTCATCTGACTGATGGCCAGGGCCGCAAGGTGGACTTCAAGAACACCATCATCATTCTGACCACCAATCTTGGTACGCGAGACATCGCCAAGGCCGCCAACACCGGCTTCAACTTGGGTGCCAACACCGAGTCGAGCTACCAGCGCATGAAGGATCAGGTTTCCGCGGAGCTGAAGCAGCAGTTCCGTCCGGAATTCCTGAACCGTCTGGACGACATCATCGTGTTCAAGCAGCTCACCGAGCCGCAAGTGCGTCAGATCGTCGATCTTGACGTCAAGCAGCTCAATGATCGCTTGTTCGATCGCCACATGTCCCTCGAGCTTACCGACGCTGCCAAGGATCTGCTCGCGCAGAAGGGCTTCGACCCGCTGCTGGGCGCGCGTCCGTTGCGTCGCGTGATTCAGCGCGACGTCGAAGACGCCATTTCGGAGAAGATCCTGATGGGCGAACTCGAAGATGGCCAGCGCGTGAAGGTCGATGCGGAAGGCGAAGGCATCCTGGGCGAGTTCACCTTTACCGGTGAGGCGTTCGAAGAGCCAAATACGGAGCCTGCTGAAGGTGAAGTCGCAGCTGAAACCGAGGCACCTGCCGAATCGACGGAATCGACAGAACTTACGGAATCCGCAGAATCTGTTGAATAAGCAATCGGTGCGTAAGTAACGCGACACACGAAAGGCCTTGAAATCGTATGTAATGATTTCAAGGCCTTTCGTATGCCGAAAGTATTTCGAAACTTGACGAATTACAGTGTCAGCAGATCGAGATCGGCAGTGATTGACGTGTTACGGGTGAACAGTGTGCGACCCTCTCGTACCGAGCGAAGCACTTCGCAACGCTCGTATACGGCGTCGAACACGCTGGAAGCATCAAGCACAATGAAGTTTGCGGGCTTGCCTGCCTCAAGACCATACGAATCGCGCATGCCGAGCGTGGTTGCGCCGTTGACTGTCAGGAACTTCAACGCATCATCGATCTCTTCAAAACTCATCATCTGCGCCAAATGCAGCACATAATCGAGAATCAGCATCATATTGCCGTTACCGACCGGATACCAGGGATCTTGCATGGAATCCTGACCAAGCGACACATTCACCCCAGCTTCGGTGAGCTCCTTGACTCGCGTGATGCCACGACGCTTCGGGAACGTGTCTTGACGCCCCTGCAGATACAGATTTTCCGTAGGTGCGCAGGCGAAATTGATATGTGCGGCCTTCAACAGCTTGGTCAGATGGAAGAAATAGGCATTGTCGGCCGATCCCAAGGAGCAAGTGTGGCTTGCCGTGGTCTTCGAACCGATACCGGCGCGATAGGCGAGTGCGGACAGCAGTTCAAGATAACGTGAGTTTGGATCGTCGGTTTCGTCGCAATGCACGTCGATGAGCTTGTCGTACTTCGAAGCCAGTTCGACCACGGTGTGCATGGAACGTTCGCCGAACTCACGGCACTGCTCGAAATGCGGAATGCCACCGACGCAATCAGCACCCATTTTCAGGCCTTCCTCAACCAAATCCGCGCCGGATTCGCCATGAGGACCTTCATAGGAGTACATGCCCTCCTGCGGGAAGGAGACGATCTGCAGCGTGACAGTATCTTTCAGTTCCTCCTTAAGCTCCAGCAGAGCTTTGAGCGAGGTAAGATTCGGGTCGGTCACATCGGCGTGCGAACGAATGAACTGCACGCCATGACGCATTTCCTTGGCGATGCCGATTTTCGCGCGTTCCTTGATCTCGTCGACAGTGAGATCTGCCTTGGTTTCACTCCAACGCTGAATGCCTTCGAACAGGGTGCCTGACTCGTTCACCGCGCCGGGCTTGCGTGCGGTAAAGACGTAATCAAGATGCAGATGGGTGTCGCAGAATGGTGGACAGACCAGCTTTCCGCCCAAATCGACGACTTCCACGCTCGCCATATCTTTGCCTTGTGCTTCGAGTGTTGCTTTGAGATGGGGTGCAATGCTGATGAACTTGCCGTCTTCGACGAGAATATCTTGGATTGCCGCTGTTTCGGCTGCGGTGCTGCCCGGCATGCCGGTGGCGATGTGTGCGTTGATGAACAGTTGCGTGCTCATAATCACTCCTTCCAATACGAGTTTTCATGCGAGTTTTCGGGTTCCGTCAGACGTTTTGTCATATGTCCATTGGGTTACGGAAGGGAACCTTTGACGTAATCGTTGATGGTTATTGTCGGCGTATTGCTTTGCGGTCACGTTACTTGATGTGACATGTGTATTACTTCGGATTGGACGGTTTGTATGGCTGTTACGGTGAGGGAAGTGCTCGATGATGCCTTGGTTGCGACGGCGGAACCACAGGTTGAAGTTGCTGGCGATAGCTTGGATAATCCGGTGCGTTGGGTGTTCACCAACGAACGCGAGGACGTCGCCTCATTTCTGGCAGGAGGCGAGCTTCTGGTGGTGGAGGGGCGATCTTTAGTTGCGGACGGTCGTGAAAAACGTGCGGACGAATATGTGAAAAGCCTCGTGAATGCTGATATTGCGGCATTGATGGTCGAATTGGTTGAAGAAGTCACCCAACTGCCGAAAATGTTGGTGAAGGCAGCCAAGCATGAAGGACTTACGATTATTGGATTGCGCCGTCGCATTCCTTTCGTCGATATCTGCCAGAGCGTCAATACCATGATTGTGCGTGATCAGATGCGTATGCAGATGCAAGTGGACGTTATGTCAACTTCGTTGCGTTCTGAGCTTGCTCAAGCGTCCAATCCCAAAGCCGTTGCCGATGGCATTGCGAACCTGTTCGGCGAGGATGTGGTCATATTCGACGTGGACGGTCTTGAAGTCGCCCGAGCCGGACAGAACATCAATACCGCTACAGATTGCGGCATTGTACTTGCACTGGAGGAACAGAAACGGCCTTTGGGTGCTTTGGAGATCAGCCAGCGCAATACGGTGTTCGATGAAGCGATGTGCAGAAGGATCGAACAGATTGCCGCTCCGGTTTTGACACTGTATCTCGATGGGGGAGCGCGCGTCGGCATGGTGGCGCATCTGATTGCGGGGCCGGAAGATGGCGTGCATGTTTCGTCGATGGAAGCGCGTGAGGGCCATGCCATGCTTGATGCGTTGGGATTCGCCGCTTCGGGCGTGTATATGCCATTTGCCATGAAACTCAAGTCGGTGGCCAACGCCATGCCGGCAATCGTGTCGATGATCGACGATTTCGAATCCAACGGCGGTTGCGAATCGATCTGTTTGTTGGAAGGCGATTTAATGATCGGTTTTCTCGCGGCGCAAGACAGCGGCGGCGATGTGTCGGTATTTTCAGATCGGTGTTTGCATGCGTTGACGCAAGTCGCTGCAAACGAATACGTATATACCGTGCATGGACGCGCAGCGTTGGACACGATTTCATTGATGGACGCGTTCGGTGCGTTGCGCAGTGTGATTCGAACATGCATTTCGAACGATGCGGAATGCCCGTATGGAACCCTCGAATGTGTGGATTCCTCGTTGCTGGAACGCATGTTGGGAATGGAACGTACCGATGAGGCCGTGCGCATGGTGATCACGCAGACGGTTGGGCATGAGCTTATGCATAACGCCATGCTGATCGACACGTTGTGCGCCTGTTTCGACAATCTCGACAACAAGACCGGCGCATGCGAGCAATTAGGTATCCAACGGCAGACGTTGTACAACCGATTGGACAAAGTGACACAGATCGTGGGCATAGCGCCTACCGATAAAATCAGCTGGTCAATGCTGCTTTTAGGTGCGAAAATGGCGAAATCGCAACATAATCACACCATATCTTCCACTTCGGCGCTGTAAGCAAGAGGAACTTGGCAAAACGTCAAAAACAAACGGTTGCGGTTTAACAATCAGTTCACTTTGGCGCAAATACTTCGGGCGATAGTCAGAGTCACAACGTTCGCCGGGTATGAAGAAAACGCGAACGTACAGACAGATTCAGCAGAAGAAAGCAGGTGACATGATGAGTGCCAGTGCAACAATCGCAACCGCCAACAGGGCTTCCGTGTCTGAACAGTCCGAAGAGCAGAAGATGGTCAAGAAAGTGGCCGTCTCGTCTTTCCTCGGCAACTTCATTGAATGGTTCGACTACGCTTCCTATTCCTACTTCGCGACCACCATCGCTTTGGTGTTTTTCCCGTCCGGCAATCACACGGTCGCCATGCTGCAGACGTTCGGCGTGTTTGCACTGTCATTCGTGCTTCGTCCGATCGGTGCACTGTTTTGGGGTAACTTCGGCGATAAGAAGGGACGCAAGGGCGCTCTTGCGATTTCCATCATGTTCATGTCGGGTGCATCGTTCCTGATTGGCTGCCTGCCGTCATATGCTGCGATCGGCATTTTCGCTCCGGCACTGTTGCTGCTGCTTCGCATGGTGCAGGGCTTCTCCGCTTCCGGTGAATATGCCGGCGCCGCAACCTTCCTTGGCGAATACGCGCCGACCAAGAAGCGTGGCATCTACTGCTCGCTGATTCCGGCATCCACCGCCATCGGTCTGCTCGCAGGCTCCACGCTCGCCACCGTGATGACCGCTTCGCTGAGCTCTGATGCACTGACCTCTTGGGGATGGCGTATTCCGTTCCTCATGGCCGGCCCGCTTGGTCTGATCGTGCATTTCATCCGTACCAAGCTCGCTGATTCGCCGGTGTATGCTTCCATGACCGAAGCTTTGGACGACAAGCAGCAGTTCGCTTCCACCACTAAGAGCGTCTCCCCGCTGCGCGAGCTGTTCCAGAACCACTTCAAGACTTTGGTCATCAGCTTCGGTGCCTGCGTGCTCAACGCGGTCGGCTTCTACACGGTGCTCACCTACCTGCCGACCTATCTGAGCGACACGGTTGGCATGGCTGCCGCACAGTCGTCCACCATCACCACCATCTGCCTGGTACTGTATGTGGCTTTGGTGTTCGGCATGGGTCACATCTCCGACATGTTCGGACGCAAGAAGGTGCTGATTGGTGCATGCGTGGCCTTCATCGTGCTCACCGTTCCGGCCTTCATGGCGCTGAACACCGCACAGTTCTGGCCGGTGCTGATCGTTGAGCTCGCCATGTGCGCCACCCTGACCGCCAACGACGGTACGCTTTCGAGCTACCTGACTGAAACCTTCCCGACATCGGTTCGTTTCACCGGCTTCGCATTCAGCTTCAACCTTGCCAACGCCATCTTCGGTGGAACCGCGCCGTTCATCGCAACCTGGCTGATCTACACCACCGGTTCGAGCATCGCTCCGGTCTGGTACATGGTGGCGGTGGCCGCCGTGGCACTGGTCGCCATGATCCTCTCTCACGAAAACACGGATAAGGATCTGAGCCGCATCTGAGAAGAAACGGTTTTTACGAAACAATTCCTCGAAACAATAAACGCCGTCCCTGAAACATCGATTGCAACATCGATTCGCGGGGACGGCATCATCGCAATCATTATCAATTGTTGAAACGCAAACCAACAACAGCACATAAAGGAGCAATCATGAGCAGCAGCCGTCGGATGGACCATATGACCTGGCCGGAAATCGAAGCATCGAAATCAAAGCCGGTTATTGTGCCAATCGGCTCCACCGAACAGCATAGCCAGCATCTTCCCCTTGGTGTGGACGCCATGATCGCCAGCCATGTGTCTGAAGACCTCGCCGAACGCATCGACGGCATCGTGGCACCGACCATGAACTACGGGTACAAGTCGAAGCCGCTTTCCGGAGGCGGCCCATTGTTCCCCGGCACCATCGACATGAACGGTGTGACGGTGATCAATCAAATGCATGATGTGCTTGGCGAGCTGATCGCGGACGGTTTCACCAAAATCGTGGTGATGAACGCGCATTTCGAAAACGAGGCATTCATTATCGAGGCAATCGATCTGATCACCCGCGAAACCAGGGGAGTGGCCACCATCGTCGAAACCAACTGGTGGGATCCGCTGCCGGAGAACGTGGTCGAGCAGGTGTTCGACGGACTCGTGTTCCCCGGTTGGGCGTTGGAACATGCCGCAGTGACGGAAACCTCATTGATGATGCATTACGAGCCGGAATTGGTGCATATGGACCGTGTGATTGACGAAGGCAATGTCACACCGAAGGCTTACGTGCGCTACCCGGTGCGCAAGGGCGACGTTCCGGATTACGGAGGACTGGCCACTCCTGCAGGTTCCAGCGCCGAACGAGGTAAGCTCATCGTCGATGCCTGCATTGATGCGGTGGCCGATATTTGTGCTACCGAATTCGGCGAATGATAGTTGAATATTCTGTATGGTGATTGCGCACGTGAGAACACGTGCGATTATACGAAGAAGGCTGGTATGTGACGGATGTCGTTACGTACCAGCCTTCTTGATTATGCCTGAGTGAAGTCCGGCTGATATTTGACCGCATCTCTGTGGCGCAACCAAATATCAGGATGTGCGACTTACTTGATGGCGTTCAGCCACTGTTCCTTGGTGGCCTTCTCGGATTCGAGCTTGGCCTTCTTCTTCGGATCGGATTCCGCGGCGATCTTCTGATCAAGCTCAGCGAGCTGAGCGTTGAGCTGTTCTTCGAAGGAGGACTTGCGGGCGTCGGCTTCCGGATCGGACTGCTTCCAAGCGGCATCCTCAATGGCCTTGATCTGCTTGTCTACAGCATCGAGACGGCCTTCGATGCGGCGCACTTCGTCACGCGGCACGTAACCGATCTGGTCCCACTCCTCCTGAATGGCGGCGAGAGCCTGACGGGCCTGCTTGGCCTCTTCTTCGCTTTTGACGGGAACCAGCGCCTCGGCCTTGACCAGCAGCTCTTCCTTCTTGGCAAGATTTTCCTTCTCGGAGGAGCTGATCTGGTCACGATCGGCCTGACGTGCGTTGAAGAAGGTGTCTGCGGCGGCGCGGAAACGCTCCCACATGGCATCATCGTCACGACGACCGGCACGACCGGCCTTCTTCCAACGATCCATCAGCTCGGTGAACTTGCGGGAGGTTTCAACCCAAGCGGTGGAATCCTGCAGCGCCTCGGCCTCGGCGATGATGGCTTCCTTGGTGGACTTGGCGGAATTACGCTCTTCGTCACGGTTCTGCACCCACTTGCGGCGGGCGAAATTGAACTTGGTGCGGGCCGCGGAGAAACGAGCCCACAGGGCGTCCGCATCTTCCTTGTCGATGCGGACGTTGTTGCGCTGATGCTCCTGCCACTGCTGGAAGAGCGAACGGAACTTGTCTGCGGTGGAACGCCAGTTGGTGTTCTCGTCGAGGGAATCAGCCAGCGCCTCGGCCTTCTCCACAATGGCGGTGCGCTCCTCGACGGCCTTGGCGATAGCGGCCTTGCGTGCCTCGGTCAACGCGGTTTTCTTGGCTGCGCCTTCCTCCTTCAGCGCCTCGAACTGGGCCTTGAGAGCGGCCAGATCACCCACCACTGCCGGCTGTTCGGTTTCCGCGGACAGCGTCTTGATGGTCTCGTCGATTTCGCGGGACTTCACATTGTTGGACTTGAGCTTGTTCGCGAACAGGTCCAACTTGGCCTTCAAATCAAGGTAACGGCGGGCATACAGAGCCAGCGCCTCTTCCTTGGAGGCATCAGGGAACTGACCGACCTCACGTTCTCCTTCGCCGTCCTTGACGAACACAGTACCATCGTCGGCGACACGGCCGAATGCTTCGGCGGTCTTCACATCGGCATCGGAGAAGCCGGTGGATGCGGCAGCCGGAGCGGTGTGCTGTGGAGCTTTCTTGGCGAAGGCCGCGGGGCTCGGAGCATGGGGCTTCATCGAAGCCGGGCTCGGAACGGCCGGTTTGCTGGCCTTGACTGCGGGCGTCGTTGCCTGCTCGGTGGTTTCATTGGTGTTCTCGGACGCGGTGACATTCTCGTCGGCCATGGCCAGCTCCTTTAAGTAAGCTTCATGTAGTGCAGGGGATGCGGATCGTGCGAACGTGCTTTCAAAGCCTGAAAAACGCGCTGCATTTTCCGCAACCTCATTTATTATAGGGAATCGTGGCAAAAGGCGCATCTATTTCAGGATTTCCAGAGTGGCTCCCCTCTGAACGTGTTGTGGAGCAGCGTGTTATCGACACGCTCCGTGAAGTTTTCGAGCTCAATGGCTTCATTGGCATTGAAACTCGTGCTGTTGAGCAGGGTTCGAGTCTGCTCAAGAAGGGCGAAACCAGCAAGGAAATTTACCTGCTGAGCCGCCTTCAGGAGGTCGGTCATGAGTCCGACACTCCGATTGAGGACCGCCTTGGTCTGCACTTCGATTTGACTGTTCCGCTGAGCCGTTATGTGGTCGAACATTCCGGCGATTTGGCATTCCCTTTCAAGCGTTGGCAGATTCAGAAGGTCTGGCGTGGCGAACGCCCGCAGGAAGGTCGTTTCCGCGAGTTCGTGCAGGCCGATATCGATGTGATCGGCAACGGTGATCTGCCCGATCATTACGAGGTCGAGCTGCCGCTGGTCATGGTATCGGCATTGGAACGTCTGCGTGAGTTCGGTTTGCCGAAGGCCACCGTGCATGCGAACAACCGTAAGCTTTCTGAAGGTTTCTACCGTGGTCTTGGCTTGACCGATGTCGAGGGCGTGCTCCGTGAGATCGATAAGCTCGACAAGATCGGTGCCGACGAAGTGGCCAAGTTGCTGGTCGAAGGCTGTGGAGCCGACGAGAATCAGGCACGTGCGTGCCTTGAGCTGGCTGAACTGACCGCAGCTGACGGCGCTGAACTGTCCGGCAAGTTCGACACGCTGTGCGAGAAGCATGGCATTGCCAATGATTCCGAGGCGTACGTGCTCGCACGTCAGGGTCTTGACACGTTGGCGATGATTGTTGACGAGGCCGCTCGTATTCGCCCGGGCTCCGTGATCGCTGATTTGAAGATCGCGCGTGGTCTGGATTACTACACCGGTTCCGTGTATGAGACGTTCCTTGACGGTGCTGCGGCTCTTGGTTCCATCTGTTCCGGCGGTCGTTACGACAATCTCGCATCGCAGGGCAACAGGAAGTATCCGGGCGTGGGCCTGTCCATTGGCCTGTCCCGCTTGGTTTCGTACATGCTGCACACCGCCGGTGCCCACGCGAATCGCGTGTCCCCGGCTTCCGTGCTCGTGGCCGTGTGGAACGAGGAGGACCGTTCCGCTTCCAACCAAATCGCCAACCAGCTGCGCGCCCGTGGCATCGCGGCAGATGTGGCTCCGACCGCAGCCAAGCTTGGCAAGCAGATCAAGTATGCCGACAAGCTCGGCATCCCATACGTGTGGTTCCCCGCGGACAAGTCCGCGCAGGACGCTTCGGACGAAGTCAAGAACATCATCACGGGCGACCAGCAGCCGGCCAACGCACAGTCTTGGGAGCCGGATACTGTGTATGCCCAGCAAACCGTTACCGTAGAAGCCTGAAATCGCAAGACTTCAATCATTAGAGAACAAGGAATAGGGGAAGCATGAGCCAGACGGCTTATAGAACACATCATGCAACCGAAGTGACCGAGGAACTCGTCGGTCAGAAGGTGACGCTCTCCGGTTGGGTCGATCGTCGTCGTGACCACGGTGGCGTGGCCTTCATCGATCTTCGTGACAACACCGGTCTTGTGCAGGTAGTTATCTACGACGAAGACATGGCACGTCCGCTGCGCTCCGAGTTTGTGATTCAGGTGGTGGGCGAGGTCCGCCTGCGTCCGGACGGTAACGAGAATGATCATCTGGCCACCGGCAAGATCGAGGTTGTGGCGGAAAACATCGAGGTGCTCGCCAAGTCTGACGCGCTGCCGTTCCAGGTGTCCACCGCGTTGGAAAACGAGTCCGAGAACAAGCTGCCGGGCGAGGAAGTTCGCCTCAAGTACCGTTATCTCGACCTGCGCCGCCCGTCCATGCAGCGCAATCTGAAGCTGCGTTCCCAGATGTCGAAGGCTGCTCGCCACGCTCTGGAAGAGATGGGCTTCGAAGAGGTCGAAACCCCGACCATGATCAAGTCCACTCCGGAAGGCGCTCGCGATTTTGTGGTGCCGGCCCGCTTGGTGCCAGGTTCTTGGTACGCGTTGCCGCAGTCCCCGCAGCTTCTCAAGCAGCTGCTGATGGTTTCCGGCGTGGAACGCTACTACCAGCTGGCCCGCTGCTACCGTGACGAGGATTTCCGTGCAGATCGTCAGCCGGAGTTCACCCAGCTCGATATGGAAATGGCGTTCGTGGATCAGGAAGACGTGATGGCCATGGCCGAAAAGGTCATCGCCGCCATCTGGAAGTCCGCAGGCTATGAGATCCAGCTGCCGATTCAGCGCATCACTTGGCAGGAAGCCATGGATAAGTACGGCTCCGACAAGCCGGATCTGCGTTTCGGCAACCCGCTGATCGAGCTGACCGACTACTTCAAGAACACTCCGTTCCGCGTGTTCCAGGCTCCGTACGTTGGTGTGGTGCTCTTCAAGGGTGGTGCGGCCACGCCTCGTCGCCAGTTCGACGCTTGGCAGGATTGGGCCAAGCAGCGCGGCGCCAAGGGCCTCGCCTACGTGGTGTTCGCTGAGAACGGCGAGCTCAAGGGACCTGTTGCCAAGAACCTGTCTGAAGAGGAGCGCGCTGGCCTGAAGGAAGCCGTTGGCGCAGAAGACGGCGATGCCGTGTTCTTCGCAGCAGGCCGTCGCACCTCCGCTCAGGAGCTGCTGGGTGCCGTGCGTGTGGAACTCGCCGATCGCGCCGGTCTGCTCAAGCCGGACGACTTCGCTTTCACTTGGGTTGTGGACTTCCCGCTGTTCAAGCCCACCGACGATCCGGATGACGACGATGTGGCAGTCGGCCACTCCAAGTGGACCTCCATGCACCATCCGTTCACCATGCCGTCCAAGGATTGGATCGACACCTTCGACAAGGATCCGGAACACGCCATGTCTGATTCCTACGACATCGTGTGCAACGGTAACGAAATGGGCGGCGGTTCCGTGCGTATCCACCGTGATGACATTCAGGATCGTGTGCTCGATGTGCTCGGCATCACTCCTGAAGAGGCTGCCGACAAGTTCGGCTTCCTGCTTGAAGCCTTCAAGTACGGCGCTCCGCCGCACGCTGGCATCGCTCTCGGTTGGGATCGTACCGCCGCCATCCTGGCTGGCGCCGACTCCATCCGCGACGTCATCGCCTTCCCGAAGGCTGGCGGCGGTCGTGATCCGCTGACCGGCGCCCCGGCTCCGATTTCCGACGAACAGCGTGCGGAAACCGGCGTTGATTATGATCCGGAAGAAGACGAAGACTGATAGTGTTTTCGCTTTGAGATAACAGGCTGTCTTTGCATGAGAGACCGTGCAAGGACAGCCTGTTTTTATTGTTTACGCTGTCTATTTTCTCTTGCTGCCGGTATGGTGGAGCAAAGATGAGTATCTGAAATATTATGAGAAAGAACTGAATCTGTAGTATGAATTTGAAGCAATCGTTGGAAAAACATGATTTTCATGGTGTCTGGATGCGACTTCTCGCGTTGGCGATGATACTGATTGTGGCAGTGAGTGCACTCATCGCATCCCCAGTTAGTGCTAACGCCGCCGAAGTCGGAGATCCCTCCGCAGTCAAGGGCAAAACCTACGCGGTCGGCACCGATACCACATTCGCACCGTTCGAATATCGCGAGAACGGCAAGATGACCGGTATCGATATGGAACTGATCCGTGCCATCGCCCAAGAAGAAGGATTCGAAGTCACCATCCAATCATTGGGTTTCAATGCAGCATTGCAGGCTTTGAGCTCCAATCAGGTGGATGTGGTGATCGCAGGCATGTCAATCACCGACGAACGCAAGGCGACCTACGATTTTTCCAATCCTTACTTCCAGTCCGGTATCCAGATGGCCATCGCTGAAAACAACGATAGTATTACCAGCTACAAGGATCTTGACGGTAAGACCGTTGTCGCGAAAACCGGATCGGAAGGCGAATCCTACGCCAAACAGCATGCAAGCGAATACGGCTATACCGTGACTTCCGTGGACCAGTCATCAACCATGTATGAGATGGTCAAATCCGGCAATGCGGATGCCGTGTTCGACGACTATCCGGTGCTTGCCTACGGTGTTTCCCAAAACAACGGTTTGAAGATCGTGACTCCGAAGGTGCCGCATGGTGAATACGGCATGGCCGTGAACAAAGGCAAGAACGCCGATCTGCTGGCCGCCATCGACGATGGTCTGAACAAGCTCATCGCTTCGGGCGAGTATGAGACGATTGTCGCACAGTATTTGGGTGCCGATGGCGCGAAGGAACAGGTCGAGGCGATTTCCGGCAAGGTCACCGACAACGGTGCCGACGGTGAGGCGCAGAAGAAGGTCGGTTTCTTTGGTCTGGTCAAACAGTCGATGCCGGCTTTGCTGACTGGTCTGAAGAACACGCTGTTGATCACGTTGCTGTCGTTTGTGATTGCACTGGCGTTGGGTGTTGCTTTCGGCTTGATGAAAGTATCGGAGAACAAGATTCTGAGAGGCGTGTCCAAGGTTTATATCGCAGTGTTCCGCGGCACTCCGATTCTGGTGTGGGCGTTCTTCTTCTATTTCGGTGTGCCGCAGCTTATCGGACACAGTGTGAACATTTGGGTTGCAGGTGCGTTGACGTTGTCGCTCAATTCCGGCGCATATCTGGCGGAGATCGTGCGTGGCGCCGTGCAGTCCGTTGACTCTGGTCAGATGGAGGGAGCACGCTCGCTTGGCCTCAACCATCATCAGGCCATGGCGCGCGTGATCATGCCTCAGGCCACTGCAATCGCCATGCCGTCGATCATCAACCAGCTGGTCATTATGATCAAGGATTCCTCGCTGCTGCTGGCCATCGGCTTTGGTGAATTGCTGTATCAGGCGCAGCAATTGTATGCGGCGAACTTCCGCGTCACCGAAACGTTGCTGATCGTCGGTGTGATGTACTTCGTGGCCATCACCATCCTCACATGGCTGGCCAATATCGTTGACAGGAAGGTGAATCGATGAGCGAGAACTGCAATCACGGCAACAATGATGGCGAAGTGATCATCGACGTCAAGAATCTGCATAAAAACTATGGTCATATGGAAGTCATCAAAGGCGTCGATCTTACGGTACGCAAGGGCGAGGTGATCTGTATCATCGGACCGTCTGGTGCCGGCAAATCCACCATGTTGCGTTGCCTGAACGGACTTGAACAGGCATCCAGCGGCCAGATCGTGGTCAACGGTCATGATCTGGGTGATCCGCATGTGAACATCGACCAGGTTCGAGAGCAGGTTGGCATGGTGTTCCAGCATTTCAACCTGTTCAACAACATGAGCGTGATTGACAACATCACGCTTGCGCCGAAACTGGTGCACAAGGAAACCGACGAGCAGGCGCGTGAACATGCGATGGCATTGCTGAAAACCGTGGGATTGGCCGAAAAGGCCGATGTCATGCCTCGCTCGTTGTCTGGCGGTCAAAAGCAGCGTGTTGCCATCGCACGATCCTTGGCCATGCGTCCGAAGGTCATGCTGTTCGACGAGGCCACGTCGGCGCTTGACCCGGAGATGGTCGGTGATGTGCTCGAAGTCATTCGTGAGCTGGCCGAAGACGGCATGACCATGGTGCTGGTGACCCACGAGATGGGTTTCGCCCGCGAAGTGGCCACCCGCGTGATCTTCACCGACGCCGGCGTGATCGAGGAGGAAGGCACTCCGGACGAGATCTTCAACCATCCAAAGAGCGAACGATTGAAGACGTTCCTTTCCAAAGTGCTCTGAGTGCTCTCTTGGCCCCGGCGATTGCTTAATCGCTGATCGCGGATGAAATGCTGCGATCGTGTGACGGATGGTCATACGAATCTGCATGTAAAAGACAGGCGAATGTAGGGTGAAATTCATCTTGCGTTCGCCTGTTCGGCTCTTTCTCGTTGCTTGGCGTTCCTACGTTGGTATGCATGAGCATTGGTGATACGTGGCGTCGCGTTGTGGATGGTTTCAAATCCAAGGTGCCCGAACGAGTGGTGTTCGGTGCGGTGGTTGTATTGTTCGTAATAGCGGTGCTGGCTATCGAATTGCCACGATGGTGGTAGCTGCCACGTACGGCGCTCAAGATATCGGTATTGCGGTCGATAACGCGCTATGATGCATTTTGGGACAACGTTGTCTCATATTTCGAGCACGTCAGGGGGTGGTGACGGCCGCGGAAACATGGCTTTCATATACTATCCGTATGACAGATATCAAAGAAACGCAAGAGACGCGCCCGATCATGCCGGGTACGGAAGACAGCGACCGCCCGCTGGTCGAATTGACCCACGTTGAAAAGCACTACGGTGACTTGCATGTGCTCAAGGACATCAACCTCACCGTCAAGAAGGGCGAGGTGCTGGTCATCGTCGGTCCATCCGGTTCCGGCAAGTCCACGATGTGCCGCACCATCAACCGTTTGGAAACCATTGATTCCGGTGATATTCGCATTGATGGCAAGCCATTGCCCCAGGAAGGCAAGGAGCTCGCCAGCCTGCGTGCCGAGGTCGGCATGGTGTTCCAGTCGTTCAACCTGTTCGCCAACAAGACCATTCTTGAGAATGTGACGCTTGCGCCGATCAAGGTGCGCCACATGGATAAGAAGGCGGCCGAGGATCTCGCCATGGACCTGCTCTCCCGAGTGGGAGTGGCTTCGCAGGCTTCCAAGATGCCATCGCAGCTTTCCGGCGGTCAGCAGCAGCGTGTCGCCATCGCCCGAGCGCTTGCCATGCAGCCGAAGGTCATGTTGTTCGACGAACCGACGTCCGCACTTGATCCGGAAATGGTCAATGAAGTGCTTGACGTCATGGTGGAGCTGGCTCACGAAGGCATGACCATGCTGTGCGTGACCCACGAAATGGGCTTCGCGCGCAAGGTGGCCGACAAGGTCGTGTTCATGTCCGACGGCCAGATTCTTGAGCAGAGCACGCCGGAGGACTTCTTTGAAAATCCGAAGACCGATCGTGCCAAGGACTTCCTGTCGAAGATTCTCACCCACTGAAATGACTGACGGGAATAAGACAGAAGAAGGATTTTCGATATGAGACTTTCTATGAGGGCGAAGCGTATGCTACGCAGGGTTATAGCGACCTTCTGCGCATGCGCATGCGTGTTCGCAGTGTCCGCCTGTGGCGCGGACGACGCCGATGGCAAGATTCGCGTCGGTATCAAGTTCGACCAGCCTGGTTTGGGATTCAAGAAGTCCGGCACCTATGTCGGCTTCGATGTGGATGTGGCCAAGTACATCGCCAAGAAACTCGGCTATTCCGAAGACCAGATCGTATGGAAGGAGGCACCGTCGAAGCAGCGTGAGGCCATGCTGCAGAATGGCGATGTCGATTTCATCGTTGCAACGTATTCCATCACCGACGAACGTAAGAAGGTCGTCTCCTTCGCTGGACCGTACTTCGTTGCGGGTCAGGATCTGCTCGTGCGTAAGGATGAAACCTCCATCAATGGTCCGGAGGATCTTAATGGCAAGCGTCTGTGCTCCGTAACCGGTTCCACTTCCGCGGTCACCGTCAAGGAGAAGTTCGCCAACGAAGTGCAGCTCATGGAGCAGCCTGGTTACGCGGAGTGCGCTACCGCACTGTTCTCTGGCATTGTTGATGCGGTGACCACCGACGACATTATTTTGGCTGGTCTTGCCTCCGCGTCCCGCGGCCGTCTGCGCGTGGTCGGCAAGCCGTTCACCCAGGAGTATTACGGCGTCGGCATCAAGAAGGGCGATACGAAGCTGGCCACCCAGATCAACAACGCCATCGCCGATATGATCCAGGATGGTTCTTGGCAGCGTGCCATTTCCGACAACACGAAGGGCACCGCATACACGCCGAACGCGAAGTACAATCCGCCGGAGCCGACTGAGGGGGAGAGATAATGGAAGCGTTCATCTCATTGTTCAGCCAGTACAATGTGCCGGCTGCGTTCTTGGTGAACATTGAACTGACCCTGTGGTCGGCGTTGTTCTCCACGATTCTTGGCGTCATCCTCGTGATGATGCGCATCTCGCCGGTCGCGTCGCTGCGTATGGTCTCGGGTGCTTACGTCGAGCTGTTCAAGAACCTGCCGTTGACCATCATCATGGTGTTCATGGTGCTGGGTGCCTACGCGCAGCTGAAGCTCAGCTTCTCCGACACGTTCGCCACCAACTTCTTCTGGCTTGCCGTCACCGGTTTGAGCCTGTATACGGCGGCCTTCGTGTGCGAATCGCTGCGATCCGGCATCAACACCGTGCCGCTTGGCCAGGCTGAAGCCTGCCGTGCGCTGGGATTGAACTTCATGCAGTCCGCCACCCAGATCATTCTGCCTCAGGCGTTCCGTGGCTCCGTGGCACCGCTGGGCAACACGTTGATCGCATTGCTGAAGAATTCCACGGTTGCGGCCGCGGCTTCCGTCGCCACCGAAACCTCGTCGTTGATGAGCGAAATGATCGAATACCGTTCCGACGTGATTGTTCCGATCTTCCTGATCTTCGCATTCGGTTATGTGATTCTGATCATTCCGATCGGCATGCTGACCACGTATCTGTCCAACAAGCTCGCGGTGAGGAGGTGACGCACCATGGCAAGCGATGAAAGCGCGGTGCTGTTCGACCAGCCCGGTCCTAAGACCCGTAAAACCATTCGTATCGTCAACTGGATTGCCGGCATTGTCTTTGCAATCGTAGTTGTGCTCATTCTCATGAGGCTTCACAATCCGCCGGATGGCGAGAACCAGCTGAGCTGGGAGTTGTGGAAGCCGGCGCTTGACGCTGAAGCATGGACCGATTTCTATCTGCCCGGATTGTGGGCCACGATTCGAGCTTCCGTGTTGGCAGTGATCGGCGCAGTGCTGTTCGGTCTGATTTTCGGTATCGGCCGTCTGCTGCCGAATATCGTGATTCGTGCGGTTTCCGGCGCCATCGTTGAGTTCGCACGTGCGGTCCCTGTGCTGCTGCTCATGATCTTCTTCTGGCGTTGGTTCGCTTTCGCAGGCATGTCAAGCCCCGCATACTGGGCTGTGGTGCTCGCATTGGTGATCTACAACGGTTCCGTGGTGGCCGAGCTGGTTCGTTCCGGTGTCGGCAACCTGCCGAACGGCCAGCGTGAGGCGTCGCTCGCCTTGGGCTTGACCCGCACGCAGTCGCTGATGGAAATCGAAGTGCCACAGGCCATCTACGCCATGCTTCCTGCCGCCGTGACGCAGTTGGTGGTGGTACTGAAGGATACCGCTCTCGGCTCGATCATCATGTACACCGATTTGCTGCAGGAATCGCGTCGACTTGGTTCGATGTACTTCAATATTCTGCAGACATTGGTTGTGGCTGCCGTCATCTACTTCATCGCATGCTGGCTGCTGAGCCGTCTTGCGGAATGGCTGCCGGAACGCATGCAGAAGCACACTGCGGCACCTGCCGAACCGGAACCGGTCGCTCCGATCGCCATTATGGATCCGTCGAACGTGAACCAGATCGCCGTGGCTAGGGAAGGTGTGCCGCTTGGCGGTGCCCAGCGCCTGTACCATGTGCACCATCGTGGTTCCAACGCGTCGATTCGCCATTGGCGTCAGACCCGCTATGTTCAGGGATTCGATGAGACGCATCCGGAAAGCCAAGTCGAGTTCGATAAGAACGGCAGGCCGATCAAAGATACGTCCAAGCAGGACAAGCTGAGATTCGACAAGCCGAAGTCAGACAAATCAAAGGGTGATAAGCCCAAGCAGTGACGTCATTTGATCTGAGAAGACCGATAGGGCGCTGGTTTCTTGCAAAGAGCGAGGAATCAGCGCCCTATTGCGTGAAAGAAGTCAGACAAAACGTCAGAAAAGCGGGATGCGGCGATTGGGTGCGGCGATGCCACGGTTCAATCGCCGCATCGTCTATCATAGGGGACAAGCGAGGAGGCTTGACATGTCAGACAAAGACAAGGATGCGAAGACGTCGTCCATTGCGAAGACGTTGAACAAGGTTGAGGACAGGCTTGAGAAGGGGGAGAACTGCAGTTCCGTTGCCGAAGGGCTTGCGAATGTTGCCAAGGCCAGCGAGTTGCTCAGTTCCGTGTGGACGCTTCCGCCCAGTCAGTTATTGCGATTCCATCATGATACGAGGGTCGCTGCAATCGATGGCGATTCCACGCCGGGTTTCGACGGCAACAAAGATGATGCGGAACGATTCATTGCGATCAGTTCTTCTGAAATCGCACGATATCAGCGGCTTATGTACGCCAATGGAGTGAAAGGTTCCCGCCGTCGTCTGTTGATTATTCTGCAGGGCATGGATGCTTCCGGCAAAGGCGGCATCGTGCGTCACGTATTCAGCCAGGGCGATCCGATGGGCATGCATTATCACGGTTTCGGTGCTCCCAAAGGCGAGGAAAAGGACCACGATTATTTGTGGCGCATCAAACGGGAACTGCCGCAGAATGGTTGGATCTCCATTTTCGATAGATCGCACTATGAAGATATCGTCATGCCGCGCATTTACAAAACCTATCCGGAAGAGGTATGGCAGGCGCGATATGACGAAATCAACCGATTCGAATCGCAATTGGTTGCGGACGGATGCTCCATCATCAAAATATTCCTTGTGGTGAGCAAAGAAGAGCAGAAGGAGCATTTCCTCGGCAGGCTGGAGGATCCGACCAAATATTGGAAGTTCGACCCCAGCGACCTTGAAGCGCGTGCCCGTTGGAACGACTACATGGCCGCATGGCAGGACGTGTTCGCGCGTACGAGCACCGAGCAGGCGCCCTGGTACCTGGTGCCTGCCGACAATCGTTGGTATTCAAGGGCGGTTGTGTCTGAACTGCTCCGTAACGTATTGAAGAACATGAACATGATCTGGCCGCCCCTGGAAGTCGACGCCGACGAGATGCGACGTCAGTTGGAAACGCTGTAGTCGAAGAACACGACTTCGCCGCTCGACTGTGTGGTGTCCAAATCGACGGTTCCGGTGATGGCCCAATCATGGTCGCCATCGGAATCGTCGATGATCTGACGCACCTTCCAACTGTGCTCGCTGTTCTCCTTGGAATCGTCGAGGATGAACAGTTCGCTGCTACGGGCCTTCGCATCCGTGTTGACGTATTCGTGCTCATCGTAGAAGTCGTCAAGCGCATCCTCCCATTCGTGAACGCCATAACCCCAGTCTTTGTCAAGCGCGCCGAGCTCGTCGGGTTTGTCGAGATCCATGAGCTGCACGCGGCGGAACATGGCGTTGCGCACGAGCACGGTGAGGCCTCGACGATCCTCCACCACGGCCTGCTTCGCGCCGGGCGCGGCCAGGTTCGCGGCGGCTTCGGAAGCGTCGGTGCCGGCTCCCGCGTTCTCCCATTCGTCGACCAGCGAGGAGTCGATGGAACGAACCACAACGCGCAGCCAGGAGATGATGTCCCGTAACTGTTCGTTGCGCTTCTCCAAAGGAACGGTACGCGCCAGCGCGCGATATGCGTCAGACAGATAGCGCAGCAGCGTGCCTTCGGAGCGGGCGATATTGTAGCGCGCGATGTAACCGGTGAAATCGGAGGCCGTTTCGACCATGTCCCGGATCACCGATTTCGGGCTCAACCAATAATCATTGGCCCAAGGCACATCGTGACGGTATTCGTCGAACGCAGCCTGAAGCATGTCTTCCAATGGTTTCGGATACGTGATCTCCTGCAAGCGGTCCATACGTTCGTCATAGTCAAGACCGTCTTCCTTCATGCGGATCATCGCCGCGTCGCGGGCTTGACGTTCCTGCGCGCGCAACACCTGCTTCGGATCCTCCAACGTGGCTTCCACCATGGAAATCACGTCAAGCGCGTAACTTTCCGATTCCGGATCAAGCAGTTCCAACGCAGCCAGCAGGAACGGGCTCAACGGCTGGTCAAGCGCGAAATCATCCGGCATGTCGACGGTCATGAAATAGTCCTTGCCACCATCATCGCGGTCTTTCGTTTCGATCACATTCGTGTCGAACAAGGTCTGGAAGATCTCGTCGGCACGATCATGAAGACGCTCCTTCTGTTCCGGAGTCTGCGCAGAATCGTCGATCAGGCGATCGATGCGGTAGCGTGCGTCGCCGCCCTGCGCCACTTCGTTCAACACCATGGAATGCGTGACCTTCATATGCGGCACCAAAGTTTCAGGGTCCGCGTCGATCAGCTTATCGAACGTGTTCTCATTCCACGTGACGAAGCCCTCAGGCGCCTTCTTGCGCTTGACTTTCTTGAGCTTCTTCGGGTCGTTGCCCGCTTTGGCGAGGGCCTTGGCGTTCTCGATTTCGAATTCCGGACCCTCGGCGATGACCAAGCCCTCCGTGTCGAAGCCCATACGTCCCGCACGCCCCGCGATCTGATGGAATTCGCGGGCACGCAGCTTGCGCATCTTCGTGCCATCGAACTTGGTCAATGCGGTCAACACCACGGAATGAATGGGCACGTTGATGCCGACACCCAACGTGTCAGTGCCGCAGATCACCGGAAGAAGACCCTGCTGGGCGAGTTGCTCGACCAGACGGCGATAGCGGGGAAGCATGCCTGCATGGTGAATACCCACGCCGGTACGCAGCAGACGCTGCAGAATCTTACCGAACGCCGTGGTGAACTTCGTGCCCTTGATCGCCTCCGCAATGGCCGCACGTTGCTCCTTGCTGGACACTCCCGTGCTCGCCAGGGCGTTCGCCGTCTCCAATGCGGCGTCTTGGGAGAAATGCACCACATAGATCGGCGTTTCCCCTCTGCCGAACGCCAGTTCGACGGTTTTCTCCAACGGGTCAAGCGTGTACTCGTACGTCAACGGTACCGGACGCGGCGCATCGGCGATGATGTCGACGTCCGTGTCCGTCATGTCCTCCAACTTGTCGGCGATTGCATCGACGTTGCCCAATGTGGCGCTCATCAGCAAAAACTGCGTGTTCGGCAATGTCAGCAGCGGAACCTGCCAAGCCCAACCACGCTCCGAATCGCCATAATAATGGAATTCGTCCATCGCCACACAGCCGACATCGGCATGACGGCCCTCACGCAATGCCTGGTTCGCAAGAATCTCCGCAGTGCAGCAGATGATCGGCGCATCGGCGTTGATGTGCGTGTCTCCGGTGATCATGCCGACGTTCTCACGACCGAACACCTCCACCAAATCAAAGAATTTCTCAGACACCAACGCCTTGATCGGAGCCGTGTAATACGAGCGACGGCCCGTGCACAACGCAGCGAAATGCATACCCAACGCCACCAGTGATTTGCCGGAGCCGGTGGGCGTGTTCAAAATGACATGATCGCCCGCGAGCAGGTCCATGATGGCCTCTTCCTGATGGGGCCACGGCTCAACACCTTTGACGTCCGCCACCCACTCGAAAAAGCGTTCGTAGATCTCGTCCGTGTCGATGTTGCGCTCGCCATCGCTCCAATTCGGCGCCAAGGCGCCCAAAGAACCGTAATTCGTATCGTCAGCCATGATTGCCAGTCTAGCGGCTGGCATGAACTCAAATGTCGAACGTGTGTTCGAATTATTGCGTATGTTGCGGTACAGTAGAAATTATGACTGAGGATTTGTTTGGTGCGATGGACGCTCCCGAAGATATGACACGCCCGCTGGCCGTGCGCATGCGTCCGTCGAGCGTGGACGAAGTGGTGGGCCAATCGCGGGTGCTAGGACAGGGCTCTCCTCTGCGCAGACTCGCCAATCCGGCGTCCAAAGGCTCGCTGACCGCGCCGAGTTCCATTATTCTGTTTGGACCTCCCGGAGTCGGCAAAACCACGCTCGCCTATATTGTGGCCAAACAGTCCGGTCGAGTCTTCGAAGAGCTTTCCGCAGTCACCTCCGGCGTCAAGGACGTGCGGGATGTACTCAGACGCGCCCATGATCGTCTTGTCGCGGAGGGCAAGGAAACGGTACTGTTCATCGACGAAGTGCACCGATTCTCCAAATCGCAGCAGGATGCATTGCTGCCAAGCGTGGAAAACCGTGACGTCACTTTCATTGCGGCCACCACGGAAAATCCGAGCTTTTCCATCATCAAACCGTTGTTAAGCCGATCCGTGGTCGTCAAACTCGAATCGCTGGAACCCGACGACCTGAAAACGCTCATCAAGAGGGCCATCGAAAGCGAGCGTGGGCTTAAAAACGAAGTCAAAATCAACGACGAAGCCGTTGACGAAATCGTGCGTATGGCCGGAGGCGACGCGCGAAAAACACTGACGATCCTTGAAGCCGCCGCGGGGGCGCTTACCGGAGACCAAGCGCGCAAAAAAGGTACGAAACGGCCAATCATCACTCCCGACGTGGTATCGCAGGTCATGGACGTGGCCACCGTGCGCTATGACAAAGACGGCGACGACCATTACGATGTGATTTCCGCATTCATCAAATCCATGCGTGGATCCGACCCGGACGCCACCATGCACTACTTGGCACGGATGTTGCGCGCCGGCGAGGATCCGCGATTCATCGCACGGCGCATTATGATCGCAGCTTCCGAGGAAGTCGGTATGGCGGCTCCGCAGATACTGCAGGTCACCGTCGCGGCGGCACAAGCCGTGTCCATGATCGGCATGCCCGAGGCGCGCATCATTCTCGCGGAAGCCGCGCTCGCCGTTGCCACCGCGCCAAAATCGAACGCCGGCTACAACGCCATCAACAGCGCGCTCGCCGATGTGGACGCGGGATTGATCGGTCAGGTACCCTTGCACCTAAGGAATGCGCCGACCGCCCTGATGAAAAGTTGGGGCAATCATGAGGGGTATCGGTACGCTCATGATTGGCCGGGAGCCGTGGCTCCGCAGCAATACATGCCGGACGAGCTGGCAGGGCGGGAATACTACCATCCGAACGATCGCGGCTACGAGCATGAGATCAAACCGAGACTGGAGAAAATTCGCAAAATCCTGCATGAGAAGAACGGTGGTCAAACCGGTAACTCTGATCGAGCCTAGTGTGGTGTCAGTTCTCATTCTTCGTTGTCGTTGGACTAGGGGTCCGCTAAAATTCTTCGTTGGGGTTGATGCCTGCTTGCTATGAGCAAGGCCCATGCGTCAATCGCGGCGTCGCACATGGCCGCAGGAAAAAGTGCGCGGAAAGTGATTATGCAAGAACGGAATACAACGCTCGAAACCACCAGCCATATCAGTCGAAACAGTAGTGAAAACGTCAGGAAAATGCCGGACGAACGCATTTCCGGCAAGCTCATTGGAGCCATCGTGGCGGTCGGCTCCCTCGCCTTCATCGGCATTCTCACCGAAACCGTGATGACGGTGCTTTTCCCGCAACTCATGCGGGAATTCAACGTCGACACCGCAACCGTGCAGTGGATCACCACCATCTACCTGCTGGTGGTCGCGGCCACCATGCCGTTGTCGTCGTACCTTAACCGTCGTTTCAAGCACCGCACGTTGTTCCTTGCCGCGGTGGCGCTTGCCGTGCTCGGCTCGCTCATTATGATCGTCGGTCATGCGTTCCCGGTCATTCTCATTGCCCGTGTGATTCAAGGCATGGGTTCCGGTGTGGCCACGCCGTTGATGATCAACATCATTCTTGAACAGTCGCCAAAGAGCAAAGTCGGTCGTTTGATGGGCGTCGGTTCGCTGGTCATCACCGTCGCTCCGGCAATTGGTCCGACCGTTGGTGGCGCGGTGTCGAGCATTCTGCCATGGCGTGCGATTTTCGTGATTGTCATTCCGATCATTCTGCTGGTCTCGTTGCCGGTCGGTTTAAAATGCGTCGAACAGCATCGCCCGACGGAAGAGGCGCGTCTCAATTCGTTGCAGTTCGTGTCGATTGTGCTTGCATTGTGCGGATTGGTGATGTTCCTGAACCAAGCTGGAGTGGCCGTCAGCGCCGCGGTTTCCGGCGGCAGCGCCACGGTGTCGGCAGTGTTCGCCGTGGTGAGTCTGATCGTTGGATTGGGGGCATTGCTGTTTTTCGGCTGGTCGTCGAAGCGTTCGTTCTCGCCGCTGATCCGTTTGGGCTGGCTGCGTGACCCGATGGTGTTGTTACATTTGATCGCCTACATGCTGCTGCCGATCGTCGGCATCGGTTTCGGTTATGTGATCACCAATGTGGCGCAGCTTTCGTTGGGAATCAGCGCGTTCCTGTCCGGCGCGTTGGTGCTGCCGGGTGCGCTGATCGGCGCGTTTTTCGCACCGGTGGGAGGTATGCTGTACGACCGTTTCGGACCGGTGCGTCCGATTCTCGGCGCGTTTTTCGCCGCGATTTGTGGGCCGATTCTGCTGCTGGTATTTTCCATGCGACTGACACCCGTCACGCTTGCCGGTTTCTACTTCATTTTCGGATTTGGTTATTCGCTTGGTTTTTCCAATATCATGACCAATGCGTTGCGTAACATCGCACCTCAGTTCATGCCGGACGGCAATGCCGTGTTCAACACCTGCCTGCAGTTCGGCGGCGCGGCAGGCACCGCGCTGTTCTCCACGATTCTGTCGGTGGCTCAGGCTGGCGCAGGCGAAGAGGGGGGTGCCACGTTCCGTCACGCTACGGCCGTCGGTGGCAGCTGGACGTTCGCTACCATGATTGGTATCGTGGCCATTGCCATCTGTTGCTTGATTGCGGCGTTCCGTATTGGTGCGAAACGTAATAGCAGGCTATAGAAAAAGCCTGTAGCGTAAAGTGAGGAAAGCGTTCCGTCAAGGAATATCGGCTTGCTATGCTGTCTCTACCGTGTTATTGAGAGGACAGCAATGAGACTACAGCACCCGTATAGCGGCATCACTACCGGTCTGCTCAAGCCGATTACGGCGGCGCTTTCCATAGTTGCGCTGCTTGCGGGCTGTGGATCCGTGGAGGCGAAGGATTCCCAGCAGGAAGTCACCAGTGCCGATAAGGTGGTCAGCGTCAATATCACGGAACCATCGAATGGCTTGTTGCCAAGTGACACCAGCGATATGGCCGGTTGGAAAATCGTCAGCCAGCTGTATGACGGCCTGGTCACTTTCGATGCGGAAGGTAATGAGACGTTGGTCGAGGCCGAATCGATCACGCCGAATGACGACGCTTCCGAATACACCATCGCACTTAAACCGAATCTGGCGTTCTCCAATGGTGAGAAGATCACCGCCGACACGTACGCGAAAAGCTGGTCGTTCGCGGCCAATGCTGCCAATGGACAGGTCGGAGCCTCCATTTTCGAAGATATTCAGGGCTATGATGAGCTGCAGGATGCAAGTGGTTCCAAAACCGCGCAATTGTCAGGCCTTACCGTGGTCGACGACACTACGCTGAAGGTCAAGCTCAAAGCGTCGAATTCGGCGTTCCTGTACAAAATCGGAGATATCGCGTTTCTGCCGATGCCATCCGAAGTCATCAAGAATCCCAAGGAATACGGGCAAAAGCCGATTGGCAACGGTCCGTACAAGCTGAAGGCGTACAAAAGCGGCGAAGAAATCATTCTTGAAAAAGACGACTCCTACAAGGGGCCGCGCGAAGTCAAGAACGCAGGCATCGATTTCAAGGTGTATCAAAGTCTTGACGCAGCCTATTCGGATCTGCTGGCAGACAACCTCGACGTGCTTGATGCCATTCCGACTTCCGCGTTGAAAACCTATCAGAACGAAAAGAACATCACCGCCGTCAGCAAGCCCGGTCCGTCGTTCTCAGCATTTACGATTTCGCAGAATCTCAAGCATTTCCAAGGTGAGGAAGGCAAGTATCGGCGTCAAGCCATCGCGCATGCCATTGACCGTGAGAATATCGCCAATGCGATTTTCGGTGGCACGGTAACGCCCGCCACCGATTTCCTTGCGCCGGTGATCAAGGGATATGACACCGATCTCGACACGGATGGCGTGCTCGCATATGATGAGACGAAAGCCGAGGAATTGTGGGCGAAGGCGGATGCGATTTCGCCATGGAGCGGCACGTTCCGCATCGCATACAGCGCCGATGGCACCGATAAGGAGTGGGTGGAGGCTGCGGCCAATTCCATTCGCAACGCGCTTGGCATCGATGCGGAAAGCTATCCGTTCGCCACGTCCAAGGAACTGCGCAGCGCCATTCAGGAGCGCACCATCGACGCGGCATTCAAATCGGGCATGCAATCCGATTATCCGCATCCGGAAGGCTATCTGGTGCAGGCATACGACTCATCGGCAGCGGACGGCAAGGGTTTGAACAACGGTGATTACAAGAGCGACGAATTTGATGCGCTGATTGACCAGGCCGCTGCGGAGACCGATTTGGACAAGGCCGTGAGCCTGTATCGGCAGAGCGAACGTGTGTTGCTGAAGGATTTGCCGGTGATTCCTTTGTGGTATACCAACGTGACCGCGGCATCGGCCAAAAACGTGGAAGTGAGCTACAACTATATGGGCGTTCCCGAATACAACACCATCGTCAAGTAAGGTTTGTTCTAGCGTGAAGACTCCACTGTGAGCGCAATTTCACCACCCGTCGCTTCGAAGCGGTAGGCTGTGAAACTATAGAGAACATAGGAAAAGGAGACAAGGTGAGCAACCTCAGTGCACCCCTGCCCGTCATGGCCGGCGAAGATATGCCGGCCGGACCCGCCGATCCGATTTTCAACCGTCTGCTGAAAGACCGCATCATTTGGATGGGCGAGGAAGTCAAGGACGAAATGGCCAATCGCATCTGCGCACAGATGCTGATGCTGGCAGCTGAAGATCCGAAGAAGGATATTTGGCTGTACATCAATTCCCCGGGTGGTTCCATCACCGCAGGCATGGCCATTTACGACACCATGCAGCTTATCGAGCCTGACGTGGCGACCGTCGGCTTGGGCATGTGCGCATCCATGGGCCAGTTCCTGCTGAGCTCCGGCACCAAGGGCAAGCGATTCCTGACCTCGCATGCCCGTGTGCTGATGCACCAGCCGTCCGGCGGCATCGGCGGCACCGCCACCGACGTGCGCATCAACGCTGAACTGATCATGGACATGAAGAAGACCATGAGCGAGCTGACTGCCGAACAGACCGGCCATACCGTTGAGGAAATCTACCGCGACAACGAGTACGACCACTGGTTCACCGCGCAGGAAGCGCTGGAATACGGTTTTGTGGATAAGCTCGTTTCCACGCACGACACGATGAACGCCACCAAGGGAGAGTGAACATGGCAAGCGAAGAATCCCGATTCGTAGCCCGCGCAGAGCGTCTCGCAGGACCGACCGGAGTGGTTGGTTTCCAGGCTGCAGCAGCCCGCGAAGCCGCTTTCGCGCCGCAGAACCGTTATGTTCTGCCGCAGTTCGAAGAGAAGACCCCGTACGGTTTCAAAAGGCAGGATCCGTACACCCGCTTGTTCGAAGACCGCATCATCTTCATGGGCGTGCAGGTCGACGACACTTCCGCCGATGACATTATGGCTCAGCTCCTGGTGCTCGAAAGCCAGGATCCGAACCGTGATGTGATGATGTACATCAACTCTCCGGGCGGTTCCATGACGGCTATGACCGCCATCTACGACACCATGCAGTACATCAAGCCGGATGTGCAGACCGTATGCCTTGGACAGGCCGCTTCCGCAGCCGCCATTCTGCTGGCCGCCGGAGCCAAGGGCAAGCGTCTGATGCTGCCGAACGCGCGCGTGCTCATCCATCAGCCGGCCATCGATCAGGGCTTCGGCAAGGCGACGGAAATCGAAATCCAAGCCAAGGAAATGCTGCGTATGCGTGAATGGCTTGAGAACACGCTGGCCAAGCATACCGGTCGCGATGTGGAGAAGATTCGCAAAGACATCGAGGTCGACACCTTCCTGACCGCACCTGAGGCCAAGGAATACGGCATTGTCGACGAAGTGCTGGAACACCGTAGCTGAACGGCGCATATGCGAGGTTCCATCTGAAGTCGCATCTTCACAAATCAATACCCCTGCCGGGCGTTGGCAGGGGTATGCTGTTCTTCAATGATGATTGCATGATGGCGATTGCTCAATGGCAGGTACGGCAAACAAAGGGGTGCGAATGGGACGAGTGGTCAGCTACAACGATGAAGTGTCACGATGCACGTTCTGCGGCAAAACCGAAAATCAGGTACGTAAGCTCGTTACCGGATCAGGTGCGGCCATTTGCGACGAATGCATCGAACTGTGCGTCGACATCATTTCCGAAGAACGTGTCAAAGACGCCCAGCTGAACACATTGCAGCTGCCGAAACCCGCACAGATCAGCGCCTATCTCGACAACTACGTGGTCGGGCAGGAATCCGCTAAAAGAACGCTTTCCGTGGCCGTATACAACCATTACAAGCGCGTCAATATGGAAATGCGCGAATCCGCGGCATTGCGCGATCGTGCGGCGCATGCGAGCGACGATCCACTGGCCGGCGTGCAGGTGTCCAAATCGAATATCCTGCTGCTGGGGCCGACCGGCGTGGGCAAAACGTATCTTGCGCAGACGCTGGCGAAGGTCATGAATGTGCCGTTCGTCATCGCCGACGCCACCACACTCACTGAAGCGGGGTATGTGGGCGACGATGTGGAAACCGTACTGCAACGGCTTATACAGGCCGCTGACGGCGATGTGGCGCGAGCGCAGCAGGGCATCGTCTATATTGACGAAATCGACAAGATAGCGCGTAAGAGCGGCGAGAACACGTCTATTACGCGAGATGTGTCCGGTGAGGGCGTGCAGCAGGCTCTGCTGAAGATTTTGGAAGGTACTGTGGCATCCGTGCCGGTGGAGGGTTCGCGTAAGCATCGTGAGATGGAGACGGTGCAGATCGACACTCGTGACATTCTGTTTATCTGCGGCGGCGCGTTTGTCGGGCTTGCCGATATTGTGGCGCAGCGTTTGGGCGCTCGTGAAAGCGGATTTGGTGCCGCGTGGCATGATCATGAGGTGCCGAATCGTGAGCTGCTTGCCCAGGCTTCGGCCGACGATCTTGCCGATTTCGGTTTATTGCCTGAATTCATCGGTAGATTGCCGGTGGTGAGCGTGCTTGAGGAGCTTACGGAGGATGATTTGGCGCGCATTCTGGTCGCACCGGAGAACGCACTGGTCAAGCAGTATCAGAAGTTGTTTGCGATTGACGGGGTGACGTTGACGTTCACTGAGGGGGCGGTGCGGCAGATCGCGGCCACTTCGATTCGCAGGGGCACGGGCGCCCGAGGCCTTCGATCGATTATCGAAAAAACCTTGGAGGACACGATGTTCCAGCTACCAAGCGTGACTGGCGTATCGGAGGTGGTGGTGGATGAGGCGTCCGTCAATGGTTCCGGCACTCCGAAACTATTGAAGGTTTCCACGGAGGAGATTCCTCGCAGACGTGCCGCGTAGTGCATTCGGCGTGTTGCGCGTCGTATGTGCGAGAGTTCAGATTTCGTAGGGTTGAAGCAAGTATGGATGCCGGTGCGAAATCCACGAAAACAGGCGCGACACGCCGAGATTTTGCTGCGCGGCCATTTGGGTGTATCTTATTCGAGTTGCCGAAAACAAGCAACGTTGCGCGAGTAGCCCAGCGGATTAGAGCAGCTGACTACGGATCAGCAGGTCGCAGGTTCGAATCCTGTCTCGCGCACATGAACCTCCTTCGCGAAATGCGGAGGAGGCTTTCTTTTTTTCTGGAAGTAACGGCGGCGCTGCCGTGAATAGTGTTCGAGTCAATGCGATTCGCAAACCTACCAGAATGCTTATGTAAAGCGGCTGTTGTCGAGATACGTTCGGTTTCTCTCCGAGCGAACGGTGTGGTACAAGAAAAGCCGCCATGCCGAATAAAACCGTAAACACCAGTGAAAAAGACGGTTTGAAAACATAAACGCCGACACCTCTCGGTACACTGGAACCGCTATTGAAGCGTCTGCGCATGCCAATACCGCAGACGCTTTTCTTAAGTGAATGGCGGGCCGTGGATACTCGCGGCAACAGACGGGAGAGCAATGACCGAACGTAAGCAGGGACTCTGGGCGAAAATACGATACATAGCCGCTTCCGACCGCATATCTGGTCTGATTATGCTTGGCTTCGCCCTCGCAGGTCTGTTGCTTGCCAATCTGCCGTTCACGGCGCATGCGTTCGAAGAGTTGGAGAATTTCCGCATCGCCATTCCCTACACCAATATCGATATGGGATTGGGACACTGGGTGCAGGATGGTCTGCTGACGGTGTTCTTCCTGACTGTCGGACTGGAATTGAAACAGGAACTCGCCACAGGTTCGCTGTCGAACCCCAAGGCTGCTGCAGTGCCGATGCTGTGCGCTGTGGGCGGTATGATGGCTCCTCCGGTGTTGTTCCTGCTGGTATTGTTCCTGTTCTCCGGTTTCGGATCCGATCCGTTGGCCATCGCTTCGGGAACGAGTTTCACCTTTGGTGAGATGTCTCATGGTTGGGCGGTTCCTACGGCCACTGATATCGCGTTCTCTTTGGCTGTGCTTGCTTTGTTCGCCAAAGCGCTGCCGGGCTCTATTCGCGCGTTCCTGATGACGCTTGCCACAGTGGACGATCTGCTGGCCATTATTCTGATCGCGGTGTTCTTCTCTTCGGTGAACGCATGGTACTGGTTCGTCGGCATCGCCGTATGCGCTGTCGTATGGTATTTCCTGGTGCGTATGCGCAAAGTGCCATGGCTTGCCGTGGCCATTGTCGGCATTCTGGCTTGGGTGATGATGTTCGAAGCTGGTGTGCATCCTACTTTGGCTGGCGTGCTTGTTGGATTGCTCACGCCGGCTCATGAGCGTTTCGGAGAGAAAACCCCACGCGCCGAACGCTATGCGGACAAGCTGCAGCCGTTTTCCGCGTTGCTGGCTCTGCCGATTTTCGCCTTGTTCGCCACTGGTGTGCATTTTGAATCGTTGACGTTGGCCCTGTTCATTTCGCCGGTCGTCGTTGCCGTTATGGTGGCTCTGGTGGTCGGCAAGCCGTTGGGCATTATGATCACGGCATGGCTTTCCACGCATGTGGCCGGATTGAAAATGGCTAAGGGATTGCGTGTGCGCGACATGTTCCCCGCGGCCTGCGCATGTGGCATCGGCTTTACCGTATCTTTCCTGATTTCCTCGCTTGCATATCAGGATGCCGAACTGTCTGCTGAAGCACGTTTCGGTGTGTTGGTCGGTTCCATAGTCGCGGCGGTGATTTCCGGCATTCTGCTGAGCCGCCAATCCAAGAAGTTTGAGCTTGCCGCTGCTGCCGCATCCTCGAAGCATAAGCATCATACTGCTGACGAGGATGCTGCTGGGGAAGTGGAATCTGTTCTCGAAGACGGCACCGTTGTGGTCAGCCAGATGATCGACACACATCCAAAGGTCAAATAACGACGTTCCGGCGTATGGCATTCCGCGCCATACGCCAGACACAACAAAAGCCGACACTCATCACTTATCCGTGAGTGTCGGCTTTTTGTATGAGGAAACGGTAGGCCGCTGGGAACGGCCATACTAGCGTTTGACTGCTACGAGCAGGCCCGTACCGGTCGGGGTGAGGGCAGTGACGAAACGCTCATCGGATTCCACGGTTTCCAGCAAACCACGCATGGCAATGGATTTGGCGTCACGATTGGCGGGATTCAAAACGCCGCCTGCGGACGTGGCTGAATCAAAAGCAAGAATATCGGTGAACACGATTACGCCATGCTTCTTCAACAGGCGGGGAGCCTGCTCGAAGGAAGCGCCGTAATTTTCCGCGTCGCCGGCAACTACAATCAAATCGTAGTTTTCTGCATTCAGACGTGGCAAAAACACGTCGACGGGAGCGTTGACGGCGCGAAGCGTGGTCTGTGTCTCGTCGGAAAGCCGATTAAACAACGTACGAATCAGCGCAATGCCCTGGGAAGAGGAATCAACCGCCGTAAGCTGACCGGAATTATCCAAACCGTTGACCAGCTGCAACGTTTCCACCACGGAACCGGTGCCGACGGCGATCACCGATGTCGCATTCACCATATGCACGAGCATGCGCAACAGCTCGGCTTGGGCTGCTGAACCCTGCGGAATGCCTGCTTCTTCAGCATGGGTGCGAATAGCATTCAAGTCGGTTGACTGGCGGGAGAACGCATGGTCCTCAACGTATTCCCATGACTTGGCGAGATTGGTATATGACGTTCTATCCATGGGTTCAGCGTTCCTTGACTTGGGCGATCAGCTGCCAGATTTCCTCGCCGACGTCAATGCCACGCGGGCATTCGCGGGTACATGCGCGGACCGACTGGCATGCGGCGATGCCATCGGCGGAATCAATGGCATCCATGCGTGCGTTCGCCTGACCGTCGCGGGAATCGTTGATGAAACGAGACGCCGCGATAAGGGCTGCAGGTCCGATGAACGCTTCGCCGCCCGCATACACAGGGCAGCTGCCTTCGCAAGTGCCACAGGCGATGCAGTTGCTGAGAAGCTCATACTTGGCAAGCTGCTGGGGATTCTGCAGATATTCGAAAGCGTTGATCTTGCCGTCCGCAGTGGTGGCGAGTTCTCCATGCGCCTGCAGATAGGGCTTGAGTTTTCTGATTTGGTTGAGCATCTGATCGATATCGGCAATCAAATCGCGCTGCACCGGGAAACCCGGCAGGGGAGCGAGCTCGATGACGCCAAGATCCCCTGCGCCGACCGCATTTTCCTGAATGTCGGAAACATCTCCGGTGTGTCGGAATCCTTCATCGTCGACCAATGTCGGATTCGACGGTTTGGCCCAATCCTTGACGGACGCGGTGCACAGCAGGGTGGGGGTGCCGTTGATGGACACCGCATCGGAACCGCACATGCCATGTCCGCACGAATAGCGGAATGCCAGCGTCGGATCGATGGTGCGTTTGATCTTCAACAGGCAATCAAGCACCGTGTCTTCCGGACGCACGTTCAACGTGTAATCCTGCAACCACTGCTTGCCGCGCGGGCGGCGGCGCGCCGACGTGCCGGAATCCCCAAACGGAGAGCTTTTTCTGGCGAACGGAGAGCCGCCACGTTCGCGGTCGCGGGCACGCTCGGCGCGCGGGGCAAACCTATTCACCCGCAATGTCACCGTATTCACGCCGTTTTCCATACCGCTCATGTACCCGCCTTTCCAATAAAACCGTCAACTAGTCTGCCATACGCCGTGCCCAGCGGAATCAGTATTCGCGGGCTTTTGGCGGCATATTCACAATGTGCACCGGCTGCCAGGAAATCTGGCCGGAGGCATTCACCATGGAATGGGCCAGGAAATGCTCATCGTCGCGTTCCGGAAAATCAAGACGCTTCAGCGAGCCACGGGATTCGTGACGCGCATCGGATGAGGTGAGTACGGCCTTGCCGAGTTCCAGAAGGTGGCGGACCTCCCAAATGGCGGTGATCTCCTGGTTGAACGTGGGGGAGTCGGAATGCGCGTGCAGGGCTTCGGCACGGGGCGCAAACTCATCATGCAATGCCGTTAGCGCCTGTTCGATACCCTGCTCGTCGCAACGCACGGCGACAGCGCGTTCCATGACGGTACCCAGATCGGCCATCAGCTGGTAAGGATTGTCGGCTGCATGCTCCTCGTCTTCCGGAAGCTGCACCAGCAGATCCTTGAGTTCGTTGGAACGGGTGTCAGCGGCCTGCTGGACCGCATCCGAACCATTGTCGGCGTCGGATTCAGCCATGGGATCGTTCACTGGAGCGCTGGAAATGCGTTCCGCCAGCGCCTTGCCGGAGCGGGTGCCGAACAGGCATGCATCCAGCAGGGAATTGCCGCCGAGACGGTTTGCGCCGTGCACGGACACGCATGCGCATTCGCCGGCAGCGAACAGGCCTTCGACGACATTTCGTTCGTCGTTCTGCCAACGGTAGACTTCGCCGTCGGTGGTGATCGGAATGCCACCCATGGTGTAATGCGCGGTAGGCTTAACCGGCACGAAATCGTGTGTCGGATCAAGATCCGCATATTTTTCGATGGTTTCCACCACCTGCGGCAGTACCTCATGCATATGGTCGGCATCAATACCGGTCATATCAAGCCACACGCAATCCTTTGGCCCTTCGGGGTCCTTCGGATCCGCCACGCCGTGGCCGGCATCGATTTCAGCCATAATGGAACGGCTCACCACATCTCGTGCAGCCAAATCGGCATGGCCGGGAGCATACTTTTCCATGAATGCCTCGCCATCGGCATTGCGAAGCACGCCGCCTTCCGCTCGTGCCGCTTCAGACAGCAGAATGCCGGTATGCGCCAGACCAGTCGGGTGGAATTGCACGAATTCGCTGTCTTCAAGCTGTAGTCCCGCTTGCAGTGCGAGAGCCATGCCGTCGCCGGTCAGATCCCATGAATTGGAGGTGGTGTGGAATAGGCGGCCTGCGCCTCCGGTGGCCAGAAGCACGTTGCGTGCGTGGATGGCGTGCGTTTGGCCCTTATGCGTGTCAAATGCCACTACGCCTTCGACTTTGGATCCGTCTTCGGTGATTACCAGATCGGTCACGTACCATTCCTCGGCGAATTCCACGCCTTCGGCCACGCATTGCTGCCACAAGGAGAAGAGGATCTGATGGCCGATGCGGTCGGCCGCGTAGGCGGCGCGGCGAACCGGTTCCTTGCCGAAATCCTTGGTATGTCCGCCAAAACGTCGTTGTGCGATATGGCCGTCCTCAGTACGGGAGAACGCCACACCGTTATGTTCCAGATCGATTACGGTTTCCGACGCCTCTTTGGCGAGCAGTTCGGCCGCGTCCTGGTCGACGAGCCAATCGCCGCCTTTGACCGTGTCGAAGTAGTGCCAGTGCCAGTCGTCTTTTTCGACGTTGCCGAGGCTGGCCGCAATGCCGCCTTCCGCGGAACCGGTGTGCGAGCGCAACGGCTGGAGTTTGGAGATCACCAGGATGTTCGGCTCGATGCCGGCTTCCTTCAGGGCTTGCATTTGTTCGCTTCGCAGCATTCCCAATGCTGCGGACAGGCCTGCCGCGCCTGCGCCGACGATTACTGCATCATACATATCTTCAACATGCTTCGGACTCATAGCAACGATTTTCGCACAAGGTGTGACCTCATTGCGGTTTGCCGGTTGGCGGGTTTGCCGCTGCATGCGTGGTTATGCGTGTCTGATGCGTATGTTTTCGATGGATTCTGTTGATCTGTGCAGGCTTGGCGGTGGCGTTGTTGGGCGTGATGTCATGTGGCGCTTGCGTCGGTGATGGTGATGTTGCCATGCTGTGTGCAGATAAGTCCGTTGAGTTCCATTAATCCCAGCTCCATGCTGATTCGTGAGATTGAGTATTCTCCGGGATTGCTTTCGGCCAGGATGGCGAGTAGACCGTCAGTGGAGACGTGGCCGTATTTCGCGCTGCATGTTCGTATGGCTTTGAGTATGGCTGCAGTGGCGTTGGTTGGTTGCGACAGACTGGTGTCGGTTGACTCTTCCGACGGTTCGTCGTCGTTGTCTGCCGCGTCGGCTGATTGCGGGCGATGCGCTGCGTGGCAGAATTCGTCGATATCGGTCAGCGAGCAGATGATGGAGGCTTGGCCTTCTTGTATGAGTCGGTTGCATCCTGTGTTGTGAGGCATGGTTACATCTCCTGGCACGGCGAATACACGGCGGTTGAGTTCGTTGGCCCATCCTGCGGTGTTAAGCGCGCCGGAGCGTGCGCGTGCCTGGGCTACGATGAGGGTGGATGATAGCGCCGCTATCAGGCGGTTCCTGATAAGGAATCGTCTGGCTTCCGGAACGGTTCCGGGGCAGAGTTCCGAGATGAGCGCGCCGGAATGGTTGATGATGGTTTCGAAGAGGCGCTCGTTGCTTTTCGGACCGATATAGTTGAGTCCTCCGGCGAATACCGCGACGGTGCGTCCTGCGAGGGGCGTTCCGATCTCGTCCATGGCTTGGATGGCTCCCCAGTGGGCGGCCGCATCGGTGCCCAGAGCGCCTCCTGACACTATGAGATGGCCTGCTCGGGCCGCTTGTTTGGCGAGCTCGTGTGCGCTTTGCCTTCCGTACTCGCTTACGCCGCGTGATCCGACGACACCGACCGGTTCGGAGCATGACACCAACGCCTGGGGGTCACCTTTCCCCCATAGGCATAATGGCGCGGCCCAGTCCGTGTGTATGGTGAGGTCGGCAAGCTGCGAAGGCCAGTAGGGGTGATGCGGTGCGACGATCCACTGCGTGCCGTTTGCGGTGAACCACGTTTTGAGCTCCTCGGGGTCGGTGCTGGGCAATGTGGTCAGGCGATGCTGCCACGAGACCATTGCGCCGTGGAAGGAGGCCATACCTCGAGCATTGATGGTGCGTCCCCAACGTGTAATGCCGTTGATGAGCGCCGCGTCCAAGGTTTTATAGGCTGCCGTGGCCACGCTTTCATGATTGCCCGGACCGCTGTCGGCAAGCAGTTGCAGGGTATGCGTGGCTGATCCGATGCCTTTGACCAGCGCGTACATCATCGCATCGGCGCTGTCCAGACAATAGGTGAGCACCGCGCGTGACAGGGTCTCATCGTCGATGGCGGTTGTGTTCTCGTTCATGTCAACCTCGTTCTCATGGAGATTCCTTGCATCATCTCTTCCGGTCCGGGAGAGGTTTTGCCTGACAGGTCGGATAGCGTCCATGCGAGTCGCATGGCTCGGTCCGCCCCTCTGAGGCTGAGCCGTTCGCTGGCCAACGCATGGTTCACGAGCTCGATGGCTTTTGTGGACGTGTTGGCGCGAAGCCATGTTCCGGTGGCTTGCGCATTGCAGACCCATCCGAATTCCCGGAAACGTTCCTGTGCCGTTTGCCTTGCCACCATGACCCGCAGGCGGATGGCGTGGCTGGATTCGCCGGAAGGAACCGTGCCTGGGTTGATGCGTTCCACAGGAGGCACTTCGATCTGAATGTCGATGCGGTCGAGGATCGGCCCCGACAGGCGGCTGAAGTACTTGATACGGTCTTTTTCCCTGCACGTGCAGCGCTCGCCGTTGCCGTATGCGTAGCCGCAGGGGCAAGGATTGGCCGCCATGATCAGTTGGAATCGTGCCGGATAGTAGGTGGTGCCTTTCGCGCGGGATATCGCCACATACCCGGATTCCAATGGTTCGCGCAAGGTTTGCAGGGTGCGTGCCGAGAATTCGGGCGCCTCGTCCATGAATAGGATGCCCCGATGCGCCCGCGTGATCGCGCCTGGTTGAGCCAATCCCGCGCCGCCGCCGACCAAGGATGCGGTGGATGCGGTATGGTGCGGCGCTTCGAATGGCGGAACATCGCTGATGCCATAGCTGGGCAATGTGCCGCATAGGGAGCGGATCGAGGCGACTTCCAGTTGTTCCGATTCGCTGAGCGGACTCATAATGCCGGGAATGCGCGAGGCGAGCATGGTTTTTCCGGTGCCGGGAGGACCGGTCATCATCAGATGATGGCCGCCGGCAGCCGCCACTTCCAACGCCCATTTGGCCGTTTCCTGCCCCATGACTTCGTTCATATCTCCGGGAGGAGGACATACCGACATGGCGCCGTCGTTGGCATCCACGTCTCGGATCATATCGGGTATCGTATAGTTCGCGGTGCCTCCCATCAGTTCGATCAGTTCGCCGACGTGACGTATTCCAATGGCGTCGACGTCGGGCACAAGGGCCGCCTCGTCCAAATTGGCATGCGGTACGATCACCTTGCATACGCCTTGATCGCGTGCATGCAGCAGAATCGGCAGCAGACCGTTGATGGGCAGTACCGTGCCATCGAGATTCACCTCTCCGAGCACGACGGTGTCGTTCAAGCAGTCATGCGGTATCGTTCCGGATGCGCTAAGCACGCTCGCTGCGATCGCCAGATCGTGTGAGGATCCGCGTTTGGGCATGGACGCCGGTGAAAGATTGACCGTAACCCGTGTTTCCGGCCATTTGGCACCGCTGGCCTGACATGCGGATTTGACACGTTCCCTCGCTTCGGAGAGCGAGGTGTCGGGAAGTCCGATGATGGAAAAGTAGGGGAGTCCCGGAGATACGAACGCCTGGATTTGGATGATGAAGGCTTTCAGGCCGATGAGACCCACGGAAAGCGCGCTGCCGATAGCCATCAGAACGCTCCTTCGATATGGTGGACAAGCGGTTTGCCATCACGGACGATGACGGTGACGACGTCGAAGCGCACGCCGTTATGCGGCGTGCGATGGTCGCTGTCCGACAGCCATTGCACGGCCGCGTGGCGCAGGTTGATCTGCTTGGATGACGTCACGGCTTCCTGCGGAGTGCCATAGCGGAGCGTCCGCCTGGTTTTGACTTCGACGAAGACGATGATTCCCGTATCGTCGCGTGAAACGATATCGAGTTCGCCATATCGGCAGTGCCAGTTGCGGTCGAGCGTCTGCCAGCCTTGGCTTTCCAGCCATGCGGCCGCATACTGTTCGCCGAGTTCGCCGACCTGTCGTGCGCACAGTGTGCCATCATGCAGTCGCCGTGCGATGGAATCAAGAAGCTGTTCCGAGCGCTGCGTTGCGTTCGGAACGTTATGTGTTGTGTTGCCGTTCATGATTCAAGTCCAGCAGAAAGGACCGGCGCGAAGCAAGGGCGAACGGCGAATGTGGATAGAGGATGCGGTTTCGGGCGTGTTTGGGATAGTTGGTGGATAACTTGCCGTTATCCACATTGCTCCACAAGGCGAGCGGCCATGGAGCGCCCGAAACCGCATATGGTTGGAATGTTCAGCGGCGAACCAGACGCGTCAACTCGTCAAGGTTCAGCTCGAAGCTCACACCGCGCTCAGTGTGGTTCGGCTGGAATTGCGTGCTTTCCATGGCATGGCGTACGAATTCACCGGCGATATGCGCCGATTCAGCCAGAGGTCTGCCGGCCATCACCGCACCGCATAATGCGGATGCGAAGGCGTCGCCGGTGCCATGTGTCATGAACGGCAGCTTGTCGTGCGCAAGCTCTTGCTTGCCGGATGCGCCGGAAGTGGCCGATGCCACATAGTTGCGAATGATGCCATCCTGACGGTCAACGCCTTTGAGCACCACGTTTTTCGCTCCCAAGGCAAGCAGCGCGTCAATAATGCCGTTCACTTCCGCGTTGTCGATGTTCTGCCCCGGGTAGGTGCGTCCCGTCAGCATGGACGCTTCCGTCAGATTCGGCATCAGCACGTCGGCGCCATCCACCAGCGTGCCCATCGCCTCGCATAATTCCGGCGTGTATGTGGCGTAGATTTCGCCGCCGTCTCCCATCACCGGATCCACCAAACGCAAGGCGTGCGGGTAATCCGCATACAGACGTTTGATAATCGTGACTTGTTCGGCGGAACCGAGGAAACCGGAATACACGCCGTCCAAATCGACGTTCTCCTTGCGCCACGCATCCAGATAGCCGTCCAAAATTTCGGTCGTATCGTGGAACGTGAACACGCTGTAGCGCGTATGCGCCGAAAACAGCGCCGTCGGTACGGGGCATACGTCGCATCCGGCCGCCGACAGAATCGGAATGGCCGCCGTCAGCGAGCACTTGCCGTAACCGCACATGTCGTGCACCGCGGCCACACGTGGAATGTACCGTGGGTCACGGTCGAACAGAATCACATCATTCATGGGAACCCTCTCTTGCGATTGCCTGACCATGACTTTAGCCGCTTGCCTGACTTCACCGCCCCATCGCCTCGTACGGCGAGTCACCATGATGCCGTTTGCTGGCGTGTCGCAAGTTTTTTGATGGCTACCAGAGTAGTTTTGCAAAGCCTGGATGGCAATGATTGCAACGGTTTATAAGGGGATATAGGCAAGTGCGATAACGTTTGGCTTGCATTGCGGAGCGCGGCCGGATTATTGTCGCTACCAACACCTGACCAACCGCCACACACGGCAAGGCGGGTGGTCAGCAAGACAAGCAACGAACCACTTCCCCACAAGGAGCAGAAACCATGGCAGATTCCAAGAACTACCGCTTCGAAACCCTGCAGCTTCACGTCGGCCAAGAGCAGGCCGACCCGGCAACCGATTCCCGCGCGGTGCCGATCTACCAGACCACCAGCTACGTGTTCCATAACTTTGATCACGCCGAGGCGCGTTTTGGTCTGGCCGATCCGGGCAACATCTACGGCCGCCTGACCAATTCCACCCAGGGCGTGTTCGAAGACCGCATCGCAGCCCTTGAAGGTGGCGCCGCTGGTTTGGCAGTCGCTTCCGGCGCCGCCGCGGTCGAATACGCCGTGCGCAACATCACCCAGTCCGGCGACCACATCGTGGCTGCCAAGAACATCTACGGCGGCACCTTCAACCTGCTGCGCCACACCCTGCCGCGTGACGGCATCACCACCACCTTCGTCTCCGCTGAGAACCCGCAGGAGTTCGAGGATGCCATCCAGGAGAACACCAAGCTCGTCTACTTCGAGACCTTCGGCAACCCGAACGCCGACCTGCCGGATTTCGAAGCCATCACCGCCATCGCACACAAGCATCATCTGCCGGTGATCGTCGACAACACTTTCGCCACCCCGTACCTGTTCCGCCCGCTGGAGCACGGTGCTGACGTCGTGGTCGAATCCGCCACCAAGTTCATCGGTGGCCACGGCACCACCCTCGGCGGCGTGATCGTGGAAGGCGGCAACTTCAACTGGGCCGAAGTGCCGGGCAAGTTCCCGACCCTGACCGAGCCGGATCCGTCGTACCACGGTCTGAACTTCTACGAGGCTCTGGGCGGTTCCGCGTTCGTGACCCGCATCCGCGCCATCCTGCTGCGCGACACCGGCGCAACCCTGTCTCCGTTCTCGGCCTTCCTGCTGCTGCAGGGCACCGAAACCCTGTCGCTTCGCGTCGAGCGCCATGTCGAGAACGCGCTGAAGGTCATCGACTACCTGAAGACCGTTCCGGAAGTCGAATCCATCTCCCACCCGTCCATCGAAGGCCGCAAGGACAACGAGCTGTACAAGAAGTACTTCCCGAACGGCGGCGGCTCCATCTTCACCTTCGACATCAAGGGCGGCAAGGACGCGGCACGCGTGTTCATCGACAACCTGCACCTGTTCAGCCTGTTGGCCAACGTGGCCGACGCCAAGAGCCTCGTGATCCACCCGGCCTCCACCACGCACTCTCAGGAGACGCCGGAGGAGCTTGAGGACCAGGGCATCCACCAGGGCACGATCCGTCTGTCCATCGGCACCGAGAACATCGAAGACATCCTCGACGATCTCAAGGGCGGTTTCGCGGCTCTGCGCGAATCCGGTCTCGCCAAGTGAGGCGTATCGGATCGGCGGAATAACGCCATCCTGAGCAAATGAAACGGTTTGTGGCACCGAAGAGAAGGTTGGTGCCACAAACCGTTTCGCCATATTCGCGGACGTTGTCATCGTAATGTAGCGCAGATGGTATAGAATCTGCGATTGTTACGAAAAGTAATATCTAAATTCTATCTTTTGAAAGAAAGAAGTTCAGATTTCTTTCAAAAAGATAAATAGTGGTAATGATATTGCGGATTACGTAAAGAGAGAAGAGAGGCGATTATGGCTCAAGAAGTCAAGAACGATATCAAAAAGGCGTTGCAGGTCAACACCATTCCGCTGATCGCCATTATGACCGCGGTCACCACGGTGCTGACCATGCTCGTGAAGATCCCGACCCCGATCCGTGGCTACCTCAACCTGTCCGACACCATGATCTATTTCAGCGCGTATGCGTTCGGACCATGGGTGGGCGGCATTATCGGCGGTCTTGGCCCGGCGTTGAGCGATCTGATTTCCGGTTATCCGCAGTGGGCCATCTTCACGTTCGTCATCGATGGCCTGCAGGCCGTGCTCGTGGGCCTGCTCGTCAAGAAGTTCAATCCGGCGAACATCATCATCGGTTCGGTGATCGCAGGCGTATGGAAGGTGTTCGGCTATTTCATCGCAGGCGGAATCCTTTCCGGATTTGGCCCGGCGTTGGGTGAGATCGCGGGCAACTCCTTCCAGATGGCGGTGGGTCTGATTGTGGGCTTCGCGCTGTTCACCGCCGTTCGTCAGGCCTATCCGCCGCTGGTACGTTTGGGCAACCTCGGTATTAAGGCGGGGGAGTGATACATTAATATCATGTGAAGGCAGGCCCGTGGATTTGCCGATGAAAGGCGATTCCACGGGTTTTATTGTGAAATGCGGTTACCGGCTGCGGAAAAAATGCGTGAAAGCACGGGGTGAGCGTCATGATTACGGTTCGCGACTTAGGATGGAAGTACGCGCCACTGACCGACGGGGGCAAGCCGGTGGAAAGTCTCAAGCGCGTCAGCTTCGACATCCGGTCCGGATCCTTCGTCGGCATCATCGGACCGACCGGAGCGGGCAAGTCCACGCTATGCATGGCATTGGCCGGCATCATTCCGAACCTGGCCGACGGCACCATGAGCGGCGTCGTGGAAGTTAACGGCATGAATACGAGCAGGCACTCCGTCTCGGCACTGTCGGAGCGCGTCGGCTACGTGCAACAGGATCCGGAAGCGCAGCTGTTCTGCTCGAGTGTCGAGGATGAGATCGCTTTCCCGCTGGAAAACCGCGGAGTAGCCCCAAGCATCATCGACAAGCAGATCGACATCATGCTCGACTTAGTCGGCATGGCCGGATACCGCAAGCGTGTGCCGACCAGCCTGTCGGGAGGCCAGATGCAGCGCGTGGCCATCGCCGCCGCGCTCGCGGCGGAACCCGATGTGCTTATTCTTGACGAACCCACCGCGGCCCTCGACCCCGAAGGCAAGCAGGAAGTGTTCGACGTGCTCGACCGCATTCGCCAGACCCGTTCCATGACGGTGATCATGGCCGAGCAGGATACCGAACACATCGCCTACTGGGCCGATCAGGTGCTCTTCATGGTCAACGGTGAAGTGGTGCGCAATGGAGACGCCAGCCTATTTACCCGGGAACGTAGACTGTTGGAATCCTCCGGCGTGCGGGTGAGTGACGGACCATCTCCAGTCATCAAGGCGTTGCCGGTAGGGAACGACGCCAAGCCGAAGCATGCGATCATCAGTCTGGACCATGTGACGCACCGCTATGGGCAGGGCGGCAATGCGTCTCCCGCACTGGACGACGTCAGCTTGGATATCGAACAGGGCGCCTTCGTAGGGCTTATTGGGCGCAACGGGTCAGGCAAAACCACGCTCGCCAAGCATCTGAACGGGCTGATTCAACCCACGCAAGGAATCGTGAATGTGGATGGGCTCGACGTGTCGAAGCATAGCGTGGGCGAAATGGCCGCGCACGTCGGATTCGTATTCCAAAATCCCGACCATCAGATTTTCTGCTCCAGCACCAAAGAGGAGATCGCGTTCGGCCCGACCGCGCTCGGACTTGACGCGGCCACCGTGTTCAAACGTGTCGACGAAATGATGACATTGTTCGACCTGCACCGGTATGAGGATGTTTCGCCGGCCACGCTCGGCTACGGCGAACGACGTGCGGTGGCATTGTCTTCGGTGATCGCCATGCGTACGCCAATACTCGTCCTCGACGAACCTACGGCGGGTCTCGACCATCGTCTCGCATCACGATTCCTTGGAACCGTGGAAAAACTCAACCGGCATGGCGTCACCGTCATCATGATCAGCCATGACATGCGTGCCGTATATCGGTATTGCACGCACGTGCTCGAATTGGAAGACGGTCATATCGTGCAATATGGACCGATCGACAAATCGCAGGAAGCGCAACAATCGCCCGCGCGACAGGCGCGGCAGCCGTACAAGTCGCGCGGTCCGGTATCGGCGACCCACGTATTGTTGAAAATCGCCAAGGATGAATGCGACAAGGAGGAACGCTGATGGATGCCGACCTGTATGTGCCAGGCGACGGATGGTTGCATCGCACCGATCCGCGCGTCAAATTCCTCATCTCCATCGTCATGCTGGCCCTTTGCCTCGTATGGCGTAACTGGGCGTTCATCCTCGGCATCCTCATTCTCGAACATGTGATGCTCGCCACCGACCGTGTGCCCGCCGAACGCATTGGATGGGTGTGGAAGATCCTCGCCGTGCTCATCGTGTTCATCGTGGTGCTTTGGCCGGTCTTTGACCAGAGTGGAACGCACGTGCTCTGGCAGTGGGGATGGTTGCGTCTCACGCAGGAGAACCTGCTCATGGCGGCGGTGATGGGTCTGCGCATTCCAGCGCTCGGCTTTGCATGTTTCATCACGCTGTTCACCACCAGCCAGACCAAACTGGTTCGTGGCCTTACCTCGCTTGGTATGCCCTACAAGGCCGGGCTTACCCTGGCAACCGCATTACGGTATATTCCCGTGTTCTTTTCCATCTTCCAATCCGTGTCCGAAGCGCAGCGTGCGCGAGGGCTTGATCTGAGCGGCAAAGTCAATGCGGCAGGTAAAAAACGCAACATATTCGTACGTCTCGTAGACCGGTTCAAATCGTATCTGCCGATCATCATCGCCGTATTGATCCGCGCCTACAAAATGAGCCAAAGCGTGGGCTGGGCCATGGAATCGCGCGGACTCAACCTGAATCGGAACGGTGTGAAACGCACATATCGGGTCAATCTCACGATGAGCATTGCCGACTGGATTATTCTCGTGATTGCCATCGCCGCCGCCGCAGGCAGCGTGTGGTTGATGACATGGCTGTCATAGGGGGTGCAATGACACAGGATGAAGGGCGTACCACAATCACCGCACGTGATTTGAAGGTGGTATCGGCACTGCAATGCAACGGACGCATGACCATGCAGGCGCTTGCCGATAAAATCGGCATTTCCGTATATGCGGCGACGGAAAGCTACAAACGGCTCACCGATGCGGGCATCATGACCATTGTGCCCGTATGCAATCCGTTGAGTCTCGGCAATTACAGTCAGGTGCTTGTGGGACTGCGCATCAACGGCAATCGCAACGAGGCGCTCGCCATGCTCAAAGCCATGCCTCAGGTCACCTATGTGGTCTGCACGCTGGGCGATGCCGACATCATCGCCGAAGCCGTGGTGTATTCAGCCGACGGTATGGACCATTTCCTGAAGTACGATTTGCGCGCACTGCCCGGATTGACCCGTCTGCAAGTGTTCTCCTGCGGTCGATTGGTGCTTGACGACCATAATGTCAGCGTGGTCAACCGTCTGCTGGCCGAACGCGGCGAAACTGGATTCATGACCAAACGTGAGGCCAGCGTCGGCACCGATATTCCCGTGCATCGGTTGGACGCGCGATTCGTGCACACGTTCAACGAATTGCAGAAAGACGGCAGGGCAAGCTACGCCATGCTGGGGGAACATCTTGGTGTGACGCACACCGCGATTCGTGGGCGCGTCAAAAAACTGGAGGATTCCGGTGTGATGCGCATTATGGCCACGGTAAGCCCCATGCGTTTAGGCGGATTCCGCCAAGCGTTTCTCGGCATCGGTGTGAAGCCTCCGTATCGCCTCGACGTCGAACAGTTGTTAGCAATCGACGAGGTGACATATGCAATGAGCGGAGTCGGTTTGAATGGCGCCGACTACCTCATCGAAATCATCGCCGGAGATGACGAGGACCTGTGGCGTGTGGTGGATGAGTCCATCCGTTCGCTGCCAGGCGTGGACCAGACATGGTGGGCTTCCACCGTCAGCGTGGAAAAAGAGTCGTACTGGCTCGAACCTCCGCAGGATGGTGTACTTCTCGACGATTGATGAATCAATGGTATTAGGCGCCTCGTCTTTGCTCATTCTCAAGGATGAGATGATAATTCAGACCAACGCATGATATTCGAATCAGCTGTTTTTCCGTAATTTTGGAGGTAATCCAAAGAAAGGAATGACAGCATGGATATCAGGGACACCATCAAAGCTACCAATACGGCCATTGCAACCGTGGATCTTGTGAAGGACTACGGTTCCGGAAATAACACGGTGCATGCGTTGCGTGGCGTCAACGTCGCTTTTGAAAAAGGAAAATTCACGGCGATTATGGGACCTTCCGGTTCCGGCAAATCCACGTTGATGCACACGTTGGCAGGACTGGATTGTGCAACCGGCGGGCACATCATATTCAATGGCGACGATCTGACGCGCATGAACGACAACCAGCTTACGTTGCTGCGCCGCCGCGACATCGGATTCATCTTCCAAAGCTTCAACCTGCTGCCGATGTTCACCGCCGAACAGAACATTCTCATGCCATTGACCTTGGCTGGAGCGAAACCCGACCGACAGTGGTTGCGTCTGCTGGTGGAAACGCTTGGCCTTAAGGAACGTCTCAACCATCGTCCGAACGAACTATCGGGAGGCCAGCAGCAGCGTGTGGCCATCGCACGAGCATTGATCACCAAACCGAAACTGGTGTTCGCAGACGAGCCCACCGGCAATCTTGACTCCGTATCAAGCGCCGAAGTGCTGAGCTTCCTGAAACGTTCCGTCAACGAACTTGGCCAAACCATCATCATGGTCACGCATGATGCGGTCGCCGCGTCTTACGCCGACCGTGCGCTCGTGTTCGCCGACGGCCAGATCGTGGCGGACGTAAACAAGCCGACAGCAGACCAGATGAGTGAACTGCTGATGAAGGAACGCGAAGCCGCCACAATGAATGTGGCTTCCGCGAGACATTCCCGCTAAACGCACTATAGAAGCATTCGAAGAAGGGAACAGAATCCACCATGTGGTCCATCACTTTGAAACTCATGCGAAAAACCAAGCGCATGCTCATACCCGCAGGCATCGCCATCATGATCGGCACGGCGTTCATCGCCAGCACCTTCCTGTTCGGCAATGCCATGAACGACTCCCTGACACGGCAGCTGACCGCCATGTTCGGAAACGCCAACTATGCGGTGAGCATCAACAGCTCCGACCTGAGCGATAAGGAACTCAACGAGGCGTATTCCAGCACTGTCGGCGACTTTCATCTCGACCAGATCGCCGGCATCGAAGGGGTTGGCGGCGTCCGTGCCTCGGTGGAAACCGGCGTCAGCGTTTCCAAGGGAGACAGCACCGTCAGCGGCGAGATCATTTCCACCGCGGCACAGAAGAACATGCTCCCCGTGAATATCACGGAAGGGGACCAGCCGAAGGATTCCAACGAAGTCGCGCTGCCGGAAGACATGGCGAAACAGTTGAACGTCGGCGTTGGAGACACTGTAAGCCTGACCTCCCGATATGCGGTAGGCGACGATGGCAAAGCCAAGGCGGACAACGTGCGCGTGGTAGGACTCACGTTCGATCCGAACGGCGCCTACTCATACTATGGTGGTGCGATCGTAGGATCCAACAATCTGCTTGCCGCAATGCAGGGAGTGGACGATTTCAACGCCACCGGAACAACAATGGTGTATCTCGACCTTGCCTTGGATGGAAACAGCGTATCCGCAAAAACCATCAACGGTGTGAAAGCGTTGCTGCCAAAGCATTTCGATCTGATGTCACGACAGCAAATCAGTGACGAAAGCATCAAATACTTAAGCGGCAACCAAACCAACATCGTCACCACATTCCTTATGTGCTTCGGCGTGCTTGCCATGTTCGTGGCGGCTCTGGTGATCGCCAACACGTTCCAAGTGCTCGTGGCGCAACGCCGCCGCACACTCGCCTTGCTACGCACCATCGGCGCAAAGAAAGGCCAACTGTATGGTTCCGTGCTGTTCGAAGCGGTGGTGCTCGGCTTCGTCGCATCCGTGCTTGGCGTGGTGCTTGGAAGCCTGCTCATGTGGGGCATGTGCGTCAGCGACATCATGCAGGCGGGTATGCGGTTCAACTTCTCCTGGCAAGCCGCCGTCGTACCGATTCTCTTCGGCATTGTGGTGACGGTGCTTGCATCCATGGGATCCGCACGTTCCGCCACCGCGGTAACGCCATTGGAGGCATTGCGTCCGATTGAACTGACCGACAACCGTCGTTCCAGCCTTACGCGAGCCATAATCGGTATTCTGATGGTGGCGGTCGGTATCGCCATGGCCATATTCTCCATCTGGCAGGTGCAGGCCACCAACGGCGGCGAGGATGCGAGCGGCGATCAATTCACGATGATTCTGCTCATAGCCATCGCCGGTGCCGCACTGGTGTTCCTCGGCATGGTGGTCACCGCGGTATTCTGGATGCCGACCCTCATGAAGGGCGTTGGAGCGTTGGCCTCGCTGACAGGTCCTTCCGCAACAGTTGCACACGCCAACATTCAGAAGAATCCGCGACGCATCGCAGCAACCGGTGCCGCTCTGCTCATCGGTGTCACCTTGGTCTCCACCATCGCAACCGGTGCCGCTAGCGCCAAAGAGACTATGAATGGTGCGCTCGCCACCCGTTATAGCGTCGACATCGTGGCCATGGGCGATGACATCAGCCAGCAAATGGTCAAGGATGTATCTGACATCAACGGCGTGTCCGACACGTTGTATGCGCCGGCGGTTTCCGTGACCTTGGAGAAAGCGGATGGAACCCAGCCTACGTCCGCATTGCTGGTCGGCGTGAAAAACATCGATCAGGTCAAGCAGGTCATGCGTGCCAACTTGGGTAACGCCTCCATCGACAGTGATAGCGTGCTCATGCCAACATACAATGCGCAAACCGGCAAGGAGCTGCAGTTCGCCAATGGCACGGCTGATTTCTCCACTGAATGGAACCAGAACGGCGACGCTACGCGTTCGCTGACATTGCAAGCCAACCAAGCCGACTACCGTCGTGTATCCGCGCAATATGGAGCTGTCGGATTCGTGGATGAAAGCCATTTCACCAATGGTGACCTTGATGCCGCCACCCATGTGTTGCTGGTCAAGGCAGACACTGACAAGTCGGGAGTTTCCGTTGACGACATCTACAACGACATGCAGGCCGCATTGGAGAAGAGCACTGATGCGACAGTGACCGGACCGATCGCCGAACGCATCGTATGGGCGAACATGATTGACTCCATGATGATGCTTCTGGTGGGGTTGATCGCCGTGGCCGTGCTCATCGCACTTGTCGGCGTAGCCAACACGCTGTCGCTGTCAGTGATCGAACGCACCCGAGAATCCGCCACACTGCGTGCCATCGGCATGACGCGAGGCCAGTTGCGACGCTCCCTCGCGGTGGAAGCCCTGCTCATCTCGCTGGTATCCGGCATCTCGGGCGTACTGCTTGGCACACTGTTCGGCTGGCTGGGCGCATACGTGGTGTTCAGCATGTACGGCAAAGTGGTGTTCCCGTTCGAATGGGGCATTAACGGCATCGTACTCGCCGTGGCAGCCGTGGCAGCACTGCTCGCCAGCGTATTCCCCGCACGCAGGGCAGTGAGCACGCCTCCTGTTGAGGCGCTCGCCGAAGCCTGAGCTTCATAGCAAACACAACGAAAAGGACTCCTACCACAAACATGGTAGGAGTCCTTTTTGCGTATCATGCATACGCAAAACAACAAACCAGTCAGACCAAATGGTTTTCGTAAGCGAACACCACCGCCTGTACGCGGTCACGTGCATTGATTTTCGCCAGAATATGCGCCACATGCGTTTTCACCGTCGGCAGGCTGATGAAAAGCTTGTCGGCAATCTCCTGATTCGACAATCCATGCGCGATCTCAATAAGCACTTCGCGCTCGCGGTCGGTCAGGTCATCCAATTCCGGATCGGTATATGTTGAATCCGTAGTAGAAGTAGTTGCGGAATTTTCAGGCCTACCAACGTTCGCAGCCATGAAATCGCCTTCCATCATTTTCTCGATAAGACGTTTCGTGGCGGACGGTGCGATAATCGCATTACCTTGAAAAACCGTGCGAATCGAATTCAGCAATGTTTCCGGTTCCGTATCTTTCAGCAGAAAACCGGAAGCTCCGGCAGTGATCGCAGCCATAACATATTCATCCAAGTCGAATGTCGTCAGAATGATCACTTTGGTATGAGTGACTTCTGATTGCGTTCCATCGGCAGCGAAGCGATGCCGCAACGCACTGATCTGCCGGGTCGCCTCGATACCATCCATGCCGGGCATGCGCACGTCCATCAACACCACGTCAGGATGCAGCGTTTCCGCCAACGCCACAGCTTCCGCGCCATCGCGAGCCTGCGCCGCAACCGCCATATCAGGTTGGGAGCCGATCACCATGGCGAAACCGGCACGTACCAATTCCTGATCATCGGCAATGACCACACGAATCTTCTGTTCCTCGCTCATACTCTCCACCTTATCGGCATTGTTCCGCTCACAGCGCGAAACAAACCCTTAAATCTCCCTGAAAAACTTGAATCGGCTATCGAGACACGCGCTGCAGCTGCTCCTCCAACGGTGCCGCGGGCCTCAACTGCAGTTCGCTCGCACTACCGGCATGAGCGTCATCGCTGAAACCAGTCTCACGAAGCACGCCAAGCAGTTCGCGCATACGCTTGAGCGCGGCGCGCCCCTGCTCGCCAATGGCTTTGAACGCTGCGGAAATCTCGTCGGCGGTAGGCTCCTTGCCTTGTGCTTCGGCGCTGTCCAACATATGAATACCATCGACGGCCTGGCTGATCACGCTGTTCAACGTGGCGGTGACTTCAGCCTGAATGCTGGCACTGATACGGTCACGTTCCATATTCGCCGCGAGAATACGCTGCTTCTCCTGCTCGGCCACCAGTGCCTCTTCGCGAGCCTGCAATACCAGTGCGTTTGAATCGCTGGAACGCGCCCAACGTGCCCACGCCATGATGCCGGCGCACAGCATCAGCACTGCAACCGTATACATGGCACCGGTAAAGAACGCTGCACTACTACTTGACGTGGCTGAAACCGGTTTTGTTAAGCCCGCGGAAGCGGCGATGGCGCCGAACAAGGTAGTGTATCCGTGCTGGTCGGCTGCGATTTTCAAGCCCATCAGAGCTGAACAGGTGACAGCGGCAAGACCGGTCCAGCGCCATGCGTGTTCACGCCCATACAATACGGCTGAATACAGCGCACACAGCGACGCTACGATATGTCCAACCTCAATCAACCCCAAAAACACCAATTGCACAACCGACAATACGAACACAATAAGCGCGCAAGTCTCGGGGAGCCTTCGTCGAAGAGCCAGCGCCAGCAAGCAGCATGCGGCGATCGCATGAGAGAGCTGCGCATCGCGTGAACTATCAAAAAAGAACGTAATCGACATGCGATTCAGCAGCATGACCAATATCACGGCGCCAACGGAATCCATGAGTACATAATGGTGCTGCGTCCACGCGGAAACACGTTCCACCCAATTCAGCCCTCGCGAATTGGATGTATTGGCAAGTTCTACGGATTTCAGTTTCAACGATGTGAGCAAATCATGCAGATTGGGTGCGGTAATGCGCAAGTGTTGCAGGGCGTTCGAACGATGATCGCGACCGGTTGGTGGGTTGGTTTCCTGCGTCTGTTCCGATGGTTGATCTGGGATTCGCGCCGATATGTTGACGGCTGTGTGAGGTGCGATTGCTTCGTCGGATAATTTCGCTTTGCTGGATATGGCAGTTGTGTTGCAAGATTCGGACTGTTCCGAGGCATACTGTTCGCCGGTTTCGTCTGTCGCTGGCTCTTTACCGCCGTAAGGCAGGGTGGCCATAACTTCGAAGCCTCCGCCGAGTTGAGGGCCAGCCTGCAATGAGCCTCCGGCCGATTCGATGCGTTCCTTCATGCCCAACAGGCCGTAACCTGGCGTATGCCCGTCGATATTGGCCGCCGCGCCACGACCATTGTCGGTGACGCTCAAAGTGAGCAAACCGTTGTTCCATGACTCTTTGATATGCACATCGACGTGCGGCCCCGCATACTTGCGGATATTCGTCAGCGCCTCCTGCACTACATGGTAGGAAGCTATCGAGGCTTGTTCACCGAGTTGTTCTGGGCTGGCGGTGCCGGTGATATTCCGTCGGATTCGAATGTCGGGGGAGACGTTTCGCGCTTGTTCCACAAGATTGCCGATATCGTTATAATCGGCGTGCGGTGAACCCCCGAATACTCCCAGAAGACGTTGCATGTCATGCAGTGCGCGTTCCGATTCGTGTCGAATCGTCTCCATGGTGTTTCTAGCCACCGCGGGATCATGCGTGCCTGCATAGCGGCCGCCATCAGACTGCACGATGATGATTGACAGGGTGTGCGCCACCACATCGTGCATGTCACGTGCGATGCGTGCTCGTTCCGCCAACGCGGCGATATCGCGTTCGTCCTGGTCTCGCGCGGCGATTGCCTCATTGCGTTCCCGCATCATGCGAACGGTTGCCAGACGGGCACGCTGCCAGAACGCTACAATGACGGTGGAAATGATACATACTTCGAAAATCGGCGTCAGCACCAGCATGTATTGCGCCACCATGTCGGCGACTCCCGACATGGATGTTCCTGTGTAGATGGAGCCGAGAGTGACTTCCGTGACCATTGCGCCATTTGGATTTGAGCCATTCCAACTGCTCCACGTATGCACTTTGCCACCGGTGAGCAGCGGCCCATTGGTCATGGTCCATGCCATCAACGCCGAAGCCAGAAGACCGATGGCCAACGCCAAAATAATGAAGGCTTTCGTGTTTTTGGGATTGCCGTAGACGATCACCGAATACAGCATGACCAATGCCAGAATATCGGCGCCCAATATGCAAGGGCCGAATATGAGATGCGTCAAGGCCAATGCCACACAGAGCAACGCTCCGGTCTGTGGCCGCCATCGACGAATCAGCAGCGGGATCAGCATTGCCGCTTCCCACGCCATCTGTATGGAAGGATTAAGGTCAAACAGCAATCCCGGATTATAGGTGATGCTGCCGGTCACGCCGAACAGCAGAACACCTATAACAAGCGTGAGGATGAGATCGCCTGCGAAGACATGACCATGCATCCACGACAAGAGACGCTGCTTGAAATTCGACATATGCTCCACCCTAGCGCCAGATACGCTGTGGCGCCATCATGCGCAGGAATGAAATGGCGGTAAGATAAAGCCGCTTTTGTGAGGTAAGGTTGTCTCCGCGTGTGGGTGGGATGGAAGCCATCAAGAAGCCACTACTCGCATTGAATATGCCGATGACGCCAAAGGAAAGGTGAATGCATGACGTTGCTGAGCGAATACTACGTGCCCGGATTGCATATTGAGGATCGTTCCATCAAGGTGCCGTTGGATTGGACGGGCCACGAGCCCGGTCATGGGTTCGATGGCGAATCGATCAGCCTGTTCTACCGTGTGGTCACCGCTCCCGAACATGTGCATGACGACCTGCCGCTACTCGTGTTCCTGCAGGGCGGCCCAGGCGGTTCCGGTCCACGTCCGCTCGGCCCAAGTTCCGATGGCTGGATCGAGGAGGCCATCAAGCGTTTCCGCGTGGTATTGCCGGATCAACGTGGTACGGGGCGTTCGTCTCGTGTCGACACGCATGTGATTGAGGGCATGGACGGCGACGGCAAGGCCGGTGCCGCGTTTTTGAAGCGTTTCCTCGCTGATTCGATCGTTCGTGACTTCGAGCATCTGCGTCGCACCGAATTCGGGGGCGCACGTTGGGTCACGCTTGGTCAAAGCTATGGCGGATTCCTGACATTGACGTATCTTTCGCTGTTCCCGCAAGGAGTTATCGCCAGCTTCACCACGGGCGGCATTCCGCACGTTCCCGCCGATGCGACCGACGTGTACCGTCATACGTTCCCGCGCATGGCGGCAAAGACGAAGCAGTTCTACGAGCGTTACCCGATCGATATCGAACGTGCCGCTACGGTTGCCGACATACTGCGATCTCGCAAGGTCACATTGCCGAACGGCGATCCGCTTACGGTGGAACGTTTCCAATGCTTGGGATCCGATTTCGGTATGAAGCCAAGTTTCGAACGCGTGCATTGGATTCTTGATCAGGCATTCCTTGACGGCGACGGTTCGGCCTCGACATCGACGGAACTGTCTGACGAATTCCTGTCTTCCGTGATGGATGCGACCTCGTCTCGCCCACTGTATTGGCCGTTGCAGGAGTTCATCTACGCCAACGGCGAGCTGAAAACGCCGATTCGCTGGGCCGCCCAGCGCGTGCGCTGCGAGCATCCGGAATTCGCGGGTGACATTCGTCCGCTTAATTTCACCGGCGAGGCCATGTTCCCGTGGATGTTCGAGCAGGAACGTGCGTTGCGTCCGTTCAAACCTGCCATGGACGTGCTTATGGAAGACACGCACTTCGGCACGATCTACGATGCCGACCAGTTGGCTCGCAACGAGGTTCCGCTGCAGGCCGCCGTCTATTTTGACGACATGTACGTCGATTCTGGATTGCAGCTCGACACGCTGTCTCGCGTCGGTCGTTCACATTATTGGACTACCAACGAGTTTGAACATGACGGCGTGCATGGTTCCACCGTGTTCAGACATCTGTTTACCGAGGCGTTGAACCGCGGAGATTTGGCGGAGTTGTTCTGACGATTGTTCGGCAACGACGAGTATCGATAGCAAAGGAAAGAAACATGGCCAATCCAACCATCGGATTCATCGGATACGGCAATATGGCACAGGCGATCGCCGAAGGCCTAGTCAACGCTGGCGTCGTCAATGGCGGCGACATCGTGGCCTGTGCCGCGCATTACGACAAGCTGGAACGCAACGCCGCCAAACTCGGCGCAAAAGCGGTGCGTACCGCCGCGCAAGTCGCCGAAGCAGCTGACATGGTCGTCATCGCCATCAAACCGTATCAGATCGAAACCGTGATCGCACCGATCATTGATCAGCTGGCGCAAGAGAACACCATCGTCGTGTCCATTGCGGCAGGCTGGGATCTGAACAAATTCCGCGACCTGTTCGGAACGTCTTTCGAGCAGGCACACATCCAATGCACCATTCCGAACACGCCGATGGCTGTCGGCAAAGGCGTGCTGGTCACGGAAATCGACAACACGCTCACGCAGGAACAGACGGAAACCTTCGAAAGCCTGTTTTCGTCAATCAGCCTGATTGAACGCGTGGACACCGCACACATGGGCATCGGCATGTGCATCGCCGGCTGCGCGCCGGCCTTCACCGACATGTACATCGAAGCATTGGGCGATGCCGGTGTGAAATATGGATTGCAGCGTGCTACCGCGTATCGTCTGGCTGCCAAAATGGTGGAAGGCGTGGGCGCGCTCTATTTGGCCAACGAAACGCATCCGGGTGCCATGAAAGACGCTGTCTGCTCTCCGGGAGGCACCACCATCAGGGGTGTCGCATCGTTGGAGGAAAGCGCGTTCCGTGGTGCCGTTATCAAAGCAGTCGACGCCATCGAAGCCTAATACTAAGCTAGGGAACCATGTCTCTTACTATCGGAATCGTCGGACTGCCGAACGTCGGCAAGTCCACCATGTTCAACGCATTGACCCGCAACAACGTGCTGGCGGAAAACTATCCGTTCGCCACCATCGAACCGAACACCGGCATTGTGCCGTTGCCGGATGACCGTCTGCCGGTGCTCGCCAAGCTCGTGCATACGGAGAAGATCGTGCCGGCCACCGTCACGTTCGTCGACATCGCAGGCATTGTCAAGGGCGCTTCGGAAGGTGAAGGTCTGGGCAACAAGTTCCTCGCCAATATTCGCGAAGCCGACGCGATCTGCGAGGTCGTGCGTGCCTTCGAAGACGATGATATCGTGCACGTCAACGGCAAGGTCGATCCGTCCGACGACATTGAAACCATCAACACCGAGCTGATCCTCGCCGATCTGCAGACCATCGAGAACGCGCTGCCGAAGCTGGAGAAGGATCTGCGCGGCAAGAAGATCGAACCGGCTTACATGGAAGCCGTCAAGCAGGCGAAGACCATTCTTGAAGCTGGCGAAACCATTGATAAGGCGACTCGCGAAGGTCGTTTCGACAAGGATTCCGTCTACGATCTGCACTTGATGAGCGCCAAGCCGTTCATCTACGTGTTCAACGTGGACGATGCCGAACTGCAGAATAAAGACATGCAGGCCAAGCTCGCCGCATCCGTGGCTCCGGCCCCCGCCATCTTCCTCAACGCGCAGTTCGAAGCCGATCTGACCGAACTCGATGAGGCCGACGCGCGTGAAATGCTCGCCGACGCCGGTCTTGAGGAGTCCGGCCTGGATCAGTTGGCGCGAGTCGGCTACGATACGCTCGGCCTTTCCACCTTCCTTACCGCAGGTGAGAAGGAAGTGCGTGCATGGCAGATCCACAAGGGCTATACCGCCCCGCAGGCTGCCGGTGTGATTCACACGGACTTCGAAAAAGGCTTCATCAAGGCCGACATCGTCTCCTACGACGATTTCGTGGCTGCCGAAGGCTCCATGGTCAAGATCAAGGAGGAAGGCAAGCTGCGTCAGGAAGGCCGTGACTACGTGATGCAGGACGGCGATATCGTCGAATTTAAATTCAACGTCTCGAAGTAAGTGTTTCTCTGGCTCCCCTCTTTTGAGGGGAGCTGTCGCTACAAGCGACTGAGAAGCGGCACGGATAAGGCCTGAGAAGTCGTCTTCTCAGGCCTTTGTCATGACATTGTTCTGCAAGGATTGGCTGCTGCAGCAACATAATGTGTGTTTTATTATTCGGCCTTGGCGGCTTGCTGGTCAATCCAATTGTTGACGTCGGTGATCGCCTCGTCAAGGGTTGCTTTGGCGGCTTTGTAGTATTTGGAATCTACAGGTTGACGATTTCCGCGCCGAACGGCCAGAGCGCAAGCTTGGCCATCTTGAACGCTTGAATGCCGAGCGGAATGCCGATGATGGAGATGCACAGAATCAGTTCCACCACTGCCCATCCGATTGCGATGGCCAATCCACCAAGAATGATCCACAGGATATTGCCGAGAACTCGCATGATTAGTCCCTTTCCGATTCCGGTCGATGCCTCGCATGTTCAGCTTCACTATTTTGCCAGACATCATGACGGAAACACGAGACGCAACCCTTAGCTCGCCTCTGATTCATCCCCGGACCGTTATTCAGGCGGAGCGTATGCGGTAAGCCCAATCCTCTTGTGAAGATTTTGTGTATTGTTGAGCATGCGTGGGTTTCACCGTCGATTTGAATGATGATAGGCTTCTCGATACCTGCCGTACGAAAACCCATCAAGGAGATGCCATGAACCTGTATCGCTACGCGATGTTCATCGCACGCGCCTGCCGTGGGTCGTTCGTCGGCAATGTTCTGTTTGCCAATCCACAAATGGCCCTATTCTCGATGCTGGTGTAGCGGGGACACGCCTTATGCCGGGATGTACCGATGGCCCATCCGCAGTCGACGTCGCATGAATCGCTCACCATAGCCATCAACTTACGCAAAGCCGCGAATCGTTTGCCGTATATGAATGCGGAACGGATGGCGGCTTTTCCTTTATCCCGGACTCATCAGTGTCCCCGCGTCTTGACACAAGTATGGGGCCGGATCGCCCACACATGCCGTTACCAACAGAAGGAAATGCTGTGACCTCACAGAAAACCGCGGAATTCGGGTCCGCCGCCAGTTCCGCAAAGCCTATTGATCCGCACACCCGATTCATCATCGTAGGCGTGATCGTCGTCGGCTCGTTCATCGCGCTGCTCAACCAGACCGTCATGTCACCGGCCTTGCCGGCACTGATGCGTGATTTCAATATCACCACCGGCACCGTGCAGTGGGTGACCAGCGTCTACATGCTGGTCTCGGGCATCATGGTGCCGATTTCAGGCTATCTGATTGATAAATTCTCCACCCGAAAGCTCTTCGCCGGAGCTCTTGCCACTTTCATGGTCGGCACACTGCTGTGTGCCGTCGCGCCGAATTTCATGCTGTTGCTCGTCGGACGCATACTGCAATCCGCCGGCTCCGGCGTGCTGTTGCCATTGGTCGCCGTAGTGCCGATGCTCGTCTATCCGCCGGATAAGCGCGGCACCGCCATGGGCATGGCCGGTATCGTCATGGCCGCCGGCCCGGCTATCGGCCCGGTTATCGGTGGTCTGGTGATTGACAGTTTCGGATGGCGCCCAATGTTCGTTGGCATCGCAGTCGTGACACTGGTCATCCTTGTCGGAGGCACGATGATGCTCAAGAACGTCGGCGAGTTGAAGAACCCAAAGCTCAACATCCTGTCCGTGATCCTTTCGACCATCGCGTTCGGTGGCCTGCTCTATGGCTTCTCGTCCGCTTCCACGATGGGATGGGCCAGTCCGGTCGTCATTACCTCAATCGTCGTTGGTCTTGTGGCCTTCGTCGCATTCATATACAAGCAAGTCAAGCTCGATGAGCCATTGTTGCGCGTTGACACCCTTGCCACCCGCAACTTCCGCAACTCCGCGATTCTGGTCACTCTGATCAACGCCGCAGTCGCCGCAACCAACGTGACGTTGCCTATCTTCATCCAGAATGTGCTCGGCCAATCCGCCACCGTCACCGGCATGGTCATGCTGCCCGCCGCGGCGGTCGGCATCATCCTGAGTCCGGTCGCCGGTGCCGCATTCGACAAATTCGGCCCGCGCGGCGTGGGTATCGGCGGCCTTACGCTCATGACCATCTCTCTTGGTCTTCTCGGCACCATCAACACCAGGACATCAGTGCTGTTTGTCGCCGTGTTCTGCGCATTGCAGGCATCCGGTCAGGCTATCGCCAACATGCCGATCAACACTTGGGGCGTCAACGCTTTGCCGAACGACATGATCGCCCATGGCAACGCCATCGCCAACACCGGCCGCCAGATCGCGGCAGCCATTGCGACCTCGCTTCTGGTCACCGCAGAAACATCCGTGACCGCCTCACACATGTCCCAGGGTGTGAAGTCCGCCACGGCCAGCGGCATCGCGTTCTCCTACCTGCTGTGCGCTGCCATCTCGCTGGTCGCCCTGATCATCTGCATCTTCACCGTCGCCAGCCGTGCCAAGGAGAAGGCCGCACGTAACGTCAAGGCCTACGAGGCGCAAGCTTCCGCCGAGGTCGCGGTCGAAACCACTGAAGGCCAGCCCGCCGAGCATCACTACGCCGGCGCATACGTGGCCCCCGCCGCCTCCCTGTTCAAGCAGGCCCGGGAACAGTCCATCGGCGGGATCATGGACGATCAGCCCTACAGCTGCCTGGACAGCGATGACATCACGCATGTGGTGCGCGAGTTCATCCGCCTCAACGTCTCCAGCCTTCCCGTGGTGAACGGCGATGGCAGGCTCGTCGGCTTCGTCAGCGACGGCGATGTCCTGAAATCGATTGCCACCTATGAATCCCGTACGGTTCCCACCGGCACCGGTTCGACGATGGTGGTGTTCGACGACGAAACCGTGGCCTCCAAGGTGCAGGCGCTCTCCGGCAAGAAGGTGATGGACATCGCCACGCGTAAGGTCGTTGCCGCCACGCCCGACCAGCATGTTGGAGAGGTGGCCCGAATCCTCGCCAAGAAGCAGTTCAAGAAACTGCCGGTGGTGGATGGCGATGGCAGACTCGTCGGTGTGATCCGCCGTAAGTCCGTGATGGAACATGCCTTCGACGCGCTGTTCCCCAAAGGATGATCGGTGATTAGGCGCCATCATCGCTGAATAGAATGAATGGAACATGAGGCTTCCCTTCTCGCGGGGGGAAGCCTCATTGCTTTGTCCGCGGAGTCTTACGGCACCTGCGCAAGGGCAACGTCACGCCTTCATGATGCACTATTGAATAGTGTGTTCCTATCGTTGCATGGTGACGCTAACGCATGGCGTCACGATACTGAAGCCTGCCATCTAACGGCGGGTACGGCTCGTTGCTGGAGTCGTGCACGCATACGCGCGTCGGCGTGCGTATGCCGTGATGTGACCTTTGTAGTGGAATTGAAGAATTGAGGGGCTTCTGCTGTTTTCGTGGGTTAGGTTCTTGGTCGTGGTAGGTGTATGTCGAGTCCGCCGCAGCGGAGCATGACGAGCGCGATGAGGCTGCTGACGCGGTGGAAGCCATAGGTCATGCGGATGGTGACCTTGATGCTGCTGTGGGGCTTCATCCGTGGAGCCAGCGTGATCATCATTTCGACGATCACGGCGCTGTGGCTGTTGCAAGGCATTCCCGTGGTCGCCGGCACAGGCGGATTCACGCACGTCGACGATGTGCATGAATCCGCGTATGGTATGCTCGCCGACGCGGCCGCTCCTGTGTTCGCGCCAGCCGGTTTTGACGACTGGCATGCCTCGGCCGCGTTGATCGCGGGATTCGTGGCCAAGGAGGTCGTGGTCGGTTCGATGTCGCAGTCCTATCACGCGGACGGAGCGGATGATACGGCTTCCCAACAGGCCGGAGAGGGGACGTTGGGACAGAAGCTGCGCGCCTCGTTCGACCAATCGTCATACGGTCATGGCAGGGCCGCAGCCATCGCCTTCCTGCTGTTCACGCTCGCCTACACGCCCTGCCTCGCGACGGTCGCGGAAATGCGACGGCAATTCGGCACGAAAATCGCGGCGCGTTCCGTTCCGCTGAGTCTGGCCGTGGCCTACGTCATCGCCGTAATCGCCTTCCAATCATTGCGATTGATATGGTGAACGGTAGAGGACGGTTCGACATTCCTGCACGTGGTTGGCGACGCACGTCACGTACGGTCGGCCCGCAGGATAATGGTCAGGGCGATATCGTTACACGTATCGTCGGCGATGTTGCGGCAGGATTGACGGTGCGGCAGATCGCCGCCGAACGACATCTGCCGGTCGATTTCGTCGACATGGCCATCGAACGCGCGCGAGAACGAGGATCGCTTGACGTGGTGGATATGCGGTCGCGGCACGCCTGCGGAGAGACGGTATGCCGACCCGACCCCGCTTCGTTGGTGTGCGTGGGATGTCCATTCAGGTTTTTCCCATCTTCGGACTCGTAAAATAGGCGAGGTTAACAAGACGAAGAACGATGACATCCGTCGATTCGCAAGGGGTGGACGCATATGGATTATCAGTATCAGGCCGTTGAACAGCCTTCCAATCCCCGCAAAACCTGGCCGATTGTCCTTTCCGTGGTCGTGGCGCTCGCTGTGGCATGCGGCGCAGGAGTGTACGTCTACCACAACAAACGGCAGGAGGCGTTGGACACATGCCGGCAATCGCTTGCGGAATTCAGCTCGGCCCGTAAGGCCGTGCTCGACACATCCGAAAACGGTAGCGAACTGCAGAAATTGATCCGTGGTGCGCTCGGCGTGAACGACATCATCGACGCGTTCGCGGACGCGGCCACCAGCGCAGAGAACACGGTCGATACGGAAGGCTGTAAGGCGGACGCCACCATCACGCAGCTCAATCTCGTCTCCAAAACATTGGACAGCGCAACTGACTCCCTGAACGGCAGTCTGAAGACAATCGAAAAGAACCAGCAGTCGCAAAGCGGCGGCGATACCTCCGATGGCACGTCGAATTCAACGCAATCCAATGATGGGACGAGTCAAAACAAGTCAGACGACAATGCCGAATCGTTGGAAGACTCCAAACTTGCTTTGCAGGAATCGCTTGACAAGGCAAACGCGCTTATCGACAAACTCGGCAATGACGGCGATCTCACCCTTATTGGACGCAAACTGTTGAGCGTGCTATCCAAAGCCGTTGATGCGGGCCAGCAGCTGATCGACAATAGCGGCGTCAAAGAATCCAAGTATTACAAGGCCGCCAAAACCACGCTTGATGAAGCCATCGAAATGGCCGACAACTGGGTGAATCAACAAGCAGCCAAAGCGCAGTAAAACATTTTCCAAAGTACCGCGTGGCATTCGAAATCTCGTTTGCGCTTACCGTGCCGTCAGTATGCGGATTCGCGCTGATTTTCGCCGCAATCATCTTCTCCGAAGTGCAACTCCCACATCGCAGCAAATCGTAATGCCGAATATGTGAACTTGTCTGTTGATTCCACGCTGTATCTGCTTTATTCTTGAATACTTGTGAAAGAGTTTTGTGAGAAGTGGCGGAAACGTATCGCCACCAAAGAGATGGTATTCATCGGCATTGTGACGCTGGCCGCGTCCATTATTGCCTCATGGCTGAAGCAATTCCCTGGATTCAGCCTGTTCGGTGCGCTGATTATCGCACTGCTGATCGGCATGGTGCTGCAGTTTCCGATTCGCAAATGGTATTCCAGCCGTTCACCAGAGCATAAGGCCGGTGTGAAAGACGCAGCAGGACTGATTTCCAACAAGCTGCTCCGCTTGGGTATTATTCTGCTTGGATTCAAGCTCAACCTGCAGGTGCTGTTCACGCAAGGCATCAAATGCTTGCCGATTGCCGCTGTTGTGGTGACGCTCACCATCGTCGTGTGCTACAACATCGCCCGTAAGCTCGGCGTTGACCCGCAACTGGCCATTCTGGTGGCTGGCGGTACCGGCATTTGTGGTGCCGCAGCCGTCATGGGACTTTCCGGATCCATCAAGGTTCCACCGGAACAGGAAGACGAGAAAGCCAACAATGAAGTGATGGCCGTGGCCATCATCGCCATCATGGGCACGATCTTCGCCCTCGTGGAAATCGCATTTGGACCGCTTACCGGACTGACTAACACCCAGCTGGGCATCACAGCCGGCGCATCCCTGCACGAAATCGCACACGCGGTGGCGGCTGGTGACGCGTTCGGCGCGGTCGACATCGCCACCATTATGAAGCTGTCGCGAGTGCTTATGCTCGTTTTCGCAGCCATCATCATCGCCATCTGGTGGGATAAGAACCATTCGCAGATGCCTTCGGACGGCAAGCGCAAGATCTCATTCCCGTGGTTCATGCTCGGCTTCATCGGAGCGTCGATCATCGGCACGTTCGTGCCGTTCATCGCCACCATCACCCCGCAGCTGGTCGATTTCGCCTACATCGTGCTTGGCATGGCCATGGCCGCATTGGGCATCACCGTGAACTTCTCGGAACTCGCCAAGAAGGGGCAGAAGGCGTTCCTTGCCAGCCTCATCACTTCGATCCTGCTCATGTGCTTCGCAGCGGGAGTGGCAGCGCTGTTCTTCTAAAAATCTTCTACATATCTTTTATATCTTCCAAATACCGTTGTGCCGTGCGCTGGGATAATCAGTGCACGGCACATTTTTGTATTTGTATTAAAAGTAATCTGGTATTAATCCGAAACTTTGCGACGATCCGCAATCAAGGTACGAACCAGCGAACAAATCGGCAGCAAATACAGAAAACAGCTCAACAACAGACTTTCCGTAGGAGCCCCAACCGAAGCAAGCGGCACCGCGCCGGCAATCGACCATGGAATCAATGGAGCCACCACAACGGCGGTATCCTCCAAATTAATAACCTTGCGCTGCTCGTCGTTTTCCAAATTGCCGCACAACTGATCAGTCAACATAATCGACAATGTCTGATTACAGGCAACCGCGCTCGCAACCACAGACGTGACCAAAGTCGCACCAAACACGCTGATGTGCTTCGCCATCGAAGCGATAAGCCGATGCGTGCCATCTAACAACCCCGTTTCTTGGAAAATACCGGAATACGACGAGGAAATGCAGACGATCAGTATCACCTTGATCATCGAAACGATGCCGCCACCGTCAATCAACGACGCCACTTGGGCGTTCGAACAATGAAAACCGAACACCAAAGCACGGCCAATCTCCAGCCAATCCATATGCTGCACCAGCACGCAAACCGGCAATGCGGTGAGAATACTTGCGCCCATCGTAATGCGCACGTCCATTCGGGCGATCGCAAGCACCACAAGCACCAACGCGGGAATAACGGTAACCCAATGAAGATCGAACGCGCTTGAGAACAATCCCGTGATATCAATGGAACCTGCGGAAGGATGCGTGCACAAAGCCAACACAGCATAAATCGCACACGTGATGATGAACGGAACAATAGATGTTTTCAACATCAGTACGATATTGTCGAAAATATTCGTATGTGTGAGTGCTTTGACTAATTGCGCGCTGGTGGAAACAGGGGAGCAGCGGTCGCCGAAATAGACGCCCGACAGAATCGCACCGCCGAGGAATACGGGCGAAACCTGCATGGACGTGCCGAGCGTCATGGTGATGACGCCCATGGTGGCGGCCGTAGCGAACGATGATCCGGTCAGCAGTGACATGAGGCAGTTGAGCAGGAAGGCGAGCAGAATCACCACATGCGGGCGCACCAGGCTGGAAGTGTTCGCCACAATGAACGGCACGGTGCCGGCGGCGCGCCATAGCGTGGTCAGCAGGCCAATCAGCACGAACGTCACCGCCACAATGCTTGCGGCACGCATGGTGGCGAACCCTTTGGAAAGCATGGTCGCGAATTTGTGACCGGTGATTTTGCCATGGATGAGGAACATGACCACGCCGGCCAGCAGTGCGGGAACGATGGATATGTTGGTTATGATGCAGGCAATCAAAGCCGCACAGAACAGCGCCATCGTAACAAGTTCCGCCATGATGTTCCTTTCTTTGATGATTATCGCGCGGTACGTCAACGCCTTCGACATTCTTTTGACGAATCGTAAGAACTCGGCAAGCGTAGCAGTCATTATGTAAACGCGATGAGTTCGGGCTAAGACGTGGACATGGTCTTGTGCTGGTGCGGTGGAATGGCTGGTGCGGTGGGAGTGTCGGTTTGGTTCAACCGGACTTGAGATTGATAGTCTGTAATCGGTTATGCTGAAGCGAGCAGAATCGAGGAGGATTATGACTGATTTCGATATTGCGAAAGCGCAGGAATTGGAACATCGTACAGATGATGCGTCGGCTCCCGAGGTGTTCTTCACTCCCGTGATTACGCCAGAAAGTCTGGTTGCCGCATATCATGCGTTGGGAGCTAGGCCGGAAGGTAAGGTCGCCATCAAAATCCATTCCGGAGAATCCGAAAAATCCAATAATCTGAATCCCGCGCTGGTCAGGGATTTGGTACAGGAGATCGGCGGAACATTGGTGGAATGCGCAACGGCATACGACGGCAATCGAGAGACTCCCGAAAAAAGCCTTGCCGTGTTCAAGGAACGTGGATACGACGACATCGCTCCGATCCAGATCATGGACATGGGCGGCGAGATCGAGATTCCGGTAGCCAAGCACCGCCATATCGCCTATGACATCGTCGGCAGGCATATCGACGACTATGATTCCATCTTCGTGCTTTCGCATTTCAAAGGGCATCCAATGGGCGGTTTCGGAGGCGCGTTGAAGAACGTGTCCATCGGCATCGCATCGTCGAACGGCAAACGTTGGATTCATTCCGCAGGCGTGGCTAAAGACAAGTGGGTCGAAGCTGAGCAGGATGACTTTCTCGAGTCGATGGCCGAAGCGGATGAGGCTGTGATCAGCCACATGAACGGCAAGATGATGTATTTGAACGTCATGAACCGTTTGTCGGTGGATTGCGACTGCTTCGCCACGCCGTCCGAGCCGGACATGCATGACATTGGCGTGCTTTCGTCGTTCGACCCGGTGGCACTTGACCAAGCATGTGTCGATCTGATTCATGTGGCGCCGGACGGCGCGTCCGTGACCGAGCGTATCGCCACCAGGCATGGCGAGCACACGCTCGAATACGCCGAAGAGCTTGGGCTTGGTTCGCGTGCATACCGTTTGACCGTGCTCGAGTAGTGTGCACGGAGTCGGCGATGATGGAATCCAAGGAATCTAAGGAATCCATGGAAAACGTGGAGGAGGCGCAGGCGGTTCAAGACGCGCGGGCCGTGATCGAACGCATCGAACGTGTGTTTACGGAACGCGAGCATGTGTTTGTGGCGATCGACGGGCCATGCGCGTCGGGCAAAACCACGTTGGCGGCTTTGCTGCAGCGTCGTTTCGACGGCAATGTGCTGCATATGGACGATTTTTTCCTGCGCCCGGAACAACGCACTCCGGAACGGTTCGCCGAACCGGGAGGCAATGTCGATCGGGAACGATTCGAAGAAGAGGTGCTGGCTCCGCTCGTTGCCGGAAATATTGTGCAGTATCGTCCTTGGGATTGCCATACCGGCGATTTTGCGGCTTCGCATAGTGTCGAACCTGCTCGTTTGACGATTGTCGAAGGCAGTTATAGCATGCATCCCGCATTGCGTGAATACTACGATTTGATGATCTGCCTGATGATTGATTCCAATGAGCAGTTACGCAGACTCGAGGCACGTAATCCGCGTATGCTGCAGCGATTCATCGACGAGTGGATTCCTTTGGAGAATCGGTATTTCGAGCAAACTGGAACACGCGCAATTGCCAACATGGTTGTAGATACTGCCAAATCAAACGAATAACGAATCATACATAACGAATTTTTCATAATGAACGAAAGCTTGTGAAAAGGAAGCTTTTAAAAAGGAGAATGAACATGACTTCCACTACAGCAGTTTCCTTGCGTCGCACTGATCTGCCACGCTTGAGCGTGAGCGTCAAAGCCGCCGCAACCGTGCTTGCCATTGTCGCCGCAGTGGCGTTGCCGCAGTTGTTCCATGTGATCGGAGCGGTTTCCGGACGAGGAACTGCGTTGGGCGTTGCCTTTCTGCCTATGCACTTGCCGATTATTTTCGTCGGTTTGATCGCAGGTCCAGCGGTTGGTGCGATTGCAGGCGCAGCTGCTCCACTGGCGAGCTTCCTGCTTTCCGGCATGCCGATGCTGGCTGTTCTGCCGTTCATGATGATTGAATTGTGCGCGTACGGTTTGGTTGCAGGTCTGCTGCGTGAGATCAAGCTGCCAAGCCTAGTAAAGGTGGTTATCGCCCAACTTGCCGGCCGTGTCGTACTGACCGTAGCCACTGCAGTGGCGGTGTTCGCATTCGGTTCCGGCAACAGCATCGCCGCCACTTGGACGAGTGACTTGGCCGCTGGACTGCCCGGTCTTGCTTTGCAGTGGGCGCTGATCCCGCTCGCCGCCTACTGGACCGAGTCGCTGATTGCCAAGCGCAATCACTGAACAACGATAGTTCAAACGCGGCAGTCAGCCACGTTCTGAACAAAACCGATATTTTCGGGAGTCAAGCCATTACGCTTGGCTCCCGTTGTCATATCAGTCGGGAAATCGGGAGAAACGGTCATGATCGCGGGAGTGTCCATCACCACATTGCTGCTGGTGCTCGCAGCCGGCATCGGGGCGGGATTCGTTGGATACGTGGTCGGCGCATCCTCGCTGATATCCTATCCGGCGTTGCTGGCGTTCGGCATTCCGCCTGTGCTGTCCAACACCACGAACACGGTGGGCGTGTGCGGTACGGGCATCGGCGGACTGCTTTCCGCCCGCAGGGAGCTTAGAGGCCAAGGCGTGCGCGTGGCCGTCTACGCCTGCATCGGATTGGTCGGTGGCATCATCGGCGGGCTGTTGCTGCTGGAACTGCCGGCAGAAGTGTTCGAATGCGCGGTGCCGCCGCTGATCCTGTTCAGCGCGATCATCATCGCACTCAATCCACGGAAGAAGGCGGCCGCGCGCGACGCCGTGGCGCAGGCGCTGCCGCAATCGCATCAAGGCGAACGAGCCGCGCGGATCGCCAGCAAAACCGCAAGCGGCACGTTGCGCAACGATCCGTGGTGGCTGTGGGTCGGCGTGAGTTTCGTCGGCGTCTATTCCGGCTATTTCGGTGCCGCAGCAGGCACGCTTGCCTTGGCGATTCTCGACTTGGGCAAAATCGGTCCGTTCCATCAGATCAATGCGTTGAAAACAGTGGTCGGTTTCGGCGCGAACATTTCCGCTGCGATCATGTTCATCATTCGTGGATCCGTATATTGGCCGTTCGCCATCATAATGTGCATCGGATGCATTATCGGCAGTGCCATCGCACCTCCCGTAACCCGACATATTCCCGAAAACATCATGCGTGCCGCCGCCGTGCTGACCGGCATCATCCTAGCCGTCAAACTCGGCTGGAGCACCTACTTCTAGGCAAAACAGATCAGTTTTGTGAGCAATGGAGATATCCTTGAAAGAAGGTAGTTACAAAATGGCAGGGGAGCAATGGCGGTTGTCGATGAGGCGAAGCTGGGGTATCTGGACTTTCTTTCGCGTGAGGATCGGGTACGCCACCATCGCTACGTTGAGGAAATGAAGCAGTATGACATGATGCGCTCCGGCGACATCAATGCCATTTCGGAAAGCGCGAAACTGTGGGATTCCGGACTATACGGCCATCTGTCGGACGATTCTCTGAAAAATGCGAAATACCGTTTCATCACCACCATTACCTTGGCTACGCGTTTCGCCATTGAAGGTGGCATGGACGAGGAAGACGCCTACAACGCCTCCGATTTGTACATCCAGAATCTGGAAAGCTGCAAAACCCCTGACGACGTGCGCCGTCTGCATACCGACATGATGACATTCTTCACTTGGGCCATGGCCGACATGCAGAAGACGGAAACGCATTCCAAAGCCGTCAACGAATGCATGGACTACATCCACTACCATCTGCATGAGAAAATCACTGTCGCGATTCTGGCACAACGCGTGCATTTGAATCCCACGTATCTGTCGGAACTGTTCAAACGGGAGACGGGCACAGCGATATCGCAATATATCACCGACAAACGCATGGAAGCCGCCGAAAACATGCTGAAATACTCGGAATACAGCTTCAATGAGATCGCGCAGATCCTCGCATACCGGTCGCAAAGCCATTTCACGAAAGTCTTCAAAAAACATAGCGGCATGACACCGGGGGAATACCGTGCCAAGTACTCACAGAACGGCATCTGGCCGGAGTAGTAGCGCCTCGGCGTGTCGAGGGTGATGCGGTGAACCGGACGTGACGGCATCGCGAACTTCGGGTGTGCCAATCGTGAAATCGACGTGGTTTCGCGTGTGGCATACGTTCAAATCGACTACGGTGGAAGCATTCAATGATGATGCGCGCCGGCCGAATGAACGGCAGAACGAGAAACGCGCGCAGGATGTGGATGAAAGCAAAGGAATAAGCGAATATGGGAATGCCCCTTGATTTGTATGTGATTCGACATGGCGAATCCGAAGCAAACGTGATTATCAGTGCCGGTGAACAGGGTGACAACTCGCTGTATACGCAGGATAACGTCACCGTGCCCGACCGTTCGTGGAGGCTTACGGCCACCGGCCGCAAGCAGGCGGACTGCATCGGCCGCTGGCTGGTCTCACAGCAGCCGTTGTTCGACCGTTACCTCGTCTCGCCGTACGTGCGCACGCGTGAGACGGCTGCCACGATGGCCCTGCCTAAGGCGAAATGGGAGGAGACACGCGTGCTGCGCGAACGCTCCTGGGGTGAGATCAATACCATCACGAAAGATGATTTCAAAACCAATTACGCGCGCAACTGGATGTTCAAGAACACTGATCCGCTGTATTGGCGTCCGCCGGCGGGCGAATCGATCGCCGATGTGGCCGAAAACCGTGTGCATAATCTGCTCACGTCCCTGAACCGCAAGTCGGACGCGGAATCCGTGGTGATGGTCAGTCACGGCGACCTCATGCTGGCGCTTATGCTCACTTTGGAGGACTTGTCCGACGAGGAATTCATGCACCGTGCGGCGTCCGACGAATGGAAGATCACTAATTGTACGTGCTTCCATTATTCGCGTCGCGATCCGGCCACCGGGCGTACTCACAAGCGTTTCCGTTGGGAACAGACCGCCCGTCCGGTGTTCGACGGTGCGGAAGGTCGTTGGGTGGTGAAGGTCGAAGATTGGCGTGAATTCAAGCGTCCAGTGCTGTCGAATGGCGATTTGGTGGACGTTGTTCATGCGGTTGACCGTCACCTGTGATGTGTGTCGGTCTGTTGACTGCATGATCGGATTGGCCGATATCGACGATTGATGCCCCCATCTTGCGTACGAAACGCGCCCGTGTCCACGCCCCACTACAATGGCTATGACACGCGGCGCGTTTTTGCTTGCCGCGCAAGAGAGTTAAGGAGACAATCGCATGTCCAATCTGTTCACGTGGCAGGTCCACGGTGACGGCAAGACGCTGAAGCCGGGCGAAGTCGTTGAGCCTGACGAGCGCCTGACTTGGCCGCGCACCGCCGAAATCGGTGCGCAGCACGTCATCGCCATGTTCGGTGCCACGTTCCTGGTGCCGATTCTGACTGGTTTCGACCCGTCCACCACCCTGTTCTTTACGGCCATGTCGACCGCACTGTTCCTGCTGATCAACAAGAACGTGCTGCCGAGCTACTTGGGTTCGTCCTTCGGCTTCATTGCCCCGATCACCGCTGTCACCACGGCGAACAAGGGCATCGCCGTCGCATCCTTCGGCATTCTCGTCACTGGTTTGCTGCTGGCTCTGATCGGTGTACTCGTGCACTTCGCGGGTGCCAAGTGGATCGACATCATCATGCCGCCGGTTGTCAACGGTGCCATTGTGGCCATCATCGGTTTCAACTTGGCTCCGAGCGTGTGGAACAACTTCAAGGTCGCTCCCGACACCGCCATCGTGACTTTAGTTGCCGTGCTGCTGGTCGCAGTGCTGTTCAAGGGTCTGATTGGCCGACTCAACATTCTGATCGGTGTGATCATCGGTTACGCATACGCTTGCATTCGTGGTCAGGTTGACTTCTCCGCCATCGGCGATGCCGCTTGGGTTGGTCTGCCGACTTTCCACCTGCCGCAGGTTGACTTCACGATTCTGCCGATGTTCGTTCCGGTGGTGCTCGTGCTCGTCGCCGAAAACGTCGGCCACGTCAAGTCCGTTTCCCAGATGACCGGCCGCGACTACGATGACCAGATCGGCACCGCCCTGTTCGCCGACGGTCTTGGCACCACCATCGCCGGTTTCGGCGGCGGTTCCGGCACCACCACGTACGGTGAGAACATCGGCGTGATGGCAGCCACCAAGGTGTATTCCACCGCAGCCTACTGGTGCGCGGCTGGCTTCGCACTGCTGTTGAGCCTGTGCCCGAAGTTCGGTGCCATCATCAACACGATTCCGGCTGGCGTGCTCGGTGGCGTGACCACCCTGCTGTACGGCATGATCGGCATGGTCGGCATTCGTATTTGGGTTGAGAACAAGGTCAACTTCGACAAGCCGCTGAACATCATGGTTGCCGCAATCACCATGATCATCGCCATCGGCCAGTTCGCGTTCGCTTTCAATGGCATTTCCTTCAACGGCATCGCCATCGGCACCATCGTGATTCTCGTCGCCTACCACGGTCTGAAGGCCATCGGCAAGGCCACCGGCACGATCGACAAGAACGACCCCGACATCCTGTGATGCAATAATCGTTTGCATCGCTCTGAAGGCCCTTCCCAAACGTTCCCTGTTCCGGAAGGGCCTTTTGCGTACGCCTGTGTAGCTTTCGCGTGTGCAAGGCATTAGAGATGCGATGAGGATATGACGATTATTGAGAAGTTTCAAGATGAAAGCATACGTCGGAGTCTTCATCGATAGGGCATCTCTGAAATTTGGTTGTACGGGTCTATGGCTCATGGGGATACGAAATATGTGGACTCGCTGAAAACGGTGTTGAAACCAGATGTAATGAAGAGATCAGCAGATTGCGGAATGTAACACAGAAGAAAACGTCAATCGTCTGACTTCATGTGGGGTTGAATGGGTATGATGATGCAAAAGGGGTTGTGTCCATTTTTGAATGAAGGAGTTCATCATATGAGTACCGCAGACGGAAAGAAAATCGCTATCGTCACCGGTTCCGCGCTTGGATTGGGATACGAGCTGGCTCGACAGTTGATCGCCAAAGGATGGTTCGTTGCTGGTATTGATTTCAATGGCGCACGCCAGGCGGAGTTGTCGAAGACTTTTGCTGCCGACGAATACAGAGCTTTTGTGGGCGATATTTCCGACGAATCGTTCGTGAAGAACTCTGTTGCCGCAATCTCGAAAATCGGTCATATCGATTTGCTGATCAACAATGCCGGTCAGCCTTCGTTCAAAGTCCCGACCGCATACGAGGCGGCCGATGTGGACAAGTGTCTGAAAGGTCTGAAAGGCATGGTGTTGTGGAGCGTGGAAACACTGAAAGCGGACGGTGAGCAGAATCTCAAAATCGCCAACGTCATGTCTACTGCGGCAACGCGAGGCAACCCCAACGAATCCGTGTACTGCGCCACCAAGTGGGGCGAGAAGGGCTACACCAAGAGTTTGCAGGCCGCATACAAGGGGACCAGTGTGAAAATCGTGGGTGTCTATCCGGGTGGCATCGACACCCCGTTCTACCGTGACAGCCATGACTACGTTTCAGAAGAAAAGCAGCATACCTTCATGCGTGCGGATCAGCTGGCCGAAGTGATTCTGTTCAATCTGGTCAACAAAGCGAATCTGACCGTCACCGATATCGAAATCAACCGCAATCCGGCGTGAATATAACGGATATGAAGGATTGAAGGAACGTAAGCAAAAGTATTGGGCATAGGCTACAGTTATCAGGTTTGCGCAACGTGCGTAATATTTGACATGAAAGGCCATTGTGCCCGATACCGTTTTTGATGAAGATACCCTCGCAGCCGCTTCCGAAGCGATGGGCGAGGAAGAGGAACGTCCGTTGACGTTCGCCGAACTTGGCGTTCCTGGTCCGCTGGTCCGCGTGCTTGCGGCCGATGACAAGAAAACCGCTTTCCCGATTCAGGCCGACACGCTTCCCGATTCGTTGGCTGGGCGAGACATTCTTGGCCGTGGTCGCACTGGATCCGGCAAGACGCTGGCATTTTCGATTCCGCTGGTCGCTCGCTTGGGCGAAGTGGATGCCGGCGAGTATGAGAACATGAGCCAGTTCCGCCACGAGGTCAATCGTGTGAAGCAGGCCCATGCCGAGGAACGTCGTGCCGACGATTTCGTGCCGCATCCACGTGGTCTGGTGCTTGCTCCGACCCGTGAGCTCGCCAACCAGATCAACGATGTACTCATGCCGCTCGCCCAGATCTACGGCATCAACACCACCACCGTGTACGGCGGTGTGCGTTATGCCCGCCAGATCCGTGACCTTCAGGCCGGTGCCGATATTGTGGTGGCCTGCCCGGGTCGTCTTGAGGATTTGATCGAACAGGGCGCGCTCACCTTGGACAAGGTTGAGGTCGCGGTTATTGATGAGGCCGACGAAATGGCCGATATGGGCTTCCTCCCGCCAGTCAAGCGACTGCTCGGCCAGATTTCGTTCGACGCGCAGATCATGCTGTTCTCCGCCACGCTCGACCATGGCGTGGACGAAGTGGTGGAAACCTTCCTGTCTGATCCGAAGGTGCATAGCGTCGATTCCGCGACGGCGACCGTTGACGAGATGACCCACCATGTGTTCAAAACCACGCAGGGCAACCGTCACGAGCTGGTGCGCACCCTCGCTTCCGGCAAGGGTCGTCGCATTCTGTTCACCCGTACCAAATTCCAGACGCAGAAGCTTGCCAAGGATTTAACGCAGAACGGCATTCCTGCGGCCGAATTGCACGGCAATCTGAGCCAGAACCAGCGTGACCGCAATCTGGCCGCCTTCAACTCCGGCGATGTGAACGTTATGGTGGCCACCGATGTGGCCGCGCGAGGCATCGACGTTTCCGGTGTGGAACTCGTGGTGCAGGTCGAACCGCCGGAAGATCCGAAATCCTTCCTGCATCGTTCCGGACGAACCGCGCGAGCCGGCCATTCCGGTGACGTGGTGACCATCATTCTGCCGAACCAGCGCCGCAGGACCCGTCGCATGATGCGTGAGGCCGGACTGACGGTCGAACCGATCGATGTGACCCCTGATTCGCCGGAAGTGTTGGAACTCGTAGGCGAAGTGGCCGAGCCGGTGTTCGGCTGGACGCTTGAGCAGTCGCAGCCGGCAGGAAATCCGCGCCGTAGGAAGAACGGCAAGGGGAGTGCCGACGGCGAACGTTCCGGCAGATCAAACCGTTCCGGCGGGCGTAACAAGGATCGCGGCAAAGACAAGGGCGGTAAGCCGTTTAAGTCCGAACGTAAGGATCGTCGCGATCGCGACCAGCGTGAGGAGCGTAACGACAGCGCGAAGAAGTTCGAGCCGAAGAAGAACCGTGCGGAACGCCGTGCCGCCAAGTTCGAAGGTCGTGACAATCGTGAATTCGAAGCGCGTGAACATCGTTGGGAACATCCTGAAATTCAAGAGGAACGCCGCGAACAGCACGAGGAAAAGCGCAACAGCAAGCGTCGTGAAAAGTATGCGCGCCTGCATGAGCAGCAGCGCAGCGACAACGAGCAGCGCGAAACGACGAACAAGCGTAGGAACGACGGCGATTACGGCAATACCGACAATCGCAGGAAACTGGGAAAGAAGAAGTCCGGACAGCTTGCGAAAAAGCAGGGTGCGCCAAGCAAGAAGCAGCGCAAGTCTGAAGCCCGTGCCGAACGTCAGTATGACGATAATCGTCGGTCCAAAGGCAAGAAGCATGACGAACGTTCCTCGGATGCGAAACGCTATGACCGTCATACGGAAGTCAAGCGTGGCGGCCGTGGCGAACGTCACGACAAGCATGCAGGGCAGTCACGCCATCGCCATGCGAACATCAGGAAAGCGCCATTCCGCACGCGTTGATCGCTGAAAAGCAAAATCAAAGCTTGCGTAGCTGGTAAACAATAGAAAACGGTGTCCGCCATGGTATATGAACACTTGGCGAACGCCGTTTTCTGTTAAATCTGATTGTCTATTAATTGCTTGGCTATATGAAAAGTTGTTCAGCCTGCGATCGGATTGTATTGATCGTCTGCAGTGAAGCACTTACGGTATGCCATCACCATAATGAGACTGTCGGCCAGAAGCGTTAACGCGGCGATGGCGGCGAGAATCAGGAACTGGTATTTCGCCGCGTCGATAGGATTGCCGCCGGCGATGATCTGACCGGCCATCATGCCAGGCACCGTCACAATGCCGCTGGAAGCCAGCGAGGCGGTAGTCGGCAGCAAACCCAAACGAATCGACGAGACGATGGACGGGCGTGCGGCCTCCCAAGCGGTCGCGCCCAACGCCAGCAGCGTATCCACTTCGTCACGGCGTTCCTTCATGCTTTCGAAGAACCGGCTCAACCCAACCGCCAAAGCGGACACGGTATTGCCGAGCAGCATGCCGGTCAACGGTACCACCAATTGCGGCGCATACCATGGTTGCGGGCGAATGATCAATTCGGTGACCAACGAAATCATAATGAGCATGGTGATGACCAAGCTCAAAAACACGGGACCGGCCAAGCCTTTCGGCACACCTTTGGCACGAGACAGGGTGATTTGCACGGCCGCGATCAGCATGAACATCACCAGCAACAGCACCAGCCATGGATTGTTCGACTTGATGACGAACTCCATAATGAAACCCATGGCGCACAATTGCAGCAACGCACGGCACGCCGACCATAGCAGTGTCTTGCCAATGCCCATGCGCATCGCTTCGGAAATGCCTGCGGCCACGGCGACCATAACCAATGCGATAAGCAGACCCCAAATATCAATGGAATAATAATTGCCGCTCATGCCTGCACTCCTTGCGCCGAATCGGACTGTGCCGCGAAATCATTGGAATCATTGGTTGCTGCGGTGTGCGGAGCATTCGCACTCTGCAATACGCCATTGGCCAGTGTGAGAATGCGCGTGGCACGCCCATCCGGCGGGCGATGGCGAATACGAATCACCGCCATGCCCCGCTCTGCGGCCTGAGCCATGATGGATGCCACCTTATCGGCGTTCTCATCATCCAAACCGGCATCAACCTCATCGGCAAGCAGCACTTTCGGCGAAGTAAGCAAGGTGCGCGCCAAACTCACACGGGCGGCCTGGCCTCCAGACAAGTCATGCGGAGCACGCCCCAAATCAATATCCGCGCAGCCAATGGCGTCAAGCGTGGCTCGAATGCGAGCATCCGGCAGTAGATCTGTGGGTTTGAGAGACTTACCGGCCGACCATTTCCTGCCGAATTCTTGCTTGCCTTCGCCCGCACGGATAGCCAATGTGAACGGTAAACGAATCGCCTCGGCCACACTCGAACCGATCAATACCGGCTTCTGCGGCAAATACGCCACCTGACTACGCCACTGCTGCGGTGTGAATTCGCTGGCAGGGCGCCCTTCAAGCTGAAAATTGCCGTTCGCATTCGGATTCAATCGTGCGAAAGCGGTAAGCAGACTACTCTTGCCCGATCCGGAAGGGCCGACCAAATCCACAATCTCACCATGCTTCACATCAACGGATAATCCGCTGAAAATCGTGCGTTGTTCACCGTCGACTGGCACGACACAGGAAACATTCGACGCCGAAAAAACATACTGCATAATGCAACACCATACCGCTTGGCTGTCGGTCGGATGCATTGGACGCGTTTCGTAGTGTCTTCTTAGCTGGAATCACATTGCATGGGAATATTGCGTCTGCTGTACAAGGAACATGTACAGGGAACATGCGCAAGGAAGCGCGATCGGAGGAAACCGTGCCGCAGTCAGAGTATCAAACCGATCCGGCATGACTGATGCTTCCCAATGCGCTGTTGGTCGAAGGCGATCCCGACGTGGGGTCCGTTCCATGCGTATGGCGGGTATTGGAACGTGCGTTCAAGGCATGATCGATGATCGGCAAAGGTAAGACGCTGCCTAAGAGCATCATCCATTCAGCTTGCTCACAGTATTTTTCGTCGATATTCCAAGGAAAATCAGCCTCAAGGATGAGGTCGTGCCAACGTTTCATGGACTACAACTGGCACATTGGACATGAAGAATATGAAAGCAAGAAGTGAGCATGCGTGCATGGTTGATGAACATAAGTTTGGTGGATGGCTGGTTTCCGGCAACGTTGTTTTCAGTAACCGCAGTGCTGGCGGCGATACTGCTGGGTACTGCAATATGGGAGACGGTTGCCGGAAGTCGTGACGGTGGCAAACGCACGTTTGCCGTAGTCGTGTGTCCGGTAGTGATTGCGATTATTGCAGGCATTGCCGGATTGGTGATTGCCTGGTTGCTGTCGGACGTGTTTGTGGTGTTCGGTGTTGAGCTGGGGCCGCATGTGGTCGCATGGGCCGGTTGCGGTTGCGCGATCATTGGATTCGCGATTTGCTATGCGGTGCCGCATAGGGGAGTGTTGCGTGCCGTCGCCGTTGTATTGACGGTATTCGCGGTGCTTTCCGCCGCCACCGGCATCGATCAGGCGTATGGAGAATATGCCACCATCGGATCACTGCTCGGCCAAGACACCTATCGTGAAGCCGACCTGACGGGAATGGCGAAACGCAGCGATTTGATTAGCGTCACGCAATGGAAGCAGGAAAAAGCAGACGGTAGCGTCAGCAATATTCCCGCACATGGCGAAGTCAGGAAAGTAAATATTCCAGCCACAGCATCGCATTTCGAAGCGCGAAAGGCGCTGGTATATCTGCCGCCTGCAGCGCTTGCCACAGCCAAACACAAGCCGGCGTTGCCGGTCATACTGATGATGAGCGGCCAGCCGGGCTCTCCGGGTCGCGTGTTTGCCGCGGGCGGCATTCAAACCATGATGGACGATTACGCGCAGCATCATGGCGGACTCGCACCCATTGTTATTGCGGCCGACCAGTTGGGAGACGATTCGCATAACACCCTATGCGTGGATTCGCCGGTGTACGGCAATGCGTTGACCTACTTGACGAAAGACGTGGTCGACTGGGTGAAAGCCAATCTTCCGGCGGCACAGCAAGCGCAGGACTGGGCGATCGCAGGTTTTTCACAGGGGGCCACATGTTCGCTGCAGATCGGTGCGAACCATCCGGATTTGTTCGGTACCATCATTCCCACCGGCAGCGAGCTCAAACCGACCAATGGCAGTGAAAGCAGTATGATCAGCCGGTTCTTCCACGGCGATCGCACCGCATACGAGAAGCAGATCCCCATCAACGCCATTCGCAACCATGCACCTTCGAACCAGATGCTTGTTATCGGCGCAGGGGAGCGTGATCGCGAGTCCGTGCGCAATGTCGAACGCATCGCACCGGTTGCTCAACAGGCGGGCATGCATGTTACGGCAGTCGAATCGCTTGACAATGCGCATGACTGGCATGCCGTGCAAGACACGTTGCGGTACGGACTTGCCGTATTCGGCTACAACACGGGACTGAGCGATGCCAAGCCGAAATTGGTCGACTATCCGAATCTCAAACGCATTTCAATCTGAATCATCGAACGGAAGTACTGTATTATGACGCAATCGCAGGAATCAACAGTGAAACCATTATTTGGCTTTCGTGCGCTTATGGCCGATCTTGCCGACTGGATTCGTGAGCATCGCATGACCTTGGGGTTTGTGCTGTTCATCACGCTGTTCAATGTCGGCATGCAGCTCGTATGCGGCATTAGACATACGCAATTTCCGCCGCAATTGTCGCGCGTGAGTTTTGACGCGCTCGCGCATGGGCGCTGGTATACCGCGCCGATTTCACTGCTGTCGGTGCCTCAGTTGGGTCGTCTGTTGATCGACATTCCACTGATACTCATCGCATTCGGCTTATGCGAAACGGTGATTGGAAAGGCGAAGACGGCATGGGTGTCGCTGATCACCACGCTTGGCGGCATAGCGCTCGGTATGGGATTATGCTCGCTGTTCGCAGGCAAAAGTCCGCAATGGCATGCGATTTCGCATGATGGTGCGATTTTGGGGCCGCTGGTTGTTGTGGTGGGCACGCTGATGTGTGCCAGCGCGTTCACCGCCATGCTGTGGCGTCGGCGTATTCGTGTGATCGGCTATAGCGTGGTGCTGATCCTGTTCCTGTATCGTGGTGAAGCCGGCGATTACTGTTTGCTGGCGTCGGCGTTGCTTGGCCATGTGCTTGGCTATTTGATGGCTTCCGAGAGTCAAGGTGATGTGTATAGGCATGGTGCCTTGTATGAGATGCGCAGGCTGATTGGTATGGCTGCCGGCGTACAGGCGGTCGGTTCGCTGGTTGCCGTTTCCTCAAGACAATCATTCGGATTGCTCTCCATGTTCGGCTTGCTGACAGGTTCCACGGAATTCGACACGGAACAAGTGTTGGATTGCCTCAACGGTTCCTCGCATGCCAACTGTTTCGCGCAATATCGTATGATGCGATTCACCATGCCCGGAAACTGGCTGGTGTCGTTGATGCCGACGCTGATGCTGCTGTTGATCGCATGGGGTCTGTATCGCGGACGCCGTATTGCCGCAGCGTTGAGCGTGCTGTTCAATGCGTGCACAGTGGTGCTTGCGATGCTGTTTTATGTGGTGCTTCCGCTGCAATATGTTGGCGATTCGCAGGCTGATGCGTTGCCTGCGTTGGCTCGTCATGGTGCGTTTCATGCGATGTTTTCCACTATGGCATTGCCGTTGATTTTTATCGTTATCGTCATTGCGTTCCGTCAGTGTTTTACGATTCGCACTAGAAGTGAGATTATGTTGCGTGCTGCGGCAGGTGCATTGTCGGCTTTTCTGTTGTTGGGATTGATGTATGCCGGATATGGGCTTGCCTCTCCCGACGATTTCAATGAAAGTCCGCAATTGATCGCATTGCTTGCCGATTATGTGCAGCGATTGTTGCCGATCGGACTGCTGAGTGGTATCGAACCTGAGTTTGTGCCCGTCGGCCGAATCTCCTTGCTGGTATATCAGTGCGTCGGTCCGGTGTTTTGGATTATCGCTCTGCTGTGTGTTTGGGATTGTTTGCGGGATCGTTCCATGGTGAATGACGCTTTGCACCATCGTGTTGACGCGATTATTCCGCTTGGCGGCGAATCCATGTCATTCATGGCAACTTGGAAAGGCAATGACTATTGGTTTTCCGCAACCGGACGTTCCGCGATCGCCTATCGAGTGTCGTACGGCATCGCATTGACGGTGACAGGACCATTCGGAGATCCCAGCGAATATGCGGAAGATCTTACTGATTTCGCAACATTCTGCACACAACATTCCTGGACGCCCGTGTTTTACAGTGTGCACGAATCGCAGCGAGCCGAACTCACCAAAGCCGGATGGGATTCGCTTGACGTCGGTACGGAAATGGTCGTCAATCCCAACGAATGGCAGACCCGAGGCAAGAAATGGCAGGACGTGCGCACCGCCATCAACAAAGCCAAACGAGACGGCATCACCGACGTGCTCACCACTTTCAAGGAGGCACCCTTCTCAGTACAAACGCAGATTCGTGAGATCTCCGCACAGTGGGCCGGCAAAAAGGCCCTGCCGGAAATGGGATTCACCTTGGGAGGCGTCGACGAACTGATCGACTCCCGGGTGCGCCTACTCTACGCGGTTGACGGCAATGGCAAAGTCCTTGGCGTAACCAGCTGGCTGCCCACCTATCGTGACGGTACGATCATCGGTTGGACGCTTGACTTCATGAGGCATCGCACCGACAGCGTCAACGGCATCATGGAATTCCTGATTGCACGCATGGCTGAACGACTACGCGACGAAGGCAACGTGGAATTCATGAGCTTATCGGCGGCGCCGCTGGCCGGTATGGGATCCAACGAAAGCGAACACGAGGAAAGCGAAGTGTTGCGTCATGCACTGCAAATGGTCGCAGACATCATGGAACCAGCATACGGATTCCATTCACTATTCCGTTTCAAACTGAAATTCCATCCCGATGAAGAGAAAGTGTATATCTGCTATCCCGACGCAGCCAAACTGCCGCAAATATCGCTTGCCGTGGCACAAGCCTACGTGCCGTCGCTCACACCTGCCGAAGCCATGCGATTCGTACGTACGATTGCGCCGCGTGATTGACATGATGTCAGACTTGAGACGGTCCATGGTTCTGGGGTAGCTCGGGTCTACACTAAAGAACGGTTCATAAAGTACTACTTTTCCTGATGGAAGGGGCCAGCATGTCAGCTGAAGCAAACGTCGGCGTAGTCGGTCTTGCCGCAATGGGCGGTAGCCTCGCACGTAACCTCGCACACCACGGCAACAAGGTGGCAGTGTTCAACCGCTCTTACGGCCGTACCGAAAAGCTCATGAACGAACACGGCAACGAAGGCGAATTCTTCCCGGCAAAAACCCTCGAAGAGTTCGTGGACAGCCTCGTCAAGCCGCGTACCGCCATCATCATGGTCAAGGCGGGAGAGCCGACCGACGCCATGATCAACGCGCTCGCCGACCTGATGGAGCCGGGCGACATCATCGTCGACGCAGGCAACGCCTACTTCCCGGACACCATTCGCCGCGAGAAGGAAATCAGCGCTCGCGGACTGCATTTCGTCGGATGCGGTGTGTCCGGCGGTGAGGAAGGCGCTCTGCTTGGACCTTCCATGATGCCGGGTGGCTCCGAAGAATCCTGGAAGACTCTGAAGCCGATTTTTGAATCCATCGCGGCCAAGGCCGAAGGCGAACCGTGCGTCACCCATATCGGTCTCAATGGTGCTGGCCACTTCGTCAAGATGGTGCACAACGGTATTGAGTACTCCGACATGCAGCTCATCGCTGAAAGCTACGATCTGATGCGTCGTGGCCTTGGCATGACTCCGGCTGAGATCGGTGACGTGTTCGAAGAGTGGAACAAGACCGAACTCGACTCCTATCTGATCGAAATCACCGCCGAAGTGCTGCATCAGGCCGACAAGAAGACCGGTAAGCCGCTGGTTGACGTGATCGTCGACCATGCTGGCATGAAGGGCACCGGCACGTGGACCGTGCAGACCGCACTGTCTCTGGCCGTACCGGTCACCGGCATCGCCGAAGCCGTGTTCGCCCGTGGTCTTTCCTCCGAAGCTGATCTGCGTGAGGAAGCCGCCAAGCAGGGCTTCAATGGCCCTGACGGCAACCTGAACCTCACCGACGATGAGAAGAAGGCCTTCATCGAAGACATTCGTCAGGCACTCTACGCTTCCAAGATCGTCGCCTACGCCCAGGGCTTCAACGAGATTACCACTGCTGCCGAAGAATATGGCTGGGATATCGATCTGGCTGCCGTGGCACGCATCTGGCGTGGCGGCTGCATCATCCGTGCGAAGTTCCTCAACCGTATTTCCGAAGCGTTCGAATCAGGTGAAGCCAACGTGTCGCTGCTGTTCGCTCCGTACTTCAAGAACGCCATCGAAACCGCCGAAAAGTCTTGGCGTAACGTGGTGGCTCAGGCCGCCGTCAACGGTTTGCCTACTCCGGCGTTCGCTTCCTCGCTGTCGTACTTCGACGGACTGCGTTCCAAGCGCCTGCCCGCCGCCCTGATCCAGGGTCAGCGCGACTATTTCGGCGCTCACACCTACCAGCGTGTGGATCAGCCGGGCGCATTCCACACGCTGTGGGCCGAGCCGGGCCGCGAGGAAATCGAAGCCTGATAGACGTATTTCTGCAACGAATCTAGCGGATTAACAGATGAAAAGAGCCTCACGCTTTATGAAAAGTGTGCGGCTCTTTGTGTTGCGGCAAATATGATCAGCCGCAAGGGAAACTCGTTGAGTTGCCTCCTGAATTATTCGCGATGCTGGTTGCGTGGGTTGCCGCCATTCATGATTGCGGCGACCCGTCGCGTCAGAGCGCGGGGGAGTAGTCGTTCCGCTGCGGCTCCGGCTTTGGTGAGGTAGCCGTGGTAGGCAAGCGTGCGCCCCTGCTTCATCTTCCGATACGCGTAGGTGGCAAGCTGGTAGGCGGTGGCCGGTTTGGTCAGCGTGAAGAAATTCATGCCACGCATGTTCGCGGCCTTGGCGAACCCTGTGGATGTCGGCCCGGGGCATACGCAGGTCACACTCACACCGGTATCTCGCAATTCGTACGACACCGCTTCCGAAAGCGATCGTACGAACGCTTTCGACGCGAAATATATCGCCATATATGGGCCTGCCATCATTGAAGCAACAGAAGAGATGTTCAATATGCGTCCGTGACCCTGCTCGCGCATATCACGACCATAACGGTACGTAAGTTCAGCCAACGCGGCCATGTTGAGCTGCATCATCTCATGCTGGCGATGCCAGTCGGCGTCGAGAAAACCCGTCCAATCCGCAAAACCGGCGTTATTGACGAGATGATCCACTTCAAAACCTTGCGAAACTGTGTAATCATGCAACTGTTGCGGTGCGTCAGACTCGCTTAGATCAAGCGCAACCGTCTCCACATGCACGCCATAGCGATGTTCCAGCGTGCGCTTCACGTCATCAAGTTTGCCTTGACTGCGTGCCGTAATGATGAGATCATGCCTGTCGGCCGCAAACAATGCCGCCATCTCACGCCCAATGCCACTCGAAGCCCCCGTTATCAACGCATATGCCATAAAACCACCTTTCTTAAGTATTGATGTTCATGGTAGTCAATACGCATGCAATAACGCCATTTGCAACGCAATGGTCCGGAACTTTTCGACTGGGCTGGCTGATTGACAGTTTTCATGCACTTCTCGCATGGAAAGTAATACATCATTTACATTAGTTATTTTGGTTTGGTTCGTTCACAATGGGTGCGTCAGCATGAATGTGAAAGAACCAGTATGGAATGTCCGAAAGGCCATGTTTTTGAACTCATACAACAGGGCTGCCCGACCGACAAAGTCATTACAATGCATGTCGTGAAACCGGGATCATTCACAGCTTGCATTTGACTTCGTCCACTTGAAGTTCTTAAGTTTGATGGCATGACTTACGATTTCGACACTCCCGTAGACCGATCCGGCACGTATTCGCTCAAGTGGGAAGAGGCAGGAGATGCGTTGCCCATGTGGGTGGCGGATATGGAATTTCAAACCGCTCCACAGATTCGAGCCGCACTGCAACAGCGTCTTGACCACGGTATTTTCGGATATTCCATCGTCCCTCCTGCATGGAATCAGGCATACGTTGACTGGTGGCACCGTAGGCATAATCTTGATATCGACCCGGAATCGCTCGTATTCAGCACCGGCGTGGTGCCGGCAATCTCCAGCATGGTACGAAAACTCACCACAGCAAACGAAAACGTGCTTATCCAAACTCCGGTCTACAACATTTTCTTCAATTCGATTATCAATAATGGATGCCGCGTGCTTGAATCACCGTTGGAATACGACGGTTCCGGACATTACTCCATCAACTGGGCCGATCTGGAATCCAAGTTGGCCGATCCGCAAACCACGCTGATGATCCTGTGCAATCCACACAATCCCGTAGGCCGAATCTGGGATCGCGACACCCTCGCACGCATAGGTGAGCTTTGCTGGAACCATCATGTGACCGTAATCAGCGACGAAATTCATTGTGATCTTACCGATCCGGGATATGATTACGTGCCCTTTGCCTCGGTGAATGAGCAGTGCGCAATGAACTCCGTGACCTGCATGGCACCGACCAAAACGTTCAATATCGCCGGTCTTAACACGGCTGCCGTAATGATTCCAAATCCCGTGCTGAGGCATAAGGTATGGCGTGCGCTCAACACGGACGAAGTGGCCGAACCGAACGCCTTCGCCATGACGGCCACGCTCGCTGCCTTCAACGAGAGCGAGCCTTGGCTTGAGGAATTGCGCGCATACTTGACAGGCAACAAAGCCGAAGCACGAGCCATGATCAACGAATACAATGCTGCCGCGGCACCGGAACGACGCATCGCCCTGATTGAAAGCCATGCCACCTACTTGTTGTGGGTCGATTGTTCGAAACTGACGCACGATACCGCTCTGTTGTGCGAACATCTCAAGCGCAATCATCAGGTGATGTTCTCCGAAGGTGCCGAGTATGGCGGCAACGGGCATGATTTCATTCGCATCAACGTGGCTTGCCCGCGAAGCACCATGCAAGAAGGATTCAATCGTCTGTTCGCCGGGTTGCATGATTTTTCGGCAGAGTAATACATTGATCATCGATTGTGATATTGCTCACAGCCGCTAAAAAACGGCTGGTTTTGTGGGTTTTCACAAAATATGGAAAGGACGTTTTCGGATGGTCACTGCCGTCCGTGACGTGTTGGCGATACTATGAAGCACATGACTGAAACTGTTTCATCCGTACTTGGCACGCCTGAAGAGTGGACGAATCCGCTGCGCGATCCGCGCGATCTTCGACTTCCACGTATTGCAGGCCCGTGCAGTATTGTGATTTTCGGCGTGACCGGCGATCTGTCACGCAAGAAGCTGCTTCCCGCCATTTATGATCTGGCTAATCGTGGCCTATTGCCGCCAAGCTTCGGTTTGACGGGTTTTGCACGTCGTGATTGGACCGAGGATCATTTCAAGGATTTCGTGAAGGAGAACGTGCAGGCGCACTGCCGCACGCCATTCAAGGAGGCGACCTGGACGCAGCTCGCCGACGGCATTCGTTTTGTGCAGGGCACGTTCGATGATCCGAAGGCGTTCGAACGATTGTCGAACACTGTTGCCGAGCTTGACCGTGATCGTGGCACACGAGGCAACCATGCGTTCTACATGTCGGTGCCGCCGCGCGCGTTCCCGCAGGTTTCCCGACAGTTGGCCGATTGCGGTCTGGCGAAATCGTCGGAAGGTGCTTGGCGTCGTGTGATCATCGAGAAACCGTTCGGGCATGATCTGGCCAGCGCTAAGGAGCTGGATCGTGTGGTTTCCGAGGTGTTCGACCCATCGAGTGTGTTCCGTATCGATCATTATCTCGGTAAGGAGACGGTGCAGAATATTCTGGCGCTTCGTTTCGCGAACGCCATGTATGAGCCGATTTGGAACAATAATTACGTCGACCATGTGCAGATTACCCACGCCGAGGATATCGGCGTGGCCGGTCGTGCCGGATACTATGACGGCATCGGTGCCGCACGCGACATCATCCAGAACCACCTGCTGCAGCTCATGGCATTGACGGCCATGGAGGAGCCGGTCTCCTTCTCCGCCGCTGATCTGACGGCTGAAAAGACGAAGGTGCTGTCCGCAGTGCGCTTGCCGAAGGATCTGGCGGCGCATACGGCCCGCGGACAGTATGCCGCCGGATGGCAGGGTTCTCATGAGGTTGTCGGCTATTTGGATGAGAAGGGCATTAATCCGGCTTCAACCACAGAGACTTACGCAGCGATCCGACTGGATGTCGATACGCGCCGTTGGGCCGGCGTGCCGTTCTACCTGCGTACGGGCAAACGTTTGGGCAAGCGTGTCACGGAGATTGCCGTGGTGTTCAAGCGTGCCCCGCATCTGCCGTTCGAGTCGACCGCAACGAAGGAGCTCGGCAAGAATGCGATCGTGATCCGCGTGCAGCCCGATGAGGGTGTGACCATGCGGTTCGGCGCGAAGGTGCCGGGTGGCACGTCGATGGAGGTCCGTGACGTGTCGATGGACTTCGGTTACGGCCGTTCGTTCACCGAATCGTCTCCGGAAGCCTATGAACGTCTGATTCTTGACGTATTGCTGGGCGATCCGCCACTGTTCCCAACCACACGCGAAGTGGAATTGAGCTGGCAGATCCTCGATCCGATCGAAGAGTTCTGGTCCACGCTTGGCCAGCCGCAGCCGTATCGTTCCGGAACGTGGGGCCCTCAGGAAGCCGTTGAAATGCTGGCCCGCGATGGACACCGTTGGAGGATGCCGTGATCATTACCATGAAGAACACCGAAACCCGTGAGATTTCGGCGAAAATCGATGAATTGCACGAGGAGCGTGGCGAAGCGGCTCTGGGTCGCGTGCTCACACTGCTGATCTCCACGAATGAGACGTCGCTGGAGCATGATCTCGCCGTGGCGAACAACGCCAGCCGTGAGCATCCCTGCCGTGTGATCGCAATCGCGCCGAATTCACGTAGGGTGGATGCCGCTGCCGATGATGGCAAGCCGCACACCTTTCTCGACGCGGAAGTGCGATTCGGTTCCGACGCTGGCGCGGGCGAAATCATCGTGTTGCGTCCGATTGGTGGGCTGGTTCACCACCCTGATACATTGGTGATTCCGCTATTGGTGCCGGACGCTCCGGTGGTGGCTTGGTGGCCGAACGAAGCTCCGGCGAATCTGTCAAACGATTTGCTGGGTTCCATGGCGCGCAGCCGTATCACCGATGCCATGCATTCCTCGAATCCGATGCGGACCATGGATGATCTGCGCCGCAACTGGTCGTCGAAGAATGTGGACATGTCGTGGACTCGCTTGACTGTTTGGCGCGCAATGCTCGCTTCGATGCTTGACCAGCCGCCGCATCTTCCAGTAAGCGGCGTGCGTGTGACCGGACCAAAGAACTTCCTGCCGTTGAATCTGCTGGCCGCATGGCTTCGTCTTCGTCTGAACGTGCCTGTTGTGGTGGAAGACGATCCGAATGCAACCGCCGTGACCGGCGTGTATCTGACCCGTTCCGATGGCGTGCTGAGTTTGGAACGCCCATCCACCGACGATGGCATCGCCGTATTGAACGTTCCAGGGCAGTCCCCGCAAACCATGAGCGTTCCCGCACGAACCATCGAGGAATGCTTGAGTGAGGAATTGGGTCGACTCTATCCGGACGAGATCTATGCGGAAGTCGTGACTCAAGGCTGGGATCTTATCAATTCGAAGCACTGAATCGATTCTCCGAAACAATAAAGGAACAATGCAGGAAAAGCATATGGCAGAACGCACCACCGTTGTATATCCCAATCCTCAGATTCTGGCTGAAGCCGTGGCCGCACGTACGCTGTTGACCATCACCGATCTTCTGTCGGAACCGAATCGCACTCGCGTTGACATTGCCGTGACCGGTGGAACCGACGGCAATCGAGTGTTCGACGCCATGAACGCGAGCCCATTGAACGATGCCGTGGACTGGAGCCGCGTGCACGTATGGTGGGGCGACGAACGATTCGTGGCCGCCGACAGCGACGACCGCAACGCTAAGCAGGCGCGTGAGGCATGGTATGGCAAACTGGTTGCCGACGGCCGTATGCCGGCAGGCAACATTCATGCGATGCCGTCCGATGAGCGTAACTTGGAAAGCGTCGCGGCAGCCTCACCCGAACAGACTGATGCTGTGCTGGCTGAAGCCGCCGCGCAATACCAGCGTGAACTCATTGAACAGTTGGGTGAGAATCCAGCTTTGGACATCGCCATGTTCGGTATGGGACCGGACGCGCATTTCGCATCCCTGTTCCCCGACCATGGCGAGTCGGAGATCGACGATCCGCATGTGCTTGTCGCCGGTGTGCGCGATTCACCGAAGCCGCCGCCACTGCGCCTGACGCTGACCGTGCCGATGATCGCACGATCGAAGCACACGTGGGTGTTCACATCCGAAGCACGCAAGGCGGACGCGGTTGCTGCAGCATTCGCGCAACGCAACAATCCGCATGCGCCAAGCTCCTACGCCGATGGTGAGGAACTGCTGTGGCTTATCGACAAAGGTGCCGCCTCCAGATTGTGATGCAAGAACCGGGACTATGGAATCCCGATAGCCGGGTTCCGTTGGTTCCGTGACGGGCACGTCACCTAAGTCTCTGCCTGTCATGGATTACTCCCATGGCTAAACATCAAGGCTGAATCGTTTGGATGAGTGAGCGCGCAACGCCATGCGTGTAGTATGGCGGCAGTCAAACATGACAGACCCTGCATTATGACTATGAGAGGAAACGGCATCATGGAACAGCCATCTAAGTTCCAACATCAGCTTCAGCCCGATATGCCATCGTCTTCCACGATGTCCACGTCACCTCATCCGGAACAAACTCCGCCATGGGGCGCGCTATGGGTGTTGGCTTTGGGACTGGCCATGATTGTGCTGGACAGCTCAATCGTCAACGTCTCCATCCCCACCATTATCGACGATATCGGCATCGACCTGACCGACGCCCAGTGGGTCACATCACTGTACAACATCGTACTCGCCGCGCTGCTGCTTCCCTTCGGCAAGCTTGGCGACGCCAAAGGACGCAAACTGGTATTCCAAATTGGAACTGTGATTTTCGTGGCAAGTTCATTGCTCGCCGCCACATCGCAGGACGCTGGCATGCTGCTCACCGCTCGCGCGTTGCAGGGCATCGGTGGCGCGATGATCATGCCGAACACCCTGTCCACGGTGTCCGCCACGTTCCGTGGCAAGTATCGCGCTGCGGCTTTCGGAGTCTGGGGCGCGGTAATGAGTTCAGCCGCCGCTCTCGGACCGTTGCTCGGCGGCGTGCTTACCGAGACCTTGGGGTGGCGATGGATTTTCCTGGTGAACCTTCCGCTAGGCATCATCATTTTTGTGGCAACCATTCCTTTGGTGCCAAAGACCGGTGGCCATACCTCGAACATCACTTCCTCAACCGCTTCTTCTACCATTCGATTCCAAAGCATTGATGTGGACATTCCAGGCGTGGTGCTGTCCGCACTGACTTCTGCCCTGCTCGTATTCGGACTTATCGAAGGCGAGACCTACGGCTGGTGGAAGCAGACTTCCACTCAGTTGAAGATGGGTGGTCTGACATGGAACCACGGCTGGCTGTCGCCGGTGCCGATTTGTCTGGTCGCCGGTATGCTCCTGCTGGTCGTCTTCATAACCGTAGAACTTGCACGAGGCAAAGCCGGGCGACCGGTGATGCTGGACATGACCCTGTTCCGCATCAAGACATTCTCGTGGGGCAATCTGTCGGCTGCGGCCATCGCCGCCGGCGAGTTCGCGCTGGTGTTCGCGCTTCCGCTGTATCTCATCAACGCGCGCGGACTCGACACGCTACAGGCCGGTGCGATGCTGGCCGTGATGGGATTGGGCTCTATTATCGCCGGTAGTCAGGCACATATGCTGGCCTCCAAATTCACTCCGGTCGGCGTGGTCCAACTTGGCTTGGTGATTGAGATCATCGCGGTAGCCGTGATTGCAGTCCTCATGCCGGTGGAATTCGCAGTGTGGTGGCAGCTTCTTCCTTTGACCGCCTACGGCTGCGGCTTAGGGCTCGCTTCCGCGCAGCTGACCAGCGTGGTGCTGTCCGAAGTGCCGATTCCCCAGTCCGGTGAAGGATCGGCCACCCAGTCCACCGTCCGTCAGCTTGGCACCGCCATGGGCTCGGCCATCTCAGGCGCGGCATTGACCATGGCCATCAATGGGACGTTGCCGGCACGACTTGAATCCCTTGGACTGCCCGCTAAAGTCGGCGATGGACTGGCCAAGGCGGTCAGCAGCTCGGCTGGCGGTGTAATTGGCTCGTTCCGCAGCGGAGATGGATCGGCGGCCCAATTCGGTGACGAAGCGCCGAAAATCGCCGATGCGATGACTTCCGGGTTCATTGAGGGCAACCGTTGGACACTTTTGGTGGCAGGCTGCATGCTGCTCATCGGTTTGCTGGCTTCGGTCGCTGTGCGACGCGCGGCATCAACGCATAGCACACACTGACAAACATGAGGCAGGGACGATCTGCTGAATGGTTTTGGTGGGCCAGCAGCTCAACGGCGAAAAGTTCTACTGAAGCCGGCCGATACCAAGGCGAAACTGATCGCGCGGTAAGGTGGGGTTATGAAAGTAGTAGTGCAACGAGTGAGCCAAGCCAGCGTTGACGTTGTCAACGAACTGGGCACCATCGACCCCACCTTCGAACCGCAGCAGATCGGACCGGGCTTCATGCTGCTGGTCGGCGTGAGTGATGAGGATGGTGAGGAGCAGATTTCTTGGCTTGCCCACAAAATCCTCAACCTGCGGGTTTTCGAAGACGAGCAAGGCAAAATGAACCGTTCCATCAAAGACATCGGCGGTGAAATCCTGTCCATTTCACAGTTCACGTTGTTTGCCGACGTGAGGAAAGGCAACCGTCCAAGCTTCGTCAAAGCGGGCAAGCCGGAACATGCCAACATTACTTGGATCAAATTCAACGAAGCGCTGCGATCCGGCGGTGTGCCAGTACGCGAAGGCCGCTTTGGAACGCACATGCGCGTCGGCCTGATCAACGATGGTCCGGTCACCATCACCATCGACACCGACAATCTGTGATCAGTATTTGATTACAACACCGATTGTTGGGTGATATAAAACAATTGAGGGTCTGCAAGTTAAATTGCAGACCCTCAACTATTATAAATACTTTTTGATCGACGGTGACGTTTACTTGTTTTCGGTAATTATTGTCACCTTGTTCGGATCAATCTTCGTTGGGTCAAGAGTCAATTCCTTGATGACATCCGCACGAATCGTGCCGGACGAAGGATTGAATACACTATCGATAGTGCTGTGAATATCGGCATCCACATTCGAATATTCGAAAGCAAGCGTCGTATTGATTAGACGGCAATTACGTAATACGAGATTATCCACATAGCACAAACCCTGCAGACTTTCGATCGTACAGTTCTCAAACGTGACATTACGGGAATTCCAAGCCAAATACTCGCCGGAAATGAATGAATCACGTACTGTCACATTCTCGCAATTCCAGAAGCAATCCTTGGAAATCAATCGAGAATTTGTGATTTCAATATTACGTGCGCCATCAAATGGATAATTGCCAACCAAACGCAGATTATAGGCTTTAATATCGGAACAATTCATCGCCAGATAATCGCCACGAGCGCTCACATTTTCCAGTGAAACGTTCGAACAAGCCCATAATGTTTCCTCGGCATTGACGAAATCAACATTCCTCAACGCAACATCATGGCACCGGCGGAAATTCTTCGGCGCTTCAAACGTGCAATCCTCAACACGAATGGTATTCGTATACCACACGCCCGCGCGTGCCATCTCGAACCATGTGCAATCCTTTGCCAAAATATCCGAGCAATACCACAGCGGATACTTCCATTTGAACGAACTCGACTTAAGCTCAATATCATGCGCATGCTTCAACGGTGATTCGCCATCATCGAAAATCGTGTCGATATATCGCTTGCCTGATGCTTGGAATTCGGCGCGTTCGCCGGTCAGTAACGCCTGACGAACCTCGTGCATGTCACTCACTGATAACTCTCCTTGAAAACGTTCTGTTGCCAAGATAGAAAGTTCAAGTACTTGAAGTCAAACGCATGCCCATGTTTCGCTGGCGGGCGAAGCGGATGAGCGATGGAACGCGTTATAAGCAATGTCGATATGCGTGCGGGTGTTTGCGAAACATGACTGTCGGTACCATGAATTGAACGATTAGACAATTGGGTGGTTACAAGGCATTGTGGTCGCGAACGGGCTTGCCACGTATGGCAGGGAGGAATGCGGATGAGCCAGCGGAATGGGGGAGTGAAGACGCGTGCGTTCAAAGCCGCGTTCCCCAAAGTGCTGCCGATTTGCATCAGCTTCTTCTTTCTGGCCATGTCGTACGGAGTGCTTATGGGAACCCGCGGGTTTTCGTTCCTGTGGCCGTTGTGCATGAGCGCGTTCATCTACACCGGTTCCATGGAATTCGTTACGGTGAATCTGCTGGTTTCCGCATTCAATCCGTTCGCCACGCTTATGTTGGCGCTGATGATGGGAACAAGGCACCTGTTTTACGGACTGTCCATGCTGGGGCGTTTCAAGAACATGGGGGTGAAAAAACCGTATTTGATTTACGCCATGTGTGATGAGACGTTCGCGGTCAACAACAGCGCGCAAATACCGGCGGATGTTGACCGCGGCTGGTTCTATTTCTTCGTGTCGCTGCTGAATCAGGTTTCCTGGGTGGCTGGAGCGACGCTCGGAGGCATTGTCGGCGGGCGATTGACGTTCGACACCACCGGTTTGGATTTCGTGATGACCGCATTGTTTGTGGTTATTTTCGTGGATCAATGGTTGACAACGAAACGCAAAAGCCATATGGCGGCGTTGACGGGCATTGTGGTGCCGGTGATTTGCATGGCGCTGTTCGGTGCTGACAATTTCATGATCCCGTCGTTGATTGCCATGCTGGTGATGTTCATTATGTTGCGTCCGTATTTGGATGATTTGAAACCTGATAATGTTGGGAAACGTGATGATGCTGATGGTGGTCGAATCCGCTGCGGATCGTAACGAAGTAGGGGAGGCGCGGTCATGATCATGACCACATGGCAGGGCGTCGTCACTGTACTGATGGCGGTGCTTGGCACCATCATCACCCGTTTTCTGCCGTTCGTGCTCTTTCCCGAGTCAAAGAAACCGCCGCACATCATCGACTATCTTGGCAACGTGCTTCCGTATGCTATGACCGGACTGCTGGTGGTGTATTCGCTGAAAAACGTCAATCCTTTTGCTGGAAGCCACGGCATTCCCGAAGCGATCGCCATCGCCGCGATCGTCGTGCTGCACGTATGGAAACGCAACATGCTGCTCTCGATCGCCGGCGGCACCGTCGTGTATATGGCATTACTTCAGCTTGTTTTTGCATGATTGTCTGTTTTGTAGGATTGCCCAAATCTGAAGTGAGTTTTATAGGGATTTTCCACAGTTGTTATTGCTGATATCCCATATCGTGAGAAGAAATGCGTTGATGCGATTGACGCGCCTACTCTTTTTCTTTAGCCAATAAGGAGCTGTGTTGAGCGGCTCTGGCTGTATAGAAGAGTTATATCTAACGAGAGAGAACAATATGACTAGTGCAGCAAGCACTGCCAATGCCGCGGTTCCAGCGCCCGGCAAACTGGAGTTCAAGGATGATTACACGCCTGAGGAAGCGGAACGCGTCATCCGCAATTCGAAGGGGCTCCCTGTCGGTGTGAAGCCGAAGATGGTGTGGACGTGGCCGAAGGCCCTGCTGTGGGCCGTCATCGCCATTGTGTGCGCTATTGGTTGGGCTATTCTGGCGGTTTCCCGTGGCGAGCAGATCAGCGCCATCTGGTTCGTGGTTGTGGCATTGTGCTCCTACGCGATCGCTTACCGTTTCTACGCGTACTATATTCAGATCAAGATCATGCGTACCGACGATGCGAACGCGACGCCGGCCGAGCGCGTGCATGACGGCGCCAACTTCGAACGTGCCGACCGTCGCGTGCTGTTCGGCCAGCATTTCGCCGGCATTTCCGGTGCGGGCCCGCTTGTTGGTCCTATTCTGGCCGCCCAAATGGGTTATCTGCCGTCCGTGATGTGGATCATTCTCGGTGTGATTTTCGCCGGCGCCGTGCAGGATATGCTCATGCTGTGGATCTCCGCCAAGCGTCGCGGCCGTTCCTTCGGTCAGATGGCAACCGACGAAATGGGCAAGTTCGGCGGCACTATCCTGTCGATCTTCCTGATCGTGATGACCGCCATCGCCATGGCATTCCTTGCGCTCGTGGCCATCAAGGCCATGGCTTCCTCGCCGTGGGCCGTGTTCTCTATTGGTATGACCATTCCGATCGCCTTGATCATGGGATGCTTCCAGCGTTTCCTGCATCGTAGCGTTATCGAAACCACGGTGCTCGGCTTCGTGCTGCTCGTGATCGACATCATCGCTGGCGGTTGGATCTCCAGCGTTCCGGCAATCGCCGACGTGTTCACGTTGAACGCCAAGGAACTGGTTATCGCACTGGTGATCTACTCCTTCGCCGCCGCCGCGTTGCCGCACTGGCTGCTCGTCACCCCGCGTGACTACCTGTCCACGCTGATGAAGATCGGCACGCTTGTGCTGCTCGTGCTTGGCATTCTCATCGCCAATCCGTCCGTGCAGATGCCGGCTCTGACTGAATTCGCGTCCACCTCCACGGGACCGACCTTCGCAGGCGACCTGTTCCCGTTCCTGTTCATCACCATCGCGTGCGGCGCTCTTTCCGGCTTCCACGGCGCAGTGAGCTCCGGCCTGACCCCGAAGGCTGTGGAGAAGGAAAACCAGATCCGCATGATCGGCTACGGTTCCATGCTGGTTGAATCCTTCACCGCCGTGATCGCACTGATTGCAGCCATCACCATTTCCCAGGGCGTCTACTTCTCCACGAACATGTCCGCCTCGCAGATCTCCACCGCTTCCGGCGTGACCCTGACCGCCACTTCCACTCCTGACGAGCGGGCTGAGGCCGCGGTCAAGGCCGTGGATTCGATGAAGGTTTCCGACATTGAAGGCAACCAGATGAAGGTCACTTGGGATTCTGTCGACGAGAACGGCAATGCCAAGACCTATGAAGGCGCCGACGCTTTGAAGCAGGCCGCTTCCGACATTGGCGAGAACACCATCGTTTCCCGCACCGGCGGCGCCACCACGTTCGCTATGGGTATGGCCAATTTCCTCAAGTCCTACCTCGGCGGTCATGACTCCATGGCCTTCTGGTACCACTTCGCCATCATGTTCGAAGCGTTGTTCATCCTCACCACCGTTGACAACGGCACCCGCGTGGCCCGTTATCAGATTGGTGAGTTGCTGGGCAACGTGCGCAAGCTGAAGAAGTTCGCTGATCCGACGTGGAAACCGGGCAACATCATCACCACACTGATCGCAACCGCCCTGTGGGGTGGCCTGCTGTGGGTCGGCGTGTGCGATACGAATGGTGGTATCAACGCCATGATGCCTATTTTCGGTATTTCCAACCAGCTGCTTGCCGCCGCATGCTTCATGCTGGTCACCGTTTGCGTGGCCAAACTTGGCTATAAGAAGTACCTGTGGATTCCTGTTGTTCCTCTCGTTTGGGATGTGGCCGTGACCTTCACCGCCGACTTCCAGAAGATCGTCGGACCGATCAGTTACTTCGCCACCGCTTCCAAGTATCAGACGCTGATCGATGGTGGCACTTTGGAAGGCGAAGCGTTGGTCAACGCCAAGGCCGCACTCTCCAATGCGTACCTTGACGGCGTGCTCTCCGTGTTCTTCATGGTCATGATGGGAGTCTTCCTGGTCGTCGGCATCTACCAGACCGTGAAGATTCTTGCCAAGGGCAAGTTCGGTGTGGAAACCACGTCTGAGGAGCCGTTCGTGGAATCCGAATGGTTCGCACCGTCCAGCCTGATCGCCACCAAGCTCGAAAAGAAGGTGCAGCGCGAATACGCGGCCAAGAGCTATGAGCTGGCGCAGAAGGAACAGGCCGCAGCCTGATGCAGGGATTCACCACCATGGTCAGACGAATCTGGTCCGCATTATTGAAAGCCAAGGCCGGATTCGTCTGGTATGTGCGCGAATTCAGCGGAGAAGCGAAATACGACCACTATCTGGAGCATTTCGCAAGCGAACATCCCTGCGAAACCCCGCTGACCGAACGCGAATACTGGCGCATGCGAGAGGAATACGATCGCAAGCATCCCAACACCAGTTGCTGTTGCTGAAACTAACGGCCATACATAAACAATCCCCGTCTTTCATCTCGGAAGACGGGGATTGTTTTTCTTATATTTATGTTGCTTGCTTGCGATTATTCCTATACCGAAGATATTCGATTGCATGTTCCGCAATCAATATTTCGCAATCAAGAAGCGAGTCCCATGCTGTATTTCAATGTCATCACACGAATCGCGGACTGCGTTACTTTGTCTGCAAAAGCGGAATCAGCCGCGGCTTTTGCGTTCAGCCCATCCAAAATCGGTTGAACATAATCGGAAGCGCCAATACAGGCAAGATCACCTCCGGCATCGACCAATCGCACCCCCAAATCACTTGGCTGAATGCCACCCAACGCAGTGGCGGACAAAGAATCCGAAGTGATGACACCTTGGAATCCGACCGTATTGCGCAAATAATCCGTTACCAAAGCGCTGGAGAACACGGCGGGATTATTCGGATCAATAGCCTGATAGGTGGCAAGCGACATCATCACCATGGAAGGGTTCGCCTCCAACGTACTGTTGAACGCGCCGATTTCCGCACCGTCCAACGTGGTGGTGGTATCAAGAATGCCGTCGGCGGTGAAATCGGTGTTGCCCGTCACCGAACCCAAACCAGGATAGTGCTTGATGGCGCTGCCTACACCCGAATCCGCCATGCCCTGAATGAACGCCTTGGCATGGTCGGCATTGCCGTCCGCATCAAGACCAAAATCACGATACAGTGCGCCGATCGGGCCATTGGAAGCCCTATCTACCGTTACCGTGCCCACCACCGGCGCCAAATCAACATTGATGCCGGCCGACTTGAGTTGGGAACCCCATACGGCAGCCGATTGCCGTAGCTGGTTGGTCGACATTGAACCCTGATTGGTGGCGGAAGGCATCTGGTCGAACCCATCACCCTGCAGATGCTGCACCAAACCACCTTCCTGATCGGTGGTCATCAGGAGTTGATTATTACCAGGGGCATACGATTGCAAGGTGGATGTGGCGGTGGCCACGCCAGCCGTTCCCGAATTCCAATTGCCGATGATCAGCACCGATCCGACATGCTGGTTCACGATAAGATCCTGCAATGTCGAAGGATCGGATCCCGCATACAGGGGTGCCATGACGAGCTGACCGACGCGCTCTGCAAGACTCATGGCATCGACTGCAGCCACGGCTCTGCCATGCGGCGAGTCGTCCACCACGCTTGGCACGTTGGATTTGTCAAGCGCATCATGTGATGCATCGGACTGCTGCGAATTGGATTGCTCGGATTGGTTGGAGCCAGCATTCAAACTCGCGCTGGATGAACACCCAGCGAACGATAGCGGCAGTGCGATGGCGCACAGTGCGGCAGCACAACGAGCGAAATGAACGTGAACTCTCCTCATAGTGTCATTATCTATCACATGCCGGTGATGGCGAATACGATCGCATAAGAAAAGAACGGGTGGATTCGTGTTCGTGAATTGCGTAAACATTAGGCTAGCGGCATAAAGCCGTTCCGTGCCTGTCGATAGGCTATTAGTATGTCTTTTTTTGATATGTTTGGTCCCATGTTCGACCCAGAAAGCGGTCCGAACCGCTCCCAAGGGCAGCGTGCCAATAAATCCGGCAACGATGATCCCATCATTCTCAATGTCGAAACCGATGGTGATAACACCGCCCGGTCTTCGGCGAACATGCCTCCAAGAGGTCCGTCCGGTCCGCGTATCACACGCCAGCCGAACCGTCCGCGCAAATCGTCGAACGGCAACAAGATTCTAATCGGTGTGGTGCTGGCGCTTGCCATCATCATCGGCCTGTTCTTTGGCTTGGCGCAGTTCATCACCGACGTCATGTGGTATGCGCAGCTTGGCTTCCAAAGCGTGATTTGGACGCAGTTGGGTACCAGGGTAGGCCTGTGGGTGGCGTATGCGCTGCTGATCGCCGCGGTCGGATTCCTGTCCGCGTCGCTGGCGATCTGGGCTCGCCCCGATGCTGCCGATGGTTCCACGATTCGTATTAACGGCGACACCATCGAAGTGGGCAAGGGCGTGAGCTCAAAGAGTGCACGTCGTGTGGCTGTGGTGATTTCATTGATCGTCGGCTTGATGTTCGGATCGCAGTTTAATGCGAATTGGTCTGAAATCCTGCTGATGTTCAACGCGCAGAATTTCGGCACCACCGACCCGCAATTCGGCATCGACAACGGTTTCTATGTGTTCGTATTGCCTGGCTTGAAGCTGATCATGTCGGCAGTGTCGTTGCTGCTGCTTGCCGGCATCATCTTCTCCATCGTCACGCATGTGATGATGGGCGGCATCCGAATCACCATGCCAGTGCATGGTCGTGGACTGTTCCACATCACCAAGCGTGCGCGTAGACAGATCGGCATCTGGCTGATGCTCAACATGTTCGCATGGGCGACGAATCAGGTGCTTGGCGTGTTCTCCCACCTCACGCAGGAGGGTAGCCGCATCACCGGTGCCACGTATACCACGGTCAACGCCACGATTCCCGTCACCTTCATCATGGCTGCCATCACCGTCATTCTCGGTGTGATTCTCGGCGTGTGGATCATGAAGTCGCATGCGTTGGAAGGCCAGGCTCCGATTGCGGTGCGTGCTTCCGAAGCGCTTAAAGCGTGGAAGGTGCCGACCGTGGCCATCGCATCCGCCATTGTGGTGAGCTTGGTGCTTACCGTGGCATGGCCGATGCTGCTGCAGCGTTTCCGTGTGAATCCGAACGCGCAGGAAATGGAATCTACCTATATCCAGCGTAATATCGACGCCACCCGTGAAGCATACGGTCTGAACAATGTGAAGACCGAACAGTATCAGGCCACTACGGAAGGCGAGGCTGGTGCGTTGGCTGATTCCGCGGAATCGACCGCGCAGATCCGACTGCTCGATCCGCAGATCGTTTCCCCGACATTCAAGCAGCTGCAGCAATCCAAGCAGTATTACACGTTTGCCGATACTCTTGCCGTCGACAAATATGAGGTCGACGGTGTGAGCCAAGATACGGTGATCGCAGCACGAGAACTTGACCTTGCCGGTCTTGACAATCGTAACTGGGTCAACGACCATACCGTGTACACGCACGGCTATGGTGTGGTGGCCGCCTACGGCAACAAGGTGACGGCCGACGGCCAGCCGAAGTTCTTCGAGGCGGGTATTCCAACCCAGGGCAAGCTCACCGAATCCGAACAGTACGAGCCGCGTATCTACTTCTCGCCGAACGCTTCCGAATATTCGATCGTGGGCGCTCCGGAAGGTACGCAGTCGTGGGAGTTCGATTACCCGACCGGTTCCGAAGGCGCCACCAACACGTTCGGTGGCAATGGCGGCCCGAAGATCGGTAATATCTTCTCCCGACTGCTGTATGCCATCCGTTTCGGCTCCGACCAGATTCTGTTCTCTAACCGTGTGAACTCCGAATCGCAGATTCTCTATGATCGTTCCCCGAAGGAGCGTGTGGCCAAGGTCGCGCCATACCTGACGCTTGACGGCCGTGTGTACCCGGCGGTCGTGGATGGTCGTGTCAAGTGGATCGTCGATGGCTACACCACGTCTGACGCCTACCCGTATTCGCAGATGACCGATCTGGGCGAAGCCTCCAAGGATTCCACTACGGAATCTTCGGCCACGGTGAGTGAGCTGGCTTCGAAGAACGCCAACTACATTCGCAACTCCGTGAAGGCCACCGTCGATGCGTATGACGGTTCCGTGGACCTGTACGTGTGGGACGAATCCGATCCGGTGATCAAGGCATGGCAGAAGATCTTCCCCGGCCAGTACCACCAGTTGTCGGAGATTTCCGGCGATCTGATGAGCCACCTGCGTTACCCGGAAAGCCTGTTCAAGGTGCAGCGAGAACTGTTGACCAAGTACCATGTGTCGAGCGCCAGCCAGTTCTTCTCCGGTGAGGATTTCTGGCAGACTCCGGTCGATCCGACCGAATCCCAGCAGGCTCAGGAACGCGACATTCTGCAGCCGCCGTACTATTTGACGCTGCAGACCGGTGGATCCAACGAACCGGTGTTCTCGTTGACGTCGTCGTATATTCCCGCAGGCACGTCAACTCGAGAGATTTTGACGGGATTCCTGTCTGTCGATTCCGATGCGGGCCACGAAAAAGGCAAGATCGGCGCGAACTATGGCACGCTTCGATTGCAGGAGTTGCCGAAGGATTCCAATGTGCCAGGCCCCGGTCAGGCACAGAACAACTTCAATGCGTCGGCCGACGTGTCGAAGGAACTTAATTTGCTTGAATCCGGTTCCACCAATGTGCAGCGAGGCAATCTGCTTACACTGCCGCTCGGCGGCGGATTGGTGTACGTGCAGCCGGTGTACGTCAAGTCTTCCGGTTCCACCAGTTTCCCGCTGTTGAAGAAGGTGTTGGTGGCCTTCGGCGACCAGGTCGGATTCGCCAACACGTTGGACGAAGCGCTCGATCAGGTGTTCGGCGGCAACTCCGGTGCATCCGCTGGCGATGCTGAAAACGTCGACGGCTCGACCAGTGGCAAGACTGATACGTCCGATACCAACGGCGATGCCTCCACCGATGGTTCTTCCGGAACCGATGGCACGGATTCGTCATCTGGAACAGACTCGGGCAATGACAGCAGTTCCGGCAATACCGGTAGTAGCTCCGGCACGATGAGCAACGGTCTGAAGAGCGCGCTTAACGACGCTTCCCAGGCAATGAAGGATTCCGACGCGGCCATGAAGAAAGGCGATTGGTCCGCTTATGGCGAGGCGCAGAAGAAACTTCAGGAAGCGTTGAACAAGGCGCTCGAACTCGAGCAGTAGTTTCCGCACAAGTTCCGTACGATTGCTGTTTGCATAAGGCGGGAGACTGGTTCCATATGGAGAACCGGTCTTCCGCCTTATGCATATGCCCGGTATGCTCAAAAACATGATCGAGTATTCCTACCGCATCGCAACGCAAAACGACATTCAAGCAATCACCGACATTTACAACGCTGCAGTCATACGAGGTGGATCATCGGCCGATATAACTCCACGCACATACGAACAGCGCAAAGCATGGGTTGAATCGCATCATGATCCGTACGCGGTGTTCGTTACGGAAACGGTAGATGATGACGGAGAGAGGCGGATCATTGGATTCAGCGCGCTTTCCGTTTTCTACGATCGCGCAGGATACGACGGCGTCACCGATCTCGCCTATTATATCGATCCGCAATGGCAGGGCAGGGGAGTCGGTACATACACACTCACCAAACTGCTTGAAGAATGTCGAAAGCGTAATATGCGTAAGGCATGCGGCATTATTTTCGCAGACAATGCCGGTTCGATCGCACTGATGAAACGGTTCGGTTTTACACAGTTTGGCCTCATGCCAACTGCCGCCACCGATTCCACCGGCACCATGCGTGACATGAGTTACTGGTATCTCGACCTGTAAGTACAATCTTTGCGGTTATCAAGACGAGACAATGTGACGCAATATGAACGCGCACAAACGTATGTATGAATGAATGGAACGATTTCAATGGCATCTGATTTCTGGTTGATCGCAGGACTTGGCAATCCGGGATCCAAATACGAAGGCACCCGTCACAATATGGGATTTATGGCGGCCGATCTGTTGGCCGAACGTTGGTCGGTCAACTTTTCCGACCATAAAGGGCTTGCCATGCTCGGCAAAGGCGTGATGAACCTGTCTGGCCGTAACGTCAAATTCTTCCTGGCAAAGCCGCTCACCTACATGAACGAGTCAGGTAATGCGTTGGCTTCCATCAGTGCCTACTATCAGATTGAACCAGACCATATTGTGGTGATTCACGACGACATGGATCTTGATTTCGGACGTATCAAAGTCAAGGCAGGTGGCTCCGCAGGCGGCCATAACGGCATCAAATCAATTGATCGTGCCTTGGGAACGCCAAAGTATGCCCGAGTGCGCATGGGAGTCGGTCATGCGCAACGCGGCGCCCACGCCCACGACAACACGGTGAATTGGGTGCTGGGCGGATTCGGTCCGGATCAGCGCAAGCAGCTTCCGGAATTCCTTGCTGACGGTGCCGACGCGGCGGAAACCATCATCTTCAACGGCCTCGCCAAGGCTCAGGAGCAGTTCAATGGCCGCTGAACCGGTGCAACTGCCGACGTCAGGTTCGCTGGCTGGCATTCTCGACGTACTCGAAACCGATGAGGATTTTCGTGCGCTGATTTCCGACGAGATCGAAGTGCCGGAATCCGACATAGACCCCAGCATCACCGTTGGCGTTCCCGAAGGATTGCGTCCGGCGCTCGCTGCCGGGGCAGCGGGAACACGACCGGTTGTGCTTGTGGTGGCTTCCGGGCGCGAGGCCGAGGAAATGGTTGAGGCGATTCGTTCGTGGTATTCCGGCGATCCAAACGATGTGGCACAGCTTGAAGCGTGGGAAACCTTGCCGCACGAACGTCTTTCGCCTCGCGCCGATACCGTGGCGAGCCGTATGGCGGTGTTCCGCAGACTGATGCACCCTCAAGAGGGAAGCAAGCTGTTTGGCCCCATCAGGATTCTCGTCATGCCGGTGCGTTCCCTGATTCAGCCTGTGGTTGCGGGCTTGGGGGATGTGGAGCCGCTGGTGTTCTCCCAAGGTGAGGAGTTGGCGCTCGATGAGGCGTCGCATCGACTGGTGGAGAATGCGTATACTCGAGTCGACTTGGTGATGGATCGTGGTGAATTCGCAGTGCGAGGCGGCATTATCGACGTGTTTCCTCCAACATTGCCGCATCCGGTTCGTATCGAATTCTTCGGTGACGAAATCGATACCATCAAGGAATTCCATGCATCCGACCAGCGTACGTATGGCAGTGACATTCCGATGGTCTGGGCCACGCCATGCCGTGAGCTGCAGCTGACCGAAAAGGTGCGCGTGCGTGCGAAATCCCTGATCGGCTCCATTCCAAACGCCGAAGACATGCTTGAATCCATTGCCAACGCCATTCCTGTCGAAGGCATGGAATCGTTGCTTCCCGCATTGGTCGATGATATGGAACCGGTGCAGGGCATGCTTCCCAAGCGTGCGTTGGTGATGCTGTCCGATCCGGAAAAATTGCGTCGCGCTGCCGACGATCTTGCCAAAACGGCTAATGAATTCCTTGCAGCCAGTTGGCATGTTGCTGCATCCGGTCATGGTGCCGGTGCTCCAATCACATTCGATCAGGCGAATTTCTACGATTTTGAGGAAACGATTTCCTCACTGGTGTTCTCTAGGCATGACGTATGGAAGCTTACGAGTTTCGGTGTGGACTCCAGTAGGGAAGGCCGCGTTCAGCTCGACGCCACCAATCCTGGAGAATATCGCGGAGATGAGGCCAAGACAGCTTCCGGTATCGAAGGTCTTCTTGATGCCGGCTATGCCGTCACCGTCACTGCAGGAGCGCAAGGCACTCTTGTTCGACTCAAACGTGCCATCAACGAAACGGGAATCGCCAACTTCGACTGCATCAGATCGCGTGCCATCGACGGATTCGTCGATAATGCCGCGAAAGTCGCACTGCTTACCGAACGCGACCTGACCGGACGTACATCGGCCGCGGGACAGGCAAAAACACCTAAACGTCGCCGTAAGGCCATCGACCTTATGGAGCTCAAAGCCGGCGATTACGTGGTGCATGAGCAGCATGGCATCGGCAGGTTCCTCGAAATGCGCCAGCGTACCATCGGAGCGGGCGCCAACCAGACCACACGCGAGTATCTGGTCATCGAATACGCATCCAGCAAGCGCGGCGCACCTGCCGACAAACTGTTCATCCCCACCGACCAGCTTGACCAAGTCAGCAAATACATCGGTGCCGACGCTCCAAAACTCAACAAACTGGGCGGATCCGACTGGGCTGCCACCAAGGCGAAAGCACGTAAGCATGTGCACGAAATCGCCGAAGATCTGGTCAAACTGTATTCGGCACGTCAACGTATGCAGGGGTATGCCTTCAGCAAAGACACCCCTTGGCAGAAAGAACTGGAAGACGCTTTCCCGTACCAAGAAACCGCTGATCAGCTGACCACCATCGACGAAGTCAAATCCGATATGGAAAAGCCCGTGCCGATGGATCGCCTGATTTGCGGCGACGTGGGATTCGGCAAAACCGAAATCGCCGTACGTGCCGCATTCAAGGCGGTGCAGGATTCCAAACAGGTGGCTGTGCTGGTGCCGACCACATTGCTGGTGCAACAGCATTTCGAGACGTTCACCGAACGTTTTGAAGGATTCCCGGTGGAAGTAAGGGCGATGAGCCGTTTCCAAACCACCAAGGAGATCAACGACACCATCGAGGGACTTGAAGACGGTTCCGTCGATGTGGTGATCGGTACGCACAAACTGCTCGGACCGAAGGTCAAATTCAAGGATCTGGGACTGGTCATCATCGATGAGGAGCAGCGTTTCGGCGTCGAACACAAAGAGACGTTGAAGGCGCTGCGTACCAATGTGGATGTGCTGAGTCTGTCGGCGACACCGATTCCGCGAACGCTGGAGATGGCCGTTACAGGCATTCGTGAAATGTCCACGTTGGCCACGCCTCCGGAAGACCGCTTGCCGGTGCTTACCTACGTTGGCGCGTATGAGGATGCTCAGGTCACTGCTGCGGTCAGGCGTGAGCTGTTGCGCGGTGGCCAGGTGTTCTACGTGCACAACCGAGTGCAAGACATCGCTTCGGTTGCCGCGAAGATTCACGAGCTGGTGCCGGAATCGCATGTCGGCATCGCCCATGGCAAGATGGGGGAGAAGCAGCTTGACGGTGTGATCCGAGACTTCTGGCATCGCGACATTGATGTGCTCGTATGCACCACCATCATCGAAACCGGTCTTGATATTTCCAATGCGAATACGTTGATCGTCGATCATGCCGACCGTTTCGGCCTAAGCCAGCTTCATCAGTTGCGTGGTCGTGTCGGGCGAGGCCGTGAGCGTGCCTACGCGTACTTCCTATATGATCCGACCAAGCCGATGACCCAGCAGTCGCATGACCGACTGGCCACCATCGCGCAGAACACTGCGCTCGGTTCAGGTTTTGACGTGGCGATGAAGGATCTTGAGCTGCGTGGCACCGGCAATCTGCTGGGCGACGAGCAGAGCGGGCATATCGAGGGTGTTGGTTTCGATCTGTATGTGCGCATGGTGTCCGAGGCCGTCGAGCAGTACAAGGAACCGGAACGTACGGAATCGGTTGCTGTCACCATCGATCTGCCGATCGAAGCGTCCATTCCCGTCAGCTACATCGATTCCGACAAATTGCGATTGGAAGCCTACCGCAAGTTGGCGGGTGCTCGTACGGAAGCCGATCTTGACGAGTTGCGTGATGAGCTTACGGATCGTTACGGCAAGCCTCCGGTCGATTTCGAGGCGCTGTTCGATGTGGCGAGACTTCGGTTCAAGGCAAGGAAGTTGGGCATTACCGAAATCATCGGGCAAGGCCGTAACGTTCGTGTCGCCAAATTCGAGCCGCGAGAATCCGTGCAAATGCGCATGGCCCGAATCTACAAGGGCATTCAATACCGTCCGATGACTAAAACGTACCTGATTCCCGCGCCGTTCGCAGGTTCGCTGGGATCTGGTCCAATGAGCTCTGATGAAATCGTTGGTTGGACGAACCAATTGCTGGATGACCTTGACTGGAAGCCAACGCCAAGGAAATAGCAGGTGAAGTTCCAGACGCATCCGACACGATTTGTGTGAGCGTTCACACAAATCGTGTCGGATAAGTTTGCCATACGTCCACAAAACGCACTATTCTAGGCAATGTCATCACAACCTAACGTTTATAAGGAGTAGTTGTGGCAGTAATTGAAAGCGTTTACGCGCGTCAGATTCTCGATTCCCGCGGCAACCCGACCGTTGAGGTCGTTCTCGACACCGAAGACGGTGCTCAGGGCCTGGGCCTCGTTCCGTCCGGTGCTTCCACCGGTGAAGCTGAGGCTTGGGAGCGTCGCGATGGCGACAAGTCCGTGTATCAGGGCAAGGGTGTTCTCAATGCCGTCAAGGCCGTGAACGAAGAGATCGCTCCGAAGGTCATCGGCATGGATGCTTCCGACCAGCGCGCTCTCGATGAGGTCATGATCGAGCTCGACGGCACCCCGAACAAGGGTCGTCTGGGCGCCAACGCCATCCTCGGCGTGTCCTTGGCTGCTCTGTACGCCTCCGCTGAGTCCGCGGGCCAGCCGCTGTACCGCTACATCGGCGGCACCAACGGCCACATCCTGCCGGTTCCGAACATGAACATCATGAACGGTGGCGCTCACGCTGACTTCGCCACTGACATTCAGGAGTACATGATCTCCCCGTACGGCTTCGACACCTACAGCGAGGCTCTGCGTGCAGGCGTTGAGGTCTACCACACCCTGAAGAACGTCCTGAAGAAGGAAGGCCTGGCCACTGGCCTCGGCGACGAGGGTGGCTTCGCTCCGAAGATGAAGTCCAACAAGGACTCCCTGAACTACATCATGGACGCCATCTCCGCCGCCGGCTACGAGCCGGGCAAGCAGATCGGCATCTCCCTCGACGTGGCTTCCTCCGAGTTCTACAACAAGGAGACCGGCAAGTACCACTTCGAAGGCGACGATCGTGAAGCCGGCTACATGCTCGACTTCTACGAGAACCTCATCAACGAGTACCCGATCGTCTCCATTGAGGATCCGTTCCAGGAAGAAGGCTGGGAAGACTGGGCTGCCATCACCGCCAAGCTCGGCGATCGTCTGCAGTTCGTCGGCGACGACCTGCTGGTCACCAACCCGGCACGTCTGGCTAAGGGCATCGAGCTCGGCGCCGCCAACTCCCTGCTGGTCAAGCTGAACCAGATCGGTACCGTCACCGAGACCCTCGACGCCATCGAGCTGGCCACCAAGAACGGCTTCACCTCCATGGTTTCCCACCGTTCCGGCGAGACCCCGGACACCACCATCTCCGACTTGGCTGTGGCAAAGAACACCGGCCAGATCAAGACCGGTGCTCCGGCTCGTGGCGAGCGTATTGCCAAGTACAACCGCCTGCTCGAGATCGAGGAGGAGCTCGGCTCCACCGCTCAGTATGCTGGCTACAGCGCTTTCAAGGCCTGCAAGAAGTACATCGCCAAGTGAGCGTAAGCGCATCGAATATGCGCTGATGTAGAGTGCCCGTCGTGTTCCTCGTCGAACGCGGCGGGTATTTTCATTGCTATGAGTTCAAAGTCACGCAAGAAAGCATCCAGAAGGGGCAGCGCTGGCCCCATCGCGTTCTTTGTGGCGGTATTTATCGTGGCTTTGGGATCCATCCAGCTGGCGTCGACGTTCCATACCTATGCGCTGAATATGGCTGAATTGAATGGCTTGAAGAAGCAGGAAGCTGCGCTGATAGCGCAAAAGCAGGAACTGGAAAACGACATTGCGCGTTGGGATGACAAAGCTTACGTTACAGCGCAGGCAAGGGATCGTCTGGGATTCGTATTTCCAGGAGAACAGGCGATTCGTGTGGAACATCCCGAAGCGGTGACCGGCGAAACCACAGAAGATGCAAAAAAGACGGATGAATCGCAGAAAACCGTACTGCCTTGGTATAAGGAGATGGCGTATTCGTTCAAACAAGCCGACCAATCGGACGAAGTGAAATCGAAATCGAGGGAAACGTCCGAAAGTACGTCAACCGGTGAATCGGATGCGAATGGAACAAGCCAGGAATCCGGTGGCCAGCAGCAGACTTCACAAGACAACAACCAACAGCAATCAGGAGATCAGCAGGAGTGACACAGGGTATGACAATCAGCGAACAGGCCAAAACCTTGGCGAAGAAGGTTCTCGACCAGCCTGCCACCGAGCATGATATTGCTGTGGTCGAGCGTCAGCTGGGTCGTTACCCGCGTGGCATGGTGGCTGTCGGAGCACGTTGCGTGTGCGGCAGGCCTTTGGCTGTGGTCACGCGTCCGCTGCTGCCGGGAGGTGTGCCTTTCCCTACCACTTGCTATTTGACTGGCCCGGAAGCGGTGAAAGCCATCTCCCACATCGAAGCCGAAGGCAAGATGAAGGAGTACAACGATCTTTTGGCTGAAGATGACGATCTGAAAGCCGCCTACGAGCGTGCGCACGAACTGTATTTGGCGTTCCGGCATGAAATCGCCGTTGCTATGGAAGACAGCGAAGAGCATATCGAAGGCACCAGTGCCGGCGGCATGCCTGTTCGCATCAAGTGTCTGCACGCCTTGCTGGCGCAAACGCTGGTGATGGGCGAGGGCGCCAATCCGATCGGAGACATGGCATTGGAGGCGATTCGTCATGAATTCGACCCCAATGTATGCCGTTGCACGGTGGAAAACGAAGACTGAACCATATTCAGACAGAAAGAAGAAGCAATGAAATCCGTTACTGTTGCCGGCATTGATTGCGGTACGAACTCGATTCGTCTGAAGGTCTCCCGAGTCAGCGAAGACGGCGTTGAAGATATTGTTCCGCGTATTCTTCGTGTGATTCGCCTCGGTCAGGATGTTGATAAGACGCATCGTTTCGCCGATGAGGCATTGGAACGTGCCTACGCCGCTGCCCGCGAATTCGCCGAGGTGCTGAAAAAGCATCCGGTGGATGGCATTCGTTTCGTTGCCACTTCGGCCACTCGTGATGCTGAGAACCGTGAGGAATTCGAAGACACTATCGAGCAGATCCTCGGCGTGCGTCCGGAAGTCATTCCCGGTACGGAAGAGGCTGATCTAAGCTTCCTTGGTGCCACGAGCGTGGTTCGTCGCGACGTCGAAGCTCCGTATTTGGTGGTTGATTTGGGTGGCGGCTCTACGGAATTGGTGCTTGGCGGCGATGGCGTAAGCCATCCGAACACGCAGGTGCAGGCCGCGTTCTCCATGAACATTGGCTCGGTGCGTATGACCGAACGCCACTTGAAGAACGATCCGCCTACCGAAGCGCAGATTCAAGAGGCCATTGCCGACATCGACGAGCATATCGATGAAGCGTTCAAAACGGTTCCTGCAGGCAAAACCCGCACTATCATCGGCGTGTCTGGCACAGTGACTACCATGACCGCTCTGGCCATGGGATTGACCGAATACGACCATTCCGCGGTGGATGGTGCCAGCTGCTCGCTGGAAGACGCTTATGCGGTCGATAACAAGTTCCTTACGATGCCGCGCGAAGAGCGCCTGACCTACAAAACCATTCACCCGGGTCGTGTTGACGTGGTCGGTGGCGGTGCACTGGTGTGGAATCGTGTGCTCGCCAAAGTCAGCGAAGCGGCCTATGCCGACCATGGTCAGCATATCGACTCCTTCATGGCCAGCGAACACGGTTTGCTTGATGGCATTGTGTTGGATTACGGCACGCGATTGCTTGCCGAACGTTAACGTGGCATAATGACTTGGGCGTCGGCTTGTTCGATGCCTTGCCGCCATGGCGAAACTGGTATACGCAACCGACTTAAAATCGGTCTCTTCGGATTGCGGGTTCGATTCCCGCTGGCGGCACCGAATGACGTTGTGAAATATTGCTGGATAGCACGTACGAAACAATCCGTTATTACACTGGCGGCATTGATAACCCCAAGTAGCCGACTGGAACGGAAAAAGTATGACGTCGAAAGATATCAAGCCAGTAATCGAACAGCCCGATACGGAAATTCCGCTGATGCTCTCCCAAGCGATTATCGTCGCAGGAGTTTTGGCTGTGGGCGAACTGGCTTGTTCTCCGCTGTATTTCTCGTTGTTGAAGGCGTCGTTGGCGTTGATCCCATGGGCTATGGAAGCGGTGTTCATGGCAGTGGCGTTCACGTTCGTTGTGGGCTTTGCGTTGCTGTGGTGCGCCGAATCGTTTACGATCAAAATGCGTGAACGGTTCCGACCGTTCGCATATGCGATTGTTGGACTTATCGGTTACGGTGCGTGGAGCCTGCTGGTGTTCTCCGCCACCATCAATTCCGTGCTTGCCATGGTGGGGGAGAGTGTGCTCACCAATGGCCAGATTGGTGCGATTGCGTTGAATGGCGCAGCGCTTGGTTTCGTCGCCTTCCTGTTCGCCAAGTTACTTGACGTTAAACTCGGCAATCGTAAAACCACGGCCATTATCATGCTGGTGGTGGAAGTTACGGCCGCCATCATTGGTTTGATCATTATGATTCTCATGTTCCGTGCATTGTATGCAGCCTGAGCAAGGCACCTGAGAAGCAAGGCGACGATTGGTATGTTCAGTATTCTCGAAATGTTCAAGATAGGCGTTGGACCAAGTTCCTCACATACTGTTGGTCCGATGGTGGCGGCATGCAAATTTGTCGAATCACTTGAACATACGGGAACGCTTGGCCGTGTGAGACGCGTGCGTACGGTACTGTATGGATCTCTTGCGTTGACGGGTTTGGGGCACGGTACCGATCGCGCGACTGTGGCAGGTCTGGAAGGTAACATGCCGCAAACCGTCGATACGGACCATGTGAACATCATTCGTCATGAATGCGAGTCGAGTGGGGAACTGCTGCTGGCTGGTAAGCATCGCATCGATTTCGACTATGCGCATGATGTGGCGATGGACGTGTGGCATCGCTTGGCCGCGCACCCTAATGGCATGCGTTTCCAGGCATTTGACCAGCAGAACAATCTTGTTGATGAACAGGTCTGGTATTCCATCGGTGGAGGCTTCGTACGGCAAGGCAATGCCGAGGATCTGATGATCGGCATTCATGAGCGTCCGCCGATCGGAACGTCTTTCGCCGATCAGCAGAGTGATTCCTCACTTGATGACGGCTCGGATGTGCCATATCCATTCACGTCATGCGACGAACTCATTGCATTATGCGAGAAGCACCATATGAGTATCGCCGACATTGTGTGGGCCAACGAAACGGCCATGCAGTCGGCGGTGCAGGTTCGCAGTGAACTGGATAACGTGTGGCGGGTGATGCGTCGTTGCGTACAGCACGGATGCCATACGTCGCAGACCGTGTTGCCCGGCGGTTTGAATGCGCCCCGCAGGGCACCGAAAATGTATGCAAGGCTTGCCTCGAACAGTGATGTGCTTGCGCGAGACAAGAAACGCGCGGATGCGGTGCTCGAATCGTCGGATGCGGCATGGGTGGATTTGTTCGCTTTGGCGGTGTCGGAGGAAAACGCCGGCGGTGGGCGAATCGTCACCGCACCGACCAACGGTGCTGCAGGAATCATTCCGGCAGTGCTTCACTATTACTGGCATTTCGTTGACCATGCGAACGAAGAGGGTGTTATTACCTTCCTGCTCACTGCAGGCGCGGTAGGGTACCTGTTTAAACGCAATGCCTCCATTTCCGGTGCGGAAGTCGGATGTCAGGGAGAAGTCGGTACGGCATGTTCGATGGCTGCGGCCGGTTTGTGCGCGGTGATGGGCGGTACTCCACAGCAAGTGGAGAACGCTGCGGAAATCGGCATCGAGCATAATCTGGGGCTGACCTGTGATCCCGTGGGAGGTTTAGTACAGATTCCATGCATCGAACGCAACGCCATGGCTGCGAACACTGCCATCAACGCGGTTCGTATGGCCATGCTGGGAGATGGAACGCATATCGTGACCCTCGATCAGGCCATTAAAACCATGAAAGACACGGGCGAAGACATGATGTCCAAGTATAAAGAAACCTCAAAAGGTGGTTTGGCGGTCAATGTCGTTGAATGCTAGCGGTGGTTGGTGCTAGTCTAGGTGGCATTGTGCTTTTCAAGGAGGTTCACCATGGCATCTCAAATGCCCGTTGTCAATGTTGAGTTCGGCGATCGCCCGACCATCGAATTCCCGTCCGAGACCGCTCCGGCAGGTCTGAAGGTTGTGGAGCTGCTCGAGGGCAATGGCCCGATGGTTCGCCGCGGCGACACCGTCACCGTTAACTATCACGGTGTGGTCTGGGGCAAAGACACCCCGTTCGATTCCAGCTTCGACCGTCACCAGCCGGCCAGCTTCGGCATCGGTGTCGGCCAGGTCATCAAGGGTTGGGACCAGACCGTTCCGGGGCACAACGTCGGTTCCCGCTTGGTGGTATCCATTCCGCCGGAGTATGGCTATGGTTCCCGTGGCGTTCCGCAGGCCGGCATCGGCGGCGAAGACACCCTGGTGTTCGTGATCGACATCATCTCCACCCGCTGAAACTAAGCGGCATAGAGTAATTTCCAAGGTCAAGGAGGCAACATGGCCGAAGAAAAAACGCTTCTGCTGACGCAGGAAGCTTATGACAAGATGAAGGAAGAGCTCGCTTGGCGCGAAGGCGAGTATCGCGACGAAATCCTTTCCAAGGTTTCCGCGGCACGCGCCGAGGGCGATTTGAGCGAAAACGGCGGCTATCAGGCCGCTCGTGAGGCTCAGCGAGTAAATCAGGGCCGCATCGAGGAACTGACCGTCAAGCTGCGCAACGCGAAGATTCTGACCGCGCCCAAGGCCGGCGAAGTCGGCGACGGTTCTTTGGTGACGCTGGATGTCAACGGACGTGAAATGGTCTACGTGCTTGGCACGCGTGACCTGTCCATCGCCACGGACTACAGCATCATCAGCCCGGAATCCCCGATCGGCGCGGCCATCAACGGCGCTCACGAGGGAGACACGGTGTCGTATACGGCTCCGAACGGACGTGAGATTTCCGTGACCATCAAGGAAGCCAAGCCGCTCGCCTGAGTGATGTTCGTCATAAGCTGAATCTGATATTCCAGCGATATAAATACAAGGCTGGTTCACGAATACAACGGATGAACCAGCCTTTTCGTATATTTCGTCAAACTGCAATCAGATATGATCTGAACTTACGGCCATAGCTGCACGATCACCATGTAGATCGCCACCATATGGCATGCGTAACCGGCAACGGTGCCGCAGTGGAAAATCTCATGGAAGCCGAACACCTTCGGCCATGGATCGGGCTTACGTAGCGCGTATACGATGGCTCCGGCGATATAGCAGGCTCCGCCTGCGGCCAACAGCACCACAACCGCCGGACCGGCATATGGCGAAATCCAGAACAATCCCATGAATGCCACTCCGGAAACACCGAAAATAATATACACAATCACGTAAAGCCAGCGTGGGGCGCTGATCCAGATGACGTGAATGATGAGCGCCACGGTAGTGCAGATCCACATGCCCGCGATGATTGAATTGCGCCAGAACGGTTCGAGTGCAAAGGAGACCGGCGTATAAGTGCCTGCGATCAGCAGGAAGATATTCATATGGTCGATGCGTCGTAGCACATCCGTGACGCGAGGTGACCAATCGCCCAAATGGTAGCAGGCGGAATTGCCGAACAATACCAGCGAACACGTCATGAACACGGCGCAGGCCCACTTCAAACCGGTACCGTGTGCCAGGCAGATCAGCACGATGCCGGCCGCCAATGCCAGAGGAGTGGCCACGGCATGAATCCAGCCGCGCATCGCCGGCTTGGGGCGACCATGCACGTCAAGACGAATCTTACGTTCGATCTCCGTCGGAGTGATGCCTTCTATTTTCGCGGCACGAGCTTCGCCCTTGGCTATAGCCATTTTCGCCTTGCCGTCGGCCTTCTTGCGGATGTTCTCGGCCTTGTTGCGTGCCTTCACGCGAATAATATCGGCCTTGGCTTGAAGGGCCTGTTCGCGTGCCTCGGCGATGATCGCTCGTTTTTCCTCGATCTCTACGTCTGTGGGTTTCGCCATCTGTGTGCCTCCACTGTAAGTTACGGAACCGTAACCTACGTTACCGTAACTCATGGATATGTCAATATTGCTTTTCCTGCAATATGCGTCGTGTCGTGCAAAACCTCTGGTGTGATGCGTATGATGGAGCGCATGGCTGATTTCTCACATATCTTGACGACCCGTCCCGATTTCGATGACGAAGATCGTGAATGGCTGCATCATCTGGTCGCCGACTGGCAGGTGATCGCCGACCTGAGTTTTGCTGATCTGCTGCTCATTCTGCAAAATGGCGAGGGCAAATACATTATTGCCGAACAGTGTCGTCCATCCACGGTGATGAGCCTGAGGGCCGACGATGTGGTCGGCGACGTTGTCGAGGAGGAAATGAGCGCTGAATTGGATGCCGCGATGGCTTCCGAATCGGTGTTCCGTTCCACGGTGCTCCGCACTGTGGGCGAGTCCACGGTGTGCAATGTGTATGCGCCGGTGCGTCATAATGGCAAGACGCTGGGCTTGGTGGTACGTGAGACGAATATGGCCACCCGGGAGTCGAACGGACGTTACGAATCCGAAAGCATCAGCGCAGGTAAGCAGCTGTATGAGATGATTCCTCGCGGTCAGTTCCCATATCGTAATCCGATTATGAACCAGCGTCACAATGCGCGTGTGGCGGACGGCTTCATCGTGCTCACCGTCGAAGGTATCGTGCGATATGCTTCGCCGAATGCCATCAGCTGCTTCCGACGTTTGGGATCGGTCAGCACCATGCAGGGGGAGTATCTGAGCGAAATCGGCACCAAATTGCTGCGCGAGAACGATCCCGTGCTGGAAACCTTGCCTCTGGTGCTCAGTGGCAAAGCCGCCGTCGATTCCGAACTCGATGCCAACAAGTCCGCGGTGTCCATGCGTTCGCTGCCGTTGATGGATGCCAATGGCCGCGTTGGCGCTGTTGTGCTATGTCGCGACGTGACTGAGCTTCGCCGTCGTGAAAAGGAACTGCAGACCAAGGATGCGACGATTTCCGAAATCCACCATCGCGTCAAGAACAACCTTCAGGCGGTTTCCGCATTGCTGCGACTGCAGGCACGTAAGACCAAGTCCGAAGAGGTCAAGAAAGAGCTGAAAGAGGCGCAGCGTCGTGTACAAACCATCGCCATGGTCCATGAAGGCTTGAGCCAGACCGCCGATGAAATCGTCGATTACGACAAGGTCATTTCCAGCCTGTTGAAGATGGCGGTGGATTTGACCACCATGCGTGACCAGCATATCGACATCGACTTCATCGGCAGATTCGGCATGATGCCGGCGCAGGATGCCACGCCGTTGTCATTGGTGCTGACCGAGCTGATCACCAATTCCGTGGAACATGGCTTCGAAGGTCGCAAAGAAGGTCATATCACGATTTCCGTGGGACGCGGTGGCAACAACCTCAATGTTGTGGTCGAAGACGATGGCACGGGCTTGGCCAATGAGGAGCATGATGGTATGGCACGTTCCTCCGGATCCGGTTTGGGAACGCAGATCATCAGCACGTTCGTCAACAACGATTTCGGAGGCACGGTCCGTTGGGAGCCCCGTCGTGGCGGTGGCACCCGAGTAGTGCTCGATATGAAGCTGCGTGCGGCGCAGGAACGATAGGAAAGATACGAAAATGTCCGGTTGACCAGGGGAAGTCAACCGGACATTTTCGTTGTAAGTCGCTATTCGCAGAGCGTATGCAATGATGGATCTTTGAAAATTTCAGATCTGCATCTGCATGGCTTGGGAGCGGCGGGCACGCATGGCACGGCGCTTGAGCGCACGACGTTCGTCTTCGCTCAAACCGCCCCAAACACCGTAATCCTGATTGGTGTCAAGCGCGCACTTCAGGCACGCGTCAATCACCTTGCAGGTGCGGCAGACGGCCTTGGCCTCTTCGATCTGCTGATAGGCGGCGCCTGTATTGCCGACCGGGAAAAACAGCTCCGGATCCTTGTCGCGGCATGCGGCCTTGGCGCGCCAGTCAAAAGCACTGCTCATATAATCGCCTTCCTCTTGCCATGTACGGCATGTAAGTCCGTTACTCAGATAACCACGAATCGCGCGACTTTTCAAGAGTCTTCGCGAAAAGAATCCCACGAATCGTTAAAAACCTTGGAATTCCACGCACTGAATAGGGCATGCTTTGGCCTGTTGCATGAGCACGCCACGACCTGGGAGGGTATAGTCGTCGGCTGCGAACCCGTCCAGAATTGCGCCGGGAATGCCGAGCATCAGATCGTTGGAACGTTCTCCGCAGGGGAACGCCACACGAGTCGGACATCGGTCCAGCAGTGCGGAAATAGGTTTTTCCACCGCGGCAATCACTGTGATATTGGGATTGACCAACGCCTCACGCAATTCGTTCGCTTCAGGCGCAGAGGAAAAGGGATTAAGCGCTTCGTCCGCATCATCCACAATCCAGATGGTTCGCTTATGCGACGGTAAGGGTTTGCCGTCATCCGTCACCATGCCATGTTCGGTTTTGCGTGTGAAACGAATATTGGCGCAACCCGTGTCATATAGCCAGCGTGCGCAATGCAACAGTAGATTGGTTTTGCCGCTGCCGTAGGCACCGATGATGGCGATATTCTGTTGGCTCACGTCAAGAATGGCGGTATACACCAATACGCCATCGTCGGCAAGCGCAAAGGGAACGTTATGCCATGACTGGTTTGATGGGATGGAAAGATCGGATTGCGTTGCATGTTGCGTGAGAGGCTCGGAAAACAGGAGATCGGGGCGTTTGCAGGCGTGGAATCGTGCGGCCGTTCCAATATTGCGGACAAGTCGGTTGACATCGCGGACTGCGCTGCATAGGAAAGGTGTGGTGTGTTGTCCGTCATTGCAATAGGCTGCACCGGGAATGCTGGGAGGAATCAGCGCTGCGTCACGTATGCCGATCAATTCGTTCGACTGCATTTGGTCTGTAACCCGTAAGCATATGCTCAGCGAGATATTGGCTTTCATGTCGGCATGGACTTGGCCCATGGGATATTGCGTGCAGACGATCAGATGCATGCCAAGGGAACGGCCAAGTGACGCAAGACGATTCAGCCGTTGCATATAGTCGGGCAGACGGTCTCGAAGCGCATGGAATTCATCGATGACCACAACCAGTCGTGCCGGAGGCCGGACCAATTGGTCGAATCTGGAAACACGTTCGGCGCTGACCAGAGCCTCACGACGCACCAATTCCTGTTCAATGGCATTCAACGCGCGAATCGCGTGGAACAAATCAAGATCGCAGACATTGCCAACGGTGTGGGGAAGATGTTCCAAAGCGTTGAATGTCGATCCTCCTTTGAAATCCAAAAACACAAAATGCAGATCATCAGGGCTGTATTGCATGGCGAGCGACAAGCACCAACTGATGAGCAATTCCGATTTTCCCGAACCCGTGGTGCCTGCTACCATGGCATGCGGTCCTGATCGTTGCAGATCCGTGCGAAACAAGCCATGCTCCGTGACTCCTATAGGGCAGGATGATGTGGAGGAAAGCCATGTTCGTGTGATGGTGCGCCAAGGCAGCGCGTCCTCGTCCAGAGCGTAGAACCGCTCGAAACACATATGGGGCATTGCGGCGAACGGCGAATGGCTGTTTTGCCTTGCGGTCTCCACCACCTTTGCATAGGTGGTGGAGACCGGTTCGTCATGCTGCTGCTTCTGATTGGAACGCAACGCCATGGATGCCAGAGACAACGCGCTGCTGATGAGTCCAGGAGCAAGCATGGCCACATATAGCCATTGCCGTTGCGCGATCATTATGACAAGCATGACAAGTTGCGACAATACCGGCGCGGCCCAGCTGATGAGCATCAGCCGATCCTCATTGAATCCATTGGTATGCTTGCGCTTGGTTTTGCTGTTCATGCCGTCATTGTGAACAGCAGTGGCGGATGGACGCAAGCGAGAATCAGGGTTGTGGTCGGAGGATATGGTTATCCACATCCTGACCACAACCCTCAGCTTTGCTGTTCGGCGAGCGTGCCTACAGTGCCAGCCCGATGGGTCCCCTTAGCCAATTCGGAGAACAGTTCGAGGTTCTTATCCTCGTCCAAGAGCACGCTTGAGCCGACACCATCAACGTAGTAGTCGGGATCGGTCCAATAAACGCTTCCTGAAATGCCTTGATCCCCAGAAGCGCTTTTGAACGCCAAAGCCATGCGCATCAGCGATGAGGTCGAAGCCTTTTCATCCACGGTTACGGAGCCCAACGCAGCCTCCGCAACTTTCTTGACCTTGCCGAAGTTCAGCAGCGTATCCTTGGACGCGCCCTTTTTCACTATGGCGTTGATGACCTGACGTTGACGGGCTGCACGACCGAAATCGCCTTGCGCGTCCGCGTAACGCATACGAGAAAACGCAAGCGCGGTGGTGCCGTCGGCGGTATGGCAGCCGGCAGTCCAGTTCAACTGGGAGTACGGATCGCTTACATCCTGGTCGTAGCACAATTCGACGCCTCCTAAAGCGTCGACCACTTTGACCAGGCCGCCGAACTGCACCATTGCCACGTGGTTGATTTTTTGCCCGGTGATGTCTTCGACTTCGTTAACCAGTTGTTTGCCGTTGTACAGTTGGGCGACGGCGTTGATTTTCATGTAACTCTGGTCGATTTCCACCAAGGAATCACGCGGAATGGAAATCAGTGAGGAAGGTCCGGATTTCGGTTTGGTGAGTACCAGAATGGTGTCTGTTCTGAAACCGGTCACGTCGCCAGCGTCACCAACGGTGCCTTCGCGTTCGTCGGAACCGAGGATCAGCCAGCTTTCGCCAGCGGTATCGGCTTTGTTCGTCAACCAAGACTGTTTGTTGAGCTGTCCATCCACCCAATTCCATGCGGAGAATATCGACAGTCCCAAGGCGAGAATCACAGCAAGGAAAAACGCGAGAATGACCCGCCCCATATGTCGTTTTCTGTGGGGGAGCACGGCTTTCGCAGTGGATTGGTATCCTGTTGTGCTATTGCCGGACAAAGGTTGTCTGGGCGTGTTCTGTCGCGTTGTTCGTGGCATGCCAGTGGGTATGGAGGAGGATCCTCGTACCTGCTGAGACGCACGGTGATTGTTCGGAGCTGAAGCAGGAGCAAACGATGCAGGAGACGATGATGCCGACTTACGTGGTCTGCTGGTGGAGTTTGCGGCAGGACGGAAACTCTGTGGAGCGCTGGAACCGGATGGAGTTACGGATGATGGTTGCGCTGTACGCCTGCTGGCGTGCGGGGCACTTGAGCGCGCTGGCTGTGCGGCAGGCGAAAAACTCGGAATTGACGGAGAGCCGGATTGAGAAGGAATTGTGGATTTGTGAGGCTGTGATTCCGTCTTCTTCCGTCCTGCGGACGGGATGAAGCTCGGTGGTGCGGGCATGGGGTCCTTGCCGCCGTTCTCTTCACTCAATACAATATCCTCCAAAAAGAAATCCGTTCCTACACCATTTACACCGTGTAGGAACGGATTCGGTGAAAGCGGTCTAGTTCTTTGCGGGAACGGCACAAACTGTCGCGTTGAGGTAACGATCGGCAAGTCCGATGTACTGCCCGGTAAGAGCGTCATGGATGGAGCCATCTTCCGGATCGACGGTGCCACCGGTGTTCGGATCGATAAGCGTGCCATCGGCTTGCGTGATCAGACCAGTGACCGGATCAGGCGTCTGTGCGGCTTCCTGGGAACCCGTGTTGTCAGTGCCCATATTATCCGTATTGTCAGTGCCATCCGTCGAATTATCGGAAGGACCGTCGGAATTGCCTGCGGTATTGGCATCCGTGTTCGCGTCGGATTCGTCGGAACCATAAATCGGCTTGTCCGCGCGCATCTTCTCCCATAGCGTCTCCGCCTCATCGGTCCAGACCGAACGATTCGGGTCCGACGGCGCGGATACTACCGGAACGGTCTGCGAATACAGGTTGGACAGATTGAAATCCTTGAGGCTCATGGCAAGACCTGCAAGCGCTGCGGTATCGGCCATGCCTTGCGAGATATAGAGTGATTGCAAGGCTGATTTCGCTAGCTGGTAGAGCTGTGCGGTGTCAGTAAAGAGGTTCTTGCTGAGCGCTTCGTTCATCAACTGTTTGATGAGGTATTGCTGTCTGGTTGTTCGTGATGTGTCGGATCCGTCTCCCAGACCATGGCGGGTTCGTGCGTACTGCGTTGCCTGGTGTCCGTCCAGATGGTGCAGGCCCTTGGTGAGTTGCAGGCTGGTGTAGGGGTCGTCGACGTCCTGTGGGATGCACAGGTCGACTCCGCCTACGGCATTGATCATTTTGACCAGTCCTGCGAAATCCACGACGATGAAGTTTTGAATGTTCAGTCCGGTGAGGCTGTTCACTGCATTCAGGGTGCAGCTTGCGGCTGAAGCGAGATCGCCGCCGGTCTGGTATGCGTTCGCGAAAATCGAGTTGAACATCACATTGTATTGCGCGGGAATCGTGCCGTTGGTCGTTTCGCACTGCGGTATGTCCACTAGGGAGTCGCGCGGAATGGAAACGAGATTGATTTTGGTGCGGTCCGCGGAAATCTGCGCCACCATTGTGGTGTCGGCCTGATGGTTGCCTACCACGTCGTCGAAGTTGCCTCCGACGGACTGGTTCTCTTCGCCATCGCGGGAATCCTGCCCGATGAGTACGAATTCGATGGGTTTGCCGGAGTTGGGATCGATGATCGAGGTGTTGGCGTCAAGTGAGCCTTGTCCGATGATTTCGACCGAATGGTCTTTGATGATGCCATTCACATCCAGCCATGTTGCGGCCGCTGCGGTTCCCGAGAACACCAGCATCGCCGCGATGACCGAAGCGACTATCGTCCTCGCACGATGCTGCACTCGATAGCCAAGGCTGTGACGCGGCTTTGCGTCTCGCAGTCCATTGACGTTAGGAAGCTTATCGCCGGCTGGTGATGTGGTCACGGTATCGCCTTCCTGTTTATACAAAAGATCACGCCATATCTCAACGCGTTCTAGAACATACCACTACTCTGTCATGGGATTATAGAGATGTTCCCCGATTTTCACGGATTCTGCTTCAGGCCCCCGTCGTTCTTGGAGGTACCATGTACCATATTTTTCTCGAATTATAGTGATTGACACGGCGGAAAACTTGACAAAAAGAAATTGCATGTGTGTAATTTAACACGACTAAAAGTGCGCATACGTATAGCAGGGGAGGACGCATGTGGGGCGTGATCGACGAGTCCTCCGATAATCCGCTTGCGGAACTGTGGGGTCTGTTCAAAAGCGATGATGATGTTTCCTGGCAGCATAGGGCTTTATGTTCTCAGACTGATCCGGAAGCGTTCTTTCCTGAAAAGGGCGGATCAACCAGGGATGCCAAGCGAGTGTGCGCCCAGTGCGAGGTTCGTGAGCAATGCCTGAAATGGGCCATCGAGCATGATGAGCGTTTCGGCATTTGGGGTGGCATGAGCGAACGTGAGCGCCGTCGGTATAAGAAGGAACACAAGGAACGGGCATAACGCACGGCACACCCTGTGCGTACACTTGAAATTATGAATTCTAACGCCAGCAGCGATATCCAGGGAATTGTGACCGATCTGCTCAACAGCAGGCCGTACTCCCATCGGCAGGATGCCGATTCATCCGTGGCTGCGGTGATTACCGCGCAAAGCGATCTACGTTTTTTCTCATCCACTTTTGCCGCGGTGCTCGCACAGCGTGTGCTTCCAGGCACTATTATCGTTGCGGATTGCACCAATCAGGTTGAGCAGCCTATGCAGATGACGTTTAGCGTTATCCCGTCGCCTGCCGGTGTGCTTACGGAAGTTCCCGAAAGCAAGACCATACGTGTCATTCTCGTAGGAGTGAAGGGTGCCTCTTCATTCATGAATGCCGTGGCTCGTGCAATGCAACAGATCGATCTTGACGACCGGGTCGGTGCTCTGTGGACATTGCATGACGATTCCAGGCCGGCCGATGAGTCATGCCTTGAGGTGTTGCTCGATGCTTGGAAAAACACGCCGACTGCGTCTTTGCTTGGCGCGAAACAGTTGGATTGGCAGGCGGAAAGCCTGCATAACGTCGGTTTGTATGCGGGGCACCACAATGTCACGTCTCTGGTGGTGGACGGTGAGCCGGATCAGGAACAGTATGATGGCCGGCAGGATGTGTTGGCTGTGTCGCTTTCCGGCGCGCTGGTTCCATTGGCCACCTTGCGTACTTGGAAGGGTGCCGATCCATGGTTCGGCACGTTCGCCGAATCCACGGACCTGTGCAGGCGCATCTGCCTGGGCGGTGGCCGTGTGGTGGTGGTCCCGCAGGCGCGAATCGCCCATAGGAGGGCAAGATTTGAAGGCGTGCGTTCCAAAAACGGCCAACCTGTTGAAGATGAGGAAGGCCGCGTCGATCCGTACCTTGCGGTACGCGAGGCGAATACGAAATACGCGTATACGGACGTGCATCGTTCTTGGTGGCCGCTGCTGTGGATCTGGTCGACACTGAAGGCGTTGGGACTGGCCGTGCTGTGCCTGACGCGCAAACAGCCATACCATGCCTGTTGCGAATTGGCCCTGCCTTGGCGTTCGTTGCTCCACTTGCCGGGCGCATGGAGGGCCCGTGCCCGATTGCGTGAGCAGAGTAGGGTCTCCTTGAAGGCATTGGCCGCATTGCAGACGACTCGTCAGCAGATCGGCCAATGGAACGATCGCAAGCGTGCGTTTCTTGACCAGCGTGGCACTGTGATCCTCAGCCCTCTTGCCAAGGCGCATCTGCGTAAAAGGCTCATGCGCAGGTGGGGGCTTGCCATCGCATCGGCGGTGATCGCCTTCGCATGGATCGTCTTCCTATATTGGAATGTGCTTCGGAGCGTATTCTCCGGCGCGTCGATATATTCTCAAACGTTGCTGCCGACCGATGCCAGTTTCAGCCAGTTGGTGCATGCCGCCACCACGTCGTGGGCGTATACCGCGGGAACTGGAATCAGCGCCCCGAGCGCGCCTTGGCTGCTGGTGCTCATGGTGGTTTCCGTATTCACGGCTGGCCATGTTGCGACCGCAGTCGCCGTGGTGTTCTTCTTGTCCGCTCCTTTGATGGTGCTGTCGTTCTGGGCTTTGGCTGGAATCTTTACTCGGTCCGACACGGTGCGTTGCGTGATCGCGTTGGCATGGTTCGCCATCGCATTGTCGATGAACGTGTACAGCGATGCCGACGTGACGATGATGACGGTCATGGTGTTTCTTCCTGCGGCCTTCGCGTTTTCTTTCCGAGCCGTAGGCATGTACCGTACGGAAGATCTGGTCAATCCGCAGGCTTCCGTGCAGGCCGCGGCGCTTGCGGCATTGTGCTTTATTCCCGTCGTCGCGGCCGAACCGCAATTGCTGCTGCCGCTGATGTTGTCGTTCCTTGTGTTCCTGATGCTTGTACGCTCCCATAGAACGACGCTGCTGCTGATTCCGCTGCCGGCCGCTTCCGTATGCGCGCCCACATTGGTCAACACGGTACGTTTCGCAGGAGCAGGTACGTGGCGTCAGATTTTTGGCAGTGTGATATTGCCGTCGTCTGCGCATGATGGGCATCCGATGATCGCAAATCTTTCGGATATTGTTTCCCGTGCGTTCGGCGTTGCCGTATCCGGCGAGATTTGGCAGTATGTGGCTGCTGCAATGTTGGCATTGATTGTGCTTCTTGCCGCGGTATCGCTGTTCCTGCCATTCGTGCTTCGCGTGTCGCGTATGATGTGGGTCGTGGCGATCGCGGGTCTTGCCACGTCGCTGCTTTCCGCCGCGGTTGTGGTTGCGGTCGATGCGGATGGCGCCGTGGCCGGTTCCGTGCTTCCCGGCGTTTCATTCACGATGATGGGACTGCTGTCCTGCGTGTGCATGGTCGCAGGCGGTGCGGTGCAACGTTTCGTCATGCTGTGGCAGAGGCCCACCGGCGATGTCGAAGTTGAGAGGAATGGCGCTTCTACTGGCATTATTGCCGGGCGTGCGGCACGAATCGTGCTGGTCATGCTGATTGCGGCGTCGGTTGTGGCGAGTGCCGGTTTTGATTATGTCGCCAGAGACCATAACACGGTTTCGACCAGTGATTCCGGTTTGCCGATTGTTGCTTCCGACTATCTTGCGCAGGATGAGGCGAGGCGTGTGCTCGCAGTACGCGCGGATAGTGCCGGTTCCATCAGCTACAATGTGATGCGCACCCGCCGAGGTGATTTGATCGACAGCTCTCCGGCACAGCGTGTCGAAGTGGCGTTCGGACGTTCCGATGATGCGAACAAGGCCATCGCCAAGGATTGCGCGCAGCTGTTGTCGAATGCTGATTCCGACGCCGTCGCCGATTTGAGCGAGTTGGGATTCGGAGGCATCTATGTGGTGCGCTCCGGCGAAGACAAGGCGCAAAAGGAGATAACCGATCAGTTGAGTTCCAATATCAGCGCTTCCGATGGCACGCAGAATGTCGTAAGCACTGATGCGGGAACATACTATCGTCTCACCATCCAAGATACGGCCAAGCAGCATATCGACCGCAAGGGATATCGACAGGCTGAATCGAGTGTGTGGCGTCAGGCATGGCTGTGGTGCATGGGTATTGTTCTCGCAGCGTATTGCTTGGTTGCGCTTCCGCGCATGAGGCGTCACGGTCAGGAGGAAGCATGAGCAAACATTCCCGTTCCAAAACGGTTTGGCGTGTAATTCTGGCCATAGTGTCGGTGTTGGTCATTGTCGCACTGGCGACCGTGGCCGTAATCTACCGCCCGACTTGGATTCATGCGGATTCGCCGGTAACGCAGCGTTCATCCGTATCCCGCACCGTCAGTCCGCGTCAGCTGGAAACATATTGTCCAGCACGAATGACGATAGCTGATACTGATGTGTATGGAGACAGCGAATATCAAGCGTCCAACGGCAATATCATGTCGTCGGCGCGTTATGCGTCCTTCGGTTCGGTGTTCCGCTCTTCCGTAGGGCTTCTCGGAGCTGATGAAGCCACTTCGTCATTGGTGTTGAACAAGGATGATGCCGGATCGGATGATGATATTTTCATGGCGTCCGGCACGGTCGATGACGGAGCCCAATTGCAGAATACCCGATTGCTGTCGGCTTCCGATGGAACGGGAGCGGCCTCTTCGGTGATGTCTTGGGCTACTGAGGGAGATTTGAAAGGCGTTTCCGCTGCTTCCTGCGTCGCTCCGGCTTTGAAGCAGTCGCTGATGGTGTCGGGCACCAAAACAGGCATGACCCAGCAGCTGGTCGTGGCCAATCCGTCGGCTAAGGCCACGTCGGTGAACATCAAGGTTTGGGGATCCGACAAGTCGGGTGCTTTGGCATTGTCTACCGGTTCGACGTTGACGGTTGGTGCGGGCAAGGAATCTGTGCTGAACCTTGCCGCAGCAGCTTCCGGGCAGGATGCTTTGTACGTTACCGTGTCCAGCGTGGACACGCCCGTTGCGGCCGTGGTACGCACCATAGCCATGGATGGTCTGGTTGCAAAAGGATCGGATTATGCGGTTCCCAATACTGTTGCCGCAAAAACATTGGCGATTGACGGACTCACGGAAGGCGATGCCGTCAACCTGTATGTGTATCCGTCTCGGCAGGCCGACGTCACCGTATCTTGGACGGATGACCAAGGTCTGAAGAAAACCAATCAGCAGACGCTCGAATCGAATCGCGTTTCGGTCATCGACCTGGGTTCGGTTCCCAAGTCGGCGACCGGACTTACCATCAGCGCCAGCGAGCCGGTATCCGTCGCCGCGAAGATCACCAATGATGGCGATGATGACCAGGCTGATTTCGCCTTGGTCAACGCTTCAGTGCCGATGAGCGTCTCCGCCATGGCCGTGCCCGACCATGCCACGGCTCAAGTGGGCATCACCAACATATCGGGCGATGAGCGCACGGCAACATTGACGTCCTATAACAGTGTCGGAGATACTGTTGACCAGCGCGAGATTGCTCTCCAATCCGGCGCTTCGACAACGGTTGATCTGGCGGATATCAACGATGGAGACGTTGCCGCCGTAAGCTTTGCCGATCCGGACCAATCAATGGTGTGGAACATCCGTATCAGCCAAAAAGACGTATCGGATGCGAAACTGGCCGGAGTGTCGATTATCGGCGCAACGGATCTGAAGGAAGCCCGCGAGCAGGTGCTGGCCAACCAGAACATGACCGTCGTGCGTTGATCACATACCCCAATCGGGGTCGATCTCTTCGGGACGGCGTCCATACAGTTCCGCCAAGCGCAACACCACTTCGTCGCGGATGGCGAATTGCAGGTCCATACGGCTTCGCGCATGCGATTGCAAAGGCATACGGTACAGCACGACGCGCGGCGGAATGCCATGTTCCGCGGGGAAAGACTGCGAGCCCAAGTGCGCAGTGGCCTCCCAAGGTGCCGGGTCGGATGGCGGAACGTCCTCGACCGCAAACTGTACCGGTGCCACCAGTTCGGGCCATGCATCGTTGAGCCTACGGATCTGAGCCACCAGCATGTCGTCGAACATACCGCTTCTTGTACGATAACGTGGAAGTCTGGTACCGAACATGGGAGTGCGGGTCCCACGACCATGACGGTTTCTATACACTGTTGATTCCCAAGGCAATTGATACATGGCTTCTACCATATCAGGGCCTTGCGCGAATCATGCGATAGCATATTGTTCATCGCATCGACACAGGAGGAAACGATCATGACGGATATTTCCGTGCCCTGTTGGAACGACGTGGATATCGAGGAATTGTGCAATGGAGTACGACTTATCGCCTTCGATCTCGACAACACGTTGGCAAGGTCGAAAAAGCCAATGAAGGACGACATGGCCGAATGCTTCTCCGCATTGACATCGTTGATTGATGTCGCGGTGATCACCGGTGGCAAGTATGCATTGCTGAAAAGTCAGGTGGTGGAACGGTTGACAGGTCAAGCCAATCGGTCGCATCTGCATCTTATGCCGACCAGCGGCACCCGATATTACCGTTGGGGCGGATCGGATTGGGCGCCGGTCTTCGCCCATGACCTCAGCGCGGATGATCGTGCGAAGGCTTACGAATCGTTGGAACGCAATGCGCGCGAACAGGGTATCTGGCTCACGCACGTTTGGGGTGAACGTATCGAGGATCGTGGCAGCCAGATCACATTCTCCGCATTAGGGCAGCTTGCGCCCATCGAAGCCAAGGAGGCGTGGGATCCAACCAACGAGAAGAAGAATCGTCTGGCACGAGCGGTTGCCGCCGATCTACCGCATTTGGAGGTACGGCCGGGCGGCGCCAGCAGCGTCGATATCTCCGAAAAAAACGTCGACAAGTCGTTCGCTGTTCGAGAATTGGCCGATATTCTCGGCATTACGGTGGCGCAGATTGTTTTTGTGGGAGACCGTATGGATCCGGATGGTAACGATTATCCCGCGGCAAAGGCAGGCACCAGGGCGGTGAAGGTTACCTGTCCGAACGATACCGTGAAATTGTGCGGTGGAATCATCGCCAGTCTATCGCGATAGAACCTGTTGGGAGGTTTCGCATGAACTCAATGGCGAGGGCATGCTCGATGGTGGTTAATCTGCTGTTTCCCCGGGGCTGCGCCGGGTGCGACAAACCGGATGAAGTGCTATGCGAAGCTTGCAGGGCATTGTTTTCCCAGCCGACCGCACAGTCGTTTGACGGTGTGGCGATGCAACGCTGGTTCGCATGCGGATGGTACCGTGGCACGGTCAGAAGGGCGGTTCTCGCGTGGAAGGATCACGGCGACGAGGAATGTGACCGTGCGTTCGCCGATGCGATATGCGCCCTTGCAAAAGCGTCTGGCGTTATTGACTTCGTTCGTGATAGGCATGGTTCATGCCATGATGTTGTTGTGGTTCCCGCGCCTTCGTCTCCCGCTTCAATACGTCGTCGCGGACGTAAACATATGATGCCGATCGCCAAACATCTGGCAGGTTTTCTACGGGAGGAAACAGGCTGCGAGGTGACGGTGCGTGACGCGTTGGAGAACAGGGGGGTCAAAGGGAAATCAGTGCAGACCAGCGGTGCGGCGCAACGGTCGCAACGTTTGAAGGGGCATGTTTCGGTGTGTCCTTCGGTTTCCTTGCGCAATACGATGGTGATTCTGGTGGATGATATTGTCACGACCGGTGCGACCATGCGCAGTTGCGTCGAAACGATGCGGAAGGAGGGTGCTACGGTCGTGACCGTGCTTGCTTTGGCTCACACTCCGGCGGGAACGCAGAAGGTTGGCCCAACGCAAGCATGGTCACGCACGCAAGTGCAGTGACGTGAGAAATCCTCTATTCGTCATCCGTAACATGGTATTTCGGCAGAATGATTTCAAAATCGGCTCCACGCGGGTCATCGACGACCCTCACCGAACCACCGTGCAACTGGGCGGCCCAACGTGCGATGGACAATCCCAAGCCGGTTCCGCCCGATTCGGTGCCCGGACCTGTTTTTCCTTTGACGAAACGGCGGAAAATGTCGGAACGCGCCTCTTGCGGAATCTGCGATCCGAAATTGACGACATTGGTGACGATGGTGCCGAAATCCTTGTTTTCGTGTGCTTCGATAAGCACCGTGGTATTGTCCGCGGAATGCTTGAGCGCGTTCGCGATGATATTGGTGAACAGTTGGCGCAGGCGGTCCTGATCGCCTGCCATCTCGATATCGTCGGGCACATGCATTTCGATGTCATGCGCATGCCCGGCATCGGCGATTTCCAAAGGTTCCACGGTTTCGTCAAGAAAATCGGCGAAATTGAACATTTCGATTTGCAGGCTTGCCGCGCCGGCTTCCATGCGGGAAAGATCAAGAAGGAACGCGATCAGATCGGACAGGCGGTGCGTCTGATTGAGGATGCTTTCCAGATTTGATGGCGTAGGGTCGATCACGCCATCCGCCATGTTTTCGACCATGGCTTGAAGCGCTGATACGGGCGTGCGTAATTCGTGGCTTACGTTGGCTACCATGTCCCGGCGCATCTGGTCGGCATGCTGAAGCTCTTCCGCCATTTCGTTGAAGGTGAGGGCGAGCTGGCCGACTTCATCGCGACTATTGGAGTCGACATGGACGCGCACGGTGTAATCGCCTTCTGCCATCGCTTCGGCGGCGTCGCGCATTTGGCGCAGGGGAGAGGTGAGTCCTCTGGAGAAGAAATATGTGATTCCTAAAGCCACGGCGAGGGTAATGGGCATGGCGATCCATACGCTGAGCCCTACTTTGAGCAGGAACCACGCCATGATGAACGCAATGGCGGTGGAGATGGTGATCAGAACGCTCAATTCAATTTTGAGCGATGAGAACAAACCAATAGGACGTTCGGTTTCCAATGGATTCACCGAACGCCCTGGTTTTGTATCGGTAGTACGCATACCACCGAATTTTAGCGCATTAGTCTTGGGCTTCTGGCGGTTCGAACGCGTAACCGACGCCATGCACGGTACGAATGGTCTTCGAACCGAGCTTATGGCGCAATGCCTTGACGTGCGAATCGACGGTGCGAGTGCCGGAAGCATCCACCCAATCCCACACTTCCTCGAGCAGTTTCTCGCGAGTGAGCACGGACTTCGGCTTGCGGGCCAGCGTGGCCAGCAAATCGAATTCCGTAGGGGTCAGGTGCACCTGCTTGCCATTGACGGTGACGATACGTTGCGCGGGATCGATGACCAAGGAGCCGAAATCGAGAAGCTTCTCGTTTTCGGAGTTTTTGGCGATGACCTTGGCACGATCTACACGGCGCAGCAACGCCTTGCAACGGGCGATGAGTTCGCGCATGGAGAACGGCTTGGTCATGTAGTCATCGGCTCCGGCACCGAGGCCGATGACCTTATCGGCCTCGTCGTCTCGTGCCGTCAGGATCAGCACTGGCACAGGGCGCTCCGCCACGATGCGTTTCGTGGCCTCAAGACCATCCATCACGGGCAACATGATGTCCATGATGACCAGATCCGGACGCAACGTAGTCGCGGCCTGAACCGCACTGGCGCCGTCGGATGCCACGCGCGCCGTCCAGCCTTCCGCTGTGATCCGCTGCGCGATGGCAGTGGCCAGTGTCGGCTCGTCTTCGACCACCAGAACGGTGCGTGGAGCCGTTGTGGGTTGTGCTGATGAGTTGAGCATAGCTTTCCGCCTTTCTCAGAGTTCCGGCTTCAAGAATACTGCGCCCAGTGCCGGAACGGTGATTTTCGCGGACCAATCACGTGAATGGTATTCGCCTTCGATCGCTTCGACCGTGCCATTGTGAATGCCGGAACCGCCGTAGATCTCATCATCCGTGGTCAGCACTTCGGTCCATTTGCCGCCCTTGGTGAGCGGTACCTGATAGTCGGTCCATGCCTCGCCGGAGAAGTTCACCACAACCACCATTTGCTCTCCGTCCTTGCCGATACGCACGAAGCTGAGCGTGTTGTGATCGGCGTCATCGCTGGTGAGCCACTGGAAGCCGGCCGGGTCGAAGTCTTGGCTCCAAAGTGCAGGGGAAGCCTTGTACAGCGTGTTCAAATCCGCGACAAGCTTTTGCACACCCTGGTGGTCCGGCCATTCAAGCGCGGCCCAATCCACGGAACCGTCATGATCCCACTCGCCGTACTGGGCGATCTCATTGCCCATGAAGGTGAGGTTCTTGCCCGGGTGGGCCCACTGGTAGGCGAACAGCGCGCGGACACCGGCATACTTCTGCCAATCGTTGCCCGGCATCTTGCCGAACATGGATCCCTTGCCGTACACAACCTCATCGTGGCTGATCGGCAGCACATAATGCTCCGAATAGGCGTACACCATGGAGAACGTGATCTCGTTGTGGTGCCACTTGCGGTTAATCGGCTCCTCATGCAGATACTGCAGGGTGTCGTGCATCCAACCCATGTTCCACTTGAGGCCGAATCCCAAACCACCGGCGTCGGTCGGCGCGGTGATGCCTGGGTAAGCCGTGGATTCCTCGGCGATCATCATGATGCCTGGATTGTTCTTGTATGCCGTGGCGTTGGCTTCCTTGAGGAAGTCGATGGCTTCGAGATTCTCGCGGCCGCCGTAGATGTTCGGATGCCACTGGCCGGCCTCACGGCTGTAGTCCAGGTACAGCATCGAGGAGACCGCGTCCACACGAAGCGCGTCGATATGGAACTCATCCAGCCAGAAGCAGGCGTTGGCCACCAGGAAGTTACGGACCTCGCGACGTCCGAAATTGAACACGTACGTGCCCCAATCCGGGTGCTCGCCACGAGTCGGATCCGGATCCTCATACAACGGCGTGCCGTCGAAGCGGCCCAGTGCGAACGCGTCCTTCGGGAAGTGGGCCGGAACCCAATCCATGATCACACCGATGCCGGCCTCGTGCAATTTCTCAACAAGATACTTGAAATCGTCGGGGCCGCCCAAACGCGAATCGATCGCGTAGTAGCCGGTCACCTGATAACCCCAGGATCCTGCGAACGGATGTTCCGCCAACGGCATGAACTCCACGTGCGTGAAGCCTTCCTTCTGCACGTAGGGAACCAGCTTGTCGGCAAGCTCACGGTAGTCGTTCACGTCCTTGCGCCAGCTGGAGGCGTTCACCTCATAGATGCTGACCGGTCCGTTATGCGGGTCGCTGGCCGCGCGTTCGGCCATCCAATCGGCATCATCCCATTCATGGGTGGATTCGACCACGATGGATCCGGTGCGCGGCGGAATCTCGTGGGAGCGCTCCATCGGATCGGCCTTCATGGTCCATTCGTTATTGGCGTTGAGGATTTCATACTTGTAGATTTCGCCGGCCTCAATGCCTGGGATGAACAGTTCCCAAATGCCGGAAGAACCAAGTTCGCGCATGGCGTGGGTACGTCCGTTCCAGCCATTGAAATCGCCGACCACGCGCACGGCATGCGCGTTTGGCGCCCATACGGTGAACGCGGTGCCAACCACCTGCTCGCCATCTACGCCTTCAGAAGAACCCATCGGATCGTCATAGCGGAGCACATGTGCGCCAAGTGCCTCCCACAGGCGCTCGTGACGGCCTTCGCCGAATAGATACATGTCCATCTCGCCGATGGTCGGCAGATAACGATAGGGATCGTCAGACACCACAACGGAACCGTCTTCATACTCCGTGCGAATACGGTAGTCTGGCACGCCGTAACCCTCTTCTGCTGCGGCGGCGGGAACGAGTGCCATGAAGACGCCATTGTATTCATGGATTGCGAGCGTTTGACCTTGTTCAGTGATAATCGTCACGGATTTTGCCAACGGACGCAAGACTCGGATCGTGACGACATCCGCATGCTTGCCGGAACCGAGGTGCCCGCCGAGCACCTCGTGAGGATTGTAGAACGTACCGTTGCTTACTGCATCCAGTGTGCCCTGGGGAACAGGAACAGCAACGACATCTTCATTGATCTTGGATTCTGTAGCCATGGCAAAAGTGTAAGCATGAAACGGAAGAAAAGTGGCCCGTGTCGCGCCTATTTTTCCGTTTTTCAAGTGTTTTTGGCCAAGTCCACCCCTGATGGCACAATAATTCGGGTTTTGTGTAAGCTTTTCACGGAGGATTCATGGGTTACAAGGTCGGCGACATGGTCGTCTATCCACGTCACGGCGCTGCGAAGGTGGAGGCCATCACCGAACGGACAGTCAAGGGAATCACCCGCGAATATCTGCAGCTGTCGGTGCTTTCGTCTGACGGTCTGGTCATCAACGTTCCTGTTGATAATGCCAAAAAGGTTGGTGTGCGAGATATCGTCGACGCCAACGAAGTGGCCAAGGTGTTCGAGATTCTGCGCACTCCGATCATTGAGAAGGAGATGAACTGGTCTCGTCGCTACAAGCTGAATGTCGAGAAGATCGCCACCGGCGATGTCAATAAAATTGCGGAAGTGGTGCGTGACCTTGCGCAGCGTGATGTTGACGAGCATGGTCTGTCGGCTGGTGAGAAGCGCATGCTTACCAAGGCCCGTAGCATTCTGACTTCCGAGATTTCGCTGTCCGAACACCTTGATGAAGCCGAGGCCCAGCGTTTGCTGGACGTGAACCTTGGGTATGAGCCGGCCCAGCCCGGCGATGAGGAGCATCATACCGAGGCTCCCGAGGAGGCTGCCATGGATACGCTGGCCCGAGTTGAGGCCGAAAGCAAGAAGTCCAAGAAGAGGTAAGGCGTTTCATGCGTATCGGTCAGGGTTTTGACGCTCATCGATTCGCATCTCACGATGCAGGCAAGCCGTTATGGCTTGCCTGTTTGCGTTGGGAGGGCGATGGCATCGAGGGCGATTCGGATGGCGATGTCGCCGCTCATGCGTTGATTGACGCATTGCTTTCCGCGGCCGGTCTTGGTGATATCGGCACCTTGTTCGGTGTCGGCTCGCAGTCCGATGGCGCGGGCAAGCATGGCGCCGAAATGTTGCGGACCACGGTCGATTATCTGAACGAACGTGGTATGAAGCCAGTGAGTGCCAGCGTGGTCGTGATCGCCAATCGGCCGAAAATCGGAAAACACAGGGAAGAAGCCGAACGAGCGTTGTCTGAAGCCATAGGTTGTGAGGTGTCCATGACCGCCACCACAACGGATGGCATGGGATTCACTGGTTCGGGCGAAGGCGTCGCCGCGATTGCCGATGCTTTGGTGGAACCTGTTGATCCATCGACTCGTCAGGCAGTCTGATTTCGCCCGCTGACGGCTTTCCGATACTTCTTTCTGCTACTTTCTTTTGAAGGATTCAATAGCCTTCGCAACCGCCCAAAACAACGTCGAAATTGTCACGATGATGAAGCTCGGGGGAGCGGGGAACATGGCGGAAATCACGAGTCCTCCCCAAATCGAAATCAGGCAGATCACCGTGGCGACGACCATCGCCTTGAATGGTGAGCGGGCGATGATGTTGGCGGTGGCGGCGGGGGTGATCACCAACGCGAAGATCAGCAATGTGCCGACTGCGGGAACGGCAATGGTAATGACGCCGGCCATAATTGTCATAAAGCAAATGTTCATGAAACCGACGGGCACGCCTTTTGCCTGTGCCACCTGCTCGTCAAGCGAACTGAACAATAGCGGGCGGTAGATCACTGCCAGAACAGCCAAAAGCAGCACGTCGAAAATCGCGAAACCAATGATCTGACCGTCGGTGATCGTCAGAATCGAGCCGAACAGAATCGACTGCATCTGCTGCGAAGCCGAGCTTGACATGCGTGCGAAAAAGAGACCAAGGCCGGTGGCGAAAGCGAGTACGGTTCCAGTGGCGATCTCACGCTGTGAAGCCTTCTTGCCAAGCGCGCCGATCACCAGTGCTCCGCCGAGAGCGAACACGCCAAGACCTGCGGAAACAGGCAGGCCGAGCAATACGGCTCCGGTGGCACCTGGCAGTCCGATATGTGCCAAGGCGTGGGCTGCGAATGTGGAATGTCTGGCGATGGTGAAATAACCCATCACGCCGGCTGCCAATGCGATGCACAGGCCGGCGAGAAACGCGTTCGTCATGAATGGGGCGTTGAGCGTGGAAACCCAATCCGGGTCGAAAGCGAATACGGTACCGTCCATGCTCAGTCCTCCTGCGTGGTGTGGCTGTGATGGTGAAATTGCGCGATTTCTTCTGGAGCATGCGCATCGATGCTCATGTTTTCAGACTCGTCCTCGCTTGGCGTCACGAACATATCTCCTTGCGGAGTGGTGACCACCTGTACGGTCGTGCCATATAAATGCGTGAGTAGATGGGAATCCAGCACCTCGTTCATGCCTGCATAGTGTGGATGTCCGTCAAGCAGATAGACGGCTCCAGTGAGGATGGGCAGAAGCATATTAAGGTCGTGCGCCACCACTTGGATGGTCATGCCGAGTTCGCGGTTGAGTTTGGCGAGTACGTGCACAGTGGCGCGTTGACTCGCCAGATCAAGGTTGGCGAGAGGCTCGTCCAGCATCAGCAGTTTCGGGTCATCCACGAGCGCCTGCGCGATGGCGACCCTTTGGCGCAGTCCGCCCGAAAGTTCGGATAGGCGATAATTCGCTTTGTCTTGTAACTCGACGAAGTCCATGGCCTTGCGGGCTTTCTCGCGAAGTGTTTTGGTGACGGGATGAATGCCGAATCGAGTTCCCGTCAAGCCGAGAAGCACCGACTGTTCCGCGGTGATGTTCGATTCGATGTCGGATGCGTAGCTTTGCGGCACGTAGCCGATGCGCCGGTTTGCGGAGCCTGCAGGCTGTCCGAGTACCTTGATGCTGCCGTGCGCGGTTGGAATCAATCCCAGCTCGGCCTTCATCATGGTGGTTTTGCCCGCGCCGTTGGTACCGACGATTGCAGTTACCGAGCCTTGCGGAATACTGAACGTGCCGTGTTGCCAGATGACGTGACCGCCTCGTTTGACGCAGGCGTCGTCGAATTCGATGCAGGCAGGTGTCTCGTCGTGCATGGCTTCTCCTTGATTTGAATGCACGTACATACTCGCAAATGGTGTTGACAATCATTCTCAATAAGGATTGTCGTTGAAACCGTCGTAACGATCAGACGAGAGGCTTTGCGTAAAAAGCAAAACGTCAGGCAAACAAAAAAGACCATCCCGCATTCAGTTGGACGCAGGATGGTCTTGGCAAAAGCGATTACCGATCGATTGTTCGGCAATCGCTTTTGCCGAACAATTATTTCACCGGATTTGGTTGCGGCGCATCGTTCGATCCGTTCGTTGTCTGATCGTTGTCTTGCGTCGAGGAATCTGCGGTTGATTCCAAGGAATCCGCGTTTTCCGACGTGCTGTCGGAACTTGTTGCATCCTGATCGTCGGCATCGGATTGTTCATCGAACATATCGGTCAACGACAGGATAAGAGCGCGGATCCACGATGTCAGGCTGGTGTAATCGGAGGGCATCTGTTCGCTGACATCAAGCACGGGAACGTCGGATTTGTAAGCAATGCCGGTCAGCGTGTTCGTGGCGTCGCTTGTGGATTGTGTGTCGTTGATCAGCACCTCGACTTTATGCTTTTCCAGCAATTCCTGAAATTCCTGAAGATCGGTGGGGGCTGGCTCGGAATTCGTGCTGGACGATTGCAGATACCCCTCCGGCGTGTTGTCGGTGAACCCCATGTCGCTGAGCAGATAGTAGGCCACCGGTTCGGTGGCGGCGTAGGAGACGTTCTTATGCGAGTCGCTGAACGCCTTCATGTCCTTTTCTATTTTCTTCTCCCGCCTGTTCCACGCGGTGAGTTTGTTGTTGAAATATTTCTTTTGCGCGGGCATGATGCGGCTATATGTGTCGGCCAATTCCTTGGCCATGGCGTTTCGGGCGTCACTGGAGAACCATAAATGCGGATTGTCTCCCTCGACGGCGCCCACCATTTGTGCTGCGGAAACGGAAACCATGGTCTTACTGAGGTTCTTGGTGGCCCAAGTGTCATAGCCGGCACCATTGGACACTACGACCTGTGCCTGCTGAAGTTTGTCGATATCGTCGGTTTTCGGCTCGAAATCATGCGCATTGACATCGGTTGAAGAGAGAACCGACGTGACCTTCACATGGACGCCACCGATCTGCTCGGCAAGAGAACCCCATTGATTGACCGAGGCGACCACTTCGATTGGAGTGATCTGTTCGGTTGGGGTTTCGGAGTCGGCGGAGGCGTCATTCTCCTGCGAAGTTGACCCTCCGGAACATGCTGCCGTGCCGAACGCCACGCAAAGCGCGATTCCCGCAGCGAAAGCGCGTAACAAAGAACGTTTGTGCAAGCGCATGTCGATTGCCCTCTTCCTGAACCGCCCTAATCGTGTTCATCTCATAAATACGTGTGCGACTTACGACTGAAACCAAGATAGCCTACGATACATGCAAATGCCAATACAACAATGAGACAACGAAAAGGGGAGTGGCCGGCATGGCGGTGAAAATCGATGGAAAGATGGTGTCCGCGCAGATCAAAGCGAATCTCGCCGAGCGAGTCGCAGCGCTGAAAGAGCAGGGGGTTAACCCCGGTCTTGGAACTATCCTGGTTGGTTCCGATGCCGGATCCGTCAAATATGTTGCCGGAAAGCATGCCGATTGCGCTGAAATCGGTGTGAACTCCATTAAGAAGGAGTTGCCTGCCGACGCAACATTCGAACAAATCGCCGAAGTCGTACAGGAGCTTAACGCCGATCCTGCCTGCACCGGCTACATCGTGCAGTTGCCGTTGCCGAAGGGCATCGACGAGAACGCCATCATCGATCTGATCGACCCCAAGAAAGACGCCGATGGTATGCACCCATATAATCTTGGCGAACTCGTGTTGCATGCGCGCGGCGAGATCACTACTCCGCTGCCATGCACTCCGCGAGGCGTGATCGAACTGCTCAAAGCCTACGACATTGACCTGGACGGCAAAGAGGTCTGCGTGCTCGGCCGAGGCATCACCATCGGCCGCACTATTGGTCTCATGCTGACTCGCAAGGCGGTGAATGCCACGGTCACGCTGTGCCATACCGGCACCAAGGACGTGCGCAAGCATATGCGTGAGGCCGATATCATCGTTGCGGCCATGGGCTCCGCCGGTTTCGTCAAGCCGGAAGATATCAAGGAAGGCGCGGTGTTGGTCGATGTCGGTGTTTCTCGCGTGTTCGACGAGGGGGTCGGCCGTTATCGCGTGAAGGGCGATGTCGATAAAGCCTGTTATGAGAAGGCCTTGGCATACACGCCGAATCCAGGCGGTGTAGGCCCTATGACCCGCGCCATGCTGCTGGAAAACGTGGTCGAGATGGCCGAGCGTCAGCTGTAATTGCGCTCTGTGTGTGAAAATATGAAGTAATTTCGGGCGTGTCGCGGGTTGCGGCACGCCTTTTTTGTGCATGGTCCCATGTAAACTTATGCCTTGCGTGTGTTATATCGCACGCACATAATTGAAGACCGATTTTATCCACCCACTATTTGTAAGAAACCAAATTAATGGCAGAGAACAATAACGAAGTCGCCAAGGTCGCCATCAACGACATCGGCACCGAAGAGGACTTCATCAAGGCAGTCGATTCCACCATCAAGAACTTCGATGATGGTGATCTGGTCGAAGGTACCGTCGTCAAGGTCGATCACGACGAGGTCCTGCTCGACATCGGCTACAAGACTGAGGGTGTCATCCCCTCCCGTGAGCTTTCCATCAAGAAGGACGTTGATCCGGACGAAGTCGTCGAGGTCGGCGACACCATTGAGGCCCTTGTCGTCACTAAGGAAGACAAGGAAGGCCGTCTGATTCTGTCCAAGAAGCGTGCACAGTACGAGCGCGCTTGGGGAGACATCGAGAAGATCAAGGAAGCCGATGGCGTTGTCGAAGGCACCGTCATCGAAGCTGTCAAGGGTGGCCTCATCGTCGACATCGGTCTGCGCGGCTTCCTGCCGGCATCCTTGGTCGAAATGCGTCGCGTCCGCGACCTGTCCCCGTACATTGGCCAGACCATCAAGGCCAAGATCCTCGAGCTCGACAAGAACCGCAACAATGTGGTGCTCTCCCGTCGTCAGTACCTCGAAGAGACCCAGTCCGAAGTGCGCGAAACCTTCCTGTCCCAGCTCAAGAAGGGCCAGATTCGCGAAGGCGTCGTGTCCTCCATCGTCAACTTCGGTGCATTCGTTGATCTGGGCGGCGTTGACGGCCTGATCCACGTTTCCGAGCTGTCTTGGAAGCACATCGACCACCCGTCCGAGGTTGTCAAGGTCGGCGACAAGGTTACCGTCGAGGTGCTCGACGTTGACCTCGATCGTGAGCGCATCTCCCTGTCCCTCAAGGCTACCCAGGAAGATCCGTGGCAGCGCTTCGCTCGCACCCACGTTCCTGGCCAGATCGTCAAGGGCAAGGTCACCAAGATCGTCCAGTTCGGTGTCTTCATCTCCGTCGAAGACGGCATCGAAGGCCTCGTGCACATCTCCGAGCTGGCCAACCGCCACGTGGAGAACCCGGAGACCGTCGTCAAGCCGGGCGAAGAAGTCTTCGTCAAGGTGATTGACGTTGATCTCGATCGTCGCCGCATCTCCCTGTCCCTCAAGCAGGCCAACGACTCCGTCGATCCGGCTTCCGAGGACTTCGATCCGGCTCTGTACGGCATGCCGGCAGAGTACGACGAGCAGGGCAACTACAAGTATCCGGAAGGCTTCGACCCGGCAACCAACGAGTGGATCGCTGGTTACGAGAAGCAGCGTGAGGAGTGGGAGTCCCAGTACGCCACCGCTCACGATCTGTGGGAGCAGCATAAGGAATTTGTGGCCAAGGAGCTCGAGAACGCTGAAGCTTCCGCCGCTGAAGATGGCCAGGCTCCGAAGGAAGAGAAGGTCGAAGAGGTGTCTTCCAACTACTCCTCCGAGAACACTTCCGCCGGCACCCTCGCCGACTCCGACCAGCTCGCCGCTTTGCGCGACCAGCTGCTCGGCAAGTGATTGTATCCTGAGCTAGGATCCAATCCAGCTCAGGCTAGATTTTAGAAAAGACCCCGTTCCTGATTCAGGTTCGGGGTCTTTTCGTATGTGCATGGCAAGCGCGCATGCGAAGCGCATTACAATGGCGGTTGTGGTGATTCGAATAGGATTGACCGGCGGCATAGCGGCTGGCAAAAGCACGGTATCCGCAAGACTGCGTGAGCTTGGTGCAGTACTTGTCGATTATGATCTGCTTGCGCGTCAAGTGGTGGAACCAGGCAGCATCGGCCTTCAGCGTATAGTGGAATGTTTCGGCTCCGATGCTTTGACCGATCGAGGCGAGCTCAATCGAGCGTGGATGGCAGAGCATGTGTTTTCCGGCGCTGATGCGGAACGAAAACGCAAGATGCTGGACGGAATCGAGCATCCACTGATTTATGAACTTGCAGTGCAACTCGAACATGAGGCTGTTGAAGTTGATTGCCAAGCAGTAGTGGTGCATGACATACCGTTACTCGCCGAAGTAATTGACAGCATTCCTTTTGAATTCGACCATATCGTAACTGTTGAAGCGCCTGAACAGGTGAGGGTCAGCAGAATGATGTCAACGCGAGGCATGAGCGAAAGCCAGGCATGGAATCGTGTGAACCATCAATCCAGCGTGGAACAGCGTCTTGCCATTGCCGATGAGATCATCGATTCCACACAGTCGTTGGAACAAATGTTCGAGCATATTGATATGCTAATGCAACAATGGCGCACGGAAGCGAGGTAGGTATGGGATTCAATATTGAACGCACGAACAAGCCGTTTGTGGTCAAATCGCCATATAAGCCGAGCGGCGACCAGCCTAAAGCGATTGAAGAGCTTGCGGAACGCATTGAAAACGGTGAGAACGATGTGGTGCTCATGGGCGCCACCGGAACTGGCAAAACCGCCACCACGGCATGGCTTATTGAACGTCTGCAACGCCCGACGTTGATCATCGAACCGAATAAAACGTTGGCAGCGCAGCTGTGCGCCGAGTTCCGTGAACTCATGCCAGACAATGCGGTGAGCTATTTCGTTTCGTACTACGACTACTACCAGCCGGAAGCCTATATTCCGCAAACCGATACGTATATCGAAAAGGATTCCAACATCAATGACGACGTGGAACGGCTTCGCCATGCGGCCACGGCGAACCTGCTGACGCGTCGTGATTGCGTGGTCGTGGCAACGGTTTCCTGTATTTACGGCCTTGGTACGCCGGAAGAATATGCCGGGCGTATGCTGTTTCTCGAGGAAGGCCAGCAGATCGACCGTGATGACTTGCTGCGTACTTTCGTCGCCATGCAGTACAAGCGCAACGATATCGCCTTCACCAGAGGTACTTTCCGTGTGCGCGGCGATACCGTCGAAATCATTCCCGTATATGAGGAACTGGCCATCCGTATTGAATTCTTCGGTGATGAAATCGACCGTATTTCAACCCTGCATCCACTTACCGGAGATGTGATCGGGCGTCAATCGCAAGTCCATATTTTCCCCGCATCGCACTATGTGGCAGGGCCGCAACGTATGGAGCGAGCGTTGTCTACCATTCAGCAGGAACTTGATCAACGTACCGCCGAATTGCGCAAACAAGGCAAGGAACTTGAGGCGCAGCGTCTTACCATGCGTACCACATACGATTTGGAGATGCTTTCCCAGGTCGGCGTATGTTCCGGAGTGGAAAACTACTCAAGACATTTCGATGGCCGTGAGCCGGGCACGCCGCCGCATACGTTATTGGATTTCTTCCCTGACGATTTCCTACTCGTCATTGACGAATCGCATGTTACCGTGCCGCAGATCGGCGCCATGTACGAAGGCGATGCCAGTCGCAAACGCACGTTGGTCGAACATGGCTTCCGTCTGCCTTCGGCGATGGACAACCGACCGCTCAAATGGCCGGAATTCCTTGAGCGCGTCGGCCAGACGGTCTACCTTTCCGCCACTCCTGGCGATTATGAGCTTGGCTTGAGTGACGGTGTGGTCGAACAGATTATTCGACCGACAGGATTGGTCGATCCGCAAATCGATGTGCGCCCGGTTGACGGGCAGATCGATGATCTGCTTGCGGAGATCAAGGACCGTGTGAATAGAAACGAGCGTGCGCTCGTCACCACGCTCACTAAGAAGATGGCTGAGGATCTGACGGATTATCTTCTGGAGCGTGGCATCAAAGTCGAATACCTGCACTCCGATGTGGACACCCTGCGACGTGTCGAATTGCTGCGCGAACTGCGCGAAGGCAAAATCGACGTCATCGTCGGCATCAACCTATTGCGTGAGGGTCTTGATTTGCCGGAAGTATCGTTGGTTGCGATCCTTGACGCGGACAAGGAAGGTTTCCTGCGTTCCTATCGTTCCCTCATCCAGACGATTGGTCGTGCCGCGAGAAATGTGTCCGGCACCGTCATCATGTATGCGGATGACATCACCGAAGCCATGCACAAGGCCATCGACGAGACCAATCGCCGTCGTGATATCCAGATTGCCTACAATAAGGAACATGGCATCGATCCGAAGCCGCTCATCAAGAAGATCTCCGATGTCAACGACATGCTTGCCAAGGAGGACGTCGACACCCAGACATTGCTCGGTACCGGCTACCGTAATGAAGGCAAAGCCGGCAACTCGCATCTTGGCGTGCCTGCTACCAGCAAGGAGGAATCTGACAGACGGCATGAGGAGATTCTCAAGGCCGGATTGCCCGCGCAGGATCTAGCTGATCTCATTCGACAACTGTCCGAGCAGATGCATGCCGCCGCCGAACAACTGCAATTCGAGCTTGCGGCTCGTTTGCGTGACGAGATCCGCGACCTGAAAAAGGAACTTCGGCAGATGACGGAGGCGAGCAAATAGTTCCGACCGGTCATACGGCATCCGTACCATAGTGGATTATGGCTGAAACACCACTTGTTTTTGAAATCGCCACGTTCGCGGTGCTTGCCGTCTTCTTCGTGGTTGACTTGTTTATCATCGGACGTAAGCCCCATGTGCCCTCCACCAAGGAATGCGTGCAGCATATCGCGTTCTTTGTAGTCATGGCGTTGATCTTCGGCGGACTTATGTGGTTCTTCGCAGGTTCGAAGCCGGCCATCGAATTTTATTCGGGCTGGCTTACGGAATATTCGCTGAGTATTGACAATCTATTCGTCTTCGTCATCATTATGTCGAATTTTGCGGTGCCAAAACAGCTGCAGAAATTCGTGCTGTCCATCGGCATCACGATCGCATTGGTGTTGCGCGGCGTGTTCATCCTCATCGGCGCGGCCATTATCTCCCGCTTCACCTGGGTGTTCTTCCTGTTCGGCGCATTTCTTATCGTCACCGCCATCAAGTTGGTCACTGGGGGAGACGAAGATGAGGAATATCATGAGAATGGCTTGATTCGTGCATTGCGCAAGGTGATCAAGATCACCGATGAGTATGACGGAGAAAAGTTGCGTACCGTCAAAAACGGTGCCAAGTATTGGACTCCGATGCTGATCGTCTTTCTGACCATCGGCACCACCGATGTGATGTTTGCCTTTGACTCCATTCCTGCGATTTTCGGTTTGACGAAGGATCCGTTCATTGTGTTCACGTCCAATGTGTTCGCATTGCTCGGCTTGCAGCAGCTGTACTTCCTGCTTGGCGAGCTGCTCGACAAGCTGGTGTATCTGCCTCTTGGACTTTCCGTGGTGCTGGGCTTCATTGGAGTCAAGCTCATTATGGAGGCATTGCACGGCAATTCGTTGCCGTTCATCAATGGCGGTCAACCGATCGCTTGGGTGCCTGAAGTGCCTACATGGCTGTCTTTGGCGGTGATCGTTGTGGCGATTGGTGGTGCCGCATTGGCCAGCGTACTGAAGATGCGTGCCATCGAAGCAAAGGAAAAGTGACGATTTGAGAAACCGCATGGAAACATGCGGTTTCTTTTTATCAAAAAAATGTGAGCGCTCACAACACGCCTCGTTTCAGGGTGGAAGTGAGCGCTTTTTGCTAGTAGACTGGTCGGTTGGAAACAGGGTCGTCAGATCCAAAATCAATATCAACAAGAATAGGCAGGCATTCATGCGTAAAGCCAAGATCGTAGATACCATCGGTCCAGCTACCGAGTCCCTGGAAGGCATCACCAGCCTTGTCGAAGCAGGTATGGACGTCGCTCGTCTGAACCGCTCCCACGGCACTCCGGAAGACCACCTCAAGGTCTACAACAACCTCCGAGCCGCCGCCAAGGCCACCGGCCGCAACGTCGCAGCCCTGGTTGATCTGCAGGGTCCGAAGATCCGTTGCGGTTGGTTCAAGAAGAACGCCGACGGTGAAGACAAGGTCCAGCTGACCGAAGGCCAGGAGTTCGTCATCACCACCGACGACATCGAGGGCGACGAGCATATCACTTCCACCACGTTCAAGGGCCTGCCGGGCGATTGCCATGCTGGCGATCCGATCCTCATCGATGACGGCAAGGTTCGTCTTGAGGTCACCAAGGTCGAAGGCAACAACGTGTACACCAAGGTCGTCGTTGCCGGGCCGGTTTCCAGCCACAAGGGCATCAACCTGCCGGGCGTTGCGGTGTCCCTGCCGGCTCTGACCGAGAAGGATGAAGCCGATCTGCGTTGGGCTATCCGCACCGGCGCCGACATCATCGCCATGTCCTTCGTGCGTTTCGCCACCGACATCGACCGCGCCCACGAGATCATGGACGAGGAAGGCCGTCGCATCCCGGTCGTCGCAAAGATCGAGAAGCCGCAGGCTCTTGAGAACCTTGAAGAGATCGTCAAGGCCTTCGACGGTATCATGGTTGCTCGTGGCGACATGGCCGTTGAGTGCCCGCTCGAAGAGGTTCCGCTGGCTACCAAGCGCTGCATCGAGCTCGCTCGTCAGTACGCCAAGCCGGTCATCGTGGCTACCGAAGTGCTCGGCTCCATGGTCAACTCCCCGGTCCCGACCCGTGCAGAGGCATCTGACTGCGCCAACGCCATCCTTGACGGCGCCGACGCCACCATGACCTCCAACGAGACCGCCGTCGGCAAGTACCCGGCAGTCACCGTGAGCACCATGAGCCGTATCTCCTCCTTCGCCACCGAGCACGGTTTCGACCGTATCCCGGAGCTGAAGAACCTGGATATGTCTTCCACCGGCGCCGTGTCTTCCGCAGCTGTGGATCTGGCTGACAAGCTGAACGCCAAGGCCATCGTTGCCTACACCCAGACCGGTTCCACCGTGCACCGCGTGTCCCGCGAACGCCCGGCCACCCCGATCTATGGCATCACCAACAACGAGCACACCTATCACTGGCTGGCTCTGTCTTGGGGTACCGAGTCCTTCCTGCTCGATGAGGATTACCACGACAAGTCCCGCAAGGACCTGATGATCTTCACCGATAAGATCCTGAAGGATGCCGGCAAGGTCACCGATGGCGACAAGATCGTTGTGCTGAGTTCCGCCCAGGGCGAGCACCAGCCGGGCCGCACCGATTCCATCTACGTCCACACTGTCGGTGCTTGCGACTGAGGTGCGTTTCGGTCAGTGGCTGACTGATTAGCGAATAGGAGGGCTTCCGTCCGTTTGGATGGAAGCCCTCCCGTTGTTTTTGGATGATGTTGATATGTTGCCGATTTGCAGACTGCGACAGGTTGCGATCAAGGTGTCGAGTATGGCGCGAAACGCCGACTGCTCAAGGACTTTGCAAAATCATTTTTCTGTGTTAATATGGTTAAGTTGTGCGAAGGCCCCTGTATCCCAATTGGTAGAGGAGACAGCCTCAAAATCTGTACAGTGTGGGTTCGAGTCCCACCGGGGGCACCGGATTGATGAACAGCCGTGGTTGGAAATTTCCAGCCGCGGCTTTCTCTTTGAAAACCCATCTGGCGCATGCGCCGTTACGTGGTGGCTCAGTGCCTTCCATCCACCAGGCGATACGGGTTACAGGGACTAAACGTGGTGTTTTAGATTTTTTGAATAGGATATTTTCACGGTTGACGGTGCTGTCATGGCTTGATGATTCCGGCATCTTCCTCGTGGCGTATGAATGTAAGCGAGTGAATGGAAACCGGAAAAGCAAGAGAGTGGCGCAGTTTAAAAACAACGAATAGTGTAACGTCATTCCTTCGAATCTCGAACCGGGGCGTGATGTGGTTTTGTCTCCGGAGGGGACGGCGACTATGAGGAAAGGCGAGACGAAACCGCCGAAATCATTCACCGAAGCGACACTGCTCTCAGCGATGGAACATGCCTCGCGTTTCGTTGACGACAAGGATCTTAAGGAAGCGTTGGACGACGACGAATCGCATTCAGGCGGTATCGGCACGCCTGCCACCCGTGCCGAAGTAATTGAGAAACTTATCCAGTCCGAATACGTGAAACTCAAGGGCAAACAGTTGCGTTCCATCTTGACGGGACGGAACCTGATTACGGTTGTATCCCCGGAGCTCAGGAACGTGGAGTACACGGCAAGGATGGAACAAAAACTATCGCAGGTCGAACGTGGCGAACGGTCTACGTTAGAAGTCATGAACCTGTTCAGGAAAGAAGTTGCAGGGATTCCCAGGCAAGTGGGGGAGATCGTCAGACTGAACGGGGACGCCATTCGGCCACGACAACAGAATCCGGAGACAGAATCATATGGACTATGGCCAAAATGCGGCCAACCGGTCATCCGAAAAGGCAAATTCTGGCAATGCTCGACCAACAAACGAGAAAAACAATCCGACGGCACATGGCAGACAGTCAGCGGATGCGGCTGGAAACTCTACCAAACCATCTGCAGTAAAAACCTCACCGATCCGATGGTGCGAACTCTGCTCGAAAAGTACCAGATCCACGTCAACGGTTCCACCTCACAAGCCGGTAAAAAGTTCTCCGCAAGCCTGATTCTAAATCCGGACAACACGGTCAAATTTGATTTCAGTCAGCGAAGATATTTGCGAAGATAAATACCGGATGGTGAGGCGGGGAAGAAAGTTTACCTCCGCACCTCACCATCCGTTTGGTATCTAGTTCTGAATGGTCTATTCTAAACCGATTGAATCAAATGGTTTAATTTTCTTCGTCCTCGTCTTCGCTGCCCTCGTGGAGTTCTGCCTTACCTCCAAGCGAGGCTAGCAGTGCAAGTGCGAGTACTGAGAGGAGTCCCGTCAGTAAGGCTAAAAGTTTATATTTGAACTTTTTTGTTTCGGTGTCTTTGTTTCCTTTGAGTTGAACTATCGCTATCATCTTATCGATGATTTTTTCTTTCTGTTCGAATGATATGTCGCTCTGTTCAGCGAGGCTTGCCAGCAGTGCAAGAATTACGTCGCAGGATTCATTAAATGATTTAACATTACCCTGATCCTCTTTCAGCACTTCCAGCATGGTTTCTTGGAAGCAAGACATAACATCTCTTGTGGTGGCGGCGAATTCAGGGAATTGCAACAATGCAGTTTTTGCGACTTGCGGATCCATGTTTGGCAATTCCGACGCGAATTTCATCACTTTGTCTTTTGACATATGTCGGAAATCGGGGATATCCAGAATCTCCAGCACCTCTTGCTCAGTCAATTGTTTTCCGGCCATAAAAACTTCTCATAGTGCGCTGACAAACTTTGGAAACTATCTGGCATGCTGATACTGCGACAGTGGGGGTGAAGCTACCTCTTTCGCTTCTGACGAGCTTCCGTGTCGTTTTGTGGAAGATCGTCATCGTCGAATTCTCCCATATAAGTCACATCGTGATATTGCTCTCCATCGTATTCGTAACCAGTATATGGGTAGCCTCGTTGTGTGGTTCCCTGATATGGTTTGAACTCGGCTTCTGCCTCTTCCTTGGAGTAGAAGTCAGAGTCGAACCAGACTCCCTCTTGCTCTTCGTCCCAGCCGATTTTTGTGGCTTTGAAAACGTGTCTCATTTCATATTCCTTTCAGTTGTTGTAGCTGCGGAAGTCTTCTTCAGAGTCACAGATGGAATCTGAAGAGATACTGTTCTTATGGCCGCATTCAGTGCATTTCCATACGTAGTGATGGTCATCAAAACCCGACTAGCTGTTCAGCTGTGCATTGTAGCGATCACAATACCAGTCGATGCCCGGAAATCTATCGTTCATGGAACTATCCATCCTTTCCTCAGACCGTTCGCGGAACTGTATCCGTCGTTGGATCCAGCTTCGTTGCTTAAGCGTTCCGTACTGTCAAGTATGGCAGAGACGGTGTGAAAGCATTGAAAATACATTCGACATTGCGGTGTCAGGCGAATTTCGATCCTCGCTTTCGTCCAATCTTTTGTGTCATTATGCCGCAGCTGTTATAGCGTTTTTTACGGTGCCAACTGAATTTGTGAGATGGCTTTTGAACTTAATTGTGCAGTATGAAGGCATGTTGCTGGCTGAATTTCTTCGGCTGGTTTGGCGTGATGAGCGCGTGATTCGCGTCGATGATCTTGTAATCGGATTCGTTCCACCAGGCTGCGGTCTTTCCGGCGGTCCCGGATTGGACGGCTAAACCAGAAATGGTTGTCGGAGCATTGTGCGCGATGGTCGGGTCGAACAGTCCTGTGACGACGGTCCGGCCCAGTTCCGTCTGGTGCGTGTTCGTGCCGGCACAGCGGTACAGTCTGTTTTTGAGGATGATGTCTCCTGATTGGGAAAGCAGCCTGAAAACCTCGTCTATCTTCGGGTCGTCTAATTTGCTATCTAGCTTCTTGTAATAGGTCGCCAGATCGCCAATCCAGGTGCGGCATCGTTCCAGAACGTGTTTCGGTGTGGTGCCGTTCTTAAAGAATCCAGCGAAACGCTCATTAAATCGGCCGGCGAGACCATCGTGCGTGAGGTCGAAACCGCCAAAAGGGAAAAAGGAGAAGCAGCCCATCGAGGGCATCATCCGCGACCACCTGCGTGGCTTCTCCCGTACGATTCCATCGTTCCTCATGGCCTACGGCGACGAGAACACCAAACTGGAGAATTTCGACCGGATCATTCCGGAAAACGTGTTCCAGGAAGTGACTAGCATCACGACGGACCAGTTCAGGTTCCTGCGTGACGGCGGCGACTATGTGGACGAGGAAACCGGTGGGACCGAGCAATTCGACGGACACCTGTTCGACCCGGTCGTGTTCGACGACTCCGTGAAGGAGTGCATCCAATTGCGGCACAGACTCGCCAACTACTTCGACGAGAACCTACGGGAGGACATCTTCGACTACGTGCCGCCGCAGAAGACCAACCAGATCTTCACCCCGCGTCGCGTGGTCGTGCAGATGGTGGACATGCTCGAACAGGAGAACCCAGTCTGCTTCGACGATCCGACCCACACGTTCGCAGACCTGTACATGAAGTCCGGCCTGTACATCACTGAGATTATCAAACGGCTCTACCGCAACGAAGGCATGCGCGATGCGTATCCGGACGACCGCGAACGCCTCGAACACCAAGTGTACGGCATCGCGCCCACCGAGATCATCTACCAGATCGTGACCCACTACATCCTCGGATGCGACGATGAGGTCGGCAACGGCTGCAAGACGCATTTCGTCAAGGCCAACTTGGCCGAACTCGCCAAGAACGGCAAGCTCTCCGAATACGTCGAACAGGTCTTCGGCGACAGTCTAAACGACTGAAACCGCTGGTCGCTCAGTGTTTTACAGCCAAGGTCTGCTGCAGCGTATGCGAATCGTGTGGAGACACGACGACCGCGCAATCGCGATTGTTGACCGCTTCCACGCAGACGAAGCCGCGCCATTCGCCCTCATCCAAATCGCCGATGGCGTTTCCGGCTTGTTCTCCCGGATTCCATACCACGGTCTGCGCCGCACCCTGCTTGGCGACAATGATGGTGCGCTGCAACACGGGGTCGCGCAGCTCAAGCGTATCCGCCGAATAGTAGATGCGGTCAACCATGCCTTGGAAGGTCACTGGTTCATCACCTTGGCTGCAACGGGGATCGCCGTCCAATACGGTATCGAGATAATCGGTGCCTTCCAGCCCGCACACCTGCGACTGTTCGGCGTCTCCAACCTGCAGATACGTATGCAGTGCCTCTTCGTAAGACAATGGCTCGTCTCCATCGTTATATACGGTAAGCGACATCGTCAACTCACAGCCGACTTCAATGGTGTAAACGGCATGAAATTGAGGATTCGGTCCAGAAACAAACTGGGAAAGTATATCTGCGTTGATCTCGCTGGAATCCAATGTATAGCGCAACAAGGCATCGGAAGAACCTTCCTTGTCATAATGCCAGAAGCTATTGCGGGCAAAACCATGCTTGGGCTTCTTCGAAGCCACATGCCCGCCTTCGAAACCGGAATTGAACCAAGGGAAAATAATCGGAACACCGCCGCGGATGGCAGTTCCTTCCTTAAGATGAATCGCCTTTGGCCGCCAAACCACAGTCTGTTCGCCGGCAGGTGCCCAGGAAAGCACATGCGCACCGTAATCGCTGACTGATGCCGTTGCGTCTTCGTTGACAATATCTCTGATAGTGAAAGTGCTACTCATACGACCAGTATAAACAAGACAACGTTGAAGCGGGATTGTGGAAAGAAGGACTTTGCAGGATTGCGGAATTTCTTGGTTTTTTCGGCTTTGCACGTGAAGGAAAAAGAGGATTGCGGCAACACGCGCTTGTAGGCTTCTGCTAGTATCATCCATGAAAGTACAAGGAAGATAGCCGGTTCGTTCCAACTTGCGTGGTGGAAGGTGAATCAAGGCTGTGAAAAGCTGAAGATTTCCAGAATCCGAACGATTGCAAGTAACGGCATCGAATCAGTCCAGGACCAGGTTGGGGTTTGTGAGACCGGCTTTGGGTGTGACAGTGGAAAGAGACCGACATGTCTGCAGAAAAGACCACGGAACCGGACGAAGTGCTCACCGACGATGAACTTCAGGCTGCCGCAGCGCCTGAGCAGTCCATCGAGGAAGATGACAAACCTCGCAAGCGTACCGTCGTCGTGGCCGAAGACGAATCCGTGAACCGTATGGATTTGGTTGCCATGCTGGAAGATAGTGGCTACGAGGTTGTGGGCGAAGCCGCTAACGGTGAGGAAGCAGTCGAATTGACCCGCAAGTTCCGTCCAAGCGTGGTATGCATGGACGTCAAGATGCCTCGTATGGATGGCATCGAAGCGGCGGGCATCATCTGTGATGAGAATATCGCTCCGGTCGTTATGCTTACGGCATTCTCCCAGTCCGATCTGGTCAAGAAGGCCACGGGTGCAGGTGCCATGGCATACGTCACCAAGCCGTATGAGGAATCCAAGCTGCTTCCGGCTCTGGAAGTGGCCATGGGCCGTTTCGCCGAAATCAACGATCTGCTCGACAATGTGGAGCGCAGCGAATCCAAGCTGCACGAAACCGAAGAGCAGCTGAAGAAGGCGGAAGAGCAGCTGAAGAAGGCTGAGGAAACCCTCGAGGAACGTAAGCTTGTCGACCGTGCCAAGGGCCTGCTGATGGATAAGGCTGACTTCTCCGAGCAGGGCGCGTTCCGTTGGATTCAGAAGACCTCCATGGACCAGCGCATCCCGAAGAAGCGTCTGGCTATGGCCATCATCGCCAAGTACGGTGATCAGAAGTCGGAAGCAGAGGATGAGCGCTAACACAGCAACTGTGGAAGGCACTACGCGCGGGACGCTATTGGTCGTTGACGGCCATTCCTTGGCGTTCCGCGCTTTTTTTGCCTTGCCCGTAGAGAATTTCAGTACATCCGCAGGTCAGGCGACCAACGCCGTCTGGGGCTTCGCCACCATGCTGTCGCAGGTGATCGACGCGGAACATCCGGATCATCTTGCCGTCGCTTTCGATGTCAAAGGCGGTACCTTCCGCAATACGATGCTGCCGCAGTACAAAGGCACGCGAGATGCGGCTCCAGAAGATCTATTGACCCAGCTGCCGTTGATTCAACGGATGCTGACGGCCCTTGGCGTCACATTCATCGAAAAACCTGGATACGAGGGCGATGATGTGATCGGCACGTTGGCAAGCATGGGAGACAAAGCAGGCTATCGCACGCTGGTGCTATCCGGCGATCGTGACGCGTTCCAGCTCATCAACGACAACATCACAGTGTTGTATCCGGGGCATCATTTCAAAGATTTGAAGCACATGACTCCCGACGCGGTGGTGGAGAAATACCACGTCACGCCGGAGCAATATCCGGATCTTGCCGCGCTTCGTGGCGAAACCGCCGACAACATCCCCGGCGTTCCCGGCGTGGGCGATGGATTCGCGGCCAAATGGATCAACCTGTATGGCGGACTTGACCAGATTATCGAGCATGCCGACGAAATCGGCGGCAAAAAAGGCGAGGCGTTGCGGGCCAATATCGATCAGGTCAAACTGAATCGTTCCGTGAATGCCTTGGTGCGTGACCTTGACCTTGGCGTGTCCATCGAGGATTTGACTTTCGGTCAGGTGGACGCCAACCAGCTCAACCAACTGTTCACCAGACTTGAATTCGGCATACGCACCAAAAACCGTGTGCTGAGAACATTCAATGCGGGGAAGCCCACCAACGATCCCGTGCAGCAAGACGAGTCCGGCAAGCTCGAAATACCTCAGTATGAAACGGTTGACTCGCCGGAAGCATTGGAAGCATGGGTACGAGACAATCTGCCGATGCCGAACGGGCATCTGCATGACGAACGTGAAATCGCGCCGAAGACGACTCCCTCCGGCTTCGCCATTGATCATACGAAGCAGTGTGCGCAGTCCGTGGCGCATTCGTGGGTGTTGCAGGTGGAAGGCGAAAGCAAGCCGGGGAACGCGGCCTATGCGTCGCTGATGATCGCTGCACATGATAAAGCGATTCGTACCAATCGTGTTGACCGTGACATGGCGTCCCAGCTGCAAACGGTACTTGACGAACACCACCAATCCATGGTGGTGCATGGGTATAAGGAACAATCCCACCTGCTGGAAAGCGTCGGTGTGGCGTTGCCGAAGCCGCTGTTCGACACCAAGCTTGCCGGGTATCTGGTCCATCCCGATTTCCATGCCGACACGCTGGAACAGGCGGCGGCGCATTTCCTTGACCTGCATATCGAGGAACAGTCCGAGGGCGCGACGCAAGGCACGCTTGATTTCGACGAGCCGGACGATAGTGCGCAGCGGAATGACAACCAGCTTCCGCGCCATACTGCGATTGTTGGTTTGCTGGCGCGTAAACTGGCGGATTCATTGGATCAGCGTGAGCAGTTCTCATTGCTTGAATCTGTGGAGATTCCAGTATCCCGTGTGCTGTATGGCATGGAGCATGCCGGTGCGCAAGTCGATATGAACAGGCTGATGAGCATGCGTGAACAGCTTGCCGCCGACGCGAATTACGCGCAGGAAACGGCATGGCAGTATGCGGGCGAGCGCGTGAATCTGCAAAGTCCTAAGCAGTTGCAGAAGATTCTGTTTGAGGATATGGGTTTGAAGCCTACGAAGAAGACTAAGACTGGTTCGTATACTACGAATGCGGCTGCTTTGCAGGTGTTGCGTGATCGTTCGTATGGTAATGATAGGGCTTGTCAGTTTCTTGATGCGTTGTTGTTGCATCGTGAGAAGAATAAGCTTAAGCAGATTGTGCAGACGTTGATTGATGCGACGAACAGGTCTGATGGTCGTATTCATACGACGTTTGAGCAGACTGTGGCTGCGACTGGTCGGTTGAGTTCGGTTGATCCGAATTTGCAGAATATTCCGAATCGTGATCCTGCTGGTCGTGAGATTCGTTCGGCTTTTGTGCCCGGTGAGGGTTTTGAGTCGTTGTTGAGTTCGGATTATTCTCAGGTTGAGTTGCGTATTATGGCTGATCTTTCTGGTGATGAGGCGTTGATTGAGGCGTTCCGTTCCGGTAGGGATTTTCATAAGTATGTGGCGAGTTTGGTGTATGGCGTTCCTGTGGATGAGATTACGTCTGATCAGCGCAGTCATGTTAAGGCGATGAGCTATGGCTTGGCATATGGGCTGAGCACGTATGGGCTTTCGCAGCAGCTTGGCATTAAGCCGGGTGAGGCCGAGTCATTGAAGCGGCAGTATTTTGCGACGTTCGGCAAGGTCCATGAGTATTTGGAGTCGTTGGTTTCTTCGGCTCGTGAAAAGGGATATACGGAGACGATTTATGGTCGTCGTAGGTATTTTCCGGGCTTGAAGTCGCCGAATCGTGCGGTACGTGATGCTGCGGAGCGTGCCGCATTGAATGCGCCTATTCAGGGTTCTGCTGCGGATATTATGAAGATCGCTATGATTCGTGCTGATGATGCGTTGCATGAGGCTGGTCTTGCCAGTCGGATTATTTTGCAGATTCATGATGAACTTGTGGTGGAGGTTGCGCCGGGTGAGGCGGAGCGTGTCACTGCGTTGGTGAAGGATGCCATGGAGCATGCGGTCGATATGGCGGTTCCGTTGGATGTTTCCACGGGTATTGGTTCGGATTGGCAGCTTGCCGCGCACTGATACGGTACTGGGTTTCGTGTGTGTTGCGGATGTGCGTGGTCGAGCAATGGCATAAGGAGGAATGATGGCAACGCTGAAGCAGGTTGTGGATGTGCTGGAAACGTTGTATCCGCTTCGCTATGCGGAGCGGTGGGATGAGCCTGGTCTTATCGTGGGTGATTTGCGTCAGCCTGTGCGCGGTATCGCTTTTGCGGCTGATCCCTCTATGGCGGTGGTTGATCAGGCGATTGCCGGTGGTGTTGATTTGCTGGTTTGCCATCATCCGTTGTTCTTCCGTTCCGTTCATGCGGTGTCGGGATTGGGTTTCCGTGGTGAGATTGTGCGTAAGCTCAATCGTGCCGGATGTGCGTTGTGGGTGGGGCATACGAATGCCGATGCGGCGTATCGTGGCGTCGGCATGGCTGCGGCTGACATGTTCGGTTTGGTGGATCAGCGTCCGCTGGTGCCCATCGATGATCCGGATGCCGAGCATCCGGTCGGTTTGGGGCGTGTGGGGCGTCTTGCCGAACCTGTGGCGTTGCGTGATTTCGCCAGTCGAGTAGCTGGCGCGCTGCCGTACACCGAGCTTGGCGTGCAGGTTTGCGGCGATCTGGACGTTCCGGTCAGCACGGTGGCGGTGCTTCCGGGTTCCGGTGATTCCTTGTTCGATGAGGTGCGTGCGGCTGGTGCCGACGTGTATGTGACCAGTGATCTGCGGCATCATCCGGTGACGGACGCCATTGAACAGGCCCGCTATGAGGCTTCCATGCGCGCTTCCGGCATCGCCCTGGGGTATGGCGATGAGCATGTGCGTCCGGCGTTCATCAACACTCCACATAGCGCCATCGAATCTATGTGGTTCCAGTATGCGATGAAAGACGTTCCTCAGGCGGTCGCGTCCGTGACCGGCGACACTCCCGACGTGTGTTGGATTTCCATGAATACCGATCCATGGAGCATGGTTATCCCTTCAAGCGGACAGGAACGATGACGCGTCATGAGTAATGAAGCGGCAGACGAAACCCAAGTTGATGCATTGCTAGACAAGTCCAGTGACGGAGTGGACATGTCCGGCACGGTAACGGTGCTTGACAGCGAGCACGTGTACCGAGGCGCTATCTTCGGTGTCGACGACATGCGGATCGCATTGCCGATGCGTGGTGGCGGGCAAACGGTGATTCGCCGGCAGGTGATGCGCCACGCGCCTTGCGTGGTCATGCTAGTGCATGATTGCGCGAACGACCGGTACCTGATCGAACGCGAATATCGTATCGGTTGCAACGCCTTCGCCTATGGTCTGCCGGCCGGACTCATCGACGGGGGAGAGGACGTTGAAGAGGCCGCGCTGCGGGAGCTTCGTGAGGAAACCGGTGTGGAGCCCGCCGGGCGTGACGGTGTCGAATTCGACCATGTGGGGCAGTTTTACTCGTCCGAAGGCATGACCGACGAGCTTGCCAACATCATGGTGCTTCACCTGCATGCATGGCATCCCGTCGAACGTCATTTCGACGGCGATGAGCACGTCGAATCGGCGTGGGTCTCCTGGCAGCGGCTGCGCGGCACCCGTATTACGGCCTCCAATTCCATGATCGCTATTCTTCACGAGCAAATTCGACGAAACCGGCAAAATACAGGCAAGAGTTCTTTCGAATCGTAAAAATAATCGCCGAACAACACGAAATTGCGATTTGGGGGCTGAAACGTGAGATACTTGAATCATGCAAATCAGACCCGGATCGATGTATCCACTCGGCGCAAGCTATGACGGCGCCGGCGTGAATTTTGCCCTCTTTTCCCAAGTGGCACAAAAAGTCGAGCTTTGCCTTTTCGATGAGGAAGACAACGAAACTCGAATCGAAATGACCGAGCAGAACTCTTATGTCTGGCACAACTATCTGCCCGGAATCCAACCGGGGCAACGTTACGGCTATCGCGTGTACGGTCCATACGACCCGACGCAAGGCCTGCGCTGCAACCCGAACAAATTGCTGCTTGACCCCTACGCTAAAGCCATCGAAGGCAACATCGACGGCGATGAGAGCCTCTACTCGTACTGGTTCAGAAGCCCCGATGACGTTACTAGCATGAACACGCTCGACTCGGCCGCCCATACCATGAAAGCGGCCGTGGTGAACCCCTATTTCGACTGGGGCAACGACCAGCATCCGAACATCTCATATCACGATTCCGTGATTTACGAAGCCCACGTACGCGGCATGACCAACCTCAACATGGACGTGCCGCCGGACATTCGCGGAACCTATGCGGGTCTGGCGTACCCCTCGGTAATCGAATACCTGAAGAAGCTGGGCGTCACGGCCATCGAGCTCATGCCCATCCACCAGTTCGTCAATGACAGCTTCCTTCAGGAAAAAGGCCTGAGCAACTACTGGGGATACAACACCATCGGCTTCTTCGCCCCGCACAACGCGTATTCCAGCTCCGGACAGCGCGGCGAACAGGTCAACGAATTCAAATCCATGGTCAAGGCATACCATCATGCCGGCATGGAAGTCATCCTCGACGTGGTGTACAACCACACCGCCGAAGGCAACAACCGTGGACCGACCCTCAGCTTCAAGGGCATCGACAACGGCGCCTACTACCGTCTGGTCGACAACGACCGCAGACACTACTTCGACACCACAGGCACCGGCAACTCGCTGCTGATGCGCTCGCCGCACGCCCTGCAGCTCATCACCGACAGCCTGCGCTACTGGGTCACCGAAATGCACGTCGACGGATTCCGATTCGATCTTGCCGCCACATTGGCCCGTCAGTTCCAGGAAGTCGACAAACTGTCGGCCTTCTTCGACATCGTCGAACAGGATCCGGTGATCTCCCGCGTCAAGCTGATCGCGGAACCGTGGGATCTCGGCTCTGGCGGCTATCAGGTGGGCGGCTTCCCGTCCAGCTGGTCCGAATGGAACGGCCGCTACCGCGATTGCGTGCGCGACTTCTGGCGCTCGCAGCCGTCCACGTTGCCGGAATTCGCCAGCCGATTCATGGGCAGTTCCGACCTGTATCAGGTCAATGGCCGCCGACCGGTCGCATCCGTGAACTTCATCACCGCGCACGACGGCTTCACCATGAACGATCTGGTGAGCTACAACGAGAAGCATAATGAGGCCAACGGCGAGGGCAACAGGGACGGTGAAAGCAACAATCGTTCTTGGAACTGCGGTGTCGAAGGTCCTACGACCATCAAGGATGTTAACGAGCTTCGTCAACAGCAGATGCGCAACATGTTCGCCACGTTGCTGCTCAGCCAAGGCATTCCGATGATCTGCGGCGGCGACGAAGTGGCGCGCACCCAGCAGGGCAACAACAACGCCTACTGCCAGGACAATGCGATCTCCTGGACGAACTGGGATCTGGACGAGGATCAAAAGGACCTGCTCGAATTCGTATCGAAGCTGATCCATTTGAGGCTTGAGCATCCTGTGCTGCATCGCCGCCGCTTCTTCTCCGGTCGCGAGCAGGGAGACGACAGCACTGCGATTCCGCAGGTCGAATGGATGGATCATACCGGCTCCATTATGGATATGGACGACTGGTCAAACACACACGCCTTCACTGTGATGATCTATCTGAACGGTTCCGATATTCCGGAAACCGACTGGTACGGCAATCAGATGGTCGACAATGATTTCATTCTGATTTTCAACGCGCATTACGAGCCGATCATGTTCACCCTGCCCGATGAGCAATATGGCAAGAAATGGCGCTTAATTGTCGACACGCATAATCCAAAGGGGCCAGAACTCAATTATGAGGCCGGTTTTGCGATTACTGCGCAATCAAGAAGCTTCCTGCTGTTGATGAGCGACAAGAAGCCGTCCAACAAGCACTACAACTTCTGACGGCGCACTCGCGTTATGCCGTCAGAATCCAGTGGGGTGGAGTCGTCGCCAATGCGATGGCTCCACCCCACTGGTATGTATATGTTGAAATCCGGCGGTTGCCGGTCAGCCTTGCATCAGACTTGTGCGGCGAGCCTCGAAACTGTGTCGGGAACAGTTTCGCTGACTTCCGCAAGATCCTCGACGGAGCGTGGTCTCTCAGATTGCGCCAGTATCAGCTGCGTCTGCACGCGATCCGCTTCGATGGCGGCGATTTGACGCGAGAAAATGATGAACCAGCCAAGGAACATCATGCCGGCCAACGCCTCCACATTCGTCAGCGTGTTATGCCCGCTCAGCCATTGGAATCCGGCATAAGCCCCAATCGCAATCGCAAGATCGGAAACCACGTATACGACCTTTGAGAGTTGCGGGGCAAGCCAAGGCAGGGCAATCATCAGCACGCTCATCAAACATGGTAGGCCGCGGGCGAACACGTTGTGCAAAATCGGATGCGGCGTGTAACGGAACATGCCGATACCTACGAAAGCGATGCCGGCCAACGTCAACATGATTGACAGCAGCAGAATCCTCGTACGAAAATGCTTCGGCGTCTCATTGATGGCATTGGAATCCAGATACTGCAATTGCAGACGATACGTGGTGATGAGCTCGGAAACGGCGAAATAGCTGATGATCACAATGCAGATGCCCGCGAGCGTCAGCGTCGAATTGAACATACGCGCGGCGAACGTCGTACGGTCGCCCAATTGAGAGAAATTATTGTTGTACCAGTACGGATCGTCGGACGTCAATCCTGCGATACTCACGCCAGACACCACGAAAAACGGCAGTAGGGAAGCGATCGTTTTGGCATTCATAAGTTCCGCCTGCACGAAAGTGATATAGCCTACAACGCCTGCGATGGCCGCGCATAGGATCGGCAGATAGCCTTTCAGCGTGCGGATGCCCATCATGTTGTTGACGATGGACAACATCATGAACGATGTGACGAAAATGGTCGAAGCATACACCATGGAAAGCGCGAGGATCTCGAAAATACGACGGACCGGAATAGCCCAACCATGTTTGAGTGTCAGCGAACGTGATTTTCGTGCGTAACCCAAACTGAATGAAACGACTCCGCATCCTGCCACGATTCCCGCGCAGACGGTGAACAGACGCTGCGTGACACGCCAGATGGCCGGGGCGAACTGCATGTATGCGTTCATGACGAACCAGGCGATAACGGCGCATGTCACAAAGGAGATGATGCCTGACGATTCGGCCTGCTGGTGACGTCCCATGCCACTCTCCCTTCCGAAATGCTATTGTAAGCCTGTCGTTGTCCAACCATACGCTATAATAGAAACTCGTGTTCACTTGATGCGATTCCGTGAGGCGGATTCGCGGGGTGTGAACGTGAACGGGCTGTAGCGCAGTTTGGTAGCGCGTCTGCTTTGGGAGCAGAATGTCGCAGGTTCAAATCCTGTCAGCCCGACCGGAGCCCTTGGAAACATTAGGTTTTCAAGGGCTTATTTTTTCCGTCGAAAACAATCCGCATACAAATGCATACAAACGCCGCGGTACCTCCATGCCCGATTCACACGAGTTCGCGCTCGCGGAGGGCTCCGATCGCGTCGGCCACGTCGTCCAATCGTTCCGGCCAGAGCGCCGTGTAGGTGTTCAATGTGATGCTGGGAGAGGAGTGGCCGAGCTGCATCTGCAGGGTCTTCACGTCCGCGCCCTGGGCGATCGCGAAGCTCGCGTATGTGTGGCGCAGACTGTGTATGGTCACGCCCGCGTCCTCCATGCCGGCCGCTTTGACGGCCTTGTTCCATATCCTTGTCCGCCACGTGTTCGTCCAGACGTTCCCGCCACGGGTGGCACGGAACAGCCAGTCGTCATCACCCATGCCATCCATCTGCGCCTTGATCTGCGGCATGAGGAACCGTGGTATCGCGATGTTGCGGGCCTTGCCGTTCTTCGGGGTGCCGAGCATGCTGCCGCCGTGCCCGTCGTCAGTCCATGTGCGGCCTATCCTGGCGCGCCGCCTGTCCGCGTCCACGTCACCGACCTTGAGGGCAAGCGATTCGCCTATGCGGCATCCCGTATAGGCCTGCCATCTGACCAGCAGACCGTCCACCGGCTTCCCGATCCTCTCCGCCTCGTCCGCGAGCAACTCGACCTCGCGGACCGAGAGGAACACCATGTCGTCGTCGGAGACGATCTTCGGCACGGTGACCCTGTCCACAGGATTCTCACCGACCCACCCGTTCGAGACGGCGTAGTCAAAGATGCCCTTGAGGACGACTTTCATGATATTGCGGATGCTCCTCGCGCTCAGCGGCTTCGAATCACGCCCGTCCGGCAACGCGGCCGGATAACCACCGTCCATGAGCTGCCCGACCCACTCCTGCAGCATGTCAGGGCGAAGCTCCCGCAACGTCATGCCACCCCATTTGGGCAGGATGTACAGGCGCAGCTCCCTCGCATACCGGCCTGCGGTGCCGGGTTTCAGATCAACCTTCGACGCGAGCCATTCGCCGGCCACATCATCCAGGACACGAAGCTCCTGACGAGGATCGCGGTAACGTCCCCGCCTGATGTCGTCCTCCATGGCCGCGGCATATTCCTGCGCTTCGGCGAGCCTGGCGAACTGCTTCACCCTCTGCACACGTCTACCGTCCTTGACGATGGTCCAATGACAACGCCAGCGCATCCCGACTCCATAACGGCTTTTACGCCACTTCTCAGGCACATTGGCCTTCATCGGATCGCGTGAGTTCGCCAAAGAGCGTTTGGCCGCGCGACTCGGCGGATTGCCATCATCGTCATTCTTGAGCCACAGATCATCAATGGTCACTTTCATGGCGCTTCTTCCCACATGTTCTTCACCCCGGCGCTCGCGGTATGCGGGTGGCCGGGGTCATTTTTTATAAGGAATCCGAAGGGGTATAAGGCTCTATAAACACGTATAAAGGCGTATAACTATTGCATGCACACGCCGGAATCATGAAGCAGCTGCCGGTAGTCCATCAGCACCTGCACCGTCACGCCCAATTCGACCGCCATCGGCCACGCCTCGCCCCCGTAGATCTCCTCGGCTATGCCGTAATCCACCGGACTGATCAACGCCAGCGCGGTCTCCCTGCGGCAACGGCGCTCGCATTTGATTCCGTATTGGCTGCCACAGCCGGGGTCGTGGTGTCTGGCATGGATGAGCTCGTGGCACAAGGTGCAGCGGCGTTGGAATCCGGCCAGCCGTTCGTCGATGATGATGAGGCGGAGCGGATCGTAGTAGAGTCCGCACCTGTCTCCGGCCAGCCGGCGTTCCTCCACTCGCACGCCCAGTGTCTTCGACCAGGACGTCAATGTGGCGTCGTTCACTGCTTGGCGGTCTTCACCACTGTGGTGGTGCCCATCGCGGTGGTCTCCCAGCTGACGCCGTCCGCCTTGGTGTAGGTGAAGTCCTTGGTGGCGTCCTGCGAGCCGAGCAGGGACGCCTGCATCGCCGCGGTGTCTCCCTGGCTCGTCCATTTCCAGTCGCCGGCCTTGTCGGGTGCGCTGTAGGAGCCCTTCCAGTACAGGCTCTTCGTATCGCCGTTGTCGCTGACCCACTGGACGGTGATCGTGTCGGCCGTTATCTCGGCTTCCATCCAGGAATCCGTGCTGCCGGAGTTGGTCTGCTTCCATGTGCCGGTCAGATCCGCAGGCTGTTCTACCGGCTTCTTCTCTGCCGGCTTCTTCGTCGTCTGCGATTGGCTCGTGCTGCCGGCGTCGGCGGTTTTGGCGTCACTGGCGTTGCCGCATGCGCCAAGCCCGAGAATGAGCAGACCGGCGACGGCCGTTGCGATTGTCTTCCTGTACATGGTTTCCTTCTTTCCCTAGTTGATTTGCATCAAAAAAATCTAGTCTCTTGGCGTCTCCGCCTCAAGCATCTTGTTCGGATCGTCATTGGCGGCAGTGACGTAATCCTCCGGATGCGCGGCGATGCGATCCACCAGGTCATCGGTGATCTTTTGGCGCTCGCGGGCCTCGTAGGCGCGGGCGGCCTCGCTGGAGATTGACCCACAGGCTGCCGCGACCAGTGAAAGAGCGTCCGGAAGCCCAAAGAGTGGAGCGAGTCTGTCTAACTCGCTAATTGCCCAACTTCTTTTACCGAGTACTCGGTCGCTGACATAACCTTTTGATCGTCCTTCAAGAGCCTTGGAGAGGTCGGCCTGGGTAATGCCATTGGCTTCCATTGCTTGGCTGATATATTTGCAAATCACCAGATCGGTGCGTGTTGTGCTGCTATCCATAGCGATGACTGTATTCGAATTTTCGGGAAGTTACATCTTTACACCGTTCGGCGTGTCGAATTTGCCATACCGAATATTCGGGAGTACATTGAAAGCATGTTCACCGAATATCCGGTAAACGTCGAACAAAGTCCCGAATATTCGGGGAATGGATGTGATGTGACAAGCAATGAATACGTGACACAGGCAATAAAAGTCAGGATGGCTCGACTTGGAATCACTCAATCCGACGTCGCCGACGCAGTTGGAATCAATCGGGTCGTCATGAATCGATACATGCGCAATCAACGGGAATGGCCGATTCGCGTTCTCGACAAGATTGCTCCGGCATTGAAATGGCAAGACGGTCTTGACATCTTCATTGCAGCAAATTCAGAAGAAAAAGAACCGCAATCGGCGCTCGCCAAATCATGAATCGAAAGGAGAATCCGAAATGAGGAAGATGAAGAGATCCGACGTTCGAGAATGGATTCCAGATGAACCGCTCGAACGGGTCGACTTCGGCAACGGCTGCACGGGGATGGATAAGAGCATTCCGAAAGAGCCGGGGAACGCTGGCGATTTCAAGCGTCTCATCTGGAAATGCCGCGCCATCGAAGCGGACGGAGGGCCATGCCTTGATGTGCTTCCATCCGAATACTGGATTGACGACGTGAAGCAGGCCGGCTATTTCGATGTGGTCACCGACGAATCAAGTTACGGCCCATGCAGCTTCGGTGATGCGTGGTTTTATCTCGCTGGCGTTGATGCGGGATGGCATCTCGCCCGCAGGAAGCGTCATTCCGGTTTGTGTGCGACCTTGCGTGGCATATTCGATTCGTTGACTCATCGCCACGAGAACGCGACTGATGCAGAACCGTTGGTTACGGCCTCGAAGCCCTCTCGCGAATCTGCCGAACACTCTTCGAGCTGCGGTTCCACGCCTCCTTCTTTATCTCGGTCAGAGATACACGAATCTTATGACTGCGCGACATGTGGGACGACCGCCACTCAATCTCGAAATCATCGGGAAGTAGCAGCACCGCATTCTCGCCGGTGAAGCCGGTATGGCAGATCTGATTCGGTCTCAACCGCTTGGCCAACAGCGGCGTATAGGGGCTTGTTCCGAACGTTGCCTGAGGTGGGATCCGGACGTCATACATCGTCAGAGGTCCAACAAGCCGGAAATACACGATGCTGTTCGACGTGGAATCAAGAAAAGGCTCCAAATCGGTTTGGGACAAATCGTCCCTACGGCGAATGGAGTGGATTTGAAACTGCTGCAGAACGTTCCACGCCAAAGACGCCCCGGCGATGATGGTCGAAGCCCAGCCTGCCGGATCCTCAAGAAAACTATTCACAAACTCGATTCTATGGAGAATCCAATGAACAATGAAATCCAGAAGTTCGATTTCAAGGGCGCCCCATTGCGTACCCTGACCGATAAGGCGGGGGAGCCCTGGTTCGTCGCCAAGGACGTATGCGACATCCTCGGGACAGATACAAGGGACTTACACAAGATTCTTGAGTCTGATGAAATCACCAATGTGGATAGTATCCACATTGCTCAGAATGGCGGTAAAGCTCCGCTCATCATCTCCGAGCCTGGTCTTTACCGTCTTGTGATGAAGTCTCGGAAGCCGGAGGCCAAGGAGTTCCAGCGTTGGGTGACGCATGAGGTGCTGCCGTCCATCCGCAAGCACGGCGGCTATATGGCCGGCCAGGAACGGATGACACCGGAACAGATGGCGTTGGCCAGCATGCGATGGCTGCAATCCAAGGTCGACGAACAAGCCAAACAGCTCAAAGCCCAGGAAGGCAAGGTCCTGTTCGCCAACGCGGTCGAAACCGCGAGGACGTCCATCCTTGTGGGCGATTTCGCGAAGATCCTGAAAAGCAACGGCATCGACATCGGCCCACGGCGCCTGTTCGCCTGGCTCCGCGAGCATGGATGGCTCATCAAGGCCAAGGGCTCCAGTTGGAACATGCCCACACAGAAGGCGATGGACCTTCACCTGTTCGAGATCAAGGAGACGACCATCAGCCACTCGGACGGGCACACCACGATCAACAAGACGCCGAAGATGACCGGCAAGGGGCAGACGTATTTCGCCAAACTGTTCCTCGCGAAACCAACACAGGAAGCGGGTGCGTGATGAGTGAGACATGGCTGCCGGCATGCATATCGCTTACTGCTGGCTTGTTCAGTCTTTCCCTGGCTTTGCTTCGGATCCTCGTCGATCTTGATCCGATCGGTTGGATCCTGTCGTTGGGGGAGTGTCAAGAGTCCGGGAAAGCGGATGCAGTCGGGGATGTGCAAATAACCATAATCCCAGTCTCGAATGTTCGAACCGGTATCTCGTCAGAGTTGGCAAATGCCGTCTCGTTTCCGGTATCGGATGACGCGGCTGTTCCGGGAGCGACCCATGAATCGAATAGGAACGGAACACGCGGCGCATCAAATGCGTCGGCTGCTTCGTCCAATGGAGGCGTATCGCTATGACATCGGCTTTCTCATCGGCGTGCATGATGATATACGCGCGGTCGGCCGCTTTGAATTGCGCGATGCTGCTCGGAGTCATGAACTCGGTGTTGTCGCCGATGGGTCTCAGGAGCAGGAAATACGCCTTGCATCCAATCCCCTCGATTGAGACGTCGTACGCGTCGCCGTCACCGGAATTGTACACGGAGCAGACGGAATCCGGCTCGGCCTCGTCTCGAGACTCCAACCAGTCAGAAAATCCGGGCACCGTTGAGGAAATCGGTAATTCAGGATTCGTCGAGTGTTCCAGCAGGGTCCAGTCCGCCTGCGGCCTGTTATGCCATGGCCACCAAACGGTCAATCCGGCGCCAAACAGCGAGGCCGCGGCACCGGCCCATGCGGCCAATACGGATCCATCCATTGATTCTTCTCCTAACTGTTCGGCCCGCACGTCGGAAATGCGGGATGACACCGATTTTAGGAGGGGGCCGGGCGGTTCTCCTAACGCCGCCCGGCATTACACACGCAAAGGAGGCGCGTGATGGAAGACGATACGACGTTCGCTGCGCTCGCTGAGGTCCTGAAACCGATGAACACGACGAAGGACATCGCGGACCGTTGCGGCATCAAGGAGGGCACCTTGGCGTACTGGCGTGGTGCGGGAATCGGTCCGAAGTTCGTGAAGGTCGGACGGACCGTCATGTATCCGAAGGAGCCGATGATCGCCTACTTCAAGGAACACCTCTACCAGAGCACATGTGAATACGAGGGAAAGGAGTCGGCATGAAAACGATTCGCAAGGCCTGCGTGCAGGCAGTGTTCGACGAGTTCGAGACCCAGGGCGAAATAGTCCACCCATTCAAGGACGTGGATGCGGAGGCCATGAGGTCGCTCGGCCACATCGTCGGATACGTCGACCTCGACGTCACCGGTCTCGTGGACCTCATCATCGACACGATCAACAAGGAGCTGTGATGACACTCAGGAGAATCGACGCGGAAACGCTGCTGACGCCACCAGTACCGCCGAGGGGCACGGTGATCATGTTCGGTTTGACCGGCTATGCGATTCGCATCACGGGCAAGGGCGCCAGCCTCATGGCACTCGACGTCGACGGAAGCCAGGAGCTGGCGAGCATCGGGAAAGACCAGGCAAGGAAATTCATTCAAAGCATCGGAGGCGCAAGATGACGGACAACGATTATCGCATTGAGGACAGGTTCGAAAAGGGAAGGCCGAACTACACGCTCAGGCGTTTGAAGTTCACGCTGGCCGTGGTCGGTCTGGTCGTGAGCGTGACGCTCATGCTCACCTGGCATGGCGGCGGTCTGACGGGCGCGCTTGTGGTTGAGGGCGTGTATCTGGCCACGGCCCTGTGGCTGACGGTCAGGTTCGCTCCGCGCGATGACGTGGATGGCGACGTCTGACCGTATCCGCCGGCGTACAAGGACGCGGACGGATGGCGGAGGCGTGGGGGTCCCTTCATCTCACATTGCATTTCACGCATGCACTCTCACGTCTTCCGCCGTCATGCCGTCCGCTGTGGGTTCGAATCCCGCCGCCGGCGCTTGGCCGGACCGTCAACGCCGCCCGCATCCCCGCTTCGTTCAGCTTTCTTGGTGGTGTGGGAACGATGGGCGTGCTTCTTTGCTGTCATGGCGCCCAGCGGTCCGGCTCGTATCAATCAATCTCATATCAATCAAGGTCAAGGGAGGAACCGATGAAGGAGATTCTGCCGCATTGGCATTTCAGTCCGAACGCTCCGGTCAAGGACGTCGACACGAAGAAGATGACGAGTGGTGACAGGGCGGTGGCCGGCGCGTGCCGTCGGGCGATGGAGACCGAGGCGTGGAAGGAGCTGGTGATCCTCGAATCGTTGGGCGTGCGTTTCAACGGACTGGTGGGCCGGTTCGTGTCCGAGGTGGCGTCTCCGGTGTTGGAGGTGATGCCTGGTGACAGTTTCCATCAGGGAGCGGCCGCGCAGTTGACGCACATGGTGAAGACCAGGGATGGTGGCGGACCATCCGCATCATCAAGACTCTCGCCGTGAAAGGTAGGTTCTAATGGCTGGTGAGACGATCATCGCGGTGGTGGGCAATCTGACCGCGGATCCGGAGTTGAGGTCGACGAAGAACGGTCGGAGCGTGGCTGGGTTCACGATCGCGTCCACTCCTCGCACGTTCGACAGGCAGTCGAATCAGTGGGTCGATGGGGATGCGTTGTTCCTCCGCTGCACGGTGTGGGGTGATCTGGCCGAGCATTGCGCCCGTTCCCTCGCCAAGGGCATGCGTGTGATCGCCCAGGGAAGGCTTACGCAGCATTCATGGGAGGACGAGCAGCATCAGCGCCGAACTTCCATGGAATTGCAGGTGGACGAGATTGGGCCGAGCTTGCGCTATGCGACCGCGCAGGTGGCCAAGGCGCAGCGTGGCACGGCTGGAGCGTATGGCAATCCGTCCTCCGCTCCGGCGGGCTATACGGGCGGGGCCACCGCTGCCGGCGCCTCGCTTCCGCCGTCCGACCCGTGGGGAGCGCCCGTACAGCAATCGTCGTCGTTCGGCGAATTCGGCAATCCAGCCGACACCGAACCGGAATTCTAAGGAGGAACCGATGGGCATCACCATAGAGGAACTACGCGTCGAGGACCTGCATCCGAATCCGCACAATCCACGCAAACGTTTGGAGGACGTGGACGAACTGGAGGCCAGCATCCGCTCGCAGGGCATCAAACAGCCGCTCCTGGTCACGCCGACAGGGGAGACCGACATCGACGGGCATGCGCAGTACCGTGTCGTGATCGGCCACCGCAGGCTCGCCGCGGCCAGACAGGCGGGACTCTCGACCGTGCCCGCGATCGTCGAGGAGATGGACGCGCGCCGCGAACGCGAGATCATGCTCGTGGAGAACACGCAACGCTCCGACCTGACTCCCGTGGAGGAGGCCGACGGCTACCAAGGGCTTCTCGACCTGGGCGTGCGGGTCAAGGAGATGGCTGAGAAGACGGGACGCAGCGACCGGTTCGTTCGCAGACGGTTGAAGATAGCCAGAATCCCGCAGGAGACGCGTGACGTGGCGGCCGATTTCACCCAACTGTCACTCGACCAGTTGGACAAGCTCGCCGAATTCGAATCCGACCCCGACATGCAACGCGAGCTCGCACGGTCCACCGACTTCGAATGGACGTACCGAAGGCTCGTCAGCGAGCACGACAAGACGAAATGGTGCGGTGAGGCCGACAAGGCGCTTGCGAAGGCCGGTGTTAGGGTCGAGTCCTTCCCGGACGGGAAGAACTATTGGACGTTCGAACCGTGCGGTTACAGGCGGCATAACATCATTTCCTCCACTCGGGATTCGTTCTGGAAGCAGTTCACGGGCGAGGATGGGTGGCCGGAATTCTGCGTCTTCAAGAACCACGGCGACTACTGCCTGTACGAGCCGATTCCACTCGACCAGCTCGAATGGGCGGAGAGCGCGAAAGCCGAACGTCAGGCCATCATGGCACGGGGGAAGGAACTCGACCGCAAGGCCAGGGACTTCGAGGCGATCGCGAGGGACACGCGTTTCGCATGGCTGAAAACCAACCTCCACACGCTCACCCGCGAACAGACAGTGGCGGGAATCTGCGAACTCGCGCTCGCTGAGACGGTTGGCTGGCATTCGATGTTCGTGGGCCAGCGCCTCCATGGCGAGGGTGTCGTGGAGGCGCTCATCGGTTTTGGATGGAATCTGCCGATTACTGAGCATGACGGCGACCACTGGTCGTTGGAATGCAAGGAGAACCTCGACCAGATCCGCATGGTGTTGAGGGACAGGCCGCTGCGGATCCTCGACGTGCTGGCCGCACGCCAGGAGGACAACGCCGATTGGCGTGCGTGGCGCACCATGCGCGGCGTTGATGAGATGTGCGTCTGGTACGGCGCATTGGAACACCTCGGATACCAGCCCAGTGCGGAGGAACGCGAGGCACTCAAGGGCGCGATGGTCGAAAAGGAGCAGAAATCATGAGTATGGAAAATGTGCGGAAGCTGCTGTACCAGGAATGGGACCTCGACCCATATGAGCTTCGTATCACGATGATGGTGGCGGACTGGACCGGCGATGACGGCAAAGGGTTCGCATGCAGCACGAAGACCATCGCGGCACGGCTGCATATGTCGGACCGCACCGTGAAGAACAAGCTCAAATCGCTTCGTGAGAAGGGTTTTCTGGAATATGGCAACCAACGTCTTGTGGAGGATTATGCGCCGAACCGTCGTCCGAAGGTGTATAACCTGCATTTCCCCAAGCGTGGGAGTGCACGCCGTGCACCCCAGAAACCGACAGGGAAAAACAGGGGTGCATATCATGCACCCCAAGAAACTGATGTGCAACTGGGGTGCACTTGCGGTGAATCTGGGGTGAATCTGGGGTGCACGCAGTATGCACACAATACTATTAATACTCCTAATACTCCTAAAACTATTGAGAGAGACGCGCGCGCGAGAAAACCAATCCCAATACCAGCCGACTGGAAACCCTCTGAGGAACACCGGGCGCTCGCCGACCGGCTCGGCATCGACTGCGACATCGAAGCCGACAAATTCCGCGACAGGGCCCTCGACTCGGGAGCCCGCTCGGCCGACTGGAACGCGAAATACCGCAACTGGCTCATCAAAGGCAAGGAACGCGGATTCGCCACGCCAAAGGATTCCAACGCTCGCCGACGGTATACGTGGGGCAGCGAAGAGGTCAAACGCGTTCTCGGCCCGATAGCCTGCGAGGGCACGGACACGTACATGGAGCTCGCATGCAAGGTCGCCGACCTGCTCAACCAGGGCGTGGACCCGGACATGCTGCGCCGTCAGCTCGCGAACGTGCCCGGCGACGTATTAGCCGAACAACTGTTCGAACAGGAGGCGGCGGCATGAACACCATGACCATCGCACACATGGCCGGCATCCTCACCTCGGCCATCCAGGCCGCGGACCGATTGGAACTCGACGCGCTCAAAGGCCCGGCGCTCGCCGATATGGACCTTGACCGTATCCGCGATATCAAACGCGACTGCTCGACATGCATCAACCTGCTCGACCAGCTCGGAAGGGAGCGACGATGAGCGACCGGCAATTCCAGGAATCGAAACGCATCGCGCTCGCACGTCAGGGCTGGCATTGCCTTCGCTGCGGACGCAACCTGCACGACCCGAGCGTCTGGCCGGGCAGGAGCGGCCACCACCGGCAGCTGCGCCGTCGAGCCGATCCCGCTGTGCGTGACCTGCCGTGCAACATCGTCGAACTGTGCGGTTCCGGTACGACCGGCTGTCATGGTTGGACGCACGCGCATCCGGCCGAGGCGGAACGGTTCGGCTACATCATCCCGAGCTGGCGTGATCCGCTCAACGCGCCGATACGCGACTGGAACGGCGACTGGTGGTGGCTGCTGGATGACGGCACGGCGCAACGGCTCACGCAAATCGAAATCATCGAATGGCAAAGCAATTGGAAGGAAGAATCATGAGGAAACAGGACAAAGACCGGAATGGGAAGCCGGAGGCGCTGCTCTGGCTCGACTTCGAAACGACCGGCACGGACAGGAATGACAGTCTGCCGTTGGAGGTCGGCATGGAATGCACCGACGTGCTGGGCGAACATTCGTTCGGATCCCTGCACCGCATCATCAGACCGGACTATCTCGACCTATTGGACATGAGCCCGATAGCGTTCTCGATGCACACGGACAATGGATTGCTGTTCGAACTGTTGAACGGCTCCGCGCACGACGACTGCGTGGATGCTGTGGCGAACGCAGTGGAGGAGTATCTCGACTCCCTGTCGCAACGCTTCACGCTGGTTCCGGCGGGCACGAACGTGGACTTCGACATCGACTTCCTCAAACGCCTCGACCTGGCCCCGGACAGGTGGCTGTCCTACCGCAAGTTCGACCTGACCACGCTCCGCCGCTACCTCACGTTCCTGGACTGCCCCGAAGACCCGTACGGGACGCATTCCGTCACGCATAGGGTGCGCGACTGCATCCGACGCGACATCAACGACTACAAGTGGTACCGCAAGCTTCTGAAGGGAGCATGGTGATGACCGTGGCCGCCATGATGCTCCTGTGCGCGGCCGTCCTGGTCGCTTGGATGGGAGGCAGGTCATGACGGTCCAGACGCATATGGCGTGGCAGTACCGGAATCCCGCCGACCTGATCGGCCGTCGATGCATCGCGCTCACCGGCATGGATGTCACGTTGGACGGCCCATTGGATCTGATCTGGTTGAGTCCGGTCCACGCGGTCCTGAAATACCGAGGCATCGGCCTGCATGTCATCGACTGCGACCTGCGCCACCATACGAACAAAACCTCGGACGGCATCCGCGCCGTCGTCATCACGGAAGGCAAACCATGACAAACACCACATCGCATGCCAGGAAATGGCATAGGACCAGTCCATGCCCCTACTGCGGCACGAGGAAACCCGGCATCGAACCCTACGCCCGGATCATCGGAGCCACGATGCGCTGCATCTGGATCGCCAGATGCCATGGATGTCCGAACGCCATCTGGATCACCACCCCGGACGACAGCATCAAAACCGCGATCCGAGGATGGAACCGATACGCCAACGGCGAATGGCGCAAACACTAGGAGGAAACGAAATGAGAAAAACAACACGCATCACACTCGCCATCACCGTCATATGCATGGCGCTCGCCGGATGCGGAAGCGCGTCGGGGCCTTCCACGCCAGCGTATGCGGTCAGGTCCGTCGACTCGCAGTGCTCCGCCGGGGCCGACGTATTCACGGAATGCGTCATCACCCTGGCCGACACGAGGAAAGTGGACTGCATCGTCTACTCGACGAACAGCAAGCAGGCCGGCCTGTCCTGCGACTGGAGCCATGTGAGCGGCGCAGACAAGGAGCCGGCAAGATGAGCTACAACGTCGTCACCACGGAAGGCGTCAGAACGTTCGAGAACATCGACGATGCCGGCGACTACGCGCAGGCCATGTCCTTGAGGACTGGCGAGCCGGCCAAGGTGTTCCATGCCGAGACCGGACTCGTCGCATTCACCGTCCGCCCAACCACGAAGGACACGAAATGAGAATCAATTTCAACAGCAAGGATGGCGTTTTCGCCATCAAAGCCGAAAACGAAGAGGAAAAAACCCAGCTCAAAACGTCGGCGGTCGCCATCTGCAATCTCATCATCGATTTTTTCGACGGTGAAGTCCAAGAAATGAAGGCGGCGAAGGAATGAAACGCATCACACTCAAGGACACGAAATGAGCAATCGAAGTTATTTGGTGCCAAGGCCGCCAGCGTTCGACCATGAGCATCCCAGACCGAAGGAGGAAGGCGAGGTGCTGTACTGCGGAAATTGCCAAAAATGGTACGTATCATGGTTTCCCCTCACCGAAGTCAAAACCATATGGGGCCGCCGCCCCGAATGGTGGATACGCATCTTCCACCGCAAACCATACGAGACGATCATCCAGCAAATGCGAAGGGAAACGAAATGAAAGTGAAGAAAACCCTCATGGACATGATCGTCAAATGGCATCAGGCCGGATACAGCCTCGATGAGATCTCGCCACTGGTTCCTCAAATCCCCAAAGAGGAAATCAAAGCGATCATCCAACAACACCACGAATAACAAGAAACCCGACCTTCCGGCCGGGCTCCTGGCACCACCAGAAGACTACCACGCCGGAGGGAATCGAACAAATGAACGAACAAAACAACGAATCCCAACCAACACCAAACCAGACACAACCAGCACAAACCAAACAAAACAAGCCAGCGCTCGCCGGCGTGTGCCTCGTCTGCGGCGGAGAATGCGCTGTCGGCGACACCATGTGCGCGAGATGCGATGGGCTGATGCGCGGCTGGCTGCGGGAATATCCATCATGGTTGGATTCGCTGCATGAGTTCTTGGACTCGACCGCGCACTACGGAGGCCGCCAGCCTGGACGCGTCAACCTTCCAGCAGCGCCGACGCCAATCCGATTGCCGGTGCTCGACCACATGCAGGAGGTCGGGGACATGGCGGTCGCATTGTGGCGCAGACTGTACGCGCCATCGGCGATGCCATGGGCGAACGGCCGGATCCACCCGTCCCTGCTGGAATGTTTGAGCGTCTGCGCCGCATGTCCACGGTTGAACCGGATTCCGGACATCGACATCATTTGGCACGACTGGGAATCATTGGCGCGCAAGACCTTGTCCATCATCGACGTGCCGCCTTCCAAGCACGGCATCGGCAGATGCCCGAACCCATTGTGCGGTGTCGAACTGTCGGCGCCCATCGACGCGGTCGAGGTCACCTGCCCCGTATGCGGCGGCACTTACCGCGTGGTGGACGTGCGGCTTGGCTTCCTGAAGGAGTGCATCGCATCCGGCAAAGCGTTCACGGCAGGGGAATGTGCCGAACTCCTGCGCGAATGCGGGTTCCAATGCGTCGTGAACACGATCTACTCGTGGCGCAGTCGTGGCAGGATCCAACCAGCCGGCAAGAACGGGAAGGGACAGCCGCTCTACCGTCTCGCCGACGTGCACAGGCAGCTTTCCCGACGCGACTCGATTTGACGTTTCTCGAAGTGCAAGGCATAATTGTCAGTGGATTAGAGGGTTCAAACCGAGGTGACTTGGTTTGAACCCTTTTCATATCCACCTTGGATTCTCCTAACTCCCTGGGTTGTTGCCCGTCCTGTCCGAACGGCATATCGGACACGCTCCGCCCACCCACGTCAGAGTGGGCATACATCAACAGTGGCAGGCAAGCCAATCCCGCGTTTACGTGATGCGGTGATGCTCAAACCGCCTGTCCATGCCTTCGTAGAAATCAGCGGTAGATCGCACTGGCCACGAGTTCTTAAACTCTCTTCCTTGCGGCCACGTGTATGCGCGGGTTCGAATCTCGCCGAAGGCACTTAAGCGTAGAATCAATGGCATGGCTTCAAGAATCTGCTGGCACTGTCATCAAGTTGCGCACATGACCAGAATGGGCGACTCATATCAAACCGATAAGGATTCGATTTGGGCCGCTTTCTTCAAATGTGATTATTGCGGATATCCGAATATCGCATTAATGGCTGCGTATGTAGATGATGGCTTTGATCGTTTCGATGCGAATTCGGTATTTTCTAAGAACGACGGGAGCCAACCGTTCGTTTGGCTCCCAGATGAGCCTTTAGGAAAGGAGTTCGAAGACGTGCCGCAACACATCGCAGATGCTGCTAGCGAGGCATATGCCTGCTTTAGTATTCGTTCCTATCGAGCTGCGATCCTTATGGCCCGCAGCGTACTTGAAGCGACGGCCAAAGACAAGAAAGTGACGAAAGGCAATCTCGCTTCGAAAATTGATGAGCTGGCAGCCAATGGCGTGATCAGCGAGCAGATTAAAGATGAGGCGCATGAGATACGTTATCTCGGCAATGACATGGCTCACGGCGATTTCACTGAACCTGTCAGTGAGGAGGATGCTGATGATATGCTCGGATTTCTTGCAACGTTTTTGAATTATGTCTATCAGATGCCTGCCGCTATAAGACGGCGGCAGGAGGCGCGCAAGAACAGGCGTGCGAATCCGAATGTTTAAGGATTCCGGGGTATGAAACAATCCCCAGTAGTGGCGTTAAGCAATCCGGGAGGGGTAGTAACCGGTATTTGCAGATGATGGGGAGCCTACAAGACGCGGGAGTGTCCATATACGGGAGCCCTATACCGGCATTCCAGCAAGCCAACGGCGAAGATAGTCATTGACAAATCCATAACGCCCCAGGCCCCATACACGTGGGAGGCCACATGAGCAAGCGGCGCAACGAGCGCGTCAGCAACGGCTGGCGGCGCAGACAACTCAGGGCAAGAGTGCTAGCCGCATACGATGTGTGCGCCATCTGCGGCAAGCCAGTCGACAAGACATTGAAGACACCACATCCGATGAGCGCCGAAGTAGACGAACTCATACCAGTCTCACGAGGCGGCGATCCATACAGCTTCACTAACTGCAGGCTCACTCACCGCATCTGCAACAGGATGAAGAGCGACAAGACCGACGAACACGCACGAGCGCTGCTGGCCGGCAAGCAGACCATCAAACCAAGCTCGATGCCGTTCAAAACGTTCGGCATCTGACCCGATACCAGGGCAGGGTACCCGGTCATACCCCCTTGGGGTCGCCTCGGGTGCAGTGCCGATTTCTCCCCGCGGATTCAAACGTCGGAAACAGGGGAAACAACGAAAGGTCGGAAAGCGAGGATTACGCCGATGAAGTGCGAACTCTGCGGCAAGGAATTCCAGCCTTCCGGCCATGGGCGGCCTCAGAAGTACTGTTCCAAGTCCTGCCGCCAGAAAGCGGATTATCGTCGGAAAAAGAACAATCCAGCTCGGACAAGGAAAAGCAAGCCTGCTAAAGCGAAGAGAAAACCGGAACAGGAACTCGACAGACGAAACTTCGAACGCATGATGGACGGTTCCCATGAGGACACGCTCCGTGAAATCGTCGGAAGACTGCGTGAGGCTCTGCATGCTCCCTCAACACCGGCCAACGCGTTGCCGTCGATTAGCAGCAAGCTTGCAGAATTCGACGAACGGATGCGCATGGCCGAGGAATCCGGCAGTCTGTTCGACATGAACGATGACGTGACGGAGGTGGCGGAGGATGTCGGAGCGTCGATTGTCTGAAATCGCCCAACGGCTCGTGCAGCCGGAAGGCGTCACGTCGAGTGACTTCAAACTGATCAACAGCGCGGCGGTCAAGGCCGGAATCCATTACGACCTCTGGCAGAAAGGCTTTCTCTACCTGCTGTTCGCCAAACGCTCCGACGGCAAGTACGCATGCGGGTCCGGCGGCGCGGTCCTGTCCAGCTGCAGACAGATCGGCAAGACATTCACCGTCGGAACCGCGATGTTCATCCTGTGCGCCGGGTGCGCCGGAACATTGGTCATTTGGACCGCGCACCACACGCGCACCTCCGACGAGACATTCGCCGATATGTGCGACCTGACCCGCAATCCGAAACTTTCCAGATACGTGCGGAACGTGCGCCGAGCGAACGGACAGCAGGAGATCCGTTTCACCAACGGCAGCCGCATCATGTTCGGAGCCCGCGAGAACGGCTTCGGCCGAGGCCTGCACTCCGCAGACATCGAGGTGTTCGACGAGGCTCAGATCCTCACCATCAAGGCGTTGGATAACCTGATTCCGATCGTGAACACGAGCCCGAATCCGCTGATCGTGTTCATGGGTAACCCTCCGAAGCCGGGAGACCAGTGCGAAGCCTTCGAGGAGAAACGTTCGACCGCGTTGTCCGGCAATTCGGACGGCATGCTCTACGTGGAGCTCGGCGCGGACCGCGATTGCGACCTGGACGACCGGACCGCGTGGGCGAAAGCGAACCCGTCATATCCGAAACGCACCAGCGAACAGGCGATACTGCGCATGCGCAATCTCCTTGCCGAGGATTCGTTCCGTCGCGAGGCGCTTGGCATATGGGATGAGACCGCCACCGCGTACGCCATCAGCCCGGACCTGTGGCAGGCCGCGGCCATCGACGACGTGCCTGATGGGGGAACCGTGAGCTTCGGCATCGACATGCCTCCGGACAGGAGCGTGCTGACCATCGGAGCCGCGCTACGGTACGCGGACGGTTCGGCCGTCATCCAGATGGCGAACATCAAGGACGCACGGCAGGCGGGAACCATGTGGGCCGTGGACTGGCTCGCCGAACATTGGCCGAAGACCGCCAGCGTGGTCATCGACGCGCAGTCGCCCGCTATGAGCCTGCTGCCCGAACTGAAGAAGGCGCATGTGAGGGTCACGGTGACGAACATGCAGGAGATGGGCCGCGCGTGCGGACGCTTCCTCGACATGCTCAAGGCCGGAACGCTCAAGCATCCACGGGACGAATACCAGCCGCAGCTGGCCGCAGCCGTCAAGGGCGCCACCACGCGGCCTCTTGGACAGTCCGGCGCGATCGCCTGGAACAAACTCGGCAGCGATGTCGACATCACGCCGCTCGTGTCCACCACTCTCGCCCTGTATGGGGCGTTCACGACGAAACGACATCCGGGAAGACGACAGGAGGTGATGTTCTGATGGTGTTCTACATGGCCGACGGCACAACGGTAAGTGTCGCTCCGAAATTCACCGGCAGCAGCTACCTCGACACCGCAAGCGGAAACGTCGGCACCATCCTCGGCGTCGACGACGAGGACATGCCCATCATCCACGAACTGTTGCGCGTGTGGCGTGAGAAATACCCACGCAACCTGATCCGCGGAGCCTACTACGACTGCAAGGAACGATTCAAAGACTTCGGAATCTCCATCCCCGACCAGATCAAAAACAAGGTCGAGGCGATGATCGGATGGCCCGAACTGGCCGTCCGATCATTGAGCGACCTGAGCGACCTGGAAGGGTTCAGCGTATCCGGCGACGACACGATGGGCGTCAACGACCTGTTCGAGGACAACCAATTGGACGTGGCCACGTCAGAACTGATCGTATCCGCTTACAAGCACTCATGCAGCTTCCTGACCATCGCCGCAGACCCGGAGAATCCGGACCGGATCAGCATGATCCCACGCTCCGCCGACTGGTCCGCTGGAATCTGGGACCGACGCAACCACCGTCTGGCCGCGGCATTGACCATCACCGAGGACGACAAGGACGGACGAATCTGCGCGTTCAACGTGTGGCTCCCCGGCAAGGTCTACGAATGCTCCGGCCACCTGACCCCATGGCGGGCGGAGAAAAACGAAACGAACTTCGACCAGCCGACTGCCGTCGCGCTCGCCTACGACAGGCAGATGGACCGGCCATTCGGCCACAGCCGCATCAGCCGTTCGCTCATGAGCCTCGTCGACGCCGGATTCCGCACCGTGGTCCGCATGGAGGCGTCGGCCGAATTCTATTCCGTTCCGAAACTCTGGTTCATCGGAGCGAACAGGGACGCGTTCAGCAGCAACACATGGACGAGTCTCATCCAGGCGATCAACGCGATCACCGCGGACGAGAACGGAGAGCTTCCCCAACTGCATCAGGTGCAGCAGGCGTCCATGACGCCCCATTCGGACATGCTCAAGACCTTGGCCATGCTCGTCGCCTCGCAGACCCGAGTGCCGGTCGACTATCTGGGCATCACGTTGGACAATCCGACCAGCGCCGAGGCCATGGCATCCGCCGAACGACGGTTGACGCGCATCGCCGACAAGCAGAACGTGGCCTTCGGACGGGAACTCAAACGGGCCATGGGCATCGCCGTGGCATTGCGCGAAGGCGCGAACACGATACCCGACTCCATGCGCGACGTGCATCCGGTATGGGCGCCCACAAGGGAAATCTCCGACGCGGCGCGCGCCGACGCGTTCACGAAGATCGCCGACAAGATCACCGGCTACGCCGACTCCGATGTCGGACTCGAACGCCTCGGCCTGACCCGCGAGGAAATCACCCGCCTACGCGCCGACCAGCGCAAGGCACGCGCGCAGAACGTCGTGGACCAGCTCAAGATCCGCGCGGCGCAAAACAGCCAGCAGCAGGAGGCGTCAGATGAATCTGAACAATCTGAATCTGCCTCCGGAACGCCGCAAAGCATTGGAACAGGTGCTTGACCAAGCATGGAAGGACTACCAGGACAACCTCACGAACCTGACCGACGCGGCTGCCGATGAAATCGAGACCGTACTGGAACGCGACCCGTTGAACGCGCGCGAAACGGTGCGTGAATACACGGCCGCGGCCAACCGCCTCGCCGACGACTATTATGCGACGGTGCGCACCGCATGGGCCGAATACGCTGGCGTGACCATGCCAGACTTCGACCCTGGATCTGACCTGGAACCGGAACGGGTACTTTGGCAGGTCCAAGGCGGCTTCGCCAACACCGACTACAACGGATTGACCTACTCGCAGGTCATGGCAGGCCAGGCACGATCCGGCGCGACCATCGACGACCTGTGGCCATCATTCTCGAACATCGACGACGCGCAACAGTTCATCACCGACATGATCCGCACCGGCGCCCGATTGACCGAACGACGGAACATACGACTCGACCCCACGAAACCAAAATGGGCGAGAGTACCAAAAGGTCCCAAAACATGCGCGTTCTGCGCCATGCTCGCCTCACGCGGCTACGCATACACCAGCGAGGAAGCGGCAGGTGGCAAAGGCAACATCTACCACGCCGACTGCCATTGCCAACCCATGCCGAACTGGGGCAAACAGGTGCTCGCCGGATACGACGAAACCGCATACAAAGCCGAATACGAGCGAATGAAAGCGCTCGCCGACCGCGAATACGATGGAGACATTCTCAAAGCGTACAGGAGCTCTCCCGGCGTGTGCACGGATTCCGTGGTCCCCGAAGCATTGAAGAAGACTCCGGGCCGTCCGCCGAAGTTCGACGCGAAGCATCCGTTCAGGACCTTCCTTGGAAGCGGAAACCTGAGGGATGCGGTCGTGGGGACGAATCCGATGTTCGATGAGGGTCCGGAATACAGGAACAACTGCCAGCGTTGCGTCGTCGCTTACGAAATGCGCAGGCGAGGATACGCAGTCACCGCGATGCCGAGGCCGATGGATCCCAGGACAGGACTTCCGGCCTTGGACACGGACACTAACCGGTGGGGAAGCTCCTTTAAAGGCGATTGGCGGTCTTGTGGCTCCGATTCAGGTCTTGATGGCGCTTCGGCGCTTTTGGATGAATGGGGCAAAGGCAGCCGCGCGTTCGTCGAAGTGGAGTGGCTTGATGGAACGAGGCATGTCTTCGTCGCGGAGAACCTGAAAGACGGGATACATTTCATGGACCCACAAACCGGGTCGATGAACGTGTCAAGGTATTTCGAAATGGTCAACCATGGCATGACACGTATAATGAGGGTAGACGATGCGGAACCTACTGAACTGGTGTTGAAATACTGCAAGGAGGGCCAGAGATGATATTGACGGATGCCATCGGCCTCGTCCTTGCCGAATATCCCGGCATGAGGGCGATAGGCGCTGCGGAAAATTCCGACGCATGGATCATCGGCCTTGATTTCGCCGCTTCGACCAGTGAACATCCGGTACCTGGGACGCCAAGCATCGCGGTCGATAAAACATCAGGCGTTTTGCATAGCCTTACTCCTGGAACGGATGAATTCTGGCATTACATGACCGGTGCCAGGAAAGTGCCCATCCCACAGGTCTGAAATCATTCCAAGCCACCCACATGGGTGGCTTTTCTTATGCCATTTTTGGTGGATTGCCGGAGTAGACGAACGGATCCGACTGTAAATCGGGTGCTTCACAGCCACGCAGGTGCGAATCCTGCATCCACCACTCGACCAGCCGGTCCGGTTGGCGGCGACCATGCGCCGTATCGCGTGGGAGGACCATACAGCGCACCGTGGCGCGGTCGAACTCGAATCCACGGGAAACAGCAAGAAGGAGCACAGCATGTTCAACAGATTCCGATTCCCGGCCCGTATCCGTCTCATCGACGGCGGCGGGGACGAGGGCGGTTCCGGCGATAGTGGCGACGGCGGCGAGCCGAAATCGTTCACCCAGGAACAGGTCGACCAGATCGTCGAGAAAAGGTTGGCGAAGGAGCGCGGCAAGTACAAGGACTACGACGAGCTCAAATCAAAAGCCATGAAACTCGACGAGATGGAGAACGCCGGAAAGAGCGAAATCGACAAGCTTAAGGAATCGAACGCCGCATTGCGCAAGCAGATCGACGACGCCGCGACCGAGAAACAGCACGCCGAATGGGTGTCCGAAGTCGCCAAAGACAAGGACGTTCCGGCCGAACTGCTCCGCGGCGGCAGCAAAGAGGAACTCGAAGCGCATGCGGACCTCCTGCGAGCGGCATTGCATCCAGCATCCAAGCCGCCGAGGGTGAAGAACCAGACAGGCTCTCCTTCGCACCAGAACAACAACAAGGACGCCGAAGAGCTCTCGTACATCCATCAGCTCCTCGGCAGATAACGACTGAAAGGACAAGCCATCATGGCGATGAAAACAGACCAGATCAAGCTCCCCGTGAGCGTGGCCACCGAAATCGTGAACAAGGCCAAGGACACCAGCACCATCGCGTCCCTGAGCCCCAGCACGCCGCAGATCTTCTCCGACGCCGACTACCTCGTGTTCAACGGCAAGAGCGAAGCCGAGGTCGTGGCCGAAGGCGCGGTCAAGAACAGTTACGAGCAGACCGTGGATTCCGTCGTGGCGAAGCGCTTCAAGGTGCAGACTACCACCCGCGTCACGAGCGAACTCCAGTGGGCCGACGAGGACAACCAGCTGCAGATCATCCGCAGCATCCAGGCGGATCAGGCAGCCGCTTTGGGCCGTGCGCTCGACTACGTGATCTACCATGCGATTAACCCGAAGACCGGCACCGCGCTTTCCGGATTCAACCCGTTGAGCACGTCCGCCGTGCAGGTGATCGCCGGCGATGACGAAATCAGCAACGTGGACGCCCTGGCCGATGCGCTGAACGACTCCTACGACATCAACGGCGTGGCATTGTCCAAGACTTGGGCGTCCCGTCTGCGCAAGCTGCGCGTCCCCTCCACCGGCATGCGCTTTTATCCGGAGATTCCGCTGAACCTGCAGGCCGGCAGCCTGGACGGCATCACCGCCGCGACCTCTGGCACCGTCAACGGACGACTGGCCTCGACCCCGACGAAGGTGCTCGCGTTCATGGGAGACTTCAGCCTCATCAAATGGGGCATGGTCCGCGACCTGACCAGCGAGATTATCGCCTACGGCGACCCGGACCAGACCGGCGTGGACCTGAAGGCCCACAACCAGATCGCATACCGTACCGAAGCGATGTACGCGTTCGCCGTCATCGACCCGAACGCGTTCGCCGTGCTCAAGACCAAGTGAGGTGAACGATGAGTTTCCCCATCCAGACGCTTGTGATCAACCCTGCAGGCGAGGAAAAGCACACTGTCGGCCCGTTGGACGCGCAGGTGCGGCTTGTCAACACTGACGGCACCGCCTTCTCCGCCGGTTCCGGTGCCTACGAACTGCCGGAGGCCGGCAAGGACACCCTCGGCGGCATCAAGCAGTTCGCGCCCGAACAGACGATTGGCAACGTTGACGGCAACATCGTCAAGGCCGCCGCAGCCGCTCCGACCAAGGATGAATTCGACAAGCTCGTCACGGCTTTCAATACTTTGGCGAAACAGTTCGATGACACTATCACCGGCCTCGCGGCCTCCGGGGTGATCAAGCTGCCGGACAAGAAGTGACCATGACGGACGAACCGGACATGTTCGCCACCTCCGACGATCTCGAACGGAGGTGGCACAAGCTCACCGACGAGGAACGTCAGAAAGCCGACACGCATCTCGCGGACGTGACCGACTACATCAAGGAACGCTCGCCCATCTGGCGGCGGCTCCTCGAAGAACGGCCACGCCTGCTGACGAAGATCACCTGCGACATCGTCCGCAGAATCATGCAGGCCGACCCGTACGACATTCCCGGCGGCATCACGCAGATGAACCAGACCACCGGCAGCTTCAGCGAACAATACAGTTTCGGAGCGCCCACCGGCGATCTCTGGCTGCGCGACGACGAGAAACGCATCCTTGGCATCAACGCTCAGCGCGCGTTCAGCGTCGACATGGCAACGGGGGAGACGTCCTAGTGGAAACCATCGAAGTGTGGCGCGGCCAGTCCACCACCGACACGGACGGCAACCCCATCCAGGGCAAACCCGCCCGCGTCGGCACGTTCCAGGCGATGGTCGCGCCAACCTCCACCACCGACCAGACCGAGGAGAACGCCAGCCCGCAGACCACCGAATACACGATCCACATCCGCGGTAGCCAACCGACCGGCATCCAAGCCACCGACCTGATCAAAGTCAGAGGCATCCTCCTGCCCGTCAAAGGAAAACCGCAAGTGTGGAACAACCTCCACGGACGCCACATCGGCGACGTCATCACCGTGGGCGAACGGGAAGGATAAGCATGGCCAAACGATGCAGATTCGTATTCAACCGCAAGGCGTTCAGCCAACAGGTCCTCAAAAACGAGACATTGCGCTCGCGCATGAGGGACGCGGCCGAAGCCGCCGTAGAGGATGACCGTTGCATGGTCCGCGACCATGACGGCAAGAACCGCAGCGGCGTGGCGATCATCTGCCCGGCACCGGTGGAGAAGGCGCACGGCACGTTGGAGGACACGCTCGGAAGGATGCGCGTATGAGCATCCCGGTCACTCCCCGGCGCACGGAACCCCTGCTCCTGCCCAAACTGAGGACACTGTTCCCGGACGTGACGTTCGACACCATCGAACGAAGCGACCTCGAACCTCCCTTCACCGAAGCCACGCTGGCCGACTCCATGCAAGGCATGAGCACCCCAATCTCGCAGTACGTGCGGCTGCGGCTGAGCGTGCGCTGCATGAGAGAGGACCATACGGGCGACTGGGACAAGGCCGCACGCCTGTGGGCCGACATCGCGAGGGAGATCATCGGGCTCGGAACCGTCGCGCCGCTCATCGACGCGTCACTCGAATCCGGGCCGGTACGCATGACTGACGAGGACAAGAGGCTGGTGTGCGCGTACGGAGTGCTCCTGCTCGAGGTCACCGTCAACTGAAACACAACCAAAGACAACGTGCCGCCACACGCGAAGAACGGAAAGGTGCAGACGAATGTCTGACAACAACGAAAAAACCACCGTCGCCGCGCAGGGCGCGACCGACTACGGGTACGTGTCCAGCGGCAACACCGCAGGCAACGTGCGCCTGATCAAGAACTACGCGCTGTTCCTGTTCCCCAAGGGCGACAGCACGTTCGTGGCTCCGACCGGAGTGGCCTGGACCCCGCCGGCAAGCAAGAAGCCGATCGGCTACTCCACGGAGGACGGCGCCGTACTGCATCCGGAACCGGGCGACAGCACCGACTACAAGGCCCACAACGGCGACATCGTGCTGTCCGACACGGATCCGGGCTACTGGACCCTGCAGCTCGCCGCCATGGAGGGCCGCAAGGATGTGGTGTCGGCCTACTTCGACGTGGACGTCGATTCGGACGGCGGCATCAGCATCAAGGGCGCCGGATTGAAGAAGGAGTGGATCCTCGTGCTGGTCGCGCTCGACCAGCAGGACCGTCCGTTCCTCCTGTACGGCACCAACGCGAAGGTGAGCGACCGTGACGACGTGAGCCTGAAATCCAGCGAGATCATGAACTTCAGCATGACGTTCAAGATGCTCAAGGGCACCAACGGCGAACAGTTCCACGCATGGGGCCTCGTCACTGAAGACGCCAAGTGACCCATTGATTCTTCCCGTGCGGCCGATGGCGGTCGGCCGCACGGGACACCCATTCAACCGCCAACCATTAGAACGGAGCCAACATGAGCGACAAAGAATACCATGTCGTGGACGTAGACCTGACCGAAGCGGAAGAGCTCAAACCCGACGTGCACCTCGAGGTCGCCGGCGTCAAACTCGACCTGCCGAACCTCAACAACGCGGAACTGCCCATCGAACTCGTCCAGGCCATCCTCCTGATCAAAAGCAAGCCCGCATTGTCCGACGAGGAAACCACGGCCTGCGTGAGCACGTTCCTCGCCTACTTCCAGACGATGCAGCCGAACTTCTGGAACGTGCTGCGCAAGACCAAACGTCCGATGGCCTACCTCACCGCGACCATCAAGGCGTGGGCCGAGGAATCCGGACTGGACCCAAAAGCGTTTACCTCGCCCACCTCTGGAACAACAATCGCGCGGCACTAGCCTACGACTGGATCCGAGCGTACGGGCAGATCTACAGGCCCGTACGCTTCCGGGAATGGGTTGAAGGCCAACGTCCACGAGTCGATTGGGGACTCGCCTGGGCGTTGACCCGCGAAATCCTCAAAGACCATACGAGCCACTCGTGGATGGCGTTGCAGAACGCCGTCTACGCGCCCGACGGAGCCGAACAGGCGGTCTGGACGCTGTCCGGACAACGCAAACGCCCATGGTTCGACCACGAGCACGACCCGCTCCGCCCGCCAACCCCGACGCACAACCTCACCCGCCGTCAACGCGAGGACAGGGAACGGCTCAAAGCCTACTTCCACATCAACGACGACCTCTGACTCCGACCGCCATCGGAATCCCAACCTACGAATAAGGAAACACGATGGCAGCACAGGACATAGGCGTCGCATACGTCCACGTCGAACCATCCGGCAAAGGATTCGGCAAAAGCATCGAAGGCGACATCGGCGACGCCGTCAACAAAGCCTCCAAGAAAAGCTCCAGCACCCTCATCTCGAAGATCGGCGGAGCATTCGGCAAAATCGGCAAGGTCGGCACAGGCGCGATCGCCACCCTCGCCGGCGGCATCACCGCATTGGCCGCCAAAGGCGGCTTCACCCGCGCCCTCAACATCGAGAACGCGCAAGCCAAACTCAAAGGCCTCGGCCACGACAGCGCGAGCGTCACCGAAATCATGAACGACGCGCTCGCATCCGTCAAGGGCACCGCGTTCGGATTGGGCGACGCCGCGACCGTCGCGGCCAGCCTGTCCGCCTCCGGCATCAAGGAAGGCGACCAGCTCACCAAGATCCTCAAGACCGTGGCCGACACCGCGCAGATCAGCGGCAGAAGCCTCACTGACATCGGCATGATCTTCGGTTCCGTCGCCGCCCGAGGCAAACTCCAGGGCGACGACATGCTCCAGCTCATGTCGAGCGGCATCCCAGTCCTCCAAATGCTCGGCAAGCATCTGAACAAGACCAGCGCCGAAGTGTCCGACATGGTCTCGGACGGCAAAATCGACTTCCAAACCTTCGCCGACGCCATGCAGGAAGGCCTAGGCGGCGCCGCACTATCCGCAGGCACCACATTCACCGGCGCCCTGGCCAACGTGAAAGCCGCGTTGAGCCGACTCGGAGAAACAGCCGCCACACCAGTCCTCGACGGCTTACGCGGCCTGTTCAACCAAGCCATCCCACTCATCGATACATTCACCGCAGCCGTCACACCAACCCTGCAAAAAGTCGGAGCGGCACTCCAACAAGGTCTCGAGAACGCGATACCCGCCACACAGGCGAAACTCAAAAACCTTGGCGACACGATCTCCAACATCCCCGGCTTCCAGATGCTCGCCTCGGCGACGGCCAGCCTCAAAAGCCAACTCACTGGCCTCTGGAACGCAATCACATCACTCATAGGCGGACTCAACAATGGCGGCGAAGCCGCCACAATGTTCTCCACAACCGCCGGCGCGCTCGCGGGAGTGGTCGCTTCGGTCGCGCAGGCGTTGTCGAACGCGGCGGGATGGGCGAAGACGTTCGTCAACACGTTCATCGAGACGGGCGCGTTGCAGCCGTTCCTTGAAAGCCTGACCGGCGTCATCTCCGGATTGGGCTCGCTGGTTTCCGTATTGGCGGCCGCGGTCTCGCAGGCCTTCGGCTTCAACGACAGCGCGCGCACCGCCAGTTCCGCGGCGCAGAGCTTCGCCGGACTGTTGAACACTTTGACCGGCGTGCTCATGACGGTGGGAGGCTGGCTGCAGTCGGTCGGACAGTGGGCGCAGCAGAACGGCGCACTGGTATCCGGCGCGTTGAAAGCCATCACCATTGCATTGCTCGCGGTCAAAGGCTGGGATATCGTCTCGGCCGGGCTGAAGACAGTTTCCGGTGGACTGAAGGCCATTTCCGCGACTGCCTCCGGTGTGGAGAAGACCGCTACGGCCACGTTCGATTTGATTGGCAAGATCTCCGACGCGGGAAGCGCGGCTGGAGCACTGAAGCAACTCGCCGGCTCGTTCAATATTGTCAAGGCAGCTCAATCGGCGTGGAGCGCGGTGACCAAGGCTGCTACCGCCGTGCAGCTGGCATTCAGCGCTGCCTTGGATGCGAATCCGATCGGCATGCTTGTCGTGGCCATCGGCGCGGTCGTGGCCGCGCTGACATGGTTCTTCACCCAAACCGAAACGGGCAAACGACTCTGGAACAGCTTCGCCACATGGTTCATGGGAATCTGGAACCAGATCAGCACCGCATGCCAGCCAATCCTGCAAGCCATCGCCATATTCATCACCCAGACCATGAGCCAAATCCAACAAATCTGGCAAACCGGATGGACACTCATCACCACCGTCCTCCAAAACGTCTGGAACACGATCGGCCCCATCATCATGACCGCGCTCACCGCGATCATCACCGGCATCCAAACATTCATCACCACCATCACACCACTCCTGCAAGCAGGAATACAGAACATCCAAACCATCTTCCAAACCGCCGTCACAATCATCAGCACGGTCTGGAACGGACTCTGGAACACCATATCCACCGTCGTACAAGGCGCATGGACCATCATCGCCACAGTCATCAGCACCGCACTCGCCGTCATCCAAGGCATCATCCAACTGGCGCTCGCGGTCGTCAACGGGAACTGGAGCGCCGCGTGGTCGGCCATCCAGGGCATCGTGTCGGCAGTGTGGGGCGGCATCCAAGGCGTCGTCTCCGCCGGCATCGGCATGGTCAGCGGAGTGGTATCCGCCGCATGCTCGACAATCCGGAGCGTGTGGGCCGCGTTGTGGAATGGCGTCGGAAGCATTGTGTCGAGCGTCTGGGGCGGCATCGTCGGCACCGTAAGCAACATGGTTGGCCGTGTCGGGAGCGTCGTGAGCGGGATCGGCGGAACCGTCCGGAGCGCGGTGTCCGGCGCGGGAAGCTGGCTCGTCAGCGCGGGACGCAACATCATCCAGGGATTGATCAACGGCATCACAGGAATGGTCGGCTCGTTGTATTCCAGCATCACCAACGCGTTGTCGGGCTTGGTGGACAAGGCCAAGAACGCTTTGGGCATCCACTCGCCGTCGCGTGTGTTCCGCGACGAGGTCGGCGTGATGGTCGGACGTGGCATGGCATTGGGCATCGACGATTCCGCGCATGTGGTCAGCCGTTCCATGGATTCGCTCGTCTCCACGATGAGCCTCTCCGACGCGGACTGGTCGAAGACCGGCAGGCTGAACGTCACGGCCGGCACCGGCGCCAATGCCGGCGACGGCGATCTGCGGGAACTCATCGCGGCCGTCGAATCGCTGCACGACGACCTCGGATCGATCATCGCCCGATACACGCCGACGATAGGGGACCGCGACTTCGCAAGGAAGGTGAGAAGTGCAATCGCTTGAATACGTGTGCGCCGCCACAGGTGAGCGCATCGGCTTCGAGGGGCCGCTGTACGGCGAGACGCTCACGGGACTGCGAGCCCGCGTCTGGGACTACAGCCTCGCCTCACGTGGCATGACGGGCATCACCCGCAAGGCACGCGAGGCGACAGTCACCGTGAAGATCCACGATTCTCCGGCCACGCTCGACCTACTGCGCCGCCTCGCGGACGCCGACATGGCATCCGTGAACCCGGGCACGCTCGTGGCCGACGGCGAATGGGAAGCCAAAGCGTGGATCACGAAAAGCGAACCGCAATCCATCACGCCCACGATGGTCGAGACGCAGTTGACCATCGTGCTGGCCGATGGCGTGTGGCGCCGTCCGACCATGACGCATTTCACGCCGCGATACGATTCCGGAACCGCCGACCTTGACTATCCATATGATTATCCGCATGATTTCGCCGGCATGGCATTGGGTGCCGAGATCGTCAACGACACGTCCATCCCGCAGCCGGTCAAGCTCACGATATTCGGACCATGCGCGCAACCGTACGTCATCATCGGAAACAACCGGTACGAGGTCGACGTGACCGTGCCATCCGGCTCGCGTCTGGAAATCGACGGCACCGGCGATGTCAGGACCGTCACCATGGTCAGCGGCACAGGTCTCGTCACAAACTGCTTCGCGCAGGCCGTGCGAGGGTCGGGCAAGGATTCCGGCCGGTACGTGTTCCAACCGCTCGCGCCCGGAACACAGCCGATCAGCTGGCCGGGAGGATTCCAATTCGACTTGACGGTCTGCGAGGAAAGGAGCGAACCGCCATGGACCTGATCGTCACCGACGCCACAGGCAAACCCGTGGCGAGCCACGCCTCATACACGCTCGACCTCGCGTTCGGTAGCGGGGAGAACGACTTCGACCTGCAGGTCGAAGACGCCGCGCTCAAGGCGGGGAGCCGCATCATGATCGACGGCACCGAGTACGGCGGCATCATCGACGACACGGATGTCGACGTGGACGGAGGCCTGTCCACCGTCACATGGCATGGCCGCGACTGGCATGGAGTGCTCGCCTCGAAGATCATCGAACCGGACAGGAACAACGATTACCTCACCCTGTCCGGCACGATTCCCGTCATTATGCGCACGCTCGTCAGCCGTGCGGGATTGCAAGGCCTGTTCACCGTCACCGACGAAAGCGCCGACCACAAGACCACCTGCCAGTTCGACCGGTACGTGGACCTGTACAGCGGTCTGGTCAAGATGCTCAGGGCAAGCGGACTCAAACTCCGGTTGCGTAATGACGGCGACAAGGTATCCATGAGCGCCATGCCCGTCCGCACGATCGGCGACAGCATCGACTCGGACCTCATCGACTTCACCGCCAAACAGGCGGCGCACCCGATCAACCATCTCATCTGCCTGGGCAAGGGCGAACTCAAGGACCGTACCGTCATCCACTGGTACGCCGACGCGAACGGCACGTTCAGCCACACGCAGACCCTCAAAGGCCTTGACGAACGCACCGCCACATACGAGTTGTCCAACGCCGAAGCCGACGAGCTCGAGGACAAGGGCAGGCAGAAATTCCAGGAGCTTCGGAACACCAGCACCATCGACGTGGACATTCCCGACGGCATCGACGCGGACGTTGGCGACCTGGTCACGGGTCGTGACAACAACACGGGCCTCGTCGTCACTGCCGAGATCTCCAAGAAGATCGTCAAGGTTTCGGGAGGCGTGCTCACCGTCACCTACGAATCCGGAGGTGCCAGCGCCGGCGGCAACAGCGGAGAATCCTCCATCGGGGATGGTGGCCACGCCTACTACGCTGGAGCCGGCCTCAAACTCGACGCCTGGACGTTCAGCGCCGACGTGACCAGAAACGACATCGACTCGCTCAACAACGCATTGTCGGGTAAACAGCCGAAAGGCGACTACATCACCGGCCTGAAAATCGGTTCGGTGGACACGCTCGCCCCCGGTGCACAGGCAAGCGCGTCGCTTACGGGCGCCGGCAGCGACAAAACCTTGAATTTGGGGCTTCCGAAAGGCGACCAGGGTCCGCAAGGGGAGAAGGGCGACAAGGGCGACGCAGGACCACAGGGGGCCACCGGAGCGACCGGACCCACCGGTCCTCGGGGAGAGAAAGGAGCGATCGGGGAGCGAGGGCCGCAAGGCGTCGCCGGTCCCGAAGGCCCGCAGGGACTGCAGGGGATACGCGGCGAGAAAGGCGATAAGGGTGATGCCGGCGCGATCGGCGCGGCGGGACCGCAAGGCCCGACGGGTTCCACAGGTCCGCAGGGTCCCACGGGTCCACAGGGAGCGACCGGCCCCCAGGGCAGACAAGGCATCCAAGGTTCCCAAGGCATCCAGGGCCCGCAAGGGGAGAAGGGTGACAAGGGCGACAGCGGCGTATCCGCCCCCTCGAACGGCTTCTTCACGCTCAGCATGGAAGGCGACGGCGACCTGTACGTGAACTATCCGGACAACACGAACCCACCCTCGTTCGTCTGGGACTCCGAGAGCGGGAACCTGTACGTGGACATCCCGGAAAGGTGACACATGGCGCGACTATTGATCGGCAACATCAAAGGCCCCAAAGGTGACAAGGGCGATACCGGGGCCACCGGCCCGCAAGGCAAGCAAGGAGCGCAGGGCGTTCAGGGAGCTAAAGGCGACGTCGGCCTTCCGGCGCTCGTGATGAAGAAATCCCTCGTCGGCGAATATCCGGTGGGATCCACTTTCACGGGGAACGTGAGCGAATGGTTGAACCGAACACCACTCGCCAACGAATATTCGACCGCATTGTCAGGTGGCGGAAAATACAGCATCGTCTGGCAGTGCGTTTCACAGTCCGGCAGCCTATTCACGGGAAAGACGATTTCCCGTCAATCCATCATCGGAACGCAAGGCCCTGCCGGACCGCAAGGTCCAAAAGGTGACGTCGGCCCACAAGGCGTGAAGGGCGATACCGGCGAGACCGGGCCTAAAGGAGCCACTGGAGCTGCCGGCCCTACCGGCCCGCAAGGTCCTGAAGGGCTGAAAGGTGACAAGGGTGATAAAGGCGATGTCGGACCCGCCGGAGAAGGAGGCCCTACCGGCCCGCAAGGTCCGAAAGGCGACACCGGCCCTGCCGGACCTACCGGAGCAACAGGCCCCACCGGGCCGCAAGGCAAGCAGGGAATACAAGGTGCGCAGGGACTGCAGGGCCCACAGGGACCGACAGGACCGCAGGGTGCCAGCGGCGTGACGGTGCCAACTTCCGGATTCTTCACACTGCAGGTCGACCCGAACGGAGACCTGTACGCCGTGTACGCGGATACGACCACCGCGTCGGCGGCTCCCGTCTCCTACGATCCGGCGACGGGCGACCTGTACTACATGATCAATGACGGAAAGTAAGGAGCGCATATGACGAAGATTCTGCTCGGCAACGTCAAAGGCCCCAAAGGCGACACCGGACCGCAAGGCAAGCAGGGAGTGCAAGGACCGCAGGGCCCTGCCGGCGCCACTGGCGCGACCGGGGCCACCGGAGCGAAAGGAGAGGCCGGCCAACGCGGCGAGACCGGGTTGCCTGCCTTGATCATCACACGCATACTATCCGGATACTGGACGTCCGCATGCTCGGATTTTGACTGGCGGGCACTCAGTTTCAACCGTGCCCCGGTCGTAGGCGAATACTTCTTCGCCATGACCAATGGCGGCAAGAACCTGATGTACGCGCAGATCACAGCCACCGGGAAAAACGTGACGTTCAAACCGGTTTCCAACACAAGCCTCGTCGGACCGAAGGGCGACAAGGGCGAGACGGGCATGAGCGCAAGCCAGGCGTTCATCGCCGCCCACCCGGTCGGCTCCCTCTACTGGACCACCGCCACAACAAATCCGGGAACCACCTACGGCGGCACTTGGAAGGAATGCAACACCATCCTTCCAGGACACATCTACCAGCGCACAGCCTGAAAGAGAAAGGAACATCAATGGCACGAACCACGAACATCACCAGATACACCTGCGACCGATGCCACGCCTCCGCATACCTCGCCGACGGTGACCCACGCACCTCCAGCGACTGGCACGACATCACACACACCACCGTCGACGGAGTCGCACAGGGCGCGCTCGTCTGTACCGCATGCTGGCAGACGTTCAAAGCGCTGGCAGCCACGCAGGACGCCGCCTACGCCGCATACCTCAACAACACAACAGATAGGAAGGAATGACCATGACCATGAATCTCATCACCGGCAAGGCCGGCGCTCCGCACATCACATCCAGCGACCAAGGAGCCATGCAGGCCGGACTGGTCGGAAACGGCAACTACCTGCTGCAAGGCAGCGACGGCAAATTCCCCGCCGTGACCATGCAGTCAGCAAACAAAGCGCTCATCCCGGTCCTCAACCTTGTGATCGAAGGACGATACGCACGCGTCACCGCGGCGGAGACCGTCACGATCGAAAGCGGAGTCACGGGACAGAACCGCAACGACCTGATCTGCGTGAAATACACGCGAGGTTCGAACAACATCGAAACGATCGCGCTCGCTGTGTTGAAGGGCACCGCCACCAGTGGCACGGCGGCTGATCCCACGGTTCCGTCGGGTAGTATCCTGAACAATTCCGGTACCGTGTGGATTCCGATCGCCCGCATTCCGATCAGTGGCATCACCGCCGGAACTCCTGTCATGCTTGTCAAGCAGTTGCCTCCGATGAGCCAGCTGTGGGATTCCGTAACCCTTGAACGGCAGATCTGGCATGGGCCATACGGCATGACGGTACATCTCGCCAAAGTCGGCATGATGGCGTTCGCTTTTGGCAACACGTCCTTCACATCCGACATCAATTCCAACGGCCAGATTGTGCATGAGACGATGGATGCCGGTTTCCTGCCGGAGGGTGAAGGCACGATACTGCTGGAAGGTGTGAACGGGCAGCATGGAGCCTTGTCCTTCGACTCTGACGGCAAGGTCGCGATCAGCGGCAGCATGAACAGCGGATACTATTTCCGCGTCTGCGGCTGCTGGCCGGTGAAATAGCATTCCGTAACCCAGACGTGCCAATTGCAATGGCAGTCCACCGGCTCGTTCGTTCCGGCGGCTTACGGCGCTTCGAACACCATCACGGTCAGGGATGGTTTGATTTTCGTGGACCTGTCTTCGTTCCGAAGCACCGTGAACGTCGGCAACTTCACTGTCTGGCTGTTCAAAGCGGGCGTGAAGCCATCCAAAACGATCGGTCTTGGGTGCGTCGCGAACGTGAACGGCACCACGTACGGAAAACAGGCGACCTGGAACACGGACGGGTCGGTGACGCTTATCGGAGGCGTGGGTTCGTCCGATATCGTCCAATGCTTTTCGAAGATCATTCCGGTGCCCGATGGTGTGGAATTCGTCTAGGCCGCCAGCCAGCAACCATGCGATGTGGAATATGCATAATTGGGATTCCGCAACCGCAGACGCTTATCGCCTTACGGTGGTAGCCAGAACGGCGGCTTTTTTACCACGACGATGACCTATATCGTTGCCTAAACCGTCGCGACGGGAAACGATACGCTGCCGGCATGCCATGTGTTTGCGGGAATGGTCGCATCATACGCGGGACGGAAATACACGCTGCTGCCGACCACATAAAGCAGCCGATTCTGCATTTGACTGCCCTGCTGACTGTCCACGAACACGCCGAAACCTTCCATTACGGCCCGCACATCCATGCTTGCCAAAGGCACACCATCCCACGCCTTCTTCTGGAATTGGCCTTTGTTGACCCACCGGCAGTAGACGGTCGCCAAACCATTGACGACGTATCCACTGATTGCGAATTCCGGGTCGGTGGTCACTTTCGTGAAATGAATCGGGGTTACGGAAAGCTATGCGACCCCGATAATGAGCCGCTCCCATGCCCGCTGCAGACTTCTCAGCACGGACAAATCGGGGCGGAGATAGTAGCGGGCGGTTGTCTTGATGTCGCTGTGACCGAGTTGTCGTGCGACCACTGAGATATCGGCTCCCGCAGCGATTGCCAGAGTGCCGAAGGTGTGCCTGAGGTTCCTTGGCGGCACGCAGGGGAGTTTCATGCGTTGGCACCATGACGTGTAATGAGCTGCCACCTGGTTGGCGTTCAGATCGCCGACCAGCCTGCCGGTTCTGCCGTGGCGCAATTGCGCGAGCCGTTTGACTGCGAACCGTGGTAGTGCGACCGTCCGTCGGCTCTGGTCGGTCTTCGGGTCGGTGACCGTTTCATGTCCAGCGACCCATTGCACTGACCTTTTGACGGTCACGGTTCCCCGGCGTAAATCCAAGTCGGCCCATTCAATGCCGACGGACTCGCATCGGCGCAGTCCCGCGCAGACGGAGACCAATAACCAGGCTTCCAACGCGTGACCGTAGAAGCCTTTGAGCAGCCGTCTTACCTGTCTGGCGTCGAGCACGCGCGGCTCATACCGCCGCAGGTGCGGCAGTCTGATTTCACGACGTGTCACGTCATTGTCGGTGACTCCCTTGCGGTAGGCGAGTCGGAGTATCGCCCGCAGCACGGCCCACGCCTTGCGCGCGGCGCCGGCCTGATTGAACGAGCCGAGCCACTCCTCGATGTCGTTCGCGGTGATCGACTCCATGTCGACGTCAGCCCATTTCGGCTGGATGTGGCAGCGGTAGGCCGACTCGTAGCCCACCCTCGTGCACTCGCGGAGCTTCCCGCAGGAGGGCCACCAGACCTCATTCACAAACGTTCCCAACAACATTTCAACCTCCAAAATCCCACACGTAGTTATCGCAGCTTCCAACGGTAGCCACGTGTGGGATTTTCCTTTCGGAAGGATTCCCAATGAGCCAGGAAACCATCGTCGCAATCGTTATCGCCATCATCGGCAGCGGAGGCAGCGGCGTGTTCGTCACCTGGATTCTGAGCAAGGTCGACCAACGTCACGATCCACTGCATGAGGGCGTCAGGGAACTGTTGTTCTGCAAACTCGAGGCTCTGCACCGTCAGATGGTCGATGCAGGTGGTGTTGCGAGCATTCCGTTGAAGCAAAGCGCGGAACGAATATATGCCGCTTACCACGGTCTGGGCGGCAATGGAACCGGAACCTCGATGATCCAAGACATACGTGACGCGCATATCGCGAACACAGATTGAAAGATTCAAAAGATTTCCACACCGTCCGTACAAGGCGGACGGTACGGACAAAGGAAAGGAGAGGAATTGAACATCCTCAACAAAGGCAAGCCGAAACACAAGCACATGAATCCACGCCGACAATGGCGCAAGCTACTGACCGCGCTCACGGTCGCCATATCCATGGCGGTCGCGCCGGCCGCGATGGCCGACATGAACGGATACGACATCTCGAACTGGCAGTGCGGCATCGACACCGCGACCGTGCCGGCCGATTTCGTCATCGTCGGCACCACATGGGGATCCGGCGGCGTGTACGGCGGTTGCCTGTCCAACGGCGTCAACACCGACGCTAACCGTCAGCTCGCCGGCGCCATCAACAGTGGTAAGGAGACTGGCGTCTACCATTACGCGCGCGGCGGCAACCCCGAGACCGAAGCCCGGTTCTTCGTCGACAACGTGCGCGGATACGTGCACAAGAGCGTACTGATCCTCGACTGGGAGGCGCAGGACAACGCTTCCTGGGGCGACAAGCAGTGGCCGCGCCGCTGGGCGCGCGAGGTCAAGCGCCTGACGGGCGTCAACCCCATCATCTACACGATGGACTCCGGGTACTGGCAGGTCGCCGGCATGGAGACCGAACTGAACTGCGGCATCTGGATCGCACAGTACGCGACGAACCTCGTCACCGGCTACCAGACCGCCCCGTGGAACATCGGAGCGCGCGGCGAGGTGATGAGGCAGTACACGTCCAACGGCAGTCTCAGCGGCTGGTCAGGACGCCTCGACCTGAACAAGTTCCGCGGCGACCGCACGGCATGGCGCAAGTACGCGAACCCTGACGACAAGGGCGCGGCGGATCTGCCGAGTGTCAAGCCGAAACCTCAGCCCACGACCGCTCCGGCGGTCGACCTGAACGCTTTGGCCACGCGCACCATCCGCGGCGATTTCGGCAATGATCCGGCCCGCAGGCAGGCGTTGGGTGGCAATTACGCGGCGGTCATGCAGATCGTCAACAGTCGCCTCGGCGGAGGTTCCGGCGGAACGGCCGCCACGGGTTCGCGTAGCGTCGTGGTCCGTTCCGGTGACACCATGAGTGCTATCGCCGCGAGGGCCGGACTCCAGCCGGTGTCCGCCTGGCGTGTGCCGAGCGGTGACATCAACAGGATTTATCCGGGACAGATCGTCACCTATGGCGGCACGTCCGTGTCCACCGCTTCGAGCGGGGTCGGAGGCCATGTGGTCCGTTCCGGCGAAAGCCTTTGGAGCATCTACGGCTCCGGCTGGCAGTCGGCTGCCGCACGCAATGGCATCCGCAGCCCATACGTTATCTATCCCGGACAGTACCTGCGCTGAAACTCCCGTCTCCACGACTTTAAGCGTTGTGGAGACGGTTGCCGCAATGTTTAAAGAGGTGAAAAATGGATGAATCCAATAGCCCGCAATCCGATTACCTGCTGCCGGGCAGGGTATACGACATACTCAAGTGGCTCGCGTTGATCGCTTTGCCGGCCGTCGCATGGCTCGTCGGAGCGGTCGGCCCGCAATGGGGACTGCCGCACTGCGGCGAACTCGTTACGACCATCAACGCGATCGGTTTGTTCGTCGGCGCGCTCATCGGCGTGAGCCAGCTCACGTCTGTCAAGGCCGACGAGGACGGCCAGTGATTAATTTTCTGACGTGAGACTCGCACTCGCCCCTCTCTCAGCTTCTATGCTGGGGGAGGGGCCTTTTTCATTTTCCGATGGAAGGCTGCGCGGTTCGACCACATCGACACGATATCGACACGATGACAGTTGCGAACAGTTAATTTCAACAAAGCGAACCACTGCGTATCGTATTGTTAAGAACGTTGGAATTTCAACGTTCTTGACAATGCTCACACCAGGCTACGCTCAGTCATGCCATGCCCGAATATAGCAGAATGTCGCAGGTTCAAATCCTGTCAGCCCGACCAAAACCGTTGGAAACAAAGGTGTTTCAGACGGTTTGAAAAATCCTTTCCCCGGTTTCCGGTACAAACACGACGATCGCGGGAATTCCTCGTGGCATTTTGTGATATTCGCATAGTTCTGTCCGCCTGGGTTTTCAAACGGAAATGGTATGGATGGCATTTGATTGTCGAGATCGAGCAAGATACGGGTGCTGTATGGCGAGATTGAAACGTTGTTTTCCACGGGTTTTGGATACGATAAGCCCTATGAACGCATCTCAAGAGAATCTTTGGCCGGCGCCGTTTGCCAGCAAGTCGCTTGACGCCACCGTTGTGGTGCCGGGCAGCAAATCCCTGTCGAACCGATATCTCATTCTTGCGGCTCTCGGGCATCGTCCTGTGCGATTGGTCGGTCTGTTGCGCTCGCGCGACACCGAGCTGATGATGGACGCATTGCGCGCGTTGGGAGTGCGCTGCGAAATCGATGAGCAGGTCGACACCACGGTTACGGTGGCGCCGCCGTCCGACGGCCGGTTCCACGGTGGTACGAAGGTGTTCTGCGGTCTTGCGGGAACAGTGATGCGCTTTGTGCCCGGTCTTGCCATGTTCGCGGATGGTCCTGTGGATTTCGACGGTGACGAGCAGGCGTACGCGCGTCCGATGAAGCCCGTGTTGGACGGTCTTGAACAGTTGGGGGCATGTATCGAATACCACGGCGAGGAAGGGCGCCTGCCATTTACAATCACTCCACCTCAAACGGTGAGCCAGCGCGCCGAGCCGAGCGTAGTCAGCATTGATTCTTCGGGATCCTCGCAGTTCATTTCAGGACTATTGCTCATCGGCTCTCGAGTGCCAGGCGGTTTGGAACTGCATCACACGGGGGAGAAGACACCGAGTTTACCGCATATTCGCATGACCGTGGCCGATCTGCAAGGTTCCGGCGTGCGCGCCAACGCCGACGAACACGCCCGCGTGTGGACCGTGCAGCCGGGAGCCGTGCAGTTGCCCAAAACGGTGACGGTAGAACCTGACCTGTCGAATGCCGCCCCGTTCCTTGGCGCAGCGCTCATCGCCGGAGGAGCCGTGCGCGTGCCCCATTGGCCGGAATCCACCACGCAACCCGGAGGCCTGCTTCCGGGATATTTGGAACGTATGGGAGCCGAAATCAGCTTTCCGGTGATTGACGGCGTCCGGTACTGCGAAGTGACCGGCGACGGCCATGTCAGCGGCCTAAGTGATTTCGACCTGACGGCGGCAGGTGAGATCGCGCCATCATTGGCCGCGATCCTGGTCTTCGCCGATACTCCGACGCGCATGCTGGGCATCGGTCATCTGCGTGGCCATGAGACGAACCGCTTGGAAGCATTGGTCAACGAGATCACCAGAGTCGGGGGAGAGGCCCGAGAGCTTCCCGACGGGCTGGAGATCGCGCCGGTGCCGGCAGCGAATCTCAGGCCGGCTGAAATGGAAACCTATGCGGACCATCGCATGGCGACGTTCGCCGCGATGCTGGGGCTGAAAATCAACGGCATTCTAATCAAGAACATCGCCACCACTGCGAAAACGCTTCCTGATTTCGCAAACATGTGGACCAGCATGCTGGCCTAGCAATGATTGTCCAGGATAATCCGCAAATAATATTGAAAACGGTATGAAAATGTCCTTCCTCCGCAAAAACGGAGGAAGGACATTCTACGTTTGCACAGGATCGTAATCATTCTGCGGATGCCGCTATGTCAAGCCACGATGGTTCTTAGCTTTCCTGACACGGCTTGGCCTTGTCCGGCCCAACATGGCAAAGGTAGTGGCGCTCGCAAACGTCATAATGCCTACGAAAAACACGGAACCAATGGAAACCTGACACCGTACGTAAAGAGGTAAGCAGCGACGAGGCGTCCGACACCTTGAGGGGTGTTATCTGGCTCGAGCCTAGAAGGCGGAAAGCATGATGAAGCCCCCGGAAGTTTCGCACTTTCGGGGGCTTCATCATATTGATTGCGATTTTGCGTTCAGTAACGAATCAGCTTGGAATCACTCCCACTCACTTGTTTGAACTGGGAGAGGCATTTTGCGCCCCCTCTGAGCAAAAATTTTTCAACTTTTTTGAAAATAAAAAAAGCCGCCTGTTTTAAATTTGAGGTCAACAGATGGCGGGTAGAAATTTTCATATTTATGATGTATAATATGTGATATTAAAGATTGATAAATCAGAATTTGTAGGTGCGATTGATGAAAATTATTGAAGTTAAAGAAAATAAAAAACAATATCTTGATTTGCTCCTATTAGCAGATGAGCAGGAAGATATGGTTGACCGGTATCTTGATAACGGCAAGATGTATGTACTTGATGATAATGGGGTCAAGTGTGAGTGTGTCATAACCGATAAAGAAGATGACATACTTGAAATCAAGAACATTGCGACGGTTCCAGAATATCAAGGGAAAGGTTATGCAAGAGCCTTAATTGAGTTTATTGTTAATAATTACAGAGAGCAATATGCCATTCTGCAAGTGGGAACGGGCGATAGCCCACTGACAATACCATTTTATGAAAAGTGTGGTTTTGTCCGTTCGCATATCATATCAAATTTCTTTATAGATAATTATGACCACCCAATCTATGAGAGTGGAATACAGTTGGTAGATATGGTGTATTTGCAAAGACCGTTATAATTTAAATTCAAGTTTATGGAGAGTCACCGTTATGATTAGAGAATTTAAAAGGGATGATATAAATAAAGTTGCAGATATATGGTTGGATACAAATATAAAGGCACATAATTTTATCCCCGCCGAATACTGGAAAAGCAATTTCAAATCAGCAAAAGAAGCGCTGTTACTAGCAGAGGTTTATGTGTATGAGTATGATACAGAAATACAGGGTTTTATAGGGTTAAATGATGAATATGTTGAGGGCATTTTTGTTTCTGGTGAAATGCAATCGCAGGGTATAGGTAAAATTCTGCTGAATTATGCAAAGGATAAAAGGAATAAGTTGCACTTGAACGTATACCAAAAGAACGCACGGGCAATATCTTTTTATAAGAGAGAAGGATTTGAGATTCAGCATAGTGGCTTAGATGAGGCTACCGGAGAAAAAGATTATGTAATGACATGGCAACACAAATAGAAATTCCAGTTTATCGAACTAAAACATAAGACCGCTTACATCGTGTAGGCGGTCTTATGTCGTGGCAAGATTATTTGATTTTGAGCTTTCTTTTCTTGGCAGAAAGCACTTTGCAGAGAACATCATCGACGGCGTCGGTGTATCTGCCTTGTTCAATCAATTTGTTTTTTTAGATTTATAAGGAAAGCAACAATTTCGTTTCTTTCTTTTGTACTTAAATATATATGGTATTTTTTCTGTTTTCATACTATCCACCTCGCTGTTTTATCTGATTTGATGATATATTAAAGAGAAAGTTTTATCAAATATGCAAAAAGGCTTCTGCCCAAAACAGGGCAAAAGCCTTAAAAATTATGCGATTTTTAGGTTTAGTTGCAAGCCAAGGGGGACTATTTCATCTGTTGCAAAATCGGTTGCCCGAAAAGTACCAAGTCCCGAAACCCGCATAAATACTGGGTTTTTCGGCACATCTAAACCAAGGGGAACTACTCCCACTCGATGGTTGCCGGCGGCTTGGAGGTGCAGTCGAGCACCACACGGTTGATCTGACGGCATTCATTGGTGATACGCGTCGAAATCGTGGCAAGCACATCGTACGGAATGCGAGACCAGTCTGCGGTCATGGCGTCTTCGGAGGAAACCGGACGAAGCACGATTGGCGAACCGTAGGTACGCTCGTCGCCCTGCACACCCACGGAATGCACATCGGCAAGGAGCACGACCGGGCACTGCCAGATATCGCGGTCAAGACCGGCCTTGGAAAGCTCCTCGCGAGCGATGGCGTCGGCCTCGCGAAGCAGATCCAGGCGCTCCTTGGTGATCTCGCCGATGATGCGGATGCCGAGGCCCGGGCCAGGGAACGGCTGACGCCAGACGATTTCGTCCGGCAATCCAAGCTCGGTACCGATGGCACGAACCTCATCCTTGAACAAGGTACGCAGTGGTTCGACGAGCTGGAACTTGATGTCGTCCGGCAGACCACCCACATTGTGGTGCGACTTGATGTTGGCTGCGCCGTCGCCACCGCCGGATTCCACAACATCCGGGTAGAGGGTGCCCTGAACAAGGAACTTGACTTCCTTGCCGGAAGCACCCGCCTCTTCGATGACCTGGCGCTGAGCCTTCTCGAACGTGCGAATGAACTTTTCGCCGATGATCTTGCGCTTCTTCTCCGGCTCGCTCACACCCTTCAGGGCGGTGAGGAAGTCTTCGGAGGCGTCCACGGCGATGAGCTTGATGCCGGTCGCCTCGACGAAATCATGCTTGACCTGTTCTGCCTCGCCCTTGCGCAGCAGACCGTGGTCCACGAACACGCAGGTGAGCTGGTCGCCGATGGCCTTGTGCACGAGAGCCGCCGCGACCGCGGAATCAACGCCGCCGGACAGGCCGCAGATCACCTGTGCGTCGCCGACCTTCTCGCGGATCTTCGCGACCTGATCCTCGATGATGCTGGAGGCATTCCAGTTGTTGCCGAGCCCTGCGCACTTGTGCAGGAAGGTCTCGATGAGCTGCTGGCCCATCGGGGTGTGCTTGACTTCAGGATGCCACTGCACACCGTACAGTTTGCGGGATTCGTCCTGCATGGCGGCAACGGGCGCGCCCTCGGTATGCGCCAGCACTTCAAAGCCCTCCGGCGCGGTCTTGACGGCCACGCCATGGCTCATCCACGTGTTCTGATCGGCGGGGGAGCCGTCGAGCAGACCTTCCGACTTGTCGATGAAGGTCTCGGTCTTGCCATATTCGCCAAGGGCGGCCTTGTCGACATTCGCGCCCAAGGCATAGGCCATGGCCTGGAAGCCGTAGCAGATGCCCAGTACGGGAACGCCGGCCTCGAACAGTTTCTTGTCCACACGCGGCGCGCCCGGTTCGAACACCGAAGCCGGACCACCGGAAAGGATGATGGCCTGCGGATCCTTGGCCAGCATCTCGTCGACCGGCATGGAATGCGGCACAAGCTCCGAATAAACATTGGCTTCACGCACGCGACGTGCGATCAGCTGGGCGTACTGGGCTCCGAAATCAACAACGAGCACAGGACCTGCAGCCATAACACTCTCCCTTTTGATATGAGGTATGAAGAAGCAACAATACTAACTGTTCTATTGTGGCGACGCGAGCAGACATTGGAAACGCTGTGAACAGAAAGTGAACAAACCTCACAATTGCTTACTACGCATGGTTCAACACGCCGCATGCAAGTATTGCAAAACGAACGTGAAAAAGGTGTGAGGATGGCTTGATATCGTTGATATTGAGCCGTTTATCAATCTTTTTGATAGCATGTGAAGTATTCACAAATCTCCCGATAAAAGCTCTCATTTTCTAACAGAAACGACACACTTGCGCACACAGTCGCAAAAAACAGCAAAAAGTCGCACCTCGCTCGTAATATGCTCAAGTGATTGGGAATGAATCGTTCCGCGGAACCGCAAGGTTTTGCAAGATTCAGGACCGAATGAAAATAAACAATCGCACAACACAGTGCAGGAGTACAGGAGTACACATGACGAGTCCTGTTATTGGCACCCCTTGGAAGAAGCTGAACGCTCCGGTTTCCGAGGAAGCTATCGAAGGCGTGGATAAGTACTGGCGTGCAGCCAACTACCTCTCCATCGGCCAGATCTATCTGCGTAGCAACCCGCTGATGAAGGAGCCTTTCACCCGCGAAGACGTCAAGCACCGTCTGGTCGGTCACTGGGGCACCACCCCGGGCCTGAACTTCCTCATCGGCCACATCAACCGTCTCATCGCTGATCACCAGCAGAACACTGTGATCATCATGGGCCCGGGCCACGGCGGCCCGGCTGGTACCGCTCAGTCCTACCTGGACGGCACCTACACTGAGACCTTCCCGAAGATCACCAAGGACGAAGCTGGTCTGCAGAAGTTCTTCCGCCAGTTCTCCTACCCGGGCGGCATCCCGTCCCACTACGCTCCGGAGACTCCGGGCTCCATCCACGAAGGTGGCGAGCTGGGTTACGCCCTGTCTCACGCCTACGGTGCTGTGATGAACAACCCGAGCCTGTTCGTTCCGGCCATCGTCGGCGACGGCGAAGCTGAGACCGGCCCGCTGGCCACCGGCTGGCAGTCCAACAAGCTCGTCAACCCGCGCACCGACGGTATCGTGCTGCCGATCCTGCACCTCAACGGCTACAAGATCGCCAACCCGACCATCCTGTCCCGCATCTCCGACGAAGAGCTCCACGAGTTCTTCCACGGCATGGGCTATGAGCCGTACGAGTTCGTCGCTGGCTTCGACAACGAGGATCACCTGTCGATCCACCGTCGTTTCGCCGAGCTGTTCGAGACCGTCTTCGACGAGATCTGCGACATCAAGGCCGCAGCCCAGACCGACGACATGACTCGTCCGTTCTACCCGATGATCATCTTCCGCACCCCGAAGGGCTGGACCTGCCCGAAGTTCATCGACGGCAAGAAGACCGAAGGCTCCTGGCGTTCCCACCAGGTCCCGCTGGCTTCCGCCCGCGATACCGAGGCTCACTTCGAAGTCCTCAAGAACTGGCTCGAGTCCTACAAGCCGGAAGAACTGTTCGACGAGAACGGTGCCGTGAAGCCGGAAGTCACCGCCTTCATGCCGACCGGCGAACTGCGCATCGGTGCCAACCCGAATGCCAACGGTGGCGTGATCCGCGAAGAGCTGAACCTGCCGGCCCTCGAAGACTACGAGGTCAAGGAAGTCGCCGAGTACGGCCACGGCTGGGGCCAGCTCGAAGCCACCCGTCGTCTGGGCGTCTACACTCGCGACATCATCAAGAACAACCCGGACTCCTTCCGCATCTTCGGACCGGACGAGACCGCTTCCAACCGTCTGCAGGCCGCTTACGACGTCACCAACAAGCAGTGGGACGCCGGCTACCTGTCCTCCCAGGTTGACGAGCACATGGCTGTCACCGGCCAGGTCACTGAGCAGCTCTCCGAGCACCAGATGGAAGGCTTCCTCGAGGCCTACCTGCTCACCGGCCGTCACGGCATCTGGAGCTCCTACGAGTCCTTCGTGCACGTGATCGACTCCATGCTGAACCAGCACGCCAAGTGGCTCGAGGCTACCGTCCGCGAGATCCCGTGGCGCAAGCCGATCTCCTCCATGAACCTGCTCGTCTCCTCCCACGTGTGGCGTCAGGATCACAACGGCTTCTCCCACCAGGATCCGGGTGTCACCTCCGTCCTGCTGAACAAGTGCTTCAACAACGATCACGTGATCGGCATCTACTTCCCGGTGGATTCCAACATGCTGCTCGCTGTGGCTGAGAAGTGCTACAAGTCCACCAACATGATCAACGCGATCATTGCTGGTAAGCAGCCGGCCGCTACCTGGCTGACCTTGGACGAAGCTCGCGCTGAGCTCGAGAAGGGCGCTGCCGAGTGGGAGTGGGCTTCCACCGCCAAGTCCAACGACGAAGCCCAGATCGTGCTCGCCTCCGCTGGCGACGTTCCGGCTCAGGAGATCATGGCTGCTGCCGACAAGCTCAACGAGCTCGGCATCAAGTTCAAGGTCGTCAACGTTGTGGATCTGGTCAAGCTGCAGTCCACCAAGGAGAACGATCAGGCTATCTCCGACGCTGACTTCGCTGACCTGTTCACCGAAGACAAGCCGGTCCTGTTCGCTTACCACTCCTACGCTCGCGACGTGCGTGGTCTGATCTACGATCGCCCGAACCACGACAACTTCAACGTCCACGGCTACGAGGAGCAGGGCTCCACCACCACCCCGTACGACATGGTTCGCGTGAACAACATCGACCGCTACGAGCTCGTTGCCGAAGCTCTGCGCATGATCGATGCTGACAAGTACGCCGACAAGATCAACGAGCTCGAAGCCTTCCGTCAGGAAGCCTTCCAGTTCGCAGTCGACAACGGCTACGATCACCCGGATTACACCGATTGGGTCTACTCCGGCGTCAACACCACCAAGCAGGGTGCTGTCTCCGCTACCGCCGCAACCGCTGGCGATAACGAGTGAGTCTAGCCTCTATAGGCTGATCGCTTGAAGAAAACCCCAGAGGATTCGTCCTCTGGGGTTTTCTGTTTACTCTTCACCGTCTGTTCGCAACACCGTTTCATGAGATGCGTGTCTGTTACCGTTCACGCATTACAATGGCACATGGTGCGAAACAGCGCAGTCACACACCTTAAAAACAACGAATAGGAGCAGACATCGTGAGTCTAACCAGCGTCACCATTATCAGCCCTGAAGCAGCAAACGGCCGCAACGTCGTGGCCCTTGGCGTCACCAAGGCATTCGCAGCTGCCAAGAAGACGGCCGTGTTCCGTCCGGCGGTTTGTCGCAAGGAAACCTTCACCGACGTTCTTCTTGAAGCAAGCAACTCGGGGCTGAGCCGTGAACAATCCGTCGGTGTTTGCCCGAAGCGTGCACGCACCGACAAGGAAGGTTCCCGGGCCGATATCGTGGCCGCCTACACGGAAGCCATCGAAACCGCCCAGCCTGAAGCCGTGGTTGTTGTCGGAACGGACAAATCCGCCATCAACGATCCGTCCATCTTTGCGTTCAATGCTGACGTAGCCGCTGATCTTAAGTCTGTCGTGCTTCTTGCCGTATGCACCATCAACCGCACTCCGGAACAGGTCCTGGGCACTGTCGAGGCGTCGAAGACCATCATCGAGAATGCAGGCAGCAAGGTCGCCGGCGTGTTCATCACCGGATGCAAAGACGAACAGGTGGAACCTCTCAAGGAGGAGTTCGCAGCTTACGAGGTGCCGGTGTGGACGTTACCCGCCGTTGATTTTGACGAGGAAGACGCCGTGACCAAAGCCACGGAGGCATTCGAGGCGAATGTCAACGCCGAAGAGCTTATCTCCGCTGTTGAGGCTCCATTCGAGGCGCCGACCACGCCATACGCATTCCAGTACAGTCTGCTGGGCAAGGCCAAGGCAGACAAGAGAACCATCGTGCTTCCGGAAGGAACCGAAGACCGCATCATCAAAGCGGCCGACTATCTGCTTGAGCGTGATATCGTCGATCTGATCATCGTCGGAGACAGGGAAGGCATTCTCGCCCGCGGCGAGGAGCTTGGACTCAAATTCCTTGAAAAGGCGCAGTTCCAGGCCAAGGACGACGAGGAAGTGCTCGCTCCGATGATCGCCAAGCTGTGTGAGCTGCGCGCCAAGAAGGGCATGACCGAGGAACAGGCTCGCAAGCAGCTCGCCGACGACAGCTACTTCGGCACCATGCTTGTGGTGCTCGGCAAGGCTGACGGTCTGGTTTCCGGATCCATCAACTCCACGGCCAACACCGTACGCCCGGCCCTGCAGGTCATTAAGACCAAGCCGGGATCCTCCCTCGTGTCCGGTGTGTTTCTCATGTGCTTCAAGGACCATGTCGCAGTGTTCTCCGATTGCGCCATCAACCTGAACCCGTCCGCTGAGCAGCTTGCGGAAATCGCCATCCAGTCCGCCGAAACGGCAAAGGCGTTCGGCCTCGATCCGAAGGTCGGCATGCTGTCGTACTCCACGCTGGGATCCGGCAAGGGACCGGACGTCGATCTCGTGGAGGAAGCAACCGCACTCGTGAAGGAGAAGGCTCCGGACCTCGCGGTCGTCGGTTCCATCCAGTTCGACGCGGCTTGGTCGCCGACCGTTGCAGCCACCAAGGCCAAGGGCAACGATGTGGCGGGCCATGTCAATGTGTTCGTGTTCCCGGATCTGTGCGCGGGCAACATCGGGTACAAGGCCGTCCAGCGTTCCTCCGGCGCAGTGGCCGTCGGTCCGGTGCTGCAGGGACTGAACCGACCGGTCAACGACCTGAGCCGAGGCGCAACCGTGCAGGACATCATCAACACGGTTGCCCTGACCGCCATCGAAGCCCAGTAAAACGCTATTTTGTAGCAAGCAAAGAGTAATCTAAAGTTTGGAAAGTCGCGCAAGCGGCACATCGATTAACACATGGAGGATGCCCACAATGGCGAAAACCGTCCTTGTCATCAATTCCGGTTCCAGCTCTATCAAGTATCAGCTGGTTGATCTTGAAACCGGTGAAGGTATTGCTTCCGGCCTGGTCGAGAAGATCGGCGAGCCGGTTGACGGCCACTACAAGCACGAGTTCAACGGCGAGAAGCATGAGCTGGAAGAGCCGATCCACGACCACGAGCAGGGTCTGAAGCGCGTGCTCGGCTTCTTCAACGAGTTCGGTCCGAAGCTGGACGAGGCCGGCATCGTGGCTGTTGGTCACCGCGTGGTGCAGGGTGGTTCCATCTTCCCGAACCCGGCTCTGGTCACCGACAAGACCATCAACCAGGTCAAGGACCTCGCCGTGCTCGCGCCGCTGCACAACGGTCCGGAAGCCAAGGGTGCTGAAGTCATGCGCGCGCTCCTGTCGGACGTCCCGCAGATCTTCGTGTTCGATTCCTCCTTCTTCTTCCAGCTGCCGAAGGCCGCAAGCACCTACGCGCTGAACAAGGAAATCGCCGACCAGTACCACATCCGCCGTTACGGCGCCCACGGCACCTCCCACGAGTTCATCTCCTCCGTGGTGCCGAGCGTCATCGGTAAGCCGGCTGAAGGCCTCAAGCAGATCGTGCTGCATATCGGCAACGGCGCTTCCGCCTCCGCCGAAGTTTCCGGCAAGCCGGTCGAGACCTCCATGGGCCTGACTCCGCTCGAAGGCCTCATGATGGGTGGCCGTACCGGCGATATCGATCCGGCCGTCGTCTTCCACCTGATCCGCAACGCCCACATGAACGTGGACGAGCTCGACGCTCTGTTCAACAAGCGTTCCGGCATGATGGGCATGACCGGCTTCGGCGACCTCCGTGAGGTTCACCGTCTGGTCGCCGAAGGCAACGAGGACGCCAAGCTGGCTCTCGACGTCTACGTACACCGCATCGTCGGCTACATCGGCAACTACACCGCTCAGATGGGCGGCGTAGACGTGATCACCTTCACCGCAGGCGTCGGCGAGAACGATGACGTGGTCCGCAAGATGGTGTGCGACAAGCTCGCCCCGTTCGGCGTCAAGCTGGACGAAGAGAAGAACGCCACCCGTTCCAAGGAACCGCGCATCATCTCCACCCCGGATTCCAAGATCACCATCTGCGTCATTCCGACCAACGAGGAGCTGGCAATCGCCCGCAAGTCCGCGGCAATCGCAGAAGCAGGCGAAGACACTTACGGCAACGTCTTCTCCAAGTGAGCGAGGAGATCCCGCAGTCAAATGATTGACGGGACCGTATGAAGAGGACCGTACGTTCCATTGGAATCAAATCCAATGCCAATGGGACGTACGGTCCTTTCTTTTTCGAATAATCCTTATGTTTCACCGCTTTTAAGGTTTCGATCGCCGAACGTTTCCAATCGTCCCAGACAATGACTTTCCATATCTGTTCATGGTCCGCATAATGGGGGAGGGGCTGGTAGTACGATACGAAACGTTGTGCCTAACGCGCATACGTCGCATGTTGAGAGAAGCGGTTGATTGTTGTGGTAAGACGTCGTTTTGTCGGTCTGAATGGCCTCAAGGGCATCGCCTTGATCGCGATAGTGTTGTATCACTGCGACCAGGGCACTCTGCGGGGCGGATTCCTAGGTGTTGACATATTCTTCACCATTTCAGGTTTTCTGATTTTCTCGTCGTTGCTGAATCATATTGATTCCGGCAAGGGAATAGGTTTCAAGGAATACTACCTCAAGCGTCTGCGCAGAATATACCCGGCGCTGATTCTGATGATTCCCGTCACCGTATCGTTGGCATGGTTCATCAACCAAGACATGTTGGTGGGCATTAACAACCAGATAGTGACGGCTATGCTGGGTTGTTACAACTGGTATGCCATCGGCAGTGGCGCCAACTATTTCTCGCAGATGAATCCAGACATGTTCCGTCATCTGTGGTTCATGTCGGTGCTGATGCAGTTCTATCTGTTGGCTCCTTTGCTGATCTACCTGCTTCGAAAAATTCTGGTACGTTGGGTGCCGGTGGCGGTACTTGCCGGACTTGCCGTGTGCAGTGCGCTTTCCATGGGATTGCAGTATCACCCGGGAACCGATCCAACCAGAGTGTATTTCGGTTCGGACACACATGCCATGGGACTTTGGCTAGGTGCCATGCTGGCATGGCTGCTGATGATCATACGGCGTGGCAACGGTCGTCCGGAAGAAACGGCGATCATGGAACGCGCTCGTCTGGTCTGGAGCAAGATCGGCCCTGCGGCGGCTTTTGTGGCATTACTGATTCTGTTATGGATGATGCAGCACGTTGAGCAGGGTCCTGCTGCCTTCTATGGAGGGATTTTCGCGGCTTCGCTACTTTCAGTGGTTCTGGTCGCCGGTTCCATTCCTTTCGGATCTTGGATGCAGGATCTGCTGGTGTTCAAACCATTTGATGTGGCCGGCCGATATTCATACGGCATTTACCTGTGGCATTGGCCTTTATGGTTGTTCACCAAGGCGATGTTCCCCCAGTGGGGTGCTCGGCATCTGGGATGGATGCTGCTAATCACACTCGCTCTTACCGCATGTTGTACCGCCATGTCGTGGAAGTTGGTAGAACAGCCCGTCGCCCGTGGCGGATTTATCGCCATGATTCGCCCGCTGCCAGAAAACGGAATGTGGGATGTAACCAGATGCTGGATTACGATCGCCGTGGTATTGAGTACATGCTTGATGTCCGGATACGCGGTAGCCAACGCACCAAAGCAGACCAGTGTGGAACGCGCGTTGGAAGAGAATGCGAAAATGCTGAAAGAGCAGCAGGGCATGCACCTCGACTTCGATAGGAAGCATCCGCCAGCGCCCAAGAAACCCGCATACACCATGCCTGACGGGCAGCAGATGGTCGCATTCGGTGACTCGGTGATGCTTGCCTCCAGTAAAGGTTTGCAATCCGTTTTTCCCGGAATCACTGTTGATGCGGAAACCTCACGTTCGATGACCAAGGCATTGGGACTTATAGACCAAGCCAAAAGCCAGCCGGAAGGATTGCGCCAATGGGTGCTGGTCGGCTTGGCTACGAATTCAGCGGTGACCGATGGCCAACTCAATGACATACTGAACGACATTGGACCGGATCATGTGCTTGTGCTGATTAATGCGCATGCCCCCGTGTCTTGGGTCCCCGGAACGAACGACGCGTTGAGCAACTTCGCGGCCGCCCATTCCGACAACGTTGTTCTCGTTGACTGGGACGCTACGATTTCGGCGCATCCTGATGAGCTTGCCGGAGATGGTATTCACCCTGGCATGTCCAATACGCTGTACGCCCAGGCTGTCAAGGATGCGATTGCGAACTGGATCAAGCAAGGGCACTGAAACATCCTTCTTGCGAATCGCGGCAAAGCAGTTTTGCGATGAATATGAGGAATCCCCCTGACTCGTTTGAGCAGGGGGATTCCTCATAACCTTTTAGGATCTGAACGGACTCAGTCTTCCTGATGCTGCGGAGCCGACAGAAAATGCTCTTCACTCGGCAGCAGAGCATTCAACAGCACGGCCACAACGAACGCCACGGCGATGCAATTGGATGCGAAGATGGACTGGAACAGCGGCGGGAAGTTGACGAAAATGTCGCCGACCTGCGTGAAACCGATACCGATGGTGAGACTCAACGCCGCAATGGTGATGTTGCGCTGCGTATAGCCGGCCTCGGAAATCATCTGGAAGCCAGACAGGATGATGTTACCGAACATCATGATGGTGCAGCCACCAAGCACGGCCTGCGGCAGGGAATTGAACACTTCCGCCACGGCAGGCACGAAGCTGGCTATCACCAGAATCAGACCACCGGAAAGAATCACCTTACGGTTGACGACCTTGGTCATGGCGACCAAGCCGATATTCTGTGCGAACGACGTCAACGGCAAGCAGCCGAACAGGCCGGAGACGGAGGAGATGAGACCGTCGCCTGCAATGGCGCCCGCAGTCTCCTTATCGGTAGGCTGACGGTCGAGACCAACCTTGGTGAGCGCAGCGGTATCACCCAGCACCTCAACGGAAGACACGACATACAGCAGGGCGAAGGAGATGATCGCGCCCGGATCGAATTCAAGCTGGAACGGCATGAAATGCGGCACGGACACAGCCTGCAGATTCGCGAAACCAGAGAAATCGACCTTGCCCATGAAAATCGCGACAACATAGCCGACAACCAAGCCGAACAGCACGGAAAGCTGCTTGGCAGTACCCTTCATCAGCAGCTGGAACGCCAAGCAGGCGACCAGCGAAATCAGACCGAGCGTGAGATTCTGCCAGCTTCCGAAATCCTCAGCGCCGGAACCGCCGCCGAAACTGGTGGCACCAACGGAAAGCAGTGAGAAACCAATCGACGTAACCACAATCGCGGATACGATCGGCGGCACGAAGCGACGCCAATACTTGGCCGTCAAACCAAGCACAACCTCCAACAGGCCACCAAGCACAACCGCGCCGGCGACCGCGCCGTAGCCTTGGTTCTGGGCGATCGACATGGCAGCAGCCACATAGGTGAAGGAAATGCCAGTGACCATCGGCAGGCGGGAGCCGATCAGCCACACGCCATACAGCTGAAGGCAGGTGCCCAGACCTGCCACCAGCAGACCGGCCTGAATAATCGTGGCAGACTGCTCGGCACTCATGTTGGCGGCGGAAGCCACCAAGAAAATCGGAGCCAGATTGGCCACGAACATCGCCATGACATGCTGCAGGCCGAACGGGATGCCCTTCCAGAACGAAACAGGCGCGTCCAGGCTGCTAAGCGCTTCAAAGGAAACGCCCTTCTTCTCGTTCGTGTTGTCTTTCTTCTTCTCTTCTCTCACAATGAATCCTCTCTTATTCATGCTGCGATGAGTAACAGGTTGTAATGGTTTCTGATGCGCGCCCGTGAGATGCGACGATCAGGAGCGGAATTCGATGGTACCGGTTTCCGGATCCATCGACTCCACGATTGCCAGGGAATCAACGTCGTATCCCGCTGCGCGCAGCTCATCGCCGCCGCCTTGGAAACCCTTCTCCACCGCGATGCCGATGCCCTCGACCGTCGCTCCGGCATCATGGCACAGATTGATCAGGCCCTTCAGAGCCTTGCCGTTGGCCAGGAAGTCATCAAGCAACAGCACATGGTCGCCCTCGTTGAGATACCTCTTGGACACGATGACGGGGAATTCCTTCTGCTTGGTGAAGGAGTAGACGGTGGTGGTGTACTGGTCGCCATCGAGATTGATGGACTGCGCCTTCTTGGCGAACACCACAGGCGCATTGCCGAAATGACGCGCGGCAACACAGGCGATACCAATGCCGGAAGCTTCAATGGTCAGGATCTTGTTGATGGTTTTACCGGCAAAATGTTCCGCCCAAGCGGCACCCATGTGGTCGAACAATTCGACATCGCACTGGTGGTTGAGGAAAGCATCCACTTTCAGCACATTACCTGGCTTGACGGTACCCTGCAGGCGAATGCGCTCTTCGAGCTCCTTCATGAATCCCCTTAGATTGTTGGCCGCATAAGGCGGCGTTGATGTTGACATACGGTGAACCGCATATAAACGTTCAGCATACGCGCGTCAATTGACCATGCGAGTGTTGCGCTGACCTGCATGTGTGATAGACATGAATTTCGCAGTAATCGACTTCGAATCTTCATGGAAAGAGGAACCGGTGGAGCAGAATATGGGACCAGTCCTGTGCGATCCGCAAAGTCTGATCAAGGACCTCAATCCGCAGCAAATGGAAGCGGTGAAGTACTACGGACAAGCCCTGCTCATCGGAGCTGGTGCCGGATCCGGTAAGACCCGCGTGCTCACCAGACGCATCGCATGGCTGCTGGCACACGGTTTTTGGGCGAGCAGCATTCTCGCCATCACCTTTACGAACAAGGCCGCGGCCGAAATGCGCGAACGCCTTGCGGCCCTCGTAGGGCCTGAAGCCGAACACATGTGGATCTCCACCTTCCATTCCGCGTGCGTGCGCATCCTCCGACGTGACGGCAAGGAAATCGGTCTTACCTCAGGATTTTCCATTTATGACACGGCTGATTGCGAACGCTTGGTCAAGCTCATCAGCGGCGATTTGAACATCGATACGAAGCGGTATACGCCGCGCATGCTATTGGGCAAGATCTCGGATTGCAAGAATTCGTTGATTTCATGGCAGGACCAGCTGAAAAGCGTGAACTGCGACTACAAGCCAGGCCAGCGCGGATATCAGGTTTCGGCCGGCGACGTCGACGAGCTGGTCGCCGTGATGTATGCGGAGTACCAGTACCGTCTGGCCATGGCGAATGCCGTGGATTTTGACGATCTGATCATGCGCACCGTCGAATTGTTCCAGCGTTGCCCACAGGTGAGCGAATATTACCGGCATAAGTTCCGTTATATTTTCGTGGACGAGTATCAGGACACCAACCATGCGCAATATGTGCTCGTACGTGAGCTTTCCGGCATTGATTCGGGAGAACAGCCCGATCCACATATGCGAGGAGCAGGCCGTGTCGGACCGTCTTGGATTACGGTGGTGGGCGATTCCGACCAGTCGATTTATGCGTTCCGAGGCGCGGATATTCGTAATATTCAGGATTTCGAGCAGGATTTCCCTAACGCGAAAACCATCATGCTCGAACAGAATTATCGTTCGACGCAGACCATTCTCGACGCAGCCAATGCGGTGATCGCAAGAAATGAAAATCGCAAGCCGAAAAAACTGTGGACGGCACTTGGCGAAGGCGACAAAATCGTCGGATACGCGGCCGACAACGCGCAACAGGAAGCCGGATGGATCGCCAACGAAATCGCACGAATCCACAACGAGGAAGGCGTGGCGTATCGCGACATCGCCATCATGTATCGAGCCAACGCGCAATCACGCTCGCTCGAAGAGGCCATGATCAATGCCAACCTGCCGTATCAGCTCGTCGGCGGCACCAAATTCTACGAACGCAGGGAAATCAAGGATGCGCTCGCGTATTTGCAGGCCATCGTGAATCCTGCGGACAATGTGAACGTTCGACGTATCCTCAATGTGCCGAAGCGCGGACTGGGCGTTCGTGCGGAAGGACTCGTTGCCTCGTATGCTGATGCCCATGGCACCACTTTTTTCGAAGCGATCGAACATATGGAACAGATCGAAGGCATGTCCACGCGCACGACGAAACCGTTGAGTGCGTTCCGAGACATGATGCATGAGCTTGCGGCTTTTGCGAAGGACCATGACACGAAGCCATCCGAAGTGGTTGCCGAAGTGCTCGCCAAGAGTGGGATTTTGGAAGAGCTGCAGCGCTCCGAGGATCCGCAGGACGCTTCCCGCGTCGATAATCTTTCCCAGCTGCAATCAGTGGCGGCGGAATTCGAGCAGAACACGCCAGACGCCACATTGGCGGGATTTTTGGAAACCACCGCGTTGGTGGCCGATTCCGACCAATTGCCAAGGGAGAACGAAGATTCCGGCAAGGTGACGATGATGACCCTGCATACCGCAAAGGGTCTGGAATACCCGTATGTGTTCCTGACCGGCATGGAGCAAGGCACATTCCCACACCAGCGTGCCATGGAAGACACCAGCGAACTGGCAGAGGAGCGCCGTCTCGCCTACGTGGGCATCACTCGCGCGAAGCGACGCCTGTATGTGACACGCGCGGCCGTACGCGCGCAATGGGGGCAAGCCAGCGACATGATGCCCAGTCAGTTCCTCGATGAGATTCCAGACGAACTGATTGATTGGAAAAGACGCGAAGCCGGCGTCGAACGCATGCGTGCCAGCTGGCAGGATGACGACGACGAGTTCGGCGGCTGGGACGATGATGACGATTTCGGATCGATGTCATTCGGCGGTTCCTCGTATGGAAAGTCGGATTATGGTTCCTCATACGGTTCCGGCTCGCGGTGGTCTCGTTCCTCATACGGATCGTCTTCATATGGGGCAGGGCGCTCGCAGTACGGCGGCCCGGCTACGCAGGGCTCATCATCCTCGTATGGTTCCACATCCCGGCGCTCGTGCGGAGGATCGGGAACCGGTTCCTCATACGGCTCGTATGGTTCGTATGGCTCCGGCAAGTCAGGAGGGAAATCGGGCAAGGTCACCACGCGACGTGTCAAGCCGAAAAACAAGCCTGTGGATTTAACCAAATCCTCATCCGCAAGCCCGGCCGGTAGCCATAATGATCTGAACATTGCAGACGTGCATGTCGGCGACAAGCTTACGCATGATCATTTCGGGTTGGGTACGGTCATTGAAACGCAGGACAAGGGCATGAATTCGGTCATTACCGTTGATTTTGGCAATGGTGAGGTCAAGCGTCTGCTGTTGCGTATGGCACCCATTGAAATGCTATGACGGAGATGAAGAACGGATGAAATCTCCTCTGTAGCACGAAAAGGAGGAAAAAACAAGACTTTCTTTTTCAAAAAGACCCTGCAATAATCGGCGGTGTTTGTCTTTTTTGAGAGGAAGCTATGAATAAGAAACTGTACGCAGGCATTTCGCAGATCGTGCTCGGCATCTTGATCGCCATCGCGCCGCAGACCTTCGCTCACGTATGCGCGGTCAAAGAAACGCCGATGGCATGTCATTACACGGCTCAGGCCGCGCTCGGCATCGGCATCGTGATCGTGGCGCTTGGCATTGTCGGCCTGCTCGTATCCGATCAGACCCGCGCCGGTCTTGACCTCGCCAATGCGGTGCTCGGCGTGCTGACCATCGCCGTGCCGACCGTGCTCATCGGCGTGTGCAAGGGTGCCATGATGCGCTGCCATATGGTCACCTTGCCGACGCTGATCGTGCTCGGCGTGCTGCTGGCTGTACTTGCGGCAATCGCAGCATATCTCGATCTCAAGCCGGCGAAGCGCGCCTGACCCAATATGACGCAACACATCACCCTTGGCGGGTTGCCCCTGGTCAATCTCAAACGCAAACCGTTTCGTACCGCGGCGCTCACCATCGTCGTCGCCATGCTTACCGTGGCCTTCTATGGTGGTTCACTGCTGTCCATGAACCTTGAAGCCGGCTTGAACAGCATGCAGGAACGTATGGGCGCCGATCTCATGGTCACGCCGCAAAACACCAAAAACGAAGCCGAAGCGTTGCTGACCAACGGATCGGCAAGCACGTTCTACTTCACCAACGAGATCACCGACGAAGTGGCAAAAGCCGACGGCATCGACGAAATCACGGAACAAACATATATCTCATCGTTGGCCGCCGCATGCTGCGACGAGAAAGTCCAGATCATCGGATTCAACCCCGATACCGACTTCGTGATCACCCCTTGGATCGCATCGCAGTTCGACGGCACGCTCCAGCGCGGCCAGATCGTTGCAGGAGCCAGCATCAGCGTGTCGGGCAACAACACGGTCAAACTCTATGGGCACGAATTCCCCGTGGCGGCGCAACTCGCCAATACCGGCACGTCGCTCGACAATTCCGTGTTCGTGAACATGCAGACCGTTCCCGACGTGGTCGGATATTCCGCCAAGGTGGGGCATGCCGCCATTCCGGAAGAATATGCCGACAAAGCCGTTTCCGCCGTGCTCATCAAGGTCAAGGACGGTTACTCCGCCCAGCAGGTCGCTTCGAACATCACCAAAACAACAGGAATCAAAAGCCTCGGATACGTGTATCCGGGGGGCATCACAGCCACAACGAAATCCAATCTGAACGTGATCATTCGCTACGTGACCCTTTTCGTCGCGGTGTTCTGGGTCATGGGGCTGATCGTGCTGCTTGCTGTGTTCTCGTCCGCCATGAACGAACGCAAACGTGAATTCGCCGCGTATCGCATTCTTGGTGCCAATCGTTCCACTTTGGTCGGCATCATCGTGAAGGAATCGGCCATGATCGGAGCTTTGGGCGGTGTGATAGGCATTGCGGTCGCGTCGCTGGCGATTTTCCCGTTCAGCACGCTTATCGGACGGCAGCTGCAGTTGCCGTATCTGCAAACCAACATGTGGAATGTGTTGGCATTGATCGCAGTGAGTTTCGTGTTCGCGGTGCTTACCGGACTGCTCGCCTCCGTGACGACGGCGGTGAAACTTTCCGCTCCCGAAACCTATCTGACTTTGAGAGAAGGTGAATGATGGCGGAAAACACGGTTCTCGAAGTACAAGAGCTCACTCGCGAGTTCACCCGTCGCGGCAAACCGTTCGCAGCCGTGGACCATGTGGATTTCAGGCTGGGCCAAGGCGAGTTCGTGGCGATCGTCGGCCGTTCGGGCAATGGCAAAAGCACATTGTTGAATCTCATCACCGGACTGCTGAAACCCACATCGGGCTCTATCGACTTGGACGGCAATGACGTGACGCGGTTGAACGACAAACAAATGTCAGTCGTACGCAATCGGATCGTCGGATTCGTCACGCAAAGCCAGACATTGCTGCCGAATCTCACGGCACTCGACAATGTGATTCTTCCTTCCGTGCTGTGCAACGGCAAAACGGTGCAGCGCGATGTTGAGATACCTGCGGATTCGTCTGATGCGAAATCAGTGGAAGAAACCGTATCCGACGCATCTTCCGAACAGACGGTTGACGACGGACTTCCGGACGTCATCGCGGCGGCTCCGGTATCGAAAACACACAACGATCCCGTTCAGGGCCATGCCATGGAACGTGCGCACGCATTGCTGCGCCGACTGCAGGTCGACGATTTGGCGGAATGCTACCCGAAAGAGCTTTCCGGCGGCGAAATGAGACGCGTCAGCATAGCGCGAGCTCTGATGAATGGTCCGAAACTTCTGATAGCGGACGAACCCACCGGAGATCTGGATGCCGAAAGCACTGCCATCGTCATGCGGCTGCTGCAGGAAGTGGCGCACGACGGCACCGCAGTGTTGATGGTCACCCATGATCCGGATGCCTTGACGTATGTGGATCGAATCTATCGCATGGACAGGGGAGTGCTGGCTGAAGCATAGCGGCGCCATGATGGCATGACATGCCGAAGAGGGCGAAACGACGAGCTCGTCCCGCCCTCATGTGTATTATTAACGATTGGTGTGCGCCCGCAAGGGAGCATACCGTCTGGAGTCTTAGCCCATCAGTGGGTCGGCGACCGATACGAGCTGTTTACGGCACGTGTTCAAGTCGTTCGTGCGCATGCACGAAGAAGCACTGGAGAGGCTGGCTCAGCGCATATCGGAAACCGGTGTGCGCTCCGTTCAGACAACGACAGAACAAACAAAGGATTAAACCAATGACGAACGTTCAGCGTTCTCGCCGTCAGGTGCGCCTTTCCCGCGCCCTCGGCATCGCTCTGACCCCTAAGGCTCAGCGCATCTTCGAAAAGCGTCCGTACGCTCCGGGTGAGCACGGCCGCACCCGCCGTCGCACTGAGTCCGATTACGCAGTGCGTCTGCGCGAAAAGCAGCGTCTTCGCGCTCAGTATGGCATCTCTGAGAAGCAGCTTCGCGCCGCTTACGAGAAGGGCACCCACACCGCCGGCCAGACCGGTAACGCCATGCTGATCGATCTCGAGACCCGTCTCGACGCCCTGGTCCTGCGTGCAGGCTTCGCCCGCACCACCGCTCAGGCACGTCAGTTCGTGGTTCACCGCCACATCCTCGTTGACGGCAACATCGTCGACCGCCCGTCCTACCGCGTCAAGCCTGGCCAGACCATTCAGGTCAAGGCCAAGAGCCAGACCATGGTTCCGTTCCAGATTGCGGCCGAAGGCACTCACCGCGATGTGCTGCCGCCGGTTCCGGGCTATCTGGACGTCAACCTGCCTTCCCTGAAGGCCACCCTGACTCGCAAGCCTGAAGCCGAGGAAATCCCGGTGCAGGTCAACATCCAGTACGTGGTCGAATTCTACGCCCGCTGATCTGGATCTACATACTGTAAGAACATACAGTATAAGGACATACAGCAAGAGCCTCGCAATCGTCAGGATTGCGAGGCTCTTCGCTATCTCAAGCGCATGTGCGGCCTTTTTGAGCAACGGGAAGCCTTCAGTCGCCGATGATGCCGCCTACTATGCCGCTCACAATCGTCATAACAAGTGAGCCAAGCACAGACCATGCGAATCCGTCAATAGTGACGCCCACAGAGAAAAACGACAGCGCCAACCATGACGCAAGCTGCATGAACAGCCAATTGATCACCAGTGCGACCAGTCCGAACGAAATAATCGAGAACGGCAACGCTATGACATGGATAATCGGCTTTATGGAAGCATTGATAAGCGCCATGAACAAGGCGAACGCCGCGATGCCAAGCACAGGGGGCTCGCCAATGGCGTGCATGCCGGGCAGAACCGCAACCATAACGCCCGCCGCGACGGTAAGAATTAGCCAACGTGAAATAAAATGACCCATAACAACATCGTATAGCACGGATTTGCTCAAACCGTGAGGGTAGCATGGAACCCATGTTGCTTCATCTTCATCTTGTCCGACACGGGCAGACGTTTTTCAACCGATATAACAGGTTGCAGGGCTGGTCTAATTCTCCATTGACGGAATCCGGCATCGCCGACGCAGACAAAGCCGCAAACAAACTGAAGGAGTTTGATTTCGCCGCGGCATATTGCTCCGACACCACGCGTGCGCAAATGACAGCCCAGCGCATCCTCGACGTGAATGAGGCCGCAGGACACACCCGCCCCCAACTGGTCAGTGACATGCATTTCCGCGAACAGTTCTACGGCTATTTCGAAGGCCAGGATATGGGCGTGGCGTGGACCGCCGCGGGAGGGCCGCACGGTGCGAAGAACTACAACGACATCGTCGCAAAGTTCGGTCTTGGTGCGACCCGCGACTTCCTTAAGGAAGCGGATCCATTCCACGATGCCGAGTCCGACGTGGAATATTGGTCGAGAGTCGAGGAGGGATTCGCGCTGATCGCTTCGAATCCTGCGCTGAGGGACAGTGATGACGTGTTGCAGATTTCCCACGGCAACACGCTGCTGAGCCTTATGCACCGTTTCGCGCCGGAAGGCTATGACCTCAGCGAACGCCCTGCGAACGGATCGGTCACCACGCTCGATTTCGACACCAGTAAGCCTATCGCTGAAGCGGTAACCGTCGTATCGTATAACCAGTGACCGGCGGACGAAACTTGCCTTAGGTCTGGGCTTTTTACTACTGTTATGCGCGTGTTGTGTTCGCGGGCAACCGTGGGACTGAAAAGAGGTACAAGATGGGTGTTGGAGAAATCGCCGGTCTGATTGCGGCAATCGCTTTCGCGATTCTTGCCGGTTTCATGATCTACCCGTTGATTCGTCTCGGCAAACTGTTCGACCAGCTCGCCGAGACAGTCAAAGAAACGGGAGATCATGCGATTCCTGCGCTTGATGAGAGTGTGACCACGGTGCAGCAGGTCAACAAGTCGCTGGAAGACGTCAACAAGATTTCCGCAGCGGCTTCCACAACCGCCAATAATGTCAGCGCCCTGACCGATCTGTATGGATCCTTCTTGGGCAAGCCGGTTATCAAGGTTGCTTCCGCTGCATATGCCCTGAAAACCACCGCGCAGTCCTTCATGAACAAGAAGAACGTCAACAGCAATAACAAGGGGGAGTGATGTTCAAGCGTCTCTTCTGGATCTCCATTGGTGTGGGCATCGGTGCGGTGGCAGTGACCAAAGCACAGGCGTACGTCAAGGCCAACACCCCTGATGCGGCTCGACAATTTCTGTTCGGGCCGGATCAAGATCATGTCGCCGTGCGCACCCTTGAAGGTTTGTTCAATGAGTTCAACGAAACGCGTCGAGCCCGCGAGGCTGAACTTAATACCAAATACGCGGATAAGATCAGCTGATCTTATTCCCGTAACGTACGTTCGGACAACAATCACGAATTCGTTTGAAAGGCACCAGGCCTTTCAGCAAAAAAGGAGCTTAATCTCATATGCGCACTTCTGAAATCGCGAAGCGCTATCTTGATTATTTCGAAAAGCACGGCCATCTTATCGTGCCTTCGGCATCGCTGATCTCTCCAAACCCGACCACCCTGTTCACCATCGCAGGCATGGTCCCGTTCATCCCGTACCTCATGGGCGAGCAGACTCCGCCGAAGAGCCGCATGGCATCCAATCAGAAGTGCGTGCGTACCTTGGATATCGACGAGGTCGGCAAAACCACCCGTCACGGCACGTTCTTCCAGATGCTGGGCAATTTCTCCTTTGGTGATTACTTCAAGGAAGAAGCCATCCACTATGCGTATGAGCTGCTGACCACCCCGCAAGACAAGGGCGGCTACGGCTTCGATCCGGAGAAGCTGTGGATGACCACCTTCACCGACGACGAGGAAGCCCGTTCAATGTGGAAGAACGAGGGCGTTGACCCCGAACACATCCAGATCATGGGCATGGAGGACAACTTCTGGACCACCGGCGGCCCTGGCCCTGGCGGTCCGTGCTCCGAGATCTACGTGGATCGCGGACCTGAATACGGTGTGGAAGGCGGCCCGATCGCCGATGAGAACCGTTACATCGAAATCTGGGATCTCGTGTTCGAAAACTACGAGGTCGACAACGTCAAGTCCAAGACCGACCTGCACATCGTTGGCGAGCTCGAGAACAAGAACATCGATACCGGTGCCGGCTTGGAGCGTCTTGCCTATCTGATGCAGGGTAAGCAGAACATCTATGAGACCGACGAGGTCTTCCCGGTCATCGAAGCCGCCCAGAAGCTGTCCGGCCGCACGTATGGCGATGACGAAGCCATGGATGTGCGTTTCCGCATCGTGGCTGACCATGTGCGTTCCGCATTGATGATCATGTCCGATGGCGTACGTCCGTCCAACAACGGTCGCGGCTACGTGCTGCGCCGACTGCTTCGCCGCACAGTCAAGGCCATGCGCGAGCTCGGCGTGACCGATCCGGTCATGCCGACCCTGCTGCCGACCTCCAAGGCAGCTATGGAGCCGAGCTATCCGGAACTCAACGACACCTTCCACGATGTGTCCGAAGCCGCATATGGTGAAGAGGACGCGTTCCGTCGCACGCTGGAATCCGGCACCGAGATTTTCGACCTCGCTGTGGCCAAGGCCAAGGAATCCGGATCCGACGCCGTTTCCGGCGAAGATGCGTTCAAGCTGCACGACACCTACGGCTTCCCGATTGAGATCACCCTCGAAATGGCCGCCGATCAGGGCGTCAAGGTCGATGAGGCGAAGTTCCGCGAGCTCATGGCCGAGCAGAAGAGCCGTGCCCGTGCAGATGCCCTGAAGAAGCGTCACAATGTGGATCTGTCGGTCTATGACGATTTCAAGAAGACGCTGGTCCAGCCCATCGACTTCCTTGGTTACACCGACATGTCCGCCCGCGCCAAGGTGCTGGGCATCATGCAGGAAGGCAAGGGCTCCGTCCCCGCAGTCACCGGTCCGGCCACCATCGAAGTCATTCTCGACCGCACTCCGTTCTATGCGCAGGCCGGTGGCCAGCTCGCCGATCAGGGCGAGATCCTTTCCGACGATGGTGCTGTGCTCGAAGTCGACGATGTGCAGAAGCCGATCAAGGACCTCATCGTGCACCAGTGCCGCCTGACCGAAGGCACGTTGGTTGTCGGCGCCGAAGTCAACGCCAACATCGACCTTGACCGACGCGGTGCCATCGCCCGCGCGCATACCGCGACCCACATGGTGCACAAGGCGCTGCGTGAGGAGCTTGGCCCGCAGGCCACCCAGCGCGGCTCTGAAGACGCGCCGAACCGTTTGCGTTTCGACTTCCAGTGGTCCAGCGCCCCGAGCAAGGATGCGATGAACTCCGTCGAGGCGCGTGTCAACGAGAAGCTGCGCGAAAACCTTGCCGTCACCACGCAGGAGATGAAGTTCGACGACGCCATCGCCTTGGGTGCCATGCACCTGTTCGGCGAGAAGTATGGCGACGTCGTGCGCGTGGTCTCCATCGGCGAAGATGGATGGAGCCGTGAGCTTTGTGGTGGTACCCATATCGACCATGTGGGCAAGATCGGTGCCATCAACATCATGTCCGAAGCCTCCATCGGCTCCGGCGTGCGTCGTGTCGATGCGGTTGTGGGCGAAAGCGCTTATGAGTTCAACGCTCGCGAGCATGCGCTGGTCTCACAGCTTTCCGACATGGTCAATGCCCGTCCGGACGAGCTTGCCGACCGTGTGAACGCACTGCTTGCCAGGCTCAAGGAATCCGACCGTCGTCTTGCGACCATGTACGAATCCCAGCTTGCGGCTTCCGTGCCTGCTTTGGTTTCCGAAACCAAGGCATCCCAGGCTCCGGTCAAGGTGGCAGCGAAGAATGTCGAGCACTTCGGCTCTTTCGACGCGCTGCGCAAGACCGTGCTGGATGTGCGCGGACAGCTTGGTGAGGAATTCCCGGTTGTGGTGGCTCTCGCCGGTGTGAACGAGGAAGGCAAGCCTATGGTTGCCGTGGCCACTAACGAGGCTGCACGCAAGCAGGGTATCAAGGCCGGCGATTTGGTTCGTGGCGCTTCCAAGATCCTTGGCGGTGGTGGCGGCGGCAAGCCGGACTTCGCCCAGGGTGGCGGCGCGGATGCCACCAAGATCAATGAGGCGCTTGAGGCTTTGGCCGATCAGGCCATGAAGGGCTGAACCACCAAGCATGGTTTGGCTTGGCATTGATTTAGGTGATGCCAGGGTTGGACTCGCACTGTCTGATCCTGGCATCACTCTTGCACACCCCGCAGGCAATATTCAGGTCTACGGGGATTCGTTCCGTGCATTGGACGAGGTCGTGGACGTCATCGAAGACGAATCGGTCGACCATGTGGTAGTCGGATTGCCGTTGCTACTAAGCGGAGAAGAAGGCAAAAGCGCGAAAAAAGCACGGCGATGGACTGTTAATCTTGAGAAGAGACTGCGTGTCGCAGTAGATGATGAGAACTATGCGCTAAAGGAAGTGCCGTCCATCGAATTGGTGGATGAGCGTCTAACTACGGTGACTGCACATCATCAGCTATTCGATGCGCAGGTCGGTGGACGAAAGCACCGTCCGATGGTCGACCAGCAGTCTGCAGTGGTGATATTGCAGACGGCCATCGACCGAAGAGAGAGACCAGAGGAGAGAGGCCTGTGACTGATAATCTCGACGATTTTTTCTCCGATAACGCGCAATGGGTGAATTCGTCGGATGATGCATCCTTCGTTTCGGCAATGCCTCCGCAACCACCGAAATCACGTAAGGACATGCGTCGTCACCGTGAGCAGAAGCGTCGTCGCCGCTATATCACCATTATCGCCGCTCTGGTGGTGATCGTGCTGATCGGTGTCGGCGGATTCTTCGGCGTGCGCGCGCTGAAACATTGGAAGGCCGTGAACGAAGCGAATTCTCAAAGCCAAATCGAGGATTACACGGGCCCAGGCGATAAAGGCGTGACGTTTGTCGTGGAATCCGGGCAGGGAGCCGCGGAAATCGCGGACAACCTTGTTAAAGCTAAAATCGTCAAATCCGCAGCCGCCTTCACTTCCGCAGTAAGCGGAGCTGGCGCCACGTTGTATCCGGGATCATACGCATTGAGGACGCATATGAGGGCGTCCGATGTGGTCAAGGTGCTTTCTGACCAAAGCCAGGCCGGCGGTTTTGCCGAAGTGCGTGCGGGTGAACGTGTGTCGGACGTCATCGAAAATGCGGCGAGTGTGTCCGGCTTGGATGTTTCACAGTTCCAAGCCGTGATGGACGGTGGCGGTGCTGGAATCCTTCCTGACGAGGCCGGCGGCAAATTCGAGGGATGGCTTGAACCAGGCAGCTACAATGTGCAAAACAAGTCAGCGGAAGACATCATCAAGGAAATGGTCGACGCGCGAGTGAGCAAACTCGATTCCTTGGGCGTACCTACAGGCAGCGAACGTGAGCGCATCTTGAATATCGCATCCATCGCGGAGGCGGAAGTCGGCAGCGAAAAATACTACGGCCAGGTGGCAAGAGTGATTCTCAACCGTCTTGACGCCGATATGGCTCTCGGCATGGATACCACGGTCGCCTACGGTCTTGGTATTTCCGCAAGCCAGTTGACCGATGACCAGTTGGGCGATGACAGCAACGCGTACAACACCAGAATCCACAAGGGACTGCCGCCCACGCCAATCAGCAACCCTGGAGATGGCGCGATCACAGCAGCCGTCAATCCTCCGGACGGCAAGTGGCTGTACTTTGTCACCACAAACCTGCAGACCGGCGAAACGAAATTCGTGGAAACCGAAGATGAGTTCTGGCAGATTCGCGACGAGTACAAGAACAACAACGAGAACGCGAACTGATCTCAGAATAAAACGCCAATCGCAATGCCTATCGCCCCAGCTGCCACAAGCGCTGGGGCGAACGGCGTTTTACCGGCATATGCGGTATGCTTCTGCGGATCGAAACGTGTCCACAAAACGAGCCATAACAAGCCGACCACACCAATCGCAAGCCACCAAAACACCACGGCGAACAGACCGAACATGCCGACTGCCAATCCCATCAGCAAGGTGGCGGTGACATCGCCAAAACCCAATGAACCAGGTTTCACCAAAGCGAGCGCGCATTGCAGTACGGCCGACAGTACGGCGAAGAGTATTGCCTGCAATGCCAGGTACAGAGTGTTGATGGAAAGTGCGTATATGAGGTTTACGATGATTTGCGCTGTGCATCCGGTGGCGATCCAGGCGCGTGGAATGCGGCGTGAACGGATGTCTTCAACGCTGATGGCCAGTCCACAAAGCAGACTTGGCAGGCAAATCATATACCACATACCGTTAAGATAGTCCACTAGTTGCATTCGTGAGAAAAGGAGTTGGCATGTTGCGTTGGCAGACAGCAGGCGAGTCGCATGGTGAGGCGCTTGTCGCCATGATTGAGGGATTGCCCGCGGGCGTTCATATCACCACGGAGGATATTGTTGGCGCGTTGGCGCGTCGTCGTCTTGGGTATGGTCGTGGCGCGCGTATGAAGTTCGAGCAGGACAAGGTTCGTATGCTGACTGGTGTGCGTTTTGGTGAGACGATTGGTTCTCCGGTGGCCATTGAGATCGCCAACACCGAGTGGCCGAAGTGGACTGAGGTGATGAGTGCGGATCCGCTTGATCATGAGCTTGCTCGTGAGGGCCGCAATGCCCCGTTGTCTCGCCCGCGTCCGGGGCATGCGGATTTGACTGGCATGCGTAAGTATGGTTTTGATGATGCTCGTCCGGTGTTGGAGCGTTCTTCCGCGCGTGAGACGGCTTCGCGTGTGGCGTTGGGTGAGGTTGCCAAGCAGTTCTTGGAGCAGGCGTTCGGTATTCGTACCGTTTCGCATGTGCTTTCCATTGGTGGCGCAGGTATTACCGATCCGCAGCAGGCCACGCTTCCCAAGCCGGAGGATCTTGAGGCGTTGGACGCTTCTCCGGTGCGCACTCTTGACAAGAATGCGGAAGAGCGGATGATTGCCCGTATTGATGAGGCGAAGGAGAACGCCGATACGTTGGGCGGTGTGATCGAGGTTGTGGTGTACGGCGTTCCCGCAGGCGTGGGCACGTATGTTGAATCGGATCGTCGTCTTGATGCTGCTCTTGCCAGTGCGGTGATGGGTATTCAGGCCATCAAGGGCGTGGAGATCGGTGATGGTTTCCTTGAGGCCATGCGTCCGGGTTCTCAGGCTCATGACGAAATGGTGGTGGGCGATGACGGCCGTATTGCGCGTCTAAGCAACCGTGCAGGTGGTATCGAGGGTGGCATGTCGAATGGGCAGCCGATCGTCGTACGTGCGGCGATGAAGCCGATTCCTTCCATTCCGAAGGCGTTGCGTACCGTCGATGTGACCACGGGCGAGCCGACGCAGGCCATTAACCAGCGTTCCGACAATACTGCGGTTCCGGCGGCGGCTGTTGTTGCCGAGGCGATGGTGCGTTTGACCATCGCGCAGTATGTGCTTGAGAAGTTTGGCGGCGATTGCGTTGCCGAAACCAAGCGTAACGCCGAGCAGTACGTTGCCTCATGGCCTGAGCATATGAGGTGATTCGTCTATGAGTGGTATGCGTAGGCCTGTCGCCGTGATCATCGGCATGATGGGGGCGGGCAAGACTCGTGTCGGCAAGGAAGTGGCGCAGATGATGAATCTGCCGTTCGCCGATGCGGACAATGAGATTGAGCATGATGCCGGAATGCGGATTCCCGAGTACTTCGAAAAGTATGGGGAACCGGAATTCCGGAGGCTGGAAAGCGACGTCGTGCTTGATATGCTCGAGGATTTCGACGGTATCTTTTCCTTGGGTGGGGGAGCGCCGATGACGCCTTCCATTCAGGAAGGATTGGCGCAGTATATCGCGGACGGCGGCAAGGTCGTGTATCTTATGGCCGATCCTGAGGAAGCCATGGAGCGGGCAAATCGCGGTGGAGGCCGTCCGATGCTTAATGGCGATGCCAATGAGCGTTGGAAGAAGCTCTACAAGGAACGTGACCCGGTGTTCAGGAGCGTGGCGAACGTGCATGTGGGCACGCGTGGCCAGTCTCCCCAAGCCGCGGCGAGAAAGCTGATGGAAATGATTGATCAACGTATAGTCCATGTCACCGGTTCCACCATCGAACCATACGATGTTCGTATCGGAGAGGGTGTGATGGGCCAGCTTGCGCAGGTGTTGGGAAGCAAGCCTGCCAAAGTGGCGCTTATCCACACCCAGCCGGTGCAGCGTCATTCGGACCGTGCGCGTACTTTGTTGCGTCAGGCGGGCTATGATGCGTACGATATTGTGATTCCCGACGCGGAGGCCGGCAAGACCATTGAAGTGGCCAATGGTATCTGGCAGCGTTTGGGGGATGAGGGTTTCACTCGTTCTGACGCGATCGTCGGCCTTGGTGGCGGCGCGGCAACCGATTTGGCGGGGTTTGTGGCTGCCACATGGATGCGTGGCATTCGCTACGTGAACTGCCCGACGTCGTTGCTGGCCATGGTTGACGCTTCAACCGGCGGTAAAACCGGCATCAATACCCCTCAGGGGAAGAACCTGGTCGGCTCTTTCTATACGCCTGCCGGAGTGCTTGCCGATCTGAAATCGCTTGCGTCACTGCCGAACGACATCTTCATCGAAGGATTGGGCGAGGTCGCCAAGTCCGGTTTCATCATGGACCCGGAGATTCTGCAGATCCTCGAGGACCATGCCGGTGAATTGCGTGCCTTCGACGGGTCGACGTTCTTGGATTCCGGCCTGAAGGATGTGGTCGCGGAGCTGATCGAACATACCGTGAGCGTGAAGGCCTACCATGTGTCCGCCGACCTTAAAGAGGCGGGATTGCGCGAATTCCTCAACTATGGGCATACGCTCGGTCATGCCATCGAGAAGATTGAGCATTTCCGCTGGCGTCATGGTAATGCGGTGGCGGTCGGTTGCGTGTATGCAGCCGAACTGTCGCATCTTCTGGGGTACATCGATCAGAATCTCGTGGACTATCATCGTTCGTTGTTGGGATCTCTGGGGCTGCCTACGTCCTGGAACAATGGCACATGGGATGATGTGCTCGCATTGATGCACCGGGATAAGAAGGCTCGCGGCAATAAGCTTCGTTTCGTGGTGCTTGAGGGCGTCGGCCATCCGATTCATCTTGAGGATCCGCCTGCGGACGCCGTTGAAGAGGCGTTCCGTCGTATTCAGCAGTAAACAAGGTAGGGAAGTGGAATATGACTAAAGTAGTGGTCGTCAATGGGCCGAATCTTGGCCGTCTTGGCGTGCGTCAGCCTGACGTGTATGGCAAGCAGGATCTTGAAACCCTGCGTACCCTGTGCGCGCAGTGGGGCAGCGAGCTTGGTCTTGACGTGGAAGTGCGTCAAAGCGATGACGAAGCCGAGATGATCGGCTGGATGCACCAGGCCGCCGACGAGAAGACCCCGGTCGTGATGAATCCGGCGGCTTTCACCCATTACTCCTACGGTCTGGCAGATGCCGCGCACATGGTGATCGATGAGGGATTGCCGCTGATGGAGGTTCACATCTCCAATCCATCCGCACGCGACGAATTTCGCAAGCGTTCCGTGATCTCGCCAGTAGCGACGGGCACTATCACCGGTATGGGGTTCTATGGCTACAAGCTGGCGTTGGATGCGGTGGCGCATCTGTTGGAATCGAAGTGATGATTTTCCGATTTCCCCTTGAGATAGTCTCGGAGGAACTATGAATGCCGGATGCTCTTGATGGGCATCCGGTTTTTACATAGCATTGCATTCGTTTGCAGAAAAAGCTGCAACAATCGCAAATATGATTGCCGTTTTGCGCAACACAATGAATTGTTGCTGAAAGCATTTTCTTTCGCTTGTCCTTCTTTTCCGTATATTGCAATCGGTCACGCTGTTTCATTGCGATGCGCAGCATCTACTGTACGATGAACCCCGATCTAGGGTGCAAACGTATGCACATTCATCGCAGAGTGTGTCTTAGATGATCCGCAGGTAACGCGGATGACCATGGCGCATACGTTGTCGAAGGGCGGAACCTGCCATGGGGGCCGGAATTCGATCTCAACGATGAGAACGGAGAACAATGGTCGTTCAGCGAATGAATCGGCCGGCTAGCCGTGCGGTGGCCATAGGCGTCGCCGCCGCCATGGCGTGCGCCACCTTGGTGGCGGTACCGCATATGGCTCAGGCTCAGCCCGAGGCGCAAACGAATGCGAAGAAAGACGTGCAGGTCATCGCCTTCCAGCAGACATGGAACACGGTCGCCAAGGAATGCACGAGCACATACGGTCCGGAAGGCGTGGCATACGTCGAGGTGTCGCCGCCGCAGGAATCCATCCAAGGCACGCAATGGTGGACGTCCTACCAGCCGGTAAGCTACAAGCTCGATTCCAAGCTCGGCACGGAAGCCGAATTCAAAAACATGATCAAGCAGTGCAATGCCGTCGGCGTTGACATCATCGCCGACGTTGTGCTGAACCAGACCACCGGTGCCGACGTGGCCGACGGCAAGCAGACCGGCGTCGCAGGAACCGAATACAACGGTTCGACCGGCGACTACCCGGGATTTGCCACCGAACAGTATCCGGAAGGCATCACGGCCTCCGACTTCCACAGCTGCTCCAAGAACATCTCCAACTACGCCAACCAGCAGGAAGTCCAGGAATGCCGCCTGAGCTCCATGTGGGACTTCGACTCCGAGAGCGAAAAGGTCCAGGATATTCAATCTGACTATCTTGCCGCCCTGTGGAATGCTGGTGTTCGCGGCTTCCGTATGGATGCCGTCAAGCACATCCACACGGACAGCATGAAGGCCATCAAGGAGAAGTTCGCAAAGAAGATCGGCGTGAATGCCGACAGCATCTACTGGATCCAGGAGGTCATCGGGAACTCCTCCGAAGCCGCGGGCATCCAGCCGAGCAACTACGTGCAAAACGGCACGGTGACCGAATTCGGCTTCAAGTCCGAAATGAACCAGACCTTCAAAGACAAGATCGCAAACCTCAAGGGACTTAATGAGCGGTTGAGCAAGGATCTCGCCTCCGAAGACGCCAACGTGTTCGTCACCAACTGGGACACCGCGCGCAACGAGGGCGCCCTGACCTACAAGGACGGTGCCAAGTATCAGCTGGCCAACGCATTCATGCTTGCCTACGACTACGGCACGCCGCGTCTGCTTTCCGACTACAAGTGGGATGAGAACGACAACGGCGCACCGGGAGCCACCGCCACATCCGTTCCGGACGTGAACATGGACGAGGTCTGTTCCACCAACAGCTCCGACTGGAACTGCGAGCAGCGCTGGACCTCCACCCGAGGCATGATCGCCTTCCGCAACTACGTCAACGGCACCAAGGTCGCCGACTGGCAGGATGACGGCGGCGACAACATCGCCTTCTCCCGCGGGGATAAGGGCTTCATCGCCATCAACAACGGCAAGACCGACAAGGACGCCTCCTACACGACATCGCTCGCCGACGGCGAATACTGCAACGTGTACGCCACCATGGACTGCTCCCAGACTGTAAGCGTCAAGAACGGCAAGGTCGAGACCACGGTACCGGCGCATTCCGCCATCGCACTGTATGCAGGCGCCACCAAGGACAGCCACCCGGCATCCAGCGTGGCCAACGACCCGTCCGATCCTGACGTGAACCAGGAAGGGGACGAGACCCTGCCCGACGACAGAAGCGTCACCATCTACTACAAGCCCGCCGATTCCAGCTGGAAGAGCCCGAAGGTCCACTACGGTCTTGGCGATGACTGGAACCAGCCGGAAGCCGACATGACCCTCGACGAGCAGGGGTACTATCGCGCCACCATCGACACCAGGGGCAAGAAGATCGACTTCGTGTTTCACGATACCGGCACCGACCAGTGGGAGAACCCGAAGGGCGGCGGCAACTACCACGCCAACGCGGGCATCACGCACGTGGGTGTGGCCGATCAGGCCGCGACCGTGGGTAATCCGGAATCCGTCAACGGCCAGACCCGACTCGTCGTGCACTACAAGCCAGCCAGCGATTCCGATAATCGCGGCGTGTACGTGTGGGGCACAGACGCTGGCGGCTCGAGCCTCTCGGCAGTCAACCATCCCTTCACCGGAGCTGACTGCTGGGGCAAGGTGGCTACGCTGACCTTCGGCGGCAAGTTCGACAAGTTCGGCTTCATCGTCACCACCGCAGACTGGAACAAGTACGGTGGCGACCGTAGCGCCACGGTGAACGCCGACGGCACAGCCGAAGTGTGGATCGACGGCACCAAATATGAGGATCAAGGCGAATCGACCACCGTCGAAACCCTCGACTCCGCTCCGAGCGACTACGAATGCAAGGCCAACACCGTTACCGTGAAGGTCCACTACAACCGTGATGACGGCCTGTACTACAACGCCGAAGACACCTCGGTCACCGTTCCCCAGTGGGACATCTGGACCTGGGCTTCCAATTGGAACGGCGGAGCCGCCACCTTCACCACCCACGATGACTGGGGCGAGGTCGCGGAATACTCCTTCACCAACTACACCTACTACAACGTCGACGGAGCCTCCGACATCGGCATGCTGCGCCGTTACGGAAAGGATGCGTGGAAGGCCAAGGATCCGGATGACGCCGATTACAAGATCCCGTCAAACGCCTTGGTGTTCAACGAATCGGACGGCACCGCATCGGCCGAAGTGTGGCTGATGGGCGGCGACGCCACCGTGTATTCCTCACGTCCATCGTTGGGAGCGTCCATGAAGTCCGTTGAAATCTCCGACGTCAACAAGCTGACCGCAAGACTGTCCAAAAAGGTCACTTCGGATGAGCTTGAAGGCAAGGTCTCCGTCACTGACGCCGACGGCAAGGCTGTAGATGTCAAGAACATCAAGACCGACGGCACCAAGGTGATCATCACCACGGCCAAGGATCTTGACATGCGAGGCAAGTACACCGTCGAAGTCAAGGGCTTCGGTTCGCAGGACGCCATTGCGGGCTCGGTGGTGCGTACGGATGCCTTCGACAAGAAGTACGCCTATGACGGCGACGATCTGGGCGCCACTTACACGAGCGCGAAGACCGGATTCAAGGTGTGGGCTCCAACCGCCACCAAGGTTGAGCTTGTCACCTACCAGTCCGACGATGTGAATGCCGAAGTCGACAAGACCATCGACATGGCCTCTGAAGACAAGGGTGTGTGGAGCGCCCTGGTGAAGAACCTTGCTAGCGGCACGGCCTACTCCTACAAGCTCACCTTCGCGGACGGCACGGTGAACGTCTCCGCCGACCCGTACGCGACCGCTGCGGTCGCCAACGGCGAACGTTCCGTGGTGCTCTCCAGCGAAGACATGGGCTCCGCAGGCGACCGCATGCCGGAATTCGGCAAGACCACTGACGCCACCATCGCCGAAATGAACATCCGCGACTTCTCCATCAACCCGAATTCCGGAATCTCCGCCGACAAGCGGGGCAAGTATCTGGGTGTTGTGGAATCCGGAACGAAGACGGCGAACGGCGCCACCTCCGGTCTTGACTATCTCAAGCAGTTGGGCGTCAGCCACGTGCAGATCATGCCGATGTACGACTACGGTTCCGTTGATGAGACCGGCGATCTGAGCTACAACGCGCAAGGTGCGCAGAACTGGGGCTACGATCCGGAGAACTACAACGTGCCGGAAGGCTCGTATTCCTCCGATCCATCCGACCCCGCCTCTCGCGTTACCGAAATGAAGCAGATGGTCAAGGGACTGCACGAGAACGACATTCGCGTGATCATGGATGTGGTGTACAACCACGTCTACAATGCCGCCAACCACTCGTTCAACAAGACCGTTCCCGGCTACTACTTCCGTTATGATGACAACGGTTCCCTGGTCAACAACTCCGGCTGCGGCAACGATACGGCCTCCGAGCGCAAGATGATGCGCAAGTACATCGTCGATTCGGTGACGTATTGGGCGAAGAACTACAACGTCGACGGCTTCCGATTCGATCTCATGGGTCTGATCGACACCGAAACGATGAAGGAAGTGCGTGCAGCGCTCGACGAGATCGACCCGTCCATCATCATCCTCGGCGAAGGCTGGGATATGAACACCACCATGGACGAGGGCGAGATGACCATCCAGCCGAACGCGTACCAAGTCGCGTCCGACGGCACGAACAATGGCATCGCGTTCTTCAACGATTCCGTGCGTGACGGCTTGAAGGGATCCGTGTTCTCCGACACCGACACCGGTTTCGTTTCCGGCAAGGCCGACCAGGAGAGCCTGATTGCCCACAACGTGCTCGGCTGCCAGTACGACGAGAACGCGACCACGACCTGCTGGAACGGCAACGCGCAGGATCACTACGCCGATGCCGGACAGGTGGTCAACTATGCCGAAATCCACGACAACATGACCCTGTACGACAAGCTCAGGAAGTCCGTCCCGACGGATGACGACGCCACGACCGTGGCACGTGCCAAGCTTGCCGACTCCGTCGTGTATCTGTCGGAAGGCATCCCCGCGATCCAGCTCGGCCAAGAGTTCCTGCGCACCAAGGGCGGAGACGGCAACAGCTACAACACGGGCGACGCGGTGAACGCCATCGATTGGGACCGCACCACCCAGTACGCCGATTCCGTCGACTACGTCAAGGGCCTGATCAAGCTGCGCAAGCAGATCAACGCGCTGCGTCTGACCGACTACAACGACATCAACGCCAACGTGACGATGCTCAAGTCCGCTGACGGCGTCGTGGCCTACCAGGCCGAGCAGTCCGACGGCACCTACGTGGTGATCTTCAACGCCAACGCAGACAAGACCGCGATCGAAGGCTTGGCAAACGGCTCCTACCAAGTGCTTGCAGCCGACGGCAAGGTCTACTCCGATGATGCTATCGCCAATGTCGATCTCGCCGAAGGGGCCTCGTACGAAGCGGGCGCACTGTCTGCCACTGTGCTGAAACTCGACAGCAGCACCAAGCCCGATACCGACAGCGCGCCTGTCATCAAGGGTCTGGTGGCTTCCGACAGCGTGACTCTGGGATCAAAGTTCGATCCGATGTCCGGCGTCAGCGCATGGGATGAGGTTGACGGCGATCTGACCGACAAGATCACGGTCGAAGGTTCGGTCGATACCTCTAAGGAAGGCGAATACACGCTCGTGTACTCGGTGACCAACAGCAGGGGCAAGACCGCCACCTTCACGCGCACGGTAACCGTGCGCAAACCCGCGGTCCAGCCAGCTTCCGACAAGAAGAGCGATGCTGTGCAAAGCCCGAATACTGGTTCCGCCATCACCGGTTTCGCACTGGCCGCGGTGGCTCTTGCCATCGCATCCGTGTTCGCGTTCGCGGCCTCCCGCAGAAAGGAGGACTGATCTCATAAGCCAATGATTGACTGAATGTATCTCCTATTCCTGCTAGGCGGGGCCATCAAGGCAATGATGGCCCCGCCTTTTTGTATTGAAGGAAACACGCCGCGTCTCATGCCGCTGATAGACTGAAGTTCCATGGTTAGAAGACAACATGGCAATTCTCAAGAGCACGTTACCAAGCATATTTTCGTCACCGGTGGCGTCGTTTCCTCTCTCGGCAAAGGCCTGACCGCCTCCTCCCTCGGCCGCCTGCTTCGTAGCCGCGGCATCAAGGTTTTGCAGCAGAAGCTCGATCCGTACATCAACGTGGATCCGGGCACGATGAATCCATTCCAGCATGGTGAAGTCTATGTCACCGAAGACGGTGCCGAAACCGATCTCGACATCGGCCACTATGAGCGTTTCCTTGACGTGTACCTGAGCCAGAAGGCAAACGTCACCACCGGCCAGATCTACCAGGAAGTGCTGCGCAAGGAACGCGCCGGCGAATACCTTGGACAATGCGTGCAGGTCATCCCGCACATCACCAACGAAATCAAGTCCCGCATGCGTGCGCAGGCGTCCGATGACGTCGACGTGATCATCACCGAAATCGGTGGCACCGTCGGCGATATCGAATCCCAGCCGTTCCTGGAGGCCGCGCGTGAGGTCCGCCGCGATCTGGGCGCCGAGAACTGCATGTTCGTGCACGTCTCCTTGGTACCGTACATTGCCGCCGCCCATGAGCTCAAGACCAAGCCGACCCAGCACTCCGTCATGATGCTGCGTCAGCTGGGCATCTCCCCGGACGCGCTGGTGCTTCGTTCCGACCGCCCGCTGAACCAGTCCATCAAGGACAAGATCTCCCTGATGTGCGACGTGGATTCCGAAGGCGTGGTCAACTGTGTGGACGCCCCGAGCATCTATGACGTGCCGAAGACCCTGTTCGACGAAGGCCTCGACGCCTATGTCGTGCGCGAGCTCGGCCTGCCGTTCCACGATGTCGATTGGGACGAGTGGGAGGACCTGCTGGAGCGTGTGCACCACCCGAAGCATGAGGTGAACATCGCCATCGTCGGCAAGTACATCGATTTGCCGGATGCCTACCTGTCCGTCACCGAAGCCATTAAGGCCGGTGGTTTCGCCAACTATGCCAAGGTGAACGTCAAGTGGGTCGCCGCCGATAAGTGCGAGACCGAGGAGGGCGCGGCCGCCGCGCTCGACCAGGTCGACGGCATCGTCGTTCCCGGAGGCTTCGGCATCCGTGGCATCGACGGCAAGATCGGTGCCCTGAAGTTCGCCCGTGAGAACAAGCTGCCGGCCCTCGGCCTGTGCCTCGGCCTGCAGTCCATGGTCATCGAATACGCCCGCCACGTCCTCGGCTTGGAGGACGCGAACTCCACCGAGTTCGAGCCCGATTGCGCGACCCCAGTCATCGCAACCATGGAGGAGCAGAAAGACATCGTCGCCGGCAATGGTGACATGGGACACACCATGCGTCTTGGCTCCTATCCGGCTGAGCTTGAAGAAGGTTCCATCGTCGCGGAACTGTACGGCACCACGCATGTCACTGAACGTCATCGTCACCGTTACGAAGTGAACGTGGCATATAAGGACCGTCTGCGTGAAGCGGGTCTGCGCATTTCCGGCCAGAGTCCGGACGGCGAACTCACCGAGTTCGTCGAGCTTCCTCGCGAGGTGCACCCGTTCTATGTGTCCACTCAGGCTCATCCTGAGTTCAAGTCCCGCCCGACCAAGCCGCACCCGCTGTTCGCAGGTCTGGTCAAGGCCGCTCTGGACCACCAGCAGGAGCGCTAAATCGACGAATTGTGATTAACGTCGGATAACCCGATATGCAACATGGTCATGAGTCCAAAGGAGTTCATGGCCATGTTGCATAATAAGGGCTTGGCCTTGAATTATCAACAAGACGTATTCGTAATGAAAAACCTTTACGAGGGAGCATGAGCTTGAACGATATGGATTCTCCGGAAAGCGGCAACGGTAAGTTCGCCTTCCCGAACATGGGCGATGAACCAAAAGTCATCTCGCAGGTGAGCTTGGATTCGTTTGCCGAAACGGCCGATCCCATTGATGATGGTGCAGCGTTGACTGTGAATGCCAGCAAGAAGCGCCACCTGTTGTGGCTGTGGATTGTTCTTGCGGTGATGCTTCTTCTCGGTGCCGTGGCCGGCGGCGGATACTGGTTCTTCCAGTCACATGCGTTGCCAGGTGTCACGCTCTGGGGCAAGTCCATGACAGGACAATCCCGAGATCATATCATCCAAGAGATTTCCGATACGGCGGAATCATTAACGGTTCCCGTTTCCTATGAGGGAACGAGCAAGAAAGTCACGTTGAAGGATCTTGGCGTCGCCATTGACGCGGAATCCATCGCCGAAAATGTGATGAACGCGAAACGTGACGATTCCTTCTTTCAGAAGTATGCATTCTGGACCCGTGAGGATGTCGACGTCGAGTCTTTCGATGATTCTCGAGTCAGCGCCCAGACGGTAGGTGACATGTTGGGAGTGCAGTCCGTGTCCGCCACCAACCCGTCGCTACAGCTCAACGCGGATGGTACCGCTTTCGATGTGACGCCAGGTCAGCAGGGGACTGGTATCGATGTGACGGATATCGTCAAAGAAGCCAAGAACGTGCTTGAGTCCTTTGGCAAGCAGACCGCTCAAATGGTGACTCTTAAAAATAAGGTTACTGATCCCGTCATCACGGATGACCAAGCCAACGAGGCCAAGGCTTCTGCTGACGCGTGGATAGCGAAGCCGGTGGCTATCAAGATCGGCGACCATAAAGTGGCGGAATTCGGTGCGCAGTCCATTGCATCGGCCATCACGCTTGGACCGGATAGTGAGAAGCTCGGCGATAATCAAACCCGAAATGGCTCTTTGATTATCGATGGTGACAAATTGCAGCAATACTATAACGATTCCATCAAATCGAACTTCCATGCTGATCGAGTTGACGGTGATGTCATCGTTAATAGTGTCGGTGATGTGCTGCAAACCAATGTAGCTGGGCATGATGGTATAACCGTTACTGATGGTAGCGACACCAATGTTGGCCGTGATGCCGCTGAGGTGTTTGCCAAAGGTTCTGATTCAGTAAGTATTCAAGGCACTTGCGACCCACAGAATGAGAAAAAAACCACGCGTACCGTGGTAGTCAGCTTGTCTTCGCATACCGTTACAGCCATTGAAAATGGGCAGACCGTCCGTGTCATGCATATGTCTGCCGGTCAGGGCAATGATTATCAGACGGGCCAGTGCCAGCCGAGCGGCGACTTGTGCACGCCAACCTACTGCGATCCGAACTCCTACGACAACTGCACGCCTGACGGTGACTTCAAAGTGTGGCTCAAGTACCAGTCCCAAGATATGAGCGGCACCCTTACCCTATCGGATGGAAACACCGAGAAGTGGGATGTCAAGGATGTTGGATTCGTCAACTATTTCTCGAAAACAGGTTGCGCGATTCATCGCATCGCCACTCAAAGTGCGTTTAACGACAGCAGTATTCAGGCTATGGGGAAGAACACGTCCCATGGTTGCGTCGGCGTCGGCTGGGATCAGGCTGAATGGTTCTACAATTGGTGCCTGATGGGAACGACGGTTCACGTTCAGGCCTGATATGCGGGCTAACGGCAGAAAGACGCAAAGGCGGAAGACTGAATGTTCGGTTTCCGCCTTTACGCTATGTAAGATAAATCACGACAAATCATTGCCGAATAGCGAAAGGGGCGCTAGTGTTTAGCCCCACGTTCTGTTAGGTTGTCATAGGTACAAACGAGTGATTGGAGGCAGCGTACGGTGGCAGAGAACCAAGCGCCCAACGCCGCGGCTGACGTGGAGATGAGCCAGTATGTGGCTGATCGCACGCGAGTGAATGAAGACAAGATCAAGCAGGATGACGAGATCATCCAGCAGTTCGGCGACTATACGTACGGATGGCATGACACAGATTTCGCCGGAGAAGCGGCAAAAAAAGGCATTGACGAGAATGTCGTGCGCGCTATTTCCGCAGATAAGAACGAGCCGGAATGGATGCTGGAAAAGCGATTGGAAGGCTATCGCGATTTCATCAACCGTCCGATGCCTCAATGGGGTGTCGATCTGAAGGATTTCGACGCCGACGATTTCAAGTATTACGTCAAGCCGATCGACAAGCAGGCCACGACTTGGGAGGAATTGCCTGACGAGATCCGTGCGACGTATGACAAGCTCGGTATTCCCGAAGCGGAAAAAAGCCGTCTTGTCTCCGGCATCGCGGCACAGTACGAATCCGAGGTCATCTACAACTCAATCCAGAAGGATCTTGAAGACCAAGGCGTGATTTTCGTCGACACCGACACCGCGGTGCAGAAGTATCCGGAAATCGTCAAGAAGTATTTCGGCAAGTGCATTCCGAGCAACGACAACAAATTCTCGGCATTGAACACCGCCGCATGGTCGGGCGGATCGTTCGTCTACGTGCCGAAGGGTGTGCATGTCGATATTCCGTTGCAGGCATACTTCCGTATCAATACGCCGAATATGGGTCAGTTCGAGCGCACGTTGATCATTGCCGACGAGGGATCGTACGTGCATTATGTGGAAGGCTGCACCGCACCGATCTACTCGACCGATTCGTTGCATTCCGGCGTGGTGGAGATTTTCGTCGAGCCGCATGCCCGCGTGCGCTACACCACCGTGCAGAACTGGTCGAACAACGTTTACAATCTGGTGACGCAGCGTGCCTACGTGCGTGAAGGCGGCACCATGGAATGGGTCGATGGCAACATTGGTTCCAAGGCAACCATGAAGTATCCGGCCTGCATTCTCGCCGAGCCGTATGCGAAGGCCAGCACCATGTCGCTCGGCTTCGCAGGCAAGGGCCAGTATCAGGATACCGGTGCGAAGATGATCCATCTTGCCCCGCATACCAGCTCCACCATTGTGGCGAAGTCGATTTCCCGCGGCGGTGGACGTTCCGCATACCGTGGTCTCGTCAAAATCGTCAAGGGTGCCGAAGGATCGTCCAACTCGACGGTATGCGATGCACTGCTTGTAGATGAGTTCAGCCGCTCCGACACCTACCCGCATGTGGACGTGCGCGAAGATGACGTTTCCATGGCACATGAGGCTACGGTTTCCAAGGTTTCCGAAGACCAGCTGTTCTACCTGATGAGCCGCGGTCTTTCCGAAGAGGAGGCCATGGGCATGATCGTGCGAGGCTTCGTGGAGCCTATCAGCCGTGAGCTGCCGATGGAATACGCGCTTGAACTGAACCGACTGGTGGAATTGCAGATGGAAGGATCGGTGGGCTGATTACCATGGCACAAACTCAGGAAATCAATATTCCCGTTGCGGATCCGAACGATCCGTATGCGAATCCGGCAGCCATGCCCTCTTCGGCGGATCGCTCGCCGCGGTCATTTGATGTGGACGCATTTGAAGTGCCCGACCGCAAGCAGGATGATTGGCGTTATACCCCTGTGGAACGTGTCGAAGAGTTCTTCAACGCGTTCACGCCGTCGAACGAAACCCAGATTGCCGTCACTATGATCGACGGCACGGCTCTTACTGAAGGCGTGACCTATAGCGAGGGCAAGCCGGGAGACGCCGATACGGGCATCGTTTCCAAGCCCTGCGATCGTGTGTCCGCAGTGGAATGGAACTCCGCCTCCCGTGCCGGAATTCTGCGTATCGACGGTGAAATCAGCCAGCCGATACTCGTTAAGATTCATGGTGCCGGAACGGATCTGGACGCATTCCACCTGGTGATCATTGCCGCCGATCGCGCCCACGCTGACGTTGTGGTAGAGCATGACGGCGATGCACGTATCGCCGAAGGTGTGGAGATTCTCACAGGTAGGGACTCCCATGTGTCCACCACGTTCATTCAAGAGTGGAACAAGGGCTCCAAGCATGTGGGCAACCAGCGTATCCACTTGGGGGAGGGTGCGTCCCTGCGCCATTCCGTGGTCACGCTTGGCGGCGATGTCGTTCGGATTCGTATGGATCAGGATTTTGGCGGCGATCAAGGCGATCTCAACATGCTTGGCATCTACTTTGTGGATCCGGGCGAGCATATCGAACATCGCACCATGATTGTGCACAACCATCCCGAGTGCAAGAGTCGTGTGGTATATAAAGGCGCTCTTGACGGCAAGGGCGCGCACTCCACATGGGTCGGCAACGCGCTGATTGCTCCGACCGCGCCGGGTACCGACTCGTATGAGCTCAACCGCAATTTGGTACTTACTCCGGGCGCGATCGCCGATTCCGAACCGAATCTGGAAATCGAAAACGGCAACATCATCGGAGCCGGACATGCCTCTTCCGTCGGGCGCTTTGACGATGAGGAGCTGTTCTATCTGCAGTCTCGCGGCATTCCGGAAACCGAAGCCCGCAAACTTGTGGTGCGAGGCTTTTTTGGCGAACTCGTCGAGGAAATCGGCATTCCCGCAATCAGCGAACATCTCATGAACGTTATCGACAAGCGCCTGGCACGCGGCGAGAACGACGCGATCGCCCAGGTGTTGGAAGAGAAGTAGAACGTAGGAGCGAAAACCATGTCAACTCTTGAAATCAAAGATCTGTACGCGCACGTCGAAACCAAGGACGGCATCAAGCCGATCCTCAAAGGCGTGAACCTGACCGTCAACTCCGGTGAAACCCATGCCATCATGGGGCCGAACGGATCCGGCAAATCCACGCTGGCCTACACGCTGGCGGGCCACCCCAAGTACGTGGTCGATTCCGGACAGGTGCTGCTCGACGGCGAAGACATCCTCAAGATGACCCCGGACGAGCGAGCCAAGGCAGGCATCTTCCTAGCCATGCAGTATCCGGTCGAAGTGCCGGGCGTGTCGATGACCAACTTCCTGCGCACCGCAAAAACCGAAGTCGACGGCAAGGCTCCGGCCATCCGCACGTGGACCAAGGAACTGTCCGAGGCGATGAAGCGCCTGAAGATGGATCCGAAGTTCGCCACACGTTCCGTGAACGAGGGTTTCTCCGGCGGCGAGAAGAAGCGTGCCGAAGTGCTGCAGCTCGAACTGCTCAAGCCGAAGTTCGCCATCCTCGACGAAACCGACTCCGGCCTTGACGTTGACGCGTTGCGCATTGTCTCCGAAGGTGTGAACCGCGCCAAGGAAGCCAACCAGTTCGGTATTCTCATGGTCACGCACTACACGCGAATCCTCAAGTACATCAAGCCGGACATCGTGCATGTGTTCGCAGCCGGTCACTTCGTCAAGACCGGCGGCCCTGAACTGGCCGATGAGCTCGAGGAATCCGGCTATGACGCATACCTGCCGGAAGGATCCGATTCCGAAAGCGCGCTGGCATGACCGATTTTGCAGCGATTCGCAAGGAATTTCCGATCCTTGATCAGGAGATCCACGGCCATCCGCTCGTGTATTTGGATTCCGCGGCGACTTCTCAGAAGCCGCAATGCGTGATCGACGCCGAAAGCGATTTTTACCGCACCATCAACGCCGGCGTGCATCGTGGAGCGCATGAGCTTGCCGCACGCAGCACCATGGCGTTCGAAGAGGCACGTGCCAAAGTCGCACGTCTTGTCGGCGCCAACTCCGCTGAAGGCGAAGAGGAGATCGTTGTCACCTCCGGCGCCACCGCAGGACTGAATCTGCTAGCCACCGCATTCGGCAACGCATCGCTGGGACGTGGGGGAGAAGCGGCACGACGTTTCGCTGTGAAGCCGGGAGACGAAATCGTCGTATCCAAGGCCGAACACCACTCCGTGCTATTGCCGTTCCAGGAGCTTGCCGTGCGTACCGGAGCGACATTGAAATGGTTCGATCTGGACAGTGAAGGTCGCATCCTTTCCAACACTGCGGACGAGGTGATCACCGAACGCACAAAGATCGTGGCCGTCACCCATGTGGGCAACACCACCGGTGCCATCACCGACATCGCGCCGATGGTGAAACGTGCGCACGAGGTAGGCGCGGTGGTTGTGCTCGACGCATGCCAGTCCGTACCGCACCTGAAGATCGACCTCCACGCTTTGGACGTTGACTTCGCGGCATGGAGCGCGCATAAGATGTACGGCCCGACCGGTGTCGGCTTCCTCTACGGCAAGCGCGACATGTTGGAGGCGTTGCCACCGGCGAATTTCGGTGGATCCATGGTGGAACTTGCCTGGATGGATCAGGAAGCCCAATACATGGCTCCTCCTGCGCGTTTCGAGGCGGGCACGCAGCCGGTCGCGCAGGTCGTTGCGGCCGGTGTCGCGGCCGAATGGCTGATGAATATCGGCATGGAGAATCTCGAAGCCCACGAGCGCGTTATCGCAGGCGAACTCCTCAAGATGGGGCAGATCGACGGCGTGCGCATTCTCGGACCGCAGACCAACGAGCAGCGCATCGGCACGGTGGCTTTTGAAATCGACGGCGTGCATCCGCATGATGTTGGCCAGTTCATCGATGCGCAGGGCATCGCCATTCGTGTCGGACATCATTGCGCGCAGCCGGTCCACCGTCACTTCGGCGTGTACGCATCCAACCGCGCATCCAGTGGCATCTACAATTCCGTCGAAGACGCGCAGGCATTGGTTGAGGCGTTGAAGAAGGTCCGTCCGTTTTTTGGAGTTGAGTAACGCATATGAGTGATTTTGCAATGTCTGGCGACGATCTCGAGCAGATGTACCAAGAGGTCATTCTCGAAGCCTCGAAGAATCCGCATGGCAAGGAGCATTTCGCTCCGGATCTGGCTTCCGAAAACGCCTCCCAGGCGGGAAAGACCACGGTTCAGGCAACCCACGAGTATTGCACTCCCGGCGAGTCCCACCAGTTCAATCCGACCTGCGGAGACGAGGCCACCGTGCATGTGGAGGTTTCCGACCAGGAGCCGCACGTTATCGAACGACTGGTGTGGGACGGTCACGGCTGCTCCATTTCACAGGCCAGCCTTTCGGTGATGGTGGATCTGGTGGAAGGCAAAACCGTGGATGAGGCCATGGAATTGGCCGGAACGTTCCATAAGCTCATGGAATCACGCGGCAAAGGCTTGGACGATGAATCCGCCGAGGAATCGTTGGAAGACGGCATCGTGTTCCAAGGAGTGTCCAAGTATCCAATGCGTATCAAGTGCGCGCTGCTCGGATGGGAAGGCATGAAGGACTCCGTGGCCAAGGCATTGGCCGCGAAAGCCTGACAAGTATTGTTCTATGGTGGAAAGCAGGATGTTTCCCGTGCTTCGTGCGCCGCGTTCTACAACGGGCGAAACACGTGAGACAAACTCCAGCCAACGCGATAGGCTACTCAACGGAACATATTCGAATCATATATGGAGCGACAATGAGCGATACCTTGGTACCTGAACCGCAAGCCTCGATTTTCGATTCCGTGGCCAAGGCATTGGGCAATGACGAGGCCGCGGCGCGTCGCGTCATGCTTAACCCAAATCTCGCCAAAGGATTCAAGGACGGCAAACCAGTGGAAATCGAACACGAAGACACCAAGCAGGACGCTTGTGGCTGCGGCAATCAGGCTGGAGCATGCGGTTGTTCCGAAGAACAGGATGACGGCATCGCGTTGAAGGCTATTGACGACATTGGTCGAGCTACTGCGGCCGACGTGAAGGAAGCGTTGCATCAGGTCATTGATCCTGAGCTTGGCATTGATGTGATTGATTTGGGATTGGTGTATGGCATTGAGATCGATGAGCTTGGTCGTGCCATTATCACGATGACATTGACCACTCCGGCATGCCCGTTGACTGATCTGATCGAAGACGAGTGCGCGAGCACGCTTGCCGGCCTCGTCGAGGAATTCCGCATCGACTGGACGTGGCAACCGCGTTGGAGCATGGAAAAGATCACGCCGGAAGGTCGCGAGCAGTTGGCTGCGCTCGGCTTCAATTTCGACAATCTGCCAAAATACTGACAGAAAATCTGTGATATATCAACCTGATATTGCTGATATGTTGATTCCGCAGCGAAACTGCATGTTCGTTGCGGAATTTTTTGTAAAACAGATTTTGATGATATTTGATTGGATATCATCATCAAGAAAAAATGGCACAGAAAAAGCGTGCTCCCGACGCCGGGAAGCACGCTTTTGTTCTGTGTGCGGCAGAACGTCAGTCGTCGACCACGGTACCCTTCGGCACCACGGTGATGCCTTCCGGCGTGACGGTGAAGCCACGGGCCAGATCATGTTCGGTATCGATACCGACGGTCGAATTCTCGGTAAGCACAACATTCTTGTCGAGGATCGCCTTGTAGACGCGTGCTCGACGATTGATGGTCACGCCGTCGAACAGAATCGAATCGACGACCTGGGACCACGAGTGGATACGCACGTTCGGCGAAAGCACGGAATGATGCACTTCACCGCCCGATACGATGACGCCAGGGGAGACGATCGAGTCGGTGGCGTGTCCGAGACGGTCGCGACCGGCATGGACGAACTTCGCTGGCGGCAGATTGCCGGACAGCGTGTAAATCGGCCATTCGGTGTTGTACAGGTTGAATTCCGGCACATACGAGATCAGATCCATATGCGCATCGTAGAACTGCTTCAGAGTACCCACGTCGCGCCAGTAGGCATGATCGGTCGGCGTCGCTCCCGGAATCTCGTTGGAGTTGAAGTCGTACACGCCAGCCTCGTTACGGGCCGCGAAGTACGGTGCGATATCGCCGCCCATATCATGCTTGGTGTCTTCGGCCTTCTCGTCAAGCGCCAAAGCTTCGAACAGGGCGTCGGTGTTGGCCACGTAGTTGCCCATGGAAGCAAGAATGGAGTTCGGATCATCTGGCAGGCCGGTCGTGGTCTGCGGCTTCTCCTGGAAGCTCTTGATCATATTCGGGTGCTCCGGATCAACCTCGATCACGCCGAACTGGTTGGACTGGCTGATCGGCTGGCGAATACCCGCCACCGTGAACTCCGCGCCGGATTCGATATGCTGCTGCACCATCTGCTGGAAATCCATGCGGTAGACGTGGTCGGCGCCGACGATCACCACAATATCCGGCTGCACGTCCTCGATGATGTTGATGGTCTGGTAGATGGCGTCGGCAGAGCCGAGATACCAGTGCTTGCCAAGTCGCTGCTGAGCCGGAACAGGGGAGACGTAGTTGCCGAGCAACGGCGAAAAACGCCACACCGTGGAAATATGACGGTCAAGCGAATGGGACTTGTACTGGGTGAGCACCACGGTCTGCATATAGCCTGAATTGACCAAATTGCTCAGCGGGAAATCAATCAGACGGAACACGCCGCCGAACGGGACGGCGGGCTTTGCCCGGTCTCTGGTCAAAGGCATCAGACGAGTGCCTTCGCCTCCTGCAAGCACGATGGAAAGAATTTTCGGATTCTTTGCCATGAGAACTCCTCTCCTAGAGCGTCGTTACGACACCGCACACATTGGTCGGTCTGCATCATCGCAAACCACTTACGCACTCAATAATTGCATATTTTCTGCAACATGCAAGGAGTTTGCATCGCGAGTCTTGAAAATTTGCTGACTGTTTCAGTGAACAGCTGTTGAATAGAAGGCCACGGCGCTCGATGCGGCGACGTTAAGACTGTCCACTCCGTGGCTCATGGGAATCTTGACCGTCAGGTCGGCGCGGGAGATGGTGTGATGCGACAGACCGTCGCCTTCGGTGCCGAAAATCAGCGCCAATTTGTCGATATGGTCCTTTTCGCCGTTGTCGTTGTTCAAACGACGAACAAGCTCCTCCAGCGAAATGGAATCGTCTTCAAGGGCCATCGCAACGGTGGTGAACCCAAGATCGCGCAATTCCTGCATGCCGGTGAATGGCCAGTAGTGTTTATCATCTCCGCCGATACGAGTCCACGGAATCTGAAACACCGTGCCCATCGACACGCGGGCGGCGCGTCGATACAACGGATCGCCGCAGGAGGGCGTCACCAACACTGCATCGACGTTCAACGCGGCGGCTGATCGCATGAGGGCTCCGACATTGGTGTGGTCAACGATGTTTTCCATGACCGCGATGCGTCGTGCGCCGCGACACACCTCCTCGACGCTGGGCAGTGGCCAGCGTTTCATCGCGGCCAGGGCGCCACGATGCAAGCGGTAGCCGGTCAGCTGCTTGAGCTGTTCAGGGGATGCCACGTACACGGGAATGTCGGTGCCCCAACGTTGGTCGATGCGTGCGAAGGTTTCCGACATGCCTCCGATCCACGGTTCTTCGACAAGCAGGGAAATCGGTTCCCGGTCGGCGGTCAGCGCGCGATCGATGACTTTCGGCGATTCCGCGATGAACAGGCCCTTGCTGGGTTCAAGCTTGTTGCGAAGCTGGATTTCCGTGAGATTCGTGTATGCCGACACGCGCTCGTCGTCAATGGAATCAAGATGGATGAACTGCATGTGATCGATCTTTCGCCGAATAGCTTTCAGATACAAGAAAACCCCTTGTTTCCAAGGGGTTTGCTGGTGTCCGGAGCGGGACTTGAACCCGCACGCCTGTATAAATAGGCACTAGCACCTCAAGCTAGCGCGTCTACCATTCCGCCACCCGGACAGGTGCGTTGCTCAGCGGCAACAAACGAAAACTATAGCAGATGCTCGGTGTGATGCAAGTCTCGGCGTGTCGCGCGGAATTACGCCATTGGTATCCGAGGTGCTGGTAGGCTCTGAAACTATGACTGATGCCCTTTTCCTGCTTGATACGGAACATGATGATGTGCCGGTGAACAGTGACGAATTGAACGCCGGATGGAAATTGACGTTGCCCCAGTCGGTGCGTCGACATGCCATTCAGGCCATGCGTCTGAAAGACGGTGACGAATTGCAGCTTTCCGACGGTAAAGGGCTACGTATCCACGCGGTGTTGCGCGATGCGCAACAAGGAATCGCGGAAGTGTCGAGCTTCGGCAAAGAACCGCAGCCTACCACCAAACTCGCTTTGATCCAAGCGCTGGCGAAAACAGGACACGATGAGCAGGCCATCGACACCGCAACGCAGATCGGTGTGGATGAGGTGATTCCATGGCAGGCTGATCGTTCCATCGCCAAATGGAAGGCGGGGCGCACCGATAAGAAGTGGCGGCAAGTGCTTGATGCCGCCACTGAACAATCCCGACGCTCCTGGACGCCGGAATTGGGGGAGTGCGTGACCAGCAAGCAGTTGATTGCCATTTGCAAGCGTGCCTGTGTGCACGGCGACATGGTGATTGTGCTGCACCAGGATGCTACCAAAACTTGGAGCCAGCTGGAGGAAGCGATCGCGGTGCTTTCCGACAAATGCTTGCAGGACGGGCGCCAGCGCACCGTGTACGTGGTGGTCGGCCCGGAAGGCGGCATCAGCGATGCTGAAATCGAATCCTTCACCAATGCGGGAGCTGAAGCATGCGTGCTTGGAAGCAATATTCTGCGAGCGTCGACAGCTGGTCCCGTCGCGTTATCGCTGCTCGCACGGGCGTTGGGACGATTCATCTGACGCCACACGCCGGCGAAATGCGGCGGATTATCCCGGTTGCGCAATAGCATGGGTACCGAAGGACAACCAGCATTAAGGAGCATTATGAGCGACAAGGATTGCCTGTTCTGCAAGATCATCGCAGGAGAAATTCCAAGCGAAAAAGTGTATGAGGACGGTACCACCTACGCATTCAAGGACATCAATCCGAAAGCCAAAGTACATGTGCTCGTGGTGCCTCGCAAGCATTATGCGAACGTGGCCGAGCTTGCGGCGGCCGATCCCCAGCAGCTCGCCCACATGGCTCAGGTCGCGCAAAATATCGCCGACCAGGAATTCCACGGTGCCTTCCGCCTGATCTTCAACACCGGAATTGATGCTGGCCAGACGGTATTCCACGTGCATGCTCACGTGCTGACCGGCGAAAAGCTTGACGAATAATCTTCCCTTTCCCCATATATCGACGTCAGAAGAGGTTTTGTGGCCACTACTACACGTACCATCGCGATTCCGCAGCAGCTTGACCCGGTGACCGTGCTCGGACCGGTCGACGAGGTCCTTCGGGAAGTGGAACGTGCGTTCCCCGACTTGACCATTATCGTCAGAGGCAACCGCATCGCGATCATGTCACGTTCCAGCAAATCCGAATCCCAAGCCGCACAGGCCGAGCATGTGATCGAAAACATCATCCAAGCCGCATATACGGCTCCGATGGACGCCGATACGGTGCGACGCATGCTCGATCAAAACGTGTTGAAAAATCCTGTGCGTGCTACTCGCCCGGGCCATGGACGTGTAGTGGAGGAACTACGGCTGGCCGATCGGCAACAGGAGCATACCTCCAATCGCGAGAATCATGCGGACCGACGCAAACCGCATGTGCCCGGAGTGATCACCTTTGCGCTCGGCAAGCCGGTGCGTGCCAAAACGGCTGGTCAGATCACATATGTCAATGCCATCGAATCACATACCATCACATTTGCCATCGGACCGGCAGGCACCGGCAAAACATACCTTGCAGTGGCGAAAGCGGTACGCGCATTCCAAGATAGGCAGGTGCGCCGCATTATCCTGACCAGACCAGCCGTCGAGGCGGGAGAAAGCCTTGGTTTTCTTCCTGGCACATTGAACGAAAAAGTCGATCCATATCTGCGTCCGCTATATGATGCGCTTTCTGACATGCTCGGGGCAGACCAGCTCAAGCGCTACATGGATGACGGCACCATCGAAGTCGCACCGCTCGCATATATGCGTGGACGCACGCTCAACGATGCATTCGTGATCCTCGATGAGGCGCAGAACACCACCGAACAACAAATGAAGATGTTCCTGACCCGACTAGGCTTCAATACGAAAATGATTATCACCGGCGACGTGACGCAGGTCGATCTGACAGTACCGAAATCCGGGCTCGCCACCATCGAACGCATCCTTGACGGCATTGACGACATCGCATTCGCCCACCTCAAACCGGAAGACGTAGTGCGACACGCGCTTGTCGGCAAAATCGTCGCAGCGTACGACCGACACGCGGCCATTGCCGGCGACCACAGCAGACACGCCACGGGCAAAACCACATCCAGGCAAACAAGCGAGCAAATCGAAAGGAACGCTGAATGAGCGTCGAGGTAACCAACGAAACCGTCTGGCAAATTGACGGCAAGGTGTTCTCCGATCTTGGCATATGGGTGATGGACCAAATGCGGGTCAGCACGCAATCCGACCTGACCATCATGTTCGTAGACCCCGATCCCATCGCCCAACTGCACATGCGTTGGATGAATCTTGAAGGCCCCACCGACGTGATGAGCTTCCCCATGGACGAGCTGCGCCCAGGAGACGGCCGAACTGTGATGGAAGGCGTGCTTGGAGATATCGTGATTTGCCCGTGGGTGGCTGCGCAGCAGGCGCTCGCGGCCGGACATAACACCATGGAGGAAATGATGCTGCTGACGATTCATGGCATCCTCCACCTACTCGGATACGACCATGCCACCCCAGAACAGGAGCGTCAGATGTTCGGTCTGCAGCGACAGCTGCTACTCACCTTCTTCGCGCTTCGCCAGGGAGCGGGGACGCAGGCCATCCTTCCGCCGGATACGCCGGACGCGCTCGCCGAATGGGATAGGCAGCATGGCACGGGACGGCAGATCGCCAAATAATGATTGACGTTGCCGGTAGCATATCGTCCGGCATGATGGGGGCTGAATTATGCAGGCAACAATGATTGCGATGATCGTGGTGCTCGCCGTGGTGGCGCTGCTGTTGGTCTGGCTGTCGCTTTCAATGGCCGCGACTGAAGGCGCTGTGGGACGTGTGACCAGGGCGAGCCTGAATAACCTTATTCTCGAAATTCAAACGGATGCCGAGCTTTCGCAATTCATACGCGACAAGAAAATCAGGCGCATTCATAAGGTTCAGCGGTTGGTGGCCGATCGCTATGCCACCGCCGGATCGTGCGCGTTCTTCCGCATCTGCTGCAATGTGGTTGATGGTGTGCTCGTGACGGTGATTGCGGGCATGTTGGACGCTCCACTATGGGCCGAATTACTTGCCGGATTTGTTTTTGCCATCGTCATTGCGGTGATTTCGCTGTTGGTGCGTCCGCGTAGTGCCGGGGCATCCAAGCCAGTCGACATTATGCTGCAGCATGTGGATGCTGTTTCCATTGCGGTTCTATTAACCCCATTCGCAAAAATCGGGGGGCAAAAAGGCGCGAAGCGTCGCGGCAGTGATCTTTCCGACGACGAGGAGCTCGAAAAAATCCAGATCGAACAAGGACGGGCAACCATTGACCGTCTGGTCGAAGCCAACGATTTCGATCCTGAAGTTTCCGAAATGCTGCGCAATGTGCTCACGCTTTCCGAAACGCTGACTCGTGAGATCATGGTGCCGCGCACCGACATGATTTGCATCGAGCGAGACGAAACGTTGGAGAATATGCTTAAGCTTTGCTCCCGTTCCGGATTCTCACGTGTGCCGGTCATCGGCGACGATGTGGACGATCTGGTCGGCGTGGCTTATTTGAAAGATGCCGTGCGCGCGACGGCCTTCAACCATGCGGCGATGACACGCGAAGTCGAATCGATAGTTCGTGACCCCATGCTCGTGCCGGAATCCAAGCCGGTCGACGATCTTTTCCACCAAATGCAGCGCACACGCCAGCATGTCGCCATTGTGGTGGATGAATATGGCGGAATCGCGGGCATGGTCACCATCGAAGATGCCATCGAGCAGATTGTGGGCGAACTGGAAGACGAACATGATCGCACGCAACATGCCGATCCGGAACGGATCGGTGACAAGAAATGGAGCATGCCCGCACGCACGCCTATCGCCGACTTGGAAGAGATTTTCGAAATCGACATTGACGAGGATGATGTCGACACCGTTTACGGCTTGCTGACCAAGCTGTTGGGACGTGTGCCGATCGTCGGATCCTCCGCAGTCACTCGAGGCTTGCGCATGACCGCGGTCGACTCCGCAGGACGCCGCAAAAAAGTGTCGACCATTGTGGTGGAGCCGGCCCACGTCGAGGGCGTGGACGAAACTGAAACACGTAACGAAGAACATGCGGATGATGCCGAAAAGGCATCCGACAACGATAAGGATTCCAAAGACAAGCATGACTGACGCAGCAACAACCGAGACGACTTCCGACCATTCCGATTCCGCCACGCCCGTTCCATATCGGTCCGGTTTCGTTGCCGTGGTCGGGCGTCCTAACGTGGGCAAGTCGACGTTGATCAACGCGTTGATCGGTACGCAGATCGCCATCGCATCATCTCGCCCGGAAACCACTCGTAAAGCCATTCGTGGCATTTTAACCACGGATAATGCGCAGATCGTTTTGGTTGATACGCCTGGCATCCATCGACCGCGCACACTACTTGGGCAGCGTCTGAACGATGTTGTGGACGAGTCGCTCGCCGACGTGGACGCCGTTGCTTTCCTGCTGCCTGGTAATCAGGAGATTGGTCCCGGCGACAAGCGCATTTTGAGCCGTCTGCGTTCTGATTTCGCAGTCAAGCGAGATGATGGCACATTCAAATGGAAGGTGCCGCTGGTTGCCATCGTTACCAAGATTGACGAATTAAGCCGTGACGGGCTGATCAATAAGCTCATTGAAATCAACGAATTCGCCGACTTCACCGATATTGTGCCAGTCAGCGCGCTGAAGCATGACAATCTTGCGGAAGTCAAGAACGTGCTTATCGAGAACATGCCGGAAGGCCCGCAAATGTACCCGGCCGAGCAGATCACCGAAGAGCGTCCGGAAGAAACCATTGCGGAACTGGTCCGTGGCGCTTTCCTGGAAGAATTGGATGACGAGTTGCCGCATTCACTGGCCGTAGTCGTGGATTCCATCGAATATCCGGAAGACAACGATAGTGGCGAAGCTTACGATGGCAAAGCCCACGTGATTGTGTCGATTTATGTGGAACGCGATTCCCAGAAACCGATCATCATCGGCAAGGGAGCGGAACATCTTGTGCGTGTCAAGAAGAAGTTGCGTACGCCGGTCAACCGTATTGTTGGACAGAAAGCCAAACTCGATTTGCATGTCAAGGTTGCCAAGGGATGGCAGTCGGATCCTAAACAGCTCGAGAAGCTAGGCTTCTGATCTGCTTAGGATCCGCTTCGCAGCGAAGCTGCTCACTTCACCTAAGGACAGTCCACTGGACTGTCCTTTTGACGGTTCAGCCAAACAGCTCGAGAAGCTAGGCTTCTGATCTGCTTAGGATCCGCTTCGCAACGATTGCGTGGAAAATAATAAATGAGGTCTGATTCCCGTAGGAGTCAGACCTCATTCTGCTGTTTCGAAGACTACTTCTTCTTGGTGTACATCTGCGTATTCAGCAAAGTGGCATAACGCTTGATGACCTTCGGACGAATCACCTTCATGGAAGCGGTCATCAAACCATTCTCCTGAGTGAATTCCTCCGGCAGAATGATGAACTTACGTACGGACTCCGCACGGGAAACACCTTCGTTGGCCTGATCGACCCACTTCTGCACTTCCGCACGGACGGCGGCATTGTTGGCGGCCTCCTCCATGGGTATGTCGCGATTCAGCCCCTTGCTTTCCAACCACGGACGCAAGGATTCCTCGTCAAGCGTAACAAGTGCGGAAATGAATGGACGCTTGTCGCCAAGCACCAAGGCCTGGGAAACGAATTCGCAACGCTTGATAACCTCTTCGATCGGACCGGGCGAGACATTCTTGCCGCCTGCGGTGATGATGAGATCCTTCTTACGTCCGATGATATACAGGAAGCCGTCATCGTCGATACGTCCCAAATCGCCGGTACGATACCAGCCGTCTTCAGTGAATGAATCCTCGGAGGCTTCCTCGTTCTTGTGGTACTTCGGGAACACGGCGGTACCCTTGACCTGAATCTCCTCATCTTCGGCGATACGCAGCTCGAAGCCAGGGAAAGCCACGCCGACGGAACCCTGATGATAGGGCACACCAAGCGGATTGAACGCGCAAGGAGCCGTGGTCTCGGTCAAGCCATAACCCTCATACACGGGCACTCCGGCGCCACGGAAGAACGCCATAAGTTCCGGGTCAAGAGGAGCGCCGCCCGCCACGATCCACTGGGCACGTCCGCCGAGCACCTCGCGTAGCGAAGCGTAGACCACCGGGTCGAACGCCATACGGCGAGCCTTGGCCAAAGCTCCGGCCTTACCCTTCGCACTGACCTCCTTCATGTAATTCTGGGCTGCCACAACGGCTGCGGCGAACGCCACGCCCTTGGCGCCATGACCAGCCTTCTGCGAGGCCGCGTTATACACCTTCTCAAGAACACGCGGAACAACGATCATGACGGACGGCTTGGCGACCTGAAGATCGGCGATCAGCGTCTTGATGCCCTGCGCGATGTAAATATGCAGTTCGCTGGCTACGCAAATGTAGTTGATGGCACGTGCGAAAGAGTGCGCCTGTGGAAGGAACAGCAGCACGCTGTTCTTCCTCTCATGCAGCAGTTTCGGCATATACGCCGGAAGATTCAACGCGGTGGTGCAATAATGCTCATGGGTCATCTCCACACCCTTCGGCGCGGCGGTGGAACCAGAAGTATACACAATGGAGCACAGGTCGGTTTTCTTGATGGAAGCGATGCGCTCGTCAAGCTCTTCGTCGCTCACGCCGGAGCCGTAGGCCATGATTTCGTCGAGACCGCCGTTCTCGAAGCAGATAATGTGTTCCAGTGCCGGGCATTCCTTATCGGCACCATCGGCTTTGGCGCGCATATCGGTGGTCTCGACCACCAGCAGGCGGGAATCGGAATTATTGACGATATTACGGATCTGCTCCGCGGAATCCGTGTCGTAGATCGTGGCGAGCACACCACCACATGCCATGACGGCCGCGTCGAACACATCCCACTCGTACGAGGTACGGCACATGAACGCCACGCCGTCGCCCTTCTTAAGACCGTAATGCATCAGACCCTTGGCGATCTGACGAATATCGGCGAGCACCTCGTTGCCGGTTTTGGTCACCCATTCGCCGTTCGTCTTATAGGTGTAGAGCGGCTCGTCACCCATACGCTCGGCTCGATCGGCGTAAATATCGTAGATGGTGGTGCCCTCGTCCAGCGGCGGCTTGCCCTCGGTTTTGGTGGTCAACAGACCGGTTTCCGGATCGAGGAACGTGGTGGATGGGAATCCTTCGCCCCATTCGACGGTGTGCGGAAGGTCGATATGGCCGTCGGGGGAGATGATGTTGTTCGGATCGTTGTAATCCGGAGTGTTGCCGGAATCGTCGCTGACGGGGTGAACGAAGTCACCTCCCAAACGCAGTGCCTTCTGCGCAAGATTTGCAGCTCGCTTGTTCAAAGAGGTGATGACGGACACGTGACTCTCCTACACATTTAAATCCAATATCTGTAGGAATGATAGACCCATGAATGCGACACGTCACCTTACGGTAGCGTAGGGAAAGTGCGCATCCAGCGGGGCCTGCGTAAAGGAATTGCCATGCGATGCCATTCAATAGGTGAACTTTTCTTCATACAAAGGTGTGACCTACGTTACACTGGTGCGCTGTATCTGTTCATTTTGATTTCTTTAACGAGGAAGAAAGGGCACCTATGGCTGAAACAGCTGAAGCCACCGTGGTCTTCGGAGTTCTCAATGAGACCTCCGAACACGAGTCTCGTGTTGCTCTGACACCGGATATCGTAACGAGGTTGCGTAAATCGGGTGTTAACTGCCTGATCGAATCCGGTGCGGGCGTCGCATCGCATTATGTTGATGAGGATTATAGTAAGGCCGGAGCGCAGGTCGTCTCCGCCGATGAAGTGATTGCGCGTGCCGACGTGCTTGGTTTCGTCGATCGTCCGAGCAGCGCGCTGCTCGGACGCGTTAAGCAGGGTACCTGGATTATCGGTATGCTCGGTTCGTTCACCGACGCCGATTATGTCACTGCGATTGAAAAGGCCGGTCTGGTCGGTGTTGCCATGGAGAAGCTGCCGCGTCAGTTGAGCTCCGCGCAGTCTATGGACGAGATGACTTCTCAGAATTCCGTAATGGGTTATAAGGCGGCCATCGTGGCGGCCAACGCGTACGGTTCGTTCCTGCCGATGATGACCACCGCCGCTGGCACGATCCGCCCGGCCAAGGTGCTTATTCTTGGCGCAGGCATCGCGGGTCTGCAGGCCATCGGCACCGCCAAGCGTCTTGGCGCGGTTGTCACCGCGTACGATGTGCGTCCGGCTTCCAAGGGCGAAGTTGAATCCTTGGGCGCGAAGTTCCTGGATCTGGGTCTTGACTTCTCCAAGGGTCAGGGCGAGGGCGGCTATGCCCGTGCGCTGAGTGCCGAAGAGCAGGCCCAGCAGCAGGCTGCCGTCGATCAGAAGGCTGCCGGCTTCGATATCGTCATCACCACCGCCAAGGTTCCCGGCCGCAAGCCTCCGGTTCTGCTGACCAAGGCTGGCGTGGCCGGACTGCACCGTGGCGCTGTGATCGTCGACTGCGCGGCAAGCGACCTCGGCGGCAACGTCGAAGGTTCCACCGTCGGCACCCAAGTCACTGAAAACGGCGTGACCATCATCGGCGCTCCGTACCTGTCAAGCGGCGTTTCCACTACCGCATCCAACCTGCTGAGCCGCAATGTGGCCGATGTGCTTGCGCATTTCGTGCGTGACGGCAAGCTGGCCATCGATCTGAACGAAGAGCTTGACAACGCCATGGTCGTGGCCGGCCGCGGCGAGGAAGCCAAGAAGGAAGGGGAGTAAGCAATGGATATCGTTGTTGCGATTACTCTGTTCGTCCTCGCGCTGCTGATCGGCGTTGAGGTTATCGGCAAGGTGCCGGCCACCTTGCATACTCCGTTGATGTCGGGCGCGAACTCGATCCACGGCATCGTCATCGCCGGCGTTGTTATCGTCGCCGCGCATGCCACCAGCCCGCTCGCCTGGGTGTTCATCTTCCTGGCTGCAGTGCTGGGCACGATGAACGTGGTCGGCGGCTATGTCGTCACCGACCGCATGCTGGAGATGTTCAAGTCCGACAAGGGCAAGAAGAAGGAAGAGGAGGCCAAGTAAATGGGTACCATGGCTGAAATGCTGAGCACGCCGCTCGGCGTCATCGAATGGTTCGTCTATCTGCTGGCCGCCGTGATGTTCGTTATCGGCCTGCACTTGATGAACTCTCCGAAGACCGCTCGCAAGGGCAATATGGTCTCCGCTGTCGGCATGATCCTTGCCGTGGTCATGGCGTTCATTGTGCTGTTCGCAGGTGAGATCTCCAACGGATTCCAGCATGGCGTTGCCGTTGTGCTGCTGATAGCCGGCATCATCATCGGTGCCGTCGCCGGTGTGGTTTCCGCCAAGAAGGTCAAGATGACCGACATGCCGCAGCTCGTTTCCGTATTCAACACCGTGGGTGGCGGCGCCGCCGCGCTTGTGGCTTTGAACGACATTCTGACCTCCGAGGGCACGCCTTCCATCGTGGTGTTGATCACCGCTGGTTTGGGCATCATGATCGGTTCCGTCACGTTCTCCGGCTCTCTGATCGCAGCCGGCAAGCTGCAGGGCATCAAGTGGGTGAAGAAGCTGAACTTGCCGGGCAAGGGCTTCTGGAACATTCTGTTCGCCGTACTGACCGTCGTATCCTTCGTCATGCTGTGCGTGCAGCCGGGCCAGCGTCTGCTGTGGTCCGTGCTCACCACCGTGTTCGCGCTGTGCTACGGTCTCGTGTTCGTCATCCCGATCGGTGGCGCCGATATGCCGGTGGTCATTTCCGTACTCAACGCCTGCACCGGTACTGCAGTGGCCATGTCCGGCTTGGCTATCAATAACATCGCTCTGATCGTGGCCGGCGCACTGGTTGGTGCCGCCGGTGTGACCCTGTCCATCGCCATGTCCAAGGCCATGAACCGTCCGCTGCTGTCCGTGCTTGCAGGCGGTTTCGGTGGTGCCAATGCCGCCGCTGGCGCTGGTGAGGGTCCGGAAGGCAGCATGAAGGAAACTTCCGCGGACGATCTGGCCGTACAGCTCGTATACGCCGAAAAGGTCATCTTCGTGCCGGGCTTCGGTCTGGCCCAGGCTCAGGCCCAGCGCGAGCTTGCTGATCTTGGTGTGCTCCTCAAGAACCACGGCGTCGAAGTCTCCTACGCCATCCATCCGGTGGCAGGCCGTATGCCTGGCCACATGAACGTGCTGCTCGCCGAAGCCAACGTGCCGTACGAGGAGCTCGTCGATCTGGATGACATCAATCCGCAGTTCCCGCAGGCCAACGTGGCTCTTGTGGTCGGCGCCAACGATGTGACCAACCCGGCCGCACGCAAGCCGGGCACCCCGGTCTCCGGCATGCCGATCCTCGACGTCGACAAGGCCCAGAATGTGGTGGTCATGAAGCGCGGTCGCGGTACCGGTTATGCCGGTATCCAGAACGAACTGTACTTCGAAGACAACACGCAGATGCTTTTCGGCGACGCCAAGGCAAGCCTGCAGGCCGTTATCGCGGCAGTCAAGGAGCTCATCAACTAACAGCTGAAACGTTGCGTTGATGCTTTTCCTGAAAGGTCTCTTCCGGTGAGGGAAGGGACCTTTTTGCATATGGTGATTTTCGTAAGATCAGGTCTGTTGCATGCGAATTGTGAGTTATCCACAGTCGTTATTCGCCTGTGGATATGGGTGGAGTTTTCCACATATCCACAGATTTTCAAGGTTCGGTGGCGCAAGATGATTTGAATATGAGACAGTAGGTGCACCCTACAACAAAGGAGTTGCACATGGCGGAAATAATCACTGGCCCGTTCCATATGGATGAACAGGGATTTTTGGCAACGATCGAAGAACTTATCAAACGGTTTGATGGATACAGTTCTGGCAAATATCTTGCGGAATTGGGAAAAATCCACGATGAATACGGTGAGATCGGATCTCTTTCGCTTTTTGACGAAAAAGTCTGTGAACTGGGGAAGGAATTATTCTGCAGCACATCATGGGTGGCGAATCTGGCGTGGGCCATGATTTCGTTCGATTATGATCTGGTTGAGCATGATGCGAATTTTCTTGATGGATGCCGTAACATCGTGCGTAAGTACGGTATGAGCGTTTGGCTCTATGAAATGATCAATGACGCTTCGATAGCGGTGGCTTTGCAAAGGCCCAGCAGCAGAATGCCATTCCAGATTGGATTGACCTACACCAAGGATGTGTTTCGGAGAAGCAAGAAAAAGGGTGGAAAATACGCTACCAGCAAAAAGAAGAGACTGGCCTGCATGGCTGAATATTTGCAGGAAGTATATTGGCTGGCCGCGTACAGTCTGCTACGTTGGGGTGAGGAAGAGCCGCGTGCGGCCGATGTTGCGTTGATGGTGCTTGGATATGGCGGTATCGGCATGTGCATGCTGAGGGACGATCCGAAAGTGGTGGATTCCGGATGCGATGAAGACTTCTCCTATCGAAATCTGTGCGACCATCTGCGCGATCTTAGAATTCAAGCCGATCTGGACTATGCTTGCAATGCCGACCTTGCCGAATCCATGTTGCTTGAATATCCCGCGTGTATGGATGCGCGATATCTGTACGATGCGGGGAAAATCGTGGAAGCGTATCGTGCTTTGTGGAACAAGCAGACTGAATCAGCTTCGCAAATCATGGAACGCGTTTACCAGAAGGGCGCGTATCAGGTGACGAACATTTGGGAGGATCCGCTGTACCTGCATGATCTTGCCCTGTCGCTGTTGGGGGCAGTCGGCTCGCGGCCCCTTACTGAAGGGTTCCGGACTCGTGATGACAAGATGTTCCAGCAGGGAGTGGAAAGTCTGAGACGAACGACTGAATCCGTTAAAGGGATGGGGTTGGCGATGACATTGGGAGGGTATATCTGCTTCCCGGAACCGGAAAGTAGGGATGATGCGCTTTTCGCACCGCGAAAGGAGAAGAAACGATTAATGGACGCCTGTAACGGGCTTAGGGATTTGTCGGCAATGGTTGCGCTCTACCGTTTTCCAAGGGATATCGAATCCCTGCGTGCAACGCGTGCGCTTCTCGCTCATGACGCGAAGGGATATATCGATCTGATGGGTCCATACATGGGAAGCGCGGATGAGACGGGAGGAAACGAGGGGAGGCCGGTTTCAATCGGCGACTGATCGGCCTCTCAGATCGCGAACGTCAAAGCGTATGCATCATGGTTGTGCCGAGATTGAATGGCGGAACGTTCAGATGAACTTTGTCTCTTCGATCTCGGTGCATGCTATGCCGTATTGCTCCAACAATTCGCGAAATGCTTTTACGTATCTATCTGTGGCGAACTTCTGTGTGAATGACAGACAGAAGTTCTCGTTTACGTAATTCACTTCCACCAGCGTGGACGTCCAATCCGCATAGGCGTAACAATTTTGGACATGCCGTGCCAAAGAACCCCGATCGAACATTCCTGTATAACTGATGTCAGCCGTTGAACATCGCATGCTGATAACTTGTCTGCACATCTGTTTCTGGGCTTCCAGATTCGGCAGGCTCTCAAGATAGTGATTCAGCCAAGTGGTTCCTGCCAGCTTGGGAATCAGTGTTTCAATATCGCACTCGTCTACCTGTTCATGGGGCATTTTCAGCTTGGTCCGGCAGATGCGGTCCTTGGCACAATCTTTGCACAGACCATCAGTGTGATCGTCGCGCTGGTGGTGATTCGTTGCAAGCAGAAAGGCATTCGTTTAAGGAAGGCTGATTTCAAGCCGAATCGCAATATGTTGGGCGGCATTCTCAGCATACGGACGTTCGTATATCGGCTTCATTACCCTGCCTTACTTGGAAATCGTATCGTCAAGGTGCGCAAACAGTGGGCGAGCCAACCATGCCAAGGGTAGTGATGCCAGTGCTGAAATCAGCAGTATAAGCCAAACCGTGCAATGTGCGTGCAGCCATCCGTAAAGCATTTGCCCGAGTGGCTGGGCGCATATCGTCAATGATGAAATAATGGCCATGACCTTGCCTGTAAGCGCGGTTGGTGTCCTCATCTGAATAGATGGTACGAGAATGAGGTTCAAGAAATCAACGGCGATTATGACTGCCGCAGTGCAGAGCACCAGCATGATGAGCTTGGTTTGCGTTGAACATGGAAGCAGGAAGGCGATGGCCGGTGGGAGCAGCATAAGACTTTCCACGAACAACAACGAAGGGGCGTTTCGTGATTTCAAACGGTTGGCGAAACAGCCAGCGATGAATGTTCCCGCTATGCCGGCAATGCCGATAATGCCATCGCATAGACCATATGTCGCCGCATCGTAGCCTAACGTAGTTCGAATAATGTAAGGAAAGCTTACTGAACTGAATCCAGTCAGTATCAGATTGATCCATGTGCAAACACCGGCTAATCGTGCTACGGTCGGCTCCTTGCGAAGCAGGAAAGCGGTCGCCGAATGCATATCGCCAATGATGACGTCGAGCAGGCAGATGCCGGCATCATCTTGATTCGATAGGGGCTTTGCGAGTCTGATGAAGCATTCAACCATGGCTGCCGACATAAGACATGCTGCGGTGATGAGCATCATCGGTCGAATGCCGACCAGCCCGTACATCACGCCACCTAGGAAACTCGGGAGTAATTGGCTGAGCTGCTGCACTTGGTTGATGATGGCCGCGCCTCGGCGAAGATCAGTGGAGGACTCTCTTCCGATGATTTGTGGCAGTGCGGATTGCACGACGGGAGTTTCCATGGCATCGAGTACTGCCAACACTACCTGCATGATGGCGATGGCGAGAATGTTGAATCCGGATAGTGCGAAAAACACAGTCGCGAGCAGTGTGACGATTCCTGAGATGATATCGAGCGCCACCATCATGGCACGTTTGCTTACTCGGTCGGCCATAACACCTCCGAATGGGCTAATAAGTATGGTCGGAATGACGGATATGGCCAGCACGGTGGCGAAGGTCGTGGATGATGCGGTTTCGTCCAGTACCCACATGGACATGGCAAATCGGAGCATGGTATTGCCGAACAAGGAAATGCCTTGACCGAGTACAAGCAGGATGAAGTTTGCGGAGCGCAAGCTGGATTGGAGTGTCTTTGCTGACGAGTTTTTCATGACTATTCCTTTCGATACCGACTGACGGTATATAAAAAAAGGTACAAATAAAGATAGATTGACATTGCCGAGCTTTTATTGCGGATTACTGGCGAGTAGGAAGAAGCCTTCCGCAAGCCGATCTTCCATATCACTGTCGTGATCGATAAGTGGAACTCCGAGCGAGTCCATAATCAATCCAAGACAGTGGATGCGATGCTTGAATTCACTTAGGGTAGTGATGGGGTAGAAGTTTGGGGCTAGCCAGTAATTGAACAGCAGTGAAAAAAGTTCCGCGGCTTCTTGAGGGTATTCGGTTGTGATTGAACCGTCCCTTAACCCCTCCTGGATGAAGTCGTACGCGATTTTGGTGCTGTCGGTTCGCCAGATGCGAAGATTTTCGGCGAGGATTTTCGGGTCGTTCAGCAGGGGAAACGCATCGCGCATGAGGGTCATATGTTCGGTGTCGGTAATCTGCATCATGAGCGAATTGCGTAGTTTCTGCAATCCGTTTCGTGAGCCATCCTCTTGATTTGCCTGGGGAAGAAGTCGTTCGTTGTCGGAATCTACCAGCGCATGCAGCATCGCTTCTTTGTTTTTGAAATGATGGTAGATAGCGCCTTTGCTGAGGTCTTCGAGCTCGTCGAGAATATCTTGAATCGTGGTGCGCTCATACCCCTTTTGCGCGAACAGCTTTTTCGCGGCGTCAAGGATTCGCTGTCGCGTCACTTCAGGGTGCGCATTGCGCGCCATATGCCTCTCCTTCGATGATGGAGTCGAATACACCGACATTATACATACCGTTGGTCGGTGTGGTATGTCGGACACTTCCCAGCTCGGTCGAAGAGGTACCGAAAGAATCTCTGCAGATTTCTGCGAAGAAACCTGAATCTGCGTTGCCGGGGTGCGGGATGTCTGTCTTTTCTGCGGTTGGTGCATGATTGGGTGTCCAAGGTCAACTTGAGTGAGTGACGGCTGGGTTCCCGAAGGGAATAAGACCCTGGTTCCTATATGCCTTTTTATGGCATGGGGCTTTCGGTGAAGAACGATTGCATCCGATGTGAAAAATCCCACAAATCCGGCCCACGTCCTGCTCTAGAACTTCAAAACTGTTGCCAATACTGGAAACACGCCGTATATAGTGTTTGAAAATGTGACGAGACACTGTATGTTGTGGTCTTGATTTTTATTTTCGTTCGGATAATGTGTGCCACATACCAACGACGTACGGTCGTGAAAGGACGTGGAACATGAACATTACGTTATACACCAAAGCAAACTGCCCGCAATGCACGGCGACGAAACGCCAATTGGACAAACGAGGCCTTCCCTATACGACTGTCGACATTACGGCCAACGCACGTATTTCCGACAGATTGCGGAACGAAGGATGGCGGCAGATGCCAGTCATCATCGCAGACGACGAATCCTGGTCCGGGTATCGTCCCGACAAAATCCACGAGCTGGAGGCTCGCTGCCGGTGAGTGCGTTGGTGTACTTCTCGTCGGCATCGGGCAATACGACACGCTTCGTCGAAGGATGCCGATTGGATGAATTCGGCATTCATACAATGCGCATCCCGCTGCGGCCGGACGAGCCGGAGCTGCATGTGGATGAGCCCTACGTCTTGCTGACACCCACATACGGCGGAGGAACAATCGGCAAAGCAGTGCCCGTGCAAGTCAAACGATTCCTCAATGATGAACGCAACCGCAGTGGCATCATCGGCGTCATCGCATCGGGTAACACCAACTTCGGCGAAGCCTACGGCATCGCAGGCGACATCATCGCGGCTAAATGCCGCGTGCCGCTACTCTACCGGTTCGAACTGATGGGCACTTCAGAAGACACCTCGACCGTGCGCGAAGGACTGCGCAGATTTTTCGACGAATACACACAACAGGAACAACGATAACCATGCCAGAAGATTCAACGACACCACACGCAGCAACCGACGTCATAGCCTCCTACGATCGCGCCCATGACTGGCACTCGCTCAACGCGATGCTGAATCTCTACGACAAGCAGGGGCGCATCCAATTTGATAAAGACATCCAAGCCGTACGCGAGTACGTCGAAAAGCACGTGCTGCCGAACACCGTCCGTTTCAACTCCACACAAGACAGACTCAGCCGGCTCATCGCAGACGGCTATTACGACGAATCCGTATTTGCCCAATATGATGCCGAATTCCTTGACAGGTTCTACCGCAACGTGGATGACTGCGGATTCGAATTCGATACATTCCTCGGAGCTTTCAAGTTTCACCGCTCATACGCATTGAAAACCTTTGACGGCAAACAGTACCTGGAGAACTTCCCGCAACGCGCGGCCGCCGTTGCGCTCGCGCTTGCCGCCGGCGACCATGCGGCCGCCGAATCGTATTTCGAAGAACTTATATCAGGACGTTTCCAACCGGCGACGCCCACTTTCCTCAACCTCGGCAAGGCGCAGCGCGGAGAGGCGGTCAGCTGTTTTCTCGTACGTATCGAAGACAACATGGAGTCCATATCGCGTGGCATCAACGCCGCATTGCAGTTGAGCAAACGAGGTGGAGGCGTCGCGCTGTTGCTTAGCAATCTGCGCGAGGCCGGCGCGCCCATCAAGCGCATCAAACACCAGTCCAGCGGCGTTGTGCCTGTGATGAAACTGCTTGAGGACTCTTTCAGCTACGCCAACCAGTTGGGCGCTAGACAGGGTGCCGGTGCGGTGTACCTCAACGCTCATCATCCGGACATCATGCATTTCCTCGATACCAAACGCGAGAACGCGGATGAGAAGATCCGTATCAAATCTTTGGCTCTTGGAGTAGTGATACCCGACATCACATTCGAGCTGGCGAAGAGACACGAACCTATGGCCCTGTTCAGCCCATATGACGTCGAACGCGTCATGGGTAGACCCTTCGCCGATGTCTCCATCAGCGAAAACTACCGGAATATGGTGGACGATGAACGCATCGGGAAAACCTACATCGACGCACGAGAGTTCTTCATGACTTTGGCCGAATTGCAATTCGAATCCGGATACCCGTACATGGTGTTCGAAGATACTGTGAACCGAGCCAACCCGATCGACGGACGAATCGCCATGAGCAACCTGTGCTCGGAGATCCTCCAAGTGCAGGAGCCAAGCACCTATCATGAGGATCTGTCCTACAATCACGTGGGACGTGACGTGTCCTGCAATCTTGGATCGCTCAACATCGCCAAAGCGATGGACGGTGATTTGGGACGAACCGTGGAACGTGCGATTCGCGCATTGACCTCGGTGTCGGAACATACGGACATCGCGTGTGTGCCATCCATCCGACGCGCCAACGACGAAGGTCATGCCATCGGCCTGGGACAGATGAACCTCCATGGATTCCTTGCCAGAGAATCGATCATGTACGGTTCACCGGAAGCCCTCGACTTCACCGACATGTACTTCATGACCGTTGCATACCATGCCTACCGTGCCTCGCATGAGCTCGCAGTCGAACGCGGAACACGGTTTGCAGGCTTCGAACGGTCCGCCTATGCGAAGCCTGCAGGCGCAGGCAACTATTTCGACAAATATACGAACGGCGAGCGCTCGCTGGCGCCGAAGACCGGGAAAATCGCGTCGCTGTTCGCACGGCGGGGCATCCATATCCCCGACGAGGATGATTGGCGTCGTCTGCGTGACGACATCATACGTGACGGTATCTTCAACCAATATCTACAGGCCGTGCCGCCCACCGGGTCAATTTCGTACATCAATCATTCCACGAGTTCCATCCATCCTATCGCCTCGAAGATTGAGATTCGCAAGGAAGGCAAGATTGGACGGATCTACTATCCAGCTCCGTATATGACCAACGACAATCTCCAGTATTTCGCGGATGCGTACGAAATCGGATGGAAGGCCATTGTTGATACGTATGCCGAGGCAACGCGGCATGTCGATCAAGGCCTGTCGTTGACCTTGTTCTTCCCCGATACGGCGACTACCCGAGATTTGAACAAGGCGCAGATTTATGCATGGCGCAAAGGCATCAAAACGCTGTATTACATCCGCATTCGTCAGCAGGCGTTGTCTGGCACCGAAGTACAAGGCTGCGTCAGTTGCATGTTGTGAAACCTGTGACTTGAAAGGAAAAGAAAAGACATGTCTCGTTTGGTTTACCGCGCGATGCTTCGTCTGACGGCTCCGGACGAATACAGGCGGTTATACGGCCGCGACGATAAGACGACGATTAGAAAGGACGACCATCATGGCGCCGATATCCGTACCTCGACAGAGGATTAAGCTCATTGACCGTGTGAGTGCCATCAACTGGAACAAACTTGAGGATGACAAGGACCTTGAGGTATGGGACAGGTTGACCGGCAATTTTTGGCTGCCGGAGAAAGTGCCCGTCTCCAATGATTTGCCTGTTTGGCGCACAATGAGCGAGGCCGAGCATACGTTGACCATGCGCGTGTTCACCGGTCTCACCTTGCTTGACACCATCCAGGGAACCGTTGGCGCGGTCAGCCTCATACCCGATGCGCTTACCCCGCATGAGGAAGCCGTCTATACGAACATCGCGTTCATGGAGTCAGTGCACGCCAAGAGCTATTCCTCGATTTTCTCCACCTTGTGTTCCACCCGACAGATCGACGAGGCGTTCTCTTGGAGTGAGGAGAACGAGTATCTGCAAAGGAAAGCGCGCATCGTGCTCGACTATTACGAGGGGGATAGTCCACTCAAGCGCAAAGTGGCCTCCACGCTGCTGGAATCGTTCCTGTTCTACTCAGGCTTCTATCTACCGATGTATTTCTCCGCGCATGCCAAACTCACCAACACCGCCGACGTGATCCGTCTTATTATCCGCGACGAAGCCGTGCATGGTTATTACATCGGATACAAATATCAAAAAGGGCTTGAGCGGGTCAGCGAGGACAAACGCGGCGAACTGCGCGACTACACCTACGACCTGCTCAACGAGTTGTATGACAACGAGGTGGAGTACACGCGCAGCCTCTACGAGCCTGTCGGATTGACGCAAGATGTCGAAAAGTTCCTGCGATACAACGGCAACAAGGCGTTGATGAATCTCGGATATCCAGCGCTTTTCCCACAAGAGATCTGCGACGTGAACCCGTCGATCCTTGCCGCGTTAAGTCCGAACGCCGATGAGAACCATGACTTCTTCTCCGGTTCGGGAAGCTCGTACGTAATGGGCAAATCAGTCGAGACCGACGACGATGACTGGGATTTCTGACTGTATCCCAGACAACCCCGAGGAAAGCAGCTATGGGAAACCGTCACGGGCGAGTTCGCGTCGGATCATCCACGCAGATATCTGCCCGTGACGCTGTCAGGACAGGCACGGACCGTTTCCGGTGTTCCCTCGCATACGATGCGACCGCCGGCCATGCCTCCGCCCGGACCCATGTCGATGAGATAATCCGCGTTCGCGATTACATCAAGATCATGTTCGATTACTACAACTGTCGCCCCAGAAGCCACCAACGAGTCGAACACGCGTAGTAATACCAGCACATCCAACGGGTGTAGCCCGATCGTCGGCTCGTCGAACACGAATACCGAATCGGACTGTCCGCGTCCCATTTCGCTGGCCAGCTTCAGCCGTTGCGCTTCGCCGCCTGATAACGCAGGAGTCGGCTCGCCAAGTGTCAGATACCCCAGGCCAAGCTCATGCAGTGTGGCCAGTTTCGATCGAACGGGGCGTAGGAAATCCAATAGAGGCATCATCTCGTCGACGCTTAGCAACATCAATTCCGGCAGTGAACGGGCGACGCTGTCCGCGCAAACCAATCGAATGTCATCGGCGGTCTGTGCATACCGTGTCCCATGGCAATCGGGACACGTGACGTCAACATCGGGCAGGAACTGCACGTCCAACGAAATGGTACCGGTTCCATCGCAAGTGGAGCAGCGCAACTTGCCCGTGTTGTATGAGAATGCGCCAGGTTTGAGATTCTTCTTATGGGCATCGGAAGTCTTCGCAAACGCACGACGCAGATCATCGTGAACACCGCAATATGTCGCCACGGTCGAACGGATGTTTGCTCCAATGGGCGTGGCATCGATCAGTTCCACTTTCGAAATGCCATCCGCGTCAATCAGACGAATCGAGCTCGGGGAAACGGTACCATCAGCGGCCGAGCGCAACGCAGGGACCAGTGTCTCCAATACCATCGTCGTCTTACCGGAACCCGACACGCCAGACACCACAGTGAGACGTCCTCGCGGAATGTCCACCAATAACGGATGCACCGTATGCACGGTATTCGTCTCCAAATGAATCCGACCCTTGGCGAACATCGCATCTAAGTCAATCTGCGGCTGCGCCCGCTCATGTATTTTGCCACCATCACGCAGAAAAGGCGCTATCTGAGAACCAGGTGCCGTCATAACATCCGCCACCGCACCCTGAGCGATCACATGACCGCCTTCGGCACCGGCCGTTGGACCCATCTCCACCAAATGATCCATCGCGGCAAGCACACGGGTATCATGATCGACCACAACCACCGAATTGCCGTCAGCCACCAAATCGCGCATCACGCCCAACAGTCCATCCACATTCGCCGGATGCAATCCGATAGACGGTTCATCCAGCACATACAGCACGCCTGTAGTGCGGTTACGCACCGAACGGGCCAACTGCACACGTTGGCGCTCGCCGGTGGACAGTGTCGCACCTGCGCGGTCAAGCGACAAATAGCATAATCCGAGTTCCACGAGCCGCTCGGCCGTATCCTCGAACGATTCGCAGATGGCTGTGGCCATCGCACGCATCTCCTGCGGCAATGACTTGGGTACTGAACGCACCCAACGTATCGTTTCGTCAAGTGTCATCGCCGTGGCTTGTGCCAGATTAATACCGAGAATCTGCGGTTGACGAGCCTGCTGTGAAAGCCTCGTACCGGAACAATCCGGACATGGTTGCTCGCTGAGGAATCTCGACACGCGTTTGATACCCTTCTCATCCTTGGCTTTGGCGAGCGCGTTCTCCACGGTATACACGGCGTTGAAGTACGTGAAGTCAAGTTCGGCGAAATCATTGCCTTTCTTCGGTTTGTATAGAATATGCTTCTTGACGGCCGGGCCGTTGAACACGATGTCCCGCTCGGCGTCGGTCAGCTGGTTGAATGGAATGTTCGTGCGCACTCCCATCGCGCCGCACACCTGCTTCATCAGATCCCACATCAACGATCCCCATGGTAATACTGCGCCGGCGTCGATGCTTTTGGTCTCGTCTGGTACCAGGGAAGCACGGTCGACGGTTCGCACGATGCCTGTTCCGGAGCAGGTCGGGCATGCGCCGGCGGAATTGAACGACAGCTGTTCGGCGGATGGTGGGTGCATGAGTTGATTGCAGGATGTGCATCGTATAGGCAACTCGGCCGCCACGTTCATTGTGGGACGGTTGCGTTCGCCACAATGCTCGCAGACATGTGAGGCGCAACGGGAGAACAACAGACGCAGACTGTTGAGCAGCTCCGTCATCGTGCCGAACGTGGAACGCACGCCGGGCACTGAAGGTCTTTGATGGAGGGCGAGAGCCGCGGGCACATGACGTATGTCGACTACCTGCGCTCGACTCGCTTGGGTGAGACGTCGCCTGGTATACGTCGACAAAGCCTCCAGATAACGTCGGGATCCTTCAGCGTATAGCACACCTAAAGCGAGAGAGCTCTTTCCGGACCCGGAGATACCGGCGATGCCGACTAATTTGTTCAACGGAATGTCGACGTCGACGTTCTTGAGATTATGTACGCAGGCACCGCGCACTTCGATGCGGGACGGCGGGAAAGCTCCAGATGATTGTTCCATACCCACTACAGTACCTGTGTGGCGGAAAACACGCGGGCAGGGGAACCTTGTTCGTCATGGTATTGCTGCAATTGTGGTATCTGATCCATATATTCGACCGCAACGGAGGGGATGCCATTGTTTTTCACGGCTACCGTCAGCGTACGTGAATCGGAAGGCGATGCGGTGGAATACGGGGAAATGGATTGGGAAAGGAAGGAATCATATACATCGTATATATCAATGGGAAGAAGTTCGCCGGGGAGCGGAACCAAAGTCTGTTCCCCGGCGCAGGGCGGCTAACAAGCGAATGCCCAGAACATCCGCATAAGGCGTTGATGGGCTCATCCGCCGTGTCAGCGTGTTGAACGATGTATCATGCCGCTCAACGTGATGATAAGGCGTTGGCGCCCTTGCCTTTCGTGGCGAGCGTCACGGCGATGATGGACGCGAGAGCGACGGCGTACAGTACGGTGATGATCGGAATCAGCGCGCTGTATCGGTGGGCCGCATCCGTCGCATGAGAGACGACGAAGGATGCCAACTGGTTGCCGGACAATCCGGCGAACGCCCACGCGCTCAAAGCCAGTCCGTGCACGGTGGACACTGACTTCATGCCAAAGTGCTGCTCAAGCAGCACCGGCAGCGTTGAACACGGCATCGACGGTCAGGATGACGCTGATGCTTCCCGCGATGGCCTTGGCCAGACCGAATCCCGCGACGGCGATGCCGGTGGCGAGACCTTTGGCGGACCACAGCATTAGGTTCTTCACCGGCGTCAGATAGCCGACGCCCAATCCAATGCCCATGATTACGCCATAGAAGATGAGCACGCCGGGGGCATCCTGCCGCGATACTGGCTCCGGTACCGGCGAACCTGCAGGCGAAGCAGACCGTTGAGATCAAAGCCGATTTCTTGATGTCCTTTTCGACGAAGGGTCCAAGGAAGGCGGCCGACATGCCAAGGATGTTGATTGGCCATGTAATATTCGTTCCTCTCTGTTGTTTGTTCGCCCTGCGACGAACAAACAACAAGATAATGGTGAAGTATTCCGTGGCCTTGAGCGTGCCGGGAGGCGGCAGAAGTGGGTAAGCCGTTGATTTCATTGGATTTTCCAACAAATGAACATTGTGTATGTTCACCTTGGGGATAAGCATGAGGAAAATCTCATGTGAACCTTGACACAGTTTTCATGGCTCACAATTCGAATGCGCGTTTGATGAAGGCATTGACGGTGTTCCAATACAGTTCGGGATCCACGACGGATGCTTCCATATGGCGTGCGTCGGGAACCATGAGCTTTTCTCGATCGATGCTCGAGCACGCTTCGTAATTGATCTTGAGAAAACGTGAGCTCACGATGTCGTCCTGTTCGCCATGAATGAACAGCATCGGAATGACAGTATGTCTGAGCGACTGCAGACAGGTGGCTTCCGAAAAATCGTACCCTGCATAATGTTTGCAGAACAATCCCGCGGCATCCACACATACCGCGGCAAGCGGTTTCGGCAGACGCGACGAATGCCGAAGGCTGTCGATGAACACCATGCGCGCAGACGTGTAGCCGCTATCGACAATCGCGGACACCACATTGCGCGGCAGACGCGGGTCTCCCGTCGTCATCATCACCGTTGCCGCGCCCATCGAACCGCCATACAGCAGGATACGGGCGTCGGCGTCACTCGACGCGATAAGGTCGATCCAATTCAGTAGATCATTGCGTTCAAGCCAGCCCATGCCGACGTACCGTCCCTCGCTCAAGTCTTGGGCACGCTGTGACGGAACCAATACGGTGAAGCCCATGCGGGCGTAACGATGTGCCCATTTCGCGGTTTCCTCCGGTACACCGGTATAACCATGCATGCAGATTGCGTACAGGTGTGGTTTTGGCGCAGTGCAATCCGGATCGAACAGCCATCCATGCAGTCGAAGTCCATCATCGCTGGTAATCGTCACAGGCTGTTTGGCTTGCGCGAACCATTCTCCTGCTTCCTGTGCCTCACCCTGCTGAAGTTTTTCGATACGCTCCGGCGCAATCAGCGATTGATGGAAAACGGAACGTTTCCATTGCGTATCGATGCAGAAATGGAACAGGTATTTCGCAGTCGTAGCCAACGATGCGATACAGGCAGCCGTCACGGCTCCCGTGGCGATGCAAATGTCGCGAACGATTGTGTCATTGTCATGCTTCATTGCTGTCTCGTTTCCTTGCGATTGACGGATTGTTCACAATTACTATCGATTGTACGTGCGTACGGCGTTTTCGTGGGCGTTGACAGATTTTTTCATTTTTGATGTGAGACGTTTTTCGATAATGTCCGCCCTCGCCGTATACTAGTTAACTGTTGTCTTGGCGAGGGAAGCGTATGGCTTCCGTAATCGACTCGGCGTGTGATTGTAGGCTCCTTGTGGGTTGATTCACGGCTCGTTGATGCGCCGAAACAGAATGAACGAATAAAACATAAGGAGAAATAGCCCATGGCTACCACCATTACCCTCGAAGGCGCTGCCCGTACTGAGTTCGGCAAGGGCGCTGCCCGCCGCATGCGCGTCGCCAACCTTATTCCGGCCACCGTGTACGCAGGCGGCGAAGAGCCGGTCTTCGTGCAGCTGCCGATGAAGGAAACCACCCTGTCCCTGCGTCACACCAACGCTCTGTTCACCATCAAGTTCGGTGACGAGACCAAGATGGCCGTCGTCAAGGACGTTCAGCGCAACCCGGTGAAGCGCATCGTCGAGCACGTTGACTTCTACGAGGTCAAGGCCGGCGAGAAGATCGACGTCGAGGTGCCGGTGTTCGTCGAGGGCACCCCGAAGGGCGCTGCCGTCGCATTCGTCGACATTCAGGAGCTTAAGGTTCGCGCCGATGTCGCCAACCTGCCGGAGAAGATCGTGGTCAACGTTGACGGCCTGACCGACGGTTCCAAGGTCTTCGCCAAGGACGTCGTGCTGCCGGAAGGCGTTGTGCTCGACGTTGAGGATCCGGAAGAGTCCGTCGTCACCGTCGAGGTGCCGGAAGACGCTGCCGATGAGGCTGCTCCGGTTGAAGCCGCTCCGGCTGAAAACGCTGAGTGAGTTCAGATAGCTTAAGGAAGCAAACTTCCATTCTACGGTTTTGAACAACCGTAAGAGATGATGAAAAGCCCATGTGCTCAGACGCGCATGGGCTTTTTCATACCCGGCAACACCCGTTCTATGAGCTGGAAGACATAAGAGACTGACGGCAAATCCTGCATTCCTTACGCAATATTGATACAACGGGTGGATACGGACTATACTCGCCTATACGTTCAGTGAACCCGTATGGCACTGTCGGGTACGAAGGGAGCGATTGCGTACTGCCGGAGACGGACTGCGTGACGATCCGTTTTCCCGGCAGCCATCCTGATGCCGCACATTAATGGACTATATCGAGAATCATCATTTGACGGTGGTAGGCTTCCCACGTGAGATCACACTGATCGACAATGATCTGACGTAGGATTCCAGCAAATACGTGGCATGCATCAGCATTCCAATCGAATAACGACTAGCATGACTGACGATGCATGGAAACAATGCACGAGAGACGAAGTGAGACGGTGCGGAAGAGAGAAACATTTGAATAAGCATATTATTCGGCTTGATGTGGTGACGGTGGTATTCCTTGGCGGATGCGTCGGCACGGGACTGCGGTATGCGAGCTCGTCCATTGCGGACGTGGGCGGCTTCCATGTCGGTACGTTCGCGGCCAATATGGTGGCCTGCTTCGTATATGCGGCGCTTTCCGCATGGCTGGGATCTTCCAGCCTGTTGAAAGGCCGTGCAAAAGAATACGTGAATCGTGGATTCGGCATGGGCATGTGCGGAGGCCTTTCCACCATGTCCACGCTCGCATTGGAAGAATTCATGATGATTGACGATCACGCGATTCCCGGAGTCCTCACCTATTGCTGCGTAACGTTCATTGTCGGTTTTTCGCTCGCCTACGCCGGTGCCTTATGCGGTTCGTGGTTGGCGGAACGAAACAAAGACGAACATGCTGACAAGGAGGCGATTCGATGAGCGCAATGCTTGCGATCGGCGTATGCGCATGCGGTGGCGTCGGCGCGGCCGCACGCTATATCTGCGATTCGTATATCAAGGCATTGTGGCGCAAAACGTTCCCGCTTTCGACGTTTGCCATCAATGTTGTGGCCGGTCTGCTTGCCGGCTTGGTGGCGGGATTGTTCGCGGCGAACACCATAAGCCCCGACTGCCGCCTACTGCTCGCAACAGGATTTCTCGGCGGTTTCTCAACGTTCTCAACCATGATGAACGAGACGGTTACGCTCCTGCGCAATGGGAAAATCGCTTGTTTCATCGGTTATGCTCTGGCTTCGATCGTCGTGCCCGTCATGGCCGTTGCGTGCGGTTACTGGCTGGCCTGAGCCAACGTAAACGTGATTCCAAAATCACGTCCGAATGCAGAGACTGGCTTCAGTCCGCGCGTAGCATGCAACCACGCTCGGGGCTATGGAAATCACGTATACCGATGAAAAGAAGTTCACCAAAGAACAGACGCAGCAACTGTTCCGATCCGTCGGATGGGTGTCAGGCAAATATCCGGAACGTCTGTACAAGGCTCTGATGGGATCGTCCACCGTGTTCAGCGCATGGGACGGCGACCGCTTGGTAGGCTTGGTGCGCGTGCTCGATGACACTGAGATGGTGGCTTATATGCATTACGTGCTGGTCGATCCGGAATATCAGGGTCATGGCATCGCAGGCCACCTGGTGGGCATGGTCAAAGAGAGATATCGCGACTACCTTTATATTGAAGTCATGCCGGAAGAAAGCAAGAACGCCACCTTCTACCAGAAGCACGGCTTCTCAATCATGGAAGACGGCGCGGCCATGCAGATCCGCAATCCAGGAGAACGCCGCTGAAACAAGCATCGTGACGCCAACAATCTTATTGCCCCGTCTAATGACGGGGGTATTGCTTTTTCGAGTATCCACCAATACATCGGAGGGTTGGCTTGCATGCTTCACCCGAAAGGATCGCAGCATGACCGGAAGCGACGAACGGAACACGCAGAACGCGACGAGCGTTGGGAAGGCTGCGTTTCCAGCGCCTTCCGCCATGAAGTCTCCTCACCCCAATAGGCGACAGCGGCATGTTGTACTACGACGTCGAAACTACTCGCCCCATCATTCTCACCCACATCCCGCTGTCAGAGACCTGAACGTCATAATGGTGTTTTGGGGAATGAGGCACAGTCATTTTTTGAACAATTCAGAATACGTTCCGAGTCTATAGAGCATCAATCAGGCGTGAGGGCGGCGACTTTTTCGCAGGATGTTTCTTCCTATCTCATATCGCGAACGCTTGTAATCGAAAGAGATTATGATGTGGGAAAGTTACTAACCAGAACCGGTGCCACAAGCACTGGGATACCAACAACCGCGGGCCGCTTTCGGGCGGCTGCAACAAGAAGAAGTAAAGAATGACTGAACAGAATCATCACGATCCGGCAGAGCTTGACAAGCTCACCGAGAAGTTCACCGTGCTCCCGAACGACAACCCGGCATCCGACGCCAAACGTGCCGAACTCATCGACAAGCCGGCATTCGGTCAGGTCTTCTCCGACAACATGGCCCACATGACTTGGACCAAGGGCGAAGGCTGGGGAGACCGCCGCATCGAGCCGTATGCGCCGCTGAAGATGGATCCGGGCGCATCCGTTCTGCACTATGCTCAGGAATGCTTCGAAGGTCTGAAGGCCTACCGTCATGCCGATGGCTCCACCTGGCTGTTCCGTCCGGATGCGAACGCCGAGCGTTTCCAGAACTCCGCCAAGCGTCTGTACCTGCCGGAACTGCCGATCGACGATTTCATCGGTTCCGTGGCCGCCCTCGTCAAGCGTGACGTGAACTGGGTTCCGACCCGCCGCGAGTACACCCTGTACATGCGTCCGTTCATGTTCGCTTCCGAGCCGTTCCTCGGCGTGCGTGCTCCGCAGGAAGTGGACTACTGCGTGATCGCATCCCCGTCCGGCCCGTACTTCCCAGGCGGCGTGAAGCCGGTCAGCATCTGGGTTGAAGACAAGTGGTTCCGCACCGGCCCTGGCGGCACCGGCTTCGCCAAGTGCGGTGGCAACTACGCCGCATCCCTGCTGGGCGAATACACCGGCATCGACCACGGCTGCGAGCAGGTCTGCTTCGTCGACGCCGCTACCAAGACCTACCTCGAGGAGCTTGGCGGCATGAACATGATGGTCGTGCACAAGGACGGCCACGTAGAGACCCCGTCTCTGACCGGCAACATTCTGCCGGGCGTGACCCGTCGCTCCCTGATTCAGCTCATCCAGGACAACGGCCACGACGTGGTCGAAACCATGATCGCTCTGGACCAGTTGCTCGAAGACATCAAGTCCGGCGAAGTCACCGAGGTGTTCGCTTGCGGTACCGCAGCCATCATCACCCCGATCGGTCGTTTCAAGTCCGAGAAGTTCGACGTGACCGTTGCCGACGGCAACTCCGGCGAATTCACCGTGAACCTGCGCAACCAGCTGCTGGGCATCCAGCTTGGCGAGATCGAGGATCCGCACAACTGGATGTGGAAGGTCTGCTGATTTTTCGCGACTGACTTATAGTTCAAAGTCCGCCGAGGGGCGGGGAACATGGTATTCGACATACTCAAGGCCGTTCGGCCAAGCCTACGGTCGAACACCATGTTTCCCGCCCCTCGGCTTATTGTGTACGATGGGAAGTCGCGAAATCCGAGAGTGAGGGAAGTGAGGGAAGGGAAAAGGATGGGAAAGCATGTCGGTGGCGTTGGAGAGTAATGCCTTCTTTTGGGGGATTGAATATTTGGCGACGTTCTGCTGCGGCATGTGCGGCGGACTTGCCGCCGTGCGCAAAGGCTACGATATCTTCGCGATTCTCGTCACCACATGGCTCACCGCATTGGGCGGAGGAATCATCCGTGACGTGCTGCTGGGCATCGCGCCACCGGTAGGCGTGTCGGATAAAGGACTGGTGATCGTTGCTCTGCTGGCTTCGGTGGCCGTCGCGGTGTGCCATCCCGAAATCAACAGGCTCAAATGGTCCATGCTGTCGTTGGATGCTCTGGCATTGGGATTGTATGCGGTCAACGGTACCAGCAAAGCCATGATGTACCACACGTCAGGCATGACCGCGGTTTTTCTCGGCATGTTCACCGCGCTTGGAGGTGGCCTGATTCGAGACATGCTCATCAACGAAGTGCCGATGGTGATTCGTGACAAACATTGGTATGCGGTTCCATCTGCCGTGGGGTGCGTACTGACGGTGCTTGTCTGCAAAGGCGTGGACGCTGGAATCGTCAGTTTTCCAGCCGAAGTGGTGCTTGATCTGCTGATCGTCGCATTGATGGTCAGCATGCGATTGGTATCGGTGATTTTCGACATTCAGCTTCCGGGAGCGTTGGTGCGTCATAATACATATCTGCCAAGTGAAGCGAAATATTTGAAACGACCGGTCATTCATTCTGATAAGGATTCCGACAAACGCAAGTGTGACAAGCGTAGGTAGCGACAGTGAGATGGTAATTAAACGGAAGACATTTGCGTAACAAAAAATCCCGCAGGAAAAACCTGCGGGATTTTCGTTAGCTGTGAGCTTCTAAAACTCAGAGAGCGTTGATGGCCACGGCAAGACCGGACTTGCGGTTAGCAGCCTGGTTCTTGTGAATCACGCCAGCGCCAGCAGCCTTGTCGAGCTTCTGAGCTGCGACCTTGTAGGCGGCTTCTGCTGCGGACTTATCGCCGGCGGCGATAGCTTCACGGGTGGCGCGAACGGCAGTCTTCAGGCTGGACTTCACGGCCACGTTGCGCTTGTGGGCCTTCTCGTTGGTGAGAACGCGCTTCTTCTGCGACTTAATGTTTGCCACTATTTCTCCAAACGACGTTTTCTATAAGGACATACAAACGATGATGATAACATGGCGCGCGGATAAATTGCCAACGGGCTTAGGAGTGTCGCGACTCACCATGCCGATACTAGCAGTTAGAATCGTTTGCGTCGAATATTTCAAGAGGAGGATGGCGTGGGCCAGCAGCATAACCAGCCCGGTTTCACCGATCAGTCGTTGATTCGCAATTTCTGCATCATCGCGCATATCGATCACGGCAAGTCCACGGTGGCAGACCGTATTCTGCAGCTCAGCGGCATCGTGCCCGAACGTGAGATGCGTGATCGTTTCCTGGATCGTATGGATATTGAGCAGGAGCGTGGCATCACCATCAAATCGCAGGCTGTGCGCGTGCCGTGGACGTTCGACGGCACCGAATATACCCTCGGCATGATCGACACTCCAGGCCACGTCGATTTCACTTATGAGGTTTCCCGCGCTCTCGCCGCATGCGAAGGCGCAGTGCTGCTTGTCGACGCGACGCAGGGCATCGAAGCGCAGACCCTGTCGAACCTGTATATGGCCATCGACCATGATCTGGCCATCATTCCTGTACTGAACAAAATCGATCTTCCCAGCGCGGAACCAGACAAGCATGCCGAGGAAATCGCAGGTCTGATTGGTTGCGATCCTTCCGAAGTGCTGCGCGTGTCCGGTAAAACCGGTGAAGGCGTGACCGAACTGCTCGACCGCATTGTTGCCGACGTTCCTGCACCAACCGGCGATCCGGAAGCTCCCGCGCGTGCGCTGATCTTCGACTCCGTCTACGACTCCTACCGCGGCATCGTCACCTACATTCGTATGGTCGATGGCGAGTTGCGTTCCCGTGAGAAACTGCACATGATGGGTATCGGCATGACCCATGATCCGATTGAAATCGGCGTGATCAGCCCAGACATGATGCCTACGAAGGCGCTTGGTGCGGGTGAGGTCGGTTATGTTATCACCGGCGCGAAAGACGTCAGCCAGTCCAAGGTGGGCGACACCATCACTTCCGCGCTCAAGCCTGCGGCCGATCCGCTCGAAGGCTATCGTGACCCGCAGCCCATGGTCTACGCTGGCCTGTTCCCAATCGACAACGCGCAGTATCCGGAACTTCGTGAGGCGCTCGACAAGCTCAAGCTCAACGACGCGGCTTTGATCTACGAGCCGGAAACGTCCGTGGCGTTGGGTTTCGGTTTCCGCTGCGGCTTCCTTGGCCTGCTGCATATGGAAATCGTGACCGAACGACTGAGCCGCGAATTCGATCTCGACTTGATCTCCACCGCACCGAACGTGCCATACGAGGTCACCGCGGAAGACAATTCCGTGCATCGTGTGACCAATCCGAGCGAATTCCCCGACGGCAAGATCAAGCAGATCGTCGAACCGGTGGTTGCCGCCGACATCATCACTCCGAAGGAATTCATCGGCGCGGTTATGGACTTGTGCCAGGACCATCGTGGACAGATGGGCACTATGGAATATATTTCCGCCGACCGTGTGGAAATGCATTATCGCATTCCGTTGGCCGAAATCGTGTTCGACTTCTTCGACCAGTTGAAGAGCCGCACCAAGGGCTATGCGTCGCTCGACTACCATGAGGACGGCGAACAGTCCGCCGATCTGGTGAAGGTCGATATTCTCATCCAGGGTGAGAAGGTCGATGCGTTCAGCGCCATCGTGCATAAGGATAAGGCGTATTCCTACGGCGTGATGATGACGAAGAAGTTGCGTGAGCTCATTCCTCGCCAGCAGTTCGAAATTCCGATTCAGGCCGCCATCGGCTCCCGCATTATCGCACGTGAGAACATTCGCGCACTGCGCAAGGACGTGCTCGCCAAGTGTTATGGCGGCGATATTTCCCGTAAGCGCAAGCTGCTCGAAAAGCAGAAGGCCGGCAAGAAGCGTATGAAGATGCTCGGCCATGTCGAGGTGCCGCAGGAGGCGTTCATCGCCGCATTGTCGACCGGAGACGCAGGCAACGACCGCGACACCAAAGACAAGATTCGCGCCGCCCAGAAAACCGAAGGCTGATGTTCGAAGCCTACATTCATGTGCCGTTCTGCATACGGCGCTGTGGGTACTGTGATTTCAACACGTATACCGCTGTCGACATGGGAGCGGGCGCTTCGCGTGGCAATTACGCCAATATGGTGATTCGCGAGATGTCAATCGTCCATGATTGGCAGATCGCGCATGGCGTTAACGAACCGGAAGCGGCCACCGTCTTTTTCGGCGGTGGCACTCCCACGATTCTGAAAGCCTCGGATCTGGTCGCCATGTTGAATGCCGTGCGTGACACGTGGGGCATTGCCGACAATGCGGAAATCACCACCGAAGCGAATCCGGACACGGTGAACGCCGATTACGTGAAGGAACTCGCGGACGGCGGATTCAACCGCATCTCTTTCGGCATGCAGTCGGCTGTGCCAAGCGTGCTGAAAACATTGGATCGTACGCATACCCCGGCCAATGTGGCGGCGGGAATCGCAGCGGCAAATGCTGCCGGCATGCGTTCCAGCGTGGATTTGATTTACGGTGCGCCGGGGGAGAGTCTCGACGATTGGCGTGTTTCCGTACGGACGGCGATCGACTTGGGTGTTGACCATATTTCGGCATATGCGTTGACCGTCGCACCGAACACGAAAATGGGACGTCAGATTGCTGTTGGAACCTTGCCTACGCCTGATGATGACGATGAGGCGACCAAGTATGAGATTGCCGACGATCTACTGAGCGCAGCCGGTCTTGAATGGTATGAGATCAGCAATTGGGCACGTCCTGGTTATGAATCGCAACATAATCTTGGCTATTGGCGCAATGTTGATTGGGCGGGGCTCGGTCCCGGCGCACACAGCCATTACGGCAATGTGATGGATGTTGAACAGTCCACGTCGGCTGAAACATCTGAAACGGTCAAATCGTCGGGCTTGCGCAGCTGGGATATTGCGCATCCTCGCATGTGGGGGCAGGCTATCAACGATGATAATGTGCCATGGTCGGGAAGCGAACGAATCTCCAACGAGGAGAACCTCGAAGAAATCATCATGCTTGGTCTGCGCATACGTGAGGGTCTGGATTTGAGTCGCCTTGGAAACATGGTTGATATGGCTCGCATCCAGCCCATGGAAGACGAAGGCCTTATCGTTATCCGTGACGGACGTGTGATTCCAACCCGAACCGGACGCTTGCTCAACGACACCGTCATCGAGCGTTTCTTCGACGCCTGCTCGTTGTAATGCCGATAATCCTCTGACGAATTGGTTTTAGATGATCCATCTTGGTATGGGTGGATACAGTGTGCAGATTGAAACGGGCCTCGGATGCAGGTTGTTGCATTCCAGGCCCGATGGCATAGAGCTTAGAACGAGGCTGTCACCGGATGTTCGTAATCAGCGCATCGTGAGTCCGCCATCGACATGCAACGTCTGACCGGTGACGAAACGAGCGTCCTCGCCAACCAGCATCGCCACACCGCCCGCAATATCATCAGCCGTGGCAAGCCTGCCCAAAGGCGTCTGCGCGATGATGCGCTCGCGGACGTCTTCGGTGGTGGCGCGGCTCGAATCCGTGCCCACAGTCAAACCGGCCGCGATGGCGTTCACCGTGACGCCCCACGCTCCGGCCTCCTGCGCCAGCGAGCGCGTGAATCCGATGAGTGCTCCTTTGGCTGCGATGTAGTCGTGGTAGGGGACGATCGGGCTGTCTACGAGGTTGCTGGAGATGTTGACGATGCGTCCCCATGATTGGCGTCGCATGTAGGGCAGCGCGGTCGTGCAGGTGTTGTAGGTGCCTTTGAGACATCCTTCGAGTTGGGTCGCGTAGTCGTTCCAGCTGGTGTTGCTGAAGGTGTTGCGGTTGCGTGGGTCGAACGAGTAGTGGCTGAGCGCGCTGTTGATGAGGATGTCGATGCCGCCGAAGGTGTTGGCTGTGGTTTGTGCGAGTTCGTTGACTTGGGTTTCGTCGGTCACGTCGGCTTTGCATGTGATGACGCGTCCTTGTGCGTCCGCTTCGTTTTCGATGTGTTGCTTGGTGTGTTGGGCGCGTTCGTCGTTGCTTAGGTAGTCGATGGTCACGTTGGCGCCGAGTTGTGCGAGTCTGAGTGCGATTGCGGCGCCGATGCCTCGGCTTGCGCCGGTGATGATGGCGGTTTTGCCGGTGAGTGTCCGGTGTTCGGATTGCTGGTTCACGTAAGGTCCTTTGGGATTATTCGTAGTCGATGTCGAAGGTGTCGGCGTAACGGTCGGTGTTGCGTTCGATGTCGACGGCTCTGACGAGGTCGAGGATGTTGAATCCGCCGTCGTGGTGCCATCCGGATTTCGCGCGGTTCATTTCTCCGACGGGGCAGATGCGGTCGATGCCGTATTCGCCCACTTGTTGCGCGAGTGCGAACAGTCTGGATGAGCTTGTGGCGATCGCGCAGGTTTGCAGCCACTCGCGGTAGGGTTTCAGTGTGGGCAGCGCGTGTTTGAGTTGGTCCACGGCGACGATGTTAATGGTGCGGTTGAGCGGTGTCCCCAACGAGGGGAGACTGCTGGTATTGGGGTAGTAGAGCACGGTCCAGTCGGTGCCTTGCGGCGATTCGATGACGAACGGTGCCTGTGGGTCGGCCTGTGCGGCGCTGTCTGGAGTCATGGACGTCATGAACAGCGCTTGCATCTCGGTTTGAGAGCGTGCCCTGCGGATGGCGAGGGATTCCGTGTCGGAAGGGGTTGATCGTGGATATTTGCGTTGTTGCGAGTCGAGCTCGCTGGCGAGCAGTTCCGCCGTCTGAGCGGGGGAGATGGCTCCGCCGCGTTCCACGAAGATGGTTTGCGGCGCCAGGCAGCTTTGCTGGTCGTAGGTGGCCACGTCCACGGCCATACGGTGCACGGTTTGCACGTGAGTGTCCGCGCGTAGCGCTTCACGTCCGATGAGTGAGAAGCCGATGCGTGCGCCATAGCTGAGGAACGGTTTGCCCGCGCTCACGCGTGGACGGATCGCCTCGGTGGTGTGCGACGAACCGTAGGCGATCACGGCGTTCGCTTCGCCGATCGCCACGTCTTCAAGCTCTACCGTGCCGCCGCGCCACGGCACTATGGCCAATACGTCGGCGAGATCCGGGTTGATCTGTGTCAGAGAACGAGCGAACAGTACGGGCATCAGCGGTTCGTCGAACGATGATTTGCCGATGATCGCGCTTTTCGTCAGCAGACTCATGGTCATGCTCCATACGGGAATGCCGGGAACATTGCTGGAAAACACGTGGAATGTCAAGTCCGGCCCGTACAGGCGCGTGTATCCGCCGGACTTGTTCGGTCGGTATTCGTCCAGCATGCGCGGGCTTGGCAGTTCGTCATCAAGAAAACGCAATAGTTCGCGTCTGCGGAACATGCGCATGTAACGTTTCAGTTCGATACGCGTCATCGTCGCGTCATAGCCGGTGATGGAGGGAATCAGAGACTCCGCTATCTGGCGACCCTCATAATCGGGATTCGTCCACAATTCCACCGCCTCGCCGATGATGTCGACGATGTGTTCGACGGAATATGCTGCCAATGTCTGCGATCGATTGCAACGCGTTGTCTCGCACAAATCTTGGACAGTCTCAGGCGTGAGTACCGGATAACGCAACGTGACCTCACCGCGGTCGGTGAGAACGCCGCGTGTTTCGAAATCCTCAAATACGAAGCCGCGCGGCGCATGGAAAATGTCGATGACGCTCATGCGTTTGCCGCCATCACCTCGTCGACGGCGATGGAGCAGCCGCGTGCCTCCGCACCCTTCGCACGACCGTTGAGCTCGTAACCGGAATCGGTGCGCACGCCAAGATCTTCGGTCAGAATCGCCAGACAGGAATTCCAATTCGCCAAATCGTAATGCGCGATCACCCCCTGCTCGCCATCGGCGACAGGCGTGAGCGTCGCCGGATCGAGGAACACGGAACGAACCCACGACGGCGTCGCCTTCAGATAATTCGACGAACCATCCGTATAGTACGACAGCAGATTCTGATCGTAAATCTGCGAACTCAACTCCGTCATACCGTACATGTTCACGCAATGCGTGCGTGCGACGCCAAACACCTCAAGGAACTTCGCATACAAATCATCGACGGTCATATCGGTTTTCGTACTCTTGAAACCACCGGTATCGAAAACACGCGAATCCTTCGCCAACGCATAGGTTTTGCCCCGCTCGGCAAGATAGTCAAGCAGATACAGATACGCGGACGAAGCGCCCATCAGCATCACCGGCTCGCCGTCTGCCACCGACTGATCAAGGAACTTTTCCACACCAGCGAAGTCCAAACCATCCTCATGGAAGAAGAAGCCGCTGCCCTCGCTGCCGCACTGCTCCACCGCACGCGTCAGATAACGGGCCAACGAACCATTATGATTCATCTCCCAGGCAGGGGAGAGCACCGCGATACGCATGCGCTCACGGTCAGGCATGATGAAATGACGGAACGGGCCGATCATCGACGCATCCCACACCTCAAGATCAGGATGATAGTTGCGTCCACGCTGACCCGGATGCGTAGTGCCGCTGGTCATGAACACTGCCTCGCAATCATCTTCAGGCACCGAAGTGAGCGTCAGCATCTTGAACCCATCCACCGGCATCGGCGGAATATCCATCCAATCCGACAACATCTGCGGAGTCACCCTACGAGACATGCAATACGCGCGATACTGCATGTTATGGGCAAACTGGAAAGCGAAAATCTTATGTGCGAGCGCGTCGAACGCCTCATCCGGAGCGACCTCGCAACCATACTTTTCGATGAACTCAAGCACGTTTGCCTTGACTTCCTGCGCGTCGGCACCCAACGACATTGATGTCATATGCGGTATTCCTTTCTATAAACGATACTGATATTCGAAAGCAAATCAGATCTGCGACGGAACTTCAGCTTCGCTGTTTCCTTTACGACGATTGATCAGATTCGGCAGGTCGATCAGCAGTGCCTTGAGAATCACCACACAGAACGCCCCAACCAGAATCGAATTGGAGAAGAACACGTGAGCGCCGCCCTCCAAGCCGCTCAACGCGCTCGGCAGCGCGATGCCCAACAGCAGGGACAATCCAATGACCGCCTGGGAACGGTCGTTCGACTCCACCTTGCGCAGCGTATTGAAGCCCGTGCTGATCAGGCTTGCCGCGGCCGGCAGGAAAATGCCGCCGATCACAGGGGAAGGAATCAACGACAATACCGCTCCGGCCTTCGGAATGAAACCAAGAACCACAAATACCACGCCGGCGATGATCACCGGCACACGGGTACGGGTCTTGCCCTCATCCGTGACCTTAAGCAACGCGACATTCTGCGGATACGCGGTAGTGGTGAAACCGCCGATCATCGAAGAAATCGCGGAACCGGCAGCCTCGCCGGCCAAACCATAACGAACCTGACGATCCTCAAGCTTGACGCCCTGGATCTCACTGGCCGCCTGATACACGCCAAGCGCCTCCATAATCGCAACCATATATGCGATGAAGAACGGCACAAACACCGCCGCATCAAAGTCAAAACCGCCATACGGCATAATCTGAGGAAGACCAAACCAAGGCTTCGACGCGACACCGGAAAAATCAGCCATGCCAAATACCATCGAAAGCGCAGTGCCGGCAACCAGAGCAATCAGATAGGAAAGCGCCCTGACCATACCCTTGCCGAACTGGGAAAGCGCCACCACCAGCACGCAAGTCACGATAGACACGGCCAACGTCTTCGGATCGGCAAAACCATCATCGCCGGGAGCGCCACCAAGAAACTCGCTCAACGTGAAACTCGACAGCGAAACGCCAACCAGAAAAATAATCACGCCCGACACCATCGGCGCGAACAGAAAACGCATCTTCTCAATCACACGGGTCAGACACAGCACCAAGAAAATCAGCGAACTGACAAAAATCGACGTACCAGCGGCAGCCAACGAACCAGCAGTGCCCGCAGCGATCATCAACGCATCGAACGCGGCGGACGGACCCTGCACAATCGGCAAACGCACCAACCTCGTGGCCTGAATCAATGTGACCAAACCAGACACAATGAAAATGGCATTCACCATATTTGACGACAACGCCAACGGCAAGCCAATGGCACCAGCCACAAACACCGGATCAAGCCACACATTGGACACCAACACATGCTGCAAACCCAGCAGCACATTCTTCGGAGTCAACTTCTTCGAACCCGAACCAAGCTGCTCAGGCACCTGCGACGCATCAGACACGCCAAATCCCTTCTCTTTCCACGAAACACACGGCCAAACACCAGCCGTCAGCACAGAGAAGACGCGCACGCGCACCGTTCGTAACATCCCTACGCAGGCACTACCCTGTTCAGGTCATAAGGGTCCGGGCAAACGCCCATCTCAGCCACATCGGCTCCCCTGTACTCTTCGGACAACCACCAGCATAACGACACGCATCGATACCGGCAACCACCACAACCCAACACATATCCTCCACATTTTCCCAAGAAAAAACAGTCTTGACTTTTCCGAGTATTCGTTATATGGACACGCGAAACGTATTTGATACAGGGGCGCGGTATTCTAAACCACGCATTAAAGAACCGCAAGACTTTTCTTGCCCAAAAACATTGAAGGTGGTTTCGGTGACTTTCCACGCCCCGTTAGATCTCACGATCCATGATTCCCAAGGTATGTACGATCCCGGCGCCGAGCACGACGCCTGCGGCGTGGGTATGGTCACCACCCTCAACAAGCGCCCCGAACGCAAAATCGTCGACGACGCCATCGAAGTGCTCGTCAACCTCAACCACCGCGGAGCCGTAGGCGCCGAAGAAAACACCGGCGACGGCGCAGGCATCCTCATGAGCATGCCCGACGAATTCATGCGCGCCACCGCAGGCGTCGAACTGCCCGAAGAAGGCCACTACGCCGCCGGCATCGCATTCCTCGACCGCGACATCGCCACCTCCGGACAACAAGAACAAGCCATCGCCAAAATCGTGCGCGAAGAAGGCCTCGAAGTACTCGCATGGCGCGTCGTACCCACCAACCCGGACGGACTCGGACTGCAGGCGCTCGCCAGCATGCCCGCGTTCAAGACGCTGGTCGTGGCCGACCCCGAAGGCCAGCTCGCAGGCATCGAACTGGACCGCAAGACCTTCCGCATCCGCAAGCGCGTCGAACACGAGGTGGGCATCTACTTCGCGTCCCTGTCCGCACGCACCATCACCTACAAGGGCATGCTCACCACCATGCAGCTCAAGCCCTTCTTCCTGGATCTTTCCGACGAGCGCATGAAGGCGAAGATCGCCATCGTGCACTCCCGCTTCTCCACCAACACGTTCCCGAGCTGGCCGCTGGCCCAGCCGTTCCGCCAGCTGGCCCATAACGGCGAGATCAACACCATCCAGGGCAACCGCAACTGGCTGTCCGCACGTGAAGGCCGCCTAAGCTCCGAACTGCTCGGCGAATTCAAGCCGCTGCTGCCGATCGCTACCCCGGGCTACTCCGATTCCGGCACGTTCGACGAATGCCTCGAACTGCTGCACCTGTCCGGACGTTCCATGCCACATGCCATCTCCATGATGCTGCCGCCGGCATGGGAGAAGAACGACCAGCTTGACCCCGATGTCAGGGCGTTCTACGAATACAACAATACGCTGATCGAACCGTGGGACGGTCCGGCGCACATCATCTTCACTGACGGCACCCAGGTCGGCGCGCTGCTCGACCGCAACGGCTTCCGCCCCGGCCGCTGGCAGCTTACCGACGACGGCTACATCGTGCTCGCATCCGAAACCGGCGTGCTCCCGGAGAACGCCGAGGAACACATCGTGTCCAAGGGCCGCCTGGAACCGGGCAAGATGTTCCTCGTCGATACCAAGGAAGGCCACATCATCCCGGACGAGGAGATCAAGAAGTCCCTCGCGTCCCAGCATCCGTACCGTCAGTGGGTCGAAGGCAACACCGTCGAGATGAGCCAGCTGCCCAAGCGCGAGCACGTCAACCACTCCGGCCAGTCCGTGCAACGCCGCCAGCGCGCCTTCGGCTACACCGAAGAGGATCTGAAGCTGCTGCTCGCCCCGATGGCCAACACCGGCAAGGAGCCGCTCGGATCCATGGGCAATGACGCGCCTATGGCCGCGCTTTCCTCCCGCAGCCGCATGCTGTTCGACTACTTCACCCAGAAGTTCGCGCAGGTCACCAATCCGCCGCTCGACTGGGAGCGTGAAAAGATCGTGACCTGCCTTGAATCCGCCATCGGTCCCGAGCCGAACCTGCTGGCCGATTCCGAACTGCATGCCAAGAAGATCCTCATTCCGTTGCCGGTGCTCAACTCCGACGAGATGGCGCAGCTCAAGCGCCTCGACCGCGCCAAGATCCTCGGCGGCTACTATAAGCCGTTCGTCGTCAAGGGTCTTTATCAGGTCGCTGGCGGCGGCAAGGCGCTGAAGGAACGTCTCGACGAGATCTTCCAGGAAGTCGACGAAGCCATCGAAAACGGATCCAACTTCCTCGTGCTCTCCGATCGCGACTCCAACTACACGTGGGGACCGATTCCGTCGCTGCTGCTCACCTCCGCGGTGCAGCACCATCTGCTGCGCAGACACACGCGCACCCAGATCTCCATGGTCGTCGAGGCCGGCGATGTGCGTGAAATCCACCATGTCGCTCTGCTGATCGCCTATGGCGCGGCGGCCGTCAACCCGTATCTGGCGTTCGAATCTGTCGAAGACCTGTCCCGCAAGGGCTATCTCAACGTCGATGCCGAAACCGCGGTGAAGAACCTGACCAACGCGTTGTCGACCGGCGTGCTCAAGATCATGGCGAAAATGGGCGTCTCCACCATCATGAGCTACCGTGGCGCACAGCTGTTCGAAGCCATCGGCCTGAACAAGGACGTCATCGACGAATACTTCACCGGCACCACCTCCCGCGTCGGAGGCGTCGGACTCGACGAACTGGCCGAAGAGGTCGCCATCCGCCATCGCGTGGCCTACCCGTCGCAGTGGACCGCCCGCCCGCACCGCAACCTGCGCACCGGCGGCGAATACAAGTGGCGTCGTACCGGCGAAGACCACCTCAACGACCCTGAAGCCATCTTCCTGCTGCAGCAGTCCACCCAGCGCGGTGACTACGACATGTTCAAGAAGTACTCGGCGCACATCAACGACACCTCCAACCGTTTGATGACGCTGCGCGGCCTGATGAAGTTCAAGTCCGGTCGCAAGCCGATCGACATCAGCGAGGTCGAACCGGCCAGCGAGATCGTCAAGCGTTTCTCCACCGGCGCCATGAGCTATGGCTCCATCTCCCAGGAGGCGCACGAGACCCTCGCGATCGCCATGAACACCATCGGCGCACGTTCCAACTCCGGTGAAGGCGGCGAATCCGAAGACCGCATCAATGATCCGCTGCGCTACAGCAAGATCAAGCAGATCGCATCGGCACGTTTCGGCGTGACCAGCGACTACTTGGTGCACGCCACCGACCTGCAGATCAAGCTCGCCCAAGGCGCCAAGCCTGGCGAAGGCGGACATCTTCCTGGCGCCAAGGTTCCGCCGTGGATCGCCAAGGTGCGTCACGCGACTCCGGGCGTCGAGCTCATCTCCCCGCCGCCGCACCATGACATCTACTCCATCGAGGATCTGAAGCAGCTGATCAACGACGCGAAGATGGCCAATCCGAAGGCCCGCGTGCACGTCAAGCTCGTTTCCGAGTTCGGTGTGGGCACCATCGCCGCAGGCGTTGCCAAGTGCCATGCCGACGTGGTGCTGATCTCCGGTTACGACGGCGGCACTGGCGCGGCTCCGCTCAACGCCATCAAGCACGCCGGCACCCCGTGGGAGATCGGCCTGTCCGAAACCCAGCAGACGCTCGTGCTCAACGGCCTGCGTTCCCGCATCACCGTGCAATGTGACGGCGAGCTCAAGACAGGCCGCGACGTGGTGATCGCAGCCCTGCTCGGCGCCGAGGAATTCGGTTTCGCCACCGCCGCGCTGATCGTCGAAGGCTGCGTCATGATGCGCGCCTGCCAGAAGAACACCTGCCCGCAGGGCATCGCAACCCAGGATCCCGAACTGCGCGCACGCTTCAAGGGCAAGCCGGAACATGTCATCAACTTCTTCATGTTCATCGCCGAGGAAGTACGCGAGCTGCTCGCCCAGCTCGGCTTCCGCACCTTGGAAGAGGCCGTCGGCCATGTCGAATGCCTCGACCAGAACGAAGCGATCAAGCGTTGGAAGTCTGACGGCATCGACCTGAGCAACGTGCTCATGCAGCCGGGACCGGTGCCGGGAACCATCCTGCACCAGACCATCGAGCAGAACCACGAGCTCGACAAGGCGCTCGACAACAAGCTCATCGAGCTCGCGCAGCCCGCCCTTGAGAAGAAGGAGCCGGTGCGCATCGAGATGCCGATCCGTAACGTGTACCGTACGCTCGGCACCATGGTCGGCTACGAGATCACCAAGCGTTACGGCGAGGAAGGCCTGCCTGACGACACCATCGACATGACGTTCCATGGTGCGGGCGGCCAGTCCATCGGCGCGTTCATTCCGCGTGGCGAGACCATCCGCGTGTACGGCGAAGTCAACGACTACGCGGGCAAGGGACTTTCCGGCGGACGCATGGTCGTGCGTCCGGAGGCGGGCATCACCTTCGATCCGCATGAGAACGTGATCGCGGGCAACGTCACCGGCTTCGGTGCCACTTCCGGCCAGATGTTCGTGGCAGGTCGTGCAGGCGAACGCTTCGGCGTGCGCAACGGCGGCGCCACCTTCGTGGTGGAGGGCGTCGGCGACCATGGTTGCGAATACATGACCGGCGGCACCGTCGTGATCCTCGGTCCCACGGGTCGCAACCTCGGCGCAGGCTTCTCCGGTGGCCACGTGTACGTGCTCGACCTTGACATGAAGCAGGTCAACCCGGCTGCCGCCGCCAACGGCGCGTTGCTGTTCGAACCGCTCGACAGTGAGTCGAACGAAATCGTGCACGGTCTGGTCAAGCAGCATGCCGAAGAAACAGGCTCCGCATTCGCGGCCGGACTGCTCGCCGACTGGGAGAACGCATCCAAGCGATTCACACACATCGTTCCGAAGCACTTCCTCGCCATGCAGAAGGCGATGAAGAACGCCGAAGAGAACAACATCGATTTCAATACGCCCGGCGTCTGGGAACAGGTGTACGAGCAGGTTATGGAAGGAGCGCGCTGACATGGGAGATCCACGTGGATTCCTGAAGGTCCGTACCCGTCGCGAACTGGCCGAACGCCCCGTCGAGGAGCGAATCAAGGATTGGTTCGACGTCCACGCCGAATCCGGCCTGCAGCCTTGGACCACCGAACAGGCGGCCCGATGCATGGACTGCGGCACACCGTTCTGCATGAGCGGCTGCCCGCTGGGTAACATCATCCCAGAATTCAACGATCTGGTGCGCCAGGAGAAGTGGGAGGACGCGTACAACCGCCTGTCCGAAACGAACAACTTCCCCGAAGTCACAGGCCGCATCTGCCCCGCGTTGTGCGAGGCGGCCTGCGTGCTCGGCATTCACCAGCCGCCGACCATGATCAAGAACGACGAATGCACGATCATCGATCAGGCTTGGGAACTCGACTACGTCAAGCCATTGCCTCCGCAGCGCCTGACCGACCAGACCGTCGCCGTGGTCGGCTCCGGCCCGTCCGGTCTGGCATGCGCCCAGCAGCTTACCCGCGCAGGCCACACCGTGGTCGTATACGAGCGTGATGACGCCATCGGCGGCCTGATGCGCTACGGTATCCCGAACTTCAAACTCGACAAGCGACTCATCGACCGCCGCGTGGAACAGATGGAAGCCGAAGGCACCGTGTTCCGCACCGGCGTGGAGATCGGCAAAGACATCTCATGGGACGATCTGCGATCCCGCTACGATGCCGTGGTCGTCGCCATCGGCTCCACCGTGCCGCGCGACATGAAGATTCCGGGCCGTGAACTCAAGGGCATCCACTTTGCCATGGAATTCCTGCCCGACGCGACCCGCCGCGTCTACGGCGTCAAGCCAGTCAACGACATCACCGCTGAAGGCAAGCACGTCGTGATTATCGGTGGCGGCGACACCGGATCCGACTGCCTGGGCACGTCCATCCGCCAAGGCGCCAAGGACGTCACTGTGCTGCAGATCATGCCGCAGGAACCAAGCGAACGCCCGGCCAACCAGCCATGGCCGACCTTCGCGCGCCTGTACCAGAAGACCTCCTCCATGGAAGAAGGCTTCGAAACCCAGCGCGCCGAGTACGTGTACAGCACGGATTCTGTGAACTTCGTCGGTACCGAAGAGGAACAGGCCAAGGTGAAGGTGGAGCACTCCACCGCTACTGAAGGCTTCGTGGCCGATGAGAACGGACATGTGACCGGTCTCAAGGTAGTGAACGTTGCACCCGGCGAAAACGGACCGTTCACCCGTCAGCCCGGCACCGAACGCGTGATTCCGGCTGATTTGGTGCTCATCTCCGTCGGCTTCCTGCACCCGGACACCACCACGCTCGTGGACCAGCTGCCCGTCGACCTTGACGGACGAGGCAATGTGGCGCGCAACGACAAGTTCGCTACCAGCCAGGACGGCGTGTTCGCCTGTGGTGACGCCGGACGCGGTCAGAGCCTCGTGGTGTGGGCCATCTCCGAAGGCCGTTCCTGCGCGGCCGCCGTGGACGAATACCTCACCGGCGCCACCGAACTGCCGGCACCCATCGTCGCATCCAAAAGGCCGATGATGCTGCCGCGCTGAACATAAGCAGTTAACGTAACAGAAAAATCGTCCGATTCTCCGCCAAAACGGAATCGGACGATTTTTCATATCCCCACTTCCCGGAACCTCGAACAATACAGACGTGGCATAAACGTCCGAATGACGTGCCGTTCGGCGAAAAACCGGCAGTCATGCAGTAAAGTGAACTGCAGCACATCGCAACAAAGGAGTGACCCAATGCCAAATCGTGCAGAACGTCGAGCGCAGGCAAAGAACAACCGCAGGGGAGTGCCGCAGCAGTACGACCAAACCCATGGCCGCGCACGTTCCGGAATGCTGGACGAATACCAGCTGCAGGAAAAGTCCCGCCGACTGCAAGACGGTACCGATGGACCTTGGAAGCCGACCGGCGGCACCATCGAAGAAACCGAAAGCCTGCTGACCACCAGCCCGAACTACACGAACCTGAAGATGTTCAAGGCACCGCATTCCGCACGCCAATGGTTCCGCGTGATCAGCTGGCTGCTCATCGCACTGTCCGCAATCGCATTCCTGGTGATCATGTGGCTGCCGTCACATCCCATGTGGTTGGTCGCCACGGTCTCCATCGTCTTCGCTGTCGGTGTGCTTAGCCTGTTCTTCACGGCGGGTAACCCGAAGCATAATCCGAACCTCGATCAGAATGGTACGGCCGTCTGATAGCAAGGCGATGAACGTAAAGCGGGGCTGCATCCGATGGAAGGATGCAGCCCCGCTTTCGCATGCGAGTCACGAATGACGACACTATTCGTTCCTGGTTTATTGACCTCCTTGCCTGCATTTTTAGGAAAGATGCAAAACTTTGTGACACGAATGAAACAATCAGGCGTTTCATTGAAAAATTGCCTTACAGTAGTGATGGAACAACTGCCTGACTCGAAGAGGAGAGCACAGATATGAAGGTTGACATCCTTTCCCGTGAATATCCGCCCAAGGTGTATGGCGGCGCAGGCGTGCACGCGGAGGAGCTTTCCAAAGTTCTGGCGGAACGCGTGGATGTGACGGTCCGTGCGTTTGACGGACCACGTGCCGAGAATGAGATTCCCGAAATCCCGGGTGACAATCCGAAAGGTTCGCTCAAGGTCGTCGGATACGACGTTCCCAAGGAACTCCAGGAAGCAAACGGCGCGCTGAAGACGTTCGGCGTCGATCTGCAGATCGCCGACGATGTGGACGCCGACATTATCCACGCGCACACGTGGTATGCATGCTTGGCCGGATACCTTGCCAAGATGCTGCACGGAACGCCGCTGGTCATCACCGCGCATTCCCTCGAACCGTTCCGCCCATGGAAGCGTGAACAGCTGGGTGGCGGCTACGATTTGAGCTCGTGGGCCGAGCGTGACGCATACGAGCATGCCGACCGCGTGATCGCCGTGTCCGCAGGAATGCGCGAAGACATCCTGAGCGCCTATCCGAATCTTGACCCCGACAAGGTGGTCGTGGTGCACAACGGTATCACCATGAGCCAGTTCGAAACCCCATCCGACGACGATCCGGGCTGGAAGGTGTTCGAACGCTACAATATCGACCGCAACAAGCCCACGCTGCTGTTCGTCGGACGTATCACCCGGCAGAAGGGCCTGCCATACCTGCTTCAGGCGTTGCATTTCGTCGATCCGGGCATCCAGATCGTGCTATGCGCGGGCGCGCCCGACACTCCGGAGATCATGAACGAGGTCAAAACCGCGTTCGCCAAGCTTGACGAGGAGCGCGGCAACATCATCTGGATTGAGGAGATGCTGCCGAAGCCGGAGCTCAACGCGCTTGAGCACGGTTGCGACGCGTTCATCTGCCCATCCATCTACGAGCCACTCGGTATCGTGAACTTGGAGGCCATGGCGTGTGGCCTTCCGGTGGTGGCCTCCGCGACCGGCGGCATTCCCGAAGTCGTCGTCGATGGCGAAACCGGATATCTCGTGCCTGTCGACCAGCTGCACGACGGCACCGGCACTCCGACCAATCCAGACAAGTTCGTGCATGACATGGCCGACGCTATCAACCGCATCATGGCCGATCCTGAAAAGGCGAAGCAGATGGGACAGGCCGGTTACGAGCGTGCGCGCGACCACTTCAGCTGGGAGTCGATCGCCGACAAGACCGTCAAGGTCTATGAAGACGTGCTTGCCGAGCAGGGCAAAACCGCCGAATAACCAGTTCACCACGTAGACGATGCGTGGAACGCCTTCCGCTGAAAGCATTATGCTGACGGAAGGCGTTTCCATATCTACAAGCCGAACAACGATAGGGGAGGAAGAATGCCGGAGCAGAACATCGCACTGGAACTCGCTGACGTGGAATTTCGTCGCCGTGGACGCGTGATTCTCACCAAGGTCAATCTGAAAATCAACAAGGGCGAGAAATGGGTGCTGTTCGGACCCAACGGTATCGGCAAATCAAGCTTGGTTCAAATGATGAGCACCAGAGGCTTCCCGTCGGAAGGCACCGTCGACATTCTCGGCAATCGCTTGGGCAAGGTCGATGTGTTCTCCTATCGCAACCGTATCGGTTTGAGCTCCGCGGAACTGAGTCGCGCGTTCCCTCCCCAAGAAGATCCGCTCGACGCCATCGTGACCGCATTGACCGCGACCACCGGCCGTTGGCGCGACACCTACACCGACGAAGATTATGCCAAGGCGCGTTCCCTGATGCGTGAATTCGGTATCGAATATCTCGAAGGCAAGATGATGTTCAAGCTTTCGGAAGGTGAGCGTACGCGCGTGCTGATCTGCCGTGCGCTGATGGCTGATCCGGATCTGCTGATTTTGGACGAGCCGACTACCGGTCTTGATTTGGGCGGTCGTGAGATTGCGCTTCGTGCGTTGAGCCGTGTCGGCGCCGAGCAGTCGGATCGTGCCGTGGTGCTGGTGACGCATCGTCTTGAGGAGATTCCGCAGGGATTCGACCATGTGGCGATCATGGGCAGGATCACCGGCAGCGAGGCCGACGCCTACGCCGACAATGTCGCAGGCAACGATCCGGCTCCGGGCACCATCGTGTACTCGGGTGATCTGGAACACGGTTTCACTTCGGAACGGTTGAGCGAAGTGTTCGGTTTGGAGCTTGAGGTGACGCATGCGAATGGACGTTGGAGCGCGTACGCGCGGTAACGGGTGCTGTGTGCGCCGGAATATGCTGTAGCATGAATAACGTCGGACAGGAGTCATTCGGTTCCGTGCTGTCGTGATGGTGGAATCCGTGTGGGTATGAAGGAGTGATTGATGCGTCGAGGACCGTTGACGGCGGGTGAGAAGGTACAGTTCACGGATCGCAGATCCAATAAGATCACTGACCAATTGGTGCCGGGCGGTGTGACGCAGACCTCGCACGGCATCATTCTGCATGACGATGTGATCGGGCAGTCGGAAGGGTCCGTGGTGGTGACGGTGAGCGCCAAACGTGAGGCGCAGATCAATCAGGATCATCCGGAACGCGACGCCAACAAGCCTTGGAAGGGAACGCGCGCCATTGGCGGATGGCAGTTCGCGGTGATGCGCCCTCGGTTGGCCGATTATGTGCTGTCGATGCCTCGTGGCGCGCAGATCATGTATCCGAAGGACATTGCCCAAGTGATTCAGCTTGGCGACATTCGTTCCGGCATGAACGTGTTGGAATCCGGTGCCGGATCCGGCGCCATGAGCGTCAACCTGCTGGACGCGGTGGGGGAGCGTGGAAGACTGACCACCATCGAGATGCGTTCGGAATTCGCCCGCGTGGCCGAAGCGAATGCCACGGTCTATTTCGGCGGGCGCCCCGCATGGTGGGATCTGAAAATCGGTGATTTCGATTCGGTCGCCGCCACATTGCCGGAGCATTCCTTCGACCGCATCATGCTTGACATGCTTGACCCCTGGAACCGTCTTGAGCAGGCATACCGAGTGATTGCGCCCGGCGGTGTGCTCGTGGCGTATGTGACCACTACTACGCAGCTAAGCCGTATGGCGGAGGCGTTGAGGGAGGCTGGCTGCTGGACGGAACCGGATATCCAGGAGACTCTGGAACGCGACTGGAAGGTTCAGGGATTGGCGATACGTCCCGACCATCAGATGATCGGACACACCGGCTTCCTTATGGTTTCGCGGGCTATGGCGCCGGGATTTCAGGCGTTGCGCAAGCGTGACCGTGCCACGAAAGACACGACCACCGATATTGATTCGCTGAGCGCCGAAGAACGTGCCGAACAGCTCGAAGATCTTGAGTTGCGGGATATTTCCGATCGCAAGTTGCGTAAGGTGCTGCGTGATCTCGACGCGCAGGTCGAGGCTATCGGCGATTGATACGGTGTTTCTTGCCGTTGTTCTGAGACAATAGTCATAGCGCGTTGCGTTGGTACATACGCTGGATCGTTAAGGATTGGAGCATTCGTCCATGGGAACGAGCCTCAAGAAGGTTGCGAAAAAAGCCAAGGATTACAAGTATGTGTTGCTGGTGATGCGTCACGCCAAAACCGAGCCGTTTGGTGACGGTGGCGACGCCGGGCGTGAGCTGACCGACAAGGGGCGTAAGCAGGCGAAAGCCGTCGCCAAAGGCCTGGCCGCGCACAAGATGGTGCCGACGCGCATTGCGTGCTCCAGCGCCACCAGGGCCAGGCAGACTTGCGATCGCATGCTTAAGGTGTTCGGCGACGACCCGAAGGTCGACTATCGTCAGAGTCTGTACGAAGGTGGGGTGCAGTCGGTATTTGACGAGCTTGCCCAGACCAAGGAGAAGCATCGCGAGCTGTTGGTGCTCGGCCATGAGCCCACTGTGTCGATCGCATGCCAATGGCTGGCGAGCTCCGAATCGGATGCAATGCTGCTCGACATGCTGAATCTGGGCATGTCGCCGGCATCGCTCGCCGTGTTCGGATCAAATGAGCCATTCAACCAATGGCAGCTGCACAGTGGCGAACTCATCGCATTGCTGACGGCCAAGGATTTTGAATGATTCCTTCGCCTCTCGGCATGATGCTGAGAGGCGTGAAATGTTGCCATGCCAACTGATATAAATCGTGCTTATAGCGACACTTAAATTTTCTTGATGAGTTATAGCTGGCGATTTCGTGGTAGCTTGAGCGGGTTGCATTGTTCATATCAGATGGAGGATTCATGTCCGTTCTCACTTCCGTCTCCGGTTTCCCTCGCATCGGCCAGAACCGCGAGCTGAAGAAGATTATCGAAGCTTATTGGAAGGGTGTCGCAACGCTCGACGACGTGCGCGCCACCGCCAAGGAGCTGCGCGCCAAGCATTGGAAGCTGCAGCAGGAAGCCGGAATCGATTTGATTCCGAGCAACGACTTCAGCTATTACGACCAAATGCTCGACACTGCCATCCTGCTGAACGTCATTCCGCAGCGCTACCAGCGCCTCGCCTTCGACAATCCCGAAGAGACGCTGTTCGCCATGGGCCGCGGCTACCAAGGAGACAAGGGCGACGTCACCGCGCTGCCGATGAAGAAGTGGTTCACCACCAACTACCACTATCTGGTGCCGGAAGTCGACGAAGCCACCGACATCAAGCTCAACAGCACCAAGCCGTTCGACGAATTCAACGAGGCGAAGGCGCTCGGCATCACCACCAAGCCGGTGCTCATCGGCCCGTACACCTTCCTCAAGCTCGCCCGCAATCCGCAGGCCGAAGAACTCGAATACGACAAGGGCCTGGTCAACGCGGTCGCCGCCGTCTACGCCGAGGTCGTGGCCAAGTTCGCCGAGCTGGGCGCCGAATGGGTCCAGATCGACGAACCGTACCTCGTGCTCGACAAGGAGCCGGGCGACGTCGAACTGTTCAAGAGCCTGTACACCAAGATCCTGCCCGCACGCGACGGCAAGATCAAGGTGCTGCTCAACACCTACTTCGGCCACATCGCCGACGTGTATGAGACAGTCAACCTGCTCGCCTTCGACGGCATCGGACTCGACCTCAACGAAGGCAAGGACGAGAATCTCGCCGCCGTTGAAAAGTTCGGCGTCGCAGAGAGCACCACCATCTTCGCCGGTGTGGTCAACGGCCGCAACATCTGGCGTAACGATTACGCCGTCAGCCTTGGACTCGTCGACGCGCTGAAGAAGGTCACCGACAACGTGGCCGTCTCCACCGCAAGCTCCCTGCTGCATGTGCCGTTCAGCACCGAAGGTGAAGACGGTCTCGCCGATGATGTGCGCAAGCATTTCGCCTTCGCCGTTGAAAAGCTCGGCGAACTGCACGACCTCGCGGTTCTCGCCGACGCCAGCGAGGAAGACAAGAAGGCATCCGGGGCATTGGCAGCCAACCAGGCGCTCTTCGACGGTACCCGCGTCGCCGCCGACAAGAACGTGGCGGAACGTCTCGCAGCCCTGACCGACTCGGACTTCGTGCGCCAGCCGGCACGTGCCGAACGTCAGAAGGCACAGCGGGAGGCGTTGAACCTGCCATTGCTGCCGACCACCACCATCGGATCCTTCCCGCAAACCAAGGAAGTGCGCGCCGAACGCGCCAGACTGCGCAAGGGCGAAATCACCAAGACTGAATACGACGAATACATGAAGGCGCAGATCGACGCCTGCATCAAGCATCAGGAGCAGATCGGCCTTGACGTGCTCGTGCACGGCGAATTCGAGCGTAACGATATGGTCGAATACTTCGGCCAGAACCTCAACGGTTTCCTGTTCACCAAGAACGCTTGGGTGCAGTCCTACGGCACCCGTTGTGTGAAGCCTCCGATCGTATGGGGCGACGTGTCCCGCGCCAACCCGATCACCGTGGAATGGAGCGCCTACGCACAGTCCCGTACCAGCCATGTGATGAAGGGCATGCTCACCGGCCCGGTCACTATTCTCAACTGGTCCTGGCCACGCGAGGACATCACCCACGAGCAGCAGACCCAGCAGCTGGCCCTCGCCATCCGCGACGAAGTGCTCGACCTCGAAGCCGCAGGCATCAAGGTCATCCAGATCGACGAGGCCGCCCTGCGTGAAAAGCTGCCGCTCAGGAAGACCGACTGGCACAAGAAGTACCTCGACTGGGCCATTCCGGCATTCCGACTGGTGCACTCCGCGGTCAAGCCGACCACGCAGATCCACACCCACATGTGCTACTCGGAGTTCAACGACATCATCACCGACATCGACGCCATGGACGCCGACGTGATCTCCTTCGAAGCCTCCCGCGGCGATCTCGTGGTGCTCGACGCCATTCACGACGCCAACTTCGAAACCGAAGCTGGCCCGGGCGTCTACGATATCCACTCGCCGCGCATCCCGTCCGAAGCCGAAATCGAGGAACGCATCTACGAAATCCTCAAGAAGATGGACGTCGAAAAGGTGTGGATCAACCCCGACTGCGGTTTGAAGACCCGCGGCAACGCCGAAACCTGGCCAAGCCTCGAAAACCTCGTGGCCGCAGCCCAGGCTGTGCGTGCCAAGCTGACCAAATAAGGCGAAACGTTAGGAACAAGACGACAGCCATGCATTCGCCAATGTTCTCGCTCGAGGTGTTCCCTCCGAAGCGAACCTCCCCTGTAGGCACCATCTACGACACGTTGGATGGCCTGCAGGGGTTGGACCCCGATTTCATTTCCGTCACCTACGGCACCGGCAAATCATCCGACCGTACATTGACCGCGCGCATCGCCCACACGGTAAGCGAATACGGCATCCCCAGCGTGGCCCATCTGACCGCGCAGTATCTGAACAAGGATGACGTCGACCAGGCACTCGACATGTTCGAACAGGCCAAGGTCTCCGGCGTGCTCGCCTTGCGTGGCGACCGCATCGACGGTGCCGAACCGGCAGGAGTATTCGAACATGCCAGCGATCTGGCCGTATACATCCGCCAGCAACGTCCGGATATGAAAATCTACGGCGCCTGCTACCCGGAAAAGCACCCACAGTCGGCAACGCTGGAAGAGGACATCGACAATCTCAAAAAGAAAGTCGATGCCGGCGTGACGCATCTGATCTCACAACTGTTCTACGACAACGAGGACTTCCTGAGATTCCTCGACAAAGCGAGGGCTGCGGGAATCGACGTGCCGATCGAAGCGGGCATCATGCCGGTCATGAACGCGAAATCGGTGCTGAACATGTCGAACAAATGCCAGTCGAAAGTTCCTGAAAAACTCGGCATCATGCTCGATAAATGGGGAGGTGACAAGGCTCTGCTCAAAGAAGCGGGCATCGCCTACGCATCCGAGCAGATCTGCGAACTGGTGGCGCGGGGCGTCGACGGCGTGCACCTGTACACGATGAACCATCCATGTGTCAGCCGACGCATTTGGTCCAACGTCAAACCATTCTTCGTCTGATTTCAGGCGATGCAACAAACATCAAGGGTGGTTGCGGGTATTTCGCAACCGCCCTTGGTTTTATCAGCGGTTACTATAGAAACCATGACTTCCATGCAACACAAGTTCGGGGCGCTTGATCTGATTCGAGCAGGGCTGCAAGATCTCGACAGGGCTCGCACGTTGTTCGACGAGCTGCACAATGACGGCATCGATGACGACAGGATGCGGCTGCTACTAGCCACGCTGGAAAAAGCGTGCGATCCCGACATCGCACTCAGCAACCTGGTGGACATCATCAAAGTGATGCAAAGTCAAGGCAAGAATTTCACCAACATCATCGCCGATGAAAACTCTTTCGTGCGACTGATCACCGTGCTCGGCGTATCCGATGAAATGGGCAAGCTCATGCGATTCCGCCCGGAACTTGTGGAGGCCGCAGCCAACGATGCCTGCGAAAGCCACCTTTACAATCACGAACAGCGCAGAGCGCATGTGCTCAAATCGGTAGGAGCCGATCCCAATGACCACACCATGCCGACCGCAAGCCTGCCACTTGCCGAAGCTGCGACGGCGCTACGTAAAACCTATCGCAAACAACTCGCCGCAATCATGGCGCAAGACGCCACGGCGAACGATCCCATCGAAATCCAACCGCGCATCAGCACCGAACTTTCCGACCTTGCGGACGCGGCGCTTGAAGGCGCGCTCGCCATCGCACGCCATGAAGTGGACGGCAGCGAACATGTGCGTTTCGCCATCATCGGCATGGGCAAACTGGGCGCACAGGAGCTCAACTATGTATCCGACGTGGACCTGATCTACGTGGTGGAACCCGCCGACATGGACACCAACGGCATGGCACTCAGCCGAATCGGCACCAAAATAGCCACCACGCTGCAGCGTGTATGCCAATCCGTCATCATGGGCGTCGCAGAACCGACACTCTGGCAGATCGACGGTGGACTACGCCCCGAAGGCAAGGACGGTCCGCTGGTACGCAGACTCGAATCCCACGAAGCCTATTACGAGCAATGGGCGGAAAACTGGGAATTCCAGGCCCTGCTCAAAGCCCGCCCGGTAGCCGGCGACACCGACCTCGGACAAGCGTATATGGATATGACCCGACCGTTCGTTTGGACAGCTTCCAAGCGAGACAACTTCGTCTATGACTGCCAGCAGATGCGCAAACGTGTCGAAGACCTTATTCCCAACCCGCTGAAAGACCGCGAAATCAAACTCGGCAGGGGAGGCTTGCGCGACGTCGAATTCACCGTGCAGATGCTCCAACTCGTGCACGGCCGCTCCGACGAAGCATTGCGTACCAGCTCCACACTCGAATCCCTGCAGGCCTTGGCCGAAGGCGGGTACGTCTCACGCAAACAAGCCAAGAAACTTTCATGGGACTACCGATTCGAACGTGTGATGGAACACCGCCAGCAAATGTGGGCGCTCAAACGCACCCACCTGTTCCCAGACCTCGGCAAAGCCAACGCTGGCGGTCTTGAACGCAAACGAGACATCACCATCGACGAGCTGAACCAAAATCCCGAACTACGTCGACTCGCGCGCGCATTTCACATGCATCCCGAAGAACTCGTCAACAAATACGATGAGACACGTCGTGAGGTGCGTCACCTGCACATGGACATCTATTACCGGCCCATGCTGCCCATCAACGCGGGACTCGACGACGAACAGGTGGAACTCTCCACGAAAGCCACGCAGGAACGATTCGAATCCATCGGATTCGCCGATGCCGACGCGGCCATGCGGCACGTCACCGCGCTCACCGCAGGCATCTCCCGTGCGGCAAAAATCAACCGCATCCTGCTCCCCGCAGTACTGCAATGGCTCGGCGAAGGGCAGAATCCCGACATGGGACTGCTTAACTGGCGCAAACTTGAAGAAAACTTCGGCTCCGAAAGCGGATACCTCGGATTCCTACGCGATTCACCATCCGCGGCACAACGCCTATGCCACATACTATCCAACTCACGATTCCTCGGCGACGCACTCAACAAATCCGTCGAATCAGTCACATGGCTCGGCAACGACGACTCTTTGCAACCACGTTCGCGAGAAAGCCTCGACATTCAAACCAAGGCGACGCTTGAACGCAATGCCGGCAACATCAACGATTTCGCCAACTCCATCCGAGCCATGCGCAGACACGAAATCGAACGCATCGGTCTCGCTTGGATGAGTGGCGTGATCGACGATGAAGCATCGCTCGCCGGCATGACCGACGTATACGACGCGGCCATCGAAGCATCGCTGCAGTGGGCCATCCAGCATCGCATCAACGACATACAGATCGACGAAGCTCCGGCGGCGATCGCCATCATCGGCATGGGACGGTACGGCGGTAGGGAAGTGAACTTCAGCTCTGATGCTGACGTGATCATCATCTACAGGCCGGCCGAAGGTGCCGATGACGACCAAGCCAACCTTTTCGCACGAAAAGTGCAGGAAGACCTACGTGCGATCCTGCAAGGTCCAACCACATTCGAACCAAAAATCGAACTTGACATGGATCTTAGGCCTGAAGGCAAAAACGGACCGCTCGTACGTTCCTACGCATCCTGCGAGGAATACTATCGATCCTGGGCAAGCACATGGGAGCATCAGGCGCTATTACGCGCACGATATGCGGCAGGCGACGCGTCTCTTGCCGAGGATTTCCTCATGAACATCGCCGACCCGTTGCGTTATCCGAAAATCGATCTTACGGAAACGCAGATCGCCGAAATCCGCAAACTCAAGGCACGTATGGAAGCTGAACGTCTGCCGCGCGGAGTACGTAGGGATCGCCATCTGAAGCTCGGCAAGGGCGGACTGTCTGACGTTGAGTGGACGATCCAGTTGCTGCAATTGCAGCATGCGGGAGACAATGCCAACTTGCGTGTCAACGGTACGTTGCAGGCATTGAACGAGTTGGAACATCGCAAGCTGATTTCCGCTGGCGATGCTGTGGTGTTGCGTAAGGCATGGCGTATGTGCACGGCCGCGCGCAACGGCAGTTATCTGTGGAGCGGACGCGTCAATCAGGCTGATATTTTGCCGGACGATTCATATTCGCTGGGAGGCATCGCCGTGTATCTCGGTTACGATGCGAATCGCGGCCAACATTTCGAAAACGACCTGCTCGCCGTGATACGCAAAGCCCGTGACGTAACGGAACGCCTGTTCTACGGTCGTTCGTGAGTCGTGTCATTTGAACGGCTAGGAGCATGGTGTGGCCGTCGGACCGAAGTTATACGGCTCTGACGGTTATGCTGATTCAGGGTTTCGTGCATGGAAGGATGGAGGTTGCGCCACGAATACTTGTGAACACGCGGTGAACTGGCAGGGTCTGCATTTCAGGCTATAGTTGGCTAGGTCACTTCGAGTGGCCACCTTCAACCACAAGTTGCATGAAAGGTGAGCCGTTGTCTTCAGTACTCGAACAGGCGGTTGAAACGCCGATGGTCGGGAAAAGCGTCATCACATTGGATGATCTTTCCATTCGCCAGATTCAAGAATTACTCCACAAGGCGCAGTACATTGATTCTCATCGTAAAGAAGTGGCGCACACCTGCGACGGCAGGGTGCTCGCCACTTTATTTTATGAGCCCAGCACCCGTACGCGTCTGAGCTTTGAAACCGCCATGCTCCGACTCGGCGGCAAGGTGATCGGCTTCGCCGGCGCCCAGCTCGCTTCCGTGACCAAGGGCGAAACCATTTCGGACACCCTGAAAACCGTGTCCAACTACGTGGACGTGGTGGCGATCCGCCACCCGAAGGAAGGCGCCGCGCTCGTGGCGTCCCGTGCAGCCTCCGTGCCGGTCATCAACGCCGGCGATGGTGGACATATGCACCCCACGCAGACTCTGGCCGATCTTGCGACGATGCAGTCGCGCTTCGGTCGCGTGAACAATCTGACTGTCGGACTGTGCGGCGATCTGACTTTCGGGCGCACCGTGCATTCCCTGATCGAAACCCTGTGCCGTTTCGGCAACGTGAACTTCGTGCTGATCAGCCCGGATGAGCTCAAGACCCCGCAGTATGTGCTCGACCGCATCAACGCCACCGACTCCTGCTCCTACACGGAAGTCAAGGATCTCGTTTCCGTGATCGGCGATCTCGACGTGCTGTACATGACCCGAGTGCAGAAGGAACGCTTCTTCAACGAAGACGACTATCTGCGACTGCGCGACACCTACATTCTCGACGAAGCCAAGATGGCTTACGCCAAGAAAGACATGGCCGTGCTGCACCCGCTGCCGCGAGTCAACGAAATCGCCGTCGAAGTGGATGACGACCCACGCGCTGCCTACTTCGAACAGGTCAAGAACGGCATGCTTATGCGCATGGCATTGGAAAGCTCGGTGGTCGGAGACGAACTGCCGGGATATGAACCGCTTGAATCCAAGGAGGTTGCAGCCTGATGGAAGTCACCAGCATTCAGAACGGCATCATCATCGACCATGTGCCTGCTGGCACCGCGCTCAAGGTGCTCGAATACCTGAAAATTGATCCGGCTAAGACCAAGCTCGCGCTGATCATGAACACCGACAGCCACATGTTCGGCACCAAAGACATCATCAAAATCGAAAGCGAAGAGGAAGCCGAAACCATCGACCTTGACGTGCTCGGCCTTGTGGCACGCACCGCAACCGTCGGTATTGTGCGCGGCGGTAAAATCGTAGAGAAAAAGCAGCCTACACTGCCGGAACATGTGGTCAATATCATCAAATGCGTGAACCCGCGCTGCGTGACTACCACCGAGCCGGCCGTACAGATGTTCCACCTGGTGCATTCCGACCGTCAGGAATACCGCTGCGACTACTGTGACGAGGAAGCGAAGTTCTGACCCATGACCCTCACCCTTCACGACATCAAGGTTTGGAACACCGGCGAAGTCATCGACCTGATCGTCCCATCTGACGCTGATGAAACGGTGGACGCTTCGGCCATGACCATCGCCCCGGGATTCGAAGATCCCCACGTCCACTTCCGCGATCCGGGCCAGACCTACAAGGAATCCATGGTTTCCGGTTGCGCGGCTGCCGCCTCTGGCGGGTATACGAACGTGCTCATCATGCCGAACACCGTTCCCGCCATGGATGGCGTGAAGGTGACGGCGGGGGAACCGGGCGCCAGTGAAGTGCTCGACGCCGGTTTCGACACGGTCATCGACTATTTGCAGCATTACGAACAAGCCCATGATGTGACCTTGCCGGTGCGTTATGACCTGTGCGTATGCGCTTCCAAAGGGCGTACAGGCAAGGAAGCAACCGACGTGGCCGACTGGATCGGCTACCTGCCTGAACACGATGACGACAACAAGGACGCCTACCAGCTGTGCCACCCGGTGACCGCCATCAGCGATGACGGTTCCGCGGTAACACCGGAAATCCTCGACCAAGTGTTCGACAACGTCAAGAAATCAGGCTTATACCTGATCGAGCATTGCGAACACCACGACACCGGGGCGGTCAATGAAGGTCCCGTATCACGAGAACTGGGCGTACCCGGCATTCCCGAAGATACCGAACTGAAAATCGTCGAACGCGATATCGAGATGGCGCGCAAAACCGGCGTGCATGTGCACTTCCAGCATGTCAGCACTGCGATTTCTTTCGACGCGATTCGCAAGGCCAAAGCTGAAGGCTTACCGATCACGTGCGAAACTGCACCGCACTACGTTGCGTTGTGCGATGAAGCATTGCTGAAATACGGCACTCTCGCCAAGATGAATCCGCCGTTGCGCTCCGAAGAGGATCGCAAGGCAACCATCGCAGCCGTAGCTGACGGCACCGTCGATCTGCTGGCCACCGACCATGCACCGCATACCATGGAAGAGAAGGACCTTGGTTTCCTCGATGCTCCGAACGGCATCATTGGTCTTGAATGCGCGTATGGCGTATGCCACAAGATTCTTGTGGACGGCGGCTTTATCTCCGACGAACGCCTGATTGAACTCATGTCGACTGCGCCAGCCGAACTTATGGGCCACAGCAAGGCCGACGTCACAGCGTTGCTTGACGAATACGCAGACGCCGTCCCCGGAGACGACGACACCAAACGCGTGCTGGACCTCGTCAAGGTTCCTGCAGAAGACCGCGCGGATCTGGTGGTGCTCAACACCGACGAGGCATGGACCGTGAATCCTGAACGATTCCATTCCTCGGCTCGTAACACCCCGTTTGGTGGATGGCAGGTCACCGGCCGTCCGCTCGCCACCATCATCGGCTCGAAACTAGTCTTCAGCCGTATCAACAAGGAGGATTGATGGATCGCCTGATCGAAGCAATCGAAGCCAAGCAGAATCCGAGCGTTGTGGGACTTGACCCGACCGAAGCGCTCGTGCCAGCGCAAATCGTGGCCGGCTTTGCCGAGGAGATCAGCGAACAGGTTGAAGATCCGGCGGAAGCGCCGTCCATGCAGCTTTCCGTGGCCTTCTTCGAATTCAACCGCGCCATCATCGACGCCGTCGCAGACATCGTGCCTGCGGTCAAACCGCAGATCGCCATGTATGAGACGCTCGGTCCGGCAGGCATCGACGCCTACACCATGACCTGCGAATACGCCAAGCAGCAGGGCCTGTACGTGCTTGGCGACGTCAAGCGCGGAGACATCGGCTCTACCGCGGCTGCATATGCTCATCACCTCAGCGGTATAGGATTGGACGACACCGCCTATGATCCATGGCATGAGGATGCGGTGACCGTGAACCCATACCTCGGCACCGATGGCATCACACCGTTCGTCGACGCCGCCACCGCCAACGACAAAGACATTTTCGTGCTTGTACGCACCTCCAATCCGTCTAGCAGTGAACTGCAGGAACTCGAACTCGCCTCCGGTGAACGCGTATACGAGCATGTCGCCGATCTGGTGGAAGGCTGGGGCGCCGAAACCATCGGCAAGAACGGCTATTCACGTGTAGGCGCAGTGGTCGGAGCCACGCACCCAGAGGAAGGCAAGGCATTGCGCGCACGCATGCCGCACACGTTCTTCCTTGTACCGGGATACGGCGCTCAAGGCGGCACCGCGCAAGGCGTGGCCGGCATGTTCGACCGTGACGGCATGGGTGCGCTTGTCAACTCGTCACGTGGCGTTATCGGTGCATGGAAAAAGTCCGGCAAGTATTCTGAATCCATGAGCGCCGACGATGCTCTGGATCTGGTTGCGGAATCAGCCCGTGAGGCAGCCAAAGATATGCGTGACAATCTGCGTGCGGTCTTGCCGTAACCTGCCGACTGGCCAACTGTTCAATCTGAAAGAAAAACAACCACCAAACCATCGAACGTAACAGAGAGGGAGTTCATGACCACCGCAACAACGTTCGTTCCGACCGTTGCCGAAGCGACTGCGGCAGGCTTTTTCCCGAGCCGGCATGAAGTCGAGGTCGTTGACAATCAGGAACTGACTGACGGCGTGTACCGTTTGACGTTCCGTGACGAATACATCGCCAGCCATGCAAAGCCGGCACAATTCGTTGACGTATATTCCAACGATCCAAGCAAGCTGATGCCGCGTCCGTTCGGCGTTTGCGAAACCAACGGCGACGAAGTCAGCCTCATGTTCGCCGTGGTAGGCAAGGGCACCGCAGAATTTGCCGGATTGAAAGCTGGGGACACCATTCGTGTGATGGGCCCGCTCGGCAATTCGTTCAAGACCAAGGAGCCCGCCAATTATGTGCTCGTGGCAGGAGGTCTTGGCGTGCCTCCGCTCGTGCATGCGGCACAGCATATCGCCGGCGTCGAAGGCGCGGTCAGCACCGCGGTGTTCGGCTACCGCAACGTGCGTTTCGGCGACGAATATGCGGGCAAGTATGCCGACAAGGTGTACAGCATCGACGAGAGCGAAGGCAACGTGATCACCTTGCTTGACCGCATCGAAGGCGAGTTGATGGATTCGGGACTCAAGCCGGTGATTCTGACCTGCGGTCCTCTGCCGATGATGAAGGCCGTCGCCGCATGGGCCGTGAAGCGTGACATGGCGTGCCAGCTGAGCTTGGAACAGCGCATGGGCTGTGGCTATGGCACTTGCGTGCTGTGTACGGTCGACACGTTGGACGGACGTTTGAAGGTCTGCTCCGATGGTCCGGTCTTTACTCGCGAACGTTTGGGATGGGGTGAATGAGATGATCGACGATACCCAGCATGAGAACCTGTACGGTTCGTACGAGTGGAAGCATCCCACGCAGGTGGCGGGCGTGCCGTGGAAGAATCCGGTCGCCACGGCTTCCGGCACCTTCCAGTATGCGGCGGTCCGCTGGTTCTACGATGTGAGCCAACTGGGCGCGGTCACCACCAAGGGCGTCTCCCCGGTGCCATGGGAAGGCAATCCCGGCATTCGTACCGCTGAAGGCCCATCCAGCAACATCAACGCGGTCGGCCTGCAGAACCCGGGTGTGGACCATTATTTGGAAGACGACCTGCCCAAGCTCAAGGCCATCAACGCCACGGTCATCGCCAATGTGGCCGGTCACTGCGACGACGACTATGTCGAAGTCGTGTCCAAGCTGAACGATTCTCCGGCAGACATGCTGGAAATCAACGTGAGCTGCCCGAACGTGTCCGCCGGAGGTATGAGCGTCGGCACTGATCCGGTGGCGTTGAGCCGTCTGATCACCCGCCTGCGCAAGCTCACCGACAAGAAGATGATTGTCAAGCTCACGCCGAACGTCACCGACATCACCGTGCCTGCCCGCGCGGCCGTGGAAAGCGGCGCCGACGCGCTGAGCATGATCAACACACTGCTCGGCATGCGCATCAACATTCGCACTGGAGAACCGATCATCGACCATGTGACCGGCGGCGTTTCCGGACCGGCCGTGCTGCCGATGGGACTCGTGGCCGTGTGGAAGACCCGCTCCGCATTACCGAACACTCCGATCATCGGCATCGGCGGCATCGATTCCGGTGAGAAGGCGCTTGAATACCTGTATGCCGGAGCGAACGCCGTGGAAGTCGGTGCGGCCGCACTGTTCGAACCGACCGCGCCATTGCGTGTGGCCCGCGAACTCGACGAGCTGCTCGACGCACGTCCCGAACTCGCAGACAAGCTCGCCAAGGGCGAAACTTGGCGTTGACCTCGATCATTCATCAAAGGAGCATGACATGACTGAATCCCTCGACCACCGTTTTACCAAGTTCCTGCTGGAAGCGCAGGCGCTGAAATTCGGCGAGTTCACGCTGAAGTCCGGTCGTAAGTCGCCGTATTTCATCAATGCGGGCGCATTCAACGACGGACGTAAGATCGCCACGCTCGGCGCATTCTATGCGGAGAAGATCGCGGCGGAAATCGAAGCAGGCAATCTGCCGAACGACATCGACACCATTTTCGGTCCTGCCTACAAGGGCATTCCGCTGGGCGTCTCCACCGCGATCGCTCTGACTTCCGACCACGGTATGGAAGTCGGCTACACCTTCGACCGCAAGGAGAAGAAGGATCATGGCGACGGCGGCATGATGGTCGGCACCCAGCTGACCGACGGCATGAAGGTACTGCTCGTCGACGATGTGATGACCGCAGGCACCGCAGTACGCGAGGTCATTCCCAAGCTCAAGGCCGAAGCGGATGTGGAGGTCGTCGGCTTGGTGCTTTCCGTGGATCGTATGGAAAAGACCAAGGATTCCGACACGTCCGCGGTGAAGGCCGTCGAAGCAGAGTTCGGCTTCCCGGTATTCGCCATTGCCAACGTGCGCGAGATCTTCGAGGCCGGCCAGCATATCGAAACCGCTGACGGCACCGCGTATGTGACCGACGAGATCAAGGCCGCTGCCGACGCTTATCTGGAGCAGTATGGTGCCTGAATTCTATAGGCGGGTCCTATAGTTGACATATGAAAAGTGCCTCACACCAATCGAAAGCATCGGTGCGAGGCACTTTTCAATCTCATATCAGAGTGCATTCAGTCGATCAGGTTGTATCCATGGTCGGCCACCACCGACTTGAGCTTCTCCAAATAGTTTTCCGCGGCCTTCGACAGCTTCGCACGCTCGTTCGTGATCCAGCCGACCAGCATGGTCTCATCGGTGTCAAGCGGCACGGTCACGATTTTCTCATTGTTGAGATCGCCGTTGTCGATGCCGGTGCACACGGTGTAGCCGTTCAGACCGATGATGAAGTTCAGAATCGTCGCACGGTCGGTCACGTTGATCTGCTTGGGGGAGTATTCCGGCCAGACCGCCTCTTCGGCGAAGAAGAAGCTGCCCTCCTCGCCCTGCTCGTACTGGATGAACGGGAACGGCTTCAAGTCGTCCATCGTGACTTTCTTCTTGCCGGCCAGTGGATTGTTGCGTGAAATGAACACATGCAACGGAGCACGGAACAGTGGATGGAATTCCAAATGCTTTTCGCGCAACATCTTGCCAATCACGTCTTTGTTGAAATCGGACAGGTAGATGATGCCGATTTCGGAAAGCATGTTCGCCACTTGGTTGATGATGTCTTTGGTGCGCGTCTCACGAATGGTGAACTCGTATTCGTCGGATTTGATGGAGTTGATCATTTCCACGAACGCTTCGACGGCGAACATGTAATGCTGTGTGGACACGGAACACAGCTGCTTGCGTGGCTTCGCGTTCTTGTAACGTTCTTCGAGCAGCGACGCCTGATCGAGCACCTGGCGCGCGTAGGTGAGGAATTCCGCTCCGTCCACGGTCAAGGCGATGCCTTGCGACGAGCGGGTGAAGATCTCGATGCCAAGCTCATTCTCGAGTTCCTTCACAGACGAGCTCAACGCGGGCTGTGACACGTACAGCTCGTGCGAGGCTTCGTTCATGGAACCGCATTCCACGATTTTCACAATATATTTCAGCTGAAGAAGAGTCATAAATTCAGGTTAGAGCCATGTACTGACCGTGGGGGAGTGCTTATACCCTCTTGTCTGGATAGTGGACTGCCGATCGCGCAGATCAAGGACGTGAAAAACCAATTGCAGCTTGACGAGGATCGCACACAGTTGGAAACCCCACAAACCGTGCTCGACAAAACCGGTCAGGTGTTCGCCCAATGGGAGCGGACCGGCTTGACGGGTCAGGCCCACAAGCAAAAGAGTTGTCCCTATCGGAGTGCTCCATATCGGCATAAGCGACAAAAAGGGATTGCCCGGCTTTCTACACACCAGACAATCCCGTTCGTCACAACCTACTACAGTTCGGTCTACTGGTACAGATGGCCGCCCTGCTCGCGGAAGCGCTCGCTCATCTCTTGCATGCCGGCAGCGATGGTTTGCGCGTCGGCGACGAGCTTCTCCTGTGCTTCGGCATTACCGAATTTTTTGCGGATGTTTTGGCTGATGGCCATGGAGCAGAACTTCGGACCGCACATCGAACAGAAATGCGCCATCTTCGCAGGCTCGGCCGGCAAAGTATCATCATGGAACGCGATGGCGGTGTCCGGATCGTAGCTCAGGTTGAACTGGTCAAGCCAACGGAATTCGAAACGTGCCTTGCTCATGGCATTGTCGCGGTCGATGGCATGCGGATGATGCTTGGCGATATCAGCCGCATGGCAGGCGATCTTGTATGCGATCACACCTTGCTTCACATCGTCCTTATTCGGCAGCCCAAGATGTTCCTTCGGCGTCACATAACACAGCATGGCAGTGCCATAGCGGGCGATTTCCACACCGCCGATCGCCGACGTGATGTGGTCGTAGCCGGGAGCGGTGTCGGTGGTGAGCGGTCCAAGCGTATAGAACGGCGCGTCCTTGCAGATCGCCTTTTCCATCTCGATGTTCATGCGCACGGTGTCGAACGGAATATGGCCGGGTCCTTCGATCATCACCTGCACGTCGTGTTCCCATGCGCGCTGCGTAAGCTCGCCCAAAGTCATCAGTTCGGCGAACTGTGCCGCATCGTTCGCATCGGCAAGCGATCCCGGACGAAGTCCATCACCCAGTGAGAATGCGACATCGTACTTGGCGAAGATCTCACACAACTCATCGAAATGCGTATACAGGAAGCTTTCCTGATGATGCTGCAAACACCATTCGGCCATGATCGAACCGCCACGCGAAACGATGCCCGTCATACGATTCGCCGTCAACGGCACGAAACGCAGCAGCACACCGGCGTGAATCGTCATGTAATCCACGCCTTGCTCGCACTGTTCGATCACTGTGTCGCGGAACAGTTCCCAGCTGAGCTTGGACGCATCATCCTCCACCTTTTCGAGCGCCTGATACATTGGCACGGTGCCGATCGGCACGGGGGAGTTGCGCAGAATCCATTCACGAGTGGTGTGAATGTCGTTACCGGTAGACAGATCCATCACAGTGTCGGCACCCCACTTGGTGGCCCACGTGAGCTTCTCCACCTCCTCGTCAATAGACGAAGTGACCGCCGAATTGCCCATATTGGCGTTGAGCTTGGTGAGGAACTTCGAGCCGATGATCATGGGTTCAGCTTCGGGATGGTTGATATTGCAAGGCATGACCGCACGCCCTGCGGCCAGTTCGCTGCGTACCAATTCCACGCTGCAATGCTCGCGCTCCGCCACATAGCGCATTTCCGGCGTGATGATGTTGTGGCGCGCGTACCACATTTGCGTCACCGGATGATCCTTGGCCTTCATCGGCTTATGCTGGCGACCACGCCATTCCTTGGAAGCCTTGCCACGTTTGATGGCGCGTTTGCCGTCATCTTCCAAATTGCGGCGACGTCCTTCATATTCTTCGACGTCTCCACGGTCAAGAATCCAGTCCAAACGTAGGGGAGCGAGACCCTCCTTCGGATCGCATTTCGGACCTTCGGTGTTGTAATCCTTGAATGGTGCGTTCGGTCCGACGCCAGGAGTGTCAGACAGTTTGATTTCAGTGTACGGCACTTGCAGATCGTAGGAACCGAATTCGTTTTCGAAATGCACCGGCGTGGTTTTGCGAATATGTGCTTTGTCTCGCTGCTTGGAATCGCGTGCGGCAATGTCGACGCGCTGTTGCTTGGCAAGCTTGGAGGCGGCCTTGGCTTCCTTCGCATTGGTGAACTTCTTTTCGCCGGATGCGCCGTCGGCTGTGTTGTCAGTGTTGATTTCCGCTGTTTTCTGGGCTTTCACGCGCGGCGCGTACCCGTGCTTCGTGTCGCCACGTACGGCTTTCCAGCGCGCTACCATATTGCGGGTTGCAGCTTCCGGATCATCAGCTCCTGCAATCGCGGACACCACGAACCAGCCTGCCGCCTTTGAATGCGCCAGCATCTCCATATCATCTGCGGTCACGCCACCGCCTACCACTACCGGAAAACCACTGGCTGAACAAATGGTGTTGATCTGCTCTTCGTCAAGCGTGCGACCGGAACCGTCATTGCCGCCTACGGACGCTTCCGGCTTGGTGACGGAAACATGCAGTGGTGCCGCACCGATATAGTCGATGCAGCCGTCGGGCAATTCGTTGATGAGTTTGACCAGGCTTTCCGTTTCGGCGGACAAGCCCACGATGGCATCTTCGCCAAGCAGTGCACGGGCTTCGCGCGGTTCCATATCGGTCTGTCCGATGTGCACGCCGTCAACCTTGATGCCTTTGCTGCGGGCCTGCCAGACCACGTCCACACGGTCGTCGATCACGAATGCCACGGAATCCGACTTATTGTTGTCTTCGATGATTTGCGCGATATCACGCGCCATGTCGGTGAGATCCTTCGCGTCAGCGTCTTTGACGCGCAGTTGGATGAAGCTTGCGCCCCCGCGCAATGCGTCATCGATGACGTCGGTGATCGGTCGGCCTTTGCAATCCTGTGGTCCTACCACAAAATAGGCGCTCAGGTCGAAGCTGTCTCGCATCGACGCATATGGATAATTGCTCATGATTCCCCCTTGATTATGATGTTTTGGGTTGGGAAAACTTGATTTCGCAGGCAATGGGTATGCTGACGCGCCCGTATGCTCGGTTATACGGGATAGAAAACGGAATCACGATTGATGATTGCGCGATGCAGACTGTTTGGTCGACGCATCTGCTGCGCAGACTTTTACGGATGCCAATTGACGCTGGCAATGCGTGTGCGCTACGACACTCATTCTTCGCTCCCTACGATGGTGTTAACCAACAGGTTCAAAGGGTCAGGCATTCGCCTATCTCAGCTCCGTTGGGGAGCCCCCCTGCTTTACGTGTTGGCTATGAATCTACGCCCTGCACTGGACGTAACTTTCATCGAAGCCCACAGGAGAGTTAGGCCAGCCGTCACTTTCGCATGTATCGCCTCCATCCGCGTCACGCCTCCGCCGCGCAACTCACAGCAAACTCTCCTTGCAGGCTAATCTATACTTCAGTTCAATGCATTGCGTGTGAAAGAGGTCGACTACATGTTGGAAACGGAACGGCTGACATTGAGGGCTTGGGCGGAAACAGATGCGGAAAGCTTGTACTCCTATGCGAAAGATCCGGATATCGGGCCTATCGCGGGCTGGCCCGCACACCGATCGAAAGAAGAAAGTCTCAATACGATTCGTCATGTGCTCAATGGCAAGGAATGCTACGCGATTTGCGAGCGCGGCAGCAATAACCCCATTGGTTCGATTGAGTTAAAGCTTAATGGTCATACGGATATGACGGATCGTGATGATGAGTGTGAGTTGGGTTACTGGCTGGGCAAGCCTTTCTGGGGGAGGGGTTATATGCCGGAGGCAGCCAAGGAGGTTATCCGTCATGGTTTTGTTGATCTTGGTATGAGTGCGATTTGGTGCGGCTATTATGACGGCAATCTGAAGTCGAAGCGGGTGCAGGAGAAGGTTGGTTTTGTCTATCATCACACGTGTGATGAGGTACCGGTGCCTCTTATGCACGAGGTGCGTGTCGGGCACGTGAATGTTCTTACCAAATCACGCTGGCAAAATTTAGCTGCCTGCTGATTGTGCTAGAAGCTAACCTAGAATGCTTTGGAAGGGTCTTGGTGGGCTTCGAACGGATGCTGGTCAAGACCCTTTAGAGCTTCATGATGTTTTCCTCGATGCGACGGATGACGTCAATGAAAGCTTCATCGTTGTGCCCGGTTGGATCTGGCAGATTCCAATTATCGTCGAAAGCCTTGCCGATATAGGGACATCCCACGTCGCAGCCCATGGAAATCGCGATATCAGGTTTTGGAATATCCGAAATCAGTTTGGAGTATTGCGTTTTCTCCATGTCGATGCCGTAAAGCTCTCTCATGAGTCGTACGGCATGCTGATTGATCTGCGGCTTGGTTTCCACACCTGCGGAATAAAAATCAAAATCGGTTCCGCGTAAATGCTTTCCCAACGCTTCGGCAATCTGGCTGCGGCATGAATTATGCACGCAAATAAAAGCCACTTTTCTCATAGCTTCCCCTGTCTGCGATGTTATGATTTCGCGATTGCTGTTCCGTATTATACGTTTCGCCCAATGCTCCGCGTCCACATCATCGAATAACACAATGCCCGGTGCAACCATGGCATAAGCTGGTCGTACCGGGCATTGGCTTGGATTATTCGCCCCAGACTTCTTCGGCGATGGACCTTACGAGTGCGATCTTAGCCCACTGCTGCTCCTCAGTGAGCTTGTTTCCTTCCTCAGTGGAGGCAAAACCGCATTGTGTGGACAGGCACAGACGCTCCAACGGCACATACTGGGCCGCTTCGTAGATGCGAGCCTTGATCGTTTCCGGATCTTCAAGTTCCGACCTCTTGGAGGTGACGAGGCCAAGCACAACCTGCTTATCACCGGAAACCTCAGCCAGTGGCGTAAAGTCACCGGAACGGTCGTCGTCGAACTCCAGATAGTAGGCGTCCACGTTCTCTTCGCCAAACAGCTTGGCTGCGACCGGAGCGTAACCGCCGGATGACAGCCACGTGGAATGGAAATTACCGCGGCAGATATGAGTATTGATCACCAGGTCGTCAGGCTGGTCAGCGATCACCGCGTTGATCACGTCGAGATTCTCCTGCTGCAGGCGAGCCGCATCCTCATCGCTCCAGCCGAGACGCTCACGCACGCTCTTGTCGCACAGGCGAGTCCACGTGCAATCGTCGAACTGCACGTTACGGCAGCCGACGGCATACAGGTCGGCGATGACCTGACGATATGCGGCCACAATATCCGCGGTCAGCTCGTCGTCATCCTTGTAGAACTCGTCGTACGGGTAGGCGTTCTTGTTGCCGGTAAGCACGAAACGGGTCTGCGCTGGGGAAGGCATGGTCTGACGAGCTACGGTATTGTCATCTTCAAACTGCTTGACGAACTTGAAATGCTCCACGAACGGATGATCGTGTCCGTCGAGCTTGCCGGTCACCGTGGCAGTGTCGGCGGGAGTGACCTCGTCATGGAAGGCAACGCGATGGGCGGCGGCGACATGGTCCACGCCATTGAAGCCCCACATGAAATCGAAATGCCACCAGCCGCGACGGAATTCACCATCGGTGATGACATGCAGGCCGGCGGCCTTCTGCTTGGTAACCAGATCAGCGATCAGCCTGTCTTCGACAGCCTTCAACCCGGCGGCATCAATAATACCTGCAGCATAATCTGCGCGAGCCTGCTTGAGTTTGTCCGGACGCAGATAAGAACCGACCACATCGGCGCGGAACGGCGCATTCTTGGAATATGTCATGATTCTCCTTCGACTATTGACTTGTGATTAACAATCAAAATGACAAAACCAACAATATGCTACCCCACCACCCACGAACGCGACGCGCTTCTGCTCATGTTTTCGAAGGCGTGTCTTGTTGCCTCTGTAACTCCCTATATATGGCAGATTCATATATAATCACAACGGACATGAACGACTGCAAGGAGGCTGCCATGACTGTGCCGCAACGAGTGCTTGACACTATGAATTCCGGACTGATTTACACCTGCGATGACGAAGAGATGATCAAAGCGCAGCAGGAACAGATGGAACTGCTGTACGACTTCAACGCAACCCGCCCCAGCCAAATGACGCAACGCAACGAAATCGCACGCCAACTGCTTGGCGAATTCGGCGAGGACGCTTATATCGAACCGCCGTTGCATGCCAATTGGGGATGCAACACGTATTTCAGTGCGCACGCTTACGCCAATTTCAACCTCACGTTGGTTGATGATGGTGAAGTGCATATCGGCGAACATACCATGATCGGCCCGAACTGCACTATCGTTACCACCGGCCATCCGATTCGTCCTGACCTGCGCGAGAAGGTCACACAGTATTCGATGCCGGTCGTCATCGGCCGTAATGTGTGGTTGGGCGCCAACGTTACCGTGCTTCCCGGCGTCACCATTGGCGACAATTCGGTGATTGGCGCATGCTCGCTGGTTATCAAGGACATTCCCGCCAATGTGGTCGCATTCGGACAGCCATGCAAGGTGTATCGAGAAATCGGCGAACATGATGACGTCTACTATTGGCGTGACCGCATGATCAACCCGCCCTACGACCAGAAGCAGTAAACCATATCACTATCGACCAACCGTTAAAACAGGTCGAATCATCGTGAACTGGTCGTTATGACATATCCACGATTCCATAATTTGCGACTGTCAAGTGAGATCCCGGGCGCACCTTTGCTCCACCACACGGGTAAGGCGCGCCTTTTTCTGTGAAAACTCAGTCCTAGCTGCTCCAATCAATCATGCTTCCCACCATAATGCGCGAAACGTAACGCATACATGTCCGCGGTAGATAGTTAGATAATTATCTAAATAAGAAAATGTTTAAACATTGCGAAGTGAAGGAGGAATGCATGGCGGGAGAGGGATTCAAGGCGCTCTCCGATCCCACGCGACGGCACATTTTGGAATTACTGCGCGAACGTGACATGACGGCTGGTGAACTCGCGGAACAATTCAACATGAGCAAACCATCGATCAGCCACCATCTGACCACGTTGAAAACCGCGGGACTGGTAACCGACGAACGGCACGGGCAGAACATCATCTACAGTCTCAACACCACGGTGATGCAGGATCTGATCGGATGGTTCATGGGATTCATGGACAGCGATGGAAACGTCAATCAAGCGAATGATCAAACAGGCAATAAATAAAGGAGGGTCTTATGCGCGGGAATAACTTGAACGATTTCAAAAAGGCTTTCGATAACAACATCAACAATACCAAAGACAAGAACAAGACTGATTCGGGGGAGAAGATCGCTCCGATCGGACGCAATCTGTGCATTGCGCTTGTTGCACTGTGTGTAGTCAACATCATCGCACACCTTGCCTGCTATAGTCGGCTTCCCGAAAACGTGCCGATTCATTGGAGCGCCGATGGTTCGGTCAATGGTTATGGACCGCGTGCCGTAACGTTGATTCTTGATATATTGCCGTTGCTGTGCTTGGGGCTTTTCCTCGTCATCCCGAAGATGGATCCCAAGGGAGAAAACTACATGAAGGCCAGCGGACTGTATCGTGGATTCGTCATCGCGTTCACGCTCATTATGTGCGGTGCCACATGGTTCACCGAAGCCACCGCATTCGGTGTGATCCCGGCTACCGGTGGTCCTGTTGGGCTTATTGTTAGCGTGGTGCTGGGAGCGCTGTTCGTCGGCTTAGGCAATTACCTTCCGCGCATGCGCCAGAATTACACTTTCGGCATCAGAACGCCTTGGGCTTTGGCTGATGAGAACAATTGGAAGCGTACGCAGCGTGTAGGTGGCATCTCTTTCATGGTATTGGGAGTGTTATTGGTCGTAGCGGGCGTTGTCAGCTCTGTCGTGCCTGTGGGCGACATGCTCATGGCTGCAATTATTGTGGCGATAGCGATTTGTGCGGCGCTCGTTCCTTATGTATACAGCTACCTGTTGTTCCGCCGCAGTCGCGGTTCGCGGCAAAACTGAAGTAACGTCATAGCGACGCTAGATACCGTCGCCTTGACACAGAACACAAATCAACGTTGACAAACGCCGTTGGCAATCTGGGAAAGTTTAATGAACGGACTCAGGAGAACCAATTGCAAACAGTGAAGGAATCGAATCTGAATTTCTTCAGTCCAACAATCGGGGTGCGGTTCACATGCGTGCGATCCGCACCCTTTGTTAATTCAAGTGTTCGTTTTGAAAAAGTCAGAAATCCATGCCCAAAGATTTCAGATCGCGGCGAGCCTGACCGGCGTTAGTGAAGCGGAACGCGTGCATGCCCACGGCCTGTGCGCCAGTGACGTTCTTCGCGGTGTCGTCGAAGAACACGCTGGATTCCGGCCTGAGATTGAAACGGCTCAGCGCCAGTTCGTAGATGTCGGCATTCGGCTTGTGCATCTTCTCTACGCCGGACACCACCGTGCCCTGCAGCAGCTCGCCGAGCTGCGGGAAACGTTCGAATGCGAAATGGAACGTCTCATGCGACCAATTCGTCAACCCCCACACGCCGTAGCCTGCAGCCTTCAAATCACGAAGCAGCTGTTCCATATCCGGAATCATGCGGGGGAGCGCATCGCCGTAACGTTCGATGTAATCGCGGAAAATCTCGGCGATCTCTTCGCCCTGTTCACGTACCACGTCGGGATAAATGGCTTCGAAATCCTCGCCATGGTCCATGCGATCCTCATAATCGTAGAAGCAGCACGGATCATTATCCGCGCAAATACGGTCTACAACCACTTGGGGGTACCTGCCTTCAAGGCATGCGCGCGTCTGCCAGTCGATAAGCACGCCGCAAAAATCAAAGACCACATCGGTGACGTTGGCACTGGGGGAGGTCATGAAAATCCTTCCTGCAAAATACGGATTGGCAACGCTAGTGTAGCGCAAAGCCACCGATGTTGGGGCTGGTGTTCGGTAAATTTGTTTTGCAATTAAAGTAATTGCAAAAATGCCGGCTGAATGCCGCCGATAATATCGCTCGCGATGATCGGATGGCCGATTTCCCCGAAATGCTGCTTTTTGGAATGCCCATAGATCTGCGGACGATGCCATCCACGCTGTTCGGATCGCGATGCGATCGAGCCCGCAAGACCATGTATGTAGGCTCCGGCCGCCACGACTTCGGGAACTAATGCCGGATCCTCGGCAAGCATGTCGTCCTGTTGCGCGAGCAGGGCGCCCAACATGCCGGCAAGCACATCGCCCGATCCTGCGGTGGACATCCACGCCGGCGCGCGTCCGGAAAGAATCACCCGCTCGTTGCCTTCGCCGTCCGTGCCGACCACCATGGTCACCGCGCCCTTCAACAATACGGTCGCGCCGGTCAGCTCATGGACCCTGCGGGCGCAGGCGAGCGGCTGCGAGCGCACTTTGTCGACGCTGGCTTCGTTTCCGTCTAGCCGAGTCAACATGCGGGCCAGCTCCCCGACGTGCGGGGTGACAACCACTTGAGCCGGCACTTTGCCTGGCAGCAGGTCCAAAGCTCCGGCGTCTACCACGATCGGCGGCATGCCCAGGGCGCTTTCATTCCTGGCGTCGTCATTGGAGCCGGTTTTTTCCTGCAGTGCGTAATGCTTCAACAACGCGGTTATGGTTTCGCGTTGAATGTCGGTGTCGGCGGCTTCGTCGTCACCCGTGGGAACGCCGGAACCAACCACCCATGATTGGACGCGGCCCTTGCCGATCACCGCCTCGGGCAACGAGGAAAGCACCATGTCCTGCGCTCGTTGCGGGCCGAGATAGCGCACCATGCCAGTGTTGGCGCGCGCCGCCGCCGTGGCCGACAATACGGCTGCACCGGGGTAACGGGCGGAGCCGGTCACCAATCCGACCACTCCACGCGAATACTTGCCGTCCGAAAGTTGCGGAAGGCGAATCGAATCCGTTACGAAATCGCCGTCCGTCATTTCGGCCGCGGGGACGCAATCATCAATGTCGAAACCGAAATCGACCAAAGTGAGGCGGCCGCATGCGTATGAGGCGGGTGGCACCATCGCGCACGGCTTCATCGCGCCGAATGTTACCGTAACATCAGCAGGAATGTACGGTCCTGGAAGCGAACCGTCATTTACGCCAACGCCGGACGGCGTGTCGATCGCCACGACGAGCGGCAGGGCGGAGGAAGGCTCGTTGTTCGGCAGGGCGGGCCTGTCGGGAAGTTCGCCATCGAATCCCAAGGAGGAAGCGATGGCGCCTGCGATGCCACGCAATGCGCCGCTTACGCCGATTCCGGTCATCGCGTCGATGATCACATGGGAGCCCTGAACGTATTCAACGGCGGCCTGCAGTCGTTCTCCGGCCTCTCCCGCGGAAAAACCCGTGGTGCATCCTGGGATTTCGGCGGCGGGATCAAGTACGAGAATACGGCCTCCGGCATGCACGAACGCGCCGAACGCCTCCTCGTGCAGGGAACGTCCCACGGCGATCGCGGTGACATGCGCGCCTTCGTTCGCCAGTTCCGCGCCGGCGTATAGACCGTCGCCGCCATTATCTCCCGCCCCTACAAGGAGGGCTACCCGCGCGTCCTCGACGGCGAGGTCCTCATCATCGAGCAGTGTCATGGTCACATGGGCCGCAGCCGAGGCGGCCATGCGCATCAGCGGCACGCCGTCGTCAAGCAGCGGACGTTCCATCTCGCGCACGGTATCGGAATCGTAAGCGCTGTACAGCAGTGTTTGCAAACGGTCGGCGTCGTCGGCGATGTCCATAACGTTCCCTTCCTCGTCGTCTATGAGCAACAATCCCTACTGTAGTCGTAATATTGGGAGTCAAGGATTTTTCGGCGTGGAATGGAGACCAAAATGGCATATATCGAAATGCAGCATAGTTACAAGCGTTACCAAATGGGTTCCACCACCATCACCGCGAACGATGATGTGAGCTTCGGCATCGAAAAAGGCGAACTGGCCATCATTCTGGGCGCGTCGGGCGCGGGCAAGTCGACGGTGCTCAACATTTTGGGTGGCATGGACACGAATTCAGAAGGCAGCGTGGTCATCGACGGACGCGACATTTCCAACTATTCCCCGAAACAGCTGACGGCTTATCGCAGGACGGACATCGGTTTCGTGTTCCAGTTCTACAATCTTGTGGCGAATTTGACCGCGAAGGAAAACGTCGAGCTCGCCTCGCAGATCGTTTCCGATGCTCAGGATGCCGTCAAAGTGTTGGAAGACGTCGGTCTCGGCGATCGTGTCGACAATTTTCCCGCGCAGCTTTCCGGCGGTGAACAGCAGCGTGTGGCCATCGCCCGAGCTGTGGCGAAGAATCCGAAGATCCTGCTGTGCGACGAGCCGACCGGCGCGTTGGACTACAACACCGGCAAGCAGGTCCTGCAGATTCTGCAGGACATGAGCCGTAAGAAAGGCGCCACCGTGGTGATCGTGACCCATAATTCCGCGATCGCGCCGATCGCGGACCGTGTGATCCGCATGCATGATGGCAAGGTCACCGCCGTCGACGTCAACGAGCATCCGATGGACATCGCGGAACTCGAATGGTGATGTCGCGACACGCTGTGCGACACTCGATTTGCGAAGACAAAGGATTTGTGTAATATATGTGACTTGTGCACGGAAGCAATTCCGTACAGGAAGCACATTCCTGCGTAGCTCAGTTGGCAGAGCATCCGACTGTTAATCGGACGGTCACTGGTTCAAGCCCAGTCGCAGGAGCGCGTTTTTAGGTTTTTCCTGATTTTCGTCGGGGAGAAGCTTAGAACAGGAGAATATTCCTGCGTAGCTCAGTTGGCAGAGCATCCGACTGTTAATCGGACGGTCGCTGGTTCAAGCCCAGCCGCAGGAGCTCATTGGAAGCCATCGGCGTGTTGCCGGTGGCTTTTTCTGTATTTATATCCATGAGCATCTGATCGGCTTTCTTGTTTCCGAGCATCATGCGCATAATCGCATCGTTAGACAGTTCGTCCACCGTAGTGTCAAGATATTCCGCAGCCAAAAGAACCTCTTCAAATCGCCAGTTTGCGCGAGAGATCTTGAGGGACATACCGGAAGGCTTTATCCCGAGATAGCTTGCCATCTCAGTTTGATTTTTGCCTTCTCTCGCTTGTGCGGCCAGAAGCTGCTGAACGTTGAAAGAAACGACTTTTAACTTGTATGCGGCTCGCGCCTTGGGGCTGACGCCCGGCATTGTTTCAATACTGGTCATTTTTAACCTTTACAACAATATGTTTACCTGTTGCAAAATATATTACCTCTCGATTTGCGTTTAGTGCAAGTTTGTCGTACACTTTTTGCAGGTCGTAAAAAGTATTACAAAAATGGAGGCTGGAGGTGTGTACGCCGATGAATGATTGGTTCAAAGAACGCGGTATCGGCCAAGAGCAGGTCGCCGCCACTCTTAACGTTTCCGTCTCGACCGTTTCACGCATCGTCAACTACAAAAGAGACCTCAGCATGAGGCGTGCGATGATTCTGCACACTGAGTATGGGATTCCTTTTGACGTTATGTATCCATCTCAATTGAGCGAGGGTGAGGGGGTGTTTGTCCGATAAGGAAATGCCCGGTCTCGATCTGGAACATCGAAACCGGGCGTATGCAACACATCCAATGTTGAACGATTCCCTAGTCGCCAAACTTTTGAATCGTTCGCATTGCCTTTTAGATTATGGAGGCTGCACAAATGTCTAGTGTAACCGAAGTCGCTGTGCCGACTTCTGATTTTGATGGTAACGCCCCCGCGAATGGTTCGCGGTGCATGGCGTCTACATTTTCCGAATCCCTGTATTGGCGGCGTTCTGCCCGGCGCTACGAGCTGGCGGGTCTTGCCGCTTGGACGCTGGCCGCGTTGTCGTGCGTGGTTTTTCTGGCGATTCTGCTTGCCGCGAGGAATCTGCTTCTGCCGGGATTCGCTTTGGTGCCGGTGGCCTGCGGCCTGGCTTGTGTGGGTTGCTGGTGCGACCGTAACTCGCGTGATGCCTGGGATTTCGCTTTCTGGTCCCTTCATGCGGAGGTGAGGCAATGACCATGACCGTTGGCGCGCGTTCCCTCGACAACGAGGAGCGCTCGAATTTCCGGGACTACATGTCCCTGTTGTCCCTGTCCGTGGATGCGTCGATGACCGTGAGGGAGGTCATGGCGGTCGCCTATCTGATCGGCCGGCGTGACGCGCTTCGTGACGTGCGGAACGCTTCGTCGCCCGCGCGGACGGTGAACCGTCGTCTGATCCATGGCGGTCCGTCGGATTGCGTGTTCAATCGCGGCTACGAGGCCGGTGCGGGCATGGTGTCCGACGAGATCGACGCGTTGATGCGCGACGTGGAGGCCCTCAGCGGCGATGACGCGGTGTTCTCGATGCTCAGGCATCCCTCGGTGAGCGGGGGTGATGAATGGTGGAATTGGTGATCCTGCTGTTCGTGGTGCTCGCGGTGGCCTGTTTCGGCCTGCTGCTGCCGTTCCTGCGTCTGGCAGTCGGCATCGTGCTTCTTGTGGTCCGTCTGCTGGCCTCCCTCGCGCGATCAATGGGGGCGGGCCGATGATGCGCCTCATACTCGTGATCGCCATCGTCATCATTCTCGCCGCGTCCTGTCTGATGACGTTCGCCCTGTGCCGCGCGGCCACTCGTCGTGACGAGATGGAGGAGCGCTGGGCGTCAGCCGCGTCATGCGGCCAGGAGAAGGAGGAACGCCATGAAACGGCATGAGAAGCAGCCGTCCGCCGACGTTCGCCCGCGTTTCCCGTCTCGCGGGGCCGGTCTTGGCCTGTTGGCCTCCGCTCCCCGAGATGGCAGTCAGGATTTCTATCTGTCGATGATGCTCGACGTTCCCGTGCCGCGCGTGCCCATGCTGCGCGCACGTCTGCAAGACTCCCGCCGAGGGGGTGCCGCATGAGCGTGAACGCGGTCGATTGGGCGCTCAGGTTCGCGCCCGTGGACGCCAGGCACAACGGTGCCGCTCGCGTGCTGATGTGTCTGGCGAACGTGGCCGACGACGAGGGGCGCAACGCGCATCCGACGCACAGGAAGCTGGCCGCGTGGTGCAAGTGCAGCGTGAGCACGGTCAAACGCCATCTGTCATGGCTGGAAGCGAACGGGCTGATCCGTCGCGGCGACCAGCGTCAGGCAGGGCATTTCAGCGAGTGGCACCGGCCCGTCGTGTGGGATCTGTGCCTGGGGAACCGTCTGGAGCTCGACCCCGACTTCTTCGACTCGAACGACATCGACTCGACCCGAGGCGGACGGCCTTCCACGGAAAACAGGGCGAGGGGAAACCCCGGCTCACATGTGGACCGTGGTTATGGCGACGGGGACACGAGAAAACCCCAGCTCACGGGTGAACCACGGTTCACAGCTGTGACCCCACCCCCAGCTCACCTGGTGAGCTACAGTACGTCCCTAGTACGTAATAACCCCTCTGCCCCTACGGGGCATCTCCCCGCAAGCGGAGAGACCTCCCCGGACGATGACGGAATCCGCGAGGACGGTTCATGGGCCGACGCCGCCGGAGCCGAACCCCCAAGCAGCGAATCCGCCGAGGCCGGTTCCGACGCGGAGGCGGTGTGCCGCACGATGGCGGACGGGCTGCGCGCCATGCCGCCGATGCCGGTGCCCGAACCGTTGGCCCGGCCCGGCAAACGCGAACTCGACGCCGCCCGACGGCTGATCGCCCGCCACGGCATGCCACTGGTGCTGGCCGTGGCCGAATGGGCGTCGCTGCCGCCTTCCAAGACCGACAAGGGCGACGCTTCCGGCAAACCGTATGACGGTTTCTGGCGTCGCACGCTCACCGGCCCCCGCTCCCTCGCACGGCACTGGGACCAGGTATGCCTCCAGATGGCCGACGACCCCCACGGGCGTCGCCTGCTCGCCGAACACGGCATCCTCGCCGACAAGGGCGAAACGGCGCAGCCGCCGAGCGCGGAATCCACGCCGAAGGTGCCGAACTACGGCATCCCCGACAACCTGGACCGGCGCGTGTGGAAACTGCTCGACCCTTACGACTTCGATGCGGGCAACGACGGGTTCGAGGCACCGCGCACCCTGCGCCGGCTGTTGAAGCGCGTCCCCGCGAACGACGCAGAAGGCGAACGCAATGCCGTGCTGGAGGCATTGCGGGCGGGCCGCGCCTTCCTGGACGCGGAATCCAGGGAGAAGGACGACGGCTTCGGGCAGCGGAAGCCGGCCGAGACCGGGCCGGCATCCGTCCGTTTCGGCTTCATCGGCGGCCGTGGGCCGAAGGAGGTGCCGGCATGTTCCTGAAGGGAGAATGCGCGGATTTCCCCGACTCGTGGTCGGACCGCATGTGGGGGCCCGACGACCTTCCCAACCAGCGAACCCAATACGATCTGCGCCGTGCGGCGGTGCGGATCTGCGAGGCCTGCCCGGTCAGGGCCGAATGCCTCGCGTTCGGCATCATGGTCCGGGACCAGTACGGCATCTACGGCGGACTGCCCCTGCGCGCCCGACGCCAGGTGCTGAAGACCGCGCGGGAGGCCGGATTCCGGTTCGACCCCGACGACCCGACCGCCGAACGGCGGCTCGCCCGGTACATCCGCGAGAACCCGGAGATCGTGGCGGCGGCACGCGAACGCGAATGCAAACGCCGCAAGACCGAGCAGCGCAACGCACGCCAGCAACGATGGCGCGCCACCACACGCTCGACCGGCAAGGCGAAGGCCCCGGCCGCCGCCACACACACCCCGCCCTTGCAGGACACCCTCTTCTGAAGACAATCCGATACAGATAACCGGTCCGGCCCCATAAGGACGAACCATTCCGGAAACCCGTATACGCGGCAAACCGTGGAACCGTGCACCCGTGGACACGGGAAGCCGGAAACCCGAATGAAAGGAACAATCCCAATGACCACGAACACGAAAACGGTGGCCTTCGTCAACCTCAAGGGCGGGGTCGGCAAGACCACCAGCGCCATCGGCACCGCCGAAGCACTCGCCCGACTGGGCCATACCGTGACGGTGCGCGACGCCGACCCGTCCGGCGCGGCGACCCTGTGGGCGCACAAGGCCCTATCGGCCGGCCGCCCACTGCCCTTCGGGGTGGAGGTCGTCAACCGGTTCACCGTCGCCGCGCCCGCCGAGGAGGAATGGGTGCTGATCGACACGCCTCCCTTGCAGACCGATCTGGTGGAGGCGGCGGTGGACGCGGCCGACCTCGTGCTGCTCGTCACCACCACCGGCCCCATCGACCTGGAACGCATGCTGGAGACCATCCGGCAGATCAACAAGCCCTCCTCGGTGCTGCTGACCCAGACCCGCTACGGCACGCGCAGCCTCAGGCACGCCGAGGAGTTCCTGGCCGAGAACGGACTGGCCCGATGCCAAGAGACCATCCCGTACAAGGAGGCCATGCGTCTCGCGCCGGACGAGGGCCGGTTCCCGTCCGCCTCGGGCTACGGGCTTATCGCCAAGGAACTCAGCGACGCATTCAACGCCTGACACCCGCAGAACCGGAAACCCGGAAACCCGTGTCCACGCAAACCCGTGGACACGGGGACACGGAAAGGAACAACATCATGGAGATCAACAAGCCGATGACCACGAGGAACATGCTGGCATCGACCCTCACCGACTACAAGAAACCGGTCAAGCTGCCCAAGATCACGGTGGAGCTCGACCCCATGCTCAAGAAACGGTTCAAGGCCGAGGCCGTGCGACGCGGCACCACCATCCGCGACATGCTCACGGCATGGATCGAACGCGACTGCCCTCCCCTCGACGCGGCGGACGCAAGGGCCGAGGCGAAGCAAGACGGAAGAAGGAGTGGATGATGACGGATGACATCGAGGAGCGGGCCGCACTGGCCCGTCGCGGGATCATGGACCATTCGGATTGCGAGGAGTGCACGGAGGACTGGACGTTCCTGATGCGTCAGGGACGGCGGGAGTTCCCGTTGGGATTGCGCACGGTGCTCGCGTGCCTCGCGTTCGCCGAACGCGAGGGCGCGGTGCCCGAGCTGCCGGCGGATTGGTGGGTTAGAATCAACAGGAGGTATCGATGACGACGATGCGCGGCGAGGGGGGCCGACTATGGATGCGTTCAAGGCATGGCCGGGAAGGGCGGAAAGCATCGTGATCAGCCAGGAGTCATACATGAGGTGCACCGGCGGCGTGGCCCCGTGGCGTCGTGACGGCGACAAGGGGCCGTCCTACTACGCGGTGTGCCCGCTGTGCGACAATCCCATCCAGATCGTCGGCATGTTCCGCCGGCAGGAGGAAAGCCGTGCGCGCCGGCCCTACGGGCGACACCACCGGGGCGACGTGCCGGGCCTGTGCCGCTACGACGAGGACGCCTATCTGCACTGCCCGTATGCGGATCCGAACCATCGGACGGACACCCGAGCGAGACGTCATCCGAAGGACCAGACCGGGCGGGCCCTGTATGGTCTCATGCGCGGCGAGTTCGACCGGGTGGCGCTGGCGTGGGAACGGTTCTCCGGCATCCATCTGGGGCCGGGGGCCGCCCGTGACATGCTTCGCAAATGGCGGGACGACCAGGGATGGCGCTACTACGACGCGACCTACGGCAATCTGCCGCAGATGCTGTTCTTCGCGGCCGGCGGACAGAACCTGGTCAAACGCTACATCGTGCCGGACAGCCCGTTGCACGAACGGCTGAAAGGCGTGCCGCAGGTGAGATTCACGCCGACGCGCTCCCGGTACGTGCAGGTGGACAAGGCCGGGCCGGGGTTCCTTACTCTGGATTTCCTGCTGTACGCCCGGCGCATCGAATGGGACGGACAGCACATGAACGAGACGTTCAGGCTACGCGGCCTGCTGGGCCGCGATGACGGGCAACAGGCCTTCGATGACCTGACCCTCGACGTCGATCAGGACTGGCTCCCCCACACAGCGGACGCCCAACCCGGCCGCGACGAGCGGCTACTCGACATCGCGCGGGAAACGCTGCAATCCGACGCGGGTATCCCGGCAGATCAATAAAGCGTTATCAATGCAAGGAGAACAATGATGAACGAGAACGACAAGACGGAAATCCTCGAACCCGTCGAAACACCCGCCGAGAACATCACAGAGCCAAGCAAGGATGGAAGGAAGTGTCCGAAGTGGCTGCTGCCCCTGGTCGCGGCCGTCTGCGCGGTGATTCTGGTCGTGGCCGGCATCATCGGCTGGAACGCTTACAGCGGCGCGAAGCTCGCCGAGGCCAAGGAGGCGTGCGCCACCGCCGCCGACACCGTGCGCAACAATGCCAATGAATACAACGCGCTGCTCAACGGCGATGCCGCCGATGCCGCCGCCGTCAAGGCCGAACAGGTCAAGGACTCGAAGACCGTCGAATCCTTGGGCAAGGAGCTCAAGGCCATGGCACCCGAATACGAGGGCTGCGTGGCCGAAAACGCGCAAGGACTGGATGCCGCCGCCGTGAAGCTCAATGAACAGGCCGACTGGTACGAGACCCACGAGAAGAGCCTGTCGAAGGCGGTGAGGGCCGTCGCCGAATCCAAGGCCGCGAAGAGGCTGGATGACGCGAAAACGAATCTGACGGCGAAGCTGGACGAGGCGTCGAAGCTGCTCGCGGATTCGGACGGCAAGGTCGCGGACAACGCCACCCGCGACGCATTGTCGAACGCCATCGACGCGGCGAACGGGCTGAAGGACGGGAACGATCCGGCGAAGATCGACGGGGCGCGCAAAACGCTGGAGGATGCCATCAACGGCGTGAACGCGAGCGTCCAGGCAAAGACGGACGCGGATGCGCAAGCCGCCGCAGCGGCAGCAGCGGCAGCCCAGGCTCAGGCGCAGGCCCAATCCACCTACAGCGGCGTCTCCTCCTACTCCGGAGGCGCGTACAGGCGCACGGAAGGCTCCACTTCCGGCTCCAACACATACCGTGGCACCACATCGGGCGGCTCCGGCCCGGCCGCCGCCGCCCCAAAGCCGAACCTCAACGGCGCTTACGGCTGCGGCAACAGCTGCACCGGCAAGGATGATGGCTATTACCATCACTGATCGATGAATGACTGATTATGGCTCGTATCGGGAAACCGGTACGAGCCTTTTTCATGGATTTCGCAAAGGAAAGCCATGTCCCTGTGAACCCGTGCCCCCGCATTCCCGTGTGCCCGTGTTGCCGGGAAATACTTCCGGATTTTTTGTAGACGCCATGCTCCGTGGTTCGGCGTGTCGTCTGTGAGGCTTGTTGGTGGCTGCCGGGCCAACCGGTGGCTACCTCCCGTTATTCCTGCGGTCGGAAGCCCCGCCACCCCTTGAAAAAAGAGGCGGCGGGGCCATGACCGGAACGATTGAGGGAGGGGATGAACAGACAAGGTTAACGGAGGTTCATTTACATGAACTTTGGCAGGAAGATGATGAAGGCCGGTGTCGCGGCGGTGGCTGCGATCGCCACGCTTGGTGCCGGCGGCGTCGTCGCATCGACCGCGTTCGCGGGCGGTGGCGGCGGCAACCAGCCCGGCACGGGCGGCGACCTGGCCGCGGTGCAGTTCTGGCAATACAAGGACGATGCTTCGGGCGCATGGGGTCCGGCCACGAGTCTTGATTCGGTGCGCGCCGCCATGAACAATGCCGGCGTGACGTTGGAGGGCGATGGCGTCACGAAGGCGCAGGCCGCATTGGACCAGGCCCGTACGGAATGCGAGACCGGTTTCCAGCGGCGTCACCCCGGCGAGGGCGATGGTGACTGCCGAGTGGTCGCGGTCGGCGAGGTGCCAGCCGTCATCGGCGGCAACTACATCTACAACGGGTCCGGCGCGGTTTCGCCGACCGGGACCGGTGGCTGGTACGACAACTGGAACACCTACGTAGCTCCAGGAACATACCAGTATGGCAGCACCGTATATAGGACCTCATATCCGTTCGATGATGATCCGTCGAACAGCGTGGATGCGATTATGCGTCGTAATGTGGAGGCTTCCAGCAAGCCGTCGATCGTGGTGATCGTGCTGGACAAGTACCAGCCGGCACCACCGACCTATCACTTGAGCGTGAGCACGCAGGCTGCGGAGATGTCGGGCCAGTCGGGCGACACCAAGGACGCTTCGGACACGATCACCCTGTCCAGCGACGGGTCGAAGACCGAGAACGTGAACGGCACCGCGACCCTGCACTGGCGCGGCATCGACGGCACCGAGAAGACGGTGGCGAAGCAGTTCACCGCATCCAACAAGGGCAGCGCCACAGTGAGCGCGTCCTTCAAGGAAATGGACGCCTCGTGGGAGTCGTGGCCTGCGGGCAAGCGCTGGTGGGACGTTGACGTGGCGAAGCAGGGCGACATGGCCGAGGCGGTCTCCCACAAGGGAGAGAACGACGGCAAGGAGTCCGGCGAGAAGACCACCACCCCGCCCGAGAAATGGCTGACCAACGGGGCCGGCCAGACGGTGCAGGACGGCAACGACTCCATCGCCTCCGGTTCGCTGTATACGGCGCACATCAAGGCGCATTCCAACGCCTCCGGCAAGTTCTGGATCTACGACACGATCGACACCAGGGACGTGGTGATCGGCGGCACCGACAAGGACGACGTGAGCAAGGTGACCGTGACCGACGCGAACGGCAACATCGTGCCGGCGGACATTTCCATCGACGATTCCATCGATGGCAAGCGCGTGGTCAAGGCGCACGCCACCGCCCCGCATTCCGGCCTCTACACGCTGAACGTGCCACAGTCGGCCAAACCCACCGGCGGCGACTACAAGATCAACGACGGTTCCGTGGCGTGCTGGAACGGCGACAACGGCACCGGCAGCCTGGCCGACTGCCAGACCGGCAACAACGACAGCGTGGGCAAGGTCACGCCGACCCCGGACAAGGTGTGGGTGCTGGACGAGTCCGGCGCTCTCGTGGCCGAGGACAGGAAATGGACCAACCAGCAGGGCGTCGATCAGAAGACGTTCCTCGTGGGCGACCAGGTGGGCGTGGTCGTCAACGGCAGCATCCCGAGCCACTTGCTCAACCCGCTGGCATCCTATTCCATCACCGATGATCTGACCGGTTCGATCCAGTGGATCGACTGGAAGTCCGGCAAGGTGTTCGTCGACGGCAAGGACGAGACCTCGAACTTCACCATCGCGATCGACCAGAAGGCCGGGACCGCGACCGCCACCGCGAAGTCCGCTTACATGGCGAAGACGATGTTCAAGAACAGCACGAGCAAGGTCAAGTTCTACCTGACGGGCACCATCAAAAAGGGTGCCACCGAGGGCAAGAAGATCCAGCTGACCAACAAGGCGTACGAGAAGTGGAACAACGAGACCCGACCGACCAACGAGCCGCCGGTGTTCGTGTGGACCCCGAACCCGAACAAGGCGTGGGCCATGAAGGCTGACGGCAAGTGGCGGCTGACCGTCGATCCGACCAAGAGCGACAAGGTGGGCGGCGACGACAAGTACTACCGTCTCGGCGACGAGGTGGCGGCGGTCATCTCCGGCACCCTGCCCACCGGATTGGGCCGCGTGCCCGAGATCGCGTGGACCGACGACTTCGCCAACGTCGATAGCATCCTCGACCTGAAGGACACCTCCAACATCAAGGTCTACGAGCAGGACACCACCGACGAGGCCAACGCCAGCGTCAACGACCTGAACAAGACCGGCAGGGACGTGACCGACCAGTTCGACATCACCGCCGAGGGCACCAAGGTCACGGTCAGCGCGAAGGACTCCTACGAGGCCGCGCAGAAGGACCTGAAGACCGCGAAGCAGATCAGCGTCGTGATCCCCTTCGACGTGAACTTCGACACCGTGAAGCTGCTCGAATCCTACGGCAAGGCGGAGGGCGACGAGCTCAACACGTGCGCGGACCCGAAGGGCGACGACCTCGACAACAAGGGCGGCCAGACGGTCGGCGGCAGCACGGTGGACACCAACACGCCGAAGATCTGCGTGACCGTGCCCCCGATCCACAAGCAGGTCATCGCCGAATCCTCCCAGGGCGGCGACCAGTCCAGCATCGACACCAAGACCGTGTTCCCCGGCCAGACCGTGGAATACACCGTGCGCGTGGACCCGCAGATCCCCGCGGACCAGGCATATTCGGTGACCGCCATCAAGCTGAGCGACACCTATTCCGAGTACACCACCGCGAACAAGCAAACCCTGGAGATCACCGACCTGGGAACCGGCGGCATCATCCCGAAGAGCGCCTACAAGGTGCAGTGGGACGAAGCCAACCACTCGTTCGAGGCCACGTTCACCAAGGACTGGGTTGCCGCCAACTGGAAGGCCGGCTCCAACCCGCGCGTGCTGCTGCGCTTCGAGGCCAAGGTGAACGAGGACGCGCCCACCGACAAGACCGTCGACAACAAGGCCGCGCTGACCGTCAACAACGGCGTCACCCCGTCCAACAAGGTCGAGAACGAGCCGCCGGTCATCAAGCCCTCCAAGCAGGACACGCAGAAGGACCCGACCATCAACATCGACGGCAAGACCGCGCTGCTGGGCGACAAGGTGTACTACCGCGTCAACATCGACGCCTCCAGGCTCCCCGACACCGCCTACAAGGTATGGCGACTGGGCATGACGGACGACTACGACCAGGAGTACCTGACCCTCGACGCCAAACACGTGGAGATCCTTGACGAGACCGGCAGGGACCGCACCGGCGAGTTCAACATCCAGGACAAGGACGGCGTGCTCTACGCCTTCGCCAAAACCGTGGACACCCAGATCCCCGCGACCGGCGAGACCGTTCCCGGCGACCCGCAACCCGACGACCTGAAGGCCTACAGCGAGAAAACCGACAAGGATTACGACCCGCTGAAGGACCCGAGCATCGACCAGTCGCTGCTGGGCCACACCTACCAGGTGGTCATGCCGATGACCGTCACCAAGGTCAAGGACGGCCACACGGTGGAGAACACCGCCACGCAGGTCACGAACGACAAGCGCGACAAGACCAACACCGTCACCAACCCGCTGAAGGAGATCAACCCGAAGAAGGACGTGACCGTGCAGGTCGGCGGCGACAGCATCGACGGCAAGAGCGTGTATCTGAATCACACGTTCCTCTACCGACTGGATTCCAGCATCCTGCCCCCGGGCCGCGCCTACCAGACCGTCACGGACTGGGGCGGCACGGACCAGCTGGCCACCGAGTACGACCAGTACCTGGGCAACTGGGCCGTCTACGCCTCGCGTGATTTGTACAGGGACGGCCAGGTGCTCGCGGCCAAGGGCGAGAAGATCGCGGGCAGCGGCTTCGACTCCTCGAAGTTCGGCGGCAACCTGTTCACCGTGGACGCCGACGAGAACGGCAAGGTCACGGCCGACGCGACCCAGGCCTACCTCGACCTGGTGAGCGCCGACAACGAGCACGAGGCCGGCTGGGTGCTCTACCTCCAGTGCAAGCGCATCGCCGTGGCCGACGAGGTGCCCAACACGTGGACCGAGACCATCAACGGCCAGCCGCGCGAATCCAACAAGGTCGTCACCAAGACCCCGGACATGACCCCGAGCATCCACCTCGAAAAGGTCGATACCCCGACCCTCAAGCAGGAAGGCCAGGAGCAGGCGGACCGCGACGACCCGAAGCAGGCGCTGAAGATGGACGCCGACAGCATCGGCATCACGTTCATCATCACGAACACCTCCAAGACCGACCCGGCCACCGGTGACGGCGCATGGTTCAAGGCAAGCGACCTGAACCTCGACGACTCCACCATCGTCGGCGACGCGCACGTGGACATGGATTCGCTCACCTATCCCGCCGACTGGGACACCCTGGTGCTCAAGCCGGGCGAATCGGTCAGCGTGACCGGCACGCTCAAGGGCGTCAAGGAAGGCGAGACCCACACGGATCGCGCCATCGTCACCGGAACCCCGCTCGTGGAATGCGCGCCGTCCAACGGCGACCCGTTCAACGACAAGACCGACGGCGGCGAAGACACCGATCCGGAATACTCCACCGGCGACGTGACCGAGATCGACGGCAAGCAGCTGTGCGCCGACACCCAGACCGCCAGCAACACCGACGACTGGAACGGCTACCGTGCCAAGCCGTTGGCCTCCACCGGCACGGCCGTGCTCGGCCTTGCCGGCGGCGCTCTGGCGGTGCTGCTCGCGGGCGGCTCCCTGCTCGTGTTCCGCAAGCGCCACTACGCACAGGGTTCCGGCCGCCACACGGCCGTGAACGCGGGCAAGTGACCCCGTGGCGTTCCGGCCTCGTCGTCCGATGACGGCCGGGACGCCCTCCATTGACTTCACATGCCGGAAAGGGGCATAAAGCTTTCCGAATCCCGTGCCCCGGACGGCGTGTGAACCCCCAGGCCCTTCGCCAGCCTCTCCCCCGGCGAAGGGCCTTTTCCATGCCCGGAACCCGTGAACCCGTGAACCCGTGGAACCGTGGACCCGTGGAGCCGCAGACCCGTGGAGCCGCAGACCCGTGGAACCGTGCTCCCGATGGGGCCTGTAGACGGTGCGCCCCGCAGCGGCCCGCGACCCGGCGCATCATCGACTCTGACATTGTTCGCACCATCATCATTCCTCTGGAGGTTGCACATGGCTGACAGGCAAACCGCATTGGCCGTATTCGATTTTCTCGACTCGCTGCGCGCCGGACAATACCGCATCGGCGCGGACGCGGAAAAGGACCATGCCACGGCGGGACTGCTGGCATCGCTGTCCGGCGACACGGGGCTGCGCGACGCCGTGTGCGCGAAGCTGATATCGCCGGGCCTGGAACGCGCCCGTTTCCTCATGGTCGCCGAGCATGATCCGCGCGCCTTGCCCCTGTTCGCCTCGGGCCAGGTCAAACCGTGGTACCAGGCCGACTACAACGTGCGCGAGATCGCCAACAGCGAGTTCCACCAGGACATACCCGCACTGCTGTGGCGGCTGTCCAACAGCATCCCGGATTCCGCGCGAAGGGAGGGCATGCTTGAGGCGGCCGCGTACATGAGCTTCATGCAGGGCGATCCCGAGGCCGCGTTCACCGGCCATCTGGGCCGGCTCGCGGCGGTTTCGCCCGAGGGCGAGGTCACGCGCTGCCTCATGGACGCGCACGAACACGGCCAGCATCCCGCATGGGTCATGGAACAGCGGCAGCTGCGCGAACGGCAGGCCGACGCCGCCGACGGCATGACCGCCACCGCGCCGGACCGCCCGAGCCTTCGCCAGCGCCTCTTCCCGAACCGATGAACACCTCCGGCACGGACCCATGGGAGATGGGCCCCATAATCGCCGCCGGCACCGCCGTCGCCATCGACACGGCACGAGAACCGGAACCGGAACGCCGGCCACCGGCCGAACCCGAACCCGAGCCCGGGCCCGGGCTGGAGCCGGATGCGCGATGCGTGGACGACGCCGGAAGCGAAGACCGGGCGAACCCGGCCGTCGATCCGTGGGAGATCGGCCCGCTGCCATCGGCCTCGAATCCGGTGGGGAATGATATCCCGGCCGATGCCCCGGCATCGGAACCGCAGCACGTTGGCGGTGCCGTGGAGCCGGCCGATCTCGCCGACACGATCGACCTCACGCCGGTCGGCGACCGGGATGCCGCCATGCCCGTGCGCGAATGGAGGCGCATAGCCACGACCGCGGGCGGCATCCTGCTCGCGGCCTGCGTCACGGTCGCCGGCATGTCCGCGTGGGAATCGCATGAATCCGCCACGGCCGCACGCGAGCTGGAACAGGCGACGGCGGACTGCGCCACCGCCCACGCTGCGGCGAAGAAAGCCGAACAGAAGCTGGTCGAATATCTCGACGGCGACCGGCTCGCACAGGCGAAAGCGGTCACGGCCGACAAGCTCGCCGACCCGGAAACCCTGGAAACCCTCGACAAGCTGGCCGAACAATATTCCGAGGGCGAGCGAATCCCCGCATGTGCCGCCACGGACACGGAAACGGCCAACGCCACCACATCCAAGCTGCAAGCCATCGAAAAGAAGCACACGGGAAATCTCTCGCGGCTGAAGAAGGCGGCGGGCGCGGTGTTCTCCTCACGGCTGGCCCATACCGTCGAACAGGGCGAACGATTGTATTCCTCCTCCGAAGGCAAGGTGCAGGACGAATATTCTCGCGCCCTGCTGCGCGCCTCCATCGACAAGCGCGACGAGAAGGCCATCGCCGACGCCATGGACAAGGTGAACGCCTCCATCGACGCGAAGACCAAGGCCGACGAGGAAAGGAAAGCGCAGGAGGAGGCCGCAGCGGCTGCGGCGGCGCAGGCGCAGAGCACGCCGGCACCGCAACAGTACTCGTACACGCCCTCCGGCTCCGCTTCGGGCTCGGGTTCCGGCCCGACGGGCGGCGGATACCATTCCTCCGGCGGTTCCGCCGGCTCGACCGGTGGTTCCGCGTCTCCGGGCTGGTCGGTGCCCGCGAACCCGGACCCCTCGCAACTGCCCGGCACCGACCCGAGCCTATGAAAGGACCAGCACCATGCCACAACTGACCACGTTGATCCCGTCGTTCGCGGCACCCGTCACCGACCGCGTGTGGCTGGTGGGCGCGCACGGCGGTGCCGGATGCACCACGATCCGCCATTCGGATCCGGAACGTTTCGCCGACGCCGGCCGCGCGCTGCCGGTGAGCCAGGATCCCTCCATGCCCTCGCGCGTCATCCTATGCGCCATGGGAACCGGGAGAGGTCTCGAATCGTTGCGCGCGCTGCTCGCCGACCAGTCGGCCGGACTGTTCGGCGCATCGATCCTGTTGGGCGCGGCCATCACCGACCCCGTGCCCCGTATGCCCCGGCCTTTGGTGGCGGCGCGCATCCAACTGTCATCCGCCGTCCGCGTGTGGCGGCTGCCCCATATCAAAGGGCTTGAGCTCGACGGGTTTCCCCGGCGTTATCCGGCCGCGTACTCACGGCTTGTCAGGGACGTAGACGCCATGCCCCGCGCCACGGCCCATGTCGGCTGACGATGGTGCATGAACCTAACACGAAAGGAACAACCCAATGCTGCATGAAACATGCGTGATCCTCGCCGAGACCCTTTCCGACCCGACCCCGTGCCTGCCTCCGGGATTCTCGGGACCGGTATCCACCGCCCTGGGCTGGGTGAAGGCGCTGAGCCTGGTGATCGGCGTGGTCGCGCTGGTGCGCATCGGCGTGCACATCCTGCGCCAGCAGGGCGACGGCGTGCCCGACCGCGACGACACGTTCGACAAGCTCGTCAACTGGGTGATCGGCATCTTCCTCGGTGCGGGCGCTGTCGCCATTCTCGCCGCACTCGGCCTGTCCGTCACCGCAAGCTGCTGAGAAAAAGCCATGAAAGGGATTCGACGCATACGGCAGCGCCTGTGCGCGCTGCTGCTCGCCCTCGCCTGCCTTGCCGGCCTCGCCGCCTGCGGCGGACCCGACTTCGGATCGTTCAGCAAGGAGCTCACGTTCGGCGACAAGCAGGTCAGCGACACCCAGACCACCTACGTGATGAAGATACCCGAAGGCAGGCTCGGCGACCTGATCGGCCCCAGCCAGATCCAATGGGTCATCGACCAGTACGGCGACCCGCCCGCCCATACCGGCGCGGTCGCGGTCGGCACCAAGAAGGCGGCGAAGGATCTGCTGAGGAAGTCTCCGGAACTGCAATGCAGGGCATTGGAGAACACGTATCAGGAGGAGTCGTCCGACGAGGGCAAATGGGAGTACAAGGACTCCTCGTGCCGGAAGCAGCGCAAGCTCTCCTGGCTGGAGAAGACCCTGTGGAACATGTACCAGGTGCAGTCGGATTCCACGATCGAATGGCTGTCCACCAGCCGCAACACGCTGGTCGCCGCGGACGACACGGTATCAACGTTGCAGGCGAACGCCACGCCGAACTACGATTCGTGGTTCGCACCGGTGAACCGGTACCTGCGCATCGCGCAGGGCGTGCTCGTCGCAGCCGCCGCGATCAGCCTGATCGTGCTGAGCGCGCGCATCGTGTGGAACATCGGCCAGGGCGGCGAGGGCCGTCTGCTCGACCGCATCGGCTGGATACTGCTCGGCGTGCTGCTCGGCTCCTCGTGCGCGAGCATCGCGCTCACGTTCTTCTCCCGCTCGTCCGGCGGCAATCCGGGCCTGCCGTCATGGACGCCGGGCGGCGGCACCACGTTCTTCCTGTCGGACTACATCCGTATGCAGGTTGACCCGTTCCTGATCATCGCGGCCGTGTGCGGCGTGATCGCGGCCGGCTGGAAGCTCGTCACCCAACAGGAGGGACGTGACCTGATCCCGTTGGGCAAGGCGTTCATGTGGGCGATCCTGAGCGCCGTGTGCCTTGCCGGACTGGTCAACACGTTCCAGGCCACATTCGACACGTGGACCGCCGACGTGCTCAGGTCCGCAAGCGGCATGATGAACGACGCCTGGGAATCGAAAAGCCTGGCCGCGAGCTCGTTCTTCAATCTCGGCGCGCCCGTCGCCATCGTGCTCACCGTCGTGATGTGGATCTGCGGGCTGATCAGCAAGATATTCGCCTACTTCCGCGCCGGGATGCTGCCGATCCTGGTGGGCGTGGCACCCATGTGGGCCGCCATGAGCTGGATGGAGACCGGCAAGCAGGCTTTCGCCAAGACCATCGGCTGGCTGGCCGCGTTCCTGGCCTACAAGCCCGTCGCCGCACTGGTCATGGCGACCGGCTCGGCGATCATGGCCACGGCCGGGCCCGGCGACGACAGCCAGGCCATCACGCTGATGCTCACCCTGAGCGTCATCATCCTCCTTCCCGCCATGATCCGCGTGATCGTGCCCGCCGTGCAATCCTCGGTCGGCGGTGGCGGCGGCGGAATCCTGCCCTCCATACTCGGCATGGGAGTCGCCGTGGCCGGCGGCGGCCTGCGCAAGGCCATGGGCGGCAAGGGCGGCAGGAAAGGCGGCGGCGACGGACGCGGCGAAGCGTCACCGGACGGTGCCAGACCCGGTGCCGGTCGCGGCCTGGCCGGACTGCTTTCCGGGCTCGGCCGAAACGGCGGAAAGCCGCAGGGAGCGAACGGCGGCGGCAAGCACGCCAAACCGCTGGAAGGCAATCCCACGGGCGGCGAACCACAGAACACCGGCGACCAGCCACAGGGAGCGAACCGCAAGGGCAGCGACGGCAAACCGCAGGGAACGAACGGCAATGGCACGGGAAGCCCGGTTCCACCGGCACCCGATGGCGCATCCCCTGACCCGTCAGGCGGCAACAGGCCGCAGGGGGCGAACGGCGATGCCGGCGGGTTCGCCCGCGAGGGCGCACCGGACGGTGCCGACCGCTCGACCACTCGCAAGGGCAAGACATTCTGACGCATTAAGGAGATTCGGATAATCATGGCGTCGAACACGACATACGGCGATTGGATGCGGCCGATGCCGGGAGGCATCCGCAATATCGGCATCCCGCTGACGATAGCGGGCATGGGTGTGCTGACCTGCACGCTGCTGGTCAGCATGGCGAGCGTGGTCGCGGCCATCGCGATCCTCGTGGTCGGCATGGGCGTCATCCTCGTGCTGGCCATCCGCGACCGCGAGCACCGCAACATGGTGGATCGCACCGTGGAGAAGCGCACGTGGATGGCCGCGCAGCGTTCCGGCGCTAACCTGTATCGTTCCGGCCTGCTCGCGCCGATCGACGGCGGCAAGGCCATGCTGCCGGGCATCCTCTCACGGGTGGGCCTGACCTCCGCCCTGGACGGGCTGGGCGGCGAGTTCTGCCTGGTGCGGCATTCGCACACCGGCGAATACTCGCTGCTCCTGTCATGCCAGCCGCAGGGCGCGAGCCTCGCCGACGACGACGTGGAGGACTCGTACGTGGCCTCGTGGGCCGGGCTCATGGAATCGCTCGCCTCCGAGACCGGCGTCACCCAACTGGCCGTGACCGTGGACACGGCACCCGATTCCGGCGTGCGTTTCCGCCGCACGCTGAGCAAACGCATCGTGGAGGACGCTCCCGAGCTCGCGGCGCGCGCCATGGCGCAGATCATGGACCAGTACGCGGCCGGCGGCGCTTCCAACGACGTGACGCTCACCTTGACTTTCCGCTACACCGACCGTGACGGCAAATACCTGGAGGCCGGGGAGGCCGCGCGTCGCATAAGCCTGCTGCTGCCCTCGATCCGCGAGCAGATAGCGCAGGCGGGAGGCGGTGCCGCGAGGGCCCTGGGCATGGAGGAGATCACTCGCATGGTCCGCGTCGCCTACGATCCGGCCGCGCAGGAGACCATCGAGGAATCCGACGAGCCCCCGTACATCGCATGGGAGGATTGCGGGCCGCTCATGCACGAGGCCGGCTGGAGCCATTATTCGCACGATTCCGGGCTGAGCCGCACATGGGAGATGGTGGACCCGCCGCAAAGCAACGTGACCGCCGACACGCTCACCCGACTGCTCAGCCCATTGGCGGACTGCGACCGCAAGCGAGTGACCGTGCTCTACCGGATGCTGCCGCCCGACAAGACGATGTTCATGGCCGAGCAGAACAGGCAGAAGGCCGCGAACCAGGTCAGCCAGGAGAAACGGGCCACGGTGAGGTCCATGAGCCAGATCGGCAAGGCCAACCGCCAAGCCGTCGAAACGAACCAGGGTGCGGTCATGGTGTTCTTCGGGATGCTCGTCACCGTCACCGTGTCCAGGGGCGAACAGGAAAGCCAACGGCTCGAAGCCGCGTCACGCGCCGTGGAACAGGCCGCAGGCGGCGCGAAGATCGACCTGCGCCCCTGCTACGGGGCACAGGACACGGGATTCGCCGCAAGCCTGCCCCTTGGATTGAACGTCAGATCATACACTCCAGCCGGCCCCCTCGGCCGGCTCCTGTCCTGAACGGAGGACACGTGATGCCGATGCCATGGAAGCCGTCGAAACGGAAGGGAACCATGCCAAGCGCCACGGCCACGGACCCCGTGGCTCGCATGGAATCAATGCTGCTCGGTCCGTTGAAGGCCAAACCGGACGAGCCCGTGCCCCCGATGCCGTGGCGGGGGAAACGCTCGCGTGGAGGCGGCTATGCGGCCCTGATGCCCACGATCGACGAGTTCTTCGGCACGTCGAACCAGGTGTGCGGCGGGTTCTGGCCGTTCGGCACCGACATGGCCCTGCCGGCCGAGGGGGTGCCGGTCGGGCGAAGCCTGATGACGGGTGCCGGCGTGTGCTGCGACCCGATCAGCTGGTTCAAGGCCGGCATCATCAAACAGCCCTCTATGTTCCTGCTCGGCCTGCCGGCCATCGGCAAGAGCACGTTCGTGCGCCGCGAGGTGCTGGGACTGAGCGCCCTGGGCATGAACGCGATCATCCCCGGCGATCTGAAGCCCGACTACGCCTCACTGGTCAACATGCTCGGCGGCCAGGTCATCCGGCTGGGAGCGGGCATCGGCGTGGTCAACCCCCTGGACCCCGGCGACCTCCATTATGCGCTGCAACGCTTGGAGGGCAAGGCGCGCAAGGACCTGACGGACTACTACAACGACACGAGGGCGGCGCTCATGGAGGTGCTTTTGACGATCATGCGCACCGGCCGCGAGGCCGACGACGTGGGCGGTGCCAGGGGCGTGACCGCACGCGAATCCGATATCCTTTCCGTGGCCGTGCGCGTGCTCCACGACCGGCACGGCGACGACCCGCAGCCTCCCGTCATCGCGGACCTGCGAGACCTGCTGCGCGAAGGGCCCGACGAGGTGCGTATGGCGGCGGTCTGGGACGACCCGGAAAACGACGAGCTCTACAGGGCGCAGGTTCGCGGCCTTCTGGCCGACCTGCACGGATTCTCGAACCGCATGACGAAGTTCGGCCGTCTGTTCGGCGACCAGACCACCGCGCGCATCGACCTGTCCAGGCCCGTGGACTTCGATATCAGCGCCCTGGCCCAGTCGGGCGACGATGTGGTCGCCGCCGTGCTGGCGACCACATGGACGAGCGCGTTCGCCGCGAAGAACGCCGCCGACGTGCTCGCCGAGGAGGGATTACAGCCCCGGCGCAACCACGTAATCATCATGGACGAGATGCACCGCGCTTTGCGCGCCAGCCCCCTCATGGTCGAAAAGCTCGACCTGCTCACCCGTCTGAACAGGCAGTGGGGCGTAGGCCAGATCATGATCACACACACGTTCAAGGACCTGATGTGCATGGAGACCCCGGCGCAGAACACCAAGGCGCGCGGCTTCGTGGAACGCAGCGAGATCAAGGTGCTGGGCGCTTTGAGCCGCATCGAGGTGGACCGCTACCTGCGCGGCGAATGCGGACTGCCCGTATCCCGGCGCGAGGAGGACATGCTGGAGGATTGGGCCACGCCCGTCAACTTCGGCTCCGACGCCTCGCACAAGGGTCTGGGCCGTTTCCTGATCAAACTGGGAGGACTGCCCGGAATCCCCATCAACGTGGAGATGTGCCCGCTCGAAAAAAGCGGGTTCAACGATACGAACCTCAAATGGCACGCCTAGAAGGGAACCCTGCGATGACAGACCACCTCGCCACCGGCATGAAACGCATGATCCGCACCGTGGCACGCTCCGCATCCCTCTCCGACCGGCTCGGCGAGCAATCCCGGCTGCTGCGGCTGACGGGCAACCGCAGCACTCTCGACTTCCGCCCCGCCGAGCACGGCGCATCCTCATGGGACTTCGAAATGTCGATAACCCCCGCCGAGCCCAAGCCGTACGGCAATGCGGAAACCCGTGAACCCGTATGGCGTGAGACGGTCGATTCCGCCACCTATGGCGAATCGAGGGCGCGGGTCGCGCACGCCGTCGAAACGTTCAGAATATACGACAACACCGGCATCCTGCCGGAAACGGAAAAACCGGTGAAAGGACCACGATGAACGACGCCGCACTGCTCGACTCGCTGCACGCCGCGCTGCGCAATCCCGACCTCGCATGGTACACGGAATTCCATGCCGGCGAATCCATCGTCGCCGGCTACCTCGATTCCCTGACGGACCCGTATGACGACGATGCCATACAGGTTCCCGAGGGCTGGTTCCGCTACTCGGTCGTCACCCGTGAAGGCGACCACGCCCTTCCATGGATGGAGCACTGGAACGAATACGAGTATTCGATCACCCATCACATCGATTGGAACGGCAAAGGGTTCACGCCATACGACCTGTACTGCACACAGGACCTCACCGGCATGATCGCCGACGGCTCGCTGGCCTCGATCCGGGAGGACGCGCGAACCATATTCAAGGACCGGCCCCTGACGGACGACTGCCTTTTCGCCAACTCCATCTGGCCCGAACCGGAACTCCTCGGCCTCGTGGACGACCTGACCGGCCGCACGGGACGAAACCTGTAAGAACCCTGTAGACGCCATGCCCCACCCCGCCATGGCCTTGGACTGATGATCGGGGTCATGGCGGGAACAGCGGGTTGCCGCCGAGGATTGTCAAGGAGCCGAACATGCCTTTGGAGAACACCGATGCCGAAGAGCGGATCACACGGGAAACGATGATCGGATGGATCGAGCATTGGGGCGAATCGTATGACGACGTGCGACCCGATGACGGTGCCATGCGGCTGGCGAACCGCATCATCGAATACAACGCGGCGACTGAAACCATCGAGGCGTTGCGGAACCCCGATGCCGTGTACGACGAACTGGCATCCATCCTCCAGCCGGTGCTCTCCTCGATGGACGGCACCTATTTCGCGGGCTCCGAATGGTTCGCCGGCGAAGTGGACCGCATGGAAGCGGACCGCATCAACGGGGAGCAGCCGGAGGAAACGGACGGCCTGGCCTCCGAAGAACCCCGCATCCCGTTCATCGTGGAGAGCGAGGCCACAGCCGCCGATACGGACGAACCGCCGTTGGACGAGCTGATCACCGCAGCCACACACGAATATCTGGACTCAGGCATGACCTACGACGGATTCTCGGAACATGTGCGCACCACCTGGCGCAACGCCGCCGCCTACGACTGGTCGAAGCTCATGGCCGAACCACGCTCCACGGGCGAATGGTCGTCCGACGCGAACCGGCTCGCCGTATTGGGCGTGACGATGCAGTTCGCGCCCGAATCAACATGCATGATGATCGCCAGCGACATACTGGCCGAGAACGCTCCCCTATCCCTTCCGGCATTGCGCGAACGCATCAATACGCCGGACGGCATGGTGAACACCGACCTGCTGTTTTCCCGGCTGATCGACAACGGCACCACGCCCGATCCGGCGCGCATCGACATGGCGATGGGGATCCTCGGCCCGTTGGAGGCCAACGCGCCGACGGACGCCTGCTACCGGATCATCGGCCTGAAGGCCATGCTCAGCCTCGCCATGGGCGACGGCGAGAAGGCGCGGGAACTCGCCGAACAGGCCATCGGCTACGACGCCTCGGACCGGTTCGCGTCAAGCGTGCTCGACCGTCTGCCGGAAACCGATCCCGCCATGGAGGCGGCGAACGTGTGGGAGAACGGCGGGCATTTGGGGCGCTGACGTAGACGCCGTACCCCGCGATGCCACCGGTCCGGCCGGATGATGGGAGTCGCCGCCGCCATTGAAGGCGCTGGTATTCCCCGAATGAAAGGACCATCATCATGCCACAGTCAATGCAAGTGGTTCGCGGTCTCCTCGCCGCGAACCCCGATTACTGGCCGGCGAAAACCAACGCGGACGGCACCACGAGCTCGGCGTACCTGCGCGCCACCGTGTATGAGGACCGCCCGCGAGTCCGTCAGAAGGACGGCAGCTATACGGACAATCCGCTCGGCCCGGTGAGAACCACCGTGAAATTCTGGGGCCAGGCTGCCGAGCTCCTGCACGGCATGGATTTCCGCCAGGGCGACGCCGTGGTGGCGACCGGCCGCATGGGCGATCCCGACGCCTTCATCAGCCAGAAGGACGGTAAGGCATACGCACGCCCGGTCGTGATCGGCGATTCCATGCAGATCGATTCCATCGTGTCCCAGCGCATCCAGCTCGCCCGCGAACGCAAACGCCAGAACAAGGAACAGGCCGGTGCCGTGGCCGATGCCGGGCGAACGGATCCATGGACGGACCAGGTTGACGCCTCGCGCGGCGAATACGTTGGCGACGGCGTTCCCCGCACTTTCAACGGCGAGCCCTTCGAACCGCTGTCGGGCTATCCGACACCGGGCGCGGCTCCCGCTCCGGCGGACCCTGCGGCACCGGATTTCCTTTCCACCCCATCCGATTTCACGACGGGCAACGCCCGCTAGCCATGACGCAAGCCCTGGCGCATCGACGGCGGGACCGCTTCCATCGGTTCCGCCGTCATGCTTGAAAGGAGAAATGAATCTTGGCCGACGTCGATCCGAAACTGCAATCGAACCGAGTGAAGGATCTGGGCGGCACGGTCCGTCCCAGCCGCAAGATCGAACTGGCGATCATCGTCGCGGTGTCCCTGATCCTCACGACGTTCGCCCTCGTGTGCTCCCATGCGGGGCATCCCTTCCAGATCTTCGCGCTCATGTACCTGGTCTCCGGCCAATGGTCGCTGACCGCAGGCCAGTGGGCGCTGGCCGTGGCCGTGCTCGTCGTACTGGCCGTGGCGTGCGGCGTGGGCGCGTGGCTGATCGCCAGCAAGGCCGTGCCGTGGGCAACCGGCGCCAAGGCACGCACCCGCGTGGACGTGTACGCGCCTGCCATGGGCCATGGCGAGGCCGTGGAGAAGGTGACGCGCCAGCGCGCCGAGGCCATGGCGTCAAGGCTCATAGAAGCGGACCACTGGCGCAAGGGCATGTCGCCGGGATATCCGCTGGGGCTCAACATCGTGGACAACACGTCGATGTACACCAGCTGGGAGGACATGGCTATCGTTCTGGCGGGCCCTCGTTCCGGCAAATCCCTGTGCTACGCGATCCCGGCCGTGCTCTCGGCACCGGGCCCGTGCCTGGCGACCTCGAACAAGGGCGATATCCTCGACGTGACCGCCCCGATCCGCAGGCTCGACCATCCGAACGGCGAAATATGGACGTTCGACCCCGAACGCATCGCGGACCCGAACCGGAAGAGCGCGCCGTGGGTGTGGGACCTGATCGCCTCGGTGCAGTCCATCGCCGACGCGAAACGCATCGCCGACTGCTGGCGTTACGCCTCGGGCCAGCCGCAGACCGGCGGCGACGACTTCTTCCCCGGCACCGCCGCCCAGCAGCTCGCCGACTACCTGTTCGCCGCGCATCTGGGAGGCCGTTCCGTGTCCGACGTGTTCAGGTGGTGCTCCAACGAGCGCGACACGTCGCCGGCCGACATCCTGAGCGAATACCCGCGCTACGCGGGCATCGCCTCGCGCGTGTCCAGCGTGATCGCGCTGACGCCGGAAACCCGAAGCGGCGTGTTCGGCAGCCTTCAGACCATGGTCGCGTTCCTCGCGGACCCCGAGATCATCGACTGGATCGACCCGCACCGGGATACGAATGGGAACATCGACGAGCGGCGTGGTCTGTTCGACCCCTACGAGTTCGCCACGAGCGAGGACACCCTGTACCTGCTTTCCGCCCAGGGCCGGCCCTCGACCGCGTTGACCGCCAGCCTGACGGCGGTGGTGGCGTTCACCGCGTTCCAACGCGCCCAATCCGAGTTCACCGGCAACAACCGCCGTCTGCCGGTCCCGTTGTGCTGCGTGCTGGACGAGGCCGCGAACATCTGCCGCTGGCCCGAACTGGCCGACGTGTACTCGTATTTCGGTTCGGCGGGCATCCCGATCATGACGATCTGGCAGAACCCCGACCAGGGCAGGGCCGCGTTCGGCGAGACGAACTTCGGCTCGCTGTTCAACAACGCGAACATCACCGTCTACCTGGGCGGCATCAAGGACGCGAAATTCCTCGGCGAGATCAGCCAGCTGGTGGGCCAGAGGGAGATCGTGCGAGGCAGCGTCAACATCGACGGCAACGGCCGGCGCAGCGTGAACAACTCGATCCAGAAGGAGAACATCCTCGACGTTTCCGACCTGACCGAATGGCCCGTCGGCCGCGCGCTGCTGCTCGCATCCCAATCCCGGGCGCAGATCGTCAAGACCCTGCCATGGACGGGCAACAGGCAATGGGCCGACGCCCTGGCGCAGGCCAAGGCGAAAGCCCGAGAAGAGCAGAGAAAGGCCGCATAATGAGCGAACACACCTCGAACACCACGTCCGGCCCTGATGGGGAGGAATGGGAGCGCGCGGTCGGTGCCGCCAGGACCCTGCTGTCATCGGACTGCGGATGGCTGGAACTGTTCACCCGCGCCATCCTGGAGGAGAAGGGCGTGCCCTACGGCAAGGGACTGCCCAACCCCGAAGCGCCGCACATCCCCGAGGACAAGGAGATCGAGGAGGAAACCATGCCGGGCCAAGGCGAGCCGACGCCGACCGCACCCGAGGTGCCGGCAGGCCGGCACGCGGCGGAACCCATCCGATCCGGGATTCCGGCCGATGCCGGGGAAACCGGCAACGGCTACGAGAACCCGCCGGAAGACGCAACGGACCGTGACGACACCCCTCCAAAGGCCGGTGCGGAGGAATCCGACACCCGTATACTGCCCGCGCCGGAGGGGAAGACGGATCTCGGCCGAGACGAATCCGGCGACCTCGATCCCGCGCGGGCAAGGGACGTGTCCGGCCAGTTCGGCGCGCGAATGCGGCGCAGCGAGACCTACTATCCGAACCTCGCCGCGTTCGTGGAAAGGTTCGTGGCCAACGTGTTCTGCTACCACCAGAGCGCAAGCGTGAACATGCAATGGGTGAGCGACTGGTGGCGCTATCCGGCGCTCGTGTTCCCGCTCGACGCCATGTGGCGCGCCTACGAGAACGCGCGCAAGGCACCCGGCCAGATGATGATCTTCTACATCCAGGCGGCGTCGATGCTCGACCGCGTTTTCGACAAGGACCGTGGCATCGTCGCCAGCCTCGACTGCAAGCAGAATCTCACCAGGAAGGGCGAACCGCTGCCCTGCGAACGCCCGAACCGGGCATGGCGCGAACCGATCCTGGAAACGTTGTCGGTCCCCGCCGCAGGCGGCAAGGAAAACAAGGAAACCACCATCACGCCAACAAGGAGGAGAAACAATGGCTCAAACTGATCCCGAGGACGGCTTCGACCAGATCATGGTCCAGAGCTGGAACAGCGTCGCCCAGCAGCTGCGCACCCTGCACAACGAGCTGAGCGGCGACCGCGCGCGCCGCAGGGAACGCGCCGAACGCGCCGTCCAGAACGAACGCTACGAGCAGACCAGACGGCAGCAGCAATCCATCCGCCTCGAACAATGGGAGATGGACAACAGGGAACGCCTCAACAAGGGGTTCGAGTCCACCCTGAACGCGACCGTGCTTGCCGACGGCGACGGCTGGAGGAAGATGCGCGACTCGTCCCTCTTGCAAGGATGGATGGTCGCCGACCAACTGGAGGGCAACGACCCCGGCTACCGCAGGCAGATCATCGAGGCGAAGGCCCGGCTGAAGGACGAATGGTCGAAACGCCACCCGGAAACGCACATCGACGCCGCAGCCGACCAATTGACCAACCACGTGAACATCACCTACACCGACCAGTCGCCCGCGTTGCAGGCCACCCTGAACGCCTTCAACACGGCCGGCGTGCCCGTGGACCTGCAACGGGTGGAGGACACGCAGGCGTTCCAGGCCGCGCACGGCGACGACGCCACGTTCTTCGTGGACTCGCGGCTCACCGGCCAATGGACGGGCTACGACCACGACAGGATCGTCGAAGCCGTGATGTGCGCGCCGGTCAACGGCGTGGACGACGCCGCCTCCCGAATCAGCTTCCTCAAGGACCAGGGCCTGCCGGAATCCTCGCACGCGGACAACAAGGCCACAGGAGACGAGCCCAGCACCATAAGCGAGGTCGAACGCACCGAGAACGCTGACGCCGCGCCAATCGTCGAAACCCCCACACCCGTGCGGGAGCATACGAAGCCCGCCGCCGATGAACGCAAACCGGCATCCGGACCCGAGCCCGAGACCACGGGAGGCGGCGACCTGACGACCGGGGAGCCCGACGGATACGAGGAGATGCCACTCGACCTGAACGAACCCGAGGAATGGAACGGGCCCGACCCGTTCGGCGAATACAGTCCCGCCATGGAATCCTCCATGAACCCCACGGACCAGCCGATACCCGACCAGGCCAACGTCTCGACGCCGCAGATCCTGCAACCCGAGACCAACGGCAACGCACGCTGACGCCGATGCCGGCGCACCCCTTGCCATGAGGTTCGTGGGGTGCGCCGGCATCGGATGGCCGTATCATGGTGTCAACGGCTTTCGGAACCGGAAAGGACGAGCATGGCACACGTGACGTTGGATCTGTCGAAATATGATGCCCTGACCGCCTACAAGGGTCTTCCCGACGAGAAGGAGGAGAACCCGGCGCGGTTCTTCCCCGACACCTCGTCGGTCCGCCGTTGCGTGCGCGAACGCATGTCCGTCATGGGTCTCGACGCCGCCGAACTCGCCAGGAGAGCCGGGGTCCCCCTCTCAAGCGCCGAAGAGCTCGTGGAGACCGGTCTGACCTCCATCCGCTACGTGTACAGGATGTTCGACCTGCTGCACATCCGCACCGAAACGCTGCCGTCCGCCTACGCGGGGAGACTGCTGTGAGGGAACTGCACGCCTGGGAGAACGGGCATCATGTGGGCGTGTTCTCGGAAGACGACGAGGAGCGCATATCGTTCGCGTACGACGCGAACGAGGGTCTGCCGATCAGTCTGAGCCTGCCCAGAACCGGCGGATGGAGAGACCAGGCACCGCGTAACTTCCTGGACAATCTATTGCCCGACAATCCGAACGTCCGCCAGGCCATGCGTGAGCACCTGAATGCCTCCTCGGCCGGCGTCTTCGATCTGCTGGACCGGGTTGACGCCACCGGCGGACTGGTGTTCTCCCTCTCCCCGGAACCTCCAATCCCATCGCCGACGCTTCGTCTGATCTCCGATTCCCAGATAACCAACGAAATCGACCGCATCGAGCGGACCAGGAACTACTGGTGGGACGAGGACAGCCACTGCCGGTTCTCCTTGGGAGGGGCGCAGGGCAAGTTCACACTGTCCCGCGTGGACGGCAAGTGGTATTGGCCGGATATGATGCTGCCCTCCACCCACATCGTCAAACCGAAGCCCCATGACCTTCCCGAGGCGACCAAGGTGGAACTGGCGACGATGCGATTGTCGGAACTGTGCGGCATCGACACACCGGCACGCGGCGAGATCACGGCGCAGCGCAAGACGGCCTATATCGTGGAACGGTTCGACCGTCGCCTGGAGGAAGGCCGAATCGTCCGACTGCGGCAAGAGGACTTCCTGCAAGCGTTGGGATTGCCGACCCGCGACAAATACGATCCGTCGGCCGATGACTGCCTGGATCTCCTGCAACGCATCGATGCGTCGGGTTCCCTGTCCTACCGGTGGCTCGAAAGGCTGGCCTTCAACACGTCGTCCGCCAACAGCGACGCACATGCGAAGAACTATTCCCTGATCCTCGATCCCGCATCGGGGATACGCCTGTCTCCCCAGTATGATGCGGTCGCCACCAGGTATTGGCCCGAGTTCAATTGGGAACTCACCATGCCGTTGAACGAGGATCACGCCTTCGCGGAGCACACCACGCCCCAGGATTGGGAGGATCTGGCGACACGTCACGGTCTCGATGGTTCGAGGGTGGCGGATATGGCCCGGCGCATGGCGGGGAAGGTCCTCGCCGGCATATCCGAATCCTGCGAGGGCCTGGACGCGCGGATGGCCGATCGCCTGAACGCGTGCTGGACGAAGGCGAACGAGTCCATCGAGCCGATCATGCCGGGAGACGAGCCGGCGAACTCTCTCGATCCAGCATCGGCTTTGCCCGATTCGCTCGGTTTTCCCTCCTCGGGCCGTACCATCTGAGCTTTTTCCGGGAAGCGTCCTAACGGCGGGGCCGGTTCTCCTCGTCAGAGGCGACCATGCTCCATAGACCGTATTCCGGCGCGATTCCGTAGCGTTCGCGCAGCATGTCGAACGTGTGCAGGCCCTCGCGCATCGCTGCCCGGTATTCGTCGTCGTCCGCCGCGTTGTTGAGGCTGGCGGCGATGCAGAACGCTTCGGATACGAGGCGTTCCATGTCGTGCGTGGACAGGTTCTCCAGGTGCCGTTCGCGTCCATCATCGAGGAAGGGCGGGCGGTTCTCCATCGCGGCGCGCCATTCCTGCACGGCCAGGGCGCGGCTTCTGGCATCGTCCGCCCAGTCGTCGCGCAGTCGTTTCAATCGCATGTCGTCGCCGAGCTCGAAGGCGTTGAACCGTTCCGTCCACCCGTCCGTGCTGCGCCACGTGATCCTGTAGCCGACCACCTGGCCGGGGTCGGTGAACGAGTCTTTGGCGGTTCCCCTGCGCAGCCTGGGGTCGATGGAGAAGCCTTCCCTGCGCACGCGGCGTATGAACTCGTCCTCGCTGCGCGATGCCTTGGCGCACGCCTCCACGATCCGGCCGACATGCTGGCGCGGCATCGTTGAGGCGGCGACCGCCGTGACGAGCCGGCTTCTCTCGTTGCCGTCCAACGCATCCCATCCCTCGTCGTCGCCGTACTCGTTTCGCGCCTTCCATTCGGCCCATTGACGCCATTGCCCGTACTGCCAGCTGACGCGCGTGCCGGTGTCGGAGCGTGCGAGCTCGACCAGTTCGGGGCGTGTCTTCTCCATCCGCCTGCATGATTTCTGCGCGTTGATCCGGTCGTGGTACGGGTTTATCCACCCGTCGTCGGCGGCGAGCTGCACCATGATGTGCACGTGGTCGTTGCCGTTGGCGGACAGTCCGTGGCGGACCGCGAGCCATGTGACGCCCTGATCGTCGTCGCCGTCGATGATGTTCATGCGCGTCAGATAGTCGCGGATGACGGCCTCCCATTCCTGGTCGGTCAGTATGCCCTGGCCGGCCTTGATGGCGAGCGAGCAGTGCCACACGCGCTTCCTGCCATGCTCTCGTTCGGGATTGTCCTTGCCTCGCATGTCGGGCGGGAACGGATCGTCCTTGCGTTCCCTGACGCGGTAGCGTCGGTCGAACCTGCGGCCTATCTCCGCATACGACGCCGCCGGCTTGCCATCCATGTCAAACGAGGGAAACATGTCGCCGCTCGCGCACACGAGATGCTGGTCGGTGTGTTCATTGCGCCGTCCCTTGCCGAACAGGTAGCGCACCAGGCCGGCCGGGTCCGAACCCCTGACGATATTCGGTATCATACGATGATTCTCCGCCCGCACGCCCGGCACGGCGGCGCATGGCGTCTATGAGAGATATGCGTCCTTTGCCGGCACGGCCACTTCGATAGAATTATCGGAAACGGATAAGGGGCTTTGATGGAACCGGTGAGGAACGATACGACGACGGATAGGCGCACGGCCGTGGAACTGGCGAAGCGGCTGCTGGTCGATTCGATCTGGCGCACCGCCAAGATCGAGGTTGATGGCGTCACCTTCCCCGACACGCAGGAGATCTTCGACGGGCGCGCGCCCGAGGGTATGAGCGTGGACGATATAGTCACGGTGAACAACATCAAGCGCGCGTGGGGATTCCTGCTCGGGAACATCGATTATCCAGTCGATTGGCAGTACATCCGCGAATACAACCGCATCATCGGCGAAGGCCTCGTGCGCGACGCCGGCCGCTTGCGTGAATACGGCGTGAGGATCGGCGGCACGGGATGGGTGCCGGAAATCCCCGCCGTCGAATCCCCACAGGAAAGGGTTCGCGGCATCCTGGAGGAGTCAGAAGGGGAGGACACTGCGATGCTGCTGTTCGGCGCGGTCACGCGGGGACAATGGTTTTCGGACGGCAACAAGCGCACCGCGCTGATGGTCGCCAACCACCAGCTCATACACGACGGCATCGGCGTCTTCTCGATCCCTCCCGAAGACAAGGCACAGTTCGTCTCCATGCTCCTGCGCTACTACGAGACGGGCGACTACTCCCGGCTCTCCGATTGGCTCTCACAGAACGCCGTCGGCCATGTGCCCGGCGGGCTGACTTTGGCCCAATCGTCTGGGGTCGCGGAAAAGACGAATGATGCCGTGAACGGGATGGGCATCGTGCCCGGTGTTCCCCTCGATGGCCTCGATGGAGGTTCCGGCTTACTGAGGTGACGGTCGTGGCGTCCGGGGGTGCTCCCGAACTCCATGGGATTATTTACGGTCGGCTTGCGTGATGATGACTTCGAGCCGGCCTATAAGTTTCCGGCGCTGCCGCACCGTGTGCGCGGCCGTTGCCTCGTCGCGTTCGCTGGCGTGCATCTCGCGGTTCACGTTGTGCGTGATCTGGTTCACATTGACGCCGATACGACGAACCATGGCGTCTACGCAGCCGATGATTTCGCGGGGTGTCGGGCCGCGCCCTTCTCATGTGCTATCCTGGGTTTCTCGGGAATCGGAGGAACCGTATGAGTGAGATCAGGATAGCGGATTTGTTCGCCGGCATCGGCGGCATCCGCATGGGAATGGTGCAGGCGCTGGGCGATGCCGCGCACGTGGTGTATTCGTCCGAGTGGAACAAGTACAGCGTGCAGACCTATGAGGCGAACTGGCACGACGAGAATCCCGTGGCCGGCGACATCACCAAGGTCGACGAGCATGACGTTCCCGACATCGACCTGCTGCTCGCGGGATTCCCGTGCCAGCCGTTCTCCATCGCCGGCGTCTCCAAGAAACAGAGCATGGGCCGTCCCACCGGCTTCGAGGACAAGACCCAAGGCACACTGTTCTTCGACGTGGCGAGAATCATCAAGGCGAAGCAGCCGAAGGCGTTCCTCCTGGAGAACGTGAAGAACCTGCTCTCGCACGACCGTGGGCGCACGTTCAAGACGATATATTCCGTGCTGACCGAAGACCTTGGATACCACGTCACCTACAAGCTGATCGACGCGGCGGGCTTCGTCCCCCAGCACAGGGAACGCACGTACATCGTGGGCTTCCGCGAGGAGAACGGGTTCACGTTCGATGACGTGAAGCCCATCGCGCACGGCAACGTCGGCAGCATCCTCCTGCCCGCCTCCCAGGTTCCCGACAAGTATGTTCTGAGCGACAAGCTGTGGACGTACCTCCAGAACTACAAGAAGAAGCACGAGGCCGCAGGCAACGGTTTCGGATATGGCATGGTCGATGCCGCCACCGACCACACGCGCACGTTGAGCGCGCGGTACGGAAAGGACGGCAGCGAGATACTGGTCTCACGCGGCGAGGGAAAGAACCCTCGAAGGCTAACCCCGCGCGAATGCGCGCGACTGATGGGCTACCCGGATTCGTTCAGTATCCCGGTATCAGACACGCAGGCATACCGGCAGTTCGGCAACTCGGTCGCAGTGCCGGTCATCCGAGCCATAGGCGAGGCGATGAAACCCTACCTGTCCGACTGATTCGCCCGAGGCGTTTCCTGCCCGATTGGTCTATGCTCATGGATTATGAGCGATTACGGAAGAATCGGCGACTACATCGGCCCGGTCGCGGCCAAGAAACTGTCGGCCGTCGATATCGACGCCAACAGCAGCAACCAGCACGAGTTCGGCGGCAACGACGCGCTCAGAAGACTGCTCGGCACCGGCGAGGATCGTAGAGCCTCACAAGGGCACGGCATACCCACCGCGCTCATGTACCTGAGCGACGATGACGCACCGGCGGTCGCCGACCTCGAAACCACATGGTACGACGCGCGGCGCAACAACCCGAACCGCAGCGCCGAATGGCGTCTCTACTACAAGGACTGCGAGCCAATCCGCATGGCCCGCCCCGGCGACCTCATGTGCTTCGGTATGCTCAGGGACAATCGCCTGCTGATCATCATCGCACAGCATGACAGCACGGCCGAAGCCCAAGCCAAATGGCTCTTCGGCATCGACGACGAACAGGAGGGCGCGTTCCGCTTCCACGACAATACGGAACGTGAGCTGGACGCCTTCGGCGCGCAGATCTTCGAAGCTCTCGGCATCAACGTCGAAGTGCGGGATGACACGTATCTCCCCGAGATGATCGGCAGATGGGGATACAGGTTCCCCAGCAACGAGGAGTTCGCGGCCTTCTCCCAATCCTCCTTGACGGACGTGGACCCCACGCACGATGACCCTGACGACGTGGTGATCGAATACTACGACCGCAGCTACCTGCTGTTCAAACTCTATGAGCGGGCGGTCATCCAACACGACTACGATGCCGCGCCATTCGTATCGGATGGCGTCATCGACGTTGACTCGTTCACTTCGTTCTACACCTCCGTGCGCAACCGGCGCATGAGCCGCGCAGGCAAGGTCCTCGAAATCCACATCGCCCACATCCTCGACGCGCGCGGCATCGAATACGAGGCGCAGGCCAAGACGGAAAACGGAAAGAAACCCGATTTCCTGTTTCCCTCGCAAGCCGCCTACGAGGATCCGGCGTTCCCCGAGGAACAGCTGCGTATGCTCGCCTCGAAGACCTCGATCAAGGACCGTTTCCGTCAGGTCGCCGACGAGGCCAACAGGATCAGGGACAAGCACCTATTCACCCTGACCCCCGGCGACGTGACCCATCCCAAGCTCGCCCAACTCGATGAACTGCATATCCACCTGGTCATGCCCAAGGTGGTCAAGGAATCATACGACGACCTTATCCAGGGGGAGACCATGACGTTCTCCCGGTTCATCGAGGAGGTCCAGGGACTTCAGGCGGGCCGTCCTCAAAGCCTGACCCTTCTCTGACGGCCCGACGGGAGTCCTCCCTGATTTCGCCGACGGTTCGGCGACGGCGGCGACGCCGTTCCTGAAGTAGAATTGACGGAAAAGCAAGGAGCCACGATGGATGTTTCGATGATCAGACGGCCACAGGACTGGCCTTTCCCCATCCCGCAGATCACGGCGGAGAGCATAGACGAGCTGATCGACGCGCTGCACCGGGACGTGTCGGACTCGACTCTGAGCATCTACTACGACGCCGTGGACGGATGCAGCCGCGAGATGGAGAACGAGGATCAGGAGATGATGGTACGCGAGTACTACCTGCATGACGGATGGGCGGCGAAGCATGGAACGGGTGCGTGATTTCTCGCCGTATGAGTTGAAGGTCAGCGTGTATGACGGGGCCGCCGAAAAGCGAACCATGCTGATGGACGGCCACCTCTACATGGTCAAGTTCGGGTATGACGCCGCCCCGCAGGAGGAGCATCCCAGTCGTACCAGCTACGTCAACCTGCCCGTCAACGAGTATATCGGCTCCAAGGTGTTCGCCGCTTCGGGCATCCCCACGCAGGATGTCATTCTCGGTGATTACAAGGGCCGTTCCGTGGTGGCGTGCCGTGATTTCATGTACGAGATGGATCCGAACCTCATGCTGCTTCATTTCAAGCAGCTGGAAATCAGCATGCCCGGTGGAAGCAGCCGATCGAAAGCCAGGCCCGATTGGGAGTTCGTCAGCCAGGTCCTTGACGAACATGACGCGCTCGAAGGCATCCGCGCGCGGGCGCGGCACCGCTTCCTTCAGATGACATGCGTCGATGCGCTGATAGGGAACTTCGACCGCCACGCGAACAACTGGGGGTTCATAGCGGACAGAAGGACCGCGGATATTCTTGATCTCGCCCCCGTATACGACTGCGGTTCGTCACTGTCCCCGAGCCTGTCCCGTGAAGGCATGAGGGAACGGGTCGAGGATCCTCAGCAAATGCGTGAGGCGAACATGGCCGCACCCTACATGGCGATGAACGTCGGCGGCAAGCGACGCAAGTTCGCCTTCTTCCTGACCTCGGAGACCGCACGCCCCTTCAGGGCGGAGCTGCCGGAACTCTGGCCGCGCCTGTCCGAGGAGGTCACGGACCGCATCGTGGAGCAGACCCCCGGACTCGATGACCTTCAACGTGATTTCTATAAGGCCACGCTGGACGCCCGCCGCAAGTACGTGCTCGGACCCGCATACCGGATGGCACTCAAAGAAGCGGAAACCTCCACCGCCACCGTCGGGAACGACACCCTTGCGACCGACATCGTTCCGGGGATCCCGTTCCCTGGCCTTGGGGGAAACCCCGGTCTCCTGCACTGAGGACTCCACGCGGCTCACAGTCCGGGAAGGTCCTCGTTCTCGCCGTCAATCGTTCCCGGATCGTTCGATGACGGTATCAAGATGGTCGATTAGTTCCCGGCATTGCCGGACGGCGTAGGACGCCGATGCCTCGTCCTCGATGGTCGCGTTCATCTCCCTGTTCGCGTTGTGCGCGATCTGGTTGACGTTGCGGCCGATGCGGCGCAGCTGGTATTCGATCTCCTTGAGCGCCTGGACGGTGGGCGAATCATGTTCCTCCTCCTTGACTTGCAGTCTCCCCTCCAACAGTTTCACAGCCTCGATGATGGTGAGGGAGACCGTCTGGTTCCTTTTCTTGGCGGCGGTGCGGATCATCCCGGCTTCCTCCTCGTTCACCATGAGATGCACCTGGATGGAGCGCTGCTCGCCCCCTCCTTTGCTGCTCCTCTTTCGCATTATTCCGATTCCTTCCTCATTGGCCTTCGGCACTCGGGTTGTTGCTTCAGCGCCGTAGGGCGCGGGAGGCTGCGGGCTCGGTTCATGTACATGAACCGTCTAGCTTGCTTACCTTCGATTTGATGGGCATCTCCATGTGGATGTCCATGGACATATCCATGTGGGTGTCCATAGACGTGTCCATGTGGGTATCCATGGACATATCCATATGAGCGCATAGGAAAACGCATGAGGGTGGATGATCGTTCGGGGTGATGCCTTCTTCCACGAATGGGAAGGGGCTCTTCCTTTTTTTGGAATGTCATCTTCCCGCATCCTTCGTCTTGAGCTCCTTGAGCAGCATCGTCGCGTTGTCGCGGATGCTCGCGTCCGTGAGCGGGGAGAGCTCGTCCGCATAGGAGCGGCAGAGGAGCGCGTACACCCGTTCCCGCACCCAGGCGCTGCGCGCGATGCCCAGCTTGAATGCGGCCCGGCACAGCATCTCGTATTCGTCGCCGGTGAGCATGACATTGAGCTGGCGTCCCCGCTTCAGCGGATGTTCGGGGTCGGGGTCGGTGCGGTACACGTCGTTCCAATCGGTGGTGCCGGGGGCGAGTTCCGTGTAGCTGAACGGCTGGATGGCGTATCTCACGAAACGGGATTTGGGTATGCCCGTCTTGGCGGAGGCCTCGGCAAGCAGATTGAACAGCTCCCGGTCCATGAGGACCCGGAAGGCGTGGCTGTATCGTCGCATGGTTTCATCGTCTCCTTGGTCGTTGCCGTGCCCGGCGCGGCATGGCGCGTCGGGCACGGATGGTTGGCCGGTTGGTCAGCGGTCGAAGTCGAACGCCGTGCCGCGTTCCTTGTCGATGCGGATGGCCGCGTCGAACTTCTTCCCGGATTTGGATGTGAAGCCCTTCAGGGTGACGGATTGTCCCGCGAGGAGCCTGCGCGCGGTCTGGTCGGTGATGGTCTTGCCCGCGATGCGCGCGAACATCTTCCATCCGCAGCCTGCGGTCGTGGCCCACTTGCCGTCCTTGGTCTTCTCGCTTTTGTTCGTGGAACACTGCCACATCCGGCCGGTTTTCCTGACCGGCTGGCCGCAGCGCGGGCAGTCGCCCCAATCCTGCGCGTCGGTGTTCGTGGTTCGTGTGACGGCATCGGCCTTGAGGTTCGCGGTCGCGTCGGCGGGGATTCGCAATGCCTCCCGGTGGAACATGTCCATCACCTCAGACGGGCCTCGTTTGCCGTGTTCCACGTCGGAGAGCGCCTGTTCCATCCGTGCGGTGAGCAGCACGTCCTTCAGTCGTGGCTCCACCACGTCGGTGAGGCGTTCGCCTTCCGTGGTGGCGTGCAATTGCCGGCCCTTGCGTTCCACGAGTTTGGAGCGCACGAGTTTTTCGATGGTGTCCGCGCGGGTGGCGGGTGTGCCGATGCCGCCGGAATGTGATTCGTCGTCATCGAGTGCCGCCTTGAGGTTTTTGTCCTCCACGCACCGGCTCGCGTGCTCCATCGCGGCCAGCAGCGTGGCCTCGGTGAACGGTTTGGGCGGCCGGGTCTCGCCTTCCTCGACCGTGACCTTCCCGACCGGGCGAATGACGCCGCCTTCCATGAGGTTCGATGGGATCACGTTCCTTCCTCCCGCCGGGTTCGCGGTTTCCTCGTCTTCCGGTTCGGGCCCGTGGCCGGTTTCGACGGCCTTCCATCCTGCGGATACGGTCTCGTCGGAACGACTGGAGAACTCCCTGTCGGTGTCGTCGGAAAGCCGGGCCTTCACCTCGGTGACGATGTGCACATGGTCGTCGCCCACGGCCTCCCACATGCGGCGCACGATGCGTGTCATCACCTTGCGCTCGTCATCGTCCAGGCCTTCCAGCTTCCCGGCGTCCAATTGCATGGTCGGCAGTATCGCGGTGTGGCCGGCCACCTTCGCGTCATTGACGGCCAGCTCCGGGCGCGGGTGTCCGGGTATGCCCTCGCGGGTGACGAACCCTTGGGCGAGACGGCCGGATTCGAGGAGCGCCGTGAGCGTTTCGAGGTCGTCATGCGTGATGTACCGGCTGTCGGTGCGCGGATAGGTGGCGAGTTTGAGTTCGTAGAGGTGCTGCAACGCCGCGAGCGTGCGCGCGGCGGTCATGCCGTACATGCGGCTCATGTCCTTCTGCAATCCGGTCAGGTCATACAGGCCGGGCGGCCGGTCGTTCACCCGCCTCCGGTTCACGGACATGATGCGGAAGCGGCCGTGTTCGGCCTGGCCGCACAGCAGCATCGCCGCATCCTTGCTGTCGATCCGTTCGCTGGAGAGCCGCCATCCGCCCATGTCCGCGATCACGGTCCAGAACGGCACCGGTTTGTGGTTCCTGATCTGCCGGTCGCGTTCCGCGATCATGGCGAGCGTCGGCGTCTGCACGCGGCCCACGCTGAACCGTGCGTTGTAGAGCAGCGAGTACGCGCGGCTCGCGTTCATGCCGATCAGCCAGTCCGCCTTCGACCTGATCTCCGCCGACCATGCGAGCCCTTGGTATTCGGATTCGGGTTTCATCGCCCGCCACGCGGCCTGGATGGCCTCCGCCTCCAGGCTCGCCACCCACAGGCGCAGTTCCGGCTTGTGAGAGCCTTCCATGTCCGCGATGCGGCGGAAGATGGCCTCACCCTCGCGGTCGGGGTCGCAGGCGTTGACGAGGCAATCCACATCCGTTCGGCGGATCAGCCGCACGATCTGCCGGTAGCGGGAGCCGGCACCGCGCTCCTCGCTGATCTTCCACTGCCAATGGCCGGACGGGTCCACAGGCAGCGTGTCCAGACTCCATTTCCTCCAATCCCTGTCCTTGTAGTCCTCGGGCATGGCAAGGTCGATCAGGTGGCCCTGCGCCCATGTCACGAGCAGCTGGCCGCACTCATAGCATCCGTCCCTTTGGACGGGCGCGGCGCACAACGCCTGCGCGATGGCCGTGGCGACCGATTTCTTTTCCGCGATGACGAGCTTCATTCTTCGTTCGCGTTCCTTCCGTTTTTTGGGATTCCTTGATTCTTGTCCGACATGCGAGGACCGGCGCGGGAATCCCTTCCCGGCCGGCCCTGGATGGAAAGGCGTCGCCAAGGTCAGGCGGCGAAGCCGAGCAGCGGCGCGAACACGGCGGCGATGGCCAGCACCGCGATCAGCATGAGGATGACGCCGGCGATCCACGCGATGGCCGTCACCAGCGTGCGGCTCCAGGTCTGTCCGCCGGATTCCACGATCATCGGGCTGCCCATGCGTTTGCCGATGATCGCGCACACGCCCGAGGCGACCACGCACAACAGCACGAGCACCACCTGGAGCATCCCGTTGAGCTCGACCAGCCACGTCCACAGGCCCATGAACCAGCCGGCGAGCATAGAGAGAAACGATTCCATTGATTTTCCTTTCACCTGATTGGAACGACGCTTCCGATTCTCGGCCGCAAAACGGCCGGCCACGGGGCACGGCGTCTACACGCCCCGCCTTCCGCCATGGGGAATGTAGACGCCATGCCCCGTGGAACGCGCGACGGGAAGGCAGACTTGCCCTTGACGGAAAAACGAGCGAAAGGAAGATCGTCGTGGCGAACAACCAGAACACCATGCGCGACATGAAACGCAGCATCCTCAAGGCGGTGCGCGACAGCCAGAGGACGAAACAGGATGCGATGGACGAGTACGTGGCGGCGCGCGTCAACATCAAATCATTGGAGGGACGTCTGGAAGAGGCCCGCGAGAAGGCCACCCTGCTGCGCAGGAAGGCGAAGGACGCGGGAAACACCAGCGCCGAACTGAAAACGGCGGACGACCTCATAGACGCGCGGTGGACGGGGGCGGAAGACGGGTCGGCGGAAGACGGGTCGCCCGAAAACGCGGATCCGGGAACCGTGAACCCCGAGCGGGAGCATCCGGCCATGGAAGGAAACATGGAAGGCGGTATGCCGGGTGAGCCGAACCGTTGGGAAGGCGGTGAATCGTGAACCGGCCGGAACCGCGTCCGCTGCCGAAACCGCTGCGCGTCCTGTGCCTGTTCGTCGCCGCGCTCCTCGTGTGCTCGCTGGGCGTCATCGTCGCCAACCACCAGCCGTCAACGGCCGGCGACGACCACGGTTCCGCGACGGACGCGAAACAGGAGTCCACGGGCAAAAGGAAAACGGATTCGGGCCCGCGACGGTACGCCGGCCTGGAGGCGGCGGGAATCCCGGTTCCCGGCGACTGGTCTCAGCGCACCACCGCGTTCCCCGTTGACACCCACAAGGACGGCACCCGCACGCTCTCCGAAAACGCGGACGGCATCACGCTGCACAATGGTTCCGGCCCGATCGACACCGCATTGGAAACGGTGGACGCGCTGCTCGATCCAAACGGCAGCGACGACGAATGGCGCAAGAACGTGTTCGCGCTGCTCGGCGACGACGGTGCCGGGGAGAGCCATCCGGTCTCCGACGCGCCGCGCTGGTGGTGGACCCAGCGCCGCTTCCACGCCGGATCCGTATGCTCGGGCCAATACGATGACAAGTACGTCAACTACGCCTACACCTGCACCTCCGACGGCAAATGGGAGGGCTCGGATACGGATGCCATCCAGTCCCAGCCGTTCTGGACGACGAAGGAAACCAGCTTCCCGATCCCGGAAGGCGGCGGACCGTCATCCACGACGGATCCGCAGCAGACCGTCAGCCAGGCGTACAACACCGTGCTCTTGCCGATGGACGACGGCAACTGGCACGTCACCGTCTACTGCCCGGCCGCGCTCGACGCGTCATTGCTGGACAAGGATGCCAACGAGCTCGACCCCGATCAGGTGAAGGCCGGCGACGAGGCGTACACGGTGATCTCCGCCACCGGATACGGCACGGTCCAGCATCCCTGCCGGACCGTGGAGGTCGTGGTCGGCGGGCAGAAGCCCTTCTGGTCGCTGAGGAACACGCAATGAGCCGGGCCAGCCGCCATCGGATCCTCGCGGCCATGCTCTCGGCGTGCCTGCTGTCCCTGCTCGGCGGATGCACGCCGTTGACCGTGCTCGCGGTCCTCGGCGGCTGCAAGGACGGCGGCTCCAACGGATCGTCGGGAGGCGTCACGGGAAGCGTCACGACCGGCGAGGTGCGTGACGGCATGACCATCGCGCAGACCAAGGCGTGGTTCAACGGATCCGACGGGCCCGACAACGTGTGCCAGGCCTATCCGGACGGGCAATGCACATGGTGGGCGTGCATGAGAGGCCATAAAATCGGATTGGACGTGGGCTCCTACTGGGGCAACGGCGGCGACTGGGCCGCCAGCGCCACCGCCGCCGGATGGAAGACCACCCGCACCGATCCCGTGGCCGGCAGCATCGTCAGCTACCCGCCCGGCGTGGCCGACGCGGACACCCTGTACGGCCACGTCGCCGTCGTCGAGGCGGTCGACCGGACGGCCGGCACCGTGACCATCAGCGAGATGAACGGGCGCGGCGGCCTGGGCATCGTCAACCACCGCACGCACAGGATCAACGTCGGCGCGGTCTACATCCTGCCCAACGGCAGTGTGTCCACCAATGGTTCCGCCGGCACGGATTCCACGTCATCCGGTTCCGAATCGTCCGATTCGTCGTCATCGTCCGACTCGTCCTCCTCTTCGGATCCGGTGGAGGCGGCATGGACGTGCTCCAGTTCCGACTCGGGCTCCACGGACGTGGTGGTGGACTACGACGGCGACGGCACCCACGCCACGCCGGAACAGGCCCGGGCCATCGCCCGGAAGATGATCGCCTCGTACAAGGACTGGGGAGACGGCGACTATGACGCGCTCGTATGGCTGTGGAACAAGGAATCGGGATGGCAGTGGAATGCCACCAACCCGAGCAGCGGCGCGTACGGCATACCCCAGGCGTTGCCCGCGTCGAAACTCGCCTCCGCAGGAGACGACTGGAAGGACAACGCCGCCACCCAGATCAAATGGGGATTGAACTACATCGCCGGCCGGTACGGCAGCCCCAGCGCCGCCAAGACGTTCTGGCTCGCCCACAACTGGTACTAAGGAGCGGGACACGTAAAGGGACCGAGCATCAAATCTCGGCGGAATCATCTGCCCCGTAGACGCCATGCCCCGCGCGACCGCCCGTATGGGCTGATGATCGGAGCCATGCCCGCCGGACGGCGCGGCACCGATCATCCAAGGGAAGGAAGGACGCATCATGCTGATGGAACCCGATGAATACACGTCCCAGGAACGGGCCCTGACCGACAAGGCGAAGGAGCTGATCGAGCAGCACGAGCTCGACTGGGGCAACGGGGAATGCTTCATCCAACGCGACGCCGGCCACAGCGAACTGTACATGACGCTGGAGGCCCCCAACCACGCCACGGTCACGGTCACGGTGCCGGCCGAGGCGGACGAGAAGGGGCTGAGGCGCGCCATGGCGGACGGGCTCCTCGACTTCGACCCCGACGAGGAGTTCGACGAATGCTGGTCCCGCGAGTTCGCGGCACGCAACGGGTTCACGCCCTCCGGCTTCCTGTCCGGCCTCCAGGAAGACAAAGCGTATTTCGGTCTCCGATCTGAGGCGTTGCTTCATCCCGGTCAAAGCAACGCCGGGCAAGGCAACGAAACGATTGCGGAGATCCGCTGGACGGAGGAGGACCTTCGGCACTGGCTGAAAGACCATGACTGGCCCGACAACAACGAGAACATGGACGCGATGCGCGACATGATCTCGGCCAGGGAATTGCGGGACCGCAGCATCGAGGAGGGATGGGAGATCATCGACGCGATGGTGGACGACGGCCGGCTCGCCCGCAAAGACGAAGGCGAGAAGGCCGAAACGTCCGAAACCTACGATCCCGCGAACCCGGCCGACCCGTTGAGCATTGCCGATACGTCTGCCTCGGCCGCAGCCACACGATAAAAGACCCGAGCGAAGGAGCATCATCATGGCCGGATTGAAGGACTACCAGATCAGCGTGTACGTCGCCAACCTGGGCAAATACGTGGAGGGCGTGTTGCAGGGCGCGTGGATCACGCTGCCCATGCCCGCCGAACGCTTGCAGGACACCCTGAAGACCGAGGTGGGATTGGGCGGCCGGTACGAGGAGTACGCGATCCACGACTACGAGGGCGGGGAAGGACTGCTCGCCACCGTGGCGAATCCCGGCGAATACGAGTCGCTGACGGACCTGAACCTCATGTGCCGCGCGTTCGAGGCGCGCGAGGACGACGACCCGGACGTGTACGAGAAGGTGCAGACGGTCCGCGACGATCTTGACGCGGTCCCGCGCACCCCGTTGCAGTACGCGAACCTCGCGTTGAACTCGGACGAGATCCCCTATCACTCTTATGATGCGCCGTCCTCGGCCGAATCGAAGGAGGCGAAGTATGCCTGGACCGCCGTGAACCATGGGTGGGCATCGGATGCCGTGTGGTCCATGTTCGATACGGGGCTCGGCTATCTGATCGATATGGAGATGTACGGCCGGGACCTCAAGCTCGACGGCGATGTGTCGCTTGGCGACAACGGCTATCTGGAGGACGCGGACTGGCCGAGCGATATCGACGGCCGGTACTCGCGCGAGGAGATCGCCGAGGAGGTCGAATGGCTGGATGATTTCGACGCGAAGACCGGTTCGCCGGCCGCGTTCGACCTCGCCTCGCTCGTCCAGCCGGGCGAACGCATCGCGGACTACACGATTTCCGGCACCGGCACGAACTGGGGAGCCCCCTCATACCAGTGCATCGTGGAGGAGGGTTCCACCGATATCCATGCCGCGCTTGAGGACACGATGCACCGGATCATCGACGCGCGCGCCGCTACTGGCGACGCCGTGGACGTGCTGCGCGAGACCATGGGCGCAATGCCCGCAGCGTCCGTCGGCGAAGACGACGGCGTGAGCCCGATCGACCTTGATCTGGGATATGTGCTGCCCGGTGCCGTCACCTCGTTCGCGGAACGCGCGCAGGCGTGCGACCCCTCGGACCCGCTGAATATGACCGATACGGCCGGTTCCGGCCTTTCCAAGTGAGAAAGGGCGAGCGAGATGGCCTTGACGCCTTTTGACATGGAGGGTGTGAACCGCGACCTGCTCGCGGCCGGGAATCCCGCCAAGCCCGACATGCAATCCATCCTGCGCAGGAACGCGCGCGATCTCGTGCTGGGGAACGCGATTCTGGTCTCTTCCGTCGATGCCAAGGAATTGGAGTTCGGCGTCCACATGGCGTATTCCGACGCGGACGGCGGCTTCGACACCGATCCGAGCGAGGACGTGTGGTTCGAGGCGTCCTCGCTCCCGATTCCCAATGAACGCCCTGATCTGCCTCCCGACAACGCGCTCAGGATCAGGGTCACGGACGTGCTGACCGAATACGGGTTCACGGACATTGACGTGAAAGCCCCGGACAGGACGCCGGAAGGCATCTGGATCGGTTTCGAGGCCATGCAGCCAGTCAGGCTCGACGTGACCTCGGCCCAGGAAGGGCGTTCCGTTTCCTTCACCCTGACAGCAGCCGAGGCCAACGATTGGCGTTCCGGCCGTCTCGACGCGCACGGCCTCTCACGCATGGCCGTCGAACGGGTTCTCGCCAGGCCGGGCGACACGGTGACGCTCGCCTACGGGGATTCGCTGTTCCGGCCGGCGGTGATGTGCGACGGTTCGGGAAGGCTTCCCGAGCATCGCGTCAAGGCCGGTATCGGCACGTTCGTCATCGGCCGTGAAAGCGAGGCGGTCATGCCCGAGATACTGCGGATCGACCGCACTGTTGACCCACGAGACCCGCTCGTGATCGAAAAGGCGTTCGGAAAGGAGAACGACATGGAGAACGGGAATGTCCCCGAATACTGGAAAGGCCTGATGGACGAGGCCGATCTGCCGTTGGCGGGCATCGTGCGCGAGCACGGCGGCGGGTTGATGGACTTCCACCGCATGAAGGGCATCGAACGCCTGACCGGTTCGAGTGACTGGGATTTCTACTCCTGGACGGTGGAAAATTACGACGATGACCTGCTCGACGTGTGCGAACGGGAGAACGCCGCCGACGTGCTCGCCGACTTGCAGGCATGGTGGAAAACGAGCCAGCCCGACATGCGGCAACACGTGGACGAGATGATGGCGGGCATCGACGCGGCCATGGAACCGCTCGACAAGCGCCTGTACGCCGCCGCCGAAAAGGAGTTCAAGGAGCGCGCGTTGGACCCGGACGGGGAATGCTACCAATTGGACGGCGGCACGTTCATCTCCCAGGAATCATTCGACGGCATCTGCGGCGACCAACGCGACCGCTACATGGCATGGAAGAACCAGGCCGAACCCGCCAGACTCGTGAGCGCATGGGACGACCCCGCACGCCTGGACCGGCTCGTGGGCGACCTGATCGACGCGGACGATGGCGGCGGATGCTTCTACACCGACGCGCAGCCCATCGACTACACGCAGGGCATGGATTACAGCCCACAGCAGCTGGCCGCAGACAGCGGGCTGGGAGATACGGTCCCGCTGGCGTGTGAGTCCAACGCTTCCTACAGCCTCGCGCACCACCCCGATATCAAATTCACCGCCACCGGGTCTCCCGACGGCAGAAAGGCGCTGGAGGTCTCGGCTCCCGGTTCCGCCCGTCATGCGCTGATCACGGCCAAACCCGGAACGTTCGACGTGAGCCTGCATGACGAGCGCGGCATCGTGTCCGGCGAATCCTTCCCTTACGAGGCAAACGATTCCTGGACGTACCGGCTTTCCGGCCAGGCGTTGCGCGGCGCGCTGGACCTCGCCGTCGGCTGGGCCGACCCACAGGAAACGTCTCCTGAGACCGCAGGGCTCGGCCTCGCGTTGGATGACGGCATGGAAACGACACACGGCCGCTGACGCCGTACGGCAACGACGAACAGAACCAAGGAGCACACGATGGACATGAATTGGATCGACGAGATTCGGGATCCCGAACCCCGCAAACGGTACATCTACAACGCTGACGACTACGACCCGCAATACGGGGACCCGTATTACCGTGAACACAGCACCCGCGCCGACAGCCTGTGGCGGCTGTACGAGGAGAGCGGCACGTCGATCACGTTCGATGCCTTCGCGGACGAATCCCGTCAAACCGATTACAGGATGGAGACCGGCGCTCTACGTGATTTCTTCAATGGATCCCAGTCGGCGCTCTCCTCGTACAGGAACCCGATGGGAGGCAACCCGCTGATCGCGTTCGGCGTCATCGGCCGATGGGACGGCAAACGCACGGGCATATCCTCGTTCGAGACCTTCGATGATCTGATGAACGGCGATGATTCCCCGTTCAAGGACTGCGAGATCGACCACATCTGGGACGAGAACGGAATCCTGAAGATGCGCGGCCACCACCACGACGGCAGTGTGGAGGTAGAGATACGCCAGGACTGTCCATGTGACGCGCCTGCGCTTGTAGACTTATGGAAGCATCGATTAAGGAGCCGATATGCCGAATCCAGCGCTGACTGAGAAAATCCGAAACCTTCCTCCTCTCTTGGACTCTCTGGAGCGGGACGCGGAGGTGTCCGACTTGCTTCGTCGTTCCGATGCTGCCCGAGAACGGTTCAGGCAGATGTTTCCTTTGGATGGGGTGGAGCAGTCAGCGCTTGAGGATTACCGTAAGGAATGGATGGCCCGCTATGTCTACAACTCCAACGCGATCGAGGGATCCACGCTGACGCTTGAGGACACCGAACTGGTGTTGGAGGGCGAGTTCGTGCCGACCGACTCGCCGGCAAGATACATCTTCGCCGCCCGTGGCGTTGCGGATGGCATGGCCTATGCGGAACGATTCGCTGAAGAGGAGCGGACGCTGAGTGTCGAGATGATCCAAAAGCTGCATGAAGTCACCGCATTGGACATGCAGCCCGCGCTCAGGGGTCGGTTCCGCCCCTACGGCTACCAGGCAAGGATCACCGCCACCCGAGTGAAGACCGCCGACCCACTTGAAATCTACGAGGACATGGAAGCGCTCGTGGACGCGGTGAACGGTTCCAAAGACCACCCGATCCTCAAAGCTGCCGGATTCCACGCGATGTTCGAGAACATCCATCCATTCACGGACGGCAACGGGCGAACCGGGCGACAGATTCTGAATCTCATGCTCATGGCTGCCGGCTACCGGCCCGTAGCAATCAAACATGATGCCGGCCGCAGCTATGGGAAAAGTCTGGAAGCATGGCAGGTTGACGGCGATCCCAAGCCGTTCATTTCCCAGCTTGTCCAATGCGTTGATCAGGAAGAGCGCGCCGTAGCGGAAATCGTCGGCAGATTAAGAGAGAACCCTTTCTCGGAAAACGCCATCGACGGGATTGGTCTCGAAGACGGTCCGGCACGAGGGCGTTCCCTCTGATTGGAACGCTTCAGGATTGTGATAGGTGTACATGAATATGCGTTTTTACATATATTCATGTACACTTATATGCATGAAGAGGAGCGAGGCGATTGATCAGCTGCGCGAGATGGATGCCAAGTACTCGTGCTACGTGTATTGCAAGAACGAACTGGCCGTCGTGCTGGGTGAGCAGGGGCAGAAACTGAACCGAACCCTGTCCAGCCTGGTATCGGCGAAGGCGTTGGTCCGTGCCGCCCGTGGCGTCTACGTGTTCGCGTATTCCTCCCATCTCGGCGAGGGGACACTTCATCAGGTCGCAAAGCGGTTGCGTTCCGGCGAGCTGGTGTGGGAAAGCCTCGAAAGCGCTCTGTCGCGCTGGAACGTGATCAGCCAGATTCCGGTGGATAGGGTCACGTTCATGACCACGGGCCGTGAGGGCGAGTTCCGCACCGCGTACGGGGTGATCGAGTTCACGCACTGCAAGCTCAGCTGGAGTCGCATCCTGCCGAACCTGATCGCCCGCGATGACGGACTGACGCCGCTCGCGTCGAAACAGTGGGCGTATCGTGACCTGAAGGCCGTCGGACGCAACCTCGATCTGGTGGACATGGACGAATTGGAGGACGATGATGACTGGAGCTGACGGCACCTATGACTACAAGGCTATGGCGGCCGGGATCGTCTTGGCCGGGGGCGAGGGCATGGGCAATCTGCTTCCCGTGGTCGAGAAGGAACTTCTGCATTATCGAATCCTGGACGCCATGATGCGCGAGGGTTTCTTCTCCTCGCTGGTGTTCCAGGGCGGCACGAGTCTGCGCCTGTGCCACGGGTCCCCGAGGTACAGCGAGGACCTTGATTTTGCCGGCGGCACCTCGTTCGACATGGACACCCTTAAAGGGCTTGGCTCCTGCATCTCCGATTCGCTCTCGGGGATGGGCGATGATGTGACGGTCCGGGTCAAGGAGCCGAGACCCGACGCCGATGGGCTGACGCGCAGATGGCGTATAGCGATTCGCACGGCCGGTCAGCGCAAGGATCTGCCGAGCCAGACAATCAAGCTGGAGGTGGCATCGATTCCCGCGTACGAGCCGCAGCATCGTCCCGCCTTGGTCAACTATCCGATGTTCCCGGCCTTGTCGGGTCAGATCATCCTCGATGCGGAAAGCCCCACCGAGATTCTTGCCGACAAGCTGCTCTCCTATGCCTGCGCATCGCACCTGCGGCGACGCGACCTGTGGGACATGTGCTGGTTGGCGTCGAGAGGCGACGTCGATTCCCGACGGGCGATGGAGCTTGCGGAATTGAAATCATCTGATTACGGCGAAGAAGGACTTTGGGCAGACCGTGCTGATCGCGTGGCGGGGGTCGCCGATGTGATCGGCTCGGATGCCTTCGCCGACGAGATGCGCCGGTTCCTCCCCGCCGGCCTGATGACATCCACGGTCGAATCCCCACGTTGGAGCGCATGGGCGATCGAACAGATCGGGACGTTGTACGGCACTCCAGGCACTCCATCGTCGGCCGATGCGGTTCCCGGATTCCCTATTTTCGGTGCGTCGAACGACTCCAGTCCAACCCGCTGAACGCTAAGGAGGTCTGCGATGTCGAATCTGGACTATAAGTTGCCTGAGCCGACAAAGGCGCAATTGGAGTACGCGCGTTACCTCAGCCGTTTCCAAGCGCCGCGTGAACGCCGGACTCTTTTCGCCCGCACCGAATCGGATATCGCAGCCGCCTTCCGTGAAGAGACCGCGAACCATTCCTGGAACGCCGACGACCTTGCCTCCCAGGCCGGTATCGATCCCCGGCTTGCCGATGCTCTGCTCCAGCGGGGCGAAGCCCCGATTGAAGCGGTGTTCTCCGCAGCCGATGCGCTGGGGATAGACATAGCCGCGTTGCCGCTTTCCAGTCTCGGGAACACTCGGTGAGCGGTGTTGGTATACGCCAATATGCGCAAAGAAGCATGTTGGCGTATACCGTTTGTTCATCCGATCCTCGCGGTGCTAAGGGAATAGGTGGCGACGCTGCCGGCTGTTCCGACGACCTGGTTCATGGGCATGGTCAGTCTCATGTCCGTGCGGGTGGTGGATTCCACGGCGTTGCGCATTTCGTCCTGCACGAGGCCGATGTAGCGCATGGTGGTGGCGATGTTGGCGTGCCCCAGCATACGGCTGACAAGCACGATGTTGCAGCCGTTCCTGTAGTAGACGCATGTGGCGAACCTGCGGCGCAGGCTGTGCGACGGGTATCCGGTTACCGTCTTGATCCTCTTCGCCACGTAATCGACGCCGCAGTGTCCCTGCACGTCTCCGGGGAACAGCCATACGCCGGTGCGTTTCCGCAATGCCGAAGCGAGCTTTGCCGGCACGGGAAGCATCCGCTCCTTGTTGCCCTTGCCGTGGACGTGGAGCACCATGCCCTCGGCGTTCTCCTCCAGATCGGTCTTCAGGTTGATTCTGGTCATTTCGATGCGGCGCAGGCCGCAGAACGCGCCCAGCATGACGGCCAGCCGCGCGTTCTCGTCGGGTGATGCGAGTCCTTGTTCGATGTTCTCCTCGGGACAGATGCAGCCGGACGGAAGGGTCATGGGCACGGTGGGCACTTCGTCCGCCGGATTGCGGCGGGCGAGCCCTCGCTTCATGCTCCATTGGTAGAAGACCTTGACGCAGCTGCGCACTCCGCGTCTGCCTTCGGTTCCCATGCCGGCTAGGTAGAATATGAGGTCGTCTTCGGTCACGTCGGTGATGCTTTTATCGACGGCTTTGGAGAATCGAACGATCTGGTACCAGCGGGTGCGCAGGGTGTCGTTCGTGCGTCCGATGGCGTCCATCCAGTCGATCCATTTCTCAATGGATTCTTTCCAATCCTCCCGTGGCTCGACGTGTTCGCAGCTCTTCCTGTTGTCGTTCCAATACCTCATGGGGCTCCTTAAGCGCATAGAAAAGGGAAGTGACTTCTTCATCACTTCCCAAGGAATACTATTGCGCGTTTCTGGCCGATGCTCTTCGGAAAACCAGCTGCAAGGCGAACATGCGCGATGACACGCCGATTTGAAGGAACAGCAAGGCTGGTGTATTGTCTACTCCTGTTGCAAAAAGCCCTACGGCTGCGAGCCAGAACCGTATATCGGACGGTCACTGGTTCAAGCCCAGTCGCAGGAGCCACATGAAAGCCCTTGGAAATCAAGGGCTTTTTGTTACTCTAACGAATCAAGCACGTCGTCGATCAGCGTGCGCTCGTGCGGTTCATCGGTCTTGAGCCGAGGAAAGCGCCGCAACGCGTTGGCGGGACTTGCTCCGGCCGCGCGCGCCACATTCGATTTCGACTCGCCGTGCGCCAAAGCCGTTTCCGCAAGACGGTCCACCAGCGAGTCCGACACCTTGCGGATCTGCTCGGCAACCCACAACTGCGCCAGTTCGGGGGAGAGCGCGTAATCGTCCTGCAATTCGCTTGACGCTTCCTGCACGGCCGCCCACAGCACCATAAAAGGCTTCTGATAGTAGGTGATCCGATCGTAATCGGACTCGCTTTCCAGTTGCTGCAACGCTTTGCGCTGTGACGTGTTATCGCTCATACGTTCCATCGTATGCCGAGACACGCCCGGAGCCTGTGGATAACTCATCCTCCGACCACAGGGCCGTTTCAGCTGGACAAGCACAACTTCACACTGTCATGCTGGCGATTTACCACAGCACAACGCAACGGCGCAAACACAGCAACGTGAAGGAGCCATCATGGACGAACGTGAATATCGCAGGCGAATCCGACGGAACAGAATCGCACAGGAGGAAAAGAAGCGCATCCGCCAGCAGTTGCGCCAAACCATGGTCGTATGCGCTCTGGCGTGTGTCATGCTGCTCGTGTGCTGCCTATGGTCGGCCGAACCGACGTATGCGAAAACGAATGCGGCGACCGCGTCCGGTTCCTGCGCCGTCCTGATGCGATGGCCGCTGAACGGCGCGCAGGTGGTCGGCAAGTACGATGCGCCGAAACAACAGTGGCTTCCAGGCCATCGGGGTGTCGACCTGCTTGCGGACCCTCAGGAAGCCATCGTCGCGCCCGCGGACGGCGTGATCGCCTTCAGCGGCAACGTGGGAGGCAAAGCCGTGGTCACCATCCGGCATGGAGGCGACCTTTCCGGCCTGACCTCGACGTTCGAACCCGCCATTGCGGAACGCGATGTCGGCGCACATGTTGCGCAAGGGGAGCGTTTCGCGCGTGTGGAGGGCGAATCCGACCATTGCGACGAGCGGTGCCTGCATTGGGGGATAAAATCGGAAGGACGGCAATACACCAATCCGGAAAGCAAAACCCGTACGGTGAGAATCGGATTGAAAGGCCTGTGAAACAGGGGTCGACAGAACCATTGATTTTGTCCATACGTCGTGGCCTCGTCGAAAAAAGTGAAGCTCTCAGGCTATGATGCTACATGTACGACGATTACGCAGGGGAGAAATGCCATGTACAAGGAATACACGCGGCCTTTGGAACAGCAGATCGACACGGATAAGAACATTTTCTCGGTGCTTGATGAACGAGCGAACCGCACTCCGAACGATTCATTGGTCGAATACAAGAACGAGCATGGCGAGTGGTCGTCGTTCAGCGCCACCGAATTCCGTGCCAAGGTCATCGCCATCGCCAAAGGCCTGATCGCCCAAGGCATCATGCCCGGCGAATCGGTGTCCATCATCTCTCACACCTGCTGGCAGTGGACTGCGCTCGACGTGGCCATCATGTCGATCGGAGCGCTCACCGTTCCCGTATACGAGACGAATTCTCCCGCGCAGGTCAAAATGATCTTCAACGACGCCAACGTCAAAATGGCGTTCGCAGAAGATGACGCGCAACGCGACAAGATCGAATCCATCAGAAACGAATGCTCCAATCTTGGCGACGTCTACGTCATCGGACTTGGCGCGATCGACACGATGATCGAATACGGACATGCCGTGTCCGACGCCGAATTCCAAGAGCGCGAACATGCGGTCAAAGGATCGGACCTCGCCACCATCGTGTACACCTCCGGCTCCACAGGCACGCCAAAAGGCATTGAGCTCACCCATTCCAATTTCGTGTTCATCACCTATTCGGGCATTAGCTCCATGCCCGATATCGCGATGAAGCCGAACCGTCGTCTGCTGCTGTTCCTTCCACTGGCGCACGTGTTCGCACGCTACATGCAGTTCTTCTGCTTCGCAGGTAACGTCTCGCTCGGCCTATCCAGCAACTTGAAGACGATCCTGGCTGATTTCAAAGCGTTCAAGCCGACGTTCATCCTTGCCGTGCCGCGTATCTTCGAAAAGATATACAATGCGGCGTCGCAAAAGGCCGGAGCCGGCCTCAAAGGACGTATTTTCGCAGGTGCCACGCAGACGGCGCGCGACTGGTCGTACGCACAGCAGTCAGGCGAAGGCATTCCGGTTGTCTTGAATCTCAAGCATGCGCTGTACAACAAGCTGGTGTACTCCTCGATCATGGACGTGTTCGGCGGCCATGTGGAATACGCGGTTTCCGGAGGCGCTCCGCTTGATTCATCCATCGCGCATTTTTTCAATGGCGTCGGACTGCCGCTGCTGGAAGGCTACGGCATGACCGAAACCTGCGCTCCGTCAAGCGTCAATCCGACCTCCGGATACAAGATTGGCACCATCGGACTGCCTCTGCAGGGCGTGGCCATGGGTGTCGACGAGGAAGGTGAACTGTGCATCAAGAGCCCGGCCGTATGCGCCGGCTACCACAACAATCCCGACGTCACCAGGCAGCAGATTGTCGACGGCTGGCTGCATACCGGTGATCTTGGTTCCATCGACGACGAAGGCTTCGTCTCCATCGTCGGACGTAAGAAGGACCTCATCATCACCGCCGGCGGCAAGAACGTCTCTCCATGCGAAATGGAAGCGTCGATCATGACGTCGCCCGTGGTGAGTCAATGCGTGATGATCGGCGACCGCAAGCCGTTCATAGCGGCCATCATTGCGTTGGATCTTGGCGAAACGAACGCATGGCTTGCATCGAAAGGCGCGGAATGCGCGGCATCCCTCGAGGAGGCCTCCCGCAATCCGATCGTGCGCGCCGAAGTGGAACGTGCCGTCAACAAAGCCAACGAGCTCGCATCCCGTGCCGAATCGATCCGTAAGTTCGAAATCGTGCCGGACGAGTTCACCGAAGAAAACGGCTTGGTCACGCCGAGCATGAAGGCACGCCGTCAGGCGGTGGTTGATCACTACCGCATGCTGATCGACACCGTCATCTACGTTCCGAAGAAGTAGAATGCGATGATCGGCGGTAGGAATGTGCCGGCCGCAACATAAAAAGCTGGCTTCCGTCGCGGCGGTTCGACGGAAGCCAGCTTTTTCCATCTCTTGTCGGATTTCCTATGTCTGATAATCCGGATTACCTTGTTGCCGGTCTACAAGCCTGCTTCGGCGAGCGAGATATATCCCGGTTCGATCAGCGTTTTCTTCAGATTGCTGGCGCTGACCGCAAGCGCCTCTTCCTGAATGGTCGGCACTTTCATGTCTTCCATGGCGACGGATGAGATGAACGTCAGCTTCGCAAGTTTGCCCGACGTGTTGAGCTGCACGCAGGTCTGTGCGATGTCGGATGCTAAGGTCTTGCGATTTTCCAAAGCGGTCATCCACTGTTTGCCGTTCACGATATTCGGTATGGAGCTGACGTAGGCGCCGTAACCGGTGATGATCGGCCATTGCGAGTTCTGCTCGTCAAGGGAATCGCTGGTATCCTCCGTATCGGAATCGCCGTCATCGGATTCAGGCGCCTGCGCAGGATCGGGAACGGACTGTTTTTTCAGGTCTTTCTTGCCGGTGATATTGTCTACGATGCCGGAAATGGTGATGGATGGGTTGATGTCGGCCGCCGAACCGGTATATCCAAGATCGTTGAGCTCTTCGGAAGCATAGCCGGCCACATAATCATTGCAGGAGATGATGCCGTCGATGCGGGTATGGCGCGATGTGTCCTTATCCATGCCGAGACGTCCGGCGAGCGTGGATTTGACCCGCTCACTTTTCGCCGCGTCGAACGCCACGGACACCCAATCGGATTCCGTGCTCGACGAGGTCAGCGTGCCGGATGGGGAAACGGCCTTCCCATCTTTGAAATACGGTCCAAGCACTGACCAAATGCCTTTGAACACGCCTTGCGCGAAAGTCGCGTCCGCTGTGCTGCCGCTTTCATTGGCGGCATCGTAGGGGAGTAGCACTTCGATATGCTTCGGATTGTCGGAACTGGTTTTGTCGAGCTCGAGCTTGCTGACCAGCTGTTTGGCTTGAAGCTGGCCGATCTGCTCGGCCGTGGTCATCGGCACGTACACATCCGGAGTGAAACCCTGCAGCGTGTTCGACACTAACACGACTTTCATGCCCTCGTTTTGAGCGAGCTGCAATGCGGAAACCAAACGTTCCGCGGATTGGGCGTAGTCCTGGGCGTCTTCGTCGGAGGAGCTCCCATTCCATGTGATGGCGTGCGACACATAGTCTCCATATTGGCGGTCGGATTCGGTGGTGTCGGCCACCGGCGCCACTACCAGAGTGGTTTTGTCGGAGGAATCCGCATCGTCGCTGGTGCTGTTGACATGATTCACCACGTAATCCTGCACACTTTGGCTTTGCTTGTCGAGACTTGGCGCCGCTTTGACGGTGATGTTGGCGCCTTTGACATCATTGTCTTTCAATGATGAAACGATTTCCGGCACCAGCTTCTCCCATTTGCTCAGAGGCGTCTGCTGGGAGATGGTGATGCCGTCCGAAGGGGTGAAGATCACCACGTTGCCGGCATCGGTGGCAGTGGCGGTGCTGGGGGAGTCCGTTTCATGCGATTGCGTTTCATTGGCGGATGAGCAGGCGCCCATGGTCATGATGAGCGAGGTCGATGCCAACAGTGCGAACAGACGTTTCGTCACGGTCGTGCGGTGCAGTGTCATGCCGTTTCCTTCATGAAAATCGAATGATGATTCCTATGCTGAGCTCCGATTGTAATATCCGGACGTCAAAAAGGGCTGGATATGCGTGTGAACCATACATATCCAGCCCTTTTGAGCCTGCTGCTGGTCGTTCAGCCAAAGGTTATTCGGCTAGGTCATTCGGCCAGAGCCTTGGCGAGATTCTCGTCCAAAGCGTTCATGAAGCCTTCGGTGTCAAGCCAGGCCTGATCCGGACCAACGAGCATGGCGAGATCCTTGGTCATCTGACCGCCTTCAACGGTAGACACGATGACCTTCTCCAAAGTTTCGGCGAAATACTTGACTTCCGGAGTGTTATCCAAGTCGGCGCGGTGCTTGAGACCGCCGGTCCAAGCGAAAATCGATGCGATCGGATTGGTGGAGGTCTTCTCTCCTTTCTGCCAGCGGCGGTAGTGGCGGGTCACAGTGCCGTGTGCGGCCTCGGCCTCGACGGTCTGGCCGTCAGGGGTCATGAGCACGGAGGTCATGAGGCCGAGAGAGCCGAAGCCTTGCGCCACGGAATCGGACTGCACGTCGCCATCATAGTTCTTGCAGGCCCAAATGTAGCCGCCATGCCACTTGAGGGAGCTGGCCACCATGTCGTCGATCAGACGATGCTCATAAGTCAGGCCCGCTGCGGCGTACTTGTCTTTGTATTCGTTTTCGAACACTTCGGCGAACGTATCCTTGAACTGGCCGTCGTATGCCTTGAGAATCGTGTTCTTGGTGGAAAGATACACCGGATAGCCGCGCATCAGACCATAGTTAAAGCAGGCGCGGGCGAAACCACGGATGGAATCGTTCACGTTGTACTGCACCTGGGCCACGCCGCCGTCGGCACCATAGTTGTACACGACATGTTCGATCGGCTCGGAACCATCTTCCGGAGTGAAGGTGACGGTGAGCGTGCCTGCCCCCGGAACCTTGAAATCAGTGGCCTTATACTGGTCGCCGAACGCATGGCGGGCTACTACAATCGGCTTGGTCCAGCCGGGAACCAGACGCGGAACGTTGCTCATCACGATCGGCTCGCGGAAAATGGTTCCGCCGAGAATATTGCGGATGGTGCCATTGGGGGACTTCCACATCTTCTTCAGGCCGAATTCCTTGACACGCGCCTCATCCGGCGTGATGGTGGCGCACTTTACACCGACATGCTCACGCTGGATGGCCTTCGCCGCGTCGACGGTCACCTGATCGTCGGTGGCATCGCGGTTTTCGATGCCGAGATCGTAATATTCGAGATCCACGTCGAGGTATGGAAGGATCAGGCGATCCTTGATATCTTTCCAGATGACGCGGGTCATTTCGTCGCCGTCGAGTTCGACGACCTTGCCTTCGACCTTGATTTTGGCCATGTGTTGCCCTCCTGTCGGGATTGAAGGTGATAAGTTCCTGTCTTATAACGAACGTGTTAACGGCACCTGTTAATGTCCAAAAAAACGGTGTGGCGGCAGGTGACACGCTCTTGCATACTGTCATTGCTGAGCATTAGCCTTGAAAACATGTCTCAGGAAATTGAAATCGGTTTGGGCAAGAAGGGCCGTCTGGCATACTCTCTGGACGACGTTTCCATTGTTCCCTCCCGTCGTACTCGCGATCCGCAGGATGTGTCCACCTCGTGGCAGGTTGACGCTTATGAATTCGACGTGCCGGTTATCGGCGCTCCGATGGATTCGGTGACCAGCCCGGCCACCGCCATCGCCATGGGCAAGATGGGCGCGCTTGGCGTGCTCGACCTCGAAGGCCTGTGGACCCGCTACGACGATCCGCAGCCGCTGCTTGACGAGATCGCCGAACTGCCGGCCGAAAGCGCGACCGAGCGTATTCAGCAGATCTACGCTGAGCCGATCAAGCCGGAGCTCATTGTCGAGCGTCTGCATGAGATTCGTGACGCCGGCGTCACCGTTGCGGGCGCCCTGTCCCCGCAGCGCACGCAGGACTATTATTCGACCGTGCTCGAAGCGGGCGTCGACCTGTTCGTCATCCGCGGCACGGTCGTTTCCGCCGAGCACGTCTCCCAGGATCACGAGCCATTGAACCTGAAGAAGTTCATCTACGATCTGGATGTGCCCGTCATCGTAGGCGGCGCCGCCAACTACACCGCGGCCCTGCACTTGATGCGTACCGGCGCGGCCGGCGTGCTCGTCGGCTTCGGCGGCGGCGCAGTATCCGCGAACCGCAACACCATCGGTGTTCACGCTCCGATGGCCACCGCCATCGCCGACGTGGCCGAAGCCCGCCGCGACTACATGGACGAGTCCGGCGGCCGTTACGTCCAAGTGATCGCCGACGGCGGCATGGGCGACTCCGGCAGCTTCATCAAGGCGTTCGCGCTTGGCGCCGATGCCGTGATGCTTGGCTCTCCGCTGGCCCGTGCCGAGGAAGCTCCGGGCAAGGGCATGCATTGGGGTGCCGAAGCCCGTCATCAGACGCTTCCGCGCGGCTTCCGCACGAACGTCGGCACCGTCGGCACCCTGGAAGATATCATGTTCGGCCCCAGCCACAATGCGGACGGCACCACCAATTACATTGGCGCGCTCCGTCGTGCCATGGCAACCACCGGCTATGTCGATCTCAAGAGCTTCCAGCGTTGCCCGGTCACGGTCGCTCCGACCCGCTGAACGAGCTTTGCGGTAAAGCCTGAATAACGGTTCATTGATCCTGCAGCGTCATGCTGCAGGATCTTTTTTTTTGTTATGTTTCCCCGGCTAAGAAAGTCAGGTTGGAATGATTAAGCTATACATCGCAAATGAAAGAGCAGAGGTGAGATGAATGGCAGCGCATAGAAGTGGCGATTCCCGACGTTTGGACCCGTTGTCCGGACGATTCACGGATTACATCGTGATCGATACGGAAACAACCGGATTGAGTGTGCGCAAAGGTGCCAAGCTCATTGAGATCGGCGCGGTCAAAATCCGTAATGATGAGCTGGTTGACGAATTCGACCAGCTCATCAACCCGTTCGAACACGTCCCGTCAAGAATCACTGGTTTGACGGGAATCGACGATGGCATGCTGCTCGGCAAACCGGATGTGCGTGAAGTCATGGATGAGTTTGCACGCTGGTGTTCGGACACAGCCGTGGTCATGGCGCACAATGCGTCCTTCGACATGTCGTTCCTCGACAATGCTGTACAGCTCGCTTACTCGGAGCGAGACGCGCGCTTTGCGCACCATTTCGTCGACACTCTGGACCTCAGCCGTCGACTGCATCCGGAAAAACGAAGCCACAAAGTTTCCACCCTCATCGTCGACTACCACATCGCCGACATGGAGGAGCACCGCGCATTGTCCGACGCCAGGCAGGAGTGGATGCTGTACCGCGCCATGCGTGACGAGGCCGAGCTGCTCGGCATGCTCTGACAGCCTAACGTCGTTCGAACACTTTGATCCGGTATTCTCCCACAGGTGTCTGTTGATTTGTGGATGGATTATTTGTTCGGCTTCGTGCCGCAGCAGGCGTCATCTCCACTGGCGGAGAACATTGCATTGGGTGCGAAGTTCAGAGCGAAACCGCTCTGTTGGTGGGAGACGTTGGCTGAATCGGATTTGGCGTCATTCGTGATATTTGCCCTCTGTGAGGGCTCCGTTCCGGCAACGAACGAGGCGATATCTCATGGAACGCCTGCGCTACGTAACTGACGCACGGTGACTGGAATCGTGCCGATGCTGCTTTCCGAGGTGAACGCGACCACTCCGGCAGGGAAGAACGCTTTGAAGAAGTGGATTGGATTCAACTTCGTCAGTGTTAAGCAGCAGGAAGAATACGGTTTTCGCACCAATACTCTTTAAGCGCATGGACTCTCCAAGGTTCGTGATGCTGGAGATGATGCTGAACAGCAGCAGCGGAACCACCAGTGCGGTAATTGCGTTGGACCAGATGGAACCCACCGCGCCGACATAATCAGTGTGGCCGTTGAAAGCGATTCCCAAAATGATACCGAATGCCGTTGCAAGCAACACGCGTGTGGTGAAACCCGCGTTTTTCTTACGTTTGAGAAACGCCAGGATGACGAACAGGATCGCGGCTACGCCGAGGGCGATCCAATCATATGCGATGTCTGACATTACTATCATTCCCTTCCCAAAAAATGGTGATACATTACGTGAGATACCCCCACGTTCATGTCGGACATCAATCTATCCGCTCCGTCTCCGGCGCAACGCCTTGTAGTTATTGCTGTTTTCCATAGTCGTCTATCAGACGGTAGTCATTCCGAGGCACGCATGCTGACATTCCAGCGCTCCACAAGTCATTCCGAGACGTGGTTGTTTTGCGTTTAGGGAGGGCTCGTTTTAAGATGGAACGTCGGATAACTGGCTTCGTGTCTGGATTTGTGAGAGCCGGAGGAATTGGAGATTAGACATGGCATTAAGTGCCGCGATTATTCTTGCGGCGGGTGAGGGCACCCGCATGCGTTCCAACAAGCCGAAAGTGCTGCACACTTTGGCCGGAAAGACGTTTTTGAACCGTGTGATGGACTCCGTGTCGGCGCTCGACCCTGAAACGTTGGCCGTGGTCGTGCACTGCCAGGCGGAACGAGTCGCCGAAGCGGCCCGCTCCTACAATGAGCGTGTCACCATCGTCAATCAGGACGACATTCCCGGCACCGGGCGAGCCGTGCAGTGCGCCATGACGCAGTTGAAGGAGCAAGGCGGTCTTGACGGCTCGGTGCTGATCGCAGCTTCGGATATGCCGCTGCTCGACGCCGACACGTTGAACCAGCTGCTTGCCTTCCATGAGCAAAGCGGCAACGGAGCCACCGTGCTCACCACCATTCTTGACGATCCTACTGGCTATGGTCGCATCATCCGCGACAGCAAAGGCAACGTGCTGCGCATCGTGGAACAGAAGGACGCCAACAGCAGCGAACTGGCCGTGCATGAAGTGAACACGTCCGTCTACGTGTTCGATGCCAAACTGCTGGCTGAAGCGATCGCCAACCTCAAATCCAACAACGCCCAAGGCGAGTTCTACCTGACCGACGCACTCGAAACCGCCAAAGCCAACGGTGCCGTCGGTGCGTTCGCCGCCCCCGACCCGTTGAGCGTCGAAGGTGTCAACGACCGCGTGCAGCTCGCAGCGCTCGCCAAAGCTCACAACAAGCGTATCTGCGAGCATTGGATGCGTAAGGGCGTGACCATTCTCGACTCTGAAACCACGTGGATCGAAGATGACGTGCGTATCGAACGCGATGCGGTGATCCTTCCCGGATGCTTCCTGGAAGGCCAGACCGTGATCGGCGAGGGCGCGCAGGTCGGCCCATACACAACACTTATCAGCGCGGTCATCGATGCCGACGCCCATGTGGAGCGTTCCCGCGTGCAGGAAACCCACATCGGTCGCGCGGCCAACATCGGTCCGTGGACGTACCTGCGTCCGGGCAACGATCTTGGCGAGGAGTCCAAGGCCGGCGCCTTTGTGGAAATGAAGAAGGCGCACATCGGCAACGGCACCAAGGTGCCGCATCTGAGCTATGTCGGCGACGCCGACTTGGGTGAGCACACCAATATCGGCGGCGGTACCATCACCGCCAACTATGATGGCGTGCACAAGCACCACACCACCATCGGATCGAACGTGCACGTCGGTGCCGGCAACCTGTTCGTGGCCCCTGTCGAAGTCGGCAGCGGCGTCACTACCGGAGCCGGTTCCGTGGTACGCCACGACGTTCCGGACGATTCCATGGTCTATTCCGAAAACACACAACATGTAGTAGAGGGCTGGAAGCCCGAATGGGAGCGCTGAATATGCCGGCAGTACAAGATTCCATCGACGCCATCCGCATCGCCGCCGCCGCGGCCGACCGTATGAAGGCCACCGACCTTGTTGCCTTCGACGTCACCGAACCATTGGCCATTACCGACGCGATGCTCGTCGCCACCGCTTCGAACGAACGTCAGGTGTTGGCGGTTGCCGAAGAGATCGAAAAGGACCTGTATCTCAAAAGCGGCAAGCGTCAACCGCGTTCCCGCGAAGGCTTGACCGAAGGCCAGTGGGTGCTGCTCGACTATGGTGATTTCGTGATCCACGTCATGCATCAGGAGTCCCGCGACTTCTATCGCCTCGAACGCTTGTGGAGGGATTGCCCGAGCATCGACCTGCAGCTCGAACATCCGGAGACTTCCGACGAAGAGACCGCGGAAACCGCGGAATAACACGTATGAACATGCCTTCCCGTATAGATGCGGAAGGCATGTTTTCATATCAAGCGAAGCAGTTTTCGCAAACATTCCATAATCGAGAAAGCAACGGAGAGCAGCAGCATGCCTCGAAACGTCGAACTTGAGCATAACAGCGCAGTACCGGAACACGTGCACGCCATCACGCTGGTGCGTCACGGACGTACCGCCTACAATGCGCAGCATCGTCTGCAAGGCCAGATCGACATTCCCCTCGACGAAGTCGGACAATGGCAGGTTCGCCAGACGGCCGACGCATTGCGTGAACTGTATGTTGATCGTCGTCCCGATATTCCGAACCGGCTGGTCATCTGTTCCGATCTGGGGCGTGCCGCAGCCACCGCGCATGCGTTCGCCGACCCGCTGGGCTTGGAAGTGCATCCCGACATCCGCGTGCGTGAACGCAGCTTCGGCGATTGGGAAGGCATTCCGGTTGAGGAACTCGCGCAACGGTACCCGGAAGACTATCGTTCCTGGGCTGAATTCCGTGGCGGCGAACTCAAATACGGTGCCGAACCCAAGGAGGAAGTCGGACGTCGTGGCGTCGAAGCGTTGAACGATTGGGCGTTCCGTGCCGGATCCGACACGGACTTGTACGTGTTCTCGCATGGTGCATGGATTTCCCAAACGTTGCAGACGCTGCTGGGAATGGCGGATGCGCATGGCGATTTCGCCGACATTTTGTCGATGCGCAACGCTCACTGGGTGCGGCTCATTCCATTGGAGATCGGTTCCACATTGCGTTGGCGTTTGATGGACTACAATCACGGTCCCGCTATCGCCGATTCCGAGGAATGGGAGCATCCCAGCCTGTAGCCAGCCTGTAGCCGGCCGATACATGATGTCGGACGCTGGTCTGTCACCGCTTTTTCAAGCTTTTCACAGAATCGCCAGTACTTTCATAGCGAAATTAGCTATCGTCATGGCTTGTGAAAAACTTTTTTAAGGGAATCTCTTTTTCGTCGATTTGCGCGGGTGCGCTGGCGGCGGTCACGTCATTCCTACTTTCCGCGAAAATCGGTATCGCGGGATCGGTGATTGGTGTGGCCGCGGGTTCGGTTGTTTCCGCGGTTGCCACGCAGGTCTACAAGAACGTTTTGAAGGCATCAGGGGAGAAGATCCAACAGGCCGTGCCGTTCCCGTCGAGTAGCGAGACGGTTTCGAATGAGCGAGCTGCGGATGAAACGCAGGTGCTTGGCTCTTCCGAACAGGATGATGAGACGAGGATTATTGGATCGTCTCCTGTTGCGTCGGATGTCACGATGGTATTGTCTGCCGATACGGCTGCGGTAGCGCAGTCCGGTTTACCGCGCGTCATTTCCTCCGGACAGGAATATGCGGATGCGACTCGTGCGCTCGGCGATATTGCCGGGGCAGGGGAGACTTCCGTTTTCCCGAACGGACAGCATGGCGTCAGCGATGTTGGCGTAGTTACCGGTAAGACCGGAACACTCGGAAGCGCGCATGATGCCCGAGTACAGCATGCTGGGCAGCGTTCCTCGAATTGGTTGCATAGCAAGCACGCTCCGGCGATCATCGCATTCGTCAGTGCTTTGGTTGGTGTGGGAGTGAGCGCGGGATTGATTCTTGCTTTCACCGGCGGTCAGGGGACGGACACCGTGGTGCGTGACGTGGTGCATGAGAAGGTTGTACCTTCGCATGGAAATACCGATGACTATCAGACTGGCGGCGGGCAGACCCCCGTGCAAAAGCCTAAGTCCGATTCCACGGATTCGAACGACGAAACCACCACGGACGGCAGCGACAAAACCACCAACGGATCCACCGACTCGTCCACTTCCAACGGCACATCGAGCAATACCAATGGATCCACGTCCGGAAACAGCGGGTCGTCATCCGATAGTTCCAGCAATGGTTCCAGCCAGAACGGAACGGATTCGTCCAACGGCACTGGCTCAAACGGAGGCACGTCCGGCACCACTGGTGATGGCTCATCATCCGGATCCGGAAACAGCGGAACCGATGGTTCGACTGGCACTGGCACGTCGGGATCCACCGACGGTACTACCGGCTCGACGGGAGATGCAAGTAGTAACTAATGTCGCTGGTGGCGCACTTCCCATGTCGCCCGCATAAGGTTCACATAAGGTGATTGTGTATTGCGGTTTTACTCATGCCAATTCCTCAGTGCGGGCGACACGCCGAAATTTGCGTGACTTATGTCTGCGATGTATATTATACGGAGTTTGCAGGGCAGACTTTGGGGCTATGGCGCAGCTGGTAGCGCATCTCCATGGCATGGAGAGGGTCAGGGGTTCGAATCCCCTTAGCTCCACGATTATCGAGGGCCACTCCGTAAGGGGTGGCCCTTTTTGTTGAAACGACGCTGTTTCGCGGACGTGCTTGCCGAACCTCAAAAACGGTTCAAGGTGATAGAAACCGGTTATAAGGTGGTAAAGAAACAGGACTTCCACGACGACGCGGAGAACCTTCGGCAAGATCGTATACAAGCCGAACAGACGGACGCATGAACGACCCGTGTCGGCAGGGGTGTCGGCGACGGACGGTAGAGCCGACATGGGCTTATTGTTAATTTTCATTCATAGATGCTTTGTCTTGTCTTCTGAGTGCTTCTAATTTATAATTCTCATAAAATATAAATGACTTTTTGAAAGCAGTGACCGTTATGGGCATGGAATACAGGACTTTGGCGCGGCTGTTCCACGCCGACAGGAGCATGGACTCCTACGCCAACCACGACCGGCTCGTCAGACAACGCCTCGAAGCGGACTCCACATTCACAACCGGAATCGGCACACCCTTGGGCGAACTGTTCATCGCCACGCCGCGCTGCGTGTGCATGCTCACACAGAAGGTGCTCCTCGCCGAACGCCAGGTATCGGCCATGTGGCGGAGCATCCCAGGAGTCATGCGGTGGAACTATATCTACCACGCCATATCCGAGGAATTGCTCGCCACCAACGAGATGGAGGGGGTCAGGTCGACGCGGAAGGAGACGGAAGCCGCCGTGGCCGCAGCCCGGCAGGCCAGGACCGAGGGCGACATGGAGAAGGCCAGGTTCGGCGAGTTCGCGAAACTGTATCTCAACCTCACCAATCGCGACGTTGAACTGCCCAAGACTCTCGAGGACATCAGGGACATCTACGACAAGATAGCCCTCGACGAGATCGACGACAAGAACAGACCCGACGGGGAGCTGTTCAGGAAAGGCGATGTCGAGGTCCAAGGACCGCACGGCACCGTCATCCACAGCGGCGTCAGCAGCGAGGCGCGGATATCAGCGCTGCTCGCACAGATGATGGACCTCGCCCGGTCGGATACCATACCGTTCCTGCAGCGGGCGATAGCCAGCCACTTCCTGTTCGAATACATCCACCCGTTCTACGACGGCAACGGCAGGACAGGCAGGTATCTGCTCGCGCTCTACCTCAGCAACGATCTCACTCTGCCCACCGTGCTGTCCCTCTCCAGGACGATCGCGGAGAACAAGAACGAATACTACAAGGCGTTCACTGAGGCCGAGGACAAACTCAACAGCGGGGAACTCACGTTCTTCGTATACACCATCCTCGGACTCATCGAACGGGCGCAGGAATCCCTGATCGAGGAGCTCGGCGTCAAAATCGACCAGCTCGACAAGGCGACCGTCCTGCGTGACGAGCTACGGAGGGAACATGCACTGTCCACGAACGCGACCCTGCTTCTCTACGCAGTCATGCAGGAGGAGCTGTTCGACACCACCAAGTCCATGACGCTCGAAGATGCAGGCGGCGACCTCATGCTGACGAAACAGACGATCCGCAAATACGTGGATGAGCTGGCGGGCGCGAGCCTCATCGAGTTCACAGGAAGACGCCCTCTCAGATTCAGGGCCTCCGGGGCGTTGCGTACGCGCATACAAGCAAAGCGAGAATGGGGGATGGAATAAAATGCCTTTGTGCTTTCTCTGGCAGATACTGTCTGACATATCTAAGCCAGCAAACAAGAATTGCCACATCGCAAAAAGCCCAGGCTAAATCGGAAATGTCTGAATCTGCATAAATTCTTTTGAGGGAAAAACCCATCAATGGAATAAAGGAATTCACACACAATATCTAAACCAAGTGCGGATATCGGCATGCTGCAGGCTTTGTCTTTGAACCCATTGCGAATCAACTCGACGTGCATATCGTCCAGCAGATACCGCTGATGCCAACCCAAAATCAATCCTTTCTTTTCCATGATTGATTGGATAGCGGATGATCGTGGTCTGACGCCTCAGCAAAGTGCGAAACAGGTGTTATCTCTCCTAAATTCGGTTTCAGATGGAGCGCGTATGTGATGTTATTCACGTTGGGCGAACATGCGTTGTGGGGTTTCTTGTCGTAGTCTGAAAGTATGCCCGCATTCCATGGGCATATAGACGAAAGGACGGCATCATGGTAGATCTCACCGATGAGATGAAGGGATTCCTCAACAGCAACCTCGCATGGGTGGCCACCATCAGCAAAGAAGGCCAGGTCGATCTCGGTCCGAAGATGAGCATGTTCATCATCGACAACAACCATATCGGCTACCACGAGCGCACCGCGGGCCAGACATACCGTAACCTGCTTGACGGCAGTGATCTGGTCGTCGCGGTCGCCAACCTCGAACAGAAGAAGGGATACCGTTTCCGCGGCAACGTCGTGCTGCATTCCGATGACGCCATCTATGACGAACAGGTCAAAGTCGCCGAAGAACGCGGCACGAAAAAGCCGATGACCATTCCGGTTTTGGAGATCACGGAAATTCAGGATCTCACTCCGGGCGCTACGGCAGGCAAAACCATCGTCAAGGACTGATCGGTTCCATACTGAACCAGTCGAAACGACAATATCGGAGAACCGCAGACGGGACTGTATGTCCGGTCTGCGGTTCGCTGTTATCGGAACGGAAGATCGCGAATCTGCAGCATATCGTTCGCGGCGGTTCGACCATGGATTCCTATACGGCAGTTGCATGTATGGGTTGTGGATAAGTGTGGATAAGTGTTCGCTCATCCACTTATCCACAGATTTTCTTAAAGAGGTGGCGGGCGAATATTGGTTTCTGCCATGCTGGTCTGCACGCATAAGCGAAGACGCCTATGCGACAGCCAACAACCAAAGAAGGTGAACCATGACACAACACACCATACGCCGCCGATGGACCTCCATGCTTGCGCTGGGCATGATCGCGGCTCTTGCCATGCCGGGCACGGCCCAAGCCACGCCGCAACTCGGCGATTTAGGCGTCAAGCAGTCCATGAGCGTGAAGGCAAGCAACGGGGAAAGCCTCGAAGGCAAGGACCTCCGCGCCATCCAGCTTGCCACATATACCGCCGCAAGCGTGGACGGCAACACGATCGTCGGCTACGATCTGACCACGAACACGGCATTGGCATCCGACATCACCGCGGCAGCCAAAGCGGCCGGAGCCACCGATACGAACCTTACCGTCAACGGCAAAAACGATCCGATGGTGTGGGTGGTGAAGAACCTGACCGACTCGCGCAGCGATCCATGGAGCGGAAAGCTACGCAACTTCTGCAACAGCCTCGCCAAACAAACCAACTTCGCCAAGCAGGATGGAACGGCGGTTTCCACACTCAGCCAAGACAAAGCCACCATGTCGACCGGCAACGTACTCGTACCGGGAATCTACGCCATCGTGGACCGTACACCGGCGACAACCACACTAAGCAGCGGCACCGCCATCAAAACAACCGCGTCCATCATGATGATGAACGGCACCGCGGTCAACGGCGTCAACCAACTACGTACGGCCGGCGGCACGACCCTGACCCTCGGGCAAGTGATCTACAAGGTATCCAACGTGGAATCGCCAGACAAAAAAGTCAACGTCGGCAGTGCCTGGAAAGACAGCGCATCCGAAGCGATAGGCAAGGACCTGACCTACCGTGTGACGCAGAAAATCCCCAACTGGACAGGCTACGAGCACTACTATCTTGCGTTGAACGATACGCTTGGCGCGGGTCTCGACTATGGTTCGCTCACCTCGATCACCGTCGGCGGCAAAGCATTGGCGAGCACGTTCTACAAGGAAAACGTCAACGGCAAAACCATCAGCTGGCTGTTCGGCGTCAACGGAGACATTCTCGCCTCGGACGCATCAAAGGCGGCCCTGCCGGTCGGCGCGACGATCACAGTCACCTACAAGGCCAGACTCAACGGCAATGCGGTCATCGGAAGCCCCTGCAACGTCAACTCCATCGACTTGGAATACTCCCACAATCCCAACGCATGGCAGGATCACAACAACCAGCCCGGCAACGAGGTTAAAGTCTGCACCGGTGAAATCGCATTACGCAAGGTCGACGCCAAAAGCCAAAAGCTCACCGGCGCGAAATTCGCCATCGCCCAAGGCGCCAGCGACAAAACGCCTTTGAAACTCGTGGCCCTCGGCAACGGCACCTACCGCCTCGCCACCAGCGGCGATACCACCACAACCACCACATTCGAAGCCGGCGAAACCAAAATCCAAGGACTCAAAGGCGAATACACCATCACCGAAACACAAGCGCCCCAGGACTACTCGTCGCTCATGCTGCCCAGCGCAGTCGTCACCGTCAACGTTGACGACACCAACATGACGTGGAGCCTCGACGTCAAATCCGACCCCAACAACCTCATCAAAAAAGGCGACAGCCACACCGTGGTCGTCACCAACATCCGTACCATCACCGAAATACCGTTGACTGGTGCGGCAGGCCTCACCATGCTCTTCAGCATCGCGGCACTCCTCTTCATAGGAGGCATCGTCATGCTGCGCATGTGCCGATCAAGCAACGACTAGCCAACATCCGACAATAGGCAACACATGGCGATTCCCCCGCATAGCAAACCACGGCACAAAAAAGCGCCCAACAAACGCAGCATCATCCGATGGTGCGTGGGAACCGCCATGCTCACCGCAACGGCACTCATCATCAGCATCCCCCTGATCATGCGCGCCGAAGACAACATCCAACAAGCAGCCAACGTCAAAGCGTACGCAGCCACCATCACCAACACCGCAAACAAGGCAATCCAAGAAAGCAAACGGCAGGCGAAACTCTACAACGCGCGCCTCGCAAACCAAACCAGCAACCAAACAGACGGCGAACCCGCAACGCAAAATCCCGACGAATACAATCGGCAACTCGTCATCCCACCCAGCGACGTCATGGCAACCATCAACTACCCGAAACTCGGCATCAGCCTACCCATACGCCACGGAACAAGCGAACAGACGCTCGCCATCGGCGCAGGGCATTGGGAAGGCACATCCCTGCCAATCGGGGGAGCGGGAACCCATACCGTCATCACCGCACACCGGGGTCTCGCCGACAAACTCATGTTCACCAAACTCGACCAAGCCCGAGAAGGTGACGAATTCACCATCACCACCCTCGGCGAAACCCTCACCTATCAAGTGCAAACAATCCGCACCATCACCCCCGACGATTTCACCTGGATAAACAAACACGACGCCAGCGCCGATCAGGCCACCCTTATGACCTGCACCCCATACGGCATCAACACCCACCGGCTTCTCATCACAGGAACGCGCGTCCCCAACCACGACGAATGCCCGCCAGAAACAGGATGCCTCACCGACGGAACCCTCTCCACCACGGCATTCGCGCTCACAGCCATCTGGGCGACCCTCACCACACTCGCACGGCATAGCTACAATGAAATGCATGATCGACGAAGTACTCTTCCTGCGCCACGGACGCACCGCATACAATCTCGCAAGACGACTGCAAGGCCAAATCGACATTCCCCTCGACATCGTCGGCAGGTGGCAGGCCGACCAAAGCGCTTATGAACTCGCCAAAACATACTATTGGGCGAAAGTCGCGCACATCGCCGACCATAATGATGAACTCGCCCAACCCGCGTACGAGGGCGCGTATCTCGCCGATCTTAACGAAATCAACGAGGCGCCGGCCGCGAGCCGACGCATGGTCGTCGTATCATCCGACCTTTTCCGCGCCCAACAGACCGCTCACGCCATCGCCGACCTTCTCGGACTTGACGTAGCCCTCGACCCACGCCTGCGCGAACGCAGCTTCGGCGAATGGGAAGGCATGACCCGCGAGGAAATCCTCGAACAGTACGCCGACGACTACCATTCATGGCGTGCCCACACCGGAGGCGAAACCAAGCATGGCGTCGAAAGCCGCAGGCATACCGGCCAGCGTGGCTCCCAAGCCATACGAAGCATTATCGCCGAACATGCCGATGATCCGACGGCCACCACGCTGCTCGCAGTCGGCCATGGATCGTGGATCGTGGCCACCGTCGCCGTGCTGCTCGACATGGATCCGGACGACCTCAACAATCTCGGAGCCATGCGCAACGCCTTCTGGACGAGCATGAGCGTCAACACAGGCGGTTCCAACGGTCCTGCGGATCCCGACACATGGCAGTGGAAGCTCGACGCCTTCAACCAAGGTCCCGCCATCGCCGCGCTTACCGATTGGGAGAATGGGCCGAAGGAATTGCGAGGCCCCAACATGCCATTGTGGAAGCCCATCGTGCAGTGATCCGCAGTAACCGCAACGATCTGCAGTGACTGTCGCCTGCCGCGGACGCATGCGTCGAACATGAATTCTCGATGAAATCTCAGGCACGCGGCCGGCCAACTCTCAAGGTGGGACTATCCTAAATAAGGTTGTTTGCCCGAATGTTCCAGATCGATCGCAAGAGACCGATCGCCGGAGATGTTGGATTCGGGCTGCCGTACAGCGATAGAACGTCGGAAAGCGCGAAAGGCGGGTGAGAGACATGTTGAGAATGTTCAGAACGATTAACGGCCAGGTGGAGCAGATCCAAAAACCCGAAAACGGATCTTGGTTATGCCTTTCGGATCCGACGGATGTGGAACTCGCCAACGTTTCCATGGAAACCGGCGTTGATCTCGCCGACCTGCGCGCCCCGCTTGATGACGAAGAACGCTCCCGCGTGGACGTGGAAGACGATTACACGATGATCATCGTCGACATTCCAACCGTCGAAGAGCGCGGCGGGCGAGACTGGTACGAGACCATCCCGTTGTCGATCATCATCACGCAGTCGGCCATCATCACCGTCTGCATGCAGGACACTCCGGTGTTGCACCCGTTCATGGAAGGTACGATCCGCGGTTTCAACACGTATATGAAAACGCGTTTCATCCTGCAGATCCTGTACCGCAACGCCACCATGTATCTGCGGTATCTGCGTATCATCGACCGCGAAAGCGACAAGCTCGAACTCAAACTGCGCCATTCCATGCAGAATCGTGAGATTCTCATGCTGCTCGAACTGAGCAAAACGTTGGTCTACTTCACCACGTCGCTCAAATCGAACGAAATCGTGATGGAAAAGCTGACCACGCTGCCGCGCATCAAGCAGTATCCGGAAGACGAGGATCTGCTCGACGACGTCATCACCGAAAACAAGCAGGCAATCGAGATGGCCAACATCTACAGCGGCGTTCTTGCCAACATGACCGACGCGTTCGCGTCGATCGTGTCGAACAATCTGAACAACGTGATGCGCATCTTCACGATCATCTCCATCACGCTGTCGATTCCGACATTGATCTTCTCAATGTACGGCATGAACTTCCAGGAGGGCATGCTCGGCATGCCGTTGACGGACAAGCCGTGGGGCTTCGCCGTGATCATCGGAATCTCGCTGGTCGTTTCGGCCATTGTCACCTGGTTCCTGACGCGTTCGCGCATGTTCAAGTAGAATCGCGTAGAATCGCGCGTATGCTACGTCTGTCACGTCTGTCACGAAATATCGCGGCGCTGGTATGCGCCGCTTCGACCGTATTGGGCACGAGCGCGTGCGGCACTTCCATTTCCGTAGTGACCAATGGTCTCGCGCAGGGGCCGACCATTGCGATTGGCGTGGCCGCGGACCAGCCTGGTTTGGGTTTTCTGCATGGGGGAGAGTATTCGGGTTTCGATATTTCCGTGGCGCAATATGTGGCGAACACGCTGGGATTCGCGAAAAAACAGATCGTGTTCAAACAGGTGCTGCCGTCGACGCGCGTTTCGTCACTTGAAGACGGCACCGTGGACATGGTGGTCGATGCTTTCGCCGCTGATGACGTTCAGGATGGTGAGGTTGAGCTTGCAGGACCGTATCTGACTGTGCATGCGGCATTGTTGGTACGTTCCGACAGTGCGGGAACCATCACCGGAACCGATGATCTTGCCGGAAGGACGGTATGCGTGGCCAAAGGAGGAATACCCTCCTACAGCGTGCGAAATCTTGCGGAAGATGTGACCGTGAGCGAACGCGACACGTATCCGCAATGCGAAACGGCATTGATGATCGGGCAGGCGGACGCCATCGCGGCAGATGACGCCATAGCGGCGGGCCTCGCATCCAACAGGGGAGGCGGATATCTCAAGGTCGTAGGCGAAACGTTCGGCGAACGTTCGTACGCGATCGCGGTCAAATCCGGCCAATCCACGCTGGCCAAACAGATCGACGCCGCATTGCAGTCCATGATGGACGACGGCTCGTGGAAGCAGGCCATAGACAAGATGAAACAGTCGATCGGCTACGTTCCCGACATGTCGCTCAACCCTCCCGCGATAACGCTCTCGGCAGCGTCGGAAGGCTGACGGCCCCCGCCTTGCGTGACGCTTTGCAAAACGCTTCTTGCATAATGATTGACGCCTTGCGAAGTGTCCAGTTGCGCGGCTAGTTTCATGCATTATGAGTGACATTGAGAAAAGCGCGCAGACGCAGTCGAACGAACCAGCCGAACCGTCGTTCCGTTACAACGCGGATTTGGCTCAGGGCATTGAGGAAAAATGGCAGAAGATTTGGGATGACGAAGGCACCTTCTGGGCCGCCAACGTCAATGGCGATCTGAAGGACGGCAAGGGTCGCAACGCCGAAGGACGCCCGTCGTACTTCGCCATGGATATGTTCCCGTACCCGTCGGGCAAGGGCCTGCATGTGGGCCATCCGCTCGGCTACCTCGCCACCGATGTGGTCAGCCGCTACCACCGCATGAAGGGCGAGAACGTGTTGCACGCCATGGGCTACGACGCCTTCGGTCTGCCGGCTGAGCAATATGCAGTCCAGACCGGCCAGCATCCGCGCATCACCACCGAGCAGAACATCGCCAACATGCGCCGCCAGCTGCATCGTATGGGCCTGAGCTTCGACAACCGCCGCTCCTTCGCCACTATTGACCCGGGCTATGTGCGTTGGACCCAGTGGATCTTCTCCCGCATCTACGATTCCTGGTACGACGAGGATGCCACCAACCCGTCTGGCTCCAAGGGCTGCGCACGCCCGATCAGCACGCTGGTGGAGCAGTTCGAATCCGGCGAGCGTGAGATTCCGGGATTCGCAGGCAAGCAGTGGAATGATCTGACCGAAGCCGAGCAGGCCGACGTGCTCAACGACTTCCGCCTGGCATACATCTCCAAGTCTCCGGTGAACTGGTGCCCGGGCCTGGGCACGGTGCTCGCCAACGAGGAGGTCACCGCCGAAGGCAAGTCCGAACGCGGTAACTTCCCGGTGTTCCAGCGTGAGCTGCGCCAGTGGTCCATGCGCATCACCGCATACGGCCACCGTCTGATCGAAGATCTTGACGGCATCGACTGGCCGGAAAAGGTCAAGCTCATGCAGCGCAACTGGATCGGCGAATCCCACGGCGCTTCCGTGCATTTCGACGTCGAAACCCCGAACGGCGTCAAGGACATGGAGATCTACACCACCCGTCCCGATACCCTGTTCGGCACCACGTTCGCCGTGGTCTCCCCGGAGCATCATCTGCTCGAGGATGTTCCCGCCGAATGGCCGTCCGAGACTCCGGAAGACTGGAAGGGCGGCTACGCCACTCCGGTCGAGGCTGTGAAGGCCTACCGTATGGCCGCGGAATCCAAGACCGCCAAGGACCGTGTGGACGAGGCGGGCGAGAAGACCGGCCTGTTCACCGGCCTGTACGCCATCAACCCGATCACCGGAGCCAAGCTGCCGCTGTTCACCGCAGACTATGTGCTTATGGATTACGGCACCGGCGCCATCATGGCCGTGCCGGGTGGCGACCAGCGTGATTACGATTTCGCGGTCAAGTTCGGTCTGCCGGTCACCTACACCGTGCAGCCGCTGCCGGAATCCGGCGACGATCTGGCCAACTATGAGGGCAAGGCTCCGTTCGTCTCCCACGACGGCATCGTCATCAACTCCGCTGTGGACGCCACCCGTGCCAAGGGCGACGCGTTGAGCCTCAATGGACTGCGCGTGGACGAAGCCATCGACAAGGTGAACGCATGGCTGGAAGAAGCTGGTGTCGGCAAGGGCACGGTCAGCTACCGTCTGCGCGACTGGCTGTTCAGCCGCCAGCGTTACTGGGGCGAGCCGTTCCCGATCGTCTACGGCGAAGATGGCACCCCGCATCTGTTGCCGGACGACCAGCTGCCGATCAACCTGCCGGACGTGCCGGACTACAGCCCGAAGACTTTCGATCCGGAAGACGCCGAATCCAATCCTGAAGCGCCGCTGAGCCGCAACGAGGATTGGGTGAAGGTCGAACTCGACTTGGGCGACGGCAAGAAGACCTACTACCGCGACACCAACACCATGCCGAACTGGGCCGGATCCTGCTGGTACTACATGCGCTACCTCGACCCGACCGACACCGAACACATGGTGGAGAAGAGCGAGTTCGACTACTGGATGGGCCCGAACCACAACGAGACCACTGGCAAGTCCGGCGGCGTGGACCTGTACATCGGTGGCGTGGAGCACGCCGTGCTGCACTTGCTGTACTCCCGCTTCTGGCACAAGGTGCTCTTCGACCTCGGCTTCGTGGATTCCGCGGAACCGTTCCACAAGCTGTTCAACCAGGGCATGATCCAGGCATACGCCTACACCGACGACCGTGGCCAGTACGTGCCGGCCGCCGAAGTGGTGGAAGGCCCGGCCGACGCCAACGGAGAGCCGACCTTCACCTGGAACGGAGAGCACGCCAACCGCGAGTTTGGCAAGATGGGCAAGAGCCTGAAGAACATCATCACGCCGGACGACATGTATGCGAACTACGGCGCGGACACCTTCCGCCTGTATGAGATGGGCATGGGCCCGCTGGCCGAATCCCGTCCGTGGAACACGCGCAACGTGGTCGGATCCATGCGCTTCCTGCAGCGCCTGTGGCGCAACGTCGTCGACGAGAACACCGGCGAAGTGCGCGTCACCGATGGTAAGCTCGACACGAAGACGCTGAAGCTGCTGAACAACACGATCGCCGACGTGACCGTGGAAATGGAAGCGATGCGTCCTAACACGGCCATCGCCAAGCTCATCGTGCTCAACAACCATCTGACCAGCCTCAACGAAGTGCCGCGCGCGGCCGTCGAACCGTTGATTCTGATGCTTTCCCCGATCGCTCCGCACATCTGCGAGGAACTGTGGAACAAGCTCGGACACGGCGAATCGTTGGCCCACGCCGAATGGCCGAAGGCCGACGAACGCTATGTCGGCCAGGACGCCGTCACCGCGGTCGTGCAGATCAAGGGCAAGGTGCGCGCCAAGCTCGAGGTCTCGCCCGACATCGATCCTAAGGAACTTGAGAAGATGGCGTTGGAAGCCGTCGCCGATCGTCTGGGCGGCAAGGAACCGCGCAAGGTCATCGTCAAGGCTCCGAAGATCGTGTCCATCGTTCCTGCGGAATGATATTTCGAAAAACGGATCCAACGGCTTCTGGCGAGACCTTTGACGAGGCTTCCAACAGGGTGGGAACCGTTTCCGCATAAGGCGACACGCCGAACATGTGGATAACTCCCATCCTTCGACCACAGGGGCCGTTTCGACTGGACAACATGCCCATGCATCCTCCACTTTGGATGCATGGGCATTATCGTTACCCCGCCGGGCAGGCGCAACAGGCAAGCCGAAACCGCATCGCAGTCCGCGCAACGGCTGCGCGGACTTGGCATGCCCGAAACACGTGGAAAGAACGCGCGCGGGCAGAACGTTCGCAACGAACATGCTGTTCCCGCGATATCCGAAACAACCTCAATATCCGAGATTTCCGCAGCGGCTGAAACGTCCACTGCAATCGCGACAACTGAACAATCGCCTGAACCCGCAAAACCCACATTGCGGGATCTGGCCGGCGTCAAGCCTTCCGACAAACCGACTGAACAGGACCGGCCCAAACGCGACCGTCCACGACTCGTCTTCCAACCAATCCACGCGGTCATCGCCATACTCACCCTGTCGTGCGCGCTCTGCGCAAGCCTGACCATGCTCATCCAACAGGCCGTCCACTACAGTGCGCTCCAACAATCGCAGATCACCCAATCCGAACAATCGAAGGCGAACGGAACCGAGAAAGACAAGACGGCGTCCACGCAAACAACACCAAGCCAGCAGCCATCCACGGAACCCGACAGCCAGAGCGAACCAACATCCGGACCAGCGGAGCCCGCCGATCCGGCTGACGGTCTGCTGAACATCAACACCGCAGGATCCGACGAACTGCAGACCTTGAAAGGCGTCGGCCCCGTGACCGCGCAACGCATCATCGACTATCGCAATCAGATCGGCCGTTTCGACAATGTCGACCAACTGTTGGAAGTCAAAGGCATCGGCGAGAAAACGCTGGCGAAATTCCGAGACCAAGTGTGCGCACGATGAGAGGAAACACGTTCGAATGGCGGGATGGGGAGCAGGGGAGCAGGGATTGGCGTCTGCTGCCGGCCGCCCTATGCGGGTGGGCGGCGAGCTTGGCCACGCATATGGGATTCGACTATTGCGTCGAACGGGATGGTCGGTTCGGCATGCTGCCGCTCGTTGTGGCATTGGCGGTACCGTTGCTGGCATTATTGGGATTATTGGGATTGCCGTTCCTGCGATCGCCTATGCTGCGAGTGCCGGTTGGCGTGCGGCGGGCGGTCTCGGCATGGCATTTCAGCATTATCGTATGCGTGGTCGCGGCGATGGCATGCGCGTCTTCCGCGTTGACCTACGACGTATTGCAATGGAGGGATGCGGCCTCGTACGCGGCCAGAAACGGCGAAAGCGACGTTGTCACGCTGGTACGTACGACATCTCCCGCAGTGAATTCGAACAGACGTGCAAACGATTGCCAGATTGATGCGACGATCTCAACGATCACGGCAAGCCAGGTCACGCAGCCAAGCATGATGCGGGTGCGCGTCTATGCGGACCGGCCGGACTGCGGCACGCTCAAACAAGGCGGCGAATACCGGATGCGGGGCACGCTCGCCATATCGCAATACGGTGCCATGCCGCTATGGCTGACGGACATCGCCTCCGTGGAACGCATACGGGGACCGAACCTCGCATTGCGCACGATCGGCATGATGCAGCAGGCGTTCTTCGAACAGACGTCACGGCTTTCCGACCAAGGGAAAGTGCTCGTTCCCGGCCTGACCTTAGGTATTCTTGGGCAGGATTACGTTCCTCCAGATAGTGGCAATGGCCAGACGGGCACGGGTATTGATTCCACATACGCCAATCTGCTTGAAAACGCCTTCCAACGTTCGGGCATACTGCATCTGATGGCGGTCAGCGGCGGGCATCTTGCGGTCGTCGCCACCCTGGTGCGCGCCGTCTGCTCGTTCCTGCTGCTGCCCAAACGCGTCACGGCCATCGCCATCGGCGCGTCGTACATCATGCTGGCGATGTGCGTGTTCCCATCCGATTCGGTGTCGCGCGCCCTGCTCATGGGTTTGGCGGGAGCGGGCTTCCTGTTCCTCGGCCGAAGAACGCAAGCCCTGTCAACCCTCAGCTGGACCACGTTGGGCATGCTCATGGTCAATCCGCACATGTCACGCAGTTTCGGATTCGCATTGTCATGCGCCGCCGTACTTGGCATCGTACTGTTCGCAGGACCGTTAGGCGCATGGCTCACACCGATCATGCCGGCATTCATCGCGCAAACCATGGCCATGACCATCGCCGCGCAACTCTTCACCCTGCCGATCCAAGTGCTTATCGAACCAGAACTGCCGGTCTACTCCATTCCAGCCAATCTGGTCGTCGCACCCTTCGTGGGATTCTCCACACTTGCCGGACTCGCCAGTCTCGCCATCTCATGGATACTTCCAAGCCTCGGGTTCATATTCGCCAGCCTCGCCTCATGGGGCACCGCCATCATGGAATTCATGGCCCTCAACCTCGTATCAGGAGACCACGCCACCATTCCATGGACCGGAGACGCAGGCGGCGCGCTACTGATCATCCTCGTCGAAATCATCGGATACACGACCGCACGATTCGCCGGAACACTCTTCGCCCGCATCACCACAACGGAACCAAACCTGCCGGGCCGACGCCTCATACACAATCCGATCGAACGGGCGAAAGCATGGGGCGAACGAACCTACAACGCGCTCAAGACCATGAAATGGAACGAATGAATCTTGTCCACCGATACAGCGAGATTGAATACTATGCCGAAACCATCCGCAACAACGCCCTTCCACCTCATCTACGGAGGCGACCCGTACCTCAACGAGCAGACCGTACGCGACCTGCGCCACCAAGCGCAACGCAAACACCCCGACGCGGAAACCATCGAACTCGACGCAACCAACGCCGATCATTACGCCTTCGACGAAGCGGTAAGCCCATCACTGCTCTCCGAACGATCAATCGTCATCGTATCCAACCTGCAAAACGCCGACGACAAACTCGGCGAAACCATGGTCGCCTACTGCAAGCAAGCCGTCAACAATCCAGCCGAAGCCAGCATCGTCATCTGCCAACACGAAGGCGGCATCAAAGGCAAACGACTCATCGACCAACTCACCAAAGCCGGAGCCGTCAAAGAAACCGTAGCCGACCTCAAAAAAGCCGAAGCGAAACTCAACTTCACCATACAATGCTTCGAACGACGCAACCGACGCATCGAACCCATGGCCGCACAACAACTCGTGGCCGTACTCGGCGACAAAACCGGCGAACTCGCAGCCATGGCAGGACAACTCTGCTTCGACTTCGACGACAATCCCATAACATTGGAACGCGTCAACCAATACCTCACAGCAAATCCCCAAGTAGACGGCTTCCGTGTCGCCGACCTCGCACTCTCCGGACGTGCCGCCGACGCCATCATCGCCATGCGCGCCTCAATAGAACAAGGCACCGCGCCAATCGCACTCATCGGAGCGCTCGCCATGAAACTACGCACCATGGCCAAAGCCTCAGCCGTACGCTCCGGCACCATCAGCGAAGCGGAAGCGAAAACCAATTCATGGGTGCTGAAAAACGCCACCAGACAGCTCTCCGGATGGACCTCCGACGGCATGAGACGATGCATCCAAATGCTCGCATGGGCCGACGAACAAAGCAAAACTAACGGATCGGACCCTGTCTACGCGCTAGAACGATCCATCGAACTGATCAGCAGCAAAGGACGAACCAACTAACATGAGCGAGGCAACCATTACTGACGCCAACGAAAACACCAGCGAAGGCACTGCCAAAACCGTCACCGTCGAAGCGACAACCGGCGAAGCCATGCGCGAACTCGGCAAACAAGTCGCACACCTCACCCACGGCGGAGACGTCATACTCCTCTCAGGGCCACTCGGCGCAGGAAAAACCACCTTCGCACAAGGCTTCGGCGCAGGACTCAACATCAGCGAACCCATCGTCTCGCCAACCTTCACCATCGCACGCGAACTCAAAGGCCAATTCCCCAGCGGTAACTCCGCCCACCTCATACACGTCGACGCCTACCGACTCGGCGGCAACGCCTACGCCCCAGGCCAAAATGCCATCGAACGACTACTCGATGAACTCGAATCCCTCGGACTCGACGAAGAACTCGAAGACCCCAGCGACAACACCATCATCCTCATGGAATGGGGAGAACAGATGGCAGCCGCGCTCGCACCGGAACGCCTCGAAATCCACATCGACCGGCCACTCAACACCGTTAGCACAGACGAAACAAGCAGAGCCGACAACGAACTCACCAGCAACGGCACCCGCACCGTAACCTTCATTCCCGTCGGCGCATCCTGGCAAACCTTCGACATTACACGCAACAACCGCTAAAACACCAGCAGCAAGCACGATTCCAGCATCGGTTGTACAGTAGTTCCCAGCTTGGCATAAGGAGTTTCCACAAAATGCAGACACTGGTGATCGACACCTCATACGGCTCAACCGTCGGCATGGTCGGACACGACCCCATCGTCGAAACCGACTCACGCACCCACGTCGAAAAACTACAGGTGAACATCGCCACAACCGTGGAACAAGCCGGCCTCAAACCGGAAAACATCGACCGCATCATCGTAGGCATCGGACCTGCACCCTTCACCGGACTACGCGCAGGAATCGTTGCAGCCAAAGCGCTCGCCTTCGCCACCGGTGCACAGCTTATCGGGCAGAATGTGCTTTCCCCGCAGGTGCTTGTGCGCAACGCGGAGCATGACGGCCGCCATCATCTGACGCTCGCCGTGAACGATGCGCGACGCAAGCAGCTGTATTTCACATTGTTGGATGGCAGCGGCTATGAGGCCGGTGGCAGCGCAGGCGAAGACCATGACGCAAACGTTGAAGACGGCTGTGTGGAAACCCTGATCGACATGGATATCGACTATCCCGAATCGATTGCGAACCGTGTCAACGAGGTGCTGGAACGGCTTCGCCAGGCCGATCCGAACGTGGAATATGTGGTCGACGTCGTCGGCCATGGAGCGGCGAAATACGCGCAATCGTGGGCAAGCCTTCCCGAAGGCGGCGAAGTGCGCGATCAGGCGCTGCTCGACGAGGGCGCGTCCGGATTGGAACGATTCGCGGCCTTCGCCACTTCGCAACAGTCTTTGGTGAATCCGGAGCCGGTCGAACCGTTGTATTTGCGCAGGCCGGACGTGTCGGTGCCGAACCCGTTGAAGCATGTACTCAACCATGCCGGCGCGGAACGCACGGAGTGACGATACGGCATGATCGTTGACCATACAAGCATCGATGAACAGATCGCAGTGCCGCAGATGGCCGCTTTGGAAGCGGACCTGTTCGGCAGGGGAGCGTGGAGCGAACAGTCGATTCGCCAGGAATTCCAAGCGCCAGCACGCACGTATCTGTTCGATATTGATGATGACGGCAAGACCGCGGATTGCGGGATTGCGGGTTGCGTTGCCGCGGATGAGCCGGTTGCTGGATCGGTTGCAGGCGATTCTGCTAGACAACAGCCCGTTGTGCGCGGCTATGCCGGTTTCTGGTATGACGGCGACGATGCGGAAATCATGACGATCGGCGTCGGCAGACGGTTCCAACGGCAGGGAATCGCGGCTTCGTTGATGGAGGCGTTGATTGCGCGGGCACGTGAGCAGGGGGCCAAACGCATGTTGCTTGAAGTGCGAGTCGACAATACTCCGGCCTTGGCATTGTACGAACGGTTCGGTTTTGCCAAAATGGGATTGCGCAAACGCTACTACCAGCCCGAAGGCATCGACGCGTACACCATGAGCCTTGACCTTGAGCCGAGGATCGTCGGCTTCGCAGCAGCGGAACAATAAACAGAACAACCAAACGGAACAGCAAGCAAAGCAGCGAACGGAGCAGCAATGAGCGGACCAATCGTACTCGGCATCGAATCCACCTGCGACGAGACCGCGGCCTCGGTAGTGCAGGGGCGCACCCTGATTTCCAACGTCGTCGCATCCTCCATGGATGAGCACGCGCGTTACGGGGGTGTGATTCCAGAAATTGCGTCACGCGCCCACGCCGAAGCGTTCGTGCCATGCGTTTCCAAGGCGTTGGCCGATGCGAACATGACGTTGTCTGACGTCGACGCGATCGCCGTGTCCGCAGGTCCTGGACTTGCTGGCTGCCTCGCCGTTGGCGTGTCCGGCGCGAAATCGCTTGCCTGGGCGGCGAATAAGCCGATTTACGGCATCAACCATGTGATCGGGCATATTGCGGTCACACAGTTGCAGTTCGGCCCGTTCCCCGAAGACACGCTCGCCTTGATCGTGTCCGGCGGACACACGTCCTTGCTGCATGTTGAGGATGTCGCACGTCATATCGACGTGGTCGGCACCACGCTTGATGATGCGGCCGGCGAATGCTTCGACAAGGTCGCTCGCCTGCTCGGTTTCCCCTATCCGGGCGGACCGCATATCGATCGTCATGCGCAGTTGGGCGACCCGCATGCCATCAAAGTGCCGCAGGGACTCACCCAAGGCAAAGCGGGCCAGCAGCATCCGTACGATTTCAGCTTTTCCGGCGTGAAAACGGCCGTCGCGCGTTGGATCGAGGAACAGCAGGCGCAAGGCAATGAGATTCCCGTCGATGACGTGTGCGCGTCGCTGGCGGATTCCGTGGCGACTGTACTCGCCAAGAAGGCGATGCGCGGCTGCGAGCAGTACGATTCGAAGACGTTGATTGTAGGAGGTGGCTTCTCCGCGAATTCGCAGCTTCGTGCCAAACTGTTGGAAGTCGGGGCCGAGCATGGGGTAGAGGTGCGTGTGCCGCAGCTCAAACTGTGCACCGACAACGGTGCCATGGTGGCCATGCTGGGCGTCAACCTGGTCGAAGCGGGAGTGGCTCCGTCAAACCCGGATTTCGCCATCGATTCGGCCATGCCGTTGACGAAGATCTCCATGTAAGATTAGGCCGAAAGCATCGTATGGAAACGTTTTGCAAGTCGAAACACACATGTGACACGCTGAAGATTTGAAATCCACAAGTTTTGGTGTAATATTTTTGTCTTGTGCACAGCGCATTCCTGCGTAGCTCAGTTGGCAGAGCATCCGACTGTTAATCGGACGGTCACTGGTTCAAGCCCAGTCGCAGGAGCCATTTGAAAGCCCTTGGAAATCAAGGGCTTTGTCATATTCGAGGAATCAACGAAGATGCCCATACAGCATCCCCGACTCAGAGGTGCAGGAAAAATGAGCTACATCCACATCACTGAAGAGAACATCGACAAGGAACATATCTGCTGTGCCATGTCCGGCAAGCAAAGCCTTGCGAAAAAAGAGTGGCTCAAGCAGCGTTTCAACGAAGGTCTCGTCTTCTATCGTAGCGAGGAACGAGGCAAATGCTTCATCGAATATATTCCGGCGGAAAACGCATGGGTGCCGATCGATGCGGACGGGTGGATCTATATCAACTGTCTATGGGTGGCCGGTTCTTTGAAAGGTCATGGACATTCCGGTAATCTGCTGAGCGAATGCATCCGAGACGCCAAAGAGCAGGGGCGCAAAGGCATTTGCATTCTCTCAGCCGAGGGTCGCAAACGAGAGTTCCTTGCCGATCCGAAGTTTCTGTCCTACAAGGGTTTCGAAGTGACCGACATATCTGATTGCGGCATCAATCTCATGGCCCTGCCTTTTGAAGAGAATGCGGAGCTGCCGAAATTCAAGGAATGCGCCAAGCATCCCGCGGTGGACGAAGACGGGTTCGTGCTCTACTACACCGATCAATGCCCGTTTACATGCTATTGGGTTCCGCGGGTGCGGCAAACGGCGGAAGAGCACAATATTCCATTCAAAACGATTCATATCACCGATAAAGAGACCGCCCAACGTACGCCCGCGCCGGTCACCACGTATGCGTTGTTTAGGGACGGCAAATTCCTCACCCAAGGCATCCAGTCCGACAAAAAGTTTCTGGCATTGGCCGGCTTGTAACGTCCTGAATCTTCCACCCACTGGGAACCTTCCCGCCAAGAAGGCAGTTGGCGTACGGATTGTTCCAGCGGGTGGGTGTTTTGGGGACTCGGGAGGCGGGCTATTCTCTAACACGCATGCAGGAGACCTCGAATTTGCGCGTTTGACGGAGACTCTGCTATCGGTTGCGAGGATCCAGCGGATCACGGTCGTCGTAGAATGCGTAGATATCCAGACTAGGTTCTTCCACGGGCAAAACTTAAGATTTTCCCAGCAAACGGCGTTTACCATGAACACGCAAGCAAGAAAAACACGGCAAATCATGGAAGGGAGTCCATATGTGCACTGGTGTTCGTTTCTCCGACGATGAGGGAAACACATATTTCGGCCGTAATCTCGACTGGAGCTTCTCCTACGGCGAGACCATTCTGGTCACTCCGCGAGGCTACCGGTATGACTATGCGTATGGGGCCAAAGGCAAGAGCGAGCCGAATGCGGTGATCGGCGTGGGCGTGGTTATGGCCGATCGCCCCATGTATTTCGATTGTGCCAACGAGCACGGCTTGGCCATCGCCGGATTGAACTTCCCCGGATACGCCTCCTTCGCGCACGAACCGGTCGAGGGAACCGAAAACGTCGCCACTTTCGAATTCCCGCTGTGGGTGGCACGCAATTTCGACAGTGTCGACGAAGTCGAAGAGGCGTTGAAGGACGTGACGCTCGTTTCGCAGGTCGTGCCCGGCCAGCAGGAGTCCTTGCTGCACTGGTTCATTGGCGATGGCACCCGTAGCATCGTCATCGAGCAGATGGCTGATGGCATGCATGTTCATCATGACGATGTGGATGTGCTCACCAATCAACCGACCTTCGACTTCCATATGGAAAACCTGCGCAACTACATGTGCGTGAGCAACGAAATGGCGGAGCCGACCACTTGGGGCAAGGCGGAACTGAGCGCATGGGGCGCCGGCGTGAGCATGCACGGCATTCCCGGTGACGTGAGTTCGCCGTCGCGTTTCGTACGTGTCGCCTACACCAACACGCACTATCCACAGCAGAACAACGAGTCCGCCAATGTGTCTCGTCTGTTCCACACGCTGGCCTCCGTACAGATGGTTGAAGGCATGTCCAAGATGGGCAACGGCCAGTTCGAGCGCACGCTGTTCACCAGCGGTTATTCCGGAAAGACTAACACGTATTACATGAACACGTATGAGGATCCGGCGATCCGCTCGTTTGCCATGTCCGACTTCGACATGGATTCGAGCGAGCTGATCACCGCCGATTGATTCCGGGAATTTCGAGTTCGAAGATTCCGCAGTAATCGCACTATGTGCGATGGCATAAAAGGACGCAACGTCGCAGCCGGCGTTGCGTCCTTTTAATCAGTAAAACTGATGAGATTTGATTAAAAAATTAAAATGGTCGAGGCATGCTTTCAAACGTACTTTCAGGCGTTTTCTTCGTTATGTTCCTTATGCGAGGAAGCGAATCGCGACAGAACACCTGACTTACGTAAAGCGCAATACATTCCCCAGGAACCGAAACCGGCGAATGCCACCGCGCTAAGCAGCTCGCAAATAGTGCCGATGATGCCTCGCGGGCTGAAGAACGTGAATGCCTGATAGTAGAAGAACAGCAGGTAGAAGTTGTAGACGATTCCAATCGCCAAAGCAGACAGAATGGTGACGCCGAGCGTCCAACGACGGTAGCGGAACAGTGCGAATACCGCTTCCGCGGCTGCCGCCTGCAGCAATGCGATTACCACCAGGCTCACACTGTATTTCGTGCCGAGTACCACCTCGACGAACGATGCGACCAAAAGCACGTAGGCCGAAGCTCCCGGCTTGCGCACGATCAGAGAGCCCAGCGTGGCGGGGAAGTAGAACAAAGCATGAAGTAGCGCCGCTGAACCAGGAAGAATCAAAGTCATCAACGGAAAAAGACCATACGACAGGCCGTCGAACACCCAAAACATCACTCCCGACATCACGCCGACCGCCGCGCCGACCGCGATATCGACCACACGCCATGTGAGGGCCTTGTGTATTCCTTGGTTTGTTTTCAAAGGCTGCCTTACCTGCTTCGACAGCTTCGCGTCTGTATTATGAATAACGGTTTTAGAGAATGGCTTCGCCATAATGATAATGAATCCTTGCGTTGGTCGATGCCGTGCACCGTGAGTCGGAGATCGCGGCAGTCGCCGTGGGCCGTTCCTCGACCTGCGCGGCTCGGGCAGGAACGACGAAAGGTATTATACGACGTGTTGTTTGCCGAATACGCATCATGGATTTCCCTGTATCCAAAATATCGTTACAAATATTCCAAATCCGGGCGTACGGTCCAGTCCAGTACATCTAATCCGCACGATTTCATTCAACTCAGCAGCATAAGAGCTTTTTGTTGTGAGGTGGCATTCGTCCAAAACAGCGTGGTCTGATGTTCCTTACGATGAACACGTAAGTTACGCTTTGCAGACGCAACTTAGCTAATTGTCAGGATTACATGTTCTTTTGCTATGAGATAGCATGCAACACGCCAATTAGACTTCAAGCACTTTAAGTTTTTACAGTGCAGGGTATGAGCACTTCAACATGGCATACGATTCGTGAAGCATCCATGATTTCCGGACTTCCCGAATCCACTTTGCGCTACTACGAGCAAATCGGTATCATTGCCCCGATCGCACGTGACCCAAGTTCTGGCCATCGCGCCTACACCGACGAAGACATTCAATCGTTGGTCACTATTTCCTGCTTGTCTGCGACTGGCATGCCGCTTGACGCCATGCGCGAGTATCTGAAAAACCGTTTCGACGGAACCGAAGGTGCGCGCAGGCAAATGGCGCTACTGGACGCGCAGGCGTTGCGTTTGGCCGCAAAAGCCGAAAGCATCCGCATGCAGCAAGCCTATGTTTCCCTTAAAACATTGTATTGGCGTGCCGTGGCGGAAGGCCATGACGACGAAGCGCAACGACTTCTGGAGGAAAACCACGATGTCATCGAAACAGTGAAAAAACAGATTCGTAGCAAGGCTGACGCATAAGTCGAGGCGTCATCGCAGACGTTACCTTAATTCAATTCGTATAACAAAGGAGCAACTCATGAAGGCAGCGATCTTCAAGGGAGTCAAGCAGATGGCATGCGAAGAGCATGCCGAACCGACCATCATCGATGGGGGAGATGCCATCATCCGCGTGGTACGCGCATGCGTGTGCGGATCCGACCTGTGGTTCTACCGCGACGGCAGCAAGGAACCCAACACTCAGGCCGGACATGAGGCCATCGGCGTGGTCGAGCAGATCGGCGACGACGTGACCGTGGCCAAGCCGGGCGATTTCGTGATCGTACCGTTCCCGTTCAGCTGCGGCAAGTGCCCGGTATGCAAGGCCGGTTTCGAATCCAGCTGCCCCCACGGCGGATATTTCGGAGACGAGGGATTGGGCTGCCAGGCGGAATACCTGCGCGTTCCCGAGGCCGATGGCACGCTGGTGGTCGTTCCGGGCGACGCGAAGAGCTTCTCCGACGAAATGCTCGCATCGCTGCTCACCCTCTCTGACGTGATGTCGACCGGTTACCATGCGGCTGCTTCCGCCGAAATCAAGCCGGGAGACACCGCAGTCGTGTTCGGCGACGGTGCGGTCGGCCTGTGCGGAGTGCTGTCCGCCAAGCTGATGGGCGCCACCCGCATCATTTCCATGAGCCGCCATGCCGACCGCCAACGTATCGCATGCGAATTCGGTGCCACCGATTTCGTGGAGGAACGTGGCGACGAGGCTGTAGCCAAGGTACTGGAAATGACTGATAGTTACGGTGCCGACGCCGTGCTTGAATGCGTAGGGTCCGCATTGTCGAACGACACTGCCATGAAGGTTGCGCGTGCGGGCGCTGTAGTCGGGCGCGTTGGCTTGCCGCACGGCGTGGAAGCCGATATTCCAGGACTGTTCTACCGCAACGTTGGTCTGCGCGGCGGTCCGGCACCGGTGCGCACGTACGATCTGCAGCGACTGCTCAAGGAAGTGCTCGACGGCAACATCAATCCCGGCATCGTCTACACCTCCGAATACACGCTCGACGATATTCAGGAAGCGTACGCGGCCATGGACGAGCGCCGCACCGTAAAGTCGCTGCTGCGCATCAGTGAGGTCTGAGCAATATACCGACGATAGAATAAGCGCAAATCAAACGAAAGGAAGCAAATCTTGTTTGAAGAGCTGCACAAACGGATGAATTCGTTCTGGAATAATGACAGGACATTGTCGCAAACCGATCCGGAATTCATTGAATTCTTCTCGAATTTCGCTTATGACGAAGTGGTGAACGAACCGGGAGCAAATCATCCTGATTTGGATGACAAAACCCGCTCTTTGGCCATTCTTGCCGTGCTGGTCGGATGCCAAGGCTTGGATGCTTTCGAAATGATGCTGCCGGTGGCCTACGAAACCGGACTGTCGTCCATCGCCATCAAGGAAATGGTGTATCAGGCGACCGCATACTGTGGTTTCGGCAAAACCCTGCCGTTCCTGAAGAAACTCAACAACTTCCTCGGCGCGGCCAACGTGCATCTTCCGCTTGAACCGCAAGGCACCACCACGCCGGAAACGCGTGCCAGGGCGGGCGAAGACAAGCAGATCGAAATCTTCGGTGAAGGAATGCGTGGATTCACGCAATCCGGTCCCGAAGATACGCGACACATCAACAAGTGGCTTGCCTGCAACTGCTTCGGCGACTACTACACGCGCGGTGGCTTGAGCACGCGTGAGCGTGAAATGATCACGTTGTGCTTCCTTGCCGCGCAGGGCGGTTGCGAGCCGCAGCTGACGTCTCATGCGAAGGCCAATATGGGCGTAGGCAATGAGAAGGCATTTCTGATTGCCGTTATTTCGCAGTGCATGCCGTATATCGGGTATCCGCGTACGCTGAATGCGATTCGTTGCATCAACGATGCAGCGGAGCAGATGCAAGGCTGATTGCGGTAGGATTTCGTTCGCTTCAGTACGAAAGGGGCTGTTTGCCAGTCACGATTGGATTGGCAAACAGCCCCTTATATGTTTTTTACAAGCGCGCTACGCGTGTGCGATCATCACTCGCCCCATACGTCCTTGGCGACGGACTGCACGAGCGCGATCTTGGCCCACTGCTGCTCTTCGGTAAGCTTGTTGCCTTCCTCGGTGGACGCGAAACCGCACTGGGTGGACAGGCACAAGCGGTCAAGCGGCACATACTGGGCCGCTTCGGCAATGCGAGCCTTGATCACTTCCGGATCCTCAAGTTCCGGCTTCTTGGAAGTGATCAGACCGAGCACAACCTTCTTATCTCCGGAAACCTTGGCGAGCGGCTCGAAGTCGCCGGAACGATCATCGTCGAACTCCAGGTAGTAGGCGGCGACGTTTTCCTTGCCGAAAAGCACGTCGGCCACAGTGGCGTATCCGCCGGCGGAAGCCCACGTGGAGTGGTAATTGCCACGGCAGTCGTGCGTGGTGATCACCAGATCCTCTGGCAGATCCTCGATGGCGGCGTTGTTCATGGCGGCATACTGTTCCTGCATGGCGGCGAACTCATCGGCGGTGTAATGCTGGTTGAAGTTCGGATCACAGAACATGCCCCACGTGCAGTCATCCAGCTGAACATTGCGGCAGCCGGCCTCATACAATGCCATGATCAGACCATGGAAGGCCTTGGCGTTGTCGTCGGCAAGCTCGTCGTAATCCTTCTGGGTGTCGCCGTAGAACTCGTGCACGGAAGCGATGTTCTCCGGGCGGAACAGCTCCGCATACAGCTGTGCCGGAGCCGGAATGGTCTGGCGTGCAATGGCGGTGTCATCTTCGAACTGCTTGATGAACTTGAAATGCTCAACGAACGGGTGGGCCGGGTCGAAGGCGATCTTGCTGGTCAGGCGTGCGGATTCGGCGCGGGTCTCCTCATCGTGGAAGAAATAGCCCTTGTCCATCGACACCTTTTCCACGCCGGCGAAGCCCCACATGCAGTCGAGATGCCACCAGCCACGGCGGAATTCACCGTCGGTGATGACGTGCAGACCGGCGGCCTTCTGCTTGGCGACCAGTTCGGTAATGGCATTATCTTCCACGGCCTTGAGTGCGGCCTCGTCAATCTTGCCTGCTGCGAAATCGGCGCGAGCCTGCTTGAGTTCTGCCGGACGCAGGTATGAGCCGACCACGTCGGCGCGGAACGGCGCGTTCTGGGAATACGTCATTGGATGCTCCTTGTTGTGCTGTCAGTGAAAATACCTAGGGAAGACTAGTCAATCCTTCAGAAAAATGCACGATTACGTCGGGAATATGAGACGGGCGCATTATAGTGTTTTGCGATTGAACGACATATGATTCGGTGGGGGGGGGTGATATGAGTGATGGGACCGGGCGGCAGGCAATGGCAGCGCAAAGTGGTACGTCGGATAATCCGAAATCCTCCAATCAGGAATCATCGAAAAAGCCGAAAACGCTCGGCAAATATCTGTTGGTGTCGGCAACGCAAACCATTGTGGAATTCGGATCGTTCACCTTGCTGCATGTGCTTTCCGTACCATCCGCCATCGCGAACGGCGTGGCCATCGTGCTGTCGGCTTCGTACAACTTCCTGATGAACCGCAATGTCACGTTCAAATCGTCCAGCAATTTCGGCCGTAGCGTGGCTTTGTTCATGCTGCTGTGGGTTTGGAATTACCTGTTCGGTTCGATCATGCTGGCATGGCTGCCTTCCGCATTCGGATGGAATGCGGTGTTGGTGAAGTTCCTGACTATGGCATGTCAGTTCGCGTGGGGCTATCCGCTGTGCAAGGAAGTGATTTTTCGCTGAACCTGCAAGCGTGTCAATCCGGGTGGCACCCTATGACAGCACCCTATGTATGATTGAATATGTCTTGTATTAACTCCAGAAAGAAATGGAAAGGCAATGAACGAATCGCAAGATTCCAACGACAGTAGTACGAGCAATCCGAACGATATTCGCCAACAGGAGGCAGAACATCAAGGAGCGGCCGTAAAAGCGGCGCTCGGAGCCAACATTGGTGTGGCCATCGCCAAGCTCGCTGCGGCGTTCTTTACCGGATCGTCCGCGATGCTTTCCGAATCGGTGCATTCCATCGCCGACTGTTCCAACGAAATCGTGCTCATGGCAGGCGGTCGCTTCTCCAAGCATAAGACGGACGGCGATCATCCGTTCGGTCTGTACCGCGCCAAATATCTCGCTTCGTTCGTAGTGGCGACGCTGCTGTTTTTCGTCGGTGGTTTCTTCTCCACTTCGGAGGCGGTGAAGAAATTGTTCGCCATTGCCGAAGACCCCGCACTGCGTGACGTCAACCAGATGGAACTGCTGGTGGCGTTTATCGTGGTGTTTATCAGCGCTTGTTTGGAAGGCTACGGCCTGCATCAAAGCATCAAGGAAGCGAACGAGCGTATGGAGCGCACGGGTGTGGCCCATATGGGTGTGTTCCGTTTTTGGAGGCGTACCAAGTCGGCGGAGCTTGCGTCCGTCATTATGGAAGACACGCTTGCTTTGATCGGCTTGGCATTCGCAGGGGCTGGCATCGGTCTTGCGATTCTGTTTGATAATGAGATATTTGATGCATTCGGCGGTTTGATGGTTGGTCTTGTATTGATTGCGGGATCGTTGCTGCTCATGTTCAAATCCGGTTCGCTGTTGATTGGTGAGGCCGTCGATTCGGATACGCGCAAGAAGATTGAGCAGGCTGTTATTTCAACGCCTGGTGTGGAACGACTGCTGAATATGCAGACCGTGCATATGTCCGAGGATGACATTCTGCTGTGCGTCAAGGTGCAGACCAGCAAGCTCGACCGCGATTACGATGTTGAAACCGTGAACAAAATCGAACGAAGCGTGCGTACCGCGCTGCCGTGGTTCCGTTTCGAAATCTACGTAGAGCCCGACCTCTACCGCGCCGACCACAAAATCGTCTCGTAGTGGTGTGCGGTGTACCTATGGTTATGAGACGTAGAGTATGAGGCGACGATACGGTTTTCAGGAGGAGCTGGCATTCCGATGAGTTCGGAGTGCCAGCTCCTCCTTTTCATGTGCTTTCTTGTTATGCGTCTCCTTGAGCCCATACATATGCATCCTTTCCAACATCCGAGCTTTAGCCTCATCAACCTCGGCGCGAGTAATGCCGCTATCCAGTATGAACTGCTCAATGCTATAGCTCATTACATTTCCTTTCGTATGATTCCTCTAATCTAATGGATTACCCCCATATCTAATAGATCGTAAAACCCGTTTTCTTGAAGCAAAGGCGTCTAGGTGGAGGTATGTCTCGGATGCGATTGGTTTGTTTATCTCGAGATGTGAGACACACTTACCCCCCTAAAGTGGTAGGGTGGGTGGTGCATTCGGGGACGCATGCGCCCCTGTCATAACGCTCCGGGAGACAGGATGGAGAAAATGGAGAATATGGAGAATCCGAAGAAACTGGCCGTTGTGACCATCGCAGGCTTGACCGAGGTGGCCGGTATGGCCGCGCCCGCCATGGCAGATGAGACGGCCGCCGATCCGATGGTGGGCCAGACCCAGTCGGCCGATCCGACGAAGGATGCGCTCGACAAGGCCAACACGGCCGTATCCGAATCCCAGACCGCTTATGATAATGCCCAGCAGAATGTGCAGGACGCTCAATCCAAGGTGGATGATGCGTATGCTTCCGACCCGGCCACGAATGCGGCGCAGTCCGAACTGGATGCCGCCCAGTCGGCTAAGAAGGATGCCGACCAGTCGGCGGCTGACGCGCAGGCCGATGTGGATGCCGCCCAGGCTGCTCTGGCTGAAGTGAACGCCACGCTGAAGACAGCCGAAACCGCATTGGCCACGGCGAAGTCCGACGCGGAATCCGCGCAGGACGCGTACGACAAGGCCCACAAGGTTGTCACCCCGTCGAAGGATACGACCATCACGGTTGATACTCCGGACAGTGCGAACAGTGCGAACAGGGCGGCCGTGAAGACCTCCACGCAGGCCAAGCTTGGCGACACGGGCGTGGACGTGATGGAGACCGCCGTGTTTACCATTATGGCCGCCGGTACCGCCGGAGCCACGCTCATGCTGAAGCGTCGTGGTGACGGCCGTTACGGTCTTATGGCACGCCACGCCAAGTAGGTTTTTGCCATAAAATCCTAGAAAATGATGTGCGGATGGGAACGAACGATTCCCGTCCGCTTTTTCCTAAAACGTATGTGACATAACTCATCGAAAGCACAAGTATGCAGGGAAAACTATCTGAAGTTTCCAACCCGAATATAAGCGATGCCGGGTCAAAGAATGTAACTGAAAACAAGAAGAAGAGCAGAAAGCCTGCTGTGATCGCCGTGGCTTCGGTCGCGGCCGTGGCTGTGCTGGCTGGTGGCGGCTGGTTCGTTTGGAAGACCTACGCGAACCATGAGCTGGCCGCGGCGAGACAGGCGTGTGTGGAAGCGTCGGAAAGCTACCGCAAGGCGGCGGACTCGTATTCCGGGCTGGTGGATGGCGACGCGGCCACAGCCTCCCAGATCACCGTGAAGCAGGTGGCGGATGCGAAGACCGTGGATGCGTTGGCCGAAGCGTTGAAGGCGAACGAGCCTGACGTGGTCGCCTGCGTGGCCGATTCGAAGGCGGATTACGAGTCGAAGACCAGCCTGATTGAAAAGAACACCGGCTGGTACGGGAAACACGAGAAGAGCTTGGAAAACGCGGTCAGGGCCGTGAACGATTCGAAACTGGAGAAGACCGTTTCCGATGCGGAACGGTTGTTGAAGAATTCGGACGGCAAGGTCGCCGATGCGGCGACGCGCGACGAACTGTCCAAGGCAGTCAAGGCCAGGGATGCGGACAAGATCGCGGCCGCGTCGAAGAAGGTCAACGACTCGGTGACGGCGAAGACGAAGGCGGACGAGGAGGCGCAGCGCAAGGCCGAGGAGGAGGCCGCCGCACAGGCCGCCGCACAGGCCCAGACGCAGCAGTCGTATTCGGCGCCGCAACAGTCGTACACGCCCTCGTATTCAGGCGGTTCGACATCGAGTGGCGGCGGTTCCAGCAGCGTGCCGGACTTCGTTCCAAGCAGCGGAGGTCTCGGATGCACGACAGACTGCCCTCCGTCCTCAAGCGATGGATTGATTCACCACTGATTTAGATGACTCTTCTTCTCAAGGGACCCTTCGGGGTCCCTTTTTCGTATCCGCAGCCTTCCGGGAAAATGTCCAACCCGACACGCCCGAAACCGTGGTTGCATAGCAGGTGGATGACGGAAACGAATCCGATATCGACGTTTGTCGACGGCCGGGCATGTGAAGTGTTCGGACGGGATTTGTTCTCCTGTCCGACCCCACCGGGAGTGGGGTGAACATCTGCAGATGAATCTCTGAAAGGAGACGGAACATTGGGTTCCAAGAACAGTAACGGAAGGCGAAAGACGCTGGCCCTGCTCGCCGCCACGGCGACATTGGCCGGAGGCCTGACCGCCGGCACCGCCTGGGCGGGCGGCGGCGGAGACCAGGGAGGCACCGGCGGAGGCGGCTCGGCCGCGCAGTTCTGGGCCTACAAGGACGACGCGACGGGCTCGTGGGGTTCCGCGACCGACCTGAACAGCGTGAGCCGCGCCATGGCCTGGAAAGGCGTGACCATGGACGATTCGGCCGGCAAGGCCGCCAAGGCGTTGAGCGACGCGAACGCGGAATGCGTGGCCGGCTTCCGCCAGAGGCATCCGGGCGAGAGCGACGGCGACTGCCGCGTCGTGGCCGTGGGCGCGGCGTCCGGCAACGGGTCCACCACCAGCGTGTGGAACGGGTCCGGCGTCTACGACGCGAAGATATGGAAGGACAACTGGTACAAGTACGTCGCACCGAACGCTTACAACTACGCTGGATCTCAGTCTTATCACACCGGCGATGGCTTCAGCGACGATCCGTCGAACAGCGTCGACAAGATCATGGAACGCCATGTCGACTCGACCCGCAGCATCGTCGTGATCGTGCTCGACAAATACCAGCCCGCCCCGCCGAACTACACGCTGAGCGTGGCCACGAAGGCATCCGGCACGACCACCAAGGCCGGCGACACGCAGAACGTGGCGGACACGGTCACCACCAGCCGTAACGGCAGCTCGATCAGCGAGAACGTGACCGGCACCAGCACGCTCCGCTGGGCCGGCGTGGACGGCACCACCCACAACACATGGAACGGTGATACCGAAGTCACCGCCGAAGGCTACTACTACGCATCCGAGGACGAAACCATCCTCCAGCCCGTCGCACGCAAAGACGGCGAAACCGTCGACCAGATCACCAGCACGCTGAGGTGACTGTGAACGTCCCGAATCTTCCAGCTACTGGAAGATTCTTCCCGCTGACGAGCACATGAGCGCACCAAATTCTCCAGTGGGTGGAGGAATCTGCCCATTAACGGTTACGATCGCATGGTCGGCACATGCGAGAAGAATCAGTGGCATGACTGAAGCCGCACATGATGATTATCAGTTGCCCGAAGAATTCGAACACTGTTCGAAACTTGCCCCTGTACGCGATGCGCCTAGCGCGTTGGACCGTGTCAAGCAGGTCGTACGCATTCTGCACGAACCAGGCGGATGCCCTTGGGACGGCGAGCAGACCAATACAAGCCTGCTTAAACCACTGTTGGAAGAAACCTACGAATACATCGACGCCGTGGAAACGAACGATCGCGACAACATGCGTGAAGAACTCGGCGACATGCTGCTGCAATCCGTTTTCCAAGCGCAAGTATGCGCCGTGGATGCGCAGGATCCGTTCGGCATCGACGAAGTGTGCAATCGTCTCGTCGACAAGCTCATCACCCGACATCCGCACGTCTTCCAATCAGACGACGCTGCCGACGCTTCCGCGCCAGCACCGGAAAATGCGCAAGATACGTTGAAACTGTGGGAAGCGATGAAACAGAAAGAAAAGCATCGCAAGTCCATGCTCGAAGGCATCTCCCACGCGCAAGGCGCATTGCCGCGCGCCACGAAAATCGTATCGAGAGTACACAAATCGCAGTATTGCGATCAGCTTGAAACAGCATTCACAACAAGCGCAAGTCAAATGGACGAACAGCATGATGGCGATCATCCTTACGCTGACGAAATCATCGCCATCATCCGCAAAGCGCAACGTGACGGCGTAGACGTGGAATCCGACCTGCGTTGCCGCCTGCGCGACATAGAATCCGAAATCGAACATATCGAAAGGACCATGAACCATGAGTGACGTCAAAGCACTCGACCCTGCGCTGCTCAAACAGTATTCCACAGACTTCAACGCTGACCGCGCCAATCTGGTGGCAGCCAACGCGGCAGTATCATCCGGTGTGCTCGCCGCAGCCACCGACTATAAGGGCGAGCGCGTGCTGCAGAATGATTTCTCCATCGAGCTGAAGCAGGGGAGTATCACCAATCAGCGTAGTTCGGGGCGTTGTTGGATGTTTGCGGCGCTTAATACGTTGCGTTATGAGTTGATGCATCGTTGGAATTTGGAGGATTTCGAGTTTTCGGAAACCTACCTGTTTTTCTGGGATGCGATGGAGAAGTCGAACACGTATTTGGAGAATGTGCTTGCCACGTTGGATGAGCCGCTGGATAGTCGTGTGTTCGAGGCGATTAATTATGGTCCGGCCGATGATGGTGGTTGGTGGCAGATGTTCGCTGATTTGGTGAACAAGTATGGTTTGGTGCCGAAGAGTGCTTATCCGGAGTCGGCTAATTCGAAGAGTTCGGATGCGTTCAAGCAGTATTTGAATACGAAGCTACGTGAGTTCGCGTCCGATTTGCGTGACCGTCATGCGGCTGGAACGTCGTTGGATGAGTTGCGTGCGTTGAAGAATGCGGATATGGCTACGGTGTATCGCATGTGTGCGATTGCATTGGGTGAGCCTCCGGAGCGTTTTGATTTTCTTGCGCGTACGAGCGATGACAAGGATGACGGCAAGAAGAAAACCACGGGGGAGGGGCCGTCTGAAAAGGCTGCGAAAACCGGTAAGGATGAGCGTCCGCAGATTCGTGAATTCGGTATCACTCCGATGGAGTTTTATAAGAAGTACGTGCCGGTGGATGTGAACGATCTGGTCACGCTATGCAATGTGCCGATGGAGAGTCGTCCGTTTGGCAAGCGGTATCGTATTCGTTTTTCCGCCAATGTGGCGGAAGCGGGTGATATGGAGTTTGCGAACGTGCCTCTTGACGTGTTCAAGAAGGCTGCTGTGGACCAGATCAGTGACGGTCATCCGATTTGGTTCGCTTGTGATTGCATGCAGTTCTCGTTGCGTGGCGATGGCTATTTTGATTGCGATACCGTGCGCGTTGACCAGCTTTTCGGTACGAAATTCACGTTCGACAAGGCCAAGGGATTGGAGTATGGCGATTGCCCAAGCAATCATGCCATGACGTTGACTGGCGTGAATTTGGATGCTGACGGGCGTCCGAACCGTTGGAAGGTGGAGAACAGTTGGGGCAAGGATAATGGTCAGGATGGCTATTATGTGGCGTCCGATGCTTGGTTCGACCGTTATGTTACCGAACTGATCATTCGCAAGGAGTATCTCGATGAGACCACACGCGAAATACTGGCCGATCAGCCGGTCGAGCTTGAACCTTGGGAGCCGCTCACCAAGCGAAGCCGGTGAAGGCTTGCGCATATCGCGCATGATTCGGTTTGATTGCAATAAGGAATGAGATAAACAGTGGAGGGCGTCGATTGACAGATTCGGCGCCCTCCACTTATTGCAGTATTTAGTTATTATTTAATTGCTATTCGGCAGTACCAAGGCATGCTTCGAAGGAACGGCGGGTGAGGCGTCCACGGTTGACGACGCCCACGAGCTTGCCTTGTTCAACCACCGGCACTTTCTTGTACTGTTGATAGCCGAACATCTGGCAGACTTGCGCGATATTGGCATCCGATTGCACGGTGACGGCCGGCTTTGCGGCAATAACCATGACGTTCATATCAAGCAGTTCTGCGTGAGACAGTTCCGGGAATTCGCCGCGGGCCATGCCAGTGACCAGCGTGGAAATGTCGGAAACCGGCGCGTTGTCTTGTGCGAAGCGGCGCAGTACGTCGCTATCGGAGATGAAGCCGACCACGTGGCGTTCGTCATCGACGATAGGCATGCCGCTGATGTTCTTTTCCAACATCATGCGCACTGCGTCACGTACCTCGGCATCCGAGGCTACCGTGTAAACGTCATGCTGCATCACATCGGCAACGGTCTTGACATCCAAAGCGGGAACATGCTGTTGCGCGGACTTGTTCCATCCGGCGGCATCGCCGATGGCGTGAACTATCTTGCCGGACAATGGTGCGACGATCAGCATCTGAATCGGCAACGCGATGGTGAAATTGTAGGGGAACATGCGCCAGAATCCCGTGAACGCGCCGAATGTGAAACCGAATGCCATGATGGCGCCGAATACGGTCATCAGCACCACCATGAGGAATTTGACCGTGATGCCTTTCCATACCGCACGGTCGGTTGCCGCGCAGAATGTATTCATAATCGCGCGGGAGCTTGGCGTGCAGATGCACAAATCGCAAATCATGCCGACCACGTAGGCCAACGGCCAGTCGAACAATGCGTAGCTCCACGCCGCCGCACCGACGTCACCGATACGTACGCCGTAATTGAGTGCCGCCATCACATAAATCATGATCGCGGACATGATGAAACTGAAGAGAATGCCCTCCTTGCCGTTACGTGGCACGGAACTTCCTTTCGCTATGCGTTCGATGTGTTGCTGCATCGGCCCCTCTGGTCTGTTCCGCACGTCATGTTCCAACAGGAGCGCGGAAGGCTAGGGGGCGCATAACGAAATCCGAAAAGGTTCGGACGATCGCAATGGCGACTTCCTGGCAAACGAATCGACTCAAGCCCTCAATGGGCATGCAAGATGCGATTCATGAGTCGGGGCCGCTTGCAAATCACAGATTGTTCGCAGACCCCAAGACAAATACGGAAATACCGAACGTGCTCGAAACGCATGTGGAAAGAAAAAGCCGGACGTTTTCGCGTCCGGCATAAATACAATCCGAATAAAACTCGAATTACTCGGCTTACTCTTCGGCGACCAATTCCAGATAGGAATCATTCCACAGGTCTTCGTCGCCGTCAGGCATGAGCAGCACACGTTCAGGGTTCAATGCCTGCACCGCACCCTCATCGTGGGTGACGAGCACAATAGCACCCTCATACTTGGCGATGGCCTTGAGAATCTCATCGCGTGAGGCCGGATCAAGATTGTTGGTCGGTTCGTCAAGCAGCAGCACGTTCGCACGGCTCGTCACCAATGTCGCCAACGCCAAGCGGGTCTTTTCGCCACCGGAAAGCACGCGAGCCGGCTTCAACGCATCATCCCCGGAAAACAGGAACGAGCCGAGAATCGAACGCGCCTGCGTATCATTCAGTTCCGGAGCCACATGAATGAGGTTTTCCAACACTGTGGCATTCAGGTCAAGCGTGTCATGTTCCTGCGCGAAATAGCCGATTTTACAGCCGTGACCGTAGTCCACGGAACCGGTGTCCGGCTCTTCCAAATGCGCGAGCAGACGCAGGGTGGTGGTCTTACCAGCACCGTTGTATCCCAAAATCACCACACGCGAGCCCTTGTCAATAGCCAGATTCACGCCGGCGAATACAATGTTCGAACCATACGCTTTCGACACATCCTTCGCCATGATCGGCGTGCGACCGCACGGAGCCGGCTCCGGGAACCGGATATCCGCCACTTTCTCCTGCTTTTGTGCCTCGGACGTGTTCTCGAGAAGTTTCTCCGCACGACGCATCATGTTCTGCGCGGCCACGGCCTTGGTCGCCTTCGCATGCAGGCGGATACCCTGCTGCATGAGGCGTTCCGCCTTCTTCTCGGCCACTTCACGTTCGCGACGGCGACGTTCCTCATCAACCACGCGCTGATGCAGGTAGGCTTTCCAACCGAGGGAATACATGTCGATCTGTCCGAGCTGCGCATCCAGATGCCATACCTTGTTCACCACTTCGTCCAACAGTTCGGTGGAGTGGGAGATGACCAGGAATCCACCCTCGTATTTCTTCAGGTATCCGCGTAACCATTCGATGGAGTCGGCGTCCAAATGGTTGGTCGGCTCGTCAAGGATTAGCGTATCCGCGTCAGAGAACAGGATGCGGGCCAATTCGATACGACGACGCTGGCCGCCGGAAAGCGTACCCAATTGCTGGCCCATGACCTCCTGCGGCAGGCCAAGGCTTGCCGCCATTGCGGTCGCTTCGGACTGAGCCGCATAGCCGCCGGCCTTTTCGAAATCCTGCATGGCCTTGTCGTAACGGTTCATCGCTCGGGTCATGACGTCCGGATCCGGATCGGTCATCTCCTTTTCGGCCTTGCGGATACGACTGATGATGGAAGCGATGTCTCGCGCGCTCATCATGCGGTCGAGCGCGGTCTGTTCCGGATCGGCAGCATGCGTGTCCTGCGGCAGATAGCCGAGCTTGCCCGATACACGCACTTTGCCGGCGGTGGGCAGCATGTCGCCGGTGATCACGCGGGTGAGCGTGGTCTTGCCGGCGCCGTTACGTCCGACCAGACCGATCTTGTCGCCCTTGGCGACGTGGAAATTCGTGGGATGCAGCAACGTGCGCGCGCCGATCTGAATCTCAAGCTCCTGCGCTTCAATTGCCATGCCTCAACACCTCTGCACTTTCGTTACTGTCGTTCCAAACTGGCTGTGCCGCACATAACGGCCTGCCCATCATTTCATAAGGCCAAACGCCAATCGAACATCATACCGAACGCCTGTAACCACGTGAATCCCACCGCGTGGTACGCAATCGCAAATGGAATAGATTGCGCGGAAGCGTAACAATCAGATTATTCTGGTGAGCAGGCAAATTCGGAAGGGAGCAAACATGAAGAAAGCTTTGATCATTGTGGATGTGCAGCCGACATTTTGCGAAGGCGGCGAACTGGGTGTAGCCGGTGGCAATGCCGTCGCGGAACGTATCGCGGATTACGTGAATGCGCATCGCGGCGAGTACGAATACATCGCAACCACGCAGGATTGGCATATCGAGCCCGGCTCACACTGGTCGGAGCAACCCGACTATGTGGATACGTGGCCCGTGCACGGCAAGGCCGGCACTCCCGGCGCCGAACTTCATCCAGCGATCGCCGCGCTGCATGTAGAGCATCATTTCAAGAAGGGACAGTATTCGCCGTCATATTCGGGGTTCGAAGGATACGAGGATAATACGGATTCGATTCCTTCCCGCGAACAGGTCGCCTCTGACATGGCTACAGGGCGTACGCTTGCCGTTGCATTGGAATCCGCGGGTATCGAATGCGTCGACGTGGTTGGCTTGGCCGAATCGCACTGTGTCAAGGAAACCGCGCTGGACGCCCGTAAGCTTGGACTTGAAGTGCATGTCATCGAAAACCTGACCGAACCGGTCAGTGAAGAACTCGGCATCGCAGCCCGCCAGCAAATGCTCTCCGCCGGTGTCATCCTCGACTAGTTTCTTGAGGAATGGGACAACGAATGGAGAAGGGATTGTTCAGCAGGCGTGTTTATGAGGTGGTGCGGCGCATTCCGAAGGGTAAAGTCGCCACCTATGGGCAGGTTGCGGCTTTGGCCGGAGCGCCACGCAACGCGCGTTTTGTCGGCTATGCCCTGCATTCGAATCCTGAGCCGGGTGTGATTCCATGTCATCGTGTGGTGTTCCGAGACGGCTCGTTGGCACCCGGATTCGCGTTCGGCGGTCCGGAAAGACAGCGGCTTCTGCTCGAAGAGGAAGGCGTTGTCTTCATCTCTCCGAAAGGTATGCCCGAACTAAGCGAGTCAGGCAAGATGAAAGACTCGAACGCCGGAGCTTCCGGACTGCGAGTCGATCTCGCCCGTTGTCAGTGGGACGCCTAGTCGCTTTCAATCCGTGTCAACCGCTTACGCCCCCAACGACATTTGCTTTATCCGCCGTGGTTGGATAATGGGTGCCTGCCATAAGGCGAAGAAAGCAACGGGGACGCAAAGGTGGAACGGCAAGGCATGTGGCAACAGGACGCACCAGGGGCGATATCGGTCGGAATGCCGGTTGTATCGTTGGCACCGGCTCCGCGAACCATGGCATAACATCGGCTTAAGTCGTTGGAAAATAGCGCGACACGCCGCGATTTGCGGAGTTGGCATGCTTCATGTATATTTTCTACTCGTTGCCCACCACGGTGGAAACAACTTGCGGACATAGCTTAGTTGGTAAAGCGCAACCTTGCCAAGGTTGAGACCGCGGGTTCGAGTCCCGTTGTCCGCTCCATCAAAAGCCTCACCGGATCGGTGGGGCTTTTCGTTTATCCGTTATCCGGTCTTTCCCGAACAGTCACCGCTCACCCATGCCATCCCACGCATAGTCAAGATGCATGAATTCCGGCACCTTGTACCATTTGACCGGATACCCGGCTCCATGCGCGCAGAACACCGAATCCGGCGTGTTCTCCAAGTCGGATTCCGGCTCGTATGCGGACTGCTCAATCACCTCGTCGGCGTTGTGGCATGGCCTGTACCCTGCGAACACGCAACTCAAATGCCCACGCCCGTGCGTGTAGGCGTTCACATCCATCGCATAATCTCGCATTTGGGCAACCGGCGCCTCACCTTCAAGCACCATATATTCACCATCGCCGGAAGGCGTGTCAAACGAGCCGCTCATACGCTGTATGTCGGCCATCGCATGGCCGACCATATCTTGCGGAACCTCCAAACGGAAGCCATACCATGGCTCCAGCACACGGCAGTCGCCGCGTTCCTTCGCTTCCATCAAGCCTTGCCGAATCGCACGATACGTGGCCTGGCGGAAATCACCCCCTTCCGTATGCTTCAAATGCGCACGGCCAACCAGCAATGTGATCTTCATATCGGTAATTGGAGAGCCGGTAAGTACACCCAAATGTTCACGTTCCTGGCAATGCTGCAGAATCAGCCTCTGCCAGTTACGGTCGAGCACATCCTCGCTGCACACGCTCGCGAACCTCATGCCGCTGCCGGCAGGCAATGGCTCAAGCAGCACATGCGTTTCCGCATAATGACGCAACGGTTCAAAATGGCCCACACCCTCAACCGGATGTGCGATCGTCTCCTTATATAAAATGCCGCCCGGGCCGAATAACACGTCCAAGCCGAACCGGTCGTGCATCATCTGCTGGATGACCTCCAACTGCACCGCACCCATCAATTGCAGATGAACTTCCTCAAGATGCGACTGCCACACCACATGCAGCAACGGATCCTCATCCTCAAGCTCGCGCAACGCAACCAAGCAAGCGTGAATATCGCACTCCCCCGGCAGCAACGTGTACGTAAGCACCGGCTGAAGCACCGGATTCACGCCATCAGACTCTTTTCCAAGCCCAGCACCGGGAAATGTTCGCGTCAAGCCCGTAACGGCACACACGGTGCCAGCAACAACCGAATCGACCGTAGTGAATTTCGCACCGGAATACACGCGCACCTGATCGGCCTTCTCATGCCACATACCATCGTCGTCGATTTTCGACTCGCCAAGGTCGGTGCCAACCCGCGCAGTGCCGGAAAGCATCGTCTTCGCCTTGAATTCACCGCCCGTTACTTTGAGCCATGTCAGGCGATTTCCTTGCGCATCGTGCGATACCTTGTATATATGCGCGCCGAATTCGCTGTCGTACTCCGGTTCGCGCACATACCGCTCGAATCCTGCGACGAACTCGTCAATACCGTCCATTTTCAGCGCGGATCCGAAGAAACACGGGAACAAAGCACGATCAGCGATCATCTCACGAATGGTTTCATCCGGGATCGTTCCGCTTTCCAAATACGATTCCATGGCGGTTTCGCTTTGCATGGCGATATCTTCCATGACATCGGCAAGCGCCGCATTGTCATCATGCGCTCCGGTGAAATCGATGCAGCCATCCGAGAAACGCTTCTTCAGCTGATTGAGCAGTTTCGTTCTGTCAGCTGCGGGAGCGTCCATTTTATTGACGAAGATGAAAGTGGGCACGTTGTAACGTTTCAGCAATCGCCATAACGTTTCGGTATGCCCTTGAATGCCATCAGCACCGGAAATGACCAGAATCGCATAGTCGAGCACGGCGAGGGTTCGTTCCATTTCCGCCGAAAAATCGACGTGTCCCGGAGTGTCAAGCAAGGTGAGAGTGAGGTTCGGCGTGGTGATGATCGCCGGTTCGGTGAAGATGGTGATGCCTCGCTGCCGTTCCATCGTGTTGGTGTCGAGAAACGCGTCGCCATGGTCGACACGGCCGAGTTTGCGTACGTTGCCCGTAGCATACAGCAACGCTTCCGACAGCGTGGTTTTGCCGGCGTCAACATGCGCCAGAATGCCGGTGACGATTCGTTTCATGGGCTCCTCCCATTGCCGAGCTACCGCCGAAGCAGCAGCCGCCTATCAATATGCGAAAGCCCTTACGTCTATTGACGTAAGGGCTTGGTGGTGACCCCGGGGAGACTCGAACTCCCGACCTTGAGATTAGAAGTCACATGCTCTATCCAGCTGAGCTACAGGGCCAAACTCGATTCAGTATAGTCAGTTCACGCGTTCTTGCCAACTTGAACGCGCGGAACACGACCATCGTATCGATGATAAAACCATGAAAACCTACAATTTCCCGACCTTGAAACGAGCGGACAGCCCGCAAAACCGAGGAGTGAAAGATCACGGTTCGATGATCCAGCTCAAACCGACCAGCACAATGAGGAACAGCACGTTCACCGCCGAGTACACAGCCAGATAGCGTCCCTTCTTGTCAGGATACTTGCGTGTCACGTTCTTGTAGCCGATCAGCGACGCCATGGATGCGATCAGCGTACCCATGCCACCAAGGTTGGTGCCGATGATCAGCGCACGCCATTGATCGCAGAAGCCCGACAGCAGCAACGTGGTCGGCACGTTGGAGATGAACTGGCTGGACACCACGGACACTTCCAGCGGATGCGCCCCCACCAAGGAGGCGGCCAGCTCGTAGAATTCCGGCACGCGTTTCATATTGCCGATGAAAATGAAGAACATGCAGAACGTGAGCGGCAATCCCCAGTCGATATTGCGGAACACGCGGCGATCGCAGAACAGGAACGCCACCACCACGATCACGCACATGGCCCATAGCGGAATGAAATCGCTCACAGCCAGCAAACACACGATGGACAGCGCGCAATATACGATCGTGCGCCAACCACCGTAACCTGCGCCGTAGCCGGTCACACGAATCTCATCCGGCTGCGGCTGATCGGAATTCGGAGCGAGCACATTCTGTTCGATGCCGCTGCCGTCGATAGAGGAAAATTCGGAAACAGGTTTCTTACCGAACACCACACAGACGATGACCACCAGCAATACCGCCGCAGCAACGGAATACGGTGCCATAATGCCGATCATTTCAGCGGACGGCATGCCCGTCAACGCTTTCAAATACAGGTTGTGCGCATTGCCGATCGGCGTCAACATACTGCCCACGTTCGCACCGACGGTCATCAACGTGCCGACCAGCACCGCATGCTCCTCCATGTGAGCCATGGTGAGCACCGCGATCGCGAATGGAATGAACGTGACCAGCGCCACATCATTGGTAATCAGCATGCCGGAAAAATAGGTGAGCGAAATCAGCGTGATCACCAATCCGCGGGCGGTGCTCACATGATGCAGCAACCGCGAACCGATGATGCGGAACACACCGATGCGCTGGAAACCGCACACCACCAGCATCAGGCAGATCAGCTGCGAAATGGTGCTGGCATGAATATATCCGGCATACTCCTTGTCAGGAGGCACGATAAAGCATGAAATAAGAGCAAGTATGGAAGCAACTACGAGAATGGTCTCGTTTTTCAGGATTTTGACGACCAATCGTCGCATTCATTCCTCCGTGAATCCAGTTTGCAAACCGTTTGCAGACCCGGGCGATTTACTCAAGAAACGCCGTATTCACTTTACCCGAAAAATCGCGTACCACATACCCTTGGCATACTATTTTTCCGACCATTCCAACGTTTTTCAGCCACTACGCCTTACTGTTCCCTGACTTTGCAAACCGGCAAAACTGTTTTGCAATTGCAAAACACGCCGAAGGATACCGTGCACCAGCCAAGAATTCGTTAAGTATTCTTCCTGCGTTCACCACACGTTCGCCGGCTGTTCATACCGCACTCAGGCATGTGGCAAATTCAGGTGAACGACAAAGACGTTCGGGGGTTGACGCTCCGGCACACCAAATATTCAGGCGACGTTATTGCCGAACACCCTCGTCTGCAGATCCTTGCGCAACGTTTCCAGCTTGGTAATCTGGCCAAGCAGCTCGATTTTCTCGGCACCGTCCGGCAGTTGCGCCATGCGACGCTGGTCCGCGCCGATTTTGCGCATGATGCCCGTGTCAAGCAGTCGAATGATGAGTTCAGACGCGTATCTGCGTTCGTCATCGGTCGGCTTGCGCAATTGCACGTTGCCTTCCTGCGATTGTTGCGACGCACGTTCTGCGTCAGTATCGCTCGGAGGAAGCGGCAATGGCATGACGGCAAGCTCGTTGATGACGGATTCCAACATCGGACCACCCGCTTTGGTGAGATTGTGCATCCACAATCCTTGCGGGGTATCAGCAGACGGCAGTCCCCCGGCCGCCGCGACCGATTGGAATAACGTGCGGAATACGGGGGTCATGAAGCTCGACAGCGTAAGACTGGCGAACAGTGTCGGATCAACGGCAAGCGGCACTTGAATCAGGGTTGCCATGAACTGCTGTTCGCAAATGAACACGGCATCATCAATGCGATAGTAGGATTGCTCCGCCGCATCACGATGTTCCAACGCCTTCCGCGCGGAAGGATTCGCATACGGATTCGTGCCTTGTTCCATACGCGGTTCCACCGCAGCTCCGGCATTGCCTGCAAAACGACGTTTCGGAGCGTACGCATCTTCGTCCCGCACCTGCAGTTTGCGTCGTGCGTCACGCACTTCACGCTGCATGATATCCAAGTCGACGCCGATCTGGCGCACCGCCTTGCGTGAATACAAATCCAACAGGGAACGGTCACGAATCTGTGCGATCAACGGCGCCACCGCCTTGACTGCGCCCATCTGCCCAGTGGTATAAGTGGTGTCGAAACGCCCGATCGCGGTTTTGATCACGAAATCATACAGTGGTTCGGCATGATCGATCAACGCGCGAACCGCCTCATTACCTCGCTTGATACGCAAATCGCACGGGTCGAGATTGTCGTCGGCCACAGCAACGAACGCCTGCGTCGAAAAAGCGGAATCCAAGCCGAACGCATGAATCGCAGCCTTCTGACCGGCCGCATCGCCATCGAAGGTGAACACGATACGCGAACTCAACGCCTGTCCTTCAACCTTCAACGGACCAACCAGCTGTACCGCACCCAACGAATCGTCGGCGATCAGACGACGCACGATCTTGGCATGCTCGGCACCGAACGCGGTGCCGCATGTCGCGATCGCGGTATCAATGCCGGCCAAATGCATGGCCATCACATCCGTATACCCTTCGACGATCACCGCCTGACGTTTCTTCACAATCGCCGACTTCGCCATATCAATGCCATACAGCACCTGGTTTTTCCGATACAACTGCGTGTCGGGAGTATTAATGTATTTCGCGCTAATCGAATCATCCTCATACAACTTGCGAGCGCCGAAACCAAGCGTGCGTCCGGTTGAATCGCGAATCGGCCATGTTACGCGGCCACGGAAATAGTCATACACCCCATGCTGGCCTTGACGGGCCAAACCTGCGTCCAACATTTCCTGCTGTGTGAAGCCCTTGCCTGCCAAGTACCGCACCAGATTATCCCAGCCTTGCGGAGCATATCCGCAACCGAATCGTTGGCAATCGGCCTGGCTGAAATTACGGCCATCAAGCAGTTTGCGCGCGGCGAGCGCGTCTTTGGTCATCAGCTGCGAGACGAAAAACTCCTGCGCGGCCTCGTTGGCTTCCAACAGGCGGGCACGTTTCGAACCGGTATGCTCCTTCTTGGCGTTCGACTGGTCATAACGCAATTCGATATGGTATCGATCGGCCAAAAGCTCGACGGCATCACGAAAGTCGACGTTCTCCTGATGCTCCACATAGCCGAACACGTCTCCGCCAAGACCGCAGCCGAAGCAATGCCACACACCGAGCGCCGGACGTACGGAAAAGCTTGGCGTTTTCTCGTCATGAAACGGGCACAGCCCCACGTATGTGCCAGTTCCTGAAGGTTTGAGCGTAACCGTTGCGGACACAATGTCGTACAGATCGGCGGTGGCGCGAACTTTTTCGATATCTTCCTTCAGAATCATTCCTGGCATAGCTCACCACCTTAACAGCAAGCGCGGCACGTTGACCAACCGCCGAACGTACCGCGCCCACCATATTGACTTTCACGGCGTGCCTCCCATCGCACGCCTGATTCTTTATAGGAGGGTTGCGGGATCGAGTTTGGCGAGATCTTCGACCGACAGCACGTCAGAGGCATGCTCGTACAGGCGCGGGATACGGTTGCACAGGCAGGTGAAGATCTCATAGCTGATGGTTCCTGCGGCACGGCCCCAATCGTCGGCGGTCGGCTCGGCATAATCCTCTCCGCGACCCGGTCCGAACAGCTGCACGGTGTCGCCCTCATGCACGCCAAGCTTTTCCGCGGAACCGTGCAGGTCAAGCATAAACTGATCCATGCACACGCGACCGGACACACGGTAGAGGCGCGGACCTTCCGTGGTCATCACACGCACCGGGCCTCCTGGCTTGACCACATGCTTCGCGCCTTCCATATCAAAACCGGAAGCGGAACGGTGAATGCCGTCCGCATAGCCGACAGGCACGATCGCGGTGGACGTATCGGACGGAGTCAGGTACGTGCGGCCATAGGAAATGCCATGGCCCGCTTCAACATCCTTGACCGTACCAAGCTGCGCCTGCAACGTCATGGCCGGCGTCAAACCGTATGTACCTGGCGTGCCCATGGCCGGATCAGCCTCATAACCATACAGGCCGATACCCGGGCGCGTCAGCTCAAAATGAATCTCGGAACGTGAAAGCGTGGCAGCGGTATTGGCGAGATGACGAATCTCCGGCGCAATGCCCGCCTGCTCCATACGACGGGTGAAATCCTTGAAATTCTCGATCTGCCTGTCGGTGGATGCCACGAATTCAGGAACGTCCGGAGCGTCCGCCACCGCCAAATGGCTCCACTGGCCGACGATATGCAGCACACCCTCCTTGGCGAGCGGCACCAGCTTGGCGAGCGCCGCGTCGAACGTGGCGGGCGTGAACCCGTTGCGGCCGAAACCGGAATCGACCTTCACATGCACACGTGCGGTTTTTCCAAGACGACGCGCCGCAGCCGCAACGCCGTCAATGCCCGGCAATGATCCGACGGAAATATCGATATCATTGTCGATCAGCTCGTCAAAAGGCACAGCCATGCCGTTATATACCCATGTCAGAATGTGGCAGCGGTCCGGCCCGATGCCCGCCTTGCGCAGCAGCAGCGCCTCATGTGATTGCGCCGTACCCAGCCAGGTCGCACCTCCCGCAAGTGCCGCGAGCGCGGCCGGAATAAGACCATGCCCGTACGCGTCGGCCTTGACCACACCCATCACGGCGGTGCCGGAATTCGGGCCGCCAACCACGCTCACCAGATGACGCATGTTGTTTCGCAATGCGGCCATATCGACGATGGCCTGCGCCGGATATTGCTTTTGGGCGGCCTCATAATTGGCCTTGCCTTGTTCGGATGAGAATTGCCATTCACGGGCAGCGTTGAAAGTCATGGCTCTATTGTTGCGCTCCCACGTGACGGCTTCGGAAAGGCGCGCACACATGGTGAGACGATTCACGGGGTTTTCACGGTTTTGTCCGCGCCAGGTTTTTACACTCTCCTTACATAAGGCGCGTACACCTCCCGTATATGAGGCGTTCAGCCCTTCTTTGATTTCTGGCGTTTGAGGCGTGCCAGAGTCCCGGAAATCCGTCCGGTCCAGCCCATATAAAACCATTTTTAGGGAATTAAGACCATGGATCTTTTTCGCAAAAAGTCAGTGGACCAGCTCGTGTCCGAGTCGACTCCGCTGAAACGCACATTGAAAACGTTTGACCTTACCATGCTGGGAATCGGCGCCATCATCGGCACCGGCATTTTCGTGCTCACCGGTAAGGGTGCCCTCACCGCAGGTCCGGCATTGTGCGTCTCCTTCCTTCTGGCCGCGGTCTGCTGCGGTTTCGCGGGATTGTGCTATGCGGAGTTCGCCGCGATGGCACCAGTGTCCGGTTCCGCATATTCGTACGCGTATTTGGCGTTCGGCGAGCTGATCGCGTTTGTGATCGGCTGGGATTTGATTTTGGAATACGCCTTGCAGGCGGCCACCGTGTCCGCCGGATGGTCCGGATATTTCAACAAACTGTTGGAAGGTTTCGGCTTGCATCTGCCAGTTGAACTGACTGCGGCATACGGCACCACGCCAGGCGTGACCACATACTTCAATCTGCCTGGTTTCGTGATCGTGCTCATCATCACTTGGGTGCTGTCCATCGGCATCAACCAGACGAAGAAAACCAACGATATTATGGTGATGATCAAACTGGCCATCATCGTGCTGTTCATCGTGTGCACCGTCTGGTACATCAATCCCGCCAATTGGAAGCCGTTCTCCCCGTACGGCATTTACACGTTCCAGCCGGGCTCGACGCAGCCGTACGGCATCGTGCCGGCCGCGTCGATCGTGTTCTTCAGCTTCATCGGCTTTGACGCGGTGTCCTCTTCCGCCGAGGAGACCATCAATCCGAACAAGACACTGCCGCGCGGCATTCTGATCTCGCTGGCCGTGTCCACCGTGCTCTACATCGTCATGACGCTGATCATGACCGGTGTGGTGCCATACAAGGAGTTCGCAAACTTCATTGATGCTCCGGTGGCCGGCGTGATTCTCGAAACCGGTCTCAACTGGCTGGCGTTCGTTGTCAATCTTGGCGCTCTGATCGGCATGACCACGGTGATGCTGGTGCAGCTGTACGGCCAGTCCCGCATCTGCTATGCCATGAGCCGCGACGGCCTGTTCCCGAAGTTCTTCGGCGAAGTGCACCCGAAGTACCGCACCCCGTTCAAAGGTACATGGTTCTTCGGTATTCTAACGGCCATCGCCGGCGGTTTCATCAACATCAACGTGCTGTTCGAATTGGTGAACATCGGTACGCTGTCGGCATTCATCATCGTGTCCGCAGGCATTCTGTGGATGCGTAAGACCCAGCCGGACGCACACCGCGGCTTCCGCGCTCCGGGCGTACCGTTCACGCCGATCTGCGCAATCATTTTCTGCTTCATTCTGATTTGCGGTTTGAATTGGGAGACTTGGGTGCGTTTCGCAATCTGGTTCGCCCTTGGTTTGATTGTGTATTTCGTGTACAGCCGCAAGCATTCCGCATTGAACGAGCCAGGACTGTTCTAAAAACCGGCAATACTGTTGTTTTTGATATATCTTTCGTAAGATATATCAAAAACAACGCAATCGGATATAAAAATCCCGTTGAACATCTGAAATACGATATTCAACGGGATTTTTGTTTCTCAATATCGAAGATTGTTTGCGATTGTTTGCGATGAATTTATATTGATTGATACCAATCCATATAAATCCGCAAATCTCACCATTCATGACGCTGATAAGCGATACGCGTGGTGTCGGACGGCCTGTCAAGCAACTGAATCAGGCCACAGCGCGCGAAACCATTCGATTCGAGCACATGCTGCATGGCCTTGTTGTTGGGATGCGTATCCGCGCGCACATTGCCGTAATGCTCGATGCACCAGTTGATGCAGTCCTTCGCCGCACCCTTGGCGAGCCCCGACGAGGCGATACGGTGGATGGTCACATACGGATCGTCATCCAGCCAGGCACCATCGATATTCACATATGTCGGGTCAACGCCCGGACACAATGCGAACTGGGCGAGCACACGCTCCTTGCCATCAACCGTATCGACCAGCAGCACGGTGCGTTGCGATTCGACATCGTCACGAACCACTTCCTCACGCGGGAACTTATCACCCCACTGCGTGGGATTGCCATTGGAGGCCATCAACTTGCGGGCATGCTCATAAATCTTCTGCATGGTCGGCCAATCAGCCATAGTGGCGCGGCGGAACCGCCGTTCAGAAGTAATGACGCTCTCCTCACCCATCTCGTTCACCTTTGCATCGCCTTGTCTTCTTCCGAGCGTTAAAAATACCATGCCCACGGCACAGTATTCGCAATATGCCCGAAAAGCAGACTTGCAACCACGCGCGAATCAGACCAGACGGCGCTCAAACGCGTCAGAGCTGATGCCCTTGGCAAGAATATCCTTGCACCATTCCTTCGCCGTGAACAGGCTATGGTCGCGGTAATTGCCGCAGCTTTCGATGGTGGTGGCAGGAACATCATCCCATGTGGCCTCGTATGCGATGAATTCCAACGCCTCCTTCAACGCGCGAGCCACTTCTTCTGTGGAATGCTCACCCCACGTCAACAGGTGGAAACCGGTACGGCAGCCGAACGGGGAACAATCGATATAACCGTCGATACGTTCACGTAACAGCACCGCAATCGTATGTTCGATGGTGTGCAGGCCACCGGTCGGAATCGCATTCTCATTCGGCTGCACCAAACGCAAATCATAATTGGAAATCACATCGCCATTCGGACCGGTCTGCGTGTCGATATAGCGCACATACGGAGCCTTCACCTTGGTGTGGTCGAGCTGGAAGCTTTCCACAACCGGCTTGTCTTCTGCCATCATCAATCCTTTCTTCAACAACTGTTCGTCTCTACTGTCGCCGTTTTGCCGGCATACGTCAACCTCACCGCCATACATGTTGCCGATAACGTGTTACGTATCATATAAAACGCAGGGTTTTGCAATAATCGATACGATTATTCCTCAAGCTGACACGTCACATGATTCATGCAACGAAATCGCGGATCACTTCCATGAACCGTTCGCCATACGCTTCCAATTTGAGCGCACCAACGCCATTGACTTGCGAGAATTGCTCGCCGGTGACCGGCCTGACACGCACCATATCGCGCAACGTTTTATCGGAAAAGACGATATACGGGGGTTTACCGAGTTCGCGGGCGATGTCAAGCCGCAACGCGCGCAGTTTGGCGAACAATTCCTCGTCTCCGTCGCCCGGCACATACGATCCCATGGCCTGAGAGCCTACGGACGGCGATTCCGCACGTTTCGTAGCGTGCTTCCGTTCGATCTTCTTGATTTCATAATGAAAATTCGGCACTACCGTTTCCGCCGCACGTTCACCAAAGCGAACGATCGGCATGGAGCCTTCCGAAATGGAAAGAAAACCATCCGTCGCCATCTGGCTGAGCACGTCACGAATCTGTACCTCCGAAGTCGCGCTCAACATGCCGTACGTCGGCAGATCGACAGGATGAAGATAGTTTAAATCCTGCGCTTTTGACCCTCGCAGCACTTTGACGATCTTCCCCGAACCGACCTTCTGGTTCACGTCATGCACGCAGCGGCTGATGGCCCGCGCGATATCCGTGACGTCAACGGTTTCAAACGTATTCCCGCAGTTCGCGCATCCTCCCACGCATGCGCCGTCATCGCGGACGGCTGCTCCCCCGGCCTCGCCGAAATACCTGGTCATATACTCGTGCAGACAATCCGTAGTACGGCAATAACCGATCATAGCGTTGAGCAGACGCCGTTTCGATGCACGCACAACCTCCTGCTCTTCAGCGGTCAAACGCTCGTTCTCATAATCCGAATCAAGCAGCCTCCGCCTCGTAGCAATATCAGATTCATTCCACAGCAACGTGCACCGGCTCGGCTCGCCGTCACGCCCCGCACGACCTGCCTCCTGATAGTACGCTTCGATCGATTCCGGCATATTATGGTGGATCACATAACGCACGTTCGACTTGTCGATTCCCATGCCGAACGCATTCGTGGCAACCACCACAGGCACACGGTCGGTTACGAAATCACGTTGCGCCCGATCCCTCGTTTCGGCCGACATACCGCCATGATAGGCGACCGCGACCGTGCCGATTCGCGTCGCATCCTCACCTTTCGCCGCACGCAGCTCGCGCACGGCGATATTCAACGATTCGGCAAGTGACTCCACTTCCTTGCGGGTCGCGCAATACACGATGCCGGATTCGTCAGGATGATCCGCAATATACGAAGCCACCCACGAAGCCTTATGTTTCCTTTCCATCCTGATCACGTCGAAATACAGGTTGGCCCTGTCGAAGCCGGTGACGGTGACGGACGGATCACGCAATCCGAGAATTCCGATAATATCGCGGCGCACCCGTTCCGTCGCGGTCGCAGTGAACGCGGCAACCGTCGGACGGGTCGGCAACGCCTTCAGAAAATCGCCGATACCAAGATATGACGAACGGAAATCCTGGCCCCATTGCGACACGCAATGCGCCTCGTCAACGGCGACCAGAGAAATCGGCACACGACTGGCGAACGTGCGGAAACGTTCGGTTTCCAAACGTTCCGGAGCCACATACAGCAGTCTGATCCGTCCCGACAACGCCTGCACGAACACCAGATCCTGTTCGTCGGGACTTTGCGTGGTATTGATGAATGCGGCTGGAATGCCCACGTCGTTGAGCGCGTCGACCTGATCGCGCATCAACGAGATCAACGGGGAAATGACGACGGTCATGCCCGGAAGAAGCGTGGCAGGAATTTGGTAGCAGATTGACTTGCCTGCACCGGTGGGCATGACGCCGAGCGCATCACGACCTTGGATAATCGCATTGACTATGCCTTCTTGACCAGGACGGAAGGCGTCATATCCGAAGTAGGTGCGTAGGGCGTCACGCGCCGACGTAAACTCTGTCATACGCAGCAGTCTAGTATCCACCGCCTCTACTCGGTGCGGAGGGCGGTGGCGGGATCCTGCTTGGAGGCGCCACGACTTGGGATGAGGCCGCCGATCAGGGTGAGCACTACGCTGAGAATCACCAGAGCGATGGCATTACCGACCGGCAGCACGGCACTGACCTCGGTGGTACCCATGAAGTGGTGCAGCACGATGTTGATCGGGAAGTTGAGCAGCACGGTGGCACCAACGCCGATCAGACCGGCCAGCAGGCCGATAATGCCGGTTTCCGCGTTGAATACGTTCGACACATTGCGTTTGGATGCGCCCATGGCGCGCAGAATACCGATTTCCTTGGTACGTTCCAGTACGGAAATATAGGTGATAATGCCGATCATGATCGACGAGACCACCAATGACACAGCCACGAAAGCGATCAGCACATAGGTGATGACGTTGATGATGGTGGTTACCGAGTTCATCATCAGACCAACGTAGTCGGTGTAGGTGATCTTGTCTTTTTCCTTGGCGGTCTTATTGTATTCGTCGATGGCGTCGTTGATGGAATTCTTGTCTTCGAAGCTGTCGACGTAAATGTTGATGGAGCTTGGTGCGTCACGGCTGACCACGCCGAAATCAGCGAGATTATCGTTGTAGGAGCCGGTGGACACGTACTGGTTGTAGATGGCGACCAGCGTGGCCTCGTCGGCGGTGGCGATATAGGCGTCGAATTGGTCGGCGAGCTGCTGTTCGCCCATCTGAGCCATGGCCGCGGCCTGCTGGGAGTCACCTCCGGATGCGTCTGCGGCCGCCATCATGTTCTGCGCCATCTGCGCCTTGCTGCTTACGCCGAGGGATGCGACGTAATCGCGGGCATCCTGGGCCTTGGTGGCATCGTCGGATGGCGAGAACGTCATGCCGTTGAGTACATTGTGGTCTTTATCGGACTGCTGTTCGGTGACGATTTCACTGGATTCGGCACGGTCGATCAGCTCATTGGTCAGAGCACGCGTATAGCCCACACCGGAGGAAAGCGGGGTTGCGTCAGCATCCTCTACCGGCTTAACCACGCCCACGATCTTCAGATCGATGGCCTTGTCGGAGTCGATCAGCGCATTAATCTGGTCCACATCGTCGCCCACGTACGTCCAATGGCCGTTATCGCCTTTGACATACTGGTCGCAGGCCGGCAGCAGCTTCAGCGTGCGGTCGATAACGTCGGAATAGTCAATCTTCTTGGTATCGGTTTTCACATCGTCGCCGGAATTGAGCTGGTTCATCATATCGTGGTATTCACTGGCGGATTTGAGGCCTAGCTCATACACAGCGGTTAACGACAATGAATTGTTCTCGTCAAGTACGAGCACAACCTCGTTCTTGTTCTTTGGCCAGGATCCTTCGACTACCTCATAATTGTCGGAAATGACCTTGCCGACGTTCTTTTTGCCATCAGCGCTTGGCATGATCTCATGGAACGAGCTCGGTGCAGCATTCTGGTCGGTTTTACCCGTGAGCATGCTCACGCGCGTCGACGTAAAGGTGGACGAGTCGGCAGACATCAGCGAACCATCCGCCATCTGGTCGGCCATCGATTTGGTGCCGGTTTTGCCCACCGTCACACCATCGGCGTTGACAAGCGTGCCGTCTGGATCGTGTGAGAATACGGAGAACCTCGTATCATACGAATACTGGATTCCCGCGGAACCGATATACCGATTGATGTCACTGTCCTTATTATCAAGGTATTTCTTGAACGCGCTCAGATTGTTTTCGGTAATGCTGCTGGTCATCGAAGCGGTGCCCTTGATGGCGGCATCATCCGGATAAATCGCGTCGCTCTTATGCTTCTTGCCTTGATTGTCCGCACTCTGCTGACCGGAAGTCATCATGCTGGTCAGGTCGAAGGTCTGTTCGTCGATACTGATCGGGTAAGCAGTCATCGTCTCGCGCTGAATATTGTCGATATAAGTGTTCACGCCTGCCGAAACGGACATAATCAATGCGATGCCGATAATGCCGATGGATCCTGCGAATGCCGTAAGGAACGTGCGGCCCTTCTTGGTGCGTAAATTGTTGAAGCTCAATGCCAACGACGTGCCGAACGACATGGATGCGCGGCCCATGGTCTTGTGCACGGGAGCGGTGGCCGTTTCGTTCTGGGCTGGTTCGAACGGGTCGGAGTCGGAACGGATCACACCGTCCTTGAGCTCCACAATGCGCGTGGCATACTGGTAGGCCAGTTCGGGGTTATGTGTCACCATCACCACGAGGCGGTCTTTGGCAACCTCTTTGAGCAGATCCATGATCTGCACGGAAGTATCGGAATCAAGCGCACCGGTCGGCTCGTCGGCGAGCACGATGTCCGGATCGTTCACTAACGCGCGCGCAATGGCCACGCGCTGCATCTGACCGCCGGAAAGCTGGTTCGGCTTTTTGTTGACATGCTCGCCCAAACCCACTTGTTCAAGCGCCTTGCGCGCACGCTCTCGACGCTCCGAATGCGATACGCCCGAAATGGTTAGGGCAAGTTCCACATTCGACAGAATGGTCTGATGGGGAATGAGATTGTAGCTCTGGAACACGAAACCGATGGTGTGGTTGCGATAGGAGTCCCAATCGCGGCTTTTGTATTGTTTGGTGGAAATGCCGTTGATCACCAGATCGCCGGAATCATAGTGGTCAAGTCCGCCGATGATGTTGAGCAGTGTGGTTTTGCCGGAGCCGGAAGGTCCGAGAATGGCCACGAATTCACTGTCACGCAGGTTAAGGCTGACGTTATCCAGCGCCCGCTGCACGAAGTCGCCGGTTTTATACTGTTTGGAGATGCCTTGAATTTGCAGCATGCCGCCTCGTCTCGATAATCATGGGCGTTCGATTCCACAGAGAATGCGCTGGTAGATGAACACGAACGTTGTCGAAAGTATTATATGGCAAAACCCTCGCCATAAGCAGATTCGAAATAGCATAATATACGCTTTTGGCGAATCCGATGGCGAGGATTTATGCACGTTTTGCCTTTTTGACGGATTACACAAAACCGTAACGAGGCTGCGATCTTATCTCAAACACGACGAAATGCCTGCTCCAAGTCCGCGATCAAATCGTCAGCATCTTCAAGACCGACGGAAAGTCGCACGAGATTGGCGGGCACTTCCAGCGTGGTACCGGCAACGGAAGCGTGGGTCATGGCGCCCGGATGCTCAATCAGGGATTCCACGCCTCCCAACGACTCAGCCAAAGTGAACACTTCCGTAGCACCGGCGAACTTCTTGGCCGCTTCGAATCCGGCTGCGATCTGTACGGAGATCATGCCTCCGAAGCCGCCATGCATCTGTCGTGCCGCGATCTCGTGGCCTGGATGGGATTCCAGTCCCGGGTACCATACGCGTTCCACTTCAGGGCGGGTTTCCAGCCATTGCGCCACCTTCATGGCGTTACGGCTGTGCTGCTTGACGCGCAGATCCAACGTTTTGAGGCCACGAATGTCAAGCCAGGAGTCGAACGGAGATGGCACAGCTCCGGCCGCGTTCTGCAGGAACGCCACTTCATCGCGGATTTCCTTGTCGTTGAGCACCACAGCTCCGCCGACCACGTCGGAATGTCCGCCGATGTATTTGGTGGTGGAATATACGACCACGTCGGCGCCATCCGTCAACGGATGCTGCAATACCGGGGATGCGAAGGTGTTGTCTACCACCACTTTGGTGTCATGCGCGTGAGCGACCGCTGACGTGGCTGCGATATCGGTGATGTTGAGCAGCGGGTTCGACGGGGTTTCCACCCAAATGTACTGGTACTGCTTCTGGCTGAGCGCCGCGGAAACGGCCGCCGTGTCGGTGATGTCCACCACGTCAAGACCGACGCCCCACGGCACGAACACCTTGGAAAGCAAACGGTAGGTGCCACCATATACGTCATTGCCCAGCAGAATATTGTCGCCCGGCTTCAACGTGGCACGCAACAGCACGTCGATGGCGGCCAGTCCGGAAGCGAAGCTCAGCGCGTAGTTCGCGCCTTCGACCGCGGCGAGCTGCTCGTCGAAAGAGTTGCGGGTCGGATTGATGGAACGGCTGTAATCATAACCGTTGCGCAGGCCGCCGACACCATCCTGCTTGAACGTGGACGTCATATAAATAGGAGTGACCACGGCTCCGGTGGTCGGATCGGGCTCCTGACCTGCGTGAATGGCGCGGGTGGCGAGTGCAGTGGCGTTCAGGGCTTCGGTGTTGGTCGAGATGGTCATGATGGGAACTCCTTGAAAATATCGAATGGTTTGGGTTGAACGAATGATGGGCATGATCGTGAAACAGCTGATCGGTGGTCTACAGATACCGCTCCGCAAGACTTGGCTTGGACGTGCGTTCCACAACGTCGGCGAATCCGTTGGCACGCATCCAATCGTCGTTGAAGATCTTTTCCATATAGCTGCGACCGGAATCCGGCAGCAACACCACGACCAGCTGGTCTTCGTCCAAATCGTGCTCGCGTGCGTATTTAAGCGCTGCCGTAACGGCCATGCCGGACGAGCCTCCGACCAGCAGTCCCTCCTCCGCAGCCAAACGGCGGGTCATTTCGAATGCTTCGGCATCGTTGACCTGCACGATTTCGTCGGGAAGTTCACGGTCGAACGCTTTCGGATAGAAATCCTCGCCCACGCCTTCGATGCTGTACTGATGCACGTCGTTCGGATTGGAATAGATGGATCCTTCCGGGTCGGCGCCGACCACTTGTACTGCACCGTCGGAAGCTTCCTTCAGATAGCGTCCGGTGCCGGAAATGGTGCCGCCAGTGCCGATGCCCGCCACGAAATGCGTGACCTGATGGTCGCTGGCTTCCCAGATTTCCGGACCGGTGGTGTGGTAGTGGCTTTCCGGTCCGTTCGGGTTGTCGTATTGGTTCGGGCGGTATCCGCCGGGAATCGCTTTGGCGAGGCGTTCCGCCACCTGGTAGTAGGAGCGCGGATCATCCGGACCAGCATCGGTAGGGGTTACCACCACTTCTGCACCGTATGCGCGGAGTACCGCACGCTTGGCTTCGGAAACCTTGTCTGGCAGGGTGAAGATGGTGCGGTATCCGCGCTGCTGGGCCACGAGGGCAAGTCCTACGCCGGTGTTGCCGGAGGTCGGTTCCACAATCACACCGCCCGGCTTGAGTTCGCCGCTGCGTTCGGCCGCGTCGATGATGCGTTCCGCAATGCGGTCTTTGGAGGAGCCGCCAGGATTGAAATATTCGACTTTGACTGCGATGGTGGCTTTGATGCCGTCGGTCACATGGTTGAGTTTGACGAGCGGAGTGTTGCCGATGAGCTCGGAAAGGGAGTTGTGGATGGTCATGTCGTTTCCTTGCGAAGAGTGATTTCCGTTGGCTTCCGATGAATGATTTCGTTGTTTTGATTTCGAGAAGCTCGCGTTTATCACTTGCAATGATTTGAAACGGGACCTGTGATGGTGTTTTCGCTGCGGTTCATCCACATATGCCGCGTAATACCAACCGCGTAAGGCACTGGTTATGGGATGATTTCTGCGATACTCTGGCATGCAACGCAAGTTGCGTATGCCGAAAAAGAATGCCCTGTCTCAAGTTATGCTTCGATGAACCACGCGCCCCTCGGGCGGTTGGTCAGCGACAGCAACAACAAGAGAAATTGAACATGGCTCACACAATAGCACACGTAACGACATCGGCGTGTCTTACCTGTTCATATAGCGGCAAAAAAGCCTGCAATCATGCGGATTTCAACATGATCGCAGGCTTTTTGCGCAGTGTCACAAATCAGAGCGAAGCCGCGTCCAGCAATCGTTTGGTGTAATCGCTGGTCGGATGGTGCAACACGGTTTCCGTAAGTCCGCATTCCTCAACGCAACCGTCGTGCAACACCATAATACGATCTGCGATATGCTGCACCACTCCCAAATCGTGTGACACCATGATCAGCGCCATATCAGGTTCGCCGCTACGAATCGCAGCGAACGATGCGAGAATCTGCGTTCGTGCGGCCACGTCGACGGCGCTCATCGGCTCGTCGGCAAGCAATACTTTCGGATGATCCGCAATGGCACGTGCGATGGCCACGCGTTGCGCCTGACCGCCAGAGAGGTCCACGGGGAACCGATTTTCATATGCGGCAGGGTCGAGACTCACCATGCGGAAGGCTTCCGACACGCGTTCCGCAATCCGTTCCTGCGACCAATCAGGGTGATGCAACCGCAATGGTTCGGCAACGGATCTGCCGACCCTCCAACGCGGATCCAACGAGCCGAATGGGCTTTGGAACACCAATCCGCAGCTACGCCGCAGTTCGCCGGCGACTTCGCCTTGCACAGGCTTGCCGAAATACGTAATCTCGCCCGTTTCAGCGTGTTCGAGCCCCAGCAATACTCGTGTAAGGGTGGTTTTGCCGGATCCGGATCCGCCGATCACCGCAAGGCACTCCCCCGAACGTACGTCGATATCAACATCGTGCAGCACCTGACGACGCTGTTGTTTCGCACCGTAGTATTTGTTGATGCCGCGACCTTGCAGCATTGTGGTTTTTTCGTTTTCGCCCGTCACAACCGTTCTCCTTATTTGGTTTCGGCATCGATCCGCAACGACAGCGCACGTGCCGAAGTCACCAATTGCGAAGCGACTTTAGTGTGCGGCGACTGCAGGATATCGGCGGTTTGTCCTGATTCGGCAACACGTCCATCAGCAAGTACATAACAGCGTGTGGTTGCATGATTGAGTACCGCGAAATCGTGGGTGATGAAGAGCATGGATGCGCCGGAATCGTCCACCAACGATGCCAGCAGATCGACGATCTGCCGTTGCGTGATCGAATCCAGCGCGGTGGTTGGCTCGTCGGCGATAATCAGGCGCGGCGACGTGACCAATGCGGCCGCGATGCCGACGCGCTGCTGTTGTCCGCCGGAAAGTTCATGCGGATATTTGTTCAGCACATCTTCCGGCAGCCTGACTTTGGCGAACATTGCTTTGACACGGTCCAACCGTTCGTCACGGGTCAGATCGTAATGCAAACGCAGTGGCAGCGCGACCTGCTGCGCCACGGTCATCACCGGATTCAATGCGGCGGAAGGATTCTGGAACACCATGCCCACATAACGACCACGCAGATCGGCGATCGCTTGATCCGACGCTCCGACGATTTCAGTACCACCCATGTCAATACTGCCGGAAACCTGCGCGGAAAGCGGCAGCAAGCCCATGATGGATTTGGCGATCATGGATTTGCCGGAACCGGACGAACCGATCAAACCGACACGTTCACCGTCGGCGATGTCCATATCGACATCATGCACAATCGGCATTCCATCGATGACGATATTGAGATTACGGATGCTGACGCTCATGCGCGTTCCTCCGATTCAACATGGGTGGCTTCACCTTGCCGCAATGCCGGATTCGTCAGCGGATCGATGGCGTCACGCAACGCATCGCCAAACAGATTCAGCGCTATCACCATCAAGGTGACCACCAATCCCGGCCACACCACAGCCATCGGATAAATGCTGATGAATTTCACGGACGTGGCAAGCGAATGCCCCCAACTGGGCACTCCCGCACCGACGCCAACACCCAGATACGTCAATCCAGCCTCCGCCAAGAGCGACGTGCCCGCACTCATCGACAGCTGAACGCATAACACCGGAACCGTATTCGGCACAATATGCGTGAAAAACACGCGTAACGAACTCGCACCCGACCACAAAGCCGATTCCACATAGTCAGAACGTGCGGCGAGCATGGCCGCGGGGCGTAGAATACGCGCCAAATTCAGCCCGTATGCAAGTCCGCATGCGGCAATGATCACCGCTGCCGACGCGCCGAACGGCACGGAAAGCATCAAGGCGATCAGCACTGTTGGAATGGAAATCAACGCATCCACCACAACCACCGACGTGGAAGCCAATGCGCCATGGCGAGACACCATGGCCGCCACCAGCAGCAGGCCGATGGCCGCGGCAACCACCACGGTAAGCAGCGCGATCGCAAGATTCGTACGGGAACCGGCCATCAGCCAGCTCAACACATCAGCGCCAACACCATCAGTACCCAACATGTGAGCGCCGGACGGCGAAGCCCACGTGTTGAATCCGTCAGTATCAAGCAGCGAATATGGCGTCCACACCAGCGAAATAGCCGACACAACCAGCCATATCGCAAGCATGATCAGCGAATACTTGCCACCAGCGGTACGCCATATGGAGGGAATCACGGTTTTCACAGCGTTTTTCGAAGTAGTTTTCTCAGCAGACTGTTTCATCATGCAAGCACCTCCCCCGACACCAATCCGGCATCTTTCAGACGCGGATCAAGCGCACGATGCACCACATCAACCACTAATCCAAGCAAGAGGAAGAACGTAGCCAACAGGAACAATTCGCTCTGCACTGCAATCAGATCTCGATTGCCAACATCGGTGACCAGCATGGTGCCAAGCCCCGGAAGCGCGAACAGATTCTCAACCACCATTACACCGGTGACCATCTGGGCGAACGTCAAACCGATCACCGACACCAATTGCGGTGTGGCAAGACGCAAAGCGACGCGCAATACCGCCTGTTTGCGGGTCATGCCGCATGCCATGGCCATGTCGACCGCCTGAGACGAGGCCTTGTCCCCCACGGCGGCACGCGTGTAACGCATAATGGACGCGCCTGCGGTAACGCCGGTGGCGAGCGCCGGAAGTATCAAAGAAGCCAACGCCTGCAAGGGCGCGCCCCAGCCATTATCGGGAAAACCTTGAGCAGGCAGCAATCCCAACAGTCCTGAACCGCGTGAGAACAGCAGAATCAACAGCAATCCGCCCCATAATGCGGGAATGGCGCCGGCAACAATCGCAATACCGTGACAAAGCCCACGCAAGCGGGCATTACGGGTCAGCACAGCAGCGCAACCAAGCGGCAGGCCGATCGCCAATGCGATCAGCAAACTCACGATGATCAGTGGAAACGTTACCGAAGCACGAGACGCAACCTGTGCCGACACCGCTTTGCCTCCGATGGTGGACACACCAAGATCGCCATGCAGCAATCCCAGCATCCAATCGCCGTATTGTGCCACGTACGATTTGTCCAAGCCAAGTTCGGTACGAAGCGACGCGATACGTTCAGGGGCTGCGTTCGTTCCTGCGATCACCGCAGCCACATCGCCCGGCAGCATGCGCAACAGCACGAACACCAGAAGCGACAGACCGAACAGGGCCACGACGAACAGTCCCAGCCGTTTGACTACAAATCTCATAGTTGAACCACCATTGGTCTATCGCTCGATCCGTGCGTTTGCAGCGATACGCACCTATTCACCGTCATTACCCTATCCAACAATATCGCGCCAACGTGTGGCGGTGCCGCAACGATGCCGCTGCAAACACCGCCACACATCAGTTTTCATCACTTGTTTTCCGCCGATTTTCCATCGTTTTTCGTCGATTCACCGCGCCTTGGTGATCTGCCACAATGGCAGCACCGTCTGGCTCAGCTTGCTGGGGAATCCCTGCACGTTCTTGTGGTATGCCACCGTCACACGATAGCCGAACAGCCAGTCGGCGGGGGCATCCTCGCTTACTGCTTTCGCAGCCTGCTTCAGGTAGTTTGCACTGGATTCCTCATCGGTGGCGGCGAGCGCCTTGGCATACAGTTCTTGGGCTTGCTTGCCGTCGTAGTGGAAGTAGTAGTCGGGCGTGGTCCACTTGTAGAAGTCGTGGCTTTCGGCGTGGTCCACCAACGAAAGTTCATAGTCGCCGTTGGCGTGCACGTCTTGCAGCCATGTGGAGAATTCCACGTAGTTGATGCTGAGATCAATGCCGATTTTGGCGAGCTGGCTACGCAGTTGGTCGCCGAGTTCCGTGCCGTACGTGTTGGCGTAGGTGAGGGTGAGTTTCAGCGGATTATCGGTGGAATAGCCGGCTTCAGCCATGAGTTCCTTGGCTTTGTTCACATCGTACGGGTACAGGTCGGTCAAGTCCTCATAGCCCGGGTCCACGGATGGGATCGGCCCGCCGAGCGCATAGTCGACGTTACCGCGCGAAGCGATGATTTCCTCATGGTTGATGCCGTAACGGATTGCCTGACGCACGCGCTTGTCGGCAAGCTTGCTGTTCGCGCAGTTGAAGGCGAGCACGTATTTGTCGCTGCCGTCCGCCGCGGACACCTGATACGTGTTGGTGTCAAGCGATTTGGCGAGCGTGGCGTTCACCGGGGAAAGCACGTCGACTTCGCCGCTTTTCAGCGCGTTGACGGCTGCGTTATCGTCGGTGAGGAATTTGATGATCACGTTTTCGGTTGCGGCCTTGTGTGCGCTTCCCCAATACTTCGGGTTGGCTTTGAGCGCCATTTTGCTGGCGGAATCGAAGGATTCCACCGTGTACGGGCCCGATCCGACGGCTTCGGTTTTCGCGTTGTATTCGGCGTCCTTATCGAACACCAGGCCGGGGCGTCCGGTCAGGTACCACAGCAGGTTGGAATCGGGGGTGCTGAGCGTGAGCTTCACGGTGTCGCTATCGACCGCTTCGGCTTTTTCGAGGCTTTCGACCTGATTGGCGTTGTAATACTGCTGTTCTTTGAGCTGGTTAATGGACCAGGCCACATCTTCGGCGTCCAACGTGTCTCCGTTGGAGAAGTTCATGTTCTCGTTGAGATGGAACGTATACGTTGTGCCGTCGTTGGAAATATCCCAGCTTTTCGCCAGTCCCGGCTGCACTTTGTTGTCGGAATCGCGCGACAGCAGCCCTTCGTACACATTGCCGATCAGCACCTGTTCGATCGCCGATCCGGACTGGTGGCGAATGTCGAGACTTACGGGGGCGAGTTTCAGTCCAATGGTCACGGTGTTGGAGGTGCCATTTTCCGCGGTATCGCTGGATGCGTTGTTGTTACGGAACACGACGACGCCCACAATGATGGCGACCACTGCGATCACTGCAATGATGGCGATGATCCACTTGTTGGGCCCCTTGGATTTCGGTGATTTGGCACGCGCGTTCAAAGTTGCGTCGGTGCTTGCCGAGTTTGCGGGCTGATTGTTGTGTTGTTCGTTCTTCTGTTCGGTTGCGTCGGCTTCGCCGTACGCACCTGAAGATTGCGACATGATTGCTCCTGTTTGATTATGTGTTTGTTCTGGTTGACCGCCTGTACGGGTCGATCACCAAAGTCTGATTCTACAATCCGCCATGCCCGCAGGATTCATCTGACGGCAATGCCGCAATGCCGCATGCCTCAGCCGGTTCGATATATACTTGACGCAGTTTTCGTAAGTCTTGCCAACGTCAAGGGAAGGACAATATCGGCTATGGCGCATATTCTTCTCGGCGTGACCGGCAGCATCGCCGCATTCAAGGCCTGCCATCTCGCCTCCGACTGGAGCAAGCAGGGACATGAGGTTCGCGTGGCCATGACCGCGGCCGCGCAGGAGTTCGTCACCCCGTTGACGTTCAGCTCGCTCACGCATACGCAGACGCGCACGTCCATGTTCGCAGCACAGCGCAATGACGGCGATGTTGCGCATACGCCATCCGATCCGCTGCATATCAATCACGTGGATGATGCGAAATGGGCGGACATGCTCGTCATCGCTCCTGCGAGCGCCGATATCATTGCGAAAATCGCATGCGGCATTGCCGACGACCAGCTGACAAGTACCGTGCTTGCCTATAGCGAGGGACCGAAAATCCTATGCCCTGCCATGAACGTGCATATGTATGAGAATGCCGTGACGCAACGCAATCTCAATGCCTGCCGTGAACTCGGATGGACCATTGTGGAGCCGGGATCCGGTATGCTTGCCTGCCAGGATGTTGGCAAGGGGCGCATGGAGGAGCCTGCTGCGATCGAAGCTGCCGTAGCTGATCTGCTGCGTGCGAACCAGCCCGCAGAAACGTTGCCATTGCACGGATTGCATGTGCTCGTCACCGCCGGCCCCACACAGGAGCCACTTGATCCCGTGCGCTACCTCACCAATCATTCCACTGGAAAAATGGGCTATGCGATCGCCGAGCAGGCACGCGATATGGGCGCGGATGTGACGCTGGTATCCGGCCCTGTCACATTGAGCGCTCCCCGCGGCATTGATACGGTTCACGTCACCACCGCGCAGCAAATGTTCAACGCGGTGCAAGAGCATTTCACGCAGGCCGATTTGACGATTATGGCCGCTGCCGTCGGCGATTTCCGCCCGATTGAGCAGTCTTCGGAGAAAATCAAGAAGAACGGGCGCGTCAATATCGATCTGCGGCTCACTTCGAATCCCGATATTCTCGCATGGGCAGGCGCGCATAAAACCGCCGGTCAAACCTTGTGCGGTTTCGCCATGGAAACGCAGGATCTTGAATCGAACGCAGCGAAAAAACTCACATCCAAGCATTGTTCCATGCTGGTGGCCAACAATCTCAACACTCCCGGCGCCGGATTCGCGGTGGATACGAATGTGGTGACCGTGCTGAAACCCGGCGAAACCACCGACGAACCGATCATCGAGCATTGGAACAAGATGAGCAAGCAGGAATTGGCGGAACGCATCCTCACCGAATTGGCAGCGTTGCGCAATACCGAATCCGCTGAATCGCAAGCATCGTAACTATCAACCAACATCACAGGAAATAGCGTCAATACAGCAATCGTAAGGAGAATTCGACATGCTTCTGGTCGCAGTCGACATCGGCAACACCAATGTGGTGATCGGCTTTCTCGATGACGGGCATATCGCCGGCACGTATCGCATCACCACGAAGGCGAACCACACGTCGGATGAATATGGCCTGATGATCACGCAATTCCTGCGGCTGAGCGGCTATGCGCCGGGCGATGTGGACGATGTGATCATCACGTCGGTGGTGCCGAAGGTCATGCATTCGTTCCGTGCCAGCATTGTGAAATTCCTCAATATCGATCCGATGATTGTTGGACCGGGAGTCAAAACCGGCATCAATATTCGCATGGACAATCCGCAGAATATGGGCGCGGACTGCATTGCCGACTGTGCGGGAGCCTACTACGAGTATGGCGGGCCGATTCTGGTGGCGGATTTCGGCACGGCCACCACATTCAACTATGTGACCGCCGATGCGTCGGTGATTTGCGGGCTCATCACCACCGGCATTCGCACAGGCGCGGCCGCCTTGTGGGATGCCACGGCCCAGTTGCCGGAAGTGGAGATAACGCGCCCCTCGTCGATTCTGGCGAAAAGCACCAAGCCAGCCATGCAGGCCGGCCTGTATTACAACTTCCTTGGCGGCATCGAACGTACGATCGCGCAATTCCATCGTGAAATCGACGAGGATTTCCGCGTGGTTGCGACGGGCGGATTAAGCCGCGTGTTCGCCGACGATACCGACATGATCGACATTTACGACCCTGATCTGATTTTCAAAGGCATGCTGCATATTTACGAACGCAATATTCGACAATAACTTTTCGTCAACATACAATCTCAATATATAAAAATAATGACTGTCTTGAATTCAAAAGAAAAACAAGACAGCCATCATTATTTTTACAACTATAGCAAATAATTAACTATTTACTGAATAGTAAAGCCCTGATTGGCTCCGTATTCCTTCAAATCCTTCTGCCACAGCGCAATACCGCTTTTCAATTTGAGACGATCAGCGGAATCAGTTTCCTTCAACGCGTCGCCGATGGCGGATTTGTCGGACACTTTGCCACCGGCCGCGATGATATTCAGCCTGTCCTGCTCTTTGCGCAACCGGCTCGACCATTTGTAGGCCTTGCCTACGGTAGTGCGGAAGTCGCTTCGCGCATACACTTCAAACGGCAGATACTGGTAACCGGTCGACACGTTTTCCGCGGCTTGGGAAAGCACGCGATTGTATTCCTGACCGCCGAAATACGGGATTTCAATGCCACGTTCGTCGGTCACGGTGGTTTTGCGCAGGAATTCCCGATCAGACAACGTGATGTTATCGGCGGGGAACGCACCGCCGTCCACACGGGCTTTGATGCCTTCCGCGTTATGGCATGCGTATTCGATGAAACGATATGACGCTTCGGGCTTGCGCGAACGCTGCAACACAGCCAGCGCCGAACCGCCGTTTTCCGACGTGGTATAACTGCCATCCGGCGTGGGCATCTGTGCCACACGCCACAAACCCGCGGTTCCGGGAAGGTTCGACATGAGCAGCGACGGCAGCCAAGCACCGGAGAACATGGAGGCGATCTTCCCCTCCCCCACGGCTTCCTTCCACCCATCGGACCATGTGGTCAGATTGGTGGCGACCAAACCTTCGTCGATCATTTTCTGCCAGAATTCGGTGAAGGTTCTCGTACCCTCATCGTCGGTGAGGTTGATCGTCACGTTTTTGCCGTCGTTGGAGGTGGAGAACGGACGGCCTCCGGCAAGCCAGATCATCGTGTCGTAGAAGCTGGCGTCACCCGAATCGGCTGCGATGTACACGCCGATGCCTTTCAGCTTTTTGGCCGCCTCGTAATAGTCGTCCCACGTGCGAATCTTGGAGGCATCGATGCCTACCTGCTCGAACACGCTGTCGTTGTAGAAGAACGCCATTGGACCGGAATCCATGGGAAGGCCGTACACGCGGCCGTTCAGCTGCACCGAAGCCCACGTACCGGGCGTGTAGAAATCGCCGTAGCCTTCCGTACGCCCGGTGATCGCCACCAGCTGGCCGCTTACCGCGTACTGGCGCAACGCATAGTATTCCAATTGCACCACGTCGGGAATGCCGTAACCGTCTTGAATGGCGTTGTTGAGATTGTCGTAACCGCTTGTGTTCTTCCAAATAACGTGGATGTCGGGGTTTTCCTTTTCGAAGCTGGCAATGACCTGTTTCATGCTCGGTTCCCACGACCACACGGTGATTTCGGTGCGGGAATCGACGTTGGCTCCGCATGCGGCCGCACTGGCCGCCATGATGGCCGCACAGCAGATGGCGATGAGTCGTTTCACCAGTTTCAAGCCGATTCCTTCCGTTTGACGTTTTCGTACGAAAACGTACGTAGACATACGCATTCGAGTGTACGTCAGTCGCCCGAACAAAGGCCTGCTATCTTTTGATTTCTTCATTTCAGCCACGCAATCCGAATGCGCAATCCACAACAATAGGGCGTCGGCCAATCAACGATTGGTTGACTTGCCGACGCCCATATTGCATTGCGATTATTGCTTGTTGCCTGCTTACTTCTTGGTGACGATCACGCCGTTCGGTTTAATCGAAGCCGTTTCGCCGTCCACGTCCGCGAACGAGGAGACCACGACTTCGCCTTCCACCGGAACCCGGACCGTCTCATGCGTGCGGTTGAACGAGAACACGAACCTCGAACCGTCCGCGCCCTCACGTTCGACGTGCAGCACTCGGCCGTCGTTTCCGCCCGCTTCGGCCATGCCGAGCGATTCGAGGATCTCGGGCAGGCTCAGTGCCAGACCCTCACGGCCGAGACGTGCGCCCACATACACGCTGCGACCTTCGCCGAACGTGTTCGCCACGATCGCCGGAACGCCGTCCATACCCGTCCACGGATTGTCCTTGAACGTCGCCAGCACGGTGGCCGACTCGTCGACCGAGCCGATCACATCGGCGATGTCATGCGCAACAGCGCCGTTCGACAGATCGAGGTGATCCGGCACGCCCGTGAAATCGTTGCCCATGGGCATGAATTCCTCCACGCGCACGCCGACCACGTCACGGATCGAGCCCGGATACCCGCCGAGCCACACGTGGTCCTTCTCGTCCGAGATGCCCGTGTAGTAGGTCACGACCAGTCGACCGCCGCCCACGACGTAATCGCGCACCCTGCGGGTCGTTTCCTCGGAAAGCAGGTATACGCTCGGCAGCACGACCATCTCGTAGCCGTCCCAGGCGCCACGCACCGGCACCACGTCGGCGGTCACACCCTGATCGGCCAAAGCGCGGAACCATGCCAATGGCTCGTCCACGTGATGCACGTGCTGGGTCGGCGTGGCGGTGTGTTCGGTGGCCCATTCGGACTCGTAGTCGAATACCACGGCCACACGGGACTTCGCGAGCCTCGATCCCAGAATGCCCTCGTCGGACAGTTTGTTCAGATCGGCGCCCAGCTCGCACACGTCGCGGAACACGGCCGAATCCTCGCCCGCGTGGGGCACCATCGCGGAATGGAACTTCTCCGCGCCTGCCTTGGACTGCCTCCACTGGAAGTAGCACACCGCGTCCGCACCCATGGCCACATGAGCCAAAGAGTCGCGCACCAGCTGGCCGGGCTCCTTGCGGTAGTTGATCTCACGCCAGTTGACCGCGCTGGTGGAATGCTCCATCAGGAACCACGGATCCTTGCGCGCGATGCCGTCGACCAGGCTCGCGGAGAACGCGAGCTCGTCCAAGTGAGCCTCGCCCGGAATGAAGTAATGGTCGTTCGACACGAAATCGACCTCGTCGCCCCAATCGTCGTAGTCCAACACCGAACCGGACGCGGACACCATGAAGTTCGTGGTCAGGGGCAGATCCGGCGTGATCTCGGCAAGCGCGTCACGCTCGGCGACGTAGAACGCCTTCAACGCGTCCGAGCTGAACCGCTTGAAGTCGAGCAGCTTGCCCGGGTTCATGAAGTTGCCGTCGCCGATGAAGCGCGGAGGCACGATCTCACTGAAGTCGTTCATGCGCTGTGCCCAGAACGCCGTGCCCCACGCGTCGTTCACCGCGTCGATGGTGCCGTAGCGTTCCTCGCACCACTGCTGGAACGCATGTTCGGCGTCCTCGGAATAGTCGAAACGGTTGTGGCAGCCGTACTCGTTGCTCACATGCCATGCGACCACGTACGGGTTGCCCTTGTAATGCTCGGCCATCGCACGGCACAGCTTCAGCGCGTACTCGCGGAACACCGGGCTCGTGGGCCTCCAATGCTGGCGTGCGCCAGGCTGGCACACGTCGCCGCGGTAGTCCTTCCACAGCACCTCGGGATGCGCCTGGGTGAGCCACATCGGCGGCGAAGCGGTGGCGGACGCCAAATCCACGGCGACGCCGGCCTCTCCCAGCTTGTCGATGATGCGGTCGAGCCAGTCGAAATCGTACACGCCTTCGCTCGTCTCGATCTTCGCCCATGAGAAGATGCCGACGGACACGAGGTTCACGCCCGCCTTCTTCATCAGACGGACGTCATCATCCCACACTTCCTCGGGCCACTGGTCCGGGTTGTAGTCACCTCCGTACCAGATGCGTTCCTGCTGTCCAGCCAACGGCTGCGGCCAACGATAGGCTCTACGTTGAGTCATATCCACTCCTTTGTTTTTTGTTAGCTTCCCTAACAAATTTATCTTTTGACGACAATTACCGCAAGTCCAAATCACAGAAATCAAACAACATAAACAAAAAGACGTCTTTCAGATGTGTTGCAAAACACAATCGAAAAGACGTCTTTTCGTATACAGAAGCCGGAAACTGAAACTGAATGAGATCAGGCTTCGATGCCGAGCTGCTGACGTTCCTTCTTGGAATACATGAACGCCGGAAGCTGACGGCCCTGCTTGAGCCAGGCATGATATTCGGCGGTCGCCGCAAACTCCACGTCGGAAGCGGAATTCAGGCAGGTCTCCACGGAATCCTGGATGACGCCGATGATGAAGCCGACACCCACCACCTGCATGGCGATGTCATTGCTGATGCCGAACAGCGAGCAGGCCATTGGAATAAGCAGCAGCGAGCCACCGGCCACACCGGAAGCGCCGCATGCGCCGAGCGCCGACACCACAGACAGCAGAATGGCGGCCGGCAACGAAATCTGAATGCCCATCGTATTGGCGGCGGCCATGGCCATGATGGTGATGGTGATGGCGGCACCGTTCATGTTGATGGTTGCGCCCAGCGGAATGGACACGGAATACATGTCTTTATCAAGACCAAGCTTCTCGCACAGCTGCATGTTGACCGGAATGTTCGCAGCAGAAGAACGCGTGAAGAATGCGGTCAGGCCGGATTCCTTGAAGCAGCGGTACACCAGCGGATACGGGTTGCGATGCAGGTACAGGAAAATGACCAGCGGGCCGAACACGAGCACCATCAGCAGCATGGTGCCGACGAGCAGGAGCAGGAGGCTACCGTACTCGGTGAAGGCCGCCAAGCCGTTTTCGGAAACGCTGGTGAACACCAAGCCCATAATGCCGAACGGGGCGAGATTGATGACCCAACGAATCACCTGAGACACACCATCGGCCACATTGGCAAGGAACGCCTTGGAGCTTTCATTGGCAATACCCTTCATGGCAAGACCGAACAGGCAAGCCCACATCAGAATGCAGATGTAGTTGCCGTCGATCATGGCCTGAATCGGATTGGCCACGATATTGGTCAACAACGTCTGCACAACCTCGCTCAAGCCCTGCGGCACCACATCGGCGTCAGCGGCATCGCCCAACGATATGGTCTGCGGGAACATGCGAGACGTCAGCACCGCCACGACGGCGGACAGGAACGTGGTGAACAGATACAGGAAAAGCACCGTGCCGAAACGGCCGTCAAGCTTGGAATTGCCTTGAGCCAAAGCGCTTGCCACCAGCACAAACACCAGAATCGGAGCGACGGCCTTCAATGCGCTTACGAACAGGGTGCCGAATTCGCCGATCCACGTCATATGCGGAACAACCAATGCCAGTGCGGTACCCGCGATAAGACCGACGATAATGCGGATAATCAGTGATACGCCGTTATATTTGTCGGCAACGCCACGAAGCGCTTTTGAAATATGGTTCATATTCTCTCTCGTTCTTTCCAGCCGGCTTGCCTTTGCCAGCCAGCACAACAAGAGCACATCCTAATCACGCTCGATAACACGAAATGTAAAATGTCCGATTATAGGGACGCGCAACTTCAACACGCCATAGCGATGCGAGCAAATATGAGTACAGCGATGGACAGTTTTTATATATCTTGATTCAGTGAGCAATACCTGCTGATCAGACCGTTAATCAGCCAAGCGGCACTTTCGAAACGAATGTACGAGGCTCTCCCGTCACCGGATCGTCGAAACGTAACTCACGAGCCACCAATTCCAACGGCTGCGAGAAATCATCGTAAGAACGCTGCACAATATTCGGGTAGAAATCATCGCCCAAAATCGGCAATCCCAACGAATTCATATGCACACGCAACTGGTGCGTTTTGCCGGTTTTCGGGTGCAGCACGTAATTCACATATGCTTTGCCGTCGAGGCAACGTACCGTACTTCCCCGCTCAATCAACGTTTGCGCATTGATGGTTTCCGGAATTTCGTACGCCTGAAGTCGCCCGCGATCCTTGCAAATATGCGATGCTCGGATTGCCGGAAAGGGTTGATGCCTGTCGATTCTTACGATTGTTCCGTACTGCGGATGCTGTTCGGGGGCAAGTGGCGCCAAACATTCATAGGTTTTGATGGTTTTGCGATTCTGGAACAGCATTTGGTAAGCGCCGCGCAATTCCGGTTTGCGCACAAATACGACGATGCCTGCGGTAAGTCGGTCCAAACGGTGCGCGGGAACAATATCAGGTTCGCCATACTGTTCCCGAAGTCGAATCAACGCGGTTTCGCGATACCACATGCCGCGCGGTGTGGTGGCGAGAAAATGCGGTTTGTCAACCACGATAATCGCACCGTTCTCGTAAAGAACCTCACATTCGAACGGAATGCGAGGTTCTTCAAGAACGTAACGATGCCTCTTCTGCTGACGCTGTTGGCGCATCGTATGAACGATTACTCCACGGTGACGGACTTGGCGAGATTACGAGGCTTGTCAACGTCGTAATTCTTCAGCTTGGCCATGTCCATGGCGAATAGCTGCAGCGGCACCACGTCCACCAGCGGGCTCATCAGCGTCGGGCAGGCCGGACGCCAGAACACCACGTCCGCATAGCGTTCAACATCGGGGTCGTTCTCTTCGGCCACGGCGATAATGTACGCGCCACGGGCCTTGACCTCTTCGATACCGGAAATAACCTTGGCGTGCAGCACATTGCGGCCACGTGCCGGCGGCACAATGAACACTACCGGTTCGCCTTCGTCCACCAATGCGATCGGACCGTGCTTGAGCTCGCCGGCCGCAAAACCTTCGGTGAAGGTGTAGGCGATTTCCTTCAATTTCAACGCGCCTTCCATCGCGACCGGGTAGCCGACATGACGGCCCAGGAACAGGAAGGACTTCGCATCGACCATCTGCGCGGCAGCATCATGCACGGTCTTGGTCTGCGTATCAAGAACCCACTGGATCTTGCGAGGCATGTCTTTGAGGGAATCCAACGCCTGCGCGATCTCGTCGCGGAACATCGCGCCCTTGACCTGCGCCAAATACAAGCCAAGCACGTAGGCGGCAGTAATCTGCGCCACGAACGCCTTGGTGGAGGCGACCGCCACTTCCGGACCAGCGTGCGTGTACAGCACCGCGTCGGATTCACGCGGAATGGACGCGCCCTGCGTGTTGCAGATGGCCAGCACCTTCGAACCCTGCTCACGCGCGTGACGCAATGCCATCAGCGTGTCCATGGTTTCACCGGACTGCGAAATGGCCACCACCAACGTGCGCGGGGTGAGAATCGGATCACGATAACGGAATTCGTGGGCAAGCTCCACTTCCACCGGAATACGCACCCAATGCTCGATGGCGTATTTGGCCACCATGCCCGCGTAGGCGGCGGTACCGCAGGCGATGACGATAATCTTGTCGATCGCCTTGAAATCATGCTCGTCGATGCGAACCTCGTCAAGATTGAGATTGCCGTCCTTGCCAAGACGTCCCAACAGCGTGCGCTGCACCGCCGCCGGCCCTTCGTGGATCTCCTTGTCCATGAAGGAGTCCCAACCGCCCTTTTCGGCCGCGGAAGCATCCCAATCCACGGTATAGGTCTTCGGATCGGCCACGATGTTGCCCATGAAATCAGACACCACAACCTTATCGGCGGACACCATCACGGCCTGATCCTGGTCGATTTCCATGGCACGCTTCGTGTAGGCGACGAACGCGGCCACATCGGAACCGAGAAAATTCTCACCTTCGCCAAGACCAACCACCAGCGGCGAATCATGGCGAGCACCGACCACGATACCCGGCTGACGGCAGTCGGTGGCGAGAATCGTGAACGCGCCTTCCAGCATGCGCGCCAAGCGTCGCACGGCCTTGAACAGATCAGGCTTGCCGGTTTCCTCAACGATTTTCTCGCTGATTTTGCCTAGCAGTTTCGCCGCGACCTCCGTATCGGTTTCCGATGAGAAACGGTAACCTTCCGTCTGCAGATCAAGACGCAGCTGAGAGGCGTTTTCGATGATGCCATTATGAATGATGGCGACCTTGCCGTCACGCGAAGTATGCGGATGCGCGTTGATGTCATTCGGCACGCCGTTGGTGGCCCAACGGGTGTGGCCGATGCCCACGGTGGCCATCGGCATTGGATTGCGTTCCACGTCTTCGATTAGATTGGCGAGACGCCCCGCCTTCTTACGCACTTCCACATGATCCATGCCGGGCGCGGTCAGCGCCACACCGGCCGAATCATATCCACGGTATTCCAAACGCTGGAGGCCTTGGAGGCACACTTCCAACGGCTTGCCGCACGCGGTTTCCACATTTCCTGCATATCCTACGATTCCACACATAACACCTCAGCTTATCGGGTAATGGTGTCATTTTCGAAACGAAACCGTCTCATCGCGCTGAACCTTTGATATATGAACACAAAAATCCCCATGCTGACAGTTTTCAACATGGGGATTTTCTCAGCCATTCCCTTGATCGCAATCCTTACGACGAAGAGGTGTCTGATTCTTACGATTATGCTTGCGGCGATTTACAGCACGTGCTGCAGGAAGTCCTTGAATCGTGGTTCCTGCGGATTGTCGATGATTTCAGGACCGCCCTGTTCCACAACAACACCGCCGTCCATGAATACGATCTGATCGGCGACTTCGCGCGCGAAGCCTATTTCGTGGGTGACAACCACCATGGTCATGCCTTCTTTCGCCAAAGACAGCATGACGTTCAGCACTTCGCCCACCAATTCCGGATCGAGTGCGGAAGTCGGCTCGTCGAACAGCATGATTTCCGGCTTCATGGCAAGCGCACGGGCGATGGCCACGCGCTGCTGCTGGCCACCGGAAAGCTGTGCCGGATAGTGATCGAGGCGATCGCCCATGCCCACGCGATTCAGCTCTTCGATGGCAAGCTTGCGGGCTTCCTTTTTATCCATGTGCTTGACGTGGACTGGCGCTTCCATCACATTTTCGAGCGCCGTCATGTGCGGGAACAGGTTGAACCTCTGGAATACCATGCCCAGTTTGGAACGCTGCTCGGCCACTTCCTTGTCGTTCAGGGTCTGCAGCACCTGCTTGCCGTCCTTGTCGACGTACTTGTAGCCGATCATTTCGCCGTCGACGTCGATTTCGCCGCCGGTCAGCGTTTCCAACTGGTTGATCAAACGCAGGAACGTGGATTTTCCGGAACCGGAAGGTCCCAGAATCACCGTCACCGAGCCGGGCATAACCGTCATATCGACGCCCTTGAGCACGTGCAGGCTACCGAAAGCCTTATGCACCTGCGTGGCCTTCACTGCGGGAACAACACCGTTGGTGGTTGGTTCAGTCATTGCTCACTCCCCTCACGCGGTCATGCCCGCGAACGTTGCCTCGTTCTGCTTGGCGATATCGTCTTTCGGTTCGCCTTCGGTTTTGCCCGGCAGCGGCGGCTGCTTGCCGCGCGCGCCGGCCGGTCGCGCATCGAAGCCCTTGCCGAAATGCTTCTCCAGGCGAGATTGCAGCACCATCAGAATGGAGGTGATCACCAAGTACCAGATGCAGGCCACGATCAGCAGCGGAATCGGCTTGTACAGTCGGGTTGCGATTGCGGTGGTGGCGAACTGCAGTTCCAGCGTGAACGGCACGGCGTTGACCAGCGAGGTGGTCTTCAACATGCCGATGAACTCGTTGCCGGTCGGCGGAATGATGATGCGCATGGCCTGAGGAAGCACCACACGACGCATGATCATGGAACGCTTCATGCCCAGTGCCTTGGCCGCTTCGGTCTGGCCCGGATCGACGGCTTCAAGACCCGCACGCACGATTTCAGCCAGATATGCCGCTTCGTTCAATGCGAGACCCAGCCATGCCGCGTTAAACGCGGTAATGACGGACTGCGAGTCAATGCTCCAGAATTCAATGGAAGTGAACGGAATACCCACGCCGATGCGAGGCACCAATACGGCGAACAGACCCCAGAACACCAGCTGCGTATACACAGGGGTGCCACGGAAGAACCAAATGTAGAACCAGCTCACGCCACGCAGCACCGGATTGATGGACTTGCGCATTACGGCCAGAATCACTGCCAGAATAATGGCGATGCCCATGGAGATGACCGTCAGCAGCAGCGTGTATTTGATGCCTTCGAGCACATTCTCGTTGAACAGGTACTTCCAGACCACATTCCATTCGAAACGCGGATTGGTAATCAGGCCCTGCAGCAGCATGGCGGCGAGCAGAGCGACGATGACCGCCGCCACAATCGGGCCCGTACGCTTAACCGGCAGCGCCTTGATGCGATTCGGAATATCGAGGCCGTCGCCGTCGATTTGTTTCTTCGCCATGATGCTTCAGTTCCTTCGTTGTTGATGTAAATAGTGGGGATGAAATCAGTCGAGATCGGTCGGGTTGATCTCAGCCTTGTCGAGAGCGCCGGATTCCACACCCCAATGCTTGAGGATCTTCATATACGTACCATCGTCCATCAGCTTCTGTACGGCCTTCTGCACGGCTTCAGCAAGCTGGGTGTTGCCCTTCTTGACAGCGATGCCCTGCTTGGCCACACCTTCGACGTCACCCAAGGCTTCAAGCTGTCCGTCGGTCTGGGAGATGGCATAGCCGGCGACCGGAGAATCGGCATAGAACGCATCGGCCTTGCCCGTAGCCACTGCGGTGGCCGCTTCGGCCTGACGCTTGTACGACATCACTTCGGCCTTGTTATCGGCCTCGCATCCTTTGGCGATGGTGTTGGCTTCCTCTTCCTGCACGGTGCCGGTCTGCACCGCGATCTTCGCGCCGCACATGTCGGAAGTGTCAAGCTTCTTCGGATTGCCCTTCTTCACGGCCCACGTGGAACCTGCACGGTAGTAGCTCACGAAATCCACGGACTGCATACGCTCTTCGGTGATGGTCATGGCGGTGATGCCCAGATCATACTTGGAGCCAATGGAAGGAATGATGGTGTCGAACATGGAAGACACGATGTTTGGCTTCAAACCAAGCGTCTTGGCGATGGCTTTGGTCATGTCGATATCATAGCCGACCGGAGTCTTGCCGTCTTCGGCATAGAATTCAGCCGGAGCGTACGAAAGCTCCATACCGGCGGAAAGCTCGCCGTCCTTCACCAGATCGCCGGACGGAACCAGCTTGGCCAGCTCGTCATCTTTTTTAATGGTGCTGACATCGTAACCGGTGGTAGTGTTCGACGAATCCGACGAATCGCCGGAATTGGACGCCTCGGAGGTGCCGCAAGCGGCAGTGGAAAACAACATCGCCGCACTCAGCGCAAGCGCCACAACGGACTTGATCTTCAAAGACATGGTATGCATATCCTTCTTCTTATCTCTTCATTGCCATACCGAAAATCTCAACGCCATTCGGTTGCAGAGAACCTCAGTATCTCAAATAGGCACGATAAGAGCGCAATGCTACATGTACGTTACATTGCGCAAACCTTACGTATCAGCCAAGAATCGCGCAATGTAGCTCCGTCGAATCACGGAAGATCCATATACGAAAACGGAAGACACGCGGATTTGACCCGCATGCCTTCCGTCATATCGGCGTCACAGTATCGCCGTGTGCGATGTCTGCCTTACGTTTGATCGTTCAGCCGAGGTCAGTCGGATTGATTTCGGCTTTGTCGATCGCTCCGTTCTCCACGCCCCAATGCTTGAGGATCTTCATATACGTGCCATCATCCATGAGCTTCTGCAGTGCGGCCTGCACCGCCTTGGCGGTATCGGAATCGCCCTTTTTGATTGCCACGGCCTCCTTGGTCACGCCGACATCCTCGCCGAGGGCTTCTAGCGTATCTTCGGTTTGCGCGATGGCATAGCCGGCGACCGGCGAATCAGCATAGAATACGTCGGCCTTGCCCGTCGCCACGTTCGTGGTCACATCGGTCTGCAGCTTATTCGACAGAATCTGCACTTCGGACTTGCCGTCGGCCTTGCATTGTTTGGCGGCCGCGTTGACTTCCTCTTCCTGCGTGGTGCCCGTCTGCACCGCGATCTTCAAGCCGCACAGGTCGGAAGTGGCGACCTTGTTCGGATTGCCCTTCTTCACCACCCACGTGGAACCGGCCTTGAACATGCTCACGAAATCGACGGCTTCCATACGCTCGGGCGTGATGGTGAACGACGAAATGCCGATATCGTACTTGGTGCCGATCGACGGAATGATCGAATCGAAATTCGACGTTTGCGGCACGACCTCAAGACCGAACATATTGGCGAGCGCCTTCGCGATATCAACATCGAAGCCGACCGGGGTCTTGCCATCCTCCGCAAGGAATTCGGCGGGAGCGTACGACGTGTCCATGCCGACGGTGAGCTTGCCGTCCTTGGTGACTGATTCCGGCAGCATCGCGGCTATATCGTCATCCTTCGTCACGCCGGAAACGTCATAGCCGGTGGTGTTCGACGACGACTCAGAATCACTGGAAGCCGCGGAATCGGACTTTTCCGATGTGCCGCACGCACCCAACGAAACGATCATGGCGGCGCTTAGTGCAAAAACAGCGAGTTTCCTCAGATTATTGAAAGCCATCGCGGATCCTCTCTTCATTCCCAACCGTATGAATACGGCCGAACCGAAGTCCTGCAGGCACCATAGAAAACGATTGCTACGGCCACGTTAATAGTACGCAAACTCTATTCGATATGCCGTTTTTCCTTACGAAAAAGCGGGTTTTGCCATATCACAATATGATCAAAACCCGCTTTGTTCCCAGCACGTCGCCAGTCATGCGATCATTGAACCGTCTGATCCGTGGACGGTTCAATCATGGAATTATTCGGCGCCCGGCGTATTGATTTCCGACGTTTCGATGGCACCGTCCTCGACACCCCAATACTTAAGGATCTTCAGATACGTACCGTCGTCGATGAGCTTCTGCACGGCCTTCTGTACGGCCTCATCCATCTGGCTGTCGCCTTTTTTGATGACGATGCCTTCCGGAGCGACGCCTTCGACCTTGCCCAGCATTTCCAGCTGTCCATCGGTTTGCGCGATGGCATAGCCCGCAACCGGCGAATCGGCATAGAACACGTCGGCCTTGCCGGTGACAACGTTCGTGGTCACATCGGTCTGCAGCTTGCTGGAGATCACTTCAAGCTTATCCTTGCCGTCGGCCTCGCATTGCTTGGCTATCTTGTTCGCTTCGGTCTCCTGCATGGTGGCGGTCTGCACGGCCACCTTCTTGCCGCACAGATCGGACGTGTCGATCTTGTTCGGATTGCCCTTCTTCACGGCCCATGCCGATCCGGCATCAAAATGGCTTACGAAATCAACCGCTTCCAAACGTTCCTTGGTCACGGTGAACGACGAAATGCCGATATCGTACTTGGATCCGACCGATGGAATGATCGAATCGAAATTCGCGGTTTCCGGATCCGCTTCAAGGCCGAACACCTGCGCCAAAGCCTTGGCGATATCGACATCGAAGCCGACCGGGGTCTTGCCGTCCTCCGCAAGGAATTCGGCGGGAGCGTACGACGTGTCCATGCCGATGGTGAGCTTGCCGTCCTTCGTCACATAATCGGGCAACAGTTTGGCGATGTCATCGTCTTTCTGCACCGACGAAACGTCATAACCCGTCAGTTCGCTCGCTTTCGAACCGCTATCGGACGAAGCCGCATCGTCGCTTCCATCACTGGTGCCGCATGCCGCTCCAGCAAACAGCATCGCAACGCTCAGCGCACACGCGGCAACCGCCTTCAGACTTTTCTTCGCTTCCATATCCTTCTCCTATGTCTCGCTCGGTCTATTCGACCGAATCTGAACCATACACTAGAGAGGGCAAGCTACAAAAAGATTACGGCCACCGCTGTATATCAGTATGTGAAACCGGAAATTTTCCGGTTACCACTTATCGCACCTGCTTGTTGGCATATCGCATGGCACGCAAGGCCTCACGCTTGTCTTGCTCCTCGCGCAATGCCTGACGCTTGTCGAATTCCTTCTTGCCTCGTGCCAATGCGATTTCCGCCTTGACTCGACCGTCTTTGAAATACAGGCTCAGCGGAATGATGGTGAAACCCTTGGCTTGGCTTTGACGAGCCAGCTTGTCGATCTGCGCCGCGTGAAGCAACAGCTTACGCTTGCGCTTAGGGGCATGATTGTTCCACGTTCCGTTGAGATATTCGGGAATATTGGCTCCCTCAAGCCACATTTCACCGCGACGGTCGATGGTAATGAACGATTCGGCCAGCGATGCGCGGCCTTCTCGAAGCGACTTCACCTCAGTGCCGGTCAACACCAGACCGGCTTCATACTTGTCTTCAATGGCATAGTCGTGGCGTGCCTTCTTGTTTTGCGCAATCGGCTTCACGCCTTGCTCCTTGGCCATGTCGGACCTCCTTTCCGGTTCTTCAAAGAAGTGTTCTGCAACGCAACAATCGACAATATCATGGGAGCGCGCCGCCCAACGATTCAGGCGGCGCGCTCCCGCGACACAACGCTCAAGGAAAGCTCAAACGCCCCTTGATGAATCAGTGCACATACCAGAACTGGGACGCGTTGTACAGTGTGCGGTACGACACCACATATGGGCCACCAGCCGCGTTCATTTCGGAAATGGTGATGGTGTTGCCATTCACCGCTTCCACCACACCCACATGACCGTAGAAGCCATCGGCACCAGCCTGACCGGGCAGGAAGGAGATTGCCGCACCGACCTGCGGGCTATGATCCACGCGAAGACCATACGACGGTGCGGTAGCGTACCACTGGCCACCGTTACCCAAGTACGAGGGGGTTCCGATACCCATCTGTCTACGACGTTCGTACGCCCACCACGTGCACTGGCCGGCCACGTAGCCATTGCCGTAATCGCCATTGGAGGTTCCCTGACCGGAATTGTTATTGGTACTCGGCGCGGGAGCAGGCGTAGGAGTAGGCGTAGGCGTGGGAGCAGGCGTCACATTGTTGCCGCCACTATTGGTATTGTTGTTGCCTGGCCGGGTCTGCCCTTGATTGCCACCATTGTTTTGATTAGCTGCTGCGGCCTGCTCGGCTGCATACTGGCGGTTGAAGGAATCGACCTGTGACTGCAACATAACCGTTTGCGCCGCCTGTTTGGCCACGCTGCCGTTCAGCTGCGACTGTTGGCTTTCCAATTCGGCACGGCGGGTTTCGCCTTCTGCACGCAACTGGTCAAGCGAGTCGCGCTGGGTCTGTGCGGAAGCAGCAGCCTGCTGTGCGGAAGCGGCTTTTTCGTCAGCTGCGGTTTTCAGATTGGCGATCTGCTTCTCGATTGCAGAAAGACGCTCGCTACGGTTCATCGACGTGTTCAACGTATTCGCCGCATCACTTGCCGCATTGGCTTCGGTACGGCTCAACGCATCACGAGACTGCATGGAATTAATGAATTCCTGAGTGCTCGTGGAACCTGTCACCACGCTCATCACAGTGGATGCATCGGAACCATGCAGGTCTTCACGAGCCATCTGTGCCACGGCCGCATGCGCGTCATCATAATCCTTGCCGGTCTGTTCGATCTGCGCTTCGAGGTTTTCCTTATCTTTTTGCGCGGCCTCCAAACGGGAAGCCGCAGCATCAGCTTCACTCTGTGCCGAAGCGGCAGTAGCATTTGCCTCATCGACTGCAGCTTGAGCTGCAGGAATTTTCGTATTTGTCAATTCATCCAGCTCGACGATCTTGTCGGCCAAATCAGACTTCACACCGGAAAGCTGTGAACGCAACTGGGCTTCACGCTGAGAGCTGGCAGCCTTCTTATTCTGGGCATTCACCAGATTGCTGTATGTATTGGCTTGCGCCTGCGGAACCGCAGACGAGAACGGGGCAATCGCCATCGTGGCGCACAAAGCCCCCGTTGCAAACACCGCGACGGCCGGTTTTAGAGCTTTCTTGCTTGTCATTCGGTCACTTGCCTCCCATCATTGGTTCCATACCATAGCATCCCATGCTTAAAACGCGACACAGATAAACGTATCCAATCCGTACAAAACGGAATGTTCTCAGGCTTTCAAATACCTATGCAACGACACTGTGGATGCAATCACCGACAACAGCACCGCTCCTGCAACCAAAATCGGCGAAATCCACAATACCGTCATCTGATTCACATATGGAATCCATTTCACGGAGGCTGCAAGCCAATCAGTGATAAATACCTTCACCAATGCCGATAAAGTGACGCAGGAAAGCAAGGAGCCGACCATTGATGCGATCACCCCTTCAAGAATGAATGGCAGCCGAATGGTCCAATTCGAAGCACCCACCAAACGCATGATCTCCGTTTCGGTTCGACGTGACGCAGCAGACATGCGAATTGTGGTACCGGTCAGCATAATGGCGACGACCACCATCACCGCGGCCAATGCGGCGGTTGCAATGGTCGCACGATTCAGCACTGCGAACACCGGCTCAAAAATCTGCCGTTGATCACTGACAGTATCGACGCCCTCCTTGCCAGAAAGCACTTCGGAAACGACTTGATATTTCTCAGGATTCTTCAGTTTCAGCCACAATGAATCCTGCATATCGTCGGCAGTGAGCGTACGCCCCTGATATTCACCGTTCGGATATTGTTTGAGGAAAGTGTCGTTGTAGAAATCTTCCTTGCTTACAAAAGTGATTTGCGATACATCATCGGCAAGCTCGTTGCGAATGGTTTTCTGCAAGTCATTGATCTGAGTCTGCGTTGCCGCGGTTCCCGCGGTGCAGTTCACGGATTGGCTGGTGCCATCGGGACACATCCACACCACCACTTCAACCTTGGAATACCAATCGCCTTTGGCTTTGGTGATCTGCGCCTGAGTGAGCACCGATGCGCCGATAAACAGAAACGAGATGAATGTAACGAGCATCACTGAAAGCAACATGGGCACGTTGCGCTTGAGGCTGCTCCAGGTTTCGGAAAGAATGAAACGCAAACGCATCAGTCGTTCTCCTTGCTTTCGGACGTTTCATGCTGTTCATCGGATTGTTCGACGGATTTCGCCTCGCCACCGGCAGTCGCGGCGGGCGCTGCCGGAGGAGCCGGAGGCGCGGGCGGAGCGGGAGGCATCGGCAGTGCCGGAGGAGCGGGAACCGTTGGCTCCGCGGATTGCTCGTTTTCAGCCGCTTTGCTTGATTCCATGCCTGTATCAGGCGAAGAGCCAGTCGCGTCGGCATTGGCTTCGGTCTGCGAACGTGCAGCCGAATCGGCATGCTCCTGTTCGGCAAGATCCTCAAGTTTCAGTCCCTTGCCCCAGGTCAGCGTAGTCTCCACCGGAGCGAACGCCTCGCCATAACGACCGGTGCGACCGGAATGCACGGAATTGGCGAGACGCGCGATGCCCGCATCACCATTGCCGCTGTGGATGGCCGCAGCTACGGCATCAACCGCGTTCGCCGCGGTTTCGGCTCGCGTCGCGCCTTCCACGTCCACCGCCTCATCGGAAAAATCAGACATTTCAAGCGCGCCCGGCGCACGATATTTCGAGTCGACGTCGCCGCCGTTCAACGCCTGATGCGATTTGGATTCGACTTCGGCATCCGGGAAGTACAGTGCGGAATCGTAGGATCCCTGCTGCTCGTCACGCACGATTTTGCCGGTATGCAGTTCGACCACACGCTTGCGCATGGAGTTGACGATTTCCTCGTTATGCGTTGCCATGACGATGGTGGTGCCAGTGCGGTTGATGGCGTCCAGCACTTCCATAATGCCCAGCGATGTGGTCGGATCGAGATTTCCAGTAGGCTCGTCGGCCAGCAGAATCTGCGGATGGTTCACATACGCTCGCGCAATGGCCACACGCTGTGCCTCACCGCCGGAAAGCTCGTGCGGATAGTTGTTTTCCTTACCGGTGAGACCGACAGTCTGCAGCACTTTCGGCACTAACGATTTGACGGTGGAACGGCTTGTGCCAATCACTTCAAGCGCGAACGCCACATTCTCCCATACCGTTTTGTTGTTGAGGAGTTTGTAATCCTGGAAGATAAAACCGATGGAACGACGGTAATGCGGCACCTGCCTTGACGACAGGCGCCTCAAATCATTACCTGCGACGCGAATCTCGCCATCCGTGACCTCCTCCTCGCGCAGCAACAGGCTCAGCAATGTGGTTTTGCCGGAACCTGAAGCGCCCACGAGGAACACGAAATCCCCTCGATCAATGTCGAGATTGATGTCATCCAAGGCAGGCCTGGTGCCTTTCGGATACACCTTGCTCACATGTTCAAGCGAAATCAGCGCCATCGTCGTACCCCTCCACTATGTGCTGTTCTGATTACGGTAATCGTGGTTTTTAGGCGTCCGCCTCTTCGGCCGCCGCGCGACGCTGCTCATGACGCCAACGGATGCCGGCCTCAATGAACGCGTCGATATCGCCGTCGAACACGGCCTGGGTCTGCGAAGTCTCATAGCCGGTGCGCAGATCCTTGACCATCTGGTACGGATGCAGCACGTAGGAACGCATCTGGTCACCCCAGCTGGCCTTGATATCGCCGGCGAGCTCCTTCTTCTTCTTGGCTTCCTCTTCGTGGCGCAGCACCAACAGTCGGGACTGCAGCACGGCCATGGCAGCGGCACGGTTCTGGATCTGCGAGCGCTCGTCCTGCATGGTCACCACGATGCCGGTCGGAATGTGGGTGATACGCACCGCGGAATACGTGGTGTTCACGCCCTGACCGCCAGGGCCGGAGGAGCAGTAGGTGTCAACGCGGATTTCGGAATCGGGCACGTCGATGTGATCGGTCGCCTCAACGAGCGGCACCACTTCCACTGCCGCGAAGCTGGTTTGGCGACGGCCTTGGTTGTCGAACGGGGAGATACGCACCAAACGGTGGGTGCCGCCTTCCACGCTCATGCGACCATACGCATAAGGGGCATCCACCTGGAAGGTGGCGGACTTGATGCCCGCCTCTTCGGCGTAGGAGGTGTCCATGACCTTGGCCTTATACCCATTGCGCTCCGCCCAACGCAGGTACATGCGCAGCAGCATCTGAGCGAAGTCGGCGGCATCCACACCGCCCGCGCCGGAGCGGATGGTCACCACTGCGGAACGTTCGTCATATTCGCCGTCGAGCAGGGTCTGGATTTCCATGTCGGCCAGATCGTTCTGAATGCTTTCGACTTCGGACTGCGCTTCCGCCAACGTGTCGGCGTCTTCTTCCTCCTGACCCAATTCCACCAACGTTTCGACGTCGTCGATGCGCTGGCTTGCGGAAGCGAGACGCTTCAGCTGGGACTGCACTGCCGACAGTTTGCTGGTCACTTTCTGCGCGTTTTCGGGATTGTCCCACAATCCCGGTTCGGCCGCCTGAACTTCAAGATCTTTGGCCTGCGCGGTCAGTCGGTCGACGTCAAGCGCCTTGGAAATCGACTCGTATTTGGCGCGCGCCTCGCCGATTGCCTGGGAAAAATCAAATTCTGCCATCGTTTACACCATACATTTCTTTATGCGTTCTTTATATTCTGTCATGGAGCCTCATACGGCTTTCGCACAATCCTCAGCTTCTTCCACGTACCCACATACTCGTTCCCATCCTGCCGAGCCGCGAACCAGTCTCGTTACGTATGGGATTGCAGGTCCGGGGAGGATCATACCGGACCAAAGGCGTCAAAGACCTGCGTAGATAGCAGGAATAACCAGACTCAGCAGCATCGCCGCAGCGATGACGATGCACACCGCCCGCACCATGGTGCGGCGACGGCGTTCTCGCTGCTCGCGTTCGCTTCTGTAGTCACTCACGGGGTACTAGTATAGGCAAGGCCTTCTACTTATTATCTTTCGGCGATCTCACCATATTTTGCCGCATCGCAATCCTGCCATATCATACTCGCGAACCTGTGTACGCATTACGCGACATTGATTGCACGTCATTTATGATACGGTTCGCCAGCATTGATTTTGCATGCACGATACAGCTGTTCAAGCAGAATAACGCGCATTAATTGATGAGGAAAAGTCATTTTGGAAAAACTCAGCAGGTAGTCGGCCCGTTTCACAATCGTTGGGTCAAGTCCGAGCGATCCGCCGATGATGAGTTGGATATGGCTGGTGCCATGCACTCCAAGACCGTCGATTTTCTGCGCAAGTTCTTCACTGGTCAGCTGCTGGCCTTCGATGGCGAGCGCGATGACGAACGCATCGTCGCGAATATGCTTGGCGATGCGTTCGCCTTCCTTGGCTTTGATTTGCCGTTCCACTCCCTCACTGGCATGCTCGGGTGTTTTCTCGTCGGCCACTTCGACGATGTCAAGCTTGCAGTATCGGCTGAGTCGTTTCGAATATTCGGCGATGGCGTCGCGCAGATATTGTTCCTTGACTTTGCCGACGGTAATGAGGGAGATTTTCATATTTGATATTTAGTTCTTGTGCAGTTTTTCGTTCAGTTCGATGCCGGTCTTGCGATAGCGCGCTTCGATACGGCCGGACACGGAATTACGGATGAACAGGATGTTGTCTTTGCCGGAAAGATCGGCGCCCTTGACGGTTTCGAGCGGTTCGCCCGCCGCGACCTTGGCCTTGTCGTAGATGGTCACCTTGGTGCCGGCGGTCACATACAGACCGGCTTCAACCACGCAGTTGTCGCCGAGGGAGATGCCGATGCCCGCGTTCGCGCCAAGCAGGGAGTGCTCGCCGATGGAGTTCTTAAGCTTGCCGCCACCGGACAGGGTGCCCATGATGGATGCGCCGCCGCCGATATCGGAACCGTTGCCGACCACAACACCCTGGGAAACACGGCCTTCCACCATGGAAACGCCGAGCGTGCCGGCGTTGAAGTTCACGAAGCCGGCATGCATGACGGTGGTGCCTTCGGAAAGGTGGGCACCCAAACGCACGCGGTCGGCGTCGCCGATACGCACGCCGGTCGGCACCACATAGTCGACCATGCGCGGGAACTTGTCGATCGACAGCACGTTCACGTCAACCTTCGGCAGTCCCGGAACGCACTGGTTGGCCGCGGCCATCACATCAAGCTTGCGCAGCGCGAAATCCTCGACCGCGAACGGGCCATAATTGGTCCATACCACATTGTTGAGGGCTGCGAAAATGCCGTCCAGATTCAGGGTGTTCGGCTTGGCGAGACGCATGCTCAGCAGATGCAGACGCAGGTATGCGTCGGCTGCGTCTTCGATCGGTTCGTCAAGCTTCGACACCGTGAACACCGGAATGCGGCGCACGCCACGCGCATCGACGCCCTCATGGGCGAGATTGCCAAAATTATGGTTCGGGCGTGCCACCTCCTCCGGAGCCTCGCCAAGCTTCAGTTCCGGGTACCATACGTCCAAAGTGTTGCCGGCCGCATCCACGCTGGACAGACCCCAACCCCACGCAGTGCGCTGATCGGTCATTCTTCGCTCCTTCACAACAGTGATTGCATTACTTGCATGTTTCCGTGCAATACTTTAGCCGCAGGGCTTGGCGAACAGCATCACAAGTCCATGAAACAGCGAAAAAGCAACTATCGACGGTCGATCGGAGTGTAATCACGTTCGGTATAACCGGTGTACACCTGACGCGGACGACCGATCTTGGTGTTCGGATCGGCAAGCATCTCACGATACTGCGCGATCCAACCGGGAATACGCCCCAATGCAAACAATGTGGTGAACATGGACGGATCGAACCCGATTGCGCGATAGATCAATCCCGTGTAGAAGTCGACATTCGGATACAGGTGACGCGACACGAAATACTCGTCGTTCAGCGCGATTTTCTCCAATTCCGTGGCGACGTCGAACAGCGCACGCTCGTCGGCAGGCAATTTCAACGTGTCCGCGCGTTCCATGATCTTCTGCAGATACTTCTTGGCGATCGCGGCACGCGGATCGTACGACTTGTACACGCGGTGGCCGAGTCCGGAAATACGCTGACCGCTGGTTTTGGCGTCTTCCACGAATTCCTTGACGGTTTTGCCTGAATCGCGAATGGCTTTGAGCTGACGGAGCACCGCTTCATTCGCACCACCATGCAATGGGCCCGACAGCGCGTTGATGCCCGCCGCAACCGCGGAATACAGGTTGGCGTGGGCGGAACCGGCGATACGTACCACGGAAGTGGAGCAGTTCTGCTCATGATCGGCATGAATGATCAGCAGGCGTCCGAGCGCATGCACGTACAGCGGGTCGGAATCGAACGGCTCGTACGGCACCGCAAAGCACATGCGCAGGAAATCGTCGACATAGCCGCGCGAATAATCCGGATACAGCATCGGCTCATCGCGGCGACGGCGGAAAATGTAGCTGACGATGGTTCGTGCCTTTGCCATAATGATGGTCGCAGCCTCGTCAAGCTGGTCGGAATCATTGATATCAGTAGTGTCCGGATAGAAGGTGGCGAGCGCGTTGACCGCGGATGCCATCACGCTCATCGGATGCGCGGTGCGTGGGAAAGAACCCATGAAGGTACGGAAATCCTCACCCACCATCGTGCGATGGTTGATGTCGGAAATGAACCGGTCGTACTGCTCCTGATTCGGCAGTTCGCCATGACGCAGCAACCAGGCGACCTCAAGGAAATCGGATTGCTCACACAACTGCTCGATCGGGTATCCGCGGTAGCGCAGGATCGAGTTCTTGCCGTCGATGTACGTGATTTTCGATTCGCATTGCGCAGTCGTCAGGAAACCAGGGTCGAGTGTGACCCAGCCGTCGTTGCGCAGCGTGGACACCACGATGCCGTCCGCACCCGCCGTGGCTTCGACCACCGGCAGGGTGAAGTCTTTGGATTCCACACTCAGATTGGCTGTGGCCATACTTGCACGCTCCTTAACCGTTCGGAAGTATCGAACACTATATGGCATGCGCGTTTCCAAGCATGGTTTCGTCTCAAAATCAATCGATTGACATCCGATACTTCATTCCTGCAAGGCAAATAATTCGACTATTTCCGCGCGAAATTACGCATATAAAAGGCCGATGCCCGAATAATCGTGGGCATCGGCCTTCTTTTCGTACGCTTCGCTCCGTCGTATTGGAGCTTTGCCGCGTTTTACGCTACCGTCTGATCACTTGTCGCGAACGGTGAGGATCACCGGACCGTTGTCGGTGATGGCGATGGTGTGTTCGCTATGCGCGCCACGGGAACCGTCGGAGCTCTTCAGCGTCCAACCATCTTTCGGATCCTGGTAGATTTCGTCGGTGGTCTTGAGGAACCACGGTTCGATGGCGATGACCAGGCCCGGACGCAGCTTGTAGCCGTGGTGCGCGCGGCCATCGTTCGGCACATGCGGATCGCCGTGCATAATACGTCCGACGCCATGGCCGCCGAATTCAAGATTGATCGGATAGCCGTATTCGCGGGCCACATCGCCGACTGCCGCGGAAACATCACCCAAACGGTTGCCCGGCTGCGCAGCGGCAATACCGGCCGCGAGCGCCTCTTCGGTGCACTTGATCAGGCGCAGATCCTCAGGATCCTTATGCTCGCCGACCACGAAGCTGATGGCGGAATCGGCAACCCAGCCATCGACGTTGATCGCCAGATCGAGGCTGACCAAATCGCCGTCCTTCAGGTTGTAATCGAACGGAACGCCGTGCAGTACGGCATCGTTCACGGAAACGCAAATATAGTGCGCGAACGGGCCGGTACCGAAATCCGGAGCATAGTCGACATAGCAGGATTCGGCACCCTTGCGATCGACGATGCGCTTGTGCACGAATTCATCGATTTCCAGCAGATTGGTACCAACTTTGGTGAATTCCTTGAGATCGCGCAGAATGCCGCCGACAAAACGGCCGGCAGGCTTCATCTCTTCGATCTCTTTCAGTGTTTTCAGTTCAATCATGCCTCTAACCCTACTTCGTACGCCCTACAGTGCTCGGCTCTCCCTGGCTTTTCTTACGATTATGCAAATCTCACCTTATGCATGCCGTTGCGGAATGATGATTATTCGTTTCAGATACACTGTTTTGTCACCAAAGATGGATAGTGTGAAGCCATGAGTACCACTTTGAATTCGGGTATCGATCCGGCATCGTTCTCCGCCGTGACCGGCCCTGCGCAAGATCTGTTCCGCTATGTCAACGGCCCATGGATCGACATGTATCGTCTTCCTGATGATCGTTCCCGTTATGGTTCGTTCGATAAGCTCGCTGAAGATGCCGAAAACCAGATTCGTGAGATTCTCGAAGACGACGACTGCCCTGCCGAGAAGTCCCACGCCCTGTATGCGAGTTTCCTTGACGTCGACGCCATCAACGCTTCCGGACTCGCGGCCATTGAAGACCAGTTGAAGGCTATTGACGTCGCTGCCGACAAGGCTGAACTCACCCGCTCTTTGGGCGCGATGAACCCGGCTGGCGGCCCTGACCTGATCGGCATTGCCGTGTATGGCGATCCGGGCGCTCCCGCAACCAACATCATCCATATTGAACAGTCTGGCTTGGGACTGCCCGATGAGGCGTATTACCGTGAAGACCATTATGCGCCGATTCGTGAAGCATACGTCGATATGGTGGCCAAGCAGTTGAAGAACGCGAAGCTCGCCGCCGATGACGAGCAGGCCGAAGCTCAAGCCCAGCGTTTCCTCGACGTGGAGACACGTATCGCCGCGAACCATTGGGACAATGTGGCAACCCGTGATTCGGTGAAGACCTATAATCCCACCGATTATGCGGAATTGAGCGGAATGCTCGCCGATTATGATCTCGACACATGGATCGAATCCTGGCAGTCCGCATATGATCAGACTTCCGCCGCTCAGGTGCAGCCGCTTGATTTCCGAGGCATTTTCAACCATGTGGTGGTGCATGAGCCCAGCTTCCTCACCGGTCTTAACGCATTCTGGAAGGCCGCGGATCTCGACGATCTCAAGCTATGGGCACGCGTGCATGTGATCATCGGCTCCACCTTGGAGCTGCCGCACGAATTCGATGAGACGAATTTCGAGTTCTACGGCAAGACGTTGTCTGGTCAGAAGCAACAGCGTGTGCGTTGGAAGCGCGGCGTTTCGCTGGTCAACGGCATCTGCGGCGAGGACGTCGGCCGCGAATATGTGAAGAGGCACTTCCCTGAGTCGTCGAAGCAGCGTATGGAACAGCTGGTCGGCAATCTGATCGACGCCTACCGTGTGTCCATTTCCAGTTCCGCCTGGCTTGGCGAAGAAACCAAGCAGAAGGCGTTGGAGAAGCTCTCCAAGTTCGTGCCGAAGATCGGCTATACGAACCATTGGCGTGACTATTCCGCGCTTGATGTGCGCGAGAATGCCGGTTTTGCCGAGAACATGCGTGCCGCCAACCTGTATGAGACCGGCTATCAGCTGGCCAAAGTCGGCAAGAGCGTCGACAAGGACGAATGGCTGATGAATCCGCAGACGGTGAACGCCTATTATGAGCCGACCATGAACGTGATCGTGTTCCCGGCCGCCATTCTGCAGCCGCCGTTCTTCGACCCGAACGCCGAAGACGCCGCGAACTATGGCGGTATCGGAGCGGTGATCGGCCATGAGATCGGCCACGGCTTCGACGATCAGGGTGCCCAGTACGACGGCGACGGCAAGCTCAACGACTGGTGGACCGAAGAAGACAAGGCTAATTTCGAGCAGCTCACGCAGAAACTCATCGACCAGTACGACGCATTCGTGCCGACCCAGCTCGCCGAAAAATACGCCGACGATCCAGCTCAGGCTCCGCATGTGAACGGCGCTTTGACCATCGGCGAGAACATCGGCGACCTGAGTGGCGTGAACATTGCGCTCAAAGCATATGCGTTCGCTCTTGACGAGGTGGCAGGCCGTGAGAAGAACGGTTCCATGGAGTCCATTGAAGCTTCGCTGTCTGAAGCGCCGGAAATCGATGGTTTCACCGGTTTGCAGCGTTTCTTCCTCAGCTACGCGTCCATCTGGCGCACCAAGAATCGTGACGAGCTGGCGGAGCAGTATCTGCAGATCGACCCGCACTCCCCCGCCGAATGCCGCACGAACGGCATCGCACGCAACGTGGATCTGTTCTACAAGGCGTTCGACGTGAAGCCGGAGGACGGCATGTGGCTCGATCCCGATCAGCGCGTGCGCATCTGGTAACAAACCACATCATCGGCTGGCAATCGGAGCCAAGCATGCAAGGCATCGGTGCCGCCTAATATATGTCGCCGTCGAATTCCCCGGTATCTCCCGAGAATTCGGCGGCTTCGTCATCTTCGGGAACCACGATTTCGACCGGCGCCACACTGCCCTGCCTGACGAACGGATCGGCTCCCACACGCGGTTCCGTTCCTTTCGCTTCCGGCTGGTGCTGGTCATTCGGCTTGACGAACTTACGCAACGTGGTGACTCCCCGGTTAAGGTCGTGCCCTGCGGCGCTGGCTTCCAGCACTATGCGTGACTGCGGTTTGCCGTTCTGATCGGCCCACGTTTCCGTGGCGAGCGCGCCCATCACGATAACCGGCTCGCCTTTCTTCAGAGATTGGCAGATGTTCTCGGATAGGTTCCGGTACGCTTTCACCGTGATCCATGTGGTGGGAAGATCCTTCCATTGCTGTGTGCGATTGTCGAAATACCGTCTGGTGCTCGCCATTCTGAACGAACTGGCATGGGGCATGCCATCCTTGTTGAATTGCGTGGGATTGGCGCCCACATATCCGGTGATGGTGATGAGAGCTTGCTGTTGTGCCATGATCGGCCCTTTCTGTCGCATTGGTAATAAAGGGGCCGCGGAAAGCACCGATGAAGGTGCGAAAGCAACGCGCAGTCGGAGAAATGGGTTGCGAGAGAGGGGTTCTGCACGCCTTTCCGCTTCCTTGCGTTTCCGCGGTAGAACCACTATCCCTGATTCGACCATACTGGCACAAGCGCAACCGGCAAATGTGGATAAAGGACGCCGTTTCGGGCGAGTCGTGGATAGTCGGTGGATAAATCTCACTTATCCACCGCAAGGCACTGCCGATATATGCATGGTTTTTCGTTTGTTTTCCCCATAAATGTTTTCCTCACAATCATGCTTCCTCCTACCTGTTTCCAGATAAAAAACGGAAGATTATGGCATATCCATAATCTTCCGTTTATATGGTGAAATAATCAGAAAAAATACGATTATTACTTCAGCAGCGCGGCGACACGATCGGCGATCATCTGGGCTGCGTCGGCGACAGGCACGGCTTCGGCGTTCCCGCCATTGCGGTCACGCACTTCAATGGTGCCATTGTTGACAGTGTCGCGGCCTGCGACGGCGATCAGCGGCACGCCGATAAGCTCGGCATCCTTGAACTTGACGCCCGGGGAAACCTTCTTACGGTCATCGAAGATCACTTCGATGCCCTTGGCTTCCAGATCGGCGATCAGTTGCTCGGCGGCTTCGAATGCAGCCGCATCCTTGCCGGTGGCCACCACATGCACCTGGGCGGGAGCGATGATGGCCGGCCATGCCAAGCCCTTCTCGTCATGGTGGGTTTCAGCGATACAAGCCATCACACGAGACACGCCAATGCCGTAGGAGCCCATCCACACCGGCACGGTCTTGCCGTTCTGGTCGAGCACCTTCAGGCCGAGCGCGTTGGAATACTTCAAACCGAGCTGGAACACCTGGCCGATTTCCACACCGCGTTCGAAGCTCAGCGGGCCGGAACCGTCCGGGCTCATGTCTCCGTGGCGAACCTGCACAGCTTCCACCACGCCGTCGGCTTCGAAGTCACGACCGTACACGAGATCGTAGTAGTCGACTCCGGCTTCATCGGCACCGGTGAACCATGCGGAACCGCGGGCGATATGCGCGTCAATGAGGTAACGCAACGCTTCGCCGGTTTCGTTGGCGTTTTCAGCCTTTTCACCGCCGCGAGCCTGCGGGCCAAACGCCATCGGGCCAATATAGCCCTTGACGAGTTCCGGATGCTTCTTCAGATCCTCGTCGGTGGCCTCTTCGATTTCAGCCGGAGTGAACTGCGCTTCAAGACGCTTCATGTCAACGGTACGATCGCCAGGCACGCCGACAACCACCAGTTCGCGCCACGGCTCGTCATGCTCGTCATCCTGCGGATGCATCACGGCGATCACCACGTTCTTCAGAATGTCGGAGGCCTCCCACGCGCGGCCATCGGAACGCGGATGGTTGGCATTGGCAAATTCAACCATCTGATCGATGGTTTCAGCATTCGGCGTCGGACGCTTTTCAGCGGCCGGAGTGTTGCTGAAGTCGATGGCTTCCGGTTCCGGAGTGGTCAGCGCCTCAACATTCCAAGCCTTGCCGCTCGGCGACTGTGCGAAGGTATCTTCACCGATTTCCATCGGGGCAAGGAACTCTTCGGATTCGAAACCGCCCATCGGACCTGCCATGGCGTGCACCGGCACATACTTCAAATCGAGACGGTTGAAAATACGCTCGTAGGCGTCACGCTCGTCCATATACGCCTTGACAAGGCCTTCCTTGTCAAGCGTGAAGGAGTAGGCATCCTTCATGATGAATTCACGGCCACGAATCAGGCCTGCACGCGGACGGAATTCGTCACGATACTTGGTCTGAATCTGGTAGAGGGTAACCGGCAGATCCTTGTAGGAGGAGTACAGGTCCTTGACCAGCAGGGTGAACATTTCCTCATGGGTCGGCGCCAGCAGGTAGTCGGCCTCATGGCGATCCTTCAAACGGAAGATGTTGTCGCCATACTCTTCCCAACGATGGGTGGCCTCATACGGCTCACGCGGCAGCAGACCGGAAAAATGGACTTCCTGAGCGTCGATCGAAGCCATTTCCTCACGGATGATGTTTTCGATCTTGTTCAGAACATTCAGGCCCAGCGGCAGCCAGGTCCAAATACCCGGAGCGGCCTTGCGCAGGTAGCAGGCGCGCTGCAGAAGCTTATCCGATACGACATCGGCATCGGCGGGATCCTCACGCAGAGTGCGCAGGAACATGGTGGACATACGAAGTGCTTTAGTCATATGCCCAAAACTACTCAGGCAAGGGGACGTAAGCCCAATCCAACCACCCGTTCACCGACGTATGGCAACGCACGGACGGAACACAACAGTCATATCCGTCGAATCCCAAAAATCATCATACATGTCAAACAAGGCAATCGCCATACTAGAACAGCGCGTCCTGCGCGAACTCGTCACCGTCGGGAACGGCAATGTTCTGCTGGAACGCGGCGATGCCATCATGAGCCAACATATCGGATGCCTGCGCCGAGGCGAGACGCAACTCACCATCCAATCGCACCGCATCGGGCGAAACCAAGAACATGCGTTCGTTCACACCGTTCAAATACAGGCCTTGCAGACCTTCCACACGAGACAGCGCCACATACCCCATGCCGGGCGCGAAAGTGCGCCGCAAATCCATCACCGCACGCTCGAGCGTCATACCTTGCGATTTGTGGATGGTGATCGCCCACGCACAGCGCAACGGCACTTGGTTGACGCTGGCGAGCACTGTGTCGCCGTCCATCATTTCCCAGCAATTCGGCTTCATGGTAACGATATTGCCGTTTTCAAATTCAACGATCGGCCATCCGCCCTTGTTTTCGGCGGCAAATCCGCGCACGGTACCCAATGATCCGTTCACGAATTGGTGGTCGGTGTCGTTGCGTACGGCCATCACCGCAGCCCCGGTTTTGAGCTGCAAACGTTCGGGGGCAAGCATGTTTTTCTTCAAACGTTCCACCAGATTGACTGGCCCTGCGGCTTCGGCGAAATATTCGTGCGGCTCCTCGTTGATTTCGAACAGGCGCATGTCGTTGAGCGTGTCCGCCTGCTTGTTGACGGGAAACAGATTGACGGCCTGTTGACCAGGTTCGGGGATTGTGCCCAGTCTGGTGAGGAGCACATTGCGATCGTCGTCGTTCACGCAACCGTTGCGAATATCGGTTAATACGGTGAGCAGACTGCCGTCATCCTGACGATGCTGTTCGGTCAGGTAACAGATTGCGGGATTCAATTCCCGCCATACCAATGATTCGGTGACGAAACCATCTGGATTGAGTCCCGCTTTCGCATACTGTTCGCGGGAAGCCACGAATTCCGGGCTTGGTGTGACCAAATCGTGGTTGCGCCCACTCACACTCACTGGCGGAAGCTGGAAGAAATCGCCGGACAGCACCACTTGAAGCCCTCCGAACGGGCGTTGGTCACGTCGAATGATGCGGCACACCTGATCGACCATGTCGAACAGCCACGCATGCAACATGGAAACCTCGTCGATGATGAGAATGTCAGCGCCCTGCAGCTTACGTTTGCGTCGGGTACGTATGGTTTTGATCAGATTGTCGGTGAGCGCGTTGGCAAGTCCGACACCGCTCCATGAATGAATGGTCTGCCCGTTGATATGCGTGGCCGCGATACCGGTGGACGCCGTCACCGACACCGCCGCACCTTCGGCACGGGCCTGACGCACGAACTCATTGAGCACGTAGGTCTTGCCAGCACCCGGCGCACCCGTCAGGAAGACGCTCGCGCCACTTTGCAGAATCGCCAATGCCTCAGCCTGCCGCATGCCGCACCGCCTTTCCTGTGCAATCGACCATCAATTTCGAAGAAACGGCTTCCTTACGCAATCAGCTTGTCGACAACCTGAAGCACCCCGTGATCGGCATTGGATGGAGCCACAAAATGCGCGGCTTGTTTCAACGCGGGGTGCGCATTGCCCATGGCGAACGACCACTGCCCTGCCGAGAGCATCTGCAAATCATTGAGATAATCGCCAAATACCGCCGTTTGGGCCGCAGTGACGCCAAGCACGCGCTGCAACGCTTCGACGCCTTGTTTCTTATTGGTTGTAGCATTCATGATGTCGACCCACAGTTTGCCGGAAACCACCACCTGATAATCGTTCTTCAGTGGCGTCAGCTTTTCCGCGGCCATCGCTTCGGCATCGTCGAAATCGAGAATCGCCAGTTTGAGCATGGTGTCGCTTTCGCCGTTTGATGCGATCACATCTTCAAGCACGCTATGCAGATCGTCCACAATCTCCAGTGCCGCATAATATTTGCCGACTTCATCAAGGAACGGCTTGTCCGTGCGCTGCACGTATGCCGTGCGCAGGCCACAAAGCACCAATCCCATATCGTATTCGCCAGCCGCGGCAGAAGCGTTCACCGTGTCGATGGTCCAGCGGGTCACATCGGTATCGACGCCGTGCACTTCGGCGATATTACCGTCAATGGCCACGACATTGCCGTTTTCCGCGATATACGAAAGTTCGCCGCCGTCAAGCACCTGCGCCGCCTTATCGGCGAACATGGCACGCAAGGTAGCGTACTGGCGTCCGGATGCCGGCACGAATTCAACGCCTCGTGAGCGCAACCGGGCAAGCATCGGCCAGAAACCTTGCGGAATCTCGCTATGCTCATCAAGCAGGGTGCCGTCCATATCGGCAACCACCAAGCGAATGTCTTGCGGGATTTCGATGCTGGTCCAATCGGCTGCGCTCACTGGAGTCCTTTCCATGTTTTCGTTGGAATATCAGATTTTCCAACGATTGTGCGATATGCGGAATCAGTTGTTGTTCAAAATGCTGGTTGCCACGATCTGATCGGCGATCGCCTTGGCTTCGGCTGCGTCAGGACCGGGCGCCGCTGCCATGAAAGCCTTACGGTAGTAGCGCAGTTCGTCCAGGGATTCGATGATGTCGGCGAGCGCGCGATGTCCGCCGTTCTTCGGCGGCCGGTTGTTGTATACGGCAGGATACCAGCGGCGGGCAAGCTCTTTGAACGTGCTCACGTCGATTACACGGTAGTGCAGGTGTTCCATGAGATTCGGCATGTAACGGTCGAGGAATTTTTTGTCTGATCCGATGGAGTTGCCTGCGAGCAGCGGCTTGACGCCGTCCGGGGTGAAGCGGGCCACGTATTCGGTGACTTTCCGTTCGGCCTCTTCGACGCTCAGGCCGTTCTCCCATTCGTTGATGAGTCCGGAACGGGTGTGCATGGCACGCACGAAATCGTTCATATTGGCAACGGCCGCATTAGACGGCTTGATCACGAAATCAATACCCTCGTCAAGCACGTTGAGGTCGAAGTCCGTCGGTACCACGGAGATCTCGCACAGTTCATCGTGGAAAATATCCAAGCCGGTCATTTCGCAATCGATCCAAATCAGTCGCGAATCTTTCGCTGTATACGTTTCGCCGTCATGTGCGTCAACCATTTTGCCTCGTTTCCTTTGCGTGTGCGCGTGCCGCTTGGCACGCTTCAGCTGAACATTCGAAGATACCGCGAGGTAGGGAGATTGGAAGGCCCACGCACTGGGAAGTCACGTTTGTTTTTCGCGATTTGCTTCGTAATCAATACCGCTACTTGGCGATAGGGCGACGTTCGGTTATAAATATTCACGTTGCAGATACGAGTAAAGCCTCTTACTTTCGGTCTTTTCCGAGAAGTAAGAGGCTTTTACCGATTTTGATTACTGGAATTCAGCAATCACTGGCGGCCGGAGTAGTTCGGAGCTTCGGCGGTCATGACGATGTCATGCGGATGGGATTCGCGCAAGCCAGCGTCGGTGATACGGATGAAACGGCCACGTTCCGGCATTTCGGCGATGTTGTGAGCGCCGATGTAGAACATGGACTGGTGCAGGCCACCGATCATCTGGTACAGCACTGCGTTCAGCGGTCCGCGGTACGGCACTTCGCCTTCAACGCCTTCCGGAACGACCTTGTCGTTAGAGGTGACGTCGGCCTGGAAGTAGCGATCCTTGGAGTAGGACTTCTTGCCACGCGGAGCCATGGCGCCGAGGGAGCCCATGCCACGGTACAGCTTGTACTGCTTGCCGTGCAGCAGCACCTTCTCACCCGGAGCTTCCTCGCAGCCTGCGAGGGTGCCGCCGAGCATGACGGTGGAGGCACCGGCAACCAGAGCCTTGGCGATGTCGCCGGAGTAGTGAATGCCACCGTCGGCGATGCACGGCACGCCAGCGGCACGGCAGGCCTGAGCGGCCTCGTACACTGCGGTGAGCTGCGGCACACCGACACCGGCCACCACGCGGGTGGTGCAGATGGAGCCTGGGCCCACGCCAACCTTGACTGCGTCAACACCGGCGTCGATCATGGCCTGAGCGCCCTGACGGGTGGCCACGTTACCGCCGATGATGTCAACGCCCTTGAACGCGGAATCGGACTTCAGGCGGCGAATCATGTCGAGAGCCAGCTTGGCCTCACCGTTGGCGGTGTCGACCACGAGCACGTCCACGCCGGCTTCCATCAGAGCGGAAGCACGGTTGTAGGCGTCACCCAGGAAGCCGATGCCGGCGGCAACGCGCAGACGACCCTGTTCGTCCTTGGTGGCGTCCGGATACTGCTCGGTCTTCACGAAGTCCTTCACGGTGATCAAGCCGGTGAGGTGGCCTTCATCGTCAACCAGCGGCAGCTTCTCGACCTTGTGCTTGGCCAGCAGGTCGTGGGCGTCTTCCTTGGAGATGTTGGACGGGCCGGTGATGAGGTTCTCGCGGGTCATGACCTCGGAAACCTTGAGCCGGTCGTAATCCTCGGAGGCGATGAAACGCATGTCGCGGTTGGTGATGATGCCGACGAGCTTGTTGTCGTTGTCAACGACCGGCAGGCCGGAGATATGGAAACGGCCGCACAGCTTGTCGAGATCAGCCAGCGTCACATCCGGGCTGACGGTCAACGGATCGTTGATCATACCGGATTCGGAGCGCTTGACGATGTCAACCTGAGCGGCTTGGTCATCGATGGAAAGATTGCGGTGCAGCACGCCGATGCCGCCATTACGAGCCATGGCAATGGCCATGTCGGACTCGGTGACGGTGTCCATTGCGGCGGAGATCGCCGGGACCTTCATCGTGATGTTGCGGGTCAGATGGGTGGTGGTGTCCACTTCGGACGGAATGACATCCGTCTCGTTCGGCAGCAGCAGCACATCGTCATAGGCGAGGCCAAGCTGTGCGAAAATCGGAGGAAGTGGAGCGTACGTGGAATCTGCATTCATATCAGGAATTGTAGCCATAGACCCACTATATGAACGCGGGCTGACTTACCGCGACACGGCAGAACAAGCGGCAAACAAGGGTGTTACGAAAGTTAACTGATACCGCTAGGCAAAGCGTTTAATCAGTTTTTCCGACGCTTCGACGACCGCACCGACGCATGTCTGCCGCCATCCGCAGCGTCCTCCTCCAGCATCTCGGGAATCCTATGCTTCACATACGGATACATGGTGGCGACGGTCAGCACCACGGCCGCAATCAGGAATCCAACAAGCACGTATTGGGCCTTGAAAAACAGCGTCATAATCGAGCCGAAGGCGATCAGTGCCGCCCAACCCCACAGAATCAGCACAGCCCCCTGCACGGAATGGCCGATGCGCAGCATGCGATGATGCAAGTGCATGCGGTCCGGATGCATCGGAGACTGTCCCTTGCGCAAGCGGCGCACAATCGCAAGACACATGTCGAGAATCGGCAGGAACAATACCAGAATCGGCAGCAGAATCGGCATGAACACCGGCAAGTAAATGCTGGCATGAATACTGGCCGGGTCAAGGCGGCCCGTCATCACAATCGACGCGCACGTGATCAAATAGCCGAGCAGCATGGAACCGGAGTCTCCCATGAACAGCTTCGCCGGATGCCAGTTGTGCATCAAAAAGCCCACGCACATGCCGACCATGGCAATGTCGATCAATGTCGCCATCGAAGCGTACGAAGGCGAGTTGCGGGCGATGATGTATGAATAAATGGCGAATGCGATGCCGCCGATCGCCACAATGCCCGACGACAGACCGTCCAACCCATCCACGAAATTGACCGCATTGATGGACGCGACGATCAAAAACGCGGTGATGGCCATCGACAGGCTCGGCGACGCCGTCACCAACGAGCCAAGCGGAAGCGAAATGATCTGCAGACCGCCCCATGCCACGAACACGGAAATCAACAGCTGACCGGCAAGCTTGAGCATCCAATCAAGATCCCACAAGTCGTCGGCCATGCCAAGCAGACTGATCATAATGGCGCCGGCGAGAATCACCCACGCCTGTTGCGATTGCGCGAACAATCCTTGAATGAACGGAATGCGGGATGCGAACAGCATCGACACGGTGAAACCGATCAGCATGCCCAAACCACCCAGTCGCGGTGTCGGAATGGTATGCACGTCTCGCGCACGCACTTCGCCGACGGCGCCGATCTCAATGGCGATATGGCGAATCAACGGCGTGATCAAATAGGTGACGCCGCCAGCAATCGCAGCAATGAACAGATAGATTCTCATACGCCCAAAGCACCGCCATTCAACGTCAAGGCCTTTCGGATAACCGGCTCGTGAATCACTCCCTCTCGAAGAATCGCAATGCCATCACGCCCATAAGGGTCAGCCGCCACAACCGTGGAAGCCACATGACCGGGAGTCGCTCCCCCGTCCAAATACAAATCAACCGCATCGCCAAGCGCCTGCACGGCCTCGTCAACGGTTTGCGCACTTTCATCGCCGGAACGGTTGGCACTGGTGGCGGCCAACGGTCCGGTAGCGCGCAGCACACGCAAGGCGGCCGCGGAATTCGGAATGCGCACGCCCTGCGTGACCTTGCCGGTGGCGGGATCGGTACGTACCGTGGCGAGCGTGCAATCGTCATCGGCCACGGCGATCGGAGAGAACGCGCCCGGCATGAACATGGCGGACAGGCGGTTCAGCGGCACCGGCAGATCCAAATGCAGCTTCTCCATGCTTTCAATAGACGGCAATAGCACTTGCAACGACTTGTATTTCGGGCGTTGCTTCGCCGCGAACACCTTGCGGATCGCCTCAATGTTGCGCGGATCGCACGCAACGCCGTAGACCGTGTCCGTAGGAATCACAATCAATCCGCCGTCACGTACGATTTCGACAGCCTGGGCAAGGGATTCGTCTGAAATAGCGCGAATCTCGCTCATGACACCTCCCTTTTCGGCTTGCTGACCCCACCATTGTAAGGCAGGATTCTTCAACTGCGTTGAAACTGACCTTATGCGCCCAGATACGCCTTGCGCACCTGCTCGTTGTCCATCAGCTCCTTGGCGTCGCCTTCCATGGTGATGCGCCCGGTTTCGAGCACATACGCACGATCGGCGATCGACAGGGCCATATTCGCGTTCTGTTCGACCAGCAGTACGGTAATGCCCTGATCGTGCAGCTTGCGAATAATGGCGAAGATCTCTTTGACGAGTTTCGGAGACAGACCCATCGACGGCTCGTCCATCAGAATCGTGTTCGGGTGGCTCATCAGGGCGCGGCCCATCGCCAGCATCTGCTGTTCGCCGCCGGAAAGCGTGCCCGCCTTCTGGTTGCGGCGTTCCTTCAGGCGTGGGAACATGTCGAACACCATGGCAAGATCGTCCGCCATGTGAGACCGGTCTTTGAGACTGAACGCGCCCATTTCAAGGTTTTCCTGCACGCTCATGCGCGTGAACACGTGGCGTCCTTCGGGAATATGCGCCATGCCGAGGGTCACGATCTTATTGTTCGGCGTTTTCAGCAGGTCCACGCCGTTGAACAGCACCTCGCCGGAAACCGCCGGAGTAAGACCTGTGATGGTATGCAATGTCGTGGTTTTGCCAGCACCGTTCGCACCGATCAGCGACACGATCTCGCCGTCGTTCACCGTCAGACTGATGTTTTTGACCGCTTCGATGGCACCGTAGGAGACGGAAAGATTCTTGATCTGCAGCATCAGGCGTCCTTCCTTTCGGTCGTTTCAGACGTTTCGACGGCATTGTTTTCAGCATCGTCCGCACCAAGATATGCGGAGATGACCTGCGGATTGTTGGCGATTTCCTCTGGCGTTCCGAAGGCGATGGTACGCCCGTAATCAAGCACTTGAATACGCTGGCACACGTTCATCACCAGGCTCATATCATGTTCGATCAGCAGAATGGCGATGCCGAAACGGTCGCGGATCGTGTTGATGCAGTTCAGCAGATCCTCGGTTTCCGTAGGATTCATGCCTGCCGCAGGCTCGTCAAGCAACAGCAGTTTCATGCCGGTCGCCAACGCTCGTGCGATTTCCAGCTTACGTTGCGCTCCATACGGCAGATTCGCGGCTTCGGTTTCGGCCAATCCTTCCAGTCCGAAAATACGCAGCAGGTCTATGGCTTTGGCATGCATGTCGCGTTCCTGCTTCCAGAAGGTCGGCGTGCGGAAGATCGCACCGCCCAGCCGGTAGGTGAAGGATTCGTTGAACGCCACAAGCACGTTCTCTTCGACCGTCATTTGATCGAACAGTCGAATGTTTTGGAAGGTTCTTGCGATTCCCGCACGCACGACCTGATACGTTTTCTTGCCGTTCATGCGTTTGCCGTCGAGGAAGAACTCACCTTCCGTGGGCTGGTAAACGCCGGTCAGCAGGTTGAACACAGTGGTCTTGCCTGCGCCGTTCGGCCCGATCAGACCGACAAGTTCGCCCGCATTGATGGTCATGTTGAAGTCGGATACGGCTTTGAGGCCTCCGAAGGTGATGCCGAGATGCTCGGCCTTCAGAATCGGCTCGCTCATGCCTGCACCTCCTTGTCTTCGCTGGATGTGTTGATTTCGCTAGATGCGGTAGTCTCGCCGGTTTCCTTGGTTTTCTTAGATGCCGATTGAGACGCACCCGATTTGCCGTGCATCTTCACGCGTACCGGATAGAACCACGTGTTGACGAATTTCGGCAGCGAGAACTCCCAATTGCCGAACAATCCCTGCGGACGGAACACCATGATGATCACCAGCACCACCGAATACACGAGCATGCGGTATGCGGAGAACGCACGCAGCAATTCCGGCAAAATCGTCAGACCAACCGCGGCGACAATGGAACCCGTCAGCGAACCCATACCGCCGAACACCACCATGATCACGTAATTGATCGACTGCAGCCAACCGGCCATGCTTGGCGTGAGCGCACCGATATATTGCGCGAAAATACCACCCGCAATACCCGCGAAGAACGCGGAAATCGCAAAAACGAGCACTTTCATATAGGTGATGTTGATGCCGGAAGCGCCAGCCGCGATCTCATCATCACGAATCGCCTTGACCGCACGACCATAACGGGAACGCGCGAACATGAACAACAGCACCACGGTCACGACGGTGATACAGAACACCACATACAGATTGGCGAGACGGTCGATGCCGATCAGTGCCTGCCCCTGCTGGCCGTCCGCAAGTCCCTTGCCGCCGGCCACTTTCAGATTCTGGATGATCACACGAATGATCTCACCGAAACCAAGCGTAATAATCGCAAGATAATCGCCGTGCAAACGCAATGCCGGAATGCCGACAAGCACACCGAACACACATGCCACCACACCGCCGACGAACGTGACCAGCAGGAAACGCACCGTATCATCCATCTGAACGCCGTTGGCAACCAGCAGCTTGCTCATCAACGCGGCGGAATATGCGCCGATCGCCTCGAAACCGCAGCAGCCGAGCGTAAGCTGTCCGAGCACACCGATCGTCAGATTCAACGACGTGGTCATGATCACCGCAATGCAGCAAGTCATGAGAATACCCTTGACATACAGGGAAATAGCGCCCGTTTCACATACCGCAACAAGAATGCCGAACAGCACAAGCACGCCAATGGCACACAATGCATACGATTGCTTCGTGGAAAGCATTGATTTCTTCATAATCACACCTTCTCGCTTTCCGGCTCGCCCATCAGACCGGACGGCTTGACCAGCAGCACGATGATGAGAATGCCGAACACAATGGCGTCGGAGAACGCCGACGTGATCACACCGGCCGTAATCGTACCGATATACGCCTTGGTAAGACTCTCGGCCACGCCGATCAGCAAGCCACCGACCATAGCGCCCGGAATGGAACCGATGCCGCCAAGCACCGCGGCGACGAACGCTTTCAAGCCCAGCATGGCACCCATCATTGGAGAGACCTGCGGGTAGGAAATGCAGTACATAAGCGCCGCCACCGCAGCCAGGCCGGAGCCGATGGCGAAGGTCAACGTGATGGTGGAGTTCACGTTGATGCCCATCAGAATCGACGCTTCCTTGTCTTCGGACACCGCACGCATGGCCTTGCCCTGCTTGGTGAGGGAGACGAACAGCTGCAACGCGACCATGATGGCGATGCCAAGCAGCACCGTTATGATGGTCGCTCCGTCGATTTTGAGTTTGCCAAGCACCAGCGTTGGAATTTCAACGATGGTTGGCACGGTCTGATAATCAGCGCCGAACAGCGCCTGGGAGCCGTTTTCAAGCAGCAGGCTCATGGCGATCGCAGTGATCAGCGCCGTCATATTATTGCCTTTTTCACGCACCGGCTTGTACGCGGCCCTTTCCACGATAATACCCACCGCCACGCACACAAGCACCGCCGGAATCACGGCGAACCATGCGGGCAGACCGCAGGCGATAATGAACGGAATGGTAAGCATCAGCGCGTAGGAGCCGACCATGATGAAGTCGCCGTGCGCGAAATTGATCAGTCGGATGATGCCGTACACCATGGTGTAGCCGAGGGCCACAAGCGAATACACGCTGCCGATTTTCAGACCGTTGAAGATCTGACCGATGAACATAATGACCGAATCGCTCATCATCCCTCCTTTCTTGTTGTTTCGTCAGTTGAAGTCTTGTTTTTCTTGATTCCTCGCGTTTTTTCGCTATTCCGCCGGCTGGATGGTGTCTTTGTATGTCGGTTCGCCGTCGCTCATTTCCAGCACAATCACCGATTTCTTCGGAGAACCATGCTTGTCGAGCGTGAATGCGCCGGTCACGCCGGAGAAGCTCATACCTGCGATGGCGTTGCGAATATCGGCACGAGTGGCGTTTTCACCGGCTTGTTCGATGGCCCGCTTGAACATGTAGACGGAATCGTAACCGAGCGCGGTGAAGGTGTTCGGCGATTCGCCGTTATTGGCCTTCTTGTATGAGGTGATGAACTGCTGCACCTTCGTATTGGACTTGTCATCCGGCGAATAATGCGTGGTGTACAGCACCTTGTTGTAGTTCGCTTTGTTTCCCGTGGTTTTGAGGCCGTCGTAGCCGTCGGGGCCCATGATGTAGCCCTCATAGCCGACCGCTCGCGCCTGTGGCACAATGTACGGGCCAACCGTGGAATAGTAGTACGGCGCATATAGGAATTCCGCACCAGAAGCTTCGATTTTCTGCAGCTGCGACGAGTATTCGGTATCGTCGGCGCTAGAGGAATTCTCTTCCGCCACCACGTCGAGTCCGTTCTTCTTCGCCGCCGCAACAAAAGCCTTGCCCACACCAGACGAATACGGATCGCCCGTGCCATACAGCACGGCCACTTTCTTGACCTTCAATGTTTCGGCCGCATACTTGGCGGCGATCTCGCCCTGGTAGGAGTCCTTGAAGCAGGTGCGGAACAGGTATCCGCCCGTTTCCACGGAATCGGCGGTTGCGGCCGGCGCGATGGTCGGCATCTGGTTCTGGTCGGCGAGCGGCGCGACGGCACCGGAGGTTGACGAAATGGTCGGTCCGAGCACGGCGATCACGTTCTTGTCGCCGGCCAGACGGTTAAAGGCGTTGGATGCCTCGATCACATCACCCTTGTCGTCCATGGATTCCAGTTTGATCTGTTTGCCGAAGATTCCCCCATCGGCGTTGATTTCCTTGACCGCCAGTTTGAACCCGTTCACTTCGGCTTCGCCATAGGCTGCGGCTGCACCGGAATTGGTGGTGACCGAGCCGATGGTGATCACATCGTTATCCGCGATGGTGGCGCTCTCATTACTGGTGGCGTACATGTTGCCGCCCGAACAGGCTGTAACACTCACTCCCATAACCGCCGCAAGACAGAGTGCGGCCAGTTTTTCGGCATTCTTGATTTTCACTGCCGTTCCTTCTCTTCCTGTCAGCGCAACCGGACGCCTCATCTTGTGGATGCTTCCGCAACCGGTATGCTTACCGCTGAACTGGTCTAATGCAATGGTCGGACTTCCAACTGGAACTCTATTGCAACAGAAAAACCACGTTCCCCTGGAAAAATCTCTTATTCTGAGACGCGTTGCATCACTGCTTTTTCGCGGTCATGTATCGCGGGCGACCTGTGTAATCGTTATGCACCATCACATTGCTGAATCCATATGACAGCGCGAATGCAGACAATCGTTCACCTTGCGTAATATCGTGTTCCATTACCAGCAAACCGCCGTTTTTCAGCAGTTTTGCGGCACGGGCGATAATGCGTTCCGGAATAAGCGTGCCATCTGCGGAACCGCCGTATAGCGCAAGATCGGGATCGTAGTCGCGTACTTCCGGTTGCTGCGGAATATCCGCAAGAGGCACATACGGAGGATTGGTGAGCACGATATCGATCGTGCCGTCCAGCTGGTTCAGCGTCGGCGTTTGCGTGGCATCAGCGATTTCCAGATGATAGTTGCTGGCGATGCTGGGGTACTTTTTTGCGGTTTCGTTGAGATTGACGCGGGTCCATTGCGCGGTTTGCTCGCTTTTTTCGACCGCCCACACCTCGCTGCCGGGCACTTCCGTCACGAATGACAGGCCGATTGCGCCGCTTCCCGCGCACAGATCGACCACTTTCGCCGAATACATGCCGTGCTTGGTGATCCAGTCGACACCTTCCTGCACCACGAGTTCGGTTTCCTGACGCGGAATGAACACGCCCGGACCAACCTTCAGATCGAGGTAGCGGAAGGGCGCGTGGCCGGTGATATGTTGCAGCGGTTCACGCTTGGACCTGCGATCCACCATGGTGTGGAATCGCTTCAACGCAGCGTCTTCACCGCTCTGCTTCGCGCCTTGCTTCGCCAGTTCGGATGTTTCGCTTCCCATCAGCATGGCCTTGTCGACGGTCTGCAGGTCGACGCCGAATACTTCGGCGGCCAATAATTTGGCATCGTGCTCCGGAGTGTCAACACCGGACGCACGCAACATGGCCGAAGCGGATCGCACGAGTTCGAATACGGTAGCCATCGGCCGCCTTTACTTCTGATGGGCCAAGCGATCGGCTTCGTCAGCCTGAATGTCGCTGTCGATCACAGCCTGCAGATCGCCGTCAAGCACGGCGTCAAGGTTGTACGCCTTGTAGTTCGTGCGATGATCGACGATACGGTTCTCCGGGAAATTGTAGGTGCGGATTCGTTCGGAACGATCCAGCGAACGCACCTGGGAGTGACGCATGTCTGCGGCCTGTGCGGCTTCCTCCTCGTGCTTCATGGCGAGCAGGCGGCTCTTCAACACGCGCAGTGCGGCCGCACGATTCTGGATCTGGCTCTTCTCATCCTGCATGCTCACCACGATGCCAGTCGGAATGTGGGTCATACGAACTGCGGAATATGTGGTGTTCACGGACTGGCCGCCCGGGCCAGAGCTCATGAAGATGTCGATTTTCAGATCTTTCTGATCGATTTCGATCTCATCGTCATCTTCATCGGCTTCCGGGAATACAATGACGCCCGCTGCGGACGTCTGAATACGACCCTGCGATTCGGTGACGGGGATACGCTGCACGCGATGCACGCCACCCTCGTATTTGAGGGATGCCCATACGCCGTCTTCCGGAGCGGGAGTGCCCTTGGCGCGGATGGCGAGCTGCACGTCTTTGACGCCGCCCAGTTCGGTGGTGTTTTCGCTTTGCAGGGTGACGGTCCAACCGCGCTTTTCCGCATATCGCATGTACATGCGTAGCAGATCGCCAGCGAACAACGCGGCTTCCTCGCCGCCGGTGCCCGCCTTGATTTCCATGATCGTGTCACGCGCATCATCGGGATCGCGCGGAATCAACGTGGTACGCAGCTTCTCTTCCGCCGCTGGAAGCTCGCTCTCCAAACGTTTCGCCTCTTCCGCGAAATCCGGATCTTCGGAAGCCATTTCCTTGGCTGCCTCCAGATCGTCTTTCACCTGCTTGTATGCGGTGTATGCGGAAACGATGACGCCCAACTCGGCGTGACGACGTCCCAGCTTACGCATCTTATCCGGATCCGACGCGACTTCCGGCTCGGCCATCTGCTGTTCGATATTATGATATTCCTCAAGTGCGGTAACTGCCGCGGGGAACTGCTCGTCTGCCAATGTACGCCTTTTCTATCTGCCTATAAATCTGCGCTTCAGCGTGAACGCTTCGCTGAACTCCACTCAACCTGTCCATCATATAAGGTGCCTTGGAAACGCTGCCGAAGCGCGGTATTTCGCAGGCATCCCACGCATCTTACGAATATCCCGATCGCATGCACGCCAGCGCATGCGCATCCGTCGCATAATGAAAAACGCCAGCCCATAATCGGACTGGCGTTTTTCATTGCCTAAGCAATAAGACTCACTTGGCCTTCTTGCCGTAACGCTTCTCGAAGCGTGCCACGCGACCACCAGTGTCGAGGATCTTCTGCTTGCCGGTGTAGAACGGGTGGCAGCTGGAGCACACGTCGACGGTCATGTGATCGCCGCTGTAGGTGGAACGGGTGACGAAGGTGTTGCCGCAAGAGCAGGTGACCTGCACTGCGTGGTAATCAGGATGGATACCCTGCTTCATAGTTTGTCTCCTAGAGATTCGGGGGACCCGGGTCGCTGAGCCCCTATGGCAGAGCGTGAACCGGATAACCTTGCAGAGTATATCAGAAGCCTTGACTTTGTGAAAGAGTGGGGCGTCACGGGCTTGAACCGTGGACCGGCGGATTATGAGTCCGATGCTCTAACCGACTGAGCTAACGCCCCACGTTGCAACATGCGAACATGCCAACTTAGCAAGTTTAGCAAATGGGTGGACTAGTTTTGCTTCATGAAACGCAGCGGATTGTCGATAAAGCGTCGCAAACCGATTTCCGCAGCGCCCATCAAGGCCGGACGATCGACGATATCCGCCACAAGCACGCTTGCCTCGACTTCCGGATACGCCAGCACTTGCGGGCGTACCATGCGTTCGATTCTGCGAATCAGTTCAGGTTCGAAACGCGCCCACAAGCCGCCGAGCATCACCACGTCGACGTCACAGACATTGATGGTCGATGCGATTACGGAAGCCATGGCCTCCAATGCTTTTTCCACAACGGCCACGGTCTGCGCATCGCGCTGGTGCCAGCGGTCGATCAATTCGTCGATGGCGCTGCGGGTCGCGGCGGCATCGCTGCTGGCGATTCCGGCCGCGCTCACCATGGAACGCCTGCCCGCATACACTTCAAGGCAGCCGCGACGGCCGCAACGGCAGACGGGACCGCGCATGTCGACGGAAACATGGCCCAATTCGCCACCGAAACCGTGATCACCGCTCACCACACGCCCTTCGCGGATCACTGCACCGCCGATACCCACGTCGGTCGACATGTAAAGAAACGAATCCGTCGGCTTGATCCGCCCAGAATCCTTACGCTGCGTGGCATAGCCGGGAACCTGTGCCAACGCGGCGGCATTGGCCTCGTTGCAGGCAACAGGATCAAGTCGCTTGACCACATCGAACTGCTTGAGATCCAAACGTTCCCAACCGAGATTGCGCGCGCCAAGCAATCGCATATCATCGGTGACGAGACCCGGCAATGCCAAACCGGTACCGGCAAGCACATAACCTTTCTTGGCAAGCGCTTCTTCCTGCTGCAAAGCCAGTTCGTCGAGACGGGCGAAAATCGCCCGCTCGTCGGCGTTGGCCATGTCGGCGTCGACCCACTGCTCCCCCACAACGGAACCGTCAAGATCGAGCACCACCACACCATAGCCGTCGGTGTTGGCCTGCAATCCCATGCCGCACAGGCGACCAGACTTGATTTCAAGCGGAATGCTGGGGCGCCCATACAGCGATTGGCCGGAAGGCGCGCCTTCCACCAGAATCTCATTGTCGAGCATCAACGACACCAATACCGACATGGCCGCTTTGGTCAATCCGGTTTTCTTGGCAAGATCGGCGCGACTCATTGGTTCGGTGGCACGCAACAGCGAGTCGAGCACCACGGAAAGATTATGGTTTCGCAAATCGTCTTGATTGATGCTCCGCAGTGAAGCCATGGTTCCCTCCTCTTTGACGCGTCTTTGCCGAAAAAGCGCACCGCCTCAATAGTTAAATCACTTTATGATGGTACACTAGACATTATAGTTCATTCATCTAACTAAATGAGGTGGCGAACGGTGCATTTTCCTTGCATCGTGTTGCGCCAGCTCACTGCAAGGAGGCACAATGACTCGAACTCTCGTGGCCGGCGTCGACACCTCGACCCAGTCCTGCAAAGTGCGCGTGACCGACGCCGAAACCGGTGAAATGGTGCGCTTTGGCCAGGCCAAACACCCCAATGGCACGTCTATTGACCCGAAATTCTGGTGGGACGCGTTCCTCGAGGCAGCCCAGCAGGCCGGCGGACTTGACGACGTTGAGGCACTGGCCGTTGGCGGTCAGCAGCACGGCATGGTGATTCTCGACCAGCAAGGCAACGTGATTCGCGACGCCATGCTGTGGAACGATATAAGCTCGGCGCCGCAGGCCGCGGCCCTCATCGAAAAGATGGGCGAGGCTCCCGCCGAAGAAGGCGAACCGGAAGATGTGATTGCACGTGGTAAGCAGCGTTGGGTCAAGGCCGTTGGCTCCTCCCCCGTTGCTTCCTTCACGCTAACCAAGGTGGCGTGGGTGGCTGAAAACGAACCGGAAAACGCCAAGAAGATCGCCGCGATCTGCCTGCCGCACGATTGGCTGAGCTGGCGTATCGCCGGCTACGGCCCGGTCGCAGAAGGCGAGGACGCACACTTGGAAGCGCTGTTCACCGACCGTTCCGACGCTTCCGGCACCATCTATTACGATGCCGCTTCCAACGAATACCGCCGCGATCTGATCGCCATGGTGCTTGAGCCAGCGGAAGGTGCCGAAGCGGCACGCGAGCATGCCAACGCAATCATGCTGCCGACCGTGCTTGGACCGCACGATGCCGCCGCAGTCAAGGCAAGCCCGGAAATCGCCGGCAAGAACGTTGAGGGTGGTTGCATCATCGCACCGGGCGGCGGCGACAACGCCATGGCGTCCCTCGGACTTGGCATGAGCGTGGGTGACGTTTCCGTTTCATTGGGCACTTCCGGCGTGGCAGCAGCCATTTCCGAAAATCCGACCTACGATTTGACCGGTGCCGTTTCCGGCTTCGCCGACTGCACCGGCCACTACCTGCCACTGGCCTGCACCATCAACGGATCGCGCATTCTTGACGCCGGCCGTGCAGCCCTCGGCGTCGACTACGACGAACTCGCATCCCTGGCATTCGCTTCCGAACCGGGCGCCGGCGGTATTACGCTGGTGCCGTATTTCGACGGCGAACGCACGCCGAACCGTCCGGACGCGACCGCAACCCTTTCCGGCATGACGCTGGCCAACACCACACGCGAGAACATGGCCCGCGCGTTCGTCGAGGGCTTGCTGTGCTCCCAGCGCGACTGCCTAGAGCTTATCCGTTCGCTTGGCGCTGAGATTTCCCGCATTCTGCTTATCGGCGGCGGCGCGAAGTCCAAGGCAATCCGCACGCTCGCGCCGAGCGTGTTCGGCATGGACGTGACCCGCCCGACCACCGACGAGTATGTTGCCATCGGCGCCGCCCGTCAGGCCGCCTGGGTGCTGTCCGGCGAAACGGAACCGCCCGCATGGCCGCTCACCATCGATGGCGTGGAAACCGGCGAACCGACTGAAGCCGTGTACGAGGCCTATGCAAAGGCCCGCGGCTGATCAATCAGCATAAATCGCACTAAAACAACGCAAAATGGGTGCCGTCACAACCAACCGCAACGGCACCCATTTTCGTCTCAAACAAAATCGTGCGATATTCCGATCAAATCGTGAGGTCAAAACTGAAATCGTGCGACAACACGTCTAGCAGTAGGGCAACACGCGAATTCGATCTGAGGGAACACCGTAACCCAACGTCAGACGATACCCTCGACATCGGCGAAGGCGGGATCGCGTTCGGGAATCTCGCGGATTACATGCGCCGGATTGCCGACTGCGATCGAATTGGCGGGAATGTCTCGTGTAACCACAGAACCCGCGCCGATAATGGAATTCGAGCCAATCGTGACGCCAGGCGTGACCGTAACGTTCGCACCAAACCACACGTTGTCACCAATCGTCACCGGCGAAGCATGTTCCCAGCCAGCCAGTCGCGTTGCCGCATCCAAGGCATGATTCGGCGTGGCAATGGTACAACGCGGGCCGATCAGGCAATCCTCGCCAAGCGTTACATATCCGCCGCCGCACACCATGAAATCCTTGTTCAAGAACGTGCCTCGGCCAATGGTCAGGCCGATGCCATAATCCACATTGAACGGCGGCGTGAATTGTACGCCCTCCCCCGCGTCGGGAACGAGCTCGTGGAACAGGCGGTAGGCCTCGTCAGGATCATCGAAGAAGATGCGGTTGATCGTGGCGCAGGTACGCATGGCCTCGCCAGTAAACTTCGGCAGCGACTTCGATTTGCGGTATTGCGTCGGCTTGCCGGCGAACAGCCTAGTCAGATCCTCGTCGGACGCGATCTGCGTCTCCGTCTCCTTCGTCATGCCCGTCTCCTTCGTCACGATTTCCACCACGCTATAGTGAACGCTCACACTATACTATATTCATCTACTTGACCTGGCATACGACATACTATCCGATGTATCGTGGCATCCGCCGAGCAGCATGTATCGTTGGCCATTGGGTCCGCACGCCGGACATTCGGGCAATCCGGAACCGTTCGGATCGCCCGTCGCCGCGAAATTCGTCCAATACCGAATCATGACACGAGACAAATCGTAATGCGCCAACGGGAAGGCTTGGCATAGGGGATGCCACGAAACACGGTAATTACAGAGTCCGTATCGGAGAATCCATCGACGAGTCCTTGTCGAAGCGCGACCTGTCTACGCATGAATCCCCTTATCATCGTCCGTGGGCAATGTCAGGCGGAACGGCGGAATCAGCATGCCGTCGCCGTCGCATATGAGTCCGGATTCCGGATTGTTGCTCCACGCGTACCGCACCTCATCTGGCCTGCGCGCCGTCATGCGCGCCACGATATCACAGCCGTCTAGCCATGCCTCGGCCCGCGCGGATGTGGCGCAGTCGCGCCATAGAAATTCGATTTCCTGGGGAGCGTCACCGTCCAACGTCATCAGCCGGCGGCCCTCCGATCGGATCCGCTCGTCCGAGCGACTCCGCCACACACAGTGCATCCGCAACAGATCTCCGCAGACCTCGATGGTTTCCACGGCCGGTTGAGGCTGAGCCTGGCGACCGTATACCAAATCCATCGCGGCATTGAACACGCGATCCGCGACGAGCTTCTTGTCATACGGATGCAGATCGTTGCCCTCGCCGGCGTCAAGCGTCACCACCGTCGCAACGTTTTCAAGTTCGTTCGCGACGTTCCATTCCTGTTCGCGGACGAGTGGCCAGCCTCCATCCTCAATGGCGTCGATGTCGAATTTTGGAAGCTGGACGATCAGAAACGGCATATCCGGCTGATGCCATTTGACGCGCCACAATTGAATCATGGCCTTCAGCTCGTCGCCATATCGCATGGCGCGGTCGCCGGTGTTCGATTCGCCTTGATACCACAACACAGCGCGCACCGCATATGGAAAACACGGGGCGAGCATGGCATTGTACAGGCCGGTCGGCTTCCATCTGACGAAATCCTCGAATGGGCAATCGCGGTCAGCTTCGGCGGTCACGGCATACTGCCAAATGCCGGACAGGTCGAAGATATCGTCTCCGATGGTCAGTGTCATCCGTTTGCCGGGCGTCACACGACCGCCGGGCCGTTCAACGACCAGACGCATGCGGATTTCGTTCGCGCCGGCGCGCAACACGCCGGCTGCGACCGGATAGTCCCGCGGCTCATACACATTGCTACGCCCACCGACCAACACACCATTGACCCACGTATGGTCGGCATCATTCATGGTGCCCAGACGCAATAGAGCGGGCTTGCCCGCATCCGACGAAGGCAGGAACACGGTTTTTCTCATGGTAATCTCGCCGCGGAAACCGGCAAGTCCGCGATCCTTGTACCATCCCGGCAGGCGTATGCCATGCCATGCCACGTCGCGCGGCTCGATGTTCTTGGATTCCGGACAGTCCCACGCGATCAATGGCAGCCATTCATGGTGGGCATCGGCCACAGCCTCGTATCCAAGCGCTTGGTACCACCGGTCCCGTTCGGCAACGGAATCGCGGATTTTCTTCGACGCCACGCCATCGCCAAGATACGGCTCAAGGTCAGCGAGCGCTTCGGGGAACGCCCGCAATGCGTCGGCATCCATCCAGGATTCAATCGGCGATCCACCCAATGAAACGTTCAACAGGCCGACGGGCACATTCAGCCATTGACGGATCCTGCGTCCGAAGAAATAGGCGAGCGCGGAGAAATCTCCAAGGGTTTCCGCATCGCACCCCTGCCAGAACGCATGGTCATGATCGCTGCGGGGACCGTTGAAGTCACAATCGGGAATCGCTTTGTATTGCCGCAGCAATGGGTCAGGCTCACGATTCCACTCCAGCGGATAGTCCGCACGCACCCAAGCCATGGGCAGTTCCATGTTCGACTGTCCCGAACACAGGAACACTTCTCCCGCATAGCATTGGCGCGAGATGCATTCGGTTCCGTCCTCATAACGCACCGTCAAATCGTACGGTCCGCCTGCTTTGATCGGACCGTACGGCACACTCCATGAGCCGTCGTCCCCCACCCGCGTAGTCCGATCCTTGTCATCGAGGCGTACCAGCACGCCGCGTCCAGGGTCGCCGGCACCCCAGATATGTATGGTCGCACCGGCCTGCAGCACGCAACCGTCGTCAAGCAGTTTCGGCAATTGCAAAACCATGCTCGTCCGCTCCTCATTGCCCATAGAATTCAATCCCGTCGAGTATGCCGGCTGACGGCGGACGCTCTGTCGCCAGCCGGCACTGTCTACTGGTTATCGGAAAGCTCCCGATAGTCGAAGTAGTCGAATTCGGCCTGCGCGTCGTAGCCGGACAGATCGACGCAGGCAAGTCCCACGAACGCGCCGGTGAAGAAGCCGCCGTAACGTTGGTTCACGTAATCGTCGGACAGGATCTTCGCATCGAGCCTGACTGGAATCTCGGTGAAATGTTCTCCGTCAAAGGAATATTCGTAGGAATAGTATTCCGTGCGGACCTTGGTGCGCAGCCATACCGCCTCAGCCTCTTCGGGCACTACGATGGCGTTATCCTTGAGGAACGACGTATATTGGTTGAAATCGTTCTGAGCCACTTCGATGACCCTTGCGTGACGTTTCTCATCCCAAGTGATAAACGCCCATGACCAGCATAGGTCATCGTAATAGTTGGTCAGGCCTGCCATCTGCATGTAATTCTTCGGATCGAAACGCACCTTGGTTTCGGCGTCGAAATCAAATGCCTGCCAGCGACGAGCCACAAGAGACAAGTCAAACAGGTTGCACAGCGAGCCCTGACCACGCAATGCCAGTTTGCCACCGCCCACCGTGCCCATGGCGTCGGTGAACGGGACGCGTAGCGTGTTCCAATTCGGACCGAGCTCGCCGGAATCGAACTCATCATGTTCGTCACGCGTCGTTGGGGCCAAAGTCTCGATGGCATCTTTCGGAGCATCAACGTAACGCTGTCCGCCGTGACCTCCGATCACGCGCGGCCAGCCGTCCTCATCCCATTCGACTTTCTGGATGGAGGTCTCGCGTCCGAGTGTGCACCATCCGCGGGTGCCATGAGCCGGTTCGGTATCATGACGCCACGGACGACCGCATAGGGAGGCGTAATACCACTCGCCGGACGGGGTGTCCACCAACGCTCCATGGCCCTGCTTCTGCAAATAGGTGTCAGGAGTGTCGAAGTTACCGATGAACGGGCCATTCGGCATAACTTCGAAGGAGTACTCGTCAAGGGTATGGGAACGCGCCACAGATTCCTGATGTTCATACACCGTGCCGCCTTCTGCGGCAAACAGGTAGTACCAACCATCCTTCTTGTATAGGTGGGGACCTTCGGTGATCTTCACCGCAGTGCCATCCCAGATGGTGCGGGCCGTTTCTGGCTTGAGCTTCATGGTGTCGACGTCGAATTCCGTCAATGTGATACCGTCGAACTGGTGGTGGTATTCACGGAAATCCCATGTCTGCTGCACCAAGTATTTGCGGCCGTCGTCGTCATGGAACAGGCTGGCGTCAAAACCGACCCCGTTGATGCGAATCGGCTCGCTCCATGGCCCGTGGATGTCCTCGGCGGTGACCAAATAATTAGTGCAATCCTTGAATGCACCATTGACCACCTTGACATCAGTGTAGATCAACCAGAATCTGCCATCCGCATAGCTTAGGTCAGGAGCCCAGATGCCTCCCGAAGAGGGGTTTCCTCTCATATCAAGCTGGCTGGACCGGCTCAACGGGCTTGGAAGAATGTTCCAATGCACCAGGTCCTTGGACTCATGCAGGCGAACGCCTGGGAACCATTCGAAAGTGGAATTGGCAATGTAATAAGTGTCACCGACGCGAATCATTGAAGGATCGGCATGAAAACCGGTGAGCACCGGGTTGGAAATCTTCATAATGTACCTCTTGCATAAGAGATGAAGCCCGGAAGACGGAAAGGAACATCTTCCGGGCGTGGGTTGTCACATTCCGTCAGCCCTTGACCGCACCTGTCAGGCCGCCGACGATCTTCTTCTGGAAGATGGTGAAACAGATCAGGGCCGGAATCATAGCCAGAGAGGTGAAGGCCAACACCTGTGCGGTGTCAACGGAGTGTTCGGAGCTGAACATCTGTACGCCAAGTGGCAATGTGTACTTGCTGGCATCACTAAGCACGAACAGCGGCAGCATGTAGGCATTCCAGCTTCCCACGAAGGTAAGGATTCCAGTGGTGGCCACGCCAGGCATGGACAGCGGAATGACCATGCGCCAGAAGAAGCCAAGGCGGGAGCATCCATCGAGAAGACAGGCCTCCTCAAGCTCATTAGGAATCGACTGTAGGAACGGCACCAAGATAATGATGGTCTGAGGAAGTCCGAAGGCAATTTGCGGAAGGATCAGACCCCACAGGGAGTTGGCCAGACCCAGATTGCGAATCAGCAGATACAAAGGTGTAATGCCAACGGTCATCGGGAACATGAGACCAGCAGAGAACAACGCGTACATAAGCGGCGCATAGCGGAATTTGTATCGGGCGATGACAAAGCTCACCATGATGCTAAGCACCACGACGCCTACCATGGTGGCGATACCCACGATGGTAGAATTCTTCAGTTCCGTCCAGAAAATATCACTTTTGACGACCGTCTTGTAGTTGTCGGGGACCCATGGGTTCGGCATCCCGGACGGATGGTTGGTGATCTGCGAATTGGTACGGAAACCGCCGAAGATAATGTACAACACCGGAGTGATACAGATGGCCACAAGCACCAGGGAGAAGAAGTAGACGATTGGGTTGCCCCATGGCGTCTTGGATGACTTACGGTAACCATTCTTCTTGCTGTACTCGCTTTTGTTGGAATGTCCTGCGATTGTTGCGGCAGTCATCACTTCACCTCACTTGCCAGGGCAGCAACCTCACGATGCTGCACTTCCTTTGCGCGCTTCCTGGCACGCTTCTCGGCTTCTTTCTGTTCAGTAACAGCACCGTCCAAGTCACGGTTCAGCACGAACTTCTGATAGACGAGTGCGATGATCAAAGAGATCACGAAGATGATCAGAGCAACGGCGGAACCATAGCCATAGTTGCCGGCTCCACGACCTTCACGCACCATGTAGGTGGCCATGGTGGACACACCAGCGGTGGTCGACACATACTTGCCCCACACGATATAGACCAGATCAAAAAGCTGCAGAGAGCCAATCATGGAAAGGAACACCCAGATCCGCAACGTCGGAGCAAGCAACGGCAACGTGATGCTCCTTTGCATCTGCCAGAAACTCGCCCCATCCACTTTGGCTGCTTCATACAGTTCATCGGGAATGGATTGCATGCCGGCGAGCATCAGAATTACGGCGAAACCGACGTATTTCCAGCTGATCAGCAACAGCAGCGTCCAGATGGCGATTTTCGGGTCGGCCAGCCAATCGGGACCATTGATGCCGAAGTTGGCCAGAATCTCATTGATGGCGCCCTTCTTCTGTAGCAACAGGCTCCATCCTGTGCCGACGATGACCTCGGAAACGACATACGGCACGAAGATGAGGGTGCGGATGAGACCACGCCCCTTGAACTTCTGGTTCAGCAGCAATGCGAACAGGATGGCGAGCGGAGCCTGGATGACCAACGAGCCGATCACGACCTCGAAGGTATGCAGAATCGCCGCCTGGAACGCGGGATCCTTAAGCGCTGTGATGTAGTTCTGGAAACCAACGAATTTACCTGTCTTGGAGGGAAGTCCGTAGCCCTTCCACTGATAGAAGCCGTAATAAGCACCCAAGACGATAGGCAGAATCACAAAGCAGACGAACAGAAGAATCGCAGGTGCGGACAGTACGAAAATCTCAACATTACGACGCATTTTGCCATCGGACGGTTTCTTGGACCGCTTAGCGCGCAGCGTCACCGCGTCTTTGCTTGTACTTGACATGGTTTTCTCCACTACCAGATACGTTTCTCGAATAGGAAGGAGGGCAGATGAAGATCTGTCTATCCACCCTCCTTTGGCCGTCAACCAGCCATGTTCACTATCAGCCCTTGGACGCTGCGTCCTTCATCGCCTTGACGATATCGGCGGAAGTGCCCTGGCCCGAGAGCAAGTTCACCACTCCGGAGTTGAGCGCGTTGCCGATGTTGCCGCCGAGAGCGGTATCCATCCACAGCTGCATGCCATCAGACTTTTGCATAGCTTCGAGGATAGCCTTAAGATTTTCATCGGTAACCGCATCGTAAGCTTCGGCGGAAGCCGGAATGGTGCTGAACGCAGTGGCGTATTTCTCCTGATTTGATTTCTCAGCCATGAAATTGACGAAATCAACAGCAGCGTCCGGAGCCTCGGGATTGACAGCGAAACCGGTCACAGCGCCCATCAAAGCACCTTCCTCGCCTTTTCCTCCGTCCACGGTCGGGAAGGCGAAGAAGCCAAGGTCAGCCATTGGCTTCTTGTCCGGAGTCAGGTCCTTGAGAACTCCAGGCTCCCATGTGCCCATGAGCTCCATCGCAGCCTTATGATTGGCCAGCAGACCTGCGGACGAGCTGGCGCCCTGCTGGGCCGTCGTGGTGAGGAATCCTTCGTTAAAAGCATTCGCATCCAACAAATCCTTCAGATCATCTCCGGCTTTGACCCAGCAGGAGTCGGAGAAGTCCTTGTCATTAACGCCCTTGGCGTAGGCCTTCGGAGAGCATTCGCGCATGGACAACCAGTAGTACCAGTGACCGACCGGCCAAGCATCCTTGCCACCGAGTGCAATCGGCTCGATGCCAGCGCTGCGAAGCTTCTGCACATCGGTCTTCAGCTCGCTGAAAGTGGTCGGCACGGCATCGATGCCAGCCTGCTTGAACAAATCCTTGGAATACCAGATGCCACCAGGCTGGACAGTGACCGGAACGGCATAGACCTTACCGTCATAAGACACGGATTCCAATGAGGAAGACATTTGCTTTTTGACGGTATCGCTAATCTTATCAGAAATATCCATTACCTGGCCGGCATCAACCATGTCCTTGGTCTTGGCACCACCAAGGGTCATGTACACATCCGGGCCGGAGGCGGGATCCTGCATAGCGGTGGTCAGCTTGCCTTCGAAATCCTCGTTCTGGATGGCCTGAATCTGAACCTTGACACCGGTCTTCTTCTCAAACGCTTTGGCCAGATCCTCCCAATACTGCTTGCCGTCACCAGCTGTGGCGTTATGCCAGAACGTAATAGTCTTATCGTCTTTGGCGCCAGCGCTGGAGCCGCAGGCACCCATGCCCAACATGGTCGCCACCGCAAGAGTGGCAGCTGCAATGGTTTTGAACTTCATTGTCTTCTCCTTATTGACCAAATCATCATCGACAAAATGATAGCAACGACAGGAACGACTTCTCTCGAGTGGGTCGAATCGGGAAGCATGACCGCAACGAATGCTGCTGCAGCTCCCCTAGCAGACAGAGAATCAGCCTTTGACTCCCTTCGAAAGTCTCCATTTCGTTTTCGTTGTACCTACAGACTACCGAAACAAATCACACAAAGTCAAGTTTTTTGTAAAATCAGAAAACTAACTATTTTTCGTTGATTTTACAACGTTTTTAAGCATTGCCAACATATCGAAAGTTTCGAAAAACGTAAACCGAAACTTTCGTTCGCATTTTCGGATATGATGAAAAGAAGAAGGAGTGACTCATGCGCAATACGACAAAGAAAGCTACGGTACGACTCTCTGACATAGCTAAAGAGACCGGTTATTCCCTTTCCACCGTATCCAAGGCGCTCAACGGCAGAGCCGACGTTTCCGAAGAGACGCGGCAAACCATCAACGCGGTGTTGAAACGGTATGGGTATTCCCGTAAAGCGACAGGTGCAAAAAGCCAACGAATTATCGAAATCGTGTTCCAAGATTTCGATAATGTTTGGGCCCTTGAAGTACTCCGTGGCGCCATTCGCGAAGCCAAGTTGCATGATTTGAACGTCATCACCACCGAAGGCGGCAATCGCCAGCACCCGGACTCATCCTGGATTGACAACATGCTGCGTCGGCAGACGGATGGCGCCATTCTTGTCTTCTCCAGTCTGACACGTATCGAGCGGAACAAACTGCATTCCAGAGGTATTCCCTTCGTCTTGTTCGATCCATTCGGTAATCCAGATCCAGACACGCTGTCGGTGCAAGCGGACAACTGGACCGGAGGTGTAATCGCCACCAGGCATCTGCTCGCACTCGGACATACCCGCATAGGCATCATCACCGGACCGGAGGAGATGATGTGTTCCAAAGCACGTCTGGACGGATATACATCAGCGCTTGCGGAACATGGGATCGAAGCCGATCCCGAACTTATCACCGAAGGCGATTTCACCACTTCCGGCGGTTACGCACAGTCCATCTCCCTGTTGAAACGACCGAATCGTCCGACCGCAATCTTCGCCGGCAGCGATCTGCAGGCCATGGGCGTCTACGAGGCGGCAAGGCAGCTGGGATTACGTATTCCCGAGGATTTATCCGTGGTCGGATTCGACGATGTGCAGACTGCCGCATTCCTTGGCCCGGCGCTGACCACCGTACGACAGCCGCTCCAAGACATGGCAAGGGCCGCCGTACGCATGCTGGTCGAAGCGCTGTCCACCGACGTGATCCAACCGCACATCATCATGCCGACATCGCTAGTGGTACGCAACAGCACACAGCAACTCGAAGGTTAATCAGCGGGGCAAACCTCACAGGCACAACCGGAGGGAGAACACAGCGCTCCTAGCCTTTCGACCCGTTTTCAACTCGTTCTAAGACGGCCCGTCGGAACACCAGCAGTGAACCATCCTGAAATTCCGTAGAAACTATGCCATGAAGCCGGCCATGCAACCGACGAACCCACCGGCCCATTCGGTGCTGAGGAAACGAGCATCGACACTCAGCAGGACCTGCCCCTGACGCACGAACGTCGCAGAATCAACCAAACCATGCATGCCAGTCACGATGACCGACAAGCGGTTGTCGTCGAAAAGTACCGCCGGACGCACTCCGTCAGCCTGTACGGCAACAGACCCAGCTTGCGAATCGTCTCCATTCACCATCTCGTAGCGCACATCCGTGCCATGCATCGAAAACACCGCGTAATGTGTGGAATTCTGCCGGATCACTAAAGAACCGGACATGGGAATCGGCATGAGCGTCGGCAGTTTCGCTATTCTGCGGTAGCTGACATCACGCTCATCGCGCACCACCACATCGCTCGTCGAGCCATCAGCCACATCCACCAGCGCAGGTTCCACGTCACCGGCGAGCGAGGATTTCACCCTAGGCTCGATGGCGATGCCATCGTCTTCAGTAGTAACCGTGATCTCGTCGGCCAAGCGGCCAAGACCAGCGCAAGTCACTGGCCATCCGGGGTCACCCTCATGCGTATATGATGCACCGTTGCCGTCCAGCTTCCAATCGGCCGGATTATGTTCCCAGGATACCGGAGCGACAAAGCTCTCCCTTCCCAAGTAGCTCAATAATTCGCCGTCACGCTTTCCCCGTGTCTCTCTCACGCCGAGACACACCAGCCACCATCCCAGTTCCGGATGAAGCAACAGGTCCGCATGTCCCACGCATTGCAGCGGTTCCGACAAACCCAGATGTCGGTGGGTGAGAATCGGATTCTTCTTATCCGCGTGGAAGGCACGGATTGCGGCGCCAAGATAGCAGCGTTCCCCGTCACGAACCTGCGGAATGCACTCACCCAATTCGGATACTTCCCGTTCGTAAGCTTCGAACGCCCGAAGCAGTCCATGCGGCGCATAGATGCGCATGGCCATTTCGCTATGTTCGAAACTGGTGCCCCCCTCAGCGGTCATCAGATACACATAATCACCCACGCGATAGAGATGCGGCGCCTCAGCCCACACCGATTCCATACCGTATCCGCGCCATATTACCGTCTTGCCCGATCCCGCAGGAAGACCGTCATCGACAAAAGTCCAAGTCTCCGGATTAATGCGTTGGGTCCAGACCTCGGTCTGGCCTTCCCATTGCGGATTGACCGCAGGACGGGTCTGGGTCCAGTACACGTTGCCATCCCCGTCCTCGAATATGTCTGGATCGATGCCTTCAGCGCCCTCAATCCAGAACGGGCCATGCCATGGCCCTTCGATAGAATCCGCTTCAAGGATAAAATTGCCCTCCGCGGCGTGGAACCGCATCAGCTCGCTTTCTGTGCAACCACCTTCCATAGCACGGCGATCATCAAGACGGGCAATGGTGCATGCAATCACATATTTGCCATGAATCCTGCGCAGCGTCGGCGCATAGACACCGCCCGAATCATCCACGAAGGGAATAAGCAGGCGCCTTGCCAGGTCAGCATCTATCACATTCGACACATGCTTCCAGCACGTCATATCCTCGGAAACGTAAATGGGAAGACCTGGGACAAGCTCAAAAGTAGAAGTCACCAACACAATTCGCTGGAACTCATCATCCCAAATCCAACTCGGATCAGGATTCATTCCACTAAGAATGGGATTGGTAATGGTAATAGTCGCGGTCATAAATACACCTTATTCAGAAACGCTTTTCCACATCGTATCATTGCGAATAGTTGAAATTTTCGACTTGCTTTCATAACACATGTAAGTCGTCCACCGACGACATAGCCGGCAGACGACTTGTATGCGAAGGAAATTTAAGGAAGGATGAGGTGAAAATATATGGTGTGCCGGAGCACCAACGCTTCGACACACCATATTCGGCTTTGTTGCAACCGAGCCTCGCTGTTTAATCCAGCGATAAATCAGAGTCCTAGAGAAAACTCCTTGTTGGGCCACGCCCGCCCCGGCAATTTCGGAGCGCTACGCGCACCCAACCACTGCTCGATTTCGGCTCACGCCTCGGCCAGGGCGTCGATCATGTAGTTGTTGATCGTGGCCTTGACGGACTCGAGGTGATCGGACTTGGTGGCCTCGATGAGCTTGGACTGCGGGATATCCAGAGCGTACTCTTCGAGGGAAGCCAGCGAGGCGGTGCCGTTCTCGACGGTCGCGCCGATGCCGGAATCGAAGGAGCTGTAGCGCTCGGCCTGCAGGTTCTCGATGACCTTGTCCTCGTGCATCTTGGCCGCGACCAGCAGGCCGGCCGCGAAGGAATCCATGCCGGCGATGTGGGAGCGGAACAGATCCTCGGCGGCGAAGGAGGTACGGCGCGGCTTGGCATCGAAGTTCAGGCCGCCGTGAGGGCCGATCTGACCCTCGGCGAGGACCTCCCACATGACGGTGGAAGTCTCGTACAGGTCGGTCGGGAACTCATCCATATCCCAGCCGATGAGCTTGTCGCCCTGGTTGGCATCGAGGGAGCCGAGCACACCGGCCTCGCGGGCGGTGCGGATCTCGTGCTGGTAGGTATGACCGGCCAGGTTGGCGTGGTTGCCTTCGAGGTTCAGCTTCATGAAGTCGATGTCGTAGGTCTTAAGGAAGGCGATGGCTGTGGATGCATCGAAGTCATACTGGTGCATCGTCGGCTCCTTGGCCTTCGGCTCGATCAGGAACTGAGCGTCCAGGCCGATCTCCTGAGCATACTCGTGGCACATGTGGAAGAACTTGGCCATGTGCGCCTGTTCGCGCTTCATCTGCGTGTTCCACAGGTTCTCGTAGCCTTCACGTCCACCCCAGAACACGTAGTTCTCGGCTCCCAGGCGCTTGGCAATCTCCAGGGAATGCTTCAGCTGGCCACCGGCGTAAGCATAGATGTCGGCGAACGGGGAGGTGGAAGCACCGGAAACGAAGCGCGGGTTGGTGAACAGGGAGGAGGTGTTCCACAGCAGCTTGATGCCGGTGGACTTCATGTTCTCTTCGATCTTGTCGACGACCTTGTCCAGGTTCTTGTCGGTCTCGCGCAGGGTATCGCCTTCCGGAGCGATATCACGATCATGGAAGCAGAAGTACTCGACGCCGAGCTTCTGGAAGAACTCGAAGGCGTAGTCGACCTTGGCCAGAGCCTCATCCTCAGCATTGGAGTACTTGCCGTACCACGGACGCTGGGCGGTGCCGGTGCCGAACGGATCGACCAGCTCCTGATCGAAAGTGTGCCACCAAGCGACGCCAAAACGCAGCCAATCCTTCATCTTCTTGCCGGCAACAACCTTGTCGGCATCGTAGTAATGGAAAGCCAGACCCTCCTGCGGTCCCTTTTCACGACCGACATACGGAATCTTTTCGATATCCCACAGACCCATGGGTTGCTCCTTTGCTATTGATTTTACTTTCGCAAGACATTGTTTTCCCGTCAAGCGGATTCCCGCCTGCCTTGATGTATATAATAAAATCAATTTCCTAAGTTTGTCAATTCAGTGAACTATTCGGCGTTTCCATTGAAGAATAGCCAATTATCAACTCAGTGATAAAGTGAACATGTTTGTTGCACCGCAGCGCTACGCAACGAAGCACCCAATCGAAAGAAGGAAATCCATGAGCAAAAACGTCGACACCATCTGCGTGCAGGGAGGTTACCAGCCCGGCAACGGCGAATCCCGCACACCCCCGATCATTCAGGCGACAACCTTCAAATACAAGTCAAGCGAACAGATGAGCCGACTGTTCGACCTATCCGAATCCGGATACTTCTACACCCGACTGCAGAACCCAACCAACGACACCATCGCAGCGAAAATCTGCGAAATGGAAGGCGGCGCGGCCGCAATGCTGACCTCATCCGGCCAGGCGGCAAACTTTTTCGCACTCTTCAACATCTGCAACAACGGTGACCACATCGTTGCATCCTCCGCAATCTACGGCGGCACGTTCAACCTTATCAACGTGACCATGCGCAAAATGGGCATCGAATGCACGTTCGTAAGCCCGGACTGCACCGAGGAAGAACTCGAAGCGGCATTCCAGCCGAACACCAAGGCGGTCTTCGGCGAATCCATCTCCAATCCGGCGCTCATCGTTCTTGATTTCGAAAAGTTCGCGAACGCAGCGCACCGCCACGGCGTGCCACTGATCGTCGATAACACGTTCCCCACACCAGTCAACTGTCGTCCATTCCAGTATGGCGTGGACATCGTCACGCACGCCACCACCAAATATATGGACGGTCACGGCTCCTGCGTGGGCGGCGCAATCGTGGATTCCGGCAACTTCGACTGGATGGCTCATGCGGAGAAATTCCCCGGACTCACCACGCCGGACGACTCCTACCATGGCGTGACCTATGCCAAGGACTTTGGCAAGGCCGCCTACATCACCAAAGCCACCGCACAGCTTATGCGCGATTTCGGCTCAACACCGGCGCCGATCAACTCGTGGATCATGGGCATGCATTTGGAGTCGCTGGGCGTGCGTATGGAGCGCCATTGCGCGAACGCGCTCAAGGTGGCGCAGTGGCTGAGCGCCGACCCGCGCATCAGCTGGGTGAGCTTCCCAGGCCTTGAGGAAGACAAGTACCATGCGCTAGCTGAAAAGTACATGCCGAACGGCACTTGCGGCGTTATTTCCTTCGGCATGCCGGGCGGCCGCGAAAAGGTGTCCGCGTTCCTCGACCACCTGAAGATGGTGTCCATCGCCACACATGTGGCCGACGCGCGCAGCTGCACCCTATACCCGGCAGGCACCACGCACCGTCAGCTCACCGAGGAGCAGCTCGTCGAAGCAGGCGTTGGCATTGACCTGGTGCGCCTGAGCTGCGGCATCGAAAACGCCGACGACATCATCGCCGATCTCAAGCAGGCGATGGACGCGGTGCTCTGATTCCCGCGAACCACGCGACCATACGGTAACGGTGGGGCCTGCGACGGGGATCGATCCCGTCGCGGGCCCCACCATATCCGACTCACGGACGGCACCGATCCCGCGCAAGTCATCGCCACGCATATGCCGCCGCCGGCATAGGATAGTGGCAGGAGCCCGCGGCGGCCGGAGTACAGACGTCACCAGGTGGCAACGGCACACTCCCGGAGGCGCGATGGACAACGACGACTACACGGCCAAGATGACCGAGCTCATCGAACTGCTGCGCGTCATCGGCAACGACACGCAGCAATGCGAGGTTAAGGAGTGCAAACGCAGAATCAGCTCGACCATCACCGAGACGCTGTCCGCGTTCTCCAACGGCAACGGCGGGTACATCATCCTGGGGCTGAGCGAGAAGGCGGGGTTCACGCCGGTCGAGGGCTTCGACGCCCGCGCCATGCAGGAGGCGTTGAGCCAGGCCTGCGAGAAGCTCACGCCCGTGGTCCGGCCCGTGATCGTGACCTGCCCGTTCGAGGGCGCGAATTTGGTGTTCGCCGTCATCGACGAGATGCTGCCGCGGGAGAAGCCCTGCTTCGTCTCCTCGGTCGGCCCGCACGACGGCTCCTACATCCGCACCGGCGACGGCGACCGCAAGATGACCTCCTACGAGGTCGATCGTCTGCTTGATGAGCAACGCCAGCCGGAGCACGACATCGCGGTCGTGCCAGAGGCCACGCTCGACGACTTGAATCCCACGCTCGTCCACGCGCTGCTCGAATGCGAGCGCGACCGCCATCCGCATGTCTTTGCGGAGCGTTCCGACATGGACATGATGCTGGACCTGCGCATCCTGAGACGCATGCCAACCGGCCACCCCGCGGACGACACCGTGAAACATACCGTGAAACATGCCGCGGATTGCGACCCGGCGGGAACCGCGTCCAGGGAAGACGACACGGATATCGGCGCGGACACCGACACGGACGAGGAGACCCGGATCGCATCCGTGCCGCGCCCCACGCTTGCGGGACTGTTGGCCGTCGGCCGGTATCCGCAGAAGTTCTTTCCCCGGCTCAACGTCACCATCGCCGTCTACCCCGGTACCTCACGCGACGACGTGTTCACCGGCGACGCACGGCTCGTCGCCTCCGAAACCATCACCGGCCCGATCCCGATCATGATCGATGACGCGGTCGCCTCGCTGATGGCATGGACGTCCGGCCCAGGCGGCGCCGATTCCGGCGCGCAACCATCACAGTCGCCACAGCCGCCGATGTATCCGCAACTGGTGCTGCGCGAGGCCATCGCCAACGCGTTGACCCACCGCGACTACTCCCCGGACGCGCTCGGCACGCCCGTGCATGTGGACGTGTTCACCGACCGAATCGAGGTCTCGAACCTGGGCGGCCTGTTCGGCGCGGTCTCTAAACAGCGGCTCACCCATGAGGCGTCAACGTCCACGCGCAACGCATTCCTGTTCTCGCTGCTGCGGTCCACCCCGTATCCGGACGGCGGCACCGTGCTGCGCGACGACGGCACCGGATACCTGCGCATCGGCGCCGCGCTAAGGAACGAGGCGCGCGAACCGGTGCGCATCGACAATTCGCTCGATCGGTTCCGCGTCACCATTCCCGGCCCTGTGGCGACCGGACGGTCAGGCGTCAACGCCCGTCGCGGGACAAGGCCAGCGCCTGGATGCGGTGCTGGAAGGTGAAGACGCGATTGACGATGTTGATGATTGGCCCAACCAACACCGCGGAAATCACCGTGCCGATGCCGACGCCGCGCAACCCGTGGAAGAAGATCAATGACAGCACCGCGGCGATGATGATCAGCGCGATGTCGAATACGGCCTTCACCGTGCCCACGCGCACGCCGCTGACCTTGGCGATGGCACGGACCACGCCTTCGCCGGGCACCACCACCACGTTCGACGCCAGCTCGATGACGATGCCGAAGGCCAACGCCACGCAGCCTAAGCCGATGCACAGGAACTGCCCCCACAGCATGGTGGGGTGCAGAACACCGAGGATGGCCATGCTTACGTCGATCATGGCGCTGAACAGCACGTTGACCATGATCTGCAGGAACTGGGATGGCTTGAAGTCGCGGCGCAGCAGCACGACCTGAACCAGAATCAGCAGGATGTTCCAGATGAATGTGGTCACGCCGAAGCTGAACATGGGGAACTGCAGGCTGCACACGTACGGCACGCTGGAGATGACCGAGGTGCCCAGATTGCCCAACGTGATCAGTGCCACACCGAACGAGTTGATGACGACGCCCAGGGCGAAGAACACCAAACGCTGCGGCATGTTGTTTATATGGTACGACTCCTCTTCTTCCGTATCTTGGTGCCTGCGTTTTGCGGCACTGTCCACCCCCAGGCGGGGCCAGGCCGGGAACCTATGAAAAGCAGACGTCTCGACAAACCGGACACCCAGACATCAATTGCTTATTTGCTCGTATCCCCCGCTTTTCCCGCATCTTCCTGCATCTTCCCGCATTACCCGCGAAGCCATGCATGCCTTCCCTCCCAATCCGAACCGCCGCGTCCCAGCGCACAGCTGGACCCCCCCCGAAATCGGCGTCGTGAGTACAATGTCGCCGAGACGAAAGGGGATCATATGCTGCTTGCCGCGCTGGAAGTGCTCACCGGAATCGTCACGCCGTTGCAGACCGTCGTCAACGCGCGACTGCGCGGAACGTTGGGCACACCGTTCCGCGCATCGCTGGTGTCATTCACCGTGGGATTGGCAGCCACAACGATTGCGGCACTGCTGCTCGGACCGTACCCGCTGGTACCTGAGTCGGCGCTCCACGGCCCCTGGTGGATGTGGTTCGCCGGGCTCTTCGGCGTGATCTTCATGACCGGGAACATCCTGCTGCTGCCCAGGCTCGGCAGTCTGCAGACCGTGCTCATGCCGGTGCTGGGGCAAATCACGATGGGACTGCTCATCGACCAGTTCGGCTGGCTGGACAACCCTCGCCATCCGATGACCATGGCACGCGCAGCCGGACTGGTGCTGGCAGTCCTCGGCGTGCTGCTGGCGGTCGCCGCCGCCGACGCCAAGACGCTGTTCGGCGGTCCGAACCCGTTCGGCTCGCGGCACGGAGCGGCGCGCACCCCCGCAATGCTGTCCGCGGACACGTTGCGACCCCCTGCGGACGGCCGCTCCACGAACCGAACCCGCTCGCCAAGCATCTGGCTATGGCGTGGACTGGGCATACTCTGCGGCATGTCGTTGGCGGTGCAAGCCGCCATGCTGGGACGACTGGGTACGGCGCTCGGATCGCCGATCAAGGCGTCGGTCGTCTCGTTCATCCTGGGATTTGTGCTGCTGTGCGCCGTGGTCGTGTTCCGTGACCATGGCCTCAATCTCGGTAAGGCGATCCGCGGGCATAATCCGCCGTGGATGTGGATCGGGGGCCTGCTCGGCGCCGTTGTGGTGCTGATGACCTCCTGGCTGTCGCCGCAACTCGGCACCGGGCTGACGGTGCTGGTGGTGCTGATCGGACAAGTGACCGGCGGATTATGAGTCCGATGCTCTAACCGCCTGAGCTACAGCCCCACGCCGGTTCGTGGCCGGCCCCTATAGTCTAGCAAACCGCTGGGCGTTTGCCCGGATGCTCGTCAACGGGCGGCATCCTGACAACCGCCGACCGGAGACAGCGGTCACCCGCGACGGTCGGCATCGTCGCGCCGCGCCCGTCCGGAAGCGAAACGATCCAACGCCCCGGTGGCGGCGATGGCCCTGTACAGATACCAGCTCATCACGCCGGCGATCAGCACGCCGCCGACCAATTCACTGATCATATGGATGACGCCGCGGGGGCTGAGGAACGATACGCCCTGATACCGGACAGCATCAGGTACACGCCGTATTCCAAGGCCACCAAGGCGCCGGACGTCATGGAGATCGGCAGGTTGGACACGCGGTACCGGGTGAGTGCGAACGGCAGTTCGGCGAACACGCCCTGCAGCGCCGCGGACGCGAACCCGAACGAGAACTGGTTGCCCAGCAGCATCTCGGCCGCGCTGCCCACCAGGTTCACATAGACCGCGGCTCCGGGCTTACGCAGGATGATGACGGCCAACGTGCCGGAGAAATACCACAGCGGGTACAGGATGCTGGCCAGTCCGGGCAGGATGCCGCCGATGATCGGGGACAGCCATGCGTAGGCGAAGTTGAACAGCCAGAACACCAGTCCGCAGGCCACGCCCAACGCGGCGCCCACGGCGATGTCGTCCCCATCCTCCAGCGCCAACGACGGTCCGCGGCCCGGCCGCCGGAGGATGGGGACGACAATCCGGCGGGACCGGAGGCATCCCTCCGTGCCGACGTGTCGGCCATGTCCGACGTTTTCCCTACGGCGGGCATGGTGTGATGATTCGGTTGTTGAGGATGTTCGGCTATGGGATGCTCCTGTTCCCTGTTGACTGCGCACGGCATGAACACGGGGAGACCCCGCGGACGATCCTTGACCTGCGCAGCCCGGGCGGAATCGCCACGTGCCACTGTATCAGGCGGCTCCTCTTGCCGCACCCCCGACGTTATAGGCCTAGGTTGGAACACGCGTGCATCCGTGTGCGGACCGTCAGTCGGTCGAGACGAACCGCATCGGATTGTCGATGAAGCGGCGCAGACCGATGACGGCCGAACCGATCAACGCCGGTTTGGACGTCACGTCGGCCATCAGCACCTTGGCGCGCACCTCGGGGTATCCAAGCACCTGGCGCCGCATCATGCCCTGCATATGCGAGGCGATCTCCGGCCCGAACTGCGACCATACGCCGCCCAGCATCACCGTATCGACGTCGCAGATGTTGATCGCCGACGCGATGGCGGAGACCATGGCCTCGATGGCCTTGTCCACCACCGCGGCCTTGACGTCCCCGTCACGCCACCGTTCGATCAGCTCGTTGATCGACTCGCGCCGCGCGGCCGCCGACCCGCTGGCGATGCCCGCGGACTCCACCATCGCCCTGCGGCCGGCATAGGTCTCCAAGCACCCCGCAGCTCCACCGACACGTGGCCGAGTTCCCCGCCGAATCCATGGTCGCCGATCTCCACATGTCCGCCACGGACCACCGCGCCGCCGATGCCGACGTCCGTGGACAGGTAGATGAATGAGGCGTTGGGGTCCACGATGCCGTCATCCTCACGGTGCATGGCGTATCCGGGAATCTGCGCGAGCGCCGCCATATTCGCCTCGTTGCCCGCAGTCGCATCCAGCCGCCGCACCACGTCGAACCGCTTGAGATCCAACTGTTCCCATCCCAGGTTGCGGGCCATGAGGAGCCTCATGTCATCCGTGACCAGACCGGGCAATGCCAGTCCGGTACCCGTCACGGTGTATCCGCGGTCGGCCAGCAGCCGTTCCTGCCCAAGCGACAGGGCGTTCAGTTCGGAGAAGATGTCGTCGGCGTCCACGTCGGACATATCCGCATCGACCCAGCGTTCCGCGACCACCGTGCCGTCCAGGTCGAGCACGATGGTGCCGTAGCCGTCCGTATTCACCTGCAGACCGATGCCGCAGTATCGGCCTCCGGCGATGAGCAGCGGCGTGCTGGGACGCCCATAGGAGGATTGTACGCTCGGCGTCCCCTCGCGCACGACGCCGTTGTCGACAAGCATGGAAACCAGCAGGGACATGGTCACCTTGGTCAGTCCCGTCTGTTTGGCCAGTTCGGCGCGGCTCATCGGTTCGGCGGCGCGCAGCAGCGTGCTGATGACCACCGAGAGATTGTGGTTGCGTAGATCGTCTTGGTTGATTCTGCGCAGCGTAGTCATGACGTAGCTCTCCTCTATGTGTTCTGGTGCTTCATCGCCTCCGGCGTGCCTCCCACAACATTGTGAAAATGGTACACACCAGTATAGTTCATTCGTCAAACTATTTGCGTATAATGGCGACCGTATTCAGCCAAACGCCATCAGCCCGACGTTTTTGGCGGCATGTTGCAAGGAGGCACAATGAGCAGAGTTCTGGTGGCCGGCGTGGACACGTCCACCCAGTCGACCAAGGTGCGCGTCACCGACGCCGAGACCGGCGAGATGGTCCGTTTCGGGCAGGCCAAGCACCCCGACGGCACCAGCGTGAACCCCGATGCCTGGTGGCAGGCGTTCCAGGAGGCCGCGGAACAGGCCGGCGGGCTCGACGACGTGGCCGCGCTGGCGGTCGGCGGCCAGCAGCACGGCATGGTACTGCTCGACGACCATGGCCGCGTGATCCGTGACGCACTGCTGTGGAACGACACCCGTTCCGCCACGAACGCCGACGTGCTCATCGCCCGTCTGGGCGAGGCCGAGAAGGCCGCCGACGGCAGCGAGGACGACCTGTCCGACGATCCGGCGATGCGCGGCCGCCAGCGCTGGGTCAAGGCCGTCGGTTCCTCGCTGGTCGCCTCGTTGACGATCACCAAGGTGGCGTGGGTCGCCGCGAACGAACCGGAGAACGCCGCACGCATCGCCGCGATCTGCCTGCCGCACGACTGGCTGAGCTGGCGCATCGCCGGCCACGGCCCTCTGGGCGAGGACGCGACCGCCGAGGAGATGAAGGCGAACCTGGATGCGCTGTTCACCGACCGTTCCGACGCCTCCGGCACCGCGTACTTCGATGCGACCGCCAACGAATACCGCCGTGACCTGCTCGCGATGGCGCTGGGACGCGGCGAAGAGGATATCGCCGGCATCGTGCTGCCGCGCGTGCTCAGCCCGACCGAGACCGGCGACGTGGCCGATCCGGCCATCGCCGGCAAGGACGTGGAGGGCGGCTGCCCGATCGGCCCCGGCGGCGGCGACAACGCCATGGCGTCGCTGGGCCTGAGCATGGGTGTGGGCGACGTGAGCATCTCGCTGGGCACCTCGGGCGTAGCCGCGGCCATCTCCCCCGTGCCCGCCTACGACATGACCGCTTCGGTGACCGGATTCGCCGACTGCACCGGACATTGGCTGCCGCTGGCCTGCACGATCAACGGTTCGCGTATCTCCGATGCCGGACGCGCCGCACTCGGCGTGGACTACGACGAACTGGCCGAACTGGCCGCGGCCGCGGAACCGGGTGCCGGCGGCATCACGCTGGTGCCGTACTTCGACGGCGAGCGCACCCCGAACCGTCCGGACGCCACGGCGGCGCTGTACGGCATGACGTTGGCGAACACCAGGCGAGAGAACATCGCCCGCGCGTTCGCGGAGGGTCTGCTGTGCTCGCAGCGCGACTGCCTTGAACTGGTCAAGGGTCTGGGCGTGGACGTCAAGCGCATCCTGCTGATCGGCGGCGGAACCAAGTTCGCGGCCGTGCGCGCGCTGGCCCCCGCGATCCTCGGCATGGACGTCGAACTGCCAGAAACCGACGAGTACGTGGCGATCGGCGCGGCCCGTCAGGCCGCCTGGGTGCTGTCCGGCGAGACCGAACCGCCGACGTGGCCGGTCAAAGTCGAGACCACACTGACCGGCGAACCAACCCCGCAGGTGTACGAGCAGTACGTGCGCTGGCGCGGTTGATGAAGTCACACGATGAGGTTGTCGGAACGACGAGGGCCAGCAGCCTCATCGCATATCACCATCAGGAAAGGAACATTGATGACTTTTCATTTCACAGTCCGTGATGATAAGCAGATTCGTGTCATCATCGACACCGACGCCGATTGCGAGGCCGACGACCCGTTCGCTATCGCTCAGGCGTTGCTGACACCGAAGTTCATGGTCAAGGCGATTTGCGCCGAGCATTTCAACGAAGCGGGCAGTATGGAACGCAGCTTCCGCACCGCATCCACGGTTGTTCAACTGCTGAACTCCGATGTACCGGTACTCGAAGGCGCCCGCACGCCGCTGGCGGGACTGCACCTCGCCTCTGATGAGGACCTCTCCCCCGCTTCGCGCGCGATTCTCGACGAAGCTCTGAGCGCCGATACCCATCCGCTGTTCGTACTGTGCCTCGGCGCCATCACCAACGTGGCCGCCGCCATCAAGCTGCACCCGGAAATCGTCAGCCGGATGACCATCATCTGGATCGGCACGCAGCTTCCCGGAAACGATGAGGAAGCCATTCGCGAATTCAACTCCGGCAACGACGTGGAAGGCGCCAATCTGGTGCTGACCAGTGGTGCGAATCTCTGGCTGGTGCCTTATCAGGTCTACCGTACGATGAATGTGAGCATTGCCGAACTACAATGTAAGCTTGCCGATGCGGGCGCTATCGGCGAGTTCCTGTTCGACAATCTCGTGAAATACAATGACAGTGATTTCGCGTTCTGGACTTCGGGAGAAAGCTGGTCATTGGGAGATTCGCCCGCCGTCGGCTTGGCGATGAAGCATGATTGCGGCGAATTCCATTACGCGCCGGCACCATTGGTCAAGCCGGACAGCTCCACTGCTTTCATACCGTCTCGCCCAACGATACGCATCTACGATAGCATTGACAGTCGATTCATTCTCGAGGACCTCTTCGCCAAGTTGACGCTGTTCGCACGCGGTTGACGACCCGATAATATGCGGCCACCAACGGTGACGCCTCCCATCGGGGCGACAAGGCTGTTCACGATCGAAATCACAACCGGAAGGCCGCCCCTTTGCGGTACAGGTTCTGCAACACTCGGCGATTGGTGTTCCGTACCACCCGATCCCGGTACGGAACACCATAGCACCTGATAACGGTACCCCGTACCATGCCACAGCCGAGATACCATAGCAAAACGGCGAAACCAAACCGTTATGCCAAGTCCGATTCCGCCGCGGAATGGTATGGAAGCGCAATCCAACGCTTCAAGGACTTCCGCACCCCGCCGAAAGCAGGGTAATAAGGCCGCTCGACATTGGCATATGCCGAATCATATGACCGACAACGGCTTCGGTGGCGAGGCAAGCCTGCCCCGCCACCGAAGCGGAGATGCCGCCTTTCATCGCACATCCATGTACGGCTTGCCATCCCTGTACACCGTGGCGGCTGCGTATCGATGTACAGGTGGAGGGCAAAATGTGTGGTCATAGACGTGTATACGGCAGGTGTGGATATCAAGTCTTCGGCGCCTCCATCCCTCGATACACCTTGATACATCCTCAGAACACGACCGGTGTCACGCAGGATGCGAGGATGGCGCGCGCGTCATCGCGGGTGATGTGGCGGTAGGAGCCGCCGACCTCGCCGGCATGGTCGGCGAGCTTGTCCAGCGTGGCCGAATCGGAGGGAATGCCGACCTCGGGGAGCGTGAGCGGGGCGCCGACTAGGCGCAGGAAATCGACGTAGCGTTCGATGCCCTCCTCGGCCACTTCGCGTTCGGATTTGCCGGTCGGGTCCACACCCCACACGTTGACCGCCCAACGGGCGAACCGTGCGGTGGCTTCGGGGCGCGACGTGTAGACGTACTTCATCCAGTGCGGATGGACCACGGCCAGACCGGCGCCGTGCGGGATGTCGAAGTAGGCGGACAGCGCGTGCTCGATGCCGTGCGTGACCCAATCCTCCTCCTTGCCGCGCGAGATGACGCGGTTGAGCGCGAGCGTGGAATCCCACATCGCGTTGCTGCGGGCCTCATAGCTGCGCGGATGGCGGCGGCAGTCGCGCCAGGAGCGCAGGATGTGCCGCTGGATGGCCTCGGCCATCTCATCGGAGAGGTTGTCGTCGCTGGGCAGCGAGAAATACTGCTCGCAGGTGTGGCAGAACATGTCCACGAACCCGTAGGCGGTCTGCTCGTCCGGCAGGGTGAGCAGGTAGGTCGGGTCGAGCACCGAGAACTTCGGCGTCAGCGGGAAGGACGTGTAGCCGAGCTTGCGGTTGCGGGCCCAGTTGGTGAGCACGGCCGCGTCACCCATCTCGGAGCCGGTGGCCGCCGTGGTCAGCACCACGCCGAGCGGCACGAGGTTCTCAGGGGCGGGCTTGCCGGTTTCGACATAGTCGTCCCACAGGTCCTCGTCCTCGCCCAGGCCGGAGCCGAGCGAGATGAACTTGGCGCAGTCGATGACCGAACCACCGCCGACGGCCAGGATCAGGGACACGCCATGCTCCTTGACCAGCTTCACGCCTTCGAGGACCTTGTCGAGCCTCGGGTTCGGCGTCACGCCGGACAGTTCGATGACCTCGTTGCCGGCTTCGCGCAGCGCGGCCGTCACGTTGTCATAGGCGCCGTTGCGCTTGATCGAGCCGCCGCCGTAGACCAGCAGCACGGCTCCGGGGCGCGACTTGGCCTCCTCGGCCACATGCACGGCCTGGCCTTCACCGAAGTAGATCTTGACGGGATTGTGGAAGATGAAGTTTCTCATGCGTTCATTTCTTTCACGAACGGTTACGTCATGCGATGGGTTCGGCGAACGGCGGAACCGGCAGACCGTTCGACCCGCACAGCAATCCACGGTTCGGAGCGTTGCGCCACGCATACCGCACTGCCGTCGGTCTGCGCCACGGCACGGCGATGACTACGGTGTTGCCGTCGATGCTCGCCGGCACTGCTTGCCGGGAGCCGTCCTCCCAAACCAGTTCGAACTCGCCTGGATCTGCGCCGTCTAATGTGTCCAAGCCGCAATCGCCGGTGCCATCGTCGAAGGTGATGGTCAGCCGTCCATCAGCCAGCCGAACGTCAATCGACTCCGGCGAGCGCGGCGCGTCGTCCTTGCCATATACAAGACGTTGCGCCGCGGCGAACAGACGATCCGCGACCACACTCTTGTTCCACGGATGCAGGTCGTTCCAATCACCCGCGTCGAGGGTCACCACGGCGGCGACGTCCTCAATCAGCCCGGAGGCCTCCCACTGGTGCTTGCGGACGAGCGGCCAGCCGCCGTCCTCCACGCCGTCGATGGAGAACACCGGCAGCTGCACGATGAGGAACGGCAGCCGTTCCTGCCCCCATGCCCTGCGCCAGCATCCAATCATCGCGGCCAGCATGCGGCCGTAGTCGTCGGCCACGTCGCCGGTGTTCGACTCGCCCTGATACCACAGCGCGGCACGTGCGGCGTAACCGGCGCAGGTCGCGGTCATGCCGTTGTACAGGCCGAGCGGCTTCCAGCGCACGAAATCTTCGCCGGGGCAGTCCGTGTCCGCGCACGCGCCAATGGCGTAGGTCCAGGTGCCGTCGAGATCGTAGGAGTCGTCGCCGATGTCGAGGTGCATGTGTTTGCCCGGCGTCACGCGACCCGTGCCGTGTTCGACGACCAGGCGCACGTCGATCTCGTTGCGTCCGGCCTTCAGCACGCCTTCGGGCATCATGTAGTCGCGGGAGAGGTACTGGTGTTCGGACTGGCCGACCTTGACACCGTTGACCGAGGTTTCGTCGGAGTCGACCATGGCGCCGAGGTGCAGCGCCGCCGCCCGTCCGGCCGCGTAGGCCGGCAGCGTGACCGTGCGGCGCAGGTGGATCACGCCGCGGAATCCATCCAGCCGCGGATCGGCGTCCTTCAGGAACGCCGGCAGTTCGAGCGTGCCGTGGCCCAGATCCTCGGATCGGGATTCGGCTTCGCGGACCCGCAGGTCCTCGTACCAGCGGTTCATCGCGGCGATGCTCTGCTCGCTGCGGGTGCGGGCCACCTCGTCGTCGCGGTAGGGTTCCAGGTCGGCGAGCGCCTTCGGCCATGCGGCGAGCGTCTCCTCGTCCATCCACGATTCGATCGGCGAGCCGCCGAGCGTGATGTTGAGCAGGCCGACCGGCACGCCGAGCCATGCGCGGACCATGCGTCCGAAGAAATATCCGACGCCGGTGAACTCGTCGAGCGTGTCGGCGGCCGCACCGACCCAGCGTACCGGTTCGTCGAAGTCGCGGCGAGGTCCGTGGAAGTCGAACCGGACGGGGACCTTGCAGTGGCGCAGCAACGGGTCGGGTTCGCGCGTGTATTCCGACGGGTACCGCCAGCGCAGGAATTCCATTTGGTATTCCATATTCGACTGTCCCGCGCAGATGAACACCTCGCCCGCGTAGACGTCATGCGCGATCACCGGTTCGTCGCCGCCGTCGACCCGCACCTCCAGCCGGTAGGGGCCGCCGGGTTCCAGCGGACCCAGTTGTACGACCCAGGCTCCATCGTCACCGACCACAGCGTCGGCCGATCGATCGGCAATGGTAATCCGCACCTGCGAACAGGGCCTTCCCGTTCCCCAAATTCTCAACGGGGCACCTGACTGTAACACTCCCCCTTCGCCGAACAGCGGCGAAAGCGTTACGGTATCCTGCCCCTCATTCATCGTCTTCATCGTTCCTCCCACTCTTCCTTGTACCATCGATACTCTCAGGAAGCACCGCTATTATTGAAGAGTCATTCCATAGGCTTGCACCACCAATGCCATGGCCTATGGAATGACAGGAACTGAGCGCTTACGCTCTCAGCTTGTGCACCCGCTTGCGGCCTTGTCGTCCGGCCTTGCAGGGACCGAAACGATTCGGCGCGCTGGCGGGTGTACAAGTCTCATCGACGCCGAGCGATGACCAGCCCGCATCCGGCGGCAACCAGCAGCAACGCCACCACGGCGACTCCGATGACCGCGGAGCCGGTCTGCGGCATCTTGTCGTCGTTGTCAGCATCGTCGGAAGGCCGCGGCTTCTCGTCGCCGGGCTTCTCGGCATCCCCACCAGGAGTCTCCTCGTCGCCGGGGGTCTCGGTTTCGGAGGGATCGGCCAGCAGACGCAGCACGCCCCAATGGGACGCCGTCTGATAGCCGGCACCGGTCGGATCGGCCCAGTTGCGGATGCCGATTCGAGCACCGTTCTTCGCGTCGTTGATCTGGAAGTCGACACCTTCGAAGGTGCCGGCCTCAGCCGTTCCCAGATTGATGGCCATCTCGACGACATAGCCGCCATCGACGATCTTGCCGGCGGTCTGGACCATGGACTTCTGGACATCCTCCGACGCGCCGGAGCCGAAGCTCAGCTCCGCGCCATCGGCGGACACGCGAATCTGCTGGATGTCGTTGGTGTACTGGCCGCTCTTGGTGTTGCCGCGGTCGATGTACACCTCAACGGAGTCCTTCTCCCACGGATTCGAGTTGGTCAGATCGATGTCCGCGTCGGTCACTTCCATGAGGACATACAGCTTGCCGTCCGACCACAGGGTCTTGGCGGTAGCGGTCGCCTCGGGGGAAGGCGTGGCGGCGGTCACCTTATCCACGGGAACCTCGTTGGCTTCCGCCCAGACGGAATCCGACGGGTCGGCGTCAACGACCGGAGCCTGGGCGTCGGCGGGAACCTTCACGGCTTCCGTGTAGCTCAGCGGCTCGGCCAGCGTGACCGTACCGGTCGGGTTGGTGTCCCATGCGGCGGCCTGTCCGCTGTCGCCGTCCTTAACGATCACGTTCAGACCCACCGTGGCGTTCTCGACGGCGTCGGGGCAAGGCACCGTGACGACCAGCTCGTATCCGCCATCGCCTTCCACGACCTTGGAAGCCACGTCGGCGGCCGCGGGGCCGGAGCTGCGCCCGATCACGTACTCGGCGTCGCCGACCCGCACGGTTACGGAGTCGCCGTCCGATTTCGTGGCGTCAGCCGCATCCACATAGATGGTCAGCGTTCCGTCGTTCCAGTAGGCGTTGAACGTTCCTGCGACCGTCCCGTCCTCCGAGGCGTTCAGTCCGATCAGCGGCAGGCGCTCCCAAGGCGACGAGGCGCCGTTCCTGGGTTCGGTTCCGGGCAGCGGCGAATCGACCGTGGCCGAGGGGTCCTTGAACACGATCGCGCTTTTCATCGGTTCGGGCAGGTTGTCCTCATCGCCGATGTAACCGACGTAGGCGGGCTTACGGTTGAGGTTCTCGTCGAACAGCAGCGGCGCGCCCTCCTTGTTGCGCCAGGACTGGTCGTCGCTCAGCCCCCACACCGAAACCGAGTACAGCTGGTCAGCGTGCCTGTGGATGATCTGGTTGACGTCGTAGTAGTACCGTCCCTGCTCGATGAGCTTCGCCTCCGTAACCGGCGTTCCGGTGGCGACGTCCAGTTCGGTGATGGCCTGCTTCTTGCCGAGCGAGGACATATCGGTCAGCGCGTCGTCGAGATTCGACGAGGCCGTGGTCAACGACACATGGAACTGGTGACCGATGCCGTCAAAGGGAACCCCCTGCTGGATCATGCGTTCCAGAAGCGCCTTGTAGCGGGAACGCTTGCCCGCCTGCTCGGTGCCGTAATCGTTGATGAACAACGTCACCGGATGCTCCGCGTCGTCGGCGGCGTAGACGTCGTTCAGATACGTATTCGCGTTCCGGAACGCGTCATAGATGTAGTCCTCGCCCCCATAGGTCTGATACCACAGCGAATTGCGCATGCCGTTGGTGGCGGGGTCGTCGCCGTCGTTCACGGTCTCGTTGACCACGTCGAACGCGACGACGGGATTGGTCGGGCTGCCGAATTTTCCGAATTCGTCGGAGATGGCCTTCGCCACGTTCTCGATGTGCCTGCGCTGGCGTTCCTGCATCGTGGCCTTGTCGGCAAGCGGGCAGCTGGTGACGCCGGGGTTGTCGTTGGTGTCATGGCACCCTTCGTCGGCCTGGAAGAACCAGTCGGGCGTCTGCGAGTGCCAGACCAGAACATGGCCGTAGACCTTGATGCCGTTCTCGCTGGCGAACGTCAGCAGGTTCCGCGCGTCATCCGACATGCGGAAATTATGCTGGTCGTCGTACCAGCCTTCCGGCTTCAACGAGTTCTCCGGGGTGATCTGGTCGAAGTTCTCGACCAGGGCCTTCTCCTTGTCCTGGTTGAGGGTGTATGTCTCGATGGCGACACCGGCGTTGATTCCCAGCGGATTGTATTCGCCCTTGATGCCGCCCGGATAGTCGGGGTCGGCCGCCATGGCCGTCGGGGCGAACGCCAGCGGCAGCAGCATGGCTGCGGCCGCAAGCGCCGCGACGATGCCACGGCGCTTGGACGCCCCACGTTCATCGGTTGTATTGAACAATGTATCCATCACTTTCCTCATTGATAATGGTGTATTCCTTGCGCAGCCCGCGTATCGGGCCGTTCGGTTCGGCAGCTACTCTGCCCCGAACCCGTTCGCTCGCACCTCCTTCACTCTTGTCTCTCGCTGACGTATTGACGCGTCAGCCCTGTTCCGAACCCATCGAACGGAATGGCTCCGCAACCGATGGGTTCAAGACTCTCGGCACCTCACCAGGTGCGGTACTCCCCCGCCAACGCCAGGAACGCGAAGGCGTAGAGGAAGTTGTCGTAGTAGCGACGCGTGCCGGTGCGGATCGGGGTGTCCCACAGCAGGCGCACCCAGCGGATCGCGTTGTCGAGCGCGTCCGGCTCCTGCGAGTGCATCGCGGCGAGCGAGCCTTCGGCGGTGGCGGCGATGAAGCCGACCGGGTGCAGCACGGTCTCGTCCACCGGCGTGCCGTCGACCGCGTAGACGCAGGTGCGGTCGTGTTCGAGGAAGAACCGCTGCAGCCGCGCGTTCGCGTCGCACAGGTCCGGCACGACGCCGTTCCACAGGCAGTCCAGTCCGATGTTGCCGGCGGTGCGGTAGGCGTCAGAGTAGAAGTGCCAGTGGTCGCGTTCGTCGACGTGCGGCGTGCCGTCGTAGTTCGAGTATTCGGGGTTCATGCCGGTCTGCGGGTGGCAGGCGGTGACCAGATACCGACGGCTGGCGGCAGCGGCCTCGCGCCAGAACGGGCGGTCGGCCTCGTCGGCACGCTGTGCGAATACCTCATAGAAGTGCGGCAAATGGTAGGACGGGTCGGTCCATTCGGTTTCCGGGATGAACTTGATCAGATGGTTCTCCGGATTCCACATCGGGTAGCCCTCGCCATCCTCGCCCCGGTGCACGCAGGTATGCAGGATCGAGCGGGCGTGGCGGGAGTACTCGTACACGCCCTCGGCGCAGAACAGATAGTACCAGCCGTTGATCTTATACAGATGCGGCCCCTCGACGAGCTTGACATCGTCGCCCATCCAGATCGTGCGGGCCGTCTCCGGCTTCAGCCGCATCGTCGCCGTGTCGAACTCGGTCAGCGTGATGCCGTGGAACTGATGCTTGTATTCACGATGGTCCCACGTCTGCTGCACCAGATATTTGCGGCCGTCGTCGTCGTGGAACAGGCTGGCGTCGAATCCGACGCCGTTCAGACGAAGCGGCTTCGACCACGGCCCGCGGATGTCCTCGGCGGTCGTCAGGTAGTTGACGACGTCCTTGAACGCGCCGTTGACGATATGAACATCAGAATAGACGATCCAGAACCTTCCGTCCGCATAGGACAAGTCGGGCGCCCATACGCCACCGGACGCCGGATCGCCGCGCATGTCAAGCTGTTCGGCGCCCAAGGGGTACGGCAACGTGTTCCAATGCACCATGTCTTTGGACTCGTGCAGGCGGATGCCGGGGAACCACTCGAATGTGGAGTTCGCGATGTAATAGGTGTCTCTGACGCGAATCATCGAAGGATCCGCATGGAAGCCGGTGAGCACCGGATTGGTGATCTTCATGGTCTCACCATTCCTTGACGCCGCAGGAGGGGCAGGCGTCGTGCGTCGTCCGGACCGCGCCACACCAGGCCAGCTGACAGTTGGATCCCGGATGAAGCTCAGCGAATGGCCCCACGGAACTCAGTTCCGCGCGCCGGCGCCCAACGATGTCGGTGTCGATCACGATATCGGATCCATCCGTCTCCTCATACCGTTCATCCACGATGCGCGGCACGCCCAGATCGGCCGTGCCCACGACGGCCGCCTTCTTGTCCGCAAGCTCCGTCGGGCAATCGAACAGCAGGTACAGGTCATCCCCCTTGAACTCGCAACGGACGTTGACGGGCGACGCCACATGCGTGGTCCCCTGCTCCCCTTCGGGGCCTTCGGCCTCGCCGACGTAGGCGTTGTCCCAGCTGTACAGCATCTGCACGGGCTGCGGATCGTGCCCATTCGTGACCCCGGACGCGAAGATGTCGTGGACGCTTTGCAGATACTCCGCCATCGTGGACGGGTATCCGCGGTATGCGGATAGTCCCGTGGACCCGAAGGTCCCGGCGCCGTCGAGGAAGATGTTGGACGCGTATCGGTCGTCGCCACCATAGACGAATGCGTTGCCGGCCACCTCCGTGGAATGCGGGTAATGATACGGAGTGAAACGATCCAACACGCTGTTGTTTGAGATGGTGCCGCCGATCAGATTGTTGACGAACGCCGTCCCCTGAGCATAGTTGTCGTATGTCATCGCCGAACAGAACGCATTGTTGTCGATCAGACACGGACCATGCGTGACCTCGATCTCCAGATCGCAGGCATTGTCGTAGAACACGTTGCGGCTGATACGCACCCCTTGGGCCTGCCAGTCAAGCCACATCCCCAATGAACAGTCATGCACGCAGTTGTCCAGGATGCGGGCGTCGAGCGCCGCGTGAAGCTTGATGCCGGCCACCTCCCAGCCGAAGAACTCGCGCCGGGCACCAATGCGGTAGATATGGTTATGTTCGATGGTGCTGAACGCTCCGCCCATATGGCCGACGATCGCGTTCTGCCCGCAATCATGAATCACGTTGTCGCGCACGATATGCGAGCCGACGAATCCCTTCTTCCATCCGATACGCAGCCCCTTGAACACCGCTTCGAGCTGGTACTGGTGACCGGTCTTGCGCTCGGTCCGATACCATTCGTTGTCGCCTGTTTCCTCGCTGGTGCCCAGGCTGATGCCCGAGCATTTGACGTCATGGACGAGGTTGCGCTCGATAATCCATCCGGTGGCCCAGTTCGGTCCGATGGCGCCAACCTGATGCGAGGTGGGCGGCGCCCATTGCGTGGCGGCCTGACACAGTTCGAACCCGCTGACCGTGATGTAGTTCACGTGATGGCGTCTGGGGAAGAAACAGGACCGACGCACCGCAATTTCCACGCATTCCTCATTGGGATCGGCGCCATGGAAATTCGCGTACAGCACCGTACGGTCGTCCTCGACCCGGGCGTACCATACGCATTGGGTCATCTCGGGATCGTCGATCGCACATGCGACATCCGTGACATAGTCCTTGACATGGTCACGGTACCGCGGCGCAAAAGTATCCTCGAGCGAGGTCACCTCATACAACGCCCTGCCGTTGAGGAACACCATGCCCGGATGTTTGTCGGGGTCCTCGCCACGCGACGGCATCGCGAGCCAATCGCCGAACAGCGGCTGCCTGTACGGATTGTAATCGCCGAACATGGCGTCGTCCAACGTCACGCGCCAGACGTCATCCTTGTATCGGCTCCACCCGCAGATGATCTCGGACCCCTTGATCACGGGCTTTTCCCCGTCGGCGGCGCGGTAGACGATTCTATCGGCCTCGCAGGTCCCGCCGCGTCTCGGATCGACCCATTCCCGATACACGCCGTCATGAACGATGACGATATCGCCGGGCATCGCGACCTGCGCGGCATGCCCTATCGTCCGGAACGGATTATCCGGCCCACCCTGGGCGGTATCAGAACCTTCGGGAGAAACATGGTACTGCATTACAATTTACCCTTTCACCATTCGTCCGCACCTCCATGTGCGGATCGAAGACGTTGATTTGGACGGAGACGATGCCGGGGACACCCCTCATTATGGCGTCCCCGGCACCATACTCACTTGCCGCCCATGCCCATCATGCCGTCGACGAGCGAGCGACGTCCGATGAAGTACACCACCAAGATCGGCAGCACGGACAGGATGACCGCGGCCATCATGCCGGGGATGTCGATACCGAACTGGCTCTGATACTGGTACAGGTTCAGCGTCAGCACGCGGTTGGAATCGGACTGCGTCAAGATAAGCGGGAACATGAAGTTGTTCCATGCGCCCATCGCGGAGTAGATGATCACGGTCGCCAGTCCCGATTTCGACATGGGAAGGGTCAGCTGGAAGAAAATCCTCACCACCGACGCGCCGTCGACCGACATGGCCTCATACAACTCATTGGTGATCTGACGCATCGACGCCGTCAGAACGATGGTGCACATCGGAATCGAGAATGCGGCAGACGCCACAATCACGCTGATCAGGTTGTCGTACAAGCCAACGGAGCGAATCATAAAGAACAGCGGAACGATGATGGCCTGCACGGGGATCGCAATGCCCAGCAGCATGATCTGGAACACGCCATTCACGAATTTGCTTCGGCTGCGGACGATGGCGAAGGCCAACGGCGGCACCACGATCAGCACGATGGCCACAACCGAAACGGTGACGATCGCCGTGTTGATGAATGCCTGCAGGAATCCCTGATCCAACGCATTGGTGTAGTTGTCTAAGGTGAACATCGTCGGCAACGACAATGGCCCCTCTTCGGAATAATGAGGCTTGTCCTCAATCGACGCCTTGACCATGATGTACAGCGGTACGACGACCACCAGCAGCCATAGGGTTGACAAAACACCGGCAGCCCAGTTTGGACGTTCGAGCGAACGGCGCTTCGGAATTTTCACCGCGCCCGTTTCATGTTTCGTGGCCATCAGATACCCTCCAATTCGCTACGCATCTTGTCATATCCGGACACCTTCACCATCACCAGGGACAGGATGGTCGCTATCACGATCAGCACCACGGCGATGACACTCGAATAGCCATAGTTGTACGCCTTGAACGCCGTCGAATACATGTAATACGCGGTATTCTGCGTATCAGTGCCGGGACCGCCCTTGGTCAACACCAGAATCGCGTCAAATGCGGTCAAGCCGCCCACGACCTGGAACAGCAGCGAGGTAATCAGCGTGTTCCTGACTTGGGGGATGGTGATACAGAAGAACTGACGAATCCTACCGGCGCCATCGATGGAAGCGGCCTCATACAAAGTCTTCGGAATGGCACGGACAGCCCCCTGATACAGCAGTGCATGGAAGGGAGTGAACTGCCACAGGCTGACGAACACCAGCACCGCGATGGCCGAGGAGGCGTTGCCGAAGATATTGCCGTCCCCGAACAGCCAACGCATCTTCGACGGCATGCCGAAGTTCGGATCGAGCATGGCGCGCCAGGCAACGGCAATGGCCGTGCCGGACAACAGATATGGAATGAAGTAGATGGCGGTATACACCGCACGATACCGCTGCCGGCCCGCCGCCCAGGCGCCAAGCAACAGTGAGAGCGGCGTTTGCGTCACGATGCCCAGAATCGTCAGCGCAAGCGTGACGCCGACGCTTTTCATGACTTTGGGATCATGAATGAACTGGGCCCAGTACTGCCCTCCAGCGAACTGGGGCGTGCCCAAGCCATTCCATTTGAAGAATGACAACCCCACCACAATAAACAGCGGCAGGATGCCGAAGATAAAGAAGAACACCGCCGCAGGCACGGCCCAGAGGCCCGAAGGCCGGGCGCCTCCGACAAAGGAGGCGCCCTTCTTTGGGCGACGAACCTGACCCTCGGCGTTCCCCGTCTGCATCTCAGATGAGTTACGCTTTGCCATGGTCTGTCCTATCGTGAAATCACTCGGTCGGCAGGGCCTTCATCTCGTCGATGAAGGTGCCCATGTCGATGGAGCCATTGAAATACTGCTGCATGCCGTCGAGCATCGGCTGAGACGACGAGGACACATGGTTCGGAGTCCAAGTGATCATGAAGTGAGGAGCATCGGTCAGCGCCTGAGACTCCCACTCGAGGAAAGCCCCGTCGGAGGCATTGTCCACGACCTTCTCCACCATCTCGCTGGCGTTGGTCGTTGCGGGCAGGTTGCCGGCCTTCAGCTGATCCTCCACGCACTTATCGGAATACAGCATCTTGAGGAACTCGACGCAGGCTTCAGGATGCTTGGTGTACTTGTTCATGCTGAAGTAGTTGCACGGGTTGCCGACGAGATCCTTGGCGTCGCCCTTCACCCCATCGATGGGCGGGAAGACCATATAGCCGAGATCATCATTGGTGAATTCAGGGGCCGCGGCCTTGTGGCCCGAATAGCCGAACGAGCCCATCAGCTCGAAGCCGGCCTTCCCCTGCTCCAGCAGAGCCGGGGCGGCACCATCGGTGTGCTTGACCGAATCGTACGTAGTGCCGAAGTATCCCTTTTCGACCATGTCGCGGATAATCTCCAGCGCCTTCTTGCTCTTGGGCGAGCTCCACTCGTCCACGCCGCCGTCCATCATCTTCTGGACGTCGTCATTGCCCATCACCTGCTGATAGATGACCGAATACCAGTTCAGCGTCGGCCACTGGTCGCCGCCGCCCAGCGCGATCGGCGTCAGGCCTGCGGACTTCAGCTTCTCGCATGCATCGCAGAACTCGTCGAAGGTGGTCGGGGCTTCGATGCCGTTGTCAGAGAGCACCTTCTTGTTGTAGAACAACACAATGGGCTGGACTCCGCGCACCGGAATGCCGTAATACTTGCCATCGACCTTGGCGGCGTCAAGAATGGACGGCAGGAAGTTGTCCTTGAGTTCCGGATCCTTCTCCATATATGCATCAAGCGGGGCGCTCACATCGGCGCGAGCGTACTGGATCATCAAAGCATCCGCCCAATTGAAGAAAATGTCGGGAGCCGAATCGGACTTCGGGTTCGACATGACCGTCTGCAGCTTGTTCTGATAATCCGCGCTTGTCACCAGATCAAGGACAGCCTTGACATCGGCGGTCTTGTTGTATTCGTCGACCAGCGCCCGCTCCATATTCGCGGAGGAATCGCCCGAGGACATGATGTGAATCACATTCTCGTCCTTGCTGGCGGTGTCAGAACCACATGCGGCAAAGCTCAGGCACGAGACTGCAGCAATGGCCGCGGCCACGAATCTTTTCATCTTCATTGATCATTCCCTTTCATCGGTGAACTCCCGCACCGACGAATGTCGATGCGAGAAATAAACGGCACATCGTTGTTGCCCACAAACAGAAAACCTGGGTTCCGTCCTGCGGAACCACTGCACTTGACGAATCATCCTCCTTTCGAAATTTATGTCTTCTGTTTACGAAGCACACAATAGCTATAGTTAAATCATTTGTCAAATAGGAAAAAGGGTCTAAAAAACGTTGATTTATCAACATTTCGTCCGCACCCCCATTCCTGTGGTGATGTAGTGGAAGAAATGGCGATTGATGGCGTCGCATTCCGCCCGCATCACGTCATATACCACTTCCACACCGTTTTCCTCAAGAATGCGAAGTCCTTTGCCGGCCACGATGGGATTCGGATCGATCGAACCGACCACGACGCGCGTTATGCCGTGCGAAAGAATTAGATCGGTGCATGCCGGCTGCGATCCGACATGGCAGCAAGGTTCGAGAGTGTCGATGACCGTGGCTCCATGCATGTCGATACCATGCTCGTCGGCGTAGTCGAAGGCCATGCGTTCCGCATGCGGTCCGCGGTAGCGGTCGTGGTATCCGGCTGTGAGAATCTCGCCGTCGCGGACCACCACCGTGCCGACCAACGGATTCGGATTCACCCAACCGGCTCCCTTATGGGCCAGTTCCAGCGCCTGCGTCATGTATTTCCGATATTGAGGCATGTCATCCATGGTTCCAAGCATATTGCGTCGATTGCGGTCCCACATTTCAAACTCGCCACGAGACATTCCGTAAATGGATAGACGCGAACCGGTCATCCGTCCCATCGCCGTACGGCGTCGCACAATAACGCCATACAATGTTGGCAGACCAGCAAAGGAACCAGCGAGAGGAAACATCACATGCAGCGCGAAATCATGACGTCCATTCCGTTTTTAAGCCAGCCGTCGACGGAGGCGCTCAATACGCCCGAGGATCTTGCCGTCGCGCAGGATCTCAAAGACACTCTCGACGCACACCGCAACGGCTGCGTCGGCATGGCCGCAAACATGATCGGCGTCTCGAAGCGCATCATTGCATTCGTGGACGAGGATTTCGGCGGTCGCATCTTCGTAATGTTCAACCCGACGATCACCGCGCAGGACGGTGCCTACGACGCCCCCGAAGGCTGTCTGTCCCTCAAAGGCGAGCGCCGCACGGTCCGCTTCCAGCGCATCGAGGTGACGTATGCGGATCGCAAGTTCCGCGAGCGTCATGCCACATTCACTGGTTTCACCGCGCAAATCATCCAACATGAGATCGACCACTGCGAAGGCATTATCATTTAACAACTTTTTCAGGCATGGCACCTAGCGGCTTTTCGGGCGCTCCATCTAGCGACAGGCTTAGGAAAAATCGTTTGACGTAACAATCATACGTAACCGCCTTACGTTACAGTTTCCGTAATGCACCGTAAGGCAGTGTCAAAGGAGATTTCATGGGTGCCATCAATATGTTCAACGATTTCGTCAAACTCATTGAAAGCGAGTCCCTGCCCGTCGAAGCCGTTGCGATTGCGGATGGCGACGCCATTATCGCGGAACGTCATTTCGTTCCCGACCAGGATCGTAATATTTATTCCCATACGAAAAGTTATGTTTCGACGGCTATCGGCATTGCGATTGAAGATGGCTTGCTGTCGCTCGATTCGCGATTGGTCGACTCATTCCCCGAGTATGTTCCCTCCGATGCGCAACTGGAGTTGGGTCAGATCACGCTGAGGCACTTGCTGACTATGTCGAGCGGTTTCAATCATGCGTATTTGATGAACCCTGACCGGCGCAGTGGTGTTGGTGCGCCTGATTATTTACGGTACATGTTCTCTCGCAGGGTTGAGGTGGAGCCCGGCAGCACGTTCTGCTATTCGTCTGCGGATTCTGATTTGGCGGGCCGCATGTTGGAGCAGGCTGCCGGCATGCGTCTTGGCGAGTATTTGTATGGCATGATTTTTTCCAAGTTGGATCAGGGTTGGCCTGTTTGGGAATGTGATCCGCAAGGTCATCCGATTGCAGGCGGCGGGATCTACATGTCGCTTGCAAATATGTTGAAACTTGGCCAGGTCTATTTGAATGATGGCACTTGGCATGGCACGCGCATTGTCAGCGAATCGTGGGTCAAGCAGGCTTCCGGCAAGCAGATCGACACTCCGTACAGCAATATTTGGACGTGCGGTTATGGCTATCAGTTCTGGATGTCGCCTTATGAGGAGGCATATCGTGCGGATGGTGCGTACGGTCAGATCACTACGGTTTTGCCGAAGCAGGGTTTGGTTGTTGCGATTCAATGCCCGGAATCTGGCGATTTCGACAATATCGTTCGCCCTGCGTTGCATGAGCATCTGCTGCTTCCGCTTACTGCCTGAGCGCACGACTTTCGCCCATACCGCCGTGTAGATGGGGTATGGGATAATTATGCACGGTATTGTGCGTGGGTTGCGTTCCGGAATCCTTGATTGAGTTTCCGTTGACCGCTCATGCAACACGCTGGAATTCCAACGTTTCTTAAGGATGGAACACAACATTGGCTGAATTCATTTACCAGATGATCAAGGCCCGCAAGGCTTACGGCGACCGTGTGATTCTCGATGACGTGACTTTGAGCTTCCTGCCAGGCGCGAAGATTGGCGTTGTTGGCCCGAACGGCATGGGTAAGTCCACGCTGCTGAAGATCATGGCCGGACTCGACACCGTGTCTAATGGCGAGGCTTCTTTGACTCCGGGTTATACCGTCGGCATTCTGCAGCAGGAACCGCCGCTGGATGACACCAAGACTGTTGGCGAGAACATCAAGATGGCGTTCGGTGAGATCGCTGAAAAGGTGGCTCGTTTCAATCAGATTGGCGAAGAGATGGCCAATCCGGATGCCGATTTCGATGCTTTGATGGATGAGATGGGCAAGCTGCAGAACGATATCGATGCCGCAAACGGTTGGGATCTTGATTCTCAACTTGAGCAGGCTATGGATGCTCTGCAGTGCCCGGATCCGGATACTCCGGTGACGGTGTGCTCCGGTGGCGAACGCCGTCGTGTGGCATTGTGCAAGCTGCTGCTGGAAGCTCCTGATCTGCTGCTGCTTGACGAGCCTACCAACCATCTTGATGCCGAGTCGATTCTGTGGTTGGAGCAGTTCCTGCACCAGTACAAGGGTGCCGTCATCGCCGTTACCCACGATCGTTACTTCATGGATAACGTGGCTGAGTGGATCTGCGAGGTCGACCGTGGTCAGCTGTACCCGTATAAGGGCAACTACACCACGTACTTGGAGACGAAGGCCAAGCGTATGGAGATCCAGGGCGCCAAGGACGCCAAGCTCGCCAAGCGCTTGAAGAGCGAACTTGATTGGGTGCGTTCTTCGCCGAAGGCCCGTCAGGCTAAGAACAAGGCTCGTCTGGAACGTTACGACCAGATGGAGCAGGAGGCTCGTAACAATAAGAAGCTTGACTTCTCCGAGATTCAGATTCCGGCTGGTCCGCGTCTGGGCTCTACTGTGCTGGAAGCCGAGCATATTCACAAGGCGTTCGGCGACCGCGTGCTCATCGACGATTTGAGCTTCACGCTGCCGCGTAACGGCATTGTCGGCGTGATCGGCCCGAACGGCGTGGGTAAGTCCACCCTGTTCAAGACCATTGTCGGCCTTGAACCGTTGACGTCTGGCTCACTGAAGATCGGTGAGACCGTGCAGATCAGCTATGTCGATCAGAATCGTGCTGGTCTTGACCCGAATAAAAACCTGTGGGAGGCCGTGTCTGACGGTCTTGACTTCATCGAGGTTGCCGGCGTTGAAGTGCCGACCCGCGCGTATGTGGCGTCCTTCGGTTTCAAGGGTTCCGACCAGCAGAAGCTCACCGGCGTGCTGTCCGGTGGTGAACGCAATCGTCTGAATCTTGCTTTGACTCTGAAGCAGGGCGGCAACCTGCTGCTGCTCGACGAACCGACCAACGATCTTGATGTTGAAACCCTTGAATCGCTTGAAAACGCACTGCTTGGCTTCCCGGGTTGCGCTGTGGTGATTTCTCACGACCGTTGGTTCCTCGACCGTGTGGCCACGCATATTCTCGCATGGGAAGGCGATGATGAGAATCCGGCCAAGTGGTACTGGTTCGAAGGCAACTTCCAGGCCTATCAGGAGAACCGTGTGGCCCGTCTTGGCGAAGACGCGGCTCGCCCCCACCGTCTCCATCGCAAGCTAACGCGCTAAGCCGTTAAGCAGACAGTCCTGTGGACTGTCTGTAGGCTTAGCCTGAGTGAGGCGACAGCCGAACGAAGGCAACAATGAGCCTTGCGAAGCAAGACCATAATTGCGAACGTTACTCGCAAATTTCAGCAAAGCGCCGTGCTTCGTTACGAAGTGCGGCGCTTTGCCGTATGTGAATCGTTTGACGATTACCTGCCGTTCACGCTTCTCACGCATTCGTTACAAAACAATCCGGCGAAATTTACCGCCCTTGCGTAGACTCGTTTCCAGAACGAAGCGTTTATCGTATGCGACTCAAAGAATCGAGGCCCGTTATGACACAGACAGCGCAGACAGCAATAACTCCGTTACAACGGTTGGCGAAGGTGCTTCAGCTGGGCACGCCTTCCACGTACCGCAGCCACACATATGTGAATGGCGAAAGCCTGTATTTCCCCACTGGCCGCGTGTACGGCGGTCAGGTGATCGCGCAGGCCATGATGGCCGCATCCAAAACGGTTCCGCCATCTCGTCTGCCGAATTCGATTCATGGCTATTTCATTTCCGCCGGCGATATTCGTCAGGATTTGCTGTTTGATGTGGAGAATCTGCGTGATGGCCGCTCGTTTTCCGCTCGTCGCGTGAATGTCACGCAGTCTCAGGGTTCGATTCTGACGGCCATCGCCAGCTTCCAGGAGCAGGGTCAGGATGGCATTGAGTTCGCCGATCCCATGCCGGAAGGCGTGCCGGAACCGGAAACGTTGACCAGTGCGAAGCAGCTGATGGAGCCGTTTGCCGAAAAGTCTTCGTATGCCAAATACTATGCGGAAAAGTCGCCGTTCGACATTCGTCATGTGACGCGCACGATCATGCTGGGTGCCGATAAGAAGAGCGCCAGTAACGATTCCGGCAAGCAGCTGGTGTGGATGAAGGCCGACGGCACGGTTGACGTTCCGCAGGTCATGCATCGTGCGATGTTGGCTATGGGTTGCGATCAGGTGATGCTGGAGCCGGTGTTGCGTCGTGCCGGGTTAAGTATTGCCACGCCTGGCATTTCGTTCGCTTCGATCGATCATTCGATGTGGTGGTATCGCGATATCGACATCAATCAGTGGCATTTGTATGTGCAGGATACGCCTACCGCGGCTCACGGCCGTGGCTTGGGGCAGGCGAAGGTATACACGCAGGATGGCGAGCTTGTTGCCTGCATGACTCAGGAGGCGATGATCCGTGTTCCTGAGGAGGATTTGAAGAAGTAAGGACAATCAGGCTTTCGTTTGGGTTGCCGATTTGGTTGCCGCGGCCGCGTAACGGTTTCGTTGCGTGGCCGTTTTCATTTTCGGGCTTTCCGGACCGTCGATTGGTGGGATTTGACACAACCACTCCCCCACAATGCCGATGATCATGTCAGCGATGCATACGATTGCCGCGATCGCGCATTCGAGGATGGCCTGACTGTAGAACGTCGCCTCACCATGCGGCAGGCTCATGATGAGCTGTCCACCATACCAGCCGGCCAACGCCGCTCCTGCCACGCCCAACGCTTTGCATGACACCAGTGTGGCGAACGCCTTCTGCGGGTCCAAAGGTTTCAGCTGCGCGCGTTTTTCGGGATCTGTGGTGGTGTATTTGTGGATCTGCAATGCCATATACAGCACGACGAATCCCAGAATCGCCAACACCACGGGCACGATCCATGGAGCGCCGACCAATGGCAAACCTGAAATCTCGCCATATTTCGCCAATCCCATACCGGCCAGCAATCCTAATGCGGCAGCGAGAACATAGCACCACCAAGGGGTTCTGCGCGCTTTCATAGCGTACCTCCGATGATCCAATTGTCGGTCAGCAGTCCCACTTGCGCGGTATCGGGGGCCATGGCCAGCAGGAATGATACCGGATCCTTGCCCAGTCGCGCATCGGGATCCATGTCGAGCCATGGCGCAAGCACTGCGGCATGGTTGCGTGCGGTGGGCCACGGCACCTTGCAGTCAGGCTCATCGCATGTCACGCCTTCCATGTCGATCAGGTCGAGATCGAAGTCTTCGCCGACGGAGGCTTCCACATTGCTTAATGCTTCGATCAGATCATGGGCGCCCATGCGCGTGGAAATCTGGATTACCGCGGCCATTTTGTCGGGGAGTCCGTCGAGTTGGCTCACATGGTAGAGGGGTGAGATGCCCTCGACTTGGTTGCCGGGAATGCCGTCCAATGTGACGATGGCCATGCGGAACTGCTGTTCGGCATCGGTTGCTGGGCTGTCCAGTGAGATCACCGCACGTTTCGATGCGGGTTCTAGCTGTGCAGAAGCGAGTGCGGCCACTTTGGCTGCGGCGGTTCCTTCCGGCAAATCGCTGGAATCGATCGCATCATCCGCATCGCCCGCATTATTGGCATCGCAGGCAAGGTCGTCGGTACCGTAGCCGGTCGGGCTTTCCACCATCCAATCATCTGCGATTTCGTCGATATGGTCGCGATCGGTCGATTCATGGAGGAGTTGAGCCACGGAACCGGCATGTTCGCCCGGCAGTTCGGCATCGGGTTCGAGTGCCAGCCACGGCCCCAGCACGAACGCACGCTGCCATGCACGGGGGTGAGGCAGCGTCAGGTCCGGATCGTCGCTGCTCTGACCGTCAAAATCGATGATGTCCAGATCAAGTGTGCGCGAAGTCCAATGGTCGGTACGCACTCGACCATGTTCGGCTTCGATGCGCTGCAATCCTCGCAACAGCTCCATTGCCGATAGCTTGGTGGTCACGGAAACAACCGCATTGTAAAAGTCGGGGGTACCATCGGGCATGCCCCACGCATCGGTACGGTACAGCGGCGAAATGCCCGTAACCTGAGTGGACGCCAGTCCGTCGATCGAACGCACCGCGTCACGCAAGGTGGCCACTACATCGCCCTGATTGCCACCCATGGCAATGATGGCATGATGCACTTGCGATGCTGCGGACGCTGTTTCACGAGAACGTTCCACGGTTACGCTCACATCGTCGAATGGTACGACGATTGGCGCACTCGGCTTGTGCACGGTCACTTGCGTTCGCGCCACGGCAGGATATTCAAGAATCATGCTGGCAATGCGATCGGCCAGTTTTTCGATGAGATCGACATGATCGCCTTCGATAATGGCGACTATTCCTTTGGCGATGGCACCGTAATCGACGGTGTCGTGCAGATCGTCGGAATGCCCGGCTGGCGCAAGATCCAGAAACAGCGTGGCGTCGACGACGAACGTCTGCGCACGCTCATGTTCGAAATCAAGCACACCGTGTTTGCCGACCGCGCGAACGCCAGTCAATCGAATCTGATCCATGCCAGCCTTTCTTTGCATATCTCAAGGTTTTAGTGATGTGAGGCGTTGCCGTGCCTACGCAGTCAAGAGCATACGAACGTATGCGCCCACCGCGCGTATCAGACGTTGGCGAAAGCACGCCACGCGTTGCCGATCGCCACCGCGTCACGGCTTTTCTCCACGTCCTGCACGCGCACGGCCCACGCTCCATATTCGGCGCACAGGGCGCTGATGGCGGCGGTCGCATTGTCTTTGCTGCCCATGCTTGGCTCGTCGATACCGGCATCGGCAAGCGCCGCGCCGACGAATCGTTTGCGCGAGGCTCCGATCAGCACCGGATACCCGGTGGCGTTGAACCGCTCCAACGCCACCATCAGCGGGAAGTTATGTTCGACGCTCGGTTTGGAGAATCCAAGACCCGGATCGATGATGATCTGTGACGGCGAGACGCCTGCCTGAAGCACGTCGTCGACCTGCTTCATGAGTTCGTCATACACGTCGTTCACCACGCCATTGGCGTACACGGACGTATTAGCGTCAGGCACGTCGCCTGCGGAGCCGGCAAGCCAACCGCGCCAATGCTGCACAATGTAAAGGCTTTCCGCGTGTTCGGCCACCACATGGGGCACTTCGCGGTCCAACTGCCCGCCGGACACGTCGTTGATGATCTGCGCGCCGTGCTCCAACGCCATGCGAGCCACCGATGCGCGCGTAGTGTCGATGGACAGCACCGCGCCTTCCGGAATCAGCGCATCCACAGCACCTAGCACGCGGGTCTGCTCGTCTTCCTCACTGACACGTTTGGCTCCGGGGCGAGTGGATTCGGCGCCGATATCGATGATGTCAGCCCCATCTTTCATCATCGCTTCGCCGTGCGCTTTCGCATTCGCAGGATCGAGCCACAGCCCTCCATCGGAGAACGAATCCTCCGTAATGTTGAGCACGCCCATCACCAGCGTACGGTCACTATCGTGAATCGATTTCATATCAATGGTCATCCGGTTTCCCCTCCTATATCCGGTTATTGGTATTTACGATTCGACTTGCTGCAGTCGCGCCGATCACGCATGCTGCGACAGGATCAGGCTCATGGCTTCGGCTCGCGTCGTCGCGTCTCGCATGCAGCCGCGCACCGCCGATGTAACCGTACGCGATTGCGCCTTCTTTACGCCACGCATGGCCATGCACATGTGATCGCATTCGGTGACTACGATCACGCCACGTGCTTCGATACCTTCCATCAACGCGTCGGCCACCTGTTGGGTGAGGCGCTCCTGCACTTGCGGACGTCGGGCATACAGTTCCACCAGTCGTGCAAGCTTGCTTAAGCCCGCCACTTGGCCGTTCGACGGAATATAGCCGACGTGGGCCACGCCATGGAACGGCAGCAGGTGGTGTTCGCATACCGAGAAGAGTTCAATATCGCGTACCAGCACCATTTCGTCGGTATCGACTTTGAACTTGGTTTTGAGCACTTCCTCGGGGCCGTGTCCAAGGCCTGCGAACAGCTCCTTGCAGGCACGCCCAATACGGTCGGGGGTGTCGAGCAGGCCTTCACGGTCCGGGTCTTCGCCAATGGATTTCAGAAACAGGCGTACTGCCTGGCGCACGCCTTCCTCGTCATAGCCGACAGGCCCGGCCGCATGGGCGGCACGGGCCTTGTCGTCGAAGAGGGTATCGAATGCTTCGGTATCGCTCATCAGTTGGTCAATCCTGCGCTTTTCTTCAGGGATTCGGGAATCGGAACCGGCGGAATGTCGGAATCCGGGCGCTTGCTGTCGCTCAGCCACACTTCACGCTTCGGCGCCTTCTTGACATTAGCGAAGATTTCCGCAAGTTCCTTTTCGTTGAGTGTTTCCTTGACGAGCAGCTGACGTACGAGCTCGTCAAGAATCTCACGATTCTCGTTGATGACGTTCCACGCTTCGGTATGCGCGGTTTCCACCAGTTTGAGCACTTCCTCGTCGATGATTTCGGCGGTGCGTGCGGAATACTTGTGGTTCAGCGATCCAAGGTCGCTCTGTTCGTCATCGGACCACTTGATGGCACCCAGCTTGTCGGAGAAGCCGTAGTCGAGCACCATCTGACGTGCGATGTTCGTCGCCTTTTCGATGTCGTTGGAAGCGCCGGTGGTCGGATCGTGGAACACGACTTCCTCCGCGGTGCGACCACCCATGGCGTACGCCATCTGGTCGAGCAGCTGGTTGCGAGACATGGAATAGCGATCTTCAGTCGGCATCACCGCGGTGTAGCCAAGTGCGCGGCCACGCGGCAGAATGGTGACCTTGGTGACCGGATCGGTATCGTTCATGGCAGCCGCCACCAGCGCGTGACCACCCTCGTGGTATGCGGTGTTGCGCAGTTCGTCGAGCGCCATGCCCTTGGAACGGCGCTTCGGGCCCGCCTGCACGCGGTCGATGGCCTCGTCGATGGCGCGGTTGTCGATCAGCTGCGCACCGGCGCGGGCGCACAACAATGCGGCTTCGTTCAACACATTGGCCAGATCAGCGCCGGTAAAGCCCGGCGTACGCACGGCGATCATACGCAGATCGACATCAGGCACGAACGGCTTGCCCTTGGCATGCACCTTCAAAATAGCCTCGCGGCCTTCCAAATCAGGCGCTTCGACGGCTACCTGACGGTCGAAACGGCCCGGGCGAAGCAGTGCCGGATCAAGCACGTCGGGGCGGTTGGTCGCGGCGATGATGATCAGATTGGTGTCGTTATTGAAGCCGTCCATCTCAACGAGCAGCTGGTTCAGCGTCTGCTCACGTTCGTCGTGGCCGCCGCTCATACCGGAACCGCCACGCTTACGACCGACGGCATCGATCTCATCGATGAAGATGATGGCCGGAGCGTTCTTCTTGGCCTCATCGAACAGATCGCGCACACGGGAGGCGCCAAGACCCACGAACATTTCCACGAAGTCGGAGCCTGCCATGGAGTAGAAAGGCACACCGGCTTCGCCTGCGATGGCTCGTGCCAGCAACGTCTTACCGGTACCTGGAGGGCCGTAGAGCAATACGCCACGCGGAATGCGGGCACCCAAAGCCTTGTAACGAGACGGATCCTTCAGGAAGTCCTTGATTTCCTCGACTTCCTGCACGGCAGCCTCTTCGCCGGCCACGTCGGCGAACTTGGTGGTCGGGGTCTGGCCTTCGAGCAGCTTGCCGCTGTTCTTCTTGCCGCCCATACCGAACATGCCGCCAGCACCGCCCATACGGCTCATCATGAACCAGAACAGACCAAAGATAATGAGGAACGGCAGCAGCGAGGTCAGCAGATACGTCCAAATGCTGCTCTGCTGCATGGTCGCCGTCCAGCCCTTGACCGGATCAGCCTTCTGCACGGCCTTGACCACGGTTGCGGACTGCGCGTACGTGTAGTAGAACTGCACGTTTTTGCCGTAGTTCTTCATACGCCCGGTATCAGGGTCTGTAGCGGAGTAGTCGCTCTTAAGCTTGAGCTTGACCTGCTGGGTGTTGTCTACGATCTGTGCGTATTCAACATTGTTGCCGTTGAGAATCTGCAGACCGTCCTTGGTGTCGATGGTCTGGGAACCGGTTCCGGCGAAAATCTGGAACATGGTCACGGCAAGCAATGCCACAACCACAACCCACAGCCATGGGGACTGCCAGAACGGACGCGGACCGCCATTGGATCCGTTGCCGTTGGACTTGTCACCCTTGCCGTTGGAATCGTTGCCATTGCCGGCGTTATTATTGCGTCCAAACGGATTGGTGAACGGGTTATTGCCGCCGCCGTTGTTATTCGGCGACTGGCCCGGACCAGGAAAACTCATGCCTGACCTCCTTCATACACTTCCGGCTTCAGCACCGCGATCGAATCAAGATTGCGGTATCGCTCGTCATAATCCAAGCCGAAACCGACCACGAATTCATCGGGAATCTCACGTCCCTTATATTTCACAGGAACATCCACCTTACGGCGCGCCGGCTTTTCCAACAGCGCAAAAATCTCCACGGAAGCGGCACCACGGCTTTTGAGCTCATCGACGAGCCACGCCAACGTGACGCCCGAATCGATGATGTCTTCCACAATAAGCACGTGACGACCGCGAACATCGGTCGACAGATCCTGCCGCACGGTGATCTTGCCGCTCGATTGAGTGCCGGAACCGTAGCTCGACAAGCTCATGAAATCCATCTCCGCGTGGATGCTCATGGCCTGCGAGAACGCCGCAAGCGTGTTCACCGCACCCTTGAGCACGCAAACCAGCAGCGGGTTCTTGCCACGGTAGTCTTCACTGGCCTGGGCTGCAGCATGGTTGATGATGTCGGCAATCTCTTCTTTACTGATCAGCTCGTGATCAATATCTTCTTGTACGTCAGCGATTCGCATGCCCACCATCTTGGCACACGCGAATGACGTGTTTCTGGCGATATGCTGAATATCCGCTGGGAAGATTCACACCTTTCTGGCCGTGCCAGTCGCAGATCAGCCTGTCGATCCCTTCAACCTGCCGTGCCATGCACGAAATGCCTGCTTCTGCAAGCGAGCGCACAATCACCCGTCTTCTGATGGCAATGTCTTGCGATTGCAACGCACGCACGTCGATGATTATCTCGCCGTTGTTCACGGTTACGCCTTGCTCGCACACGCGTTGCGCCACATCGTCAAGATATGCGCGATCGTCTTCGGCAAGCCTCGCTCCAAGCGCAAGTTTCGACACGACGTCGCTTCCCGCGAATGATGCAAGATATGGCATGAGATCGTGCCGGATTCGGGATCGCAGCGGATAGTTCGCGGGAAGAGGCTCATTTCCACCCGAATCTCCCACATCCGGCCCATTTGTGGGATCGTCCCACCAGGCAAGCCGCAGATCCTCGCAGATGCCGGTGGTTTCTTCGCGGGTCACATTCAGCCATGGGCGTAGAAAACGCACCCCGTCTCGTATGAAGGAACCGTTCATACCGCAAACCGCATCGAGGCCCGCGGAACGCAACAAACCGATGATCACGGTTTCCGCCTGATCGTTTTTCGTATGAGCCAGAAGCACGGCCGAAGCGTCGGAGCATGCGTCGACAATCGCATGATAGCGCGCTTCACGCGCCGCTGCCTCAACACCGATGCCGCGGGAGTCGGGTACGTCAATCGCACGAACACGAACTGGGTCAAGACCCAACGCAACGCAACGATCGGCGGTTGCCCGCGCAACACCGGCAGAGCCTTGCTGCAACTGGTGGTCGATGATAATCGCCCCGCATCGCAATCCCAATGAAGCGCACGTTTTCGCAGCAACCGCAGCCAACGCCATCGAATCGCGCCCACCGGAACAGGACACCATAATCAGCGGAGCGTCCACATCGGGCGCGTGCTCGCCATGACGGGCGAAACGGGCATCCTGCAATCCCAAACCGGCCGATTCCAACGCGGCGCGCAGTTCGCCGATTCCCTTGCGCAAACGTGACGAATACACCATGGCGTCACAACTTCGGTAGTGCTGCCACAAATGTGTCGATAGCGGATTTCGCGGCTTCGGAATCATCAGGATCGTTGACGATCACGGCAAAACTCAACGCACCGCCATTATGGCGCGACACATTGCCGGTCATGGAAGTCACATCTCCCAAACTGCCGGTTTTGGCACGGATAAGACCAGCTTCGTCAGCATCGTTCAAACGATTCGCAGCAGTGCCCACAAATCCTACAATCGACAGCCCCTCAGCGGCGGCGGAACCGGACCCGCTCGTCAGATTACGCTGCTGCACGTCAAGCAGGGTATGCGCGGTGAGTTTGGAATCCTCAGCCAGTCCCGAGCAGTTAACCATGGTGAGGCCTTCGGTGGAAATCCCCCGCTGAGCCAGTACCTGTTCAACCGACTGCACCGCTCCGGCCGGTGAATTGCCGGCGTTAAGGTGCAAAGCCAGCAGTCTGCCGAATTCCTCGGCCAGCGAATTGTCGGAATGCCGAAGCATGAACGCCATGATCTCGTTCAGCGATGCGGAGCTCACCGTCGCAATGGGGCTGGTCCCGTCGGGAACGGCTCCCTGTTCCACGGAACCGTTCACCGCAATGCCCCGCTCAGTCAGGCGTTGCGCGAACACCAGCGCGGCCTCGCGAGCCGGCTGCGTGCTCAAAACGGGATATGTGCTGAACGTATCGGGATCCGTAGGATTAGCACCGTTCCAGTTTCGCCCGCCATCCACGGCCATGGATGCGGTCGGCGCGTAGTACACGTGGTCCGGATCGAGTTCGGCGATGCCGTTGGGCCAACGGTCGTTGCCGAACAGGGAATCATCGTAGACGAGCGTCACGGAAGTGATGCCCCGCTGCCGCAACGCTTGGGCCGTGTTTGCCGCAAGCGTTCCCAGCCCGGCACGCCCATTGATGTGCGCCGAATCAGATTCGTCGACGCCGAGCAGCATGTCGCCGTTGCCTTTGAGCACCAATCGCGAAGTGCCATCTTCGCGCTGCTCCAAATAGGTCTGCGTCTCCAACGTCGACCCCATGTCGAGCGTGGCCGCAGCCGCATACGCCGTCAGCGTTTTCATGGTGGACGCCGGCGTATACGGCGTGTCGAGATTCTGCTCGGCCACCACATTGCCAGCCGCGTCGGCGATGGCGATGGCGTATTCACCGCCAAAATCGGAGGCAGCCGTCTCAAACTGGCTGATCAGAGCCTTTGCCGCAACGGCATCCACGGTTTTCGAAGCGTCAAGCCCTCCGACCATCGTCGCGGCCGCAATGGCATTGCCCGGCGTTTTGGCCGTGGCATGCTCGACTTCCTGCAATGTGAGAACACCCGGCAACTTGTCGAAAATGTCGGCCACGACATAGCCGACGCACAACACTGTGGTGAGCGACACGGAAAGCGCCACCGTGATGTATCGACGGCGTTTCACATGCCGGTATTCAGCCGAATCATCCATGGAACAACAACACTCCAGTCATAAGAGGAAATCGAAATGAAAACGAAAAGGCAGGAACGCGCAAGCCAGCGAACGAACGTCATCCCTTATGCTCGATCGGCTTCCATTCGGACTTGGCGAACATCGCCTGGAACGAGATCGGCACATAACTGAACATGTAGATCGGGAAGCTCAGCACATACGCGAACAGCTCCTTGTTGGTGGCGCCAATCTGATCGCGTTCCACAATAATCGTCAACGCGGCCAACGCCATCATGCCGATCACCGACGTCACAATGCCGGACGTCCAACCGGTCAACGAGCTCAACTGGCTCTGCCATGTCACGAATCCGCAGGTCGCGAACAACAGTCCCAGCAGAACGCGCGCAATACCGATCACCGTGAACGGACACAACAGCAGCGTGAAATCAACGGCGGAAAAATCGCGTTCCCTGATGGCGCGTTTGACCAAAGCCGGCCCGTAATAACGGAACACTTGCAGGAAGCCCTTGCTCCAACGCAAACGCTGACGCCAGCTCTGCGCGAAGGTGACAGGCTGCTCGTCATACAGAATCGCGGTACCGCAGTAGCCGATGCGGTCGCCGTGCAGCAAGGAATCCATGGTGAATTCCAAATCCTCGGTCAAAAGGTGGAATTTCCAACCATTATTGCGACGCATGATCTCCTGCGAGAACATGAAGCCAGTACCCCCTACATGACAGCTGTTGCCGAGCCACATGCGCGAGGCCGACAGGAATCGAGATTCACGGATGAACCACAATGCAGAACCGGAAGAGACCCAATTGTCAGACAAATTCACGGAATTGCGGTAGCTGGTGAGAATCTTGAATCCCGACTGAAACGCCTTGTTCATCTCTTCGACGTAATGCTTGTCGAGCTTGTTGTCGGCGTCGAACACGAAGAACGCATCGTACGGGTCGGATGCACCGGAATCGTTCATCTGATCGAGCAGATACGTCAGCGCGTAGCCTTTGCCCACAAGCTCCTTGTTGAAGCGTTCGATCACATGGCAGCCCATATTGCGCGCCACTTCGGCGGTATTGTCGGTGCAATTGTCGGCGACAAGCCAAATGTCGACCAGTTCGGTCGGGTAGGTCTGCGTTTGGATGCAGGTAATGAGGTTGCCGATGACGTTCGCCTCGTTTCGTGCGGAAATCAGCACCGCGTAACGCTTGTCCATCGGCGCGTCGGGAAATTTGATCGGCTTGGTGAACAGGGAGATGAGAATGCACACCGCCTGATAGACCACCCCTGCGCCACCGACGATGACCAGCAGAATGTCAAGTACGCTCAGCAGTACCATTAACGCCACCTACTTCTTGGATTGTCATCCGCGTTTTTCGTACTTCCTTCAGCTTCCCGCGACTCGCCGTTCTTCCGTTCATTGCCGGATTCCGGATTTTCGTTGGATTCCTGAGATGTGTTTTCACTCTCAAGACCCTGCAATGGCTTGCGTTCCGTTTTGTCCAACACGTGCTTCGGGATGGCGACGGTTTCGTCCGATTCCAGCGATTCCTCGGAACGGGTGATATTGTACGCCTGCTCCTGCAACTGCCGCACTTCGTCGGGAATAGGCACATGCGCACTGGATCCCTGCACCGCGCGAGGCATATTGTGCAGATGCTCGCTGAGTACTTCGGCACCTTCCACCAGCTTCGACTTCTTTTCAGGCACCGGATCGTCCATCAGCGGGGAATCGACCAGCTCGTACCGCTTTGTATAGGTGCGGAAGATCGTCTGCACGGATGCGACCACCGGCAATGCGAGGAACGCGCCCAACGCGCCGAACAGCGAGGTGAACGCCAGCACCGCGAGGAACGCCACGGCATCGTTCACATCCATGGTGCGCTGGGAGATCTTCGGCGCGAAAATCAGATTCTCGATCTGCTGATACACGCAGATAAACACCAGCACCGCCACGGCCTGCCACAATCCGCAGCTACCCCATGCGAACAGCACTGGCAACGCGCCGCCGATATACGTACCCAACATAGGAATGAACTGCGAAACCACACCGCAGAACAGCGCCAACGGTAGCCAATAGGGCACGTGCAGCAGCATCAGACAGATTCCTGTGAAGAACGCGTTCAGCAACGCGAGAATGGCGCGGGAGAACAGGAACGACGAGATCTGGCTCTGGCTCACCGTCCATACGAACAGGAATCGCCGCTGAGCCGCCGGAGCCATCCACTGGCATGCGGCACGACGCAGTTTCGGACCAGCCGCTGAAATGTAATACGTGGTCATGATTATCGTCATGAGGTTAATCAGGAACGAAAACAATCCCGACACCGTATTCAGCGCGGTACCCGCGAAATCAGTGACCCACGACGTTTGAATGTTCTTCAGAATCTCATTGCCGAGATTATTGATCTCAGGAAGCTGGAAATTCGCGTACTGACTGGCGAACTGGCACATCTGCTCATACAGGTCGGGCAGACCGTTCACCAAGGCGATCATCTGCTGCACGAACAGGTTGCCGAACAGTGTGAACAGCACGCCGAGCATCACGGCCAGCATCAGCAGCGAGAACAGCGACGCGAACGAACGTTTCCAGCCATGCTTGACCAGCGGCACCACCACCGGCTCCACCGCGAGCGCGATGAACAGCGAGACGATGATGTCGATCACCAGGTATTCGATTTTGCCCCAGCTGCGCCAGCAGAAAGTAAACCCCACAATGGCTATGGCGATGTATAGCAGCGCACGTCCCAGCCATTCCGGTGGTTTTCGGGGATCTCCTTTGGCTGGAAACAGGGTGCCGAGGTCCCATCGCTGTTCGCTGGTGTTCGCACCGTTTTCGCTCTGCGTATTGTTCATTCGCTGTTCGCTGTCGCTCATGGCTCCCTATTGTAGCGATAGGCGTCGTGTACAGGCTGAGCTATTGTGGTAGTTATGCTGAACGTTTCAATTGTCATCCCCGCTTGGAATGAAGAGGAGCGTATCAACGATTGCCTGTTGAATGCCACTAGGCAGACCGTGATGCCCCATGAAGTGATCGTTGTCGACAATCGTTCCACCGATTCGACGGTGGCCATGGTGGAGCAGTTCATCAAAGACCACCCGGAAGCACCCATCCGTCTGCTGCATCAGGATGAGGAGCAGGGGCTGATTCCGACGCGCGATTATGGTTTGAACCACGCCACCGGCGACATTCTGGGCCGTTTCGACGCCGATTGCATGATTCGCCCGGATTGGGTCGAAGTGGTGTCCGGCATTTTCACTGAGGACCCGGAGGCCATGGGTGCCACTGGTCCGGTGATGTATTACGATCTGCCGAGCCGCCATTTTGGTTTGCGTGGGGATAATTCCACACGCAAGCGTATTTACAAGGCCGATGGCGGCCAGCCGTTGCTGTTTGGCTCGAATATGGCGGTCCGCGCTTCAGCTTGGCGCGAAATTTCTGACGAAGTGTGCCGAGACAAGGCCGATGTGATGCATGAGGATATCGATATTTCGCTGCATCTGCTGGGCAAGGATCTGAAAACCGTGTACTGCCCGCGTATGATCGCCGGCATCAGCGCCCGCCGTATGGACACGTCGCTCACGTCGTTCAACAATTACATGCGTCGTTTCAAGAACACGTTCGACGCGCATCCACAGCATTCGCGCAAGCATAAGCCGGAGATTCTGCTCACCGCGCTATATCCGGTGATGCATCTGCTGTATCCGGTATGGCAGAAGGTGCTTGACACCGCCGATATCAATCCTGCGGAGGCGGCGTGGATCAACGAGCAGATGGAATTGGCCGAGCAGGAAGGCCGCGAATGGTACGATGACACTCCCACCGATGAGGAGTGGAGCGAAAAGCACGAGTAATTCCAATACTTGCGATTGATAATCACGGATTATTGTTTACATTATTTCGATTAATCCGTAATTTATGTGCAGATATAAAAATCGTGGTGCGAATGCTTTGTGAAGTTTCGCACCACGATTTTTAATGCTTTCAGCGATGTTCTCTCACAATCGGGTTTCACTGCAGATTCGCTGCATGCGATTGCCGATTCGTGAGAGTTTTCGCATTACATCAGGCTCTTGTAGATGGCGAGGATGTCTTCTTCGGTGGCCTGACGCGGGTTGCCCGGGGTGCACACGTCGTTGAAGGCGTCGTGAGCCAGTGCTTCCAGATCGGCTTCGGTTGCGCCGACTTCGGAGATGGTGGTCGGGTTCTTCAGGTCGACGGTGAGCTTGTGCACAGCCTGGACGGCTTCTTCGCGAACCGTCTCGAGATCGCCGGTGTAGGCATCTTCGACACCGAAGGCGTCGGCGATGTCGCGATACTTCTCGCCGGTGAAGTCCTTGTTGTATTCCATGACCGGTGCCAGCAGAATGCCGTTGGCAACGCCGTGGGCAACGCCGAGGCGGCCGCCCAGCGGGTGGGCCATGCCATGCACCAGACCGAGGCCGACGTTGGAGTAGGCCATGCCGGTGATGTAGGAGGCGTAGGCCATCTGCTCGCCTGCAGGAACGTCGCCGTCAGCGCTCTTGGCAAGGTTCTTGGCAATCATGCGGATGGTCTGCATGCTCAGGCAGTCGGACAGGCTCCAGGCGCCCGGAGTGATGTAGCCTTCAATGGCGTGGGTCAGGGCGTCAAGACCGGTGGCGACCTTGAGGCCGCGCGGCATGGAGTCGGTCAGATCAGGATCGACGAAGGCGACGATCGGAATGTCGTGCGGGTCGACGGCCACGAACTTACGCTTGTTGGCGGTATCGGTGACCACATAGTTGATGGTGGTTTCCGAAGCGGTGCCTGCGGTGGTCGGCACGCCGAAGATCGGCACGGACGGGTTCTTGGTGTCGGCAACGCCTTCCAGGGAGAGCACATCGGCAAACTCCGGGTTGGCGGTGATGATGCCGATGCCCTTGCAGGTGTCTTGCGGGGAGCCGCCGCCCAGACCGATCAGGAAATCAGCACCGGATGCGGCGAACTTGGCAACGCCATCCTGAATGCATTCGACCGGCGGGTTCGGCTTGACGTTGTCGAAGACCTCGTACGGCATGCCTGCCTCATCAAGCACATCGGTGACCTTCTTGACGGTGCCGGTTTCCAGCAGTACCGGATCGGTGACGATGAACGCCTTGGTGAAGCCATGGGACTTGGCAACGCCCGGGATCTCCTTGATGGCGCCGCGACCGAAGTATGCAGTCTGGTTGAAAATCATGCGATAGACCATAGATGTCTCCTTTAAGCGACTGTGCTTGTTCGCCGTGTCATAGCAACCGTTGCCATGACCAACGATTCTCATCATAGACCCCATTTTGCGATTCGGCTGGAAATCGACACAACCTTTTCTGTGAGCGTTCTCACAAAATATGCGAACGCATCACACAAAAACGCATAAAACCAGACAATACGGCCTTATGACTCGAATAATTCCAGCTCGACCTGCGGCAGATCATCCTTGGAGAACACCCACATGGTCTCGTCTTTGGAACGTCGATCGGCGAAAATCGTAAGCAGGAACTTCTCTCCGTCGTTTCGCGTGTACCCGTACTGCAACACGCCGACCGACTCGACGCGGGCATGAATGAAGTCGTAATCCATAAGCAGGGAGAAACTGTCTTTGCAGAACGGCGCCACCAATCGTTCGCAATAGTCATGCAGCGCGCTTTTGAACGAACCGTCATGCGCGTCAAGCATCTTCTGGAAATAGTCGGGCACCATGATCGCACGCTGTGAGTCAGTACGCAGATTCACCATGCATGCGATTGAATAGCGTCCGTTCAAATGCCGCAGCAACGATTCCATATCCTGATTACGCACCAGAATGTCCTCAAGTTTTTTGTTGAGCCCGCGCAGCTGGCGTTTGCTGCCGCCTCGCACGTAGTATTCCTTCTTTTCGCGGCGCATCTCGTTTTCGGCCTGTTCGATGATTTTCGGCAGATCGGAAGTCGACTCGCTCGACGCTACGCCCACTGATATCTCGCAGCCTTGCGTATGCAAGCGCTCACGCATGTAGTTCAGCTGCTTGCGTGTCTGCGCTTCCGCATGCGCGGAACTGATTATCACGAATTCGTCGCCGCCGATGCGATACAACCGGTCATCGCCGAAGAACGCGCGCGCCGCGTCCGCGAACTCACACAACATGCGGTTGCCCTGCTTATGCCCGAGATGGTTGTTCACCTCGTGCAGGCCGATCATATCCGCATACACGCACACCACCGCCCCGATGTCGGCGCTCCGCAGCTGCTCCACATCGCTGTCGTATGCATTGCGGTTGAGCAATCCCGTCAAGGAGTCCTGCCGATAGATTTCCTTCATGTTCTTGGCGATTAGGTCGAGCGACAGGTCGAATCCGATCAGCACCACGGCCCACGGATTGGCCTCACTGCAATCAGGGGGTACCAGCATACCGAATGCGATCACGCTGGTTTTCGCCTCGACCTCGCTTCTAAAATACGTGAATTCCGATTTTTTCTTACTGAATAGTTGGTCGCGCAAATCAGACAATCGCGTGTGTTTCAGGAATTCTCCGGCATCATCTGGATGAATGATCCGTTTTGAAACCAATGCATGGCAGTAATCATGAAAATCATCCGCATACACGTCCGGAAGTTTCGGATCGCGTTTGATGGTGCGATATTCTCCCGTGATGAGATTCAGTCGGGACAGTTCCGCAACGCCCTTGTTAAGGATTTCAAAAATATGCGCCGACAATGACGACGATTCGAGCATGCTGCGGCCGTTCGTCGACATGCGGTAGTCGCGATGCATCAGATCTTTGGAGATATTCCAGAAATGCTGGTCATCCGGGCGGTGTTCCAGCAAATCCTCCATCTTTCCCACAGTGAGCGGACGGTAGAAATAATATCCTTGGATGTACATGCATCCCAGCTCACGCAGCTTGCTCACCTGTTCGGCGGTCTGCGCACCCTCCGCAATGATCGACAGTCTCAGCTGGTAGGCCATGTCGATCACGGATTCGATGATTTTCAAACCTTTCGCCGCATTGTCAGCATTCAGGTCAACGAATTTCATGTCGAGTTTGATGGCATCGACGTTGATGTCCTTCAACATGTTGAGTGACGAATACGCCGACCCAAAATCGTCCATCAGCACGGCAATGCCTCGCGCATGCAGGTCCCGAATGGTCTCTTCGACCACATCCATGTTATGTGCGATCGCACTTTCTGTGATCTCCACCTGCAGCAGGCGAGCATCGATGCTGAACCGATCGAGCAGGTCGCCAAGCACTCGCGCCACATCGATCGCCTCGATATCCGTCATCGACACGTTGACGGACACCGGCACCAGATTGCGCCCCTCCCCATCCCAACGCGACAGCATTTCACACACGGAACGCCAGATGAACAAATCGAACCGCGTGACCATTGACTCACGTTCAAGCAGAGGAATGAATTCGCCGGGAGACACCAAGCCATATTCCGGATGATTCCAACGCACCAACGCCTCCGCACCCACGATTGCGCCGGTTTCAGCATTGCATTTGGGTTGCAGGTAGAAGCAGAATTCGTTGTTGTCAAACGCCTGGTTGATGTCGTCAAGAGAGAATCTGGGTACGATTTCGTCGTTGCTGGGCGCCCTGCCCGTGGATTCCAGCCGCGCGCCTGCGGCAACATCGAATTGATTACCCATGATACTCACCGTTGTACTGTATCAGCGTCACGTCTTCGACACCCTCAATGGCGCGAACGCGTTCCGTGAACGTCATGTCCTTATCATCACAGAATACTTCAACCGCCATTTCCGTGCGTTCGCCACGCATGGTTTTGGACTTTACGAAGAATTCGGTGCGTCCGAACGCGCGCGTGATCTCATCTCCCACTACATCGCCCACATAGTGGATCACCGCAATGTACACGCGCCCCTTGTCTTGACGCGAGTAGAACAGAGCCAGCATGCCGATCATCACCAATCCGGCAACAATCACCAGCACATACATGCCGGCGCCCGCCGCAATACCAGACGTGATCGCCCAGAACAAATACAACAGATCCATCGGATCCTTGACCGCGGTACGGTAGCGCACAATCGATAATGCACCGACCATACCAAGCGAAATCACAATATTCGTACTGATGGCCAGCGTGACCATGCAGGTGAGCACGCACATGCCCACCAACGTAACGGCAAAACTGCGCGAATACACCACACCCGTGTAGAAACGGCGGTACACGCAGTAAATGACGATGCCGACGATCAACGCCACCAGCAACGCCAGCGCCATTTTGGGCACATTGTATTGGCCGAAGGATTTCAGCACCGACTTTTTGATCATGTCATTGACACTCATATGGTTTCTTTCTCTCCTGCTTCCTTGATTCGTAACGTTTGTTTTTGCTGGAATGCCAGTCAACATGCCAGCTGGTTACAGACTTGGCTTTACAGGCTCGGCACGCTCCAACCTTCCTGCCAGTAGCCGAATCCCCGCAAATACGAGGCTTTGTCATAACAGAGCACGTATTTCGAAGCCGATGTCAACTCCTGCGCCTTGCCGGGCAGCAGATCACGCACCACTTGCGGCAGGAATTCGGTGAATTTGACCTCCATCACCAGTTTTCCCGGCTCAAGCACGGGCAGTACCGGCAGTGTGGAGTCGAAAACATCGAATCCTCCAACCGCCGCACGCACGTTCATATCGAAGGTGACGCGCACGGTACCGGCGTCAAGAATCCACGGTTCGCGCTCATAATCGACGATCACGCGAGGGCGCATCACATTGCACATGCATTCCACATAAAACTCGCGGCACAACTGATACTCGCTGTCACGCAGAAATTCATAATCGCCGGCAAGAATACGGTCGAACTGCTCGTGCGTGAGCGGTGCATCCTCCTTGTAGATCCAACTGTCGCTTTTGCGTTTGCGTTCCAGTTTGATCACACGATCGCTGTAATCGTAGATGCGAATACGGTATTTCCTACGCAGCAGCACACCGTCGACTTTTTCCTGATATGCGGTGTTCCAATAATCGTCGAAATACAGGCTGCGAATCATATAGCCGCCGTTTTTCGCATGCTTGTCGAGGCCAAGCAGCGGCGCCATACGCACGTTCAAGTCGGCTTTTTGCGCGTATGAGATCAGATATTTGAGCTCATGACGGAACCGTTCCTTGGCTGTGCGCGGTGGAACGGATAATTCCTCGCCGACGCGATGTTTGATACGTTGCAGCAGCGACGTTCCGCGATTGCCACCATCACTGCACATTGGCATCCTCCACAATGCTGCCGTCGGCTTTCACATAGAAACACTTGGTGCCGTAGACCTTGTTGCCGTCGGTGACGTAGTAGTCAAACGCGTCCTGCGTCTCGCCTGATGCATTGCGCACGCTCACCTTGATGAAGTACTGGCCTTCACCAGGCATATCCATCACGGCTTCCGGCAATACGAGGTCGCTCTGTGTGAACACCACGTCTTTGCCTTCGTAATCCTTGGCCACGGTAACGCTATAGCGCAGATCCTCATCGTTGAAATCATAGGAGACATCCCAGCTGAGTTTGAGCTTGCCGTTGGTAGGAGTCGGCTTGCCGATATAGAACGGCATGGGCTTATTGAACCCGGTTCGGTACGTCTGGTAGTTCTGTTCGATTTCGCTATGCAATTGGTTTGCCACCGTGTCGTATTGGCTTGACGTCAGAGGCTCATGCATGCAGTCGGGCATCTTCCGCACGTATGGTTCAACGATGGAACGGTACCGCCGCACCATGGAATTGATGCGATCGGCGCTCATATACTTGTATTCGTCTTTCACGGCCTTGCCGAGCGCGGTTCGGAACGACTTGGTTTGCAGACAACGTCGGAACAGTATGTTGCCCCAATAGTTGCTGACACCGTTCTCCCAGCTTTGGCCCTCGGAACGTTGCCTGATCTCGTATTCCTTGCGCATGAGCATACCATCGTTATCCCAGTCGAGCAGGTAAAACGTATCCGAATTCGTGGGACTATACAGGTACATATTGCGGCTTTGCGTATCGATATTGCCGGTCAGCAATTGGAATGCCATCCAATATGCGAGATTTTCGGTATCGAAATATTTGCCGAGGATTTCGCCCATCGGCACTGAATAATCATTGAGATCGTTCAGCATGGCGATCAGTTTGGTATGGTCGTTGTCGCCTTTGATTTCCAGTTTTTCTTCGAATTTCGCTTGATCGTAGTCAGGATCATCGGCGAGTTTGATCACGTCTTCGTCTCGATAGAATTCGAAATAATTGACTTTGTACAGCTGTCCGTTTTTATCGAGTCCGTGCACCTGCAATGCGGTTTTGTTGAGCTGTTCGACTTGCGTGTACAGACCGTAATCGTCGAAGGAATCCGATCCGCTGGTCTCGTCTTTCACGTACAAGTGCACGAATTGCGTGCGCAGTCCCATCATCTGGTCGATGCCTTTGATGAGATCGTACGCCATTTTGTTACGGAAACGCAGACCTTCGCCCATATGCTTGTTCAATGCGATGGTACGCTGCCCACGCCACTTGCCTTTGCCGCTTTTCAACTCGATCTTGTAGTTCTTCTGCTCGTTTTTACTCGATGACTGGCCACGTATCTGCACGGTGGCGTTCGGCGCGCTTTCACCAAAACCAAGCTCCCCGGAAACCGGTCCTTGTTCGTCGCCGACCTGCAGCAAACCATTGACCTTGTAGCGGTCAACGCCCATGGCCGCATAGTCATCAACAGAATACTGGTTGATTTCACTCCAGCTATGGTCGGTGCCTTCCGACGAATTACCGCGCGATACCGTCAAATACATGGTTTCGACACCGCTGTCGTCATACACCTTGTATAACGATTCGTTGTCACGCAAGTGTGCGCCGTCGATGCTTTGTTCAGCGCTTTTCTTGACTTGCTCATGCGTCTGTGACGAATCCGATGATTGCGATTGTTCATTATCGTTGGGTGATGAAGTCGCACATCCGGCGCAGGAAAGCACCATCAGCATTGCCGTCAATGCCGTTATTTGCTTGACAAGCGTGGTAATGGCTTTTGTGTTGCGTCGGTTCCACCATGTCATGATTTACGATTCCTCCCGATTATGACATCCGTTTCTGCAATATTCGCCTTGTCAGAAGACCGTGCATGCCCTGAGCGATGCAATGATTGGTCGACCCGCTGTTCGCCATGTTCAAGCAGTATGCCCAGTTCGGTGAAACGTCCACGTTTCGTTTGCGCCACAATCGGCTGCTGCCCCAGCACTCGGTATGGCAGATTGTCGGTGTATGAGGCGAGCCGGAATGTCGCATATATGGCGAACAGCGATGCCCCCATCAGAAAACCGAAACCGAACAGCGACGTAGTGAAGAACTGTCCGATTACTGTGAACACAACCGTCGAACCCGCAAACAATGCCGACGCCGTCAATGCACCGGAATAATCGGTAAAATACAGCAGAATCAGCATCACGGTGTTGCCGACCGCATAAAGGGCATACCCCACGCAGAGCACACGGAAATATCCGTGCATCACATCGCTGAATCCTAAAGGAAGCGCGTTCAGCACCGTTTTTTCCAATGAAATCACGGCAGCGGTCACCAACAATTGCTTCAACGCCGTGTAATGCAATTCTCGATTGAGCACAGCCAACATTTCGTTTTCGGCAACGGTAATGTCTTTGACCGTGCCTCCATCATTCAACAGACTGTAATACGACCGATATGTTGGGTAGAAATTGACCTCCACCGACACCACAAAATTCACCGTGGTGATCAGAATCGTCAAAAACGCCAGCATGGCGGGCACATCGTAATATGGCGCGCCATAAAACAGGCCCTTCACCTTGATGCCGAGCGGCCCACACCAAGTGATCACCAAATGAGCGAACAGGCCGATGGTGGTCAGCAATCCGGTCAACGCCAACGGCAGAAACTGATCGACCCACTGCAAAAACAGCCACGGATGCTTACGACTTTGCGGAAAATAACGATGCAACAAGAGCACATCCCACACCAGCATCACACCATAGCCAAGCACCACCGCAAACAACAGCGACTCCACAGGAGGGCAGGCCAACGCAAGCAACACGCATGACGTAACGAACGCCACCAACACCGCAGCCACGAAAGAATACAGAATGCTTTTGTAATCCTTGATGGCCGTCAAATAGCTCATCGCATTCCAGTTGACGATCATTTCAAGAAACAGCCACAAACACAACGCGCCCTGCATCAACGTGGCACCGGAAAACAGCAGGAAAACCGTGTACAACACCGCGCCCACCACCAGCATGATGCCAGTAGACCCCCAGAACGACGGCAGAATCATCTTCTCATCGTGATCAAACAACATATCCGCCAGAAAACGGGTGACCGGCATCGACAGAAAACTCGTCAACACCAACGAGGCAAGCAGCGTGTAGGTGATCATGCATACGAGCAGATCGCGGTCGGGGCGGCCCACCTGCCACCAGCTGCTCACGATCAGCACGCCGAACTGCAGGAGTACACCCAACAGCATCGGACCAGCGCAAATCACGCCGGCATAGCCGTAGGCTCGCAGCATCGCCATCAAGCCTCTACGGTGGAACAGTTTCTTCAGTTCAAATCCAATACCGGCCATATCAGCGCTCCAATCCGAACTGATTCAATCCGAACTGATCCGCGGTATCGCTATACAGCTTGCGATAATCGTCAAGCATGCGCTCATGCCGGTAATAGGCGTTCACACGGTTACGGCCAATCTGCCCCATGGTCTCACGCAGCGTGCGACTGGAACACATGCGTTCCATGGCTCGGCTCAGGCCCTCGCGGTACATCGGGGGCACGTAGAAGCCTGCCGTGCCGAAATCGTCGCCTTCCTCGCCTTCCAAAAGCTCACGGCAGCAGCCGACGTCAGTGGTCACGCAGGGGCGTGCGGCTGCGAACGATTCCAGCACCGACAGCGGCTGGCCTTCGGAAATGCTGGTCAACACGGTGAAATCAAGCTTGCGCATGTATTCGACCACGTTCACACGGCCGGTGAACTCAAGATTGCGCACACCCAACTGTTCCACAAGCTCATAGCATTCGTCGGCATACTCCTGATCGTCAACACCGCCGAGAATATGCAAGCGCACATTGTCAACGCGAGAGGAAAGCTCATGGAACGCGTGAATCAGGGTTTTCACATCTTTGATGGGCGCCATGCGCACCACCGCGCCGATATCAACCCAACCGTCGTCGGGCTTCAGGGGAATATCGCAGAAACGTTCGTATTGAATGCCATTGGGAATCACTTGGCAGGCATCGGCGGGCGCACCCATGCCAATTTGGATAAGACGGGCACGACCGAACAAGCTGGTGATGCGCCACGCACGATGGTAGATCTGTTCCGAAAGCATGTAGAAGAAGCGGATCCAACGCGGCCGGAACGCTGGCGACACCCATTCGGCGGAAATGATTTCCTCTTCGCGTTCACGCGTATAAATGCCATGTTCCGTAAGCAATACCGGCGCATGGTTGATACCCCCCCCCAAACAAGCCAACAATCCGCCATATCCAGTGGAAATCGCATGGTAGATCTGCGCTTCCGGCACTTCGCAGCCCATCAAGTACAACACCGGCAGCAACATGGAGCGCACGGTATGGAAAGCGTCGGCGTAGGCCACATACGGATATTCTTCCATGCAGATTTGCGTAAACAAGTCGATGAATTCACGGCTTTGCAGGAACGACAGCGGATGCACGCCTCTGGTGTGGAACAGGTTGAACAGCACATCCCAGTCCGGGCTGCCAAGATTCACCAGTTCGCGCAATGACCGCAATTCCTCTTCGGTGAACGACACTTGCGCTCGTTCACCGCTCAGACGCAAGGCGTCGTCGAGGAACACCTCATGCACTTCCACCACATTGTCGGGCAGGTCATATACGAATTTGCCGCGGTCTTCGGCTTTGGCGCCGATCACCCACAATACGAACTCGTGCTCTTTCATCGCTTCGATATAACTGTGCATCCACGTGGACACGCCACCATGCACGTACGGGTAGCATCCTTCCAAAACCAGGCAGATTCTCATGCCTCTCCCCCAGTCTTGCGTTCGATATGAACCGTGGCGTTCGTGGCTTTGAGCAGATACAAGTTGCCGGTCAGCTTGGTGAGGCTTCCGCCACGAACCCTGCCAGGCGTGCCATTGTTGGCACGGAACATGAGCCACCCTTGATCGGTGAGGTTGCCAAGTTTCAGATCCCAACCATCGTCGGACGTTTCCATCGAAACGGTCAATCCCGAAAAACGTTGGATGGCTGCGGCACATTCCGTGCCTGTCCGCATACGAATGGACGGTGCCGACGATTCCAGCCAGTCAAGATAGTTTTCCAATCCCTGGTAGTACTTCTTCCATCCTTCTTTCGCTCCACGATCTTCATCAAGCAAATCGTCGGGATGCATGAAGTGCGTGCTCACATAGTGCATGTTCAGTTCGGAAACCGCGGCAAGACGCATGTACATGTCACCCACCATGCCGCCGGACACGATACGTGGAGCCTCCACCACGCCATCGGCCGCAACACCGAACTCCTGCACGTACGTCAAGGAACTGTCGGAAGGCATGTACGTACTGGCGATGGCGCGAATCTGCGACACATCCTCGCCTATGATCTTTCGTCCTTCTTGGGAGAGGATATTCGACGGCGGCACGTATACCGACGATGTTGCGGCAGGCAATACGTCTTTCTGGAATGCGATCAGTTCGTTCAACGAATCGACGATGGCTTTGCGATTCGGCCACTGCACATACGCGTATTCCTTACCGTAATCCGTATTCGGCAACACCAACGGCTGATGGTTGTACCCGTGATATCCGATTTCGCCGTTTTGCCGAAGCAGCAATCCTCCGTAATACTCGAATTGTGCGCCGTCCGTCTGCCGTACCGGATCATCCTTGGTGTCATCGCCGTAATTCTCAATCATCACACCGGTGAAACGAATACCGTACCGTTCCGCAAGACGCACCAAATCCGGCCACCATACTTGAGAATAGAATTCAGCAATACTCATGTTGTAGTCACGTTTGATGTATTTGCCATTGCCGGACGGTACCGGAGAGGGAAAATCATCCAAGTAGAACGCCGCGCTGTTGATCACCGGATAGGCCGTGGCAGAACCGAGCAGGCTGAACGCCGAAGCGTAAAATCCTCGAAGCACCTTGCCGTAAATACCGATATTGCACACCACCGCCGAACCTGAATTCACGAACGTGCTCCAAATCAACGGTGTGCGCCCATTACTGCTGACGGCCTTGACCTGTGCGCGATCATTCAATGCGACACTCAGCGACGATTCAAACGGATCGCTGAACGTGTATGTCTGGCCGCCGCCCAACATGAAATCCTTGGAGGGTGTAATGCCCTTAGTCAGCACATATTCGTATGCGGACGATTCAATGCCGATCTGCGGGCCGATCACATCCAAATAGCCGGTTTTTTCGGGAGTCATGGCAAACATGACTCCTCCGCCTTTTTTGGCCCATTGCATGATTTGCAGCACATGCTCGCCCAGACGGTCGAGATTAGGCATGGCCACCACTATGGTGCTGTAGTGAGTCAACGCTGGAAATTCAGCGTTTTCGTCAGCCACGTCAACCACAGTGGTGGGGACTTTCATATCAAGCAGAATCTGGTCGAGCATGGCTTCGGCATCGCTGACGCCCTCCTGCGAACTGTCGACCACCAACAGATTCGTAGCTTTTTCGCCAGCGATGGCATTGGCTGCAGGAATGGCTTTGTTTCGATCCAAATACGTGATGTCGAACCGCGTGACACCGTAATGCACGCCCAAGCTTTCCACCAGCAACACCAATGCGATGGCCATGAACACGGCCCACACTTTGACCAAACCTTGCCAGCGGAATCGTTTCCACTTGGCCAACACGTCTGACAGGAATCCTCTGATCATGCGCGTTCAGCCTCCTTGGTTCCGGTCCAGAACCGCAGCACACGTCTTCCTTGGCCACCGAGATAAATATGCTTGCTTTCGATCTGCTGAACAGTGTGGCGCAACGCATCGCCATCATTGCGTGCGGCATCGAGTCGTAGACGCATCAGCCATACATCGCCTTGATCCGGCCACTGTTCCATAGCGCCGTCAATGGTGTGCGCGGCATCATCAAAGAGTCCAAGATCGATTTGCATTTGCGCAAGACGGCACGCAACGTAATAATCGCCATGTTGGCGAAGTCGTTCCTGCAATACTTCGGCATATCGCTGCTTCTGCAACTGCAATGCGTATCCTTGCGCAATACCGGAATTGATATATCGTTCCAGCGCATCGCAATAGCGTTCCAACATCGTTTCGGAATTTCGATGCTGCAGATAATCGTTGCGGCAGCGCTGCAATGCAAGATCTTCCTTGGCACTGATCTGTGCCATGGCGGTAGCCGCGTAATGCACGACCTCCACATCCTCATTCAGTCGGGCCTGCGACAGCACATCGATATAATGGCTGGGATTGTCGTTGAGAATGGACATCACCAGACTGCGACGCTGACTCGAATCGTTGACGATCAACGCCTCTTCCAGCGGCACGGTATTGACGAAATCGGTACGTTCCTCAACGAGAATGCTTCGACGTTCCTCATCGTCCACGCGCATCTGTTCGAGATCTGGAGCCGTATGCTCGCCCGCACGAATCAGCGTACGCACATGCAGCAAGAGCACGCATAACGGCCCCCACAGCGGCACCAACAGCATAAAAGGAAGCAGACGCCCTTCCACACGAAGCACGCCAAAACGAGACAATACGCACGTCAGCACGCATACCAGCACATGTATGACGATAAGCAGCATCGTCACTACCGTTGTGTTCATGCCGTGCCGCCTTCGTGCGATTCGGCGACCACTTGTTCCGAAGCCTCATCCAGCAGCGCGTCTTCCTCTTGCCCGGAAACGCGTGTCACATGCAATCCAGCTTGGGCCAAACGCTTGTTGATGATAGGCAGCTCATGCTTGCCGGCCTGGTTCATCAACACATACACGTTGCCGTCTTGCAGTACACCCGCCTCGTCCGTCTGACGAATGGCCCCCATGAGACGGCTGCCATTGTCTTGCCAAGCATCATCCACACGCAGCAGCAGGTGATCGCCCATATGGTCGTGCTTGAGTTCGTTGGCGGCAAGCACTTTGGGTAGAAACGCCCGAGTGTTCAGGAATTCGGTGCCCGGCACCAGCATCGCCTGACGCGCCACATTCTCATAGTCGAACGCACGCACCATCGCGGATTCCACCAAGCCGCACATGATGGTGAACAGGTTCTGGAAGTACAGATTCATTTGGTCGGGCTGCGCTTTGGCAAGCACAATCACCACGGCCAGCTTGCCATCGGCATGCACGCCTGCCGCATACATCGGAAGGTCCGGTTCGAGATTGCGGTTCACCCACAATCCACCATGATCCAAAGCTGTAATAATGTTGGCATAATTCTCAAGCAGCGCCGACTTGCTGAACAGGGATTCGGTTTGCGGACTCGCAGCCATCAAACGCGCGAATCGACCGCCGCTGTCAATGCGGTAAACACCGAAACTATCGCCGCCCAATGTGTCTTGCATAATGCGAATGGTCGTGTGATACAGCTTTTGCGGCTGCACTTCGTCCAATTCACGTGTCATCGCATACATTTTGCCGAAACTGTCACGCCTGCCGATAATCTGCCCGCGCAGCATACGACGATCATCGAGCACATCGTGGTACAGGTCACGCAGGAACGCAAGTCGTTCACGCAGCAAACTGTTTTCGTCACGCATGAATCGCAGGTTTTCGCGATTACGCAGCTGCACATACCCGCATACTGCGCCGGCAACGAAATACACCACAAACGCAAGCCAGTTCGACGTGTCGTAAAACAACGGAGCGAATGAAGCGCCCTTCGATGCATACGACAACGCCATGCCGACACATGCGAGCGCGGCCGCGAACACGCCTGCGTTCAGTCCGTGCATCGTGCCGACGATCACCACGAAAAACAGGCGCAAATCCACGGTTCCCAACTGGCTGTTGCCTTGTACCGCGGTGCGAAGCAGTTCTTCCAATATGAACGCGATGAAGATTTCGATTGCGATCCATGGTTTTGAATGGTTGCGTAGAAAATCCCAGACCGGGTGCTTCTTGGATTGTTCCTGAGCACGCGCTTCTTTCCAGCGCTGAAGCACAGGGGGAAGATCCTGTTTGAGCGAATATCGCGGCGACCAGCCATAGCGCAATCGCAGCACATGATCGTCTGCTGGGTAATGTTGTGGTCTGTCTTCGCCAAAAGTCACCGATAATCCGGGAAATGCCGCGCTGATCGCATCAGCCAAATCACCGTATGTGAAGTCGAACACGTTGGGCACATGGAAGATTTCGCTTTCGGCGGTCCAATCGTCGAACATGCGGTAGATCAGTTCGGCAAGATCGTCGGCGCAGAGAAAGCATGTCTGTTGCTGTTTGCGTTCGCAGAATGAGATCGACCCTGCCGATGCCTGTTCGAACAGTCTGCCGAAATATGCGGTTGCTCCATTGCGCTCGGGTGCATACAAGTATGGACAGCGAATGATTTTCGCTTCCAGACGGTAGGTGCGCGCGTAATACAGGCAGAGTTCTTCCGACGCTCGAGACATCAGACTTTTGCTGGTATCACGTACGTCGGCGTTTTCCGGATAGGTGAATTCGGATTCCGGTCCGCATACCATCAGCATTTGCGTGGATCTGTTACGTATGGCGTGCAGCAATCTGCGAAGATATCCGAGATCGCCGTCACGCTCACTTCGCGGGGTGAGGCCTTCGGAAAAGAATACGATGCGATCGAATTCGTATGTGGTAAGAGTTTCGGCAAGGGTGTTGGCGTCAGACATGTTGACGATTCTGAGACGGTCATTGCCGTCTACGGTGCCTTCTCGTTCCGCTATCACCACATGGTCTCGGGGAAAGGAATGCTGAATCCACTGCTTGGTAATGAAGTCGGTGTTGCCGACCAGAAGCACTTCCATGCCGCCACCCCAGCGAATACTCCCTTAACGGGGTTACGGCATAACTCTGCCCACAAACCCCCATTGTTACTGCCTTACGGTGTTCCAGTGTAGCCAAACAGCAGACAGACTCCCCCTCTAACGGAGGTTTTCTTAGTCATTTCTCAGTAACTCGCAAGTCAACATGACTTGCGTCGACCATTTTAGGGGGCTTACCCGCAATGCGAGCGCGTATTCAACCAACAGCCGGCATCAGTGGCTTGGCGCTAGACATACGGCCGCAATCGTCATACGTGTGGGCAAAAACAAAGAAACCTCGGATGTTTCCGAGGTTTCAAAGCCATGGTGGCTCCGAGCGGCATCGATCCGCTGACCTAACGATTTTCAGTCGTTCGCTCTACCAACTGAGCTACAGAGCCATGAACAGGAATCTGTTCGAGCGACCCCGGCCGGACTTGAACCGGTGACCTCCGCCGTGACAGGGCGGCGCTCTAACCAACTGAGCTACGGGGCCATTGCCACCTTGTTACCAAGGTAAGTACCCCCTGAGAGAGTCGAACTCTCGTTGTCAGATTGAAAGTCTGGTGTCCTAACCGTTAGACGAAGGGGGCGCTTTCAGCGTTTCCGCGTGACAACTCGCTTAACTATACGCGAATCCTCAGAACATGCAAATCTCGGCGTGTCGCAGCGTCGCAAAATCGCCATCAACCCGTTGCCAAAGTGCTGAAAATCGTTGAAATCAAGCCATTTCAGCACTTCAACAACAGACCAACCGGCACTATACGCAACGATAGGTGAGGTCATGAATCACACGACCGGCAGCAAGTCCTTTTTTCTCAAAATTCGTGAGAATTCGTCCGGAAAAACGCTCGGATTCGGTGAAATCGGCGTGTCGCAGACCGGCCGCTTCGTCGGCATTTCCCTTGCCAACATGCTCGACCGGCAAACTCACCGTAAGCATGCCGTCATTATGGAATCCTTCAAGACCATCCATCACCTCATGCACATGCAATGCATAGTCTTCGATGTCGGTGGCGATACGCCACACTCCCCCATCCCGCAACGTGCGATGAATCTCGCCGGCAAGCTCCGGCTGCACGATACGACGCTTGTGGTGGCGCATCTTGGGCCACGGATCAGGGAAGAAGGTCCATACTTCAGCGATCGATCCATCCGCCGCGGCTTTGAAGAGCTCAGGAGCGTTGACCTGCGCGATGCGCAGATTGGTCAGGCCCTGCTTGCCTGCGAGCAGCATGGTATGCGCCACGCCCGGATCATAGACCTCAAGCGCCAGGAAGTTCATATCGGGGTGTTCAGCAGCGGCCGCAACAACGTTTTCCCCCTGGCCGGTACCGATTTCCACAATCAGAGGATTGACATTGCCCCACACATCCGCGATATACGCCCGATCGAACACCAGATCGCCTCGCACATCAAGCGACCCCTCGCCCGCGTTGATTTTCAGCAGATACGTATCTGCATAGGCATCCCATGCACGCTGCAAGCGTGCGTCGAGCCTGGCGGAACGACGCACGAAGGACAACACCTTGCGCCCATACAAGGCAGGACGCTGGCCAGCATCAGCCCGTTGTTCATCTTGCGTTTTTGACATGTTTTGTCCGTTTTCGCCGTTAACTTGATTTTCAGTCGGCGTGTTCACATCTTCTTGCATACCCTAATTTATAGAGGAAACGCAGGAAAGGGTCGATTATGTGCGTTACTGTTCATGTGTTATACTCAAATTGTTCAAAAGGTAACAAACTAGAGCAAAAGTGAACAACGTTCGTTGAACGTTCGTTTTTCGAACAAAGCGCTTTATCGCTCATTTGGAGGAAAGGCCAGAACATGACAGTTCTCGTCACTGGTGGGTGCGGCTACATCGGTGCCCACGTCGTCCACGCTCTTCATCAGGCCGGCGAACAGGTCGTCGTCGTTGACGATCTGAGCTACGGCAAGCCAACCCGCATCGAAGGCTCCCGCCTGTACGGCATGGATATCGCCGCTCCGGGTGCCGGCGAACGTCTCGCTGAAATCATGAAGGCCGAAGGCGTCGACTCCGTCATTCATTTCGCCGCCCGCAAGCAGGTCGGCGAATCCGTTGAGAAGCCGCTGTGGTACTACCAGCAGAACATCAACGGCATGCTCAACGTGCTCATCGGCATGCGCGACTCCGGCGCCAAGAAGCTCGTCTTCTCCTCTTCCGCAGCCACCTACGGCGTTCCGCCGGTCGACGTGGTGCCGGAAGACGTCGTTCCGATGCTGCCGATCAACCCGTACGGCCAGACCAAGCTGTTCGGCGAATGGATGGCTCGCGCCTGCGAAGAGCCATACGGCATTCGCTTCTGTGGTCTGCGCTACTTCAACGTAGCCGGCTGCGGCCCGGTCGAGCTCGAGGATCCGGCAATCCTGAACCTCATCCCGATGCTGTTCGACCGCCTGAAGAAGGGCAAGGCTCCGGCGATCTTCGGCGACGACTACCCGACTCCGGACGGCACCTGCGTGCGCGACTACATCCATGTTTCCGATCTGGCCGACGCCCACATCGCCGCCCTGAAGTATCTGGACCGCGATGAGCGCAAGTACGACGCTTTCAACGTCGGCACCGGCGAAGGCACCTCCGTACGCCAGATCGTCGATGAGGTCAAGAAGGTCACCGGCCTGCCGTTCAAGGAGGCCGTCATGGGCCGTCGCGCTGGCGATCCGCCGCACCTGATTGGCTCCCCGAAGCGCATCAACGAAGAGATGGGCTGGCACGCACAGTACAACGTCGAAGACATCGTGAAGTCCGCTTGGGATGCATGGCAGGCCAATCCGGAACACCACATCGACGTCGAGACCTGGAAACAGACCGACTGATTCCACCAGCAATTCGTAGTGTCGTGAGCGACAACACGGCACCGCAACGGTAACGGCCGGTCGCATATGAGAAGTTTTCCCCTCATATGCGACCGGCCGTTGCTTTTCTTCCCTACTACTGCCGCAGTTTAAGCAAATACTTTCTTTCAGCAATTCATACGAATATTCATCGATGACACGCCGAAATTTGCACGATAGCGACTTTGCCGTAATATATCTATCTGTTGCCAGTCGCAAGGCTGAAACAACGGCCCCGTAGCTCAGTTGGTTAGAGCGCCGCCCTGTCACGGCGGAGGTCACCGGTTCAAGTCCGGCCGGGGTCGCTTTTTTATTTTTCATTTCTATTTTTCTCTGATTTACATCAATTGCGCAATATTACTTTTGCAATCTCTTGCGATTTCTTAAGATCTTTCGAAATCATTGAAATCATACGGATACAAGAAAGCCCGGCTCTTGCGAACCGGGCTTTTCGACGGAAAAATCGTATGCAATCGTCAAAGCTGCCGCTCAACCCAATCAACGATGAACGGGGCCACTTCCTCAATCTGGTCAATCGCCACTTCGAATTCGCGGGCGCCGCCATACCAAGGATCGACCAAATCAATCTCACTTTCGTAGCCTGCGACAGGCTTGGCAAGATTCGGATCGAAACTACGGTACATATGCACGTTCTCACGCTTGGCCTGCGGCAGCTGACGCAGTAGCGCACGCATATGCGAAGCGGTCATCGGCAGAAACAGGTCGGTACGCTCGATCTCATCGCGGGTGATGCGATGGGCGAAATGATGTGCCGGCAGCTCATATCCACGCTCACGGAGCACCTTGACGGCACGACGATCGATCGGATTGCCATACTCTTCGTCGCTCACGCCACTGGACTCGACGTTGACCTTGTCGGCAAGGCCACGACGCTCGAATTCAGTGCGCAGAATGATTTCGGCCATGGGAGAACGGCAGATATTGCCGGTACACACGGTCATCACGGTATACATACGGTTACTCCTCGCGATTCTTCGCATACGTCATGAAACGGAATCCGGCGATATCTCCGGAACCCTTCCGCGTGTTCTGCCACACGCCCTCTTCAAGCACCTTCCAAGCGCCGGATTCCACCAGCGACTTCACGTCGGGCGCGTAGGTATCGGCATCGGCATGCATGCTGATCTGCGTCACATACGCCTTGTCCGCAAATGGCATGGCCTCACGGAACAGCTGGCCGCCACCGATAATCCAGATTTCGCTGCGGTCAAGACCGTCATCCGGAATGGCTTCCTGTCGTGCCAGATCAAGCGCATCATCCAGACTGTCGACCACGGTCGCTCCCGGCGCAGTGTAAGCCGGATCACGCGAAACCACGATATTGTCGCGATTCGGCAGCGGACGATACTTCGGGCTCAGGGACTCCCACGTCTTACGCCCCATAATGACCGGATGCGAGACGGTAAGCTCCTTGAAACGCCTCATATCCTCGGGCAGATGCCATGGCATGCCACCCTCGAATCCGATGGCGCCGTCATGACCTTCCTTGTCACAGGCCTGCGCCCAAATCAGATTCACCGAGAACGTCTTGGGGAAATCATCGCCCCAATCCTCCTCGTCCTCAAGCCCGGCAAGTCCGGGCTCGGGTTCGTGATAGCCACTGCGGCTACTGTCATGCTCCATTTCACTCACTCCTTGCAGTCGAACTAGGGTCAGTAGTCTAACGTCTGGCGACGACTCTCAGACCGCCACCGGCGCCTTGATGGTTGGATGGTGCTGGTAGCCGACGATTTCAAAATCACTGTAATCGTAATCGAACAGCGAATCGGCTTTGTTAATACGGATCTGCGGATACGGGTATGGATCGCGGCTCAACTGCTCCAACACCTGGTCGATGTGATTGTCGTACACGTGGCAGTCGCCACCCGTCCACACGAACTCCCCCGGCTGCAGTCCCGCCTGCTGAGCGATCATCAACGTCAACAGCGAATAGGATGCGATATTGAACGGTACGCCGAGGAACATGTCGCAGGAACGCTGATATAGCTGGCACGAAAGTTTGCCATCCGCCACGTAGAACTGGAAGAGCGCGTGGCATGGCGGCAACGCCATATTCTCCACTTCGGCAGGATTCCAAGCGGACACGACCATACGACGAGAATCCGGGTGATTCTCGACAAGATCAAGCACATTGCTGATCTGATCGATGGTACGGTTCGGATCATCGGGCGTGGGCGCCGGCCAGCTACGCCACTGCGCGCCGTATACGGGACCCAAATCGCCGTTCTCATCGGCCCATTCGTCCCAAATATGCACATTGCGCTCCTGCAGCCAACGCACGTTCGTGGAACCTTTCAGGAACCACAGCAGCTCATAGGCAAGTCCCTTGAAAAACACCGTCTTCGTCGTGAGCAGCGGAAAATACTCGCTCAGGTCGAATCGCATCTGCTGGCCGAACAGGCTGACGGTACCAGTGCCCGTACGATCGGACTTCAACGTGCCTTCCGTCAGGATCTTGCGCACAAGGTCTTCATATGGCATGGGAATGTCGGTTTCCGGGCGTGCCGGAATACGGGTACGGATATCTGCAAGTTGTTCAGGTGTCAAAGCCATGGTTGCAAGCTTAACAGTACAGAACGGCAGGTCAAGCATATGCCACCCGCGCGTTGATTGTTTACGCTTTTCGGAATGCCTCCTAGCGAACAGGCATCAATGGATTACATTAGGTATGTAGGCGAGGAGCGAACGGCGCTCCCGGCAAGACGATGAGGAGTTCACCATGGGCAAAAGACTGTGGGTCGAGCGTAACAAAGACGGTTCTTGGGATGCTTTCGGCGAGGATGGCGCGCATATCAAGTTCGGCAAGGGTCGTGGACAGTTCACGCCGGGCGACCTGATGAAGATCGCGCTGGCCGGTTGCGCCGCACTGTCAAGCCAGTTCGCCATCGAGCATACGCTGGGCGAGGGCAAGGGCGCGAAAATCGTTGTGGACGGCACCTATGACGCCGACAATGACGCATACATCGGTTTCGACGAACAGGTGGTCATCGACGCCACCGACGCCGGTCTGAGCGATGAGGATGCGGCAAAGCTTAAGGAACGCGTCACTCGTCATATCGACAAGGGCTGCACGGTGAAGCATACGTACGTGGAGAAGACTCCGGTCCGCATGGACGTCATCATCAAGCACTGACGTTTTCTTTTTTTAAAAAAAAAGGCGATTGCAACGCTTTTCGCAGTGTTGCAATCGCCTTTTTATATGTACCTGTTGAATTTACTGACGATCGGGATCGATCTTGGTTTCGATGGCTTCGACCACATCCGGCTCGGCCTTGGAAACCGGCACCTCCTCGACACCCTTGATATCGTCAAGAGCCTTCGGCTTGACTTCCGCCGGCGAGCTCGGAACCGTGTCAAGACGGGTTTCCGCAGCCTCGACATACTTGCGGGGCACCACATACACCGGGCCGACCGCGTGCTGCAGCAAGCCCTGGCTGGTGGAGCCGAGCAGCAGGCCAGTGAAGCCGCCGCGACCACGGGAACCGACCACGACGACGTCGTGATCATAGCTGGCCTTGGTCAGCGCGCCAACCGCCGGGCCAGGCACGATCTGCTTGTTGATCTTCAAATCCGGATGGGCTTCCTCAAGCGGCTTGATACGCACTTCCAGATCATCCTTGAACGAGGCCATCACACCTTCGTCGTCGGAACCCTTCATGTTCGGCACCGCGGAAATAACATCCAGCTCGGCATCCCATGCGGCGGCGAAATTCGCCGCGATCTCCAGCGCCTTCAAACCCCACTTGGATTCGTCGGAGCCGACGGCCACCTTGGTGATGGTGTTGTTCAAGTGCATCAGATTGCCGTCATCGTCAGTGTACGGCACCACTACGATCGGGCAGTATGCATACGCCGGCAGACTGGAGCTGGTCGTGCCCAGCAGACGTTCCGCCAGACCGCCTTTGCCGCGATTGCCGATGACGATGAGATTGTAGTTACGAGACAGTTCCACGAATACGGAAGCCGGATCGCCCGTAACAATAAGCGTGGTAGCCTCAACACCCTGCTCGTCGGCGATGGCCTTGGCCTTCGAAAGAATCTCCTGCGCGTCGCTATGGGCCGCATTGTCATCCCCCATGGCGGTGTATGTCGCGTCGAAGGAGACAGCGGCATAGCTCGGCAACGAGTATGCGCATACGATCTGCAGCGTCAGTCCCGCATGCTTCGCATAGTTCGCAGCCCACCAAGTGGCCTTATAGCTGGCGTGGGATCCATCAACACCAACGAGGATTGCCTTGTCGTTAATCATGGACGACCTCCTTGAATCACCTCGGCAACGCGACCATGCGTCGCCTCTAGGCTCCACCATACCGCGCGACATGCGGTTTTGTCAGTAACGACTCGGTCTTTTCCATACAAAAAGGCGTATCCCCGAAAGGATACGCCTTAAAAAAATCAAACCGTATGTTCACTCAGAGCACACGACGAATCGCATAGCCACCTGAGAACACGGCCAGCGAAGTGACCTGCGTTCCCTGAGCCGGATTCAGCGCGTTGATCACCATGCCGTTGCCAATATAGATCGCGGCATGCTGAGTATTGACGATGATATCCCCAGGAGCTGCTTCGGCAATGCTTCCAACTGCCGTTCCAACGCTCATCTGGGCACCAGAATAATGCGGCAGGCTTACCCCGAACTGGGCGAACACCCACTGTACGAAACCAGAGCAATCCCAGCCGGACGGAGTATTGCCTCCGGCCACGTAAGGATAACCTTGGAACTGCAGAGCGTAGTCGGCCAGAGCCTGCCCAGTGGCACTCGCGGGAGCCGTAGGAACGCTGATGGAAGCACGATCGGAAGAACGACTGGCAGCCTGAGATTCAGCCTGTGCCTGAGCTTGGGCCGCCTGTGCTTGAGCTTCGGCCTCAGCCTGCTCCTGAGCCTTCTGGTCCTTTTCCGCCTGAGACTCGGTCTGGGGAACATCCAAGCTTTCGATGCCACCCCAATCGGCGTTAGATTCAACATCCGTGGATGTGTGCTCGGCGAGAAAATCACGCTTGGCCGCGGTGGTCTTCGGGAAAGAACGTGTAGCGGTTACCGTGGTATCAGCCATAGCACCGCCTGCGCTTGCGGCGGGAACCGCCGCACCCAACAAGGCAGATACAGCAACAACGGCGAAGATACTCGTGAAACGTTTAGCAATATTCATCGTGTCCGAAGCTACCATACACGTTCCCCCGCAGCAGAACAGCAAGATAACCAGAACAGTGTCATATCACGCGACACGCCGACGCAATCACGCTACGCCAAAAAAGTGCGGCAAGCGCAGATTAACGAAAACAGAGAAATCAGTAATGGATATATGTCAACTGCGAAGCTTCCTGCGCAGTGAACGTACGATCGGAAATCACGCCAAGACCCTTGACGTTGGATTCCGAAATCTTAATCGAACCGTCGGCATTCACTCCTTCGACAATCGCGACATGCCCGTAATAGCTGTCCGCGCCCATTTGGCCTGGAGCGAATACCACAATATCGCCAACGTGACGTGCCGTATTGTCAACCCAATAGCCGAGAGCGCGAGCGGAATCACCCCAACTCCGCGCATCACCAAAATGGCTTCCGGCAGGCAGGCCAAGCTGTGCACGACGGGTATACGCCCACCATGTGCACTGACCGTATGGATAGTCATTGCCGGTATCACCGGTGCCGTGGTTCGGATTGAAGCCCGAAGGAAGAAGACCGGCGTCCTGATCCATGAGAACGGCGACATTGGGATTGTCGGCAATGGACTTTGACAGAAGATTCGTGTCCATGGAGGAACTGGTTTCGCCAAGCTGCCAATCACCGCTATTGCTGGTGGAGGCCAGAGCGTCTAGATCGCTACGGGACTCGGAACGGGATGCCGCATCGTCGGAGACACGCTTCATCTGCGTGGTAGTGGTGGCATTGTCGGCAAAAGTCATTTCAGACGCATTCTGCTGGCCGACCGCCATGGCAGTGGCCGCGGTGCCAACCAACGCAGCCAGCGATGCGGAAGCCATGAATGCGGAGCGACGACCGGCCGCACGAGCGGCTTCACGCATGGCGCGGCGGCTCATCGGAGCCACTTCATTCAGCTTTTCGGCAACCGCAGGCTCAAGACCTACAACGGCACCCCCACCATTTGCCAGCTGGACCATACGAACGGCCTTGGCGGTGTGGGAACCGCGGCTCGAGGTGAACAGCGCCTTGGCAACGCTGAAACGCTCATTCGAAACCTTGGCAGCTTTATGCGCCGCATGCCTCATATATCAACACTCCTTGCGGATTACTTCAACCACAGCAGGCTTATGACCGCGTGGTTACAGAACCGTCACGGAAGCTCAGGCTACACCGACACCGGGATATCGCAGTCATCATCGCCACGTCATGGTTCCGAAAAGCGGTCATCACCACGCACAATCCGACCATCTGACTACCCTAGGTTGTCATGACGAACACTGTGACCATTCCTTCCAACGTGCTTCCGGAAGACGGACGTTTCGGCTCAGGGCCGACCAAAATCCGCCCGGAGCAAATCCAAGCGCTCGATAAGGGAGCCCGTAATCTTCTGGGAACCTCCCATCGACAGACCCCCATCAAGCAGGTGGTCGGCTCAATCCGCGAAGGACTGTCCGAATTCTTCCAGATTCCCGATGGCTACGAAGTGGTGCTGGGCAACGGCGGAGCCAGCGCGTTCTGGGATATCGCCTGCGCCTCGCTGATCACCCGCAAGGCCGCATTCGGCACGTACGGCTCATTCAGCTCGAAGTTCGCCAAGTCAGCGCAATCCGCACCGTTCCTTGAGGAGCCGGAGATTTTCGCAGGAGAGCCGGGAACATATCGCCTGCCTGAGCTCACGGAATACGTGGACACTTATTGCTGGGCCCACAATGAGACTTCCACCGGCGTTGCCGCACCGATCAAACGCATCGCAGGCACCAAGGAGCAGGGTGCGCTCACGCTGATCGACGCCACCAGTGGCGCCGGCGCGCTGCCGGTCGACATCAGCCAGACCGACGCCTACTATTTCTCGCCGCAAAAAGCTTTCGGATCCGATGGCGGACTATGGATTGCCGTACTCTCCCCCGCTGCAATCGAACGCGCCTACGGCATCGCCAAAAGCGTGGATCTTCCGGGCGCACGCCGCTGGATTCCTCCGTTCCTTTCCCTGACTTCGGCCATCGAGAATTCCCGCAAGGATCAGACGCTCAACACGCCGGCAGTGGCAACGCTGATCATGCTGGAAAACCAGGTTCGTTGGCTCAACGACAACGGTGGGCTCGCCTGGGCTTCGGCCCGCTGCGCAAGGTCTGCGTCCCTGCTGTACCAGTGGGCGGAGAAGTCCGATTACGCCTCCCCGTTCGTAAACGACAGGAACGCGCGCTCCAACGCCGTGGTCACCATCGATATCAACGATGGCATCAATGCATCCCAAGTGGTGGCGGCATTGCGCGAAAACGGCATTGTGGACACCAACGGATACCGTAAGCTCGGCCGAAACCAGCTTCGCATCGGCGTGTTCCCGTCCGTGGAACCCAGCGATGTGGATGCGCTCACCCGCTGTATCGACTACGTGGTGGAACATCTCTGATGCAAGGTAAGGTGTGGCGATATGAAGATTGCTCCGATTATTGATCCCAGCGTGAGGAAACCTTCGCCGAAACCGGTGCGCGTCGACCTACGCAAGGTATTCATGTTTGGCACCGCGCTATGGGCCATCGCTTTGGTGGTCTGCATCGTACTTATCGCATTCGGCATCGACGCGGAACGCGCGCAAACCGTCTGCGAAGCGGGTACGGTCATCGGCGTGCTCATGCTGGTTTGGGAGCATTTCGACCGTTGGGATTATCGCCGTCTTGGCGAGTAATCGGCAATATACCCCCGAAAAATCCTCAAAAAAATATGATGCCCGTCTCGCCTTATCGAAAGCGAGACGGGCATCGCATTATCTCCATTTGAGATATTTGCAACATCTGCCGAATGTCTTACATCATTCCCCGCCCAACGGCAGCACCAAGGCGAACGTGCTTCCCTGCCCCGGGCTGCTCCACACCGACGCGGAACCATGGTGGGTCAACGCAACATGCTTGACAATCGCAAGTCCCAAACCAATGCCGTCACCGGAATGCTCATTCTGATTGCTGCCGCGATAGAACCGTTCAAAAATACGGTTCTGTTCGCCGATGGCGATGCCGTTGCCTCGATCGAGAACACTGATTACCGCTTCCGTATGCTCCTCATTGGCTTTGGCGACGACATTCACCGTAGAACCGTCTTTTGAATACGTAATCGCGTTTTCAATCAATTTTGCGAGCGCCGCCTGAATCTGATCGGCTTCGCCATTGATGCATAGCGATTCGTCACCGCCGGTCTCGATGGTGATGCCGCGTTGCGCAGCCATATCGAGATGCGCCTGCACCACGGCTTGTACCTGTTCCATCACGTTGATGCGATTGTCGGCGGTCGGCAGGATTGGCTCCTGCGCTTTGATCAGCAGCAGCAGATCGGAAATCATATGCTCAAGACGGGAACAGGATTGACGCAGCTGCGTGGCGTTGCGTTCGACGTCCTGTTGGCTGGCACCGCCCCGTTCCACAATGTCCGCCAGCTGTTCCAATGATTGCGTCGGCTCAAGCAATTGTTCGGAAACGTTGGTGATGAACGAATCGCGCACCTGCGAGAATCGTACGCTTTCGCTCACATCGCTGATGAGCACAACCATGAGATTCTCATTGAGTTTGCCGACGATGATTTTCAGCCAGTTGGGTCGGGAAACGGTTGCGCCGGAAGTATTGGGGTTTGACTGCCCTATCAGTGCCTGGCGCGCGATTTCACGTGTGGTTGGTTTGCCTGCCTTCGGCACTTGCGGGGCGACATATTGGGTGGTGGTGGTCAAATCAAATTGTTTGTTGCCGCCACAGGAACGCACCTCATGCACTGCGCGAAGCACGGTCTCTTCCGCGATGGCATCATCGCGCACCACGCCAAGCGCATACGCCGACGGGTGCGCGCGAATCACTTCGTCATGCTCGTCAACTACGACGGATGCCAACGGCAGCATGGAAAGCAACGCGTTGGTGGCATCATCCAATGTGTCGTCATCGGCATCATGCTCATCATCGTCGTTGCGGTGCGTCAGCGAACGCCACCACGAACCCAAAGATTCAACCATGGTTTCATTGTTGCACACTCTTGAGGCTCCCCAACTCGCGACACCACCGCTCGTTCGTGAACACAAGGTGAACGCGTTGGTGAACTTTGACGGAACAACACGAGCAGTGGTTACGAATATGGCGTTTGTCTAATAGACTTGTGAGAGGTTATATCGAACCCAGATATATATGAAGCATTGAAAGGCAAGTCACATGCGCGTTATTTTCAACGAGGAGCTCAAGGCTGTTGCCGATGATCTCGACCACATGGTCAAAGGCGTGCGCAAGGCGATCAACGGTGCCGGCGACGCGCTGCTGAACCAGAATCTTGAAGCCGCCCAGGCCGTTATCGACGGCGACATCGAAATCGATGCCCTCGAAGCCAGCGTTGTCGACCAGTGCGTGAAGCTGCTGGCCAAGCAGAACCCGGTTGCCACCGATCTGCGCGTGGTTGTTTCCACCATGCGTTTGGCCACCACCTTCGAACGTATGGGCGATCTGGCCCGTCACATCGCCGAAGCCGCCCGCCGCACCTACCCGGCTTCCCCGCTGCCGGCCGAAGCCCAACCGCTGTTCGCCGAAATGCAGGCGTTCCTGAACGACGTCGCCGACCAGACCGTGGCCATGCTGTCTGACCGCGACACCAAGACCGCCGAACAGATCATCATCAACGACGACAAGCTCGACGAACTGCACAAGAAGACCTTTGAACTGGCTCAGTCCGCGGATTGGGCTGGCACCAACCAGCAGCTCATCGACGTAGTGCTGATCGGCCGCTTCATGGAGCGTCTTGGCGATCACGCCGTGTCCGCGGCTCGCCGCGTGGTGTACATCGTCTCCGGTTTCGACCCGTCCAAGGAGCCGACCCGCGACGAAGACACCGACATCGCCTGATTTTTTTCTTGCGATCTTCTTTTTCATCTTCTTTTTGAGAAGGCGGCTTCCGTTCCCCACTGAAGCCGCCTTCTTGTTTTGTTTTTGCAATCTTTCAGCACGAATCGTCAAGCACTATCTCCCGCATTATTTCACTTTCGTCAAGCCGTAAGAAAAATTAAACAATCTGTCTATTTTTTGCCCATATACTTTTACGCAATGTCGCGGCACAATATGTGCAGTGACATCCAAAGGAGGCAGTCATGTATTATTCCAACGGCAATTACGAAGCATTCGCCCGACCGAAGAAGCCCGAAGGCATGGACAGCAAGAACGCGTACATCATCGGCACCGGCTTGGCCGCGCTCACCGCAGCATGCTATCTGGTACGAGACGCGCAAATGCCTGGCAACCACATTCACGTATTCGAAAAGGACGCGGTTCCGGGAGGTGCCTGCGATGGCGCGAACATTCCCGGCGTCGGCTACGTAATGCGCGGCGGCCGCGAAATGGACAACCACTTCGAAGTGATGTGGGACATGTTCCGTTCCATTCCATCCATCGAAACGGAAGGCGTTTCCGTACTTGACGAGTATTACTGGCTGAACAAGGAAGATCCCAACTTCTCGCTCTGCCGCTCCACGAAAGCCCGCGGCGTCGACGCAGGCACGAACGGCAAATTCAATCTGTCAGACAAAGCTTCGATGGAGATCATGCAATTGTTCTTCACGCCGAATGAGGAACTGTACGGCAAGAAAATTTCTGATTATTTCGACGATGAGGTTTTCAATTCGAATTTCTGGATGTACTGGCGCACCATGTTCGCCTTTGAAAATTGGCATAGTGCGTTGGAAATGAAGCTGTATATCCGTCGATATATTCATCATATTGGCGGATTGCCGGACTTCAGTGCGTTGCGTTTCACCCGTTACAACCAGTATGAGTCGATGATTCTGCCGATGATCAAGTATTTGGAAGGATTCGGCGTGCAGTTCCACTACAACGCGAAAGTGGAGAATGTCGATTTCAAGATTGGCGGAGGCATGGGACCGGTACGTTCGCATACCGGCACCGGTCAAGACACGATTTTGAAGAAGCAGGCTGAATCCGGCGTGTTCGTACGCAATCCGTACAGTTCGCCAACCAAGAAAATGGCTACGCGCATCGACCTGACCGAAGCGGATGGCACCGCGCGAAGCATTGATTTGGGCGAAAACGACTTGGTGTTCATCACCAATGGTGGCTGCGTGGAAAACTCGACCATGGGCTCGCAAACCGAAGCGGCCGCATGGGCTCCGGAAATCAAGCCCGGCGGCGGCTGGGACATGTGGCGTCGCATTGCCAAGCAAGACCCGAGTTTCGGTCACCCGGACGTGTTCTGCGGCGATCCGGAGCATTCGAAGTGGATGAGCGCCACCGTGACCACGCTTGACATGGAAATTCCGCCGTATATTCAGAAGATCTGCAAGCGTGACCCGTTCACCGGCCATGTGGTGACCGGCGGCATCGTAACCGTTGAGGATTCCAACTGGCTGATGAGCTGGACGTTGAACCGTCAACAGCAGTTCCGCGACCAGCCGAAAGACCAGCTGAGCGTATGGGTGTACGGTCTGTTCCCCGACAAGCCCGGCAACTATGTGAAGAAGCCGATGCGGGAGTGCACTGGCGAGGAGATCTGCGAGGAATGGCTCTACCATATGGGCGTGCCGACCGACAAGATCAAGGAACTCGCCACGAACCATGCGAACACCGTGCCGGTGATGATGCCATACATCGACGCGTTCTTCATGCCTCGTTCCGCCGGCGACCGCCCTGATGTGGTGCCTGATGGTGCCGTGAATTTCGCATTCCTCGGCCAGTTCGCCGAAACCCCGCGCGACACGATCTTCACCACTGAATATTCGATGCGCACCGGCATGGAAGCGGTGTACACCTTGTGCGATGTGGACCGTGGCGTGCCGGAAGTGTGGGGTTCGGTCTACGACGTACGCAACCTGCTCAACGCCACGGTGATGCTGCGTGACGGCAAGCCGATTACCGACATGAAACTCAACCCCATTGAAAAGACCGTGTTGAAACAGATTCTGAAGAAGCTCGATTCCACCGATATTCCGATGTTACTTAAGGAATACGGCGTGATCTGAGCCGATTGCGATTGACGTCCGTCTGCCGCACATCTCATGTTCCGTATTCCATCCGGCAGACGGACGTAATAACCCAACAAAGATACCGGACGCAAAAAGGTGGAAACCCACATACTGTGGATTTCCACCTTTTCATATACGTTCCGTACGATTGAACGCGATTACCTGCGTATCAATCGCAACAAACTCACTTCTGGCCCTGGGCGGCGACAGCGGCGGCACCAGCAGCGGCGGCTTCCGGATCCAGATACTCGCCACGCGGCTTGATCGGCTTGAAGTTCTCGTCCAGCTCGTACAGCAGCGGCATTGCGGTCGGGATGTTGACCTTGGCGATCTCCTCTTCGGAGAGGTTGTCGAGCATCTTCACGATGGCGCGCAGGGAGTTGCCGTGAGCTGCGATCAGAACGGTCTTGCCAGCCTTCAGCTCCGGCTCGATGTCGGACTTGAAGTACGGCTCAACGCGCTTGACCACATCGGCCAGGCATTCGGCTTCCGGAACCGGATCGCCGGTGTAGCGCGGATCGTTGTTCTGCGCATACTCGTCGTTCGGATCGATCTCCGGCGGCGGAGTGGCGTAGGAACGGCGCCACAGCATGAACTTCTCGTCACCGTACTCCTGACGGATCTCGGTCTTGTTCTTGCCCTGCAGAGCGCCGTAGTGACGCTCGTTCAGACGCCAGCTGCGCTTGACCGGAATCCACAGACGATCTGCCTCATCCAGAGCCACGTTGGCGGTGTTGATGGCACGACGCAGCATCGAGGTGAAAACGATATCCGGAAGGACATTCTTCTCCTTGAGCAGACGACCGCCGTTCTTGGCTTCCTCGACACCCTGCTCGGTCAGCGGGACGTCGACCCAGCCGGTGAACTGATTGGTTTTATTCCATGCGCTCTGTCCATGACGGAGCAGTACTAGTTTGTAAGTCATACCTGCCAGTCTACCGCCTAGCACGCCCAACACAACCGTCGATGACGATTATTTGGTTACGTTCATGCAACAATTTTCATTCTGTTGCATGCCGTTTGCATCATCAGGCAATCGCCGGTGCTCAATGACGAAATCGTAAATGCAGAATGCAGCTACGCCATGAAACCGGCCTGACAGGCATTGAGCACGAACGCGCCGGCTGCGACCAACGAGGTCATCGAGCACAATGGCAACGCCCGACGCCACTGGTCATGCCGGACGGCCGCGACGGCACGAGTAGCAATCGCCACACACCCTGCGATGGATACGAACGCCGCAAGGCTCATCCAATCGGCGTTTCCCCACGACCAGTCACCGCATATGCCATATTCCGTGCATGAACGGTCGCGATCCACCTCCGCAGGCAGCTTTATGAGCAGATCCAGAAGTTTGGCATACACCGATAATGGCATGGCGAAAACCACCGTCAGACCAGCAGCCCATCCCAGCGCACGCATGCACCAGCATTTGCCCTTCCCACTGCCGATGCGCACCATCAGCGTGCGCTTGCCGTGCGCGGCGTCATCTTCGAGATCACGCAGGTTATTCACCATCATGACGCTGACGGACAGCAGGCCGCAGATCACCGAACCGGCCACCCCCGTCACGGTGATCGACCCGCTTAGCGCATACTGCGTGCCGAGGGCTGGAACCAACCCGAAGAATACGAATGCCGCAAGTTCGCCCAGACCCCGATATCCGTAAGGATGCCGACCGTTGGTATATCCCCAGGCCGCCACCAGACAGGTTGCGCCAAGCGCTATCAGCCACCAGCGACCAGTTATGACAACAGCGACCAGTCCGGCGGCACAGGCGGCTAAAGCAGCGACCGCGGCAGCCAGCAACACGTGACTGGGATCCACTCCGGAAGCGACCAACCGCCGAGGTCCCGCGGCGTCACTGCCTCGTCGGGCGTCCGTGCCGCGTACACCATCGGCATAATCGTTGAGATAATTCACAGCAATCTGCAGACCGACCGCCACCACGGCGCACAACATCGCAACGACCGCAAACCACGGCCGAGAAAACGCACAATACCCCAGCACATCACCAGCATCATGCTCTTCCAGCAATCTTCCCGGAAAAGCTGGGCACGACCGCAGGCCACCCAAAGCCTCCCACCGCCAACTGGCGGCAACGCCGACCAGAACCGGGGCAAGACCCAGCGGCAGCGTTTGAGGGCGAGCGCCACGAATCCAAGTCGATATTTGCATGGACACCATTCTATGTGCGGTCCAGTTTTCCTGACGTCCCCATTGTTGAGTGAGCCATATGGATTCGAATTTACCATCGTCATTCTTAATCGGCGGCTACTCGGACGGCGGAGGCCGCTCATCATGTTTTTGATTCGCACGCGGACCCGCCGCCAGCCAAAAACAGAAGGGGCTGACGGCCGAGTAGGCCGTCAGCCCCTTCAGTCCGTATCAAGTTTATTGCGAACTGTGCTTCGCCTTAATTCAGCGGCTTCAACTGAAAAGGAAGGTTACGGCGGGCTGACGGCCCACTGGGCCGTCAGCTTTTCCGCCTCGCGTGAAGCCGATATTGAATTAAGGCTTTGCCTTAATTCAGCGGCAATTTTTATAAGGATGGCTCCGGCTGGAGAACAGTCCACAGGACTGTTCTCTTTCCAGCCTCGCGTGAAGCCGATATTGAATTAAGGCTTTGCCTTAATTCAGCGGCTTCACTAGCGGGAAGGTGATGGTTTCGCGGATGGTGGCGCCGGTCAGGGCGATCAGCAGTCGGTCGATACCCATGCCCATGCCGCCCGCCGGAGGCATACCCACGCCGAGCGCCTCGAGGAAGTCCTCATCAATATCGCAGGCTTCTTCGTCGCCGGCGAGCGCATCCTTGGCCTGGGCCACGAAACGTTCACGCTGCACAACCGGATCGTTCAATTCGGAGTAGCCGGTGGCCAGCTCGAAGCCGCGCACATACAGATCCCACTTTTCGACCACGCCGGGCTTGGAACGGTGGCCCTTGACCAGCGGGGAGGTTTCGACCGGGAAGTCACGCACGAAGGTCGGCTCGAACAGCTTGTCTTCGTAGAAGTGCTCCCACAGGTGTTCGACGAGCTTGCCGTGGTTCTCCACATCGTCGCGTTCCACACCGAGCTTGTCGGCAATGGCACCGAGATGTTCCACGGAAGTACCCGGATTGTCCGGGCCGCCATTCGGCACGATTTCCTCGCCGAGCGCTTCGGAAAGGGAATCATACATGCTGATGGTCTTCCATTCGCCGCCGAAATCGTATTCGGAACCGTCGAGCAACGTCACCTTGTGGGTGCCGAACACGTCCATGGCGGTGTCTTGCACGAGCTGCTTGACGAGCGCGCCGATGGTGTCGTAGTTGCCGTAAGCCTGATAGGCCTCAACCATGGTGAATTCCGGAGCATGGGTGGCGTCAACGCCTTCGTTACGGAAGTCACGGTTGATCTCGAACACGCGGTCGATGCCGCCGACCAGGCAACGCTTGAGGAACAGTTCCGGCGCGATACGCAGATACAGGTCAAGGTCGAACGCGTTCATGTGCGTGGTGAACGGACGTGCGGCGGCACCGCCGTGCACGGTCTGCAGCATCGGAGTCTCGACCTCGAGGAAGTCGTGATCGGCGAAGGTCTTGCGCAGGGAAGCAACGGCCTTGGAGCGGTTGCGCACCATATTGCGCATCTTCTCGTCGGCGATCATGCCGATGTACGGCTTGCGGGTGCGGGTGTCTTCGTTCAGGTCCTTGTGCAGGGCCGGCAGCGGCTGCAGTGCCTTGGCTGCAATGGCCCATTCGGTGGCGAACACGGACAGTTCGCCGGTCTTGGAGGCAATCACACGACCCTTGATGAACAGGTGATCACCCAAGTCAACCAGCTGCTTGAACTGCTTCAAGGAATCGGCGCCAATCTCCTTCTTGGAAATCATGCCCTGGATCTTGGTGCCATCGCCAGCGGAAAGCTGCACGAAGCACAAGCCACCGGCGTTACGCAGGAAGAGCACGCGACCGGCGATGCCGACCACGTCTTCGGTTTCGTCTCCGGCTTCGAGCTTGCCGTCATACTTGGCGCGAACCTCTTCGATGGTGGCGGTGACGTCCAAGGTCACCGGGTACGGCTGAATGCCGTCCTTAAGCATCATGGCGCGCTTGGCCACACGCATCTGCACCTGTTCCGGATGCGCCAGCGGGCCGAATTCCTTATTGCCCGGATCGACGGCCTCATCCAGGGTGGCGCCGTCATTGATCTTGGCGTAGATGGCCGCATCCTGCTGCAGCAGCATTTCGGCGCGCTCCACCGTAGTCATAGCGGGAACGGCAGCCTCTTCATTCTGATTTTCTTGCGATTCGATGGTCTCACTCATAAGCCCACAGTGTACCGAGAAGCCACTACACCACACGCGACACGCCGTATTTGCATTACCTGAGCAATCGTGTAATATTTCCAACTGTTGCAAAACGGGCTGTAGCGCAGCTTGGTAGCGCGCTTCGTTCGGGACGAAGAGGCCGCGGGTTCAAATCCCGCCAGCCCGACAACTCAAGGCGGAACTTCGGTTCCGCCTTTTTTATTCCCCAGCGCATCAGCGGTACAAAACAGCATATGCAAGACGCAACCACCTGAGAAATCAAAAACACGTAGTACACAAGCGCGTAAACAATCGCGCACACCGACACGCTTCACATTCATGGAGGAGAGACTGTGAAAAGAAGCATTCTGGCTTTGGCTTCCGGCGCCTTTATTCTTGGTGCCGCCGAATTCGTGATGATGGGCATTTTGCCCCAGACCGCCGCTGCCATGCAGGTCAGCATTCCTGCGGCAGGACATTATATTTCCGCATATGCGATCGGCGTGTGCGTGGGCACGCTGATTCTGGTGTTCGGCCGTAAAGTACCGCCGAAGAATCTCATTATTCTGTTCATGATCATCGCACTGGTCGGCAATACGTTGAGCGCGGTTTCGTTCAATTCCCCCATGTTGTTGGCCGCTCGTTTCATTTCAGGCTTGCCACATGGCGCGTTTTTCGGTACGGCCACGCTGATTGCCAAGACTTTGGCCGATAAGGGCAAGGAAGCGCAGTCCGTGTCGATGATGGTGACGGGTCAGACGGTTGCCAATATGTTGGGTGTTCCTGCGGGCACATTACTTTCGGAAATGCTGTCGTGGCGTTTGGCGTTTGCGATTCTTGCCGCTTGGGCGTTGATGACGATGGTGTTGGTGATTACGTGGGTGCCGTTCGTCGCGCCGATCAAGGACGCTGGCATTAAAGGGCAGTTCCGTTTCCTCACTCACGCCGGTCCGTGGTTTATTCTCATGGCGGTGTTCTGCGGCAATTCCGGTATTTTCTGCTGGTGGAGCTACATTTCGCCGTGGCTACAGAAGGTTGGTGGATGGGATTCCTCGATGGTTCCCCTGTTAATGGTGCTTGCCGGTTTCGGCATGGTGCTTGGCGGTATTGCTGGCGGCCGTTTGACTGATTTGTGGAAGCCGGGTGCCACCGCCGGTCTTTCGCAGGCCATCGCCACGGTTGGTTTGCTGTTGGTGTTTTTCGTTCCTGGCAATCATGTGACCACCGCTCTGCTGACATTCCTGATTGGTTTCGCACTGTTCTTCAACTCGTCTCCACAGCAGCTGCTGATGGTGCAGGCCGGTGAGGGCGGCGGCGAGCTGATTGCGGGCGCGGCCGTGCAGATCGCGTTCAATTTCGGCAATGCGATCGGTTCGATCGTTGGTGGCGCCGCATTGACGGCAACCGCCATGAACTACCATTACACCGGTTTGGCCGGTGCTCCGATCGCCTTGATCGCGGTGATTATGCTGGTCACCTATTCGCGTCGTTACGAAACGCATACGGGTGCTACGGAGCGTATGCGCGAAGTGCATGTCTGACATTCGACAGTCAGTTATTTCGATTATTTCTGTTATGCAACGGGATATCTCATCACAATTATTGTGATGAGATATCCCGTTGTTCTTTGTACGACGTATCGCATGTTCCCCATCTTTCGTTGTTTCGCCGTCTGCGATGCCGTCTGCAGTTCGGGAGATGATGGAAGTCACCGATGAAGGGATTGCGATGGCAGACAGTGATGTCAATCTGAATATGAATAATTGCGATGACGGATGCGCAACATTTGATGTACAACGATTTTTGCGTGGTCTTGATGCGATTTTCGATGCGCATAAGGCTCCTGAACAGGCTGAACCGTATCTGCAGAAGGCGCGGACCGAAGCCGAACACAGTCATAATGACGCCGGTTTGCTGACGGTGTTGAACGAAACGATGGGGTTTTACCGTTCGCAAGGTCGCCATACCGACAATCTGCCGATTATCCGCGAATCGTTAAGCATTGCGGATCATTTGCATCTTCAGGAAATCGACCCGCAGGCGTGGGCCACGACGCTGATCAACGCGGCCACGGGCATGCGAGCCGCAGGCCAGTACGAGGAGGCCGAACAGCTGTACCGTCAGGCGCTTGACGCGGCCACGTCCGCCTTCTCCCCCACCGACCGACGCCTAGCCGCGCTGCATAACAATATGTCCATGTTGTACAGCGAAACCGGTCGTCTCAATCAGGCGAAGCGCGAGCTGGAACAGGCGCTGGACCTGTTGGAGCAATCTTCCCCCGATGCGAGCGCTGACATCGACGTTGCCTCCACGCACACCAATCTTGCATTGCTGCTCCTGCAGATGGACCGGTATTGGGCGAGCGATGCCATACAGCACGCCCAGAAAGCGTTGACAATCTACCGTACCGGGCATTTGGAACATAGTGCGCATTATGCTTCGGCGCTGGCCGGCTATGCGCAGGCCTGCTATATGGCCGGCTGCCTGCAGGATGCGGTTTCCGGCTATGAGCATGCGTTGAGCGTGATTGAGGAATGCTACGGACGCAACACCGACTACTATCACACGACTGCAGTCAATCTTGAAGTGGCAAAACAGGCGTTGCATAAGCACATGCCATCATCTCATAAAACGCGGGAATCGCAAGAATATCAAGAATCGCAAGAATCCTTGGAATCTCAGCATTCACCGAAATCAATCGAATCTCAGCAATCAAGTGAACCGCACTATATGGCAGAATCCGGCGCATCTTCGATTCCTGCGATTTCTCACCATATTTCAGGACTTGCTTTGTCTCGCGCATTCTGGAATGATCTCGGCAAACCGTTGCTTGCCGGCGCATATTCGGCATATCAGGGGCGGATTGCCGCAGGTTTGGTCGGTTATGGTTCGGAATGTTTCGGTTTCGACGATGAGTTTTCGCGCGATCATGATTTCGCGCCGCGTTTCTGCCTGTGGCTTACCGATGAGGATTATGATGCGATTGGCGAGCAATTGCAGGCTGATTACGATGCGTTGAGTCGCGATTTCACTGTTGCCGAGCAGGGCAAGCCGCATTTTGCAGGGCATGGTTCGGCTAATTCCGACGCTCTTGCCGCATCTCAATCGCCACTTACGCCGCGTGCGCAAGGCGAGTTCCGCCGTGATGGCGTGTTTCGTATCGGCGATTTTTTCGAGCGGATCACGCTGTTTCGTGAGGCTCCGGCGCAGAACGATGTTGCATCTTGGCTAAGTTTGCAGGAAGATACGTTGGCCACTGCCACAAACGGTCAGGTGTTCGCTGATCCGTTGGGGGTGTTTTCCAAGACTCGGCAGGGGTTCAAGTTCATGCCGGAAGATGTTCGACTTTCCTTGATTTCCCGCCGTTTGGGCATGATGGCTCAGGCGGGGCAATACAATCTGCCGCGCATGCTGCAACGTGGCGATGGTGCTGCTGCGATGTTGAGCATTCATGAGTTCGTGAACGCCACGGCTTCGTTGATGTTTCTGATCAATGAGCCGGTGAGCGTTGGGTATCTGCCGTATTACAAATGGCAGTTTGCTGCCATGCGCAAGCTGAGCCGCCGTATGGCAACAAGGCTGGCCGGCGTGTGCGAACAGTTGGAAGACATATTGCGATTGAGTTCCGCCGCATGTTTCGGTGGTGTCGGTTTCGGTGAGGGCGGCAAGGGTGCGAAGCCTGCGGCGGAGCGCATTATCGCCACTGTTGAGCGCATCTGCAGTGATGTTGTGGATGAATTGCTGCGGGAGGGATTGACCGAATCCCACGAAACGTTTGTGGAATGGCAGCGGCCGTATGTTGAGAACCATATCAAGTCCGACGCGAGTTGTCTGCACAGCCTGTGACGTGCCTACAATCAAAAAATCCATCGCAAGCATTGCAAATCAGAGCAATAATCAGACGAAATCAAGAATCGAAATCATATGAATAGCAGCGTAATTTCAGATGTAATAGACGGTCACGATACAGCAAATCTTGTTGAATCCATTATCAAACTGGAGTGGAATCAGTTTCAGCAAACCAATAATGAGGGCGGCCGCGCGTCCTGCCAAGGCAATTGGCCGATGTTTCATCAGATGCGTGCCAGTCAGTTCATGACGTGGCCGGAGGAATTGCTGCGCAGTTACCGGTCGGACTTGCAGGAAGCCGACCGTGTTGGACGTAATTTGGTGACGGAAAAGTATGGTCGCATGATGCAATCCACATATCCACAGGAGTATTGTGCAAACATTGCGCCGTATATTCCCCGGATTTCCGCGGGTCGCAACGCCTTGCAGGAAGGCATCATAGCAGTTCAGGTGGCGTGGGCGCGTGATTTTCGTGAGCGTTTTCCCCATCTTGGCGAGGCGATGCGCGTGCTGACCACTGTCGAAGATACGCCAGAGACCACGTCGTTCGAAACGTATCTGCGCGGCGAATTGGGAACCTATTCCGACCGCACCGTGGCGTTGTACCACGATTTTGTGGAGCGTTTGCGGCATGAACAGCGCAATCTCACCGAAGAGACGATTCGCAATACGGTTCGTTTGGCTGGATTTGAGGACTTGGCACAGGCTGAGGCCGCACAGTAAAACACAGTGAAAACACACCGTGACAATTACTGAAAACTGCAGTAAGCCCCGTACATCACCATAAAAATGACCACCATGGTACGACCAAAATCCAACGTCAAGATGGAAAAGCAAGTGTTGGATTTGGTCATGCCATGGTGGCCACGCATTTGTTTGCGATGTCAGCCTTGATTTCGTTGGTGCGGCTGACATCAGGAGTTATTCAGCTGATTCTCACGATCGTTCCGAAAGCGGCGACTTATCCGAATCAGTCGAAAAGGCCGTGGTATCCGAGCTATGGGGAGCGTCGAATGGATCGTCGCTGTCCACATCGTTTTCATTCTTGGATCGGTTTGAACGCACCGCGCTGACTATCGCCCAAATCACGGCGACGGCGATAAGCAGCACGCCGATGCCTCCAAGCAGGAACACGAAGGACTGTTTCGGATCGCTGGCCCACCACCAGAGATTCATTGGCACATGCATGCCGAAAAGCAACGTCACCACCCCCATGAAGCACGTGAACACGCCGAGCGCGATGGTCGAACCGCTTCTTCCGGAAGGTCTGATGATGTCGTCTCCAATCTGCCGATTCTTATGCCCGCCATTCGCACCGGCTGCCGAAGCGGTATAAGTCGGAACGCTTTGCGCTGGAACGGATTCCACGCGCGGCTTATCATCCTGCGTTGCACGCCCACTGTGCTGCGACTGGTCATACGTGGACTGCGCATCCACGGTATGCAACGTTTCGGTAGGCATATCTCCGGCATCCGTCATAACCGGCATTTCCTGGGTTTTGTCGTCACTCATGGTCACTCCTTTCCCGCTTTGCCCAATGTGTTGTCGGACGCATACTGCACCGCGACGCTGCCGCCGACCGTTGCCACGTCATTGATCTGCAGTCCGGCTGGCATGACCGGAGCCTTGCCATCACCGGTGAAGCACGGCCAATATTGATGATTGTCGTAGATTTCGCGGTAGGCCTTGTCTACATCCCCGTCCTTGAAAGGGGAATCGGTCCTAGTGGAATCGGCGCCGGTATCCGTGCCATCTTCCGTATCGGCCTCATCATCGAAATCCTCGATGCCGGATTCGTCTCCGTACGAGCCGCAACTCCAATCGTAAGTTCCCAGCGCACGCTTTTTCACTACCGATTTCGTGGAATCGTTGCTCAGAATCGAGAACTCGACCCCGCCGGAATCCAACGTGAGCCCGTCCGGACTGCCGACGAAATCGGTGATGGTATAGAAATTGCTGTCAGACCCGAACGTCCACCAGCAACCGTTCGGCAAAGTCACCACGACCTGTGCGCTTGAGGCCACCACATTCAACGTTCCTGTAGGGCAGGAAGTCGTGCCCTGCGTGCCATCCTGAAGATCCACTTTGTGCGGACCGTTGTTTTTCGCGTAATCGCTTAAGTCGATATGCAGCACGTCGGTAGCGTAATCATTGCCTTGCGCGACGATGCCCTGCTCGTATTTGCTCATTTCACTGGCGGTGGAGCCCATGGTGGTCATTCCCGACACATTGACCCTTTTGTAGGATGAGGGAATGCTCGTGTCAATCCGATAGCTGAACAGCGAATAACCCGCCAAAGCCATCACCATGACCAACGACATGAATACGGATATCCATGTCAGAGGATGCAATCCTCCCGTTCTTCTGCCCGCGAATCCGAGCGCGACAATAACGATTCCCGTCACCAGACAGATGCCACCGACGAATGCCGCGCATGCCTGCAACGTGTATTCGGTGCCCCGCTGCCCGCCTTGAACGCCGTACGTCATAATGCACCATACGCATAGTGCGCATGCGATCATCGTGAGACCGAACATCATCAATACCAGCAGTGGACCAGCCGGCTTACGGCGCCCCCTTCTTGGCTGCGTAGGCGTCTGCGCCACCGGGGCTACCGGAGCGGTGAATGTTGGTGGAACATTGGCCGTGGCAAAAGCGGCCGGACCATTGGCCTGCTGTTGGTAGGCATGATACTGAGGCTGTTGAGGCTGAGGGCGCTGAGGCTGAGGCGATTGCGATTCCGGTGACGAAGCCGTGTTGGCCACCCCGTTATATGCGCCGCTCGCCTGCATCGGCTGAGTATAAGGATTCGATTGCGCTGGAGACGGCGATGCAGGAGGCACCGGCCGTCCGTACGAAGGACTTCCATATTGAGGCTGACCATATTGCGGTTGACCGTACGGAGCCTGACCATACGGGGGCTGCTGCCACTGATTTGGAGGAACATTCGGCGCATAAATCTGCCTATTGAGCAGAAGCCACAGCACCAACGCGGCCAACGCGAAAGCAAACCATCCTGCCCCCGGCAAACAGATGGCAACAAGGCAGCACAACAGCGCGCCAATGCAATTCCAATCCCACTTGCCGTTAATCAAATCCTCAGCAAGAATCTGATTGTCGCGCTCATCCGGCAGCACAAACCACGCCAGGCCATAGAACGCGGCACCCGCGCCGAAAAACAGTGTGGCAACCACCATAAGCGCACGAACCAACGTGGTATTCCAACCAAGACGACGTGCTATGCCATCGCACACGCCACCAATCCAACGGTCATGTCCACGCTTGACCTGGCTGGAACGAATCCACGCGAAGAAACGGCCGCCGCGGGAAGGTTGCGGCGAACCGTACGCAGGCTGCCGATGATACGGCTGTCCAGCAGAAGGCTGCGGCCCTGCGTTGCCGCGATCGCCCAGCGGACCATTGTTTGCATTGCTCATGGTTCCATTACAGCAACTCGCGCATGCCACATGTATCGGGGAACACCCTGAATCTGCCCTGAACACTATATGAATGCCCTGAAACGGCGTCCCTTACAAGGCACAATAGAAGTATGAAATCCTTAGGAAAACCGTGGTATACGCAAAGCCAATACGACCAGGCGAGCGCCGTATATATGCGCTACTGCTGCGATCAAGCCCTGCATGAGGGACGTCCGCTGCCGACGCAGCCGGCCAAACTGCCGTTGATGCGTCCTCCATACGGACGCATGGGAGCTGGCGTATGCAAGGCGATCAGCATGCATTTGGGCATTGCCGTGCTATGGGTGCGCCTGTTTTTCCTCGCCACCACATGTCTGTTCGGTTCAGGGCTCATCGCTTACATTTTCCTGTGGATGGCACTTCCCGTGGGAGACCCCATACAGCAGACGTACATTATTGCCGGCAAGCGTTCACCATGGCAGGCACCGCTTTCCCGGGGCAACATGCCGTACGGGACATATCCCGTTTCCCCGGAATATCAATCTTTTACAGCTACGCAAGATGGTCAGCACACGCAACCACCATCTTTTGAAGATACGACTGAACGCAACGACGAAACGCATGGTAATACGCAATCTTCCAGCGAAAACCTTGAACAGACACTGAAGAAAGCGCCAAAACCCGCTTTGCTTGCATTAGCTGGTCTGATACTGCTTTCCATCTGTTTCGTCATGTTCGCAGGCGGTATCGAACGCACTCTGATTGTGCCCCTGCTGCTTGGTCTGGTCGGTATCGGCGTCTCCTGGTTGCGTTTCAACGCCGAAGAAGGTCAATTATGGACGATGCTTGGCGGCATTGCGATTATTTTCGCCGCATACGCTTTGTACGTCAGTTCCTGCATGCATTTTGACGCGTTTTCCATGATTCGCATACTGTGCGCCGGTTTGGCACTGCTGATTGGCGTATTGCTTGCGATTGTGCCATGGATCATGGCGCTGATTCGCGATTTGGGTACGGAACGCGCATCGAAGGAACGCGAAGAGGAACGTGCCGACATGACCGCGCATCTGCATGATGGCGTACTGCAAACGTTGGCGCTGATTCAGTTGCATGCCGACGATCAGCAGACGGTGTTTTCGCTGGCGCGTTCGCAGGAACGCGAATTGCGTGAATGGCTGTATCAGGAACGCACCACGTCTGAACGTTCCGTGAACGCCGGCTTGAAAGAAATCGCCGCACATGTGGAAGACACGCATGGCAAGCCGATCGAAGTGGTGACGGTGGGCGACGCACGTCCAAGCGCGCAAACCGATGCGTTGCTTGACGCCACGCAACAGGCGCTTATCAATGCGGTAGCGCATGGAGGAGAGCCGATTTCCGTCTACTGCGAGGCAAGCAGCAAACTGGTGGAAGTGTTCGTGCGCGACCATGGCAACGGATTTGACGTGAATGCCATCCCCGCGAATCGCCTTGGCATTCGTGAATCGATTATCGGACGAATCAAGCGTCGTGGCGGTACAGTGGAGATAGTATCGAGACCGCAATGGGGCACGGAGGTACGCATGCATATGCCAATCGCAGACATGCCCGCATCCGCAGCCGCCGACACGAATGCGCAGCAATCGCACGAGCCGCAAAGCAACTCACAACAAACCGATTTTCCCAATCACCATAACCGTCAATCCAACAATCAACGTACCAATCAATTCAGCAATCAACCTACCAACCATTTCGAGGAGCAGCAATGAACGAGCAGGAACAGCAGATCCGCATCGCCATCGTTGACGATCATGAAATGTTCCGTGCGGGCGTTATCGCAACGCTGCAGCCGCATTTCGACATCGTCGGGCAAGCGGCCGATGTCGAGGGATCGGTGGCGATGATCGCGCAGACGAAGCCGGATGTGGTGCTGCTTGATGTGCATGTTCCCGGTGGCGAGGGTGGCGGCGGAGCTGAAATTCTCGTGAAATCGCGCGCATACTCCCCTAATACCGTGTTTCTGGCGCTGTCGGTGTCTGATTCGCCGCAGGATGTCGGTTCGGTGATTCGTGCCGGAGCGCAAGGCTATGTGACAAAGACGATTTCCGGCGATGATTTGATTTCTTCCATCAAGCAAGTGCATGAGGGCTATGCCGTGTTTTCGCCGAAATTGGCGGGATTCGTGCTGTCCGCTTTCCAAAATGGCTCACCGGCTGGCATGGGCGGCTCTGCAAGCGGACCGATCCACGATGACGAGCTGGACCGCTTGTCGAACCGTGAGCAGGAAGTCATGCGCTTGATCGCGCGCGGCTACACGTACAAGGAAGTGGCTGCGGAACTGTTTATTTCCATCAAAACCGTGGAAACGCACGTCAGCTCCGTACTACGCAAACTGCAGCTGTCAAACCGCACCGAACTCACCCGCTGGGCCGCCGACCGCCGCATCGTATAACCGAAGAATCTTCCGGCTTATTTCGTCATATTCTGCGTAGACGTTGCGGACAGGCGTACATAGCCGGAATGATGCATGGTGAATCGCATGCGATCAGCGATATACACGTCAGTGGCACGCTCGAACGGGCATCCATCCGACGCATAGGCGATCCGGTGAATGCGCATCAGCGGAGTTCCCGCCTCGATCTGCAGCAGCTCGTTCTCCTGCTCGTCGCCGACCACCGATTCCAATGTTTCGTCGACATTGCACGGATACACGCCATAATCACGTTCGAACATGGTGTAGAACGGGGTCGTCAAATCGCGTGTAAGGAACAGAGGAAACAGATATGCCGGCAAATGCGACCGTTCCAACGAAAGCGGCCGATTTTCGATATACCGCAATCGCGTAATGTCGTAGATCATCGGATGCTCGCCCGGCAATCGCAGCAAACGCACGTCGGAAACGGAAGCCGGGGCAATCACCGCCTGCAATACTTTCGACGAAACGCGCATGCCTTGTCTTCGCGCGATCGTCGGCAATGATTCCACCGTGTTGATATTGCGTTCCAAACGTCCGTCCGATATGACGATGCCTCCGGCACGCCCGATTTTGCGGATGATTTCATGATCGGATTCCAACACGGTCAACGCATTGCGCAAATCGGAACGGCTGACGCCAAGACTGTCGGCGAGCGCCCGTTCCGATCCGAGTTTCTCTCCGGGAAGAAGCTCCTGTTCACGAATGCGAGCGCGGATACGGTAGACCAGTTCGCTCGTAGCGCTTCGCGTGCGCCTGATGCCGGTATGATCTTCCATATCCGCGCCCTTTCTTTATGGTTATCTGTCGTTTTACAGCTTCAATGTTTCCAGAGTCTTCATGAATCCATCCATGAACCAATCCACATCGGATTCGCTGAACACCAGCGGCGGGCGCAGCTTGAGGATATTGCCGTAACGGCCGCATACGGAGGTGAGGATGTGGTTGTCACGCAGGGTTTCGAGGATATCGAGCGCTGCCTGCTGGTCGGGATCCTTGGTGCCCGGCTTGACGATTTCGCAGCCGATGTACAGGCCCGCGCCACGCACGTCGCCGATGCAGGGGTGTGCCGGCATAAGCGACGCGACGGCATCCTTGAATATTGCGCCGACCTTCTTGGCGTTGCTCATGGTGTCTTCGTCACGCATCACGTCAAGCACCGCCTGGGCCGCGGCCATGCATACCGGGTTGCCGCCGAAAGTGTTGAAGTAAGGAATGGAGCCTGCGAACGGTTCAAGTACTTCGTGGCGGGCGGCCATCATCGACGTGGGCAGACCGTTGGCCATGGGCTTGCCGGATGTGACCAGATCGGGAACAATGCCTTGGCGTCCGAATCCCCAGAATGCGTCGCCGGTGCGAGTGAAGCCCGGCTGCACTTCGTCGGCGATCCATACGCCACCCAGTTCATGAACGGCGTCGATCACCGGCTTCAGATAGCCGACCGGATCGGGGTACACGCCGTCGGAGGAGAAGATGGAGTCGGCAAGCAATGCCGCAAACTTGATGCCATGACGTTCCATATCGGCAACGGCCTTGCGCACTTCGCCAGCCATCCAGTTGCCGAATTCCTCGGCGGCGCATTCCGCGGCAGGCTTGCCGTCAATGACCAAGCGGTAAGTGTCCGGCGTGGGAATCATGCGCATGGTCAAGCCAAGCGTTTGCGCGGTGCCGAGCGCTGGGGAAAGCTTGGAGGTGAGTGCCGAATTGCCATGGTAGGCCTCGCTGGTCACGATCACGCCTTCGCCGCCAGTGTAGGTCTGTGCTACGCGAATGGCCAGATCGTTGGCTTCGGAACCAGTGCACTGGAACATGATGCGGTCAAGTTCGTCAGGCATGGTGGAGAGGATATCTTCCGCATAATGCAGGATGTTCTCATGCAGGTAGCGCGTGTGGGTGTTGAGCATCGAAGCCTGCTGGGTAAGTGCATCCACCACGCGCGGGTGACAGTGGCCGACGGATGCGACATTGTTGTACACGTCCAAGTATTCCTCGCCGTCGGCATCCCAAAGATGCGAGCCACGGCCCTTCACCAGATGCACTGGATTGCGGTAGAACAAACGGTAGGCCGGACCAAGCACGTCACGCTCTTCGGTTAGTTTGCGTGTTTCTGGGTCGAGCGCGGCCGCCATTTCCGGACGGAAGCTATTGGTGTCCATGATGGTTGATCGAGTTGCCATGATTCCTTCTTTCGTTGGCTTCCTGTGGCGTTACCCACACGGTAACGCAGTAATGTTGAGTGGCTGATACAGCGCAGAAACAAACCATTTCCGCTGTTTTCCACCTATTTGGTTGACCTTTTTACATATTTCCGATGATTGAAAAAGGCCGCATCCCAGATGAACACGGCCTTGGCAATATCGTTTTATTTCAAGAAAACGAAACGATAATCGCAGAAAATCAGTCAGTCTTCAGTCTTATATGCGACCTTTCCGCCGGAAGCGGCGAACTCTTCTTCCGGAGAAAGCACCAGGTGCTTACGTCCGTAAACCGCGAAGAAGATGGTCGCGAGAACGTAGATGACCACCATGGCGTAGACGGCCAGTCGATAATCCGGGTTCAGCAGCACGGCAACGAAAATGCAGAATGCAAGCAAACCTGCGATTACCGCGCCCGGCACGCCGAACGGGCTGGTGAACGGACGCTTGATATCAGGCATCTTCTTCCTGAGGATCACATAGGAAACCATCTGCAGCAGATATGCCAGCACCGCACCCCACACAGCGATGTTCAACACCACCGAACCGGCGCCATCACCGCCGTACGCGATGATGAACAGGGCTGCGAAACCGATGATCGCGCCGACGACCAGACCCCAGTACGGCGTCTTCTTCTTACCGGTCAGCGACAGGAACGCCGGATAATAGCCCGCACGGGACAGTGAATACAGGTTGCGGCCATACGCGAACATAATGCCTTGGATGGAAGCGAGCAGACCGATCAACGCGAATGCTGACAGCACCGCGGCGAGATTGCCCGGCAGAATCGCACGATAGCCATCCAGCAACGGCTCATCGGAACCAGCGAGCGCTTCGGAACCGACCACAGCCGGGTTCAGGAACACGATGATCAGCGCGGACAATCCCAGCGTGAAAATGCACAGGCGGGACGACCTCGGAATGTTCTTTTCCGGCTCACGCACTTCCTCTGCAGCCAGAGGCAGCTGCTCAATACCAAGGAACAACCACATGGCGAACGGCATGGCGTAGAAGATGGCACCTGGGCCGAACGGCAGGAACGCGGAGTTGCCTTCGGTAGGCGTGATATTGAGCAGCGTGGAGAAATCGGCCTTACCAGTGGCGAAAGCGCCGATACCGAACAGTGCGACGATGGCGAGCGCGGCGATCGACACGACTTCGGCGAAACGGAACGACGTTTCGGCGCCCAGCCAATTGACCACTACGAAAATCGCATACAAGGCAAGCCACCAAACCCAAGCCAAGCCATGATCGTCAAGCGAATATCCGGTCAGGTTCGACAGGATCGCATCAGCGTATGCCGACGAGAAGTAGACGATGGTGGCTGCGGTCATCACATACTCGATGGTTTCCGCAAGGCCGGTGAAGAAGCCGCCCCACGGACCCATGGCGGCACGCGCGAAGGAATACGCGCCACCCGTGTGCGGCATGGCCGACGCCATTTCGCTGATGGAGTTGAGCATAAGCACGTACATGAGGTACACCACGATGGCGGCCACCAGCATGCCACCCCATCCGGCTTGGGCGATGCCTCCGTTCCAGCCGGAGAAGTCGCCGGAGATCACCGCGGAAATGCCGATGGCCCATAGACCGAACGCTCCCGCGGTTCGCTTAAGCTGTCGTTTTGCGAAATAGTCCTTGTCGGTTTCAACGTAGGTCACGCCGCCTATCGATCGTCCCGAAACAGTTGACGCAGTCATTGTAATCGCCTTCCTCTCTTATTGTTCGGCGAGTTATGCCATTGATTCCTCGTTTGGTTGGTTGCGGTCAGATGTTGTTAAGTTATAAAAATTGAGATTTTCGTAATTGCGTATTTTTACGTGCTTACGATTGGATTTCTTAGATTTTCTGGTTTCTGCGTAATTACGCTTGTTTCATGCAACTTGCCTAATGCAGCAGCCAGAGCGGATCCTCAAGATAGTTTTTTGCGCACATCACGCTGCCGGGAGCCTGCTGTGCAGCGAGACCGTCGGGCAGGGCATCCTCACGGTGGCTGGTGGTCCAGCCGAGCATCTGCATGCGTCGGATCATGGAAAGCGCGGACATGATACGCAGTTCCTCATCCGTGAACGAACCTGCGACGCGCTGGTATCCCTTGACCCACGCCTTGGCAAGATCGGGGGCATACGGTTCATGCTCGATGAAACTCAGCGATGAAGCGTAATCGTAGAGATACCAGCTGTATCCGGCATCGTCGAAATCGATGACGGTCAGTCTCCCGTCATTGCCGCGAATCACGTTCGACGGGCGCAGGTCGGCATGGATGAGTCCCCAGGTTTCGTTGGTTCTCGGCACTTTCATCACCACGTCCATGGCCTTCCACAGCGCGGTGTCGCACAGCTGCTTCTCTTCGTCGGTGAGATTGGCGTTTTCCCAACGTCCCCAACGCGGTGCCGGACCGACCATGTTCGAAAGATCCCAATTGAAGCGGGTGAAACCGTACGGTTTGCTCCACGTGCGCGACTGCTCATGGAATTTCGCAGCCCATTCACCGATCGTCTCGTAATACGGTGCAGGATTCTCAAGATCTTCCAGCACGGTTCCTTCCACATATTTCGTGGAGATCACCGTCCAGCCGACACCGTTCAGATCGGTGATTTTCGTTACGAACGTGCCACGGATGGTGGGGACCGGATTGATCAGGCTGATACCTTCGATATCATGCAACGCATTCAACCAGCTGATTTCCGACGCCACCGCCTCGGGACCTCCCACGTAGCCCGGCTGCGAGACACGTACCACGCCTTGGGGCTCGCCGTCCAGCAACAGCAGGAACGTCGCGTTCTCGGATACGGTGATGAGGTTGAGTTGCGCCCGCTGGTGGTCGATGCCCCAAGCCGCGCAAACGCCTTGGAAAAGCCAGAATGGTGCGGGGCATCCTTTGGTGAGCCCACTGAAAGTGTCTAGACTGACCGCTTGCGTAGGATCGTCAAGCAAGCTAGTGATCTGCTGTGCCATGGTGGCCTCGATTCATACATGGGATTTTTCCTGTGAGAGACATGTCCGTCAGTAAAACCTCTTCACGAAACTGTCGATACCCACGATTGTGCCGGAATCGTCCGTTACAATCACCACCGCACTGTTACGCCGCAGTTACAAAAGCGCATCACAAGATTAATGGCTCATTACCGATGCCAGCCGAGCATCATCCAAGTTTTGGCGCAATATGCACGACATACAAAAAAACGGGGTTTGCTGAGCAGAACTCAACAAACCCCGCAGAATCAAAGTCCTTACCTATCCTACGATGGAATCAGTATCAGTGACGGTAACCAGTGGCGTGAACAACGCCATGGTGTTCAATGCCATCTGATGGTTTTCCGGAGAACTGCCTGCACAAGCGTCAGCAGCAACGCGTACCGCTACACCATTGTCAGCCGCGGCGAGCACAGTGGTAAGCACACAGCAATCGGTGGCGACACCACATACCGTGATCTTTTTAGCGCCTTTAATGGCTTCGCTCAGCACGCTTCCCCACTTGCCGAAAGTGTCGCAACTGACCACGGCATGGCCTTGCGCCAATTCCGCGGTATCCGCGGTGAGATCGTACATCGGATCGTCGGGAGCAACCAAAAACTGCGGCCAATCTTTGAAATAATCAACCCAAGCGTTTTGCGGTGACTCAGGCGCAACATATCGCGTATAGACCACACGATCGCCGAACGCCTTAGCCAATCGTGCGAACGCTTCATCAGTAGTGTGATAGGAGCCGTCCGGGCAAGCCCATGCGGACCATTCACTTTCCGCAAAGACACGCTGCCTGTCGATAACTACCAGCCATTCATCTTCCGCAATCATGACTTTTCCTTTCCTTGTATTATCGCAATAAGCAACTCATGCTTCCGAAACCGGCAGATCAGCTTCCTGCTTGGCAATATCGCCACGCTGGAACATCAACGATCCCGCAAGACCAATAATCAGCGCAACAATCACACCAAGATTGGCGGCAGCCCAACTACCTTCTTTGCCACCGATAAGGAACAGCAGATACCCCTGCCAGTTCAGCCAGCTGGCGGCAGTGTTGACCACCAATCCCCAACCAAGCACGGTACCGACGACAAGAATGGCGAAAGACTTACCGTTCCACGCACCGTAACGCCCCTTCGGATCATACAAATCAGCGGTGCTGTAATCCTTCTTGCGAATGATCACATCGGCCACGAACATGCCGGCCCATACGGCCATCGGCACGCCGAGCGTGGTCAGAAAGCCTTGGAACGGGCCAATGAACGTGTCGGAGAAGAAAGTCACGTAGACCACACCAAGCACAGTCAAAGCGGCGGTGAGCGCGGCAGCCACGGTACGCGGCAACTTCACACCGAACGACAGCAGCGCAAGCCCGTTGGAATAATTGTCCATAATGGAGCCGGACATCAAACCGAGCACGGCCACAATGGTGTACGGAATCAAGTACCAGGTCGGCAGAATGGAAGCCATGGCTCCAATCGGATCATTTCCAACGTTTTCCGCCATGTCGGCATTGGAAACCGCGAGCAGCAGACCGTAGAAAATCAGGAACACATTGGCAATGGACGCACCGAATGTGGTCCAGAACACAATGCCGCCATTGGAGGAGTTGCGCGGCAGATAGCGCGAGTAATCGGCAGCGATATTCACCCAGCCCAAGCCAAAGCCGGTCATCACGAAGAAGCAGCAGCCGAGCATGGCCGGCAATGATCCCGCCGGAACCGAGTCAATGGCGGAAAAGTCAATATGTCCCCAGCCGAGGATAAAGAAACCGACGGTGATCACACCGGTCACGATGGTGATGACCTGCTGACAACGCATAATCAGGTCGTATCCGAAAATACCTGCGACCACCACAAGGCCGACCACCACAATGGTGGAGATGATCTTGGGCGCGACACCAGAGCCCCAACCGAGTTTTTCGATGGTGCTTGATAATGCCAACACAGCGGTGGTGGTCAGTGAAATCTCCCAGCCTAATGTGGCGATCCAGCTCAGAGCCGCTGGCACTTTGGCACCTTCCACGCCGAACGTGGCGCGGGTGAGCACCATGGTGGGCGCGTTGCCGCGTTTGCCCGCGATGGAAATGATGCCGACCAGCAGGAACGAGATGACCACGCCAATAATGGTCATGGCGGTGGCCTGCCAGAACGAAATGCCGAAACCGAGCGCCCACGCGCCGTACGACATGGCGAACATGGAAACATTGGCAGCGAACCAGGGCCAAAACAGACTGGCCGGCGTGCCCTTACGCTCCTCTTCGGATATGGTGTCGATACCCTGCTCCTCGATGGAGAGGGTCCCTTTCTCATTGCTCATGTGAAACTAATCTCCTTGAATCTGCCGAGCAACGCCGCGGGCAAGCGACATGCACGCCGCGTCAGCGCAATCGTGCACATGATATAACCACTTATAGTCATTTGTACCATAAGTCTTAGAACGCCCTTCCTAGGAGCCGCTCAACCTCCTTTCGATCAGGGCAGGTAGCCGGCCCTGATCGCGTTACAGACAACGCCGAAGCAGCATTGGCGCAACGTACAGCCTCCTCCAACGGCACGCCTTCGCACAGCAGGGCGCACAACACACCCGCGTGACAATCACCAGCGCCATTGGTATCTACCGCTTTCATTGGAAAACCTGGAATTCGCAGCACTTCGTCACCGGGAATCGCCGACCACGCACCATCCGCGCCCACGCGAACGATTACAGGAGATTGCAATCGATCGCACAGCCACGCAACCGTCTCCTCATTGACATTCGCGCTCTCAATCTCTTGCAGCATATCCCGCGAAACCTTGCAATCGCAAGAATCGCCACTATCGAGCGCCGCCAAACGTTGCGCAATCAACGTTGCCTCGCGTTCATTGCACGACCATATCGGACGATATGCGAGCATCACACGGAAAACGTCATCATCAACTGCCGAGATCATCGGAGAAGGATCGAATACCGCAGTGAACTCACGATGTTCAGTCGTTCTTTTCACAAAAGCAAGCAGCGCGTCCGCAGTGTGATGCACCAACGTGTATCCGCTCACATGCACGACATCCCGCTTTTCTGGATTCACAGAATCGAACGCATCGGCACTGCCGTACGCTTCTGCGCCCCTCGTCGAAATGAACGTCCGTTCAGCATTCGCGTCGGTCAACGCCACGCAAAATCCCGAATCGTGCACGGCATCCCGCTTGCCGATATGCTGAATTTCCTGATTTTCCAACGTTTGCAGAATCTGCGAAGCCCACGGCCCCGTACCAATCACACCAGCATGAGACGCCTTAACGCCCATGCGGCGCACGGCATACAGCGTGTTGAAGCTGGCACCAACCTGCGTTTGCACATTGCCGGCGAACACATCTTCACCCGCACGCGGCACCGCGTCCACATTCATGGTCAGATCGACAATAACCTGCCCAAGAGAAATAACTTTTCCAGTCATTGCGATGCCTTTCGCACTTCCGTCATAGTTTCGCTAACTACGGTTCCTGCAGATCAAACGATATTTACATCATTAAGCGCACTATCATCGCGTAACGCGCGTAGCGACGTAACAGTGCCGACCAAATCAAGGTGATTATCTTCAGCAAGTTGTGAAAGCACCTGATCAAGCATGGTTTTGTCGAAACCTTGCATACCATGCCACGCCCCCAGCATCGCGCCCGCAATAGCCGCAATGGTGTCAGTGTCGCCACCGATAGAAGCCGCGAAACACAAAGCATGCGTGGGATCGTCAAAAAAGCGCGCCGCAATGGCGAAAGCGGCGGCCACGGACTCGTTCGATTCCACGCTGGTACCGCAATTCCGTTGCAGCACAGCAGCGAATTCGTTGTCATTGAGCCTGCATCCATCAGTTTCGGCCCAATTCATGAAATATTGCACACGCGCAAGCACCGAAGCCTTTGCCGACCAATTGCCACGCTGTGGAAGCTTCCGTACGAATTCCACCGCGAGGTGCAAAAAGTCACGTTCTCCTTCAATGGCAAAGCTCACCGCCGCAGCCACCAAAGTGGTCGCTTCAATGCCCTGCACCGTGTTATGCGTCACCACACAGGATCGCCAGGCGGCGTCGGCGAGCGCTTGGCCTGGACGGAATGCGATGCCCACCGGCGTGGCACGCATTGCACCGCCGTTGGTGGTGCCGAATCGGCCGGTCTCTTCCAGACTTACGCCTTCGGTAAGTTTTTGCAGCGCTGCTTTGGTGGAAGGTCCCAGCAGGTCAAGCGATCCCTTGGCCTTCATCGCAGCTTCCCATTGCAGCAGATCGTGGGCGTATCGGGTGTTATCAATGCAGCCGTTATCGTCGATAAGTCGCCGTGCGAGTACGAAAGCCTGTTCTGTATCGTCGGTGACGGCACCAGCTTTCATATTCGGTGCGATCGGCTGCTGCGGCACGGCATTCATAAGTTTCGTGATCGGACCGTCGTAATACCGGCGAATCTGCTTGGCCGACATGCTTTGCGTAGGCATTCCCAACGCATCGCCCAACGCAAGCCCAGCCATAGCTCCCATCGCTCGTTCCTTCATTTGCATCCCATTCTCACGCATAGTCACAGCAGCCTTTCTCACAACTCAGCCTGATCGTACACCGAACAACATCACAATCCCTCCCCAATCCTTCCAGTCACTGGAAGAAAGTGGACATTTACAAGCCTCTCAACGACCCAAATCTTCCACCCACTGGAGAAAAACAGACGCCCACAAGCCCCCCAGCGGGAAAAATCCCCCAGTCACTGGAAGAATCACCCCGCCACAGACCATCCCAGCGACCCAAATCCTCCACCCACTGGAAGAATCTGGACGCTCACAGGGCCAACAGCGGGAAGATTGTTCCAGTGGATGGAAGAATTGAGACTTGGACGGTGCTGAGCCGAACTTGGGTGGAGTTTACCCGGATTGCAGCAACAAAAAAGGCTTACCGGGCGCTTAGAGCGCTCTCAGTAAGCCTTATAGGCGGGTAAGGCGAGATTCGAACTCGCGGAGGCTTGCACCTCAACGGTTTTCAAGACCGTCTCTTTAGACCGCTCAGACACCTACCCATGTGCATCACGCACGAAACGCTAATATAGCACAACCCAAAGAACGCGGGGAAGAAAGCGAGCAAGGACAAAGGAAAGAACGCGGCGAAAACAAAAAAGAGGGGACCCGCTCACCGCGAGTCCCTTCCCATAAGCCAGAAAAGCCAGAAATCGGCAAATGCCAAATGCCAGGCATCCTCAGACTTCCATATTTCGTATTGCAGAAGTCCGTTTCAGCAGTTTAGTAGCTCAGCAACTCAGTGGAACCGATAAACAAACCCGAGTTACCAAACTCCACGAGCAACCCAAGCTATCAGACTCTGCCAAGCAAACCCAAATTCTATCAGGCTTCCCACTTGGTCGGCTCGATGACTTCCTTGCCACCCATGTAGGCACGCATGGCCTGCGGGATGACGATGGAGCCGTCCTTCTGCTGATGGTTCTCAAGAATGGCAACCAGCCAACGGGTGGTGGCCAGCGTACCGTTCAGCGTGGAAACGGCGCGGGTGCCACCATCTTCCATACGTTCGCGAATGTTCAGACGGCGAGCCTGATATTCGGTGCAGTTGGAGGTGGAGGTCAGCTCACGGTAGCGACCCTGGGTCGGCACCCAAGCCTCGCAGTCGAACTTGCGGGCTGCGGAAGAGCCCAGATCGCCGGCAGCGGTATCGATGATGCGGTACGGCACCTCGACCTTGCCGAGCATTTCCTGCTCCATGGCCAGCAGGTGCTCATGCTCCTTGTAGGAGTCCTCCTGCTTGGTGTAAACGAACATTTCCACCTTGTCGAACTGGTGCACGCGGATGATGCCGGAAGTATCCTTGCCAGCTGCGCCAGCCTCACGGCGGTAGCAGGAGCTCCAACCGCAGTAACGCAGCGGACCGTCAGACAGGTCGAGAATCTCGTTCTCGTGCATACCGGCGAGCGCCACTTCGGAAGTACCGACCAAGTACTGCTCGTCAGGTTCGCGCAGACGGTAGATTTCGTCGGCGTGGGAGTTGAGGAAGCCAGTGCCGCGCATCACTTCCGGACGCACCAGCGTCGGGGTGATGGCCAGCGTGAAGCCGTGCTCTTCGGCCTGGTCCACAGCCATGGTGAGCATGGCGATCTGCATACGTGCCACCTGGCCGCGCAGGAAGTAGAAGCGGGAACCGCCGACCTTCACGCCACGTTCCATATCGATGCCGGCAACGCCACGACCGAGGGTCAGGTGATCCTTCGGCTCGAAACCTTCGGCTGCGAAATCGCGGATCTGTCCAACCTTCTTGACCACCACGTAATCGTCTTCGCCACCTTCCGGAGCTTCCGGCTCAACCACGTTGGAGAGCTTCCACATGGCGGTGGTGTATTCTTCGGCTGCGGCGTCCGCTGCGGCCTTGTATTCGGAAACCTTCTGGGAGAGTTCCTTGGTTTCGGCAATCAGCTTGGCCTTTTCGTCGGCCGGAGCCGCGGCGACCTTCTTGCCGATTTCCTTCTGCTGCGCACGGGCAGCCTCGAATTCCTTCAGAGAGGAACGACGAACCTCGTCGGAGCGCAGCACCTCGTCGACCAGTTCGACCGATTCGCCACGCTTGCGCTGGGATTCCTTAACAACGTCAGCATGTTCACGAATGAATTGGATATCAAGCATGCCTCCTAGCCTAGTGCTGAAAGCCGACACCCGCCGCAGTCCTCTCATTTTTGTATACAACGTGCAGGAATCGTCGAATAAATCAGTCTTGATTCGCTTTTTTCGCATCTTCCGTGAACAATAGATGACATGCCTATGCCTGTTATCATTCTGATTGTCGTTCTTGCGGTCGCAGCGGTGTGCGCGGCCGCCTTTTTCGCAGTACGCGCGTATAAGCATCGCAAACTTGCGGAACAGCTCGACAAGCGCGACGATGATCAGGTGCATTACGCGTTTGTGATCAATCCTTCGAAACCGCAGGCGGAACAACGCAAGCAGCATATTCAGGAGTTCTGCGAGGCGAAGCATCTCACGCAGGTTGAATATATCGGAACGCAGCTTGATAAGGATGGTCGCGCCTGCGCGCTGGAAGCCTTGGAGCATGGCGCCGACGTGGTGGTCGCGGTCGGCGGCGACGGCACGGTGCGCACGGTGGCGAGCGCACTTTCGGGAACCGGCCACGCGCTGGGCATCATCCCTATTGGCACCGGCAATCTGTTTGCCCGCAATATGGGCATTCCTGTGGATGATATCGATGCGGCGCTGACCGTCGCCACATCTCATGGTTCGCGTTTGGTGGATGTCGGCCGACTGACGCTGCTCGATGATGAAGCCGCCGATCACGGCCATGCGTTCCTTATTATCGCGGGCATCGGCTTTGATGCGGTGATGATCGACGACACCGATCCTGAGTTGAAGAAGAACATCAGCTGGCTCGCCTATTTCGTGTCGGGCGTGAAGAACCTGTTCGCCCCGAAGTACAAGGGTGATGTGACCATTACCAGCGCCGACGGCAGCACGCACACCACGCACGGATTGACCTTCCGCACGTTCATGGCCGGCAATTGCGGCCAGATTCCGGTATTTTCGCTCATGCCCGACGCCGTGTACGATGACGGCATTCTCGATTACGAGATCATTGACACATCCGGCGGTTTGATCGGTTGGGCGAATCTGTTCGGCGATGTACTGCATCAGACGATCACCGGCAAGGCCCAGCAGAGTCCGCTGTCCACGAATTCCACGGTTGACCAGATTCAGGGCGTCAGCGCGGAAATCAAGTTGGAGAAACCCGTGTTGGCTCAGGTGGATGGCGATATGCTTCCCGAAACGCAGCATATTCGTTTCAGTGTGGAGCGTAAGTCTTTGTGCGTGCGTGTGCCGGAAGCGCCCGAAGCCAATACTTCCAATGTAAATCAGTAACTATTATCGTAATTATTAAATTATTTATTACGATGATTATGTATTTTATGCAGATTATGCATTGGTTCGTCATTCTCATGCGATTCCGTCGCATGAGAAGTCACTCGTGCGACATGCAAGGTGAGATAGGCGATTTCCGCTTCCGAAAGACTCACGTTCAATCGCATTTTGACGATGATCGCAAGTTTGTTCGCACAATCCGATGCTTTCGGATATGAGGTTTTGATGGATTCCACGATTGGTTCAGGCTCGTCATCAAGCTGTTCATGTTGGTGGATGCGCACGAAAAGATAGCGCAGATGCGTGATGAAACGCGCCACATTGACGCTGTTCTGGTCGAGAGTGATGCCGTAATAGCCTTCGATGACCGTCAGCATTTGCTGGATGACGCCGGTCATGGTGTATGTTGCGGAAAGATCGCCGGTAGAGAAGCCCGCATTGACCAAGTGCAGGGCCAAAGCCACGGCTTCGCAATCCGGCAGCGCACCGCCCAGATACGTGTTCATGGCATCGACCAGAGCTTTGCCTTTGGCATATTCGCTCGCGTAGAGCGAACGCACTTCGGCTTCCAGCGGATATTCGATGGTCTGCTTGTTTTGCGATCGGCGGATCGCACCGCAAATATGGTCGGATAATGCCAGCACCAATGCAGGCTGTCTGTCGGCCTGTTCCTTCAGACCGGTGCGGTTCATGGCGTCCGTAACGAGACGAATGATTTCGGGCGGAATCCCGGCCACCTGTTGGGCCATATGGTCGGGATCCTTGCCATCTGCGGGAACGAACCGACGGACGATCTTCGCGTCGTCAACATGCTGGCCGGGCTTGGCTTGGAAACCTATACCTCGACCGGTGAGAATCACCTCACTGTTGCCGTCTTTTGCCAGTACGACATTATTGTTGAATACGCGAAGAACGTCCACGTCGGCCCCTTCCGACTATGCGATTGGTCAGCGCTGGATGTCGATCACCGACTCACCGGCCTTGACGTCGACGCCGGTCTTTGGCGTGACGGACGCGAAGGCCACTGTGTTCAGCACCGTCATCAATGTGGTGGTGCTGTATCCAGCTTCCTTAACCTTATCAAAGTCGACGACAACGAGGTTGTCCCCCGCGTTCACGTGTTCGTTGGCCTTGACCTTCACATCGAAGCCTTCGCCGTTCATCTTCACCGTGTCGATGCCGACGTGCACGAGCACTTCCACGCCATCATCGGTTTTGATGCCGAATGCGTGACCGGTTTCGGCGACGGTCTGCAGCACGCCGGATACCGGCGCGACGACGGTGCTGTCTGCCGGCTGGATGCCGACGCCTTCGCCTAGTGCGCGGGACGCGAACACCGGATCGCCGGTTTCATCCAGGGAAATCACTTGGCCTGCGACTGGAGCGTTCACCACGGTGGTGGCGGCAGCAGCCGGGGCTTCAGTCTTGGTGGCGGCAACAGTGGCAGTCGCGGTGGCAGCAGCCGGAGCGACTCCCTTGGCTTCGACCGACGAGACAGCGGTCTTCTGATTGGCAGCCGCGCGGGCCAGCACTTCGGCCTTCTGTTCCGGAGTGCGGTAGTCGAAGGTGATGATCAGAAGGAAGGAGGTGAGGAAGGACACGGCGATGGACACTGCATACACCCACATCTGATTGAAGACCGGAATGGTCAGCAACGAGGTGAATGCGAAAGCGGTGGTGGTCACGCCATGCACGGTCTGGCCGGCGGCGGTGACGGACGGGAAGAGCCAACCGAGGATGGCGATGACGACGCCACCGAGACCGCAGCCCACCAGCATGCGCTTGTAGATGAGCTTGTAACGCAGGTGAATGCCGTACAGAGACGGTTCGGAAACGCCACCGAGCAGGCCGGCCGCAAGTGCGCCCAAAGCGGTCTGGCGCATGTCCTTATCCTTGTCACGCACAGCAAGGAAGAGCACGCCAGCGGTAGCGCCGAAGCAGGCGAAGTTCCACACGCCCATCGGGCCTTGGATGAAGTCGTAGCCGAGAGTCTGGATGTTCATGAGCATCAGGGCGTTGAGCGGCCAGTGCAAACCGAGCGGCACGAGGAACGGGTACAGCATCGGAATGATGATGGCGAAGATGAACGGGGCATGGGTGTTCATCCAGGCCAAGCCGACGCCGAGGCCGTTGCCGACCCACACGCCGATCGGGCCGATGATGAAGGCGGTCAGCGCGCCAACGATGATCATGCAGAAGAACGGCACGAAGACCAGCTGGACGCTTTCCGGGATGATCCTCTTCAATCCGTGGTAGACGAGAGCAAGCACGGCGGCCATGAGCAGCGGCACGAACACGTTGCCGGAATAGTCGCTCAATGCCATCGGCAGACCGAATATGTTGGCCATGCAAGACTTGGTGCCCAGAGCGGCGTTCTCCACGCACGTGGTGGTCTTGGCGTCCATCAAGCCGGTGAACTGCGGGGTCATGAGCATGGCCATGATGGCACCACCCAGCCATGGGTCGACTTTGAGCTTCTTGGACGCGTTGTAGGCGACCATGATCGGCAGGAAGTAGAATACGCCCTTCCAGATGGCTTTCACGAATACCCAGACTGCGGAAACCTCGTCATTCGGAATGACGTTCAGCGAAATAAGCAGGTTGACCAGCGCGATGATGATGGAAGCGCCGAGCAGCACGCCCAGAATCGGGCGGAAGGAATCGGAGAGATACTCGAAGAAGGAGTCCAGCCAAGCCACCTTGCCGCGGGCCTTGGAACGGGCTTCGGCCTTGACGTCGGCATTGCTCTTCTGACCATCGTCGGATGCGGAGGCACCGCCGACACCGGCCATTTCGGGCAGATGCATGATGTTTTCGTACACGGTGGCAACGCCACCGCCGATGACCACCTGGAAGCGGTCGCCGCTCTGCGGCACCGCGCCGAGCACGCCCTGCATGTGCTCGAGACTATTCTGATCGACCTTGGATGCGTCAACCAGTTCAAAGCGCAGTCGAGTGGCGCAATGCGTCAGACTGCGAACGTTTTCAGGACCACCGATTGCAGTGATGATCTGCGATGCGAGTGAGTCAGCCATCCTGATTTCCTTTCTTTCCCTTACAACCGATTCGATCCGAGCAACACCGCTTCGGGCAACAAAAAAAGACCTGAGATATGGCTATAGTTCAGCCACATCTCAGGTCTTGCGTCTTTATGTTGACTAGCAACCCTGCATCAGTCGAATAGCATAGAACTATACACCATCGTTTGACATTGCGCAACTCGGCTAAGCGCAGAATCCGCCATTTTCGAAAATTCATGTACACACATCCGAACATGCACTAAACAGACAACGTATTCATCGCGCATAATGGGACAATTACGCACATCTGACGCAAAAGCGTGGCAGAATAGTGACTATGGTTGCAAACAATGCGGGAATGCCCGCTACCCCAGCAGATCTGATCAATGTCGACGAGGTCATCGGCAAGTACTATGACGTCGTCCCCGACCCCAACGTTCCGGAACAGCGTGTCTCCTTCGGCACCTCCGGCCACCGCGGATCGTCTCTGAAGACCTCGTTCAACGAGGCCCATATCGTCGCCATCACCCAGGCCATCGCCGAATACCGCAAGAAGGCCGGCGTGACCGGCCCGCTGTACATCGGCCGCGACACTCATGCTCTGTCCGAGCCGGCTTGGAAGACCGCCATCGAAGTGCTCGTCGCCAACGGCGTGACCGTGCGCATCGATTCCCGCGACGACTTCACCCCGACCCCGGTTGTGTCCCAGGCCATCCTGACCCACAACCGCGCAGCGGATGGCACCCAGCGCTTCACCGGCGAAGGCCTGGCCGACGGCATCGTGGTGACCCCGTCGCACAACCCGCCGACCGATGGCGGCTTCAAGTATGACCCGGTCACCGGCGGCCCGGCTCCGTCCGACGTCACCAACGCCATCGCGGATCGTGCCAACGAGCTGCTCGGCGATTTCAAGAACATCAAGCGCGTTCCGTTCGAGCAGGCCGTCAAGTCCGACCTGGTCGAGCGCTTCGACTTCCGCGAGCACTATGTCGCCGATCTGGAGAACGTCATCGACTTCGATGTGATCCGTTCCTCCGGCGTGCGCCTGGGCATCGACCCGCTCGGCGGCGCTTCCGTCAACTACTGGCCGCTGATGAACGAGAAGTTCAACCTGACCATCGACGTGGTGCGCCCGCAGGTCGATCCGACCTGGAGCTTCATGACCATCGACCATGATGGCAAGATCCGCATGGATCCGAGCTCCCCGTACGCCATGAAGGGTCTTGTGGACTCCCTCAACAACGGCGCTTGGGACAAGTACGACCTGGTCGGCGGCACCGATCCGGACGCCGACCGTCACGGCATCGTATGCCCGAACTGGGGCGTGATGAACCCGAACCACTACATCGCCGTGTGCGTAGAGTACCTGTTCGGCGGCAACCGCCCGGGCTGGCCGGAAGGCGCCGGCATCGGCAAGACGCTGGTGTCCTCCTCCCTGATCGACCGCGTGGCCGCTTCCATCGACGCCAAGCTCGTTGAGGTTCCGGTCGGCTTCAAGTGGTTCGTTGACCCGCTGTTCAAGGGCGAAGTCGCCTTCGGCGGCGAAGAGAGCTCCGGCATGAGCTTCCTGCGCAAGGACGGCCGTGTGTGGACCACCGATAAGGATGGTCTGATCCCTGACCTGCTGGCTGCGGAAATCACCGCCAAGACCGGCAAGAACCCGGCCCAGCTGCATCAGGAGCAGGTCGATCGCTTTGGCGAAAGCTGGTACAAGCGAGTCGACACGCCGACCACCTTGGAGCAGAAGCAGAAGTTCGCCAAGCTTTCCGGCGACGACGTCGCGGCCACCCAGCTGGCCGGCGAGGACATCACCGCCAAGCTCACCGAAGCCCCGGGCAACCACGCCAAGATCGGCGGCCTGAAGGTCACCACCGAGAACAACTGGTTCGCGGCCCGTCCTTCCGGCACCGAGAACATCTACAAGGTGTACGCCGAGTCCTTCGAATCCCCCGAAGCCCTCGACAAGGTGCTCGCCGAAGCCACCGAAGTCGTGGACAAGGCCTTGGCCGAGTGATCATTGACGAATCGGCGTAATCCAGCCATTCGCCAATCATTCGCAAACTCACTGAGAAGCCCGCTTTCCTGAAAAAGGCGGGCTTCTCGCATATCCGCCCGAATACGAATCGCAACGAACACGAATCGTGCGATATGGCACGAAACGCCGAATTCTGGCATGACACGCACGCTATCACCCTCCTGCCGGCCCCGCTTCGCATTACGCTTGAATGATAGCGACACAACGCTCAGTCCAGCGGTCCCCGCCAATCTTCATGGGAGGTGAACGATGCGCATCGCCATCGTCGAAGACCACGCCGCCGAACGCCAACTGATGGCCGTCATGTGCGCGGAATATTTCAAACGCACCCGCGATATCGGCGTGGAATGCGTGACCTTCGCCGATGCGGAATCCTTCATCGAAAGCTGGAAAGACGCCCGATACGACCTGCTGCTGCTCGACTGCTATCTGTCGGACGACGAAACCGCCACGCATGCGGCGACCGGACTTGATATCGCACGGACGCTGCGCAGACAAAACGACGATTGCCCGATCGTGTTCATCACGTCAAGCACTGATTTCGCCGTGCTCGGCTACGAGGTGCAGGCAAGCGGATATCTGTTGAAGCCCCTGAATCACGACGCGTTCCATGCGACCATGGACCGCGTCGCAGCGCAGCTCGACACGAAAACACCGGTCACTCATCTGAAAAAACATCAATCGACGGGCAATGCACAAAGCAGCACGGACGCCGCATGGCAGGTGGCGTTCGGCAATCCCGCCATCACCATGGACCGTCGCCTTATCGCCTACGCGCTTTCCAGCGCGCATTATGTGGAATTCACCTTCGCCGACGGCACCTGCGCGAAAATCCGCACCAACTTCGCCGATGTGGAACATCGTCTCACCGTATTCAGCAACTTCTACCGCACCGCGCGAGGAGTGCTCGTCAACTTCGACTACGTGTCAGGCATCAGCAACAATGAATTCGTGATGAAAGGCGGCAAGCACATTCCCATCACGAAAACCGCGGTGACCACCACCTGCAGAAAATACGCGGAATACACGTTCACCCGCATGAGAATGGAGGACTAGCCATGCTTGACGCACTCGCATCGATCGCGCCATCATGCATGTTCTTCGCCATCGGCGAGCAGCTAAACGCGCTAACGGGCCTGCTTCTCTGCCTGTACATGACCTGGCATCATATGGAGAATCCCAAGCGCGACGGCCTTATTCTCATGATTTCCGGCGTGATTGTCTTCTTCCTGTGCGGCATCGCATGTTGCCTCGCCCACGTCCCCTCGCTCTGGTCCGTGATTCCTTCGGCTCCGGTTGTGGTATTGGCTTTACGTAAGATGACGAATCTTCCTTGGGGGCAGCTTCTTTTCGTCGTTTCAACAGTCGCATATATCGTCGCGATCATTTATTACCTGTCTTTGGCCGTGGATTTAGCTGTTCTGAATGAGCAGTCCATGAATTTACGTGTCGGATGGCCGGGAATGATCAGTCTGCTGATTTTTGATTTGATTGCGGCGACTACACTTTTCCATCCGTTCCATCATTCATTTTCCGCAACATTCGATTCACCTTCCATCAGCAGGAATTTTTGGAGGGTCATCTGGCTTTTCCCGTTCATTTCCACAGCAATTGTGGTGTGGTGCATGCCCGCCGACAACGCATCGCTGCTCGACACCCGCGTGCTTAGCATCGCCTTCACCGTATCCATCGCATATTCCGGTTTCATGACCATGGCCTACTTCCTCATCTGGTATATGGTCCAGCAGGCGGACCGACTGCGCGAAGCCAGCAAACGCGAACATTACGAAGCCATGCAGACCTTGCAGCTGCAGCATATGAACGAACGCATCAACGAAGCGAGGCAGATCAAGCACAATATCCGGCATCATATTCAGACGTTGCAGGCTCTCGCCGCGGCCGACGATATGCCCGGCATCACCTCGTATTTGGAGGAGATGGCCAATCATAGGCTGTTGCAGCCCATCCCCATGCAGTATTGCGAACATGCTTCGTTGAACGCGGTGCTGGTCTACTACTGTGACTGGATCCGCCATATAGGGGCTGAAGTCGACGTCAAAGCGTCGGTGCCGCAATATCTCAACATCAATAATGCCGAATTATGTTCCATGGTCGGCAATCTACTGGAAAATGCGTCTGAGGCCATTATGAAACAACAGGATGGGGAGAAAAAACTCAGGGTGCGCATCAAATATCGCACTGGGCCGCCCGCATCACTGTTCATTGTGGTCGACAACACGCACGATTCCTCCATTATGCAGGTTGGCGACGCTTTCGCCTCAACCAAGCATGGGGGTGAAGGTTTGGGCACCGCCACCGTGCGCGAAACCGCGGAACGGCATCATGGCGCAACCTCGTTCGATTATGACGGCACGCTGTTCCGCGCTTCCGTCATGCTGTGTTTGGATGATTGAGATTCCCGTTCGACGTCGCCCGATCACAGTTCGCAGTTCACCACGTATGGCAGCGTCTCACGGCTTTCGTAGGGTAGAGATATGACGATTACGGTTTCTACAGACGGTTCCGCTTTAGGCAATCCGAATGGTCCGATGGGTTGGGGTTGGGCCGATCATGAGCTTGCCACAGGCGGCAAGCCGGGGCATCACCATGACAGCGACTGCGATGCCGGCGGAGCTACGAACGGCACCAATCAGATTGGCGAGCTGTGCGCAGTGCTGGAGGCGTTGCGCGCGCACCCCGGCTCCGAACCGTTGGTGATCGAAACCGATTCGCAGTATGCGATCAACTGTTCCACCACGTGGGTTCACGGCTGGAAGAAGAACGGCTGGAAGAACTCGCAGAAGAAGCCGGTAAAGAACGCGGATCTGATTCGCGCGATCGATGCCGAAATCTCCAAGCGCCCCGGACCGGTGAAATTCGTATGGGTCAAGGGTCATGCCGGCAATGCCGGCAATGAGAAGGTGGACGAGCTGGCGCGCACCTATGCGGGCGATTGCCGTTCGAAGATCCGTGAAGGATATCTTCCTTTGGAGGGTTGGCAGTCGCTGCTGGCTTCCGAATATTCGCAAGGTACCGATGTTCCCGATGATGCCCAAATGCTGCTTGACGGCAAAATCACTACGGACGAATACCATATGGGGCGCGGGCAAGGCAAGTCCGCTCAAGGATCGGCCGATGATCTGATGGGCGCGGCCGATCCGGAGCCGCGTCCACGTTCCATCGCCGATATGCTGGTGGAGCCGGAAGGCTATCCAGCGCCCGACGAGGCGACATTGCCGTTGACGTCCAACGAAATGTCGGTGGAATCCGACGACATGCCGGAACCGACCACCGCGCTTGATACGACCATGCCTGATGGCACGACGCCTGACGCCGAGGCACCGCGCAAATCGTATGCCGAAATGCTGCTCAAGCCGGACTGTTTTCCCCACGAGCATGACGAGCGGCAGCCAGCCGACGATGCACAGAACGAACAATCCGCGAATTCCTCGGAAAACACGCCGGCGCCAACGAGCGAATCAGCCGAATCCGCAAACGCGTCGGCGCCAACGAACGCCGTCGCCGACTTGCCGAAACTGCCGCATCGCGCCAGTCCTTCGGGATTGGCGGTGTCGGGCGCCATTCGCTTCACTCCCCCGCCAAATTCCAGTCCGACGTTCGACGGCAAGCCACGCCTGATCCGCGGTTACATCGCGGTGGAAGGCTACGTGCAAGGCGACGGCACGCTCGTCCTCGACGAAGCGCCATTTGCAGTCAAGCACAACTAACGAGCCAGCACTTTCGACCTTAACGCCTCGAAAGTGCGTGAAACATCCTGTGAAAACATTTGCTGACCACCAATGGCACACCTTCGTTCATGACATGTCCGCAAACGCACAAAAATCAACACATCCGATAATATGGAGACGGTCTTAACCCCATATCGAAGGAGGATCATGGACAAGGCACAGCAGGACGCATTGAAGAAGGCAGCCGGCATCGAAGCTGCCAAGCTGATTCAGAACGGCATGATCGCAGGTCTGGGCACCGGCTCGACCGTGCGCTTCCTGGTCGACGAGCTCGGCCGCCGCGTGCAGGAGGAAGGCTTGGAGTTCACCGGCGTGACCACCTCCCGCCGCACTCAGGAGCAGGCAGAAGGCTACGGCATCAAGATCGTCGACATCGATGACGTTGATCACATCGACGTGACCATCGACGGCGCCGACGAGGTCGACAAGAACTTCAACGGCATCAAGGGCGGCGGCGCCGCTCTGCTGTGGGAGAAGATCGTGGCCACCAACTCCAACAAGATCGTGTGGATCGTGGACGAGTCCAAGGTTGTGGACACCATCGGCAAGTTCCCGCTGCCGGTTGAGGTGATTCCGTTCGGCGCAGGCCAGGTCGTCAAGAAGTTCGAATCCCGCGGCTACAAGCCGGTGCTTCGCCTCGACGCCGAAGGCCAGCCGGTGCGCACCGACGAGAACAACTACGTGGTCGATCTGCACCTCGAATGCATCGAACACCCGGAGGCTCTGGCCGACGATCTCATCAACACCGTTGGCGTGGTGGAGCATGGCCTGTTCCTGCACATGGTGGACCAGGTCATCGTGGGCGATCCCAACGGTCCGCGCGTGCTCACCAACTCCAACAAGTGAGTTTGAAGTAGCGTAAGTTCCGTATTTTCCGCGGATTTTCGCGAACCTACACGAAACCATATGAGGCTGTGCGTTCAACTTCGAACGCACAGCCTTCTTTTTGCATCTATTGATTTCCGATTCTCGTACTTTTCGTTTATTTCTTTGCAATATGCAAAAATCCCGCATACCTCAAGAAGACATACGGGATTTTGTTTAAGCGACGCTTCAACCGCGCCTGAAGACTACTTGCGCTGGTGGCGAGTCTTACGAAGCAGTTTGCGGTGCTTCTTCTTGCTCATGCGCTTGCGGCGCTTCTTGATGACCGAGCCCATCTCAGCCTCCGTTCTTAAACTCAAAGGGTAAAAGTTTGCAACTTGCCCAATACTACACTGCTTCGGGGACTAACGCACACAACCGCATTCATATGGTGGAAGCACGCACCTTTTTATCGGAAGATCAGGCAAACGCAGTCCGCATGGTCCACGGCTGAATCTTACGTGAATCATGCATGAATCATAGGATCGCACAACCAGCCGTAGGCAGTATCACAGCGGGAACTGCTGGTAGAAGCGCTGCACCGAATCCTTGGCTCCCGTGGCTTGGAACACCACGGTATCGTTGCGCCAGACCGCGATGGCCTTGGTTTCGTCGTCCGGATCGGTTTTGGCGCTATAGGCGCCGGTCGCTTCACCGGAAACCTTCACATTGCCGCCGCCCAGCTCCTTGCCGGTCATGGCACCGGTCAGATTGTCATACTGACTTTGCGCATCATCAGACTGAGACCATTGCGCCACTTTCAAGGTGATATCCTGACCGTCCTTGCCCGTGGAATACGTCAACGTGTACTCCTCGACCGGGGAAGCGCCGCTCCACGAAGTGCTGGCATCGGCCTTAGTGCGCGCGAAATTCAACACGGAATCAGGCATGGCCTTCAACAGTTCGCTGGCGTCATCCGGCAACGCCACAGCGTCAATGGACGGCGTGGTCGGCTCAGAGGCATCCTGCGACGCGCCCTGCGAGGTGGTGGTGCCCTGAGTGGACGCTTCATCGCCCTTGTTCAGAGCCCAGCCGGGCCAGATGAAAGCGGACACCAAGGCGAGCACGACCACCAAAGCGGCGGCAATGACAGCCACGATCAGTTTGCCATGAGAAGAGGAAGTTTGCGTAGTAGACATGGCTGTTATTCTTTCATATCCGTGAGACGCTCGAATCCAGAAACCGTGATCTCGCCATCATCCCGCACCAGCACCCCCTTAATATCTCCGAAAACGATTGTCCCAAAATATCCGTATTGTCAGCGATATGGCAAAGACGTCCTCGCAATTTGTATGTTCCGAATGCGGCTGGAGCGGGCCGAAATGGCTGGGCCGCTGCCCTGAATGCGGCCAGTGGGGCACCATCGAGGAATTCCATGAAGCGCGCCCCTCCGCATCGTCACGCACCGCCGCTCCCGGACGCACATCGCGTACGCTATCGCATGCAGTGCCCGATTCCGCGGCGAAACCGATCACGGAAATCAGTACGGAAAACATTTCCAGAATCGACACTGGGTTCACGGAATTCAACCGCGTACTTGGCGGCGGCATCGTTCCCGGTTCCGTCACGCTTATCGCGGGCGAACCGGGTATCGGCAAATCAACGCTGCTGCTGGAGACCGCAGGCAATGTTGCCCGTCTTTCCGCAGCACAGCCCGAACGCAACACGGTGCTCTATATTTCCGGTGAGGAATCGCAGGCGCAGGTGCGCATGAGGGCCTCGCGCATCGGCGCGGTCGAACCGAATCTGCTTCTGGCCGCCACCACCGACCTGTCGACCGCGCTGGGGCTTATCGAACAATGCAAGCCTGCGCTGGCCATCGTCGATTCCGCGCAAACCATCGTCTCGCAGGAAGTCGATGGCATCTCCGGAGGCTCGACTCAGGTGCGCGAAGTGGCGAGCGCGCTGATCGACACCGCCAAAACGCTTGATATTCCGGTATTGTTGGTCGGTCATGTCACCAAAGACGGGTCGATTGCCGGCCCGCGCACGTTGGAACATTTGGTTGATGTGGTCTGCCAGTTCGAAGGCGACACCGAAACCGCATTGCGTATGCTGCGCGCGGTGAAAAACCGTTTCGGCCCTACTGATGAGGTCGGCTGTTTCGATATGAGCGGCGAAGGCATCGAAGAGGTGACGGACCCGTCCGGACTGTTTCTTTCCTCGTCCAATTCCGCAGATCCCTCTCCGGTGGAGGGCACGTGCGTGACCTTCACGTTGGACGGTCATCGCAGTCTTCCCATCGAAGTGCAGTCGCTGGTCACCAAATCCATACTGCCAACGCCACGACGTGCCGCGAACGGCGTCGACGCCAACCGCATCGCCATGCTGGTGGCGGTGCTATACAGGCATGGCAACGTCAATCTTTTGGCGAACGATCTGTATATTTCCACCATCGCCGGAGGCCAGGCGCGCGAGCCCGGATGCGATCTGGCGATCGTCGGCGCATTGGCGAGCGCCTCGGAATCGAAGGCGATCAGCCGCACCACATGTGCGATTGGCGAAATTTCGTTGACCGGGCAGGTGCGTCCGGTGCCGCGATTGGAATACCGGTTGCGCGAAGCCGCCCGTCTTGGTTTCACCACCGCTGTAGTGCCGACATTACGTAGAGAAATCGCAATTCCCGGATTGTCGATCGTTCAGGTCGACACATTGCAGGATGCGCTTGGCGCCATGTTGCGATAATACACACCCTACATACCGTTTTCGCATGTATGCACGCGAAGCATATACATTATGTTATTTTTTAACCTATACAAGTGGGGCTCTTACGTAAATGCTTACGTAAGAGCCCCACTATTTTTGAATACTGATACGTTTTTACTGGAAATATCAGCATTCATTAATCACTGTCATTATCGTGATTATTATTGCGATCATCGTTGTGATTAGCATCAGGCAGTAATTCGCTTGGTTTCCTCGACATTGCGCTTCAGCTCATCGATCAGATCCTGTGCGGAATCGAATTTGATTTGAGGACGCAGGAATCCTACGAATTCCACACGTACCTGGTGATCGTATAAATCAAGCCAATCGTCGGTGACGGCATAGGCTTCGACCACGCGATCGTTCATTCCGGTCACCTCGTTGAAGGTCGGCTTGGTGCCGATGGAAATCGCAGCAGGCCAACGATACGGCGAATGATCGGCAAGTCGCGCGTCCACGGCAGAGGAATCGAACTGCTGCGAAACACCTTCGGAAGCGTCCTGCGCATCATCGTCCGCCGTCTTCGCGCCCAAGTCCACAAGCCAACCGGCGTATACGCCGTCGACCGGCAGATAGCCTGCCACATTCTCGCTCAGATTCGCCGTGGGGAAGCCGATGGTGCGTCCACGTTCCTCGCCATGCACCACGGCGCCTTCCACGGCATGCGGATGTCCCAGAATCGCGTCGGCGTCTTTGATGCGCCCCTGGCCCAGCAGGTAGCGCACATTCGTGGAGCTCCACACGCGCACGGCCTTCGCCTGGTTTTTCTTGCTCCATGCGCGACGTTCCGCCTTGGACGCGCCTTCCAGCGGATCGGCCGGCTCACCATGGTCGGTGGGCATAACCGGCTTCGCATTGGCTGGCACGCGGGTTTCGCCCGGTCCACGATCGTCGACCACGTCAAGCTGGAACACGCCGGTGGCGAGCGCCAGATTCTCGATGGCCTTCACATCGCCGGCACGGTTCGCACCCATGGCCGCATCGGATCCGAGCACTAGCGCGCGCATGCCCAGCTTGCCCACCATTTGTCCGAGGAAGAATCGGTACGATTTCGCCGCGAACGCCAGCGTGTAACGCACGATGAGCGTGTAATCCACGCCCAGCTTGTTGATGGCGCGCAGACGCTCCTGCATGCTGGTGAGCGCCTGCGCGTCGATCATGCCTGCCGGCGGCTCCTGGCCGCCGTTTTGCGCCGCGTAGCCGTGCACGAGCGCTGGGCGTGGATCGAACAGCACCACCACGGAGAAGGACTGTTCCTTCTTGGCGAGTTCCACCACGCGGCGAATCACCGCCTGATGGCCCTGATGCATGCCATCGAACGAACCGATGGTCACCACGGATTTCTTATCGTTGCTCAGCGTAGGCCAATCCACCATGCCGCTGGCATCAGGCGTGAGCGTGATTGTCTTCATCATGTCCTTCTTGTGTATGAATTCGTATCTGTAGTCTGATTGGATGGTTCAGTTGAATACCGCGACCGGTTTAGCCTCACCGCGTTTCGCACGTTCGAGGATGGCGACCAAATCGTTGGTTTCCTCAACGTACGCCGCCGTGGTCGTACGTATGTCATGCGCGATTCTGCGTCCGAAACGCAAGTCGGCCGCTTCCTGATCGCTCACGGCCAGCATATTCATGGAAGCCGCAGCGCTGGCCACGGGATCGAGCGCATGATCGAGCGCATGATCTGCATCGTCAAGCACTGCACGATTGCGCGTCACTTCCATGCCTTCACGATTGGTGAATGTTTTGGATTCAGCGTGGGCGCTCATGACGTTGGGCATATTCACTGAGAATCTGCCGACACGTGTGCGTCGCAGCATCGTCAGATGGCCTCCCAACCCGAGTTCCTCGCCCAGATCGCGTGCGAGCGCGCGAATGTAGGTACCTGCGGAACAGGTCACGGTCACGTCGAGTTCCATAACGGGCTGCATGTCTTCATGCGGTGCAGTGTCGGCAATCCATCCATCTCCTGCCCTCTCGGCCACGACTGCGCCAGCAAGTTCCGTGCCGGCACGATCGCTATGCGTGTAGCCGTAACGCGCCTGCCGCACGTTGAACTCTTCGATGGTCACAGGACGTGCCTTAAGCTCCACATCCTTGCCTTCGCGCGCCAGATCATAGGCACGCTGGCCATTGACCTTAATGGCGGAGTAGACGTTCGGTACCTGTTCGATGCGCCCGGTGAACCGTTCTGTGATCAGCTGTTCCACGGCTTGACGCGAAGGAAAGTTCACTGCCCGCTCCCCCGCCGGCAACAGCTCGCCTTCGGCATCGTCCGTAGTGGTGCGCTGTCCAAGGCGAATGGTGGCCTCGTACGTTTTGTTATGGTCGACAATGTAGTTGAGCAGTCGCGTGGCATTGCCGAAACCCACCACCAGCACGCCGGTAGCCATCGGGTCGAGCGTGCCAGCATGGCCGACACGCTTCATATGCAGGGCGCCGCGCACGGCCGCGACCACGTCATGGCTGGTGACCCCCTGCGGCTTGTCGATGACCAGCAGGCCGGAATGTTCAGGCTTCTTCGTCATCATCCCAATCTTCGACTTCGACGTCATCATCGTCGAAATCATCGTCGTCATCCTCTTCCGGATGCTTGTACGGATCGGCTTCGCCCGCATACTGGGCGGTTTCACGAGCCTTGGCGAGTTCTTCGTCACGCTTGCGCGCGATGGCGAGAATGTCTTCGATCTCATGCGCCTCGCCCGGCACCTCGTCGAATACGAATTCGAGCTGCGGGGTCAAACGCAGACCGGCCTTGGTGCCCACGAGGGAACGCAGACGACCCTTGGCTTGGTTCAGTGCCTGCTGTGCACGGCGGCGTTCGCCCTGCTCATGGCCTTCACGGCCAAGCTGGGTCCAATAGACTTTGGCGATCTGCAGATCGTTGGTCACACGCACTTCGGTGATGGTCACGTTTGTGAGACGCTTATCGTGCAATTGCGCCTCCATGGAGGATGCGATCACACGTTGGATCAACGCCGCGATGCGTGCGGCGCGAGGATTGGTTCCTGCCATTGTTGTCCTTTAATCAGGTAAGTTCTGTTGTATTACGGAACGCCCGCAGCCGTATGTCAGCTGTGGGCGTTCCTTTCTTGTTATCGATTGCTGGTTCGAATCAATCGACTACTTACGTTCGATTTCCTGCATTTCGAAGGTCTCGATGATATCGCCAAGCTCGATGTCGTTGAACGAACCGAGGTTGATACCCGCTTCGTAGCCTTCCTTGACGGAGTTGACATCGTCCTTGAAGCGACGCAGCGAGGAGATTTCGAGATCATTGACGGTGGCGATGCCGTTGCGCAGAATACGGCACTTCGTACCGCGCTTGACTTCGCCGTCCTGCACCATAACACCTGCGATATTGCCGAACTTGGAAGAACGGAAGATCTCGCGGATCTCGGAGTGGGACGTGACGACCTCTTCGAATTCCGGCTTGAGCATGCCCTTGAGGGATGCTTCGATGTCTTCGATGGCCTTGTAGATGATCGAGTAGTACTTGATTTCCACGCCTTCGCGTTCGGCCATATCCGCCACCTGACGGTTCGGACGAACGTTGAAGCCGATGATGACGGCCTTGTCGACGGTAGCCAAGTTGACATCGTTCTGGGTGATGGCACCGACACCGCGGTGGATCACCTGGATGCCGACCTCGTCAGACACCTCGATCTTCATCAAGGAATCTTCCAGCGCCTCGACGGAACCGGAGGAATCGCCCTTGATGACGATGTTGAGCATGTCGACCTCAGCCTTGGCGAACTGCTCCTTGAGGCTTTCGAGCGACACGACCTTACGACGCTTGGCCAGCTGGGCCGCACGCTCGGTGGCCTGACGCTTTTCGGCGATCTGGCGTGCGGTACGGTCATCGGAGGCCACCAGGAACAGATCGCCTGCTGTCGGCACGGAGGTCAAACCAAGCACCTGCACCGGAGTGGACGGCGTGGCTTCCTTCATATGGGTGCCGTTTTCGTCGAGCATGGCGCGGACACGGCCATACGACGTTCCCGCGACGATGGAATCGCCGATGTGCAGAGTACCGGACTGAACGAGCACGGTTGCCACGGCACCGCGACCCTTGTCGAGTCGGGCTTCCACGGTGGCACCGCGAGCGTCCATATCCGGGTTGGCACGCAGATCAAGTTCGGCGTCCGCGGTCAGCAGCACGGCTTCCAGCAGCTTGTCGACATTGGTGCCCTGCTTGGCGGAAATGTCGACGAACATGGTGTTGCCACCGTACTCTTCCGGAACGAGGCCGTACTCGGTGAGCTGGCCACGGACCTTGTCTGGGTTCGCGCCCGGCTTATCAATCTTGTTGACGGCCACCACGATCGGCACGTTGGCCGCCTGAGCGTGGTTGATGGCTTCCACGGTCTGCGGCATCACGCCGTCATCGGCCGCGACCACAAGGATCGCAACGTCGGTGAGTTCGGCGCCACGGGCACGCATGGCGGTGAAGGCTTCGTGGCCCGGGGTATCGAGGAACGTGATCTTACGCGGTTCGCCTTCGAGATCGACGGTCACCTGGTATGCACCGATACGCTGGGTAATGCCGCCGGCCTCACGTGCGATGACGTTGGTACGACGGATGGTGTCAAGCAGTCGGGTCTTACCATGATCGACATGGCCCATCACGGTGACGACCGGCGGACGCGGCTTCAGATCTTCATCTTCCTGAAGTTCTTCTTCGTCCAGATCGATGTCGAACTGCTGCAGCAGTTCCTTGTCTTCCTCTTCGGCGGACACGATCTTGATGTCCCAGCCGATTTCCTCACCGAGGATCTGGAAGGTGGATTCGTCCAAGGACTGGGTTGCCGTGGCCATCTCACCAAGGTGGAACAGTACGGTGACCAGTGCCGCCGGATTGACGTTGATCTTCTCGGCCAGATCGGCAAGGGATGCGCCCTGACGCAGACGAACGGTCTGACCGTTGCCGGTAGGAATACGCACGCCGCCGATGACCGGGGCCTTCATCTCCTGGAATTCCTGACGCTTTGCCAGACGGTTCTTACGAGCCTTCGAGGACTTGCCGCCCTGACGACCGAACGCGCCTGCAGCACCGCCACGACCGCGACCGCCGCCGCGTGCCGGACCGTTGCTCGGAGCGCTGTTGCCGCCTTGGAAGCCGCCACCATTGGTATTGGCGCCGCCACCGAAACGGTTGCCACCACCTGCCGGACGCTGACCGCCGCCCTGACCCGGACGATGCTGGCCCCACTGACCCGGCTTCGCACCGGTGCCTTGGCCCGGACGACCACGGAAACCTCCACGCTGGCCGCCGCCCTGACCCGGGCGTCCACCGCGACGACCTTCGCCGTTGTTATTGTTGTTGGCGTTCGGACGGTTCATCGGATGCGGACGCGGAATGTCACCCGGAGTCGGGGTATGCATGCCCTGCTTGCGGCTGAACGGATTGTTACCCGGACGTGGGCCCGGAGTGTGCGGCTTCGCACCATTGGCGGCATTGTTGCCATTGCCGCCCTGCGGAGCATTGGTATTGTTATTGTTGCGCTGTGCGCGAGGTCCCGGAACCGGAGCCGGCTTGCCGCCCTGACGGCGTTCGCCCTGCGGACGCGGAGCGTTGCCGTTGGCACGATTGCCATGCTGGCGGGAATCACCCGGACGAGGCATGCGCTGGCCGGGCTTCGGGGCTTCGGACTTGGATGCTGCAGGACGTGCCGGCTTTGGAGCGGCAGGCTTTGCCGCGGATGCCGCGGGAGCAGCCGGAGTGGCACGAGGCGCAGGAGTAGGCGAAGCTGCCGGGGCAGCCGGCTTCTTGGCCGGGACCGCAGGCTTCTTGGATTCGGATGCGTTGCCCTGCGCGTTGGAAGCGAAAGCATTCCTCAGCTTACGGGCAACCGGAGGTTCAACGGTAGACGATGCGGACTTCACAAATTCGCCCATCGCCTCAAGTTTGTTCAAAACAGTCTTGCTGTCAACGCCAAGTTCCTTGGCAAGTTCATATACGCGTGCTTTCGGCACTCAATTTCTCCTATCTTGGGCCGCGCGCATACGAGCGCGACCGCTACTGATTCACGGCGAGCTTGTTCCTTCTCATCGTGCAACCATGTTCGTGATACCTCGTCTTTTCCCTGGGCATGACGGCACGTACCCCCACGCTTTGGATTATCGAGTCCAGCATACTCAAGCCCGTGGATTGAACGCCCACGGGCTTACCGCTGCTGAAAGTGTTGGTTATTCGGCGGTTTCCCCGCTGGTCGAAGCCTGCGCTTCGGCCATCTTCTTGGCGTGTGCCTCGGCGGATTCGATGCCGATCTTCCATCCGGTCAGCTTGGCGGCCAAACGTGCGTTCTGGCCTTCCTTGCCGATGGCCAGCGACAGCTGATCATCATGAATGAAGGCGATTGCGGTCTGGTTCTTCTCGCTGATTACCTGCACACCGGTGGCGACCGCCGGAGACAGTGCCGCCGCGACGAACTTCGCCGGATCGGCAGACCAGTCGACGATATCGATCTTCTCCGGCCCAAGGTTCTCCATCACCGCACGCACGCGAGCACCGCCGGGGCCGATCAGAGCGCCCTTCGGATTGACGCCCTCGGTGTTGGCGCGCACCGCGATCTTGGTACGGGCACCGGCCTCACGCGCGATGGCCATGATCGAGACGGCACCGGAAACCAGTTCCGGAACCTCACGTTCGAACAGACGGCGAACCAGCTCGGGATGGGAGCGGGACACCACGATTTCCGGGCCTTTGAGGCCACGCGCGACATTCACCACATACACGCGGATGCGCTCACCATGGCGGTAACGCTCTCCCGGCACCTGTTCACGACGCGGCAGCAACGCTTCGACGTCGCCAACGGCCACGTGCACATTGGAGGTGTCCTTCACATCCTGCTGCACAATGCCGGTGATCAGCTTGCCCTTCTGCCCGGAGAACGCGCCGAACACCTTGTCGTCCTCGGCCTTGCGGAACAGCTGGCTGATGACCTGACGCGCGGTGGCTGCGGCCAGACGGCCGAAGTCGCGCGGGGTGTCATCATATTCCTCGCCCAGAGTCGGCGCAGGGTGCGGATTATCCTCGGTCGGCTCGACGGGGATCTCATCCTGAGCCCAAACGGTAAAGCTTCCGGCACGCGGATCAAGCTCCACACGAGCATGCTTCGCCGCGTGCGGCGTTTTCAGATATGCCAGTCGCAATGCTTCCGAGAGTGCGGCATCCAGCGTCTCGGGATCGATTCCCTGCCCAGCTGCGAGCTGGTGCATTCCTGCCAGGTCCAGTTCCATACTTCCAAGACCTCCTATATGAAGTTATTCCGAGCGCTCGGCCCAATGGTCACAGTCGACTACTAGTCTAATGTTTCATGCAGACACGCTCCCCGTTTTTCCCCTTGGCCTTGTCGACTGTCAGACGCGCCTGCGTCTTGGTGTGCGCGAGCGCCCTTGTGGCATCACTGGCCGCGTGTTCCGCTCCTCGAATCGCAGGTCGCGCCGAAGCCGAACAGCAGCCAAGTCCTTGCGAAAGGGCGTATGCAGACGCGACTGCCAACGCCGACATCATGGCAGACAGGTCACGCCATATCGTCATGCGCTATCTTGCCGCGCAGGAGGCGGTTTCAGATTGGGCCAACACCGCGGCATATTGCCCGGCGCGATTCGCCGATGGCACGTTGCGCAGCGCGCAGGCCCGTCACGCCGTCAGATTGATGGCCTCACGGCTTGCGATTGACATCGCACAGCCCACGCTGTCACGATGCGATGGCATTGACTCGCTTGATGTCGATACGGATTCGCTTGCAGCCATGGCTGCTGCGGAAGATCAGGTGGGGTTCGCGATGGAGGTGTTCGCCGCGCGTTCCTTCGGTCATGCGACGCTTGACATCAGCGATCGTCATAAAACCACTTCGCAACGCCTGATTTCTCTTTCCGGAGCCGAAGACAATCGTGCGAAAACCTATGATGTCACGCAGCTGCTCGCCAATCCTAATACCATCGTGGATTCCGCAACGGGCTTGTACGCGCCAACCGATGCCGTCCTGGAAATGAATTGCGCGCGCAGCGAAATCGCAGCCGTTGCGGCAAGCTCGACTTCGTCGAACGCCTCGACGAAGTCCCAAACAACCTCGGACGACCATTCGGATGACTCCCGGGAACAGTCACTGGGCATGCTCGCCAGCATGATCGCCGACCGCGTGGATCTGGCACTCGACTGGGGTTATCCGGCATTCGACGAAGCGCTATTCGCATAGCGCAGACTTGCGTACGCTGTCCGCGCAACCGTCTTCACACAATGCGACGCAGTGTTCCCGCGAATAAGACACGCCGAGCAATCGCAGACATCGCAAAAATCCCTCAATCGGATTTGACAATCGCCAAAGCTGTGGCAAAATGATGAAGTTGCTTGTTTTCAAGTAGCACAATGGATAAGTGTCCGAGCGGTCTAAGGAGCACGCCTCGAAAGCGTGTGAGGGCGAACCCCTCCGCGAGTTCGAATCTCGCCTTATCCGCAAGTAGAAAAACCGGAGCAACGGCGCTTCGGTTTTTTTATTGCTTACAGCCCTGTGGCACGTAGGAGCACATAGGAGCCAAGGTTATTGCTTTAGACGATCTGCAACTTTTATGCCTTCATTCATCGTCGCACACTTCTTCTACCCCTGAAAATGCATGCCTGTCTTAAGGCCGCTCAATCCTCGATAGAAGACGTACTGGCGTTCGATTACCCTAAAATGCAACGAATTATTACAATTGCGTCTCGATCACGGACTCGTGAGAACGACGTAACGTCATCATGGCATTTCGCATGATTCGCGTGTTCTTTTCGAACTATATCCCGTTTTTCCGTTTTTGCGATTGCGTGATGTGGTTTTGTGATGCGATATTTGGTGCGATTGTATAGCGCAATCTTCTGTGTATCCGTACAGTATGTGCTCTTACAAAGTACGTTTCGCACGAATCGCTTCGGCACGAATCGCCAACTGGTCGTCTTCCGGATATTCGATATGTTCCAGCGTCAATCCTTGCGGAGCGATCGGACCGGTGCTGCCTTCACGCAACGGCGTCGTCATTTTTTCGGCGAACCAATCCACGGAACGTTTGCCGATGCCTACCTGCACACAACCATTAACCAGCGATCGCACCATATTGCGTGCGAAAGCGTCCGCAACGATGGTGAAGCACAGCAGTCCGGATTCGACCGCAGGCGTGCGATATCGCTCCCCCACCGTATTTCCGTCATCGATCAGCGGATGCTGCGGTATACGACGCCAATACGCGGTTTTCACCTCGCGTATGGTGGTGCCTCCAGGATTCGGGGTTGCGAACGAGCCGAAATCATGCAGGCCGATAGTCATTTCAGCTGCCTTGTTCATAGCTTCGATGTTGAGATCATCGTCGATATGCAGCACGCAATTGCGGATACGTGGATCGATTTCGCTTGATCGGTCGGCAATGCGATATACGTAAGTGCGTTCCAGTGCGGAGAAACGTGCGTCGAATCCTTCGGGAGCTTCCTCGATGGAACGAATGGCGATGTCATTCGGCAGCATGCGTTGCAGCCGTCGCTTCAACGCCATCACCGGTTCGACCTGCATATGCCCGACGCAACGTGCAAGCGTCTCCTCATTGATGTCGAGATGGCAAACTTGGTGCGACGCATGCACGCCGGTATCGGTACGACCCGCGACGGTCAGGCGCAGCGGCTCGTCATCATCGCCTTCCGGTACACGAAGAACGGTATGCAGCACTCGTTCGATTTCTCCCTGCACGGTACGCATGTCAGGCTGTTTCGCCCATCCGTAGAAATCGGTGCCGTCATATGCCAAGTCGATACGTAATCTCACGGCAATGAGCATAACAAAAGGCGCATAACAACATATGACAACGCATAACAAAAAGGCTGGGAACCTTTCGATTCCCAGCCTTTTCATCAGCTAGTCAAGCCTGCTTGATGCCAATCACTCGGCGTTCTCTGCGGTGGCTTCCTGAGCCTCAACCGGTGCCTCTTCGACAACCGGAGCTTCTTCAGCGGCAACCTTGGTTGCGGCTTCGGCTTCCTTGACCACGGCCTGCTTCGGGCTCACCGGCTCGGTGACGAGCTCGATGATGGCTGCCGGAGCGGCATCGCCACGACGCGGAGCAATCTTGACGATGCGGGTGTAGCCACCCTCACGCTGCTCCATCTGCTCGGCAATCTCGGTGAACAGCTTGTGCACGACGGACTTGTTGCGGATGACACGCATCACGCGACGACGGCTGTGCAGATCACCACGCTTGGCGAGCGTGATCAGACGCTCAGCCAGCGGACGAAGGCGCTTGGCCTTCGGCAGGGTGGTGGTGATGCGGCCACGCTGGAACAGGCTGGTAGCCATGTTCGCGAGCATAAGACGCTCATGAGCCGGGCTGGAGGCCAGACGCGGACCCTTCTTTGGTGTAGGCATTGTTTCTCCTTGAAAGCCCCGTCGGACTCAGGTGGGCAGTTGCCCGAACATCCGAATCCGACGAAGCGGTTAGGTCAAAAGCGGCGAATCACTCGTCTTCCGGCGAGAAGAAAGTGCCGCCTTCGAGGTTGTTGGTATCGAAGTTGCCCAGCGGGGAAGCCTTGAGGGCCAGACCCAAGGACTGGAGCTTTTCCTTGACTTCGTCAATGGACTTCATACCGAAATTGCGGATGTCGAGCAGATCCTGCTCGGTGTGGGCGACCAGCTCGCCGATCGTGTGGATGCCCTCGCGCTTCAGGCAGTTGTAGCTGCGCTGGGTGAGGTTGAGATCCTCGATCGGAACGGCCATCTCCGGGTTGGTTTCCTCTGCCACCGGGGCAGGTCCAACCTCGACGCCCTCAGCCTGGGTGTTGAGCTCGCGGCACAGGCCGAAGAGTTCCACCAAGGTGGAGCCTGCGGATGCGACAGCATCACGCGGGGAGATTGCCGGCTTGGTCTCCACGTCCAGGATGAGCTTGTCGAAGTCAGTGCGCTGTTCAACGCGAGTGGCTTCCACGCGATAGCTCACCTTGAGCACCGGGGAGTAAATCGAGTCGACCGGGATACGGCCGATCTCGGCGTTATCCTGCTTGTTCATCTGGGCTGGCACATAACCGCGGCCACGCTCGACGGTGAATTCGATCTCGAGTTCGCCATCTTCAGCGAGAGTTGCGATATGCATATCCGGGTTGGCGATAGTGACGCCGGCCGGCGGAGTGATATCACCCGCGGTGGCCTCGCCCTTGCCGCTCTTGCGCAGATACATGACAACCGGCTCATCGTATTCGCTGGTGAGCACGATGCCCTTGATGTTCAACAGGATCTCAGTAACGTCCTCTTCAACACCCGGCAGAGTGGTGAACTCATGCGGGACGCCGGAGATACGCACCGAAGTCACAGCCGCTCCAGGGATGGAGCTCAGGAGGGTACGGCGCAGCGAGTTGCCAAGCGTGTAGCCGAAACCAGGCTCGAGAGGCTCGATGGTAAAGCGGGAACGCTGAGGGTTGAGAGATTCCTCGGTAAGTGTCGGACGCTGTGCGATAAGCACTGTGGTTATCCTTTCAGCTTCAGGCCGGTGGTGCACTCACCGGCCATAAGCGGCGTTGGATTGATGATTTCTTCTAGTGCTCAGACGCGACGGCGCTTCGGAGGACGAACGCCGTTGTGTGCCTGCGGGGTGACGTCGGTGATGGAACCGACTTCGAGTCCGGCGGACTGCAAGGAACGGATAGCGGTTTCACGACCGGAACCCGGGCCCTTCACGAACACGTCGACCTTCTTCAGACCGTGCTCCATAGCCTTGCGGGCTGCGGATTCAGCGGCCATACCAGCGGCGTACGGCGTGGACTTACGGGAGCCCTTGAAACCGACATCGCCACCGGACGCCCAGGACACAACTGCGCCGGACGGGTCGGTGATCGAAATAATAGTGTTGTTGAAAGTGGACTTGATGTGCGCCTGCCCAACCGGGACCGACTTGCGGTCGCGGCGACGCGGCTTGCGCGCGGCTTGCTTTTGAGCTGCCATTGACCCTCGTTTCCTAATAACGAATTTGCTTTGTTGTTCAGGCGATGAAACTTACGTCTCGTGGTCTGAACTGACAGCCACCTATTACTTGGTGGCCTTCTTCTTTCCGGCGACCGTGCGCTTCGGGCCCTTGCGGGTACGAGCATTGGTCTTGGTGCGCTGACCGCGCACAGGAAGTCCCTTACGGTGACGCTGGCCTTGGTAGCAGTTGATCTGAATCTTACGACGGATATCCGCATCGATTTCACGACGCAGATCGCCCTCGATCTTGTAGTTACCCTCGAGGTAGTCACGCAGCGTGATCAGCTGCTCATCCGTCAGATCCTTGACGCGAATGTCCGGGTTGATACCGGTCGCGGCAAGCGTTTCCTTGGCACGAGTGCGACCCACACCAAAGATGTAGGTGAGGGCGATCTCGATGCGCTTCTCATTGGGGATGTCGACTCCGGCAAGACGTGCCATTGCGATTCCTTCTGTTTTCCGCAGGTCTTGCACCGAGTCGTCCGGTTTCCCGGCCCGGGCCTGCGTACCCGGGGTTCATACCGCTTGCGCGATCTGTGACTCAGCGCCTGTACTTATTATGCCGCTGGATCTGCTCTCAGCCCTGACGCTGCTTGTGGCGCGGGTTGACGCAGATCACCATGACGCGGCCGTGACGACGGATCACGCGGCAGTTCTCGCAGATCCTCTTCACACTAGGGCTGACCTTCATGGTTTTCCTTTGCTTGTGTACCTTACTTGTAACGGTACGTAATACGGCCGCGGTTCAGATCATAAGGGCTCATTTCCAGCACAACACGATCCTGCGGCAGAATGCGAATATAGTTCTTCCTCATCTTGCCCGAGATGGTTGCGAGCACGATATGCTTGTTCTCGAGTTCAACGCGGAACATCGCGTTCGGCAGTGCTTCCACTACCTGTCCTTCGACTTCAATCACACCGTCTTTAGCCATGAGCCTCGTTCCGTTCTTTGGCGATTACTATGCGTGCCCGAAGACACACCAACTTGCAAGAATACACGAAAACGGGAACTACGGCACGTTCGGCGTGTCGCAATTCCCGTTTTCGATTGATTTGTGGTATTTTATTGGGCTTTCTTATCGTTGCATACGATTTGAATCTGCCCGATTTTCAGCTATATCAGCCAAGCTCAGCCACGATGGTGGCCTGGATCTCTTCGACGGAGCCGACGCCGTTGAAGGTCTTCAGCAGCCCGCGCTCTTCATAGGTGGCCAGCAACGGAGCGGTTTCCTTGGCATACACATCAAGACGCTTGGCGATGGCTTCCGGAGTGTCGTCGGAACGGCCTTCGATCTCGGCACGCTTCTTCATGCGCTCCATAAGCACGTCATGGTCAGCGTCGAGAGCCACCACAGCGTCCAGAGGAGTGTTCAGATCGGCGAGGATGGCGTCCAGTGCCTCAACCTGGGATGCGTTGCGCGGATAGCCGTCGAGGATCCAACCGTTCTTGGCATCATCCATGGCCAGACGATCCTTGACGATCTTGTTGGTCAGCTCGTCCGGAACCAGTTCGCCCTTGTCGATGTACTTGAGTGCCTCAACACCGAGCTCGGTCTTGTTCTTGATGTTGTAGCGGAAGATATCGCCGGTGGAGATTGCCGGAATACCGTAGTGCTCGCTCAGCAGCGCAGCCTGGGTGCCCTTGCCGACGCCCTGCGGTCCCATAATCAGCAGTCGCATGTTATTCTCCGTTTCATTGAGCCTCTTGCGAGGCTTTCTGATTCTCGATTGGTTACATGAAAATCGTGATACCGCTTCACGTCGAAACGGTATCACGATTTTGAGGTTTTACTTGCCTTCCTTGTGGTCAGTGCCCTCGAACAGGAATCCAGCGTACTGGAACTGTTCGGTCTGGGCCTTGGCCTGGCGCAGGGTGTCAAGGCCGACGCCTGCGATGATCAGGATGGTGGTGCCGCCGAACGGCAACTTGGTGTTGAGGTCAAGCGCCATGATGAGCACGGTCGGAATAAGCGCCACGAATAGTAGGTACACGGCACCGACGGTGTTGAGCCTGTTCATCACGTAGCTCAGATAACGGCTGGTGGCGCTGCCTGCGCGGATGCCAGGAATGAAGCCGCCGTACTGCTTCATGTTGTCCGCGGTTTCGTCCGGGTTGAAGGTGATTTCCGTGTAGAAGAAGCAGAAGAACACGATCATCAACGCGTACAGTGCGATGTACCACACGGAAGTGGTGTTGGCCAAGTTGGAGTTGATCCACTTGACCCAGGACTGGTCGGATTTGCCGAACTGTGCGATCAGGGTCGGGATGGCCAGAATGGAGGACGCGAAGATCGGTGGAATAACGCCGCTCATATTGATCTTCAGCGGCAGGTAGGTGGAGGATCCGCCGTACATCTTACGGCCAATCATACGACGGGTGTACTGCACCGGAATACGACGCTGGGAAAGCTCGACGTAGATGACGAGGATCATGATGACCAGCAGCACACCGACGACCGCGGCAAACTTCGCCCAATTGCCATCGGTGCCTTTGGTGCCCCAACCGATCTCCCAAAGCTGCGGCAGGAAGCCGGAGCAGATGGACATGAAGATAAGGATGGACATACCCTGACCAAGACCCTTATCGGTGATCAATTCGGCCATCCACATGATGAGGCCGGTGCCGCCAGTCATGATGAGCACCATGACCACGAGGTTCCAGACGGAACCGTCAGGCACAACCTGGGAGCACCGGTAGTTGAACAGGGCGCCGGAGCGGGCGGTCACCAGAATGGTGGTGGACTGCAGCACAGCGAGGCCGATGGTCAGGTAACGGGTGTACTGGGTCAGTTTGGCTTCGCCGGACTGGCCTTCCTTGTGCAGCGCCTCAAAGCGAGGAATCACCACGCGCAGCAGCTGGATGACGATGGATGCCGTGATGTACGGCATAACGCCCAGTGCGAAGATCGATAGCTGCAACATAGCGCCGCCGGAGAAGAGGTTCACCAGACCAATGAAGTTTTCGGAGGTGCTGTCCATCGAACCGAGGCACTGCTGAACGACCTTATAGTCGACGCCTGGGGTCGGAATGAACGAACCAATACGATAAATGATGATGATACCAAGAGTGAAGAGGATCTTGTTCCTCAACTCCTTGGTTTTCAAGGCCTGGATTAACGTCCTCACCTGGGATTCCTTCCATCGACGTGCGCGCCTGCGCACCCATGCAAAACAGACTCTACCGATCGAGTCTAGCGTACGGCGTCTACCTACACGTGGAGTGTTCCATCCTTTGTCGGTTTTTTACAAGATTTCGAGGCATTGTTTTCGTTTTGTTCCCCGTACTGGACCAAAACGAAGTGAGGCCTCCCCCGTCTAAGCGGGAGAAGCCTCACTTGCAAGCTTCAGTCAGCTCTACATTCCTTGGAATCAGTCCTCGGAGATGGAGCCGCCGGCAGCCTCGATCTTGGACTTGGCGGAAGCGGAAGCCTTAACACCCTTGATGGTGTAGGCTGCCGAAACCTCGCCGTCGCCCAGGACCTTGACCGGGTAGCCGTCACGCACGGCACCCTTGGCGACCAGATCGGCAACGGTAATTTCGCCACCCTGCGGGAACAGTTCCGCGAGAGCAGCAACGTTGACGACCTGATATTCCTTCTTGAACGGGCTCTTGAAGCCACGCAGCTTCGGAAGGCGCATGTACAGCGGCAGCTGGCCACCTTCGAAGCCCGGACGAACCTGGTAACGCTTCTTGGTGCCCTTGTCGCCACGGCCCGAGGTCTTACCCTTGGAGCCTTCACCACGGCCGACGCGAGTGCGATCCTTCTTGGCGCCCGGAGCCGGCTTCAGGTCATGCATCTGCAGAATATCTGCCATAATCAGTCAGCCTCCTCAACGGTGACCAGGTGACGGAGGACCAGCAGCTGGCCACGGAGGGCCGGCGTGTCTTCACGGGTCACGGTCTTGCCAATCTTGTTCAGGCCCAGAGTCTGAGCCGCAGCACGCTGCTTCGGAGTGGAGTTCACCAGACCGTGGTGCAGCTTGATGTTCAGGTTAGTCATCACTCACCGTCCTTCTGAGCGGCCTTGGCCTGTGCTTCTTCACGGGCCTTACGAGCCTCGGCGATGCCTTCGGCGCGAGCACGCAGCAGGGAGTCAGGAGCCACCTCTTCGAGGGACATGCCACGACGGGCTGCGATCTCTTCCGGCTCTTCGAGCTTCTTGAGAGCGTCGACGGTTGCGCGCACCACGTTAACGGCGGTGGCGGAGCCCATCGACTTGGTCAGGACGTCGGTGATGCCAGCGCATTCCATGACGGCGCGGACCGCACCGCCGGCGATAACGCCGGTACCCGGAGCAGCCGGACGCAGGAGCACGGTGCCAGCAGCATCATGGCCGATCACCGGGTGAGTGACGGTGCCCTTGATGCGCGGAACGGTGAACATGTGCTTCTTGGCATCCAGCTGGCCCTTAGCGATTGCAGCCGGGACCTCACGGGACTTGCCGTAGCCGACACCCACGGTGCCGTTGCCGTCGCCAACCACCACGAGGGCAGCGAAGCTGAACGTACGACCACCCTTGTGGGTCTTGGACACACGGTTGATGGTCACCACGCGATCGAGCATCTCGTTCTCGTGAGATTCCTCACGACGGTTGCGACGCTCGCCACGACGACCCTCACCACGCTGGCCACGACGGGACTTGCGATCCTCGTTGGTAGCTTCAGCAGCAGCCTGAGTGTTCTGAGTTTCTTCAGCCACTTGGGTTTCCTTTTCGTTGTCGCTCACAGTGCCAGACCTCCCTCGCGGGCGCCTTCAGCGACAGCTGCGACGCGGCCATGATACTTGTTGCCGCCACGATCGAACACAACCGCGGTGATGCCTGCGTCCTGAGCCTTCTTGGCAATCAGTTCGCCGACCTTCTTGGCAGCTTCGGTCTTGGTGCCTTCGAAACCTGCGAAATCGCTCATCAGAGTGGATTCGCTCACCAAGGTAATGCCCTTGGTGTCATCGATGATCTGGGCAACCATGTGACGGTTGGAACGGGTAACCACCAGACGCGGGAGCTCCGGGGTACCGCTGATGCGCTTGCGCAGACGAGCGTGACGGCGCTGAAGCGCGACCTTCTTGCCCTTACCGAAAATCTGGACGCTCATTACTTACCAGCCTTTCCAGCCTTGCGCAGGATGCGTTCATCCGAGTACTTGATGCCCTTGCCCTTGTAGGGTTCCGGAGCGCGAAGCTTGCGGATGTTAGCGGCGCACTGGCCGACAGCCTGCTTGTCGATACCCTTGACGATCACCTGGTTCGGATTCGGCAGTTCGAACTCGATACCTTCCGGCGGCTCAACGGTAATGGTGTGGGAGTAACCGAGGGAGAACTCGATACCCTTGCCCTTCGCCTGAGCACGGTAACCGGTGCCGATGATGTCCAGAGTCTTGGCGTAACCCTCGTGCACGCCCTTGACCATGCTCGCCACGATGGAACGAGCCAGGCCGTGCTTTGCACGGGTCGGACGCAGATCGTCAGCCGGAACGAGGATAATCTCGTTGCCTTCGACCTGAGCGGTGATGCCTTCCGGAATCTCGTAGGAGTCAGTGCCCTTGGCGCCCTTGGCGGTGAAGGACTGACCGTCGATCTTGACTTCCACGCCAGCAGGAATGGTGACGGGGAGCTTACCAATATGCGATGCCATGTTTCAGCTCTCCTTTCTCACCAAACGAAAGCGACGATTTCGCCGCCGATGCCTCGATCGAGGCATTCCTTCTGGGTCAGCAGTCCCGAGCTAGTCGAGATGATTGCGATGCCAAGGCCACCGAGCGGCATCGGCAGAGCATCGGACTTTGCGTAGCGACGCAGGCCCGGCTTGGAGATGCGCTTGATGCCCTGGATGGAACGCTCGCCGTTCGGACCGTACTTGAGGGTGACCTCGAGAGTCTGGCCGACCTTGGCTTCCTTGGCGGTGAAGTCCTTGATGTAGCCTTCACGCTTCAGGATCTCGGCGATGTTCGCCTTGAACTTGGAGTACGGCATATCCACGGTCTCGTGCTTTGCCGCGCTCGCATTACGCAGACGCGTAAGCATGTCTGCGATCGGATCTGTCATTGTCATTTGGGCTTATTGCCCTTTCTCGCCGTGGTTTCCGCCGCCCGCACGCTCCATTGAGCGATTGGGCCGCGGACCTTCAGCGTCGTTATTTACCAACTGGACTTCGTAACGCCGGGCAGCTCGCCGCGGTGGGCCTTCTCACGAAGGCAGATGCGGCAAAGGCCGAACTTGCGGTAGACGGAGTGAGGACGACCGCAGACCTGGCAACGCGTATAAGCGCGCACCTTGAACTTCGGCTTAGCGGCCGCCTTGTTCTTAAGAGCGGTTTTTGCCATATCAGTTCTCCTTGAAGGGGAAGCCGAGGTGCTTCAGGAGCACGCGAGCTTCCTTGTCGTCCTTGGTGCTGGTCACCACGGTGATGTCCATACCGCGCTGGTGATCGATCGAATCCGGATCGATCTCGTGGAACATGGACTGCTCAGTGAGGCCAAAGTTGTAGTTGCCCTGACCGTCGAACTGGTTGCCGTTGATGCCACGGAAATCGCGGATACGCGGCAGAGCCATGGTCAGAAGGCGATCCAGGAACTCCCACATACGCTCGCCACGCAGGGTGACGTAAGCGCCGATGGCCTGTCCTTCGCGCAGGTGGAACTGTGCAACGGACTTCTTAGCCTTGGTGATCTTCGGCTTCTGGCCGGTGATCAGGGTGAGGTCCTTGACTGCGCCTTCGATAAGCTTGGAGTCGCGAGCAGCGGCGCCAACGCCCATGGAGACGACGACCTTCTGGACGCGAGCGACCTGCATCGGGTTGGAGTAGTGGAATTCCTTCTCCAGCTCCGGCACGATCTGCTCGTTGTACTTCTGCTTCAAGCGCGGAGTTGCCGGCGCTTCGACAGTGGTATCGGTCATGCCAGCTCCTTTCCGGACTTCTTGGCAACACGCACACGCACGGTCTTCACCTTGCCGTCGCGAGCCTCTTCCTTTTCGACGATGCGCACGCGGGTCGGCTGCTTGGTCTCCGGATCGATGACCATCACGTTGGAGCGATGGATCGGAGCCTCGACAGCCACGATGCCGGCCTGCTGGCCCTGCTGCGTAGCGCGAACGTGCTTCTTGACGATCTGCACGCCTTCAACGATCAGACGATCGTCCTTGAGCACCTGCTTGACGGTGCCTTCCTTGCCGCGATCCTTGCCGCGAATGACCTTGACCAGGTCGCCGCTCTTAATCTTGGCTGCCATGTCAGATCACCTCCGGGGCGAGGGACACAATCTTCATGAAGCGCTTGTCGCGCAGTTCACGACCGACCGGTCCGAAGATACGAGTGCCCTTCGGTTCACGGCCAGAGCCGAGAATGACGGCGGCGTTCTCGTCGAACTTGATGTAGGAGCCGTCCACACGACGGTGCTCCTTGACAGTGCGGACGACGACAGCCTTGACGACGTCGCCCTTCTTGACCGACCCGCCAGGGATGGCGTCCTTGACGGAGGCGACGATCACGTCGCCGATGCCGGCATAGCGTCGCTTCGATCCGCCGAGCACTCGGATGGCGAGGAGTTCCTTCGCACCCGTGTTGTCGGCGACATGAAGCCGCGTTTCCTGCTGAATCATTGATTCTCCTTAGCCGAGCTGGTTCTCCCCAAGCACCCCGCCTGCCTGCTTGAAGCAGGCGGGGTGACTCACGGAGCCTTGCCGAACTTATTTACTTAGCGCGCTCGATGATGGTATCGAGACGCCAACGCTTGGTCTTGCTCAGGGGCCGAGTCTCCATAATACTCACGAGGTCGCCAATGTGAGCCTCGTTGTGTTCATCATGGACCTTGACCGTACGAGTGGAACGCACGACCTTGCCGTACAGCGGGTGGGTCGAACGCTGCTCGAGCTCGACGGAAATCGTCTTGTCCATCTTATCGGACACGACGTAACCGCGACGAACCTTGCGGAAGTTACGCTCTTCAGCCATTACTTCTCCTCAGCTTTCGTTTCGGTCGCCTCGGGGGCCTGGCTGATGCCGAGCTCACGCTCGCGCAGGACGGTGTACATCCTGGCGATGTCGTGCTTGACCGCCTTGAGGCGGGCGGTATTTTCGAGCTGACCGGTCGCGGACTGGAAGCGCAGGTTGAACAGCTCTTCCTTGGACTTCTTGAGGAAGCCCTCGATCTCCTCGTTGGTCTTCTCGTTCAGATTCTTCATGGTGTAGTCTGCAGTTCCGACTGCCATCAGATGTCACCGCCTTCACGAGCAATAACACGGCACTTCATAGGGAGCTTGTCGATTGCGCGGCGCAGAGCCTCGCGAGCGACATCCTCGGACACGCCACCGATCTCGAACATGACGCGACCCGGGTGGACGTTAGCGATCCAGAATTCCGGAGTACCCTTACCGGAACCCATTCGGGTGCCGAGCGGCTTCTTGGTCAGCGGACGATCCGGGAAGATCGTGATCCACACGCGGCCACCACGCTTGATGTAGCGGGTCATGGCGATACGAGCGGCCTCGATCTGACGGTTGGTCACATAAGCTGGAGCAAGAGCCTGAATACCGAAATCGCCGAATGCGATCTCGTTGCCGCCCTTGGACATACCACGGCGGACCGGACGGTGCTGCTTACGATACTTGGTTCTCTTTGGGATAAGCATTTCTCAGCTCACTCCTTCGTTTCCGTTGCGGCAGGTGCCTCAGCTGCGGCCGGAGCCTCTGCTGCTGCGTTCTGCTGCTGGGCAGCGTTACGCTGACCACGGCGCGGACGGCGATCGCCGCGACGTCCCTGGCGGTTGTTGCCCTGCTGTGCCTGCTGCTCTTCGAACTCACGCTCGGTCATATCGCCCTTGTAGATCCAGACCTTCACGCCGATGCGGCCGTAAGTGGTCTTGGCCTCGAAGAAGCCGTAATCGATGAGGGCACGCAGGGTCTGCAGCGGAACGCGACCCTCGCGATAGAACTCGGAACGGCTCATTTCGGCGCCACCAAGGCGGCCGGAGAGCTTGATACGGATACCCTTGGCGCCTGCACGCATGGCATCCTGCTGGGCCTTACGCATCGCGCGACGGAAGGTCACGCGGTTGGTCAGCTGCTCAGCGATGCCCTGTGCGACGAGCTGGGCGTCCAGTGCTGCGTTCTTCACTTCGAAGATGTTGAGCTGGACCTGCTTGCCGGTGAGCTTCTCGAGCTTGGCGCGAACGCGCTCAGCTTCGGCGCCACGGCGGCCGATGACGATGCCCGGGCGAGCGGTGTGGATATCCACACGCACGCGGTCGCGGGTACGCTCGATGACGATACGGGACACGCCCGCACGCTCAAGATCCTTGCTCATGGCCTTGCGGATGGCGTCATCTTCGAGAACGAAGTCGCGGTAGCGTTCGCCAACCTTGTTGGAATCGGAGAACCACTTGGAACGATGGTTCTCAGTGATTCCCAGGCGGTAGCCAAACGGATTGATCTTCTGACCCATCTTTAGCGGTTTCCTTCCTTGTTAGCGACGACGACCGTGATGTGGCTGGTGCGCTTGTTGATACGAGCGGCACGGCCCTGTGCACGAGCGCGGAAACGCTTGAGCGTCACGCCTTCGTCCACATAGGTCTCCTTCACGACCAGGTCGTTCTCACGGAACGGCTCGCCGGCCTTGTCGGCCTTCACGCGAGCGTTCGCGATGGCGCTCTCCAGGACCTTACGCACCGGAAGGGATGCGTCCTGCGGAGCGAACTTCAGAATGGTGATGGCTTCGGTCGCCTTCTTGCCTCGGATGAGGTCGACCATACGGCGAGCCTTGCGCGGCGTCACGCGGACGTGACGAGCGATTGCTTTAGCTTCCATGTGTCCTTACTCTCCTTTAGCGGCGTGCCTTCTTGTCGTCCTTCACATGACCCTTGAAGGTCTTGGTCGGGGCGAACTCACCGAGCTTGTGGCCAACCATGGATTCGGTGACGAACACCGGAACATGCTTGCGACCATCGTGAACGGCGAAGGTGTGTCCGATGAAATCAGGGGTGATCATCGAACGACGGGACCACGTCTTGATGACGTTGTGCGTACCCTTCTCGTTCTGCTCGTCGACTTTCTTCTGCAGGTGGGCGTCGACGAAGGGGCCCTTCTTGATGCTACGAGTCATCTACTCGACACTCCCTTACTTACGGTTCTTACCATTCGGGCGACGACGAACAATCATCTTGTTCGAAGCCTTCTTCGGACGGCGGGTACGAACCTCGCCCTTGCCCCACGGAGAAACCGGCGGCTTGCCACCGCGGGTACGACCGCCGTGCGGGTGATCGACAGGGTTCATGGATTCACCACGGGTGATCGGGCGCTTGCCCATCCAACGTGCACGACCTGCCTTACCGAGCTGGATGTTGGCGTGATCGGAGTTGCCGACCTCACCGACGGTTGCGCGGCAGCGAGCATCCACGTTGCGGATTTCTCCGGACGGCATACGCAGCTGGGCGTAAGCGCCATCCTTAGCGACGAGCTGCACGGCTGCACCAGCGGAGCGGGCGATCTTGGCGCCACCCAGCGGGCGGAGCTCGATTGCGTGCACCACGGTACCAGTCGGGATGTTGCGCAGCGGCAGGTTGTTGCCCGGCTTGATATCAGCCTGGGCGCCGGTCTCGATGACGTCACCCTGCTTGATACCTTCCGGAGCGATGATGTAGCGCTTCTCACCGTCTGCGTAGTGCAGCAGTGCGATGCGGGCGGAACGGTTCGGGTCGTACTCGATGTGAGCGACCGTTGCCGGCACGCCGTCCTTGTCCCAACGCTTGAAGTCGATGAGACGGTACTGGCGCTTGTGACCGCCGCCACGATGACGGGAGGTCATACGGCCGTAAGAGTTACGACCGCCAGTCTTGCTGAGTTTGCGAACCAGCGACTTCTCAGGCGTAGAACGCGTAAGCTCGGAGAAGTCCGAGACGGACGCGTTACGGCGGCCTGCAGTCGTCGGCTTATAAACGCGGATAGCCATAATCTAGTTCTTCCTTTAACTTTTCTCGGCTAGCCTTCAGTTACCGAAGATGTCGATCGTCTGGCCCTCGGCGACGGTCACGATAGCGCGCTTCTGATTGACGCGCTGGCCGAAACCGTTGCGGGTGCGCTGACGCTTGCCGGCGCGGTTGAGGGTGTTGACGTTCGTCACCTTGACATTGAAGATCTCTTCGATTGCCTGCTTGATCTGGACCTTGTTCGCGTTCGGGGCCACCACGAAGGTGTACTGACCGCGATCGGACAGAGCGTAGCTCTTCTCAGAAACGACAGGCTTGAGGATGATGTCGTGTGCGGGCTTGTGAATAGCGACCATGAAAATCAGGCCTCCTTTGCAGCCGGCTCAGCCTTCGCAGCAAGGAAAGCGTCGAAGCCTTCCTTGGAGAAGACCACGTACTGAGCGGTGACCACATCGTACGTGTTGAGCTGATCGGCGAAGATCGGGTGAACGGTCGGGATGTTACGAACGGAAAGCCATTCGTTCACATTCTCGCGAGAGAGCACCACGGTGGTGAACTTGTTCTCGGTCACCGGGGTAAGAGCGGCAACAGCGGCCTTGGTGGACGGGGCTTCGGAAACGCCGAAGTCCACGACTGCCACGCGACCTGCGTTGGCGCGATCGGAAAGCACGTACTTGAGAGCAGCGGCCTTCATCTTCTTCGGGGTGCGCTGGGAGTAGTCACGCGGCTGCGGACCGAACACGGTGCCACCGTGGTACCACTGCGGTGCACGAATGGAGCCCTGACGAGCACGACCGGTGCCCTTCTGCTTCCACGGCTTGCGGCCACCGCCGGAAACCATGCCGCGAGTCTTGGTGGCGTGGGTGCCCTGGCGAGCAGCGGCGCGCTGGGCCACCACAACCTGGTGGATCAGCGGGATACGGGACTGGACTTCTTCGGCGGAGAAGCCGAAGATCTCAGCCGGAGCCTCAACGGTTCCGGTTGCTTTGCCCTGGTTATCGGTAACGTTCAGAGTAACGTTTGCCATGATTTATCAGGCTCCCTTCACTGCCGAACGGACGAGAACGATGCTGCCCTTCGGGCCCGGGATGGCGCCCTTGATGGCGAGCACGCCGTTCTCAACATCCGACGAAACGATGGTGAGGTTCAGCGTGGTGTTGGTTACATGACCCATGCGGCCAGCCATACGCTTGCCCTTGAGGATACGGCTCGGGGTAGCGCATGCGCCAACAGAGCCAGGACGACGCTCGTTCTTGTGAGAGCCGTGGGTACGACGATAGGACTTGAAGCCCCAGCGCTTGATGGTGCCTGCGAAGCCCTTGCCCTTGGTGGTACCGGTCACATCGACCAGGGTGCCCTCCGGGAACAGCTCAGCGGTCAGCTCCTGACCCGGCTCGAACTCTTCGGCGTTATCGGTGCGGACCTCAGCGAGGTGACGACGCGGGGTGACGCCAGCCTTGGCGAAGTGGCCGGCAAGCGGCTTAGTCACCTTGGTCGGGTCAACCTGGCCGTAGCCAAGCTGAACAGCCTTGTAGCCGTCGGACTCTTCGGACTTGACAGCAGTCACCACGTTGGTGGAGACGTCAACGAGGGTCACAGGAACGAAGAAACCGTTCTCGTCCCAGACCTGAGACATGCCGAGCTTCTTGCCCAGCAGTGCGGTGCGATTAGACATAATGGTTCCCTCCTCCCTTACAGCTTGATCTCGATGTTCACATCTGCGGGCAGATCAATATGCATAAGGGAATCCACGGCCTTCGGGGTCGGGTCCACAATGTCGATGAGACGCTTATGAGTACGCATCTCGAAATGCTCGCGAGAATCCTTGTACTTGTGAGGAGAACGGATAACGACGAACACGTTCTTCTCGGTCGGGAGCGGAACCGGGCCAACCACAGTTGCGCCCGCGTTCGTCACCGTTTCGACGATCTTCTTCGCCGATTGGTCGATGACCTCATGGTCATAGGACTTAAGCCTGATGCGGATTTTCTGTCCCGCCATTGCCTTCCGCCCTTTCTAGCGATTCGTTAGTTACTGTTTACCAGCCTGCTTCTCAAAGGGCACCGGCGCAGAAGACCCCCGAAACCGTGGAAGTTCCGTGGTCATACCACATCAGTGCGCAGCCATGCAGTTTTCACTCTCGTGATCACTGTGCCACGCTCGCTTTTTTAATTCCAATTTGCGAGCCCTAAAATCAGGCAACTTCTTTATTTAAGCATCAGGGGTAGTCTTAAGAAATCCTCGCGTGTCGCGGTCTCAAGTCCTGTTTTCAAGTCCCTGAAAACGAATGAGATGCACATTGCCGATCGTCTGTTGCGATCATAATGCAGCATCATCCGAAAATGCTTTTCCACATATAAAAAACGAGGAATCCGGTTGAACGAATCCAACCAAATTCCTCGTTATCTATGATGCTTGCCGATATAACGCAAGCACCTTATATATAGGTCACTGCTGATGGCCTATACATGAAGCGACTCATGCACGCTCGGAAGCTTCTTCCGTGGCGGCCTCGCCCTGACGCTGGACGCGCAGCTTGTGTCCTTCGGCCTGGCTGACGCCGTAGTATGCGGCGATGGCGATGTCCTTCATATCCTCGATCTGCGGGATACGCGGATTTGCCGGAGCGCACTGATCCTCATAGGCACGCATGCCGATCTGATCGAGGATGGACCAGAAGTAGTCCTCGTCCACACCGCACTCCTGGAAGCTCTTGTTCATGCCGAGCTTGTTGTCACGGTAGTCCTCGACGGCCTTGGCCAGGTTCTCAACGCCCTCTTCCGGAGTCTTGCCCGGGTTCACGCCAAGGTTCTTGGCGATCTCCTGGTAACGTTCCGGAGCGATGTACTTGTTGTACTTCGGCCAGCTGGTCGGTTCCTCCGGAATGGAGCCGTTGTAGCGGATGACGTACGGCAGCAGGATGGAGTTGGTACGACCATGGGCAACGTGGCACAGAGCACCGATGGTGTGGGCCATGCCGTGGCACATGCCGAGGAATGCGGAGCCGAATGCCATGCCGGCCATGGTGGCGGCGTTGTGCATCTTCTCCTGGGCCTTGATCTTGTCTTCACCCGGCTCGCCGTTGACGGACTCGGCGAGGTTGTCCCAAATCAACTTGGCCGCGTGCAACGCCATGCCATCGGTGAAATCGTTGGCATAGACGGAGACGTAAGCCTCGAAGGAGTGGGTCAGGGCGTCGAAGCCAGCATCGGATGCGAGCTTGCGCGGCTGGGTACGCGCCAGCACCGGATCGACGATGGCGACGGACGGGGTCAGCGCGTAATCGGTGATCGGGTACTTGTAGCCGGTCTTGTGATCGGTGATCACAGCGAACGGCGTGACTTCGGAACCGGTGCCGGAAGAGGTCGGGATGCACACGAGCTTGGCCTTCTTGCCCAGCGGCGGGATCTTGAAGGCGCGCTTACGGATATCGAAGAACTTCTCACGCACGTCGGAGAAGGAGATTTCCGGGTGCTCGTACAGCAGCCACATGATCTTGGAGGCGTCCATCGGGGAACCACCGCCGACGGCGATGATGGTGTCCGGCTCGAACTCCTCACGCATCATGGTGGCACCGCGCTCGACGGTTTCGACGCTCGGCTCCGGCTCGACGTAGTCGATGATGCGGAAGGTCACACGGTTGGAACGTGCGCGGAGCTGGTCGATGATCTTGTCGACCACACCGAGCTGCTCCATGACCTTATCGCACACGATGACGGCCTTCTCGATGCCGTACATGTCGCGCAGGTACTTGATGGCGTTCGGCTCGAAGTAAGTCTTGGCCGGAATCTTGAACCACTGCATGTTGTTGTTCCTCCGAGCGATGCGCTTGATGTTGAGAAGGTTAACTGCCTGAACGTTGCCAGACACGGAGTTGCCGCCGTAGGAGCCGCAGCCGAGGGTCAGCGACGGTGCGATGGCGTTGTAGATGTCGCCCACGCCGCCGAGGGAGCTCGGAGAGTTCCAGATGATGCGGCATGCGTGCATGCGCTGGCCGTATTCGCGGACCAGAGCCTGATCGTTGGTGTGGATGGCTGCGGTGTGGCCTGCACCATGCTTGAGCATGGCTTCGCACATTTCGAAGGCCTGTTCCTTGTTGTCGGACTTCAGTACGGCCTGGACCGGAGCGAGCTTCTCCATGGTCAACGGCTCGTTCTCGCCGACTTCCTTGCACTCGGCGGCAAGAATGGTGGCGTCTTCCGGAATCTCAAAACCTGCGGCCTTGGCGATGTACTGCGGGGACTTGCCCGGCACCACAGAGTTGAGCTTCGGGGTCTGGCCGGAATATGCGGTGCAGCCGAACATGTACTGCTCGAGCTTGGCCTTCTCTTCGTCGTTCACGAAGTAGGCCTTGCGGCGCTTGAGTTCCTTGATCAGCGGAGCGTAGACTTCCTTGTCGGCGATGATGGCCTGCTCGGTGGCGCAGATCATGCCGTAATCGAAGTGCTTGGAGAGCACCAGATCGTTGGCGGCGCGCACGATGTCGACGTTCTTGTCGACATATGCCGGAGCGTTGCCAGCGCCGACGCCGAGGGCCGGCTTGCCGGAGGAATATGCCGCCTTGACCATGCCCGGGCCACCGGTGGCGAGGATGGTGGCGATACCATCATGCTTCATCAGGGCGCCGGTGGCTTCGATGGACGGGTGCTCGATCCACTGGATACAGTTCTCAGGAGCGCCTGCCGCGATGGCTGCGTCGCGCACGATCTTGGCGGCTTCGACGGAGCACTTCTGTGCGCCCGGGTGGAAGCCGAAGATGATCGGGCAGCGGGTCTTCAGCGCGATCAGCGACTTGAAGATGGCGGTGGAGGTTGGGTTGGTGACCGGGGTCACGCCGGCGACGACACCGACCGGTTCGGCGATCTCGTCGATGCCCATGACATCGTCTTCACGAATGATGCCGACGGTCTTCTGACCGGCCAGATAGTTGGTGACGTGCTCGCAGGCGAAGATGTTCTTGGTGGCCTTGTCTTCCACCAAACCACGGCCGGTTTCCTCAACGGCCATCTTGGCGAGCACCAGATGCTTGTTCAGTGCTGCGACGGAAGCCTTGGCGACGATACGGTCAACCTGCTTCTGATCGAGCTTTTCGAAATCGTCAAGAGCCTTCAGGCCCTTCTTGACCAGAGCGTCGACCTCAGCCTCGGCTGCGGCGAGCTTCTCTTCCGGAGTCGGCTTGGTCGGCTCTTCCTTCTTTGCGTCTGCCACTTGAAGTCCTCCTCGATTCTTTGGGGGTTTGCAAAGTAGTTTCCCGTTATTCCATCCGCCTCGAAGCGGATGGACGCGTTGCTGGTCTTTTGTGACCTAGGACACACTTTAGTGAGTATGCAATATGATGTTCCACTGTGTCGTGTCGCAAGAGAAATGTTATCTTCTGTTCATTTAATGTTTAGATTGCGTTCTTTTATGGAATCAAAAAGCCTCAAAAACATCATTTTGAGCGTTTTTGTTGCTTTTTATCATAAATCACACACACTTTCTCAAGTCTCACCTCCATATCTTTTATAAAAGTATTTTCTATATGATATCAATCATATCGAGCTTTTACAAAGTCGATTTATTTATCTTGTTCGTCCAATGTATTTTTTCCGCCAGCCAGTAGGAGTTTCGCCTGTTTCTTCAAAGAAGCGACGATTGAAATTCGAAGCGTTACCATATCCGCAAGCGCGACGAATCGAAGCGACGCTTTGATTCGTGGTCGTCAGCAATCTGCATGCATGCCCGATACGCAATCGTCGAACAAAATCCGAAAACCCTATTCCTGCAGCCCTTTTGAACAGACGAGAGAAAGCCGAAACGCTCATTCCGGCCTGGCGGGCGGCCAAATCCATGCTAATTTCACCGCTCAGATGCGATGAAATGTACTCGATGGCATCATTGACCACACGTTCCGCACCACTGCATACAGCCGGATCGTATCCGGACGCAACCACCGTATAGGATTCATCTGCGGGGGCATGCGCGAACACATCCAACACACGAATCAGATCACTAACACGGCAAGCAAGACTATGTTCCTCCATGTTTTCCAGAATCGAACCGGCCTGACGAGCGGATTCACCGCTCAGCACCAATGCCTGCCCCGCACGTTTCAACACCATTGCAAAACCAGACGTTTCCGGAAATCCAGACATCAGCAGACGCATGGTTTCCGGACGCACATGGCACACCACATCACGCTGACGAAGCCGCTCCCCCGGAGCGATGTCGGACACCCAATTATGCGGAAGATTTGAACCAATCAGCGCAACCTGCCCGGCCTCATACGGAACAACGGCATTGCCCGCCATCATCAATCCGGTACCTTCCCGAATCAGATGAATTTCAATATGAGGATGATGATGCCATTTCGCCAACGAGCTTGGGTAGCCATGCTTCGCCCAACGCACCGAAGCCTGCGCGTCCGGCACAATGATCTCCAATACGCCGGAATCGTTCGGACTTCCACCTTTCGGCACGAATCCACCAAAAGAGGTCTGAGCCAAAGCCGCCTTCCCATGCCGATTATCGTTGACTTGTGCAACAGCACCCATGACACAGACCCCTTTCGTCGTTCCGTAACGTGCGTAACGTCAGTCGTTTTTCACGGTAATCTGCAGCTTAATGTCTCCAGGACGCCCCTCGGCCATGCGATCGAACGCCGCCTGGGCATCCTCCATCGCATAGGTGTCGGTGATGAATGGCTTCAGATTCAGTTTACCGTTAGCCACGAGGTCAATGGCCTTCTGATACACATTGGCATAACGGAAGATATTTTCGATGCGCACCTCGGTAGCCTGCAGCTCCGTAATATCGATGGCCACCGGATTGACCGGAATGCCAACGATAACGGCAGCGCCACCGGGAGCAATCAGCTTCCAGAATGTCTCGTATGACTTCGGCGAGCCCGAGCACTCGAAAGCCACATCAGCACCCCAGCCCCCCGTTTCCTCGCGGACGCGCTCCACCAGATCCTCCTTGGTGAGATCCACCGGAATAATACCTGGAATCTGAGCCGCAATCGCCAGTTTGATTGCCGACACATCGGAGATCAGCACCTTGGAAGCGCCACCCGCCAACGCGCACGACGCGGTCAGCATGCCGACCGTGCCTGATCCGGTGACCACGCAGACATCGCCCGGCTTGATACGAGCCTTGGTGGCGGACCACATGCCCACAGCCAACGGTTCAAGCAGCGCACCCTCACCGAAGCTCACATTGTCGGGCAGCTTGTAGGTGAACGCCGCAGGATGGTTCACCGTTTCGCACAGGCAGCCATCAATCGGCGGAGTGGCAAAGAAACGCACCGCAGGATCGACGTTATACATGCCCAGTTTGCTGGCACGCGAACTCATATCCGGAATGCCGGGCTCCATGGCCACACGATCGCCCACCTTGAAGCCTTCGACGCCAGGACCGACCTCAACCACCGTGCCGGAAGCCTCATGACCGAGAATCATCGGCTGCTCCACCACATATTTACCCACGCGACCATGCGTGTAATAGTGCAGGTCGGAACCGCACACACCAACGGTATGTGGCGCGATCTTCAGCTCGCCTAGACCAGGTGCGGGGACGTCAGGCACCTCACGCACATTGATGACGCCCTGCTCTTCGAGAACGACTGCCTTCATGATTATTCTCCTTTGTGGATAATGATGTTTTTTTTGAGAAAAATGATGATTGAGCAATTGATATTCAATTGCGATTAGTTACGTTCGATCGCGGTAATGCGATGGCCACGATCGTCAAATCCGGGTTGATGAGGATGAATGCCGAGCGTGACCAACGATCCGATCGCATAGCAGATCGCATACGTCCAGCACACGCCGCCGAATCCGATAGTGGAAATCAGCACCGTCGCAATCAGCGGACCGAAAAACGTAGTCAGGCCGGAAGCGAGATTATGCGCGGAAATCGCAGCACCCTTATGTTCCGACGCCAACGCGGGAAACACGGCTCCCATAGGAACGAAAGCGGAAATTCCCAATCCAAGAACAACCGCATCAGCACACATAAGCACCATATTCGCCCCGAAAAACTGCGGAATGTAATACATGCCCAGCGTGCCGATCACACAGAACCAGCAGCCAAACCAGCGCATTTGCCGCATCCAACCATGCGAATCGCCCATACGACCCCAGAACACATTGCCGAAAATGGTGACCACAAACTGGAATCCCCAAATCTGACTCCATTGCGAAACCTTAAACCAAGCGCCGCCGCCATTGTTGGTAGTGGCCAAGTAGAGTGGCATGATGACGGGAAAGCCGTACAACGTCAGATTGCAGATCACACGCACCACCGCAGCCAAAGCGATTTGGCGATTATGCACCAGAATGGTGACTCCTCGACTAAGCTCGCGCAGCTTGTCGGCATTGCTCATGGAAGAGGTGTCAGCACCCTTGCTTTTCGGCACCAGCAGCAGGCAAATCAGCAGTCCAGCTATAGAAAAAGGCAACGAAAGCCACAGCGAGTAGTACTCGCCCACCAGCGGAATGGTGAAACTCGGCAAATATGCGCCGAACACGCCAATGCCGAACGAGTAGGCGGCCCAAAACCACCCCATGGCCGACGCGAGCTTGGCAGTATCGATGGTTTGCGCCATCAACACCACGAACGAGTAGATGAACAGCGGGTAGCCAACACCCCGCAACGCATACACTCCTAACATCAGCGGATAGACGCCGCTCGGCAGCGCCACACCAACGAACAGCAGGTGCAAAACGACCCAGGCGCTCGCGCCGATCAGCATGATGCGTTTGGCACCGAACATTTCAGCTAGCACACCGGACGCCCAGCCAGCAAGCGCAGCCATCAGCCCGTACATGGTGAACATCAGCGACGATTGTGAAGAACTGAATCCCTGGTCCACGATGTATTTGGACAAAAAAGTCAATTCAAAGCCATCGCCAGTCATGAACACCGCTATGGCGACCAAGCCGGCCAATAGCGTGCGCGGCAGACCTATCTTCATAACATGTCTCTTTTCTTGGTAGAACGTCGTTGTCACCGTCTCAACTTTTTTGTTGATAAACATATTTTCGACGCAAAAAAGTGGCAGAAAATCCTTTATGCACAGCTATTTTTGATACTTTTTTGCAATACCTGATATCTCAGACCAACACGAGACATAAGGAAAGGACTTTTATGAAGTAGTCTTGAAAAAGAAGTTGCGCAGGAAGGATCAACCAGTGAAAGCCCAATCCGCCCTATCAGTCAAAGAAGCCAATCTCAAGGCCATGACCGCGTTCATCTATACCCAAGGTTCAGCCACCAAGCAGATGTTCGAACACGAATTAGGGCTCAGCCTGCCAACCATCACGCAGAATCTGCGCGCCATGGAGGCCGACGGGCTCATCGTCAAAGGCGAGATGCAGCAATCCACCGGTGGACGCAAAGCGCAAATCTACGAATTCGCGGCACACTCCAGCGTGGCGATCGGCGTGCGCATCCAAACCACACAAATCACGGCCATCGCCATTGATCTGAACGGCAAATCCGTAGCCACCAGACAGCGCACACTCCCCTATCGCAACAACGACGCCTACTACCAGCGCATGAATGGCATCATCAACGATTTCGCGCAAGAACTGGCGAAACAAGGCAGCACGGTACTCGGCGTGGCCTTCTGCATGCAAGGCATCGTATCGGCAGACGGCCAGTCGATCACCTTCGGCAAAATCATGGGCAACACCGGCCTGAAACTCAGCGAACTCAGCCATGGCCTCAACTATCCGTCGCTGATGATTCACGATTCCGACGCTTCTGCCATGGCGGAACTCTGGTTCGACCACAATCTGAAGGACGCCGTCTGCATCTACCTCGAACGACGCCCAGGAGGCGCGGTCATCGTGGACGGATCGCTCTACCAAGGGCCGAACCAATGCAATGGCTCAATCGAACATATGACGCTGATTCCAGGCGGAAACCCTTGCTATTGCGGGCAATTAGGCTGCATGGACACGTATTGCTCGCCGGAAACGCTGATGGAGGACGGCGAAAGCCTGCCCGGCTTCTTCTCGGTATTGGAACAAGGCGAGCAGGAGCACCGCAAACGATTCTCGCAATGGCTGGATTATGTGGCGCTGGCGGTAACGAACATTCGCTCGGTACTGGCCGGTGACGTGATCATCAGCGGTGAGGCAGCACAATATCTCGATGATGACGATATGGCCGGACTACGCGAACGCGTGGTGGAACATACGCCATTCGGCACCACGGATTTCACCCTGCGCAAGGGAATGGCGCTCGACCATCAAGACATTATCGGCGCGGCCCTGCGTTTTGTGGAACCGTACGTACGCGAACTATGCGATATGTGACCGCTTTTACACATATATTAATCGCATTAATCGCATCGCTTGCATAACAAAAGAAGCGTGTTGCCGAACCCGTATATAAGGTTCAACGCACGCTTCTTTGTTCGCTTCCGTCTGCTTCACTTGTTGTATTTTTTCAGCGATTATTTGACGGTAATCATCTAATGATAGTTATTTGACAATCTGGCAGAATTCGATGGTTTCGCCGTTCGGTCCGTATACATTGAAGTAGCGAATGCCGTGCTCCCAGAAGCTGTCGATATGCTGAATTTCAGTGTCTTTGAAATTCAGTCCGAGTTCCTTCGCGTTTTCGAACGCGGCTTCAATGTCGGGAGTATCGAACGCCCAGTGGTTGATGGCACCGGTGGTCAGCGGCGCTGGGTCGCCTTCCCAAGTTTCGATGGTCAGATGGCCGTAACGCAGGAATGCGCAACGGTTTTCACCGTTATGGAACAGTCCCGCCAACTCGAAACCGAGTTTCTTGGTATAGAATTCGATGGTTTCGTCCAGATCTTTCGCCGGCATGCCGGAATGCTGCAGATCGGTGGTGAATTCAGACATTGGTTTGGTCATAATACCCTCCTTGTGATGGTTGGTACGATACGTTTTTCCCTTTTGTGATTAGGATATGCGCTATGCGGCGATGTCAGCGGCGCATTTGCCGTCATATCGTGACACTTTTTTGCTAATTCCAGGCTGTTCAGGACGAATAAACAGCGTCAGCACCGATTTTGACGACAGCCTTGGAAGCGGCGGCGATTTTGCCGTCGAGGAAGTCCTGCACCTGCTCGAGTTCAAGCTCACGGCCGGATCAGACCGGCACGAGCGTCGACAGCCTCGACATAGTAAGTCAACAGATAATTTCAAAGTGTTTAGAATGAGGTTATGAAGAACCCGTCTTTGCACCGTTATGCAACTCGTCCAGGTCTCTACTTCACCGATGATGGTGGGGCGGATGCCATCGTCCGCTCGGAAACAGCGGACCAAGTGTGGTTTTGCGTACTTGAGCCGCTCGACCAACCCAGTGCCTTCTATGCCGACGCAGTACGATTGTTCAACGAGCCGGGGCTGACCTTCATCGATCAGGCGATGAAACAGCGCATCTGCACTCGGCGAATCCCCTCGCTCAATCTTCGCGAAACACTATTCCGCATGGACGGGCCCAATTACGGACTGTGGTACGTGCACGTGCCGCAAGCATGGGACGGCATGCAATACGGATACCGCGTCAACGGCCCATGGGACCCCGACCACGGCGTGAGCTTCAACCCGTACAAACTGTTGCTCGACCCCTATGCCAAAGGCATCGAAGGATCAATGGAGCTTGATCCCGGAGCGTTCTCCTATGAATGCGAGATCGTGAACGGCAAAGTCAAAGGTTCGCCATTCGGCCCGATGAGCACCATCGACTCCGTGGGGCATGTTCCCGTTTCCGTGGCGATAGACGATCGTGCCACCAACAAGCATGACGGTGAGCCATCACACCCGCATGTAGCATGGAGCAAAACCGTGATCTACGAGCTGCATGTCAAAGGCTTCACAGCCAACGCGCCTTGGCTTCCCAAAGAGCTTCGCGGCACCTATGCAGGTTTGGCACATCCGGCGACGCTCTCCTACCTGCAGGATTTGGGCGTCACTTCCATTGAGCTGCTGCCGATTCAAGCCAAGCAATCCGAACTGTTTCTGCAGGAACGCGGACGCGTCAACTATTGGGGATATTCGACGCTCGGCTATTTCGCGCCGGAAGCCTCATACGCCACCAAGCGCTCCCAGGAGGCCGGTGCGGCCGCAGTACGACAGGAAGTCATCGACATGGTACGAGCCTTGCATGAGGCCGGATTCGAAGTGATTATGGACGTGGTCTACAACCACACCTGCGAATCCGGTCCGGAAGGACCGACCGTATGCTGGCGCGGACTCGACAATCTGGCATATTATCGACGCACCAAAGATAAGATCAGCCGCCTGTACGACACCACCGGCTGCGGCAACACGCTTGATTTCACCAACACGCACGTCACCACATTCGCCGTGGATTCGTTGCGCTATTGGGCCAAACGCATTGGCATCGACGGATTCCGATTCGATCTCGCGGCGACGCTGGCACGTCTCGACGGTGAATTCACCCGCTACCATCCGTTCCTGTATGCATTGCGTTCCGACATGCTGCTCGGCAATCTCAAAATGATCATGGAACCTTGGGATTGCGGTCCAAATGGCTGGCGCACCGGCGAATTCGGCATCCCCTTCGCCGAATGGAACGACAGGTTCCGCGATTGCACACGCAAATTCTGGCTGACCGACGTGGATCGCATGCGCGGTGGAGAATACGGCGAAATGACCATGCAGGAGATGGCCACACGTTTGTGCGGATCATCCGACCTGTTCGCCACCGATCCAGGCCGCGGTTCGACCGCGTCCGTGAATTACGTGGCATGCCATGACGGCTTCACCACAGCCGATCTGACCATGTACAAAACCAAGCATAACGAGGCCAACGGCGAAAACAACCGCGACGGAACAAACGACAATCATTCCGTCAACTTCGGTCACGAGGGCCCCAGCGGCGATCAAATCATCGTGCAGCAACGGCAACGCGCCACCATGAACCTGCTGGGTACGCTGCTGCTTTCGCTAGGCACGCCAATGCTGCTTGCCGGCGACGAATTCGGCAATTCGCAGAACGGCAACAACAACGCCTACACGCAGGATAACGACACCACCTGGCTTGATTGGGATTGGCTGTACAGTACCGAACAAACGCCGGAATTGAAGCAGTTCAATCTCACTTCCCGTTTAATCACATTGCGTAAATCCCGCGATTTGTACAATCATGAGGATTTCTTCACTCGCCTGAGCGAAATCGGTTTGCTGAAGAAATCCGATCGCGTGCATTGGTATTTGCCGAATGGACAGATGCCAAATGATGCGGATTGGACGAATCCTTCCGTCCGTTCGTTCGCCATGCAGCTGCTATCCCCCGACGAGCCAAGTCTGCTGATTCTGATCAACGGTTCCGATGAGGTCACGCGTTTTCATCTGCCGAAAGACATCGAATGGGAGATGGTCTGGTCCTCATCGGAGATTGTCGGCGAATATCCGGGATTGGGAACGTCCATCGAACGGGTGTCGGAATTCGACGAAGAATCGGAAAGCAAGCCCGCGGGCAGGCTCCGCAACCATCTGCACCGCATCAACATGATGTACTGGCAAATGAAAGACGATGCGGACAATCTGCAATCCGCCGATGATGGGCTGTCGGAAGATGATCCGACATTGTGGACGCTTCCGGCATTGAGCATCAGCGCGATGAAGCAGATGCCAACCATCTAAACGCCAGTCAAAATACCGTCTGGAATACCAAGAAACCCCTCGGAAGTCGAATTTCCGAGGGGTTTCGTATAAGCCGTAAAAGCTTTAGCGCTTCGAGAACTGCGGAGCGCGACGAGCCTTGTGCAGACCGGCCTTCTTGCGTTCCACGACGCGAGCGTCGCGGGTCAGGAAGCCAGCCTTCTTCAGGGCTGCGCGGTTCGCATCACGATCGATAGCGTTCAGAGCGCGGGCAACGCCCAGGCGGATTGCGCCAGCCTGGCCGGTGGTGCCGCCACCGTCAACGAGGACGATAGCGTCGAACTTGCCTTCGAGCTTGAGAAGCACGATCGGGGAGTTGACCTCACGCTGCAGCAGCTTGGCCGGGAAGTACTCTTCCAGGGTGCGACCATTGATGGTCCACTTGCCGGTGCCCGGAACCAGGCGGACACGAGCGACGGCTTCCTTACGACGACCGGTGCCATAGCCCGGAGCGATAGCGGAAGTACCGGTGCCAGCGCCAGCGTTGGTCTCGGTGGTGTACGAGGTGAGCTCCTCTTCGGTCTCGAGAACCGCGGAGTTGTTGGTGTTTTCAGCCATGTTTCTTATCTCCCTTCGGTTCACTTAGCCTGCTGCGAGACCTGAGCGATCTCGAAAACCTGCGGCTTCTGGCCAGCGTACGGATGCTCGGTGCCACAGATGATGTGGAGGCGATCCAGCTGGACCTTGGCCAGACGATTCTTCGGCAGCATGCCCTTGATAGCGGACTTGATGATGCGCTCAGGGTTGGTCTTGAGCAGCTTGCCGTAGCTATCGCGACGCAGGCCACCCGGACGACCGGAGTGCATGTACAGTTCCTTGCCCAACTTATTGCCGGTCAGAGCGATCTTATCGGCGTTGAGAATGATCACGTGGTTGCCGGAATCGGCGTGCGGAGCGTAGGTCGGCTTGTTCTTGCCACGCAGCAGGATGGCTGCCTGGGAAGCGAGACGGCCGAGCACCACGTCGGTGGCGTCGATGACGTACCAGTCGTGAGTCAGATCAGCTGGCTTCGGAGTGAAAGTTTTCACGATGTACCTTTTCTATATATTGTGTTCCGGACCTTCCATCAACATCTCTGCGTTGGTTAGGCGCGGAATGATGCCTTTTTCAGGTCTCATTATCCGTGGGCTCCCTGAAAGTCCTCGATGGCGAGTGGGAAAAGCGCTTTGAAGGACCCCGTAGGGAAACACAACAATCTACTAGTATATCGCCAGCCTTGACATTCGCGACACATCAACCCCTAGTACTTGCGAATACGGAAACACAGCAATCGACACGCAAAAGCCGGCGACGCTTGGCAGGTCTCCCTACCTTGCATCGCCGGCCTTCCGCCAATCGAAATCAGCTGCAATCAGCCTCAATCCGCTGCAAGCTCAGCCGCGCATAATCGCTGCGATCTCCTGCAGTCGAGTATTGTCGAACAACTGCTCCAGCGGCACGACATTGCCATCGCCGTCAGCCAGCGGAATACGCCAGTTCGGATATTCGTTGCTGGTGCCCGGCTGGTTCTGCGTGCGCTTTTCGCCGACCGCGTCGACGATGGACGCCGCCATGAGCTTGCATGGCGATCCCTTCAAACCGCGGTACAGCGCGTCGATGATCTCGTTTTCGTTGGCAAGCTCGTCTTCCAGCGCGGAAGCGTCGAGATAGCCTTCGTCGACAAGCATGCTCAGCATGGCGTTATGTTCGGCTTCCGCGGACTTCTGGAATTCTTCGACCGGACCGGACAGCAGTCCAAGCTGTTCACGCAATTTGACATGCCCGTACTCCAAGTAGCCGGCTGCCGGAGGCAAATCGTGCGTGTTGACGGATGCCAACGCATACGGACGCCAATCCTTCGGCGCACGGAATTCGCCGTCGAACTGCTCGAACCATTCCACAGCGCAACCGAGAATGCCGTGCTCGGACAGCGACTTGGACACGTATGCCGGAACCACGCCGAGATCCTCGCCCACGACCACACCACCGGCGCGGGATGCTTCCAATGCGAGAATGCCGAGCATGATGTCAGAATCGTAATGCACGTAGGTGCCGTCCATGGCTTTCTTGCCTTCCGGAATCCACCACAAGCGGAACAAGCCGAGAATATGGTCAATACGTACCGCGCCCGCATTGGAGAACATGCCGTGCACCATATCTCGGTACACCTTGTAGCCGGTCTGTTCGAGAGCGATTGGATTCAGCGGCGGCTGACTCCAATCCTGACCCTGCTGGTTGAACATGTCCGGCGGAGCGCCGACCGTGGCGCCCTTGGCAAAACGCTCCGGGTTCCACCACACGTCGGAACCGGCCGGATGCACGCCCACAGCCATGTCGGCGACGATGCCGATCTTCATGCCGGCCTCGCGCGCCGCCTGCTGGGCCGCATGCAGCTGCTCGGTGGCGACCCATTCGAGCCAACGATAGAATTCAAGCGTGTCCGGGTACTGTGCGCGAAGCTGCGCGACTTCCTCGGAATCACGATTGTACTTGCGCACCCAATCGTCGTCGCTGCCATTCGAGGCGCCCCACTTGTCGTAGCACAGGCACCATGTGGCATAGGATTCGATCTCATCGCCCACTTCGGCGAGATACTGGTCGAACTCGGCTTGACGCTGTGCGGAAAGGCCGGACTTGTAGATGATCCATAACGCCTGCATCTTGGTACGCCACATGGTTTCGCGATCCAAGATCCGCGCATTGCCGTTGAGCGGCTTGACCTGCTCATGCAGTTCATCCACTTTCGCCTTGTCTTCCGGCGAAAGCACGGCATATTCCGGCATGGATTCCGGTCGAATATAGCTGAAATTAATGAAACGGCGCGAAATCGGCAGATACGGCGATGGCTCGATCGGCGGCACCGGTTCGGCGGCATGCAGCGGATTGATCAGCATGAAGTCGGCGCCGGTCTTCTTCTTGGACTCGACGAGCAGGGTCTTCAGATCCTCATAGTCGCCGATACCCCAGGAACCGCTGGAACGAATGGAGTAGAGCTGGCTCATCCAGCCCCACAGGGAGCCTTCCTTCATGTCGTCAAGCAGCTCGATCTTTTCCGGAGCGCTGATAACGGTTGCAATCTCCGTCTTGCCACCAACGGTGACTTCAAGGGTGTGATACCCCTCGGGAAGATCTGCCGGAAGCACCAGATATGAGGTGCACACGAAGCCGCCGTCGACCTCGACCACGGTATCGCTGCCACCCTCGAGCTCGATTTTGCCGGCATACGCCCCACCATCTTCCAGCATGATGGAAGCTTCAGGAACGTCAAGCGCTCCGCCGTGAACCTCAACCTTGCTTTCCTTGCCGACAACGTGCAGCACGGTCGGAGGAACGATACGTGTGTCGCGTTCGCGCTGAATGGTGGTGATGGACTGCTCGATCGCCCCATCGTTGGAAGCGTCGATTCCGAGCGCCTTGAGCACCGCCACGAGAACATCGTCTTCGATTTCGTGGTAGTCGCGGCTCATGCCGACGTAACTGGTGGCGATACCCACCAACTTTGCCAGGCGAATGATCGGACGGGCTAGACGCGTTGCATTTTCGGTCTGTTCTGTCATAAACAACAGTCTATGCCCCAATCACATGCACCACGCGCAAAAATCTCATAAAAATGACAACGTATGCAATTATTTTTCCGAAAGATGCCGTTCAGCGGCCCTTTTCACCTCTCCTGACGCATCCTGCGCAAGTTTTTCCAACATCTGATCAGACGTGTTCGGGTTCAAAGCAACGGCCCTACGTACCATGGAAGCAAGCACGGCAGGAGCATTCGGCTCGACGTCGACCCCCAAAGATCCCAGAAAATCAAGGGCCGTGGAATCCATACCCGGATCCTGCGCGCCTTCGAGCCGCATCTTCCAAGACGTCTGCTTGTTGCGCAACGCGACATCGCGCACTTCGAGGGACTCATCCTTGGTGAGACGCCCCACCAGCCAATTCTTATCATTGGCATTGCCCGCAACAGCTTTACGCACCTCAACGGATTCGTCGGTGGACAGTTTGACGAGAATATTCGGAAACGGCATGGTTTCCGCAAGAAAAACGCGATCTTCCAACGGTGTATGCGCATTGCCGGCGACGGCTTCCAGCAATGCCGTGGCACGCGAGAAAGCGGCCTGTTCGGAACGGTCAGGCAGCGGACGGCGCGCGAATTCGCTCAATTCGGCGGCATCCGTGGAGTGACGCAACCGCTCGTAGGTTGCGGTCAAAGGCTCGAAATCCGAAGGAACCTCTTGGTTTGATGCTTGTTCGTCGGCGTTCCCCACAACGGTTTCGACGGTATTTTCGGCGGTTTCCACGGCAGTAGTGTCTTGCGAGCTCATATCTTCGGTCATGCGTTCCACCTTACGTTATGTTCTGCTCAATATTCCATTCGTCATCGTTGGATTTCAGTATCGCACCGGGCGATTGGACGTGCCCGTTTGCCGCGGCGTGACGGTCGCATTGAACGTTTCGATAATTCGTGATTTGAATTTCTGCGATTGTTCCTGCGGAACGATAATTGACAGCACGATGCGATCGGTATATTGCGCATCCGCCTGCTCGCCGTCCACTGACGCAAGCAGATTCTGAAAGCTTCCCAATTGCGGATAGTCAAGCGTCACCTGATATTCGCAACATGGCACGATCTTCGCTTTGTTCGCCGCTTTGACCGCAATGGACGCACCCGTGGAATATGCGCGGATCAGGCCTCCGGAACCCAGCAGAATACCTCCGAAATATCGGGTGACGGCAACCACGCAATCCGTCATCTCGTTGGCACGCAACACGTCAAGAATCGGTTTGCCCGCCGTGCCCGATGGCTCGCCGTCATCGCTCATGCGTTCGGCCAAACGACCGTCGGAACCGCCGCACACCGCAGCATAGGCGACATGACGCGCTTTCGGATGCTGGTCGCGAATCGTCTGCACAAACGCGAGCGCCTCATCCAAGGAGTCGATATGACAGGCATCGCCGATGAATTCCGATTTTTTCTCGACGAACGCATCATGCGCGGGCTGATCGGCGGAATCGAGTATGGTCTGCATGTCTTTCAACCTACCCAATCACGCCGACCGTCCACATGTTTTGCCCATACCGGTTTTGCGGTTATTCACACGACGACGTTGAAATCCTCGCCCTTGCAGAATGCCGCAACGGATTGGACCACCTGTCTGGTGATGCCCACATAGGCGCCATCGGTGCGCCACGCGGTGTGCGGGGTGAGGATGATGCCTGGAATCGAACAGAGCGGATCGTCGGCAGTGAGCGGCTCGTGTTCGAACACATCGAGCGCCGCAGGAATGTCGCCTCGCTGGAGTCTGGCGAGCAATGCGCCCGGTTCGATGATTTCCGCACGGGCCGTGTTGATGAACATGGTTCCCGGTTTCAGAGCTTCGAGGTTTTCCGCAGTGACGATGCCTTTTGTGGAGTCCAGCAGCGGCATATGGATGGATACCACGTCGGAACCGGTAATCAGCTCGTTCATATCGTTGACTGGAGTGATATTCAGATCGGCGAACACCTGCTCCGGCACATGGGAGTTCCATGCGGACACGTTCATGCCCAAAGCTCCGGCGATGCGCGCCACGGTCTGACCGATGCCGCCAAGGCCGATGATGCCAAGCTTCTTGCCGTACAGCTCGTAGCCGTCGGCACCGTCCCAATCGCCTGTTTTGACTTGCCTGTCGAGTTTGCCGACCTGTCTGGCGAGTTCCATAAGCAGTGCGATGGTGTGTTCGGCCACGGCGTGGTCGCCATAGTGCACCACATTGCATACGCGGATTCCACGTTCCTTGGCTTTGTCGAGATCGATGTAACTGGCCACGCCGGTGCCGCCGAATGCATAGCATTTGGCGTTCAACCGATCGAGGATGGAATCGGCGCAGTGGAATCCGATCACCATGATGGCGTCAGCTTCGGCGCAACGTTCGACGATGGTGTCTTCGTCAAGCGTGAAATCCTTGTACATGCGCACGCGGGCAATGTCTTTGAGCAGTTCGAAGTTCTTTTCGAACGGTTCGATCATCGATTCGATGATGACGGGCATGACCACCAGTGGCAGATCGGTGCGTTCCGGTTGGGTTTCGTAGATTTCCATGTTTTCACCTCACATTGTATGTTCGAGAGTTCTTACGCATATGCGACTCACGGCATGAGGCATATTGTGCCACGGAAAACTACTGGCCAGATGAACTCGTTTGCTCCGCGGTAATATTCCATTCCTTGACCACGTTCTGATCGGCGCCCATGGAATAGAGCACGTCCCAGATGCGTTGGCGCACATTGGCGTCTTGCGTTTCGTCCCAGCAGGTGCCGTCAGGATGATCGCTTGCAAGGGAACACCATTGGTATTTGCCTTGGGTTTCGTTGGCACTGGGCACCCAGTCAATGCGGTTGACACGCCACGAACCGGCCACGCCTTTCTTGCCCGCGAATTGAATACGCGCGGTAATGCCTTGATTGTTCACCAACGTGTCCGCAGTATTGGCCGATTCGGTCACGGCATTGCCCAAACCGTAGATGATCCAAATGCCGTTGTAATTCTCGACCGGCTGCGCGCAATGGCATCCAGCGCCATAAATCACGTCGAACGCACCGGTATCGGCCAGTTCATGAGCCTCACTTTGCTGCCAGGAATCAGCGTAATCCAAATACTCCTGCACGGAATGCATGGCTATGGCCACCACATCGGCACCCTGCTCGCGAGCGGCCTTCGCTTTGGCTACCGCCTTGTCGATATCGGCTTGGTGGTTCGGGTCTCCGGATTCACGCAGACGATCCACACGCCAGTCGTAGTCAGGCGTCTGCGCGTTCAACGACACGGTTCCCGCAATCAGACCAAGCTTACCGCCACCGGTAGGCGAATCGATGACCAACGGCTTATACGAATCCTCTTCGGTTTTATAGGAGCCGGTCTGGGCGATGCCATCCTGATCAAGTGTGTCCCACAAGCGCGCGATGCCGTCAGCACCTTGGTCCCAGGAATGATTCGACGCATGCGTGCAGGCGCGATACCCCACGTTTTTCGCGGCGTCGGCCACTTCTGCCGGAATATTGAATACCGGATAGCCCGTATATGGACCGCCTCGCTGCGCGATAGGTGTTTCGAATTCGCATACGGCAATGTCGGATGCATCAATGTATTTGCGCATCGGCTCGAACAAGCCAGTAAAGTCGAATGCCGTGCCATCCGTGGCCGCGGTGTTGGTGCTGGCGTACTGGTTCCAAAGCCCCTCGTGGAACAGCAGATCACCGTTGACAAGCATGGCGATGCAGTCGGTGTCGGGGCAATCCGGAGAATTGCCATGATGCTCCGCAGACTCAGTCGCCTGCTTCTTTTCAACCGTTTTCGGCTGGCTTACCGCCGTCTCCGGCTTCACGGCAGCATCGTTCTGCTTCGGTTGAAGACTATGCACCAACAGCCAAGTTCCCGCCACAAGCACGACGGCAAGCACCGCCAATGCCGCAAACACAAGTTTGCGACGGCCGGCCGCAAGCACTTCCGGATTGGTCGCGTGCACCGCCTCTTTCCTGTATTTCATGGCGCCCCTGCCTTCCTCTGGACCTTCTCAACTCATCACTTCAAGAATAACGGATATGCCCTTGCTTCTACACCCCGAAGCTGGCGATATTGTTACCGTATTTTCGACGCACCGCATCAAGCGCCGCCTCCGCGCCACGCAAACGCGCCGAATGCGTCTGCGACTGGGCGCTGCCGCCGGAGATTTCAGCACGCTGTTCGACTTCGTTTTCTTCGAGCAGATCATCCAGCGAAGGCTGAATCACAGCTTCTTCGGCAAGTACAAGCCCACTGGCGCTCATTCCCGCCAAACGCACGGGGCGCGTAAGGGAAATGGCATGCGCAGACTCCGGAGCCATGCCCATCATGGAGAGCAGCAGATTGGCACATTGCGGGTAGAGCACGCTCGCCGCATCCGTAGGACAGCCCAGTGTGTGCCCTTTTGTTGCGTAGCTCAAATCCGGAAACCGAAGTTTGACCATGACTTTACGAGCGAGGAAACCCCTCCTGCGCAAAGACGTGGCCACGTCATCGCAACACCAGCGGAGCATGGAGCACACCTGCCGCATGTCTTGCGTATCCGCATCGAAGGTGCGTTCCGCGCCAATCGATTTTTCCTGCGTATACGGCACGACGGGTCTACCATCCAGTCCTCGGGCCGCCTGATACAGCCCACGCGCGGAAATAGCCGATCCAGTAGCCTGTTCCAACGATTCAAGACTCATACGCGCAAGATCGGCAACGGAGTTGACGCCCCACGCATTCAGTCGTTTCTCCAAAGAAGGCCCAATGCCGGGAATGCCACGCAATGGCATCATCTGCACGAATTGCGCATGCCGCGCCACAGGAATCATAAGCATGCCGTTGGGCTTGGCATTGGTGGATGCCATTTTGGCGACCAGCTTGTTTGCCGCGATGCCTACGGAACAGGTGACGTTGTAACGCGAAACCACCTGTTCGCGAATCCACGCCCCAATGGCGCGAGGACTCCCCCACCGCAACAGCGCCCCGGAAACGTCCATATAGCATTCATCGACCGATACCTGTTCGATACGATCGGTGATCCGACTGAACACTTCCTCGAAAATGCGATGCGACATCGCGCGATAGTAGCGCATGTCGACCGGAAGGAAAATGCCGTTCGGGCAGAGCTTTTGCGCCCTGGAACTCGCCATGGCCGAATTAACGCCGTATTGGCGAGCCTCATAGCTGGCTGCGGACACCACCGAACGGTTGCCCACGCCGATGATCACCGGCTTGCCGCGATATTCCGGATGCCTCGCCACCTCCAAAGATGCGTAGAAGGCGTCCATGTCGATGTGCAGCACCGTGCAGCCAGCCTCGTCGTGACCCCAGTCACGTTTGGCTGCTGCGATTCTCGGTGCGGTGCTCATGGTTCCATGATAACCGTTTTTCGCAAGATATTGAAACAAATGTTCGAATATAGTGCCGTACCTTAACGCAACGGCGTGTCGGCAAACCCGAAACCAGCATGGCAGAACAATCCCGCAACACGTATTTTCGTTGAAATTTCAACGTTTTCTCATCTTTTTTGCGAGATATGGTGTTTTGCCCGCAAATGGATGGTATAGTTGCATGCTGTTGCGCCGTGAAAACGGTAAAACAGTGGAGTCATGCCTGAGTGGCCGATAGGGGCACCCTGCTAAGGTGTTAGTCGTTTTTAGCGGCTCGAGGGTTCGAATCCCTCTGACTCCGCCTTGAGGGTTTTCGGAGAAATCCGGAAGCCCTTTTTTCATGCCAAAACGGCGGAATACCAACGATTTCAAGACATACGGCACAAACAGAGAATGTACGGAAATGTACGCCAATGTCAACATTTCCGGTACCCAACAAGACATGCTGACGACTGCACTGCAAATACGCCATAGTGTCCGCGCTAGTCATGAGCGGGGGAGTTCAGTCTTCCTCATAATCACCCCCGTTCACGCTCACCGCCACGTCCAACGATTGAGACGCCACATCCGACGGAATCCACGCAGAAACGCCCCTATACGGCGAAATATCCGGCCTAGGACACTTCAAACAACTCCTAGCCTCACAATAGCCGCACGACGCCGAACAGGGTCTTTGATGCTCTGAGCCTCCGCGAGACGCCACCGACGAACCAGCCTACGGAAACGGTGAAAAGTCGGATAATCAGTCTCGAAATCCTCCTGCACGCGCAACGGCAAACCATTATGCGGCAGGGACGATCCACAAAGACCGTCCCTGTTTACATATCAGTATTTATACATCAACGGCATGCCGTCACAGGCCGAATGCTTTTCGATCCGTTTCGGTAAGCCAATCCGTCCGCATGCCCGGTTCTTGGCATAAATGCATGGCGGGGCATTCCTCACCGATGCAAGGATCCCATACAGGAAGCGGCGTTCCGTCACGGTCCGTTCCGTTGGGATCGCCATTGGCGGCGAAATTGGTCCAGTACAGCCCCATTCGCCTTGCCAGATCGTAATGCCATCCAACGAACGGACGCCAGCATTTCGCAAGGCTTCCGAAGGAGAACCACAGATCGGACGAGTGGAAGGCTCCGGCATCATCCCCCGGCATAGCGACATCGAAATGATAGTAGTATGGCGCGGTCCCACCGCTTGCGGTCCATTTGCGGATCAGCGTGAGATTGCCGAGCTGGCCGACATGCACAGGCTTCCCATCTTCAGTCGCAGCGATGAACTCATTGGTCGTGTTGCCGACCAGCATGTCGACGTTGTTGGCCTTGCAGCCCTCGACGATACGCTCCTCCTGATCGGGAAGGAACAGGCCGTCCACGCATGGCACCCAATTGACGATCATCGACCAGTCATCTTCACGTCCGCTGTCCGGTGGAACAGGCAGGGACTCGGCGGCTTCCAATACCGTTCGGGCCGGGATTGCACGGGCCTGCTCCAGCGTGGAGACACCCAATGCTTCGAACAGACGGATTCCGTTGGCCTGCGCATGCTCCAGCGTGTCCTGCCGCGCATTGAAATACCCTAGGCCTGCGCCGGATTGCATGATGGCTTTCTGAAACAGGCCATGATTCATCGGCGAACAGATCTGGGCCAAGACGCTGGCGGCACCGGCCGATTGGCCGAAAACCGTGATGTTTTCCGGATCTCCGCCGAACTTCGCGATGTTTTCCTTCACCCATTGGATTCCGGCACGCTGATCCAGGAATCCGAAATTCGCATATGGTTCGCCGCCGCCGCGTTCTACGGCCTCCTCATGCAGCAAAGGGTGCGTCATAAACCCAAATGCATTCAGACGATAGGCCACACTGACCACAACGACGCCGTTCGCTGCGAGACGTGTGCCGTCGAATTCCTTTTCACATGTGCCGCCGCATTGATAGGCTCCGCCGTAGATCCAGACCATGACCGGCAGCTTTTCGGAGGCTACCATGCTATCCGCACCATATCCGCGTAATGCCGGAGTCCAAATATTCAGGTAGAGGCAATCCTCGCTCATCGGCACGGCCGGATCGGTACCCCATTCACGATCATAGAAATCATCGGAGGCGCCCGGCGTCGGCTGCATCGCGGTAGGCCCGAAATCGAAGGCTTGCAGCACACCATCCCATGGCAGGGCCGGCTGCGGCGCACGCCAGCGCAGACCGCCGACGGGAGGCTGGGCGAACGGAACCCCTCGAAACACGGTGATGCCCTGATCTTCAGCCGCCAAGCCTTCGACAGTTCCTTGCGCCACTATGACCTGTCGCTTCATTGCTCTCTTTCCTTCGTATCCGGCGTCGAATACGCAAAGTCGCAAAAATCGGCGATTCCACCGGTCTCTTTTGTCGAATACAGGAACAATCCGATACGGCAACCTGTGAAATGATCCATTTTGAAGATCATCCGGTGCGCTGTCCCCAATGGACACCATTCGGATTCCGGCGCATCCGCATCGCGGTAGAAGAACGTCACTTCATCCTTGCAATCGGTGAAATCATATACCGCGCGCAGGCGCATGCAATCCGCATCCGCCATGATTTCCGCATCCGTTACGGCTGGACTGTCCCAATCATCGTCGGAGAAGATGGAATCGTCATTCGCCGGCTTGTATTGGACGGTCAGCATCGTGCGGCCGTTCCTTCGCGTAAGCGCGATGTAGGAATAGCATCCTTGGAACGCCGCCAATCCGGCGAAGTCGCCATCATGCAATGTCGACGCGTCGACGGTGACTTCGGCCACCGTCACCGGCCCCATCGTGCGCTGCGTCAGCGTATTCCATGCATGATTGAGATTCGAGCTGATGCGTCCGGAATGCAGACGGAATGCTCCCGGACGTTCCGTCAGTGACCAGTATTCGTTATGTGGGATGTGATTGAACTGCCAGTATGGCTGCAGACAGTTGGCATCGACTCCGCCTTCGGCGTTATGCCGGGCTATGAATTCGCTGCCGTTGATGGGCGTGACAGGTTCGGCACAGCTTGCAGCCGGCACGCTGACCGACTGCGGCACTTTGCCGTTCTCGCCGACAACGGGGAATCCGTCCTCGCCGAACCGCATCGGCATCAGTATCGGCACGCGTCCCACACCGCCGCGGTCCTGCATCATGAATGCATACCAGTCGCCGTCCGGAGTGTCCACCATACCGCCTTGCGCGACTCCGTAACCGTGGAAGGACAGGTCGTCTTCGATAATTTCACGCACTTCGAAAGCGCCATCCAAGGATTCGGCCATCAAGCAGGCTTCTGTTTTGCCCTTGCCTTGCGGGAAGTGACAGGTGAAGACGTAATAGCGTCCATCATGCTTGTACAGGTGACTGCCCTCATAACCAAGGTCAGCCTGCGGATCGTCCTGCACGATGACCCGGTCGAGCCCACCCGGCATCGGCCCGCTTAATTCAGGATTCAACTCCGTGATGCGCAATGTCGACTGTCCATGTACGACATAGGCTCGATCATCGTCGTCAAAGAACAGTCCGCTGTCGTAATAGAAGCCGTCAAGCTCACGCTTTCGCCATGGGCCGCATGGATCGTCCGCCGTCAGCAGATAGCTGGCATGCGTATCGTTGGCGGCGAACAACACATACCAGGTGCCCCGATGGTAACGCAGTGACGGCGCCCACATGCCTCGACCGTAGGCGTTGGCACCTTCACATTCCAAACGTTCTTCAGGGGTATCCGCCACGATATTCAATGCGTGCGCAATGAATTCCCAATGCACTAGGTCATAGCTGCGCAGAATATCGCACCCGGGTGTGAAATGCATAGTCGTAGTGGCCATGTAATACACGCCCCCGACCCGGATGATGTCTGGATCAGGAAAATCCGTGTAGACCATAGGATTAGTTGAGGTAATCATCATTCATACCGATACTTTCCGCTCAACGCCAGCATGGCGAAAGCATAGAGGAAATTGTCATAGTAACGACGCGCGCCGGTTCGCATCGGCGTATTCCACAGCATGCGCACCCATTCACGGGCATTATGCTCCGCGTCGGGCTGGGCCGAATGCACCGCCGCAAGTGCGCCTTGCGCGGTCGCGGCCAGGAATCCGACCGGATGAAGCACGACCTCGTCCACGGCGGTGCCGTCGATGGCGTAGACGCTAGTACGGTCGTGGGTCAGGAAGAATCGCTGCAGCGCGGCGACGCGGTCGCACAGCACTTCCTGCGGACCGTTCCAGGCTGCATCCAGCCCGATATTCGCCGCGGTACGGTAGGCGTCGGAATAGAAATGCCAATGATTGGACTCGTCGACATGCGGCTTTCCGTCATAATCCGCGTATTCAGCGTTCATGCCGGTCCGCTCGTCGCAGGCCGCCTGCAGATAGCGACGGCTTGCGGCGGCTGCCTCATGCCAAAATGGACGGTCTTCTTCGTCGGCTTCTTCGGCGAATACTTCATAGAAGTGCGGCAGATGGTAGGACGGATCGCTCCACTCGGTTTCCGGAATGAACTTGATGAGCTTGTTGTCGGGATTCCACATGGGCTCGCCGTCGTAGCGTTCGCCCTTATGAACGCAATATCTCAAGATCTCGCGTCCCCATGCGGAATATTCGTAGATATCCTCGCCATCACCCCAGCGACGGGAGGCGAGGAACAGATCCATCGCGAAATATTCCTCGCCGTCAGGTGCAGGACCATTCGAGTTCGGCGTACCGTCCGGCGCGACCGACCATGCGAAATAATGCGCATGATGACCGTCCTCCATGTACATGTGACGCATTACCCAGCCCCACAGCTTGTCGAATACGTCCTTACGGTCGTATTGCAGGGCGATCATCATCGCATAGCTCATACCCTCGGTACGTACATCGTTGTTGCCGGTGTCCATCACATAGGCAAGACCTTCGTCGTTCTCCCAATAGAATTTGTTCGGACCTTCGAAAATTTCATGCCAGACCTGTGACACGCGCTTATCGATGGCGTCTTGGGCATATCCGCACTGTGCGAACATGGACTCGCCCAATGTCTTGCTGGTATCGGTTGCATTTGTCATATCAGTTGTTCCATTCCCAGATTCGGATGCGATTCTCTCCGGAGACAAGACCATTCAACGCCCCGGCCTTGCGTTCCGTTGCCGTCAAGTCTTGTTCCAGCAAGTCGGTGTCCAGCACATAGTCACTGCCATCGGGCTGTTCATAGCGTTCCTCCACGATGCGAGGCACGCCGAGCATATCGCTGGTGACGACCTGCATCCTGGTATCGGCGACGGCCTGTGGCACAGTGCACCGCAGGTACAGTCCATCGGGTTCTTCGACCAATGTCACCGGCATGGGCTCATCACACGCAACGCTCGTGGAGGCGGTGCCGCCGAAGAACGGGGCGTCCTCCTGCATGCGCTCCGAATCGTCGGCTGTACCTTCCTGCTTGTTCAGCCCCTGTGCGCCGGACAGATAGATGTTGCCGCCCGCGTATAGAGACTGCAGAGGATTGCGCTCGCCACCACCCTGCGAAGGATCTGCCCACATGGCCCGCTGGCGTTCCAAGTATTCATGCATCGACATCGGGCAATCGCTGTAGGCGGACAAACCATATTCACCGACAGTCGGTTTCACCGGTTGCGGCGCGAACATGTTGTTCAGCCAACGCTCATCGCCGCCGGACACCACAGCGCACCCGGCCACCTCGGTGGTGTGCGGATAGTGATACGGCGTGGAACGGTCGGGGACGGTATGCGGTTCAATGCCGCCGCAAATCAGATTGTTGACGAAGGCACCACCTTGCGACCAGTTCTGGAACATCACCGGCGAGGCGAAAACGTTATTGTCCACCAGATACGGCCCATGACTCACTTCAATCATGAGGTCACGGACGTTATCGTGGAACACATTGCGCGTGATGCGCGTGCCCTGCGTCTGCCAATCCATCCACATGCCCAGCGAGCAGTCGTGGATGTTGTTGTTGGCAATGACCGTATCCAATGCGGCATGGAATTTGATGCCAGCGACCTCCCATCCGAAGAATTCACGTTTCAACGCAATGTGATGGACATGGTTATGCTCGATACGGCAGAATGCGCTGCCCATATGTCCGACGATGGCATTCTGTCCACACTCGTAGATGTCGTTGTTGCGTACGATATGACCGCCGATCAGCCCCTTTTCCCAGCCGATGCGACGGGCCTTGAACACGGCCTCCAACTGGTACTGGTAACCGGTCTTACGCTCGGTTTTCGCCCACTCGTTGTCGCCGGATGAGATTTCCTTGCCCAATGACACCGCGGAGAATTTGGCGTCATGCAGCACGTTGTCTTCGACGATCCAGCCATACGACCAGTTCGGGCCGATCATGCCCCACTGCTGCGAGGTAGGCGGCGCCCAATCTCCAGTGGCCTGCGCCATTTCAAAGCCACGCACGGTGATGTAGTTGACATGGTTGCGGGCAGGGAAGAAGCATGTGCGACGAACACTGACCTCCACCAGTTCCTCATTCGGATCGGCACCTTGGAAATTCGCCCAGATCGTTGTGGTGCCGGCATTCTCGTCCACTTCGGCATGCCATACATAACGTGTACGGTCCACATCCGGCACAGGGCAGGGAATCTTCAACGCGAAATCCTCATCCGTATCACGCGGCTGCGGATCGTATACGCCTTCCAACGTCGTCGATTCGAAGAAGGAAACACCGTTGAGATACACATCGCCAAGATGTTTGTCCGGATCCTCGCCGAACTTGGGCATTTCCAGCCAGTCACCGAAAATCGGGGTCGCGAATGGATTGAAATCCCCGAACATCGTATTATCAAGCACCACCGTCCACACATGCGGATGATCGGCCAATTCCGTCCAGCCCTGCACGCATTCCGAGCCTTTGATAACCGGCCGTGCTTCGCCTTCGGCTCCGCAGTAGGTGATGCGCTCATGTTCACTCAGACCGCCGCGTTTCGGATCGACTTGTTCGCGGTATACGCCTTCATGCACGATTACCGTATCACCCGGAGAGGCCATCTGCGCGGCCTTGGAAATCGTGGCGAACGGATGCTCCGCGTCGCCGCACGCAGCATCGCTGCCGGTTGGTTTGACATGGTATTCAAACTTCATTGCTGAATCTCCTTATCCAATATCGGATGTGGGAATACAAAGTCTTTCTCCTTTGGCGACATGCACGAACACACATCTTCATGTTTCGTAAATGCTTTAGCATTTCAGTCAAAGCATTGCTTGATTATATGACTTGATTTTCAAGAAAGTCAAGTCACTTAACTAAATACTTAAAATTTTTGTTACGAAAGTTCTATATGCAAATATTTACGAAACTTTCGAATAGATTTAAGTATTCCAAAAGCAGGAAATTACAGGCTTCCGCCCAAACACGATTAACTGCGAAAACTATTTACGCTGTCCCCGGCAATAGCGTTATCATCGATGCTTCATTGGCCGACAAACTGACACTGTACTGGGGAGAGCTCTCTCACTGCGCCACTCGCACGCCCGGTTCCGTGACCGCCATGGCAATCGTACCGACAAGCCTTCACCCGATATATCGAGCCTCCCGGCTCCAAGATGTCAAAAGGCACGTCGCCCGTGCAGACCAATCCCCCTCCCGTATGGATGAAGGAGATCTCAATGCCGTCATCCTTGTGAATCGCCATGACAGGAAGCGGCCCCATCGGCTCGCAATCACGTCCATAAACCAACGACTCGGCAGCCGTTGTCAAGCGCTGCGCGACATGGCGCTTATCCAAAGGATGCAGGTCATTGTCCTCTCCATATCCGATCGTCACCACCATCGCCGTGTTCCGCAACGTCAAAGCGCGCCGTTGTTTATCACGCAGCCTTGGCCAATCGCAATCGGGTTCCAAAGTACAGTTCGGCAATTGGGCGAATATGAATGGTAGTTCCGGACGCTTGAACAGCGCACGCCACTCCTGGATCAGCGACATCAACAGCTGCGCATAGCCATAAGACGCATGGGCGTTGGACTCCCTCTGACTCCGCCGATAAAGGGCTTCCAGCGATTGCCGGAAGCCCTTTTGCATATCGGCTTAGCGCGCCAAGCGCTCAGCTGCGGAAGCGATCGCCTCGTCGCTGGCGGTGGCGGAGAAACGCAGACATTCCGGCGCACCATAGAACTCGCCGGGGCTGGCGATGATGCCGATCTTGGCAAGCTGCTCCATATCGGTCCAGCAATCGCCCGACTTGGCTCTCACCCACACATACAATGCACCATCCGGCATGTCGGTGCAGTATCCGTAAGCACGCAACGCGCTCACCAACACGCCGAGACGTTCCCGATAGCGCGCATGCTGAACCTTGACGGATTCCAGATCACGCAGTCCGGCAGCCATCGCAGCCTGCACCGGACCGGGAATAATCTGACCAATCTGCTTGCGATATGCACTCATCGATGCAATCAAAGACTCATCTCCGGCAATGAACGCGGTACGATACCCAGCCATATTGCTCTGCTTGCTCAACGAATACAGCACCAGCACGCCCTCGGCGGAGCCCAAACACACATCGTCGCAAAGCGCGCACGGCGTCGACGCAAGTGAATCAGCTTCACCTTCAGCGCCATTCACAGCACCCCTCCACTGCATCAGCGCATAGCATTCGTCGGAAAGCACCACCGCGCCGATCTCACGCGCAGCTGCGACAATGCCAGCCATCCGCTCGGCCGAATACACCTCGCCCGTCGGATTGCAAGGGGAATTCACCCACACCGCTTTGACGCCAGGCACATTGCGCCACGACGCAACATCAGCCACATCGTCGACCTTAAGCACCTGCGCTCCAGCCAACTGCGTGCCGATCTCATACGTCGGGTACGAAACCTTCGGCTGCACCACAACATCATCCTCACCGAAATGCAGCAGCGACGCCATCAACGCAACACCCTCTTTGGAGCCGACTGTAGGCACCACATCAGCATGGATCGCCTGCAAATCAACATTGCGAGCCGCCGAAAACCATTCAGCAATCGCGGCACGTAAATCGGCAGTACCTGCAGTAGCCGGATATCCATACGCATTCGGATCATTCGCCGCCACTGCGAGCGCCTTGCGCACCGAGTCGGGCACGGGATCGACGGGAGATCCCACGGACAGGTCGATCATGCCTCCGAACGCGGCTTTTGCCGTGCGCTTGTATGCTGCGATACGCGACCAATCGTATGGCGAAGAAAACTCATGAAAGCCCATCGTGAAAACTCCTTATAATCCTCTATAAACAAAAAATATGCGGCCTCTTCCAACGGGAAAAGGCCGCTTTCAAATGCCGATCACTGATTTTGCGGCGGCAGAGCAGCTACCTGCTCCGGATCCTTGCCGATCGGGCCGGCTGCGGAAGCGCCGCCCATATCGCCGACTTCAGCGAAGAAGCTGACTGCGGCATCCTTGTACCAGGCCCACTCGTCTGGCAGATCATCTTCATAGAAGATGGCTTCAGTCGGGCACACCGGTTCGCATGCGCCGCAATCCACGCATTCGTTCGGATTGATGTACAGGGAACGGGAGCCCTCGTAGATGCAATCGACCGGGCATTCGTCCACGCAGGCCTTGTCTTTGACATCGACGCACGGCTGAGCGACAACGTATGGCATGGTTACCTCCTTAACACTTACCGTTCAAGACTACTCTTGATTGCCAACTTCCAGCTCTCCCGTACCAAGTCGGGCGTGGCGGTAGCCGTAGCCGAAGTAGATGCAGAAGCCGACCGCAAGCCAGACCACGAATCGAATCCAGGTGAGCACGCTCAGGTTGAGCATGAGCCAGATGTTGGCGAGCGCGATGAGGATAGGCACCCATGGATTGCCAGGGATTTTGAAGACTCGCTTCAGGTCGGGGCGCTTCTTGCGCATGATCGGAATAGAGATTGAAACAAGGGTGAATGCCGACAGCGTGCCGATGTTCACCATGTCGGCAAGGATACTGACGTTGCAGCTGGCTGCGATGAGTGCCATGACCACGCCGACGGCAATCTGCAGACGCACTGGAGTGCCGTGCTTGCCCGTGTGACTGAGCGAGCGAGGCAGCAAGCCATCTCGGCTCATGGCGAACACCACGCGGGTCAGGCCGAGCAGCAGCACCATGACCACGGTGGCCAGGCCGATCACAATGCCAAAACTGATGATTTTGGCGGCCCAGTCAGCGCCGACCATTTCGAATGCCGTGGCAAGCGACGGATCTTTCTGCTTGGCGAGGTCTTTGTAGGAGACCATGCCGGTGGTGACGATGGCGACGAGGGTGTAAAGCACGATGATCAGTCCCATGCCCACGCCTATACCCAGCGGAACGTTCTTCTTCGGATTGACGGTTTCTTCGGAAGTGGTGGCGACCACATCGAAGCCGAGGAACGCGAAGAACACGAGCGCGGCTCCGGAGATGATGCCGGCAATGCCGTAAATGCTGGGGGTCATGCCGGTGGCCCACTGCCACAATGGCTGTTCCATGGTTGCGGCCAACCCGGATCCGGTGGCGGTCGACGGTTCGCTCGGTGGAATGAATGGGGTGAAGTTCTCGGCTTTGACGTAGAAGAATCCGACGATTACCACGAATAGCACGATGGCGATTTTCAGCATGGTAAGCGCGCCGTCGACCCGTGCGCCGATTTTCGTGCCGCACACCAAGAGTGCCGTGAAGAAAGCTACGACGATGATTGGCGCGAAATCGAAATTGAATGATCCGATGGTGACGTTGGTATTGATATTCCATCCGACAAGTCGGAAGAAATCGTTGAGATAGACGCCCCAATATTTGGAGACGACGGAGCCTGCCATCAGCATTTCAAGGATCAAATCCCAGCCGATCACCCACGCGACGATCTCACCGACGGTGGTGTAGGTGAAGGTGTAGGCGGATCCCGCAACCGGAATCATGGACGCGAATTCGGCATAGCACATTACGGCCGCACCACATACCACGCCGGCGATGAGGAAGCTGATGATTACGGCCGGACCCGCATGGAAGGCTGCCGCCTGGGCTCCGATGGAGAAGATGCCCGCGCCGACTGCCACGGCCACGCCCATAATGGCCAAATCCCACCAGGTCAGGTCTCGTTTCAGGGAATGCCCCGACTCCTCTGTTTCCGCCAGCGTCTGCTCGACGGATTTCTTGCGTAATACGTTCATTGCGTTTCCCTTCTCCCTTCGTTCTTACGTTTACTTAAGGCTCATGCCGATGACGACCGGTTCGGGAACGAGACGAATGCCGAATGCCCGTTCAACGCCATCCTGCACGGTTTTGGCAAGTTCCGCGATATCTGCAGCTGTGGCTCCGCCGCGGTTGGTCAATGCCAGCGTATGCATGGTCGAAAGCCCCGCTGCGGCATTTCCGCTGGTTTTGTAGCCCTTATGGAATCCCGCATGATCGATAAGCCATGCCGCGGATGTTTTGACGCCCGGCGTGCCATCCGGCAAGGTCGCGTCGAATCGTGGCGCGTCTTCGGGAAGCTTTGCCGCTTGTTCTTTGGTGAGAATCGGATTCATGAAGAAGCTGCCGCAGCTGTGGCGATTGTAGTCGGGTTCATCGTTGCCTGTCTGCGTGCGCTGTGCGTCATGCGCGATGGCGACCAGTTCGCTCTTTTTGGTGCCTCGCATGGCTTCGGTCAGATATCGATGGGAATCTTCAAGCATGCCTTTGGAGGCGCGTACTTTCAACACGGCGTTGCGAATATCCGCGGTCGCCATACGGTCGCCCACTTCCACGCCCAATGCTTTGGCGAGCTGGCCGTAGCCAACTACGCCGGTTTCGCTGTGATGCAGCGCGAAAGTAACGGACAACACCACGTAGCGCGGTGTCGGGAAGAAGTCGGCCGCAGGCGTTGCCGGAGCGCTGTACATGCTCGCTTTGAGCGCGCTCATGCGATAGCCGAAATGAAGTTCCTGATTGGTGAGCTCCTTGGTCTGCTTGTTTTTGCGATCCCAGACCTCCACGCTTTCGACGCTGGATGCGACTTCCTGGCCGTATGCGCCGATATTCTGCACGACCGACGCGCCGACAGTGCCTGGAATGCCGGAGAGTCCTTCCACGCCCTCCAAGCCGAGGTTGACGCAGTAGTCGACGAAATCATCCCAATTGCAACCCGCTTCGGCGTTGACATGCACGATTTTTTCGCCGTTTTCGACGGGAGCCGCCTCATCAAGCACGCTTACGGCGTGTCGCGCGTCACGCACCACGACACCATCGAACGGCGTGTCGGCCACGAGCATATTGGATCCGCCGCCGATCACGCACAGCGGCAATCCTTTGGCGTCGGCATCCTCGACGGCTTCGATAACGCCGACACGCGAGGTCGGTTCGATAAAGGATGCGATTGGCCCACCTACGGCGATGGTCGTGAGATCTGCGAAATTGGTCATGATGCTTAGCTTAGCGTGCGGGGAAGGCAGTTGGAAAGGTGTCAAGAAAAGGTTGAAAGAAAACAAAAAACCCGACCATATTGGTCGGGTTTCATAAAGCTTTGAACTCGCTCAGCGGGTCTCGCGATGCACGGTCTGCTTGCCGCAGCGGGAGCAGAACTTCTTCAGCTCAAGACGATCCGGCGTGTTACGGCGGTTCTTCGTCGTGATGTAGTTACGCTCCTTGCACTCGGTGCATGCCAGCGTGATGCCCGGACGAATGTCGGCGCTCTTGCTTGCCATTTAAGTTCACCTCTTGTGGTTCGTTGCTATGCCGACGTTCCGTCGACCTTTGTAGCGAGAAAGAGACTCGAACTCTTGACCTTACGATTATGAGTCGTACGCTCTAGCCAGCTGAGCTATCCCGCCATGAGAGCCTCGAGTGAGAATCGGACTCACGACCTCTTCCTTACCAAGGAAGTGCTCTACCACTGAGCTATCGAGGCGTGGCGGATAGTGGATTCGAACCACTGAAGCACGAGGCGACTGATTTACAGTCAGTTCCCTTTGACCGCTTGGGAAATCCGCCGTGCTGCCTGTTTGGTTGAACCCCAACCGGCAACCCGTTTAGTATGCCACAGATCATGCGATTAACGCAAATACGGCGTGTCGCGGAGGCCAAAAAGTCTCAAAATCGTTGAAATTCCAACGATTTCTCACTATCAGCCACATGTCGGTGTCAATCGGAGCAAATCCTCCCGAAAAAAATTCCAAAAAGAAAAAACACGAGTATTTCTTCCGAACCTTCCCTGCAGACCATCTGAACAGCGACGCCAACACCAGCACGCCAACGCCAATGAACACGGCATACATCGGCCGCGCACGGCCTATTGCAGGAACCCCAAGTGCTTGAAATCAACAAGACCCCGCCAACGCAACGATTGTTCACCAATCGTTCGCTGACGGGGTCTTCAAACAGCTACGCGCTACGCTCAGCCGAGAATGGCCAGAATATCGCGGGCGGAGACGATCAGGTAATCCTCACCCTGATAGTGCACCTCGGTGCCGCCATACTTGGAGTACAGCACCTTGTCGCCGACCTTGACGTCGACCGGAATGCGCTCGCCGGCGTCGTTGCGACGGCCCGGACCGACAGCCAGGACTTCACCCTGCTGCGGCTTCTCCTTGGCATTGTCCGGAATGAACAGACCGGATGCGGTCTGGGTTTCAGCTTCCGCCTGCTTGACGATGATCTTGTCTTCCAACGGTGTGAGTGAGATCGACACTGTGGACCTCCTCTTTCTAAGAGAAATCGTTACTTACCGCGCCGGGACCCGCTAGCAAGAGGCTGACGATCACTTACGGCGTCGTCCTTTCGCGCTGAAACATATCCTAGCGCGATTATTAGCACTCTGCCAACTCGAGTGCTAACGCTGAGAGCAAAATATACGAAAAAGCCTGAAACCATGCGGTTTCAGGCTGATGTTCTTTACGCTTGTTCGTATGTTTCGTGCGTTTCGTGCGTTCGCTTTCCCTCCGTCACGCCCCGCGACGGGCCATGATGGACGCCAAACCCACGCCCAGGGAATCGGAGGTGACGCTGGGAGCCTCAACGTCGGCGCTGACCTCGGAGTCGTGGAATCCCACGGTATCCACGTCCTGCAGATGCACACCAGCCTCCACACGGGCTGCGGCCTCGTCGGAATCCATGCTGCTGATCGCGTCGGTCGGCACAATCAACGGCTCGACATTGTCGGAAACCGTACTCGCAGTCGGAGGCACGGCCTTGGCGACCTGACGAGTGGACTTGATTTCCATGCTTTCCGGAGCGGCTGGCGCGATATCGTTACCGCTGCGTGGCGATCCCAACGAGAACGAAATCAGATCCTGCGACGCGCCGGCCACGGCGGACGAATCCGCATCGCATGCATCCACACCCTCGGTTTTGGCGATTTCATCACGCTCATCGTGGATGGACAGACCGTTCTTCTTATCCGGCACGACTTGCGCATCCACAACGTTCGGTTCCGCAGCGGATTTCGCTTCGGTTTCCTCCTTGCGTTTGCTTACAACAACATCACGGTCGGCCTTGCCGCGATCGATCGCCTGACGGATCTCACCTTCCGGCATAACATCGGTCGGCACCTGAGATTCGGCGATCCTGCGAATTTCCGCAAGCTCCTGCTCCCGCAAACGAGCGCGCTCCGCCTGCTCTTCCTGGGCGCGCTTGCGCTCTGCCGCAGCACGCTTCCTCATCTTGGAACGATACTTGGCGACTTTCCGCTCCCACGCTGCGGCCTGCTTGGCGGCCCTCACCCCCAAAGCGAGCACTCCAGCAAGCAGCGACGCAGGAATCAAAGCAAACAACGGACTGAAATGCAACACAAACGCACACATCAACACGACGATTGTGATCACCAGCATCGAGACAACAATAATCCGCCTTCTGCGGATCGCGGCACGACGAAGGGCACGGACATGCGCGATCCTTTCGTCGGTCAGCTTGCCCTCATGCGTCTCGTTGGACTGCATTATTGCCCCTTTCGCCTTTGCGGCGGTCTCATCGGAGAATCGCGTTCCACTGTCGGCATCCACCAGATGCAGCGACGGCGAAAAGCGGTCCTCTCGGTGCTCGATTACCCGCTTCATGCCTTTGACCGTCCGTTTGGGCAGCCAGAAAACCATGAGAATAATCACAATCGCAAGCACCACAACCGTGCTTAACGATTCATAACCCATAACTCATAAGAATAGGTGACATTCCGACATTCTCCGGGGTGCACGCCCCCGCGTGTCGAACATGTGCGCGAAAGCGCGTGTCGAACCTCGCCAACGGCTCACTCGCCCATCAACCGTGCGGTAAAGCCATTCGGTGCGTACTCCGGCAGCAACGCATACGATTCATGGTCACGCCATTGCCCGTTCACGAACATGTACGCCTTGCGCATCCCCTCATAGGATGCCCCCACTTTGAGTGCCACCTTACGTGAACGTTCGTTTTCGGGAAGCAAGTCGATCTCCACACGATGCAATTGCGGCCCGGAAGGGTCGAACATCGCCCAATCAGCCAATAGCGTAACAGCCATCGGCGCATATCCACGCCCCGCACACCGCTCATCGACCCAATAGCCAACCACGCCGGTACGCATGGCGCCATAGCAGATGGCCCCTAACGAAATCTGGCCGACGATACGCCCATGATGCTCGATGGCGAACACCACTCCGGTGCCGTTTCGCTCGTTGCATCGCATCGCACGCACCCACTCGTTGAACGACATCGACGCGCCATGCACCGGATCCCCGGATTCCCAAGGCTTCAACCAATCGTCGTTGCGCCAGCGGACTTCGTTCCATTCGTCGCAGTCGTCAGTAGTCAGCGGACGCAGGATTATGGGAACGTGAAGCCCATGTGCCTGAATGAACCGCGGAACATCAATGGCATTGGGATCCGAACGCATCATGCCCCGTAAAGATCGCAAAATCGTCACGCCCTCATTCTGCCATACGCATAACATTTCCGATTGCGCGCAACCATCCCGTGGTACAACATGCGGTATGACCACGAACATGCAAGCCGACGTCATGGAAAACAGCGTCTGTGACGAAGCCGCGAACCAACGTGAGCTGAAAAAGCAATGGCGCGCACACGCAATCGCACGAAGAAAGCAAACCAGTAAGGAGGAACGACTGGAAGCCGGCCGTAAGTTGGCCGAACAGGCGCGGAAGGCGAATCTCATTCATTCGTTCACCACGGTGGCCGCATTCGCGTCCATGGGCAGCGAAATGTCGATGATGCCGATGCTGCAGGCATTATTCGATTCGAATTGCCACGTGCTGGTGCCACGGCTCGGATCCGGCATGGATATTGGCTGGAGCGAACTTGGCGACATTCACGATCTGCAGGACCAGACCAACAGCGACGGGTCCATCAATACGCACCGCCCGCAAGAGCCGGGCAATAGCGCAAACGGACCTGAAGCGCTGAAAAACGCCGGTCTGATCATTGTTCCCGCCCTTGCCGTCGACCAAGAGGGATTCCGTCTGGGACGTGGCGGAGGGTGGTATGACCGCGCGCTCGAGTATCGTGCGGCCGGCGCACGGGTGGTGGCGGTTTGCTGGCCGTGGGAGCCGACGGACAAGCCTGTTCCGCACGAAGACCACGATATTCCCGTCGATGGCGTGCTCACTCCGAACGGATTTACGGCCATACGCGAATAAGATGTCCGAAGATAAGACGTCCGAAGATAAGACGTTCACGCAGCCGTCTCAGGGAACGTACTAGGATATGTCCCGTTAAGAAATTTGAGAACCTGGTTGAAGCGAGGATACTTTGCCTACTTACCATTACCGTTGCAAGAACTGCAACTACGATTTCACCGAACAGCAGTCATTCACCGACGATCCGATCACCGTTTGCCCGGAATGCGGCGAAGAGCAGGTCCGCAAGGTGTATTCCGCCCCGCCGATCGAATTCAAGGGATCTGGTTTCTATCGCACCGACAAGTCCAAGTGAGCGAAAACGAATACACGTAACCGAGCAGCCGAAGCAAGGAAACGAGCCAAATAACCAGGGTCAGCAAACCTTGGAAAACAAGGCGACACGCCGAATCCTGTGGATAACTCGCATCCTCCGACCACAACCCTCGATCCGGCTTGCGCAGCAACTATTCGTAAGGTCATCATGCATGAATGGTGACCTTTTTTCATGACCTTAGCCAACGTCTGCAAGGCACGGACGGCAAACACACGAACTGCGCACCGTCTTCGGCGCCTCATCGACGACGACGAAACGCGCAATTGCATCGTCTACTTGCTTCGCTGTGCGCCGGACTTGCCATATTCGCGGCCCTGCAGTGCGTACGATTGACGATTTCCACGCAATCCGTCGTCATTGCGGCGAAGTCCATCGCCAAAGGCGGCGTGATTTCCGCGGATTCGCTTGCTTTGCGAGATATTCCATACGATGAGGCCCTGCGCAGCGTTGCTCACGATATCGATGATGCCGTCGGGCTGATTGCCCAAGTGGATATTGCGGAAGGCAGCATCGTCACCTCGGCCATGGCTCGCGCTTCCCCCGTTGTTCCCAAAGGATATACGGCGGTCGAAGTTCGGTTGGCGAGTTCCGCCGACAGTCTGACGATTGGCGATACGGTGACGCTTTCCAGCGCCACGATGTTCAGCGAGGCCACGCCGGAAACGGTACCGGATATGGATGCGGTGTCGTTACGTGAGCTGTGCACGGGAGCGATATTGACCGCGAAACCTTCACGGAATGCGGACGGCGACACGCTTGCGGTGTTTGCCATGCCTCCTCATGAGGCGGCAACCGTATTGCAGGCCCAAGAATACAGCGCGATCATCGCCATCATCGGTTCGTAACGGCATTCCCAAGCGAATCCGCAGCACCATCATGCGGAATATATGAAATTCGGGAGGTCTGAACGTATCAGAACCTCCCGTATGCAGACGAACGTCAGCGCTCCCGCTCGGAGAACACGCCCCAATGCGGTGGCAGCTCGCCCAGAATACGCTTGTCGTCGTCAGCATTGCGCTGGCGTTCGGTAAGCACATCGGACGGTTCAAGCTTGACGCCATCGGCATCGAACAGTTCCGTACCCTGCCGAACCACACGCTTGTGTTTGCGCGCCGTACGGCGGGTGGCGGAGTATCCGGACACCACACGCACGGCAGACTGGCCAGATTCCGCGGGCTCTTGGATGGAGGGTTCGTCGACGCTCACTTGACCTCCTGATACAGGTCGCTCAAGCGTGCCACGATGCGATCCACTTCCTTGTCTGGATTCACGAACGCGCCAACGCTCCACACGGTCATAACGGACCAGCCAAGCGATTCGATGTTCTGCAAAAGCACGCGGTGGCGTTCCCTGGTGGACTGCAATCCCATGAACTGCGCATCGTCGGTAAGCACGGCCAATGCGAACGGCTTGTCGTTCAGGCCAACCACCAGCGGCAGCTTGGAACCATTGTCGAAACCGTAGTCGACGGCCACATTCAAACCGCGGGCACGAATACGGTCGGCAAGATCGTTGAGCAATACGTTCGAACCGTTCGTCTTGACGACTGGGCGCACCACGCTGTCATCGAGCTGTTCCGCCCAGCGAAGCACCGTTTTCAGCATCTTCGGACCAGCTTGGTGCAGGCGCTCGTCATCCATGTCAGCTGACGAGAATGCGGACACGATGTCAAGATGACGATCCGGCACGGCCAACGCATCCAGCAACATACCCCGTCCGCCTTCGGATTCCAACGCTCCAAACTGTTGCAGCAGCCTTCCATGAGAAGTCTTCGCGTAGCACATCGCAAGAATCGCATCGGTGGCATGCGCGCCGGCCACATCGGAAATGTCCACGATGCGCACATGACGCAAGAACATGCCCATGGCCTTGTTCTTATTGGCGATCGCCTTAAGCTCGGCTCCCAGTCGGGTGCGGAACGTATGGGTCAGCGTCACCACGGTAAGCATGTACGACGCAGGCACGATCGTGAAACCGGCGGCACGCTTGGTGATCAGCCTGACCACCTCGTCGATTTCCTGCTGGCTGCTTTCCACCAGTCCGGACGTGATGACCGGCACGCCATTGGCATCGGCCACAAAATGGTAGGCGACCTCGCCCTGCGCGCCTTCCCTGGCCACGTCGAAGGGCACGGAACCGTAGCCTTCCGATTCCAGGAACGCGTTGAGCTTCGGCGCGCGGCGAACAGGACGATTGGCGATTTTCACGCTCGGCAGCAATGCGATGAGACGCTTCAGACCGTCGGAAGTGACGGTTTCGCGATGCGCGATCACCACCACCTGCTTGGCTCGGCTGATGATGCTGAGCAGTTCGATGGATTGAATATGCGCTGCGGCATCGATGATCACGACGTCGGCCAATGGCGCCGGATCGGTGATGGCCGCAAGCGTGGCAGGAGTCGCAACGAGAATAGGCTTCGCCGCGGCGAGAATCTGCGGATGCTCCTTATGCAGGCAGTTCAGCGAAACATTACGGGCGCCGGCAAGCGTGGTATGCAGCAGATTGGCCTCCTGCGTACGCGAGAACAGCATGTCGCACAGACGGCGCATGGATTCCTGCGCCACCATCGGACCGACCGAACGCACATGTTCCACATCGACCTGGGCGAACCGCTCCGCAGCGCCCTGCAATGCCGACCCATCCTGATTGGAAATGATCGCGGAGGATTTCACGATGTCTTCGAACGCCGTGGTCCACCATGCCAGCTGCAGTTCCCCTGCAACGGCATCGTTGGCAACGCCACGATTGTTCAGATCTTCGACCAGCTCGTCGAGGCCGACCGAATGGAATTCACGTTCCAGACGGGCGCGCTCAGGCAGAATATCAAGCGACTGCTTATCGTCATACAGGGCCTTCAAACGCTCTTCGACCTGATTGAAATCAACGGTTTCAAGATTGCCGCCCTGCGGAGTTGTGGCAAGCACCGCATTCAACGCGGTCATATCCCGATTGAGATTCTCCTGCGTTTCGATAATGTCATCCAGCTTGGCGGGCAATACCGGCCAGCCGCCATGAGGCACGAACATATGCCACTGATCGGCCTGCTTGGACACCACCAGCAACGCCTCATGCAGGTTCTCCACTTGGGCACCGACGCGCAGCAAACCCTTGGCTTCCTTGATGTGGCGGCGACGCTCCCAGAAGCCCATGGACGTACCTTCGGCCTTGCGCTCGGCCTTCGGCTTGGTCGCCTCGATCATGGATGCAATGTCACGTTCGAAAATCTCCGGCTGGAATACGTCAAGCACACGGCGCAGGTTCTTCAGCACCATGACCTGACGGCTCCACTCCTGCGCGGTCGTGGGAATCGGGAATCCGCAGGTCTGTACCGTACTGGCCACCTGCTCGCGGGTGGCGGGCAACACCTTGCGCAACAGCTCAACCACACGCTGGTATGCGCTCACCGCCTCCTCTTCGGAATACAGCGATGCCTTATACCATGCGGTGTCGTTCTCCGTAATGGTGTATTCGCCAAGCTCGCCCGCACGCTGCAGTTTCGCAGCCCAATCCTCGATCTTGTCCGCGATGGAATGCGCGGTCTGCTTGTTCAAACGCACATGCGTGGTCGGATGGGTGGGCAATGCCGCAATCTGCGCGAGATTCTGAATCGTCTGGTAGGCGGATACACCCCACTCCTGACTCACGCCGTGAAGATCGCCCAGATAACGGGTCAAACGCGAACGCACGCCAACCAGCTCATCGGCAATCTGATCAAAACGGGAGGAAGCAACCCCCGATTGGAAGCCGACGGCTGCAATCAGCTGACGGTCAATCGCAGCGTTGGCACCATCATCGGCGATATCCAGCAGCTGTCCGCTCATTTCGTTTGCGGCAACGGCCTGTACAAAACGACGCTTCTGATCGGTCACACACGGCACATAGAGCACAGACCGTCCGTTCATCACGCAACGCGACGCAATCGCCGCGGCCTGCTCGGCGGTATTGTTGGCGATCGCACTATCCACAAACAGCGAATGGCCCGCGGAAGCAAGCTGCGAGGCGTATCGGACGGTATTGTCCGCATCGCCGACCTCATACTCGCCATGAGGATCGGCATCAAACGGACTGTACTCCGGAATTTCGGCACCTTCCAACGCTTCGGCGGCGGACTTGTCTCCCGCCAAAGCGTCCAAGGCGGTATTGCCGGTCGGACCTTGCGCCAACTGGTCGATGATCTTCCGGCTTTCCACCAGCATCTGCGATGCCGGATCCATAAAGCATCCGAGAATAATGTGCCGTTCGATCTCAAAATCAGGGAACGCGTTGGCCGCAAGGCGTGTGATGGCAGCGAACACCGCGGATGTTTCCGGCGTGCCGCTTTCGTAATTCGAACCGTCGAACAGCTTGGACTCGTCCAATACGACGTTGTTCTCGCGCAGCACGGCGGCGAAAGCCGCATTCAAGCGTACGCGCCCTGTGAACGCGATCACCGTGCCGTTTTCAATATTGCGTCCTTCTTTGCGCACCTCGACCGGATACATGAGTACCGGCATCTGGTTGCCTTTCCAGATGGCCACGCCAACCACCAAAGACAGTTCGCCCACGCCGCTGACACGGCTTTTCGCCTCACGATCGTCGAGCACACGCTCCACACGACGCCCGGCGGCACGCAACATGCCGTTGTCGCGGAACAAGGAATCAAGTTGCACATGCCCGCTGGCGAACAGCTGCGCGATGCCGGACGGATGCGCATGCGTCATGTCAAGCTGGGCGCTCAGCTGCGTCACGTCCTCAAGCGGCGACGGCGATAGACCAAGACGGTACTTCTCACGCCACCCCCGAATACGATCCAGCGCGGTGACGGTCTCGTTGCTTTCGCTCATGTATTGACTCACTTCCCTACCGCTTTGCGGTATTCCGCATACCCCGGATTATGTGACAGGGCCGCGTCGATGTCTGCATTGCCCAAAGCTCCCAGCCATGCGTACAAATCGTCGTACAGCGACGGGTTCATGGCAAGGAACGGCAGCAGCTCCGGATGACGTGCCATCTCGAACTGCACGGTGAAATCGTCGGTGCGTTTGGCATCATCCGACGTCAGTCCGTCGACTTCAATGGTCTGTTCCTGCTTGGCAAGCTCTCCCTTGGCGACTCGATCGAACACCGATCCGGGTTCAAAAGCCGGTTTGAATACGCTGGTTTCGTCCGGTGTCGGCTCGCTCACAATCTGTGGCTGCTCCGTGTTATGCGGCCTGAAACGCTCGTCGTCGGCCCGTTGCGCCGCTTCTTCCGGTTGAATCGGATTGGTACCGGATTGTTCTGCAATTTCATTGCGCTGCTCGTGCGTTTTTTCCGCTTGTTGTTCAGGCATGTCGCTGCTATCCGGCAATGCCACGATAATCGGCTTGCTTGGTCTTGCGCTGAATAGTTTGCTCACGGGAATCGTGTCGTGTTCGACGTCGTTGTCTGCGATGGCTTGCGTCCGCGATTGGGATTCGGGCAGCATAGCCGGCTTTTCCTTTTCGGCGGCGTTCTTCTTGGCCCCTTCTTCCGCCGCCTGCTGTTCCGCCACGGCATCTGCCTCGGCTGCGGCGTCGGCGAAGAGGTCACGTGGCGCGTTATCCACGACGTCGTTATGCTGCACCAGCGAAACGGATGGGAGATCCCCATAATCCGGCTCGTTGGATCGAACTGGCGCGAAAGACTGACGTTCGGAGCGTTGCATGAGATTCACACGATTGGCGACGTTGCGCGCGTTGAACAATGCGGTCGGCTCTCCGGCACGCAGATTGAGAATGTCGTCGACCGACATATCGGCGGCGTCGGGCTCCTGCGACGCCTCATCGGACACTGCATAGGAGAACAGATTAGATACCGGAGCTGACGCGGTACTCTCGGATTCGGGCATGGCGCTCACGCTGTCACGTTCAAAAGTGACGCGTACGTCGCCGAATTGCAAGGTCATTGGCGTAGATGGCAGTTTGAAATCCTCATCCGCGGGCAGACGCATCAATTGGCCGTTGTCGGCCACTACAAACGAACCATTGGTCGACTTGAGATCACGTACGGAAGCGTTGCCCTGCGCGTCGACTGAAACAATGGCATGCCGTTTCGACATGGATTTGTTCGTATCCATAATGTCAAGGCGCGCGAATCCGTCATCCGCCAGAGGACGTAACGGCTTGCGGCCGATTTCCACGCTTTCGCCGCTGCCCAGCTTCTTCAGTTCGGTTCCATCAACCTTGACGGTCCACTGCTGTGCCGTTCGTTGATCTTCGCTCACCGTTGTCGGCCTTCCTTTCACACATACCACTACTTGTCATTGTGTCATGCCTTGCCACGTATTTCAGGATTATGACGCGATTAATTGACAACTTTCGCCTAATTCCCCCATTGTATGGCACGATATGGAAGCATTCATGCCTAAATCGGATTTTATTGGATCGTCAGCGAAAGAAAATCCCGTAATATGCGGAAAACCCCGCCGCCTTGTGGCGAACGGGGTTTCCACTCAAGATTGTGATATGCGGCTTCAAGCCGCGCGAATCACTTGAGCTCGACGGTAGCGCCGGCTTCTTCGAGCTGGGACTTAGCCTTCTCAGCGTCTTCCTTCTTGGCCTTCTCCAGGACAGCCTTCGGAGCGCCGTCGACCAGAGCCTTGGCCTCAGCCAGACCCAAGGAGGTGATAGCGCGGACGGCCTTGATGACCTGGATCTTCTTGTCGCCAACGGCGGAGAGGATGACGTCGAACTCGTCCTTCTCTTCCTCAGCCGGAGCAGCAGCGCCCGGAGCGGCAACGGCGACAGCAGCCGGAGCGGCAGCCTCGACGTCGAACTTCTCTTCGAAAGCCTTGACGAACTCGGAGAGCTCAACCAGGGTCATCTCACCGAAAGCTTCGAGCAGCTCATCGTTGGTGTACTTAGCCATAATGGCTTCCTTTCATTCTTGGCGACGGTTTGATTGAAGAGGTGACCGTCACCTAAAACAATTATTTTTCTTTTATGGTCACTATCATTCACGCGGCTAACCGCAATGAAATCAGGCAGCCTTTTCCTGCTTCTCGCGGAGCGCATCGATCGTACGCACGGCCTTGGTCGGCAGAGCGTTGAACAGGTACGCGGCCTTGGACATCGTAGCCTTGATGTCGCCGGCGAACTCGGCGAGCAGCTGCGGGCGAGACTTGAGGTCTGCCAGCTTCTGGGCACCTTCAGCATCGTAGACGGTGCCATCAGCGAAGCCGCCCTTGATGATCAGTGCCTTATTGGTCTTGGCGAAGTCACGCAGGGTCTTCGCAGCTTCGATGAAGTCACCCTTCACGAAGGTCACAGCGGTCGGACCGGCGAGGATCTCATCGAGACCTTCGATGCCAGCTTCCTTGGCTGCGATGCGAATCAGCGTGTTCTTAGCCACAGTGTAGGAAGTATCGCGGCCTAGCTTTTCGCGCAGTTCAGAGATCTGCGGAACGGTAAGCCCGCGGTACTCGGTCAGGTAGATAGCGTCAGCTTCACGGAACTTATCCGTAAGCTGGGCGACCACCGCTTCCTTTTCGGGCCTCTTCATGGCGTTCCTTCCTTAGTCAACCATTGACTGTGAAGCAGGAACGTTTCGCCGGACAATAAAAAAGCCCTGCACGCAGGCAGAGCAACATTCGACCGCTAAGCGGAAAGCCCTTGGTGGGCGTATGTTCTTCAACCTGCGTTGGCTTGGCGAACCAAACTTCGTGAGCGCTTGCACGCTCCAACCAACGGTCTGTGGTTTACAGGTGAACAACTTACGGTCATGCTTGGACTTGCCGTCATCCGGGCGTGTCGCGCTTTACGAAATCTTCATGACTCACTCAAGTGTTACGGTTAAGCCTTGTTCGGAATCCCACGATTCCACAAGGCGAGTCGCAATTCTCGCCGGAACGCGCCGCCCAATAGTCGGAACGTTCCTACCAACCCAGGAGAAATAGAGATAGGGAAAAATGGAAAAGTTCTTCCATCTTAAGGAGAACGGCACCACCGTGTCCACTGAGGTCATGGCCGGTCTGACCACGTTCTTCGCAATGTCGTACATCATCATCGTCAACCCACAGATACTGTCGCAAACGGGAATGCCGTGGGGCGGCGTGTTCCTTGCAACCATCATCGCAGCCATCGCGGGCACGCTCGTCATGGGCTTGTTCGCCAACGTTCCGTATGCTCAGGCCGCCGGCATGGGCCTCAACGCGTTCTTCACCTACACCGTTTGCTTCGGCCTCGGCTTCACCTGGCAGCAGACCCTGTGCATGGTGTTCCTGTGTGGCCTGATCAACATTCTCATCACCGTCACCAAGATTCGTAAGATCATCATCCAAGCCATTCCGGAAGTGCTGCAGAACGCCATCGGCGGCGGCATCGGCCTGTTCGTGGCCTACGTCGGCTTCCTGAACGTCGGCTTCTTCACCTTCACCACCAAGGCCGACGCCAAGAACGGCGACACCGTGCAGGCCACCCCAGGTCTGGCCGTCATGAATAATCCGACCATCTGGCTGTTCATCATCGGCCTGTTCCTCGCCATCATCCTCACCGTGCTCAAGGTGCGCGGCGGCATGCTGATCGCCATCGCGGTCACCGCCATCGCCGGCATTCCGATGGGTCAGACCACCATGGCCAACTCCATCTCCATCGGCGACACTTTCGCCCAGCTGCCGCAGACCTTTGGCGCTATCTTCAGCGCTGAAGGCTTCCCATCGCTGTTCTCCGACATGTCGAAGCTGCCGATCATTCTGCTGACGATCTTCGCATTCTCCATGTCCGACACCTTCGACACCATCGGCACGTTCATCGGCACCGGCCGCCGCACCGGCATCTTCTCCGCGGAAGACGAGGAAGCCCTCGAAAACGGTTCCGGCTTCTCCTCCAAGATGGACAAGGCCCTGTTCGCCGATTCGATCGCAACTTCCATCGGCGCCATCTGCGGCACCTCCAACACCACCACGTATGTGGAATCCTCCGCAGGTATCGCCGCTGGCGGCCGCACCGGCCTGACCTCCGTGGTCGTGGCCATCTGCTTCGCCCTGTCCGCCTTCCTCTCCCCGGTCATCTCCGCCATTCCGTCCGCCGCAACCGCAGGCGTGCTCGTGGTGGTGGGCTGCATGATGGCGTCCTCGCTGAAGGAAATCGACTGGGGCGATATCTCCGAGGCCGTGCCGGCGTTCTTCGCTTCCGTATTCATGGCGTTCAGCTACTCCATCTCCTACGGCATCGCCGGCGGCTTCATCACCTACTGCCTGATCAAGACCTGCAAGGGCAAGGCCAAGGAAGTGCACCCGGTGATCTGGGTTGTGTCGCTGCTGTTCATTCTGGACTTCATCATCACCGCGATCCTGTAGTTCTGAACGTCAGGTTCAACCTGACCACCAGCCGAAATTACTGGTTCAGTAAATAAATTTAAATTCGGCAAATGAAATAGGGGCGATTCCGCTCTCACTGCGGAGTCGCCCCTATTGTTGTATCGCTTGTTTGTTGTATTACTTTTTATTGAACTGACTTACGCGATGACTTGCGAGAAGGCGTCAACCAGACTTTCCATCCAGGCCGTCAAGGAATCGTATTGTTCCGGCATTTGCTCGGTCAGTTCAACCATGGGCACGTTTGCGGATTTCGCGGCATTCGTGATTTTGCCCGTCAGCTCGCTTTCCTCCTGCGTATTGACGATCAACAGTTTGATTTCACCTGATTTCAATGCGTCGGCGAACTGCCTGATATCCGTTGGCGTCGGCTCGCTTTCGTTCGCTGTGGCTCGCGCGTACCCGCTTGGCGTTGCGTCGGTCAAACCCATGTCTTCCGCCAGATAGCTTGCCACGGATTCCGTTGCCGCGTACGCCAATCCATCCGATTTCTGTTTCACTTCGGCGATTTTGCTTTCGACGTTGTTTTCTTCAGATTTCCACTGATCGTGCAGCTTGTCGAAATCACTCTTTTTCGCGGCGTCGGCCTGTTCGTACGCTTCGGTGATCGCCCGTGCCACTGCCTTGCGCACATCGGCGGAGAACCAAACATGCGGATTTTCGCCGTCATTCACCCCGCCGACTGCAGCGGCATTGACGATGGTTGCGTTGGCGGATTGCGCCGCTTTGACCGCCCATGCGTCGTAGCCGGCTCCATTGACGATGATGACTTGCGCTTTCTGCAGTTTGGCGATATCCGACGTCGTTGGCTCGTAATCATGCGCATCCACATTGGTGGAATTGATGATGCTGGTTACGTTGACGTTGCCACCGCCCAAGGTTTTCGCCACGGTACCCCACTGATTCACGGAAGCGACCACTTCGATGGTTCCGTTTTTTTCGGACGACGATCGGCCGCTTCCACACGCAGCAACCGACGCAAGCATTCCTACAGAAGCAAGTGCGGCAATCGCAATTCTCACAATACGGTACATGATAGATCCTCCCTAACGTGATATAACACCATCATAACTTAATTGAGAATCATTATCAATAGAGCGTGTCGCGATCAGGTATCACATACAAAAAACTCCCGCTCAGGGGAACGGCCGCCACGAATGGGATCGAAATGGTTAGCGAAGCAACCACTTTCGACCGCACATTCGTGCGACAATCCCCCGCAAGCGGGAGTAAGAGATGATTTGCCGATCAGCCGCGTGCAAGCTCGCAGGAAAAGGAGCCTTGCCAAGGCAAGGCACTATTTCCTGCCTCGATACTGTCGCATCTCGGCGCCGCCTACAAACAGTCCACTGGACTGTTTGCTTAACGGCGTCGCCCTGGGCCGACGCTACGCTTTGGCGGATCGGCTTTTGCGGATCGGCTTTTGCCGATCAGCCAAAGCGTCCCGATACGTAGCGCTCGGCTTCTTCGTTCTGGGGGTTGTTGAACATGGTGGTCGTGTCGGTGAAGTACTCGAGGTGACCCGGCTGGCCGACTGCCTTCAGGTTGAAGAACGCGGTGTAGTCGGCGATACGGGCGGCCTGCTGCATGTTGTGCGTCACGATCACGATGGTGTAGTCGTTCTTGAGCTCGTTGATCAGATCCTCGACAGCCAACGTCGAAATCGGGTCAAGAGCGGAGCACGGCTCGTCCATCAGCAGCACCTGCGGGTGCACGGCCACAGCGCGGGCGATGCACAGACGCTGCTGCTGACCACCGGAAAGACCAATGCCAGGATTGTCAAGACGATCCTTGACTTCGTTCCACAGGTTGGCGCCACGCAGAGCCCATTCGACCAGATCGTCCGCATCGGACTTCGAGATCTTGCGGTTGTTGAGCCTCACGCCAGCGAGCACATTCTCGCGGATGGACATGGTCGGGAACGGGTTCGCACGCTGGAACACCATGCCGACATCGCGACGCACGGCAACCGGGTCGATGTCCTTGTCGTACAGGTTCTTGCCTTCCAGCAACACCTCGCCTTCGCAGTGAGCGCCCGGAATGATCTCGTGCATGCGGTCGAGCGTGCGCAGCACCGTGGACTTGCCACAGCCGGAAGGTCCGATGAAAGCGGTGACCTTGTTGGCTTCGATGTTGATGTTCACATCTTCAACGGCCAGGAAGTCGCCGTAGTAGATGTTCAGATGATTGACATCAATACGTTGTCCCATTTTGGTTCCTTATATGTTGTTTCTGTATGTAAGACTACCGCTCATCGTTCCGACTTGACGGCGAAGACCTTCGCCACGAGTCGACCGATAAGGTTGAGGATAAGCACGATGAGGATCAGCACGAGAGCCGCGGCCCATGCGCGTTCCATCGGGATGGTGGTCACGCAGGAAGCGTCGGCGGAAGCCGGGCAATTCGCGTTGAGCTTGGAGTACTCCTGGTAGACGTACACCGGAAGGGTGGTCATCTGGCCGGAGAAGAGGTTGACGTTCGTGGAGGCGATGTAGCCTGCGGTCATCAGCAACGGAGCGGTCTCACCAATCACACGGGCGACGGCGAGAATCGCACCCGAAACAATGCCCGGCAAAGCGGTACGCAACACAATCTTCGTAATCGTGCGCTGCTTGGTAACACCCAAAGCATACGACGCTTCACGCAAGTCGTGAGGCACGATCTTCAACATTTCTTCAGAGGACTTGACCACGGTCGGCAGCATCAGCAGCGACAGTGCCACGGAACCTTCGAAACCGTTGATGGTGCCAGGTCCAATCAGAATCGTGAACATCGAGAATGCGAACAAACCTGCGACGATGGACGGAATACCGCTCATCACGTCGACCAGCAGGGTGATGACGCGAGCCAGCTTGCCACGGTTGGAATATTCCACCAAGTACACGGCGCACATCAGACCGATCGGAATGGAGATGATCATGGCGCCGAACGTGATTTCCAGCGTACCGATGATGGCGTGCTGAATGCCGCCGTAGCCACCGGACGGCGTCGGATTGCCGCCGACCACACCGGTCATGTTATAGCTCAGGAAGTTGAGGTTCAGCCTCTTGACACCGTTGACGATGGTGGTGAGCAGCACCGAGAACAGCGGAATCAGCGCCACAATGAACGCAAGAGCGATCAGTACGCGCATCGCAAGATCCTTGCGCTTACGTGCAGCGGTAAAGGAACGCGTCGGCTTGAACTTGTCGAAATCGATGACGGGGGCACCGTCCATCGGAGAAGCGTTGTTATTCACTGCGGTCATCACGCACTCGCTTTCTCGGTAAGCTTACGGGCGATGAAATTCACCACGAAAGTAATGAGGAACAGCACCAGGCCGGTGCCGATCAGCACGGACACGCCGAGATCGTTGGCTTCAGGATACTGCGCGGCGATGTTGGCTGCGATCGTCTGGTTCTGCGAAGCCTGCAGCAGCTTGATGGAGTAGTTGAGACCTGGAGACAGGATCATGAGCACGGCCATGGTTTCGCCAAGCGCACGACCCAAGCCAAGCATGGAAGCGGACACCACACCGGACTTGCCGAACGGCAGCACCGCAAGCTTGACCATTTCCCACTTGGTGGCGCCAAGAGCAAGCGCGGCCTCTTCCTGAAGGCGCGGAGTCTGCAGGAAGATATCGCGGGACATGGAGGTGATGATCGGCAGGATCATGACTGCGAGCACCACGGCCACGGTGGCGACGGTACGGGAAGGATTGGCGGCAGGACCTGCGAACAGCGGAATCCAGCCAAGATACTTGGCCACCCAATTCCAGAACGGGTAGATGGCGGGCACCAGCACCAGGCCACCCCACAGACCGTAGATAACGGACGGAATTGCGGCGAGCAGATCGACCACATAGCTCAAGGCGGTGGCGAGCTTCTTCGGCGCGTAGTGCGAGATGAACAGTGCGATGCCGACCGACACGAAGAAGGAAATCAGCAGTGCCAGCGCGGAGATCAGCACGGTGCCGAACAGCAGCGGTCCGACGTAGCCCCAGAAGCTGGAGGCCTTGCCGCCGGTGAAGTTGCTGATGGTGTCGCTGTTGGCCTGCTGATCGCCGCCGATCAACGGCCATGCGCGGAACAGCAGGAACAGCGCGACGGCGGCGAGCACTACGAGGATCAGGATGCCGCAGGCGTAGGCCACGCCCTTGAACACCTTATCCGCGTTTTTGCCGCTCACCGGCTGCTGTGCCGTTTTGCTTTGCGAACTCACGGGTTCTCCTTAACTTGCGATTGTTTGAAACAGATCTGCGATTACTTGCGATGACTGCGTTTTTTGTTTTACCTGCAGGTACCGTTTCAGGCCGCACCCGCTTTCATGTTGCGGCTGCGGCCTGAAACAGACGGTCAGTTGCCGTTCACCGAGAGCCTATCGCTTACTGTATCAAAGCTCACTTGGTTTCGATGGCGTCGATGGACTTGAGGACCTTCTGGCGCATGGTGTCGGACAGCGGAGCGGAGCCTGCTGCGGAGGCAGCGGTCTGCTGGCCTTCGTCGCTGACCACGTAGGTGAGCCAGGACTTGACGAACTTGGCGGTGTCGGCATCCTTGTATGCCGGGCAGGCGATGTCGTAGGAGACAAGCACGATCGGGTAGGCGCCAGCCTCGGTGGTGTTGTGGTCGAGCTTGACGACCACACGGTTGTCGCCAGTGGCGGATTCGTCGAGCGGGGAAGCGTCCACAACCTTGGCAGCGGCTTCAGCGGAGAACGGCACGTAATCGTCGCCGACCTTCACTGCAACGGTGCCGAGCTCGCCAGCCTGGGAAGCATCGGCGTAGCCGATGGTGCCGTCAGCCTGCTGCACGGTGGAGATCACGCCGGAAGTACCCTTAGCGCCCTGACCAACCTCGTTCGGCCAGTTCTCGCCGAGCTCGTAGCTCCAAGCGTCGCCAGCAGCATCCTTGACGTAGCTCAGGAAGTTCTTGGTGGTACCGGACTTGTCGGAGCGGTGCACCACGGTGATGTCGAGATCAGGCAGGTCGACCTTCGGGTTCTGCTGCTTGATGGCGTCATCGTTCCACTTGGTGATCTTGCCGTCGAAGATCTTGGCGATGGTGTCGGCGTCCATGTTCAGGGTCTTGCCCTTGCCGGAAATGCCGTTGAGGTTGAAGACCACGGCGATCGGGGAGACGTAGACCGGGATGTCGAAGGCGTTGCCGGAAGCGCACACGCTCTTGGACTGCTCGACCTCGTCATTGGACAGGGCGGCATCGGAGCCGGCCCATGCGGTGGCGCCGGTCAGAAAGGTGGAAACGCCAGCGCCGGAACCAGACGGGTTGTAGGCGACCTTGGCATCCGGGTTGGTGCCCTGGAAGCCGGCGATCCAGGCTTCCACAGCAGTCTGCTGGGAGGAAGCGCCAGCGCCGGAGAAGTTGCCGGACACGGCTTCGGTGGTCTTGGTGTCGGTGCTAGCCGAAGAATCAGTGTTGGAAGCAGTGTTGTCGCCGCAAGCCGCGACAGAAGCCAGCATCACAATGCCGGACACAGCTGCAATGGAGCGTACGAGAATGGAATTACGCATTATTCTTTTCCCTCTGTCAACATTCTGATGGCGTATGTTTCTGACATTTCATATGCTGTTGTCGCCATCGTTCTTCATGACACTGTCAAGCCTATTGGTGGTTTGGGTCCCGCAAAACCAAAATCGGTGAACGGAAGATGAACACTCTACGACACTTCGGACGTTTTCGTCATTTCCATTCACCGATCTTCGGCGACTACCGTGATACCACGGTCTTACATTCAGTTATCAATTAATAATCAATTATTCGGCAACTTACGATGAGTACTGGAATCGCAGTGTTTTATCTTATATATTTCCAGCTATCGCGATATTTCCGCTTTATTCCGCTGGAACGTCGATTTTGTAGCCCAAACCGCGCACGGTGGTCAGATATTTCGGATGCGCCGGATCCTCCTCGATTTTGGAGCGGACGCGCTTGACGTGCACATCCAACGTTTTGGTGTCGCCAACGTAATCGGACCCCCAAATGCGGTCGATCAGCTGGTGGCGGGTCATCACACGGCCCTTGTTCTGCATGAGATATTCGAGAAGCTCGAATTCCTTCAGCGGGAAGAACACGTTCTCTCCGCGCACCATCACCTCATGCTGGCCGATCTTCATGGAAATGTCGCCGCAGATCAGCGGAATATCGTCATCGGAGGATTCCGTCGCGTCGGCCACCATCTGGTTGCGTCGCAGCACCGCACGCACCCGCGCCAGCAGCTCGCGGAACGAGTACGGCTTGGTGATGTAGTCGTCCGCGCCGATTTCCAAACCGACCACCTTGTCGATTTCCGCGCTTTTCGCGGTGAGCATGATGATCGGTACACGGCTTTGCTCACGAATTCTGCGACATAGCGCGGTGCCGTCAAGCCCTGGCAGCATCAGATCGAGCAACACCAAATCGATGCCGCCTTTGGTGAACAGTTCCAGCCCTTCCTCGCCGGTGGCCGCGGCGGACACGTCGTAGCCTTCGCGGGTGAGCTGGTAGACCAGCGGCTCTCGATACGATTCCTCGTCCTCGACGATCAGAATACGTGTCATCAGTGCTTCTCCTCCATTGCTCTGTTGATGGGAACGTTGCTTGTTATTTGCTGTATTCGGTTTAGCTCAGATTATTCGGATTACTCGGATTGCGTAGTTTCGATGCGTTCGGTTTCGCCCGTCACTTCCATGCGATCCGCTTCCGCAGTTTGTACGTTTCCCGCAGTCTCTGCAGTTTCCGCTGTTTCCACCGCTTGTGCCTGAGGCAGGGTGATGGTGAAGGTCGATCCCTCCCCCTCACGCGACCACACGGCGATAGTGCCTCCGCAATCCTGCACGCAATGTTTGGTGATGGCCAAACCCAATCCTGTACCCCCTGTTTCGCGGGAACGTGCGGGATCGACACGGTAGAATCGCTCGAAAATACGATCCAGCGAGGATTCCGGAATGCCAATGCCCTGATCGACGACACGAATCGCAACCTCGTCATCGCCACTGCCGATGCCGACTGCGACGGTGGTGTGTTCCGGAGAATAGTTGATGGCGTTTTCCACCAGATTCTTCACCGCCGTTTTGATGGTTTCATGATCGGCGTTGATGAACAGATCATCCTCATCGACAGCGTTTACGGCACCCTCGACGTGCACCAGCTTCTGCTTGCCATTCAGCGAAAGCACCAGATTGATATGCTTCGATTCGGCCTTCACTTGGTTTTCGACGATCGCCTCGCGTACCAACGCAAGCACGGAAAGCCGTTCCGCGTTCAGCACCGCAGCCGTGCTTTGCGCCTTCTGCAAGTCGATCAAGCGATGCACCAATTCCGTCAATCGTTCGGATTCCTTGGAAATGCGGCCCGCAAAATACTTCACCATGCCGGGATCGTCCGCAGCGTCGCCGATCGTTTCGGCAAGCAGGGAAATCGCACCGGCAGGAGTCTTCAATTCGTGCGAAACGTTCGTCACAAAATCGCGTCGCATAATCTCAAAACGACGCTGCTCGCTCATATCCGAAATGAAAATCGCAAAAAGATCATCGGAGATCTGGCCGACCCGCACATGCAGATACAGCGTGTCGGAAGGACGGAACTTACCTGCCTCAATGCCTTTGCCGTCGGTGTTTTTCGCGGCCGCACGGGCGGCTCGATCCAGCGGAATCGACAATTCGCGTTCGCGCACCACGCTGTCGGTCGACACCAATCGCAGAATATCGCGGATTTCGGCAAGCGTCATCGCACTGTCCTCAACAATGCCGAAACGTTGCGCGCCCGGGGAAACGTATGTGACCGACGCCAGTGAATCGACGACGATCAACGCCTCCGGCATGACGGCGATCAGCTGGCGTTCCGTGGACTGCACGGGCACGCGCGGCCCGAACAGCGACATGTTCTTCTGCGCGCCGAACAGGCTTGGATCGTTCGGGTCGATCTCATCCTCCCCCAATTGCACGCCACGGGCACGCCCCAGCAAAAAGGCGACCACAGCGACGGCAACAACCACAATCGCCATCACCACGTGCTCCAGCGTCATACGTTAACCTTCCGATAATCCGTCATTCTTCTTCAACAGTAGCGGTTCCGGAAAGCGATTTCCGTGCGCGATTCCCTCACGCCATCGGAAGTTTCCCCGCAGTTCACTTTCGTGAGATTCGCCATACCGAAATATGAGACGGCCCGTCCAGCAACCGATGCGTTGGACGGGCCGTCTTTCATGCGCTTACATGCGCTTGACGATGTTCACCGCGATTTTCGCCGCGGTGTCGGCATATTCGGAAATGTCGAATTCCTTGAATTCCACGTAATCCGTGTCGGCATTGTCGCTCAACGCGCGGATGACCAGCACGGGCAGGCCGTTGCGCGCCGCGACATGCGCCACCGCGGCGCCTTCCATTTCGACCGCGTCCGCGCCGGTTTCGCGAATCACCTGCTCCACTTTCTTCGGATCGTCCACGAAATAGTTGCCCGTAGCGATGATGCCGGTGATGTGATGCACGCTCAGATCGGTCAGCACCTTATCGGCGACTTCGATCAGACGGTCGTCGGAGTGGAATTCCTCCACCGGCTGGTCCGCAGTGCCTGGCTTCCACTGGCCGACGAGACGCATGTCGGTGTCGAGGTAGCGCAACGTGCCGCCAAGCACCACGTCGTTGATGTGCAGATGCGTGTTGAGATTGCCTGCGATGCCGGAGAAGATCACGGCGTCAGGCTGGTCCGCGTCGATGAGATGCTGCGTGGTGGCGGCGATATTGACGGTGCCCATGCCGCCGACCGTTGCCGCAACGTTGACGCGAGTGCCCTTGTTGGTTTCGATGGTGCCGCGTGTCACGCTGACGCCGGCTTCCTCCGTTACGGTGATGTCGCTCAATGCGGATGCGATATTGGCGACTTCCTCGTCCATGGCGCCGATGATGGCGATTGTGCTCATGCGTTCGTTCCTTTCGATTGCTTCACGCTTTTCGCTCGGTTTCGCTTATTTTCGCTTCGCTCACTTCCAGCGGCGCTTGCCCACAGCTTGCGCAAGTTCGCGCAGCAACGCTTCCGTAATCTGCCAGCTCAAGCATTTGTCGGTGATGGATTGACCGTACGTGAGTTCGGCGAGCGGTGCCGGTTTTTGACTGCCACCTTCGATGAAGCTTTCCATCATGATGCCGGTGATGCCTTCCTCACCTTCGGCGATACGGCTTGCGATATTACGTACCACTTCGACTTGGCGATGTTCGTCTTTGCCGGAATTGCCGTGCGAGCAGTCCACGATCAGACCGTGTGCCGCCGCGGATTCGACCGGCATTTCCTCACGGATGAGCTTCATGGCATTCGCCACGGATTCGGCGTCATAGTTCGGGCCGCTGCTCGAACCACGCAATACCACATGGCAGTCGGGATTGCCGAGCGTTTTGACTACGGCCGCACGACCCATATGATCGATGCCGAAGAACGTATGCTGCTGTGCCGACGCAAAACACGAGTCGGTCGGCGCTTTGATGGAACCGTCGGTAGCGTTTTTGAAGCCGATCGGCATCGACATGCCCGAAGCGAGCTGGCGGTGCACCTGGCTTTCCGTATTGCGAGCGCCGATCGCACCCCAGCTGACCGCGTCGGAAATGTATTGCGGGCTGGTTGGTTCCAGGAATTCCGTGGCGGTGGCCAAACCTGCGTCCAATACGCCAAGCAGCGTACGACGGGCCAAAAGCAGGCCTTTTTTGATATTGCAGCTGCCGTCGATGTCGGGATCGTTGATCAAGCCTTTCCAACCGACCGTCGTACGCGGTTTTTCGAAATACACGCGCATCACAATCAGCAATTCTCCGCCCAGCTCGTCTTTCAACGCGGCCAAGCGACGGGCGTAATCGAGTGCGGCAGCCGGATCATGCACGGAACACGGACCGACGATCACCAGCAATCGATCGTCCTGGCCGTACAGGCAGGCACGAATCTCATCGCGTGAATAGGCGACGATCTCTTGCGCCTGATCGCTGAGCGGCAGGTCCCCCAACACCTGCGCCGGCGTGGGAAGCACCTCGAATTCAAGCACCCTGCGGTTCACGATGCGGCTGATGCCGACCTGATCTTCCCAGCGTGGCACATCCGTAGCCACCAGCGGATTCTTTCCCTCATCCATGGCCTCGCGGATGGCGCGAAGCTCTTCAGGCGTGTTCAGCTGCTGCTGCATTTCACTGCTCTCCTTGACAATCACCTATCTCCCCAAGAATATCAATCAAATGGCAGTCGCTATGCAAAAACCGTGCGATTACGCAGTTACGCGTATTCCGCACGGTTAGTTATTTGCGATTATTTGCGCTTATTTGGCGAGTGCGCGACGGCTTTCGACCGCTTCGGCAAGCGTGTGCAGCAACTGTTCGGTACGTTCCCACGGCACGCAGGCGTCGGTGATGGATTTGCCGTACTCGAGCTGGTCGAGCGGAGCGGGCTTCTGATTGCCGGCTTTCAGGAAGCTTTCCATCATGATGCCGCTGATGCCCGACTCTCCCGTTGCGATGCGGGAGGCGATGTTTTCGATCACTTCGGCTTCGCGCACTTCGTCCTTGCCGCAGTTGCCGTGCGCCGCGTCGATGACAAGACCGTGTTCGCTCGGGCCGGACGCCTTGGAAACCTTCAGATCGGCCAACGCCTTCGCCACGGAATCGGTATCGTAGTTCGGGCCGTGCGAGGAGCCGCGCAACACCAGATGGCAATCGGGATTGCCCTTGGTTTCGGCGGAAATCACACGACCGTCAAGATTGATGGACAGAAAATGATGCTCGAAGGCGGCCGCGAAGCAGGAATCCGCTGCCGGCTTGATCGAACCGTCGGTGGCGTTCTTGAAGCCGATTGGCATCGACATGCCCGACGCGAGCTCGCGATGCACCTGGCTTTCGGTGTTGCGAGCGCCGATCGCACCCCAGCTAATCAGGTCGCAGATGTACTGCGGGGTGATCGGATCCAGCCATTCCGTGGCTGCCGGGAGTCCAACGCTCAGCACGTCGGTCAACACCTTGCGTGCGAGCCACATGCCCTTGCGAATATTGAACTGGCCGTCGAGATCGGGATCGTTGATCAGACCCTTCCAACCGATGGTGGTGCGTGGCTTTTCGAAATACACGCGCATCACAATGACCAGTTGGTCTTCCAGTTCTTTTTTGACCGCGGCGAGTTTTGCCGCGTATTCGTGCGCCGCTTTCGGATCATGAATCGAGCATGGGCCGACGATGGCAAGCAGACGATCGTCTTTGCCGTTGAGCACATCGCGGATTTCCTGACGGGACTTCAACACCAGATCGCTCATCTCGTCGGTGAGTGGAATTTCCTTCAGAAAATATCGGGGAGCCGGAATCGGGTCCAACTGTCGAATATTGACATCCACGGTCTCCGGAAACACGGCGTTATCCAACAACTGCGCATCCTTCGAACTATCTGGACCGCGAAGACCTGACATCTCTTCTGCTCCTCCTTATACCTGCATACCTGCTTCATGCATACTGTGCATGGATGATAATCACCGAAGTTACCTTAACGGATAAAAGTGGAATAACACGAATGCCGACTGCATGCTGGACTTTTTGCGAAGTCCCATGCAGTCGGCATTCGTCAATCGGTTTGTCGGTTTACGTATCAGTCAGCCAGAGCGCCCATCGGATCCCATGCGGGGAGCATGGTGGCTGGCTCGTCAAGAGCGGCCTGATATTCGGCAGGGAGCAGCGCCTTCGGCACGGCGACCTCGTACACGTATTCGGTGAACCAGTCGTCGCTCATAGTGAAGTAGCCCTTGTCTGCGATCTTGTCGCCCCAAGAGTTCTCCACACGCCAACGACGGGTGGTCGTGCCGTCTTCGGCCACGTCCACGCCGACGAACGCCATAGCGTGGTTCATCGCGGAATCGGCGAAACGCACGCGATCTTCCTTGTTCAGATCGAAGTCGACGCCATACACCTTGCCGTATTCAAACAGATCAGTAGCCCAAGCGCCGTTTTCACGATCCATCATCGGGTGGCAGTCAGCACCGAACCATACTGGAATGCCCTGCTCTTCGAGAATCTGACGCACGCAATCCTTCATGAACTGGTTCGGCACGTTCAGGTATTCGGTCGGGTCTCCCCCGGCCACATTACCCAAGTGCTCGATACCGATCTTCTTGCCCTTCGCATGCTCCTGACGAGGATCGTCGACCAGGCACACGTAGCTTTCCAAATCAGCGGAACCGACGTACTTCTGCCAGAATTCCACAGGCGTGACCTCACCATCGCGGTGGAACTCGCCGTCCTTGTCGGTCCACTCCCAGTCGAAGCTCTTCGGCGGCTCGCCCAAGTGAATCGTCAGAATGCGGTGTCCGGCTTCGGTCGCTTCGGCGATTACCGATTCGATCGAAGCCGGATCAGCATACATGTGCGCGACGGCCGTATGCAGCAGGCGACGCAATTGCACGTTCATTTCGCCGGTGTTCTTGGAGGATTCGGTTTCCGGGAACAGATCCTTCGGAACGGCACCGTACTTCTTGTACACGTTCATGGCCATGGTCCACTGGCCGCCGTCGCCCATCACGTCGGCGAGCAGATGCTGGATCAGGCGGGAGTCGGACGGCTCGCCGGCCTTCACCAGTTCGGCCACGTCCTGCAGGAAGTAGTTGACGCGCTCGAGCTTGTCGTAGTACATGGCATAGTTCTGGGAGAACTCGAATTCCTTCAGCCCCATGTTCTTCTTGGCCACGAAACGAGCCACGTTCAGCGAGCTGAACAGCCAGCAACGGCCGGAACGATCCTGATGGGTGGCGGTGCCATTGTCGACAATGGTGGAGAATCGGCGCTGCATCAGGCGGGCGCGGTCATAGTTGCGTGCCACCTTGTTGATGCCAGCCGCGGTGACCGCGTTCATGGCCATACGGTTGTGGTCGCTGGCTTCGAAATCCTCAACCAGCGTTGCCAATGCATCAGCGCTCAACGGCGTGATGTCAGTCATTGTTCTGTTCCTCCTGTGCTTCTTCGCCCTGGTCAGACTGCTCGTCTTCGGACGGTTCTTCAAAATCGTCATTATTCTGCTGTTCGTCGGAGACAACATCCTCGTCGAAGGTCACTTCCGGTTCGCCCGCAACAGTTTCGCCACTCTCGTCGTGCGATTCCGCCGGAGTTTCAGCTTCAGCTGCGGAATCATGCTGTTCGCCGTCGATGGAATTGACCACGGACAGGCCGTTCGCGCCGAAACCGGAGAACGCGTTGGCAAACATGGCACGCAGTTCACTGACACGCTGCGTGATCTGCGCCTCACGGGTCTGCAGGTCGGCGATGCGCTGCTGCACACCTTCAAGCTCGCTCTTGGCTGCCTCACGACGCTCGTTGATCTGCTCGTCGGCCTCTTCGGTGGCCTGCTTGAGAATGCTGGCAGCCTGCTTGTCGGCTGCCTCACGCTTGTCGGAAGCGTATGCCTCGGCCTCATCGCGCGTATGCTGCGCTTCTGAAATCAGCTCGTCGGACTGCTTCTTGGCGATTTCACGGCGTTCGTTCAGGTCGGCGAGCAGCTCGTTGACCTTCTTCGTAGCCTCATCCTGCTGGGCGGAAATGTCGGCGCGGATCTGCTCCACCTCGGCATTGACCTGGCTGATGGTCTTGGTGCGATGCACTTCGGCCTCGTCGGTGATCTCCTGTGCCTTGGCTTTGGCGGTATCCGTGATTTCCGAGGCACGGCGCTGCGCGTCCGTCATCATCTTGGACACCTGCTCACGCACGTCGGCCAGCTTCTTGTTGGCTTCGGCCAACGCGGATTCGATCTGGTCGTTGGTCTCGCTTTTCATGCGGTTGATCTCGTCATTGGCGTTCTTGCGCTGCGCCGCGATCTGCTCGGTGGCTTCGGCGCGCAGATCGGAGAGCTCGCGCTCCTGCGTGGCGCGCTCCGATGCGAGACGCTTGTCATGCTCCTCACGGGAGTTCGTCAATTCCAGATCGACGGTCTGGCGCTGCGCCACCACGGCCTTCTGCGCTTCGCCACGCAGCTGGTCCGCTTCGCGCTGGGCGTTGGACTTCAACGTGTCGGCATCATTATTGGCCTTCGACAGCACCGCTTCGGCCTTGGCGTTGGCCTCGTCGAGAATACGCTTGGCGTCGAGCTTGGCGTTGTTCAGCAGGGTTTCGGCCTGAAGCTGCACCGTGGCGCGTGCCGCGGAAGCGTCTTTCTTGGCACGGTCGAGCAGCTCGGCGCTGGTTTGTTCCGCGCTGGCGAGCATCTGCTGCGCGTTGGCGCCCAGAGATGCGAACGAATTCGGGTTGGCCTTCTTGTTTTTCTCTTCCTGCAGCTGTGCCTGCAGTTCAAGGATGGTCTGATCGTCGGCCTTGACCTGATCACGCAGACGGTCCACCGTCTCCTGAGCCAAAGCGAACGCCTCATCGACCCTTTCCTTGTCGTACCCCCTCAACACGATTGGGAACTGCTCAACCATGGTATTCCTTTCACGAATTCCCTTCCATCGCGCATCTTGCCCGCGCCTATCCGTTTTGAACTTTAGCGCAGAACAAACGTTCGGCACACGGCAGTCGCATAATTCTCACAGAGAGCACAGAAATCGTTCGAGGAAACGCCGACGCCGTTCAGCCGAGCAGAATCTCACTTGAGGATGGCTGCAGATAATAACGCACCGATTCGCGGATCACATCGTTACCTGCGGCGATTTGCTGCGCGATTGACAGTCCATGTTGCGGATGTGGCTGCTCGTTGACGATCGGCAGGCTTACGAAACCCGACAGAATGCGCTTTTCCTGCGCTGCAGACCAGTCGAGCAAATGGTAGAACAGCGAATTGCAGACGAACGTGCCCGCATCCGAACTCAACGCGGCGGGAATCTCATGTTTGGCGAAATCGCGCAGAATCGAACGCAACGGCAGGCGCGTCCAATATGCCGCAGGCCCTTCCGGATTGATCGGACGGCGAGGCGGAATCACATTGTCGGCGTCAGGCTTGGCCGCGTCCATCAGATTCGTGGCGCATCGCTCCAACAGCACGCCGCGGGCCGAACGCTTCAAACCGGTGGCGATGACAATATCGGGATTCGCCTGTTCGATGGCGTTCAGCAACATGGGCCAGGCATTGGCGAAACTGACCGGAAGCGTCACCGTCGTCACGCTCATGGAAACATCCTGCAGAAGATCGTCGGACAGCGCCACGGATTGAGATGGATCATTCCAATATTCGGCGAGCGCCACGGGAACAAGTACGGCCGGATTCACGTCGATGCCGTCGTACGGGGTGAAACCTGAGATGACGATGTTGATCTGCTGCATGTGTTCCAGTGTACGTGGTTGAAAGATGGGTTCGTTTACGATCAGTGCTTATGCATTTGCGAGAATGCTTCGGCGAACACCGCGTGCATGCGCGCTTTCGCTTCTTGTTTGGCATGTTCCGGGTCGAGGCTGCGCGCGATGTTCTCGGCGATCGGCATGTCGGCCTGTGTGGTGATTTTGAGATTCGTTTCGGATCCGGCGACGATGGCGACCGGCTCGTTCGGCAGATAGTCCACCACCACGCGGGTGTCGTCGGTTGGGTGGAAGTCGGGATCGGCGGTGGCGAGCTCGTAGGCTTTGGTGATGGTACCGAAACGGAAGGCCTGCGGGGTTTGCGCGCGGAATGCGTTCGTACGATCAGGCACGGAGCGCACCACCTTGCGCTCTCCAAGATCTTCGGTCAGTAGAATCGTGTCAGTGGACGCGTATGCCACGGTCGCCGCGTTGAACTGGTCGAGGCTGTCGATGCAGCCGTCGATGGATTGCTGTTCGACGAACGGTCGCACGGAATCGTGGATGAGGATTTTCGCGCCATCGGGAATGCCTGCCTGCTTGAGCAGATCAAGCGCGGAGCGGGTGCTGTCCACACGCTCGGAGCCACCCGGAATCACGGCACGCACCTTGGTATAACCGGCTTCGTCGATGAGCATGTTCACCATATTGCTGACACGCTCGTTGACCACGACGATGATGTCGCTCACGCGATCGTTGCGTTCGAACGCCTCGATGCTCCAGCAGACGATTGGCTTATCCCCCACCGAAACCAACTGCTTGGGATTGTTCTCATCGAATCGCGTGCCGAAACCGGCCGCCAACACCACGGCCACAACCGGCATCTTCTGTTCCTGCATCTGCTCTCTCTCACTCATACGTCCCACCGTAAACCCCCGAATCGGTTTGCAGCGCGTTTTGCCTTACGTTCTGCACGCAATCCGCAATAGCGCGCCGCTCTCCCACTATTCGCGCACGATCAGCGCAAGCATACGACCTTCGTGCGCTTTGCCTGCGATGGTGGCACGGCGATGCGAGAACCAGAGCGGATTTTCCAGCGTGCACAGGCTACGGCGGATTTTCTTGAAACGTTCCGCGAGCTGCGGTTCGCCTTCGCCATCGGCCTGGCAGATTTCCGCCAATTCCTCGTCTTCGGAAAGATACTGGGTGGCTGCGTTGACGCGGGCGCGGGAGGAAACGACGTTATCAGCCGGAACACCGGCTTTGGCAAGCTCCTGCAGCGCGGCGGCCGCAATATCGATGCCCGGCTGGCCGAAACGGCTCAGCGTGAAGGTTCCGGGGAACTGCGCGTCGAATTCGTCGGCAATGTCTCCGCCAACCTCGTAGCAGTCGCCGCAGATGCACGGGCCCAGCGTGGCGACAATACGCTCCGGCCTGGCTCCCTTGGACACCATCTTTTCGATGGTGGCGCCGATCACACCGTTCTGCAGGCCACGACGGCCGCAATGCGCGGCGCCGATCACGCCAGCTTCCGGATCGGCCATGAGCACCGGCAGGCAGTCGGCCGCGAACATGCCGAGCGCCACGTTCTTCTGAGCGGTCACCTGGCCGTCCGCTTCAACCACTGCCGGCTCATCCGCGGTTTCGCCCACCTGCTGAGCGGTTTCGCCCTTGCCGCCAGACACGTCGAAACCGAACGGACGGTTCATGACGAACAATTCGTCCACATCGACGGCAACGCCGGAATGCACCTGGCTGACCAGGCTCAGCTTCGCGTCGATGGCGTTGGAGAGCGCCACACGATTGGCGAGCACATGGTTCGGATCATCGCCGGACTTGCCTCCGAGATTGCAGTGCGCATAATCGCCTTCGCTGGTGCCACCAAGTCGCGTGGTGTACACGACTTTGACGCCCGGCGCAAGCATGATCGGAATGGTCACCGGGATTGGATTGCCGTCCACGTCGGTCGGGTCGATCGCATTGCTGTCAAGAATCGCGTCGTCATACTGCTTGTCAGTCATTTTTTTGTTTTCCTTGATTGTTCTACGATTATTTCAACTTATTTCTGCTGATTTTCTGCGTCTACACGATGTTTTTCGCAATTATTCCGCTTTGAGCGTCGGCTTTTTGGTACGAGATCGGATGGCTGCGTTCACGGGCACTTCCTGCGGGCATGGCATGGAGAAGACATGCGCCGGATTGTTGATGGATTCGACCCAATGTCCGTCGGCGTCACGGAATCCGCCTGCGGGAACGGTGTAGGCGAGCGGCGCCGCGCCCGGTAGCACGAATTCGACTTCCTGACCGGCTTCGATTTTGTTGCGGCTCATAATGGTCACACGGCCGCCGTCTTCTTCACTCCACGAGAGCACTTCGCCAACCACCAGCCAAGCGCGGAAATACGCGGAACGGTCGGTGCTTTGCTGCACTTTGTGTTCCGGATAGTAGAAGCCGGTGGAATAGTCGCGGTGCGCCACCTTGTCTGGCTCGTCCAGCAACCAGTCAGGCAGGGACACGTGTTCCGCCGGGCGCACTCCGGCGTGATACCAGCCTTCCGGCAGGATTTCCGCAGCCGTGTTCGACTTACGCCTCGTACTACGCGCATGGTAGCTCAGATCATCCGGTTCGCCGGCGGAAGCGACTGGAACGGTTGCAATATCCGGCTTCCCCGCGAACGCGCCATCCGCATGTTCCATAATCAAATCGGTGGTTTCCGGCTTGCCGTAATCCGGATCAGACGGGCGAATCACACGGTCATGGAATGGCTTCAGCACAGTGCCATCCTCGTCTTCAAAACCGCGTTGCACCATGTATGCGTCAACGGCGGTCTTGTAAGCGTTCGTCATCGCCGCAATATAGTAGGCGCTCTTGGAACGTCCTTCGATTTTCAGACTGGTCGCACCCGAATCAAGCAGATCGTCGATATGCGCAAGCATGTTCATATCCTGCGAATTGAACAGATACGCGCCTTCCTTAGTCTGTTCTATCGGAAAATACTGGCCGGGACGCTTTTCTTCGACGATGGAATACTTCCAGCGGCACGGTTGAGCGCATTCGCCATGATTGCCGTCACGTCCGGTCAGATAATTGGAGAACAGACAACGACCGGAGAACGCCATGCACATCGCGCCATGCACGAAGCATTCGATGTCAAGATCGTCGGGAATGCGTGCGCGAATGTCTCGCACGGCCTGCAGATCCATTTCACGGGCAAGCACCACACGACGTGCGCCCAACTGGTAGAAGGCGTTCGCTGCCTGATAGTTGGTGACTCCCGCCTGCGTGCTCACATGCAGTTCCAGGTTCGGCGCCACTTCGCGAGCCATGAGCATCACGCCAATGTCGGAAACGATCAGTGCGTCCACGCCGGTGTCTTTGAGCTGGCCGATGTATTCGCGCATCGCTTCGACTTCATTGTTGCGCGGCAACACATTGCAGGTCACATACACGCGAGCGCCACGCTCATGCGCGTAACGGGAGCCTTCTTCGAAATCCTCCAAACTCAGGTTTTTCGGCGCCGAACGCATGCCGAACGCCTTACCTCCGCAGTAGACGGCGTCCGCACCGTAATCGACGGCGGTTTTCAGTCCTCGCAGATTGCCCGCGGGAGCCAATACTTCAGGCTTGTTTCTTCTTTGCACGCTTGTTCCTCTTACTCGATTTTTCCGCTCTATATTCTCGACTATTCACGGGACACTTCTGCCGCATCCGGGAAATACATACGAGGAAAAACACATGCGGAAAACAAAGGCGTCCATCGTGGAGACGGACGCCTTGACGCAAAACGTTGCGAATCTGACACTCAGCCGAGTTTGGCGAGTTCCTCTTCGGTGAGTTCGAGCTCGTCGGCCTTGAGGGAATCGAGAATGGTTTCCGGTCGATGGGCGCCGGGAATCACGAACATGTGGTCGCCCTTGGCCAGCTCCCATGCGAGCACCACACGCTGGTAGCTCACGCCACGGGCTTCGGCCACCTCGCGGAACGGATCGAACAGGTGCTCGTCGTACGGGTGACGGTAGCCGCCCAACGGACTCCAGCACACGAACGCCAGACCCTGCTCGGCGCAATAGTCAAGCGTATCTTGGGTGTCCAGATGAATCGGAGAATACTGGTTCTGCACGGCCACAAGCTTGTCGCCGAGGATCTCCTGCGCGATCTTCAACTGTTCGATGCTCACGTTGGAAACACCCGCCCACTGGGCCACGCCCTGATCGAGCAGCGCCTTGATGCCTTCGCAGGACTCGTTGTACGGCACTTCCGGATCATGACGGTGCAGGTACAGCAGATCGATGCTGTCAACGCCAAGCGCCATCGCGGACTGCTTGCCGTATTCGATCAGATGCTCCGGCTTGCCGTCACGCGGCCAAACCGGCTTGTCACCCTCCCAAGCGCGGCGCAAGCCCACCTTGGTGGCCACGGTGACTTCCTCACGCGGGCCCTTCCACGAGTCAAGCGCCTCACGCACCAGCTTTTCGCCGGTCTGTTCCTCTTCGCCCGGCGTGTAGTACGCCCAAGCGGTGTCGATGTGACGGCATCCGGCATCCAACGAGGCGTGCAATGTTTCAATACCGACATCGTGACCACGATTGTTTTCAATGGTCAACGGCATTTCACCATGGCCGATGGCCGTGGTGCGGAACGGTCCAAGATTACGGAACAAAGCCATCCCGATCTCCTTCAACAACGTACAGAGTGTCTTTCCGAATGCAACCTTACCAGCCGACCCGCCTCAGCAGACAACAAACCCACCAAACATGCGCGTAATGCCGCAGATCAGCGACCACCGAAGCTGCCGCCGCCGGAACCACCGGAGGAACCGCCGAAACCACCGCCGGAGAAGCTACCACCGGAACCACCGTAACTGCTGGACGGAGATGCCGCGGCAATCGTCGATTGAATATCAGCAAAACCTGATTCCAACTGCGCGCCAATATCACCAAAATTGGCGCTCGGCGAGAAATCCATCGAATTCGTATCACACGAAGCAGGACCGGCGTAATGATGATTGAAATACCATGAACGGTAACTCCAGTAGAGCAGCGAATCGGAAGCGTTGGCATCAAGCCAACTCGGGTCGGCAAGCTGCGGGTACGCCTTGAGCAGCTGCTTCATCGCCTTTTCGGAAATGCCGAACGCGGTGGCGTACACCATGTAGCGACCCCACAACGTCAGATCAGCCACACCACGATCACGGAAGTCGCTGAAATCCTCCATATACCGTTTCAAACCGACCACCTGACCGGCAAGACGCTGACCATTGTCGTTAAGCCCCTTCAATTTGAGGTAGCTCAGCGCAAACACGGACGCGAACATCATCGGCGCGGAAATCAGCACGACCAACGCAAGATTGCCGATCACGCCAAAATACACTATGGAAAGGAACGCCAGGATCGCGGCGCAGATGCCTGCGGCGAACGCTCCCCCGCCGCATGACGAAGTGGCACCCAACATGGAGAATTCGCTACTGCACGCATTCGTAAACTTTTCCTGATACTTGTAGCCCTTCGACCAATCGGAGAAATTCTTGTCCATCTGTTTCAGATCGAACACCGGAGAACCAATGCGTTCGGACGCCTTCACCAGCAGGTCGAGCGCGGTACGTTCGCTCTGGCTCAGCGCCAATGACTGCGGGTTATCGAACACCACCGGCAGTATCACGATGGTGCTGGTTTTGCCTGCATCACGCGCACGAGCTGGATCATTGGAAATCAGCTGCGCGATATCGGCATTGCGAGACCGACTCATATCAATGCCCCGATACATGGCGGCCGGCCCCGGGTAAATGGCGATTGCTCCACGCGAAGCGAGCGAGAGCACGGAAGCCGACATTTTTCGGCTCGACAGTGTTTTCGAATGCTTGTTGTCAACGATATGCAGCAGTTCCGCAGCGCTGGCGGGGCTCATTTCCGGCTCGTCACGCCAATACTCGATGTCACCGTGGTATTGCGAACGATCGAAACTGTGCAATGCGAGCACAACGGCGATCACACACAAGATCAGCCCGGCCACGGCAATGGCGATCCACGTGATCAGGCGGATACGCGCTTTTGTGCGCTGCCGGTCACGCCACCGCTGCTCCTGTTGGGCCTCGCTTTCCATAATGCCGTTTTTGATGGTGGTATCACGAGTGCGTGCCACACCGCTGGTCGCACCGACGTCGAACATGGCGACCACGTCAACATAGTCGCCGGCACGAACGTCGTGCACGGTGAACTGCAACGACCCCTTATCACCACGTTCGGTGGTTGACGTACGTTCGGTGTGCAGCCAGGCCCATGAATTATCCGCCGTAATGCCATCCGGGAACGTGACGGTTCCGGTGACTTTGCCGATGGGAATCTGATTGCTCACGCCGAGCGGCTCCCATTGGAACGTGGCCACGTCTTGATAGGCGGTGGCCACGCCCTGCATGGTCATGGTCACATCGAATTTCAGGCTGCTCGCCGACGTGGTGGCGGGAATATTCCAGCCGATTTCGATTTTCTTGGAACGATCGTCGGTATTGTCGGCAACAAGACCGTCTTTTGCGGGATCGAACGGCTGCGGATTGCTGTCACCTTGCGAAACATCGGCGATATACCACTGCCCCGCATGTTCTCGATTCCATTCGTCGGTGCTATAGCTGCTTGGGATTGCGATATCACCCTGCTGGTAGGTCTCTCCCGTCGTCGCGTTGCGCACGCTGATATCGGTGATATTGGCCAGGTTGCTTTCCTTCAGCGTGTACTGCTGGTACAGCTGCTTCCACGGATGGTCGCCGTCGTCATCGCTGCGGTCGGCGAGTTTCATATCGATGTGTTGGGTGATTTTCAAATCGCCATTGCTTTGCACCTGCACATCGTAGTCGAGCGTTTTGTAGCTCAGATCGGCCCCACCGTCATCCAATGCGATGGCCAGCAATATGGCCGCTACAACGCCAACGGTGACGACGATCGCGATACCGAAGCTGCGCACCGCTCGCGACGCATGCTGTTTGGCCGTCATAATCCCTCTTTCTCGCTTCTTCTTCCCTCAGATGGCCGTACAACAGATGGCCGTACAAGCCGAATTGAACAGTAAAGCCCCATCGTCATCGGACGGGGCTTTACATGCATGTCAGAACGTAACTTGCGGAACCTGACGATCCGCTTCGTCCACCTGGAAGTAAGGGGCCTGTTCGAAATGGAACAAGCCGGCGATAATATTGGTCGGCACAACCTCGGTCTGGGTATTGTACTTCTGCACGACATCGTTGTAGAACTGGCGTGCGTAGGCGATCTTCTCTTCCAACGATTTCAGCTGATTCTGCAAATCCATGAAATTCGTATTGGCCTGCAGCTGCGGATAGTTTTCGGATACGGCCTGCAGATTGACAAGTGCGCGGCTCAGCTGGTTTTCCGCAGCGATGCGCTGCGCCACGTCACCGCTTTGCGCGGCCTGCACCACGCCGGCACGGGCCTGCGTGACCTGCGTGAACACTTGGGATTCGTGGGCCGCATAACCTTTGACCGTTTCCACCAGGTTCGGAATAAGATCGGTACGCTGCTTGAGCTGCACGTCGATCTGCGCCCAACCGTTCTTCACACGATTACGTAGCGTGACCAGCCCGTTGTAGGCGCTGACGGCCCAAAGCACAATAAGTACAACGATGACGGCAATGATAATGCCAACGACCATGACGACTCCTTCGTTAATGGCTCTTCACACCATTCTTGCATGCGCCCAGGTACGTTATGACAAAACCCATGCCCCCGTGTCTCATTTTCATGCAATCTGCATGGAAACGCAAAAGTGCCCCGTACCTTCCGGTACAGGGCACTTCAGTCAGTCAGCTATGCTGCGAGGGATCCTTTTGAGGCGTCAGTCCTCAAAAGGATCAAAGTCGCGGCGGACGCGGCGGCGAGGACGCTCGGAACGCTCTTCGCGATCGGCACGGTACTCGTCGTAGTTCTCGTCGGCTGCGTAACGCGGATTGCGGTCGTCGCGGCGGCTGCTGCGACGACGGTCGGAACGACGATCATCACGATCGTAGTCACGGTCATCGCGATCGGAACGACGACGACGCGGACGATCATCATAATCACGATCGTCACGATCGGAACGACGATCATCACGACGGCCACGGCTGCCGCGACGGTCATCGCGATCGGAACGCTCACGGCGCGGAGCGGAGGATTCCTGATCTTCGAAGCCTGGAATGGCCAGGGAGATCTTGCCGCGATCGTCAACGCCCTGCACGACTACCTCAACGGTGTCGCCTTCCTTGAGCACGTCTTCGACGGCGTCGATACGCTCGCCGTTGGCCAGATTACGGATCTGGGAGATGTGCAACAGGCCGTCGGTGCCCGGGGTCAGGTTCACGAAGGCACCGAAGGAGGTGGTCTTCACAACCTTGCCGTTGTAGGTTTCGCCGGCTTCAGGAACGTGCGGGTTGGCGATCTGGTCGATGATCTGCTTGGCCTTTTCAGCGCCGTCGCCACCTTCGGAGGAGATGAACACGGTACCGTCATCTTCGATGGCGATCTCCGCACCGGTCTCTTCCTGAATCTGGTTGATCATCTTGCCCTTCGGACCGATGACTTCGCCGATCTTGTCGACCGGAACGGTGGTGGTGATGATGCGCGGTGCGTACGGGCTCATCTCGGCCGGACCATCGATGCACTCGTTGATGACTTCGAGAATGGTGGTACGGGCTTCCTTGGCCTGCTGCAGAGCAGAGGCCAGAATGTCAGCCGGAATGCCGTCGAGCTTGGTATCGAGCTGCAGAGCGGTGATGAACTCGGAAGTACCGGCAACCTTGAAGTCCATATCGCCGAAGGCGTCTTCGGCGCCGAGAATATCGGTCAGGGTCTTGAAGATGTGCTGGCCGTCAACATCGCCGGACACGAGGCCCATGGCGATGCCCGCAACCGGGGCCTTCAGCGGCACGCCTGCGGCGAGCAGCGACAGTGTGGACGCGCACACGGAACCCATGGAGGTGGAACCGTTGGAACCAATGGCTTCGGAGACCTGACGGATGGCGTAAGGGAACTCTTCGCGGTTCGGCAGCACCGGCACGAGAGCCTTCTCCGCCAGCGCACCGTGGCCGATTTCGCGGCGCTTCGGGGAGCCGACGCGGCCGGTTTCACCGGTGGAGTACGGCGGCATCTCATAGTTGTGCATGTAACGCTTGGACTGCGGACCGGACAGTGCGTCGATCTGCTGTTCCATCTTGAGCATGTTCAGGGTGGTGACGCCCAGAATCTGGGTTTCGCCACGCTGGAACAGTGCGGAACCGTGCACGCGCGGAACGATGTCCACTTCAGCGGACAGGGTGCGGATGTCACGCAGGCCACGGCCATCGATGCGGTAATCCTGGGTCAGGATGCGGCGACGCACGATCTGGCGCTGCAGCTCCTTGAACGCATTGCCGATCTCCTTTTCCTTCTCGGCATCGTCCATGTCGGTGAATTCACCGGCGAGCGTGGCCTTGACGCCCTCCTTGATCTCATGGATGCGATCCTGGCGAGGCAGCTTCTCGGCAATGGAGAGGGCTTCGTCGAGATCGGCGTGGGCGATCTCATCGATACGGTTGTACAGATCTTCGGTGTACTCCGGGAAGAGCTGGAATTCCTTGGTTTCCTTCGCAGCGATCTTCTTGAGTTCGGCCTGAGCCTCGCAGATCACCTTGATGAACGGCTTGGCGGCTTCGAGACCACCGGCGACGACTTCCTCGTCCGGCTTGGTCTGGCCTTCGTCGTAGATGAGGTGCCAGGCGTTCTTGCCTGCGCCGGCTTCGATCATGGCGATGGCGACGTCGCCGTTTTCGACAACACGGCCGGCAACCACGATTTCGAACACGGCGCGCTCACGCTCGCTCCAACGCGGGAAAGCGACCCACTGGCCGTCGATCAGAGCCAGGCGAACGCCGGAAACCGGGCCTTCGAACGGCAGACCGGAAATCATGGTGGAAGCGGAAGCAGCGTTCAGAGCGATAACATCGTAAGCATCGTCCGGGTTGACGGCGAGCACGGTTTCCACAACCTGCACTTCGTTGCGCAGCGTGTGCGGGAACAGCGGGCGCAGCGGACGGTCGATGATACGGCAAGCCAGAATCGCCTCGGAGCTCGGACGGCCTTCACGGCGGAAGAACGAGCCCGGAATCTTGCCGGCGGCGTACATCTTCTCTTCCACGTCCACGGTCAGCGGGAAGAAGTCGTAGTTCTCCTTCGGGCTGGAACCGGCGGTGGTGGTCGACAGAATCATCGAATCATCGTCAAGATAGGCGGCGACGGCACCATCCGCCTGCTGGGCGAGACGACCGGTCTCGAAGCGCAACGTGCGCTTGCCAAATGAACCATTATCGATTACGGCTTCAACAGCCTTGATTTCGGGACCCTCCATAGGGTTCCTCCTTTTTCTTTTCTTTTACCAACTATCGGCAGTCCTCTTCAGCGGACTCCAACCGATTTCTGCATGCGTGACGCGACGTTACCTTCGTCGCTTCCTCATCTTTAGATTCTAGACCTCATGCACCCTAAACCTTGGGCTTTCAAACTGTCTTTTCCTCAACGCGGCTGTCATGCAAAAACGCCCGAACGCCAAGGAAGGCATTCGGGCGGAAGAATGTAACTATCGGCGCAGACCCAGACGCTCAATCAGGGAGCGGTAACGGTTGATGTCGACGCGCTTGAGGTAATCAAGCATACGACGACGATCGCCGACCATCAGCAGCAGACCACGACGGGAGTGGTGATCATGCTTGTGCTCCTTGAGGTGCTCGGTCAGATCAGCGATACGCTTGGTCAGCAGAGCAACCTGGACCTCCGGGGAGCCGGTGTCACCCTCGTGGGTAGCGTAAGTCTTGATGATTTCCTGCTTTTCCTCAGCCGTAAGTGCCACGGCATCCTCCTTATATTGCTGCGCGGTGCTGCCGGTCCAATACCGGCGCGCTCTCTATCCGCGGGCGAAACACGCCAAGGGGAAATCATACACGAAGGGCAGACCAAATCGAATCCACAACAAATGGCGGATCAGACCACGTTCAGCAGACCTCCGAACAACACCACGGCGAGCGCGATGATCTCAATCGCGAAGAACAGCAGGAACGATGCCCAACTGCGCGTCAGCACATTGAATTTCGATTCCTTTTTGATGCATACCAGCAATCCGACCCAGAGCACCGCATAGAAGGCGACACCGCATCCGGCTGCGATAATGCCAAGGTTCGCCGCGTTGGCCAGCCCTGAGGAATCGCCGTACATCACGTAGGTGGCGTTCCAAAAGTTGAAGCTCAGCAGGCATACGCCGGCGACGAACTGTTCGGCGGCGAGTCCCACCACGAAAACCGTGCCCCACAGCCATTTCTTCACATCCGCAACCATCAATCCCAAACCGGCCATCGCCATAATGGTGACCGTCCACGAAATCAGCGCCACGCCTTTGGGATCGAGGAAGCTGAGATTGGCCACCATCCAAGCCGCATCCTTGACTGCGATGACACGTCCCCACCAGTAAGGCGCGATCAAAGCCACCAGCACCAGCGCGATGAACAGCGCCCAATGCCCCGGATGCGATTTGCGCCGTTCGATATCGGCCAAGGAAAGATCGGACGCCTCAATGGATGCCGTTGGATGCTTGGAAACGTCGACCTGTTCGACCACGCCGTCGACGACTTCCGTCACCTTGTTGCCTTGCGTTTGTGCCATACCCGCTCCGTTGTATTGCGATTGTCGCACCGCTGTCACGACACGTCCAGCATACCCAGTCGTCGAAGCAATCGTACGGCAGGTATGCAAAAGGCGTGCCGTCAAGCACGCCTTTCTTCTTCTCTAACGATTGTGTGGAGCGGATGACGGGAATCGAACCCGCGTAATCAGTTTGGAAGACTGAGGCTCTACCATTGAGCTACATCCGCGCACCGTCTATGCCAGCCGAAGCCAACACGAAACGACTCGAGCCATTATACACACTCCCTCAACAATCGCAAGTCGAAATCGTAATAATTATTTTTCGACCACGCAAACCTGGTACGGCTCCAACGCAACTTCGGCAGGAAGCTCGATATCGCCGTCCGAATCAAGACGCGCGATCTGACGTGCGGACGAGAAATTGAACAATCCCAATACCGTACGTCCTTCAACGTGGCGCACCACCGCAAGAACCGCATCATTATGCGCATCCCAAGTAGTGACCCATGCTTCCGGAGCGAACGCGGGATCGTCGCGCATCTCACGAACGCTCTTCAAACCGTCCCACATCTGCTTCTGCAGCGTGCCCGTCTGCTTGCGCTTGGCCGCATTCTCCCAATTGAAGGGGCTGCGATGCAGATTGCGCGAATCCTCGACGCGATCGGGATCCTCCTTGTATTCCCAGCCGTTGAGCTGCACGATTTCGTCGCCGCAGCTCAGCATGGGGAAGCCACGCAGGAACGACATGGCGGAATGCATCATCAGATCGCGTTTCATCGAAATGTCGAGCAGCGGCTTGTCATGCGTGATCAGCGCACGTTCCACACCGCACAGGCTGGCCGTGGTGCCGCAGCTGCGCGCGTCCTTCGATGCCTCGTCGTAGTTGTACAGCTCTCCCATAGCCCAGCTGCCAGGCACCGATCCCTCGTAGAAGTGGTACAGGAATTCCTTATGCTTGAGCGGGTCGATGCCGAGGCTCTCCTCCACCGGCTCGTCCAAGCCCCAGCCGATGTCGTCATGGCAGCGCAGGTAGTTGACGAACCAGCAGTTCTCCGGCAGCGCGTTAAGCTTGTCGAGCTGGTCTTTGAGCAGGCGCACGTCCCCACTGGCAAGCGCACTCCACAGATTCACCATGATCGACACGTTGTAAAGCATGTGGCATTCCGGCTTTTCCGGCGTGCCGAAGTAGGCGGCAAGCTCCTTGGGGGCCATCACCACTTCGCCCTTCAGCACTACGGCCGGGCAGACGCATTCGAGCACGATGCGCAGCATACGCACGATGGCGTGCACTTGCGGCAGATTGCGGCAGTTGGTGCCGAGTTCCTTCCAGATGTAAGGCACCGCGTCGATGCGGAACACTTCGACGCCAAGATTGGCGAGGCCAAGCACACTGGAGAGCACCGACACGAGCACGTTCGGGTTGCGGTAGTTCAGATCCCACTGGAACGGATAGAACGAGGTGAGCACCCACTTGTGCATCTGCTCGTTCCAGGTGAAGTTGCCGGGCGCGGTGGCCGGAAAGACTTCCGGCACCACGGCGTCATACTGGTCGGGGATGGTGCGGTCGTCGTGGCAGTAGTAGTAGTCCTGATATTTCGGATCGCCCGCTTGAGCGGCTTTGGCCCAGCGATGGCTGGATGCGGTGTGGTTCATCACGAAGTCGAGGCACAGGCTGATGCCCGCCGCACGCAGTTTCTTGGTGAGCGCGGCGAGGTCTTCGTTGGTGCCGAGCGACGGGTCGACGGTGTCGAAATCCTCCACTGCGTAACCGCCGTCATTCTGCGGATGCGGCATTTTCAGCAGTGGCATCAAGTGCAGATAGGTGAGTTTCTGTTCCTTCAGGTACGGCACTTTGTCGGCGAGTTTCTTCAGATCCCCGGCGAACAGATCGGTGTACATGGTCATACCGAACATGTTGCCGCGCTTGTACCATTCCGGATCGGCGAGACGCTTGGTGTCGAGACGCTTCAGATCGGCGGGGCGCGCATCGTGGGCTTTGGCCATCAGCTCGGTGAGGTTGCGGAAGGCTTCGTCGGCCTGCTCCCCATACAGATCCGTCAATAGTTCGCGCAGTTCCTCACTATATTGTGCGACGCGCTCGTCAAATGCTTTGTCGGATTTGGACCGTGCCATTCCTTGACTCCTCTTCCCAGGGAACTTCGTTGTTATGAGTTGGATTCCGCAGCGTTCGTTGCCACGACGTTGGCACCAGTGTAGCGTGATTTTACGGTTTTATCAAACCGGTTCGAGGTGTTGTCGCGATTGACGTCAATCGATTGACGCAATCACTTGCGGTCACGCTTCTATCGTCACCACCGCGGATGCGACGGATCCGTCATGACTCATGGAAATATGGATTGCGCACGATTGATCATCCCCATCAACCGGCAATCCCAACGATTGCCGCAACTTGCGTCGCACCTCGGGCGAGAGCATGACACGGGGCACGCCGTGGGAATCGTCAAGTATTTCGATGCGCGCCCAAGGAAAATCGTCGAGCGTGTACGGATAGGCAATGTCTCCATCGGCATTTGCCCTGCGTGAAATCGCTTCGCACCACGCCTTGAGAAAAGCCTCCTTGCCCGCCCATCGGGCCGCAAGATGCACCGCCTCACCGTCCCTTTTGACCTGCACACGTTGAGCGGTCTGCCATAGCTCGCGCATGGAGAACAGGTTTCGCATGCGCGACCCCGGTTCGCCCAGTTGCTCGGCGAACGCAGGCACATCCACGACGTCATGCCCTAAACCCAGCATTTTCCAGCCTTTCGAAAGTTTTCAGGAAGAAACGAACCATGTCGACTTCCGCGAAACAGGCGGGCGACACTTCGCTTTCATGCAAGGACACCATCCTACCTAAGCGCTTCATCCTCTGCCACCCGCATTGCGCGCCCCTCGTTTCGCGTCTGCACAAGTGAAAATACGACACCAAACGGAAATCGTGCAGACGGAAAGTAGAGTGATTCAAGAATATGAAAATCCCGTATCTGCCGCGAAATACTGAGATTGCGACAGATACGGGATTTTGATGATCGTGCGTCTGAGCGCCAGAAATTTCAGGCGCTCAGACGCGGGGATCAGGCTTCGAAGTAGCCGGATGCGCCCAGGCGCGCGTTCGGATCGAGCAGCATGGCCTTCTCCACTTCGTGCGCGTTGTAGCCGCGGCTATCCTCATGGAAACGACGGTTGTCGATCGGCTCGTAGAGCGCGGCACGACCCATCATGCCTTCCTCAAGGCGACGCTGGCCGGCCGCCAAGCGCTCGTTGGCGCGATCATGCCACGCATTCAGTGCCTCGACGCCCGCGGTGTTGGCCACGGCCGCTTCGAACGCGCCCGGATTGACGATCGCCGCAAAGCCGGACACGTGGCCGAAGCCGAGCGACGTGGCCAGGCCAGCCTTGACGGAGCCGACCTTCAGCGGTTCGCGCAGCCAGACCATGTGGTCGTCGCGCATGAGCTTCGGATCAACGCAGTCAAGGGCGGCATTGGCCGGAATCACGCCGGACTTGAACAACTGGGTCAGACCGTTGACCTGGAAGATGCAGGCACCGCCCTTGGCATGACCGGTAAGCGTCTTCTGCGAGATCACGAACAGCGGGTTGCCGTCGGCGCGGCCAATGGCGTGGGCCAACGTGTTGTGCAGTTCGGACTCGTTCGGATCGTTGGCGTTGGTGGACGTGTCGTGCTTGGAAACCACGGCGATGTCATCCGGGGTGACGCCGAGACGGGCCAGATCGCGCACCAGCTTGGAATCCTTGCCGCCCATGCCCGCTGCAAGCGCACCCAATCCCGGAGCCGGAATGGAAGTGTGCGCGCCGTCGGCGTAGGAGTGCACGAATCCGATCACGCCGGCAACCGGCAGGCCGAGCTTCAACGCGATATCGCCACGGGTCAGCAGGATGGTGCCGCCGCCCTGGGATTCCACGAATCCGCCACGACGACGATCGTTGGCACGGGAGAAGAAGCGCGCGTCGATGCCCTTGGCGTACATTTCCTCCGAATTGGCGGTGGCGTTCATGTTGCCGAAGCCGATCACGGATTCCACGCCGATGTCGTCGATCGCACCGGTGACCACGAAGTCGGCCTTGCCGAGCGCGATCTTGTCGGCACCCTCTTCAAGGGAGACGGCAGCCGTGGCGCAGGCGGAAACCGGCTGAACCATATTGCCGTAGCCGCCGATGTAGGACTGCATCACGTGGGCTGCGACAACATTCGGCAGAGCCTCCTGCAGAATGTCGGTCGGAATCTCATGGTTGAGGAAGCGATCCAAGTACAGCTTGCGCATGGAGGCCATGCCGCCGAAACCGGTGCCCTGCGTGGAGGCCACCATCGACGGATGCACCGCCTCGAGGATTTCGGTCGGCGTGAAGCCTGCGGACAGGTAGGCGTCGACCGTAGTAACGATGTTCCACAAGGCGATCTTGTCGACATCGCCGACCATGGAAGCCGGAATGCCCCACTTGACCGGATCGAAGCCCTTCGGGAACTGGCCGCCGACCGTGCGGGTCATGGCCGCGCGGCGAGGCACGCGAATCATGGAGCCGGCATGGCGGGTCACGTTCCATTCGCCGGATTCCGCATCGGCCGCGAAGCTGGTGTGCGCTTCATCAAGCTTGACGTACTCTTCGGCAATCTCACGAGTCGGAACCGAGAAGGTCACATCGTGGTCAAGGAACACCTCGGCCTCTTCCTCGTCGGTGCCGTCCTTGTAGTCGTTGCCCATGCCTTCGTCGAACGGACGCACGCCGGAACGGGCCACGACCTCGTCATGGTAACGTTCCGCGATATCCTCCTCAGGCACGAGGTTGCCATCAACGTCGTACCAGCCCGGCTTGGGGCTGTCGTTCCACGTCAGCAGGCCCATATTCCATGCCAGTTCGAGCACCGCGCCGGCAGACAGATCCACCTGGCCGTCGGAATGGATGCCGAGTTCGGCTTCGAAACGGGTGCGGCCGGAGCCCCATGGGCCAAGTTCACCCACGGACACGATGACGATTTCGTCTTCCGGACGTGCGCTGACGTTCTGCCAATCGGCAAGATCGACCTTGGCCTGACGCGGAGCACGCGGGCTTGGCAGCGCCTTGATGAGCGTCTTGGCCGCGGTATCGGATTCGTTGCTTGCGATTGCGTTCTTGGCATTCGCCGCTTCCGCTTGGGCCGCGTCTTCCATGGCTTCCGCACGCAGTGCCTTGATGTCGATCGGCTCGTTGCCGAGTCCGCCGGTCAGATCCACGTCGAGCGGGGCCTTGGCTGCTTCGATACGGGATTCGCGGGTGGAAAGGTTCAGCAGTTCGACCGCGATTTCGGCGGTGGAATAGGTCTTCAGACCGTGACGCTCCACCACTTCGACCAGCGGATCATTGCCGCCCATCAAGCCCGTGCCGCGCACCCAGCCGATCTTCGGATGGGCGAAGGTCACACGGCTCGACCACACCTTTTCGGCGCGAGCACGGTTCACAATCGCATCAAACGCGCTCTTCACTTCGCCGTAGGCACCGTCGCCGCCGAAAATACCGCGGTTCGGCGATCCCGGCAACACCACATGCAACTTATGCTGCACATCGGTGTCGGCACCGATCTTCGCAAGTCCGGCAATCGCACGCTCAACACCCCACAGCATGAGGCGAGCCTGGGATTCGAACAGTTCGCCGGAATCGGCGAGGCTGCCATGCACCGGCGGAGCCGCGAACGGGAAGAACAGGCTCGGCTCGTAAGCAGGTTTGAGAATCGTGGTGGTCGCACCGGAAGTCTTCTTCTGCACATTGCCGACCCAAGTGACCAACGCGTCCACGTCACGGTAGCTTGACAGGTTCGCAGGAACCAGCCACAACTTGGCGTCACCGGCCGCATGCTCACGGTAGGTCTGCTTGGCCCATGCCTTCACGCTTGGCTTGAAGCTGTGCGAGGTGGCCACCACGGTCGCACCGCCTGCAAGCAGGCCGTTGACCACCTGGGCTGCGATGGAGTTCGGAGCCACGCCCGTCACCACGGCGATATCTCCAGCGAAACGGCTGGTTTCCGCCGATTCGGAAGCGTTTTCTCCTGCTTCGGCAGCGACACGATTGAATGCGGCCTTCAGATCCGCGTTGTCGCTCTTGCCTGCATACCAGGCGGCTTCGTCGGCAATGGTCTTGCCGAGACCGATGAAGCTACCGTTCAATGCGGATTCATCGTTGTTGTAGTAGGCGCGTGCCAGATCCTCACGTGCGGATGCCCAACGATCGTCGAACAGAATGGCCTTGCGCTCGTCAAAACGAGGTTCGACCTGCTTCGGCCAGTCAGCACCGAGTTCGGCTTCGACCGCAGCCACAACAGCCGCGTTCTCATCAGCAGTTTCTTCGGCAACCGGAGCGGCAACGCCCAGCTGGTTCAGCACGAACTTCGCCGTGGAGGCGAGCACGCCATCTGCACCGGTCACCTTGGCCGCGAACGCGTCCAAAGCGGCGGAATCAACCACAGCCCCGCCAGCTGCGCCACCAGCGCTCGGCATGGCAACGGCGATGCCCTTGTCGGCGGCAACCTTCTGCACGGCCGCATCGATCAGCGCGTTGGCAGCGGCCGCATTGGAAGCGGCATCCGTGCTCAACGAGGCAAGATCACCGCCACGAGAGCTGGCCCCCTCACGGGTTTCGAGCACGAGCGCAGCCACCACATGGGAAGTCCACCCTTCACCAAGCTGCCATGTATCGGTCACACGCTTGGTGATCCGGCCGAGCTTCACACCGGCGGCACCGAACATGCCACGCACACGGTCGCGCACGATGTCAGACAGCACCGGACCGAACGCCTTGTAGTTCGGAGCGACCTTGTTGACCAAAGCGCTCAGCGCCTTGACCGTCGCTTCGGCGGCACCGTCCACGGAAGCCACGCCCAGTTCGGAGCTGATGTCCATAAGCAACTGGTTACGGCGGGAAGACACGCCATTAGTCAGCGTATCGGTGGTATCGCTTTCGCCGATCTGATCGGGGCGAACCTTGGCCGAGTAAGCCAGCAATGTGGCGATCGCATCGGATGCCTTGAATGGAATATCCGCAACGGCGGCACCAGACGGAGCGCCAGCGGAAGCTGCGGCAACCGGAACTTCCGCAACGGCTGCAGGAGCCGCCGCAGGAGCTGAGGCAACAGCCGGAGCAGCGGCCGCAGAAGAAGCCGCAGCCGCAACTGCAGAATCGTCGGCATCTTCTTCCGGAACCAACGAATCGGAATCGGTCATATATACGCGGCCCTCATCGCGACCAACGTTGTACACCGTCACATCGCGACCGGCAAACTGTGGCAGACGCAACGTCTTGGCACCAAGATTGGCGAGTGTCGGAGCATTGCCGAGACCAACCTCAACATACTCTTCCACACCAAGACCGCCCTGCTCGGCGGAACCGAACAGCAGAGCCTGCGTCTCAATCCAACGCACCGGGGAGGCGAACTGCCAAGACAGCAGTTCCGTAAGCAGCAATCGACCGAGCTTCTGATCATCAGCAGCATAGGAATCCCAAATCTGCGGATCATCCAAAGCGGCCTGAATGCGCTCGGACGGCACGACTTCGAGAATCTTGGCCGCGAATTCCTTCGTCATTTCGAACGGAGCCGCAACCAGGTTCGGAATGTAGCGTCCGACCAAGCGACCACGGTAATCGATGGTCTGCGGCAGGAGCGCGTCAAGCTTGTCGCGGAATTCCGGCACACCCTTGCGCAGCAGCGTGGAATGGAACGGCACATCGATGCCCGGCACCAGCATGAATGCCGGCTTGCCGCCATATTCGGCTACGCGGCGGTCGGAATCGGCCTTCAGCGCCTTCAGACCGGCGATGGTGCCTGCCACGGCATACTGCTGGCCAGCCAGGTTGTAGTTCACGATCTGCAGGAACTCGCCGGAAGCCTTCGACACGGATTCGACGTATTCGCGTACGCCGTCGTCGCCCACACCGAACTGGTTCGGACGCAGCGCACCCATGCGGTAGTTGGAGCGACCCTTCGCATCACGCGGAATGAGGTGGTGCATGGTGGAGCCGCGATGGAACACGAGTTCGATCACGGTTTCCAGCGGAATCACGCCGGCGAAGGAGCTCAGGGCGTTGTATTCGCCCAGCGAGTGGCCCGCGAAATAGGCCGGCCAAATGTCGGCGCCGGCTTCGCGCAGACGTGCGGTCTGGGCGAATGCCACGGTGGCGAGCGCCACCTGCGTGAACTGGGTCAGGTTGAGCAGTCCTTCCGGATGGCGGTAGGTCACGCCGTTGGCGGTCAGTTCCTTCGGATTGTCACGCACGACGGCGAGGATCGAGAATCCAAGCTTCTCGCAGGTCACCTTGTCGGCACGCTCCCACACGTCTCGTGCGGCCGGGGACTTGGCACGCTCGTCGAGCACCATGCCCTGCTGCTGTATGCCCTGGCCCGGGTAGACGAAGGCGGACTTCGGCGCACGTACGATGGCGGTGCCACGAGACACGATATTGCCGTCGATGCGGCTGGTCACTTCGAGCACCATGCCGGAGTGTGCCACGCGTCCGACACGCTCGACGGAGATTTCCACTTCGTCGTCGAGCTGCACCATGCCGTACATGTTGTAGGTCCAGCCTGCGATTTCGTAGTGCGCACCCTTGCCGTCAAGCGCCTGCACCGCGTATTGCGCGGTTGCGGAGAGCCACATGCCGTGCACGAGCGGTGCCGCAAGACCGGAAACGGCAGCGCCACGATGCGAGGTGTGGATCGGGTTGAAATCGCCGGAAGTACGGGCGAAGGCGGTCATCTCGTGCGGAGCGGTCACCTTGACGCGGCGCAGCAGTCGGCGCGGAGTGCTTTCGATTTCCGCTTCGATTCCGCCGTAGTCCGGCGCTTCCGGCGGCAGTGCGTCGGAATATGCGCGGCCACGGATGGCGAAACGCTCGGTTTCGTTGGCAAGCACGGTGCCGTCTTGTGCGCTGTGGGTGACGTGGATGGTCACCACACGGCCGGATGCCGATTCGAAGTAGTTTTCGGCCCAGCTGGTCAGTGCGATCTGTTCGCCAGTGTGCTTGAGCAGCTCGTCTTCGCTGACTTCCAGTTCGATGAGATGGTCGAGATGCACTGCGTTGAGCAGGCCTTCGATCACCGGGAAGCCGTTGACGTATACGGATCCGAGGGCCGCGTAGATGGCGGGCCATGCCGGTCCGACGAGTGCGTCCGGTGCGATGCGCGACGGCACCAGATTGCTCGGCAGCGCGCCGCCGGTGGCCGCTTCATGGTCGAAGCCGAGGTTGGCGGACAGCGTGTAGCTGGTATGCGCCTGTCCGAACGGATGGGCGGCTTTGTCTGCCACCTGCTCAATAACGGGCATGGCGGTGAGCTTGTCGCCGGTGATGGCGGTATTGCCGATGCCCGCGGTGTCGGCAAGCATGCGGTACACGTGTTCCGGCAGGCGGTCGCGGTCGACCACCGGGAAGAGCCCGGATTCGTTGCCGTCCACGTTCAGCGGAATGACGATGTCGCGTACGGCGTGCTTGGATGCGCCACCGTCAGGATCGTTGTCCCAGTAGGTATCGAGATGAATGTCGAGATCGTACTTTTCGATGCTTCCTTCGCTGGAAATCTTGCGGATTTCGTAGTTGGCGTCACCGTTGCTGGTACCGTACGCCGGGTTTGCCATGAGATGGCCCACCCACGAGATGTTCGGGGATTTGCGAATGAATTCTTCTGCGGAAGATGCCGCGCCGAGCTGGGCAAACGCGGTTTTGTCTGCGCTTGGCGATTCGGCGGAAACGCGCTTGACCATGGCCTCTTCGAAACGGCCAAGAATGTCGGCGACCGGTTCGTCAACGGTGGTGATGCCCGCAACGGAGATCGGACCAGGAATAATACGCACGGAATCGGCGGAGTAACGGGAGTCTTCGGACTGCCACAGCTGATCCTGACCCCACCAACGCAGCAGGTCGTTGTCGATGACGGGCACGAACGGCATTGGCTTCGGGTATTCACGCACGAGCACCGGGAACCAAGCTTCATCCATCGGGGTGACGGTCAGTTCATCAGCTTGCGGATAGGCTTCGGCAAGCTTGGCGATGGCCGCATGCGGATCGGATTCCACATCGGCACGGGATGCGAACAGCGATGCGAATTCGCCGCTTTCCTTCGTGGTGACGCGGGCTTCGATACGCTGTAGCAAGTGCAGGAAGCGATCGGCATAGGTTTCATCTACCCACGGGAAAGCGAGATCGGCGAAACGCTGCGCCCATGCGAGATAGGTCATGGCCTTCAGGTCACCGAAATACGGCTTCGCGGTGGCGTTCAACGCATCGATGATTTCCTCACGGCGGCTTTCCAGCTCTTCCGGATGCTTCATCACGCGCACCAGCAGGCGTCCGCAACGCGCGGAAGAGTTTTCCAGCTCGTAAATATCGGCATGCAGGTGGCTCAGGCCGGAGGTGACTCCACCCTTGGCTTGGCCGCTCGGCACCCACTGTTCGCCCAGCGGAGCGAACGGATCGACGTCTGCTCCCTTGGCGGGAATGCCTGGGGTGTTGACGAGCATCTGCTTGACTTCAGGGCTGGTGTGCGCCTCTTTGGCGGTCATCACGGCGGTGCCGACAAGCACGCCGTCCACCGGCATGAGCGGGCGACCGTATTCGGCGGACCATTCGCCGGTGATGTAGTCGGCGCCACGTTCCGGCGTGCCGATGCCACCGCCGACCACGAGCACCAGATTGGCCTGTTCACGCACTTCGGCATAGGTGCTCAGCAGCAGATCGTCCAATGATTCCCACGAATGGTGTCCACCTGCGGAACCACCTTCGACTTCGATGAGCACCTTGACCGGAGCGACGGCCTTGGCGATGCGCACCACCTGGCGAATCTGGTCGACGGTGCCCGGCTTGAAGCTCACGTACGGGAATCCGTCGGCGTTGAGAGTGTGGATGAGTTCCACGGCCTCGTCAAGTTCCGGAATGCCCGCGGACACGACCACGCCGTCGATCGGGGTGCCGCTGGCACGCTTCTTCGGTACGATGCGCTGGGATCCGAACTGCAGGTTCCACAGGTAGCGGTCCATGAACATCGCGTTGAATTCAACGGTACGGCCTTCTTCAAGCTCTTCTTCCAGCTTGGCGACATGACGGTCGAACACGCTGGCGGTCACCTGACCGCCGCCTGCGAGTTCCGCCCAGTAGCCGGCGTTGGCGGCCGCCGCCACGATTTCCGGTTCCACGGTGGTCGGGGTCATGCCGGCGAGCAGCACCGGCGCTTTGCCGGTCAGTTCGGTGAATGCGGTACGCACCTTGTCTCCGGCGGAGGTGTGGATGATGCTTGGTGCGAAGCGGGTCCAGTTCTGGGTGCGCTCCGGCAGGGTTTCCAGCGTGGAAAGCGCGCCACGATCGGCCACGGTGGAGGCTTCCACCACGCCGACGCCAGTGCCTTGGGCAACGGTGGAGAACAGCTTGCCGACAGTGGTTCCCGGGCCAAAGTCCAACACCCACAGGGCGCTCGGATCGGTGGATTTCATGAGCGCACGCACGCGGGCGGCCCAATCCACATGGTTGAGCAGCACTTCGGCGGCGAGCTCGCGAGCGTGGTCGGCGTTGATTCCGCAGGATTCCGCCCATGAAACAGCCTGTGAAACAGCCTCGGCCATAAGCGGGCTGTGGAACGGCAGGGTCACGTCAAGGTATTCGAGCACCGGTTCGAACACGCGACCGCCACGTACCTTCTCTTCGCGCAGCTTGGCCTGGTGCTTGTGCTCCTTGGCCACTTCCACGCCGAACGCGGCCAGATCCTCCGGGTAGCCGGAGAGCACATAATGCGTGGCGGAATTGGTGACTGCCACGGCGATCGGGCCTCGGGCACCGGAAACACGCTTGATCAGCGCATCCACCTGGGCGCGGGTGATGTCCTTGACAGACAGCATCGGCGTGGCTTCGCCGTGACGTGCGGCAAGGCCAAGCTGACGCGCCTGACGGGTGCCGGCAACGCCGATCAGCGTGGCAATCGCAAGAATTTCATCGATTTGCGCGGAAGCCGCCTCAATGGAACCCGCTTCGACGATCGCCTGCACCATGTGCACGGCGAGCACGCCTTGGGAGTGACCGAGCACGGCAACCGGCTTGGCAACGGCGGGATTGTAGCCGAGGGAAGCAGCATCGAGCAGCGCACCCAACTGGGCGAGAGCAATGCCCGGAACGCTGGCGGAAGCCGCTGCGGCAGCGCCAAGTCGCGCCGGATTTGGCTCGAATCCAAACAGGTCGACCGGGCGCCCGGTGGTGGCGAGCAGGTCGGCTGACACCGGGTACAGCAGTGCCTGGGCTGCGTCGGCGTGGGTATGCAGGGCTTCGTCGAGCACCGGATTGGCGCTCTGGTCGGCGAGCGTCACCGGCCATGGGGTGGATTGGCCTGCGAAGGCGAGTGCGTGCGGCTCGCTGTTCAGTCGGTCAAGAAAAAAGGTGTTCATGATGTTCCTTACTTGTTTCAAAAATCTTGCGATGTGTTCTTGCGTTTACGTTTGCTTACGATTCATCCGCGCACTTTGCGCCCGTCACAACGGCTGGTTGCCGTGGTGTTTGGTGGTTTTGCGCACGCGTTTCTTGCTGGAGAGCAGTTTGAGCGATTCGATGATGGTTTCGCGGGTTTGCTCGGGGTCGATCATGGCGTCGATTTCGCCCATTTCCAGCGATAGATTCGCGTTGACGGTGGTGCGTTCGTAGTCGGCCACGTATTTGGCTCGGAGCGCTTCGACGTCTTTGCCTGCGTCTTTGGCTTTCTGCAGGTCTTTGCGGTGGATGATGTTCACCGCTCCGGCCGCGCCGAGCACTGCGATTTGGCTGGATGGCCACGCGTAGTTGAGGTCGGCTCCGATGGCTTTGGATCCCATCACGATATAGGCTCCGCCGAAGGCTTTGCGTAGGATCACGGTGACCAGCGGCACTTGCGCGTTGGCGTAGGCGTAGATCACTTTCGCGCCGCGGCGGATGATGCCCGCATGTTCCTGTTCGGCGCCAGGCTTGTATCCGGGGGTGTCCACCAAGGTGACGACCGGCAGGTTGAACGCGTCGCACAGACGCACGAATCGTGCCACTTTTTCGGAGGAATCCACGTCAAGGATGCCCGCGTTGACGTTCGGCTGGTTTGCCACAATGCCGACCGGATGCCCGTTCACGCAGGCGAATCCCACCACTGCGGAGCTTGCGAACAGCTCGTGCACCTGCACGAATTCGCCGTAGTCCACGATGCAGCGGATCACGTCGAGCACGTCGTACGGCTGGCGGTCGTTGTCCGGCACGATGGTGGCAAGTCGCTTGGCCACGTCACGGTCGGCGCGGGTTGCGGCGTACGCGTAGGTGGGCGGCTGCAGGTCGGAGTTGGACGGCAGGTAGGCGAGCACGGTTCGTGCGTAGTCGATCGCGTCGGCTTCGTCTTCGCCCAGGTAGTGCGCCACACCGGAGGTGGCGTTGTGCACATATCCGCCGCCGAGGTCGTCCATGCTGATCACTTCGCCTGTGGCCGCTTTGACCACGTCAGGACCGGTGACGAACATGTTGGAGTTTTCACGGGTCATGATGATCAGATCGGTCAGTGCCGGGCAGTACACGGCTCCACCCGCGCATGGGCCGAGAATCAGCGAGAGCTGCGGCACGAAACCGCTGGCGTCGCAGGTTTTACGGAACAGATGCCCGTATTGCGTCAGCGCGGCCACGCCCTCTTGAATGCGGGCACCGCCCGAATCGATAAGCGCGATGATCGGCACTTTCAAGTCGAGCGCTTTGTCCATCAATCGGCAGATCTTGCGGCCTTCCGCGACTCCCAGCGTGCCGCCGCGCACGGAAAAGTCCTGTGCGTATACGGCCACTTTGCGTCCGAACACTTCGCCGAAACCGGTGATGACCGCCGCTCCCGCGCGTCCGCCGTTGATGTCGCCGCCGCAGAATCGTCCGATTTCCTCGAAGGAACCGGTGTCAAGCAGCAGGTCAAGACGTTCGCGCGCCGTCAGTTTGCCTTTGACATGCTGGCGATTGCGGGCATGATCTTCCGCTTCGTGCGCGAGTTGCGCCGCACGAAGCACGGATGCGCGGATTGGCTGAGATGCGCCCGGCAGGTCGGCCGCGGAGACGGCTTCGGCCGCGTTTTTGCCGAGTCGCTCCTGCTGTTCCATTACGATCTTCACGGCTTCTTTGACGGCCGGGCTTGCGATGATATCAGTCATCACTTACCCCCTTCCATAGTTCCGTCGGTTGCGGTTCCGTCAACAGCAGCGCCAGTTGCGCCGTTTTCGCCGGCTTTCGTACCGTTCGCTCCGGTCACGTCGATGGTCATCAACGTTTCGCCGGCTTCCACGCCCGCCGCGGGTCCCACGAAAATCTTGGTGACAGCGCCCTTGACCGGCGCATACACGTAGTTTTCCATCTTCATGGATTCGAGCACGACGAGCAGGTCGCCCTTGGCCACCTGCTGGCCTTCGGCCACATTGATACGCGTCACGACGGCCTGCATCGGGCTTGCGATCACACCGGATTGGCCGTCATTGCTTTGCTGTTTTTTCTGCGCATGATGCAGTCCCTGCCCACGCAGCGGCTGGATGGCACGTTTCGCGTCACGCGCTTTGGCACCGCCCGTCAGGTTGGCGACGATGTCGTTCGGCACGGTCAGCGACACTCTGCGATTGTTGACTTCGATGACGAAGGTTTCGCTGGATTCCTTCTTGTCGACCTCGGAAGCGCCAGACATGGACGCCGGCTGCCCGCCTTGCGATGATGCGGCTTCCTTGTTGAGGTACTTGCGTTCCAGCCATTTGGTGCTGACATCGTATGCAACACCGTGTTCGGCGGTGAATTCGTCGTCGTTGAAAATCTGTTCGAACAAGCTTGCCGGAGTCGGCACGCCTTCCACCTTCAGCTCGCTCAAGGCGCGGCGCACGCGGGCCACTGCTGCCGCTCGGTCAGATGCGGTGACCACGAGTTTGCCCATCATCGAATCGAATTTCGGCGAAATGGTGTCGCCTTCGACCACGCCGGAATCCACACGGATGCCCGGGCCGGACGGCCAGCGCAACGAGGCCAGCGTGCCGGAGCTTGGCGCGAGGTTCTTCGCCGGATCCTCGCAGGTCAGGCGCAGTTCAAAACTGTGTCCACGAAGCGGATGGTTCACGGTCAGTTCCCCACCGTTGGCGATGGTCAGCTGCTCGCGCACCAGGTCAAGTCCGCAGACCTCCTCGCTGACGGTATGCTCCACCTGCAGACGCGGATTGACTTCCAGGAAGTACACTTTGCCCTGTTCGGTCACCATGAATTCGCAGGTGCCAAGCCCCTCGTAATCGACGGCTTCGAACAGTCGGCGAGAGTAGGTTTCCAGCTGGTCGGTCACCTCGGAGGAAAGGAACGGTGCCGGCGCCTCTTCGACAAGCTTCTGATTGCGGCGCTGCACGGAGCAGTCGCGCGTGGAATACACGGTGAAGTTGCCGTGCGAGTCGCGGCCGCACTGCGTTTCGACGTGACGTCCTTTGTCGATGAATCGTTCCACGAAATATTCGTTCAGATCACCGCCCTGCAGCGCATCATGATTCATGTAGAAACCGCGCAGCTCGTCATCGTTGTGCACGAGCGTGATGCCGCGACCGCCGCCGCCATCGGTACGCTTAAGCATGAGCGGATAACCGTGCGTGTGCGCGAAATCCAGCAGCAATCGCATGTCGGAAATCGACTGGGAAATGCCGGGAACCGGCGGAACTTTGGCGAACGTGGCCACACGACGTGCGGTGATCTTATCCCCCAAATCCACGAGGGCTTTCGGATTCGGACCAACCCAAGCCGCACCCGCATCGATCACTTTCTGCGCGAAAGTGGCCACTTCGGAAAGGAATCCGTAGCCTGGATGCACTGCGTCGGCACCGCTGCGCTGCAGAATGTCGATCAGCAGATCCTCGTTGAGATAGGTGTCTTTATACGTGTCTCCGGAAAGCAGATATGCGTCGTCAGCCATCTGCACGTATTGTGCATGGCGATCCTGCTCCGCGTACACCGCAACCGTGGGAATCCCCATCTCACGGGCGGTGCGCACTACGCGAAGCGCGATTTCTCCGCGATTCGCCACCAGAAGTTTGTTGACATTTTTAGGCATAACGTCAAGTTTGGTCGCGCGAACGAAAAATCGTGAACTCGTTTCCCACAAAAGACACGCAATCTTTTTGTAAGGCTCCACAAACGTTACCGAAACTTGGCAAGCCTACGATTGGGGGCATAAGTTGACAAACCTTGCATTTTCGTCACTTTCGCGCTTGCCATCATTTCGGCTGTCGACAATCGTCGATTCATCAACGTAATGCAATCACATCCAAGGAGAATTATCGTGCGTAACGCAATGCTGACACTCAAAACCACGCTGAAAACCGCCACCAGCGGCACTGTCGGATCCATCCTCAAGCCGGCGCTGTTCGCCGTGCTCATGTGGACCGCCTCCGCGGCCGGTGCCGTGCCGATTCCGGGCACGCCGGTGCCGATCACGCTACAGACGTTCGTGGTGATGCTGGCCGCGCTGATGCTGCCGTGGAAGCAGGCCGGCGCCGCGATGCTCATGTATCTGGCAGCCGGCGCGGTCGGTCTGCCGGTGTTCGCCGGCGGCGCTTCCACCATGGCATTGGTTGGCCCGAGCGCCGGCTTCCTGATCGGCTTCCTGCCGGCGGCCATCGTCACGTCGCTGCTGAAGGGTGAGGCGCGCACCGATTCGCTGAAGCATGGCGCGCTGACCGCCGCACGTTACCTGTTTGCCTGTGTCGCCGGCTGCATTGCGCTTGACTATCTGCTTGGTTTCATCGTGCAGTCCGCCATTACCGGCATCGCACTGCCGATTGTGGCCGTGGCTTCCATGGGATTCGTCGCAGGCGATGCGGTCAAGGCCGTTATCGCTTCCGCCGTGGTCGCAGGTCTTGCCAAGCTGAAGTGAGATTGCGGCAAATTTCAGCAATCAAGTAATTTTTTACTTACTGAGCACGCCTACGTCGGCCGTGCTCACCCGATGCAATACGCCTTCCTGATCCTCAATGGTCAGGGAGGCGTCGTCGTTTAACGCGACAGCCCTGCCCTGCAAAGTGGTTCCGTCCACAAAATGAGCCTCGCACTGCTTGCCGAGCGTCCAGCAGATCGGGGTCATCGCTTCCCGGGCGCGCACAGCCTCACGGTGAGGGTCCTCTTCGAAATCAGCCAACCGCGAGCGCAATCCTTGCACCCAACGTACGGCAATCGCATCGCGCAACACCATCGCATCAGGCAGATTGCGCGCAACCAACTGCAACGATGTGGACTTATCTATCGGCAATCGTTCCTGAGCGACGGCAAGATTCAAACCGACGCCGATCACAATGGCAACGCGATCCCCGCAATCCGGAATCGGCACCATTTCAGCGAGTACGCCACCAAGTTTCTTGCCGCCAGCAAAAATATCGTTCGGCCATTTCAGCAAAACATCTTCATCGAGCGTGCCGCCGAAATCGCATACCGCACCAACAATCGCCTCACGCATCTCGCAACCGGCAATCATCTGCAGCCAACCATTGACGGACGAATCGCGCACAATCGCAACCGGCACGCTCACCACCAGCGACACGATGAATGACTCCCCCGGCACACTGGCCCACGTATGGTCGAGCCGCCCGCGACCGGCCGTCTGCTCGTTCGCCGCGACAACCACGATCTCACGCCCGCTCCACACGAGGTTCCCTGCAATGCCGTCCATGCCATCCATGCCGAACAGCCGACCTGCACGCACCAAATCCGCGGCATACGTGTTGGTGGATCCCACCGTATCCAAAACAAGCACCTGATCCGCCGCAACGCATGTACGCGGCATGATCGCAGCCGAATCCAAAATCGCCATCATTACCTCCTACCTACTACAGCGCGGCGCGCCGACGCAATGTCGCCGCAACGCAACAGCTCATGCAGCAGCCAACGCAGCCGCTACTCGTCCTGCCGCACCTGGCTGGCCTCATGCGCACTGGCCACGTTCGCGCTGGCAGCCGATCGCGCATTACGCGACTCGCGCCAGAATTGCAGGCATACGAAACCGAATACGAACGCGACCGGTAGCATATGCCGTTCGAAATTGTTGGCCGGAGCGGTGATCATCACGCCCATGAGCAGCAGCAGGGGCAGATGCCATGACAGCGAGCGCCATCGCCGCAACACCACTTCGGCAGCGCCGACCAGCAGCATCAGCGTTACGTACAGATTGCCGTGCGTCACCCAGCCGATCACGGGAATATTGCCCCAACCTTTCGCGAAGCCGGCCACCGCATCGCGCCAATCGTGGTTATACAGGTGGATCCACGCATTGTCGTTCTGCACGTAATCGTTGTTCACGTAGTAGTCCATCGACACGTATGGCAGGTCGGTCACGTCGAAATAGCCGAAGCATTCGGCGAAAAACGCGTCGAGCGCGATAACAGGATTTGCGACAACGATTTCAAGCCAGGCCTCGTTGAAGTTTGTCATGTCGTCTTCGGTGACGGTGCGCCACTTGTAACTGACTTTCTTCGATTGGATGCCGGAGGATTTCACCGGGTCGGCGTCCTGCCGGAAGTACGCTTCGGCCATCTGGTCGAGGTTGAAGACCGGTTCAAGCTTTTTCGCCGCGTCCGCCGGAATGCCTTTCGGATTGTATTTGGCGACGCGCGCGATCTGCTGCAGTTGGATGCCACGGCTTTCGATGGGGTCGCCGCCGATGATGGCGCCCGTGTTGGTGAGGAACACGATGCCGCCATGAATGAGGATGGTTGGCAGCAGAAGTGCCACAAGATAGGTTTTCCAACGTTTGCGATCGTTGATAAGTGCCAGGATCAGGGTGAAGAGAATGATGTACCACGCGTATTTCGCGCTGATCAGCATCACGCAGCTTGAGATGGTGAAGGCCATGATCGAGCGTTTGCGTAGGTACGTCGGCTTGCCGTTGATGGTGGGCAGCGCTTTGATATGCGTCATGTGCAGTTCGTACCACACGCCGAACCACCATACGAATGCGAAAGCGAACAGCGGCGATTTCGTCAGGGAAATCGTGGCGAATACCGCAAGCGGGCACACCATGAAGAACAGCAGTATCATGAATCGTGTTTTCGCACCGGCCCGCAGTCTGGAGGGGCGTGCCACAACGCCTGCTTCAGGATGCGCGTAATCGCGCATATTCCAGCAATCGTGGCGTTCCGGATGCGAGAAGTCGAACGTGCCGACGCCAAGCCTGCGCCACGGCAGGTTGAAGAACCGGTTGGCGGTGGCCGAACAGCAGAATGCGGCGAATAGCCATTGCAAGGCTGCGAGCACCACGATGCCCGCATCGTTGGAGTCGGTGAAGTAGCGCGAAACCGCCGCTGCGGCACCGTAGAACACGGTGAGCACGACATTGTGCTGGTCGGTCAGATATGTGGGATTGTCCGGCCACATGTAATGCGCGGTCGGGTAAATATCCATGGGCACGAACGAGAAGAAGCCGATATATGGCTGTTTCAAGCCCGTCCACTGGTTCAAGGCCCAGCTGAATTCACGGATCTGCGAGCGAATGTCGGCGCCGAACGCGGCCAATAGCGTGGTTGGAATCCACAGCCAGCCGATTACGAACACCAGCATGAGTTTCCACCAACAGTCGGTGCAGCGGATGAGTTTGCGCCCCGTCCATACGATCACTGCATGCAGGGCGCGCCCTGGGCGGCTGTGCGCGGCATCATGCAAGTGTCGCAACATAATGCCAAGCACGGTGGTCGGCGTTCCTGCAATCTCGTTGCATAGTTTTTCATGCCGTCGTGCGAAATATTGCGGAAGTACGCGACGGCCGCGGCCGAATCTGACCAATGCGACAACTATCGAAAACCATATCGCGAAAGCGACCACCAAATACAGCACATTCAGCCAGCCGAAGTCGGAAAGCCCATCGCCGAACCAATACAACGGCCCGATCGCGCAACACCATGCCACCCAAAGGCATGCCAGCACGGCCAGCATCCAGCTGAGGAATGTGCCGATACGCTCGCCACGCTTTCCAGTTTGTTTGACTTCGCTCATAAGCGGCATAATAGCGGCACTCCCCGAATGAACTTCACCTCGTTGACGCTTTCCGTTCAGCGATTCGCCAGTTGGGCGGCTACACTTGACGCTTATGAACTCCGATCAGGCAGACATTCTCGACCTTCTGGCAGGGCACACCGACGATTCAACCATCGAACGGCTCGCTTTCGAATGCCTGATGACTTCTCTTACGGATGATCGCGTCGCCTCGTTGATGAATGTGCTTGGTTGGCGTGGGGATTTCGATTGTTTCGCGATTGGCGGCACACCGGAAACGAGTCCCGCTTCGGCTTCGCTCGTTGCGCGTAAGGCGGTGCGCGATCTGGGCGGAGAACATGTGATTGTTGGCACATACGGCAGTTTTCTGCTGGCGCTTGTCTGTCAGAGTGGCGCCGCCACTGCCGAAGTGACCTGCACGTCGATTATGCCCGCTTTCAAAGATGACGAATCGGTGTATTTGAGTCCGGTGCGTTCCGGTGTCGCCGGCGCTTCGCACGTGTTGCGTGAAACCCTGTTTTCCTTGCAGGCGGCTCCCGCTTTGGCGTCGCCGTCCCGCCCGTTGCGTGCCGATGAGTTGCTGCCGGAACGGGCGCTGTTGGGCGATGATTACGCTCGTGAAGAGTTGTATCAGAACGTGTATCAGGTGCTTCATGGCGAGAATCCCGACGATCCGACGTTTGTGACGGTTTCCACGTTTTTGCGCAACGGCAGTTCGTTGGAAAACACGGCGAAGGAATTGAATGTGCATCCGAATACGGTGCGTTATCGCTTGAAGCGTGCCGCGGAAACGACCGGTTGGGATGCGACCGACCCGCGTGACGCATACGTGTTGACGACGGCGCTTGCGATTGGCCGTATGCGCGACCGTTGAACATCACTTCTCTGTTTTAATATCTATCTGATATCTGGTTTCATTGAGATTCTTTGATAGTCAGACGATTGCAGGATCATTATTTATTAAATGAGATAGATAATCGCAAGATATATATGAAAAGACCCGCATCTCGCGTTGGGGCAGGATGCGGGTCTTTTGCAAGCTATATAGAAGCTATCTACAAGCTATATTGCTCAGGCGATGACCGTCGGATCAACCGGGACGCCCGGGTTCATCGTGGAGGTGATGGTCGCCTTGGTGACGTAGCGGCCCTTCACGGTGGACGGCTTCAGACGCTTGATTTCGTCGGCAACAGCCTTGAAGTTCTCGTCGAGAGCCTGCTCGGTGAAGGAGAGCTTGCCGATGAGGAAGCTCAGGTTGCCATTCTTGTCAACACGGAAGTCGACCTTGCCGCCCTTGATGTCCTTGATGGCCTTGGTGACGTCCATGGTCACGGTGCCGGTCTTCGGGTTCGGCATGAGGCCACGCGGACCGAGCACGCGGCCGAGGCGGCCGACCTTGCCCATCATGTCCGGGGTAGCCACCACGGAATCGAAGTCCAGGAAGCCGTCGGCAACCTTCTGCACGAGATCGTCGTCACCGACGATGTCGGCGCCAGCCTCGAGAGCCTCGGTGGCCTTCGGGCCACGGGCGAACACGAGGACCTTGGCGGTCTTACCGGTGCCGTTCGGCAGGTTGACGGAACCGCGGACCAGCTGGTCGGCCTTACGCGGATCCACGTTCAGGCGCAGCACGGCCTCAACGGTCTGATCGAACTTGTACTCCGGCATGCTCTTGACGAGAGCGATGGCTTCGTTAGCGGTGTAAAGGTTGTTGCGATCGATCTTCTCAGAAGCTTCGCGGTACTTCTTGGAACGCTTTACCATTTGTCCCTCTCCTCTCAGTCGGTAACCGTGATACCCATCGAGCGGGCGGTGCCCTCGATGATCTTCATGCCGGCTTCGACGTCGCGTGCGGACAGATCAGCCATCTTGATTTCGGCGATCTCACGGACCTGAGCCTTGGTGACGGAGCCGACCTTGTGGGTCAGCGGGTTTTCGGTACCCTTCTGGATGCCCGCGGCCTTCTTCAGCAGAGCTGCCGCCGGCGGGGTCTTCAGAATGAAGGTGAAGGAACGATCTTCGAAAACGGTGATCTCAACAGGGATGACCTGGCCCATCTTGTCCTGCGTGGCAGCGTTGTACTGCTTGCAGAAGTCCATGATGTTCACGCCATGGGAACCCAGTGCCGGGCCCAGCGGCGGGGCCGGGTTGGCCTTGCCAGCCTGAATCTGGAGCTTGAGAAGCGCCGAGACTTTCTTCTTAGGAGCCATTGTATGGTTCTTCTTTCTGTAGAAGCGGTGGTAGCGGCACCGGAGTAGGTTTCCCGCGTCCGGTTCCTTCCGCAACGTATATTGCTGTGCTGTGCTAGCGGATTCCGTACCCTCATTCAGGCACGCCAAACCCTCCAGACACAAGCTTTCCTATTGTGCCCACTCCCCCAGACAAAAAAAGACCCCGCAATGCGCGGGGTCTTTCAAAGACTTATCAGGACAGTTTTTCTACCTGGTTGAAGCCCAACTCCACTGGCGTGTCGCGACCGAAGATGGACACGAGCACCGTGAGCTTCTGGGTGGTGGGCTCAACGTCGGAGACGACAGCTGCCATGGTGGTGAACGGACCGTCGGTGACGGTGACCTGATCGCCAACGGCGTAGGAGACTTCAAGGACGCGCTTCTTGTTGGCGGCCGGCTTGTCACCAGCCTTCTTGAGCGCTTCGGAAGCGATCATCGGAGCCATCATGGAGACGACTTCCTTGCGGCTCAGCGGCGCCGGTTCCTTGGTCGGACCGACGAAGCCGGTAACGCCTTCGGTTTCACGCACAATACGACGGGCGTTCTCATCCGGAAGCATGCGAATCAGCACATAGCCGGGAACACGCACGCGGGTGATGACCTTCTTGCCCTTTTCGGTGTGCTTTTCGACTTCTTCCATCGGAACTTCAATCTGGAAGATCTTATCTTCCATGCCGAAGCTTGCCACACGGGATTCAACGTTGGTCTTCACACGCTTCTCATAGCCGGAGTAGGTGTGCAGCACGTACCACTTGCCTTCGAGGGTGCGCAGGCTGTTGGAGAAGTCTTCGACGGCCTTGGCGCCAGCATCCAGCTCTTCGCCGCCCTCGTCCTCCGCGGACTCTTCGGAAGCAGCTTCAGCAGTCGGCTCGGCCTCAGCGACTTCCGGAACGCTTTCACCCTCGGCCTGCAGCTCCTCAACGGCAGCTACGGCCTCGAGATCAGCTTCTGGAGCTTCGTCGAGGTTGTCGGAAAACACTTCGTCAGTCATGCAGTTTCACCTTCAAGTCGTTGATCAGCCGAAGATCCACAGGGTCAGCTTGCCCAGACCGAAGTCCATGCCGGTGACCAGTGCCATCAGGAGCAGCACGAAGATGAACACGGCGAGTGCCCAGAAGAACAGCTCTTTGCTGGTCGGGGTCACGACCTTGCGGAGTTCGTCGATAATCTGTTTGATGAACAAGCCAAGACGCATGAAGATGTTCGGCTTAACGGCCTTTTCGCTATTTTTTGCCTTCGCCATAATAATCCTCCGCTGAGCTTGTTGTAAGAAGCCTGGCAGGGAAGGCGGGACTCGAACCCACAACCTACGGTTTTGGAGACCGTTGCGCTACCAATTGCGCCACTTCCCTAGGTGTACTCTGCCGTTTCTACTTGCTGGCGAGGATTTTGTGCGAAAAACCACGCAAGAAGTAAGCGGCAAAACCGCCAAGTCGAAATAATAGCGGGTATTTGCGACTTAGTCCAACCGGTTTTTCAAGAAATGTCCCAAAACCGCTATTTTTCAACGAAAAAAAGATTCGCACCCGGCATGTCACCGCGGTGCGAATCGTGTGAAAAGTCTCAGTCAGGCCAGTATCAGTCCTCGACCCACTGCTTCATACGCTTCATGCCCTCAACGAGGTCGTCGTCGGCAAGCGCGTACGAGAATCGCAAGTAGCCGGGAGCGCCGAACGCTTCGCCTGGAACGGCCGCCACATGACCTTCGTCAAGCAGTGCCGCAGCCAGTTCGGACGTGCTCGCATAAGCGGTTTTGCTGGTGCCGAGCGGCTTGTTCAGCAGTGCGCTCACGTCGGCGAACGCATAGAATGCGCCGGTCGGCGTCGGGCAGTTCACACCTTCGATATCGTTCAACGCGGCGACGATGGTCTGACGGCGCCTGTCGAACGCCTCACGCATCTCGTACACGGCGTCAAGAGATCCGGACACGGCTGCGATCGCGGCACGCTGGGAGATATTGTTCACGTTCGACGTCATATGCCCCTGCAGCTTGGATGCGGCCTTCGCCACGTCGAGCGGAGCGATCATCCAGCCGACACGCCAGCCGGGCATAGCGTAGGTTTTGGCCACGCCGTTGAGCACCAGCAGCTGATCACGCACTTCAGGCACTGCAGCGCCGATATACGTGGTTTTTGCACCATCGTAGTTCAGATGCTCGTAGATTTCGTCGGAGATCACCCACACATGGTGTTCCACAGCCCATTCGCCGATCGCCTTGACGGTTTCCGGATTCCACACGGCACCCGTCGGATTGTTCGGCGTATTCACGATGATGGCCTTCGTACGTTCGGTACGTGCCGCTTCCAGGTCTTCCAAGCTTGGCTCGAAATTGCGGTCAGCTCCCGCGAACACTTCGACAGGCACGCCTCCAGCCAGTTTCACGGCTTCCGGATAGCTCGTCCAATACGGCGTCGGAATGATGACTTCGTCGCCATCATTGAGCAGGATTTGAAAGGATTCGTACACGGCCTGCTTGCCGCCATTGGTTACGATCACCTGATTCGGATCGACTCCATACCCCGAGTCGCGCAACGTTTTGTCTGCGATCGCCTTGCGCAATTCCGGCAAACCTGCCGTCGGAGTGTAACGATAGTTCTTCGGATCCTGCACCGCTTCGGCCGCAGCCGCGACGATCGCAGCCGGAGTCGGAAAGTTCGGTTCGCCCGCACCAAATCCAATGACGTCGATTCCTTCAGCTTTCATCGCTTTCGCTTTGGAATCAACGGCCAGAGTAGCGCTCGGAGCCACGCGGTTAATACGTTCGGAAAGAGTCTGCCAGTCAGCCATAGTCATGTTTGCCATGCTATCCCTCCCGCCCGAAAAACAACAGCCTTTTAGCACATTTTGGAATTCCTTTTCCCTGCTGACCGGTAGGGGCGGCATATTGCTATTTACAGGGCACCGAACAAAAGAGGGAAAGGGATTAAACCAAGACGAGGTTGTCGCGGTGGACTAGGGGGTGGGCGTATTCTTCGCCGAGGAAACGCTTGAGCTGGGCGGTATTGCGGCCGAGCATTTGCGGGATTTCTTCGGAATCGAATCCTACGAGGCCTTTTGCGAGGTGATTGCCCGCTTCATCGTCGATCCACACCGCGTCTCCGGCGGCAAAATCGCCCCGCACTTCGAGTACGCCGGCGGCAAGCAGGCTGGCGGCCCCTCCGCGTACCGCATTGGAAGCGCCGGCATCGGCCACGAGCGTGCCTTGCGGGTGTGCTGCGAACCCGATCCATAGTCGGCGTGATGATCCACGGTCGTTGATGGGGGCGAATGCGGTGCCGACTGGGTCGCCCATCATGGCCGGGCCTGCGTTTGCCGCGCAGGTGAGCACTGCGGGAATGCCGGAGACCGCCGCAACACGCGCCGCTTCCATTTTGGTGACCATGCCGCCGGTACCCACGTTTGATCCGGTGCCGCCGACCTGCACTTTGGCGAGCGCGTCCTCCACGTTCGGCACGTAGCTGATGCGTCGCGATCCGGGTTCGCTTGGGGGTGCCGTGTAGAGCGCGTCCACGTCGGTGAGGAGCACCAAAGCGTCGGCGACTACGATGTTGGCGATCAATGCGGAGAGTCGGTCGTTGTCTCCGAAACGGATTTCATTGGACGCGAGGGAATCGTTTTCGTTGATGATCGGCACCGCGCCGAGGTCGAGCAGCCGGTCGAGGGTGCGTCGCACGTTGCGGTATTGCTGTGGGGCGATGGTGTCGGACACGGTGATGAGGATTTGCCCGACGCGCAGTCCGTATTGTGAGAAAGCGTTCTCGTATTGGGCCATGAGCAGGCCTTGTCCGACGGCCGCGCACGCCTGCTGGTCAGCCACGTCGGTGGGGCGTGAGTCGAAGCCGAGGGAGCCGAATCCGGCTGCGATGGCGCCGGAGGAGACGAGCACCACGCGCCCGCCCATGAGTCGCACGCGTGCGAGGGCCGCCACGAGCGCGTTGAGTCGTTCCGGATCGAGGTGGCCACTTGGTTTGGTCAACGAGCTGGATCCCACTTTCACCACGATGGTTTGCGCTTCGGCGATGGCGCGGCGCACTTGGGCTTGCGATGGCGTGTTCATGGTTCCTCCAGGCGTTCGAATGGCCGAAAAGAAAACCCGCCGACATGCCAATCGGCACATCAGCGGGCGTTTTGCTGCTTCTATTGTTCCACGTTTTCGGAATCGGTGGTTTCACCGCGTCCGAAGAGGCTGGTTTCGTCATGGCGGTCGTCGTCCACGGAAGGATCGGCCCAGTGTCCGGCCTTGCGTTCGGCCATCATGGCTTCACGCACGGCTTGGCGCGCATCCATCATTTCGTGGTACTGGCGACGGCGTTCCGCGTTGGTGCGGCGCTGCGAACGGCCGTCCTGTTCCTGCAGTCGCAGGTCGACGCCTCGTGCGCCAAGCTGGGCGCCGTCGAGCATTTCCGCGCCCGCAGCAATGGTCGGATCCCAATCGAATTCCACGGCTCGCGCGCCCTTGCCGATGCGTACTTCGTCGCCAGGCTTGGCTCCCTTGTTGCGCAGCTCGTCTTCGACACCGAGTTTGGCGAGGCGGTCGGCCAGGTAGCCGACTGCTTCGTCGTTGTCGAAGTTGGTTTGCATGACCCAACGTTCCGGCTTGGTGCCGAGCACTTCGTACCAGACGTCGCCGTTGCCGGCTTCCTTGCGTTCCACGGTGAAGTCAAGCGCGGTGCCGCCTTCGTCGTTGCGGCGACGGCGGTTGCGCGGCTCTTCGAGCGGCTTGATGACCACGCGCGCTTCTTCTTCGGCCTGTTCGCGTTCGGCGACTTCCTTGCGCATGTCGGCGACCATGGCCGCCAACGCCCAGTTGAGTTCCTTCAAACCTTCGTGGGATGCGGTGGAGATGACATACACATTGAGACCGAGTTTTTCGAATTCCGGTTTGACGAATTCGGCCAATTCCTTGGCTTCCGGCATATCGACCTTGTTGAGGATGATGATTCGGGGGCGTTCGGGGATTGGGATTGCGCCCAACGGCAGTTCCAGCTTGTCGGCATATTCGGCAAGCTCATGTTCGAGCGCCTTGTAGTCGCTCATCGGATCACGGTCAGGTTCCAGCGTGGCACAGTCGATGACGTGGGCGATGATTTCGGTGCGTTCGATGTGGCGCAGGAATTCAAGGCCGAGGCCCTTGCCTTGGGATGCGCCCGGAATCAGGCCCGGCACGTCGGCGATGGTGTACCGCATGTCTCCGGCCATAACCACGCCGAGGTTCGGCACGAGCGTGGTGAACGGATAGTCGGCGATTTTCGGCTTGGCGGAGCTCATGGCTGCGATCAGGCTGGATTTGCCTGCGGAGGGGAAGCCCACCAAGGCCACGTCGGCGATGGATTTGAGTTCGAGAATGACGTCACGTTCCTCGCCTGGTTCGCCAAGCAACGCGAATCCCGGAGCGCGACGGGTGCGGTTGGCCAATGCGGCGTTGCCAAGACCGCCGTTGCCGCCGGCCGCCACCACGAACTTGTCTCCGGCATGGCGAAGATCGGCGAGCTGCTCGCCCGGATGCTTAGGCTTGCCTTGCGGCCCTTTGGCTTCGAAAATCACGGTGCCCACAGGAACGGGCAGGATCAGATCGGCACCTTTCGAACCGTCTTTGGTGTCTCCCAAGCCCATGGTGCCGCTTCCAGCCTCGCGGTGGGGCATGAAACGGTAATCCAACAGGCTGTTGGCGTTCTGGTCGGCCATGAAGATCACGGAACCACCGTCACCGCCGTTGCCACCGTTCGGTCCCGCCAACGGCTTGTATTTTTCCCTACGGATGCCGGCGGAACCGTTGCCGCCGTCGCCGCCCTTCACATGGACGGTCACGCGATCGACGAAATCACTCATGTATCTACCTTAATCGTTTGTTCGAAACGGTCCGATTATTGTCCGTTTGATATGTCTTATGCAACTGTATGCAACGTTACGTGACATTTGGGACGGGCTGAAGGAAACCAATCCTCAGCAATCATCAAAATAAAGAAAAGCCGCGTCCATAACGGGCGCGGCTTTATCTTGTAAGCGTTAATTGCGCGTATTTCAGGCGGCAATCACGTCGACGACCTTGCGGTCACGACGCACGCCGAACTTCACGCTGCCGTCCTTGAGGGCGAACAGGGTGTGGTCCTTGCCCATGCCGACGTTCTCACCCGGGTGGAACTTGGTGCCACGCTGACGAACGATGATGTTGCCGGCCACGACGGCTTCGCCGCCGAACTTCTTCACACCGAGGTATTGCGCGTTTGAATCGCGACCGTTGCGCGAGCTGGACGCGCCCTTCTTATGTGCCATGTCTGTTCCTTTCGGTCCTTGACTCTAACCCTGCGCCAATCAGGCGATAGCCGTGATCTTGACAGCGGTCAGCTGCTGGCGATGGCCCTTGCGACGAGCAACGCCGGTCTTGTTCTTATACTTCATGATGCTGATCTTCGGACCCTTGGCCTCATCGTTGACAACCTCAGCCTTGACGCTGACGTTGGCGAGATCCTTGGCACCGAGGACAACCTTGGAGCCGTCCACAACGAGAGCAACCGGGAATTCCACGGTTTCGCCCTTCTTAGCCTCGAGACGGTTGACGTAGATGACGTCACCGACCTCAACCTTTTCCTGATGGCCGCCGGCCTTCACAATCGCGTACATATCCGTTCCTTTATTAACTTGGAAAGCTTACTGCCCGGCACGTTCGAGCCTCGCGGCCAGACACCAGCAATCTAATTTACACATACCCGCGTACAACCGCAAGTCTGTTTCCGGCGTGTCAGGTTGACAGACCGGAATAATCATTTATTCTTCTATGCTTCCTCGCCCAGTTCCGCATTGTTGGCGGCCACGGCAGCCGCCGCGATCTGCGCGAGTTTGGCCTTCACGTCCGGCGAGGAGCCTTTCGGCACCTGCACGTCCGTGCCGTGACCATGCTTGTTGGTTTTGACGAACGGGTCGCCGCCCTTGAGGGCGTACGGATCGTCATAATCCGCGGACACGGTCGGCTCGTCGTGAAGAATGAATCCGCGGCCTTTGCAGGTCGGGCATTCCTCGGAAAAGGCTTCCACCAGCCCCTGTCCGATGCGCTTGCGCGTCATCTGCACCAGGCCAAGCGAGGTGACTTCGGCCACCTGATGCTTGGTACGGTCGCGGGCCAGGCATTCCACCAGTCTGCGCAGCACCAGATCACGGTTGGCTGGCATGACCATGTCGACGAAGTCGATCATCACCATGCCGCCGATGTCACGCAGGCGCAGCTGACGTGCGATCTCTTCGGAAGCTTCGAGGTTGCAGCGGGTCACCGTCTCCTCAAGACTCTTGCCGCGGCCGATGAAACGGCCGGTATTCACGTCGATGGTGGTCATGGCTTCGGTGCGGTCGATCACGATCGAGCCGCCCGACGGCAGGTAGACCTGACGTTCCATGCCCTTGCGCAGCTGGGAGTCGATCTGCCACTTGTCGAACACGTCTTTGCCTTCATGTTCGGCCGGATCCCACTTTTCGAGCTTGTCTTTCAAGTCGGGAGCCATGGTGTCGAGGTATTCCTCGATACGGCCGTACACGCGGTCACCTTCAACGATCATCTTGGAGAAGTCGTCGTTGAAGATGTCTCGCACCACGCGGATCGCCACGTCCGGCTCGCCTTGCAGCAGCTTCGGACGCTTGCCGTGCAGGAATTCGTCTCGCTTGGAGGTGATGCGTTCCCACTGGCGCACCAGGCTTTCAAGATCCTTGGTGATCGCCTCTTCGGAGGCGCCTTCCGCTGCGGTACGAATGATCACGCCCATGTCTTTCGGCGCGACCTTCGACACGATGTTCTTCAGGCGGGAACGTTCACGCTCGCTGAGCTTGCGGCTCACGCCCGTCATGCCACCGGATGGCACGAGCACCAGGAAACGGCCCGCAAGGGTGACCTGCGAGGTCAGTCGCGCACCCTTATGTCCGATCGGATCCTTGGTGACCTGCACGAGCACCGGGTCCCCCGACTTGAACGCGAGTTCGATGCGGCGAGGCTGGCCTTCCAACCGTGCGGAATCCCAGTTCACCTCACCCGCATAGAGCACGCCGTTACGCGCCTGACCAATGTCGACGAACGCGGCTTCCATGCTCGGCAGCACGTTCTGCACACGGCCCAGATAGATGTTGCCCACAGTGGCGACTTCCTGAATGTCGGACACGTAATGTTCGACGAGCACATTGTCTTCGATCACGGAAATCTGCGTGTGGCGTTCGCGTTCGCGCACCACCATCAGGCGGTCGACATGCTCGCGGCGAGCCAGGAAGTCCTGCTCCATGAGCTGGCTTTGACGGCTGCGCTCACGGCGATTGTCACGGCGACGCTGCTTCTTGGCCTCAAGTCGGGTGGAACCTTCGACGTCGGTGATCTCGTCGATGTACTGCTGCTTGCGGGAACGACGCACGAGCGGCTCTTCCGTCTCATCCGTCTTCGCACCGCCACGACGGCGACGACGGCGACGGGTCACCGTGCCTTCATCCTCGTCATCGTCCTCACGGCGACGACGGGACTCGCCTTCATCGCTATCCCGCTGCTGTTCGTCGGCTTCCTCACGATTGCCGCGGCTGCGACGGCGACGACGGGTGCGCGTCGGCTGCTCGTCGTCATCATCGTCATGACGATTGCGGGTTTCGTCATCAATCGGCGCATACGTAATATCGTCGAGGATCAAATCCTCTTCGATCTGTTCGACTTCAGCTGCGGCACGACGCTCCTGCGCGTTCAAACGACGGGAACGACGCGACTTGCGAGATCCGCCTTCCTCGTCATTGTCCGCATCATCATTGCGATTATCCCGATTATCGCGTTCATTGCGATTGTCTTCGGAACGCTCTTCGTCGGCAACGTCGCGATTGCGGCGGCGACGGCGACGTGACGGACGATCCTCATCCTGCTCATCGTCATGGTCCTGCGCATTGCGATCATTACGCTCGCCGCGGTCATTACGGGAATCGTCGCGATCGTCGTCTGCCCTGTCTCGGGAATCCGCAACGGACGGCAAAACCGGCTCCTGGAAAAGCAGAGACATCATCGGACGCGGATTGTGGCGGACCTCATGGCCTTCCGGCAACATATCGACGGCATCCAAGGCACGCTCCACAGATGACTCCTCATCATGGGAATCATCGACGGAAGCGCGACGACGCGGCATCTCATCGTACTCATCCGCATCATCGGCGAAACGGCTGCGACGACGCGACGGACGATCCTCGTCCTGCTCATCCTCAACCTGCACCGAACGACGGCGACGAGAACGCGTCGGCCGTTCGTCGGCAATCTCACGAACATCATCATCGGACTGGACCGGACGACGACGGCGACGGGTCGGACGGGTCATACCCTCGGAATCAGCGGAATCACCGGTATCATGCGCAGGTTGCGCAACCGGCAACTTCGGCTCCTCGAACAGCGGAGCCGAAGCATGCTCCTCGACCTTCAACTCCAAGGACGCACCGGCAGCTCCCACGCCACGCACCACGCGACGACCGCCACGACGGCGACGCGGGGCAGGATCGGACTGGACCGACTCGAATTTCACAACATTCACGGCATGCTCAGGCGATGCCGAAGCTTCGACCTGATCGAAGCCCTCACTGGTATTAGGCACAATGGCTCCTCGACGACACGCTGCAATCGCGCCGCCCACGCTTAGGCCTCATACGGTTCTCACACCACGCTCTCACCGTGGCCGCGCATCATGGCGCCCGTAGGAAGCAACTTCCGTCAAAAGTCCTCATCATGCGACGGCGGACACCAGCGCTCGCGGACACACATGAACTTCACGCGAGGGGATCAACGCCATCGGATGCATCGGTGATTTGCAGAACCACCGTCTATAAGTATGACACAAAAAACAACGGAACGTGACATGACGGGAAATTTTCCGGATCCTGCAACTCACCGCCTGCTTTCCCCGCCCGCAAATCCCAGGCCCCGTCTACACAAGTCGTTGCTCCGTCTGCACAAGTCGAAAGAAATCACGATTCGCGAGAAATGCAGACACAGATTACGACTCGTGCAGACAGCCGATCCGACTCGTGCAGACAGAAGACGGAAAACAACAAACAGCCGATAGCAGGCAGAAACAGGAGGCAGAAAAAGGCAGCAGACAGCTACTTCAGCCAGTCTTCAAGCAAGTTGGCCATCAGCAGCAGATCCGATTCCGGCAGCTGCTCGTCATGCTTGTGCGCCAGCAACGGACTGCCCGCACCCAGATTCACCGCGGGAATGCCCAGCATCGAGAATCGCGCCACATCCGTCCAGCCAAGCTTGGCCAGAGGCTCACGCCCCGTGCGCTCGCGCACCAATTCCACCAGCGACTGCGCGAGCGGCGACGTCAACCCCGGACGTGCGGAAGGCGACTCGTCCTTCATTTCAATGCCGAAGCCTTCGAATACGCCACCTGTGGCAACATGCTCGCCATTGCCCAATTCCGCACCGGCATCCGCGCCAATCATCAGCGCCTTCGCCTCAGCCAACGACTTGTCGGGGGCAAAACGGTAGTTGACATGCACGCGGCATTCATCAGGAATCACATTCGTGCCCTTGCCGCCTGAAATCAGCGTGGCATTCAGGCCTTCCTGATACGTCAGGCCATCCACTTCAATCGCACGATTTTCATAAGCGTTCAGCCGGTTCAGAATCTCAGCGGCCGCGTGGATGGCGTTCCTACCCATCCACGCACGCGCCGAATGCGCCGCAATGCCGTGCGTGATCACGTCGAAACGCATCGTGCCATTGCAGCCGCCTTCAATACCGCAATCGGTTGGCTCCCCGATAATCGCAAAATCGCCGGAAATCCAATCAGGATGCGCCTCGACCACCTTGCGTAGGCCGTTCTTTTCGGCGGCAACCTCTTCGTGGTCGTAGAACACGTATGTCAGATCGTATTTCGCATCCGTCAACGCGGCCGCCAAATACATCATCACCGCGTCGGAGCCCTTCATATCGGTGGCACCGCGCCCCCATATCACGCGCTCCCGCCCATGGCCGGCGGCAACATCCTCGCGAATCAGCGGATCGCCCGGTTCCAGCCAACGCGGCGGGAAATTGTCGATCACCGGCACCGTGTCGAGATGCCCGGCGAGGATCACGCGACGCTCACGCCCAAAATTCGTGGATGCGACCAGCGTATCGCCATGCCTGCGCACTGTCAGATGCTGCTGTTTATTCAAAAACGCTTCGACCGCGTCGGTCAACGGCCCTTCGTCGTCGCTCACGGAATAGGTTCCCATGATCTGTTCCATCAGCTCGTTCAGCTGCTCCTGCCTGGTGGCGGAAGCGGAAAATCCAATCTCAAGTTCGTTCATACCGCCCATTATCCAGCACCACCGGAACCGACATCGCCGTTCGACAACGCTTTTGAGACGGATCGGATGTTATCCATATGCATGGTGCAACACTGGATAGCGGCCAAACCAACGGCCGAGAGCGAAAGGAAGAGTGTCATGCCTGGTCTGTTAAGCGCATTGGAAGGCTTCTGCGTCATTGGCATCGTCATCGGCACCGGTTACGTGGCCGCGCGCATGCGCATAGGCGGACCTACCGCGCAGATGGTGCTCAACAGGTTCAGCTTTTTCGTATCGAGCCCGTGCCTGATGTTTGCCATCCTGTCCAAGGAGAGAATCTTCGAGATATTCCACTCCTCCATTGTTGTGGCGTTCTTCTCGGCCGTGCTGGTCGGATTGGTGTTTCTGATCCTCAATAGGCTGTTCTTCCATCTGAAGGCGGCGGATGCCACCATCGGCGCGTTGAATTCGCTGTATCTGAACTCCAACAACATCGGTCTGCCGATCGCCACGTACATTCTGGGCAATCCCGCTTTGGTCGCGCCGATTCTGGTCATGCAACAGGCGGTGTTCACACCGATCGGCCTGACCGTGCTCGATGTGACCACCAAAGGCAAGGTCTCCACGAGGGAGATTCTGAAGCAGCCGCTGCATCAGCCGCTGCTTATCGGTTCGCTGCTGGGCATCGCCGTATCCGCGATTTCCGCAAAAACCGGTCATTTCGTGGTGCCGGACTGTATTTACGATCCGATCGACATGATCGGCGATTCCGCAGTGCCAATGATTTTGATGGCATTCGGCATGTCGTTGCACGGCACGAAGCCGCTGCAGGACAAGTCGAATATTCCCGCGGTGTTCACGGTGGCGGTATTGAAGAACATCGTGATGCCAATTATCGCGTTCCTGCTGTCGTATTTCGTGATGGGCTTCCGCGGCGCCACATTGTACGCGTGCGTGGTGCTCGCCGCCCTGCCGACCGGGCAGAACGTCTACAACTACGCGGCGCGGTACAACGTGGGTCTCTCGTTCGCACGCGACGGCATTCTCTTCTCGACACTGACCTCACCGATCTTCATCGCAATCATCGCGGTGCTGCTCGGCTGACCTCGCCAGTCCTCGCCGCGGTATCCACGACCGCCGCGGCGAGACCATCAATCGTCCGTACGGTAGCCGGCATGACCGAGCCCGTGCGCCGCATGATTCGCGGCACACCCTCCGAGCACCATCAGCGCATAACACAAGCCGATTCCCGCGGCCAACGTAAGCAACGAAGCCGGATTGAGCAACGACGTTGCCAGAATCGGAAACAGCAACAACACCGAGCACCCTAATGAAACGGCCATCACCGTGTTGAGCGGGGTGATCACTTCCATCATGCGTGCCTTGTCGAGCGTCGCCTCATCCGTGCCTTCCAACGCAAGCATGCGGTACTCGTCGGCCTGGTCGTAGACGTTGCTCGTCTGCATCACGCCGGAACTGACGGCGGCGAGCACCGCGGCAAAGGCGAGCGTCAGGAAACCACCCATCGCTATATCGCGCATGTACAGCATAGATGGGTCGAACGGGTCGTGGTTGCCTCCGATTCCGGTGGCGAGCAATCCGCACACCGACGTCATCCCCGCGATGAACACAGCGAGCGCCACGCCGGACACGTTGCGCCAAGCACGCTTGGGATTGTCGAGGATACGGCGCATGGCAATCATAGTGGCCGCGTCCTTCGGGTGTTTCGCACGCGATCTGGCGCGCATCGCCACCACCCAGGTACCGACGACGTTCACCATGGCGAAGCCGAGGAAGAAGACGCCGAAGATGATGGCGTAGACCACCATCTGACCCAAGTGCGCGAATGCGGAGATGCTGTTGAGCAGCAGGTAGCCTACGGCCAACACGGCAAGGAAAATCAGTGCGCGCCATGCGGACGGCATGGGTTGTCCGGTACGTTGCGTCACGCCAAGCGGGGTGAAGGCCACGCGGCGTAGGGCGGCCAGCGCGGAGACCAAGGCAAGCAGCGTGACTCCGACGGTCACAGCCGCCAGGGCAGGCAGTCCCACCCACAACTGTTCGAAGGTGAAATGCTGGTTTTGGAAGTCGAGCAGCATGATCGCTGGTATCAGCGCGAAGTAGCCGGCCATGCCGACCAGCGCGCCAAGCAGAGCCTGGCCACCCGCATCGAGCGCGGTGAGTTTCGTGACCTGCGCGGTGGTGGCGCCCGCAAGTCGCAGTGCGGCGAGACGTGCGTCCCTGCGGGAGGCCGCGAGACGGGCCGCCGAGCCGGCGAGCGCCACGAACGGCACGATGAGTAGCAGACTGGCGAATGCGGCGAGCATCACATAGCCGTCGGAATAGGTGTTCATGACGGCTGTGGCCTGGTCGGCCGTCCAATGGCCGTCGCCGACCGTGGCGACGAGCTTGTCGGCGTGCGCCAGGGCTTTGGACCATGTTTCGTATGTACCGGGCGCGCACCTGTTGGAATCGATCATGCAACCGAACGTGTGGTCGGCGGAGGCCCGCCAGATGAAGCCATGCAGGCCTCCGAGCACGGTTAGGAAGACGGCGGTGGCGGATGCGAAGGCAACGATGGCCAGCGCAGAGGTGCGGCCGGATGTGCCGCGGGTGCCGGAGCGGTGGAACAATCGCCATAATCGGAACATGTTCATCGTGCGCCTCCGGCGGTAGGTTGGGATTGCTGCGGCGAGCTCAACCTGCCATCACGCATGGTAACGGTGGCATCGCAAAATGCGGCCACGTTCGAATCGTGCGTCACCACGACCACGGCCGCGCCGGTCTGTCGTGCGGTCCGCATGAGAATGCCCATGATTTCGTGGCCGGTGGTCTGGTCGAGCGCGCCGGTCGGTTCATCGGCGAAGATGACTGCCGGCTGCGCGGCGAGCGCACGTGCGATGGCGATGCGCTGCATCTGGCCGCCGCTCATTTCGCCGGGACGTTGTTGCGCGAGCTGGCGCAATCCCAATCGTTCCAGCCATAGCATGGCCATGTCGGTGGCCTGCTGGTAGCTTGCGCCGCCCAACATCATCGGCAACGCGATGTTTTCGATGGCCGGCAGTTCCGGCAGCAGTTGTCCGGATTGGAAGACGAAGCCGAAGGCGCTGCGGCGCAGTTTGGTGCGGTCAGCGTCGCTCAACCGCGCTAGGTTGGCACCGCGAAACATCACATTGCCGGCTGTCGGGGTGATGATGCCGGCGAGTGCGTGCAATAACGTCGATTTGCCGGAACCGGACGGTCCCATGACCGCGATGCTTTCGCCTGCCTGGATGCCGAAATCCACGTGATTGAGCGCCAGCATGTGTGTGGCGTTTGGTGTCGCCTGTTGGGTCGAATAATCCATGACCAGATCGGTCGCCTGAAGTATGTGTTCCATGTTTCCTACGGTACGGAAACGGATTGGTCCCGGCCATCAGACGGCGGGATGAACTTACAGGTTTCCTTCCGGCATGCATCATCCGCAAGGATTAGCGTAATCGCGGACTGCGGATGAGATGCCGTATGTCAGACGAGGTGCCAGGACAGGCGGTGCAGGTCGCTGGGCCCGAATTCAGCGATGGCGTCACGGTGTGCGGCCGAACCGTAACCCTTGTTGTGGGCCCATTCATATGGTTCATATTGGGGTTGCGCTCCCAGTTCGACCATGAGCCGATCCCGGGTGACTTTGGCGATGACCGCGGCAGCGGCCACGGCGGCGCAATACCGGTCGCCTTTCACTTTGGTGGTAACGTTCGCCGGCACCGGCACTTCGGGCGCGTCGAAGGTGTTCAGCGTCTTGGTGATGTAATCGTTCGGTCCGTCGAGGATCGCGCCGACCTTCACCGGTTTGCCGGAGAGCATGCCGTTGCCGTCAATGCCGAGCTTCGCCTCCGCCTGTGCCAACGCACGTAACGCGGCTACGCCGAGTGCATGGGAAATGCCCCACTCGTCAATCTCCTTGTTGCTGGCGGCGCCAACCGCCCAAGATGCGCACCAGGATTTGAGTTCGTCGAAGATGGCTTCGCGCTTGTGTTCGGTCAGCATTTTGGAGTCGGCCACGCCTTTCGGCACTTCCAGATGCGAAGATTCTTGCGAGCCTCCTTGCGAAGCTCCAGCCGGCCCGTCTAAGTCACGCGCCCAAATCGCAGCCGCACCAACCATTACCGGCCCTGCGAGAGATCCACGCCCCACTTCGTCAAAGCCGACGATCACATCGTAGCCTTGTTCGGCAATAGCACGTTCCAAATCCAATGTGGGAATTACGGAAACCGCCATCAGGCCGCCGAGCCTCCTTCCGGAACGTCGGCAAACACTTCATGGTGCGCATCGAGCCCGCCGATGCGGTTCAACGGCCAATATTTCGCGAGTCCGACACCCACTACGTCGGGAATAGGCACAAGTCCATGTGAGGAATCACCCTGATGATAGCGTGAATCGGCGGAATTGGCGCGATTGTCGCCCATAACGAACACGTGTCCTTCGGTCACGGTCACGTTGAACGCGAATGAGCTGGGATCCACGTCGGGGCGAATGTATGCGCTTTCGTCAATCGCCACACCATTGATGGTGATCGGCTTACCTGGCCCTTCGCATGCCACGGTGTCTCCTGGCAATCCGATGAGCCGTTTGATGAGGTAGTCACCGCCGAGTTTGCTGCTGTCTTCCTGCCGCAGCCAGTGGTCGGGATCCTTGAACACCACCACGTCGCCGCGTTTCAGATCGAAGACTTTCGGGGTGAGTTTCGAGGTGATCACGCGGTCACCTGGTTCGATGGTGTTCATCATGGATCCGGAGGGAATCACGTAGAATCCGAGCAGGAAAATGCGTATCAGCAGCACGATAATAATAGGAATTCCGCACCAGACCAAGGTGTCGCGCAAGCCAAAGCTGTCGCCGCTATTGTTTTCTTCTTTGGCATGCCTCATACATGATTCCTTTATCGTCCGGTTTGCACACTGACCCCTATCATAGCGGTCTAGAATAGAAAAAGGCCCTCCTGCCGTGAGGCTGAGGGCCAATTTCACGCTTTATTTGCGTTTGAAACTCACTTCTCGGAGTTGTCGCGGCGCTCAACGATACGAGCGGCCTTACCGCGCAGGTTGCGCAGGTAGTACAGCTTGGCGCGACGCACACGGCCCTTGCGGACCACCTTGATGGAGTCGATGACCGGGGAGTGCAGCGGGAAGCGACGCTCCACACCGGTGCCGAAGCTGATCTTACGAACAACGAAGGTCTCACGGACGCCGCCGCCCTGACGAGCGATCACAACGCCGGTGAAGGCCTGGATACGGGAGTTGTTGCCTTCCTGGATCTTCACGTTGACTTCAACGGTGTCACCCGGACGGAATGCCGGGATTTCCTCGGCCGGCTTCATGTGCTTGGCGTCAAATGCCTCAATAGCGTTAACCATTGTGTTTCCTCGAGTCGCCGCCGCATATCAGCGCACAGGTAAGGGCTTCACGATTTTTCAATTTCGTTCTGCCTCGTATGTTCTCCGCAGGTCTGCCTGCGAAGGATTGCCAATCCGCCGAAAATCACGGTAACTTGCGTTTGTGCAACATTCCGTTCAATCTTGCGATTGTTCTCGGCTGGACCCGAAGGGAATCAGGATTATGCGGCGTCCTGAATCCCGGCACAGCAATATTCAAAAATACCTCACCCGCCAGACCTTTTGAAGATGGCCAGGGGTAGCAAAAAGGGCTCTGCATCCCGTGCAGAGCCCTTTCGAAGGCTATTTAATCCTTAGAGAAATCAGAACTTGCGATTTGCGCGGTAGAACTGGATCAGGGACTGAGTGGAAGCGTCCTGAGCGGCCAGTGCTTCGTCATCCTGGGAGATGGCCGGGGTGATCTGCTTGGCGAGCTGCTTGCCCAGTTCGACGCCCCACTGATCGTAGGAGTCCAGACCCCACACGGTGCCTTCAACGAAGGTGATGTGCTCGTACAGGGCGATAAGCTCGCCGAGTGCGAACGGGGTCAGTGCCACGCCGAAGATGGAGGTGGTCGGGCGGTTGCCGGTGAACACGCGGGCCGGAACGATCTCTTCCGGAGTGCCCTCTGCACGCACTTCGTCAGCGGTCTTGCCGAAGGCGAGAGCCTTGGTCTGTGCGAAGTAGTTGCCGAGGAACAGCTCGTGCACGTCCTGGTCGCCGTCCTTGGTCGGGTTCGGGGTGTTCACGAACGCGATGAAGTCGGCCGGGATCAGCTGGGTGCCCTGATGGATCAGCTGGTAGAAGGCGTGCTGGCCGTTGGTGCCCGGCTCGCCCCAGAAGATTTCGCCGGTTTCGGAGGTGACCGGGGTGCCGTCCCAACGCACGGACTTGCCGTTGGATTCCATGGTCAGCTGCTGCAGGTAGGCCGGGAAGCGGTGCAGGTACTGGTCGTACGGCAGCACGGCGTGGGATGCGACCTTGAAGAAGTTGCGGTACCACACGTTCAGCATGCCGAGCAGCACGACCACGTTCTTCTCGAACGGGGTGTTGGCGAAGTATTCGTCGATCTCATGGAAGCCGTGCAGGAACTCTTCGAAACGTTCCGGTCCGAACACCACGGCGAGGGAGGTACCGACGGCTGCGTCCACGGAGTAGCGGCCGCCAACCCAGTTCCAGAAGCCGAAGGCGTTGGCCGGGTCAATGCCGAACTCAGCGACCTTCTCCAGGTTGGTGGAGACGGCGACGAAGTGCTTCTTGATGGCTTCGGCGTTCTTCTCGTCGGAGCCGTCGACTGCGCCGGCGGCCTTGAGGGCGTCGAGCAGCCAGGTGCGGGCTTCGCGAGCGTTGGTCAGGGTTTCCAGGGTGGTGAAGGTCTTGGAAACGACGATGAACAGGGTGGTCTCCGGGTCGAGGCCCTTGGTCTTTTCGGCCAGATCGTTCGGGTCGATGTTGGAGATGTAGCGTGCGGAGATGCCTGCGTCAGCGTACGGCTTCAGCGCTTCGTACACCATGACGGGACCCAGGTCGGAACCGCCGATGCCGATGTTGACGACGGTTTCGATCTTCTTGCCGGAAACGCCGGTCCATTCGCCGGAGCGAACCTTGTCGGCGAATGCGTAGATGCGGCCGAGCACTTCGCGCACGTCCTTGACGGTGTCCTGTCCGTCAACGATGTACTTGCCTTCGTCTTCGGCCGGGCGGCGCAGTGCGGTGTGCAGCACGGCGCGGTCTTCGGTGTTGTTGATGTGCACGCCGGTGTACATGGCCTTGGTGCGCTCGTCGAGCTTGACGGCCTTGGCGAGGTCTGCGAACAGCTGCAGGGTTTCCGGCTTGATCAGGTTCTTGGACAGGTCGAAGTGCAGGTCGCCCGCGTCGAAGCTCAGCTTCTCGACGCGCTCGGCGTCATCGGCGAACCACTGCTTGAGGCTGATGCCTTCGGACTGCAGCTCATCGTAGTGCTTCTGCAGTGCGGCCCACTCCGGGGTCTTGGTGGCGTCAACAGGAGGATTGATGGCCATGGTGTATAGGTCCTTTCATCATCACTATGAAGCGGATGCGATTGCGGCTTCTCTGCGGATTTCCGCGTGTCGCATTCCGTATCTCTTCACCTCACAAGATACTCACAAAAGAAGACAGAACAACACAAAAATATTTCCTGAGTTAACACATTCGCCAAGATTCGCAATATAGCGCGGTTCCGACAACCTTCCGTCTTCGACATGCGCATTTTCGACGATTACTGAAATCGTATGCATGGTTCCGGCGCAAGTCTTCGTAACACTTCCAAACATGTAATAAACGAAACGATCGCATTATGCAGTGAACGACAAGAAAACGGCACTGCAACTACCAGCAAGCAAGCATTCAACGACTTCGTGCTCTGCGGGGTCACAAACAATCTCCCGCACCCGGTAAAGATCTCCTTGCCGCTCTTATGCGAGCGCGACGAACAAGAAGTGAGCGCCGGTCATCAGCAGCAAACTGATAATCGCAGTAATCGACAGCGTAAAACCAGCAAGCTTCGCATTACCAAGCACCTTGTCGGTAAACAGCGTGGAAAACACTGCAATCGGCGCCAAACAACACATTGCAGCCGCCTCACGAATCTCAGCGCCAAACGGCAGCAGCAGCCAAGCCGCAGTAGCAAACGCAATACCAAACGGCAGTCGCCAGCCAATCACCTTCAACAACTGAAGCACATCCTGCTTGCCAGATGGCAAATCCATAAGCATGCCCACCATCAGCATTGCGCAGAACGAATTCGCGTTCGAAAGCGGCTGCACGAGCGCGGCAATAATGTCAGGAATCTTCACGTTAGCGAGCGTGAGAATAATCATCACCAAGTACGTGTCGAACGGAACCGAACCGAAGAAACCCTTGAACACGTTGCGGGCCAACGCCTTGCGGGCAAGACGTTTGGCATCCTTGTCTTTCGGCTTCACATACGGGAGCGTGGGCGCATTGCCCTGATACTGTTCGGTAAGCGGCATGCCAGGCTTGATGTGCAGCAACGTTTGCGTCATCACATTCGTACCGGCGGCAACCATTACGCAATTGCCAATGTCGAACATGGCGGCGGGCACGATCGCGCCCGTGCCAAGAAACGCCTGCACCACCGGGAAACAGAAGCAGCCAACGTTGAAGCCGGAACCATTCAACATCATGAACGCACGGTTCTGCACCGGTCGGTGGCGGGACGTCAAGAAAACCACGACCGGCGGAATGAACGCAACAATCAGGCCGAACAGCGAAATCAACAGCATGCTGGAATCATGCGGATTCGTAGCAAACGAATAGACGATCGCGCCTGGCAGCACCAGATTGAAAATAATGGTCTGCATAATGCGGTAATCGCGATCTTCGAACAGGCCGGCACGTTTGAACAAGTACCCGGCGAGAATAATCAGCAGTAGCGCAACAGGCTGAATCAGCGCAGACACGACACTCCCCTAATCCCTAATCATCTCTTTCTCTTCCTACCCGAAGCCATCTTAGGAGCATCCCCTGCCACCAAGCCACCCATCACCGTCCTGTTTCTTCCACCCACTGGAAGAAACACTCCGCTCACGCGCCCCTCAGCGTCCCAAATCCTCCACCCGCTGGAAGAATTCACCCGCAAATAAGCCTGCCACCGTCCCAAATTATCCAGTCAGTGGAAGAATCCACCCGCAAACGAGCTCCCCAACGTCCCAAATCCTCCACCTACTGGAAGAATCCACCCGCAAACAAGCTCCCCAACGTCCCAAATCCTCCAGTCAGTGGAAGAATTGGGACGCAAACGGGCAAAATGTTTTCAACATGTTCTCAAAAAGGCTTATTGAGTGGACTACAATGACCAAGAACTGGCGGAATTCCGCCGTTTTCTGAAAGTGCGCGAGATGGGACTTGAACCCACACGTCAAAGACACAGGAACCTAAATCCTGCGCGTCTACCAATTCCGCCACTCGCGCAAGTAGCCATATCGGGGCAAAACGCTCCTGATATGCGAAACCCTAGATGCTTTCACATCTAGGGCGCTGGAGCCACTTGACAGAATCGAACTGTCGACCTGCTCATTACGAGTGAGCCGCTCTACCGACTGAGCTAAAGTGGCAATGCCCGGAAGCACACGCCATCCGCGCACAAGACATAAAGCGTACCAGAAAGTCTCACCCCACGCAAATCCGCGTCGCGCCAAGCATGGCTGAAACCCCCTAAAGCTAGTGGCGCAGGAGTTTGTGGGCCAAATCGCTCACGCCGTAGCGCAGCTTGCTCACCGGAAGCGTGAATTCGCCCGGCAGTTCCTCAACGTAGCCGTTGAAGCCCTGCTTGAACTCGAGCACGCCGCGTCCATCGTCTTCCGGATCGTCGAACACTCCCGAAATGCCATAGAAGTTGTACCGCGTCACTCCGCGTTCCAAGCAACGCGACATCATCTCATGCTGTAAGGCGGTGGGCGCGTAGAACTTGGCGTAACGATCGTCGGATCCGCTGGAGAAATACACCAGCTCGCGTTCATGCCACATGAACAGACCTACGGCGACCGGCACCACCTCGCCATCACGAGCGATGCGCTCGTTCGCATCCTCAATGCGGCGACGTGCGGACTCCACATTCTTCTGAGCCGTATCGAGCTTCTTGCGCACATCATCCGGGTACTTCGTATGCTCAAGCGAACGCTCCCAGCGTTCCACGTCTTTCGAGAACTTCGCCAGCTTTTCCTCCCAGGATTGCAAATAGCGGTCAAGATGCACTTCCGCCACCATGAACTCGGCCTTGTCTCCAAACGCATCATATACGCGTTCGAAGTAATCAAGGCTACGGTTGGCGAAATGCTGGCGTTCGCTACTCAGCTCGCAAATATCGTGGAACACGTTCAGCTCACTGCGATTCAGGCGTCGAACCTCCACGCCGCTGTTCCGCGCGATCTTGACGTTACGACGCGTGTTCTTCGCATACGAAGCGAGCAGCTCGCCGGCGTTCGAGAACTCTCTCAAGTCCTTGACGTAATTCCAACGGTTCATCAGGGCATCGTATCCACGGGTAAAGCCAGCATGCTTCCAACCCAGCCGCTCGTACTCCCGCACCATCTCATCATTGGGTTCGGCCATGGCCTTGCCTTGCGAATCACGAACGCAATACACCTGGTTGGGCCAGCACGTCAGGCTGATGGCGTGAACCCGTTCGGCAGCCTCGCGCAAACCTTCGGTCAACGCGGTCATCTGCTCTCTGTTATTCCCATTGCACAACGGGCCAAGCCATAACGAGCCTTCCACGCCGAAACGCCCTTGCGAAAAAGCCACCAACGCGCCAGCCACCGGAGCATCGTGCGAATCCACCAATCCAACGTATTGCGTTTGCATGCCGTCGGACTGAGCCAATGCCGCCATTTCGGAAGTCTGCTGGAATCCGCCGTATCTGCTCGCGGCGGAAAGCTCATCAAACTCACTACCGCTCAGCTCGCGCACATTCCATTCAGACGATTCTTGCTCTTGTTCCTCACTCGCATTCACTTCGCGCATCACGATCCGTAACTACCTTTCACTATCCCAACTGGCTAAAATCCCTTTTCACCAAAAGCGATAACCTAGTCCGGCCTACAGTCGCCGTCAACAGCGTTCACATAACCCTCGCGCACCTATAAGCCCCCACCCAGAATCCTCCAAGCGGAAGGTGAGCTAATAGCTAGTGGCGCAGGAGTTCGCGGAGGGCGGTCTTGAGTTTGAAGGTCAGCGGGCGTACGGGAAGCACGAATGAGCCCATGAGTTCCTCGACGTACCCGTTGAAGCCTTGCTTGAATTCGAGTACGCCACGACCCTCATCTTCCGGATCGTCGAACACGCCGTTGATGCCGTAGAAGTTGTAGCGGGTCACACCGCGTTCCACACACAAATGCAGCATGGCATCATGTTGAATGAGCGCGGAAGCGTAGAACGGCTTGTACTTTTCCACACTGCCTGAGAACAGATACACCGTTTCACGAGCGTGTTCCACGAATAGGGATGCTGCCGCCGGAAGCACGTCACCGTCTTTGGCGTACTCGGCCGCCTCGGTCAAACGTTTTTCCGCCGCCGCCAAGTTTCGGGACTCCTCCCCTAGCTGGCGTTCCGTTTTGGTGGTCGGATGCTCGTCGTACTTGGCCTGCAGCACATCGACCTTCTTCCGCAAGGCGTCACACTTGGATTCCATGTCGGCAATGTATTCGCCGATGTGAATCTGCGCCACCATGAAGTGCGCCTTACTGCCGTAAGCTTGCTTGAACTTGCGGAAGTAGGCTTCACCACGATATTCGAAATTACGGCGTTCGGCGGTGGCCTGCTCGATGTCGGCAAACACCTGCAGCTCGTCTTCGCCTAGCTCGCGCACATGCACGCCCATGGATGCGGCACGTTTCACGCTCCACTGCGTGCGCTTGTCATACGACTTGAGCAGTGACTTTTCGTCGGTAATGCCAGTCAGGTCTTTCAGGTAACGCCAGCGCGGCACCGCAGTGTAGCCGATGGTGAAGCCGTCATGCATGAAGCCGAGGTTTTTCAACGTTTCTACGGCATCATCAGCAGGAGCACCACCTTGGTCGGCTGGCAGTTCGCCGCCACGCGAGTCATGCAGGCAGTATGGCATTTCCGGCACGATTTCCATCTGTGCGGAACCTTTCGCCTTCGCGTGCTGCTTGAGTTGGGTCATGAAATATTCGGTCAATTCGCGATCGCGATAGTCACACAAGGGGCCGTCGTGCACCACACTGAAGGTGGAAAGGCGGCTGCGATGCGTTTCGAACAGCGCTCCCGCAACGATTGTGCCGTTTTCTTGAACGCCAAGGTATTCCACTTCGATCCCTTGGCCGGCACGCAGACGGCCTGCGGCAGAGGTCTGTTGAAAGTTGCCGTCCGCGTGATGTGCGGAAAAATCGTCAAACGCCTCCGGACTCAACGTAACCAGAGAAAATGCTCGCATGTAATCCTACCCCTTCATGCTGGTTGATTACGAGATTGATTGCCGTACGCAACCAGCATGATGGTAGCACGAGTCAAAGGACGGTGATTTCGGTAGGGATTACCGGGTCGCCCTTCATGAGGCTTTGCGCGCCGATCGGCAGTTCGGCCAGCGCCTGGGCGCGGTAATTATGCGCGTTGACGATGGCCTCGTGTCCCTGATAATCGGAGTTGATTTCGCCGTTGCTCACGTAGCCGACCAGCAGATCCTTCCAGCCTTCTTCCGGCTGATAGGCGGCCAGCTGCTCTTCGGAGCCGGAAATCACATGTTCGCAGTCGGCCAGCGAATACTCGTACGAACGGAAGGCGAGCTTGCGGCCCGGAACCGTGGCCTTGTCTTTCGACTTCTTGGCCACCGGCTGCATGTCACCAGCGGAATTCTCGCGTTCAGTCAGCTTGTACACCATCGCACAGGTCGGAGCGCCCGATCCGGTGACGAGCATGGTGCCCACGCCATACGAATCGACCGGCGCGGTCTGCAGCGAAGCGAGCGCATACTCGTCCAAATCGTTGGTAACGGTGATCTTCGTGTTGGTGGCACCCAACGCGTCCAGCTGGTTGCGTACACGCTGCGCCAGCGACGCCAAGTCGCCGGAATCGATGCGTACGCCGCCCAATTCAGGGCCAGCCACCTCAACAGCCGTCTTCACAGCCTCTTCAATGTTGTACGTGTCGACCAGCAGCGTGGTGTTCTTGCCGAGCGCGGCGATCTGCGATTCGAACGCGCTACGCTCGTCGTCATGTACCAGCGTGAAGCAGTGCGCGGCCGTGCCAATGGCCTTCAAACCATACATTTGCGCGGCCAGCAGATTGGCCGTGCCTTTGAAACCACCTACTACGGCGGCGCGGGCTGCGGCAACGGCGGCCCACTCGTTCGTTCGGCGGCCGCCCATATCCATGCACGGGCGATCCTTCGCGGCGCTGACCATGCGGGACGCGGCCGACGCGACCGCGGAATCGTAATTCAGAATGCTCAGCAACAGCGTTTCCAGCAGCGTGCACTCGCCGAACGTGCCTTCGACTTGCAGAATCGGCGAATTCGGGAAGAACATCTCACCTTCGCGATATCCCTTGATCGAACCGGAAAAATGGAAATTCTCAAGCCATTTGATAGTTTCGGGGCCCACTACTTTGCGATCTGCAAGGAATTTCAGATCATTATCGTCAAGATGGAAATTTTCAAGCGCGTCAAGAATACGACCTTGGCCGGCGGCCACCCCATAGTGGCGGCCAAGCGGCAGATGACGGGTGAAAATCTCGAATACGCACTTGCGATTGGCGGTGCCGTCCCTCAGGCACGCGTCAAGCATGGTGTATTCGTACATGTCGGTCATGAGTGCAGGTGAATAATCCAGCATTTCCAAAGCCTTTCTGACTTTTGGTGAAACTGACCATAAGTGTAGGCCTCGCCGTGGCCAAGCACAGGTTTTCGTTCCATCATACGTGCTTGCATGCCTGTATTACGTGAGACAAACGTGAGATGCGCGCAAATTCGGGCACGACGCAAATTGGGATAGGCAAATTGAGGTGCAGCAAGAGGCGAGTTCAAGACGGAAAGACGGGTTTTCGGCTGGTGATACTGTTTTTTCGGAAAATACAAACGATTGTTGATCGTGTAATCAATCGAAAGCAGAGAAATCAGCGATGGTAGCGATTAAAGACATGTTGGACGGGCAGACGGTAATTCGTGCGGACGGACGCAAGGTGGATGAGCTGCGTCCGGTGCGCATCACCCGTCATTTCACGGATGTTCCGGAAGGATCCGTGCTTGTGGAATGCGGCAATACGCGAGTGATGTGCACGGCCACGTTCACCGCAGGCGTGCCGCGTTGGCGCAAGGACTCCGGCTTGGGCTGGGTCACCGCGGAATATGCGATGCTGCCGCGAGCCACTGCAGACCGCACCGATCGTGAATCCGTGCGCGGCAAGATCGGCGGACGCACGCATGAGATCAGCCGACTGATCGGTCGCTGCCTGCGTGGCGTGGTTGATATGAAGGCACTCGGCGAAAACCAGGTGCAGATCGACTGCGACGTGCTGCAGGCCGACGGCGGCACCCGAACAGCGTCGATCACCGGCGCATATGTGGCGCTCGTGGACGCCATGCACTGGGCCGAGAAGCACAAGCACATCAGGTCCGCCGAGCGCGTGATCAAAGACAGCGTTTCCGCCGTGTCCGTAGGCGTGATCGATGGCACACCGATGCTTGACCTGCCGTACATCGAAGACAGCAAGGCCATGACCGATATGAACGTGGCCATGACCGGTTCCGGCGAATTCATTGAAATTCAGGGCACTGCCGAACACCGCCCGTTCAACCGCGCCGAGTTGAACGCGCTGCTTGACCTGGCGGAAAAGGGCAACAAGGAACTGCAGGCCGCACAGCAGTCCGCGCTCGCACAGGACTGAAGGCTGCAAGTCGGACGTAAGCCGACCGCAGGCTGGCCTCGCAAACCAATCGTAGGTTAGGCAAGTCAGGGCACGTCAAACGCACGTCAGGCAAGCCGACATCAACGAAGCAACGAACAGCAACGAAAGGAATCGGAACGTGAGAATTATCGTCGCAACGCATAACGAGGGCAAACTCGTTGAAATCAACCGCATTCTGGAAGATTGCCTGGGTGCGGACGCGGATCAGGTGGAGCTGGTGTCGGCCGGTTCGCTGAATCTGCCGGATCCGGTGGAAGATGGCGTGACCTTCCAAGAGAACGCGCTGCTCAAGGCCCGTGATGTGGCCGCACGTACGGGCTGCCCGGCAATCGCCGACGATTCCGGTCTGATTGTGGACGTGATGGGCAATGCCCCCGGCATTCTTTCCGCACGTTGGGCGGGCAAGCATGGCGATGACAAAGCCAACAACGCGCTGCTGCTCGCGCAGATCGCCGACATTCCGGATGCCAAGCGTACCGCGCGTTTCCGTTGCGCGGCCGCGCTGGTGGTGCCGCAAACCGAAGCAGGCGCAGGCGCCGATGGTCGTTATGCGATCGCTCAGGAAATCGTGGAAACCGGCGAAATGCCGGGCGTGCTGTTGCATGAGCCTCATGGCGAGCATGGATTCGGCTACGACCCGCTGTTCGTGCCCGACGATCAGCCGGCGCGTGCCGTCGAAGCCGGCGAGAAGCTCACGTCCGCGCAGATGGAACCGGCCGAAAAGAACGCCATCTCCCATCGCGGCAAGGCGTTGCGCGCCCTGCTGCCATCCGTGGCCACTCTGCTGAAGTAGGGCTGAAACGAGTCGCAGCAGTCTCTATTAGACGTTCTGCTAGGTGTTTCTAAAGGTGTGGAACTGTAGTTTGCGGTTCCACACCTTTTATTTTCCGCTTTTCGCCAACTGGGCGTCACCGCCCTTCGCCAACCAGTCTTCACTGATCTTCGTCAGTCCACCGAACTTCACTGATCGTCGGCGCGAAAATCCTTGCCATCATAATTCGCCCAATCCGGGTATGGCGCCCCCGTTTCGATGCTGTGCTGAATATCGCGATACAAGTGCAGTTTGCGCAACACATGCATGTACGCCTCTTCCAGCGCGGCCCGCTGTTTCAAAATCGCTTGATGCCGCGATTCCAACAATTCCAGCATGTCCGCAATGTGCGCACGCTCGTCTTTTTCGTATGCGAAGAAGCGTTTGAGTTCATCGATGCTCATGCCCGCATGTTTGAAGCAGGCGATCGCCTCGAGCCGCCCGATATGCGAGTCGGTGTACACGCGTCGCCCCGCATCGTCGCGCTCCACGTCGCACAGCAGCCCCTGATCCTCGTAATAGCGCAAGGTTGACGTCTGCACATGGAATCGTTGCGCGACTTCACGAATCGTATATGTTGCCATTCCCCTTCTCATTTCTACGATTTTCTAGGTTTTTCTAGCGATTTTGCGATTCCTTGCGATTGTCAATCATCGGAAAACACACTATCGACGATACTTGCATTCAAGTTTACTTGAAGTGCGACGATAGTATCGTCGACAAACTTACGACATGCGCCAACTCAAGCAACACAGCGCACAGCGGAATACGCAGAGTTTTCAAGGAGGAACCATGCTTGAACCGACCACCGTCTACACGCCGTCACCCGCTCGATACGATTCCATGACCTACAATCATGTGGGCGAGAGCGGCCTGAAACTTCCAGCGGTTTCGCTCGGCTTTTGGCATAATTTCGGCGATATCACGCCGTACGCCACTATGCGTGACATCGTGTTCACCGCATTCGACAACGGCATCACACATTTCGATCTCGCCAACAATTACGGTCCCGAGCCGGGCAGTGCGGAAAAGAACTGCGGCCGTCTGCTGCGCGAATATTTCCATCATCATCGCGACGAACTGATCATCAGCACCAAAGCCGGCTACGAAATGTGGCTCGGCCCCTACGGTGATCTCGGCAGCCGCAAATATCTACTCGCCTCGCTCGACCAAAGCCTCGAACGCCTCGGTCTCGACTATGTCGACATTTTCTACCATCACCACATGGATTCCTCCACGCCGCTCGAAGAAACCATGGGCGCGTTGGCAACCGCCGTGCAAAGCGGCAAGGCACTCTACGTGGGCCTGAGCAATTACGATGGTCCGACGCTGGAAAAGGCCACCGCGATCCTCGATGAGCTGCATGTGCCGTTCATCATCAACCAGAACCGTTACAGCATTTTCGACCGCACCGTGGAACGCAACGGATTGAAGAAAACCGCCAAAAAGCTTGGCAAAGGTCTTATCACGTTCTCGCCGCTCGAACAGGGTCTGCTCACGAACCGCTATCTCAACGGCGTGCCCGCAGACAGCCGCATCGCGCACGACGGTCGATTCCTCAAAGAAAGCGCGTTGACGCCGGAACGCCTGCAGCAGATCCGCGACCTGAACGATCTTGCCGCCGAACGCGGGCAGACGCTTGCCGAAATGGCGCTCGCCTGGCTGCTGCACGACGGTTACGTGACCTCCGTACTTGTCGGCGCTTCCCGCCCGCAGCAGCTGCTCGACAATATCGGCGCGTTGAAGAACACCGCGTTCAGCGATGAGGAATTGCGTCGCATCGACGAAATTTCGTTGCGCTAAACGCGGATATTTCAAAACGGTAAGCTGACAATAAAACGCGACAACAATAAAAAATCTGCCGAGACAATCTCAATCATCGAAAAACAATTTCGATACAGAGACCATCTCGGCAGATTTTTATATGTAATCGTGTTCGGCAATCTTCAGAAATTTCAGTGAAATTCCAAGATCACCATACGACGAGAAATACGATGAGAAAAACGATTAGAAATTGGAATTCATCATTTCGTCGTAGATACGCTTGCAATCCGGACATACCGGGAACTGCGAAGGATCACGCTTCGGCACCCACACCTTGCCGCACAACGCCACCACCGGGCGTCCGGTGCGACGGGACTCGGCAATGCGATCGCGCGACACATAATGCGCGAAACGATCCGCATCGCCGTTGCCGCCATCATCCAGCTTCGTCTCCTCTTCGGGGCGTTCCAGCACCGCAGTGCCGGTACCCGCGTCGGGATTGGAAAGCGGCGAGACCGGGTCGGCCTCGTCAATGAAGCCGTCGCGATCATCGAATATCGAACATGCCATAATCAACTCCTCAAATACGCCGCAACCGCGGCACCACTGCCTCCATCATAGCCATGAAAACCCACATATTCGCCGACACTTCGCGTAATTTCACGCAATCGCGGTACGCTTGAGGCTATGACAATTGCAGTTTGCCCCGGGTCGTACGACCCAGTGACCGCCGGACATTTGGACGTCATCGAACGTTGCGCGCGTTTTTTCGATGAAGTGCATGTCGTAGTGGCGGTGAACGCGGCGAAAACACCGATGTTTTCCGAAGAGACCCGCGTTGAGATTATCCGTAAGGCGCTTGAAGAGCGGAATTGCCGCAATATCAAGGTTGCTTCAACAACCGGACTGATTACCGACTATTGCAAGAAGGTCGGTGCGACGGTTATCGTGAAGGGGCTTCGGCAGAATGGCGATTATGAGGCCGAGTTGGGTATGGCGCTGGTCAATCGCAAGCTTGCCGACGTGGAAACGCTGTTTTTGCCGGCGGCGCCCGATTTGGAACATATCTCCAGTTCGATCGTGAAAGATGTGGCACGTCACGGCGGCGATGTGACCGGCATGGTGCCCGATTGCGTGATTCCGCTGCTCGGAGAAGCGCTCAATAATGAAAAGAGGGCATGATGGGTGAAGAAACGAATGCGTACGATCCGGCCGGCAGCCAGTTTGGCGACGACGTGACCGCCGAACGCCCGACCGATCGGGCGGCCCAATCCGGTCAGAAGGCGCAAGCCACGGCACGCGCCGCCGAGCCGGTCAAACCGTTGATTTCCATGTCTGATCTGCCGGATTTACGCAACACGTTCAATCCCAACGCACCGCTGGACGATTCCAACGATTTGAGCCGCGACGAATTCACCACCGTGTACGACATTATCGACAAACTCGAATCGGCATTGGACGAAGCGAAACCGATACTGTTCTTCCCCGGCAGCGTGCGCGTCGACCGCGACGAATTCACCGAACAGCTCGACCAGTTGAAGAAAATGATGCCGGTACAGCTGGAACGCGCCTCGGCGTTGATGCGTGAGTCGGAACGACGTTTGGAAAGCGCGCAAACGCAAGCCAACGCCATCGTCGCTTCGGCGCAATCGCGTGCGGCAGACACGATACGTGAGGCCAACGAGCAGGCGCAATTCCTCGCCGGGCAGGAAAACGTGACCGAACTGGCTCGGCAGAAGGCGCGTGCTATTCTCGACCAAGCGCAAGCCAGGGCCGACCATCTCACGCAGGGAGCTGACAAATACTGCACCACGGTGATGGAAACGCTGCAACAGCAGCTCGGCAAGCTTGGCAACGACGTGCAGGCGGGATTGAACGTACTGTATGATCGCCAGCGCGAAGCGAGCACGCATGTGCCGCATCTTGACGCAAACGACTATCCGGAAAGCTGAATGGAAGGCTGAACATGGCACGTATCGAAGATTCCCCGTGGGCGATTTCCGTGGCGCAAGTCGCCTCGCGAGCCGGGCAAAGCAAGGAGATCGACGCAACGTTCCCCGCACCGAGCGGCATCGGCGATGAGATCGTCGGCGTTGAGGAGGGTGCGGATGTGACCGTTGTCGGCTCGTTCGACTCCATTGTCGACGGCCTGATTTTCAACGCCCGCATCAGTGCCCCCGTGCACGCCGAATGCACCCGCTGTCTGAAACCGATCAAGCGCGATTGGACGGTGAACGTCACTTCGTTCTTCCCATATGAAGACAAGTCCGCAAGCGTTGCGTCCGGCAAGGGCGGCAAAAACGGCAAGGGCGGCGTCAAGGAAGAGGAAGTCGACATTATCGCCGGCGAAGACGAGTCGGAGGATTCGTATCCGCTGCTTGAAGGCGGATCCTGGGCCGATATTGAGACGCTTCTGCGCGACACGTTGGTCGAGGAACTGCCGTTGCAGCCGCTGTGCAAGCCTGATTGCTTGGGATTGTGCTCTCAGTGCGGCGCCGATCTGAACGAGGATCCGGACCATCATCACGATGTGACCGATATTCGTTTCGCCGCTTTGGAAGGCTTAAAGGCCCGGCTGGAAGGCAACGAGTAAGGTCCATCCGGGTGCTGGCAGGGCTGATTTTGCTCGGTTTTTGCAATTTGTACGGAGCACAAGTTAAGATACTGAACGCTTAAGCTCAATCGTTCGAACGAAACAGAGGAAACACAATGGCACTGCCTAAGTACAAGACCTCGCGCGCGAATACTCATTCTCGCCGCGCAAACTGGAAGGCCAAGGCCGCCCAGACCGTTACCTGCCCGAACTGTGGCGCTCCGTCGCTGCCGCACATGGCCTGCCCGAGCTGCGGCGCCTACCGCGGCCGCGTGTACCGCGAGGCTGTCCGCTCCATCCACACCAAGTGAGTGGCTGCCGAGTAACGGCATAAAGCATTAAAACCCTGCCATCGACGGGTGGCAGGGTTTTCGTATATTTCAGGCTGCGCACTTGGCCATATGCATTCGCACGCACCCGACCATCCCACCTCGCATCCGCCAAGTATCGCATCCACCGAATATCCGCGCATTTCCTTGCATTTCCGCCTCGACATGGGCGGAGAGTAGACTGAATGGGATTGTTGTTTGCATAGCAATCGGCCAGATTCGCTGGCTTGTTGCCACGTACGCAACGTCCCGAACAGCGCGGCGAGCTTCGCCGTCGCATACCCACTACGAAACCGAGGACGATTATGACCCAGAACAACGCCGACGCATCCGCCGTTTCCGAAGGCGAGATGACCGCCAACGCACTGCTTGAAGCGCTCGGCACCACGCTCGAACCCGACCTGCTGGTCGAAGCGCTCACCCACCGCTCCTTCTCGCACGAGAATCCGGGCGCAAAAAACTACGAACGTTTGGAATTCCTTGGCGACGCCGTGCTTGAGCTCGTCTCCACGGAAACCCTGTACAAGGCACACCCCGACATGAACGAGGGGCAGCTTGCGAAAATGCGCGCGAAAGCCGTTTCCGAGGAATCCTTGAGCAAAATCGCTCGCGAAAAGCTCAATGCAGGCCCGTACATTCTGCTCGGTCATGGCGAAAGCGATCAGGGCGGCGCTGATAAAAGCTCGATTCTGTGCGATATCGTCGAATCGTTGATCGGTGCGACGTTCATTCAGCATGGCATTGACGAGGCACGTCGCGTTGTGCATCATCTTGTTGACGAAACGCTTGCGGAAGTCGCGACGGAAGGCCCAGCCCTCGATTGGAAAACCTCGCTTACCGTCAAAGCGCATGGCATGGGCTTCGGCGAACCGCGCTACCAGATGTCGGTTTCCGGTCCGGAATATGCGCAAGTGTTCACTGCGAACGTCATGCTGGGCGAAAGCGACGAAATCATCAGCACCGGCACAGGCACCAGCAAGCGCAAGGCGCAACTCGCCGCAGCCGAAGAAGGTTGGAAGGCACTGGACAATCGCAAGCCTGAAGCACAAAACGTCCGTAAGCATCGCAAACATCATCACAAGCACAGCGGCAACGAAAGTAACGGCAGCAACGGCGAAAACACCAGTAAGTAGTCGCAGGTAGATAACAAGCAGCTACGAATCCGCCCTCTCATACCGCCGCGGAACGCAATACGCCAGAATATGGCACGAATCCGGCATATTCTCCTGTCAGCCGATAGCATAGACTGATTACTAGCGAAGGATTGCGATTCGCAAGTCGCCACAAGCGATTGCGCCGCTTTCCGATGATGGGGTTCGGCTGATTGCGTGCACCGAAACGCGGCAGCATACCCCTGTAAGAAAGTTCCACGAGCGAATATGAGAGGGAACATGGTGTTACCTACGCCCCTGCAGGCATTCAGCGGCATGCCCAAGGCAGCCGCAACCACTGAAAAGCAGACCATTGTTGACGGCGAGAAGATGACCGGCGCCGAAGCGCTGGTACGTTCGCTGGAAGATCTGGGCGTCAAGGATGTTTTCGGCGTTCCAGGCGGCGCGATTCTGCCGGTATACGATGCAATCAATGATGAAACCAGCTTCCGTTTTGTGCTGATGCGCCACGAACAGGCCGCAGGTCATGCGGCTGAAGGCTATGCCGTATCGACCGGTCAGGTCGGCGTGTGCATCGTCACGTCCGGCCCGGGCGCCACGAACATGATCACCCCGATCGCCGACGCGAACATGGATTCCGTGCCGATGGTGGTCATCACCGGCCAGGTCGGCGTGAACGCCATTGGCACCGACGCCTTCCAGGAAGCCGATATCGTCGGCGCAACCTACCCGGTGGTCAAGCACTCCTATCTGGTCACGCGTGCGCAGGACATTCCGCGTGTGCTGGCTGAAGCGCACTATGTGGCACGTTCCGGCCGCCCTGGTCCGGTGGTGGTCGACGTCACCAAAACCGCACAGACCGGCGATATGTACTATTCGTGGCCGCAGCGCATGATTCTGCCCGGCTACAACCCCACCACGAAGGCGCACGGCCGTGTGCTTTCCGACGCTGCGAAGCTGTTCGAGCAGTCGTACCGTCCGGTGCTGTATGTGGGCGGCGGAGCGGCACGTTCCGATGCCGGCAAGCTCGTGCAGGAGCTGGCGGAAGTCACGAACGCTCCGATCGTCACCACGCTGCCCGCACGCGGTGTTGTGCCTGATTCCGATCCGAAGGTGCTTGGCATGCTTGGCATGCATGGCACGATTGCCGCTACCGGTGCCGTGCAGCGTTGCGATCTGCTTGTTGCGATCGGCGCTCGTTTCGACGATCGTGTAACCGGCAAGCTTGACGCTTTCGCTCCGGGTGCACGTGTGATTCACATTGATATCGATCCGGCGGAAATCGGCAAGAACCGTCAGCCGGATGTGCCGATCGTTGGCGATGTGGCAACCGTGCTGAAGGATCTCATTCCGGAAATCAAGCGCGAGCAGGCCGTGCATGGCAAGCCTGACACTTCGCATTGGTGGGAGATCATTAACGATTGGCGTGAAAAGTACCCGATCAAGTGGGATGAGCCGACCGATGGTTCGCTCGCTCCGCAGTGGGTCATCAAGCAGCTTTCCGACTTGGCTGATTCTGGCACGATTTGGGTTACCGGTGTGGGCCAGCATCAGATGTGGGCCACGCAGCTCATCGATTTCGAGAAGCCGCATTCTTGGCTGAGCTCCGGCGGCCTTGGCACCATGGGTTACGGACTGCCGGCCGCCATCGGCGCTCGTGTCGGTTCCGAACGTTTCCATGAGGGCGAGAAGCCGGTGTGGCTGATTGACGGCGACGGTTCCTTCCAGATGACGTCTGAAGAGCTGGCGACCGCGTTCCACGATCACACGCCAGTCAAGATCGCGCTGCTGAACAATTCCGTGTATGGCATGGTTCGTCAGTGGCAGACCCTGTTCTACGGCGAGCATTATTCCGCCACCAATCTGATGGATGGAGAGAATACGCCGGAAATCGTGGATGTTCCTGATTTCGTGAAGCTTGCCGAAGCGTACGGTTGCATCGGCATGCGTGCGTTCACGGAAGAAGAAGCCATTGAGGCGATCAAGAAGGCCAACGAAATCAACGATCGCCCGGTGCTTATCGACTTCCGCGTGTGGAAGGACGCTATGGTGTGGCCGATGGTCGCAGCTGGCGATTCCAACGACAATGTCACCTATATGCCCGGAATCAAGCCGCTGCAGCGCCCGAAGGCCGCTGCCGACAACGAGTAAACGAGTAAGTAGTAAGGAAGGGTCTACCAATGTATCCTGCATCTCAGCCGGGTTCCAAGCGCCATACGCTTTCCGTGCTCGTAGAGAACCGTCCGGGCGTGCTGGCACGTATTGCCGGCCTGTTCGCCCGTCGTGCGTTCAACATCAACTCGCTGTCCGTCTCCCCCACCGAGCGTCCTGACATTTCGCGTGTCACGGTGACCGCCGATGTGGATGAGGTGCCGCTCGAGCAGATCATCAAGCAGCTCAACAAGCTGCTGCATGTGTTGAAAATCGTGGATTTGGATCCGAACACCACTGTGGAGCGCGAACTGGTGCTTATCAAGGTAACTGCCGACGAATCCAACCGTTCCGACGTGCTTGAGATCGTGCGTCTGTTCCGCGTGCGCGTGGTCGATGTGAATCCGGAGTCGCTGACCATCGAAGCCACCGGTGCCGAAGGCAAGATTGATGCGCTGCTGGGGCTTTTGGAGCATTACGGCATTATCGAGCTGGTTCGTTCCGGCGCGGTCGCAGTGACGCGCGGTCCGAAGGCCTTGAGCGAAAAGGTGCTCGGCTCCGAAATCACCGGTCGCTGATCCAATCAGCCTAATCCCAAACCTACAGGGCTTTCCCGTTTCAACGCGGGAAAGCCCTTTTTGTTGTCAGATCTGCGATATTCAGAAAATATCTGATCATTGGAGGCATGCCAGCTGCAGTAGCATCTTTTGCGCAAAACAACAGTCTCATAGACGTTCGCCAGACGCAAGAAGATATCAAACAAGGTTCATCGGGCTCTTAATAATGTGCTCGCAGAGGAAAGTTATCACCTTCGCCAAGGATTAGTTTTCGGCCCCGGCAACATCGAAACCGACCACAACATCACCTACTACCCCATCTACCTAATCGGCCAGTTTTGCAACAACTAGCCCAGTAGCATTCATCGTGATGCCACAAACCATGATGATGGCAGCACGACAGGGAGCATTATGACTGAAATTATTCATGATGGGGTTCCTTTACTTCATATACGGAAACAACAAGATCCGTATTGCCGATATTGATAATGGACAATGAGGTGGCATCTGGGAAATTCTTCGCCGGGAGAGAGATCGTTTCTATTCCGTTAGATGTACAGGCCTCCCTAGTGGTTAGGGTGTGTGGCTGTCCATCTTTGTAGAGAACAAACGAATAAGGAGCCTGCTCCTTCTGCTTACACATGGAGATGACATAATACATATTGCTGTCATCAACTGTTTTTGTAAATGAAATAGCATCATCGCCATGTACGGATTTCGCACCCAACTTGTTTACTAGAACCAGTTTGCCCGAGCTATTGAGATCATCGACGGCGACACGGTCCAGAGCGTCCACAGTAAATGCTTTATATGCCTGTTTTGCGGCATCATCATTCTCGCTGCCGCTCTGTACGGAGCCATCACCGAAACTTTCATGTGCAGCTTTCGTGCAGCCAACGCATGACCACAACAACAAGCTGGACAACAAGCAACAGGCGCTTCTTCGCATCACTTGATTCATAAGGCACCTCCATTGGTCTCTCCGACAAGAACAGCTAAGGTTTCCTGCAATAACAAGAATATGACATTGGCACATGGAATGCCACGCATCGCTGTCGCACGAATGGCCAACATTCACCGGAAACGATGGAGGAGCTGCGCCGCCGCCACAACATGCACACCCTGTCCGGTAATTGACGCGGACGATACGAATGCTACTCAAGCTGTTCGGAGAGTTCCATCCATTCGAGTTCAAGTTCTTCGGACTCGTCGGTGACGGCTTGAAGCTGGTCGTTGAGCTTGCCTAGGCCCTCGTAGTCGCTGGGGTCGTGCGCGGCCATTTGCTGCTCAAGATCGGCTTTCTGCTCTTCGAGTTTGGCGAGTTTGCGCTCGATTGCCGATACGCGCTTGGAGGCTTCGTGAAAGGCCTTGCCGGAAAGTTTCGGCGTAGAAGGCGCGGAAGATGCGGTTTCAGCAGTCGCAGACCCACTTGCGGAGTTGCCTGCGGTGCCTTCGGTCGTGGAACCGGCAGTCCCAGCGGAACCGCCCTTCTTGCCTTTGCCGGCACCTGCCTTCTCGTCCGCAAACGGATCCTTGCCGTTCTTGATGGCCTCAGTCATGTCCAGATAATCCTGCACGCCACCGGGCAGGTGGCGCACCTTGCCGCCGATCAGCGCGAACTGCTGATCGGTGACGCGTTCGAGCAGATACCGGTCATGGGAGATGACGATCAGAGTTCCCGGCCAAGTGTCGAGCAGATCCTCCATCACGGCGAGCATGTCGGTGTCGAGATCATTGCCGGGCTCATCCATGATGAGCACGTTCGGCTCGTCCAGTAGGATCAGCAGCAACTGCATACGACGCTTCTGACCACCCGACAGGTCCTTGATCGGCGTCATCAGCTGCGCCGACTCGAATCCGAGACGCTCCATCATCTGCCCCGGCGTGGTTTCCTTGCCGTCCACGATATAGCTCGGCTTGTAACGGCTCAGCACTTCCTTGATCTTGTATTTACCGAGCTTCTCCAATTCGTCGAGACGCTGTGAAAGCACCGCGAATTTCACGGTTTTGCCGATATTCACATGACCTACAGTGGGGGTGATCGTGCCGTCAAGAATCTTCAATAACGTCGATTTTCCGGCACCGTTCGCGCCGACGATGCCGAAACGATCGCCCGGCCCGATCAGCCATGTCACGTCGTCAAGAATCTTACGACCGGTAACAGTAATTTTTTGCGCTGCAGAAGTAATTTCTTCTGCAGGATCATCAGTATTATTTTCTTGCGATTCCTGAATTTCTTGCGATTCTTTCGCAGCTGCAGCAACTTGCGCCGCTGCAACACCGGCATCCACCAATCGCGGATCAGTCAGATCGTCGACGGCAACTTCCACGGAACCATGCACTTGCGGCTCGGCGTACATGGCCGGCACCACATCGACGCGCGTTGCCGACGCTTCCATGTCGGCAACGTCAGGATCGATATCGGCCTCGCCTTGCACATGTTCGAAAATCTGCGTCACGTCGATCAGGTCAACCACCTGCTTGCCCAAGCGGGATGTGGCCATTTGCTTCAATTCCAGCGTATTGCGCACCGGAGGCACGTCGGCGATGAGCTCACGCGCGGCCTTCACATGGAATTTCTGCTTGGTGGAACGGGCGCGGGCACCGCGGGTAAGCCAGGCAAGTTCCTTACGAGCCAGATTGCGACGTTTCGTTTCACGCACGTCGGCTTGGCGATCGCGTTCCACGCGCTGCAGCATGTATGCGGAATAGCCGCCTTCAAACGGCTCGATTTCGCCGTCATGCACCTCCCACATGGATTCGCACACTTCGTCGAGGAACCAACGGTCATGGGTGACGAGCAGCAGCGCGCCGGATCCGGCCGGCCAACGGTTCTTCAAATGTTCCGCCAGCCAGTGAATGGTCACCACATCCAAATGGTTTGTAGGCTCGTCGAGTGCGAGAATATCCCAATCCTTGAGCAACAGGCGTGCCAAATCGGCGCGGCGACGCTGACCGCCGGAAAGCGAACCGATTTTCGCTTCCAAGCTGATGCCGCCAAGCAATGCTTCGACGATTTCGCGCGACTTGGTTTCCGCAGCCCATTCGTAGTCTTCACGGCCTTCGAGCGCAGCTTCGCGCACGGTGGCGTTGTCGTCGAGCGGGTCACGCTGGTCGAGCATGCCGAACGTAAGCCCGCCGCGAATGGTCACGCGACCGGAATCCGGCTCCTGCGTGCCTTTGAACAAATGCAGCAACGTGGACTTGCCGTCGCCGTTCTTACCGACGATGCCGATGCGGTCGCCTTCAAAAACACCCTGCGTTACATCGTTGAAAATATTCTTGGTCGCAAAAGCAAGCGAAATGTGTTCAAGTCCCAAATCATAAGTCGGCATAAGTCACCAATGTAGCGGGAACATCTCCCAAACCTGCAGGCAATGCCGCAACTTGCGAATCGCCACCAGCGCTACGCAGCAATCGGAGCCGCACGCAACTCGGCGATCAGCCCTGCTGCGCCTGAGCCAAATTCTGCCCATACGAATTACAACGAGCGGCAAAACTCGAAAACACCTGATCCGCAAGCGGCTGCAACTGCGGATTATATTCGGCGAACGCCTCGCGCAACTGCGATTTCGACCCGCCGGCAGCCTTGAGATCCTTGACCATGCTTGACTCGTCAAGCCACTCCTCCAACAGAGTAGGGGTAACCTCCAAGTGGAACTGCATGCCCAGAGCGGAACCAAAACGGAACGCCTGCACCTTGGTCTTCGCGGATCGCGCCAATGGCTGCGCGCCCTCCGGCAACGACACCACGTCGTTATGCCAGTGCAGCACATCCACGGTTTTGTTCCACATCGAGAAATAATCATGCTTGTCGATGCATTTAATCGGCGCAAAACCGATTTCCGGAGCATCTCCCGACTTCAGCTTCGCCCCCAGCGCGGTGGCGATGATCTGATGTCCCAGGCACACGCCCAACACCGGCTTGCCAACGCTGACCGCAGCCCGCGCGAGCTTGGCCTCGGCCTTTAATCCCGGATACTTGTCGTAGTCGAGCGCACCCATCGGGCCGCCCATGATCACCACGCCGGAAACCTCGCCAAAATCAGGCAAATCCGGTTTCTTCTGCTTGGCGACATTGATGATTTGATACTGCAGTCCCAAATCATCCAGACTGTCTAAAATGCGTCCCGGTCTCTCCCACGGAACGTGTTGCAAAATCAGCACCTGCGATTGCGTCATACGTTCTATTGTTGCATCACCTACGTAAACGATGTTCACAAATCCAACAAAAACCGTTTTGCCGTTCATTTTCATCTCGCATGCATGTCCGATTCTGGCAATACTCTCGTGGTTATGACGAACACGCAAGAACCGCAGAATATCAACATTTCTAGCGTCGCAACCGCAGTTGACGCAGTGGCGAGCGCCGCTGCCGATCTGAAGCTGTACGACACCGCATCGCACGCCGTGTCGAATTTCACGCCGATCAAGCCTGGTCAGGTCGGCATGTACGTGTGTGGCGCCACCGTGCAGAGCTCGCCGCATATCGGCCATATTCGTGCGGCTGTCGCGTTTGACGTGGTGCGTCGCTGGTTCGAGCGTTTGGGCTACAAGGTCACGTTCGTGCGCAATGTCACCGATATCGACGACAAGATTCTCGATAAGGCTGCGGCCGCCGGTCAGCAGTGGTGGGAGCGCGCGTACATTTACGAGCGTGAATTCACTGAGGCTTACAACACGTTGGGTGTTGAGCCACCTACGTATGAGCCGCGTGCGACCGGCCATATGATCGACATGATCGATCTGATCAAGCAGATCATCGACAACGGCCACGGCTACGTGGTGACTGATGAGAACGGCAATCCGACCGGCAACGTGTATTTCGACGTTGCCAGCTGGCCGCACTATGGCGAGTTGACGCATCAGAAGCAGACCGCTGTGGCCGATGCCGCTTCCGAGGTGGCCGATGCCATGGGTCCGTCTGTCGACAATACGGGCAACGACAAGTACAACCCGGTTGATCCTGCGGACATGTCGGAAGACAAGCATGATCCGCGTGATTTCGCATTGTGGAAGGCTCCGAAGGATTCCGATCCGCTTGACGCGCGTTGGAATACTCCGTTCGGCACGGGTCGCCCGGGTTGGCATATTGAATGCTCGGCGATGAGCCACCGCTATTTGAAGGATATGTTCGACATTCATGGTGGCGGGCTGGACTTGCGTTTCCCGCACCATGAGAACGAAATGGCGCAGACTCGTGCCGCCGGTTACGATTCGGCGGCTCGTTGGATGCATTCCGCATGGGTTACCGCCAAGGGTGAGAAGATGTCGAAGTCGCTGGGCAACGGCTTGTCCGTGCCGGCGGTTTTGGCGGAAAATTCCGCTTGGGTGGTGCGTTACGCGCTTGGTTCCGTGCAGTATCGTTCCATGTTGGAATGGTCGGATCAGACGTTGACCGAGGCTCAGTCCGCGTACGATCGTGTGTCGAATTTCATCGAACGTGCCGGTGCCGCCGTTGGCGGGCAGCCGTCCCGTGAGGAGATCGTTTCGGTTTCCGCCGATGAGCTGCCGGCTGATTTCGTCGCCGCAATGAATGACGATATTAATGTTTCCGGCGCCTCCGCTGCGATTTTCACGGCGATTCGTTCTGGCAACACGTTGCTTTCGAAGCTTGCCGATCGTGTTGATTCGGATGTTGCGAAGGATGAAGTTCGCGCTGTTTTGGTGAATGTGCGTGCGATGCTCGATACGCTTGGTTTGGATCCGTTGGCGGAACCGTGGGTAAGCGAGGGTGCGGCCGGCGGCGCCGCCGGAGCCGGTGCCGATTCCGCTGAGCATACTGCGCTTGACCGTTTGGTTTCCGAACAGTTGGAGGAGCGTGCCGAAGCCCGCAAGGCCAAGGATTTCGCCCGCGCCGACGCCATTCGTGATGCCTTGGGCGCAGCCGGAATCGCCATCGAAGACACTCCCCAGGGTCCCACCTGGACCCTCAAATAATCCGCAGCGCTCTTAATAAGCAATAATCCCGTCTTCTCCTATTGGAAGAGACGGGATTGTCATTTCTCATGCAAATAGCATCAAGCATCTCACCGAATATCAACCGAACATCATCAACACCATTAATTGGAATGCGAAATTTCCCGCGGGACGGCTAGACTGAGGGACATTATGGCAGCATTTAGTTCTTTGACAGATAGGCTCTCGAATGCGTTCAAGCATCTGAAGAGCAAAGGCAAGCTTTCCGAGGCTGATATCGATGGCACGATCCGCGAAATCCGCCGCGCGCTGCTCGACGCCGACGTGGCGCTCGACGTGGTGCGTTCCTTCACCGGCCGAATCCGCGAGCGTGCGCTCGGCACCGAGGTTTCCCAGGCGCTGAATCCGGCCCAGCAGGTCGTGAAGATCGTCAACGAAGAGTTGACGGCCGTGCTTGGCGCTGGCGTTGACCGACCGCTGAATTTTGCGAAGAATCCGCCGACCGTCATCATGCTCGCCGGTCTTCAGGGTGCTGGTAAAACCACCCTCGCAGGCAAACTCGGCTACTGGCTGAAGGATTCCGGCCACACTCCGCTGTTGGTCGCGGCCGATTTGCAGCGTCCGAACGCAGTGACGCAGCTGCAGGTGGTTGGCGAACGTGCAGGCGTGCCCGTGTACGCTCCGGAAAAGGGCGTGCAGTCCGACGGTGGCGAAGCCGTTGCTTCCCCGGGTCTGACCACCGGCGATCCGGTGAAGGTGGCGCGTGACGCTGTTGCGCTGGCCAAGCAGAAGCTGTACGACACGGTCATCATCGATACCGCAGGCCGTCTCGGCGTTGACGAAGAGCTGATGAAGCAGGCTCGCGATATTCGCGACGCCGTGCAGCCGAACGAAATCCTGTTCGTAATCGACGCGATGATCGGTCAGGATGCCGTGCAGACGGCGAAGGCGTTCGATGAGGGCGTGGACTTCACCGGCGTGGTGCTTTCGAAGCTTGATGGCGACGCCCGTGGCGGTGCCGCGCTTTCGGTCGCCTCCGTTACCGGCAAGCCGATTCTGTTCGCTTCCACTGGCGAAGGTCTGAAGGATTTCGAGGTTTTCCACCCGGATCGTATGGCTTCCCGCATTCTCGATATGGGCGATATTCTTACCCTGATCGAGCAGGCGCAGAAGCAGTTCGATGAGGAAGAGGCTCGTAAGGCCGCCATCAAGATTTCCGATGGTTCCTTTGGTTTGGATGATTTCCTCGATCAGCTGCAGCAGGTGCGCAAGCTTGGTCCGATGAAGAATCTGCTTGGCATGATTCCGGGTATGGCCGCGCATCGTAAAGAACTTGAGCAGTTCGACGAGAGGGAAATCGATCGTACTGAAGCCATTATTCGTTCGATGACTCCTGCGGAACGTCGTGATCCTTCGATTATTGACGGTTCTCGTCGAGCTCGTATCGCTTACGGTTCCGGCGTGACCGTTTCGCAGGTGAACGCGCTGCTGCAGCGTTTCGAGCAGGCCGCGAAGATGATGAAGCGTATGAGCAACAAGGCCGGCGCTGGCATGCCTGGCTTTGGCGGCCCTGCCATGGGCGGGGGCAAAGGCAAGGGTAAAGGCAAGAAGGGCAAGAAGAAGGGCGGTAAGTCCGGCAATCCGATGAAGCGCGAGGCTGAAGAGAAGGCATTGCGCGACAAGCTTGCCGGCAAGAACTCCGACGGTAAGTCTTCCGGCGGTTCCGCTTTTGCCAAGAAGCCGCAGAATCCTGCACTTCCCGCCGGATTGCAAGACTTGATGGGCGATGCCGGTGAGCTGCCGTCGAACTTTGGCGGCGGACTGTCCGGCTTGCTGCACTAAAGCAAGCGACGCGAAAACGGTAACGTATAAAAAGGGGATGTGGTTCAAGACGAATCGCATCCCCTTTTTGCGTACTCCAATCAGCTGTTTTCAGCTGAATCGACTACCTTATAATCGCCATCAACTACTTCAACGTCAACGTGGCAACAAGCGCAAGATGATCGCTACCTTCAACGCAGAACGAACTCACGTCGGAAGCGTCCAATCCCTTGGTGAAAAGCACATGGTCAAGAATGATGCGCGGCCACGGCAGCCATGATGGGAACGTGGCATGACGGCCCTTCGCCTCGCACAAGGCCGCATCCTTGAAGCCCGCATTCAGCAGCTTGCGGAAGCTTGGATGATCGGTACCGGAATTCAAATCACCCAACACAACGGTGATGTCGCCCTGCTTCTGAGTGGTCGCCAACTCCCCCAAACCGATGATGCCGGCGGACCATTCCCTGCATCCGCGCATCGGAGACTTCGGATGTGCCGAAACAAACGTGATGCCGCGCATCGAATCGATCGGGAAGCACACGCCCGGCACGTCGGCCGCGGGAATCACCGCAGTGACCGGAGACATGTCGCTTGGTTCAATACGAATCCACACACCGTTGAATCCGCCATTGTCCGTCCCCTTGCTCTCCCCCAACTGACGGTACGGAAGCAAATCAGACAATCCCGAAGCGTCCAATTGCGCAACCAGATCGTCCGTCAATTCCTGCAATGCAAGTACTGCAATATCATGTTTTTTGACCGCACTGACGATTGCCGCAGCGTTGGCGCGACCAAATCGGCAGTTCAGCGTCATCACACGGAAACGGCCATGTTTCGCGGATTCCGTAACAGCTTCATTGCCTGTTTCACGAGATGTTTCACGCTTTTCCGCAAGTTTTTCGGCAACCCTCTGCGCAGTATTGGGAGAATTAAGATTTTCCATCCAATATGCGATTTTGCGCAGCAGCGACGCAAGACAGACCACCGCAGCGACTCCCCCGAGAGCCGGCTCATGCAACGCGAAACCGGCGACGGCGATCGCAAGCGTCGGAATCCACAGCAACGGAATCAACGCAATCAAGTACGGCAGCGGCAAATGGCCATCCCAACCAGCCGGCATCTCGCCAAGCGCAATCCATACAACGCAAATAATCAACGCAATCCAAAGCGCGATAATCATTCAGGCAACTCCCCCTATGCAAACCGTTCACTCCGAACGGACATACGCAAACTCGGAACCTCCAAGTGTAGCCAGCCTGCCTGATTCCGACGATTCCGCCATGTAGACCCACGCAAACATCTCACGAATGCCAGCAAATGTCCGATTCTGCCGATTCGGTCATTCAAGGCATCACATTCGCCGCATAATTGACCGTTTCCGCAGAATCAGACAAACGACTTCCCGGTTTTGCACGGATTCGGAAAGTCACATAGAGCGGGAAACATCCTAAGACCCATCCGTCCGTACCCCACGGTTATACTTGGTAAGTTATTCGCGCGCGCGAGGCCCTCTAACTATCGCGTGACGTGAGGAACATGTGGGTTTCGGATTCCGTGCCCCACACAGAAAACGAAACGCACACCCCTAGTTATACAAGGAGAGCCATTTTGGCAACCAAGATTCGTCTGAAGCGCATGGGTAAGAAGTTCTACGCGTTCTACCGCGTGGTGATCATGGATTCCCGTACCAAGCGTGATGGCCGCGCCATCGAAGAGATCGGTACCTACAATCCGAACACCCAGCCTTCGACCATCGTTATCGATTCCGAGCGCGCTCAGTACTGGCTCGGCGTTGGCGCTCAGCCGACCGAGCAGGTGCTGAACCTGCTGAAGATCACCGGTGACTGGCAGAAGTTCAAGGGCCTTGACGGTGCTGAAGGCACCCTGAAGACCGTTGAAGCTGGCCCGGATGCCGCCGCTCGCGTTGAGGCCGTTGAGGCTCAGGCTCAGAAGCTGAAGGCTGCAAAGTCCGAAGCTGACGCCAAGGCCAAGGCTGAAGCCGAAGCCGCCGCTACCGAGGAAGCTCCGGCTGAAGAGCCGGCTGCGGAAGCTGAGTGATCATGCTCGCCCAGGCTGTGGAACATCTGATTAAGAACATCGTCGATTTCCCCGACGACGTTTCGGTGAAGTCCCATGAGAACGCGCGTGGCGAACTCATTCGCGTGCGCGTCAACCCGGAAGACATCGGTCGCGTCATCGGACGCAGCGGACGCACGGCAAATGCGATTCGCGCCGTGGTGCAGGCACTGTCCGACCACAAGGTGCGCGTCGACATCATGGACGTGCGCAGGTGAGATCCTAGCGTGGTGCGTGATATGCATTCTGACGACCCTCAACAGCCCGAGCTGCTGAGGGTCTGTCGTATCGGGCGTGCGCAGGGGCTCAAAGGCGAAGTCACCGTGCAGATCTTTACGGACGAACCGGAATACCGGTTCGCTCCCGGTGCTGTGTTGTACACGAAAGACGGCGAAGAAGAGTATGTGGTGGAGAACTCCCGTACCTTCAAAAACCGTTGGATCATCAAGTTCGAAGGCATTGACAACCGCGACCAGTCCGAAGCGGCCAACGGCATTGTGCTGTATGGCGAGGCGGACGATCCGGAAGACATGCTTGAAGCCGACGAGTGGTATCCGAAAGACCTCATCGGTCTTGAGGCGCGACTGGCTGAAGACAATATGCTTGGTCTCGAACCGGGCGTGGTGGTCGGCAAAGTCGTTGACGTGATAGAAGTGGCCCAATGGCTGCTGAAGATTCGTCTCGCCAATCCGGTGAAGGATGCCGACGGCGTTGTGGTTGAGAACAGCGCGCTCGTGCCATTCGTGGACGAGCTCGTGCCAGACATCGACCTCGAAGAGGGCTATCTGACCCTCGATCCGCCTGGAGGTCTTATTCCGGGACTGTGATCGTTTGCGATCCTGCGTAAGCATTCATGATTACGCGCTTTCGATCACATATCCATTCAAGTGGGCATTGGAATCCAGTGCCCACTTTTTATGTTTCCTGCCACTTGGCAGGCATCCCGGTATTCTGAACATTATGAAGATCGATATCGTGTCTGTTTTCCCGGAATATTTTGAAGTGCTGAACCTCAGTCTGCTCGGCAAAGCGCAGTCGAAAGGGCTTGTGGAGGTTACCGCGCACAATCTGCGCGACTGGACGCACGACGTACATCATTCCGTCGACGACACTCCTGTCGGCGGTGGCGCAGGCATGGTGATGAAGCCGGAAGTGTGGAGCGAATGCCTCGACGAGCTGCTGCAGCTTGAGCCTGCGGTAATCGAAAATACGGAAAATATTGAGGATTCTGCGGATTCCTTCGATACTGGCGATTCTTGCGATACTGCAGATTCCGACACTGCACAATCTTCCGCAGGTCCTGAGAATTCCGAAAAAACTGATATTGCACCATCTTCCGCAGGTCCTGTGCTGATTTTTCCGAATCCTTCCGCCCCGCTGTTCACACAACAGGATGCGACGGAACTGAGCCATGCCGATCATCTGCTGTTCGGCTGCGGCCGTTACGAAGGGTATGACGCGCGCATTCCGCAGTATTACCGCGCGCAAGGCATTGACGTGCGCGAATATTCGATCGGCGATTACGTGTTGAACGGCGGCGAGGTCGCAGTGTCGGTCATGTTGGAGGCGATCACGCGGCTGCTGCCCGGTTTTATGGGCAATGCCGCTTCGATTGTTGAGGAATCGTATACGGGCGAGAACGCGCTGTTGGAGCACCGACAGTACACGAAGCCCGCGGAATGGCGTGGCATCAAGGTTCCGGACGTGCTGCTTTCCGGCAATCATGCGAAAGTGGATCGTTTCCGCCGCGATGAGGCGCTCGAGAAAACCAATGAGTTGCGTCCCGACCTGATCGAAGCGTTGGATTGCGCCAAGCTCGACAAGGCCGATCGCAAGACCTTGATGGCGCTCGGTTGGGAGGTTTCCGCCGCCCATCCGCGCAAACGCTAGCTTTTAAACGCTTGTTTTTACGCGGAATAATCGCAAGTTTTTTCTTGCGATTATTGCTGACCGTTATCTGAGATTGGCTCGCTGGGTTCAATGTAGTAGACGGCGGTTTCGCCATAATCGCGCCGATCGGTGATTTCCCAGTTTTCTGGAGCCGTGGGCTCTTCGGAACGGGTGGATCGTTCCAGCATGATCACCGTGTTGCTGGAAGTCAGTTCACGGCTGGCAAGATCGGCGAGCAGATGGTTGCAATCATTCGTTTCGAAGGCGTACGGCGGGTCGATGAACACCATGTCGAACGGTTCAACGGCCGAAGCTGAAGCCGCGTATTTTTCCGCGCGCGCCTTCACCACGCGGGCACTCATGCCATGTTCCCACGAACGGTTATGTTTCAACGCGGTCAGCGTCTGCGCGATCAATGCGGCCGCCGGAGCGGATGATTCCACCGCCACCAGCTCTCGTGCGCCACGGCTCAATGCTTCGATGCCCAAAGCGCCGGTTCCTGCAAACAAATCGAGCACGCGGGCATCGTCCAACACTCCCCATGAATCGAGATGCGAGAAAATCGCCTCTTTGGTGCGATCGGTGGTCGGTCGAGTGCCCGCTTTCGGCGTGGTCAATACAACGCCTTTGAATCGTCCTGAAATTACGCGCATACGCACCACTCTAGCGTGCCAGGCGATTAATTAATCGCACCAAACTAATTACTGGTCAGGAACGTTTCATTGCCGCGCGTGAAATCAAGCACCGCCCCGGCCAACTGCACATGTTCGAGTAAATCAGGATCCTGAGCGACAAGCCTCGTAGCCTCAACCCGCGCATGCTCAATAATCTTCACATCCTTAACCACACGAAGCAGCTTCAAACCTGACTTTCCGCCAGATTGCGCGTCGCCGAGCACGTCGCCGGCGCCGCGGAATTCCAAATCGGCCTGCGCTATTTCGGCACCATCCAACGTGCCCTGAATCACGTCAAGACGGCGGGCGGCATCACTGTCCGCGGGCGCACGCGAAATCAGGAAAGCCCCCGAATCGGTGCCGCCTCGGCCGACGCGCCCACGCAACTGGTGCAATTGCGAAAGCCCATACCGGTCCGCATCGAAAATCACGATGCAGCTGGCTTTCGCCACGTCCACGCCGACCTCGATCACCGTGGTCGCCACCAGAATCGGCGTTATGCCGGATTCAAAATCGGCCATGACCTGCGATTTTGTGGTGTCATCGTCACGCCCGGTCAACGTGGCGAATCGAATGCCTTTGAACTGCGGCAGCGATTGCAGACGCTCCACGATTTCCGCCACGGAATGCAACGGGGGGCGTTGTGCGCGCCGGTCGTCGTCTTCGCCAAGATCGTAGGCGTCGTCAAAAGCCGCGGCCGACGAACCTGCGGTTTTCGAGCCTGAAGCCGCTGACGCCGCCAGCGCGCCGTCCGCATCTTCGGCATCGGCGTCAATGCGCGGGCAGACCACGTAGGCACGTTCCCCCGCGTCGATGCGCTTGCGAATCAGGGCAAACATTTCGCCCATCAACGACGCATTGTCTTCCGGCACCACGAATGTGCGAATCGGCTTGCGGCCGCCGGGAAGTTCGGTCAGCGAGGAAATGTCGAGATCGCCGAACCAGGTCATGGCTGCGGTGCGCGGAATCGGCGTGGCCGTCATGACCAACAGATGAGGCGCCGTAGAACCCTTGGAATTCAACGATTCGCGCTGTTCCACACCGAAGCGGTGCTGTTCGTCGATCACCGCCAAGGTAAGGTTCGGCGCCTGGAAACTCTTGGAAAATGCGGCGTGCGTCGCCACGACGATACAGGGCATGCCCGATGCGGCTGCTGCGAGCACGCGACGACGTTCGGCAAGTCGCATACTTCCCGTGAGAAGAAATACAGGAATCTCCCCATCTTTTGTGCCAAATATATCGTTTCCTTTGCCGGAAAATCCGGTTTCCACATCATCAGATGCGGCCAAATCAAGAAGGTCTGCAAGTTGTACACCTTTATCCACAGCATTATTGTGAATTGTTTTTGCGTCGAATTCCCCATCTTTCGAACTTTGCGCGGACCGTTTATTGCTTCGCCGCGCATTGGCATCATCTAGATTTTTCTGATTATCGCTCGAATTTGCGTCGCTTTTTCCCAGTTTGGATACCATTGTGGAAATGCTCGCATAATGCTGTTCGGCAAGAACCTGCGTTGGCGCTACAAGCACGGCCTGGCCGCCTGATCCGACGGCCTGCATCATGGCAGCAACCGCGACCACGGTCTTACCGGAACCGACCTCGCCTTGCAGCAATCGTTGCATGGGGTAATCGTGCGCCATATCGGCGGAAATATCGGCGATGACCTGCTGTTGGCCGTTCGTAAGGGCGAATGGCAGCGACGCGATGAAATCGTCTTTCAACCGCGTTTCAGGGCATGCGGTAGCCTTGGATTTGCGCGATGCATCGCGTGATTTGACGAGCGCGGTCTGGCAGATCAGCGCTTCCTCATATCGCAACGTTTGCAAGGCGTTATCGAAATTCTTGCGATCAACCGGATCATGAATCGCCATGAATGCCTCAGCACGATGCATAAGCCCATATTCCTCACGAAAATCTTCCGGAATAATATCGGGAATAGCATTACCGAGTACTTTAATCTGTATTTCTCGATCAATTTGGGGAATATCAAAATCCCCTTCTTGCGTAGGATTATCTAAGAAATTCCCTGCATTTTGCGTTGCCAAATATTCGGCTCCGCGCAACGCATCCATATATTTCAATACCGATTCATGAATATGTTCGCTGGAAATTCGCGAAGTTGCATGATATACCGGTCGTGGACGGCAAACTCGTTTCAGCGCTTCGTCGATCGTTTGCGCATCGTATTTCAGATTGCCGAGAGGCGGATTCGCAGGATCGCCGAAACCGTCGTTCCATTCCCCGTTTTCCGACTGCGATTGCACGGGATTGATGGTGAGCAGGTCGGGATGCGTGAATTGCAGACGATTGTCGTACACGCTTGGCTCGCCTGCGACGACGAGCAGCGCTCCCGCGTGCAGTTTGCGCTGCACCCAGTCAACATACGATTTGCGATACGAAAAGAAGACCAGCGACGCCAACGATTTTGGGGTGTTGCGACGCGCTGCGAAATCGTCGTCCGTGACTGTTGCGATCAGGCGGAAGCCTCGACGTGCCATGGGGAAAACGCGCGTTTCGAGCACATGCGCGGCGAACGCCATTTTCTCCCCGATTTTCGCTTCATGCAGTGAGCGCGCAGGAACCGGATCGGTTACGCGGAACGGATAATAGGTCAGGGCGTCGCCAACTGACACCACACCAAGCGATTTCAGCGCGCCGACTCTGCGGCGGTTGCTCTCGATTGATGAAATCGGTGTTTCCAGTGTGGTGCTCATAACGCACCATTCTCCCCAGTTATGCCGACAGATGCGGCTTCTACCACTGGGTACGACTCAAACCGCCCAAATTCCCCACTCGCTGGAGGAATACGGACGCAAACCAGCCCCTCAGCGGGCAAAAACCTCCACCCACTGGAGAAATCACCCCGTCCACAAGCCCCTTAGCGGGCAAAAAGCTCCAGTCGCTGGAGAAATCAGGACGCAAACCAGCCAACCAATGGGAGTATTCCTCCACCTACTGGAGGAATACGGACGCAAACGCTACTGTAAGCGGGAAGATTTCTCCATCGAGTGGAGAAATCCGAACGCTTAAAGCCCTGGCGGGATCAAGATAAAGCAAAACCCCGGTGACCATTGGTCTACCGGGGTTTCAAGCTGTTATTTCGCGATTCACGCTTCAACGCGCTGAACCTTGCCAGCCTTGATGCACTTGACGCAAACGCGAACGCGAACGTTCTCGCCGTCGATGGTGGTGCGAACCGGCTGCAGGTTCGGGCGGAAGGTGCGCTTATTGCGAATATGTGAGTGCGAAACGGTGAAACCGGTCTGCGGTCCCTTGCCGCACACTGCGCAACGAGCTGCCATAATGGACTCCCTATAATTACTATTGACTTGCAAGTCTGCGCGTTCGATGCCCCGCAACTGAATGCAAGGCAGAACACACAACTTCTCAACTATACAACCAGCCCCAGCCAATCGCAAATTTGTGGATAGCAATCGCCTTAAATTCCCCGGAATGCCGCTGTCTGGTCAACATGCGTCAGGTCGGCAGACAGCGCATCCAAACCACCATTTGCCCGCGCATAGACGTCGCCAGCCAGTCATAGCCCGAGCCGCCAGCCAGTCAAACCGCCCAGCACACCCCACCCGGCGTCGTCGCGCTAGTTCTTCGAACGCCCTTCGGCTCCAAAACGCAGGCTCATCGCAACCGCGCCGATCACATCACCGCCATCGCGCATTCCAAGCATCCAAGCCGCATCCTGAGCCAGTAGCGGGAAACCAGCATCCGTCAGGCAAATCGCGGCGCGGGCAATCGTATCTAACACCTTGTCTTCCGGCGCAACCGGCACGCCGCCGGATCGCAGCGCATCGCACGCATCCCCATATTTCATATCCGGCGAAGGCAATCCCATCTGCCTACTCACTTCTTCGGCCTCATCGCGCGCGGCCGTACGGAATGGCGTGCCGCCGTTGACCATCATCGCATAGCAGGCGAGCGCTTCCGGCAGACGTCCCAACTGCCACAATGCGTAGCCAAGTCGATAGTAGAGTACTTCGCAATCGATAGGCAGCACTGCGATTTTCAACGCGCCGATGAGCACGTCGGCCGCTTTGCCGTATTCGTCGGTTCTTGCGTATACCTGCGATAGTTCCTCGTAGAAACGTACGCTGGTTGGGGCAAGTTTGATGCAGGCGCGCAGCTCACGTTCCGCGCGCTCATAGTCGCCATTGTTTTTGGCGAGTTCCCCAAGATTCTGGTGTACGTCGACTACAGCATCCGGCAGTTTCCAGTAGCGCGTGTGTTCGTCGCCGTCTAGCAGGGAGATGATGAGTCGCACGCCTGGACGGCTGCAGTAGAGCGGAATTTCGCCATTTTCGCCAATTTTCGCTACGCCTGTCTCGTCAGTTCCGCCCGCTTCGCACACCCCACCTGCTTCACCGCTTTCGCCAAGTTGCGCCAACGCGGCTTCCAATTGGAGTTCGGCGACCATGGGGGATCCTTCGTTTTCTTCCATAATCGCGTTCACATCATCGGTGGAAACCGGCGATTCGTCATGCATCACGTCAAGTTCGCAGGCACGGTCGGCACGTAGGAATCCCCGCAATCCTTCAGGCAGCGCACGTTGATCCTGCCATTCGGAAACACGTTTCTCCAAGAATACGGCTGACGTTGCCAGCGGTGTGATTGGCGTCAGGGCACGGTTCCCATCAAAGAAACCCACATAACGCACCGGGCGCAGCAAATTGAGCAGCGCCAGCGGATCGACATCCAACGGAACCACGTCGCATTGTCCGTTTTTCATGGCAGGCAGCGCACCCATCATGAATGGCACGCGATCGAATCCCATGGAAATCACGGGAATGCCGTCAGCATCCCCCACGCAACCGGTCAGATCGACTTGCGTCAGTCGTACGCTTGACGAGAACGCCGCCCACGCAAGCATGCCCGCCAATCGCACGGCATACGCGGAGGCGAATCCGTCGCGATATTGCGACGCAACCGGCATGATCGCCGTGTTCGGTATGCTGAAACGCACTACCATCACGCCGCTGGACGCATCGACGTCAAATCGGTAATGCAAGCGGAAAGGCAATTCGAGATTTTCGCAAACATTGGCGAATCTGGTGCTGATATCCCAATTCCCGCCGCGCGCCCCTTCCGTACCCCTCATTCTACGGAAGTTGTTTTCACCTTCCTGCAGACCGTCGATTGCCACGATCGCACCCGACACGTTTCGCAGATACTGTTGCGATTTCGCAATATAGAAGTTTTCGTCGATGCACGCTTCCGGCATACCTCCGTGCACCGCCCTGCGCGCTTCGTCGTCGGCATAGTCGATGCGGTTAAGCGCCGATTCGACCGCCTGCACAACATTGAATTGTTCATTGGAAAGATCGTTGCCGTTGCAGCGCAGCCAGAATCGTTTCGTCGTGCTCAGTCGGATCACATCAAAATCGTTTTCGGCAGCAATGTCTCGGATGCCCGCAGCACCGGCTTCCACCAAAAGTCGTGCCGCGAATCGTTCGAATGGCGACGCTTGCGCGGAGTTCGTGACGCCACGCCAGATGATCATGTCAAGCGTGTCAGGCAATGGCTGGCTCAATATCGAGCGCAATATTTCAGCGTTCGCACCAAGCATGTCCGGAACTTCCCCACTCATACAGACTCCTCGACTCTTCGCAGAAATATGCCGACGCAACAGCGCGGCGGCAGTCACACACAGCAAACTTAGTTCGTGTTTTCCCAGTATTTTGACACGTTCCAATATACCGTTCTGCGAACGTTTTTCACGACATCAACATACGACATCAACATACAGATGATGCAATCTACAATCTGCACATGTTCATCTCCGTCATTTCAGTATTCCCAGTATTATTTGCAGCATTTCGATATTTCAGATTTTTTACGTCGATCACACATCAGTCGCAATGTTCATGCAATGTTCATGCGTAACGGCAGAGCGCTCCCCTTACAGCCGCTTAAGATGAACTGTAATATATACAATAGTGAATTGACGGTTTATTCGAAAGAGTCAACAATCATGTCCGAACGCGCAACAGCGCCCGCATCCGCACCTACGTCCGACATGGCCACAGAGACTGCCCCAGAGCATATGCCGGACCCCAACGCAAAACTTACCACCCGCGAAAAGAAGTGGATCGTCTACGATGTCGGCAATTCCGCATTCGTGATGCTGTCGACCGCAGTCGTGCCAATCTACGCAAACTCGCTGCTGCAGTCCGCCGGCCAATCGAATATCGTGTCGACATGGGGGTACGCGCAGACCATCGCGTCGCTGATCATCGCGGTGATGATGCCTGTGCTTGGATCCATGGCCGACGTGCAGGGCATGAAGGTGAAGTTCTTTACCGGATTCTTCCTGACGGGCGTGGTCGCCTGCTGTGCGATGGCGTTGCCGCTCAGCTGGCTCGTTTTCTTGGTGGTGTGCATTCTCGCCACGGTCGGCCTGAACGGTTCGCTCACGTTCTACGATTCCATGCTGGTCGATATCACGTCGAATGAACGTATGGACCGCGTGTCCTCGCATGGTTTCGCATGGGGCTATATTGGCTCCACGATTCCGTTTATCGCCTGTATCGCGCTGATTTTCGGCGGTCCGTCGTTGCTTGGATGGTCCACGGTGGCATGCACGCGCGCTTCGTTCGTAATCACCGCATTGTGGTGGGTGGCGTTCACCATTCCGCTGCTCACCAGCTATAAGCAGGTGCACTACCGCGCTACCGCGGGTCAGACCGGTGAGGCCATCCGCGGCACATTCGCAGAGCTCGGCTCCACTTTTCGTGCAATCCGCAAGAACAAGCCGCTGTGGATGTTCATGATTGCGTTCTTCTTCTATATAGACGCGGTGAACACGGTGATTTCCATGAGCACCTCATACGGCACGCAGCTGGGCATCGACTCTACGCATCTGGTAATGGCGCTGCTGGTCACGCAGTTCGTGGCATTCCCGAGCGCGATCGCTTATGGCAAGCTTGCCGGTCGTTTCGGCGCGAAAACCATGATCACCACGGCTGTGGTCGCCTATATCTGCATTGTGCTGTTCGCCGCGTTCTTCTTGCGTTCCGCAACGGAATTCTGGATTCTTGCGATTCTCGTAGGCCTGTTCCAAGGCGGTATCCAGGCGTTGTCGCGCTCGTATTACGGCAAGATCATTCCAAAGAATCGTGCCAACGAATATTACGGTTTCTATGATATTTTCGGCAAGACCGCTTCGATTATCGGCACCTTCCTCGTTGCGACCACCACGTCGCTGACCGGCAACGCTTCGGTGGGCGTGCTTTCGATCGCAATCCTGCTGATCGTCGCCCTCATCTTCCTTCTCCTGCAAAAAGACCCCACCCGCAAGTAGCGTAAAGTAACACTTGCTTGCAACTGCGCATGCAAATCCAATCACCAAGACTGATTGATTCTGCATGCGAATTTTGCTGCAATAGTGAAGCTTTCTCTTGGCAACAAGGAAGGCTCCAAGCCGCCGGGGGTATTCCCCGGCATCTTCATATTCACCGAAAGAAACGTTGGCAGAGCTGCCTTCATGCCGTATTTCCGATGTCGCCTTACGTCTGAAAAGTCGCGCATGGCAAGAGTCGGCCGCATAGTAATCGCAATTGCGATTTTTCACTGAAGAAAGCAAGTTTGGCGCGAAAATCAGAAGAAATTGAGGGCACGTGCCACTTCGTCGACGATGTCGAGCATGGCGCTGCGCGCACGTTCAGGCTCCCCCTTGGCGATCGCGTCGGCTACGGCATCATGCGCGTCAAGCGCGTCGGACTTCGGCTTCATCGGGTATTTGCCGAGTTCCACACGCCCGCGCAGCACGGTGGAGATGGTGTCGGAAAGCGCGGCGAACAGCTCATTGCCGCTTTCATGCAGAATCAGCGTATGGAATTCCACGTCAAGATCATGGAATTGCGCAAGCCCGGCTTCGCCTTCCTCGTTGGCTTCGGCGATCTGCCGCATTCGCGCCGCATACACGGGGAATTTCGCCTTGACGTCGAGGGGGGCAAGACGTGCGGCGGAAGCTGCTGCAGCCGGTTCGACGGCCAGTCGCAGCTCAGTGAGGGATGACAGCTGCCGTTCGCGTTGCGTGGAGTGGAGACGCCATTCGATCACCTGATGGTTGAGCGCCTGCCATTCGCCGAATGGACGTGCAACAAGTCCGATGCGACGTTTGACGAGTACCGCATTCATGGATTCCAGTGTTTTCGCGACTTCTCGCGCCACGGTTCTGGAAATACCGAAACGACTTTGCAAGGCTTCCAACGTAAGGCTTTCGCCAGCCTTCCACACGCCGTCGAGCATTTCGATGGCGAGCGTTCGACTCACCGAATCCTGCATCAGCTCACCGACGGTATTTTCTGCGATTACCGTGCCTTCAGCCATCGATCGCTCCTCCCTTGTCCACTTCACACCATGCCTGCTTTGTTTCACGGTATGTTTCACGTATTCTGCGACACGCACGGCAATCACCAATCGCAGATGATTGCGTATCTGCGATTGCGTGATTTACCGCCATTTTGCACTATCTTCAGCATAGCAAGTCACACGATTTTTCCGATTCGTAGTACTTTTTATTTGACTGATACTACTTTTACGGTTTATAGTAGTCTTATTCCTGGTGCGGAGCGGCACAGGATCGTCAATAGCAAGGAGAGCAACATGAGCATTCACGTAGTGGTGATGGGCGTTGCAGGATGCGGCAAATCCACCGTCGCAGAAGCCATCCATGAACGACTCGGATACGTGTACGCGGAAGGCGACGACTTCCACCCGCAGGCAAATATCGACAAAATGTCAGCCGGCATTCCACTCACCGATGAGGACCGCTGGCCATGGCTGAACGTCATCAACTCCTGGATGGTGGCACGCGAGGCGCTCGGCGAAAACACCGTGGTATCCAGCTCCGCGTTGAAGCGCAGCTACCGCGAGGTGCTCGCCAAAAACGTGCCCACATTCTTCATTCACCTCAACGGCAGCCACAAGCTCATTCAGCAGAGGCTCAGCGAACGCAAGGGCCATTTCATGCCGCCCGCGCTACTACCAAGCCAGTTCGCCATTCTTGAGCCGCTTGCCCCCGAAGAGAACGGCGTGGAAATCTCCATCGAAGGCAGCGTCGACGAAATGGTCGACCGTGCCATCAAAGCGTTGAACGCCTATGCGACAACCGTAGCCGCGACGGTGGCCGCCCAAACCGCAACCCAGGCCGCCTAACCCACCATCCCCCAGTCCGCATGTGTCCGATTCTGCAGAAACGGACAAACAGGACCCAAAAACATCAGCCCAACTGTCCGATTCACCGGAAACGGACATCCAAACACCAAAAACCAGCCTATGAACGTCCGATTCTGCAGAAACGGACACTCCACACAGCTTAAGAACGCCTATCTCGCTTATATATGGCAGACGTCCTCAGCAAAACAGCACTTCGGGGGTACGTTTTTGGCTGTTTTAGCCAACCGACCTGCCATATATAAGCGAGATAGCTCCGGACAGGGGTGTGTTTCTGCCATATATAAGGCAGATACACACCCCTTTGGCTTATTTGCGTCCGAATTCCTCCAGCGAGCGCACACAGGGCTCAGCGGCCGTAGACTTCGTGCACGAACTTTTCGAATGCGGCGATGGAACGCTCCACCTTTTCCGTATCGATGCAGTACGCCATACGGAAGTAGCCGGGCACGCCGAAACTGTCGGATGGCACGAGAATCAGGTCGTAATCCTTGGCCTTCATGCAGAACGCATTCGCATCATCCTCAAGCGCCTTCGGGAAGATGTAGAACGTGCCTCCCGGGCGCACCACGTCGAATCCGAGGCGCACCAGCGCGTCATACAAGAGGTTCATGTTCTTCTCGTACACGGAAAGATCGCTGGTTTCGTCCACCACCTTGGCCACGGCCAGCTGCACGCTGGATCCTGGGCAGTTGTGGCCGGTTCCGCGGCTGATCTGCCCGCACATCGGCACGATCAGTTCGGCATCGGTAGCGCGCGGGTTCACCGCCACGTAGCCGATGCGCTCGCCCGGCAGCGACAGCGACTTGGAGTACGAGTAGCACGAGAGCGTGTTGTCGTAGAACTTGCTCGGGTACGGCTGCACACCCCCATCGAACACGATTTCACGGTATGGTTCGTCGGAAATCAGGAAGATGTCGTGCCCGTATTCGACCTGCTTGGCGCGCAGGATTTCAGCCAGTCGGGTCAGCGTTTCGGCGGAATAGACGGCTCCGGAAGGATTGTTCGGCGTGTTGATGAGCACCGCCGCGGTTCCCGGGTTCAGCGCCTGTTCGAACGCTTCGAAGTTGATTTGGAAGTTTTCGGTGTCGGCCGGCACCACGGTCAGGTGCGCGCCGGTTCCGTTGACATACGGCTGGTACTCAGGGAAGTAGGGGGCAAAGGTGATGACTTCGTCTCCAGGCTTGGTCACCACGCGCAGTGCGTGGGCCAGCGCGCCGGCCGCACCCGTGGTCGGGAAGATGTAGTCGGTCGTATAGTCCATGTCGAAGCGGCGGTTGAGGCTTTCCGCAATGGCCGTGCGCACCGAGGTAATGCCCAGCGACGGCGAGTATCCGTGCAACGCGACCGGTTCCGCCTCTTGGTACAGGGCGATCATTTCGTCGGTGAAGCTTTGCGGGCAGGGCACGCTCGGATTGCCCAACGAATAGTCGAACACGTTCTCGTAGCCGATTTCGGCACCGCGCGCGGTCGCGTATTCGCTCAGCTCGCGGATCACGGATTTTCCGCCGAGCATGGCCTTGTAAGCTTCGTTGATCATGGACAACCTCCCCGTCGTTCGTTCATTTCGCACGTTCGCGTTTTTCCGCAGGACAATCCGCGGAAAAACGCCGCTATATCGTTTCTACCACCGGATTGTCACAGCCGGCTTTCGATGGTCACTTGGCAGACGGCGGCTGCTGTTGCGAAATCGCCATGCCGGGTACGAATCCTTCGCTGAAGATCCTGCGCCAGTATTCGAGCATGTCCGCTTTCGACATTGACATGAACATGCCTGCCGCGAGTACGGCGACGTCCTCGTTGAATACGGTGTCGAGCGGCAGTTTTTCATGCAGTTTCGGCCAGCGCTGCAGTACGGCCAGCATGCCTCCGACGGTGAAATCGAGCATGAGATCGGTTTTCAGGTCGAGACTGTCGGCATCCAATCCGAGCACGGAGATCATGGTCAAACGCCCGAATTCCTTCAACGACGAAACGAGTTCCGGCGAGCTGTGCGGGCCGGCCAGCAATGCCAGTCGGTCGAGACGCTGACGCTGTTCGGGATCGCGCAGCAACGCGGTGACGTGCTTGCGCCATTCGGTGTCAGGATTGAAATCCCGTCCCGGTACGCCTGGCATTGGCGTGTCTTCGACGGCGTGCAGAATGGCGGAGTCGGCCAATTCCGGCAGTCCGGAGAAATGATAGTAGAAGGAATTGCGATTCACGTCGGCCGTGCGCACGATGTCGGTGACGGTGATTTTGTTGTACTCGCGTTCCGAAAGCAGCTCCCAGAAGGCGTTTTCGAGACGATCTTTTGCTGGCAGGATTTCCGAATCCCTACGTGGTCGTGGCATCAGTACCCCCTAATAATTAGTCACGTTGCCTCATAACCACGTTTTATTGTACAAGTTGTCTAGACCGAATTTCGGCAAATGTCGTATACGAATTCACGCTTACAACACAAGTACGCTACGCGAACAGTGCCCGCCCACGTTCGCACAGTACTCACGCCTCATTCGCGCTTCACTTTCGCTGAACTTTCGGATTGCGAGCGAGCGCCGCCTGCAACAGAATCACCAACGCCTGATTGATGTTGCGCCGATCCGCACTGCTCAAGCCAACATATGTGCCGAGCATTTCAGGAATCACTTTCGGACCGGCCGCCACGATCGCAGAAATACTGCCCGCACCGGAAGCCTCAAGCACGGAGAACAGCGCGTCGACCGCATGCTCACGCTGTTCTTTGGAAAGTCCCGCAAGCCAGCCGTTCAGCGACTTGTTGAACACCACCGAACTGTCGGCCACATCTTCGGCCTTGGCGAATTCACCCCCGTGCATCTGCCACGAGAAGGCGAAATGCTGCATGATGCCGTCCACGTCGGATTTCACCACCACGCAACGTTCGGGGGTTTCAAACACCATGCCCACCACCGAGGAGTCCGGCACGATTTTCACAATGCGGTCGCTCACGCTCGCATATTCGAAACTTTTCACCACTTCTTCGGGGAAACCCGGCCCGTCGAGCGAGTAAATGCGTTCAACGCGGTCCTTGATCTCGTCTTCGGCGTTCATGGCCGCATATACGGCCAGATTACCACCTTTGGAGTGACCGGTCAGCAGTATCGGTCCATCCCACAGCGAGGCGACTTTTTTCAGGTATTCAGCTGCGGAAACCTGTGCTGGAACCGGGTATTGGAAGGCCATGTTGAAGTCTTCCTTCCATCCGACCAGCGAATCATCAGTACCCCGAAACGCCACAACCAGCGTTCCCGACGGCAGCCGGAAAGTCACTGCCGCGAACTGCGTTTGCGCACCACCATCGAACTGCTCGCAATACGCGCTCATCTCAACGTCGGAAAACCGCGGATTCGCCGCCACAGCATGGTAGAAGTCGTGCGTCACCTGCGGATCGACCAATCCCACGTTCTCCACATCATGGTCGGCCACGGGCTTGTCGTGGTTCAGCTCGTCATCGGCACGCGCAATCGTCACGCCGCCAAACGGGGGCTTGCGCAGCATACGCAACGATGCGATCGGACGCCGAATATCGAATTGCTTCGCACGCGCCTGCAACGTACCGTATTTCGCTACCAAATCGTCCAATCGCAGCACGCATTCCGGTACTTCGTCGTACGAAAGCTGCGCCAACACCAATGCGTCAGCCTCGCGGAACGGCAATGCCTCGAAACTGCGCGTTTCCGTGCGCGCATAGTCAATAATATTGCTCATCACGCATCCCCCTCCTTGTCGTTGCGCAGTTCCCCGACAGCGACTTTCGCCGCACTGGCTGGAATCGCCTTGAACACGTCTTTGATGAGTTCGCGCGTTTGCACGTCGGTACCTCTGGCGGCTGCCACGATTTTCGGCAGCGAATCCGTCCAATGCGCCACCAGATCAGCGATATTACCGTACCCCGCGGCTGCGAAGATGTCGTATATCTGGTTGATGGCCCGTTCCCGTTGTTCCTGGCTTACGCGGTCGAACCATCCGTCAATGGTTTTGCCGATGAGTTGCGCACCGCCTGTCAGCTCGCTTGCCTGCTCGAATTCGCCGGATTGCGTCACTTGCCAGCTTGATCCCATATGCTGCAGAATGCTTATGGCGTCGGCTTTGACGAAGGTTGGTTTGATTTGCGATTGCAACAGCATGCCGATAATGGAGGATTCCGGCACGGTTTTGTCGATTCGTGCCGCGATTGCCTGATATGCGCGGCTATGCACCATGACTTGAGACATTCCAGGACCGTCATGCGAGAAGATGCGGGAGATTCTGCAGTTGCGTCCCGGCACGCTTCCTCCGAGCGCCGGCAGCAGTCCGAGCCGTTGCGCGCGTTCGTTGGTCGCTTCAATATCGCTTTGCGTGATTTGCATGGCCGCATATACCGCCATATTGCCGCCTTTGGAATGCCCGCCGATCATAATGTCGGGTGATTTTTTCGCCGAGAGGAAACGTTCCGTCCTGTCCAGAATCGAGTCCGCATATCGATATGCCGATTCTTGCGACGGCACTGGGCAGCGCACCGCCATATTAAAATCCTCTTTCCAACCGACGAGCGTGCCGTCAGTGCCACGGAACGCAACATATAAGCCGAAATCGGCACCCAAATCGAAGGTCATCGCAGCGAATTGCTGCTGCTCGCCCTCATCCAAACGTTCGGCATACTCCCCCACCCGCAACCCGCGGAATCGCGGCGATTCGCAAACCGCGCGCAGCAACGAAAGCCGATAATCATTCATTTCAGAGGAATTCGAAACAAACATCTCATCGTAGCTTTCGGCGCGCAGCAAGTCACGGATCGGCACGGTCGCCACCGACTTGGCCTCGCCGAATGCTGGAACCAAGCCCGGCAATCGCATGTAGGAAAGCTCGGAAAGCACCAAGGAATCGACATTGCTGAACGCCAATTCGCCAAACCCGCGGAACTCGCGGCGCACATAATCCACAACATTGCCCATGCCTCAACTTTAGTCCGTTCACGGCTCCGGACACATGTCACCACGCGCATTCCCACATGTTCTCGCGCACGCCCCCGCACACCCACGCTCAAACCGACTCAGCCACGCACTGTAGGATATGTGCGAACACAAGTTGCGAACACGCATCTCGAACACGCATCGCAGACGCAGCGAACGCAAGTCGCGCGCACCAGTAATGCATGCGAATCAAACTTATGAAGGGACGCTTCAGAACACTATGGAACCGATTGGAATCGTTGTGGATTGGCTGAAAACCAATTCCGGAAAAATCATTCTGCTCATTGTCGTTGCACTGCTTGCGGCCGTTATCGACAAGGCGCTTACCCGAATCGTGAGCAAAGTGCTGGACCGTTCGCAAGTGCCGAACGCTTCGATTTTCATCAATATTCTGCGCGCGGTGGTGTGGACGTTGGCTGTGGGCACTGTGCTGCAGCCGGTGTTCGGCATTAATCCGACCACGATTTTCACCGCGCTCGGCATTGGTGGTCTTGCGGTGTCGCTCGGTATGAAAGATACGATCGCGAACATCATCGGCGGTTTCGGTCTGATGCTTGGCCGTGTAATCCAGCCGGGCGATCTGGTGAATGTGGCGGGCACCGATGGCGTGGTCGAAGATATCAACTGGCGTCAGACCGTGGTGCGCGAGCGCAATGGCAACGTCAAGATCATTCCGAATTCGATTCTGAACACCGCGTCACTGGAAAAACTCAATCCGTCCAATGAGATGCTGGTTCGTGTGCCGTTTACCGCCAAGGCCGGTACCGACATCGACGAGATGACCCGTCAGGTGGTTCAGGCCGTGCAGCGCGATACCGCCGATTTGGCCGATCCGCGCTTCCCTCCGAAAGTAAGACTGACCGGCTACTCCCCTTACGGCATCAATGTCGAAGTGTGCGCGTACGCCAAGCCGGAATCGTTGCTTCCCGACATGATAAACGCCGTGGCACGTTCCATCGCCAATGCTGATTTTCTTGAGAATCGCGCCATTAACAAGGAATCGTAATATCCTCGCGAACATAAGAAATCGCGGTTGACCCATATATATAAAGTGCCGCATGCAGTAGTCCACATGCGGCACTTTTTTATACTGAAATTATTACATCATTAGATTGATTGACGTAATAATAACCGTCACTACAATGTAAGTAACTACACCGACGTTCAGTATTGCCGTGCTCGTGCGCATGCCGCGAGGCAGTTCTTCCGGTGCGGTATAGAATTCAAAGTTCTTGCGATTGCGGATAAGCAACACTATGCCCGCGATGATCAGACCGTAATATAGCAGCATATAGATGCCGAATATCATCATTCCCGTCGCATTCTGGCCCATCCACTGCATCATGGCCGTTCCGTCGCCGTTTTCCGCACTGGTCAGCACGTTCATCAGACTGTCGATGTCAATGTTCGTCACCACCCATGGCGCGACCACGCCGCCCATGAAGTTGACGATCATGTGCATGGCCACCGAATAACGCAGTTTGCTGGTGCGCACGTACACGTAGCCGAACATAAGACCCAATGCGAATGCGTAGAAGAACTGGAACAGGTTCATGTGCACCAGAGCAAAGAACAGCGCGGAGAACACGATCGCGGTTTTTTCGCCGTATTTGCGCGTGCGGCTGATGAGTTCCTTGCGGAAGATCCATTCTTCGAACAACGGTCCGAGAATCACGAGGAACACCACGTTCCACACGTCGAATTGCATGGCCAGATCGCTCACCGAATTGCTGGCTTTGCCTCCGGACAGCAGAGCCGCCAGCATATTGCCGATGAGACTGCCCACATACATGAGCGGGAAGCACATGACCAGCAGTTTGAAGAATTGGCCCGGCTTCATGTCGAACTTGCGTGTTTCAATGACCGACGATTTGCCCATAATCAGTACCGCGAGCGGCATGGCCACGAGATACAAAGGGGTATCCGATGCCACATACACCGCCCAATTCGGCAGATTCGTGGTGTGCAGTACCTGATAGAGCATGCCGGAAAGCACCGTTGCAAGCGCATACCAGATCACCACCATCAGGCACATGCCTGCGCCGATGCGGGAGAACACGCTTTTCACGCGCCTGAGCCACAGTTCGTAGGGATTGGCTTGTGGCTGCGGATACTGCGGTTGTTGCTGATATTGGGATGGCTGTTGTGGATTCTGCTGCGTATGCGGTTGTTGCGGCCGCTGCGGATATTGGGGGTACTGCGGAAACGTCATATTTGCCTTTGCGACGACGTGCACGGGGTGCATATACGAAAACGCTGATATTCAGCACCTTAGTACAGGAATGCTGAATATCAGCTTACAATCTCATGACCGTCGTCATGGGCGTCCGCAACGAAACAGCTCATACGGCGAGCGCGGCGATCGGACGCGGAGCCACCACCACTTCGGATCCAACCGTCAGGCCGGCAGGAAGCTCATTGGCCGGCAGCTGCACGGTGACGGGCAGGTGGCCCACACCTGCGGCAACCGTCAAGTCAACGCGGGCGAGCGCACCGAGGAAGTGCACCATGTCGACGCGACCATGCTCGCCTACCATGTTGCCATCGTTTGCGGCTAGAGTGATCACAAGGTTTTCCGGTCGCACGAGCACGGTGGAGGCGTCGCGCTTGGAGGCTTCGAGCAACGGCACGCGCTGGCCAAACACCACGGCTTCCTCACCATTCGTGATGCCTGGGAGTCGGTTGGTCAGGCCAATGAAGGTGGCCACGTATTCGCTGCCCGGACGGCGGTACAGTGTCTGCGGGTCGGCGATCTGTTCGATACATCCGTGGTTCATCACGCCGATGCGGTCGGCAACGGTGAGCGCTTCTTCCTGATCGTGGGTCACGAACACGGTGGTGGTGCCGGCTTCGAGCTGGATGCGGCGGATTTCGTCGCGCAGCTGCACACGAACTTTGGCGTCAAGTGCGGAAAGCGGCTCGTCGAGCAGGAGCACTCGGGGGTTCACGGCCAGTGCGCGGGCGAGCGCCACACGCTGCTGCTGACCGCCAGACATCTGCTGCGTGTATTTGCCAGCCTGATCGGCAAGACCTACGAGTTCCAGCTTCTCCATGGCCTGCTTACGGCGTTCCGTCTTGCCCATGCCGCGGATTTCCAACCCGAATTCCACGTTCTGCAGAGCGGTCATGTGCGGGAACAGCGAGTACGCCTGGAACACCATGGCCATGTTTCGCTTGTTGACGGGCACGCCAGTCACATCTTGGCCGCCGACGAGAATACGGCCGGCCTGGATGTCTTCCAAGCCTGCGAGGGAACGCAGCGCGGTGGATTTGCCGCAGCCGGAGCCGCCGAGCAGCACGACCATTTCACCAGGATTGATTTCTAGGTTGAAGTTGTCGAGCGCCTTGTTGGTGGCTCCTGGGTAGATTTTGTCTACATTAAGCATTTGCACGCCGCCGCCGCGTTCCGCGGAGTCGTTGAGGACTTCGCGTGCGGCTCGGGTTACGGTTTCGGCGCTCGGATTGGCGTTTACGAACGCTTCCGAAGTGCGTGCGATGGTTGCTTTCTGATCAGCGAGAGTCATGATTCGTTGCTTTCTTTGGATTTACGCAGTGCGTCGGAAATAAGATCGAGGGCTACCAGCAGGATCACGCCGAACAGTAGTGCCAGCAGCGACATGGCGGTGGAGATTTGGGAGTTGGATTGGCCAAGCTGGTAGAGCGCCACCTGCAGGTTCATGCGTCCAAGCAGCGATGCGACGGTGTATTCGCCCAGCACCACGGCGATGGAGATGAACGATGCAGAGAGGATCGACTGCCACAGGTTGGGGATGAGCACACGGAAGAACACTCGCGGCCAGGAGGCTCCGAGCGAGCGGGATGCTTCGCACAGCGTTTTCACGTCAATGGAGTTGAGGCCCACAGCGAGCGCGCGGAATGCAAATGGCATCACCAGAATAACGTACGCGAAGCACAGCCAGATCGGGTTGGTGCTGAGCACGTCGGCGCTGAGCCAACGGTAAATCGGCCCCAGGCCGACTACGAGCACGATGGCGGGGATGGTCAGCGGCAGGGTGGCCACCCATTCGATGGCGCGTTCCAGCTGCTTGGAGCGAATGTGCACGATCACCATGGTGGGTACCATGAGCAGCAGCATGATGACCACAGTCACCACACACAATCCCATGGACGATCCAAGACCGCTCCACAATGTGGACAAGTCAGCACCAAGCGCGCTGCCATCGCCGGTGAGAATCGCAATCCACGGATCCAAACTCCACTTGCCGGAAAGCGGGTGTCGAATGGTGAACACAAACATAGACACCAGTGGCACGAACAGGAACAGCAGCGTGAACGTGAGAATAATCGCCTTGATCACGCGCTGCTTGCGCACGCGGGCGGCACGCAGCTGCGGGGGCATTGCTTCAGTCTGATTCACTGCCATTGTCCGGCCTTCTTTTCCACAGCGTGGCTCAGCATCATCACCAGAGCAACCACGATGATCATCGCGAAGGCGAGCACTTGCGCGAATCCCTGCTGATTCGGATCCATTTCGTTGCGCATGGCGCCCTGAATCATAAGCGGCACCAGAATCGAACGCTGTGAGAACAATGCGGCGGCCGTCGCATATGCGGAGAACGCGCTGGCGAACAGCAACAGCAATGCGGAAATGAAACGCGGAACCAGTATCGGCCCCGCAACGCGCGTCCAATACTGGAATGTGTTACCGCCGAGCGATTCGCAAGCCTCACGCCACTGCGGACGAATCGAATCGACCGCAGGCAGGAAGATGATAATCATCAACGGAATCTGGAAGTAGCAGTAGACCGTGATTAGGCCAGGCAGGGAGCTCAACCAGTTCGGATTGACGGTCAGTCCGGTCAGCTGACGGATCAGCATGGTGCCGACGCCGTTGATACCGATGGTGGCGATGAAGGCGAAAGCGAGCATCACGCCGCCGAACTGTGCGAGCACCGACGAAATGGCACTGACCATGCGGCGCAGCAGTCCGTTCGGTTTGCTGCCAATCACCAGCGCATACGAGGCAACCGCACCCACGACCGCGCCAATGAGTGCGGAGATCACGGAAACGAGAATGGAGGTGGCGAACGCGGCGATGGTGTTCGCTTCGAAGAGTTTGCTGAAGTTGTTGAGGGTAAATCCGCCGTCGACGTTCCGGAATGCGCCGACAATCACGATAACGGTAGGCGCAAGCAGGAAGCAGGCGGTGTAGGCGAAGAACGGGATGGTCACGACGAATGTACCGATTTCGCGGCGATGCGTGGCGAAATCGGAGGTTGCGGAGGGGCCGTTTCCTCGAGTTCCGCGGGCTTCGCGTGCGTTACGCCCGCCGATGACTCCCGCTTTGGGGGTGATTGCTGCAGTCATGGTTGCATGCGTGCTTTCATACGATTGATATGCGGTGAGATTGCATAGGATTGTGGGATTCCGCTATTGCGGGAGACATGCTTCAAGGCCGGTTGTTGCGGCAGAAGACGTCGGGGAACTTGCTTCAGCCCGTCGTGTCCGCCGGTCTACCGGCCTTAGATTGCATTATTTTCGATTGCGATCCAGCTCGTTTGCGTTGCTTGCGAGCGGTTGCCAATCAGTTGCCGATGGTCTTGTCCCAGTTGTTCTGGAGCCATTCGGTGATGCGAGTGGAATCATCGTTTGTATAGGTCACCGGATCGCCCTCGATGGTGATGGCGGTCTTCAGGGTGTCCTGGTCAACCGTGCCGTCCTCCTTCATGGAGTCGAGGAGCACCGGATTGGCGCCGCCCTTGAACCATTCGTTCTGAGCATCGGCGGTGTACAAGTATTCCTCCCACAGGCGTGCTGCGGCCGGGTGCGGAGCGTCCACGTTGATGGCCTGGTTGTAGTAGCTGACCACCTGGGCGTTCTTGAAGGTCTTGAACTTCCAGTTCACGCCCTTCTCCTTGAGGCTCTTCTGATAGGAGGCCTGGTTGTAGCTCCAGTCCATCACCACGCCGGTCTGGCCGGAATCGATGGTTCCGTCGGTCACGTCAACGGTGGTGAGGTTGCCAGCATCCTTGAGCTTCTTGAAGTAGTCGAGGCCCGGCTGCAAGTCGTTGATGTCACCACCTGCGAGCTGGTTGATCATGAGGTAACCGTTGAATGCGGCGCCGGCTTCGGCAGGCTTGCCGTTCAGCGCCACGGTGCCGGCGAACTTCGGATCCATCAGATCGTCAAGGCTGTTGATGTCGCCGTACTTGTCGGCGTTCCAACCGATCGACATGATGCCGGTGTAGTCGGCGTAATACTTGCCGTCAGCATTCTTCACGGAATCCGGAATCTTATCCCAGGCCTGCACCTTGTAGGAGGCGAAGTTGTCGGTGCTGGTGGAAGCCACGGCCAAGCCGAGGTCGAACACGTCGGGGGCAGCGTCGGTGCCCTTGTTAGTCTTGGCTGCGTCCACTTCTTCCTTGGAGGAGGCGTTCGGGTTCAGCTCGTTGATCTTAATGTTCGGATACTTCTTCTTGAAGCCGTTGATGACCTCACCATAGTTGGACCAGTTGTGAGGAAGTGCGATGACGTTAAGCTGGCCTTCCTTTTCGGCGGCGGCAACCAAATCGTCCATCGTACCGAAATCAGCCAAGGAAGTGGCCTTTGCGGACTTTTCATCAATCTTCACGGCCTTGCCGGAAGTGGAATCAGCGGAGGAATCCGTGCTGCCCGATCCGCAGGCGGCCATGGAGAAAGCCAGAACGGCAGCAAGAGAGCCGGCAGCCAGTTTGCGCAGAGAAATCATGGAAATCAATATCTTTCTTATGCCTTGTTCATAACAACAAGAAAGAAGATAAGCCCTCAAATCAACGCGATACTGACCTTACAGTAAATATGCAGTTTATTTTGAATCGAAAAAACTAAATTTTCCCAAACTGCAGGTAAATTGGCGGAATATGTCAACTGGCACCAACGCAGTGTCAGCATTGATGCCAGTCTCATGCAAATCGAATCAGACTAAAGCGAGCAACCACCCAATCGAAATCAGCGCAGCACGCCCTCGATCAGCATGGTGATCAGGTTGGTGTAGCTCACGCCGGTTGCCTCCCATGCCTTGGGATACATGGAAATCGGGGTGAAGCCCGGCATGGTGTTGATTTCGTTGACCATCACTTCGCCGTCGGCCGTCACGAAGGTGTCGACACGACTCAGGCCGGCGCCGTCGACTGCGATGAACGCTTTTTTGGCGGTTTCGCGCACGCGGTTCAGAGTTTCTTCCGGCAGGCTTGCGGGCACTTCCACATGGCTTGCGTCGGAGTTCACGTACTTGCTGTCGAAATCATAGAACTGGTCGTCGCCCTCGGCACGCTTGTCAAGCACGATTTCGCCCGGCCAGCTGGCCTGCGGAGCCTCGCCGGCCTTCGGGCAGAGCACGGCGCATTCGATTTCGCGCGCGTCGATGCCCTGTTCCACGAGCACACGCCAATCATGGTGGGACGCTTCGAACACTGCGGCGGCAAGCTCGGCCGCATCGCCCTCATGTTCGACCTTGGTCACGCCGAAGCTGGAACCGGCGCGGGACGGCTTCACGAACAGCGGGTACTGCAATCCGGCCTGCTGCACCGCGGCAAGCATTTCGTCCGCCTCGGCGGCGAATTCGGAAGCGGCATCATAATCGCGCACATCCAACGTGATGCCTGGAGCCACGGGAATACCGGCCGCAGCCAGCAATACCTTCGTATAATGCTTGTCCATGCAAGCGGCGGAAGCGAGCACACCGCAGCCAACGTACGGCACGTTCATCATTTCGAACAGGCCCTGAATCGTGCCATCCTCACCGTACGGACCATGCAATACCGGAAGCACGGCGTCCACGTGGCCAAGCGAAGTCAGCGTGCCGTCATCTTCACGAGCGAAGAAACCATCCTGGCCGAGTGCCACATCCAGCACCACATCTTTGGAGGAATCCGTCTTCTCCACCATCGGCAGGCCTTCGCTCATGTTCCACTTGCGTGGATCCTCGCCGCCTACGATCCACTCGCCGTTCTTGGTGATTCCCACCTCAATGGCTTCGAACTTGTCAGTATCCAACGCGCGCAGCACGCCCGCCGCAGAGATGCAGGAAATCGAATGCTCGTCGGCTTTGCCGCCATACATCACCACAATGCGCTGTTTTGCCATCTTTGTCTTATGCTCCATAAGTTGGTCCGTTGAACGCACGCGCGCCCAATACCGTCTGCCAATACTGTCTGTACTGTCTGTCTTCGCAATATCGCGCCGGTTCGCACTTCTGTTCGCCCGCGATACCACGCATTCGCAATATCGCAGTTCAGTATACAAACCGCACCCCACAGCCCACACACGACGAACCATAATTGCACACGCCCGTCACTCATGTCCTATTTTCATGAATCATAGAATACGGAATCAAACGTTGGAATGATGCGATTGCAACCTGAAAAACCGAGCTTAATCGCTTTGTCTAATCACGATTAGACTAATCACGATTAGACTATTTTTATACAGATTTACTATTATTGCCGAAATATATGGCGATTGACGATTGACACATTCCGATTGACGTTTTACGCAATCGCATGCCTCGAAAAATAAAAAGACCGCACCTGAAAGTGCGGTCTTATCTGCAATCGCGATGTTGCGGAAAGCTTATTCTTCGCTGATGCCTTCGCCGAAAAGTTCGGACAGCATCTGCGCGCAGGAGATGCCATCGGAAAGCACGTGGCTCATGGCCGTGGCGAGCGGCGTGGGCACGCCATACTGCTTGCCGAGCGCCACCACCGCATCGGTGGTCGGCACGCCTTCGGCCACGCCGTTGCTCACCTTGGTGGCCTCCTCAACGCTCAATCCCTTGCCCAAGTTGGATCCGAACGTGTAGTTGCGGCTCAACGGGGATCCGCAGGTGGCGATCAGGTCGCCCACGCCAGCCAAACCGGCGAACGTCTTCGGATCGGCGCCTGCCGCCTCGCCCAGGGCGGTCAGTTCGGCCAGGCCACGGGTTTCGATCATGGCGGCGGTATTTTCGCCGTAGCCGGCGCCGCGGGCCATGCCCACGGCCAGCGCGACCACATTCTTCAGCGATCCACACATTTCCAAGCCGATCACGTCGCGGGTTACGAACGCACGGAAATAGTCGGTGGTGCAAGCGGCTGCGATCTTGCGCGCATTGTCGAGATTTTCGCAGGCGACCACGGTTGCGGCCGGCTCGCGGTCGGCGATCTGCTTGCTCAGGTTCGGTCCGGAAATCGCGGCGAAGCGGTCGGCCGGCAGGTCGAGCGTTTCCATAACGACTTCATCCATGCGCTTGCCGGTGGTGCGTTCGATGCCTTTCATCAGCGAGGCGACGAGTGCGGTTTCGGGAATCAGGTCCTTGAATTCGACGAGCGCGACGCGGGCGAACTGTGCGGCGATGGCCACGATCACAATGTCGGCGTTGGCTACGGCTTCGGCACGGTCGCCGGTGGCGGTCATGTTGCTTGGCAGCACTTTCACGCTGGGCAGGCGAACACCGTTGTGATGGTGGTCGCGAATGTCTTCCACAATCTCCGGTTCGATGGCCCACATAGTCACATTGTTGCCTGCATCGGCAAGCACCTGACCGAAAGCGGTTCCCCAAGCTCCTGCGCCCAGTACCGTCACGTTCGTCATATTTGCTCCTTGCATTACTCCGGGCATCATTCATAACCCGGAGTCTTGGCTCAAAAATTGCTTTTCCTATGCTACCGCCGGCTACGCACACCGCGATATATGCCGCAATACGCGCCATACGTATGCGCAATCGGCTGGCAGTATTTCGATTACCGCATTTCAGCAATCGCGTGTGCGGTCTTTTTCGATTCGGCCTTCTTCGATTCAGTCCTTCACTCGGCTCATCGTACGATAATCCCAATATCCATCGGGGGCTTGTTCGCCGCGGATTTCGGCCATGACTTCGGTCATACGCACGCGGATGCGTCGGGTAAGTTCGTTGGCGAGATCCTCCGGCACTTCCTCACCCCAGGAATCGCAATCGGCGAGCAGATCCGCATAATCAAGCGCCTCGTCGTAGCACATGACCACGTTTTTACGCGGCCACGGCCACCAATGGTTGATGCTTGCCGCGCCCCACGTTACCGCGCAATACAGCGGAATCTGGTAGCCGAGTCGGCGCGAAGCCTCAAGCGCGATCATGCCCACGCCGTTTTTCATGCTCATCGGCCATTTCTGCGGATCGCGCGTTACCGTGCCTTCCGGCCATACGGTTAGGGGTCGGCCGGAGGTAAGGATTTCCACGGAGGTTTCCTCGATGGCTTTCGCCTTGCCCGAACGGCGTTGCACGGGCTGCATGCCTACCAGTTGGAACCATTTGCCGATCAGCGGCCACGAGGCCATTTCGGCTTTGGCCATGTAGCGCGGACGGCGGCCTTGATGGAACATGGAGATCATGGGCACGAACACGTCAAACATGGTGACGTGCGTGGCCGCGGTGATGAACGGACCGGTTTCCGGCACGTGTTCGATGCCCCACGCCTTGAGTTTGGTGCGGTTGCGGAATACGATGTCGCATCCGGTGAGCAGACGATGGGTCGCTTTCGGATTCTGTGCCGCGATTTCGGCTTCATTGGCTTTGCGCGGCCCGCATGGAAAGTCGTGGGTTGGGTCAACGAGATGGTGACGCTGTGCGAGCTTTGCGACTTGTTCGTCGCTTAACGGTTTGACCGCGGAACGCGGCGAGGGTTTTCCTTTGGATGCCATGCGTTCCATTCTGCCACCACCCATTCCGCTTGGTTGGAACGATTGCGCTCATGCACGACGCACACACGAAATACAAAAACACGGAATATACGAAAAAGGCGGAACTGGTGGATAGGCTGGAGGACGATTGACGACGAAGATGTTGCGACTATCCCTAGAATCCGTCTGGACATGCAGTAAACACAATAACGATGAGGGAAACCCTTATATCTTCGGCTGTTCACCTCGTTGCAAACGCCATTCGATATCGACAATCATAATGCCATTCCGAAAGAATCTCTGCCGAAAATCGACATTATTTTCAAAAACAATAAAACTTTTTGCATCACTATTATGCGCCATAACCCCCTAAATTAAGTTCAATAATTTATACACTGAATTACTAAGTTTTTGAGAACGAGCAACGGCAATATGTAAGCAAAAAGCCGGTGCCCACTGTTGTGAACACCGGCCTTACCAAGCCAATCAAGCTATATCAGCGATAAATCAAGCAACAAATCAGTCGAAATCTGCGCCGAGAGCTTCGAGCTTGCCACGGAAATCGGCATAACCGCGGTCAATCAGCGAAATGCCCTGCACATTGGACGGGCCCTTTGCCGCCAACGCGGCAATCAGATGGCTGAAGCCGCCACGCAGATCCGGCACGTCAATATCGCGGCCGGTCAGCGGGGTCGGTCCGAAAATAACCGCGGAATGCTTGTAATTGCGCTGCTGGAAACGGCATGGCAGCGATCCGAGGCATTCGCGATACAGCTGAATCGTGGCACCCATCTGCACCAGTGGCTTCGTGAAACCGAAACGATTCTCATACACCGTTTCATGCACGATCGACAGGCCCTTCGCCTGCGTCAACGCCACCACCAGCGGCTGCTGCCAGTCGGTCATGAAGCCCGGATGCACGTCGGTTTCGATCGCGACCGGCTTCAAATCGCCGCCCGGATGCCAGAAACGAATGCCGTTATCGGTAATGTCGAACTCACCACCAATCTTGCGGAACACGTTCAGGAACGTCATCATTTCAGGCTGCGTAGCACCCTTGACGAAAATGTCGCCATGCGTGGCCAATGCCGCGGAAGCCCAGGAAGCGGCCTCGATGCGGTCGGTCAGCGAAGTGTGCGTGTAACCCTTCAGTTCCTTCACGCCTTCGATGCGGAACGTACGATCCACATCCACGGAAATGATCGCGCCCATCTTCTGCAGCACGCACACCAAATCCATGATTTCAGGTTCGGTGGCAGCGCCGGAAAGCTCCGTCTTGCCCTCAGCAAGCACGGCGGCAAGCAACGTCTGCTCGGTAGCGCCCACCGACGGGTACGGCAGGTGAATCTTCGCGCCATGCAAACCGTTCGGAGCGGTGATATGAATGCCGTCCTTATGTTCCTTATCGACGTTGGCACCCAACTTGCGCAACGTTTCCAGGTGGAAATCAATCGGACGACCGCCAATATTGCATCCGCCGAGAGCCGGAATGAACGCCTCACCCAAACGGTGCAGCAGCGGGCCGGAGAACAGAATCGGAATACGCGACGAACCAGACAGCGTATCCACGTCGGCCACATCGGCAAGCTGCACATTCGTGGCGTCGATCGTGACCACGCCGTGATCGCCATCCACCGTAACGTCCACGCCATGCAGACGCAGCAAGTCGGAGACCACATGCACGTCGCGAATCTCCGGAACATTCTTCAACACGGACGTACCCGGGGCGAGCAGCGCCGCCACCATGGCCTTGCTCACGAAGTTCTTCGCGCCACGCACCTTGATGGTGCCGTTCAGCGGCTTGCCACCTTCGACGTGCAGAATGTCGTTGTTGTTGTCAGACACGCTCAACCTCTTTCGCTTCCCTTATACGGTTCAAGCTTGAAACACACTAACCCTCAGTTTGCCATAAGGCATGTAGTGGGCTCGTGAAATGCCGCGTTCAGCGCAGTGTCTCCCAATTTCGTTCGACTTTCGACCAAAATTCCCAGCCACTGGAACAATCCACCCGCCAAACCGCATCCCAGCGGGCAAAAACTTCCAGTCGGTGGAAGAATCCTCCCGATACAAGCCCCTCCACCGTCCAAAAACCTCCAGTCACTGGAAGAATCATCCCACCAAACTGCATCTCAGCGGGCAAAACCCTCCAGTCACTGGAAGAATCAGGACGGACAGCTACCCCCGTGCTGCACTAATCCTTCCAGCGAATGGGAAAAAAGGGCGGTGAAACGCAACAGAGCGCAAATCAGGCGCAATTGAACCTGTGACTACAGTGCGGCTTTAATGTCTTGCGCCAAACGGGCGTTCCACATGGCACCCGTAGCGCTCATCACCGCGTTTGCACCAGCCTCGCGGTACGCCTTGTAATCTTCCGGACGAATCACACCGCCCACGCCAACGATCGCAAAATCAAGACCCAGCTTCTCGCGAATCGCATTCAGGCGGCCAACCATATCGAGACCTGCACCACGAATCGCATTGCCACATACGCCCGAACGGTCACGCCCCGCGCCTGGCAATGCCTGATTGCCGTTCGCATCCACCAGCTTCGCGGAGATTGTGTTAATGGTGGAGAAACCCTGCACCGCGCCATGGCCGGCGGTTTCCTTCACCATAATTTCCAGATCGGCATCATTCGGAATGTATGCGAGCTTCACGATCAGCGGACGATCGCCGATTTCGTTCTTCACCGCTTCCGTAATCTCGCCGACCAAATGCGGATCGTGGCACAACAGACGATTATGTCCCTCATTCGGGCAGCTGGTGTTCATTTCCATCAGGCCAGCGCCAGTTTCGGCAACCAAATGCGCGGTGGTGACATGATCGGCGATATACGCTTCACGATCCATGCCCTCCACGCGGGAGCCTTGGAAGCTCGGCACCAGCAGCTGGCCGTCACCGGCTGCGGCGATTGCCTTCTGCATGTCCGGCTGCCATTCGTCGGGATCACGGGAGGGAACGCCGAAACTGTTGGAAATCGAAATCGGAAGCTCATAACGGGTATCGGCAAGCACACCCTCGTCAAGTTCGGCACTGCCCGGAACCAGCGAACCATCGGCATTCCGCGGATGCACGGCCAGCACGTTCGGGAACGCATTGCAGCCCCATGCGCGGGAACGAACCGTCTTGTATACCGCCAGATCGAAGCCCATACGGAAAGCGGCCGTGGTGAAACGCTCATTCAGCAGCGGACCAGCTGGAATACCGAACGGCAGATTCACACGAAAACCAAGGAATTCCTGCGCTTGAGCGGCCTGAATGGTCTGAACGCCCTGAACCTCACTGGAGGAATCGGACGCAACCTCAGCAACAACAGACGTGACCGATCCCGCAGAATCGGACGCATCAGCCCGCAACACTTCGGCAAACGCGCCGAACGGCCCTTGCAAATAGTTGTCTTCATACGTGCGATTGACATCATAAAACGGCGCAAAACCCTGGCTCATTTTTCTCTCCGAAAGCTACGAAAGCACGAAACAATAAGCCCACCATAGCGCGTCTCATATGCAAAACCCGCGCAAATCTCACATAATCAGCAATCCCAACGTCCCAATCCTTCCAGTCACTGGAAGAATCCGGACAATATGAGTCCCCTAATCGTCCCAAAACCTCCACCCAGTGGAGGAATCACCCCGCTACGGACCGTCTCAAAGTCCAAAAACATCCACCTACTGGAAGAATCCTCCCGCTCACGCATCACATAACATCCCAATCCTTCCAGTCACTGGAAGAATCCTCCCGCAAACAATCATCCCGACGTCCCAATTCTTCCACCCACTGGAAAAATCCTCCCGCAAACAGCCCGCGCAACAACGCAAGCGGGGTGTTCCTTCCACCCACTGGAGGAATCACCCCGCAAACAGCCCGCGCACCTAGCCAGCCGCCAACTCAGATGATGCCGCGATCGGCAAGCGGGCCCTGCCAATCCGGGTATTCGCCTTCGCGCGCGGACGCGATCAACTGCTCCGGCTCACGCTTCGCCGGCAGCGTCTTCGGCTTGAACGGGAACTTTTCGGCACGCATCTTCTCGTATGTCACAATATCGTCTTCATACTGCAACGTCAGATCGATATCGTCATAGCCGTTCATCAGGCGCCAACGGGTATAGTCGTTCACTTCGAACGGCAGCGTCACGTCGCCGCACGTCACCGTGCGATCCTCCAGGCTCACCGTCATATCACGGCCCGGCTCCTCGTCAAGCAGCTTCCACAGCAACTCAACGGATTCCTGCGGCATAATCGCAGCCAGCACACCGTTCTTCGCGGTGTTGCCGTAGAAAATGTCGGCGAAACGAGACGAAATCACCACGCGGAAGCCGTAATCATGCAATGCCCACACGGCATGTTCACGAGAAGATCCGATACCGAAATCCGGTCCGGCAACGAGAATCTTGCCCCGCTTGTATTCCGGCTGGTTGAGCACGAATTCCGGATCGCGACGCCACGCATAGAACAGCGCGTCGTCGAAACCGGACTTCTGCACGCGCTTCAAGAACACGGCTGGAATAATCTGGTCAGTATCGACATTGGAACGGCGAAGCGGCACGGCCACGCCGGTAAGAGTAGTCAGTTTTTCCATTTCACTATTTCTTTCGATGTAACGATTCACAGAATGCCGGAAATCCAAGATTTCTCAGGTTTTCAAGCATTCTCAACGATTCACAGATCAGCCGGAGACGAGATGGTACCGCGGATGGCCGTTGCGGCGGCGACCGCCGGCGACGCCAGATGCGTACGCGACCCCTTGCCCTGTCGACCTTCGAAATTGCGGTTCGAAGTGGAGATGGAACGTTCGCGGGCCACCATCTTGTCGGGGTTCATGCCCAGGCACATGGAGCAGCCTGCGTTACGCCATTCGGCACCGAAGTCCTTGAAGATCTTGTCAAGTCCTTCCTTTTCCGCCTGCAAACGCACGCGAGAGGAGGCCGGCACCACGAGCACGCGGTGAATGTTTTCGGCCTTGTGATGCCCCTTCATAATGGAAGCGGCCACACGCAGATCCTCGAGACGTCCGTTGGTGCAGGAGCCGATGAACACGGTATCCACGGCAATGTCTTTGATGCGCATGCCCGGCGTCAAGCCCATGTAGGCAATGGCACGCTCGGCCGCGGTGCGCTCGGTTTCATCGTTGAACGAAGCCGGATCCGGCACCACGCCGGAAATCTTGATGCCCTGACCCGGGTTGGTGCCCCACGTCACATACGGCTCGAGATCTTCGGCCTTGATGGTCACTTCCTTGTCGAATACGGCGTCGTCATCGGTTTTCAGCGTCTTCCAGTATTCGATGGCCTTGTCCCACATTTCACCTTCCGGCGCGTGCGGGCGTCCCTTCAGATATTCGAACGTCACTTCGTCCGGCGCGATCATGCCGGCGCGAGCGCCCGCTTCGATCGACATGTTGCAGATGGTCATGCGTGCGTCCATCGACAGTTTCTTGATGGCCTCACCACGATATTCAATGACGTGCCCTTGGCCGCCACCGGTGCCGATCTTCGCGATAATCGCAAGAATAATGTCTTTTGCGGTGACGCCCTTCGGCAGTTCACCTTCGATATTCACGGCCATGGTCTTGAACGGCTTCAGGCTCAGGGTCTGCGTTGCCATAACATGTTCGACTTCGGAGGTGCCGATGCCGATGGCCATGGCACCGAACGCGCCGTGCGTGGAGGTGTGCGAGTCACCGCACACGATCGTCATGCCCGGCTGCGTCAGGCCCAGCACCGGCGCGAACGCGTGCACCACGCCCTGATCGGCGTCTCCCAGCGGGCACAGACGTACGCCGAAATCCTTGCAGTTCTTTTCGAGCGTGCTTAGCTGCAGCGCGGAGATCTTATCCGGATTCGGGCGGTCGATGTCGGCAGTCGGCGTGTTGTGATCTTCCGTTGCGATCAGCTGGTCAAGGTGACGTGGCTTGCGTCCGGCCAGTCGCAAGCCTTCGAATGCCTGCGGACTGGTAACTTCGTGCATGAGCATCAGATCAATGTACAGCAAGTCGGGAGCCCCATCACTACCCTTGCGTACCAAATGATCGGCCCAGACCTTCTCGGCCAATGTCGTTCCCATTGCGGGACCTCCTCGAATTTTTCCTCGCTTTTTCCTCGCGGTATTGCCAACCCGCGTTGTTCGTGCTATAAGCCTATGGTGTTCGAGCCTGGTTCGAACGCGTTTATGCCGGTATATGAGATACTTGCATGCAACGCACACATCACATATGGGCCAAGTTCACTCCAGATCATGTCAAAATCGCCGCGATTGTGGCATATCTCCCCGTATGTACCTACAAAATCGTTGAAAATTCAGATTTTTTCCAGCTTTTTCCATAACTGAGTAAAGATTAAAATACCTGCTCTACCGCAGTCCGACATTGCGTACATTTTGCATTTCAATATGTGAGATGGCATAATCCCTCTTATGACTTCTTCGAATACAAGCACCACCATGCCTGAATCGCAGTCGGATGAGACTGAGCTTCCAGCTGAGACCCACCACACGACGTCTTCTCAAAGCAATGAGATTCATTCCGGTGTGGGTGTGCTTGACAAGACCGTCAAAATCCTTGACGCGCTTGAATCCGGTCCGGCAACGCTCGGACAGCTGGTTTCCTCGACGGGCTTGGCCCGACCGACCGCGCATCGACTGGCGATTGCGTTGGAGCGTCACCGTTTTGTGTTGCGTGATCAGCATGGTCGTTTCGTGCTTGGCTCGCGTTTTGCGGAATTGGCCGCTGCTGCCGGCGAGGATCGTTTGCTGACCGCAGCCGCGCCGATTTTGCAGACGTTGCTGGATCGCACTGGCGAATCCGCGCAGATTTACCGCCGTCAGGGCGATATGCGCGTGTGCATCGCCGCCGTGGAGCGCGCTTCCGGTTTGCGTGATTCCATTCCGGTTGGTGCGATGCTGTCGATGGAGGCCGGTTCCGCGGCCCAGATTTTGCTGGCTTGGGAGGATTCCGAACGCCTGCATCAGGGGTTGCGTCACGCCAAGTTCACCGCGGCCAAGCTTACCGCCGTGCGCAAGCGCGGTTGGGCCGAGTCGGTCAACGAGCGCGATGAGGGCGTATGCTCGATTTCCGCGCCGATTCGCAATGCTTCCGGTCAGGTGATTGCCGCAATTTCGATTTCCGGCCCGGACGGTCGTATGGGGTCCAATCCCGGACGCCGTTACGCCCCGCTGGTTATGGCTGCCGGCAAGTATTTGACCGACGCCTTGATTAAGGCTTCTTCCGGTCGCTGACGGGCAATATACAGCCTCTCAACCGTGTTCCGCGATGCATGCAGGACACGGTTTTGCTATTTCCTGCCTTCCGCAAGTTTTGCCATTTCCTTGCAGGATTTGTCATTTCGCTCTTTTCAGCTACTTCTTACGCAGCCAAGTCAACAGTTTGCTCCACCATGTCGGCCGATGCAGCAGATCCACGCCTTCGGATTCGGGCTTCGATTCACTGGTCATGCCGTACGCGTACGCCTTGCCCGCGCTCGGTTTGCCCACCAATTCGCCGTATTCAAGCAGCTGCGTACGCGGCTCGTACGGATGGCGGATGTCGAACTCGATCAGCCGCGCGGCCCGCTTCTGCGGCACCGGACCATACGATCCGAAACCGCTGGTGGGCGACGCGATCATCATCAGACCGCCAACCTTGCCTGGCGAAGCCGCCGTCTGCGCATCAGCCGAGGCCATTTCTCGCGAAACCGGCACTGTTCCAACGAATGCGTTGCGGTGATCATGCCCCGCGGAAATCGCAAAATAGTCATGCTGTTCCAATATCGCGAATTCACCGCTGTCGGCATCCGGGCAGCTGACACCCTCCCCCAGATAACTGCCGGGAAGCGTTTTTTCCTCATCCAAAACGTAATGTTTTCCAGCGAAATTGCGGTAGCCTTCAATCGCACGCGCCGCATTCGCCGCAGTCGGCTTCAACAGTTGGTAATACTGTTGCACCGGAAAATGCTGAAATACCATGCACGGCACTGCCTTTTCCTGCGATTGCGCGGTTTCGTGCGATCCTGCCTGTTTCTGAGATTGCGTGGCCATCATTTCCGGCACTTCGGCAAGAAATCGCAACGCCTCCGCGGACGGGCTTCCGTACCCGCCGGAACGTGCGTAATCGCCTGAATCCAGCAATACCAAGCCCAGCACGGACATCGTATGGTCCACATCGGCAACCGGCAATGCGAAGGTGCCCGGCTCGCAAGCGAATACGCGCTGATTCGGCAAATACGATTCCGCCCGGAGTTGCACGAAACCTGCATCTTCCGCAGAATCCATGCTTCCCACAGAATTTGCAGAATTTGCGCCCCCGAGGCCGCTCTCGCCTCCCGTAGGCTCAGGGTTCACGCATCCGGGAAATTCCCTGCAAATGCTTTCGATTTCCGCATTGCTGAGCCCGCATTGAAAATCGTGGTTGCCGAATGTCACCGCCCACGGAATGCCGCGATCGGCAAGCGGACGCACGAGCTGTTCGACAGTGGCGCGCACGGATGCGCAGGTGCGTTCCAGCGCAGCTTCGAACCGTTCTGACGCTTCGGAAGACTTGGATGAAGCTGTTTTGGAGGAAATCCCCGCGGCAGCGCTCCAACGACGTTTGCGCGTGGTTTGCGCGTATGCGGGATCATATCCTGCGATCTGATTGCCGGTGAAGATGACGATATCCGGCCTTGTGGCATCCAGTGACGCTTCGATGAGTTTGACGGTGTCTTTGCTGACTTTCGGCCCGTCTTGAATGTCGGCAAGCTGCAGAACGCGGAATTTGCCGGATTGGTGGAATTGCAATCGTCCCAGTCGCGCGGATACGGAAAGCGGGCGATCGTCGCCTTCTTCCGCCGGTTGGATGCGCGGTCGCGTGGCGGCGGCTTTTGCTGCGTTCTGCAATTCAGTCATGCTTCCTAGGGTAGTGCAATTTTCTTGGACTATGTTGTACTGGCAGACATGCTTGCGAAAAACAAAAAACCCTCGCATCTGCGAGGGTCATTGGCTGGGATGCCTGGACTCGAACCAAGAATGGCTGAACCAGAATCAGCTGTGTTGCCAATTACACCACATCCCAATTTGGCAGGCGTGGCAACTTCGAAAAGTTGTCCGTCGTACCCCCGACCGGATTTGAACCGGTGTTGGCGCCGTGAGAGGGCGTAGTCCTAGACCGCTAGACGACGGGGGCTTGAGTTATTGCTGTGATTCTCAGCTGAGCCGTGAACCGCAACGAGTGATAAATATACGCGAATCCGTAGGAGTGCGCAAGTCACGGCGTGTCGCGCCATTTTCCGCCATTCTTAAACAGCATCCCAGAACAACAAACCCGCTGGAACGGAACATTCCAGCGGGTCGACAGTCATGCGATCGGCAAAATCACACCATCAGCGCATCACAGGTGCTCGCGCAAGCCCTGCAAGCGTGCGACGGTGATCTCCTTGCCAACGATCTCCATGGATTCGAACAGCGGCGGAGACACGCGACGGCCGCTCATGGCCACACGCACCGGACCGAACGCCAGACGCGGCTTGTAACCGCCATCTTCGATCAGCGACTTGTTCAGTGTCTCATGCAGGAAGTCGGTCTTCCAATCATCTTCAGCAACGTCGGAAAGCGCCGCAATGGCGGCGTCGAGCACTGCCGGAGCGGAATCCTTCAACTGCTTCTTGGCGTCATCATCAGGCTCGATGTAGCCCTCGGTGGAGAGCAGCGAGCCCACCATGCCGGCGACCTCGCCCAGCAGGCGCACGCGCGGCTGCACGAGCTCCACGGAAGCGGACAGCACCTCACGCTCGCGATCGGTCAGCGCATCCCAGGAATCGGCGGAGACCACGCCATCGCGGTTCAGGTACGGCACGGCACGGTTCAGGAAGTCCTGCGGCTCAAGCATACGGATGTGCTCGGCGTTGATGGAAATGGCCTTGTCGAGGTCGAAACGGGCCGGATTGGCCTTGACGTCACGCACGTCGAACTTTTCGATCATTTCTTCCATGGAGAACACGTCGCGGTCGGCGGCGATGGACCAACCCAGCAGCGCCAGGTAGTTCAGCAGGCCTTCGCGAATGAAACCGTTGTCGCGATGCAGGAACAGATTGGATTCCGGGTCACGCTTGGAAAGCTTCTTGTTGCCCTGGCCCATCACGTACGGCATGTGGCCGAACAGCGGCATTTCCTTGGCCACGCCCAGCTCGATCAGGTAACGGTAGAGCACGATCTGACGCGGGGTGGAGCTCAGCAGGTCCTCGCCGCGCAGCACCACGTTGATGTTCATCATGGCGTCGTCGACCGGGTTGGTCAACGTGTACAGCGGATCGCCGTTCGGGCGCACGATTACGTAATCCGGCACGGAACCAGCCTTGAACTCGATGCGGCCACGGATCAGATCGTCGAACGCGACATCCTCATCGGGCATGCGGATACGCAGGGCGGGCTTGCGGCCTTCGGCACGGAAGGCGGCCTTCTGCTCTTCGGTGAGATCACGGTCGTAGCCGTCGTAACCGAAAGCCTTCGGGCGGCCGGCGGCCACGTTGCGGGCTTCGATTTCTTCCGGAGTGGAGAAGGATTCGTATGCATAGCCGGCTTCAAGCAGCTTGGCTGCGACATCCTTGTAGATGTCGCCACGCTCGGACTGGCGGTACGGGCCGTCGGGGCCACCCACGTTGATGCCCTCGTCCCAGTCGATGCCCAGCCAATTCAGGGCTTCGATGATCTGGTTGTAGCTTTCCTCGGAGTCGCGCTGGGCGTCCGTATCTTCAATACGGAACACGAACGTGCCCTTGGTATGGCGGGCCTCAGCCCAGTTGAACAGTGCGGTGCGGACCATGCCGACGTGCGGAATGCCGGTCGGGGACGGGCAGAAACGCACGCGAACATGCTCAGGAAGTTCTGGTTTGGTGTTTTCAGCTTCAGTCATAAGCTCCATTGTGCCCCGCAAACCGGACGTGCCATCCAGTCCCACGCACCAACTCGCTTTTCGCGGTCATGAACATCCTGCAGCTAATTGACCCGATGATCGCAGCCACCAATCCTTACAACACCATGCTGGGCATGAGCCGCGCCATCGACGGACTTCCCCAACGCGTCAGAAGATGCCCCAAGTCAAAGGGGATTTTTGCGGGGTCTGTCGGGATTGTCCCACACTGCAATATTTTTCGGTATTTTTGGCGATGCAAGAGTACTGTGTTAATCGACTTCACTTTTTTGATGTCGATTCACTTTCCGAAAGGGTAATCTAATGACGGACCCCAACCAATATAATCCGCAGAACCCGCAGCAGGCCCAGCAATATGGCGGTTACGGCTCCTACGGTCAGAATGATTACGGCCAGCAGGCACCGCAATACGGCGCACCCGACTACGGCCAGCAGGCACCCCAGTATGGCGCGCCTCAATACAGCGCACCGCAATACGGCAATGCGGCCGGATACAACCAGCAGCAGCCGCAATACGGCGCACCGCAACCTCAGCCACAGGGGTCCGGCAGCTTCTTCGCACTGACCGCCCCGCTCGACCAGCCGGCCTACAACTGCACCATCGGCGAGGCGTTCATCCGCTTCTGGAAAAAGTACGCCACGTTCAAGGGCCGCGCCTCCCGCGGCGAATTCTGGTGGTGGGTTCTGTGCACATTCATCATCCAGATCGCGTTTGCCGTCATCTTCGCGGTGTTGGGCGCCATCATCGACAGCAATACAGCCAATGGAATGCAAAGCTTCGTCAACACCATTTGGGCACTGGCAACGATTGTTCCATCCCTTGCGCTTTCCGTTCGCCGCCTGCACGACACCAACAAGGCCGGCACCACGCTGGTCATCCTCTACGCGATTGACTTCATCGGTGGCGTTCTGCTGAGCGTCGGCCTCGTCATGACGGGACTTGGCGCCATTTCCGTAATCGGTGGCGGATCGAGCTCGACTGGCGCAGCCGGCATACTCCTGTTGATCATCGGTTTCATCGCATGCCTGGCCACGTCGATCGTGCTCATTGTGCTCATGGCCAAGAAGACCGATCCAGCCGGCGCACGCTTCGACGATCCGGCAGCCGGCAACGGCTACGCCCCAGCCCCGGGCATGCCACCGACCGCAACCGCACAATACGCCCCGAACGGCACTCCGGCACCGGTCGCCGACCCGTACGCAGCGGCTGTTCCGACGCCAACCGCTGATCCGTATACGGCAGCCGCTCCGGCACCTGCAATGCCTGCGCCGACTCCGGCAATGCCCACCGCAGACCCGTATGGCGCTCCGACCCCAGCCCCGGCAGCCACCAACACTCCGTACGGCAACCCGTATGGCGCTCCTTACGGAACTCCGACCGATCAGTACGCAGCACCTGCGATGCCAGCCGCTCCAGCCGCCCAGTACACTCCGGCCGCCCCGGCAACTCCGCATGCAGCCCCGGCACCCGAAGCCCCTTCCATGCCGAGCATGCCTCCGCTGCCTACGGTTCCGGAACAGTCCACCCAGCTTGACCAGACGCAGTTCGATCGCCCCACGTTCGGCAACGATTCGCAGGGCCAGACCCCGTACGGATCCGACAATTCCGACGATTCCGACGATCCTACCGTGTACGGCAACATACAGCACTGACGAAATATGCAGGTTCAGCGCTGAACTTAAGAACCGAACTTGCAATAATCAGTACTACATAAAGAAAATCCCGGCACCGCAATCGCAAGTGCCGGGATTTTCTTATTCCTATATCGATAATTCCCACTAATTCGGATTATCTCGGATTGCCCACGTCACGCAGCATCCGCACCTTCGCCTGAATCACCCGAATCATCGGAATCATCCATGTAGCTCATACTTTTCATAGCGTCCGTCATCAAATTGAACTTTTCAGCGAGCGCTTCCTTGCTCTTACGTTCATCCTCATCTTTGGCTTCCTGCTCGGCCCTCTTCGGATCCCAACGCAGGCACTCCGCATGATGATCCCACTCCATGCCCGCGCACGGAATGACATTGTCCGCGGTTATGGTGAATGTGTTGTCGCAGAAGGAATTCTCCTCGAGTGGCGTTGCCCTGCCCGCCTCACGCACAGCATTACGCAGCGCAACCATTCGAGACAAGGTCACGTCGCCGACATAGATCGGCGGAACAGCCATCTGCTCGCACAACTCGTTGATGTACAGCATCACCGGCAGCACGCGCACGGTCTGTTCGTCCACATCGTCAATGCCTTCGCACATGAGATTCATCAGACCGTCACCCACTGCGAGCGCCGCGAGGAATCGCCCGGTGAGCGTCCTTGGGGTCGTGGTGAAAGCGTAGCAGTAGTTGACATCTTCCAGCGCTCCGCCGTCGAAGCCCAGGCTGACGCTCTGCCGAATGTACTCCACGATCTTTTGCAGTATATTGCGGACTTCCGTCTCGACATGGGCGTCGATGAAGATGCCCAGAATGTCGGCCGCTTCGAAGAACAGGTCGGCATTGTTGGTTTCGGAATAATTGCGCATCACATCGTATGCCTGATTGGCCCGCGTGAGCGCTTGCACAATTTCCGGATCGCAACCCGGAATCTCGTCCATTCCCTCGTACACGGCTTCCGCCACGGACGGGTTAATCCCGTGGGACAATCGCAGCATTGCCCTTGCCATGGTGCAGGAGAATCTTACTTGCAGATCTTCCGTGTACTTTGCGTCATTCTCCATCTCCTGAACGGTTTGCAGCGGCCATAATTCCACCACTCCAACACAGCTTTCGATGGCAATTTTCATATGAGGCCTATCGAATAATTGATAAAGCGCTCCGTTGTTGATAGTGAAAGCCATGCGTGCCCCTTTGCAGCTTCGACATTTTGTTTTCCTCACTGGACCCAACAGCATCCAGCCCTTCCATGATTGCATGGAATCCCCGTTCTTTCAACAACCGCCGCACTCATTGTCGCGTGTCTCGGTCAAAAGTTTCCAATCCGGCGATTCCATGCCGCATTATGCGCTATTTCACGTCGGCCGCGGGATCGACGTAAGCGATCGACAATACTTTGCGTGTATCGCAATCGTACGTAATGGAAGTGATGGAGGCGAGTGCCGTATGGCGTAGCAGCATATTATGTTCCGGGTGCCCGGTTTCCAGCATGTGCCTGTAGCTCCAGATGGGCGATTCATGGCTGACTACGATGATTTGCTCGCCGGGATGCTCCCCCACTTTTTCGAGGGCGAACGCTTGCACACGATGCGCGATCGACTGGTAGCTTTCACCCCAGCTTGGCTTCCACAGGTTGCGTACCAGCTTCCAGTTGCCGTTTTTCCAGAGTGCGCCTTCGCCGTAGCCGATGCGCGTGCCGCGGAATTCGTTGCGCGCTTCGATGATGCGCTCGTCGGTGGTGAGTTCCAGCGGCTCCTCGCCACGGGTTTCACGCACTTCGTTGAGTGCGGTGAGGATTTCGCCGGCCGTTTCGCGCGTGCGTTCCAGCGGCGACGAGTAGATGGCGGAAACTGTGTTGAGTCGTGGATTGACGGCAATGTAGTGCGCGGTCGCCTGCGCCATGCGCACACCCACTTCCGACAGGTGGAATCCGGGCAGTCGTTCGTAGAGCAAATGCCCTGGATTTTCGACTTTGCCGTGACGTACGAAATGGATGGTTGTTGCGGGCATCCCTACCGCCTTTCCGCAAGATGCTGCCGGACTGCTGACGTTGACCGATGGAACGAAAATTCTGCAATCGCAAGCTTTGGAAGCGTTGCGCAACCATTTTGCAACAACCGTCTTTCGCCCGCCGGACATCTTTTCGTCCACCAAGTGAACGTGTGGTGAGTACTTACAAAATAGCCAATCGAATTATGTCTGCCAACCTCAATGCACCGCGTGTTGCGACAGTACCTCCGCATAAAGTTGTCTAGTTCAAGAAAATGGCACACAACCAGTCTCCACCCCCTATGCAACACGCTTGAACGTCAATCGATTGACGTTCAAGCAAGGTTGAAGTGAGAGACTGGGGCTGGAGAGCAAACAATCAAGACAGAACGAGGGTATATCAAGCGGTCCGCGGCAACGCAACGCAGCGGACGCAAGCACCAACCGTGAGCAGAAAGGAGCGGCAAAACATGACCAATTCAGTCCTCGCCGGCGCCAAAAGCATCGGCCAACATCTTTTCGGAGGGTACGCGGAGCTTCTTCGCATACCGCACACCGCCCGATTTTCGGTCGGTTCAGTGATCGCATGCATGCCGTTCCCGATGGTCGGCATGACGATTACGATTTCCGTGCAGCATTATTACGGCAATTATTCGCTGGCAGGCGCGCTGACGGCCGTGCAGGCGATCGCGCTGGCCGTTGCGAGCCCGGTGCTCGGCAAGCTGGTTGACAAGTTCGGCCAGCGTCAGGTGTCGATTCCGACAATCATCGTGTGGATGATTGCGGCGACCGCACTGGTTTCCTGTATCACCGCCCGAGTGCCGTCGTGGATTCTGTTCTGTATCGTACCGTTCATGGCGGCGATTCCGCCGTGGGGCGCGATGAGCCGTCAGCGTTGGACCACGCTGCTTAAAGGTGACACGGAGAAAACCAACCGCGCGCTTTCGCTTTCCGGCGTGTTCGACGAATGCATGTGGGTGATCGGCAATCCGCTCGCCTCCACACTGGCCGTGATTTCCGGGCTGTTGGCATTCTCATTCACTGGCGTGTGTGTGGTGGTCGGCGCGCTCATGTTCCTCACCGAACTTTCCACCGAGCCGAAATCGCAGACGCAGCTGGCTCGCGAAGCGGGCATGACCCGCAAGGAATACCGTGAGCGCGAAGCCGCCCGTTCCAAGGCGTTGCAGGCGGAAGCGGCCATTGAGTACGCTCGCGATCGCGCACGTTCCGAAGGCAAAACGGCTGCGGAAGTGCAGGCCGCCATGGATCAGGCCGCCGCCGATGTGAATGCCGGGCGCAAGGAATCGATTTGGGGGCCGGGCCTAATCGCCGTATGCGTGACGTGGTTCGGTTTGGGCGCGTTCCAGTCGGCCGCCAGCATTTCGATCGTCGCGTTCGCCACGGAAGCGAATATGAAGCAGTACACCGGTTTCGTGTTCGCCTGCTTCTCGTTCAGCTCGCTGATCGGCGCGCTCGTGTATGGCGCAAAGAATTGGACTATTCCGCTGTGGAAGCGTTTCTACTTCTGCCTTGCCGTGGTCGATCTAGGCATCGGCTCGTTCATGTTCGCCAAACATCTGTGGGTGATCATGATCATCTACCTGTTCATCGGCGTATGCCAGGCACCGACGTGGGTGAACGGCAACCAGCTGATGCTGCACTTGGTGCCGCCCACACGCTTCACCGAAGGCATGGCCTGGATGGGTGCGATGAACTCAATCGGCGGTTCCGTCGGCTCGGCGATTGCCGGCCAGTTCATCGACCGTATGGGATCACACGGTGGTTTCATTGTAGTGACGGCTCTGGCGCTCACCTCGCTGGCGATCGCCCTGTTCGGCTTCAAGCAGATCAAGGACTCCACCGAGCAGCCCATGCTTACCACCGTAAGCGTGTGACCTTTCGCACGTAAAGCATGCAGAGCATACGAAAAGGCGGTGCTTATACCTTTATAGGTGTAAGCACCGCCTTTTCATATTCAGGACTGTCCGGCCGTCTGCGCGAGTCGGGAATCAGGGCAGATTTGATCAGGGCAGATTTCCGGGTTGTGCAGGCAGATTTTCCGAATTCAGGACTACTTGGGCCAACCGTTGGGAGTGTGTTCCAGCGACCATATGCCAAGCTTGTGCGAGAAGCTGTTCTGCCACTTGGCTTCCAGCTCTTCCGGCGTGAGGCGGTTGTCGGCTTTGCGCAAACGGTTCATGGCGTTGGTGTGCGTATCGTCGAGCAACCATTTGCGTGTCAGGAAGTTCCACACCATCACCACGGCGGTGGCGATGAGCTTGCCGACGTTGGTGCGGATCAGGTATTCGGTGCTCTGCGACACGTAGGCATCATGGTTCATGCCATACGTGGAGATCCAGATAATGGCGTCGTTCATGAACAGGCCGATCAGCGCGCCAATCACGAAAATGAGGATTTCCATCCAGCGGGCCATGTCGTCACGGTGCTTGAACACCAGTTTCATGCTGGCAATGTAGTTGAAAATCAGGGAAATAATGAACGAGATGGTTGCGGCGAGCACGTTGTGCATGCGGAATACGCCGACGAGAAGATTCAGAATGCCCCAGTCGATAATGAAGGCGATCACGCCAACGAGGCCAAATTTCATAAGCTGTTCAATCAGTTTTCTCACAACGAATATTTAACACGCGCACGCAGACCACCTTGGCAGCCGTTCAGGCAAAGCCCAAAATTTCTCACACAGCCACCCCGACTGCGCCGTTCGACGCCTAGACTGGAGGTGAACCGCAAAGGCTGATTCCAACAATTTAAGGAGAGCATCATGCCAGTCATCCACACTCATGTTTCCGTTTCCACCACCGCCGAGCAGCGCGAGGCGCTGAAGTCCGCATACGGCAAGGCGATCACCGCCGTTCCCGGCAAGTCTGAAGGCTGGCTGATGTGCCCGTTTGAAGACAATATGCCGATTTATTTCGGCGGTGACGATTCCAAGCCGGCCGCATACGTCGAGGTGAACGTGTTCGGTCGTTCCGTGCCCGGTTCTGCTTGGGAGAAGCTGACCGAGCAGATCATGGCCGCGTTGGAGAAGGAACTGGGCATTCCGGCCGACCGCACGTACATCCGCTACACCGCCACCACCGACTGGGGCTGGAACGGCGGCAACTTCTGACGAAGTTTCCACCGTTCCTTCGAGGTTCGCCCATATTGCGAACCTCTCACCTCACCTACGGGGAAACACACCGTGTTCCCCGCCTCACGGTTCGGGGCGGCAACTTCTGACGAAGTTACCTCCGTTCCTTCGAGGTCATGGCGTTGCGACGTTCGCTAGAAACCGCCGAAATTAAGGTGCAAAAAGGCGGTCACCTACGCATATACGCAAGTGACCGCCCTAAAATGTTGCGATCAGAACGCTACGACTCGTTTATCACACGATCTTCGGCATCGGCGTGGTCAGCGAAACGGTGAGATTCACATGCACCAAACCGGCACCGGAATGCACTTCAACCTTCTTCAACGTCACCGTACGCTCTTCAGCCGGAGCGGAATCGTTGTCAGTCATCGTGGCCGGAGACTTCACCGCAACCAGTGCAAGCGAACCGAAATCAATACCGGCGCTGGCGCACAGGTCCACCGCCTTATTAAGCGATTCAGCAAAACCGTCCTTCAGGATCACGCGATCTGCCGGAACACCATACGCATTTTCGGCAACCCAACGCACGTTCTCCACCAGAGCCATACCCTTGTGGCTGTGCGGCGTGGCCGGCATGGAACCATTCACCACCGCGTCAACGAACGCGTCAAGCTGCGGGGCGAGCGCATCGCCACCATCGCGATACAGGTTGCCGATAATCGGCTCGCGGAACTCCAGATCCTTGGCGGTCTGCTGCAACGCCGGAATTTGATCGTCTTCGCCATCCCACAGGTTAATCAGCGGGAACGTAGGAATATCAAGACCTTCCAAACGCTGCACGTGGAACGGGTAACGCCAGGCAAGCGCCGGATCGTCACGCCAAGTGGAAGCGCGGGTCACCACAATCGCGGCGGACGGCCACTGTGCGCCATACTCGCGGCAAGCAATGTCAAGCCACTTCTGAGCGCCCGCGTCAGCACCGTAACCGGCCTCGACGATCACCACATCATGCAGGGCGCACGCCATTTCCACGGAAACCAGCGTCGGAATGCCGATCGACACGTTCGCGAACGGACCGCCGTGCACATACACGGGAGAACCATTCACCGTTTCCGTCTTCGCCGGCTTCACCGCATCGGAAAGAATGCCGGTAATACGCCACAAATCAACGAATTCACCGAACGTAACGGCCTTGCCGTCCTTCGTGCCGGCAATCATCTTGGCAACGCGCTCGGCGATCTCATCCATGGAACGGGAGAGCACCACGATCTGCATGAGCTCGCAGGTCGGAGTGAGCACCACACGCTCGGCCACATTGCCCTTGCCGCGGTCCACCGCGATCTGACGCAGCGAACGGGACGGCACTTCGGAAACGCGCGGCACGGCGATATCGTCGAGCTTGCCGTCGTCGATGGCCTTCTCAGCGAAGGAAACCAGCAGGTTCTGGGCCGCTTCGATAGCGCCCATTTCGCCGCACAGACCCCAGTCGATCAGCTCAGGGTGGGTCAGGGAAGCCTTGCCGCCGCCCGAAGCGCCGCCCTTGGAACCGGCAGCGGTAATGCCCATGCTCGGCTGACGGAGCACTGCGGCCGCATCAATGCCACGCTCACGCAACGCGTCGATCAGCGCGATCGTGGTGGTGGTCTTGCCCTCGCCGCGAGACGCCTTCAGCGGAGTATCGGCGGTGACGAGCACGACCTTGCCATGCTTGCGTGGAGCATCCGGATCATTCTTCAAATAATCGAGATAGCCGAACGCATCAATCTTCTGCACCAAGCCGTACTGGCTGGTGAAATCCTCAATGCTGGTCACTGGGGTTCCTTTCTTCAAATTGGAATGCACGTCATTCTAACGATGTTGTATTGCGGAAAATAATTGGCTCCCGCAACGTGGTCACGAGAGCCGAATAGTGAGATTTTAGAAGTCCGACATGTGGAAGCCGTTCTTCATGTTCATGCTGGCGGTGTACAGCACGGAATCAAGAAGCTTGTCGGTTTCCTCCTTGAGCTGCGCGGCCATGGTCTCGTTGGCTGCGGCAAGGATTTCACGGGCTTCGCCGTTGCGCACGGCTTCGATGATTGCATCCGGTTCCATAGGCTGAACATCGCCGATTTCGTCTTCCGCATCGAATTCGTCGGTCACGTCACCCACCAAACGTTCGATCTGCTCGTCGGTAGAGGCAACCATGCGGTGGCCCATTGCGCCGGTCTTCTCCTGATAGCGTTCCACGGCGTTGGCGGTGTCGGCGAAGCTGGAATCGCACAGGGCCGCGATGATGCGGTTCTCCCAATAGAAGTTTTCGGACGTGACGCGCGTGGTGGTGTCTTCCAAATACTTCGGCGTGGAGTTGACGTTCGGGAAGAACGGCACGAGCGTGTTGAACGGATTGGAACCATAGGCGATCCACTGGATCGCACGGCTCACCTGCGGGCGGTACGGGCGGATCTGCATCACCGCAAGCTGGCTCTGACGGTTGATGCCGATCGGGCGGAACATGTGGCGGGTGCGCTGGTCGCCAAGCTTTCCATACGGATCGTACGGAGTGCCCTGATAGTGGGAGCTCAGCACATACTTCACATCTTCGATGGTGATTTTGCGTTCCGGCTGGCGAGCCCACGGAATATCGTCGGAAACCGGCTTATGATCGGCATCCTGACCATCCCACTGCTCGTCGTACGGGTTAAGGAAACGCTGCATGTACCAGGCACGCGGAGTGTTGTACACGTGGTCGGAATCGGAGTGGGAGCCGAACGCGTCACGCGGGTTGAACGGAGTGGAATTCTCCACCGACAGGTCAAGATGGTTGCGTTCGATGAACTCGGCCAGATCGGCGGAGCACATGTGGTCCTCCTGCTCGCCAAACGCATCTTCAAGATCAAATTCGTCAATGCCCAGCTGGTTCGGCATGGTCACATACGCTTCGTCCGGCACACGCTTGGCGATCCAATGATGGCCGCCAACGGTTTCCAGCCACCAGATCTCGTCGACGTCGGAGAAAGCAACGCCGTTCATCTCATACGTGCCATACTCCTCAAGCAGAGCGCCCAAACGTTCCACACCCTCACGGGCGGTGGTGACGTACGGCAGCACGAGAGTAAGGAAATCCTCTTCGCCAATGCCACCGGCGACTTCCGGCTCATAGCCCTCTTCGCCTTCCTTGCCTTTGGCCGGCGTGAGTTCCACGAACGGATCGGCACCGAGCACACGCTCATTGGTGGTGAGCGTTTCGGTGGCGCTCATGGCAACGTTCGCTTCGTTCACGCCAGCTTCGCCCCAAATGCCTTCCTTCGGATCGGCATTCGGCACAGCCGTATACTGCAGCGGATTGTCAGGAAGATCGATTTCAACATGCGAAAGCACGCTCTTGTACTTGCGCGGCTGATCTTCAGGCTTGACTACGATGAAGCGCTTCGGGCAAAACTCACCATTTGCACTGTCTTCATTACGGGCGATGATGGTCGATCCGTCATAACTTGCGTCTTTGCCAACCAAAATCGTGGTGCACGCCATAATTATTCAGCAATCCTTTCGATTATTGTCAATACGTTTTCGTCGGATATATTTCTGATTTCCGCATCTTTATATCGTTATATTGCTGCGGAAATCAAATTTCTGGCCTTACTTGAGATCCTCTTTCACAAATCAGGCTTTTCCAGTGAGGAAAATAGCGCCCTGATCAACGATTGTACCGGAAGTACGCAGCGCACGTTCCATTTCGTTGAGCCAGAATCCCTGATTGAGGCCGGCGAGCGGAGCCGTGGTACCCCACACATGCAGATAGTAGTCATGATCCTGATCTGGCGGATATGGACCGTTGTAACGCATCGTCACTGCGGGATCACTGCTGCGGCCCTGCAGCAACGGCGAGGCGGCGGACGTGCGTCCCTGAACCGTTTCAGGAATCATCGCGGAAACCGTGCGCGAGAAATCAGCCGGAATCGCGAGCGCGTGAGAATCGTTGAAATCGTACATCAGCGCATCCACGGGCAGGTTCGCGAGGGACCAATGATTCCACTGGAAACCGCATACCGGAATTGAATCCGGATCAACGAATTCCCAATGCAGGAACTGCACTGCAGGATCAAGCGCATCAATGTAGAAGGGGAAGGAAACAATCGGCGTACCGTCGATGCAGTTCTCAGGCGGCGCCGCCTTGGCAAACGCGTCGGGAATGACGGTGAAATCTGCGGAAATCTTCATGCACCCAGTATCCCTCAAGCGTCTGACTCATACAAGGTTTCAATTGACGGCATAACGAAACATAACGAAACGACCCCTGCGGCGAGCCTGTGGGGCACGCGGGCAGGGGTCGGTCCGGGAAACAGGGCCTATCAGACCTCACATCGCTTGAAAAACAAGGCGTTACAGGCGATAGGCACAGCTAGTACGGCTCAGTTGGCCGGGTGGTAGAAGTCGCCGTTGAGGGCGGCTTCGGCACGGGCCTGAGCCTCTTCGAAGGTGACTTCGGCAAGGGAGGCACGCACGTCGTCGAGTGCCACCGGAGTCATGGACAGGGAGTTCACGCCAAGACCGGCCAGCACTACAGCCAAGTCCGGATCGGCAGCGGCCTCGCCGCACACGCCCACCGGCATGCCCTTGGCGTTGCCCGCGTCGCAGATCATCTTGATGGCACGCAGCACCGCCGGATGCCAGGCGGTCTGATAGTTGGCAACGGAACCGAGCGTACGGTCGGCGGCCAGCGTGTACTGGGTCAGATCGTTGGTGCCGATCGACACGAAGTCGGCCACGTCGGCCACCTTATCGGCCATAAGCGCGATCGACGGCACTTCAGCCATCGCACCCACGAACTTCAGACCGAAGCTCTTGCCAAGCTTCACGAAATAGTCAGCCTCATGCTGGTCGGCAACCATCGGGGCCATGACCCACAGGTTCGCGTCGGTGGCAGCATCGGCTGCGGCGAGCGCCTTGAGCTGGCCTTCGAGCACGTCCATGTGGGCGCGCAGGGTGCGCAGACCGCGCAGGCCGAGAGCCGGATTCGGCTCGTCTTCCGGAGTGAGGAACGGCAGCGGCTTGTCAGCGCCGGCATCGAGCATACGAATTACGACCTTCTTGCCCGGGAACTGGCTCAACAGCTCGGTGTAAGCGCGGGTCTGCTCTTCGACGGTCGGCGGCTCGGAGTTGCCGATGAACAGGAATTCAGTACGGAACAGACCAACGCCTTCAGCGCCATATTCCAGCGCCTTAGCTGCGTCGGCCGGCTTGCCCACGTTGGCGAGCAGCGGAATGAGGTGGCCGTCCTTGGTGGAGCCCGGATTGCCGCGCAGTTCCTTGGCTGCGGCCGCGCGGGACTTGGCGGCTTCGGCTGCGGCGATCTCCTCTTCGGTCGGGTCGACGACCAGTTCGCCCTTGGCCGCATTGACGACCACGGTGGTGCCGTCGGTCAGATTCTCGGCTTCGGCTGCGGAAACAACCGCCACGATGCCGCGGGCACGGGCCAGGATGGCGGTGTGCGAGGTCGGGCCGCCCTGCGAGGTGACGATGGCGAGGGTCTTGCTCATGTCGAGCGCCGCGGTGTCGGCGGGGGAAAGATCTTCGGCAACGAGCACGAACGGGGTTTCGCTCTGCGGCAGGCCCGGTGCGGGAGCGCCCATAAGGTCGGCGATCACGCGCTGGCCGACATCATGCAGATCGGCGGCACGCTCGGCCTGATATCCACCGATGGCGCGGAACATGTCTTCCACCGCGGCGAAGCCTTCGAGCACCGCGCGTTCGGCGGTCTTGCCCTGCTGGATCAGCCCCTTGATGGATTCGGCCAGCGACGGATCGGAAGCGAACATGGCGATGGCCTGCAGAATCGGAGCGGCCTGCTTGGCGCCTTCGTCACCATTGGCGGCCTCTTCGGCGCGACGGTTCAGGTCGGCGTTCACCAGTGCGAGGGACTTTTCCACGCGGGCGATTTCGCTTTCGGCGGCAATGCCTTCCGCACGCGGGGCGTCCGACGGTTCCGGCAGCGGCTGCGCCATACGGATGACCGGGCCGACTGCAACGCCGCGACCAATGCCAACACCCTTGATGATCATGTGAACTCCTTTGACCTGTTTCCTTGTTTTGTCGTTTGCGTTTGTTGTTTGCTCGCGAAAGGAACGCGAGCCGAACGTGTTCTTGTGATTTCCGCGCCTGCCTTGCGCGTTGAGTTACCGCAATGATTTCCACCGTCTTTGCCGGTAAATCATTTTCAGCCTGCCCACAGTATACACGCTTTAAACCGCAACACACAACCAGTAAACGTTTTCTGCGTTTCGTGGAAAAAGTGCTATAGTAATCACCAGCGGCGCACCGATGCATTTCGCTCGGCAAGCAGCACGACTTTCAAATAACACAACAGAAAACAATCAACAATAACGACTCAAAGGAGTGTCCATCATGGCAACCCGCACCACCGTCATCAACGATCCCGTCGGTATCCACGCTCGTCCGGCCGCACAGTTCTCCCAGGCCGTCACCGCCTCCGGCTGCACCGTCACCATCGCCAAGGAAGGCGGCAACCCGGTTCCGGCAGGCTCCATCCTGTCCATCATGGGCCTGGGCATCAAGCAGGGCGATTCCGTGGTCATCGACGTGCAGGGCGCCGACGACGAAACCGTGGCAGACAACCTGCTGAACATCCTCGTCAACGCCGAGTGATCTTCTTTTCTGAAGATTTTCGAGGATTTCGCAAGATATTCAACAATCTTCAGTTACGAAATCGCAATGCGATCGCAATTCCATATGCATGATTGCGATACTTGCTTCAGCCACCTGCCGCATTCGACGGGTGGCTGTTTTATTCCTGAATACGCGATTGAGACACGGCAGCAATTCGAATAATCCAATACTTCGAATGATTTTGGGAGGAGAGCATGGCACGCACAACCGACAACGCCTCGGCTTCGGCTACTTCGGCGAACAGTTCAATCACGAACGTCGCCGCGCTGGCCAACGTCTCCATCGCCACCGTCTCCCGCGTGCTTTCCGGAAAACGCACCAAAGACGACGACATCGCACGACGTGTGAGAGCCGCCGCGGCACACCTCAACTATTCGGTCAATTATGCGGCGAGCGCATTGCGCAGCACCGTCACCAACACCATCGGACTGGTGATTCCAACCGCCACCGACCCGTTCTGCGCGCAACTGCTTGACGAAATCGAACCCGTCATCGACGTGGATTCGCAGCAACTGCTGCTCGGCATCGGCGGCGATCAGGCCACGCAGATCCAACGCATCGAATCGTTGGTGGACCGCCATGTTGACGGGCTGATCGTACTGCCCGCCTGGGGAGCCTACCTTTCCGAGGAACTTGAACATTACGCCTCCACATTGCCGATTGTGCAGGTGGGCGGCCGTCGATGCTCGTTCCGCACATCCATGGTGAGCATCGACGAAAACGCCGCCATGGAAATCGTGATCAGGCATTTGGCCGAACGTGGCATCGCATCCGTGGCATACATGGCCGGCAAGGAAATCTCCTTCGAATCGGCGGAACTGTTCGCCATGTTCCACACGCAGGTGCGCGCGCACCACTTGAACACCGAAGCCGAATGGAACAAGTTCGGCGATCGTAGCGTGCAACGCGGTTTCGACTGCGCCATGCGACTGTTCTCCGAACCACTCGTACAGCCGGAGGCAGTGGTGTGCGCCGACGATGCGATCGCATTCGGTGTGATGGTGGCGTTGCATTCGCTCGGGCTTCACGTGCCTCAAGATGTGCTGGTGGTTGGCTACAACGATTCGCCGATTGCACGCACCACCATGCCGGCGCTGACCAGCGTGCGCCCGCCGTTCAAACAAATCGTCTCCGAAGCGCTACGCCTACTCAACGACGCCCCCGGCAGCCCCGCGCACATCTCACTCGCGCCGCAACTCATCGTCCGCGAATCCACCAACTGCCAGCGCTAAATCGCAATTTTTGCAATTTTGCCGGCAGTTATCGCACGATAGCAAGCCAGAATCATACAGCCAAACAACCATTTTCCCACCCGCTGGAAGAATCCGCCCTCGGAAAACAGTATGTGCCAACGCCGCTAGCCCTAGCTGGCGATGAGGGAGCAGAAGAGAGCTTCAAAGACCAGTACGGGATTGCCATTGCCGGCCAGGCGGCGACGCGCAACGGCAATATCCTCCAGCCGCCGCACCGCTCCCCCGCGCGTAAGCCGCACCGACAGATCGGTGATCGACGAACGATTCTCCAAATTAATCAAGCCAACCGAATCTTCGGCATTGTTCTGCAGCACGGCCACATCACGGTAAATACTGGCGATCGAGTTCAACGCACGGTCGAGCACATCACGTGTAAGTCGCGTGGTCTGACGCTTCAGCTCGTCTTTTTTGGCGATCGCATTGTATGCGCCACGTAGCTTCGGAGGAATACGATCCTTCGCCCCAAGCCCATTGACTCTGCGAAAATCGGCTTCCGCCTCTGCCGCTTTGACCTTCACCTCCGCTTCGGCCTGCGCTTTCGCATTGTCGATAAGATTGCCGGCAAGCAGTACCGCATCCGACGCGCGACGCAATCCAAGCACGCCCACGATCAGCTCGTCGCGGTCAGACATCACCTGCTCATTCTTCGCATACAAGCGCGCGATGCCGATATGCCCTTCTGCAAGACGTGCGGCACGCACCGCGATTTTCGGCTCGAATCCGCCATTTTGTTCCAGAAATGCAGCCACCGCCTGCGTGGAGGGCACGGCAAGATTGACGATGCGAGTGCGCGAGCGAATCGTCGGCAACACGTCCTGCGCACTTGGCGCGCACAAGAGCCAAATCGTGTGCTCGCTCGGCTCCTCAATCTCCTTGAGCAACACGTTGGTGGTGCGTTCCAGCATGCGATCGACATCTTCGATAATGATGATGCGCCACGGCGCAGTGCTTGGCATCTGCTCGGACGTAGTGATGATGTTTCGCACCTCGTCGATGCCGATGGTCACTTTGTTGGTGGCCAGCACGGTCACGTCGGGGTGAGTGCCGGCAAGCACCTGCTGCGCGGCTTTGGTCGGCTCGTCGCCAAGACCATGATCGGGGCTCTCCAACGCCGCAGCAAACGCGCGCGCCACATTGGAACGACCCGATCCCGGAGGACCGCAAATTAACCAGGATTGCGCAATGGCTTTCGGATCGCCACTTGCGATGGCTTTGAGTTGTTCGACAACCTGCTGCTGGCCGACGATCGAATCCCACACGCTCACTGGGCGGCCTCCGATTGGAAAGTTTTCGTTTGGCTGATTTGCGCAAAATCGTCTTGAACATGCGACCATACTTCATCGATGGATTGGCTGGCATCAATCACGCGGAAACGTTGCGATTCCGCCTTTGCCAAGTCAAGGAACGCCTGTCGTGTACGACGTTGGAAATCGTTTCCTGCAGATTCCATGCGATCTTCATCATGCTGTAATCGTGCATGCGATTGCACAGGGTCAAGATCCAGCAGATACGTGCGATTCGGCAATAGCTCGCACGTTGCCCACATACTTAAGTCGCGGATTTCACCTGCCGTCAATTCGCGGCCGCCAGCCTGGTATGCAAGAGAAGAATCAAGGTACCGATCGGTAATTACCACGGCACCGCGTTCCAGTGCAGGGCGAATCACCTCGGCAACATGCTGGGCACGGTCGGCGGCGAACAGCAACGCCTCCGCACGCGGAGCAATATCCGCGTCGGAACCTTCCACGCCGCCAAGCAGCAACTCGCGAATCGCCACGCCAAGCACAGTACCGCCTGGCTCGCGCGTGACCACGCATTCGCGCCCCTGCGCCTCAACGTACGCACGCAACCGTTCAACCTGCGTGGTTTTGCCGACGCCGTCTACACCTTCAAAGGAGATGAATATGCCTTGCATATTCATCACTCTACATTGCGGCGTTCGCAACGCTACCGCTGCTCACTGCTACGAACAGTCCACCGGACTGTTCATCACCGGGCGGGAACTACGGCGGGACGGGTGTAGCCTTCGTTGGCGGCAAGCCATTCCACATCGGCCTTCACCGTGGTCGGCGTGGAACCGATCTCCTTGGCGATACGGGTGTTGGCCCAACCCTTATCGGCCAACTCGCGCACCTTGGCACGGCGATCGGCACGAGCCTTATCGACGGAAGCCGCCTTGGAAGTCTTAGAAGCCTTGGCAGCACCAGCCTTCTTAGCCCCGCCCTTGCCGGCGGCGGTCTTACGTCCACGCCTTTTCGACGGGCCCTGCGCACGCTTCTCAGCCAGCAAACGGAACGCCTCGGCCGGTTCGATCGACTCAGGAGCATACTGCTTCGGCAACGTACGATTCGTCTCACCATCGGTGATATACGCGCCGTAGAAGCCTTCCTTGATGGTCACCTGCTTCTGCGTTTCCGGATCGACGCCCAATTCGCGCAGCGGCGGCTTCGCAGCACCACGGCCACGCCCACGGCCATACTTCGGCTGGGCGAACAGTTCCTTCGCCTTATCCACATCAACCGTGAAAATCTCATCTTCCGAAGCAAGCGAACGCGTATCCGACTTGCCATCGACACCGGTCTTCGTCAAATACGGACCGTAACGACCATTATTGGCTTGCACGGTAACCGTCTGCACTTCACCGGTCTGCGCATCCACCTCTTCATACGAACCGACTTCACGCGGCAAGCTCAGCAGACGCAACGCATCATCCAACGTCAACGATTCCGGACTCATCGTCTTGAACAACGACGCCATCTTCGGGCGATCGGCAGCGGCTTTCTTCGCACCCTTGCCGCGCTTCGGCTTCTCACTAGCGCCACCGGCAGCATCACCAGCATCGCCGGCATCGGCAGAAGGCATCACCAGCGCAACATACGGCCCGAAACGACCATTACGCACTTCAACGGTGCCTCCGGAAACCGGATCGACGCCAAGAGCGCGCGGACCGCCGGAATGGTTCTCGATCAAATCATGACCGACTTCCACCGTCAGCTCATCCGGAGCGAGCGTATCCGGCAGCGAGGCACGCTTCGGATTGCCCTCATCATCCAGATGGTTCATATCCTCCAAATACGGGCCATATCGACCGACGCGCACATGCAAACCGTCGCCGATCTCGATCGTATTGATCTCGCGAGCGTCGATTTCACCCAACTGCGCGACCTGCTGCTGCAAGCCGGCATGCGCCTCGTCCGCAGACTGCGCGGCACCCTCACCGGAACCGAAATAGAAGCGGGTCAGCCAATTCCTGCCGGTCTCCTGACCGCTCGCAATCTGGTCAAGACCGCTTTCCATATCGGCAGTGAACTCGTAATCCACATACCGCGGGAACTTCGTTTCCAGCAATTTGACCACGGAGAACGCGAGCCACGACGGAATCAACGCACGACCGCGCTCATACACGTACCCGCGATCGATGATCGTGGAAATAATGCTCGCATACGTGGACGGGCGGCCGATTTCCTTCTGTTCCAACGTTTTCACGAGCGACGCTTCGGTGTAACGCGCCGGAGGCTGAGTTTCGTGTCCGTCGGCACCAACCGCCACCGCGGCGAGCGCATCGCCCGGATTCATCGGCGGAAGCGACACATTGTCATCCGACTTCCTATCCGCTTTGCTGGATTTACCGGATTGCGCAGCCTGTTCAACGCTTCCAGCAGCATCGCCCTTCTTCGATTCGGCGGATGCGCGGCGGCCTTCACCGGTCGCCTTCATAAAGCCAGGGAATTCGATGACAGTGCCGGAAGCCTGGAACATGGCTTCCCCATTCGATTCGGTCGACGCGGACAGTCGCACGGTCGCCGTGGAACCGGTTGCGTCTGCCATCTGGCAGGCAAGCGTGCGCTGCCAGATCAGCGTGTACAGCTTGAGCTGGTCGGCCGGCACTTTGCTTGCGATTTCCGCAGGGTCACGGAATTTCGCGCCCGCCGGCCTGATGCATTCGTGGGCTTCCTGCGCGCCTGCCGTCTTTGTGGCATATTGTTTCGGCGCGTCCGACAGATAGTTTTCGCCGAAATGCTTGACGACCGCTTCGCGTGCGGCTGCGATCGCCTCTTGCGACAGCGTCACCGAATCGGTACGCATGTAGGTGATATAGCCGTTTTCGTACAATCCTTGCGCAGCACGCATGGTCTGACGCGAGCTCATGCCGAGACGATTGCCGGCGGTCTGCTGCAAGGTGGACGTGGTAAACGGTGGAACCGGACGGCGACGGTACGGCTTGGTTTCCATCGACGCGACAGTAAACGTTGCAAATTCCAATGCCTGCGCAATCGCGGAAGCCTGCGCCTCGTCCAACTGCACGACCTGATCCTTCGCACCGGCCGCAGTCAGCTTGCCATCGGCGCCGAAATCCTTGGAACCAGCCAAACGACGGCCACCCAACGACACCATACGAGACTCGAACGCAACATTATTGCCATCGGCATCCGGCGCCTCCAACGTTGCGGTGACATCCCAATACGGGGCACGCACGAACGCCATACGCTCGCGCTCGCGCTCCACGATCAAACGCGTGGCGACGGACTGCACACGGCCCGCGGAAAGACCCGGCCCAACCTTGCGCCACAGCACCGGAGAAAGCTCATAGCCGTACAGGCGGTCCAGAATACGGCGGGTTTCCTGGGCGTCGACCATGTCGTCGTCAACGTCGCGAGTATTGTCAAGCGACGCTTTGATGGCTTCCTTCGTGATTTCGTGGAACACCATGCGCTTAACCGGCACTTTCGGCTTGAGCGTCTGTACCAGATGCCAGGCGATGGCCTCTCCCTCGCGATCCTCATCGGTTGCGAGGTACAGGGTGTCGGCTTTTTTCAACGCGCTTTTCAGCTCGGACACGGTTTTCTTCTTGTTGCCGTCGACGATGTAGTACGGCTTGAATCCGTCTTCCACGTCAACGCCGAACTTGCCGAATTTGGTTTTGTCGGCGGCCGGCACCTGGCTCGGCTGCGCAAGATCTCGAATATGGCCGACCGAGGCCATCACCGTATATTCGGAGCCCAAATACCCACCGATTTTCTTGGCCTTGGTGGGAGACTCCACAATCACGAGCTTGCTGCCGGTAGCCATAGCCACTCCTTATTACTAGCGTTTGCAACGCAATAATACTCACTGACCGTATGCAGTTGGCAAACCGTCCGTGTGGCGCGAGCGACCGGTGCCGGAAATTTTCGGCGTGATCGTACGTTTTGCCGTCAGCGTTTCGGAGGGGCCGGAGGTGCGCCGACAAGCCCAAGTTTCGTCAATGGCGAGGCGGTCAGCTGACGCATGGTCAACACCAGCCCGAACACCAACGACGCAACGGAAGCCGTCAGAATCACCGTGGAAAGGTGCGCGCCGGAATTCGTCCATTCCGCACTCATCGCAAGTCCCGGCTGAATCTGCCAAATAATGTATGCACCATACAGGGTGCCGAGCACGCCGAACGTCAACAGCACGCTGCCGACGATCTGCACGGAAGGCGACGACGCACGCGAACCGGGCTCATCCATGCCGTTCGCAAACGTCGCGGCAAGCGTGATCATTGCCACTCCGCCGACGATCAGCAACGCCATGATCACGTCGGTCGGCCGGTGCCACTGTCCCGCAATCACCGACAATCCGACGAGTACCGCATACAGCCAGCCGATCACGGCAACGAGCGCACGGCATACGCGAGGCACGGCGCATAATAGGATCATTCCTGCCGCGGCGGCGAGTATGACATGCCCGGAAGGCGCGGAATTATTGGGATTTGATTCCAGATTGATTAAGTACGGACGTGGCAGCAGCGGCTTCAGCAACTCTGCTGCGGCAAAGCAGATCCCGCCGAATACCGCCAGTTGAGCAATCAACAGCCATCGTTTTCTTACGATAAGTACGGCGAGGGCGATTATCGACATGATTGCGCTTGTTGCGATTACAACGGTGGAAATGGTGAAGACATGCACGACCGGTTCCAGCCATCCCGGCAGGGCCGCATCGAATTTCGACCAGACCATGTCTTCATAGCTTTGGCCTTCCATCGTGCGCACGCCCAACCACCAGACGCCCACCGCGGCGGCAAGCAGCAGCAGACCGAACACCACGCTGAGCATAATGCTCGACGCGCGCGGATGACGGGTCAGCGGATCGGCTTTGGCAAGCCCTTCGCTCACTTCACGTGGGGAAAGCACCTGTTCGATCGGATCAGACGGCGGCTGCGGCACGGGAACGGGCGCGACCGGCTGTTCCAGCATATTCGCGGACTTGTGCGGGTCTCGGATGATTGGCTTGAATTCGTCGGTCATAATCATCGAGAATACGGCATTGGCTCTACGGTATGCGCGAATGGCATGAAGATATAAGAAAACCTCCACGCACCCGGAAGAGGCCACTTACCCTTGCTGCATTCCTGCCCTGGGGGAGTTGGGTGACGTACCGCCACGCGGAGGCAAAGACCAGTGTACACCATGCCCGGACCGAACCGCGCCGCAAGCCGCACGAACCGCAGCGCAACCCGCGCCACAGGCCGCGCACGAACCACACAGACCATGCCATGATCCGTGAAGCAGCCAGCCCCACGACCAGCGACACAGGGAAATCAAACGTCAAAATGCCGCTTCCCCATGAGCATCCCGCGTTAAGGAGGGCGGACGGGTATGCTTGATGAGGAATCGCACACGAATATTGTGTGTTTGTTTTAAGTTCGGAAGGTTGTTCTTATGACTGAAGCGGTGGAATATCCCGATCTGGTGGTCGTGGGCGCGGGCCTGTTCGGCCTGACCGTGGCCCAGCAGGCCGTGGAGAGGCTCGGCGTGCGCGTGGAGATCATCGACGTGCGCGACCACATCGGCGGCAACGCGTACAGCTACATGGACGAGGAGACCGGCGCGGAGATCCACAAGTACGGCGCCCACCTGTTCCACACGTCCAACAAGCGCGTGTGGGACTACGTGAACAGGTTCACCTCGTTCACGAACTACGTGCACCGCGTGTACGCCACGCACGACGGCGAGGTATACCCCCTGCCGATCAACCTGGGCACCATCAACCAGTTCTTCCGCGCGCACTACACGCCCGCCGAAGCCAAGGCGCTCGTGGCCGAGCAGGCCGGCGAGCTGGCGGGCAAGGATCCCCAGAGCCTCAACGACAAGGGCATTTCGCTGATCGGCCGCCCCCTGTACGAGGCGTTCATCAAGAACTACACGGGCAAGCAGTGGCAGACCGATCCGAAGGACCTGCCAGCGGGCATCATCAACCGCCTGCCGGTGCGCTTCAACTACGACAACCGCTATTTCAAGGACACGTGGGAGGGCCTGCCGGCCGACGGCTACACCGCGTGGATGGAGCGCATGATCGACGATCCGCGCATCCATGTGACCCTGGAGACCGATTTCTTCGACGGGTCCCAGCCGTACAACAAGGCGGCTTTGGCCGCGGCCGGCGTGCCGGTGGTGTACACGGGCCCGGTGGACCGCTACTTCGACTACTCGCTGGGCGAGCTCAAGTGGCGCACGGTCGATTTCAAGGAGGTGCGTTACGACGAGGGCGACCATTTCGGCTGCCCGGTGATGAACTTCTCCGACGCGGACGTGCCGTACACGCGCGCGATCGAGTTCAAGAACTTCAATCCGGAGCGCGCCGCCTCGCAGAATCCCGACAGGACCGTGGTATGGGAGGAGTACAGCCGTTTCGCCGAGCGTGGCGACGAGCCGTACTATCCGATCAACACCGAGGCCGACAAGGCGCTGTACGCGAGGTACGAGGAGCTCGCGAAGGCCGAACCGAAGACGGTGTTCGGCGGCCGTTTGGGCACGTACAAGTACTACGACATGCACAATGTGATCGACACCGCGTTGACCGCGTACGAGGAACAGGTCGAACCCCTTCTCAAGAAGTGACGATACGCATCGTTTCCAAATCGTAATTAAAAATCCCCAATCCACCGACGGTAGATTGGGGATTCCTCATATCAGGCGAACTAAAAATCAGGCGCGCCACACATCCTTGCCAGCTGCCTTGGCGGCGGCGACATCGGCGTCAAGCTGCTCTTCGCTGCCTTCGACCTCGCCCTTGATGAACTCCTCCACCAAGCGGCGGGCCTCGCCATCCTCGTGCTGCACGGCCGGCGACTTCATGAAATAGGAGCTCGGAGCCAGAATCGGGCCGGCCAGATGACGGTCGAGCGCGATCTTGGCGGCACGCACGGCGTCGATCACAATACCGGCGGAATTCGGGGAATCCCACACCTGCAGCTTGTATTCCAAGCTCAGCGGCACATCGCCGAACGTAGTGCCTTCAAGACGCACGAACGCGAACTTGCGGTCATCAAGCCATGCCACGTAATCGGACGGACCGATATGCACGTTATGCGGATCCATATCGTGCGGCACCACGGAAGTGACGGCGCGGGTCTTGGAAATCTTCTTGGATTCCAGGCGCGAGCGCTGCAGCATGTTCATGAAGTCCATGTTGCCGCCCACGTTGAGCTGGTACGTGCGGTCCAGACGCACGCCACGATCCTCGAACAGACGGGCGAGCACGCGGTGCGTGATGGTGGCGCCGACCTGGGACTTGATATCGTCGCCGACGATCGGCACACCGGCGTCACGGAACTTCTGAGCCCATTCCGGATCGGATGCGATGAACACCGGCAGGCAGTTCACGAACGCGCATCCGGCGTCCATGGCGGCCTGGGCGTATGCCTTGTCGGCCTGCTCGGAACCGACCGGCAGGTAGGAAACGAGCACGTCGACCTTCTTGTCGCGCAGCACCTGGGCCACGTCGACCGGCTCGGCGTCGGACTCTTCGATCATCTGGCGATAGTATTCACCCAGACCATCGTTGGTCGGGCCGCGCAGCACTTCGACGCCCAGATTCGGCACGTCGGCGAATTTGATCGTGTTGTTCTGCGACGCTTCGATGGCTTCAGACAGATCCTTGCCGACCTTCAGCGCGTCCACATCGAATGCGGCGACGAATTCAATGTCACGCACGCGATATCCGCCGAAATTATTGTGCATCAGACCGGGAATCTTATCCTCGTCCTTCGTGTCTTTGTAGTATTCAACGCCCTGCACCAGCGAAGAAGCGCAATTGCCAACGCCAGCGATAGCTACACGAATGCTCATCTGTAAACGACTCCTCTGTTATATATATGCATATATGCGTTTCACAGGTACCAAATTTCAAGCATACCTGCGAAACAGCGAAAAGGCACCTGAAAAACTGATAAAACCCTGAAAATAAGCCGATATTGAGACAACGACCCACAAACTGTCGATTTGTAAAAGAGCTGCGCAAAAAATGCCCTCCCAAGGGCAAACTCACCCCATTTTCACCTGATTTCTCAAGTCAATCAGCTACGGTGGAACCTATGGTTTCACATACACGAAGCGTAAGCTCACGCTCAAGAAGCGCCCGCAGCGGCGGCGCCGGCAGCAATCGCAGCAACGCATCCCATAGCGCGCCCAAGCCGCAGAACCACGGATCGCACCGCGCCAACGGACCTCAGAAAAAGCAGAACAAGCGCAAGCATCTCGTGCTGAAGTGGGCACTCGGCATCTTCGCAGCGCTGCTCGCGGCAGGAATCGGCCTGTTCGCATACATGTATATCACCACGGAAATCCCCGAACCGGAAAAGTTCGCCCTCGCCGAAAAAACCACCGTCTACTATGCCGACGGCACTACGGAAATTGGCAGCTACGCGGAACAGAACCGCGAAATCATCGACTGTGCGGTATTGCCGGATTATGTGGGCAATGCCATCGTCGCGTCGGAAGACCGTTCCTTCTACACCAACAAGGGCATCGATCTGTATGGCATCGCGCGAGCGCTGTATACGAATCTGACCACAGGCAGCCGTCAGGGCGGTTCGACCATCACCCAACAGTATGCGGAACGCTACTATTTGGGCGAAACCACGTCGTATTCCGGCAAGCTGAGGGAAGCGTTCCTGGCCATCAAGATCGCGCAGGCACAAGATAAGAGCCAGGTGCTATGCAATTACATGAACACGATTTATCTTGGTCGTGGCGCATATGGCATTCAGGCGGCGGCGAAGGCGTATTTCAACAAGAACGCCAGCGATCTGACCTTGTCGGAAGCCGCCATGTTGGCCGGTATCATTCCGGCGCCGAGCTCATGGGATCCGGCCGTCAATCAGGAACAGGCCGAAAAGCGATATGACCGCGTGCTCAGCATCATGAAGGAAGACGGCTACATCACCGCCCAGGAGAAGAAGGAAGCGCAGTTCCCTGCCGTGGCGGAAATACAGCAGAGCAACCAGATGGCCAGCGCGAACGGGTATCTGCTGACCACGGTGAAGAACGAACTGGTCAATTCCAAGGCGTTCACCGCCGATGATCTGGAAACCGGCGGCTACAAGATCGTCACCACGCTCGACAAGGACATGCAGGACGAGATTCAGCAGGTCGGCGACACCCGACCGGAGGGCATGCCGGAAAGTATTCAGGTGGGCGGTATTGCGGTCGATCAGAAGACCGGTTCCGTGAAAGCCATGTATGCGGGCAACGATTACCTCACCAAGCAGCTCAACAACGCCACGCAGGCCACGTTCGAACCGGGTTCCACCATGAAGCCGTTCGGCTTGCTGGGAGCCGCGCAGGAGGGTGTGAATTTCAACACCATCTTCAACGGCAATTCCGGCCTGACGTTTGAAACGACGCCGGGAACCACCGCGCAGGTGCCGAACGCGTTGAACACCAATTACGGGTATATCAACCTCTATCAGGCGACCGCGAATTCGGTGAACACGGTGTTCATGGAGGTCAACAAGCACCTCGGCGCCGCGAATCTCGCCAAGATCGCGCATCAGGCGGGCATTGAGGAAGACATCGCCGAAGACACCACCTACAACATTCTGGGCATCAACGGCATTACCGTGTGGGATCTGGCGCAAGGCCACTCCACCATTGCGAACGATGGCGTGAAGAACACGCTGCACATCGTCGACACGGTGCTCACGTCCGACGGTTCGAAGGAGCTGTACAAGACGGCTCAGGAGAACCAGCAGGTGTTCGATGCGAACGATTGCCATCTGGTGCAGAAGGCCATGCAGGGCACCACCACGTATGGCACCGCGGCTGGCGTTTCGACACGTCTCGGACGTCAGGTGGCCGGTAAGTCCGGTACCGCAAACGACGAGAAGGCCGCTTCGTTCGTGGGCTACACGCCGCAGCTGCTCAATGTGTGGGCCATTTGGAATCCTGCGGAAGACGGCAGCGCGCAGGAAGTGCCATCGTTCGCAGGCTATGGCGTTTCCTCCACGGGCTACCCGTCACATCTGTTCGAGGAGTTCATGTCGCTCGCATTGCAGAATCAGGAGGTGCTGACCTTCACCGAACCGACCGACAACGGCAAGATCGGCGGCCCGGACGGCACATGGGGCACCGGCGCGCAGAAGACCGAGACACGGCAGAATCAGGAGATGCCGAAGGCCGAAGAGAACACCGAGCAGACCACACCCGATCCTACGCAAAACAGCGATCAGAACAGCGGCGGTAACGGAGACGGCGGCAACTCCGGAGACGGCGGCAACTCCGGAGACGGCGGAGACGGCGGAGACAGCGGCAATAACGGCGGAGACAACTCCGGGGACGGCGGCAACGGCGGCAACAGCAGTGGCGACAACTCCGGAGACGACCAGTCAAACGGAGCCCAATAACCGTCGCAACGACCGTCGGCGGCAGGCAAGACACCCACTCATTGACGGCAACCGACGCCAGCCGGAACGGCAACCGGCAAAGCAACCGCAAAAAACATTGTGGCGGCAACGAATACCATCGTTGCCGCCACAATGCGTATCAGCATCCTCCAATCACCGGATCGCCATGGCAGACGCCCCCGGACGGTCAGTCGTCTGCCATATCGCGATTTTCATCGCTGCAATCCTACTTATGCAATCGTAGGGCGGTGATTTTCGCGCCGTCATGCGCCGAAGCCGAGATGCGTACGATCGCAGCGTCGTCAGCATTGTCGTTTTCTCCGGTATTCTCAATATTTTCCGCGGTTTCCGCAGTTTCTGCGGCATCCGGCAGCGGATACACGTCGATTGCCGTGGGATCGCCGTCGATACGACGATGTTCACCGCGCTGCAATGGCAAGCCGTCGAGCGTCACTTCATACGCCGTGTTTTCACCGTCGCTTTCCGCGGAATCGGCAATCACCTCGATTTCCAAACGATGCGCCTGACCACGCCCGCGCATCGCATACTGGAATTCGCCACCAGCCAACGCGCGACGCCAATGCAACGTGCCGTCGGCACCGGTCGGCTGCGGCAGTCCCGCCTCCCTGCGGAATGGGTAGAGCAGACGATCGACGTCGAGATCAAGCAGGTACCGCGCGCCGGCCTGCTGAGCGTCAAAATGCTCTCCTAGCAGTAGCCTCACCTGCTGTAGGGGGGCCGTTCGAGAATATGCGAAGTCATATGCGCGCTCCTTTGCGTCGTAATCATGCGTTACTCACGAGTAATACGTCATAAAACCACTCCCCACTGTAACCCCACGCAATACTGCATAAGAACACCTCAAGAACGCGAATCGGCATCTGTTTTTTTCGGCATGTCATCGATAAGCACTGGCTCGAGCACATGCACATCCATGCCAGGCAGACGACCCCATGAATAGATAGCCATCATCGCAGCAAACACAGGCACCGCAATGCCAAAAGCAATCATCAATCCAGGCCATGTGTAGTATGCCCACACCACAATGAGGAACAACAATGCAATCATCAAACTGCATAGGGGGCGAGCGATCACCATGCTCAACGACGTCTTGACCACCCACGTGAGCTTCTCCGCGAAATTGACGTGTATGCCCCAACTCACAAATACAAACAATCCATACAGCACATTCAGCAGCAGCAACGCACCTGAAACCGCAAAGCCAGTAGTGCCAAGATCATTATTCTGAACAAACCAGTATTCCCAAATAAGCAATGCCCATATCAGGAATTGAGGCCAACCGAATTTATTTGCCGGACCAAGCTCCTCCAGCCATGCCTGATGGAAGGTACGCCATGTGCGCGAGATACTCCATGAACGATCGTCAACATCCAAAAGCCAAGTGCGGAACGTGGCATAGGTCGCCGCAATCGAGGGGAAGAAACCGACCACCACAAGCCCGAGCAGCGTGTGCACAAGAAATGCGACATTGGCAACAACCACCATCATGACTATACGGCACAGAAATTCATAGCCCACCGCAAAACGCTTCATACGCTACCTCATCACATTATCGAAATGGCACTTCTTTGTTTGATACCAAGGAATATCAACGTTTACAACGTTATAATAACGTATTGAGGCGGCAACGTGCCGAAATTCAGAAATCCGACATCAAGCCCGCACTAAACACAGGCGACGTCGATGCCGAAAATGGCCGAACAAATGCCCTCTTTCGGCATCGACGATTCAGATGTCACTGCAAACCATATTCGGAAGCGATGCGGTCATATTCCTCTTTCGCAAGGGAAGCGACACCGCCATGCTTCGTATGTTCAGACAGATAATAATCAGGACTATCCAACGGAACGAAGCCAGAGTCCAGATTATTCGAGCGCATCGGCTGATAGCCGATGGAAGGAATCACGTCCACGAACAAATACCATTCATCCGCATCCGAGCCATCATTGTGATGGTTTGCAAACACCGCCGGCCCCTCCACGCCTCCAGGATTGCCGTCCGGCACATAACCGGCACCGATATGTTTCTGCACGCAGGTCCACTGCGCATCCGGCTCCCACCAACGACGGGCATCGGTGGAGTCCATCCAAATGCCATTGCCGAAAGAGTTGTCTTTGGTGATACGGTACGTACGAACCACACCGTCAGGCAGCGGACGCTGCACCATGGTGGTATCGATGGAATCGCCGCCCGTATCAATAAACACACCACCGTATTCGTACGTCTGCTGCGTGAAATCAGTGGTGGCTCCCCATAGCACGGTGCAGTACACGCCATCATCAGTATGATCGGGATCATCATCGTTGAAAATCGTGCTGGACCAGTACATGACGAACGCTCCGCGACCACCCTCGTGACCTTCCGGATAATAATCGGGAACCCACAGGCATTCGCAGGCCCACGCCATACCCAACTCGAGATGCGTATCGTCCGGCTTGCGCGAAACGTCAAGCATGCGCGGCTCGCTCCAATGCACCAAGTCATCAGATTCCCAAATGATGAGATTCGTGCTGGCATGACGAGTCCACTCGAACCAGCCTGCATTATCACCGCCGAACACTCGCAAATCCGTGGCAATCACATACCAAGTTCCAGTCTGCGGATTACGAATGATATGCGGGTCACGCACACCAGTGGTGCCAATGGTAGACGTCAATATCGGCTTGCCATCGTTAAGCGGAATCCAACGACGCGGATTGTCGCCATCGGAAAGATCCATATAGATCTTTTCCGCATAGCCGTCCGGATCTTCGATGAAATGGACGAGCAGGTAGCCGAATGGGCTGTCTGTTGCGGTCATGATGTCACTTTACTGCTTATATCGTTTGTTTTTCGTGTTGCTTGCGTCCGTAGAGTCAGCAAAGCATTGCGATTGGGATGTGAAAAAGGCTGCCGCATGACGACGGCAGCCTTGCGAAAGGAGGAAGGAAATGAAGTCCTATTGATTGAGAAGCGGGTCCGCACTGCTTTGTGTCAGCGGAACGAACCCGCGAACTGGCGATCAGCCCTTGACTGCGCCGATCATCACGCCCTTGTTGAAGTACTTCTGCAGGAACGGATACACAACCAGCAGAGGCAGGGTGGACACGATGATGATGCCATACTTGATCTGATCCGCAGCCTGCTGACGTTCCAGCATCGAACGACCGTCGGAACCGCCACCGGATGTGGTCATCTGGTTGGCCAGCAGGATGTTCTGCAACACGTTCTGCAACGGCTGCTTCTCCTGATTGCGGATGTAGATAAGGCCGGTGAAGAAGTCGTTCCAGTGACCCACGAAGTAGTACAGCGCAATCACGGCGATGATGGCCGAGCTCAGCGGCAGCACAATCTTCATGAAGTAGCGGAAGTAGCCCAAACCATCCACCTGAGCCGCATCATGCAATTCTTCCGGAATGGACGTCTCGAAGAACGAACGTGCGATGATCACGTTATACACATTCACAGCACCTGGCAGGATGAACACCCACATGGAGTTGAGGATGCCCAGATCCTTGAACAGCAGGTAGCTCGGGATGAGACCGCCGGCGAAGAACATGGTGAAGGTGAACAGGAACAGGATCACGCGACGAGCTTTGAACTCACGGCGGGAAAGCGCGAATGCCACCGGGAGTGTGACCAGCATGTTGACGATGGTGCCGACCACGGAGTAGATGATGGTGTTCTTGTAACCGGTCCAGATTCGCGCATCATCAAGGATCTTGGCATAACCCGCGAAGTCGATCCCCTTCGGGAAGAGGGTGACCCCACCCTGGGAAACCAGCGACGCGTTGGAGAAGCTGGCGATCACGATGAACCACAGCGGGTAAAGCACCACGATCACCACTGCGACCACGAGCAGACCGATCAGAAAATCGACCACATAGTCAGCCGGCTGCTTCTTCTGGCGAACCTTCGGATTCCATGGAATCTCGTCATTGGCCGTCTTGACGGCTGGCGCAACGGAATTACTCATTTTGAATGTCCTTTCTTTGCCCTGTCACCGTCAGAAGATGCTGGTATCGGACACGCGCTTGGAGATGGCGTTGGCCACTACCAAGAACACGAAATTAATCAACGTGTTGAACAAGCCAATAGCTGTCGAGTAGCTGTACTGATTACTCACGAAGCCCATCTTGTACACGAATGTCGAAATGACCTCGGAAGAGCTCAGGTTCAGCGAGTTCTGCATCAAGAAGACCTTCTCGAAACCGACATTAAGCACGGAGCCCATGTTCAGAATCAGCAGCACGCCACAGGTAGGAAGAATAGCCGGAATATCGACGTAGCGAATGAGCTGCAGACGGCTTGCGCCATCCATCTTCGCAGCTTCATACAGGGCCGTGTCAACACCAGCAAGAGCAGCCAAATAAATGATAGAATTCCATCCGCAGTGCTGCCACACTTCGCTGATCCAGTAGATCGGAGTGAACAGGTTCGGATCACCCAGAACACTCTTGCCGTTTTCATTGAAGAAGCGACCGATGAAGCCGGAATTCGGGTTGAGGAAGATGCTGATCATCGAGACGATAACCACTGTGGAGATGAAGTGGGGCATGTACGTGATGGTCTGCACGAATCCCTTGATCTTCTTGGAACCAATCTGGTTGATCAGCAGAGCAAGGATGATCGGGCAGATAAAGCCCATCACCAAGGTCGAAAGGCTGATGCTGATGGTATTGCGCATCAAGCTCACGAACTGCGGAGATTCGAAGAACTTCTGGAAGTACTTCAGGCCAACGAACGTACCGCCAGTCAAGCCCTTGCGGGGCACGAACTCACGGAACGCAAGCTGAATGCCGTACATAGGAATGTAGGCGAAGATGAACACGAAAACCATGGCAGGCAATGCCATGAGCCACAGCTGCCAGTAACGACGTAGATGAGCCGAAATACGAATCGGAAGCGGCTTGTGACGCGCGATGTAGTCGTTGTCCGGGATGTCGGCGCTCGACCCGGATGTTGTGATTTGCGAAGAAGCCATGTCCATCCCTTTCTCTTGATAATCGATGCGAATGTGTTTAAAAAGCAGAGTACCCTCCCCCGTGATGCACGGAAGAATGCTCACCGCAGGGAGGGCTTTATTTGATTCAGTTATGTGAGATATTCAATTATGTGGTTGCGGGATGACCTAAGCTCACTCTTGAGCCATGGTCTTGTCGTACCACTTCTGCCAGAGCTTGACGTTCTCGTCCACGCCTTGCTGCTTCATGGTGCTGACGTACTCGTTCCATGCATCGTCGGTCAGACCGCCGTCCTGAATCCAGGTGGAGATCAGCGGCATGGCGTAGTTGAAGATGTTGGAGTTGTTGTTGGAGACGGTGGTGTTGTCTTCTGCGCTCAGACGGACATAGGCCGGGATGAGATCCTTGTCGCCGATGTGGGACTGCTGGGTTTCGTAGGTCTTGCCGTCCTTCTCAGCGAGGACCTTGTCTTCATCGCCGGAGACGGACATGTCGTCAGACACCCAAGTCAGACCACGGTCTGCCAGACCGAAGGTGGAGAGATCGTCCTGGAACTTGAGCACGTTGTACTTGCCGTCGCCCTCGTTGGAGATGTAGGTATCGAGATCGCCGTAGTAGGATTCCATGGACATGTCAGGGGTGATCCACTTGTCGATGACCTTGAGAGCTGCGGTCTTGTGAGCTTCGTCCAGATCAGCCTTGACGCAAGCGCCGTTGTAGATATCTTCGAACTGCGGTTCCCAAGTGGTTTCCTCATAGGAGACGCCCGGAGCTGCCGGAACCTCGATGGACTCGTACTGATCCTTCAGATCGCCGAAGTTGCCGGTGTTCCAGCCGAAGATCAGACCGACCTTGGCGGTCTTGCCGTCGTTGGAGATGTCGGCGGTGTTCTGGGAGCCATCACGGGTCAGAATATCCTTCGGCATGAGGCCCTTCTCGATCAGGGAGTGGTAGTACTCAATGACCTGACGGAAGTTGTCGGTGATCATGAAGTTGCCGATCTTGCCGTCCTTGACGTAGATGCCCTTGGAACCGGCGGTGGAAATCACCTGGGTGTTCAGACCGGTGCCGTTGAGCAGCAGGAACGGATCCCACCAGTTGAAGCCTGCGGTGCCGAGCTGGTTGATCAGCATCGGGATCTCGTCGGCTTCGCCGTTGCCGTTCGGGTCATCGTTCTTGAATGCGGTGAGAACCTTGGTCAGGTCATCCCAAGTCTTCGGAACATCAAGGCCGAGCTTCTCGAGCCAGGACTTGTTGATCATGAGGTTCTGGCCGCTGGACCACTTAGCGCCGGATGCGTTGCCGTAGTCGGACGGAACCTGCCAGACATGACCGTCGATATCGGAACCGAACTTCTCAGCGTTCGGCACTGCCTTGAAGTATGCCTTGACGTTCGGCATCTGATCGAGATCATCGCTCAGATCCTCCCAGTAATCGTACTGGGCGAAGTTGTCGGAGTTATAGCCCCAGATGGTGATGTCAGCAACGTCACCGGAAGCGAGCACGGTGGAGGACTGCTGAGACCACTGGGTATCCAGGATTTCATCCCACTTGATGGTGCAATCGCAGGCGGCCTCAAGATCCTTCTGCAGCTTCATTTCCTTAGCTTCGATCTGAGTGCTGCGCTTGATAAGTGCAATACGGATGACCGGCTTGCCGTTAGCATCGGTTTCGCTGCTGTCGGAGCCGCCGCAGGCGGACAGGCCGACGGTGGCCATCATGGCCAGGGACGCCGCGGCCGCGAGAGCCTTGGTGCTCTTCTTGATCTTCATGGATTTCTCCTTTTCCTCTTGGTCTCCCAAGACATTTCCTCCAACCGTTGCAGTGACATTCATCAACAACCTTGTTTGCGATGTCGTTCACGCTTCGTCAGCTGCACTGCCGTTTGCAACGTTGTAATTTTGATTATACAGCTTTTTCCATCGTTGTACAAATCGGAAACACGCCGATGGAAAAGCTGTTTTCTTTATGATCTTCAGTTATTCGTTTTCGTTGGAATCGCAACGTTTCTTACGATTACGTAAGTCAGTTCGCTACCGGCGTTCCCGCAAGAGCGCCGCCGTCGGCCGGCAACACATCCGTCGTGTCCGGAGTCCACAGATTGTCGGGTTCCGGCACGCCGAAGTCGGGGCCGTTCTCCGTCCACTTGACCACGCCGACACGGGCATGACGATTCGGGTCAAACAGCGGATCGCCCTTGATTTCCGTGTAGTTGCGGCAATGGTAGATCATCAGGTCTTCGGAATCGTCCTCGGACTTGGTGAACGAGTTGTGGCCGGGGCCGTACTGGCCGTTTTCGGCGCAGGTCTTGAACACCGGCACCGGGCTCTTGGTCCAGGAATCCTTGTTCAGCAGGTCGCTGCCGCGCTCGGCGGTGAGCAGGCCAACGGCATACGGCACACCGGTTCCGGAGGCGGAATACGTGATGTAGATCTTGTTCTCGTGGAACAGGAAGGCCGGACCTTCGTTGACGAGGAAGTCGATGCATTCCCAGTCATATTCCGGCTTGGTGAGCATGACCGGCTCGCTTTCCAGCGTCCACGGGTTTGCCATCTTGGCGATGTACAGGTTGGAATTGCCTTCGATCGCGGGATCTTTCTGAGCCCACACCAGGTACTGCACGCCGTCGATCACCTCGGTGGTGGCGTCGAGCGCGAAGGAGTCGATCGGAGTGACGATCTGGCCCTTCTCCACCCAGTTGTCGGTGGTGGGGTCGTCATCGGTGTTCTCCAGCACAAACATACGATGCGTCGGCAGTCCGGAAGCCTCGAAATCCGTTGCGGCGCCTGCGAAGTAGATGTACCAAGCGCCGTTGATGCGGTGCAGTTCCGGAGCCCAGATGTAGATGCTCGCGGGGCCGGATTCATGCTTACGCCACACCACCGTTTCGGGGGCCTTCTGCAGGTCGTTGATATTCGATGCGTGACGAATGGCGATGCAGTTGTATTCCGGGTCGGAGCCAGTGAAGTAGTACTCGCCGTCAACTTTGAGGACCCAAGGATCTGCGCGCTGAAGCACGATCGGATTGTTGTAAACAGCCATGTCTATTCCTTTTCAATCCGCTGTTCCAGTAATTTACAACGTTGAATATATCACTATTACAACGTTGTAACAAATCGGAGGAACGCACCGCGTGTTTCTCGCATCCGACTCCTCGGAAGAATCGAATCGCAGTACCCGGCAACAGACAATCGCCAGAAAGGGAAAACAAAAACCTCGGCACCGGCAATCCGTAAAAAACCGGACGCAAGCGCCGAGGCACCAATCACTTCCTTCCTTCCAAAAGAAGAAGAAAAAGAAGGAAGAAAAATCACACCACCAAGGAATTCGTAGGCAGCTTGGTGGACTGACGCACCACCAACGACGACGAAACCTTGCGGAACACCTTCTGCTCCGGCTTGAGATCCTTCGACGGCGAAACCCCGTCGATACGATCCTTCAGCAATTTCACCGACAGACGCGCCACCGCCTCAAGACCGGGAGCAATCGACGTCAACGCAGGAGACAAATACTGCGAATCGTCGGAATTATCGAAACCGATCACCGAAATATCTTCGGGAATGCGCAGATTGTGCATCTGGATCGCATGCATCACACCGGAGGCGAGCATGTCGTTCAGCGCGACGACGCCGTCGGGAACCACGCCGGAATCAAGCAGCGCGTTCATCACGCGCACGCCATCGCTACGATGCCACATGCCCGACTCGACCACCAAACGCTCGTCGAATTCGACGCCGGCCTCCTCCAACGCCTCAAGGTAGCCCTGATAGCGCAGCGCGGCGGAGCCGACCTTCTCGCCCGGATGCACGCCGACCACGGCCACGCGCTTGCAGCCGGTCTGCAGCAGATACGACGTGGCGCGCTTGGCACCTTCCACGTTTTCCGTGGCGATATGGTCCACCTTGTCGGTGAAGATGCGTTCGCCCACAAGCACCAGCGGGTAGTCCACGTCCAGCTGGTCGACGTCGTCCTGGTCAAGCTCCAGCGGGCTGTAGATCAGTCCGTCGATCATCGTCTGCTGGGAGCCGTGCAGCGCCTCGATCTCACCTTCGCGCGAGTATTGCGTCGGCTCGACGATCACGCGCAGGCCCAGCTTCTTGGCCTCTTCGATGACCAGTGACGAAAGCTGCGCGAAGTACGGCATCTGCAGATCGGGAATGGCGAGGCCGATGATGCCGGTCTGCCCCCTGCGCAGATTGCGCGCGGACACGTTCAACGTGTAGCCGAGCTCGTCGATGGCCTTGTTGACCTTGTCTCGCGTGGCCTGCGACACGAACTCATAGTCGTTGACCACATTCGACACCGTTTTGATCGATACGCCGGCCGCCTTCGCGACCTCGCGCATGGTCACCACGTGCTCGCCGTTGGCGCCATTCTGCTTCGGCATGTCAACCCCTTTTTACCAAAAACGTCTCATACATTCGGCCCCAACACCGGCTTTCGCCCCTTGCGGCGCTGAAACCAACGAAGTCAGCCTTCATTGCCGGAAACCACGATTTTCATCGTTATATCAGCATAGTCCGGATTGAGCTCTTCCGCCGCCTGCATGTCCAGTATCGGCATACCCTCCTTGGACCAGTGCACGCGGCGCACCTGGGCGTCGCGGCCGCCATACCGTCCATTCTCGTATTCCGCATTGTGAAATACATAGATGAGATTGCCGTCCTCGTCGTTGGACCACATGCCATGGCCGGTGCCGAGCTGCCATTGCTCGTTGTATACTCCGGATTTCTGTAGCGGATAGTCGAGCTTCGTCCACACGTTCGGATCGGTCAGATCGGCGTCCTGCCCGGCCGGAGCGGTGACCAGACCGGTGGTGTAGTCAATGCCTACCAGCGAGCCGGAATAAATCAGGTAGATCGTGCCATCATGCACGATGGCGTTCGGACCTTCGGCGATCATATTGTCCCACGCGAATTCCGGCACAACGACCTGCTTCGGCTCGCAGGCAAGCCGTTCCGGACGGGCCGGATCGAAGCTGGCGATCCAAATGCTGCCGACCTGCTGCCACGCGTAATACCAGCGGCCGGAATCGCTGATGACGGTCATGTCGAGCGAGATACGTTGGATGGGATTGAGCACGCCGCCGGTCGGTGTGAGAATCGGCTTCGGCACCGTCCAGTTTTCGGGTTCGCGCGGATCGAAATCCGTGCCGTCGGAATGTTGCTTGAGCTGCATGATATGGCAGCTGCCCGTCCACATGTCCGGCTTGCCTGCGCGTTCGTTGGGCGTGCCGTCTGGATTGGTGGCCGGCCCATCGAAGCATGGCATGAAGAGCACCGACAGTTTTCCATCGATGACATGCAGTTCCGGCGCCCAGAAGCAGCCGGTCATGGCGCGTCCTTCAGCGTTGTAATCACCGCATTTGAGCAGATCGATTTCCTTGGCACGGCCGCCCGCCGCGTCGGAAAGCGCTTCGATGGAGTCGGCGATGCGCAACGGCATATGCGTGGCGCCATCGTTCGGATTGACGCAGTTGCCGTCGGTATCGTCGGTGGCGATGAACATGAACATCGGCTTGCCGTTGAAATTCCAAGCGAACACCGACGGGTCCGCACGCTCCACGGCAAATGGCACCGGGTATACGGTTTGGCGGATGCGGCCGCTCACCGTGCGCGTGTCGCCCGGCTGGAACTTGCCTTCGGCGGCGTCCTGCGCAATCGCCTCAAGTTCGTCTTTGTTCCAATCCACGGCACGGGTGGCACCGGAACCGTCGCTGTAGACGAGATCGGCGCGGACCTTGGCGAGTGCCTGCACGGCTTCACGGGACGCTTCCCTGCTTGCCGCCATGTCGATATGCTGCGTCGCCACCGATGTTTCAACGTTGTAAATACGACCGAATCGTTCGATCAGTTTCGACGCTTCTTCTTCAGTGACGGCAATCACGTTGCCAGGAATGGCATTGGGAATATTGCAATCGCAGGAACGGCTTGATTCCGCCGTTACCACAGCTTCCGCAATATCGATCGGCTCGCCGGATTCGGCCACGGCGACAATATCGGCAACGGTCGCGACATACGATTTGCCGTCGTTCGACGTCCAGGAAATCACATAACGGGAGGCGTCCGCGTCGAATGCGACAGACGGACGATTGACGCCACCGCCGGTACGCAGCATCACCAGTCCAAGCTGCGTGAAGGAGGTCAGATCGTCGCTGACGGCCAACAGGAACGCCGATCGCTCGGAGCCATCCGGCTCGCCGCCGCGCGCGGTACGGGTAGCGGCGAGCGCGAATCGGCCATCCGCAAGGCGGAACAGATACGGGTTCTTCAGGGATTTCAACGTGATGTCGATCCCCGGCATCACCGCGCCATATGCGACGGCATCGGTGGCCGGATGCGCCTCATCGAACGGATCGGCGACGAAATGCGCCGCCGCGACGCACGCTCGGCGCGACTCGGCGGTGGCGGCCTGAATAGGCACGCCGGCGGCGAAGAAAATACCGTAATTCTCGTTGAGCGGCTCCCATTCCGCGGTTTCGCTCGCACGCAACGCCAGATGCATGCTGTAGGCGATGTCTTCATTATTCGCCTCTTCGCGACCAGTGGCTTCGCGCGTGTAGCACAGCAACGAGTAGGTGCCCTTCATTAGACGCCCCTTCATGTAGTTAGACTTTTGGTTTACAACGATGTACTATATCGCATGTTACAACGTTGTACAAATCGTACACATCACTACATCGCAGTACAGAACATCACGGAGAAGGGAAAGACATGTTCCGCACATTACGAAAAACAGTAGCGCTTATCGCCGGTTGCGCCATGCTACTTGGCACCGCGGCAGGATGCTCAGCACCAGGCGACTCGTCACAAGCTGTGGTCAAAAGCGTCTCCGACATTGAACGCGGATCCTCACACGACCCATCCATCGTCGAAGCGAACGGCAAATACTACATTTTCGGCTCGCATCGCGCATGGCTCAAAAGCGATGACTTAGTCAATTGGGAACCGTTCACCAATAATCTCAGCACTCAGTTCAAAGATATTCTGGGAGACTTTTGGGAAGAGTGGCCCAAGCAGCCAGCCAACTCTGATCTGACCGGCAATATGTGGGCACCCGACGTGATCTACAACAAAGCCATGAAGAAATGGTGCATGTACATGTCGGTAAACGGCATCAACTACAAGTCGGCGATTGTGCTGCTCACCGCAGATGACATCGAAGGCGACTGGACGCTCGTAGGTCCTGTGGTCTACTCCGGATTCCGAAATGACACCGTCAGCAAAACCGACGTACCGCAAGTGCTCGATTCCAATGAAGTACCCACACGCTACCTCTCCCCCGGCGATACTGAAATCAACGCCATCGACCCCTGCGTGAAGTATGACGACAACGGCGATCTGTGGATGACTTTCGGATCCTGGTTCGGCGGACTGTGGATGCTCAAACTTGACGCTTCCAATGGTCTGCGCGACTACAGCACCACTTACGAAACCGTTAAAGACCAAACCGACCAGTACTACGGCATCAAAATCGCCGGCGGCCATGGCAACTCCGGCGAAGGCTCCTACATCATGAAACAAGGCGATTACTGGTACTTGTTCGTCTCCTATGCCGCACTGCAGCAAACCGGCGGCTACCAAATCCGCGAATTCCGTTCCAAAGACATCACTGGGCCCTATGTGGACGAGGACGGCAACACCGCAATCTCCACCACAACCATCGGCAGCAACTGGCTTGGCAAAACCGGCATACGTCTCATGGCATCCGTGGAATGGAGCGGCAACGACAACACCAACATCGAGGTTGCACAGGGGCACAACTCCGCATTCGTGGATGAAGACGGCACTGCCTATGTGGTCTACCACACCCGCTTCTCCAACCGAGGCGAAGAGCACGAAGTACGTGTTCGTGAATTGCTGACCACGTCTGACGGCTGGCTGACAGCAACACCATACGAGTACGTTGGAGCCAAGGCCGACGCTAAGGGCTATGAAGAAAGCAAGCTCACCGGCGAATACGAACTCGTTGAACATGACCCGACCACCTTCTTCCAAGGATTGCAAGATGCCACAAAGAAAGACAGCACCGATTACAAGGGCGTGAACACACCAGTCACCATCAAGCTGGAACAAGGCGGCACCGTCAGCGGAGATAAAACTGGCACATGGCAGGTCAAAGAAGGCACCAATCAAGTGGAAATCACCTTGGATGGCGTTACCTATGAAGGCGACTTCGCGCTGCTTCCGCGAGACAATGATCTCAAATCCGTCATGACATTCTCCGCAATCGGCGCAAACGAGTGCATTTGGGGGTCGCAGAAGTGAGTGAAAACGGCACAACAACCGTGAATGCTGCAGTGCAATCGTCTGCAGAACCACTATCTGCGGCACCGGCCACCTCGCCCAACGGCATCGAGCACACGCTCGCCAACGGTCGGGTGGCCGTGCACGATCCCGCAATCGTCGAGGAAAACGGTGTCTACTATCTGTTCGGCACGCATCGTCGGTGCGCGCGCAGCACGGATATGGTGCATTGGGAGCGGTTCGATAACAATCTGAGCCGCGACCCGTACGCGCTGCTCGGCGATATTTGGCAGGCATGGCCGAAACAGGATTCCAATCCCGACCTGCTCGGCAACACGTGGGCGCCCGACGTGATCTGGAACGAGACCATGGGCAAGTGGTGCATGTACCTGTCGGTGAACGGCGACCAGTTCCGCTCGGTGATCGTGCTGTTGACCGCCGACCATGTGGACGGCGACTGGACGTACGTGGGGCCGGTGGTATATTCCGGTTTCGACGAGAGCAACCTGTGGAACACCGACGTGCCGAAAGTGCTGGAACTTGAGCCCAAAACCGATGGCACCGTCGGCTATGACCTGACCCGCTACCTGTCGCTCAAAGACACGCGCATCAACGCCATCGACGCGGCGCCCGCATTGTGCGAGCACGGCGAAATGTGGATGAGTTTCGGTTCATGGTTCGGCGGCATCTGGATGTTCAAGCTCGATCCGGAAACCGGCTTGCGCGATTATTCCGTGCGATACCCGCTGGTCAAGGATTCCTCCGATCCTTATTACGGCGTGAAAGTGGCCGGAGGCTACTGGAATTCCGGCGAAGGATCGTACTTCATTCGTGAAAACGGATGGTGGTATCTGTTCATGTCGTACGGCTGGCTTGGGCGCACCGGCGGATATCAGATTCGTCTGTTCCGTTCAAAATCGCTGCTTGGCCCGTACGTGGACCAGAACGGCAATCCCGCGATTTCGTACGGTGAGATTCCCGACAATCAGGAGCGCGGCACCGGCATTCGATTGACGTCTTCCGTACAGTGGGATGGCGGTCCGGCAGAACTTGCCGATGTCGAAGTCTCGCAGGGACATAATTCCGCCATTCGTCGGTCGAAGGACGGTCGCATGTTCCTCGTCTACCACACCCGTTTCGCGGAACGCTTTAGCGAGGGCGATGATGAAGATTACGAATCTCACGTACGCGAATTACTGCCGACTTCCGACGGCTGGCTGGTTGCGGCACCGTACGAATACCACGGTTCCGTTGCCGTCGCGCCGACCGGCATTGCCGATATCACAGGCGATTACAACGTTGTACTGCATGATCAGCATACGTTCTTCAACGGCAAGCAAGAGGATGATGGCACGTACGTTGGCATCAATCGTCCGACGCGATATACGTTCCATGAGGACGGGCGGATCACCCGGGGTGAAATCGTAAGTTTCTTCGATACTCCCGACGCGAATCTGCCGAGGTCGACGGACGGGCCGATCACCTGCGGATCGTGGAAACCGCTTTCCGGCGCCGTGAACGGATTCAACTGTTGCGCAAGCGACGCGGAAATCCGATTGGACGACGTGACCTACATTGCACGGTTCGCAACACTCCCCCGCGAAATCGACGGCAAGCCGGTCATGACGTTCTCCGCAATCGGCAACAATGTCTGCATTTGGGGATCGCAATCCTGAATTTCCGAGTTTCCGAATAATCCGGAAAAACTGGAAAATCCGGAAACTCGGGAATCCTATGAAATCAAAAAGCAAAAGGCTTGTGACGTACTCGCAAGTACATCACAAGCCCTTCAGCTACGAGAACCGAAAACCCGCGGAAATCAGCGCTCGGAACGGTTGATGGCCGAAATAATGGCCTTCAGCGAGCTGGTGACGATGGACGTGTCAATGCCGACGCCCCACACGATCCGCGGATCCTCTTCCTCACCGATCTGGCATTCCACGTAGGAGGCGGCCATGGCGTCGGTGCCGACGGACATGGTGTGCTCCACGTAATCCATCACGGAAGCCTCGATGCCGAAGTTGCTCAGCGCGTTCAGGAAAGCGGCAAGCGGGCCGTTGCCCATGCCGGAAACCTCACGCTCCACCGGCTCATCAACGCCGACGTTCACGCCACGGTCAAGAATCCTGGCCTTCAGCACGGTATCGGAACCATCTTCACCGGACGACACCGACACCTTCAGCAGCTTCAGACGGCCCCACTGCTCGAGGGAGTCGTCCTTGCTGTCGCCGACCACGGCACCAGCCGCAGTAGCGCCGGACTCTTCGACCGGCAGATACTCGTCCTTGAACAGACGCCAAATATCCTCGTCCTTGACTTCCTTCTTGGTCTCATCGGCGTACGCCTGCACAACCTTGTCGAACTCGACTTGCAGACGCTTCGGCAGATCAAGATTGTGGTTGGTCTTCAGCAGGTAGGCCATGCCGCCCTTGCCGGACTGGGAGTTCACGCGGATGATGGCCTCGTACGTGCGGCCGATATCCTTCGGATCGATCGGCAGGTACGGCACCAGCCACACGAAGCTGTCCAAATCGGCACCGGCACGATCGGCGGCCACCTGACGAGCCTCAAGACCCTTCTTGATGGCATCCTGGTGAGAACCGGAGAAGGCGGTGAACACGAAATTGCCGGCATACGGGTGACGCTCGGAAATCTTCAGCTGGTTGCAGTACTCAACCGTCTTGCGAATCTCAGGAACGTTGGAATAATCGATCTGCGGATCGATGCCCTGCGTGAGGAAGTTCAGACCAAGCGTGACCAGATCGACGTTGCCGGTGCGCTCGCCGTTGCCCAGCAGGCAGCCTTCGACACGATCGGCACCGGCAAGCACGGCCAGCTCGGTGGCGGCCACGCCCATGCCCTCATCGTTGTGCGGGTGCAGCGACAGCACCACGGCGTCGCGCGGCACCAGATTGTTCGACACGTATTCCACCTGATCGGCGAACACGTTCGGAGTGGTCATTTCCACCGTTGCCGGCAGATTGATGATCATCGGATGCTCCGGAGTCGGCTTGATGACGTCGATCACCGCATTGCACACCTCAACGGCGTACTCCGGCTCGGTGCCGGTGAAGGATTCCGGAGAATACTCGTAATACAGGTCGATGCCCTCGGCCTCGCCCTCAAGCTCCTTGCACAGGGTGGCCGCGTCGGTGGCGAGCTTCTTGATGCCGGCTTTATCCTTGCGGAACACGACCTCACGCTGCAGCACGGACACGGAGTTATAGAAGTGCACGACGGCACGCTTGGCACCCTTCAGGCACTCGTAAGTCTTGCGAATCAGGTGCTCGCGAGCCTGCGTCAGCACCACGATCGTAACATCGTCAGGAATGAGCTCACGCTCGATCAGCATACGAATGAAATCGTAATCGGTTTCGGAAGCCGACGGGAAGCCGACCTCGATCTCCTTGAAGCCCAACGACACCAGCAGATTCCAGAAACGCAGCTTGCGCTCGGAATCCATCGGGTTGACGAGGGCCTGGTTGCCGTCACGAAGATCGACGGAACACCAACGCGGTGCACGCTGCAGTCGCTTGCCCGGCCACGTACGCTCCGGGTAATCAAACGGCACCTGCTTATCGTATGCGACGTACTTGTTGTACGGCATCTTGCTGGGCTTTTGCGGAGCTCCAATATAACGCGCCGGAGGCAGCAGCGGGTCGTTGTTCCCTCCGTTGGACGCTGCAGCCACTGCCGCGAGATCAAACACTGAAGATTGATCCTGACCCATCACTCCTCCTTATCTGTAAAGCTGGGCAGGCCTTCTGCCGGCCCACATTGTTACGTGCATGTTACCTACCTGCACTGCCGCCCATAGTAGCGGCAACCAATCCCATATATCGCCGGCATTCCGCCATATGACGGACAGACCACGATTTTCGTCTCTTTTTCACCTCATATCCAAATTTGCCGCATTACAGTGAGCATCATGACCTTGCGATTCAACAGCGACGGCACCTTCCGTGTGCTGCAGATGGCCGATATTCAGGACGGACCGAACGTGCGCGAAGACACGATCCGTCTCATCGAAGCCGCCATCAAGAAAACGCATCCCGATCTGATCGTCTTCACCGGCGACCAGATTCGCGGATACGACCCCGCGTACATCGACACGTTCCTACGCCGTCGCGGAGAGCAGCCGGGCACGCACATACGAGCGGTCACCGAAATCGAAGCGAAAATCCGCGGCATCAAACGCCATCCGCTCACCAAAGCGTTGCTCGAACAGCCCCCGACCGACGACAATTGGATGATCGACGGCATCGGCACCGACTCGCCGAAACTCGTGAAACGCAACAAACGCGACGGGCGCAACGGATCCGCCAACAAGCTTGAATCATGGGCGCAATCCATCAATCGCGCGACCGCCGCGACCATACTCGACAGCACGCGGCAGAAAGTACGAGACACGTTCGCAGCATTCCTTGGACCTGCATTGGAAGCGCGAATCCCCTTTGCCGCAACCTACGGCAACCACGATTTCCAGTGCGGCATTCTCGCCGACGAACAGGATGACATCTACCGAGAGTTTTCCGGTTGCATGAATCCCGTTGCCGGGTCGTCTCCTTTGGCGCTCGAACCAGGCACGTTTGCGATTCCGATCGAGGCTTCCGACGGGTCTGGGCGCATTGCGATGAGCGTGATGATGGTGAATTCCGGCGACTATGCGGATAATGCGTTTGACGGCGATCGCAGTAATTCCGGCGATCGCGAGCATGCTGGAGATACTGGTAAATCCGGCAATACTGTTGGCAATGCTGCAGGAGAACGGGAATCGCTGACATCCTACGCAAAATACGCGTCGAATTCGCGCGGATGGGATTTGGCCGATTCCGACGGCTATGGCACGCCTTCGCCGGAAGCGATCGAATGGCTGAAGCAAGTGCAACGCGAGTTGGGCGAGCGCAATGGCGACGGTTTGGCGGTTCCGGCGATCGCGTTCCAGCATATTCCGCCGCAGGAGTTCTACGATTGCCTGCGCGAGGTGCCCGCATACACGCCGAATGCGGTGGAGGGTGCGCGAACGTTCGCAGGGCATTGCTATGTGTTGAATCGTGACGTGTGCAGACCTGGCTCGAGGCTTGGCGAGGCGATCGGCTGTGCGGATGAGAACGTTGGCGAAGTGCAGGCATTGCGCGATGCGGGCGGCTATTTCGCGCTGTTCTGCGGGCATGACCATAAGAACGCGTTCGTCGGGCACGTGCATGACATTGATCTTGGCTACGCGCCGACCTGCGGCTTTGAATGCTATGGTCCGAAATCGCGGCTGCGAGGCATTCGACTGTTCGAATTCCGCGAAAACAATCCGGTCAGCTACGTGACGCGCATGCTCACGTGGGGCGACTTGATCGGGCGCTACTCCAGCAACGAATTGCGCGTGTTCTTCGAAGACCATTGCGTGACCGATCTGATCGGCATCCGCAACGAATTGCGCCGCCCGCAGGTCACCGCCACACTGCTGGGCATCGGATCGGTAATGTGCGCCGCAGCCGGCCACGCCATCGCCAAACTATTCAAGCGCTAGGTGCGGCGACGCAAGGCGTGGCCGTCGCAACAGTCGGACAATCGCCAATCTGTGGAATGCGGAAAATCTGTGGAAAATCTGCGAAATATCAGCAGAACGTCAGTGGAACAAACTGACGCCGCGACGAGACACGCAAAACGCGTTGCCAAGCCAAGTATGACGGGAATTCGGCCATACCGCACCCAATCGAGGCGCATTCTGGCTCATCCAAATACTCGGCACACGACCATCCGCGGAACGCGATCCCAACAAATTGAAACCGTTCTTCTCCAACAACCACTCCGGATGCTGCGTAGCAATAGCAAGTCCCTCTTCCAACGTAAGCGGCAAACGCTCGTCGGAATCGATCAACTTGCGCGCCACATCGGGTTCGCGATTGATGTAGCAGGTGCCGGTATGCGGTTCGACCACCAGGTAAAACGGACCTTCCGGAGGTTCGAAACCATCCTGCGGAAGGAAACTGGCGATATCGCGTGGCGGCATCGTGGTGAAACCAGCCATGCGATTGATCGACGTACGCGCGATCAACGATTCCGGGGAAACCAACTCGCGCGTAGGCACCAACAGAATCTGCGTACCCAAATCGGAATCCTCCAGCGCGCGGATGAGCGGGCGTGCCAAAGCACGGAACGCGGCGGCCGACATATCGGCCACATCCGGATATCCCAACGCCACGATACGGTCCAATTGCTTCTGCGCTTCTTCTGATGCCTTCGACATGTCTACCAGTGTACGCGAGCGCTCCGTCCAAAGTATGAAGCCGCCTCACGATCTTTGAATCGACCTCACGATTCCGTGATTTCGTCGCACAATCTTGAAGCTCCGTCTGCACAACTCGCGATTTGCGGTCTTTTCGCGACTTGTGCAATACGAAACCACGGGTTGCGTAGTAGGCGGTCACAACTTTGTATTGTCAGTATTGCCCGTATCGTCATCTTTCGCCCAGCTGAAGGCGATTACGGCGATCGCGGCAATATTGAGCACATTGCTGATGATTTCGACATTGGATGCCGAGAGAAGACCGGCAATGGTGATGTGCGAATATTTCAATCCCAACACGAGCCAATCCAGCGCGCAAATGGTGGTAGTGCAGATAATGAACAGCGGCGGGTAGCTGCGCGAAAGTCGCACGAATGCGATGACCATCAGTCCCAAAACGCACCACAGCGCAATCCACAGATGCGTCCCCAATAGCAGCGAGGCCTGCGTTTGCGCGGGAAGTCCGGTTACGATCTCCAATCCGCAGATGAGTGCCGCGACGGTAACGAAATACACGATCCACTGAACTGTCTGCCGAATCATCTTCAACCCCCTTACTTGAGCCACGCCACCTGATATAGCCTGCGTCAGCACTTGCGCTCCATCGCGGCGTAGCTCAAGTTCGTGCTTCGCGAAGCAAAGAATCAAGTGCGATTACAGAAAAAATGGAGTCCGGAGGCTGAGGTGGTTCGGAGCGTTATTATGGGGGTATGGTTCCGAAGAACTGCGACGATGGCGTCAATGTGGGGATTCTTGATAATGACGCATGCGCGTTGGAGATGATGCGGCTTCTGCTGCAACGGTCCGGCAGCTCGATGCATGTTGTTTGGACTGGCATGACGGCGCAACGCACGCTGGAACGGGTGACGTTCGAACAAAGTGCGGACTCGCTGTCAAAAGCCAATGTTCTTGTTATGGATCTTGCGTTGAACGGTATTTCCGGCGTCGATGTGTACCGGCAAATCAGGTGCCGCAATGCATCGTTGGGTATTGTCGGCGTGAACTCGTATCCGCTGGACCAATATCGTCAGCAGCTTGCTTCCGCCGGGGCTCAAGGGTTGTTCTCCAGGCGGGATATCTTCTCACCGGCTTTTGCAAAAGCTATTCGGGAGGTGGCTTCGGGAAAACGCGCCGATTGCCCGGGCGATTTTCTTTCAGCGAGAGAATCTTATGAGCATCTTCGCATCGTTTCCGAAAAAGACGAACGGATTATTTCCAAGCGAGAACTCAACATACTTTCTATGTACACAAAAGGATTAACTACTGAAGAAATCGGAAAATATCTCAATATTTCGTGCGGAACAGCGCTTTCTCATGTTCATCATGCTTCGAAAAAATTAGGTGTGAGCAAGCGGATCGAAGCTATACGCTTTTGCCAGCAACATCATCTTATTCAAGAATAAAATAGGTGAAATTCAGAAAGTGCTGCCATGGTCGACAGTGCACTGAAAATCATCCGCAATCGAAAATATCTCTTAATTCTTATCGCAACTTGTTTGATAATGCATTGCTGTGCACTAGCTGATTTGCTTCTCCAAGCGAATGTCAGCATGAATCTCATAAATATTTTTCTGATAATTATTTCGCTGATTCCACTTGGTATTATTGCTTTTCTGCCTCGATGCGGCAGTTGGATAATTCTTGCCATTTGGTGCGTTTCGCTATTCCCCTGCGATTTGTGGAATCCTCTGCCGGAGGAATACATGATGTCATGCATGATGGCGATTGGGGCGCTTGGTTATTGTCATCTTGGGCAAAAGTTTGGCGGCTGCCGCTGTGGTGGCGGGAATGAGCTGGCTATTGCCTGCAATGGATGACAGGAAAACTGTTTCCGCGAATGTTATTTCTTCACAGGAATTGTTGTACATGGTTGCGTTGCTGGTTTTGGCTGCGCTGATCGGCGGTTTTATTCGGCAAAGTCAGGCTCAGGCGGAATTGCATGGCCTGCTTCAGCGGCAACGTGAGAATCTTGAGATTGCACATGCCCTGCATGATTATATTTCCAACGATATAACCGATGCTTCATTGCTGCTTGGGCAGGCGCAAGAAGGCGATTTCACTCGCATTGCAGACGCGATGCAGTGCCCCGATGATGCTTCGGCGCGTTCGCATGAGCTTATTGCGCGACTTGAACCTACGCAATTTTCCGAAAAGCCGCCGCACGACGCGATATCGTACGCCACAGTTCCAAAACGTTCTTCGGCCGCCGTTTCTGGTGAGATCATGCTTAATGAATTACGGCAGACCGTGAGCGAAAAACAGGCAAATCTGACCGCGCTTGGTCTCGACGGAATAGTGTTGCTGCCAGAGATGATTCCCGGCAGCGATGATGTCGTCACTGAGCATCTTCTTCTAGGATTGGCGAGGGAACTTTTTCGAATATTGCCAAGTATGCCGACGCTCATTTTGCATACGTTCTTACAATTGAAGTTTCGTGTGACGAGTATGCGGTCAGGCTGCGCAATGCCATTGCCGCCAAACCTTCCGCGGTTTTGGATGGCACTGGTCTTTCTCGCTTCCGCAACCAGCTTGTGGAACATGGAGGTGAATTGCTTGCCGGCGTTCAAGAGGAAAATGAGATGTGCTGGTGGGTTATGGAGGCGCATATTCCCCGAAAAGCCAATGTATAAGGCGCTTCATTTCGGTTTCCGTGAGATTCCCGGTTCCGCCAGCGCGTTCAAGCCGATACCCCAGTCTGAAACAATCTGATTGTGCACCTGACAGTTGTTTTGTGTGGCAAAATGCCGTACACTATCAATATGGCTACAACATTTGGCAATAGAACATCGCGCTTGGATATTCGGCTGACTGCGGAACAGCGCGCGTTGATCGAACGCGCCGTTTCGCTAAAGGGCTCCACATTGACGCAGTGGACCGCGCAGCATTTGCTGGAAGCCGCGCAGAGGGAAATCGAAGAGGCTTCGTCGCTGAAGCTCGAAAATGAAGCGTTTGACGCGTTTTTGCGCGCGCTTGATGAGCCTGTTCCCGCCGAAATGGCTGAGCTCATGCAGAGGGAACCTCAATGGGCATGAGTGGTGTTGATGGCACTGGCGCGGCTGCGGCACGTTTTCTTGAACCCCGACGACTGCAACCGGGTGAAGAACTCGGCTCGTTCTCTTGCAGTGTTGAGCTCATCGACGATTGGGCTGCGAAACATGCGTCTTACGCGGCAAAGCAAGGAACCGCGGTTCCGTACGTATGCTTCACCACAGACGGGGATGTCGCAGGCTTTTATGCGATAAGCGCCTATTCGATCGATCGCGAGACCGTGCGGGGAGGGTGGCTTCGGCGAAATGTCCCTGCAAAAATTCCCGCGATTCTATTGGGAATGCTGGGCGTGGATTCCCGCTTTCAGAAGCGGGGCTTGGGCTGGATGTTGCTGCAGGATGCTGTGAAGAGATCTCTTGCGGTGAGCCGGCAAATTGGTTCCCGTGCGCTTGTCGTCGATCCGTATGATGATGCTTCGCGAAGTTTCTACCAGCATTTCGGTTTCCGTGAGATTCCCGGGTCTGGCAGTTTGTTCGTCAGATTAAGATCGTGAGGCCATAGGGGCCGTTTGTCTCGAATGATGGATGTTTTTATTCCAAAAAGACTTGTTCGGGGGTATTTGTGCGCCGTTGGCGAGCGCACGATTTCGGATTATGCAGAAAAAGCAGAATCGTGAGGTCGAAATTTCAAGATCGTGAGGCGGCTTCACACTTTGGGCGGAGCGCTCACGCGCACCGGAAGCCCTATCGAAATCATCAGTAATGTACTCAATATTGCCGCGATCGCCGTAATCGCCTTCAACTGGGCGAAAGACGACAATACTGGCAATACCGACAATACAAAGTCGTGACTTTTCGTTTACACGCAACATGCGATTGAGACTGTCTGCACAACTTGCGATAGGGCTGAAATCTTCGGGATATGCAGACGGAAATTGCGGATTATGCAGACAGGATATTTAATTAGGGGGTATCTGAATCTTGGAAAACCAGCAATCGGGGGTGTTTGATGGAATGAAGCCGTCTGCACATCCGTATTTTCTGGTCGTTTTATTCAGATGTGCAGACACGGAACGCGGGATGTGCAGACGGCAATTAAATATGCCACTTCTGCTACTTGGTTACACCCAAATTAATCAGACTGCCATGGTCGATTCTCGCACAACTAGTTGGCCAGGAATCTCAACATATCGAGTCCAATTTTCTGTATGTCCACGTCCCTCAGCAAGATCGTCGATCTTGTCCTTCAAAAGATCAACAGCCTTCATGCCCACTGAACGGAAATCCTGGCGAATAGTCGTTAATCCCGGATTCCAAATCTTAGAGATAGGATGATCATCGAATCCCACTACGCTGACGTCTTCGGGAACTCTTCGACCAACATCGTTAAGACCGCGGATTATACCCATCGCCAGCTCATCATTGCCCGCAAAGACAGCTGTTACATTAAAGTCCCGCCCCAGCTTTTGACCAATTTGACGACCAGTTTCGGGATTCCAATCAGCCTCAATGGGAGCCGGCGCAGGAACTCCCACTTCCTCGCATGCTTGTCTCCATCCGTTTAATCGCGTATAGCCGCCGCCACCCCCTGGAATGGCAACATGGTATACGGTTTTATGCCCAAGCGAAAGCAAATATTTGGTCACCTCATAGCCACTCTCTCGCTCGCACAATGAAATCTGAGCAATTTCCTCTTCCCGATCGCCAGCGATCATCACCACAGGTAATTCTGGCGGAAGATATGCAAAAGCATCATTACCGACCTGATCGAAATTCAACAGAATCACGCCAGCGGGGTTCTGATCAAGACATGACCGCACGCTGGATCTAAGCTTATTTCTGCTGGAGTCAGCAAGAATACCAATCGTGAGCGAATAGCCTGCTAATCGCGCTTTCTCTTCGATTCCCTCAATGCAATGCGATTGACCATACAAAGTGGTGTTTGTAGACAAAACAGCAATTGCTTTGGTCTGGTCTTTCACTAAGGCACGTGCGATCGGATTCGGACGATACCCTAACATATCGATGGCCTTAGCGATCTTTTCCCGTTTCTCAGCGCTTACTCGTTCCCTATCATTAAGGTATCGAGATACCGTAGGAACCGATACTTGCGCTAGCGCAGCAACGTCCTTAATCGAAGCAGCTTTCGTCTGCCTACTCCTGGCCATTGTTCACCTCTTCGTATGATTGCGTACTTCTCTCTCGGGAAGTGATATAAAATACAATCCTATTCCCTAAATCACCCGGAACAAACCATCTATTTCTTCAGAAAAACGAAGAACTATCCGGATGCCAACCCCTTACAGTCCACTGCATCCGGATAGTAGTATCAATTACTTCACAGCACCTCCAGTAATGCCGCTAATAATCTTTCGCTGCGTAAACGCAAAGATAATTAGCAATGGAGCACTCATCAAAATGATGTATGCGAAAATAAGGTGCCAGTTATTCAGATAAAGTCCAGCACTTGCCACGTTGTACAAGTTCAACGGCAGCAAATCCATCTTTCCGGACAAAATGAACAATGAGTAGAACACATCATTCCAGATATACAGTGTCACAAGAATCGTTGCAGTAGCTAGTGTCGGCCCAAGCAGTGGGAGAATGATCGTGAAAAAGATACGCATCGGCTTAGCACCATCCACACGAGCCGCTTCTTCCAAGGAGATCGGGATTGTTCGAATGAATCCGGTAACAAAGAAGATTACCGTTGACATGTATATGCCGATGTATACACCGACCATGCCAACCGCAGTTCCTGAAAGACCGATAATCTTCAACAGCATCATGACAGTAACCACAGCCGGAGGAAGAATCAAACCGGAGATACCCAAGGCATACACCACAGCCAGAGTCTTCGTTGTGCGACGTGCAAGAATCCACGATGCCATGGATCCAAACAACAGAGCCAAGAACACAGATGGAACCGTAACCACAATAGATCCGAAGAATGCGGAAATCATTTTACCATCTACTAGCACCGTCTTGAAATTCTCAAGAAGATGCCACTTACTTGGCAAACTCATGTTAGGCACTATGGCTTCAGCCTGCGTCTTACCTGCAGTAACTACTAGCAACCAGAACGGAATTCCCAACAAAACAGCCATAACAATGACCACTAGAATCCCATGAATAATTCCATGAAATTATATATGTCTTTTTAACTATCTTTTTATATCTTCTCAAATGTCCGCAAAGCCTTATTTTATCGGCTCTACGGGCATTTTGCTTTTGTGGTAAACCTCACATATCTAGGTCTATCTTCTTATATTTTCGCTATCAAGCGTGGTTAAAATCGTGGTAAATACTTCTTATGCGATTAGACGCTGAACCTCTGATTTTGCGGTATCTATGGACGCATGAGCGTACCAGTTCATTGTGATACTGATGTTTGAATGTCCCATGATATACTGTAAATCTTTCGGGTTCATGTTCTTGCTTGCCAGTCTTGTGCAGAACGTATGGCGTAGCGTATGCGGTGTGATATGTGGCAAAGGGTTGTCCATGTGGTGCTTGTTGTATTTCTTTACCATGCGGACAAATAAGGCATTGTAATCAATGGCAACTTTTGGCTTGCCTTTGGGATTGACAAATAAGAAGTTGCCCCGTCCGTCTATCACAAATGGTTCTGCCTTTGGACGTTTCTTCATAACCCGTTGAAATGCCTGTATCGTTTCTTTGCTTAATGGCACTTGCCTAGTTCCGCTCTTTGTCTTAGGCGTTTCAATGTAATAGCCCTGTTCCTTGCTCTTTAGTAACTGGTGGTCGATAATCACAACCTCATTCTTGAAATCAATATCGGCTACTGTCAGTCCGCACAGTTCCGAAATACGAAGTCCTGTCTTTAACAGTATCAGTACATCATCGTAATACTTATGATACACGTTGTCCGTCTTGATGAATGAGAGTAGGGCTTGTTCCTGTTCCTCTGTCAATGCGA